>Ga0210404_10000001_pt1 | contig 1273784 bp, 1128 predicted proteins | sample IncBWH28MmetaG_FD_155455 | JGI IMG/M metagenome (GOLD analysis project Ga0210404, IMG submission 155455) | Forest soil microbial communities from Barre Woods Harvard Forest LTER site, Petersham, Massachusetts, United States - Inc-BW-H-28-M | ecosystem: Environmental > Terrestrial > Soil >... | reverse complement strand
ACAGCCATTGGCAGTCGGCGTTATGGCATAAGTTACGGTAACGGGGGCATTTGTAGAGTTGGTTAAAGTTTCGGTAATTGAGCTGGTGGTTCCGTTCAGTGGCGCGCCGCCGTTGATGCCGGCTACCGCGGCCCTGCTCCAGGTAAAAGTTGTTCCTGCTACATTGCTGCCGATGGTATAATTTTGTGCCGCGCCGTTACATAGTGTTGCACTGGCAAGGCTGTTAACCGCAGGCGTAGGGTTAACCGTTACGGTATAATTAAAAGCAGGCCCGGTACAGCCATTGGCAGTCGGCGTTATAACATAAGTTACCGCAACGGGTGTGTTTGTAGTATTAACTAAAGCCTCCGTAATGGTACTGGTGGTTTGCCCGCTTACGGCCAAATTGCTGATATTGGCGACAGTCGCCCTGCTCCAGGTAAAAGTTGTTCCGGCAACGTTGCTGAGAATGTTATAATTCTGGGCGGTGTTGTTACATAGTGTTGCACTGGCAAGGCTGTTAACTATTGGGGTAGGGTTAACCGTTACGGTATAATTAAAAGCAGGCCCGGTACAACCATTGGCAGTCGGCGTTATAACATAAGTTACCGCAACGGGTGTGTTTGTAGTATTAACTAAAGCCTCCGTAATGGTACTGCTGGTTTGCCCGCTTACGGCCAAATTGCTGATATTGGCGACAGTCGCCCTGCTCCAGGTAAAAGTTGTTCCTGCTACGTTGCTGAGAATGTTATAATTCTGGGCGGTGTTGTTACATAGTGTTGCACTCGCGGCACTGTTAACTATTGGGGTAGGGTTAACCGTTACGGTATAATTAAAGACCGGCCCGGCACAACCATTGGCAGTCGGCGTTATGGCATAAGTTACGGTAACGGGGATATTTGTAGAATTGGTTAAAGTTTCGGTAATTGAGCTGGTGGTTCCGTTCAGTGGCGCGCCGCCGTTGATGCCGGCTACCGCGGCCCTGCTCCAGGTAAAAGTTGTTCCTGCAACGTTGCTGAGAATGTTATAATTCTGGGCAGTGTTGTTACATAATGTTGCACTGGCGGCACTGTTAACTATTGGGGTAGGGTTAACCGTTACGGTATAATTAAAGACCGGCCCGGCACAGCCATTGGCAGTCGGCGTTATGGCATAAGTTACGGTAACGGGGGCGGTAGAAGTGTTATTAAGGGCTTCGGTGATTGTACTGCTGGTTCCGCTTGCGGCCAAATTGCTGATATTGGCGACAGTCGCCCTGCTCCAACTATAAGTCGTTCCGGGAACAGTGCTGCCGATGGTATAATTCTGCGCCGTATTATTACAAATTTGGCCACTTGAGGCGCTGTTCACCGTGGGCGTGGGAGAGGCCGTGACCGTGACCGATTTTTGAGCACCTGGACAACTGGTTGTATTATCAGTAACAGTTACCGTGTAAGTACCAGCTGTTGAGGTACTGATGACGGCGCCTGTTTGCCCGTTGCTCCATGAAAAGGTATAAGGCGGATTTCCCCCTGAGGCACTTGCGGTCAAATTAACCGGGGCTCCGTTACAAATACTCGGGCTTGTCGGTGTTATTGCCACAGTCATCGCTGTATAAGTATAAACCCGTATGGTAGCTGATTTTGTACCCGCACAGGTTGTCGTGCCGCTGGCTTGATAATCGATATAAGCAGGAGCGCCAACTCCCGGCGTTACAGTAGTAGAAAGACATCCACTGGTACAACTTAAATAGGAATTATAGGTGCCTGCTGCGCCCGGATAGATCGATGTCCATGTAGTACTGGCTGCCGTCAAGCCGGTCACGCTCATTGTCCCCGAACAAAGCTGCCGCAAATTAAGGTTTGCAGAGCCTTTTACGCTAGAAGATGCGGTGATGGTATAATATGGGGCATCCATTCCCACTTTACAATAAGTGATAGAAAGCGGTCCGCTGCCTGTTACGCAAATAGGTACATTTAATGGCCTTTGTATGCCATCACAATTCAGAATGTAGTACGCAGAAGCGCCATTTGGGTGGGGATTTTGGATGTCAAAATTCAATAAATCGGAGCCAGGATCTAATGTAATATTAAAAATAATACAGTCGCTGCCACCACAAGAATTCCCATTCCTACTTGACGTTACGGTTACTGAGGTATCCGGGTGTCCGGTAAAGTTTTCATTAAAAGTGGTGGTCTGGCCAAAACCCTTAATGGCAAACGACGTGATAAACAAGAAGCATAAGAATAAAAATTTTCTCATTTATGTCATTTTGGTAGATGCCGGCCAGGCATAAATTTTATATGGATTTTATTTATATGTTGCCCTTTATTAACTGTATTCGGGCTATGATGAAAATCCGTATCGTTTATTTAGTGATCGCAAAATCACGGCATAAATCACCTCTCATTTATACGGAAACGAACATTATTTGTTTAAAAAAACCAATATTTAACTTAGAAATATTTTGTATTACAAAATTCCCTAAAGGCAGTAATTTCATTTTATTAGACGCTTCAACCGGTCAGCTAACTTTAACACGTTGATTAATAGACTGGTATTGCCCTAAACTTAATAATAAAATCGTTTCAGGCAATATTAAATTGAGCGGCATATTGAAATGATGCGTGTTTGGAGAACAAAACATACGACAGAGGTTCGGCGTCTATGGGAATAAGCTTGCTGCGCCATTTCCAAATTTCCCGGAAGGCTTTTCAAAAAGTAGTATTGATTATTAAGATACAGTAGAAGGATTAGTTTACCCGCGTTTCATATAACGAATTATGTCCCGTGATATAAAGCATTTTCCCGCTGATAACTATTGACGTGGGCCGTTCCGGCGTTTTGATCACTTTGATCTGCCTGCCCGAACTATCATAAACATACACATCCCCGTCGGCTATATAAACATTGCCCTGCCCGTCTGTAGCGGAGTCAAATTCGCCTCTTTCCGCAAAGTATTTCAGGTTCGATACATTGCCTTGCGGATCTGTATCCACGCTTACTGTCCGTTTATCATATTCATCGGCCATATAGACCGGTTTGCCGGGATAAGCGGCCGCCAGCGCGGTTGACCGGGCCAGGTCATAAGCTATCGGGATAATGGTAACACCATCCGGGGCCACCCAACACTCCTGGTCGCGGTTTACGGTTATGGTATTAAAATCATGGTAATCCCGCCACCGGTGTGCCGGGTAAAGCGCTTTATAAACCGGGTTGATCGTACCCATCGCTGCTTTTTTCAATAGCTGAATGGTTTCATCCGGATTGTTGGGATCAACTGAATAAACCAATGTCCCGAAGCCGGAATTTCCCCAGCCGCTGAAGGATGTTCCGGCCGCGTCAGGCGGATTTTTAAATTCCTCGGGCTTGCCGTTTACAAGGTAACCAGGTTTCGGCACATATTTGAAAACAACCAGCAGGTTGTCGTTTTTATCGCAGGCTAATGATAGCGGTTCCCACGGGTAATCAGCCAAAAGGCTTAACGAACGGGTACCGGCATCCCATTTATATATCCGCTTCATGCGCTGTTCGCAAAAATAAACATTGCCCTTGCTGTCGGCACAAGCGCCCTCCGCAAATTCAAAGCCGCCTCCCAGTTTGGTGACCCCGGTATTTGATCGCCCGGAAATAGCCGCGGGCTTATCGCCGATAAATAACCTTGCAAACTCCCAGGGCCGCACTTCGGTACCGGTGTTCACATCGTACAAAGGCACCGTGGTTGTATATTTTATCTGGCTGTAATTGTGCACGTTTAAAAACTCAATATTCTTATTCGCCCAGCTCCTGATAGAATAAGCGTAAGGCTTGATCACGCGGATAACCCTGAACATATACAGGTTGGCAAAAACCATATCATGGCAATTTTCCAGTTCCAGGGGCTGGCATTCGGTGCTTTCCCGGCTCTCCTCTTCAAGCTGCAGCGCATAAACGTTGAAGTTGGCTACATTATTAAACCTGATCTCGTTACGCACATGATGCTCAACCGATAAAGCGTAAATATGGCCGGGCGTTGAAGTGTTGGATACATACGCACCCGCAGCCGCATAAGTATTGGCCGTCCAGATATTAAAAAAGGTGCCCCCGCCGCCATTGGTGATCCAAAGGCTCCAGTACTGGGTATCCCATGCCGGGTCGATGCCCCTGCCGTATATCCCTGGCCTTGGTGTGGTTCCCGGCCTTTGCATGCCGCCATGGCCACCAATAAATTTAACATCGCTCAAATAGGAATTTTCGCCCGACATCCATTTACAGGCAACCGCCCGCGGATTGTCAGCATTGGTTGAGATCCCGATACCCGTTACGATATTCTGTCCGCCCTTTGCGCTTTCGAGTAATGCCTTTGGCCCACCAAACCCACCGAAGGCAGGCGTATTGTTGGCTATAATCAATTGCGTTGCAATAGGGTTCAGGCCAATAAGCACTGTATTGGGTTTTAACTTTATTGTTTCGCTCACGCGATACCAGCCTTGCGGAAAATATATGGTTTGATATTTATCGATAGCATTTTGTATGATCTCCGTATTGTCTGTCGTATCATCGCCCTTTGCGCCCAGCGTTTGAATATTTACCCAGGTACTAATAGCGGGCAAGGCCGGAATATCTTTTTTTACAGGTTCGGGAAACATGGCTAAAGGCCTTATATCCTGTATGGTTTTATAAACCGGTTCAGCATCCAGGTTATCCATCTGCAAACCGTATACAAAATTTTTAACTTTATAAATTGGCCCAATCCCTGGTGTTTGCCTGCCGGTTCGCCTGTAGCTGGCGAGTATGGGAACATCCCGGCAATCGATATTCCGCAAACTGACCTGGTTAACCGCGTTGTCCTCGTTACTGATAATTATGGCGGGTCCGCTTACTTTGTCGAACCGGCAATTTTCCATGAACAGTTTTTCGTGGTAGTTGGGGTTGATGTCAATTACCGTAGGGACGTTTTTTGCCGTCAGGCGGACAATGGTAAGCCCTGCTTCCTGTGTGCGGATAGCCGCACCACGCTGACCCTCAAAATAAGTATCAACCATCATAAACTGCCATCCCGGCGAAGGTTTGGTGGTATAAATACCGTACTGGCCGCCAAAAAAACGCACATCTTCCATCGCGTTGCCCACATCAAATAAACCTGCCTTGCCATTGCCGATCTCGATATCCGTATGGGCGATAAAACTATGCTGGGCAAAATGCGCCCGGAGCGCTACAGCAGCCGGGTTGCCGTCTTCAATTTTAAGGTTGATATTACTTAGGGCGCTATAAAATGTACCCGCGCTTGCATCACGAACAGGCTCGCCCGGTTTCGATAAGCTGCTCACGAACCAGAACATATATTTCGCTTTGCCCTTATCAGTCGAGTCGGCTGTTTGAAAGCCCGGCGAGTTTTTGGCCAGTATAATTTGCGGCCGGTTTTTGCCGTAGCCGATAAGCCGTACCGCCTGCGGTACGAATATGGTTTTGGAAATCAGGTATTTCCCTTCGGGAATAAAAACAATGCCGAAATTGTGTTTCGTTTTTACTTCGGCGATCGCTTGCTGCAAAGCATCGGAAACATCCGTTCTTCCGTCGGCGGTAATGCTGAAGTTTGCGGGGGTAAAGTAAACGGCATCCGGGTCATCGAGCTTTGCCTGGTAAACCGATTCGCCGTTTTTATGGCTTTGAGCCAGACAAATTGAAATGCCTAAAAATAAACACGCGGCTATTGTGATGAATTTTTTCACTGGTTGGATATTTTACTGATGTACAGGTTTATTTGGAAATTGGTCACCAAAATACAGGATATATCCGAAACTTGCAGCCCAAAGAAAGAGAAAATTAACTGCTAAAGAACATTCCCGGCAAAACCCGGTCCGTATGAAAAACTAAACACCGTTTTCATAAGCCAGCCGCATATATTTTTTCACCTCATCATTAATATCTTCCACAAAATACAACCGCAGGTGATGATTATGATCGTCACTGCCGGGTACCGGTTTTATTTTATTGAAGCATAAATTATCAACGTACGACTGTTTAAATGGAAACACAACATCAACAAAATTCTTTCCCAATTGAATAACGTATGCAAACCTGGTTCGTGCGGCAAAAGAGATCATTGATTTTGCGGGATGCACTTTAATGTCTGCGCTTATCGCCTGGTATTCCATTACCAAATGGTCGAACAGTGCAATGGTGTGCACCGTTTTCCCGGCAAGGAAATCAGACAGGTCTTTATCCCTGCATGAATGTACCTGGTTGGTGTTTACAAATTGCTGGCCGCATAAAGGGCATATCCACATGATTGATTTATTATTACAATATCAGTGGATAAAGATAAGTGTAAGCTCGTTATGAAGTTAAAAAAATGCGTTCCGGATCTCACCCCTTTTTTGCTAAGCAATTATATTAGCCTCACCCTAAATCCCTCTCCAAAGGAGAGGGATTTAGGGTGAGGCTTTATTCCGTCTTCAAACTTTTAACCGGGTTGGCTAAAGCTGCTTTTATACTCTGGTAGCTAACTGTAAGCAGGGTGATCAGCATGGCGCCTGTTCCGGCGGATAAAAATATCCACCAGGCCATGCCGGTTCGGTACTGGTAATGCTGCAGCCAGCCGTGCATAAAATAATAAGCCAGCGGGATAGCCATCAGCAATGAAATAACAACCAATATCACAAAATCCTTCGACAGCAATCCCCATAAATTAAATACCGAAGCACCCAGCACTTTGCGTACACCGATCTCCTTTATGCGCTGCTCAGCCATAAACGAGGCCATGCCAAACAGGCCAAGACAGCTGATGAATATGGCCAGGCTGGCAAAAAAACCCGCCAGTGTGCCGATACGTTCTTCGTCACCGAACTTTTTAGCATAGTCCTGGTCAACAAAATGATATTCAAACGGCTGCGCCGGGTTATATGTTTTAAATATAGCGCCTACCTTAGCTATCGCTTCGGACGCACCGGTCGTCGGGTTCAGTTTTAAAAGAACAACACCGCCCTGGTCTTTCGAGAGAAAGTAAACCGTCGGCCTCACCTGCCCGTATGGCGATTCAACGACCATATCTTTCGCCACGCCGATCACTTTAAAAGGATGCGCATAATAGGTTATTGACATGCCGACGGGGCTTTTTAGCCCCATAAAATGTACAGCGGCTTCATTGATGATCACCGCTGATGAATCAGATAAAAATGATCTTGAAAAATCGCGCCCGGCAGTGAATTGCCAGCCTATGGTTTTCCCATAGTCGTACGATACCATATTTTGCGGGAAATCGACACTCTGATTAGGGTCTTTTCCCGGCCATTCGATAGCACTTGTGCTCCCTGCATTACCGGTGGGCGGCCCTCCCGATTCTGCGACCGATACGACCGACCCCGATTTAAGCAGGTCAGCTTTGACAGCTTCAAAGCTCTTATGGATATCATTAGTAACCATCGGGATGTAAACCAGGTTATCACGGCTATACCCGACAGGGCGGTTCTTGGCGTATTGAATTTGCCTGAAAACTATGATAGTGCCAATGATAAGGGTAACCGAAACAGTAAATTGCATTACCACAAGCACCTGGCGCGGAATTGCCGCCCGCCGGCCTACCCTGAACGATCCTTTTAATACTTTAACCGGTTTAAATGACGACAGGTAAAATGCGGGATAACTCCCGGTGATCAGCCCGGTTATTAAACTGAACCCTATGCTCAGTATCCAAAATAAAGGGCTGCTCCATAGAACAGACATTTCCTTGTCGGCAACCGCGTTAAAAAACGGGAGGCTTAACTGAACCAATAGTAACGAAAACGCGAAAGCCAGCATCACGCATAACAATGATTCGCTAAAGAACTGGTATACCAACTGGCTGCGTAATGAGCCGATCGCCTTGCGGATACCTACCTCACGTGCACGTTTTTCGGACCGGGCGGTGCTGAGGTTCATGAAGTTGATGCAGGCCAATAGCAGTACAAATAAACCGATGATGCCGAACAGCCATACATATTGTATCCTTCCACCTGTGTTGACGCCGTTTTTAAATTCGTCGTATAAATGCCATTGGCCCATAGGCTGAAGAAATAAAGCAGGCTTCTTTTTGGCAAGCATGGCATTTACATGGCGGAGCTTTACATCCCTTATTTTTAATGATACGGCGGCCAGGTCGGCATTATCTGCCAATTGCACATATAAGTTCACGAAATTGGGGCGCCACGGCTCCGTCATCTTGTTCAATTCGTTCATGGTAGCAAACAGCTGCCACGAAGCAACAAAAGCCATATCCGAAAAGGTGGAATTTTTCGGCGGGTCTTCGTACACTCCGGCTACCTTCAGGTTTTGCTGGTTATCCATACGCAGTATCTTACCCATCGGATCGGCATGGCCAAAATAGGCCATGGCTGTTGATTCGGATATCAATGCTGATGAGGGGTCATTTAAGGCATCTCGCGAACCTTTTAACATGCGCAATGAAAACATTTCGGGCCCCTGCGGTTCTAAAAACGCCCCGGACCTGGTCAGTTTTTTATCGCCGAGCGCCAGGATATGACTTCCGGAGCCGGTGCTCATCACTACACGTTTAAAGTCGCTGCCATAACTTTTGCGAAGCTCGGCGGCCAAAGGGTATGGTACCTGCCGCCAGGTTTGTACCTCGCCGTTATTGGTCACGTTTTGTATCACCTGCGCAATGCGGCTGTAATTTTTGTGATAGGTATCAAACGACAATTCATCGTATATCCAAATTCCGATCAGCAACACTACGGCCATGCCCACGGCAAGCCCGCCAATGTTGATCAGTGAAGAAACCTTGTTTTTTATAAGATTTCTCCAGGCGATTTTAAAATAGTTCTTTATCATGGCTGGTTCATTGATTCAATTGTTCATTGGTGGAATGACGCTCAGTGGTTTCCTCTTTAGGAATTCCCTAACTAATCTCTAAACTCTAATCTCCAACCTCCGTTTACTCACTCCTTAAACTTTTCACAGGGTTGGCTAACGCGGCTTTAATACTTTGAGAGCTAACAGTTAGTAAGGTAATGGTTATTGCACCCACGGACGTTACGGCAAATATCCACCATGCTATGTCTGATCGATAGGTAAAGCCCTGCAGCCAGCGATGCATAAAATAATAAGAAACAGGTGTTGCAATAAGCAATGATATAATAACCAGCCCGACAAAGTCTGATGAAAGCAGGTTCCACACGTTAAACACAGATGCTCCTAATACTTTTCGTATGCCAATTTCCTTAAAGCGCTGTTCGGCCATAAATGAAGCCATACCAAATAAACCGAGGCAACTAATAAGAATTGCCAGGCCGGCAAAGAAACTCGCCAGTTTCCCTATACGTTCTTCGTCACCAAACTTTTTAGCGTATTCTTCATCAACAAATTGGTAGTCGAAAGGGTCTGCAGCTGCATATTTTTTGTAAACGGTCTCAATACTGCTTAACGCGGTACTTGTACTTATTTGTGGATTAACGCGAATGTTTAGCAAGCCGGGTCTGTTATCGATATAGAATATGGTTGGTTTTACAGGTTCATATGGCGATTCCACAATCATGTCTTTTGCCACACCTAAAACAACATATTTTTTATCGTCCCAGTCCACTATCTGCCCAACTGGGTTTTTAAGCGCCATATATTTTACACATGTTTCGTTTAAAATCAACCCATTTAAATCCGCAGGTGACGCATTTATAAAATCCCTGCCACTGGTAAATTGCCAGCCTACTGTTTTTCCGTAATCTGGCGTTACCGCGAACGTAGCGAATTCACCTGCGATATTGGGGTTTTTACCTTGCCAGTTAAAACCACCGCTTGACCTGCTTCCTTTTGTTATCTGGTTTCCCGATTCAGCAATGCCTGCTATTATCCTTGTTTGAAACAATTCATTTTTAATGGCTTCAAAGTTTTTATGCGGATTTTCGGAGTACGGCCTTACCATAATCAGCCCTGAACGGCTATAACCAATGGGACGATTTTTTGCAAAATGAATTTGCCGGAGCACAACAATGGTTCCGATGATCATTGTTACTGAAAAGGTAAACTGAATTACAATAAGCGCCTTGCGCGGGATGCTTGCCATCCGTCCTGCTTTAAATGAGCCTTTTAATACTTTTACCGGCTGGAAAGATGATAGATAAAAGGCCGGGTAACTTCCGGCAAACAAACCGCAAATGACCACGAAACCCATCCCTGCTAACCAAAAAAACAAGTTGGTCCATGGAATAAATAATTGTTTACCCGTTAACTCATTAAAAAAGGGGAAAGTTAATTGTATAAGTAATAAAGCCCCTGCAAAAGCTAAAACCGCTACCAATAACGACTCGCTTAAAAATTGCCAGATTAGCTGCCCACGCAAAGAGCCTATTGATTTTCTGATGCCAACTTCCTTTGCCCGTTTTTCGGATCGTGCAGTGCTCAGATTCATAAAATTTATCGCCGCGAGTATTAACACGAAAGTGCCTATGATGCCGAAAAGCCATACGTACTTAATATTACCATCTGTATTCAAACCGTTTTTAAATTCTGAATATAGATGCCAGCGGCTCATCGGGAATAGGAAAATCTCCGGGTTTGCCTTTTTTCCATCATGATCTTCATTATTCAGTTTAACATCCTTTATTTTGGCCGAGATCTCAGCCATGCTTTTGTGACCTTCGATCTCAGCAAAAATCTGGAAAGAGTTGGCATTCCAATTGTTTTGGGCTTGCTGCACATCCTGCGATTGCGCGTATAATTCCCAGGGGCCAATAAATGTTAAATTGCCAAAACTGGAATTGGCCGGCAGGTTACGATATATGCCCGCTACATTTAAGCTGTAACTATCTAATTTTAATACTTTGCCGATCGGATCTGCATCGCCAAAAATGGCTTTTGATACAGCTTCCGATAACAAAATTGATGAAGGATCAGCTAACGCGGTTGCTGTACCTTTGATCATATTCAATGTAAGCATCTCAGGCGCCCCGGCCTCCATGAAGCTTCCCGGTGCAGATATATTTTTATCCTTAAATGAGAGGAGATGAGGATTCGTCCATGACGATAGCACCACATGTTTAAAACTGTTCCCATACAGATGACGAAGACTATATGCAACGGGTATTGGCATGGCTTTAAGCGAATTGACCTCGCCATTTATAGTTTGATTCTGCATAACCCGGGCAATGCTGTCGTAATTTTTATGGAATTTATCAAACGACAGTTCATCCCATATCCATAAGCCAATAAGCATAACCACGGCCATGCCCACGGCCAGCCCGCCGATATTGATTAACGAAGAAACCTTGTTTTTGATCAGGTTTCTCCAGGCGATTTTAAAATAGTTCTTTATCATGGTCGGTTCATTGGGTCAATTGTTCAGTGGTCTGATCTTCGGGAATTTCTTGACTAATCTCTTCCCTCTAACCACTAATCTCTACCCTTAACATCATGCCGCTATTTTAACTATCTAATTATCAGTATTTTATTATCATTAAACCCAATATAGTTTTGTTCCGTATCCGAACGGTAAGTGTCCGGTTTTGTTACAGTGGGAGTTGAGGATTCATCTCATTTTATAAATTTATCCTGCTTATTTTCAAAACTTTAATAGATTTGGATCATAAACCACAAAATACCTTTATCATCCTGATTTGAAAATCATGAAAAGAAAAATAATTGCTACCCGCTTAATTTCTGCTGCTGTAATTTTACTAACCGGAACAATTGCCGCGGCCCAAAACGGTGCGCCAATGTCAGTTGCCAATAAAAAGGTAACGGTATATGTAACGGCCAAAAATACCAACAACAGGATAACCAAAACCGAAACGCTTCAATTTACCGATAAACCACAACCGGTAGAAACAGAGGTTGCCGTGTTCGTGGATCCTTCGAAAACATTCCAGACCATGCTGGGGATAGGCGGGGCGTTAACTGATGCCGCAGCCGAAACTTTTTATAAGCTGCCAAAGGATAAGCAGCAGGAATTTTTAACTGCATATTTTGATAAGGATAAGGGTATAGGCTATACGCTTGGACGAACCAATATTCAAAGCTGCGATTTTTCGAGTGCGATTTACAGTTATGTAAAAGAGAATGACGCATCGCTAAAATCATTTGATATCAGCCACGATAAAACATACCGCATCCCTTTTATTAAAGAGGCGATGAAAGCTGCAGGCGGCAAATTAACACTGTTTGCATCGCCCTGGAGCCCGCCGGGATGGATGAAAACCAATAACGATGTTTTGCACGGCGGCAAGCTGAAACATGAGTTTGACCAGAGCTGGGCGAATTTTTATGTGAAGTTCATAAACGCTTACGAAAAGGCCGGCATACCCATTTGGGGATTATCGGTACAAAATGAACCGATGGCTACCCAAACATGGGAATCGTGCCTGTACACCGCCGAAGACGAACGCGACTTTGTTAAAAATTACCTGGGCCCAACTTTATTTAAATCGGGTTTGTCAGGTAAAAAGCTGATCGTTTGGGACCATAACCGCGACCTGATGTACCAGCGTGCCAGTACCATCCTGGAAGATCCGGCGGCAGCCAAATATGTTTGGGGAGTAGGCTATCACTGGTACGAGACCTGGACCGGTGCTGGAATGAACTTCGAAAATGAACGGCGCGTAGCGCAATCTTTTCCCGACAAAAAATTAATATTCACCGAAGGCTGCGCTGAAAGGTTTGATTTTAGCAAAATACATGATTGGGACCTTGGCGAAAAATACGGTACCTCAATGATCAACGATTTTAATGCCGGTACCGTTGGCTGGACCGACTGGAACGTTTTGCTCGATGAAAAAGGCGGGCCAAATCACGTAGGGAATTTTTGTTTCGCGCCGGTGCATGCCGATACCCGCGATGGCAGCCTGATCTATACCAACTCCTACTATTACATGGGGCATTTTTCAAAGTTCATACATCCGGGTGCGAAGCGTATTGTAAGCGCCGCCAGCCGCGATAAGCTTTTAAGTACAGCCTATATCAACCCCGATGGTAAAATTGCCGTGGTGGTCATGAACAAAACCGACGAAAATATTAGTTACTATTTGTGGGTTAAAGGCAAAGCGGCAAAAACCACCAGCCCGGCGCATTCAATTGCTACCCTGGTGATAGATTAGATATGCGAATCGTATTGCCGGTTATTACTACTCAGGTATGGTAAAAAGTACGCCCGAGCTGACATAGTGCGGGCCGGAACCGTGCGAACGATATGTAGTGTTCAGCGCTAACCGGTTTGTAATGTAATATTTGCCGCCTATCGTTGAGTAAAAATGTATAGGATACAGGCTGTTATAGTGCAGGTAGTGGCCGTAGTTTGCCATAAATACCAACCGGCCCAGCCATATATCGGCTCCAGCACTTAAACCTACGCTTAAATGGTCATAGGATGTTCCCGAACCCTGGTACGTCGTAAAAAAATTATTCCATGAAAAGGTTTTGGAATAATAAATGGCATCTGTACCTGCTTTTAAACTTAAAAATGGGTTTAGGCGATAATTATATCCTGCATAAAAGCTCGCCTGATACAGGTTTGATGCTGTTTTTTTTCGCGCCGCTGAATCTGTTAAATACATATTAACACCCGTTTCCGGATTTTTAAATAGCCCTGTTTTAACTAATCCCCGCCTGCCTATGCCAACGCTGAACTCAAACGAGTGTTTATTATTAATCCCAAAAGTGTTTTTTTGTGCGGCGGGCCCGTTTTGATTAATATCGCGGACAACCCCCAGCGAGGCATACACGTTATTTAAACCATCATTGGGCAATTGAACTGAAGCATTTGAATAGTGGGAAAAATTAACGCCCGCTTGTATTCTTGTTGACGAAGAGATCGGGGTTTCCAATTTTAAACCCGCCCGGAAAGCCAGGTTGATGTGGCTGCCGACAATAGGATTATCAGTGGTGTAAAAAGTTTGAGTAGAATAAACAAAGCCAATACCGGGAGAAAATATAAGATTTATCTTATCCGTTTCAAAAAGCAATAGGTCTAAACAGCTGATAATACCATAATTGCTTCCAAATAACCCCCTGGTGTCGTGCTTTCCGGTGAGGGATATATCTCCCAGGTTAACGTAAGAAGCTACAAGTCCAATATCTTTTACGTGAAACAGGCGCGCCCAGTCAGCATTATTGTTAGCCATATTAAGCTGATATGCAAGCTCGGCGCCATAAAAGTTACCTTTTAACGGACTGTTATAAGTGGAAAAGGTTGTAACCCCCTGAATCGGGGTGATGGCAATGCTGTTCAGATTGTTTTGGGCATAGCCGGATTGCAGATCGAAAAGGAGGAAAAAGAACGATGAAACTATTAGTTTTTCATCTACTGCGGACAAAACTGAACTTTTAAGCAAAAATTTCATTCGTCCATTTACTAATCTATAAAAAGTTGAACAGTGTTTTTCTATCTTTTCTTTGAGATAAAAAATAGTTTTCATTTGTCAATTGCTATGATATTTATAAGGTTATTAAGGCAGATCAGATCATAATCCATTTGTACGGCTGATTAAACTAATTTGTTGGGGTGTAAATTGGCTAAATGCTTCTTTTACAGGACGGTGAGCCGGCCTATCGCAGTTTAATTTGAAATAAGGCGTAACAAAACGACGTTATTTTGATCTTATATAAACATATTTTAACTTTGATTTTGACCCGTTGAACACAAACTTAGATACAATGATCATGCGCTACTTTTTATGCTTTTTATGTCCGCCTGTAGCCATATTAACCACCGGTAAAATTGGCTCGTTGATATTAAACCTTATTTTAACCCTGTTTTTATGGATACCGGGAATTATTCATGCCATACTGGTGGTGAGTAAATATTATGATGACAGGCGCCACCGCCAGCTGGTATGGGCAACCAGGAGGCGTTATTAAACCTAGTCATCTCAAAAGCTATGGAATCTGAAAATATTCCGTTCCAAACCATAAATTGGGATAATATCCCCAAAACAACGCATCCCGGCACAACCGGGACCGCCTGGTGGCAAACCATTCAATTTAAGGGTTTGCGCGTTCGGGTGGTTGAATACAGTAAAGGCTACCTGGCCGATCACTGGTGCCGGAAAGGGCATATCGTTTATTGCCTGGAAGGAGAATTTACGACCGAGCTTGAAAACGGGGAAAGCTTTCGCCTCGCAAAGGGGATGAGCTATATTGTATCCGATGAGTTAAGCTCACACCGGTCTGTAACCGAAAGTGGCGTAAAGCTGCTGATCATTGACGGGGATTTTTTGAAAAGGACTTTGTAATAATCTGACTGTAGCGTTTTAACCGATAAAGCCGTATTGGGTTAATAAATCAAGATCATGTTCAGGCTTTATATTTTTATAATCATTGCGATGCTTTTTTTAAACTGCAAAAAAGGCAATCCAGGCAATCCTGCAAGCGTTAAGTTTGTGGGCCGTTGGCAGTATCAATACCAGGCTGGCGGGCTGACAGGCTCGAAAGTGTCTCCGAGCGGTGCGATCAGTATCCTGATCTTAAATAGCGATAAAACTTATCAAAGGTCGACCAATGGCAGCTTGCAACAGCAAGGCAGCTACAAATTAAGCCTGGCGAAAAGCATTTTTACAGGCAGCAATGATAATGCGATCGATTTTGATTCTTCGGGTATGTGGAAGATCATATCCCTCCAAAAAGATACTTTGTCAATAGCTGATAATTTTGCTGATGGATTTGGCCTTGTATATGTTAAAATGAAATAAAAAACCGCCTCATAATTTATGAGACGGTTTTTTGGATCTGTCGTAATCTCAAACTATTTATTCTTCAACTCATTAATGGCTACCTGGGGGATAAGCGCTTTATGCGTTCTTTCGGTAACGATCGCCTTAGCTAAATTAAATTTACCAGTCCCTTCAATTTGCCGCGAAGATGAGCCTATTTTCACTTTGTACTCACCCGCATCGGCAACCCAGGCCGACTTATCCGTGTAAAACGAAGCCAGGTCGGCAGCGCGGATGGTAAACACCATGAATTGCGATTGCCCCGGCGCCAGCAGCCCTGTTTTAGCAAAAGCCTTTAGCTCATTTTCGGGTTTGTCGATATTATTGTTCGGCGCGCTCAGGTAAAGCTGAACTACTTCCTTACCGGCAACTTTGCCCGTATTTTTAACGGTTACCTTAACAGAGATGCTGCCTTTAAAATTAGAAGAGCTCACCTGCACATCGCTGAATTTAAATTTGGTGTACGATAACCCGTAACCAAACTCGTAAGCCGGTTTGATCTTAAACGAATCGAAATAACGGTATCCCACATAAATGCCTTCCTCGTATATTACCTGCTCTGGTTTTTTCTCGGGTGTTCCCGGAAAGTTTTTCGCCGATGGCTCGTCTTTATAATCCATCGCGAAAGTGGTGGCCAGTTTGCCCGAAGGGTTAACTTTTCCGCTCAAAATATCGGCAATAGCATTACCCGCTTCAAGGCCCGGCTGCCATGCTAATAAAATTCCGTCAACACCGTCCCTCCAACTGGCAACTTCGATCACGCCGCCGATGTTTAATACAACAATAACCTTCTTCCCTTTTGAATGGAACGCGGTAGAAACGTTGTTGATCAGCTCTTTTTCGGTAGCCGACAGGTAATAATCATTCTCCAGTTTGCGGTCGGCGCCTTCGCCGGCATTGCGGCCTATCGTAATAATAGCGGCATCGGCGCCGTCAGCTTCCTTCGCAACCATGGTATTCACATCCATTTCGGGAATAATAGGCGGGGGTGTAAAGAAATTCCTGCGCTTCGGCTGTTTCGATTTGGCGTCGGCGATATAATCTGTGTAGCTTTTTTCTAAAGCTTCCTGCACCTTAAAACCTGCGTTGGTTAAGCCCTGCACCAGCGAAATGGTATAAGCTTTATTTACATCGCCGCTGCCTGTGCCGCCTGCAATAATATTGTACGAAGTATTTCCAAATACGGCAACCCGTTTGTTACCCGATAGGGGAAGGGCGTCGTCATTGTTTTTAAGCAGGATCATCCCTTCGCTGGCCGCCATGCGCGAAACTTTGGCATGGGCAACAAGATCGGGCTTGTCAGAATATTTATAGCCCCTGAATGTCGGTGATTTAAGTATGATTTTCAGCATCCGCTCAACATTGGCATCCAGTTGCTGCATGCTTAGTTTGCCGTCCTTAACCGCGGCAACTATCGCGTCGGATTGATTGGGATTGCCAGGCATCAGCAGGTCGTTGCCTGCATTCATCTGCGCAACAGCATCTTTGCCGCCAAACCAGTCAGTCATTACAAAACCTTTAAAACCCCATTCGTCTTTTAAAATAGTGGTCAGCAGATCGCGCCGCTCGGACGTATAGGTTCCGTTTAATTTGTTATATGACGACATCACTGTCCACGGCTGCGAGGCTTTTACAGCAATAGAAAACCCTTTCAGGTAGATCTCGCGCATAGCCCGCTCGCTAACAATGGCGTTTACGCTGTTTCTTTGCGTTTCCTGGTTATTGGCCGCGTAATGTTTAATGGAAGTACCCACGCCGTTCGACTGGATACCCTTTACAATGGCGGCCGTCATAGCGCCGGCCACAATCGGGTCTTCCGAGTAATATTCAAAGTTCCGTCCGCCAAGCGGGTTGCGGTGAATGTTGAGCGCAGGCGCCAGTAAAATGTCAACACCATACTCACGCACTTCGTTACCAAAGGCAACGCCCACTTTTCTTACCAAAGCGGTATCCCATGTCGAGGCCAGCAAAGTAGCCACCGGGAAAGCAGTAGCATAATAGGTTTTGGGATCGTTGGGCCTTTTTGGCTCGATCCGTAACCCGGCCGGACCGTCGGAAACGGTAATGGACGGAATGCCCAACCTGGCAATGGCATGTGTGCGGCCCGCCGCGCCCGGCACTTTTTCGGGGATATTATAGGCGTCCGCGTCTGATGGCGGCAGTTTAAAACCGCCGATGTCCGTCGACTGCGGCTTTTGATCCTTTCGGGGTGGCGGTACGCCGGGCATTTTAAAGCCCATGCCTACAACAAGCTTTGATTTCTCCTGCAATGTCATCGCGTCAATTACCTGCTTCAGGCTGCTTTTTCCTAATTTAGGAAGCGGCTGACTCCCCTGCGCACGAACAGGCGGGTGAACCGAGCTAATCACTGCAATAAATACAGCAATAGCTGCGGATTTGTAACTTAATTTCATACTTATAATTTAAAAAGGTTTATAAAAGATGGAATAAACACAATTTAACCATTGTGTCATTGGTACACAATAATAAATATTATTTTGCTGAATATCAATAGGGAATAGACGGACATGTTATAAATACCGATGAATAACTCCTTTTTCAGGATAAGCCGGAATGAGGGCCAGGAGTCGAGAACCAAGAGCCAGGATAGAAAGGCATTGTGTTTCGGCGAATCCGTCGAAACACAATGCCTTCGCTAACTCTTAGTTTTTGCATCTGGCTCTAACAGTCTTGCTACTTGATACTATGTCCCAACAATGTAATACTTATGCGTTTTTTATTGAAGCAAAACAGAATTGCTGTAATTTTAGCGGTAATTAATTTGTTTCCCGTACATGACCTACAGATCCACCTACCAGGCAGCCAGCATAGCAGCGCCGGCAATTGAGCGTCACTTTAACCGGCTTTTGGCGCTGGCCGTTGAGCAGGGTGAAACTGATCTGGCGCCCGAGCCTCCACTGAGTATGATCGAGGCGATAATTGATGTGGCTTTTTGGGCAAGCTTACGCAAGGAAGAGGGGCGATCACCAAAAATTTCGCTCGCTTATTTGCCGCCATTACTCGCTGGTCAGCCGTTGATTTTCGAAGACCGTATACTTTTAACACCATACGTGCTTACAAAACTGGCCCCTGCCGTTGAGCGTTCGGGAATTCACCTGGGTGTTTGGGAGCAGGATGGCGAGTTGTACGTGTGGGGAACCACCCGGGCTATCCCCGATTGTTGTTTTGTGCTGGAAGTTGTAGAGGCCGGCCTGCTGGTGGTTAAACACCGCCGGATAAACGGTTTTGGTAAGTTTATTAACGTTGCCGTGCTTAAAGGCGACGAGATAAAAATAATTGACGAGCAAAGCCGCACGCTGCCCGACTGCCCGGATATGCTTACCTCATTATTGGATTTTAATTCGTCAACTGGTATAAACGATAATGTAAATATACTGGTACAGCTGGCAGCTTCAATGCGTGCGCATGGGCATGGCGGCTCTTTATTGGTCGTGCCTGCCGGCACCGATGCCTGGCGCGATTCCATCATTCATCCCATTACCTACCCGGTTACACCTGCGTATGACGAACTGAACAAGCTGGTGAGCCAAAACGTCAACGAGCAAAACGCAGACCTTTGGCAGGAAGAGATAAACCGCGCCGTTGAAAGTGTAGCCGGGCTTACAGCCGTCGACGGAGCTACCATTATAACTGACCGGCTGGAATTGCTGGCATTCGGCGCGAAGATCGGATTGTCTTCAAACGGCATTCCGGTCGACAAGATGCTGGTTACCGAACCAATAATAGGAACAGAGCCGATGATCATATCGCCGGCACAAAATGGCGGCACACGCCACCTCTCGGCCGCGCAGTTTGTATTTGATCAGCGCGATGCAATGGCCCTCGTTTCCTCGCAGGATGGAAGATTTACCATATTTTCATGGTCGCCGTGCGAATATATCGTGCACGCGCATTATGTTGACGCGTTGCTGCTGTAGGTGAGACGTTAGAGGCAAGACCAGGACAACGATCAATTAAATACTTTTAAAGTCTTGCTTCTGTTTTTTATAGTGTTGAAAACATTGTTTGCGCTCGCTCGCCGATAAATGGGATAGGCTTTTTTTCGCCGTTTATAGCGCCGATAAAGCCGATGATCCAAAGGACGAAAAATAAGAACTCGATAAGTTTAAGGCAATAATACAGCGAAAAAACCCCGTCGGATACCCAAAGCGAGCTAAAGATGAATGAAATGCCGTACCTGATAACGATATAAGCGATATAAAAAAGCAGGGTTTGCCTTAACTGGTAACTTCCCAGGTCCGTTTTTTTACCCTGGTGAAACCCAAAATAAGCAACGAGCCATCCAAAAATAGTTAAGTAGCTAATGATTGCGGCGGTTTTGCCATTACTGTTATCGCTGATGCGGTGTACAATATCTTTTACAGGTTCCATATTGGGTTAAGATGATTTTGAGCTATCATACTAACCCGTAAAAAGTAAAAATGTTCTGATAAATCGTTTATTATCAGAACATTTAGTAGATATGCCGATTAAATTATATGCGGGCAAAAATAAACTGGGCGGGCTTGCCAAATAACGGAATAGGCCTATCCTCGTTGTTGCTGGCAGAAATAAGCCCCATAACCCATAACGCAATGAACGACACGTTGACAAATATGATAAGATAACTAATCGGAATAATAGCATTTGGCTGCCATAAAGTCCCTAAAATAGTTAATACGCCATACCGGGTAACCAGGTACGAAATGTACAGCATTAACGTTTGCCTTAAATGAAAACTGCTTTTTTCCGTTTTTTCATTTAAATGAAAAGTAAAAAATGATACTGACCATCCTAAAACAAAGAAATAGCTGAGTAAACTTGCTGTTCTGCCATCATCCTGTATGCCGAAGGGATTATTATTTGTCATGATATAAAGTATAATTTGTTCATTGGTAAATGTTTATTATCAGCGAAGTAACTTTTTTCAAACTTATCGATCGCCTTATTTAAGGGCTTATACGCGAACTGTCCTCATTTTGTTACCTTCCGAATAATTACGATGAAAACCAGGTTACAGTTTCATTTATTTATTCATACTATCAGTAATAAAATGCGTGCCAAAATGCACCTAAAAATTAAAAATATTTCTATTAAGTTAAATTAATGTTTACGATGGGCAATTAATTTGCGACGATGAAATCTATCGGTGTTCGGTTTCCCTAAGAATGTTCAAAATATCCTGTATGCAATACAGTATGCCGGGGCATCCGGTAATAAAATTTGTAATATACCGGGACCCGCCCGGTTTCTGTTTTTTGCGCCGTTGTCTGGCAAACAGAAAACCACAGGTAGCCGGGATAATCCGCGCGAACTAAGTTTTATTTATTACCGCTTGGTTAAGGACCTAACCTTTCCTAAAAATTTGTGCTTCAAAGGTGTTGAAATCGAAATAAATTATAGCAAAAATGATATGCATGTATAACATTGTGGTACGATAAAGCAGGAGGCAGATATGAAAAGAATTTTACTTCTTTTTTCTTTTTTTTTATTCGGTTGTTCAACTGAAAAATCTTTGATTACCGAATCCAGTGTCATTAACGCACATCCCAAACCTTTTAGGGTATATGAAATAGGTTACTGGGGCTCGTCGTATATGATCTTAAACCTGGTTGATGCGAAAAGCGAGCACTTTATAGTCAGGGTTCATCGTAATGATAATCTTACTATTGGCGCGATATATCAATAGTAAAAGTTAAACCGGTTTGAAAAAGAAATCCACCACTTATTTTAAATGTGGTGGATTCAGTGGTGGAGAATATCGGAGTCGAACCGATGACCTCTTGCATGCCATGCAAACGCTCTAGCCAGCTGAGCTAATCCCCCGTGTCGGATGGCAAAAGTAAAAAAAAATCGGGCAACGCCAAATCATAATTTCAGAAGAAATATTTCCAGGTTGTCCGGGCACGCATAACTGTGCAAAAAGCTCGGGTTATCCGGCTTTGGTACCTTCCTGAATATCAAGATATATGACCGCTTCCGGTATCACAAAGTAAAATAGAACTGATAAAACAAAATATAAATATATAGAGTTTAATCTGCATCAATTATACGAATATCCCTTTATAACAACTCCGGGGGCGGTAATTGGCTGTATGCTATGGAGATTACGAAAAACCTAAAAAAGGCGGCTTTCCTTTTACGCGCAAATGTCAATAAATCAGTCTTTTTAATCACTGAAATATTAAGGTCTGTTTTTTCGCGGCAGCGCAAAATGAAGATATTGTTCTCTAATAAGCCGGTTTGGGAAAAAAACATTCGCATCGGCTTTCGTACAACCAAACACGAACTGACTTTCAGCGATTTTACGCTCGAAAATATAAGTACCAATGACCTGCTGGTGCCTTTAACCATGCGCGATCTGAAGTTCCTGAGTGAACGCCGCGCTTCCTATCAGAACAACCTCATACCTATACCTGCCCTGGACGCTATTAATATATGCGATGATAAATTTTTGTTCTATCAAACGATGGTAAGTAATGGTTTCGGGGATTATTTGCCTAAAGTAGGTACTGACCTGGCGTATCCGTACATTTTGAAAAAAAGGATCGCTGAGGACGGCGACAATTGTTACATCATTTCAAATCCCGGAAAGGAAAAGGAGTTTAACGCATTGATAACCAACCCGGAGTACTTTTGCCAGGAAATTGTTGCCGGCACATCGGAGTATGCAACCCACATGCTTTATAAAAATGGGAAACTCGTTTCATCGCTAAATATCAAATACGAATTCGACGATAAAACACCGATAAAGGGTCACGACCCGTTTATAAGCAAAAAAATATGCAAGTGCCCGCACTTGGCGTTGTTTTTATCGATGCTCGAATCAATCAGATTTGAAGGCTTATGCTGTTTTAATTATAAGGAGCTAGACAATCACCCTTTTGTATTGGAGATCAATCCCCGGTTCGGCGGAAGCCTCAGTTCATTCTTCTTTTCCTTTGTAACCCGGCTTAACTAATCGCCGTACATTCTATTTTATTTACTGCTGGTTTGTAAAAAAGCCCTAAAACAAGCAAAGCCCCTGATGGGCAGGGGCCTTTGCTAACCAATTATAAACCTAAATTATGAGAAGACTACTTTGTGTTGTTTAACGGTGTAAAAGTAACACTAACTTTTAACAGTACCAAATTTATTTTTGTAATATTTATGTAAAAAACAATTTTGACTCCGTTTGCTTGACAAAACTACAAATTTATTTGTTAAGATTATATTAATTTAATAAAAATTCTGTAAAAATTTTGTTAACTACGCTTTTGCAGATAAATTTTGAAGCTATTTTTAAATAAATTTCATTTTGTAACAATATTTAAACAAATAACGAAGAATAATAACACTCATAATAAATAATTACATGAAATTTTGCCACTTTTCCGCGCTAATAGTGTTTTTTGTAATGAGATTTTCTTTAAAAAATGGCATTTTTTACTTTTTTATTTCATTTTACGCCCGGTTTTGTAAGAGATTTATTACAAAATGCTTTTTATTGCGGACTTATGCTTCTTGCCAACAGTAAAAAGCCATTTGTAATGCGATTTTTCCACTTTAATATATGTCGCTTTTAAAACACTTAATGCAAAAATTGCGTTACGCAAACATTTTTCTAAATATGCTTTAACAATTTTGCGGCCTATTGTTAAATAATGATGAACAACGCTGTTTCAAAAAACCACCCTGAGCTTACCCTGTTAACGCTATGGATCATGACCATAGCTACCGGCCTCGTGGTAGCTAATATATATTATAGCCAGCCTTTACTGGAAGATATTGCCCGCACCTTTCATGTTACCCGTACCAAAGCAGGCCAGGTGTCGATGCTTACACAGCTTGGCTATGCTACAGGCATGTTTTTCCTTGTGCCCATGGCCGACATGGTTAAACGTAAACGCTTGATGCTTATTATTTTCGTCTTTATTGTTTTATCGCTGGTGTTTACAGCGCTGGCCCCAGGCATTAATGTAATGATAGCTGCCAGTTTTATTTTGGGCGCCGCGTCAATCATACCACAGCTGCTTATTCCTATGGCGGCGCACCTTGCTAAACCACACGAACGGGGTAAAAAGATAGGCCTTATCATGAGCGGGTTATTAATAGGTATATTATTATCGCGTACTTTCAGCGGTTTTATTGGTGAATATTGGGGCTGGCATGCCGTGTTTTTTATAGCGGCAGGTATCATGGTAGTCATCTGGCTGCTGATCTGGGTGTTTTTACCCGAGGTAGAACCCGATTATAAAGGTAATTACAGGCAATTGATGGCCTCGATGATAGACCTGTTTAAGCACGAACCCACGTTAAGGCTCGCTGCTTTGCGCGGAGCGTTATGTTTCGCATGTTTCAGCGCTTTCTGGACAACCATTGTATTTTTATTGAAGCAGAACTTTGATATGGGAGCCAGCGTGGCCGGCGAATTTGGACTCGTTGGCGCTTTCGGCGCGATAGCCGCCGGATTGATGGGCCGGTTAAGCGATAAAATGGATGCCTATAAATTATCCGCTTTTACCTTGTTTTTAATACTGGCCTCATTTATCGTTTTCATTTTTTCGGGACACAGCATAGGCGGCTTGATTGTCGGTGTGATTTTATTGGATATGGGTGTGCAGGCAACCCATATTTCGAACCAATCCATCATTTTTGCCCTGAAGCCTGAAGCGCGCAACCGCATCAATACCATATATATGGTATTCTATTTTATTGGCGGCTCGGCCGGAACGCTGCTGGCTTCACTGATATGGAAAAACTACCAATGGGACGGCGTATGTGCCATTGGCATTGTCCTCTCCGCGATAACGCTTGTCGTACATTTTGCTAACCACCATAAAATGTCTGCAAAACCTGTGGTCGCCGCCTGAGGTGACTACTGTTTACAACACGGTTTACAAAATTTCAGACACTATTCTGACCGTTATTTCTTCTGACGGCTGCTTAATGCCCCATTTATCAGCGGTTGTAAAATAAATCTCCGCAAACGACAATTATTTTTTATAACAAATTAAACTTTGGCACTGATTTGGAATATATCATATCAAATGCAGTACATGATGGCACTTGAAAATAAGAAAGGACGCGTGGAAGGGGAGAAGGAATGGGACAACCCAGCCAACCCTGCATTGACCTCGGACGAACGGGATAAAGAGCAATTGTTGAGGCAGTATAAAGAAGCCAAACGAAGAAAAAATAATTTAACAGAAGAACAAACAGATAAAAAAATTAAGTAGAAATCCTAAAACACACACGCCATGAAAACTTACAAAAAACCAGCAGCAAGCAAGTTATTGATCCGTTTTGATAATGAGTTGAAAGATTTACTTACAAGTGATTTGAAAGCGTTTATGGAACGCAATCCATTTTTTAGCAGCAACAAACAGGCTACTACGCATACATTATTTGTAGCCTGACCATCATATATTATCATCTACCTATAAATTCTACAAACAACACCTACGAAAAATGTAAAGCCTCCTGGTCCGCCTGGGGGCTTTACATTTTTGACGCGTATTGTATAATTAACCCGGCGGTTTTAGCGGATGCGCCCGGCTTACCCATTTTTGCATCGAGACCGTTATAATTGACAAGCATGGCCCCGCGGTAACTTTTGTCATTCACTATTGCATCGAGTTCACTGCTTATTTTTTCCGAATTGCAATCCTGCTGTATCAGTTCCTTCACCACCGGTTTATCCATTATCAGGTTAACCAATGATATGAATTTGATTTTTACGACCGCCCGTGCAATCGTTATGGATATAGGGTGACCTTTATATACAACAACCTGCGGCACATCAAATAAGGCTGTTTCGAGCGTAGCCGTACCCGAAGCTACAATGGCGGCACTTGCGTGTGATAACAGGTCATACGTCGCATTAAAAACAACAGGGATATTTTGCCCGGCAACAAACTGATCGTAATAGGCATAGTTAAAATTGGGGGCGCCGGCAATTACAAACTGGTATTCCTGAAATCTGCCGGCAACACCGATCATTTCGGGCAGCAGACGGCTGATCTCCTGTTTGCGGCTGCCGGGCAGCAGGGCAATTATCTTTTTGCCTGTTAGCTGATTCTGTTCGATAAAATTTGGATCCGGTTTAAAGGTGCTGATCGCGTCAAGCAGCGGGTTGCCCACATAATCAACATCCATACCCCATTGCTCGTAAAAATCAACCTCGAAGGGTAAAATACAAAACAAGTGGTCGACTATCTTTTTTATTTTCAAAACGCGCTTTTGGTTCCAGGCCCAAACCTTCGGGGAGATGTAGTAGCAAACCAGGATGTTATTCTTCTTCGCAAATTCGGCGATCTTCAAATTAAACCCGGGGAAATCTATCAAAATCAGCACATCAGGCTGCCACGAAAGGATGTCCTCTTTGCAAAAACTAAGATTTTTTAATATGGTGGTTAAATTAAACACCACTTCAATAAAACCCATAAAGGCCATATCGGCAATATGTTTCACCGGCTTGCCGGCCTCCGCCTGCATTAAATCGCCGCCAAAAAAACGAAACTCCGCTTGTTTATCACGCTCCTTTAATGCTTTAATTAAGTTAGCTCCGTGCAAATCGCCGGAGGCTTCGCCGGCTACCAGGTAGTACTTCATCTTATGGGATGTATCTTAAATACAAATATCAATAGCATACACGCAAATGTAGTGAGCATTATACCTCTCGCTGTTTTGTCGGCGCCGTATTTATAGCCGAACCTTAACATAATAAGGTTTAAACCGATCGCAATAAAATAAGGTACAGCAGGGCGGTTGATGATGTATGTGTTGTTTTTTAATAAATATTCGGTTAGCCACGCAACAGCCGGAAATATAAGCCCGGCCACTATGCCGGCAAGCATACTATTTTTGTTCAGCATAAATCCAAAAGTACGAGAGTAAACAACGTTTTAAATGTTTTATTTTTATTGCCGGTTAAATTCACCACATTGCCTTATGAAAAACATACTGCTTGTTACTTTTTTGCTGGGTTTATTCACATGCGCGTATGCCCAAAAATACTTACCTGTAATAAAGGAGGGCACGGTAATTACTTATGATGCATATTCCGTAGCGTTAGGGCAGCATATACCACTAACCATAACGATCAAAAGCCTGGGCGATCCGGTTAAATTTCAATGGGATATTGAAGGATATGGCACCGGCAGCTTCGAAATTCCCGCAAAGGCAATTGAAAGCGCAACCAAACTGGTGATCAAACAGCCCGACCCGGACGGTGTTACCAAAATGAAAGACAATGAAACGCTGCTTGTTCTTTCAAAAGCTATTTTTAACAGCATGACGAAGGATAAAGCATTTGAGCTGAACAGCCAAAAGTTTACTGTTGCCAGTGATACAACTACTTATAAAATAAATAATAAACCCGCTGATGTTTATCACGCGGTAAGCGATAACGGGAAAAGCGAAGTATGGGTACTTAACAACCCCGGTTTTCCATTGATCTACCGGGGCAAAAGCGTTACCCGCGGCGTGGATTTTACGCTGACCGGAATCAAAGAATAGCGATTATAGCTCTTCAAACGTCCAGCTGTTGAGAACGGGTATGGCATGGTGTGCGGTCATATCAAATTGTACCGGCACAACTGATGCATAATTATGCTCGAGCGCCCAAACATCGGTATCCTCGCCGCCGTCGTTTAATTGAAAAACACCGGTTAACCAGTAATAAGGGCGCTTATGCGGATCCACCCGCTCGTCAAACTCTTCGGCCCACTTGGCATTGGCCTGGCGGCATATTTTTATACCCTTTATGTTGTGCGTTGCCGGAAAGTTTACATTAAGTAAGGTGGCTGTAGGTAAGCCGTTTTTTAAAACCTGCAATGCAATCTCTTTTACAAACTTTAAACATGGGCTAAAATCAGCCTGCAGGGTAAAATCGTCAAGAGAATAGCCGATTGAAGGTATGCTTTCGATAGCCCCTTCAACAGCTGCCGACATGGTGCCTGAATATAAAACGTTAATAGAATTGTTTAATCCATGGTTGATGCCCGACACACAAAGATCAGGCTTCTGGCCTTTGAAAATTTTATTCACCGCCAGTTTAACGCAGTCAACCGGTGTGCCCGAGCAGCGGTACATTTCAATGCCTTCATAAATATCAACCTTATCTAAACGTAACGGTTTGCCAATGGTAATGGCATGCCCCATACCCGATTGCGGGCTGTCTGGCGCCACAACAACAACGCGGCCGATCTCGGCCATTACATCCATCAGGGCTTTTATCCCTGGGGCGGTTATGCCATCATCATTTACAACAAGAATGGTGGGCTTAGTTTTCATAGTCAGGCGAAATTAGCAATTTCGGTACAGTTCGCCATCATTAAAATAAAAAGCCTCGCGCTAACGAGGGTGTAAAAGGCTATAAAAACGAACGGGTCACAACGCCCCTTCCTTAATCTCTTCCACAACCGCCGGATCAAGCAAAGTAGAGGTATCACCCAAATTACTTGTTTCCCCCTCGGCAATTTTACGCAGGATACGCCGCATAATTTTACCTGAGCGGGTTTTAGGAAGCCCCGTTACAAACTGGATCTTATCCGGTCGGGCTATTGCCCCAATGATGCGCGTTACCGTAGCCATAATGTCTTTGCGGGCAAGTTCTTCATCGCCGTGCTGGTTGGGGCATACCACGTAGGCGTAAACACCCTGGCCCTTTATTTCATGCGGGTATCCAACTACCGCCGACTCAACCACGCTGCTGTGCATATTAATAGCATTCTCAACTTCGGCGGTGCCGATGCGGTGGCCGGATACGTTCAGCACATCATCAACGCGTCCGGTGATGCGATAATATCCATCCTCGTCGCGAAGGCAACCGTCTCCGGTAAAATATAAGTGAGGATAGGTTGAGAAATAAGTGGTACGGCAGCGCTCGTGGTCGCCGTAGGTGGTACGCAACATCCCCGGCCACGGGAATTTGATGCATAGGTTTCCGCTCACGCCATTGCCTTCAAGTTCTTTTCCGTTCTCATCAACCAAAACAGGCTGTACGCCCGGCAGGGGAAGAGTGGCATAACCTGGTTTGGTTTTGGTAATGCCGGCAATAGGGGCGATCATAAACCCACCCGTTTCTGTCTGCCACCACGTATCCACTATGGGGCATTTTCCCTGGCCTATTTTTTCGTCGAACCAATGCCAGGCCTCTTCATTTATCGGCTCGCCTACCGAGCCGAGTTTTTTCAGCGAGCTAAAATCTTTTCCTTTTAATACGTCATCGCCAAAGCTCATCAATGAGCGGATGGCCGTTGGTGCAGTATATAGAATATTGACTTTGAATTTTTCAACGATATCCCAAAAACGGGCGGGCGTAGGCCACGAAGGGATGCCTTCAAATAAAACGGTAGTCGCGCCCTGGGTAAGGGGGCCATAGGCGATATAGGAATGGCCGGTTATCCACCCGATATCTGCGGTGCAGAAATAAACTTCGCCGATATTATACTGAAACGTGTTGGTAAAAGTATAACCCGTATAAACCATATATCCTCCGCAGGTATGCACAACGCCCTTTGGTTTGCCGGTAGAGCCGGATGTGTACAGGATAAACAGCATGTCTTCCGCATCCATTTCTTCGGCCTCGCAGGCAGTGTTTCCCTGTGTTTCTACCTTTTTGATCTCGTCTTCCCACCAAACATCACGGCCTTTTATCATAGAAACAGGCGTGCGGCTGCGGGTAAGCACTATAACCCGTTTGATCGAGGGGCATTGTACCAGGGCATCGTCTATAATATTCTTTAACAATATCTCTTTATTGCCCCGGTAGCCGCCGTCAGCAGTAATAACAATATTGCAGTCGGCATCCTTTATCCGGTCAGCGATGGATTGTGCCGAAAACCCGCCAAAAACAACCGAATGTATAGCGCCGATCCTGGCGCAGGCCAGTACCGCTATGGCCAGCTCAGGCACCATGGGCATATATATACATATCCTGTCGCCTTTTTTTGCGCCGTTGTTTTTTAGCACGTGGGCAAACTGGCAAACTTTATCGTATAGCTGGCGGTAGGTTAATATGCGATGATTTTCTGATGGGTCGTTTGGCTCCCAGATGATGGCCGGTTTATCGCCTAGAGTATCCAGGTGGCGATCGAGGCAATTTTCCGTAATATTCAGTTTAGCACCCTGGAACCATTTTATCTTTGGCTCCTCGAAGTTCCATTCAAGCACCTTATCCCACTTTTTGCGCCACTGAAAATTGTTGGCAATACCTTCCCAGAATTGCTCGGGATGCTCAACGCTTTGTTTATAAACCTGCTGATATTCTTCAAACGAACTTACTTTCATGGGGGCCTTCATAGACTTACGAATTGGAGGGTGAAAATTAGTAATTTTCCTGATTATTGATTCGCAAAAAGAATTTGAAAAATAATTTTGGGACAGTATTGCCTATTTGACTTAAAATCCTGATATTTGCAAACTCTTTTAAGAAAAGGGATTAAAAAGATTTGTCATGTCAAGAATTTGTGATCTAACAGGTAAAGCATCTTTGGTTGGGAATAACGTTTCAAATTCAAACGTAAAAACCAAGCGCAGGTTTCATCCAAACTTAAAGCTTAAGAAGTTTTATATTCCTGAAGAAGATAAATGGATAACCTTAAAGGTATCTACATCGGCTGTTAAAACCATCACTAAAAATGGTATTACCGCCTGTATCAATAAGTTTGTAAAAAAAGGGTACATATAGTAGTTGATTAGGTTGATGGTTGATCGAGTTAAATCAAATCGCCAACTCACTAATTCAATAACTCAATAATTAAAAAGATGGCTAAGAAAGGCAACAGGGTTCAGGTAATTTTAGAATGCACCGAGCATAAAACAAGCGGCATGCCCGGTATGTCGCGGTATATTACCACCAAGAACAAGAAGAATACAACCGAAAGGCTGGAAATGAAAAAATTCAACCCGGTTTTAAGAAAAGTAACCGTACATAAAGAAATTAAGTAATTAGCGGTTGTGGTGATTAAGGTTAAATCTTACCTGATTCACTAAATCAATAATTCACTAAATCAATAATTATAAGGACATGGCAAAGAAAGTAGTTGCAACGCTAAAAACAGGAAAAGGTAAAGAATTTTCAAAAGTGATCACGATGACTAAGTCGCCTCGTACAGGTGCCTATTCATTTAAGGAGCAAATTGTACCTAACGATAGCATCAAGGATGCGATTGCCGGGAAATTATAACCGGTTTTAGTTTTGATTGAAATTTAAAAGCCATCTTGTTATACGAGAAGGCTTTTTTTGTTAAGCCTCACCCCGGCCCTCTCCAAAGGAGAGGGAGCGAACTGAAGGCTAACGATTAAATAATTTTTTAAAGTCCTCTCCTTTGGAGAGGATTTAGGTGAGGCTATGGGATTATTCGATTTTTTCAAGAAAAAGGAAAGCACGCCGCAGGAGCAGGAAGCGCTGGATACCGGTTTAGAAAAAACCAAGGATAACTTTTTTTCAAAAATATCTAAAGTAATTGCCGGGAAGTCGACTGTTGATGATGATGTGCTGGATGAGTTGGAGGAAGTGCTCGTAACATCAGACGTTGGGGTTAAAACCACGCTGAAGATCATTGAGCGGATACAGGACCGCGTTGCCCGCGATAAATATGTAAACACCTCCGAGCTGAACACGCTGCTGAAAGACGAAATTCAGCAATTATTGGCCGAGAATAACAGCAACGATTTTATAAACTTTGAATACGGCAGTCACAAGCCTTATGTAATTATGGTAGTTGGCGTAAACGGGGTGGGCAAAACCACCACTATCGGCAAGCTGGCGCATAAGTTAAAGCAGGCAGGCAATAAGGTGGTTTTAGGCGCGGCCGATACGTTTCGTGCGGCGGCAGTTGCCCAGATACAACTGTGGGGCGAACGCGTTGGCGTAAAAGTTATCGCGCAGCCCATGGGTTCCGACCCGGCTTCGGTTGCGTATGATACCTTGCGTTCGGCAGTAGCAAATGGCGACGATGTGGCAATTATTGATACAGCGGGCCGTTTACACAATAAGGTAGGCCTGATGAACGAGCTGACCAAGATCAAAAACGTGATGCAGAAGGTTGTGCCCGGCGCTCCGCACGAAATATTGCTGGTGCTGGATGCATCAACAGGGCAAAACGCTATTGAGCAGTGCAAGCAGTTCACCGAGGCGACAGCGGTTAATGCCCTGGCATTAACCAAGCTCGACGGAACGGCTAAAGGTGGCGTAGTAATAGGAATTTCGGATCAGTTTAAAATACCGGTAAAATATATAGGGGTAGGCGAGGGTATGGATCATTTGCAGCTGTTTGACAGGCAAGCATTTGTGAATTCACTCTTCAAACAATAAATGAATTAAAAAATCCGTCATTGCGAGGTACGAAGCAATCTCTAAACTATGCATAGCCCGCTGTGCAAATCGGGGATTGCTTCGTACCTCGCAATGACGCTTCGATAAGTGATGAGGACAAAATCAATAGATCAACCCGTAATAAAAGCCAAACCGCGCGTAAACGTTGTCACTTTGGGCTGCTCCAAAAACATCTACGACTCTGAGATATTAATGGGCCAGTTAAAGGGTAACCAGTTTGACGTAGTGCACGAGGCTGAGAAGGTGAACAGCAACGATATTATCGTGATAAACACCTGCGGATTTATTGATAACGCCAAGCAGGAATCGATCGATACTATTTTACAATATAGCCAGCTTAAGGACGAAGGGAAAGTAGGAAAAGTAATTGTTACCGGTTGCCTGTCTGAACGCTACAAGCCTGAGCTGGAGGCCGAAATAACCAACGTTGATGCTTATTTTGGTACAAACGACCTGCAAAACTTGTTAAGGTCTGTGGGTGCAAATTACAAGCATGAGCTGATCGGCGAACGCCTGTTAACAACGCCGTCGCATTTTGCCTATTTTAAAATAGCCGAGGGCTGCAATCGTCCCTGCTCATTTTGCGCCATACCGCTGATGCGCGGTAAACACCTGTCGCAGCCGATTGACCAACTGGTAAAGGATGCGCAAAATTTGGCCAAAAGCGGCACAAAAGAATTGATCCTGATCGCCCAGGACCTGACCTATTACGGCCTGGATCTATACGGTAAACGTAACCTGGATGAGCTGCTTCGCCGCTTATCGGATGTGAATGGTATTGAATGGATCAGGCTGCAATATGCTTATCCGTCAGGTTTCCCGATGGAGATCCTGGATATGATGAATGAGCGCGACAACATTTGCAAATATATGGATATGCCCTTGCAGCATATCAGCGATAATATGCTGAAGTCTATGCGCCGCGGCATCACCAAGCAAAAAACCATCGACCTGGTAAACACTATTCGTGACAAAGTGCCGGGCATTGCCATGCGAACAACCCTAATTACTGGTTATCCCGGCGAAACCGAGCAGGATTTTGAAGAGATGCAACAATGGGTTGAAGAAACAAAGTTCGACCGCCTGGGATGTTTCACCTATTCGCATGAAGAAAAAACGCATGCCCATTCATTGATCGATGATGTGCCCGACGAGATCAAACAACAGCGCGCTGATGCCATTATGGAAATTCAGCAGGGAATTTCTTTTGATAAGAACCAGGAGAAAATAGGCAATACCTATAAAGTGCTGGTCGATAAAAAAGACGGCGCATACTTTGTGGGCCGTACCGAATTTGATTCGCCCGAGGTGGATAACGAAGTTTTAATTGATGCCAGTATAGATTATGCAACAATCGGCAGCTTTGTAAATGTGAAAATTGATACCGCGGAAGACTTTGACCTTTATGGACATATTGTAAAATAAACCCCTTCTTTCTCTATTTTAGGATTTTAAAATCTAAATTCGGACCTGATATTAATATATGTGGCTGGAAGTATTTCCGGCGAACTATTTTAAATCCGACATCGAAAATCCGACATCCGAAATAAATGGACGCTGCCTGTATAGATTATAAAGACACGGGATACTTTTCCCAAACTGTCATTGATTACCTGGAAGGCTCATCCGCTCTTCGTCCGTTTTATGCTTACCGCCCCGATTTTGCTGGATTTAGAGAGCTGCTGAAAAACAAACATGTTGTAGCTAACCGCGAAACGTTGGTCCGGGCGTTGCGTGAACAATACGATTTTATATCCGGGAACACCCACGGCGGCAGTAAAGTTGTGCTCGAAAATATTTCCCTTTTAGCATCTGATAATACTTATACCGTTACAACGGGCCACCAGCTAAATATATTCGCCGGCCCGCTTTATTTTATTTATAAGATAGTAACGGCAATAAAGCTATCGCAACAGCTAAAAGAAAAATTCGCCGATAAAAATTTTGTACCTGTGTATTGGATGGCCTCCGAGGATCATGATTTTGCGGAGATCAATTATACCAATATCGGCGGCAAAAAGGTGCATTGGTGGTACGAGGCATCGGGGGCTACGGGCCGCATAAACCCCGATACCATGCGCCAGGCCCTTAACCAATATAAAGGCGCGCTGGGAATTGAGCGGCACGCGAACGAACTCGCTGAAATTGTTGAAACGGCCTATACCAAATTTGATAAGCTGGCCGATGCCACCCGTTACCTGGTTGACGCGCTGTTCGGCAAGTACGGCCTCGTAATTATTGATGCCGATGACCATCGGTTTAAAAAAGAATTTGCGCCGGTGATGGAGCGCGATATAATAGGGCAAAACAGCTTTAAAAACATCAATGCGACCAATGACAAGTTGAGCGAACTGGGCGTACAGGTACAGGTAAATCCCCGGGAGATCAACTTCTTTTATTTGATGGACGGCCTGCGGGAGCGGCTTGTGTTTGAAGAAAACCGCTACAAGGTACTCAATAGCGAGATCGGTTTTTCAGAAGTTGAGTTAAAACAGGAGATACACCAGCATCCCGAAAGGTTTAGCCCGAACGTGGTAATGCGCCCCTTATACCAGGAATATATCTTGCCAAATATCGCCTATGTCGGCGGCGGGGCCGAGATCGTTTACTGGCTCGAGCTCAAATCAAATTTTGATTACTATAAAGTTGATTTCCCTATCCTGGTCCTTCGAAATTCAGGATTGCTGATCGATAAAGAGCAGGCGGCGAAGATCAGAAAAATGGAACTGCAGGTGCGCGATCTGTTTAAAAGCACCGACACTATTAAAAACAACTGGGTAAAAAAACATAGTGAACATAGCTTGAATCTTGAAGCAGAGCTTAAGGAATTATCGGCCGTTTTTGATAAGATAAAACAACGTGCCCAAAAAATAGATAATACTTTGGTTCCTTCAACCGAAGCCATACTGGCCAGGCTAAAGCATGCGATTGGCAACCTCGAAAAAAAACTGGTAAAAGCTGAAAGGAAAAATTACCAAACCCGGCTTGTACAAATTGAACAAATCAAGCACGATCTTTTCCCGAAAGACAGCCTGCAGGAGCGCACCGAAAATTTCGGCCTTTTTTATGTAAAATGGGGGCAAAGCTTTATAGACGGGCTTATTAGCGATTTTGATCCGCTCGCGTTTAAATTTACAGTCATTACAGCATAATTCGAGTTTGCATTCGCGTGAACTCATCATCGCAAGATCGTCACATACCCTGTTACCTTTTCATTCTTAAACCGGGTACTTATAACGTAATAATATACGCCCTGAGGCAATTGCGTGCTATTTGACGTGCCGTCCCATGGAGTGCCATAGCCATCCGAATGATATATTTTTTGGCCGTACCTGGTGAAAATGTCCACCGTAACAGCAGGGTACTTATCCAGATCGGGAATATTCCAGGTATCGTTAATGCCGTCGCCATTGGGCGTAAAGGCATTGGGCGCAGCAATTTCCTTCAATACTTTTATTAAAACCTGCTCTTCCGTTACACAGCCCCGCACATCGGTTACCCTCAACGTATAGGTTATATCCTGCGATTCGGTGATCGTTGGGTTGGCCAGTGTGTCATTATTTATGTTTGTGTTTGGCGACCACAGGTAGTGTACGTTTTTGTCGCTTACAAATGGGGTTAATACAGTTGGATTTCCTTTTATAACGTAAACGATCTTACCGGTGTTCACAATTGGCGGAGGTATATAACGAATAGTTACCTGGCTTGAGGCAGTACTGCAAACCGTACTGACGGCATTAAAAATCAGCGTATCGAAACCGCTTTTTATTTCATCAGCACTTGGGAAATACAAAGGGTTGGCAACATTAGCTGATGGGACAAATGTACCCGACCCCTTTGATACCCAATAAACGCCGCTTTGATTGGTGGCTTTACCATTTAATTGCACGCTCGTCACCTGCGAGCAAACATCTTGTTTGGGGCCTGCGTCGGCTGTTGGCAGGGGCTGAAATGTGACCGTGGTGTTCGACGTAGCAAAATTACAGTCGTCCTTACTTGTTGAAGTTAAAGTCAGGATAACTTTTCCTGCAGTTTTATCCTGCGCTGAAAAAATATATTTTGCATTCAACTGGTTCGCTGCGGGCGAAAAGGTTCCGCCCGTACCTGATGACCAAACGCCTGTTGTTGTGCCGCCGGAAATTTTTCCGTTTAATTGTATCAATGAGTCGCTTTGGCAAGCTATCAATGCAGGGCCGGCGTCAGCCAGCGGGAAATCGTCAACTGATACATTCACCGAATCGGGCAGGCTTGGGCAGCCGTTACTGTTAACCGTTAAGATGTACACCCCGGCATTTGCCTTGGTCGCATTCGTGATAGTAGGCGCTTGTACAGACGACGTAAAACCATTTGGCCCCACCCACGAATAGCTGGCGCCCGCAATAACATCTGCATTCAATTTAATGGTGCTGTTTATACAAACCGGCGAGTTGCTGTTTGCGTTCGGTTTAGGAGATGGTGGAACCATTACTGCCGTAAATGTAAACGTCGTTCCTGGGCAGCCGTTTATTATTGGCGTAATATGATAATCTGCATTTACAATACCTGTAGTTGTATTTATAAGAGTATCTCTAATAAACGTTGTGGTCTGATTAAGCTTTGCCGGGTTGCTGATGCCGGGGATAACGGCCCGGCTCCAGATATAAGTAACTGAATCGACATCAGATGTTATAGCATAATTAAAAGGAGTATTAGAGCATGGTGCAATTGACCGGGCACTTGTGATATGTGCCGTGGGGTTTACTGTAACTGCCAGGTCAAATGCCGGGACTGGGCAGGTACTGGTATTAATGTTAAAAATATAATGAACCACTATTGGCTTCGTCGTTGTATTAGTCAGGTCTTCACGTACAATCGGGGCGGTTTGATTTGATACCGGTAAATTACTTATCCCGGCTACCTGTGCCCGGCTCCACGAAAATGAATCGGGCGGGTAGCTGAATTTAATGGCATAATCTGTTGAGGTTCCATTGCAAATGGCCAGGCTTTTCGGGCTAATAACTAAAATGGCCGGGTACACCGTTACCACCAGGTTTACCGCGCTGCCTGTGCATTTATTTGCATTTGGCGTTATCACGTAAGTGACAGTTATCGCTGTATCAGTAGTATTGGTAAGTGCCTCATTTATGTTACTGCCTGTTTGGTTGTTTGCTGCCGGGTTGCTGATACCGGGTACCGCCGCACGGCTCCAGGTGTACGTAGCCGGGACATCAGAGGTAATGGTATAACCAAGCGGGTTGCCGCTGCAAATGCTTTGAGTTGTGGCACTGGTTATCGACGGAACAGCATTAACAATTACATTCACCTGGGTCCTCCCGCTTACGCATCCGTTAACGGTTGTTTGAACGTAATAAGAGGTACTGGCTATTAATGACGGGGTAACGTATTTGTTGCTTGCCGATAACAGGTTGCCTCCCGCTGCCGCGTCGTACCATTGGTAAGTTCCTGCCGAACCGCTTGCCAGCAGGGTAGCTGTATTATTCATGCAAACGGTATCATTTGCTGCGGTTGGCGCTGCCGGGACCGCATTGACCGTGGCCGTCACCTGCGTACGATTGCCCGGTATGCCGTTTACTATTGCCAGCACATAGTACGAGGTAGTAGCTGTTAACGGCTGGGTCGTATATACAGCCCCGGTTGATAACAGGTTGCCGCCTGTAGGCGCATCGTACCATTGGTAAGTGCCTCCCGGCGCAGTGGCGACCAAAGTTGCCTGGCTTCCCGCGCAGACCGTTGTGCCCGAAGCGGTTGGCGAGGCCGGCGGGTTCCCGATGGTTATGGTAACTTTTGAAGATTTTGACCCGCATGGTGCAGCTGAATTAACCGTTGTTAATGTTAAAGTAACCGATGTTTCGCCCGCCGCAGGTGTATACACCGCTGTTGCCGAAGATGGATTTGAAAATGAACCCGCTCCACCCGACCAGCTAACCCCTGCTGCTCCCGAAAACGTACCCGCTAATTGCACTTTACTACCAGTACCCACTGTTTGATCAGGCCCCGCGCTGACCGTGGCGGCCTGGCTAATAGTTACTGTATTAGTAGCAGTACTTGGCGGACAAGTGCCGCTTGGCGCGATACTATTGGTTACAGTATAAGTGCCCGGGGTGCTTTTAGCTAAATTTATTTCGCCTGTGCTGGTATTTACGAATACCAATCCGGCCGGAGCCGCGCTAAATACGCCCGGGTTTGGCCCTGCGGGATAGCTGGGCAAAGGATTTGTGCCGTCCTGGCAATAAGGTCCGGCATATGAAAATTGTGCGTTTGGAATGTTCGCGATAGCGATTTGTGCCGTAGTTACGTTGGCACATGTGCCATTGCTGGCAAAGGAAATAGTATAGTTACCCAACGCGCTGGCGCTTAAATTGATTTGCCCGGTATTCGGATTGATCACCAGGCCGGCAGGCGCTGCGCTGAATGTTCCGCCTGCCGGGTTATTGATCGCCGGGGTAGGGTTGGGGCCATTTGGACAAAAAGTTCCGGACGAATACTGGAATTCGGGATTCGGCACACTAGTGACGTTCACCGTTACCGCTGTACGTGCGCTGGAGCACTGGCCGGATGTGTTTTGCACATAATATGTTGTAGTAACTGACAAGGGAGGCGTGGTAAAATTACTGCCTGTAGCCAACTTGTTGCCACCGTTTGCGGCATCGTACCATTCAATGGTGCCGCCAGGTGCACTAGCTGTTAAGCTGGCGGTGGTACCCCCGCATATGGTAGTACCCGAGGCCGTTGGCTGGGTCGGATTGGGGGTTACCGTAACAGTTACAGCAGTCCGCGGGCTGGCACATCCGTTGGTGGATATATTTTGAACGTAATATGTTGTCGTCGCTGTTAACGCGGTGGTAGTATAAGCCTGGGTTGATGCAAGCAGGGTTCCACCCGTTGCCGCATCGTACCATTGATAACTGCCCCCTGATGTTGTAGCCGCTATTGTCGCTGTATTGCCGGAGCATATGGTAGCTCCTGTGGTTGCAGGGGCCGATGGTGCAGCCATCACCGATACCTGCACAGCCGTCCGGGGGCTTGCGCAGCCTGACGACACCGACTGCACATAATAGGTTGTAGTTGTAGTTATCGGCGGGGTTGTATAGGTAGCGGTGCTTGCGAGCAATGTCCCTCCTGTTGCAGCATCATACCATTCAAGGGTTCCGCTTTGAGCGGTGGCGCTTAGCGTTGCGGAACTTCCCGAACAAACAATTTGCCCCGAAGCCGTTGGAGCAGGCACAGCCTTGTTCACTGTGACATTTACAGCCGTGCGCGAACTTTTACAGGTCCCGCTGGCCGATTCAACATAAAAAGTGGTTGAAACTGTTAACACCGGCGTTTGAAATGTTGCACCGGTACCGATTGGCTTTTGGCTGGACGGTGAATTATACCAGTTATACGTCCCGCCCGAACCCGACGCGGTTAAGGTAGCGCTGGTGCCTGAACAAATGGTCGCGCCGCCTACTGTGGGCGCCTGCTGCTGGCTGTTTACATTAACAGTTACCGCAGTACGTGAACTGATACATCCATTGGCCGAGGCCTGGACGTAGTAAGTCGTGGTAGCTGTGAGTGGCGGCGTAGTATAATCGGGACTGGTAATGAGCGGGGTGCCGCCACTTGGCACATTGTACCAATCAATTTGTAAACCAACTGTTGATGATGTTACCGAAAGGCTGGCCGTAGAACCGTAGCACACCGATGTTCCCGGTGCAACGGGCGCCTGTGGCGTAGGTGTAACGGACGCGGTAACGCCGGTACGGTTGCTGGTACAGCCATTGCCTGAACCAACCACGTAGTAAGTAGTGGTAGCTGACAGCGGGGGTGTAGTATAGGTAGGCCCCGAACCAACCTGGTTGCCCCCGGTAGCCGCATCGAACCATTGGTAGGTTGCCGCGCCGCTGGCCGACAAAGTCGCAACATTCCCCGAACAGACAGATGCCCCCGAAACCGCCAGGCTGCTTACAATACTAACCGTAACTGCAGTCCGCGCGCTGGTGCATTGCCCGCTTGATGTTTGTACATAATAAGTGGTGGTTGAAGTTAAAGGCTGTGTGGTATATGTATCACCTGATGCCAGCAAAGTTCCCCCGGTAGGGGCATCGTACCATTGATACGCGCCGCCCGGCGCTGTTGCCTTTAGCGTAGCGGTGCCGTTCGGGCAGGTGGATGTACTTGCGGCGGTCGGAGCAGATGGCGTTGGCGCGCTGGATATTGTGATGCTCCTGACAACCGGTTGGCAGCCGGCTGTCTTATCGGTAACGGTAACAGTATAAGTGCCTTCTTTATTTACGACGATTGATGATGTGGTTTCGCCCGTATTCCATGCATAGGTATAGGCAGGCGTGCCTGACGAAGCCGTTGCTGTTAAAGTGACTGAATTCCCCGAACAAATTGCCGGGCTTGATGCAGCAATATCTACATTTAATGTACACGACTGGCTGTATGTTTTATAAAATACGCAGAGCAGAATAACAATAAGTAGATTTCTTTTCATAGACTATTTAATTACAATAAACCGCTATATTTTGTTTCAAATGGTATTAATTGTAACTAAAAGGAAAATCAGGAAGATTGTGTACTAAGTCTGGTGATAGCAAGTATTATTTTATATTTGCTTTTATGCTTGCTGATCCATCTGCTTTACGCGATTTTACCCGAAATATTTTTCTTGCCATGGGATGCAATGCGGAGGACGCGGCATTAGCTACCGATGTATTGCTCCTGGCCGATTTGCGGGGCGTCGACTCACACGGAGTGGCCCGCCTTGCGGGTTATGTGCGTTTATGGGAAAATAAGCATATCAATACCCAACCCAATATCACTATAGTGTATGAAACCCCTACCACAGCGACGGTCGATGGCGATGCCGGGCTGGGCCTTGTGGTAGCGCCCTTTGCCATGCACCTGGCGATGAAGAAAGCGAAACAATATGGGTCAGGATGGGTTGCTGTTCGTAATTCAAATCATTTTGGAATTGCCGGTTACCATGCCCTTATGGCTGTCGAAAAAGATATGATCGGCTTTGCCATGACGAATGCCAGCCCGCTGGTTGCCCCTACCTTTTCGAACGAAAGGTTACTGGGTACAAATCCGATGTGTTATGCCTTCCCGGCGGGTAAATATCCGCCGGTTGTTGTGGATATGGCTACGTCGGCTGCAGCCAATGGCAAGCTTGAAATAGCACAGCGCAAAGGCGTGCAGGTCCCCGAAGGCTGGATACAGGATGCCGATGGAAATTATACCACGGACCCGCATGCGTTAAAGCACGGCGGCTCCCTGTTGCCGCTGGGCAGCGATCATGAACATGGCAGCCATAAAGGATTTGGATTAAGCGCAACGGTTGATATTCTTTCGGCCGTTTTGTCTGGTGCTAATTACGGCCCATGGGTACCGCCTTTTGTGACATTTTTAGATCCCCCGGCTGATCCCGTCGGGTTAGGCATCGGCCATTTTGTGGGCGCTATGCGGGTTGACGGCTTCCGGCCGGTTGATGACTTTAAAAACCACCTGGATAACTGGATAGCCCGTTTTAAATCGGCATCGACAATTGATCCCAACCAAAAAGTGATCATCCCCGGTGAGCCGGAAACGGATGCGATGGCCGACAGGGAAAAAAATGGAATACCGCTTGTAGATGCGGTTGTTAATGATTTAAACGGGCTGGCGGTGCGGTTTGGGATAAACCGGTTGTAATGATTTACGAATTTAGAATTACGATTATGAATGTTTAAATCATCAATAATAAATCTAAAATCGTAAATCCAAAATCGTAATTAGTTAATGAATCCCGTTAAATAGCCTGCTCCACCTGATCTTACTGAAGAATGAACCATTATCATCCCAGCTCATCCAGATGAACAGGGCTTTACCTACAATATGGTCTTCAGGTACAAAACCCCAGTAGCGGGAGTCCTCTGAATCGTGGCGGTTATCGCCCATCATCCAGTAGTAGTTCATTTTAAATGTATAGCTGTCTGATTTTTTCCCATTGATCAAAATATCCTTTCCAACCACCTGTACTTTATTATTCTCATACACTTCGATGCAACGCTCATACAGTGGGAAGGTCATGCTGTCCAATTTTACCGTCCACCCTTTTTTAGGAATAATGATAGGCCCGAAGTTATCCACGTTCCATTTATAATCGGGCAGCTTGCTGGTTAATTGTACGTGTATAGGGTATTTTGAAGGGAAAACAGGGTTTAAAGGATCGGAAATACCTTTTAACTGGATCGACGGCGCCAGCGATTTAATATTAGAGTAACCCTTTAAAATACCAGCCGATTGTTTGGTCATGGTAGCTATAGCAGGCCGGTTTGGGTCGTAGAATGAAATATCCAGGTCTTTATATACCTGCGGATTAATATCCATTCCGGTTGTGGAATAAGTGTACTCTATCTGCTCGCCCGGCGGGTTGGGCATGACTTTGCGGTTTACATATACCTGCGCATCAACAACACTCAGCGTATCGCCGGGTGCGCCCTGGCATCTTTTTATATAATTCTCGCGTTTGTCAACCGGCCGGTATAACGGCGAATCGGCATCCATCGGGTAATTAAATACCACCACATCGCCTTTTTTTACATTGCTGAAACCAGGAATGCGATAGTATGGTATTTTAACGCCGTCCCAGTAAGCCTTGGTATTGATCAATGGCATAGTATGATGCGCAAACGGAAAAGCGATCGGCGTCATTGGCACACGCGGGCCATAATTTACCTTGCTTACAAACAGAAAATCGCCAACCAGGAGTGATCTTTCCATCGACGGTGTTGGTATCACATACGCCTCTATAAAAAATGTGCGGATAAGCGTGGCGGCTATTACAGCAAAAACTATGGCGTCGACCCACTCGCGGGTGGCGCTTTTCTTTTTTCTTTTCGGGTTATTTTTTTTATTCCAGAATTTCCAGTTCATATTTACAATAATGGGAATAATTATCTAATTAGTAAGTATCGGTATTTAGTATCAAGTAATTAGTATCAAGTATTGAGTATCAACAAAATCTCCTGGCTCTTGATTCTTGGTTCCTGGCTCTGCTCATGTGTTAAAATCAAACATATCATTAACCGAATGGAAACCCTTTTTGCCCGGTATCCACTCAGCGGCCAGCACTGCGCCTAAAGCAAAACCGTTGCGGTTATGGGCCGTGTGCTTAAATTCGATCGCATCCACTTCCGAATCATAAAGAACAGTATGGGTTCCAGGCACACTGTCGATACGAAAGGATTCAATAAGCAGTTGGTCGGGTTTAACATTATCATCCGCCGTTTCGTCGCCATCCGGGGTTAGTACATTCACCCATTCTTTTTTCGAATCGAGGTTTTCAACTATACCTTCGGCTATGGTTATGGCTGTACCGCTTGGCGAGTCGAGCTTTTGGGTATGATGTATCTCCTCAACCTGCACGTCGTAATACGGATAACCGTTCATCAGCTTTGCCAGTATCTTATTTACGTGGAAGAATATGTTTACGCCGATGCTAAAGTTAGTGGCATAGATCAACGCACTGTTATTTTGTTCGCTTTGCTGTTTTACCTGCTCCAGTTTATCATACCAGCCGGTGGTGCCGACAACGATAGGAACGCCGGCCTGGAAGCACTTGTCAATATTGCCCAGCACGGTTGCTGGTGTACTGAATTCAATGGCCACATCGGCCTTTTGCAGGTTTTCAGCCGTTAATTCGTGCTGATTATCCAAATCGATTTTTAACACGATCTCGTGCTTGCGGTCAATGGCGATCTTTTCAATGATCTTTCCCATTTTTCCGTATCCTAATAATGCGATCTTCATCAGAATTTTTGTTGTTAGATAAGATTTTGAACCGGGCCAATGACTGGAAAGTGCCGGCGCGCCTTAATTATCTGAGTGCAAAGGTAATTTTTATACCCGGAATATATGAATCCGTAAAATTTTGCGCGTACACCGGCTGGTTCAACAATCCGGGGCTAATCCGCATGCTCAAATTGCTGTCAATTGAATAGCTGTGCATAAACTTCGCCTGGATGTATGCCTCTATTACCTGGACGCCCCATACAGCCGCAAAGCTTAATATCACAATATCGCGGTTGCGCCGGTAAAGATCGGCGGCATCATAAATTGACTGGCTGGACACGTTGGTGTATAATATAGCTTGCTGATAATATTTATCGGTGGGTTTCGGCGCTATGCCAAACTCCCTGTAATGAGACAGCGCCAGGAATTCATTTAAATTGGTTTGGTTAGACATGTACGAGTATCCCAGTATACCGAAGCCTCCGTAAATAAGCGGTACCTTCCAATAGCTGCGGTTATATACCTGGCCCCAGCCGGGAATAAAAAGCGAACGCATAATAGCGGTGCGGGGGCTGTGCGTGCTGTCGGGATGGTAGATTTTTTCTTTTTTTACTTTGGGCATCATTGATCTCGTTACCGTCGTATCATATTTCGTTGATACCAGCGTGTCTTTTGCCTTTGTTTTTTTGGCTAACGATGTATCGGGCTTTTGCGCTAATGCCGCAAAAGTTAATGAAACAAAAAATAAAAATAAGAGCAGGTATTTAAACATCGTATATATTAAAAACTTCGCTGGTGATGATTAAGGCTACCAATCCAGCATTTCGAGGATACGGCTCAGATCGTTTTCCGATAAAAACGGTATCTCGATCGTTCCCTTACCCTGATTCCCAATTTTAAGCTTAACCCGGGCACTGAATTTAGAGGCCAGGTCATCCTGGATCTTTTGAACCTGAAATGATATTGCGGGCTGTTTGCCTTCCTTTTTCACCGGGGCCTTCTGCATTTCGCGCACCATATCCTCCGTTTTACGAACGGATAAACCGTGCTTTATAATATGCTGATGGACATATATTTGTTTTGATGGGTCTTCAATCGTAATCAATGCTTTAGCATGGCCCATGCTGACCTGCCCGTCGCGGATAGAAGCTTGTATGGCCGGAGGAAGTTTTAATAAGCGAAGATAATTGGTAACGGTTGAGCGGTTTTTGCTTACCCGTTCGCCCAATTCTTCCTGCTTCAAACTACATTCTTCTATCATGCGCTGAAAGCTTATGGCTACCTCGATCGCATTCAGGTTCTCACGCTGAATGTTTTCAATGAGCGCCATTTCAAGCATCTGCTGGTCATTGGCGGTGCGAACATAGGCCGGAACCTGCGTTAAACCGGCAAGTTTTGACGCACGAAAGCGGCGCTCGCCTGATATCAACTGGTAGCTGTGCGCGTTTAAACGCCTTACAGTAATAGGCTGTATAAGGCCCTGTAATTTTATTGAATCGGCTAATTCGGATAATGCCTGCTCGTCAAAATCAGTGCGGGGCTGAAAAGGGTTGACTTCTATTTCGGATAATTTGATATCATTGACCGATCCCATGCCAGCAATCTCCGTACCCTGCGACAAGTTGCCTTTGTTTGTATATACGTTTTCAGAATCATTCAATAGGGCACTTAACCCTCTTCCCAGGGCGTTTCTTTTTTCTGTGGTCATTTGTTATACTGTTTCAATATTCGCCGCGGTTTCCGTGTTAACCAAACCATTTTTACGTATAATTTCCCGGGCAAGGTTAAGATAGTTTACGGCCCCTTTACTGGTAGCGTCGTGCATAATCACCGACACGCCGAAGCTCGGGGCTTCGCTTAAGCGGGTATTGCGCTGGATGATGGTATCAAAAACCATATCTTCAAAATGGGTCCTTACTTCTTCAACCACCTGGTTCGACAGGCGCAGCCTTACATCATACATGGTTAGCAGTATGCCTTCAATTTCTAACGCGGTATTTAACCTCGATTGAACGATTTTGATGGTATTCAGCAATTTACCCAAGCCCTCAAGGGCGAAGTATTCGCATTGCACCGGGATGATCACTGAATCGGCGGCCGTAAGCGCGTTGATGGTGATAAGGCCAAGCGAAGGCGAGCAGTCAATTATAATAAAATCGTACTCTTCGCGGATGCTGTTAAGCACCGCCTGCATTTTATATTCGCGGTCGGCCAGGTTGATCATCTCGATCTCGGCGCCTACCAGGTCGATATGGGCAGGCAGCAGGTCGAGGTTTGGGGTATCGGTTTTTTGGATGGCATCATGCGGATCGATCTGGTTGATGATACACTCATAAATACTGTTTTTAATATTCCGTGGGTCAAATCCGATGCCCGACGTTGAATTGGCCTGCGGATCAGCATCGACCAATAAAGTTTTAAATTCAAGCACGGCCAAACTTGCAGCCAGGTTTATTGACGATGTAGTTTTCCCGACACCGCCTTTTTGATTGGCTAAAGCGATAATTTTACTCATTTTATATCTTAAAGAATTTTATAAAAGGGTTCAGGAAATAACGAAATATAGCAATAGAAATTTCTACTTCCATCAAAATTTTCTCCGCGTTAAAGATACATATTTAAACAATTCGGAAATCCACAGGTTTGGGCGAGTTACAAACAAGTTTAATTAGCGAATTAGTGATTTAGCGAATTAGTGAATTATTGATTTACTTTGCATGATTGTGTTTTTGGGCTTCTGAAATGTCAATCAATAATTCACCAATTCACTAATTCAACAATTATCTCCTCGTGGTTACTATCATATCATCAACTAACCGGCCTGCAAGCTCAACACTTAAACTGGCGCAGTATTACCAAAGGAAATTGCGCGAAAAGGGCCTCGATGCCGGATTGCTGTCGCTGACCGAGCTGCCTGCGAACCTCATTGCAACTGACATGTATGGCAAACGAAGCGCCGAATTTGCGCCGATACAGAAGATCGTTACACAAACACAAAAATTTCTGTTCGTGATCCCCGAATATAACGGCAGTTTTCCCGGCGTTTTAAAGGTTTTTATTGATGCCTGCGACTTACCCGACAGTTTTTACGACAAGAAAGTGGCGCTAACCGGCCTGTCATCAGGTAAATACGGTAACATACGCGGCATCGATCATTTTACAGGGGTATGCCACTATCTGCACATGCAGGTTATGCCATTAAAGATTCACATACCCGGTATAAATAAAGAATTCGCCGAAAACAATAACCTATTTAAAGATGACACCGTGAAGTTTACCAATGAGCAAATGGATAAGTTTATTTTATTTTGATTTCACCGATTAGAGCGGGGGCCTAACAAATACCTGATCTCTAACCTCTAACCTCTAACCTCCAACCTCCACCTCAAACTTTCCCGCCGTTGATGAGTTTTGCCATCACGAAAGCCGCTGCCGCTGCCAGTGCGCCGATGATCAGCACTTTAAATGCGCCCGAAATGGCCGGCTGGCCGGTTACCTTGCTCTTAAAATACCCGAAAACAAACAGGCAAACCATCGTTATGGCGCACGAATAATACAGTGCGTGCTGCGAATCGGCTACAAAAAAGTATGGTGACAGGGGGATTATGCCGCCAACAATATAAGATATCCCGATAGTTACGGCGCTTTGTGTGGCCCGGTTAGCCAGCGGTTTTTCGAGTCCAAGCTCATAGCGCATCATAAACTCAACCCAGCGGTCCTTGTCTTTAGCCATCTCTTCGGCTATCTCGTTCTGCAAATGTTCGGATAACCCAAAATCAGCAAATACCTGTTTAACTTCGAACTTTTCCTGTTCGGGTACTCTTTCAACTTCTTCGTATTCGCGCTGCAACTCCGAATCATAATGATCGGCTTCGGTACGGCCGGCTAAAAAGCCGCCTAAACCCATCGCGATTGACCCTGCTACAATTTCGGCAATACCCGCGGTTACAACTATGCCCGATGAGTTGACCGCCCCACTGAGGCCGGCAGCCAAAGCAAATGGTACGGTTAATCCATCTGACATGCCGATCACAATATCGCGGATGGTATCTGAGCTTTTTAAATGATGTTCGTGGTGCATGGGTTAAAGGTACATGCATCAAAATAGATTGTTAAATAAAAAGTTAATTTATTATCAGTCTAATTGTTTTTTCTTTTAAAGCATTATATTGTCATCCCTTAACCTAAATTAAATGAGAAATTCGTATAAATTATTATTTATTGTCTGCTTATTGCCGTTGTTTTCAATTGCACAAAACAATTACCGGCCTGCAATAATCGTAAATCTAAAAGGCGATACCCTCAGCGGATTTATTAATTACATCGATTGGGTAAATAACCCTAAAAGCGTATGGTTTAAAAATGCGCTTTCGGAAAACAAGGTGAGGCTTACGCCGGGCGATACCAGGTTCTTTAAAGTCGACGCGGGGCAGCTTGCGGAGTACATAAGGTATGCCGGGCCGCTAACTATGGACAACCCCGATCTTGACCATTTACAGATAGGCCGGGACTCGAGCGTAAGGCTGGATACGGTTTTTTTGAAGGTTTTGCAAAAAGGCCCCAAATTGGTACTCCTCGCGTATTCGGACGACCTTAAAACGCGTTATTTTATTAGCGGGCCGTCTTTGAATGATCCTAAAGAGTTAATATACAGGATATATTATAATAGCAATGTGGCCAATGGCCTCGACAGAACCGTGTACGAAAACACCTATAAAAGCCAGTTTTACGAAGCCGGCGTTAAAGCAAATGTAATGACGGCTGATTTGAAGAATTATATCCAAAAAGCGGATTTTAACGAAATGAATATGATTAACATCGCCAGTAAAATAAATGGCATTTCAAAAGCTGACATTTCGAAAAATAGCACGGCCCGACACTCCCCGGTTACTAAAGCCATTGGTATAATTGCTGCACTGGCGGTATTGATCGTATTAATTAATGATTTTTCAAACCTTCATCACTAAACCATTCTTCACGATGAAACATTTTTACATCTTATTATCAATCATTATTTTGCTACCGTCGTTTTTGCTGGCGCAAAGCAATTATAAACCCGGGTATGTAGTTACCATAAAAGGAGACACCGTGCGTGGATTTATTGACTACCGGAACTGGGATTCAAACCCCTCGGCTATTTCTTTTAAATCAACACTCAATGATCGCGGCAAGCAAACATTTACGATTAGCAATATTAAGCTGTTCAGCGTTTCTGGCTTTGTTACTTATAAAAGATTTTTTTGTTCAGTAAGCATGGATGAAACCAATACCGCCCATCCGAATACCGCACGAGACACCAGTTACAAAATGGATACGGTTTTTTTAAAGGTACTGCAGCTGGGAAAGCATTTGGCACTGTATGCTTATGCCGACCAGGTTAAAACGCGATTTTACGTTGGTGAATACCCCGACTATGCACCAACCGAATTGATATACAGGCTATATTATGATTCGGGGGCTGTTACCGATCGTCGCGGAAGGTCTGTCGATGAAAATACTTATCTGAAGCAATTATTTGCCCTTGCCAATAAATACAACGCGCTTGATGATGATCTTAACCGTGCTTTTCAAGGGGCCAATTATTTATTGCCGGACATGCTTAATATCGTAAGCAAGATAAACGGTAGCTCTAAAACGGAGCTTAAGAAAAATTCAGAACAAAGTAAGCTTAACTTTTTTATAAGCGCCGCGATAAACATTTCAAATACGACCTCACAGGGCACATCATACACGGCCGGCGGTGGTGTCCCTTCTTACACTTCTTATTTGCCTGCCGGCTCATTGGGGATCAATTTTTTCCCGAATGCAACTACCGGAAAGGTCGAATTTCGTTTGGGCGTAATGATTGCTCAAGGCAGGTTCAATACGATGTACCAGCTTAAGGTTAGCCCCTATGTTCCTGTCAGGGCAACGTTCGATCAGTTGGGATCTTCCATAGTTGCGGATATCATTTATAACTTTTATAACGCTGAAAATTTTAAATTTTATGCCGGGGTTGGCCTTACATTTACGCACTTTAGTTACAGCAACGCGTATTTCGGAAGCCAGAACCCGGCTGTATCCGACAATAATATCGGATCAACAGAACCCTTTCTTTTCAATCCTACAGATAATTCATTCAAATTCCAGATCGGAGCGCAGTTCGCGAAAAAATTGGAAATCTTCGCCAATTATGCCACTTCTACAGCCACCACAAAAGGTGGTTATTGGGGATTAAACACCAGCAACAGTCAAATCGGTATCCTATACTTAATTGGCAAATAGCAGGCTTGGCTAAGCTTATCGCACAATCAATACCCATCCGGCAATTTTGGGTAAATTGTTTTTCAGATCAATAACATAGTAATAGGTGCCCCCTGGTTGCGGGATCCCATTGCTTTTGCCATTCCATGGCGTGTTGTAGCCATTGTTATGATACACCTGTTGGCCGTAACGGTTGAAAATCGAAACGGAACACTCAGGATAGGTAATCAGATTCTTAACATTCCAATAATCATTAATGCCGTCGTCGTTTGGCGAAAATGTATTGGGAATGATGATCTTTTTAAAAACTCTTACAAAAACAGTGCTGGTATCTTCGCCGCAATTATCAGGTGCAATTACGTGAAGCGTATAAATGGTGTTGTCAACCGGGCTGGCTATCGGTGTTAAGGAGTTAGAATGGTCGAGATGATCGGCAGGCGTCCAATAATAACTTGCGCCATTGGCGGTGACGGAACCATTTAATACAACTGATGCACCTTCTTCGATCTTTTTATCCGGACCAGCATTGGCCACAGGTTTTTTTAATACAGCGACGGTTACCGTTTGAGTAATATCCCGGCAACCGCCGTTTCCGATAGTGACTGTATAAGTTGTGGTTTTAGCAGGTGCGGCATTCACGTTGGGGCCGGTTGTTTTATCAAGCCCGCCGGACGGCGCCCAACTAAAATAAGTTGCCCCACTGCTTTGCGCGGCACTCAAAATTACCGACCCGCCCTCGCACATCACGGTATCCTTCGTTACAATACCGATTACTTTGGGAAAGACTTTGATGGTAGTCGACACAAACGTTGGGCAACCGTGGGTAGTAACCATAACAGTGTATACGCCATCGTTAACAGGGGAGGCAGCCGCGGTTATTACCGGGCTGGCTTGTATCGACCTAAAACCATTCGGGCCGGTCCATAAATAGCTTTCGGCCTGTTGTATGCTAAGTTGCAGCGGTTGGCCCTGGCATACGGATGTTGTTGCCGGCATATCAAGTTTAGGAAAGGGGTAAACACTTACAGTAAGTGGCTGTGCATAAATACGGCAAGTTGCGGATGCTGAATTGCCGCTTAAAACGCCCATACGGTATTGATATTTTCCGGCCGCCGCCGCGTTTAAGTTAATGTGAAGAACTGTATCGGTAGCCCCGTTTATATCCGTCCAGCCTTTGCCATCATTTAAATTTTGCTGCCACTGGTAGTTTGGGTTGGGATAACCGGCCTGGGAGCCCTTAAGCAGGTAGGTTCCGTTATAGCCGGCACATAATTGTTTATCTGTAGTGCCGTCAATTGCATCGAAGCCCGATTTTATGATGGGGCCGCACGGCCTGAAGGTAATGTCATCAACGGCAAAGTCATTGCCATTACCCAGCACGGTTTGATTATCGAACAATCTTATAATAAGATCCGAGCCATCGGATGGTGTAGTAAAAAAAGCGCCATATTGGTTCCATTGTGGGTGCGCAGTTTCGGGGATATCACCAATATTGACGGTTTTTAATACTTTGCCGCCGGGTGTTTCGATAGTAAAAGTAAGGTTCGGCAAAACCCAGTTGGCAGTGACATCGGTAAGTACAAGTACATTCATTATCCAGGCTGCAAATTCGTAGGTTGTATTCGGGCATAGCTTGCTGCCGTCGATTCTTTGACTATAAACCTGCTGAGCCCCGTCAGGGCCGTTAATGAGCATAAAGTAACCGTTCGGGTCGCCGGTATGGTCGTTCCAGATGACATGCCATGTGCCGCCGTGACATCCCCTTATATTGGAAACCAATCCGTAGTAGCCGTCATCTTCATTACATGGAGCATTCGTATACTTCAGCGTGGTAACGTCCTTTGGCAGCGGTCCGCCGATACTGTTAAAATCAGTCCCTGCACCAAATGTTATATTTACAACAGGGTCGCCCAAACTTCCCGAACATGTTTGTGCGTCCGCATGGAAGGCCAGTAGTATACATGTGGCTAACAAAATAAATTTGATAGGGGCAGATCGCATTTTATTTATCGCCGGCTTGCATATAAATGGTTAATTTCAAATTTAACAATTTAAGCTTACCGGACAACTAATACCCATCCGGCGATTTTGGGTGTCTTATTTTTCAGGTCGATTACATAATAGTAAGTCCCGTCCGGCAAAGGCTTGCCGTTATTTGTGCCATCCCAGGGCTTTGTGTAGCCTGTACTTTGGTATACTTTCTGGCCATATCTATCGTAAACAGTTAACAGGGATGCAGGGTATGTTATAAGCGCTTCGATGTTCCAATAGTCGTTTACGCCATCGTTATTCGGAGAAAATGTGTTAGGAACCTTAATTTTTTTATAAACCCTTACAAAAACCGGGCTGGCGGCTGTTCCGCAACTCTTGGATGTTATATTTAATGTATAAGTTATATCGTCGGTAGGGCTGGCAATGGGGGTTAAGGATGCAGGGTTGTCAAGACCGGTGGTCGGGGTCCAATAGATACTAATGATACTATCACCTTTGATACTTCCGTTTAGCTTTACGCTTTGTCCTTCAAATATTACTTTATTGCTGCCTGCGCTTGCGAAAGGGGGTTGAAGAACAGTTACTTTTATGGATTTGGTATCATCATTGCAGCCGTCGTTACTTATATTAACCGAATAGGTGGTGGTTTGCAGCGGCGTAGCTACCGGGTTTGGTGTATCATCATGGTCAAGCCCGGTTGAAGGGGTCCATTTATAATACAATCCGCCTGATGCCGAAAGGCTAGTTGATTGGCCCGCGCAAACGGTCGCAGGCCCGCTCACAACGGCAACCACTTTCGGAACAACCTTTACCGTTGCCTGCACCGGTGCTGCAGAACAGCCGGAAGCTGACATTACCTGCACGGTATAACTGCCTGCGTTAGCAGGGGTAACATTATTAATGACCAGCGGGTTTTGTGTAGTATTGGCCATGTTTGGCCCCGACCAAATATAACTCGCACCACCGGAAGCTTTCAATGTTAATGTATAACCTTCACAAACCGTTTGCGGGGCAATTGGCGCGACAACGGGTAAAGGGTTGACATTGACGTTTAACGGCGATGAGTACACCCGGCATTGGACGGATGAAATATTTGAGCCATTTGCTACCCCAAGCCGGTATTGATATATACCTGGTACCGCGTTTAAAATGTTGACGGTGAGCGAATCGGCATTTTTACCCGCAATATCGACCCAGCCGCTGCCATTGTTGTTTGATTGCCATTGGTAAGCGGGGCTGTTATTCCCGGCAACCTGCGATTTTAGCGTGTAGGTAGCATTGTTTCCCTGGCACAATTGCCTGTCGGCCGAGGTTATGGCCGACCCGAAACCTGTTTGAATTACGGGTCCGCAGGGCCTGAATGTAATATCATCTAATGCCAGGTCATTCCCACAGCCGCCGGTCGCATTATTCACCATTTTTACAATTACATCAGTAACATTAGCCGGTGTGGTAAAAAATGTACCATATTGCTGCCATTGTACATTGCTTGTAGGCGGTATATTGCCGGTGTTATACGTTTTTAATACAACGCCGCTGGTAGTTTCGATAGAAAAAGTAATATTAGGCTGTATCGATGCGCCCCCGCAGGCTGAAGGCAGGATCAGGTTCGTTATCCAGGCCGCAAATTCGTAAGTGGTATTCGGGCATAATTGGCCGGCATTTGTCTTTTGCACGTAAAAAACACCAGGATCATTTGAAGCATTTACAATCATCATGTAGCCGTTAGGGTTGCCGGTATGATCCTGGTTTATCGAATGCCATGAATTGCCAAAGCAGTTATTTGTTCTGTTGGCGATAGTGTAGTAGCCATCGTTTGGGCAATCGGCGCTCAAAAACTGGTAATTAGTAAAAGCTGATCCCAACGGTGGCCCGGGATTTGCTCCCGAGCCAAAATCCTGTTTAATCACCGGGTCGCCCAAGCTGCCTGCACAGGTTTGGCCGCGGACATTCAGAAAAAATAGGATACAAATGGCAAACAGGAATATCTTCACGCGAACAGCTGCATCAATAGGGAATTACTTATAACGGTTATTTGCCAAAAATAATTTAATTACCCGATGATTGTCATATTATTTTTGGCAATTCGTCGCCGGGTTGTAATTAAGTAATCAACTCGTTTCTTTTAATATATAAAGGTTATTTTTGTCGTCCTGATTAGCGCTTGATTAATGCGATGATAAAAATTTACTTTATACTGGTTTTTATTTTTGCAGTTACATTAAATGTTAACGCGCAGGACTCCTCTAAAATTTCTAAAACTGATACGGTAAAGCAATTGCAGCCGGTAACTGTTAAGGGTTACTTGTCTGAACAGCCGGTGCTTAGCGTACCTGCGTCGGTAAGTGTAATTAACCGTCAGCAATTAAACTTGCAGCCGGGCAACTCATTTATACCAGCTTTGAACACGGTACCCGGTGTAAGGGCGGAGGAGCGCTCGCCCGGCAGTTACCGCTTGTCAATCCGGGGCAGTTTGCTGCGCTCGCCTTTTGGCGTACGCGATGTGAAAATTTACTATGATGAGATCCCGCTCACAGATGCCGGTGGCAATACCTATTTGAATGCGGTTGATTTTAACAGTATCCATCATATCGAAATATTAAAGGGGCCGGACGGCAGTTTGTTTGGCGCCAATTCGGGTGGGGTAGTTTTGCTGAACCCGGTTAACCTGCATGCCGATAGTAATGATGTATCGGCGGGCGTAAACGGCGGCTCTTACGGGCTCGTGCACGAAAACACAGCATTGCAAAACCACACCGGCAATTACCAGCTAAACTTAAACCAGGCTTACGAGGGATATGACGGTTACCGGCAGAACAGCGCCATGCACCGTAATTTTATACAGGCCGTAAACAGGTGGACATATAATAACCGCGACGAGCTTAGGATACTGGGTTTTTATTCGGCGCTGAATTATCAAACCCCGGGCGGGTTAACACTGAGTCAATATCAAACCGACCCTCAGCTGGCCCGGACGGCAACCAAAACATTACCGGGCGCCATCACGCAGAAGAGCGGGATCGATCAAAAAATGCTATTCAGCGGTGTAGTGAATGAGTTTTATTTTAATGATCATTTACGAAATGTATTAACCGTTTTTGGTACTTACGTGGATTTTTCAAATCCTTTTATCACAACCTACAATCAACGCTACGAAGAGACCTATGGATTACGCACTTATTTTGAACTCACCGGCAACGAGCGGCGTAATTATAACTGGAAGGTGCATTTGGGGGTTGAATGGCAGCAAACCGATGCCGATATCAATAGCTACGGCAACAGGCAGGGTGCAAGGGATACAGCACAAACGCTTGACAAGATCAATACCAACCAGCATTTTATTTTTACCCGGTATGCTGCCGATTTTTACAAACGGTTTCACCTGGAAGCGGCATTAAGCCTCAACTTTTATGATTACGAATTCCGGAACATTTTCCCCAATGCCGAAACGACGTTTACCAACCGGAGCTTCACGCCGCAGCTGATGCCGAGGGTAGCCTTATCATACCAGCTGACAAACAATTTTATATGGCGGGCATCAGTTAGCCGCGGGTATTCAACGCCGACAATAGCCGAAATACGCCCTACCGACCAAACGATAAACAATACTTTGCAAGCCGAGTATGGCTGGAACTATGAAACCGGTTTCCGTATCCGCAATAACGATGAAAGCATGTTCCTGGATGCATCGGTATTTTACTATCATCTGCAAAATGCCATAGTGCCGCGCTTTAATCCAAACGAAACACAGTATTATGTAAATTCGGGAGGCACCAACCAGCCTGGTTTTGAATTGTATTTTACAGATTGGATCTTACGGCAAAGCAATTCCGGTATTATCAGAGGGCTGCAGTTTAATGAGTCAATTACTTTGGATAAGTTTACCTTCAGCGGTACCAGCAACCAGTTAACGGGTGTGCCCGAACAGGTAATTGTTTCCAGCCTGCAATTAAAGCTGCCGCAGTCACTTTACCTGTTTGTTGAGCACAATTATACATCGCGCATTCCGCTTAACGATGCCAATACAACTTTTGCAGCACAATATAATTTGTTGAAAGCTAAAGCAGGCTGGCAATACGCATTGAACCGTAAAAGCCGCCTGGATATCTATGCCGGTGCAGACAACCTGTTGAACGAAAAATACAGCCTCGGGAACGACCTGAACGCTGTCGGCAACCGTTACTATAACCCGGCGCCGCCACGAAATTATTATCTTGGATTTAACATGATCTTTTAATAATGGATAGTAATAAGAGCACCTTTAACCGCCTTTATCGATTATTGTGGAGTAACTGGTGTGGCAACATGATAGTTGTACCCGCCACAATATAGCTTAGGCGGTGTATTTTCCTTCTTATTGCAGGAATTGGTGATTATCATTATCTCATTTAAGGATTGACACTTGTTTTGATAGGTATGATCAGGATTGGCAAGAGAAATTAATTTGACATTACCGAACTATACGGCATCATTTTCGTATACGGTGGCTCGAAGAATTATTACCTTTACACTTCTGAAAATATAATGAGATTTCAACAATGCCCGGAGATAAAATAACTGTATTATATGTGGACGATGAAGAAAATAATTTATTTTCTTTCAAAGCTACTTTTCGCATAAAGTATCATGTTTTAATTGCATTAAGCGGAGATGAAGCGTTAAAAATTTTAGAAACCAATAACGTTCATGTTATTGTTACTGACCAACGCATGCCCGAAATGACGGGAGTGGAGTTTTTAGAAGTTGTTTTGGGAAAGTTTCCGGAACCGATGCGCGTACTTTTAACGGGCTATGCCGATATGAGCGCCGTTGTTGACGCGGTTAACAAGGGAAAGATATTTCATTACCTGGCGAAGCCCTGGAATGAAGAAGAACTGGATATGACCATTAACAGGGCATATGAAAAATACCTCGAAAAGGCTGAATTAAAAAACCTGAACGAAAAGCTTGAACTATCAAACGATCAATTGGAGTTTTTGCTGAGGCAGAAGCTGCTGTCGTAATTATACTGCGTCTTAGTTTCTGCAGGTTAGATAGAGGGTATCGTAACCTTAAAAGTTGTACCCTTATTCAAAACAGAGTTGACCTCTATTTGTCCGTTCAGCTTTACCAGCGCATTCTTTACATTATACAAGCCAAATCCGGACCCAACCTCCTGGTAGTTTGCCCGGTAAAAAAGGCTGAATATTTCGCCGATATGACTGCCTAAGATACCTATCCCGGTGTCTTTTACATAGATGGTGGCTAAGGCATCATGCACGTCGACGCTCACGTCAACCGATTTGTTTTCATTTTTTTTATCCTGGAATTTAAATGCGTTCGATAGCAGGTTGTTGAAGATCATCCTTAACGGGAGCTCGTCGGTGCGGAAGGTTTCGTGCTGGTTGACCTTTACGTTAAACTCGATATCATCGGTTTTTGAAATAACCATATACATGGTTTTCAGGTCATCTATCACTTTTTTGAAATTGATGTCCGTTACTTTTAATTCTCCCCGCTGTAAGCTATAATAATCATGCATGCTTAAAACGTAAGCATCAAGTTTTTTTAACGATTTACCCATCAGCAGCATCATTTCCCTCATCTCCTCTACATCGTCAATTTCGCGGGCCAAATTAATGGCGCCCTGGAGCCCCGACAACGGCCCCCTGATATCATGACTTACACTGTACGCAAATTTGTTTAGCTCGTGATAGGCTTTTTGCAATTCGCTGTGTTTGAGGGAAAGCATCGAATTGGCCTGGTAAAATTTATTGGCCTCTTCAATTGCTGAAATAACATCAGCCTCGACCCACGGCTTTTTTACGTATCTGAATATGTTGCCCTTGTTTATCGCATTGACGATCGATTCCACATCGGTATATGCTGTGATTAGTATTCGTACAGGTAAAGGATAGCTTATGCGAATCTCTTCAAAAAATTCAACGCCTGTTTTATCGGGCATCCGCTGGTCGCAGAAAATGATCCTGATATCCGGGTGGTTGCTCAAAACGCTCAATGCCTGTGGTACGTTTACAGCGGTAATAATTTGGTAATGAAAACGTAAGGATGCTTTAAAGCCGACCAGGTTATCAGGTTCGTCATCAACATACAATATTTTTATTTTCTCAGACATCGGCAAATATTATAGAACTATAGGGGCTTTTTTCCAAAAAATTGTCAAATTGCTCAACCTTTATACAAGTTACAAACAATTTAAGTTGCTTTTACATTAAATATTACCGGGATCTGTAAAATGAATTCAGTTCCCTCGCCGGGTGTGCTGTTTACAGTTATATTACCATTGTGCTTTTTAATGGTATTGTAGGAAATAGATAAGCCCAGGCCGGTACCTTCGCCCACTTCCTTAGTTGTAAAAAACGGCTCGAAGATCTTTCTTTGCATTTCGGTATCCATGCCCGTGCCATTATCTTTTATTTTGATGAAGATGTTTTCTCCATCGCTTGTTGTTGTAATGCTTATTTCGCCGCCGGTGTTATCGCCGAATCGTTTTTGCACAGCATAAGCTGCATTTGAAATGATATTTAGAAAAACCTGGTTTAATTTCCCGGGATAGCATTCAACAGCGGGCAGATCGCCATATTCTTTTATCACAATAATTTTGTTGTTGAGCAAATTGTTGGCTACAACCATTGTCGATTCCAGGCCTTCGTTTAAATCAGCTTTTTTAAGATCATCCTCATCCAGGCGCGAAAATAATTTTAACCCCTTTACGATTTCGGCAGTGCGGTTTGCGCCCTCTTTAATTCCCTTTAGTAAGTGATTGATCTCTACGGTCAGGTAATCAAAATCAAGTTCTTCTTTGTATTCCTTTATTTTCCTTTGTTTTTCAGCTAAGGGCGAGTCGGACATGCCTACCTTTTCAATCTCTTCGAGAGCGCTAAACATTATTTCAATATCCCTCTTTAAAGGGCTTACATTCGATGTAACGAAGTTTATCGGGTTATTGATCTCGTGCGCAATCCCCGCGGTTAACTGACCAAGAGAAGCCATTTTTTCAGACTCGACCAGCTGCGATTGTGTTTGTTTCAAATCTTCGAGTGTAATGTTTAGTTCCTGGTTTGATTCACTTAATTCATGCGTGCGCTCATTTACTTTTTGTTCCAACATTACGTTTTGCTCGCGGATGATGCGCTCATTTTCTTTAGCAACCCTTAACGATTCCGCATCCGCAATTTCTTTTTCCTTTTTCAGGATGTTTATCCTGTCGGCCAAACCAAAGGACAGTAAACACATTTCGACGGCAGACGCTGCCTGCATAGAGTAACTGGTGAAATTGTTATAAGGCAGGACACCATAATCCTTCAATAAAAAAATTATTGCGCCGGTTAGCAACACCGACCAGGCAATAAAAAAGTATTTTGCCGACCCAGAGCTGGTAACCATGATCATAAAAGAAACAGAAAGCACGGTAATGGTAAGAATGGTTGTTGTGACCTGCATTATTTGGAAACCCGCCAACTCCCGGCCTATGACGATTAAAGTAAACGCAACCAGGAATAAGCCGATCAATATATTTAAGGCAATATTAGATTTTGGGGCGAGTTGTTTTGTGTTAAGGAATTTTTTGGCAAACATCAGCGCCGCGATCCCGCTTATACAGGCAAACAGGATCGCACTTCTTACTTCAAAAGACGGATAGTTTGGCCATAGGTATTGGAATGTGTATCCTTTAATACCAATTTGTGTAAGGCCGGTAAAAAGAACATACACTACATAGTAAAGATAACTCCTGTCGCCCACCGAAAAGAAGATGAACAGGTTATACAGCACCATGATAATAACCACACCTAAATAAATTCCGGTAATAAGATTTTCGAGGTTTAGATTTTGCCATAAGGTGGCAGGGCGGTTGACTGAAGCCGGTAGGATAATTTGTTCCTTACCTTTTATTCGCAGATAATAGGTTTTCGTATGATTTTTGGGAACATCTAAATCAAAAATATAATTGGGGTACTTGTAAGTCCTTTTATTAAAATTGAGGACCTGGCCCATGAAGACGGATTTGTAATGATTGCTGCTATCTGGTGTAAAAAGCTCAACCTCATTCAATAATGGATAAGCAATTTCCAGCAAAAGTTTTTCACTTTCGGATTGGTTGGTGATAGTAAAACGAAACCAAATACTATTGGGTGATATCCCCAAATTGGGAACGTCGGCTGCAGAAACAACAAAACGGCCTGATTTAACAACCTCGTCAAAGCTTAGTTCCCGGTTTGGCTGAAATACTTCAACCTTTTTCCCTATTGACACCCGTTCGCCGGATCTGGTAAAAACAATATTTGCCCTGCTATTGAAAGCCAATATGCCGAAGACGAATATCAGGAACCATTTTATCATTCAGAATTTATTTTACGGAAGATACAATCACAACATTTATTGAGCAGGCAAAATAATTTTTTTCGTTCGCTTTGTTTAAAGCAGCGACGAAAAGCTCTTTTTCATTCTGACTAATAAAGTTCTCGTCGGCTGCCTCGGCTATCATCCGTTCTATCCAAAGATATTCATTCGCCTCATTAAGCGACTTAATAATAAAAGGAAATAATTCAAGCCGGATATCATTAAAACCAACCCTTTCAAGATAATTCGTCAGCTTTCTTGCCGCTATCCCGTTATTGATCTTTTTATCTGTGAGGTACCTACTGATCTTTTCTTCAATAAGTATATGCTCGTTATAAAAAGTGAGGCCCGACCAATCGGTTTCGATCAGCACTACCGGGCTTCCTTTCTTCAGAACCCGGTGAATTTCATTGATTGAATTTTCCGGTTCAACCAAGTGCTGTATCAAACGTTCGGCGCGAACGCCTGCTACCGTACCTGCTTCGAATGGGATGTGGTTTGCTTCTGAAAGAATAAACCGTACATTCTTTTGATCGGTAATTGAAGATGTCCCCTTATCCAGCATCGCCTGATCATGATCGATGCCGACGATATCAACACGCTTATCCAGCATGTTACTTAAATTAATTGCATCCATGCCCGTGCCGCATCCCAGGTCGATGATCGTTCCTTCGTTAATCCCGGCGAATGGGTTGTACGAATATTCCTTTAAGCTTTTTAAGAAGCGCCCGGTATCCTCGAGATAATTGATATTGTAATGCTTAGATGACATAGTTTAAATTTATAGAGGCGTGGTAAATTATATTTGAACTAAAGTAAAAAAAAGGGTGTGTCACCAATGTTTGGATCAATACTGTGTTTTGAATATCCCGCTATCAACTGTTTTAAATCCCAGTTTTCGAGCTTGGGGATTGCTATTTCATAGTGGATTTCAATGTTTTTTTTGCGCAATTGCTCAAGTTTCACAACGTTTAACTCTTTACGCAGTTTAAATATAGCCATTCTTTCATTACTTTCTGCCGAAGTTAGTTCGTCTACATCCTTCAAGATCATTGCGGTAGCTAATAAATCCAATTTGGGGTAATAAAATGTGCCATTATTGCCTATGCTGGTTTCGATATTGTACCCAACTAACTTAGCCATATTTACGGTATAAGGAGCACATAAGGCGAAAAGAGATTTTAACCCTATCTGGGTTGATATGGCTACGCTGGCCCGTGTGAGAAAGATTGAGCCTATGCCGTAGCCCGCAATCTCCCGCGAATTCCACAAGCCACATATTTCACCTGTGCCGAGGCCTGCATACCCCGAAACAAGTGGAAATATTTTGGGATCCAAAGCACCTGTTGCCTGTTCAATCGGCAAAGGATGATCTCCGCCGGCAACATGTACCCTAGAGCCGCCATAAATTTTTTCGCCGTCTAAAGATTCTACAACTATGACAAATGAAGCAGGATTGGTTGTCCATTCATTTTTTGAAGAGGTGACTTTGGTTACGCCAATGCTTGTTAAAACGTGGGTATGACCTTCTATAAATTGTTCGCAGGTAGCGGGGTCGTCAATTGCCCTGAACGCTCTAAGCCTTACTTCGGGCTTTTCTGTATTTAAACTTTGCTCCATTATTATGTGCCTTCACAGCAACTCAGCCTTTCTTTTTGCACCGATAAATCTTTCCTCGCAAATCTATATTTCGAATTTCAACACTAAACATCCAAATATTGTCTAACCCGTGAAATTTACGGGCAAATATGAGTAAAATATATGTTACAACTGCGAAATTTGAGATGTTGTATGCGAGCTTAACTATAACATAGGCCAGGTTTTCTTATATAGAAAATTTAATCCATCCTGCACCCTCATATCCAAAAACGAATTGTTTGGGGTTAATGATCTCGGCCAGTATTTCAACCGAATCGACGATGCGCGGGCCGGGCCTGTTGAAGTATTGATTGCCGTCGGCAATATAAATGGCGTTGTTTTTTACAGCCTGCAGTTCAGCGAAACCGGGCAGGGCCAGTAACAGATCCATCTCTTTTAAGGTGCGCTCAATGGGAAAACCGCAGGGAATAATAACTAAAATATCAGGATCGGCGAGGCGCAGATCGTCCCATTGTATATATGACGAATGTTTTCCCTGTTCGGTCAATACAGGGGTACCGCCTGCAATGCTTACCAATCCGGGTACCCAGTTGCCTGATATCATTAATGGTTCAAGCCATTCGATACAAGCTACAGCCGGCTTGTTTTCGTTGAATTTTAGCTTGTGCCGGATAATATCGACCCTTTGGTTCAGGTCTTCAATAAGGTCTTTCCCGGCATCGGTTACATTTAACGCATCAGCAACAGTTTGGATGTCGTTAAAAATATCGGCGAGATTATTAGGTTGCAGGGAGATGATGCGTGTTTGTTTATCCAGATAATTTTCCAGGTCAGCCTCAACCTCCGTTAATGATACCGCGCAAACCTCGCACTGCGACTGGGTAATGACCACGTCGGGCGCCAGCTGTTTGATCACTTCGCGTTTAACCGTGTATACCGACAACGCATCGGCCAGGATCTCTTTCACTTTAACATCAATTGCCGAACTGCTCAAATTGTCGGGGAAATTGGCTTCGGAACATACCGGCAGTTGTTTTACCGGTTCGGGAAAGTCACATTCGTGCGAGCGGCCCACCAGGTTTTTTTCGAGGCCAAGGGCGCATACAATTTCGGTAGCGGCAGGTAATAATGAAATTATTTTGGGTTGCATCAACGGCAAAGGTAAGGATTGTTGGAGAGTAGAGAAGCAAGACTTTAAAAGCCAAGAAGCAAGAGTCAGGAACCAAGATTAGAACTGCTCAATCAATCAACCCGATCTAACCCAAACTCGACACCTAATCAACCATCTGCGCTTTATTGCTGAAATTCCAAATGCGCTCGGCCTTACGTCCGATGAGCCAGAATGAAGCACCAAGTATGGCAAAAAATAAGGTTTTATTGGTGTTGTCCCAAAAATATTCGAAGTACTTGGTATAGATAAAAATGAGCAAAAAGGTTATACCGAATTCGCGGGCGATGGCATCCTTGGTTTTTAAACCGATCAGCAGGAAAAGTGTTGCTACGGCTGCGGAAATAACGCCCCAGTAAAATAAACTGATCTGCTTAACGTGCCACCAGTAGTCGAGGCTGCCAAAGTTGCCAAATATGCTAAGCAGCCATAGCGACATAAACAGGTATAAAAGCCCCACCACATAGGTGAGCTCCCAAAAATGGCCAAACCACTTTTTGTTTTTTAAGATAAGGCAGAAACCCACCAAAAGCGTACTAAAAAGCACAAAACGCAATGGGTAATTTAGCCCTAAAAAATAATAGCTCCAGCGCGTTTGATAACCTGTTTCGGCGCCGAACCAACTGCCAAGCGAAACCAATGCGAAAAGCCAGATAAGCCGGGAATCCATCCGGTAGGCCAAAACGCCGTAAACAAAAACGGAAAGTAAAAAAAGCAATGAAAAATGACCCGACCCATTATCAAAAGTCTTGCCCAGGAAGGCAATACAGCAGGCTGTAAACAACACCCCGGCAAAAATGATGGCCTCGTTGCTGAAAACTTTTTCAGGGAATTTCTTTTGCCATCGCCTGCCGGAATAAAATGAAAGCACAGCCAAAATAGCCGATAAAATGCTGATAACGATATCGGGGGTATAATACAGGCTTTTTAGCCAGGTGATAAATGTGTCGTTGATGATAAGCGAACCAACCGCTATTGCCCCGCAAAACAGGGCTATCCAAAATGAATATTTCGCCAGCCGCATCCAGTCGAAGCCCTTTACCTCGTAGGAGTTGCGCAGTTTTTCGGCAACGTCAGCATCGACAAGCCCCTGTTTTTCCCAATGAGCTATCGACCGGTTTAAAAATTCGCTTTCCTGCTTGTCGAGATTGAGTTTCATTTTATTTAGTCCATGGTCAATAGTCCATAGACCATAGTGTTAAACGATCTGAATATAATGAATAGTCTAAGATATTATTTAAGCTTTAAAAATGTTAACCTTATATAAAAAAATTGCCGTGGTCTATCGACTACTCAGCCAGCAACTTCATCACATCCACTTTATCTTTCGCCAATTGGTCCTTTAAGTCGGCAAGCGAGGTGAATTTAATATCGTGGCGGACAAAATGGTGGAACTCCATGCTAATCCGCTGGCCATAGATATCCTTATTAAAATCGAAAATATTTACCTCAATGCTGCGGGTGATGCCGTTAAGGGTTGGGCGTGTGCCGATGTAGCCCATGCCGTTAAATATCCCGTCATTGGTTTTTACCTTAACGGCGTAAATGCCGTCGGCGGGGATAAGCTTGTACGGCTCATCGATCATAATATTGGCTGTGGGATAACCAATTTGGCGGCCCACCTGGTCGCCGCGGCCAACCGTGCCGCTAACAAAAAACGGGTAGCCTAAAAATGTATTTGCCAGTTCGATGTCGCCTTGCAGCAGCGCTTTCCTGACGCGGGTGGAACTGATCGCGACGTCGTTGATGTCCTGTTCGGGTATTTCAACAACATCAAACCCGTACGCCGGGCATAAGCGCAGCAAAGTATCAAAATCACCTTCCCTGTCTTTCCCGAACCGATGATCGTACCCGATCACAATCTTTTTTGTGCCTATTTTTTTGACCAGTATATCGCGAACGTAGTCTTCGGCGGTCTGGTTCGAAAAATCCCGTGAAAACGGGGTAATGATCAAATGATCGACGCCAAGCTGTTCAAGGAGTTCCGCCTTTTCGGCGATGGTATTGATCAGCTTGATGCTTTCATCCTCGGGGTGGAGGATCATCCTTGGGTGAGGAAAAAAAGTAAGTAACACTGTTTCGCCGCGGCAGCTTTCGGCTAATTCCTTTATCCCTGCAATAATTTTACGGTGCCCCACATGTACCCCGTCAAAAGTGCCGATGGTTACTACCGCATTTTTTAAGGGTGTAAATTCATCAATATTATGGTATATCTTCATTTTCTAATAATCGGTGAAATCATTCTTCGGAAAGCGGTGAAATCGCTTTAAGCTCTCTAATTGCGTTTACCAATTCCATTATCTCATGCGCATCCTCCACTTTATAATCCCCGCTGCGGGTGCGCCGGAGCCTCGACAGGTAGGCGCCGTTGTTTAACGCTTTGCCAAAATCATGCACCAGCGAACGAATATAAGTGCCTTTGCTGCAAACCACGCGGAAATTTACTTCGGGCAAGGCAATACCGGTAATTTCAAATTCGGAGATCGTTACACTCCTTAGCCGCATCTCTACTTCTTCGCCGCGGCGGGCCTTTTCGTATAAACGTTCGCCATCTATTTTTATGGCTGAGTGAGCCGGCGGGTATTGTTGTATATCGCCTGTAAATGGCTCACATGCGGCTTTTATTTGTTCCTCCGTGATATTGCTTATATCGAACTGTTGGTCCGGTTCAGTTTCCATGTCGTACGAAGGCGTGGTGGCACCCAATATCATAGTGCCCGTATACTCCTTTTCCTGCGCCTGGAAGGTGTCGATCTGCTTGGTCATTTTGCCGGTGCAGATAATTAACAAACCGGTAGCAAGCGGGTCAAGTGTGCCGGCATGCCCTACTTTTAATTTCAAGGGCTTAAATGCGTTGCGCAGTTTGCCTACTACGTCGAAGCTCGTCCACTTATACGGTTTGTTCACCAGCAGGAGTTGCCCCTCTGCAAAATCATTTACGCTTTTGTATGTATTGTTCAATTGTTTTATTGTTGTTCGATGTTGTTCAAAAAGATGTTTTCTTCAATTTCCGGTATAATATTCTTTTCGCGGGCGGTGTCAAACAGCAGCCTTACCGCTTTTTTGCCCTCTGCACCCAAATCAACCGAATATTTATTGACATACAGTTCAATATGTTTATACATCACCTCCTCGCTCATTTCCTGTGCATGTGAGCGGATAAAATCCAGCCCCGATTTTGGATTTGCAAAAGCAAATTCCACGGAGCGGCGCAACACGCGGTTTATCTTATGCTGAACATCGGGCGGCAAATTGCGGTTTGCCACGATACCGCCAAGCGGGATAGGGCAGCCGGTTTGCTTTTCCCAGTAATCACCCAGGTCGATGATTTTTTTTAATCCCTTATCCTGGTAGGTGAAACGGTTTTCGTGGATGATCAGGCCGATATCTATGGTGCCGTCCAGCACGGCATTTTCAATATCGGAAAAAAGCACTTCAACTTTGTTTGTCGCGTTCGGGAAAGCCAGTCCGAGCAGAAAATTGGCAGTTGTATATTTGCCGGGAATACCGGTTCTTAGATTTGAGATTTGAGATTTGAGATTTGAGATTAGCTTTTCAGGATCGTCATTACAGATCAACAATGGGCCGACCCCGAAACCCAAGGCGCTGCCGGCGTCGAGCAGTATGTACTTATCTGCCACATAGGCAAAGGCGTGGTAGCTGAGTTTGGTAACGTCCAGCTCGCCACGCATGGCTTTTTGGTTGAGCGTTTCAACGTCATCATAAAATACCTCGAAATCCAGGCCTTCAGTATCAATTTTATGATGGATAAGCGCATCAAAAATAAAAGTATCGTTGGGACAGGGGGAGAAGCCGAGAGATAGTTTGGTCATGTTGTCGGTTGTGGGTTGTAAGTTGCAGGAGTGTGCTGCATTGCTTGCAACTTATAACCTTAACTTACAACTTCTTCAAAAATTCAACAGCAAAGGTATTCAGATTTTTAATAGCAAGCCCTATTTTCCAGTTGTCGCGGTTACGCTTTTCCACGTAATTTGACACGGCCCTGATCTGCAGGCTGGGCAAATTCATCTCGCGGCAAGCGTAAAAGAAAGCGGCGCCTTCCATACTTTCGAGTTGCGGTTTTAAACGGGCGGTAATTTTTTCAATGGAAACCTCGTTGCCGCTTACCGTATTTACCGTTATGGCTGTAGCTTGTTCTATGTTTAAATTGTTAGAAGCGTTGTAGTAGTTGGAGAGCTTTGCTGTTGACTGATAGGCATTTGTTCCGAACCCCAATTTTTCAATGGATAAAAACTCATCGCCGTCTTCGGCGCCTAATTCAGCAAAGGTGTCTTCGGTTATCTCAACCACATCGCCCAAGGCAAAGCTCCGGTCAAAGCAGCCGGCGATGCCTAAATTAATGGCCAGGTCGTATTGGTAATTTGCCAGGTGTTTGCCCAATGCGAAAGCCGTAGCCGTCATACCGACACCAGTGATTAACAGTGAAATATCCGGGGTCAGATTTACGATTTCAGAATTACGATTTACGATTTTGGATTTTTCGATTGACGCGTTGGGCCGCTCAACATCATAATTCGTAATTCTTAAATCTAAAATCAATTGCCTGACTTCTTCCTCCGTTGCAGCAACAATCAATATACGCATATTGCTTTTATTTGACGGCTAAGATAAAACATAACGCCTGTTTTTGTTTTGTATATTTGCACCAATAATTGTTATGATGATACACATTACACGCAAGGAACATTTTAACGCGGCGCACCGGATGTACCGCGAAGAATGGAGTGCAGAAAAGAACGCGGAAGTTTTTGGTAAATGCGCCAACCCCAACTGGCATGGACACAACTATAACCTTTTTGTAACCGTAAAGGGCGAGGTAACACATGCAACCGGCTACCTGATAGACCTGAAGGAATTAAAGGTGATCATTAACGAACGGGTAATCGAAAAGCTCGATCATAAAAACATCAATATGGATGTTGATTTTATGGCCGGTAAAATGGCCTCGACCGAGTTGCTTTGTATCGAGATTTTTAACCAGCTAAAAGGCCCGATTGAGACCTATCCAGGTGTTTTTTTACACTCGGTAAAACTATACGAGACTGAAAATAATTCCGCTGAATATTTTGGCGACTAAAGCAGAAGAATGATTAACGACAACCATATCCCCGACCGGGATGACGACATAGAAGGGTATGTCAAAATTGACAGGTATAACCCCGAACTCATCAAAAGCCTGTCGGCGCATTACCACGAAGTTTTAAAGGAAATAGGCGAAAAACCTGAACGTGAAGGCTTATTAAAAAGCCCGGAGCGGATTGCCAAAGCGTTATTGTATTTAACGCAAGGCTACGACCTGGACGCAAAGGAAATCCTTAATTCGGCCATGTTTAAGGAAGAATACAGCCAGATGGTTTTGGTGAAGGACATTGAAGTGTATTCGATGTGCGAGCACCATATGCTGCCTTTTTTTGGCAAAGCGCATGTTGCCTATATTCCTAACGGGCACGTGGTCGGGTTAAGCAAGATACCCCGTGTGGTTGATGTTTTTGCCCGCCGGCTACAGGTACAGGAACGCCTGACCAACGAGATACGCGATTGCATACAGGATACTTTGCAGCCTTTAGGCGTAGGTGTGGTTATTGAATGCCGGCACCTTTGCATGAGCATGCGTGGTGTGCAAAAGCAAAATTCGGTAACGACCACTTCGGCCTTTACCGGGGAGTTTTTGAAGGAGAAGACACGTACCGAATTTTTGAATTTGATATCAGCGAGGCTGAGTTAGGTGGAGATTAGAGGTTAGAGATTAGTTGAAAAGCGAATTTTTTGACTAAACAAAAATCAATAACTTTACTTATCAGTTTACCTTTTTCAGTTATCGAACCCAAATTAACCTAATCTCAAATTAACTAATTACTAACTTGAAAGCATATATTTTCCCCGGGCAGGGCGCACAGTTTAGCGGTATGGGCAAGGACCTGTACGAACAATCCGAACAGGCGCGTACATTATTTGAACAGGCTAACGAAATACTGGGCTTCCGTATCACCGATATTATGTTTGAAGGTACCGATGAGGACCTTAAACAAACCCGCGTAACGCAGCCTGCTATTTTTTTACATTCAGTTATCCTGGCTAATGTTTTGGGTGATGAATTTGCTCCTGAAATGGTTGCCGGGCATTCGCTGGGTGAGTTTTCAGCACTGGTTTCGGCAAAGGCATTGTCATTTGAGGATGGATTGCGTTTGGTGGCGGCGCGCGCCAACGCCATGCAAAAGGCCTGCGAGATACAGCCGTCGACCATGGCCGCTATTTTGGGTCTGGATGATTTTACGGTTGAGGATATTTGCCAGCGCATTAGCGACGTGGTGGTGCCGGCCAACTATAACTGCCCCGGGCAACTGGTTATTTCGGGAACGATAGCCGGAATCGACAAAGCTTGCGAACTGATGACAGCGGCAGGCGCAAAACGGGCGTTAAAGCTTAACGTTGGCGGCGCCTTCCATTCCCCGTTAATGGAATCGGCAAAAATTGAACTGGAACATGCTATCGTCCACACCGAGATCAAAGCACCTATCTGCCCTATATATCAAAATATAGACGCGAAGCCTTATACCGACCCGGCGCTGATAAAGCACAATTTAATTGCCCAGCTTACCGGCCCGGTGCGCTGGACACAAACCGTAAAACACATGCTTGAAGACGGCACGACCTCATTTACCGAAATAGGGCCGGGCAGCGTTTTACAGGGTTTGGTCAAAAAGGTTGACAGGCAGATTCCGACCAGCAGCGCCGCTTTGTAATAATTTCCAAACTATTGGCCGTAAAACAGGTTAAAGGTATAGGCCCAAAGTTTTAGTTGAACCTGGGTTATGGCTTAGGACTACCGACTTAAGACTTAATTTATATCTTTATTGTTTTAATTATACAACCAATTGGCTACATCCGGAAAAATGCGTGTATTGCTGGGCTTGCTTTGCGCCAGTTTGTTTTTTGCGGCAATAGTTGTTCAAAAAACACATACGCCTGTAAATAACCTTGAACAAACAGCTAAGACGCTTGAAGGAAACCTGCATAAGAAGGAGAAATGGGTAAATGATGTGCTTAATAGTAAAAGCGCCTTTAACCAATTAAAAACACTTCCGGACAACCAAACGGCCGCATTGAAACTTATCCAGCATTTTACAACGGACAAAAGCATCTGGTTTATCACATTAACAAACGGAAATTTAAGTTTTTGGAGCGGGGTTAAAGTTATACCCCCCGATGCCGGGTCAATTAAGGATGGTTATTCATTCCGAAAAGAGACGAACGGTTACTATGAAGAGATCAAAAAAACCGAAGGCAATTTCTCAGCTATATTTTTTATCCCTGTAAAGCTCAACTACGCGTTTCAAAACCAGTATCTGCAAAATACTTTCGCGCCCGATTTGCTGAACGACAACAGCATTGAAATTGCCGATTTTACCAATAAAAAGGTTGTTTCAATACGCAGCGACACCGGTTCGTACCTGTTCTCGGTCACCGCGAAAGGCGGTGAAGTAAACCACGATTTTTTTTATTTTGAGCTAACCCTATGGGTTTTAACGCTGATATCACTTTGTATATTGGTGCACAGTGTTTGTAATTATATTGCCCGCACGGGGCATGTGCTGCTCTCGTTTGTCGTGTTAGCCGCGTTTATTATACTGGTCAGGTTCTTAAACCTGCATTACAACTGGCCCGATTTTACTTACAAGCTTGATGTGTTTAATCCGTCCCTGTATGCATCAAGCGCTACCTACCGTTCGCTGGGCGACCTTTGTATCAATATACTATACATCTGCTGGTTTGTTGTTTATGTGTACCTGCAGCGCAATAAGCTGCAAAAAAATATGCCGGGCAAGCTTAACGGGTACCTGTTGGTAGCCGGCTGCTCGTTGATCCTGGTTATCGCCTCAACAGCGCTGTTAAATATATTCTACGGGCTGGTTATCAATTCCAGGATAAATTTTGACGTCAGCAATGTGCTTAACCTTTCGTATTTCAGCGTGCTCGGCATATTGATGTTGTGCTTTAGCTTCCTGATCTTTTATCTTTTAATTGAAGTTTTTATAAAGTTATGTATCAGGGTGCCCATACCGGCGGCGCACAAGGCGGGCATTTTTGTAGCCGGCATTCTTTTAGCAACAGCGATAGCAACAGCTTATGAGGGATTTACCTGGTTTTACATACTTTGGGCATGCCTGGTTTTTATCCGGTGGTATGCTTACCAAAACCTGGGTGGAAAGCTCACCGCCGTTTCGTTTGCACTTATCCTGTTTATATGCGCGCTCATTTCGTCCGTCAAGCTTAATTACTTCGAATCTATAAAGGAAAAGGAAACCCGCAGCGCTTTGATCCAAAAGCTGGAAGTGCCGGATGATATCAGCGCCGACCTGATATTTAAGCGGATAGACAAACAAATTGTTGCCGACACTTCGGTCATCAACTATTTTAAAGATAACCTGCATAACAGCGACTATATCAAAACCCGCTTACAAAAACTTTATCTTAACGGCTACTTATCAAAATATGAAATTAAGGTTCATGAATTTGATAGCCACGACCAGTCCTTATCGGCGGGTAAGAACTATGACCTGGGGGTTTTTAAGGACATGGTTTTGTACAGCGCTTTTAAAGTTTCGGATTATTTTTACCGGGAAAACGAATCGTTTGGGTTTCAGAACTATTTTGCCATTCTGCCGGTGATCCGTGACGGCAAAAACCTGGGCACTATCGTAATCGAGTTGAAATCAAAGCCATTACAGTCGTTGGCCTCGTTTCCCGGGCTACTGATGGATGGCCAAAGCACCAGCAGCGATCAATTTAAAGACTATTCGTACGCATTTTATATCGATAATAAGCTATTGAGCGAAAGCGGCGACTATGTATATAATCTTATCAACACCGACCTGAAAGGACAACTGAAAAGGTATATCTATAAAACAACGCGAAGCCCCAGTAAAGAATGGTATTTGCGTTTTACAACTTACAGTCATTTAATATATCAGCCCAGCCAGCGTAACCTTATCGTTGTAAGTAAAGAAGACAATGCTTTATTCCTTGCAGTTACTTCTATTACTTTCTTTTTTGTGATATTCCTGATATTCGCTGTGCTGGTTCTATTGTTCCGGTTGCTGTGGCTCAGGATAAAGATCTTAAATGTCAAAAACGACCGCATCCGCTGGGGTTTTACATTCAACCTGGGCCAGGTCCTTTACAAAACACGGATACAGTTTTCAATGATATTTGCGGTGGTTGTTACGTTGATATTTGTCGGGTTCATTACGTTTTATTCGATAAGCACCCAGTATCAAAACCAGCAGGATAAGGCGATACGGGATAAGATCACGCGGATCGCGTCAGCATTTGAAAACGGGCCATACAATAAATATTTAGGCCGGATCGATGAACGAAGCCAGGTTGATTTTAATGAGTTTGCGAATACTTATTCTTCCGATCTGATCCTTTATAATACCAGCGGTGTGGCGCTGCTTACCACCCAGCCCAAATTATACGAGTTTGGGTTGCAGGCCCGGCGGATGCACGCCCGGGCATTTATTTATTTAACAAAGCTCCAAAAATCGGAGTATGTAAACGACGAAATCATAGGCCGGCTGAACTATAAGGCCGCCTATGTGCCGCTGCGTAACCCAAAAAACGAAACGATCGCGTATTTGCAGCTACCCTATTTTTCGAACGAGGCCGATTATAAGGAACGTATAGGCTCACTGATAAACATCATGATCAACGTGTATGCGCTTGTTTTTATAGCTATTGGCTTGTTTGCTGTATTTATTGCGCAGCAAATAACAGCGCCTTTGAACTTTATCCAGCATAATTTAAGTAAAACCATATACGGGCAAAAAAATGAGCCGATAAAGTGGGAGCGCGAGGATGAGATAGGCGGCCTGGTTAAGGAATACAATAAAATGATAGCCACCCTCGAAAACAGTGCACAAAAGCTGGCCCAGTCCGAAAGGGAGAGCGCCTGGCGCGAAATGGCCAAGCAGGTGGCCCACGAAATTAAAAACCCTTTAACACCGTTAAAGCTGGGCTTACAGCTGCTTGATAAATCGTGGCGGGATAAGGATCCCAAGTTCGACCAGAAATTTGAGCGGTTCAGCAAATCGTTTGTTGAGCAAATTGAAAGCCTGTCGACGATTGCATCTGAGTTTTCAGCCTTTGCCAAAATGCCGGATACCCGGATGGAACGCCTGGATGTATTTTCTATAATTAACCAGGCTGCCACCATTTTTAAGCAGATGGACAATATAAAAATTGCGTACCAGCCTCCCGAAGAACCGTTTTTCATATTTGCCGACCGCGACCAACTGCTAAGATGTTTTAATAACTTATTGAAGAACGCGATAGAAGCAGCTTCAACCGAGCGCAGCGGGTTAATTGAAATTAACTATTTGATCACCAACAAAAATATTTTAGTAACCATTAAGGATAACGGCAACGGCATTCCCGAATTGCTGCGTGAAAAGATATTCGAGCCCAATTTTACGACCAAGAGTTCGGGCACCGGCCTGGGGCTGGCTTTCGTTAAAAACTCGATCGAGAATGCCGGCGGCAAGGTTTGGTTTGATACCGCTACGGGCGAAGGCACTACGTTTTATCTGAATTTACCCGCGGCTTAAGCCTGGCTAATTAAAAAGTCCTTCTGAATTTCAGAAGGACTTGATGTAAAGGCTAACTTAAGTCCTCTCGTCCGGAGAGGTTTTACGTGAGGCTTCTATTTCAGTGTGAACTCAGTTTTTCCCATTGTAAACCCGTCGGCGTAAAGCACTACGTTATAGGTGCCTTTTTGGAAAGGCGCGGGGTTAACCCAGTCAATGCTATAACCAGTACCATCATTTTTGAACTCGATCGATGTTTTATAGGTGAATTGCAGGTCCTGTCCGTCAGCATTGAACGGGCCCGAATCGGTGCCTGTGATCAGGTTGCCGGTTGGATCAGTAATGCGGACAAATATATCATGCATGCCTTTTTCAGCGATGTCATTACTGGCAACAGTAAAATTGATCTTGATCTTTTTTGCAGGGGCGGCACGTTTAACATCTACTTCCTTGCCGTTGCCTTTAACTTTATAGGCAACCACATTGGCGGTGGCAAGTTTTATTGCCGAGCCTACTTTAACTTTTGTGCCCAGGTCCTGGTTTTGTTTTTCGAGTGTTGTGGCCTTCTGACTTACTGTTGCCAGGTTGGTTTTTAGCGTATCCCGTTCGGTGGCTAAAGTCTGGTTTTGTTTTTTCAGCTCGTCGATGTCGGCGGTGTATTTTGTAACAAAGTATCTTAATTGCTTTACATCTTCCTGCGCCCGTGCCAGTTCAGCAACGGTCAGTTTTCCTTTGGCCAGTTCGGCGCGTAGTACCTTAATTTTTGATTTCAGCGAATCGTTTTTCGCCTGCATTTCGGCTGATAATTTGGTCTTGCCAATATTTACCTGCTCAATTTGAGCCTCCAGGCTGTCCAGTTCGGTTTGCAGCCGGGTTTTTTCATCGTTCTGATAAACGATCTTTGTATCGGCCTTGTTTTTTTGGAGATATAAATATACGTCGGTAGCCAGTAATGCCAGTACAACTACAATAAGGAAGTATATGACATTTGAATTTCGCTTTGGTGACTGACCTGTTTGGTTTTCCATAACAATTAATTTTTTTAATTTCCTGATTAGTTAATTGAGGGTGAGAATTATTATTTACTAATTGCGATAGCTACGTGAGATGATCGTCTCACTTTGTAAACACGGGCTAAAATAAGCACAATATGATTAAAACACAAATATGCGCGATTATTCCGCGTTATAACTAAAGCGCAACGCGATGAGTTTATATCTTTGCAGCTTTAAAAAAAATTATTTGATGTTGATCTGCCGCCGTTTATTTCCTCTGATTTTCACGCTATCGATTTTCGTTGTATGCAATGCTCAGCCAAATACACCGGTTGTTGAAAAGCCGGCCCCTAAACGCGAATTTCGCGGGGTCTGGATCGCCACGGTTGGCAACGTTGACTGGCCAAGCCGTCCCGGGCTGACAACAGACGAACAAAAGAGAGAACTGGTCGACCGGTTAAATGCGCATCAACAATCAGGCATTAACGCGGTGATGTTCCAGGTTAGGCCGGCGGCCGACGCCTTTTACGCCAAGAGCCGCGAACCGTGGTCAAAATGGCTGACAGGCAAACAGGGCCAGGCGCCGAACCCTCTTTATGACCCGCTGGAGTTTGCCATTACCGAGGCGCATAAGCGCGGCATGGAACTGCATGCCTGGTTAAATCCGTATCGCGCAACCACCGACAATAAATTTTATGCGCTAAGCCCGGAGCACATAACCAGGATAAAGCCGGAGTGGTTTTTTATATATGGTGGCATTAAATTGTTTAATCCCGGTATACCGGAGGTGCGCGCCTATATAGTAAAAGTGATATTGGATGTGGTGGATAATTACGACGTAGATGGCATTCACATGGACGATTATTTTTATCCATACCAAATTGACGGCCAGCATATTAACGATGCGGAAACTTTTAAAACTTATGGCGGTGGATATAACGATATAAGGGATTGGCGGCGGCATAATGTAGACACGCTGATACAGGCGCTGAGCGACAGTATCCATAAGCATAAGCCGCGGATGAAGTTTGGCATAAGCCCTTTTGGTGTTTGGGCGAATCGTTACCAAAATCCGGAAGGTTCAGATACACACGGCGGGTCGTCTAACTACGAGTTGTTTGCCGATTCGCGGAAATGGATAAAAAAGGGCTGGCTGGATTATATTAACCCGCAAATTTACTGGCCGATCGACGACCGTTCGGTGCCGTTTAATGTATTGCTCGATTGGTGGAGCGAGAATACTTATAACCGCCATTTGTACATAGGCATGGCCGCTTACCGGATCAATGAACGCAAGGTTGTTAAATTTAAGAACCCGGCCCAATTACCAGATCAGATCAAGTACCTGCGTGCCAACCCGCGCGTACAGGGCAGCGTGTATTTCAGCTCGAACTCGCTTTTAAAAAATCCCCTTGGCTTTACCGACTCGCTGGAAACAACCTACTACCGCTACCCCGCATTACCGCCGCCAATGCTTTGGCTGGATTCAGTTCCGCCGAACCCTGTACGCAATTTAACGGCCGCCCAGGGCGCCGGCGGAGTAGTATTGAAATGGGAAACGCCGCCTTTGGCAAAAGACAAGGAGCCTGTTTACGGCTATGTGATCTACCGTTTTGGGGGTGCCGAAAAGGTAAACTTAACCGACCCGAAGCATTTACTGCACATCCAATATAATGATGCAACAGGCTATAACGACAATACCGCGCAAAAAGGAAAAACCTACCTGTACGTGGTAACAGCTATCGACCGGTTGAAGAATGAAAGCGAACCATCGCCGACGGTGGCAGCGATTATGCGGTGAGAAGGAAGGCATTAAGGGCCAGGACTCGAATAACCGTCATGCCGAATTTGTTTCGGCACCTCACAGGACATTCACGTTTGCCTGGTATGCGATTGCCATATCGTTGACTTGTGTGTCGCATACCTTCAGGTGAGGTGCCGAAGTAAATTCGGCATGACGTAAGTAGTTTTAATATCCCTATCCAACTAACTATTCATCACCGCGCCGCAGTTGATGTCGATTGTTTGCCCGGTGATCGAGCGCTGGGATAACAGGTAGGCTACAAGATCGGCTATTTCCTCCGGTTGGCTCATGCGCTTCAGGGGTACGCTTTGCATTGCTATATCATAAAACTCATCCTTAGTTATCCCTATGCCGTCGGCAATGCCTTGCAGGCCCTGCTGGGCCATATCCGTATCAACCCACCCCGGGCAAATGGCATTTACCAAAATATTTTGCGGCGCAAACTGCACCGCCCACGAGCGCATCAGGCCAAGCAAGCCGGCTTTTGACGCGCAGTAAGCCGAATAATTTGCCACGCCCAGCCTTGCTAAAACAGAAGAAGTGATAAGGATATGGCTTTCGCTCCCGGTATTAAGTTTGGGTAAAAACGTATTTACAAAGTTGTAGGTGCCGGTTAAATTGGTTTCGATAATGGTTTGCCAGCGGTCGGCATTGCCCCAGTTGTTTTCGCCGCCGATGCCTGAATTGGCTACCAGGCCGTCGATAGTTACGTTGCCTACGGCGTTAAACGCGTTGTTTAAGCTTTTCTTATCGGTGATATCTGCGATCAGCATGCTATGTGCCCCCGGTTTAAGGCTGCTGAGCGTTTGCTGTAAATGACCCGCATTACGTCCTAATAAAATGCAGGTATGGCCCTCATTGCTGAGTTTCTGTGCTATGGCGCGGCCAATGCCGCTGCCGGCGCCGCTGATCAGGTATGTTTTGGTCATGAATTTTTAAAAATTGATCAATCCTTTTTCTTTGAGGCGGTTAAGATAAATATCAATTTCTGCATCTCCTAACCCATATATTTTTTCGGTGCTCCAAAACCGCAGGTATATTTCGGGTTTGGTTTTGATACCGTAGTTATATATCTCCAGTAATTTTTGCTCGATGTAATTTAAACCGTGTTCATTCACCTGCAGCCGTCTGAGGTGGGCTTCCAACGCCGGTTTAAGTAAATGGAGATTGCCCCAAAAATCGGTTTCAGCTAAATAAGCTTTTAATTTATCGACATCACGGGTTACATACACGTCCCATGCCTCGCTTGCTATAACAAAGTCCGTTTCGCTGAGCCGTACCCGGATGTTATCGTACAGGTATTCCAATTCCTCTCCCGTTAACTCACCCATGCCCATGAAGTTTTCCTTGCCGGGATAATCTGCTGGGCAAATAAGGTATATGGCGGGTGCAGAAAGATCGGTCTTTTGCTGCATATAGGTCATAGCGCCGATCAGGTTAACCTGGCAATGCAGGTCAAACTCGAACCACAGGTTGATCTCATCGTAAGGTTCACTTAATGTGGAAAGCGTGGCCAGCATTTTTGCCTGGTAATTTTCGGGTGTCTCATGAAAACTTTCAGAGATCCATTCCGAGCGGGCTTTCCAGAAGCTTCCCGATGAAATATCTTCTTGGACCGGGCCTTCCGAAAGTACCTCGTGCCATACAACAGTGTCGCCCGCGAGCCCGGTTTGTTCGAAGCTATACCTTGTAGAATCGCCGTTAAGGATGTGGAGGATATTCATTTTATTAGCTAAAAGCGGAAGGTATAGAGCGCAAAGCTATGAAATTGTTTATAGGCAGCAGTTACTGCGATGTAACATCTTTAAAACGCGAATGCCGTTTTTTTATATTTTATTCTCCCAATAAAGCCTTTAGAGTTTCCAGCGTATCAGCTTCTTCTTTAGGTTTATCTTGCCGCCAGCGCAGTATCCGCGGAAAGCGCAATGCAATACCCGATTTGTGCCGGGTTGAGCGGTTTATACCCTCAAAACCGATCTCGAAAACCAGTTCGGGTTTTACGGTACGCACCGGACCGAATTTTTCGAGCGTGTTGCGCTTTACAAAATAATCAACCTTGTTTATTTCCTGGTCGGTTAAACCGGAATAGGCTTTGGCGAAGGGTACCAGCTTGTCGCCGTCCCAAACGGCAAAAGTGTAGTCGGTATAGAGGTCGGCGCGGCGGCCGTGGCCCTTTTGTGCATAGATCATAACCGCATCCACCGAAAGGGGATCGATCTTCCATTTCCACCAGTCGCCGCGTTTGCGGCCCACCTGGTAGGCAGCACTTTTTCGCTTGAGCATAATGCCTTCGGCGATCATGGCGCGTGATCGTTCCCTTATCGTGGCCAGCTCTTCCCAACTGCTAAACGCTATAAGCCCAGATATGCGGAATATTTCGGGAAAGGGGGTAGCGGCCTGCAGCTTCTCCAAAATAAGCCTGCGGGCGACCTGGGTGCCGGTGCGGATATCTTCACCCTCATACTCCAGGCAATCATACGCGATCACGGCGACGGGGCTTTCTTCCAGTATTTTTTTATTAAGATTTTTACGGCCGATGCGGGTTTGCAGCACATTAAACGGCAGCGGCAATCCGTTCCGGAAGCTTAGTATTTCGCCGTCGATAACAGTGCCATCCGGCAATGCGTTTAAAAAGGGATGCAGCTCGGGGAATTTGTCGGTGGCCAGGTCTTCGCCGCGGCTCCAGATAAATATTCTGCCTTCGCGTTTGATCAGCTGCGCGCGGATACCGTCCCATTTCCATTCAGCCTGCCAGTCAGATTCGTTGCCTAATGATGTCCTTAGTTCTTCCGCCGATCGTTGTTTTTCGGATGTCTCCTGTACGGGATAGGCCAGGAAAAAGGGGTAGGGGCGTGAAATGTCGTCCGCGGCACCTTGTTCTTGTATCAACTCTGCGTACTGGTAAGTTTCCGGCAGCCAGTTTCCCATGATGCGGTGTGTTAAGGCCGCCGCATTTATGCCGGAGATTTCGGACAGCGCCTTTATCACCAGGCTTTGCGATACGCCAACCCTGAAACTGCCGGTCAGCAGTTTATTGAATACAAAACGCTCCTGGCTATCGAGCATGGCCCACGAGTTGAGCAGCCAGGCTTTCTTTTCGTCTTCTGTTTTGTTGGCCAGGGCATTTATCTCGGCTATCCATTCGGTCAGCGTTTTGCTGCTGCTATTGTCGGTTTGCGGCATTAGCAGCGCCATGGTTTCGGCCAGGTCGCCAACTACCTGGTAGCTTTCTCCGAACAGCCAATCCGGAATATGCGATGCTTCGATCGCCCAATTCCTGACCAGCGTAGCGTTGATCTGCCGTTTTGGCTTTCGCCCCGAAAACAGCGCCAGCATATGCATTTTATCCGAATCGGGTACGCTGTTAAAATAGTCTTTCAGTACTTTAACCTTTTCGTTGGTTTTATTGGTTTCATCCAATGCAAGGAATAGCTGGGCAAAAGCTTTCATAGGGCAGGCCCTCCAGTCTCACCTGCATTCTCTCCGGAGGAGTGGACTTTAGAAGCACTATTTTCAACATTCGGCTCATCTTTAAACTCGGGCCCTTCAGGCATGCCAGGGTCTTCATCATCCCCGTAAAGGGTATGCACTTCGCGGGCGTTGTAGCCTATCTCGTTCAAATACCGGGTAAAGGTGGCGGTATAGCCGTGGGTGAGGTACATGCACTCGCAGCCAGAGGCGTCAATGGCGGTGATAAGCCCGTCCCAGTCGGCATGGTCAGATAGCACGAAGCCACGATCGGCGGCGCGCCGTTTTTTTGCCCCGCGAATGGCCATCCATCCCGAGCAGTAACCAAAGCTGTATGGCTGAAACCTGCGCATCCACGGCGAACCTACCGAAGAAGGCGGGGCAATAACAATGCCTTTTCGCACCTCCTCTTTTGGTGTATCAGGGGTGATCCTTTCGGTTGGATTGAGCTGGATGCCGTTCCGCCGCAATGCATCGTTGGTATTTTCAATAACGCCGTGCGTATATACCTTCCCGATCGACAGGTCGAGGTTTTGCAATATGCGCTGCGCCTTGCCTAGCGAATATCCCACCAAAACGGTGGCTGCCCCGTTCTGCAAATTGCCCGCCCACCATTTGTTGATGTCATCAAACACTTCTTTCTGCGGTTTCCATTTATATACCGGCATACCGAACGTACATTCTGAAATAAAGTGGTGGCAGCGCACGGGTTCAAAAGGCGTGGATATGCCATCGTCTTCCACCTTATAATCGCCGGATACCACCCATATCTCGCCCTGGTACGCAATACGTATCTGTGCCGACCCGATCACGTGGCCGGCGGGATGGAAGGAGATCGCCACACCGTTCTTCACCACCTTTTCGCCATATGCAACGGTTTGCAGCTGGATATCACCCAAACGATAGAACAAAACCTCTTTCGAGAAATGATGTGCGAGGTAATGTTTATTGCCCGGATAGGCGTGGTCGCCATGCGCGTGGGTAATTACGGCATCGTCGACAGGTTTCCAGGGATCGATGTAAAACCTGCCTTTATCACAATAAATTCCCCTGTCGGTAAATTCAAGCAGCGGTTTTTTTCCCATACGATAAATAACCCTGATGATGCAAATAGGTTTTAAACAACAAATCCCGGACAGGCCGGGATTTGTTGTTTAACTCAAAATATTTTAGTTCGACATAATGAGCGTGCGGGAAAGTTTATTATCCAGCGTTATATAATCTGTAAGTACCTGGCCGGCTTCACGCTTTAAAAAATCCAGGTCTTCGTTCTTTTTAGGTTTTGTCTCTCCCTTTTTCAAAGGCAGCAACCCCATAGCCACGCGCCGTAAATTATTTTCTTCGAAGGCTTTCTTTTCATCGGCATCGCGCTGTTTTTTTAGCTGCTGTTCGTTTAATACAACGCTTTTATCCTCATCATGCTTTTTGAAATCCGCAATGTCCTGCAAAAGGTATTTGTAGCTTACGCTATTTTCCATGCGCAGTTCGTGAAGCTTTTTCAACTGCGGTATTACCGTGCTGAAGTCGCCCACTTTGGTATAATTGGTGCGTGCTATCACGTCAAACGGCATGGCCGACGGCTCGGTATCTTCGCCATATTTATCCAACGGGATAACCGACGGGAACTGGATATCGGGCGTTACACCCTTATGCTGTGTTGAATTACCGCTGATGCGATAAAATTTGGCGATGGTTAAATTAAGCTGGCCAAAAACGCTCTGGCTTCCGGTTGACACCACTTTCTTGCTTTTTCCCATCAACGCGGCGGTACGCTCGAGCAATGAAGGAGAGATCACCCTGTCAAGGTCGATAGCGTTTTGTACGGAACCCTTTCCATAGGTTTGGGTGCCGATGATCAGCCCGCGGCCATAATCCTGGATAGCGCCTGAAAATATCTCGGTAGCCGACGCGCTGAAACGGTCAACCAGTACGGCGAGCGGGCCTGCGTAAGTAATCGACGGGTCCTCATCTTTATCGACCTCTATCTGGTCTTCCGAATTTCTCACCTGCACCACCGGGCCGGTTTTTATAAATAAGCCTGTAAGCTCGATAGCCTCCATTAACGAACCGCCGCCGTTTTGACGAAGGTCCATAACGATGCCGTCGACATTCTCACGCTTCAGCGAATCGAGGATCAGCTTAACATCGTGTGTGGTACTTTTGTAGTTAGGGTTGCCTGATTTATAATCGTTGAAATCAATATAGAAAGCCGGAACCGATATGAGCCCTATTTTAACTACTTTCCCGTTGCTGTTATAGGTGCGTATCTCTTTTTTAGCCGATTCGTCTTTTAAAATGATCTTCTCGCGCACCATTTCAACGATCTTAGGCTTGGCGCCGGCGCTAACACCTTTAGGCAATATCTCTAACTTTACAATGGTGCCTTTTTTACCGCGAATTAAGGCTATCGCGTTTTCGATACGCCAGCCGATAACATTCTGGAACTCGCCGTCCTTGCCCTGGCCTACGCCTACAATGCGGTCGTCGACATTGATCTGGCGGCTTTTATCGGCCGGGCCGCCGGGTACTATCGACTTGATGGTTACAAACTCGTTCTCGGTATTCAGCGATGCGCCGATACCTTCCAGCTGCCTCGACATATCGATGTTAAAGTTAGCCGCGTTTGACGGTGTGAAATAATTGGTGTGCGGGTCGATGGCTTCGGTAAAAGCATCCATAAACACCTGGAAAACGTCCTGGTTATTTAGCTTATTAACCTGCGATAACAGGTTTTCATATCTTTTCTTGAGCGTCTCTTTATTTTTAGCCATGTCGTTGTTGGCCAATTTCAGGTTGAGCATGTCGTATTTAACACGCAGACCCCATATTTTATCCATTTCGTTTTGCGAAGCGGCCCAGGGTAACTTTTCACGGTTAAAGGTGAAGGTTTCATTGGTGTTGAAATCAAAATTATTATTCAACTGCGCGATGGAGTACTGTACATGCTCGATATATCTTTTTTGATATACGTTGAATATGTAAAATACATCGTTAAGATTGCCGACTTTAACATCATCATCCAAAACAGTTTTGTAGCGGGCAAAATCCGCTATATCCGAAGCCAGGAAGTAGTTGTGGCTTTCATCCAGCAATTTAATATAGCGGTTATACACCACTTCGGATATCGAGTCGTTAAGCTCTACCTTTTTATAGTTATACGTAGATATAAATTTAGCTATGGTTTGGCAAACGATAGCCTGTTTTTCGTCGGGCTGAATATCGTTTGAGCCGGTAACTTTAATGTGCTTTGCCGGAGCGGCATGACATGCAAGGGCCGCACCAAGCACAAGCATTAAATATAATTTCTTCAACATATCTTTCACAGTCTTTAAGTCGGGATTTAAATGAAACATCAATACGTGTCCTAATAGTTCGCTAATGTAAATAAAAAAGAGACCGCTAACTGCCGTCTCCTATTTATGAATAACAATTATACAATAATGTTTTATTTCTTTTTATAAAACGTTACGCATTTGACGATATTGTTACATTGTTGGTTGATTAAGTGAGTTGTTGATTGGGTTGAATAGGTTGATTGGATGAAAAGTTGATTGAGTTGAATAGGTTGATTGAGTGAGTAGTTGATCTGGGATGTGCTAATGATAACTTAATCAACCCAATGAACTCAATCAACTAATCCACTACTCCGCTTTAGCGGCCGTCATGGCAGCCTCGGCGTAGCGTAATTCAGGTTTGGGAGCTGACGATGCCTTATTTTGTTTTATAAACAGGATCTTTTTCTCGATCTGCAGCAGGTCGTCCCTGAAACCGCGGCTCATGGCCATGGCATGCGCTTCGGTAAGGTCTTCCTGCGCTTGTGTATAATCGCCAATTTGGGCTTTTATGGTAGCCAGCTCAATTAAGTTTGAGATGGTGTGCTTATCGTCGTTTTCATTACGCGAGATGATATTACTTTGCAGCAGGAACCATTTTGCTTCCGAAAACCTGTTTTGCTGAACATACAAGGCGGCGAGTTCGCTGAAATTATAGCTGGCATCGTTATATACCCTGAAACGCATGTTGTGCTGAGCGGTTTTCATGATCACGGCTTCGGCAGCTTCGAGGCTGTAGTCGCTGCGATCAAAGTGCGGCATTTGAATTTTAGGCTTGCTGGGCGCCGCGACCGGTATACGCGAAACAGAATGATTGGTAAGCTGTGCCAGCAAAGGCGAGCGTTCGTGCTTTTTTGTTTTCAGATCTAAACGGTACCACTGCGCCGAGGCCGAAAGCCCCAGGGTACAGCAAAGCACAAGCAGAATGAATTTCATTTAATCTTTTCCCGGTAGTTAAATTAATTAATACGTAAAGGTAACGATATAAGTTGGATATCTGAAAGTGAAATTTTTTATATGATTTGGGGATGGCAAATTGCAAACTTCCTGCTAATTGCGTGATTTGGGCCCGCCTGTACCAATTGTACCAGGTGTGTTCACCTGTGTCCACGTGTACCGGGTGGTACACCTGTATCACGTGCATATTCATCGCGATACATCACATAAATTATTCAGCGTTTTGGCGCCGACAAATAAAAATGCCAAAGCAGCATGGTTGCAATGGTGCGATATGGCTGCCAGGTTTCGGCTATTTGCAGGATATGTTCTTTTGTGGCGTCAACCGGGACGTTTTTTACCCGCTTCAAAGCATTTACGGCAGCAAGGTCGCCGGCAGGGAATATATCCGGGTGCTGCAAAACGAACATCAGGTACACATCGGCGGTCCAGTTGCCGATGCCTTTTAAGGCCACCAATTTCGCGCGCACGGCTTCGCCGGGCAGTTGTTCCAGTTCGGTTAAACTTAATTGCCCGCTTATGATGGCTTCGGCGAGGTATTTGATGTAGCCGGTTTTCTGCCGGCTGCAATAGCAGGCTTTCATTTCTTCGTCTGTGAGCAGCAATATCCTCGCGGGTGTTATTTCCTGTATGCGCTCCTTCAACTTATTTAAGGCTGATAACGCCGACGCCAGCGAAACCTGCTGCTCCAGGATGATATGCACAAGCGTTTCAAACGTATTGGGGCGCGACCAGAGCGGGGGATAACCATAGTTGTTTATGATCCCGGCCAGCGCGGAGTCGGCTGATGCAAGTTCATCGCAAATGGTATGGTAGTTGGCGTGGGTAAACTTATTGATCATTGCGGTGTTTTAAACGTACTAATTTTTTTAGGATTTAGCATTTAATTTCAGAAATTTACTGAATGAATAATCTCCCGCCATTAGCCGAGCGCATGCGCCCGAAAAACCTGGACGATTACGTGGGACAAAAACACCTGGTTGGGCCGGGCGCGGTTTTGCGCAAGGCCATTGAATCGGGCGCGCTGCCGTCGATGATCTTTTGGGGCCCGCCGGGGGTAGGGAAAACCACGCTGGCCTATATTATTTCGCAAACGCTGGACAGGCCCTTTTTTTCGCTAAGCGCCATTAACTCGGGGGTTAAGGATGTACGCGAGGTAATAGAAAGAGCGTCGATACTCAAGGAACAAGGACAAACTTTGCCCGTATTGTTTATTGACGAAATACACCGCTTCTCCAAATCGCAGCAGGATTCATTGCTGGGCGCGGTAGAGCGGGGGACGGTTACCCTGATCGGCGCAACCACGGAAAACCCTTCTTTTGAAGTGATCTCGGCATTGCTTTCACGCTGCCAGGTTTATGTACTTCAACCGCTGGACGAGGGCGACCTGGTGAGCCTGCTCGAAAAGGCAAAAAAAGAAGATGAAATTCTTCGAACCAAAAATATCACGATAAAAGAAAACGAAGCCCTGCTGCGCTTATCCGGCGGTGATGCCCGCAAGCTGCTGAATATTTTTGAATTGCTGGTCAACGCGTTCAACAGCAAAAAGATAGTCATTACCAACGACGCGGTACTGGAGCACGTACAGCAAAACATGGCGCTGTACGACAAGGCAGGCGAGCAGCATTATGACATAATTTCAGCTTTCATCAAATCTATGCGCGGGAGCGATCCCAATGGTGCGATATACTGGCTTGCGCGGATGATAACCGGCGGTGAGGACCCGAAGTTTATTGCGCGGCGAATGCTGATCCTGGCTTCCGAAGATATCGGCAATGCCAATCCTAACGCACTTCTCCTCGCGCAAAGCTGCTTTGAAGCAGTAAACGTGATAGGCATGCCGGAATCGCAGCTTATTTTGTCGCAAACGGTCATCTACCTGGCAACGTCGCCAAAAAGCAATTCGGCCACAACAGCCATCGGCGCTGCAATGGAGTTAGTACGCCAAACCGGCGATCTCCCTGTACCGTTACACCTTCGCAATGCGCCTACCAAACTGATGAAAAATTTAGGCTACGGAAAGGATTATAAATACGCCCACAGCTATGAAGGCAATTTTACCGACCTCGATTTCCTGCCGGCTGAAATCAAAGGCACCAAAATTTACGACCCGGGCAACAATGCCCGCGAACAGGAAGCGAGGGAAAAATTAAAGAAACTTTGGGGCGCGAGGTATAAATATTAAAAATCCTTATTCAATAATTTCTCGAGTTCAGCAAAGCTGACATTCATTTTAACACGGCCCTGCCTGGCATACGATATTTCGCCGGTCTCTTCGGAAATGATAATGGCAGTAGCGTCGTTGGTTTCGGTAACCCCGATACCCGCCCGGTGGCGCAAGCCAAACTGCGAAGGAAGGTCGGTTTTTTCAGTGAGCGGCAAGATACAGCTGGCCGATTTGATCATATTCTCGGAAATCACAACCGCTCCGTCATGAAGCGGGCTGTTTTTTTGAAAGATGCTTTCGAGCAAACGCTTGGATATTTTGGCTTCAATAATTTCACAGCTGTTCTGGTAAAATTGCTCATCATAATATTTGGCGAACACGATGAGCGCTCCCGTGCGGGTTTGCTTCATGCTTTTGCAGGCGTCGAGTATAGGTTTGATGCGGGCGTAATTATTTTTTTCAGCCTCGGCTTTACCAAAAAAATATTGCCACCAGGCTTTGTTCCGCTGCAGCGAGGCATTTTTACCCACCAGCAATAGAAACCGTCGTACTTCCTGCTGAAAGACTATGATGATAGCAATGATACCCACATTGGCGAACTGCGCCAGTATCCCCGTCAGCAAGCGCATGTGCAGCGCTTTCACTAAGAAATAAAGTCCGAATACAATGGCCAGACCGATAAAGATATTTGCAGCAATGGTCCCCCTGATCAGGTTGTATAACTGGTAAACCAAAAACGCCACCAACAGCACATCAAGAACATCGAAAAAGGTAAATTTGAACAGGCTTAAATCGAAATATTGCATTTACTAAGGTAGGAATTCTATTAGAGATTAGAGACCGGAGGTTAGAGATTAGTTGAATAGAAAGTCGAAGATAGGGCAATCCTACTAATCTCCAATCTCTAACCTCTGATCTCTTTTTTCGGAAACATCAGCGACGCCACAACGCTCACTACCAATATAACCAGGATGATCAACAGCGAGTTGCCGGTAGTGAGGCCGATCCGGTCGACGTAATTGGCGCCCAGCATTTTTAAACCGATAAAGGCCAGCAGCGCGGCGAGCCCGATCTTAAGGTAATGGAACTTGTCAATAATATTCACCAGCAAAAAGAACATGGAGCGCAGGCCAAGGATGGCGAAAATGTTCGAGAAAAATACAATGTAGGGGTCTTTTGTTATGGAAAAGATAGCCGGTATCGAATCCACCGCGAAAACCAGGTCGGTTACCTCAATGATCAGCAGCACCAGGAAAAGCGGCGTCACCATTTTTTTATGGTTGATCTTTACGAAAAACCGGTTCCCTTCAAATTTCGGGTGCACCGCGAAATACTTTGATGCAAACTTAACCACCTTATGATTTTCGGGGTCTATTTCATCTTCCTTATTCCGGTTGAGGAACATTGCAACGCCGGTATAAACCAAAAATGCGCCGAACAGATATAATATCCAATGAAAATGGCTGATCAGTGCCGACCCTACGAAAATAAATGCGAAGCGCATGATTATAGCGCCGATAATGCCCCAGAACAAAACCTTGTGATAATGCTTTTTATCCACGGCGAAGGCCGTAAAAATAAGTACCATTACAAATATGTTATCTACAGACAGCGCGTACTCAACCACGTAACCGGTTATAAACTCCAGCCCCAGGTTTTTACGGTACAGGCTTAAACTTGCAGGCAGGTTGGTGGGGTCAAGGTTTAGGTGATGAAAGTTTTGGGCATTGACCTGTTGCAAAGCTGCAAAGCTATCAACATGGTGCAGCAGGTGCCCGTATTGCAGAATAAGCACGTAAAAAACGAGTGCCAGCGTTATCCAAACGGCGCTCATAATGGCTGCCCGTTTTATGCTTACCGGTTTGTTGGCTTTTGCAAAAAGGCCCAGGTCGATGGCCAGCATCAATAAAATGAAAACGATAAAGCCCGAAATAAAGATGAGTTCGCTATCCATTATTTATCGCGTTCGGTGGTAAACCGTACCAGTTGCTCCAGTCCCGTCCTGGCTTCGCCTGCTGGGAAAGTGTTTAATATTTCAAAAGCTTCGTCCTGGTATTTTTTCATTTGTGTTTCGGCATATTGCAAGCCGCCTGTTTCTTTAACGAACCGGATGATGCGCGCAATTTTTTCCGGATCATCGTTATGGTTTTTTACCAGGTTGATCATTTCCCTTTTTACTGCCGGTTTACTGTTGTTGAGCGAGTAGATGAGCGGCAGGGTTACTTTTTTCTCCTTGATATCGATACCCAGCGGTTTCCCTACATCATCCGTGCCGAAATCAAACATATCGTCTTTGATCTGGAAGGCGATGCCAGTTTTCTCGCCAAACAGCCGCATCTTTTCGATGGTTGCATCATTCGCCCCGGCCGAGGCCGCTCCGCACTCGCAGCACGACGCGATAAGCGATGCGGTTTTTTGTCGTATCACCTCGTAATAAACCGGTTCCTCAATATCCATTTTCCGCACTTTTTCCACTTGTAGCAATTCACCTTCGATCATTTGCTCCATAGCCTCCGAAACTATTTTTAAAAATCGGAAATCATCGTGTTTGATAGATAGCAGCAGCCCCCTTGATAACAAATAATCACCCACCAAAACCGCGATCTTATTTTTCCAAAGCGCGTTGATCGAAAAAAAGCTGCGGCGGCGGTTGGAGTTATCCACCACGTCATCATGTATGAGGGTGGCTGTGTGCAGCAGTTCAACAAGCGCGGCGCCACGGTGGGTCGACTCGTTAATGCCCCCGCAAATGCTGGCCGAAAAAAATACGAACATTGGCCTGATCTGCTTCCCCTTGCGTTTTACTATATAATGTGTAATGCGGTCGAGTAATGGTACCGAGCTTTGCATGGAAGCCTTAAACTTCCCCTCAAAAACATCAATATCAGCGGCTATAGGTTTTTTGATCTCGTTGATGCCCGGCATTTAATCAATCAAATTGAAGTGTCAATTTACACCCGGACTTTACGCCGGGACAATCAACAGCAAACATAATGTAAAAAAATTTATCTGCCTTAATTTAAGTGCATCAGCAGCATGCGTGTATCGGTGTGGTGTATCAGTTTTGAAAGTGATACAGTTGATACACGTGATACAGTTGATACACCCCCCGAACACCCCCGAACATGGCCACCCAGCCGATCCTCATGCAACTTACAACTAAATTTAATCACCGGTTAAACTATCCGCCTTGTTTTCGCTCTATTAATGTAATAAACCTTATAAACACATTTAGCTTTGCGTGATAATTGTTTTTGATATGTGAGTTAGTTTTTATGGAGCGTTCCGGTTTGCCGGGGCGCTTTTTTGGTTGAATATCTTGGTTAGTTGCACTTTATAAACTGTTTTTTTAGCTGCATCTTTGTATAACCAGGTCCATCATAAACACCAAAATCATGGAACGAGCAACAATGGCGCCCAAAACCGGGGTCAATACGGCGCACAAAGAAATTCCCGGTAACCCATCAACTGCCACCACCAGCAAATTAAAATTGAACGACCGCAGCAACGGCGAACCATTACGGCTGCTGTCGGAAGCCGACTGGAAGTTTTGGATCGAAAACGGTTATGTGGTGATCAAAAATGTTGTACCAAGGGAGCAGGTGGCAAAACTTGCCGGCTTGCTGTGGGAATTTGAAGGCAAAGACCCGAACAATAAGGCAACCTGGTACACCGCGCCTTTGTCTGAAATGAAAATGAAGGAGCTGAGCAATACCGGGATGGTAGAAATATACCACCACCAGTATATCTGGGACAACCGGCAATTTCCGAAGGTTCACCAGGCTTTCGCCGATATTTGGGGCACCGAAAAGCTGTGGGTAACCATTGACCGCGCCAATTTGAATTTTCCGGTCCGCCCGGGCCACGAGTATAAGGGATTTATTCACTGGGACTATGACCCGGAAACCAAACCGCAAAATGTACAGGGTGTTTTGGCCCTGGCCGATCAAATGGACGAAAATATGGGCGGCTTTCAATGTATCCCCGAACTGTTTCGTACGTATGATACCTGGAAATTAAGCCAGCCCGATGACCGCGATCATTTTAAGCCCGATACTACCGGCTTTACGCCAACCAAAGTAAAAATGGAGGCAGGCGACCTGCTGATATTCAACAGTTTGCAGCCGCATGGTATCCGTGTAAACAATAGCGGCGATAAAGTGCGTATAGCGCAATATATTTCGATGATGCCGGCCGATGAAGATAACGAAGACATACGCCAGTGGCGGATATCTTCCTGGAAAGAGCGGAAATCGCCGGAAGGCTACGCTTTTCCCGGCGATCCGCTTAAGCGGGAACAGGCACACCCCGTTGCCGTGCTGTCCCCGTTAGGGAAAAAGTTGCTTGGGCTCGAAAAGTGGTGATGCATTAGACAATATTTATTGCTGAATTTCTGTTTGACTCTAATTCCTGTAACTCACAACTCAATTTCCAACCCGTTTCTGCAAGGCTTCAGGATACCGCGCCCCTTCGATAGTTATTTGCGAAGCAGCTTCCTCAATTTCGTTCATATCCTTATCCGTAAGCCTAATGTCCACCGCGCCCAGGTTTTCCTCCAAACGATGCAGCTTTGTCGTGCCGGGTATCGGAACGATCCAGGGTTTTTGGGCCAGCAGCCAGGCCAGTGCGATTTGGGCGGGCGTTGCGTTCTTTTCGGCTGCTATCCTGCCTAGCAGGTCAACCATCCCCTGGTTTGCTTTTCGCGCCTCGGCGGTAAAGCGGGGAACAATGTTGCGGAAGTCAGTTTTATCAAAAGTGGTGTTCTCATTGATTGCACCGGTCAAAAAACCTTTACCCAGCGGACTGAACGGAACGAACCCGATCCCGAGTTCTTCCAGCGTTGGTATAATCTCCTTTTCAGGTTCTCGCCACCACAGCGAATATTCGCTTTGCAAAGCGGCAACAGGTTGTACGGCGTGCGCTTTGCGAATGCTTTGCACTCCGGCTTCCGACATGCCGAAATGTTTCACTTTCCCTTCCTGTATCAGGTCTTTAACCGTACCGGCTACATCTTCCATCGGCACATTGGGGTCAACCCGGTGCTGGTAAAACAGGTCGATGCGGTCGGTCTGTAATCTTTTTAATGATGCTTCGGCCACCTGCCTGATGCGTTCCGGTCGACTGTCGAGGCCTGCTTTCGAATCGCCATTTAAAAAACCGAATTTGGTTGCGATAAACAGCTTGTCGCGAAAGGGGGAAAACGCTTCGCCCAGCAGTTCCTCGTTTGCAAACGGCCCGTAGGCCTCTGCGGTATCAAAGAATGTTACGCCGCGTTCAACGGCTGTGCGTAATAATTTTATGGCGTCCTGTTTATCAGCAGCCGGGCCGTAGCCAAAGCTCAGGCCCATGCACCCCAACCCCATGGCCGAAACTTCCAGCCCGCTTTTTCCTAATTTCCTTTTTTTCATTATTTGCCTTAGTATTTATAGTCGTATTACACTTTTCTATCTTACTTCTTGCCTCTCCCTGTCTTGTCTCTTGATTCCTGGTTCTTGACACTACTTGCCGTAGTCCTCATCCGTCACCTGCTCCATCCAGTCCACAGGCGAACCATTTAGTTTTTCCTGTACGGCGATATGGCTCATGGCGGTAGTAGCCGTGGCCCCGTGCCAATGTTTTTCATTCGGCGCAAAGTATACTACATCGCCGGGGTAGATGTTTTCCTTTGCGCCGCCTTCGCGTTGCACCCAGCCGGCGCCGACGGTAATGATCAGCGTTTGCCCGAAGGGGTGTGTATGCCACGCGGTGCGTGCACCCGGTTCAAAGGTAACCAGCGCCATCGCCACCCGCGCCGGTTCAGCCGGTTCGTTCAGAGGGTCAAGGCGTACCTGTCCTGTAAAATAATCTGCCGGGCCTTTTCCCGATGGTCGTGAGCCTATGCGTTTAATTTCCATGATTGTATTTTTTTACTTCGTTCTCGTATCTTGTTTCTTTCTACCTTGGTTCTTGGCTCTTAATTTCTTCCTTCTAACACTTATCTTTGGCGTTAGTGTTGCTGCTGGCTATTATTATTCATTTTTATCGGCCTGAGCAGAGTCGAGAAAGTGAGAGAACCCATTTTCCATCTGCCGTTTTCTTTGAGATATACCTCGGTCACCATAAAGGCATGGGTAACCTCGTTTCCACTAACTACTGCCAGCAAGTCGATGTCATTTAACAGGATGGCCGTATTACCAAAAATGTTCACCGAAGCGCCGTACACCTCGGCTTTTTTATACCAGATCATACCCCCTTTAATTGTATTCAGCTCTTGGGTTTTTCCCCAGCTTCCACCCATGTGAACAAAGACACATTTTTCATCAAACAAACCGTTTAACGATTCTACGTTTTTGTCTGCCATCCATGTCCATTTTGTTCTGGAAAGATCAAGCAATTCCTGTTCTTCTTTCGTAACGGTTGTAGTTGCCTGGTTCGGCAGTTTAGCCTGGGCATGCGATAGCTGCACGGTAGCTACGCACAATAACATCGCGATAATTGCTTTTTTCATTGTTTTAATTTTACTGTTTAATATTTAGTTGTTTAATTTTCTTTCACCGATCCGTTTTACCATGGCCGGGTCCCGGTGATCAAAGAAGCTGCTCGCATTTGTGTCTAATGTTTTGATGGCTTCCATATCTTCGGCGCTTAATTCAAAATCCAGGCTGCGGAAATTCTCAGCTATTCTTTCTTTACGGACTGATTTCGGAATGGCCACCACGCCCCTTTGTGTAAGCCAGCGGAGTATCACCTGGGCAATTGATTTGTTATACTTGCTGCCGATAGATTGCAGCAGCTCATTGGTGAAAATGTTGTTTTTGCCTTCGGCAAACGGCCCCCACGATTCGATCTGAACGTTGTTTTCCGACATAAACTGCTGCGCCTCGTTTTGCTGATGGAATGGATGTGTTTCAACCTGGTTAACGGCTGGGACGATCTCGTTATGAATGATCAGATCCATTAGCCTGTCCGGGTGAAAGTTGCTCACGCCGATGGCCCTTATCTTTCCTTCTTTATAAAGCTCTTCCATGGCCCGCCACTCACCATACACATCGCCATAGGGCTGATGGATCAGGTATAAATCCAGGTAATCCAGTTGCAGTTTCCTTAGTGAATTCTCGAAAGCCTTTTTCGCTCCTTCATAGCCGTCAGCGTTTATCCACAGTTTGGTTGTGATAAACAGTTTTTCTCGGGCTACGCCGCTCCGCTTTATTGCTTTCCCAACAGCTTCCTCGTTCATATAGGATTGCGCCGTATCGATCAGGCGGTATCCTGTTTCAATCGCATCAACCACACTTCTTTCGCACTCTGCCAGGTCGGTTACCTGGAAGACACCGAAACCTAATATGGGCATTTCAACACCGTTATTTAATTTTACTGTTTGCATATTCGTATTTTAACAATGCAAAGGTCATTTCTTTTAATCGGCCAAATAGGATACAGATTACGGATATGTATACCATTATTACTGATTAGTGAAAAGTTAATAACTAAGGGATGAATAAAGTGATAACTTTGAGTGAATAAAATAATGGCTATGGATAAGTTGCTAAGATTCAATACGATCAGCGAGTATAACGCCTTCAATAATAATACAACTAAGCACCCTTTGATTAGTGTTGTTGATTTCTCAAAGGCCGATCCGAGGGAGGGCTCCCGGATGTATTTCGGTTTTTACACTATATTTCTAAAAGATGTGAAATGCGGCGACCTGGTATATGGCAGAAACACGTACGATTACCAGGAAGGGACATTGGTTTTCTTCGCGCCGGGACAGGTGGCCGGCGTTAACAGTAATGGGGAAATTTACAAGCCGAAAGGCTATGGTCTTGTTTTTCATCCTGATCTGATACACAGCACCTCGCTTGGACGGCATATACAGGACTATTCCTTCTTCGCCTATCAATCAAATGAGGCGCTTCATTTATCAGAGCGTGAAAGGGGCATCGTGTTAGATTGTTTTTCAAAAATAGATTACGAGCTGGAGCACGCTATAGATAAGCACAGCAAAAAACTTATCGTATCCAATATCGAATTGTTTTTGAACTATTGCGTCCGTTTTTACGACCGGCAGTTCATCACCCGCGATAATGTGCACAGCGGTATTTTGGAGCGGTTTGAAAATCTGCTGAATCATTATTTCCAATCTGATAAACCGCAAACCATCGGTTTGCCTTCTGTTGCCTGGTGCGCCGATGAATTAAATCTATCACCAAACTATTTTGGCGACCTGGTAAAAAAGGAAACCGGCAAAACCGCCCAGGAATATATCCAATCTGCATTGATCGATATGGGTAAAGAAAAGATATTTGACAGGGGTAAGACCGTTAGCCAGATCGCCTATGAGCTGGGCTTTAAATACCCGCAGCATTTTGTCCGGTTATTTAAGCAAAGGGTGGGCCATACGCCGAATGAATACCGTATGTTAAACTGAAACAACAATACGAGGATTGTTAACAAGCGGACAAACCAGAGCCCGACAGCGCCGCATGTTCCTGACGTCTTGGCCCTTGATTCTCGCCTCCTCCACCACTTTTTACCTGGCCATTATATTTTCCAGGTTTTCCAGCATTCTTGCCCAGCCGTCTTCCACCAGTTCAGGCTCCACGCCGGTTTGGGTGAAATTCAGCTCGCAGCCGGTTTTGGTGGGCTGAAGGTCGACGGTGACCAGCGACACGCCCGGAAAATGCTCGGGCGCCTCCAGGGTGAAAAGCAGTATATTGGGACGCTCCAATTGCTGGAAAGCGCCGAAATAGGAAATGATCTTTCCCGCGCTGTTGCGCGTTGTAATTAAAAATTCGCCGTCGACTTTAGGATCAATTTTTATTTCGATGATGTCAACCCCCGGGTTTTTAAACAGCCATTGCCTGATCAGTTCCGGTTGCAGCCAGGCATCAAATACCTTTTCGATCGGCGCGTGGAAAAGGTGGTTTAGGTACACGATTCGGATATCTACCAGGTTCATAGCGCAAAAGTTTTAGTAGTGAGAAAACAAGATACGACTTCAATGTTAAGCCTATGTTAAATTTTAAATTTCCCAAAACACCATTCCGAAGGTTATTAACTGTGCTGCGCCCTGGCGCGGGCATGCTGCAAAGCCGCGTTTATCAGAACCAGAAAAAAAGACTCTCACGCGGCCTGCAGTTGTTGCGGTTTTTTTTTAAGCTTTTTTCTTCCTCAAATTCTGGTAGTCGATATAATACAGCACCTTTAAGGAAAAATTATTGTTTTGCGGCTCGTAAAGGGTATTGCGCAGGTTGTGGAAATAGTTTTGCGTAGCATTATTGCTGTTGGTTAACGACGAGTTTTTCCAGGCGATACTGATCTGGCTGCCCGGCGAAAATTCCCACAGGTAAATCATATCAATGTTCCAGGCATTATAGTTTTGGTCGTTATCGTGTTTGAAATTTACCGAGCTCAGGTCCGCAAGCGCGCCGTTCTGCGCCAGGTCGAAATAGCGGTGATTGTTCAGTTCCGACCAATAGTGCCTTAACCGTAACGTCAGTCCCATCACATTGTTAAAGGTGTATTTTAAATTAAAGATGTTTTCAACCGTCTGCACATTTCGCAGGGCGAAAATAGGATTGCCGCTCACGGTATCCTTCGTCGAGAAGCCGATATTATTGATCCGGGGTGTATAGGTTACGTCCTCGCCAAACGAAAACTTGTTACTGATGCGCATGGTAAAATTCGGCTCGATGTCAAAGCCGTAACCGTTCAGGCGGTGAAACCTGCGGTACCGGAAGAATAATCCGCCGTGCAGCCTTTTTGCACGGTTGGTGTTGACATTAAAACCCATCATATCTCCTGCAGGCGCCTGGTAAACACGACCCGCCGTACGCGGTTCATAAAAGTCGTTCCCCGGCTGCTGGTGACTGAAGTTTACATTTACCTGCCAGAAATTTTTAAGGCTGAAATAAGCGCCCAGGTTCTCATTCAGGTATTGATAGGCCGACGGCCGGTACCTGCGCGAATAATAGGTATTTGAAAACATGCCCCACTGCGTGAAAAACTTTTTAGGCTTGTAATTGGCATATTGCAGGTTAATGTTATGATCAAAGTAATTGTTGTTGAATAAAATGCCCAGGTCATTCGGATTGTACCTGTCGTCCACCAGGTCCTCTACCAAAAACCAGGTAAAACTGCCCGACGAACGCCCGCCGGCAGCTTCATAGCTAAAGCCTGTGGTGGCTTTTTTATCCGGGTAGAGCAAATTGCTCATCATACCATAGCCGTTAAAGTTATAGGTGTTGCTTTTGTTATTGATATTGAAAACAAAGCCGCCAACGTCGGCCGAGTAATCCTTGCCGAAGCGGTCGACACTGGTATTGATAAGCGTAACGGATGAATTATATTTAAGATTTTGATCAAGTACCAAAATATTGTAGTTGGTTAACGGCTGTGTACGGAATGTGCGTGTATGGCCTGTACTATCCTGTATTGTGGCATAAGCGGCGTTGGTAACCGCATTAAAAAAACCAATTCCCAGGCCGTTTGCCAGCCTGCCGGATACTTTGGTGGCATTGATCAGCTTTGTTTCGGTCGGATTGCTTACAATAGATTCACCAGGTTTCAGGTTAGCTTGCACCGCCGAATAGTTTAGCGGGGCACCGCCTACACGCCTGGAATAAAAGAGGTTGCCTTTATTAAACAGCTCGGTACCCTCTGTAAAAAACGGCCGGTTCTCATTGTATTTAACCTCGAAAGGGGTAAGGTTCAGTACCTTGTTATCGGATTGTACCTGCCCGAAATCGGGAATGAGGGTCATGTCCAGCGTAAAGCTTTGATTAATGCCATACTTCACATCCATTCCCCCGTTAAACGAATTCGTTGTGTTTTTTACGCCGGGCGTATTATATGGATAATGATTGACATAGGTTGAGAGATATGGATAAAAGGCCAGCCGCACTGGCGGGACGATGTTTTGTATGCCCACCAGGTCGCCCTCCTGGTTGATGAACCCATTTTTCTTGGGATCGATCTCGTTCCAGAACAATTGTTTCTGCTCAATTTGCCTGCGGCGGATCATATTCAATCCCCAAAGTTGAACATCCTTCTTTGAAAAGCGCAGCGCCGAATAAGGTATTCTGAATTCTGCCGTCCAGCCGTCCTTGTCGATTTTTACCTTGCTCTGCCAAACCGCGTTCCAGTTGGGGTCTTCGGTATTACCGTTTGGATTTGGCGCGTACTTGGCGTCGAACTGTACCCCTGCGGCTGTCACATAAAACCCGGTTCCGTTTATGCCGTCGTGATATGTATCCAGTATAAACCCGATAAAATCGTCATTGGCCACGTTATCGCGGGCGGTCAGTTCCTGGGCAATTTTATCTGGCGATGTTTCGTACATTCTGGCCGCCACGTAAATAGCTGAATTATCATAAACGATCCTTACTTCAGTTCGCTCTTCTTTTTTTTCATGCCGTCCGGCCACCGGGTTAAGCTCCACAAAATCCGTTGCAACAGGCGCGTTCTTCCAAACCTCGTCATCCAGCACACCATCGATCTTAGGCGGTTTGCTGATTTTTACAGCAACAAGTTTTTTTGCTGTTTGCTGGGAAAACGCAGCATTGGTTATCCAGGCATTGGTCAATAATACAAATAGGAATGGCAGGTAACGAGACTTCATTTTAATTGTGGTATGGCAGAGGTTATAGGACGGGCAAAAATGGCTATGTGTTACAATATATTTTGTTAATGTTTTGTTAAGAAATGTTAATGTTTGATTTACAGAGGTATAAACTGGTTATTATTCGCTGCGATTTTTATTGCCACCTCGTGAAAAAACAACAAATGCCACCCGATTATTGTCGGGCAGCATTTTGCAAGTAATAAATATCGGTTCACGACCGAAGCTTTCCTTCGCGAACTACCGGCGGACTGTGTCCGCCGTAGCCCGCTTCGGCGGGCGAAGGCGGAGAGGGAGGGATTCGAACCCTCGATACACTTTTGGCGTATACACACTTTCCAGGCGTGCTCTTTCGACCACTCAGACACCTCTCCTGGTACTTTCCTTATATTTCACATGTCATTGCGAGCTATAACGCCGCAATTTCGTCGCTTGTTTACGCCGGGCATGCGAATTTTAACAGGAACGCAAAGGTAAAATAATATTGCTTTTTTCGGGTACAAAAAAACCTGGTTTAAAATCAGGAGCGAAGAACGCTGACACGGACGATAAAAATTCCGGCTAAATTTGGGATAGTGCAGATGTTTCATTGAAACAGTGAAACAGCCTGAAACAGGGTAAAACACTTCAAATAAACACCTGTAATAAGCGCATTAAGTTTTTTGTTCGGATTTGGGTGCGCGAGTTCATGGTGTAAAAAGTGCGAAAACATCCGCAGCAGGGTCAAAATACCTATGAAATACCGTCAAAACACGGTAGTCAGGTCGGGTTAAAGCTCCTATCTTGCAGTATAATTTAAAACTATCCCTTATGATAACTCCACCTGATTTTGAAGTTTACGGCACTAATGCTGCCGCGCTTTTTTCATTAAAAGTTTTTAGAGGAGAGGGTATGGCCCTCCTGGGTATGAATTGGTTAAAAGGCAACCCGCCGGATAATTTTGTCGGGTTTGCTATAGAATACCAGGAACCCAACGGCACGCAGTTTTATCCCATCAGCAACCGTTTGTCGTTTTTGGAGAATGATGGGAGCGTAAATCCTAATATTTTGTCGTCCCGTTTATCGCCTATTCAAAAATTTCGCTGGGTACACTTCCCCTTTAATGCTGATTTACCCGGTTATTTTACTTACCGCGTAACCCCGGTTTTTATGGATAGCAAAAATGTGCTGAGTTATGGTGATTTCCAGCAGGCCGCTATCCAATTGCAGAGCGAAACCTACCCGGGAGAATTGAACGTAGCTTTTACCCGCGGCTTTGTTGCGTCGCAAGCTTTTATCGATCGGTTTTCGAACGGGGGCGATATCAGCACCTTAATACCTTCAGACGCTACCCAGGGTTTAAACTTCGTAGCTACAAATCCAAAAGCCACCGCGGCGCTGAACTGGATGGGGTTCGAGGCCAGGAGCGCTATACTTGCTTTGCTGGATCAGGCCATTGCCGACAATACGGCCCAGGTGAGGGTAACGGCATACGATTTTAATGAACCTGAAGTAGTGAACCGCCTGGTTAAATTAGGAAACCGCCTTAAGGTGATCATCGATGATTCCAACCCCCATGGAAACAATGGTTCTGCCGAGAACCAGGCGGCAACCCTGTTAACGGCTTCGGCAGGCGCCGGTAACGTGCAGCGCCAGCACATGGGTGGTTTGCAGCATAACAAAACCATAGCCGTTAGCGGAAGTGTGCAGGCGGCCGTTGGCGGATCGACAAACTTTTCATGGCGTGGCTTTTGCGTGCAAAATAATAATGCAGTTATTGTGTACGGCGCAGTACCCGTAAAACTATTTTTTGGTGCATTTGATAACTTGTGGAACAATCCAAATAACGCCGGCGGCTTTGCGGCAACGGCCTCGGCCACATGGAACGATTTAAAGTTGCCAAACGTGCAGGCAAAGGTTGCGTTTTCTCCGCATAATGCAGGCAATTCAATTTTGCAGAGCATCGCCGACGACATTAATAAAACCACTTCGAGCTTATTTTATTCGTTAGCCTTCCTGTACCAAACGCCGGGCCCTATACGCACAGCGATTGAAAAGGTGGTAAGCAACAACGCACTTTTTGTGTACGGTATTTCCGATAAAACGGTCGGCGGCTTAAATATCCAGAAGCCTGACGGGAACCTCCCCATCGCTTTTCCCGCGCGGCTGCTTAATAACGTGCCGGAACCGTTTAAAAAAGAGGCATCCGGCGGTGCGGGTGTCAATATGCATCACAAATTTGTGGTTATTGATTTTGATAAACCAACCGCAAGGGTTTACATGGGTTCCTATAATTTCTCGGGTGCTGCCGATCAGCACAACGGAGAAAACCTGCTGCTCATCCAGGACCGAAGGGTAGCTGTTTCATATATGATAGAAGCAGTGGCCATGTTTGACCACTACGAGTTCAGGGACGCCCTGCAAAAAGCCACCACTCCGGACAATAAGATATATCTGCATAAACCGCCGCAAAACCCCGGCGACGTAACCTGGTGGTCAAAAAGCTATACCGATCCGCATAAAATATATGACCGGGAACTTTTTTCAAAAACATAGTTTTTCAACCGTCCACGCAGGCTCAGTTTGAACCGCCTGCCCCACCCGTTCAGGCGTTCTTCGCCTGAATGATGAGACATTGGCAGCGTCACACTGCTATAGGTGTTAGCGTGGACGCTAAATACAAAACCCGTTTAGGCGGAGGACGCCTGAACGGGCGCGGCCATTGAAAATAATCCATCCTTCCGTCATATAACGAAGTCAAAAGGGTAATCATATATCAAAATTAATTTACTTTTATGATTACATTGCTCCCATAAACCCCGTCTATGCATCACAATTCTTTGGCTACCAAGCCGCATTATCCCATACTCGATGGCCTGCGCGGCGTTGCGGCTATTATGGTTGTCGCCTTTCATATTTGCGAGGCACATTCTACAAGCCACCTCGACCAGGTTATCAACCACGGCTATCTCGCTGTCGATTTTTTCTTCCTCCTGTCCGGCTTTGTCATCGGCTATGCTTATGACGACCGCTGGAATAAACTGACTACGGGCGGCTTTTTTAAACGCCGCCTCATCAGGCTGCAGCCCATGGTGGTAATGGGCATGGTAGTGGGCGCTGCGTGTTTCTATTTCCAGGCATCGCCGATGTGGCCGGGCATCAGTGCCGTACCGGTATGGAAAATGCTGCTTGTTATGCTCGTCGGTTTCACGCTGATCCCGGTGCCGCAATCCTTGGATATCAGGGGCTGGCAGGAAATGCACCCGCTGGACGGGCCGGGGTGGTCGCTTTTTTTTGAGTATATCGCCAATATACTATACGCGCTTTTTGTACGTAAATTCTCTAAAACGCTGTTGTCTGTCCTTGTATTCGTGGCAGCCGCCGCGCTGGTACAATACGCTGTTACCAGCGCTACCGGCGACGTGATCGGCGGCTGGTCGCTCGATCCGCTGCAGCTTCGCATCGGTTTTACGCGCATGATGTTCCCTTTCTTTGCCGGCCTGCTGCTTTGCCGCACCGCCAGGCTCACGCAGTTAAAAAATGCATTTTTCTGGTGCAGCCTGTTGCTCGTTATTGTATTCGCAATACCGAGGGTCGGCGGCGAAAAGCAACTTTGGATGAATGGCCTGTACGATTCGCTCGCCATTATCCTGGCATTCCCATTTATTGTTTACCTGGGCGCAAGCGGCCGGATAACCGGCACATTCGCTTCCCGCGTTTGTAAATTCTTTGGCGATATATCGTACCCTATTTATATCACCCATTACCCGCTCATTTATATCTATACCGGCTGGGTAAGCAAACATAAGGACATTACACTATTCCAGGCATGGCCATATGCATTGCTTACGTATGCATCGGCTATAGGTTTAGCCTATGCCTGCCTCAAATTTTATGATGAGCCCGTAAGGCGCTGGTTGAATAAAAAGTTTGGAAATGCTTAATTGATTGAATACCGGAATTATGCAGTACTGATGTTATTCGTCATTCAAACACCCATCCAGCACAAGGTTCTTTTCAAGAGACCCTGCGTTGACAGAGAGATACGGGTGTACCACCTGGTACAGGTGGATACACCTGAACACACCTGAACACACCTGAACACACCTGAACACACTGACAGGATTTTGGCATCGTTTATTTTTCTTTTCCGCCTCTCCCCATCCCCGCAAGGTCTGTCTGAGACGACCTTGCGGAAAGCAATCCTGTTCATTTGATTGAATACCGGAATTATCCAGGACTAATATTATTCGTCCTTCAAACATCCATTCAGCGCAAGGTTCTTTTCAAGCGACCCTGCGTGTGCAAAAAACCCGCTCAAGCGGAGTACGCTTGAACAGCGTGGGTAAACTTCACTCACTCAGCCCTCAAACTCTTGACCGGGTTGGTTAACGCCGCCTTGAAGAGCTGGAAGCTTACCGTTGCCAGGGCAATGACAATGGCGATCAGCGCCGATAATGCGAAAATGTTCCAGTTGATACTGATACGATAAGTGTAACCCTGCAGCCATTGGTTCATCAGGTACCACGTAATTGGCGCGGCAATAGCAAAGCCGATTACAATGAGGATAACAAATTCCTTTGAGAAGAGGTAAACGATGCCCGGTACCGATGCACCCAGGACCTTCCGGATGCCTACCTCCTTGATGCGCTGTACTGCCATAAATGACGCCAGTCCATACAAACCGAGGCAGCTTAGCAAGATGGCTACTACAGCAAACCAGGTATATATATCCGCCAGCTGTTTTTCCTGCTTATACATGTGCGCTATGCGGTCATCCAAAAACTGATATTCGAACGCGTAACCGGGAAACACCTCGTTCCACAGTTTTTCTATGGCAGGCAGTGTGGCAGTTATATTGCCCGTGGTTAGTTTAATATTGGTTAACTGATAGGCCCTTTTAAACGTCGTGATAAACATAGGGGCATCTTCGTTCTTCAATGACCGGTTATGATAGTTTTTCAAAACACCAACAATAAGGCCTTTCATCCTGGGGTTTAAAGCCATTTCCTTGTTTAATGCGAGTTCCGGGTTGCGGATCCCCAGTTTTTGCACCAGTGCCTCGTTCACCAGGAATTCTCTCATCGTGTCGGACGGTAAAACGTTACGGCCGGCAACCAGCGCTAAATGATAGGTTTTAAGGTACTGGTCATCCGCAAACTTAACTATCGAATAAAAATCGGTGTGCTTTGCCGCGTGGTTAAAGTTAAACCAGCCCCAGTTGTCGTCTTCTCCCGATGGCACGTCTGAGCTGAAGCTCAATTGTTCAACGCCTTTCAAATCCAGCAATCTTTTTCTAAGGTAGTCTATTTTGCTATTGCCAACGCTATCACCGGGGAACGGTACATTTACCACCGCATCCTTCGTAAAACCGAGATTGGTGGTATTAAAATAGTTCATTTGTTTCAAAATAATGACGGTGCAGATGATCAGCCCCTGTGCAATAATAAATTGAAATACAACCAGCCCCCGGCGCATGGATATGCCTTTCGCAGTTTTAACAGCCACCTTACTTTTCAGCGCGTTGATCGGATTAAAACCAGAGAGGATCAGCGACGGGTAGAAACCGGCCAGCAGGGTTACGCCAATAGTAAGCGCTATCAAAAACAACGCTACGTTGTACCCGATGAGCATTCCGCCGGATAAGGGGAGATCAAGCACTTTGCCCACTAAAGGAACAGCGATGATACTGATAACCAACGACAGCAGCACGGCTATTATAACGATCACAAATGTCTCGCTCAAAAACTGGAGCTGCAATTGCCCGCGGTTGCCGCCCAGCACCTTGCGGATACCGATCTCCTTTGCCCGGTTTACCGCCTGCGCGGTAGCGAGGTTAATAAAATTTACACAACCGATGATCAGGATGAACGAGGCGATCATCCATAGCATCCTGATCATTTTTGGTGAAATGCTTACGTTAGAGTAATTGCCGGCCTGGTTGTCAAAATGCACATCTTTCAGCGGTTGGGCAATTTCACTGTCGGTAATGCCGTCGGTGTGGTGGTTTTTAACCATGGCGCGCAGCCGCGAGTTAATATGTGCCAGACTTACGTTTGCAGGTATCAAAATATAAGCGCCGAAACTTTGGTTAGTACTGTTCCAGTCTTTTGAGCGCATGATCTGGGCTGTAAAGCCGGTACCCATAGCGATCACTACCTTTAGCTGGAAGTCGGTATTTTTAGGTATCGGCGCCAAAATGCCGGTAATTTTTATCAAATCGCGATTTTCCCATTTAATGGTTTTTCCGATCGCCGTTCTCCAGTCGCCAAAATATTTTTCGGCGGTTTCCTGTGTAAGCAACGCGTTACCAGGATCTTTTAATGGCGCAGCCGAACCAGCCAGCAACGGGAAGTTAAAAAGCTTAAAAAATGCAGGTGTGGTAGCAAATACCCCCGAAGATTCCTTGAATTTTTTTACCGGTTGGCCCGCGACGTTCAATACCTGTATCTGTTCATCGGCCTGGGTAAAGATCGGCACTACTTCCTTTACCTCCGGTATTTCAGTACGCACGCCCTGCGGTATCGCGTATGAAATACCCAAACCATAAAAGATATCCTTACTATCTGAATGGTGATATTCAGTCAACAGCCTGTAAATGCGATCTTTATTGGGGTGGAAATTATCAAAACTGAGATGAAATTGTATTAGCACGAAAATGACAAGGCAAACGGCTATACCGGTGCCCAGGCCTATAATATTGATAAATGTGTAAGACCGCTGACGAACAATATTGCGCCATGCTGTTTTAAATGTATTTGGTATCATAGCTTACGATTAACAGGTTAGTTTTGGATAATACCTGTTAAGCACAATGCAAGTGCCAGCACTATATTGTTGATTTCATGCATAAAACGCGCATATTTACAACAGTATATGTACGTAAACGGACAGTTGTACGTACGGTTTCGTACACTAAACGGAAGTCTCATTCCACCGCCCGTTTAAGCGAAAGATGCTTAAACGGGCGTGGATATATAAGTGTTGACCTACCTCACCAACCCCTCCGCCCTAAACAAATTATCCGTACTCTGCAAAATCTTGGCTTTCAGCTTTGGGTTATAATTTTTATGCGTGCTTAAAAAATTGCGCACAATGTCGGCGGCTTGTTTGTCCTGGTAATTGCCAAATATGGTTTGCAGCCAGGTTTGCGGGAAAAATATGTCGCCGGTAGTTTGTATTTCCTCCACCAGTTCGAGGCTTTTGGCTAAGTATTTTTCGGAGGTTTGCTGCCTTAAGGGGTGGTGCAGGTAAACCATGGCGGCGGTTACCCAGGCTTCCTTGCGGCGGTTGTTTTTATCGGCCAGGCTGTTAAAAAAGGCGTCGCGCTCCTGCTCGTTTAACGAGAGGGCGGGCATTAAAAATTCCAGCCGCTTTTTGCGGTCGCTATTGGTGATGCGGTTTTCCTGCTGCTTTAATATAGTTGTCGGCGTGTCGGTTTTCAGGGCGATGGTTAAAGCCAGCGAGGTATAATCATCCTCGTTCATCTTTACCCCGGCAGGTGGTTTTTGCTGCTGCCATATTGTATACAACCGGCTGTTGGCATCACGGCTCAAATAAATATGCTGGTAGCTGTTAAACAATATCTTTTTGTTATTGGGCAGGGTGTTTTGCTGCATGGCCTCCCACAGGCTATTTTCCAGTTTAGGGGCCAGGGCATTGCGGGTCGCAGGCGGTACAAACTCCCAGTAAATGGCGCCGATGTACCCGGTCAACAGGCGCAGGTTGGTTTCCTCTTTCTCCAGCGCGAGCCCGGCCATAAAGGCATTTAACAGTTCAGCCGGTTTAAAATACCGGGCCGAGAGCATGTTTTCGTAAGCCGAGATATAGACAGAGGCCCGTTGTAACGGGTTAGCGACTGTAAAGATGTGCGCCATGGCCTCTTTATCGGTCGGGAACAGTCCATAACCTATCCCGTTCGAATTATAAATAATATACGATGGCTTAGCCAGGCCCGCGGCCTGTTTTAATTCAAGCTGACTGCCGTTCATGTTTACGGTGATGTCCTTGTTGTGGTCTGGGTAAACGAGCGTTACGGCAAACGTTTGCGGCCAGGTGCGTTGTTCGCCAAACTCCGGGTGCTGGCTGATCGCAAACCGGCTGATCTTACCGCCTGCATAAGTAATATGCGCGTCAAAAACCGGCCGTCCCGGCTGGTTTACCCAAACCTTGTTCCAGGCGTACAGGTTGGCAGTGGTATGCTTGCTCAAAATAGCGATCAGGTCGGGCCAGGTGGCGTTGCTGTAGGCATATTTTTTCAAATACTCCCGCATGCCCATCTGAAATTTTTCCTTGCCCATCAACAGCTCCAGTTGCTGCATCATGATCGGCGCTTTGTGATAAATAATATTGCCGTACATCGAGCCGGCATCCTGTAAATTATCCAGGTCCTGGCGTATGGGGTTAGCGCCCTGCGTACGGTCTACGCTGTAAGCCGCCGGGTAATGGTCCTGTAAAAATTTAAGGTCGAATGTTTCGCGGCCCATTAGCTTAAGCGTTATTTTATCCGCCATAAAATTGGCGAACACTTCCTTCATCCAAACATCGTTAAACCAACGCATGGTTACCATATCGCCAAACCACATGTGCGCGGTTTCGTGCGACAACAGATTGCTGCGGCTGATAAGCATATCCTTTGTTGCTCCATTATCCAAAAACAACGACGAGGCCTTGTATTGCACCGCGCCGGGATGCTCCATACCGCCGAACTGGAAATCGGGTATCGCCACAAAACCCACTTTCTGAAACGGGAATAGTATGCCTGTCCATTGCTGTAAAAATTCAATGGCATCCTTGTGCGCTTTAAATACCGGGACTACGCTGAGTTTAATTTTAGCAGTATCCGTTTCGCGATAAAGAAAATGCGCCGGCCGGTTACCCAGCAACTGCGTAACGGAAGTAAATTTGCCGGCCTCAAAAGCGAACAAATAGGTGCTCAGTTTATCCGAGTTGGTGAAATGGTAAGTTGTTTGTGTGCTTTGCGCGACAGAATCCTTAACGCTGCCGTTGGCTAAAACCTTCCAGCCGGATGGCACGGTCAGGGTCAGTAAAAAATTGGCCTTCAGGTCGGGTTGGTCAAAGCAGGGGAAAACTGTACGCGCGCGGTCGGGCACAAATAAGGTATACAGGTAATCGTCATTGCGGTTTAGCGCCCCGTTGCCTGCTGTAAATTGTATGTAGATCTTATTTTTACCGGTAAGCAACGCGCTGGGCTCAATGATCAGATGCTCAGATACCAACTTCACCGGGACAGTTTTGCCGTTTACCTGCAAACTGCTGATCTGGCTTGCCGGCTGTTTAAAATCAATTTGCAGCGGCTGGTCCTTGCTTTTCAACAGAAATGCAATCGACTCTATGCCTGCGATATCCCCGCTCTTTACCGGCGGAATATCAAAATTAAGCGTGTACTGTATGTTGCTGATCACCGCATGCCGGTAAGTGGCCAGCCGCAGCGAAACGCCGGGTTCAACGGGTACGGGTTTGGTATTTGGCTGCGCAAAAGCAGCGGTGCAAAACCCTATTATCAGTAATGAAAATCTTAGTCGCATTTTTGTTATTCCTATTTAAAAAATTAAAATTTAAGGTCCATCATCTGGATGATCGCGCCGACGCTCATCCAGGCCATTGTGATCACCACCATAGCGCCCAAAATGGTGAGCCAGAGCGGTTGTTTATAGGTGGATATGATCTTGTAGCGATAAGCGGCCACCAGCATAATACCCAGCGAAAGCGGCAAAATAAAACCGTTAATGGCGCCAACGGCCAGCAAGGTTTTAACAGGCTTGCCCACGATCTCAAAAATAATACACGAAGCAATGATAAAACCGATAATGATCTGACGGTTTAATTTAAGTATGACCGGGTGAAAGCTTTTAATAAACGACACCGATGTATAAGCCGAACCCACAACCGACGAGATCCCCGCCGACCACATCACCAAACCAAATACCTTATACCCAAACGCCCCGCTGGCCAGCCGGAATACCGATGCCGCCGGGTTGGTCGGGTCAAGTTTTCCGCCCGCGGTGATAACGCCTAAGGAGGCAATAAACAATAATATCCGCATCACCGAAGCAAGCCCGATGGCGCTTAACGCGCCTTTATTGATCTGGGGTAAATTTGCTATGCCGGTTTGCCGGGCATCAAGCAGGCGGTGGGCCCCGGCAAAGGTAATGTAGCCGCCAACCGTTCCGCCAACAATGGTGAGTACGGCCGTGAAACTAAAGTGTGTGGGATTAACAGCCCTGATGACGGCCTCGGCCAAAGGTGGTTTGCTGATCCAGGCGATATACAGCGCCAGCGTGATCTTGAGCAGCCCCATGGTTTTGGCGAATGTATCCATCGCCTTCCCGGCCTCCTTGTAAATAAATATACCGATGGCAATAATGGCGCTCATGGCCGCGCCCTGGCCAACGCTTACGCCAAGCAATACGTTAAGCCCCAAACCTGCCCCGGCAATGTTGCCGATGTTAAAAGCCATCCCACCTAAAAAAACCAGGAACGACATAAAGTAACCCAGTCCGGGCAAAACCTTGTTGGCGATGTCCTGCGCGGGCTGGTCGGCCACGGCAATGATGCGCCAGATGTTAAGCTGGGCAATAGCGTCAAGGATAACAGAAAGCAGTATAACAAAGCCGAAACTCGCGCCAAGCTGCGCCGTAAATACCGCCGTTTGTGTTAAAAAGCCCGGACCGATAGCTGAAGAAGCCATCAGGAAGGCTGCGCCTAATAAAATGCTCCAGCTAAACTTTTTTTTCATTTACCCGGCGCTTTGATGCTGATCCCTTCGCTCTTTAATTTGGTACTGATCAGTTTGGCAAACTCTACCGCGTGGCTGCCGTCGCCGTGCAGGCATAACGTTTCGGCGTTTAGGGGTATGGTTTTGTTATTGACCGATATGACCTGTTGCTGCTTAACCATCATCATTACCTGGGTGATGGATTGCTGCTCGTCGGTGATCAACGCATTGTTTTGCGAGCGCGGCGTAAGTGAGCCGTCATCCTGGTAAGTCCGGTCGGCAAAAACTTCCGAAGCAGTACGCATACCTATCTGCTTGGCCCATTTGATCATTTCGCTGTTGGCCAGCCCGTATACGATCAACGACGGGTCAAAATCATGCACGGCTTCAACAATGGCTTTGGCCAGGCCGGCATCTTTAGCAGCCATGTTATACAAAGCGCCATGCGCCTTTACATGGTGCAGTTTGCCCCGCGCAGCTTTAACAAAGCCCGACAAGGCCCCTATCTGATAAAGCGTCATCTGGTAAGCTTCATTGGCCGATATTTTCATCTCGCGCCTGCCGAAACCCTGCAAGTCGGGTAAGCCGGGGTGGGCCCCGATGGCTACGCCTTTTTTGATAGCCATTGCCACCGTTTGCTGCATCACCTCCGGGTCGCCGGCATGAAAACCGCAGGCAATATTCGCCGATGTGATGTAATCCATTAATATTTCGTCGTTTAGCATGGGGTAATTGCCAAACGCTTCGCCCATATCGCAATTAAGGTCGATCGATTGCATAGTTATAAGTATTTATTTTCAATAGTTGCCGATAGCTGCTGCAAATGCTTTTCCTGCTCAATATAAAGTCTTTCGGCTTCATTCCAGCTAATTTCGTTAAAATACAGCTCATCGCCGGGTTGTAGCTGCCCGCATAAAGGCATATCAACCGCCGCCACCTGTGCGATCCGTGGGTAACCGCCGGTAGTCTGGCAATCCGCCATCAGCAGCACCAGGCCGCCGTTGCCTGTAACCTGTATGGTGCCGGACGTTACTGCTGTCGACAACAATTCCTGTTTATTCATACGCGACATCGCAGGCCCTTCCAAATGGTAACCCATCCGGTTACTTTTCAGGCTGAGCCTATAAGGCTCGGCAAAAAAACGGCTTACTGATCGCTCGTCAAACCAGCCGGACTCATGGCCCCGGATAACCCGGATGACCTTATGCTCAGAAGAAGAAGTAACCAGGCCGGGTATTTGCCATTTTGGACAGTTTACTACTGCTCCTTTTAAACTGTTCAATATTTTTTCAGCTAGCGCCGACAGGTTGCCTGGCGCAGATAAAACATCCTGCGGCTGCAAGGCCCGGCCTTTAAATCCGCCGAAACCGGCAACTAAACAGGTGCTTTTACTATCTAACACATCGGATACATCCCAACCACCCGCAACAGCCAGGTAGGTGCGGCAGCCACCTGGTTTATTGATTAAATTCATGATAGACCCAGCCGGGATAAACAGCGGCTTGCCCGGCGGCAAAGTTCGTTTATCGATCTCGATGCAAGCGCCACCACCGGCATAGGCGATCAAAATATCGGTTTCGGCTTCCAATCCCGGGCCGCCGTAAGTAAACTCTATAACCGCATCTTCACCGCTGTTTCCCACAGCGTAATTGGCAATACGTGCGGAGTACGCATCCATCACACCCGAAACCGGCACCGCCATTGGCAGCCCCGCCGTACGCCCCATATCCTGTACGGTGGCTAACAGGCCGGCTTTAATTACCCGTATCCGCATCTGTAGCTTTTTGTAAATGACAGAATTCATCCATCCCGATACGTTTAAATTGCACCCGGTCGCTGGCCTTTAATAAGGCAGGTACCGCCCGGGTCGGATCGAATAGTTTAACCGGCGTTTGCCCGATAAGCTGCCAGCCACCGGGTGTTTGTAAGGGGTAGACACCCGTTTGCATCCCCGCTATCCCGACAGAACCTGCCGGTATAACAGCGCGCGGCGTTGCTTTCCGAGGTGCTGCTATGGTTTCGGGCATGCCGCCCAAATAGGCAAACCCCGGCACAAAACCTATCATGTGAACCAGGTAGGTGACCGAGCTATGTATATTAATTACCTCTTCAGTTGTTAATTTATTTAACGCGGCAACATCCGCCAAATCCGGCCCCGGCGTTCCCCCGTAACACACCGGAATTGTAATGAGTTGGGGTTCGGATTGGATAGTCGTCGTCTCTGTTTCATTTAACTGCCCGAGGTAATTACTCACCTTCTGCAGGCAGGTTTTTCCCGGCAGGTTACTTTTTAAAACCTGCAAGGGGTCGAAAAAAACACTCAGGGTATCATAGGCGGGTATGGTGGTTCGCAAACCCTCAAACGGGTGTTCGCGGATCAATTTATCGAAGTTATTAATACGATGCATTAGCTCTTCACTAATGCGGTCGCCAAACGCAATAGTAACCGCTTTTTCGCTGATGGGGTAAATAGAAAGGGCTGTGCGCATGAGCGGTAAATGAATACTTAATTGTGAACCGAATTTAGTAGGAATTATCTGATTTACCATGATAAGTCCTTTTGAATGCGTGGCCGGGCTTTTAACCCCCTTTTTTTGTCTTAAAAAGCCCCCTTCATTAGTTGTTATGCCAATTAACTTTGTTCAGGCAAATAGCATGATGGAATTAATTTAATATTTAAACGATGAGCACGATCAACAAAGCATTTAGCGCCAGGCTGCTGAAAAGCCCTAATAAGGGTGGGTGGACCTATATCATCTGGCCGGAATCGGTTTCATTTTTCAAAACACGCGGGTTGGTAAAGGTAAAGGGGACAATTGATGGACATTCTTTTCAAAGTTCGTTCATGGCTTTGGGTGATGGCACGCATAAGCTTCCTGTTAAAGCGGAACTTCGGAGTTTGCTTAACAAATCAGAAGGCGATGTGGTTAATATTCATTTAAATGAGCGCATTTAAAACGGAAAGAAGGAATAGTAGTTTAATAAAGATTTTTACTGGTTAAACGGACTATTTCATTAGCCGGGCCTCAAAATTTTTCTATATTTAAAGGTCAAATAATTCGGCATGAAAAAATCGTTACTATCCCTATTCCTTATCCTTAGTTCATTCATTGGTAAAGCGCAAAACGGCAGCCAGCTCATCACGGTAACCGATATGACGCGCATTAAGCAGTTAAGCAGCGCCTCATTGTCACATAACGGCACGGAGGTCGCATTTGCCGTCACTTCGGTCGAGCCGGATGAAGCAGCCAAAGGCGAATATGTTTACCGTACGCAAATATGGCTCGTGCCCGCGGATGGCAGCGCCGAAGCCCGGCCGTTGACATCGGCAGCTGTCAACAGCACCCAGCCGGTATGGTCGCCCAACGACGGGCAGATCGCGTTCGCGCGGGTTGTAAAAGGCAAATCACAAATATTTTTACTATCGCTTAACGGTGGCGAACCGGTACAGTTAACAAACGATCCGCATGGCGCCTTGTCGCCGCAATGGTCGCCGGACGGCCGTCACATTTTATACACGGTACATTTATCGTACCCCGAAATGCTGAAGGACTCGGTTTTAAACCCGCACCAGGCCGTTCCGTACTGGGCGCTGGAAACACCGGGCTTTAAAAACAATTTGCCGCTCTCGAAAACAAAACCGAACCCCAATGGCGATCTTGATGCGATCCGGGCATTTTTAAAGCAGGATGAGGCCGATAACAAGGTAAAGGTATTCAATAAGCTCAATTTCGAAGGCGAGGCCAGCACCGAGCCCAACTTCAGCTTCAATCATTATTTTATAATCGATACCAGGGCCGGTGCGAAAGCCATGCCCTTAACTTCCGGTTTCCATAGCTATGCCGGGGCCGTGTTCACACCTGATAGCAGGGAAATCATACTGGCAGCACAGGCCGATACGGCGCTTAATCCCGATCGTTCACTGTCATCCGCCGTCTATAGCATTCCGGTTTCGGGCGGCGTTTTGAAGCCTGTTGTTGCTGAAGACGGTATGATGCTGAGCAACGGGCCGTTATCGCCAAACGGCAAATACCTTATTTACTTTTCGGCGAAACGGGCGCAGATCGATATCCCGCAAATGGTAATATACGATTTGCAGTCGGGCAAAAAACAAACCGTACAGGTCGACCGCAGTGTTACGGGCATGGTATGGTCGCCCGATAGTAAGGATCTTTACTATACCGCGCAATCAAACGGCGGTATCCCTATCTATAAAGTGAATATGGCCACCCTTAAAACAGAGCAGCTGGGAACATACGATGAAGGCTTAAGCAGCCTCGATGTAGGTAAAAAACAGCTGGTATATGTTAAAACCGAAGTGGCCAACCCCTTTGAGCTTTACGCAAGCGATTTAAACAACAGGTCGGCCAAGCGCCTTACCTCGTTTAATGCGGAGTGGCTGAAGGATAAAAAGCTAAGTTTCCCCGAAAAGAAATATTACACCAACAGCAAAGGCCTGAAGGTCGAATACTGGGTAATGAAACCAACCAATTTCGACCCAACCAAAAAATACCCGGTTATGCTGCAGATACACGGCGGCCCGACTGCCATGTGGGGCCCGGGCGAAAATACCATGTGGCACGAGTTCCAGTATTTTTGCGCACAGGGCTATGGCGTGGTTTACAGCAACCCGCGCGGCTCCGGCGGTTATGGCATCGATTTCCTGAAAGCCAACTACCGCGACTGGGGTACAGGCCCGAGCGAAGATGTGCTGGCCGCGCTCGACGGCGCATTGGCAGAAGGGTGGGGCGACAGCAGGCGAACCGTTGCCACGGGAGGTTCGTACGCAGGCTATTTAACCGGCTGGCTTGCAGGCCATACCAAACGCTTTGCCGCTATTTCATCACAGCGCGGGGTGTACGATCTAACCACATTTTTTGGCGAAGGCAATGCCTGGATACTCGTGCCAATGTATTTTGGCGGTTACCCATGGGATGATAATATCAAACCTATACTTGCCCGCGAATCGCCGTTTACGTATGTGAACCAGATCACTACGCCTTATCTGATGCTGCATGGCGAAACCGATTTGCGTACGGGCATTGTACAGGGCGAAATGATGTACAAGGCGCTAAAAGTGTTAAACCGCCCGGTTGAATACGTACAGCACCCCGGCGCCACCCACGAGCTTGTCCGCTCGGGCAACGTTCGCCAGCGCATTGACCAGATGCTGCGGATATACGAGTTTTTTGAGCGGTATATAACGCATTAGCAGCTTATAACTGTTGCTCCGGCATTTGCAATCCACAATCCTGGCAGGTTTGGATCGCATTCTATTTACTCTTGATTTAACTCTGTATTAAATCTTTACAACTTCTGTCAATATAAATCGCAGGAATAATGAAACTTTTCCCGCGATTTTACAGTATAAAAAACACCTATTAATTTATACGCATTTATTTAACTATCGCGCTATTTGTTTAAATTCGTTTTCTTAAAACAGTAAGAAGGCAATTTACATTTCAGCCGCGTGTTTAATATAGCGGTATAATGCCGATCCTATGATAGAACATGTACTCTCCATTATAAGCGCTTCGCCAACCCCGTCTCTTATATTGAATGCCAATGCCCCCGATTTTACAATTGCAGAGGCAAATGACGCATTTTTAAACCTGACAAAAAGCGAAAGACATCATATTATAGGCAAACGGATATTTGATGCATTTCCGCAAAAGGCTGATGACTCCTGGTCAAAAAGAAGGAAAATCTTATACAATTCGCTCGTACATGCATTCCTGGTAAAAAAAGCACACAAAATAACACTCTTAAAATATGATCTGCCGGTAACGCATGATGATGATGGCCATACGCGTTTTTGGAATTTTGATACCTATCCTATCCTGGATGATGCCGGCGAAGTAAAATTCATCGTGCAAAACCCTGTTGATGTTACCCAGATGGTTATAACGGATCAGGCCAATTTTACCTTTGATAATAAGTTGCTGGTTGATAAAAATTTTCAGCACCCCTTATTTAACGAATACCCCGATGCCATTTCAACCCTCGATGTAAAAGGTAATTTTATAAGCGCGAATAAAGTTTTGATTGACCTGCTGGAATGCAGGTTAGAAGAACTGCTTAAATTATCATTCATCTATTTTATAGCGCCTGAAAATTTTGATGAAGTTTTCCGCTGTTTTCAAAAAGCGATTAAAGGCGAAATTCAACAGTTTGATACCCGGATAATAACGGCAAAAGGCACCTCCCTGAATATTCAAATTACTAACCTTCCAATAATTATAAATAACGAAACTATTGGGATTTATACCGTAGCTAAAGACATAACTTTAAAAATAAAAACCGAGCAGGAGCTAAAGCTACAGCAGGCAAAACTGGATGATTACCACGAAGCTTTAAAAGCCAGCGAACAGCGTTTCAGAAGCCTGATACAGGAAGGATCTGATCTGATAGCCATATTAGACGCCAATAGTAATTACCTGTATGTAAGCCCTACAGCCAAAGCAGTAGTAGGAATTGAGGCAGATGAGCTTATCGGTAAAAATGCGTTTGATTTTATTTATGAAGATGATAAGCAAAGGGTTATCGACCAGTTTGCGATGCTGACAAAAGAAAAACGCATCGAAATTTTACCCTATCGTTTTAAAAGCAATAACGGGTTCAGGTGGGTTGAAACCATTGTTACAGATATGACTGATGAGCCGGCTGTTGCAGGTTTTGTTGCCAATTCCAGAGATGTTACACAACGAATACAAAACGAGATCATGTTAAAGGAAAATATGGAGCGTTTTGATATCGTTTTACAAGCGACAAGCGATACCATTTGGGATTGGGACCTTGTAAACAATACAGTGATCAGGAACAGAAGTTCTAATAATAAAAAGGAATTATTTACAAATGACTGGTGGACCAATTTGGTCCATCCTGAAGATAAAGAACGGGTTCTTAAAAAGATCAGGCTTCACATAAAAAATAAAAAAGCAAAATGGAAGGACGAATACCGGTTTCGCGATGTCAACGGAAATTATAAGTTTATTCTCGACCGGGGATTTTTGATCTACAATAAAGAAGGCCAGGCTATTCGCATGATAGGCGCTATGCAGGATGTAACTGAACGGGAGAATTATGTTAAAGAAATTAAAGATCAAAACACAAAATTCCGCGAAATTGCATGGATCCAATCCCATTTGGTGCGAGCCCCATTGAGCCGGATAATGGGTGTTGCCAACTTGCTGGCGCATCCTGATTGTGATGAAATGACAAAAAAGGAGTTGCTGGAATACCTCGATCAGTCAACTGCCGAGCTCGACGAAATAATACGGGACATCGTAAAAAAGGCCGAGATACTTTATGAAAAAGGTTAACATCGATTCATCAACCGGAACTGAACGTTCGGTTAACAATGATAAAGCCTGCAATCAAAAATTGCAGGCTTTATCATTGTTGTAATCAAGATTATTCGCTTGTTTGTTACCCTTCGTGGTGAATGATCGACTCCAGGTCTTTCAGATCGGTTTTTTGCTTTCGCTTTAAACCATGCGGCTGCATATAGGGTTGTATCTGATCTTCCGCATGTTCGTCCTGTCCTTCGCCCGAATTCCAGTTCCAGAAAGCAAAACCTCTTTTTGTAAAGTACATAAATGCAACTGCGCCGGCTACAATCGTGCCCGCAACGCCGGCAGCTACCCAAGCGCTGGTGTTATTTTTTTTTATAAATGGGATATCCATGGTGTTTCGTTTTTTATTACTTAACACATAGTTATCGATTTGGTTCTGGATTTAATCATAAATTTCGTTAATAGAAAATAAATATCTCAAAAGATAATATTACAATGAGCAATTACTATCCTCATTTACCGTTATTAAGCCAACGTAACAGGTGGTTATAAAGTCCCGGGCTCGTGATTAATGCCAATGGGCGATTTGTTTACCCGGCCATGTGAATGGTCGGAGAATTTGTGGTCGCGATACAGCTTTTGAATTGAGATCTGGCGGATATGCACTTCTGATTTAGTAGGTTCAGCACAGTCGGGCTGAATAGCTACAGTAGCTTTTTTTGTCATGACACTTTCTCCTTTTTAAATAGTTACAGCAAGTGGCATAACTAAGTTACGGACAAAATCTGCAATTTCAAAGACTTTTTATAGTAGCGGAGTTCGGCGCATTATACGTGCTGCAAAACCTTAACCACCGGTATCTTAAAATAAAACTCGGAGCCATCGCCATCGCTTTGGACACCCACATTGCCGCCATGTCTTTTTATGATCTCTGAGGATATATAAAGCCCCAAACCTAAGCCCGAAAATTTTCGTGATGATTCCTGCACGCGGAAAAACCGGTCGAACACATACTCCTGCTGATCCGCCGGAATGCCTATGCCAAAATCCTTTACCGATACTTTAACTTCACCATTTATCGCCTCGCTGCTGATGACGACTTCATTTGCCTCAGGCGAATACTTTACAGCGTTCGACAAAAAGTTACTGAGGACCTGCTCAAGCCGGTTCTTTTCACCGTGAATGATCGCCGGGATGTTATTTTTGATTACGATGCGGTGCGTTTGTACCGTCAATTGCGTTTGCGCGACAATTTCTTCTATCAGTGCCGCAAGGTCAATATCGGTAAACTGGTAAACCATTTTGCCGGCATGAATTTTAGTTACATCGAGCAGGTCGTCCACCAGCCCGGTCAATTTAACTACCTGTTTGTTGGCCTTCATGATAAAATCCCCGGCCGTGGCTGTTCCATTGGGAGGTACCATTTTTTGCAATATCTGCAGATAGGCCTTCATGGTTGTGATGGGCGTTTTTAGCTCGTGGCTGGCCACGTTCATAAACTCATCCTTTTTCATCATAAGTTCTTCTATCGCCTTTTTGTCCTTTTCCTTTTGCGTAAGTGCGTCTTTTAAGTGTATACGCATCACGTCCATCGTAGCAGCCAATTTTTCGGCTTTGCCTACAGCTTTGTCCGCCAGCATGACGCGCGTTTTAGCAGTGGCTTGCATCTGCTCCTGGGTGAATAAATGCACCAGCAAGGGCAAGACAGCCTGAAGGGGCTCTATTTCATTTTCCGATGGCGACCCGCCCAATAAAATGGCAATGGATTTTTCCGGGCCCGAAATCCCGGTAGCAGTGAGCATATTATTGTTTTCGGGAAAAGGCAAATAACCCGAAAAATATCCGCTTGCCGGGCAGCTGTTTATAAAAGTCTGCCAGGCTCTGCCATCCGGCAAGGTTTGCGGGAAACCGGGGGCCGGTAATAAGATGCCTATCTCCTGGTCGAAAATAAACACCAGTAGGTAGCTGCAGCCGAAGTAGTCAGCTAATTTGATAGCTGCCTGGAACCGGTTTTCCCGGTCGGTTAAGCCCGCGATCAGTTTTAAAAGCATCACTCCGGTATTACGCAAACAACCGCTGTACAATTCTGAAATCCGCTGAACTGGCCATTAACCCGGGCTACTTGGCCATACGTGTTACAGCCTGCATAATTTACACCTTCCAGCGTTTCAGTAACTTTATCCAGTTCAAAGTCAAACTCTCTGCCCATCCTTAACCGCGTGGCAACGCAGTCAAAAAACAATGCCACATTTGGCTTGTGGCCGCCCAGCTGCTTTATTGCGCCTATAGCTGCATCCATAGCCGCTTGTTTTGAACAGTCGTTATCCGTAGTCATAAAACTCACATATGCGCCGTTTGGGATATCGCTCGCCATAGCGATAGAGCCATCGGGCAATACACCAAGCGGTACCCTCAATTTATGGTCGCCGGCAACCTCTATTCCTACTATATTATGCAGAAAGAACGGGATCGGGTCTTCAGGGTTAAAGGTTTGGCCCGTCAATGCCGCATGATCTGCGAACAGCTCAACGGCCGGCCTGGCGTTTAAGCTAACCAGTTTCATGCCGTCGGTTTCTGTTACGCGCATCCTGACGCCAACCGGTTTCCAACCATGCGCCGCACCCACACCAATCGGCTTATTTGATAATATTTCAAGTATGACTGCAGAATCGGTATAAGCCCCGGTGTCATAAAAAACGTGTGTATTTTGAAAGTTTGCATTGTCGCCGGCGCCGCCCCCAAAAAACTGGTACTTGCCCATGGTTTTTTCGGTTAGCAGTTCAATCATTTCATCCGTATAGCCCGACAGGGCATCGGCAAAGATCATCGCCGAATAATATTGGTACTGGTATTCATGTACCGGCGATAGTACGCTGAACAGTCCTTCAGCTACCTTTTCACGGCTGGCCTTAATGCCTTCAGCGTGCCCGGCTGTGAATTTCAATTCATCCGAATATATGGCGACTGCGCATGCCGAATCAGTCCCGAAATCGGCTGAAGTAAATTCGCCCGCCGACGAGCTGCCAACCAAAATACCGGGGCTGCAGGTTTCCTTTAATGCTTTTAATAATGCGGCATACTCATATACCGACGAGGCAAAAACAATCACCACATTAGGAATTTTATCAGCCAATTTTTCAATAATCTTTTGACCAAGCTCACGGCCGGCTAAATAACCATCGCTTAATTCGGTAAAAACAACTGCGGATTGCGTCATAGGTTTGGGATAACTTAATTTAGAGTGTTATATTACAACAGAACAACATTCCGGCTAAATTGATTTAAATAGTTTTGTTACACGTAACACAACCGTGGTAAAACCCGTTTGCTGCCAAAACCGTATGTAAACCTTGTAATTACAGGGATACGAAGTTTTTTCCATAAATTTACGTAGCCTTTTTAACCGAATAACTTAATTAATGATATTTCGAACAGGGACTTTACCGCAGCGGTTTGTGACCTTCTTTACCTTTTATAAGAAGCTTTTGATAGGTTTCATTGTTTCGCTTGTCATCCTGATCACCGTGATGGCTGTGGGCATCGATATCATTAAAAAATTAAATACTTCGGATGATTGGGTTGCTCATACCTACGAAGTTATCGATCTGGCCCATCTGGCAGCTGATAACTACGACGAAGTTGAGGTGAGACAAAGTTTGTTTGATCAAACCCACAACCAGCAAATTTTAAATGCCGCAAAAAACGCCTCAGGTAAGTTAAAAACTCAAATTGAAAAACTGCGGGCGCTTACTATCGATAATCCTTCGCAAACCAGGCGTATCGATTTGCTGCGCAATTGTTTGGAGCATACGGGCTCTGAACGGGTGCAGCCCAAGCAAATGGTGGGCACTTACAGGCAAGATTGTCAGGCTATACTTAATGATATAGTTAATACCGAAAAAACACTGCTTAAACAGCGTAAACAATCGAGCCGGGGCAATAGTAACCTGGCTTTCGAAATCATTTTTGTCAGTTCGCTTTTGGATATCGTTTTCCTGGGCGGGCTGTATTTTTTTATTAAAAAAACCTTCAGGGAGAAACAAACTATAACCGACAGGCTGAAGATAAGCGAAGCTAAATTTGCAAGCGCATTTAGCGATTCAGCATCGGGCATGGCTATCGTGTCGCTTGAAGGCGAATGGATGGAAGTCAATAATTACCTTGAACGGCTGTTAGGGTATTCGAAGGAAGAATTATACAAAACTACGTTTTTGGCTATCACACATCCCGATGATATACCCGCTAATCGTGAGCTATTAAAGAGGGTGCAGGCCGGCGAGATCAATCAGTTCCAGATAGAGAAAAGGCTGATCCATAAAGACGGCACCCCCATTTGGGTAATGGTTAACGTGTCGATCATCCACAATTTGCAGGGTGAGTCATTTGCCGTTTCGCAAATCATTGATATTTCGGCATTGAAAGAGTTAATGGGGAAAATGGAGCTTAAGAATACCGAACTTTCGCACACCGCCAACCAGCTAACAGAAAAACTTACCCAGCTCGAAGATTTTAATAACATAGTAGCACATAATTTACGGGGGCCTGTTAAAACTATCGGGTACGTTTTACAACTGATTGCCGAAGAAGAATCGGAAGATGAAAAGCAACAGTATATGGCTATGCTTTCGGAGATCAGCAACTCGCTAAACGACACGCTCGACGATTTGTTGAAAGTTTTAGAAATAAAACTCGACAAAACGATAAAATCGGATAGCTGTGCTTTGCAGGATGTGACCGATAATATTTCGCTGTTGCTGAAAGGCGATATTTTAAAAGCGAATGCGCTAATAACAACCCATTTCGATGTTAAGCGGATAAACTTCCCGAGGATATACCTTGAAAGCATTTTCTACAATTTGGTAAGCAACAGTTTAAAGTACAGGCGTGATGACGTACAGGTTGAGATAAAAATTTCGTCAACGGAGAGCGGGGAAAAAACATTCTTGATATTTGAAGACAACGGCATAGGAATAGACCTGGCAAGGCACGGTAAGGACATCTTTAAACTCAACAAAGTATTTCATTCGGGTTTTGATAGCAAGGGCGTCGGCTTGTTCATTACCAAAAATCAGATCGAAGCCCATGGTGGAACGATAGAGGTAGAAAGCGTCCCTGGATGCGGTACAAAATTTACAATTGCACTCGTAAATAGCTCGCAACAGGTCGAAGAATTAGCTGCCAGTTTGTAATTGGAATGTGCAATTAATATTCTTCGGCTTTACCTGATCATGTTTTTAAGCTATCAACACGCACTGGCGTAGCCAATCTCAATTCCTGTAAGGCTGCGTTTGTCTTTTCCCTGTTAACGCGGTCAGATTTTGGTTTTCTTACGCTTTCGGCTGCAGCCGGATTTTTATAATAATGCAGGATATTCTCTTTTAACGGATCAGTAAGCTTATCAAAGTTTTTAGCCTTTAGTTTGATCAGCATTTCGCTGTAGGTTTTATCGGCCAAACCATATTCTCCCGGGGCGGTTGGCTTACCCGTATCGAAATCAATATCGGCGAACGTCATGCTTCTGTGGTGTTCCAGGTTGTTCAATGCGTTGGCGTAATGATAAGATGCGGTATCAAACCCTTTGATAAACAGTTTTTCTCCCTCCGGTCCGGGATCTTTAAATTTTAAAGACTTTAGCGGACCTATTTTCGGCAGCACACGGATCACTACAGATAACACCACCGCGGTTATCCCGGGTTTTTCACGCCCCTTGCCATATTCGGCTTCGTATTCCCTTCGCTTCATCTTGTAATGAAACTTTTTCTCGGTCATGTCCGGGTGTGTCTTTATCAGGTCCTGGTTTTTAATAACCCAAGCCGTCCTGGTTAATGCCGGGAGCAGGCTTTTTACCGACCACCGGAACGACGCTACAGCCAAAGGAAAATTCACAAACACATCGTTAATATTTTGCCCGTAGGTTTTTAAAAATGCCCGTTCAAGTACCGGAGTTGCCACCTGGAAGCCGATAAAATTATGATATGATTGCGGTATATAGTTGCCCCTGGCAATTTGCAGCACATCAAAAGCAAATTCCATCCGTTTATGCGAAGTATTGTCCTCATCATAAGTTACCACGCGCCCGAATTTTTGCATCTTAGGGTACACAATGGGTACTGCCACATTAGTGCCCAATGAGTGGCCGTATTTATCGGTCATATAATGCGACAGCGCCCCGAGCGCGAATGCGTATTCGTATAAATTTTGAGACTCGGTTAGCAAAGCGGTAATAAAATCGCCGCTGCGGACATAGTGCAGCAGATTGGTAAAGTACGGATTGCCAAACGGAAAGTAGCCCATATCGGCGATAAGCGAGCCCCCATAAGCGTACGAGCGGGCCTTTTTCAATGAATCTGGCGGCGAATCGGGATATTTTAGTTTTAATAAAGGTAAAATAGACTTGTCCCAGTTGGCATCGATCATCGCTTCATGTGCAAGTACCGAGTAGGCTTTTGAAGCCGCCGGACTTAAAAACATCAATGCGGCGGCCAGTAAAAAACAGCGGCATAATTTAGATAAGTGCATATAACATGGTTAATATCCTTTAAATACCAAAACATCAGGATTTGTTTGTGCTGCGGTATAAATATTATAGGCAAAGCTCCTGTCTTATTGATGGTTAGCTCGTAAATGTGGCGTTAGTGGTGTTAAATATTTCTTACATTTATTATTCTTTTAATTATTGGCCCGCATATTATTACTTTAGTGCATGAAACCTGGCGGCAAATTCCTGAAATCGCTTATTGAAGTATCGCATATCGAATTCCAGGCGTATGATTTTCAGCGCCATGAATTAATTTTTTCGAGCGGATTGGGGCAGCGCATATTGGGATATTCCAAAGAAGATTATGAAAAATTAAGCCGGGATTTTTATGAAAAATTGATCCATCCTGATGATATCCCCATAATGCATCAGGCTATTGAAAAACTCATACATTCATCGCCGCATGAGGTGATTGAGATGACAGCACGCTACAGGCGGTCGGATGGTAATTATATTTGGATTTATACACGCAAACTGGTTTCGGAGAGAAATAAAAAAGGCGAACCCCGTACAATCACAACCATCGCCGAGGATATTACTGTAATGATACAGCTACGGGATGAACTGCGGGAAAAAGTGGAGTTATTGGAATCTATCTCGTACAAAAATTCACACCTGGTGAGAAGCCCCGTCGCCAGCATTATAGGCCTGATCAACCTGATCGAAGAAAAGGATATAATAAGTGCCCATAACATGGAAATTCTTAACTATCTTAAAGACGCGATCGAAAAGTTGGATGCTGTTATTCATGAAATAAACGACATTATACAGAATTAATGTTGCGGACCGTTCAAGTTGACCTTAAGCGCAATTAATAAACGCTTATAGTAAAGGCATTTTTTATATTTGAAGGCTTTCCCGGATCATGAAAAGAAAATTAAATAGATTGCTGTTGTTACTCGCCGTAACAACTGTTGTAATGGCTTCAACCGCAGGCCGGCCCCGTCAAAGATACATCCCGGCTACCGGACATTATCTTTACGTAGCAGTGCCCGGCATACGCGACTATATGGGCTATGGCGGCCATGGCTTGCTGGTGTTTGATATGGATCATCAGCACCGTTTTGTCAGGCGTATTCAAACAAGCGGCTTTCACGCCAATAACCGCCCGTCAAACGTAAAAGGGATCGCGGTGAGCGTTCCGCTCAACAGCATTTATATCAGCACCGTCGAAACGCTGCAAAGGATCGACCTGGCTACCGGGAAGATCATCTGGGAAAAAACCATTCCGGGCGGCTGCGACCGCATGTCGGTATCGCCCGACGGCAAAACGATGTACCTGCCTTCATTTGAAGGCAAAATATGGAACGTGGTTGATTGCAAAACTGGCGAAGTTATCAAAACCATCTCTGGCTTTGGCCGGGCGCATAATACGCTTTATGGCCCGTCAGGCGATCATGTTTACCTGGATGACCTGGCCTCGAACTGGTTAAAAGTCGCCGATACCAAAACACACACCATCACCGGAAAGATAGGCCCGTTTGGAAATTTCATCCGCCCCTTTACCGTAAACGGCGCCGAAACACGTACATTTGTAACCCTCGACAGTTTGCTTGGCTTTGAAGTTGGTGATATTAAAACAGGAAAAAAGCTGGCCCGCATTGTGGTTGAAGGATGGGATAAGGGTCCAGTACGCAGGCACGGTGACCCGAGCCATGGTATCGGCCTTACGCCCGATGAAAAGGAGCTTTGGGTATGCGATGGTTTTAATATGCGGATGCACGTTTTCAGCGCGGCTGCGCCGTACCAGCAATTAACCACCATCCCGCTGCAGGATATGCCCGGGTGGATCACCTTTAGCAGGGATGGCCGGTATGCTTACCCGTCGAGCGGGGAGGTTATCGACGTTAAAACACGCAAGGTGCTTCTAACGTTGAAAGATGAATTTAATAACAGCGTACAAAGCGAGAAAATGATCGAAGTCGACCTTAACAACGGCAAAGCCATAAGCGCAGGCGACCAATTCGGCATCGGGCGTGTAACGCGGTAATAAATATACGGAGAGATGTCAGAGCGGTTCAATGTGCCTGTTTCGAAAACAGGTGTACTGTAACAGGTACCGGGGGTTCGAATCCCTCTCTCTCCGCCTTCGCTCGCCGAAGCGAGCTACGGCGGACGAAGTCCGCTGGAGCCGCGAAGGAGAGCTTCGCCCGCTTAAAAATGCGGTTTATCATAGGTGATAAAGTTGAACAGGTAATCTCTAATAACCGTATTCCAACCTTGTTCACACATTGCATGGCACTCCTTTTCGGGAACAAGCCCTTCGTGTGTAAAGTGAAGAACAGTTTTATCGCCTTTGGTGGTTATCTCAAAAATCATCTTTGTGTTTGCCCATTCATGCGGATCCTTTTTTAACCAGTACAATGTACTATCAGTAACAAGCCATACGATTTTTTTACCGGGAATAACTTCAACTAATTTCTGTTTTGAATAATGGGCACCGGGATGGTTTATTATAAACTCATCATTAAGGTTAATACTTTTCCCTTCAAGATCTTTGCCTCCCCACCATTTAGCAACATCGTTGGTAATGCTCTTGAAAACAAGTTGCGGAGATTTAGAAACTTCTATCGTTGCTGTAAAATTTTTATTTGACATTTTTATTTGACTCAGAATCTACTTTCCTTTTCCATTAACTATAAAGTTGTAAAATATCTCCTTAATGGTCATATCACATATCTGAACTAACCGGTCAGATTCATGCTCAAGAACGACACCATCATAAGTAAATTTGAGCTGGGTACGATTACCCTTAGGCGTTAACTCAAAAATAAATTTTGTACCTGTCCAATCATGGTTGTCTGTTTTGCGCATACTCTCGGTTGTGATCCATGCAACTTTATCATTTGGCACAAATTCAACTACTTTATTTTTTGAATAATGCGAATCGCCCGTTCTGAATACAAACTCGCTGTTAAGTTTAATACTTTCTCCTTCAAACTCTTCTGGCCACCATTTGGAAAGATCAATGAGGTAATCAAAAACATCATTCGGAGATTTTGCAAGCTCAATTCCTACCGTATATTTTGCCGGTTTATAATTGTTGTTTGCCATTTGTGTGAAAACGTCTCGTGCGTATCAAATCGTCGGCTCACGGAAAACCCCTTTTCCTGTAGTAAAATAGGAAAACAAGCTTGTTTTGATCCAGTGCGTCCAGCCTGGTTCACAGTCTTTGTAACACTCAACTTCCGGTGTAAGGCCTTCATGCGTAAAATTCAACTCCGTTATGCCGTTGTTTTCAGTGAGATCAAAGATCAATTTGGTGTTCGCCCATTCCTTTTTATCCGAATACCAGGGCATATTGCAATCGGTAACTAACCAAACAACTCTTTTACCTGGGATCAATTCCGCTACGGTAAAGTTAAAGAAAGAATCGCCGCCCATCTTTACTATAAACTTGTCGTTTTGTTTTTCGGAGCTTCCGCTAAAGGTTATACCCCACCAGCCCGGTACGTTGTTGATCTTTTTGATCGCCTCGCCTGCGCTAATTTTTGCAGTGATACTGCTGTTAAAATCCTTTTTTGCCATTTTATTTAATTTTTTAACAAAGATGGGTGGATGGCAGCTTTAAGTATTGTACAAATCGGAACTCAGCTGTTGAAATTCTTAATACTAAGTTCGTTCGTGCTGTTTTGAAGATCGGTCGGGGTGGCTCCGGTGAACCTTTTAAATGCCCTGATGAAATGGGATTGATCGTGATAGTTATGGTAAATTTTTTCCTTTAGGCTTTGATAATTGGCACCGGTTGAATACGCATGGTAAAATTGTTTGAACCGGACTATCTCTGAGAGATTTTTTGGGCCCGTACCCAGGTGGTCCAAAAACTTTTGGTGAAGCCAGCGTGCACTATAACCGGTTTCCCTCTCAAGCTGCTTAACGGTCAGCAGGCCATCGGTACCCAATATGCGATCGATACAATAATCATAGATCGGGTCGGGCGCCGTTTGCTCCAACTGTTTGATCAGGAAATTTTGCAGGAGCTGCAATTTGAGGGTTACAGAATTTGACCCGGAAAGTTGAGATCGGAGTGCTTCTGCCTGGTTGCCGATCAGGTCTGCTAGCTCCACGATTTGATTTTTGACCTCGGCGTACGATAAATGAAAAAACCGGTACGCCCCGAGCGGGTTGAATTCGATGATTATGGTGCCGGTCTCCGCATCTTCCTTCGCATCAAGCATAACCGGCGAATCGATCATGCCGGTTAAACTCAGTTTATTTTCGCCTTGAATAAAGGCCTTGTCGCCAATGCGGGCCATGATGCCGTTACGATAGGTAAGCGTTAATTTAAAATTCGCATTTGGCACTATCAGCTTTCTTTCCGCAGCGGGAAGACGCCCGCTGCTTTCAAACACAGATATTTTCGCAACATATGGGCTTAGTAAAGGATGTGGTATGACCGGAACGAATCGAAAATTTATCATTTGTCTCTCCGCATGAATTATTACGGACAGTTAAAGATAGCGATTTCTCTGCTTGGATTATATATTAACGAACACACTTGCAACCAAACCGCGTCTCCCGCAATATGGTGCTACGTTTGCCCCGGCAGGTAAAAGGTACATGATTTTGAAGTTGATGAGATAACCGTAAACGTTTCTCGTCAGTCAGTATGCAGCATCACTACGCCGGTATTGGTTGGCTTAGCCAGGATATGCCCGTTAACAGATACGTTACTATAGGTTAGATGCTCGGCATTGTCGATGATCTCATCTTTCGGCGTATGCTGCACAATTACATTTTTTAAGGCGATATTTTTAAGCGGGTTACCCGCTACCCCAACAGCGTAAATGCCCACCTCGCCCGAGCGCGTACAGGTTACATCATGGATGTCGTAGTTGCTGAACAGGGTAGGATAGTGGCCTCCCCGCGAACCGTGATAATTATTTTCGAACCGAATAAATGCCGAACGCGCGCTGTCGCATTGTACATCATTTACATGGATGTTTTCTATAAATCCGCCACGGTCCAGGTTTGATTTAAAATAAATGGCGCTCAAACACCTGGTGATGTGCACATTATACATATAAACATTGCGTACCCCGGCCGACATTTCGCTGCCGATGCAAAGTCCGTTGGTTTTTGAATTGAATATACAGTCCCGAACGATCACGTTTTCGGTGGGCTGCCCTATCCGCCAGCCATCCTGGTCGCGGCCGGCCTTTATTGCCACTCCATCGTCGCCGGTGGTAAAATTGCAGCGCTGAATTAGGACGTTGGTGCACATTTCCGGGTCGCAACCATCGTTGTTCAGGTTCATGCTGTTAATAAGCACATCCTGCACGGTTACATTGTTGCACAAAACAGGGTGAATGATCCAGTAGGGGGCGTCGACGATCGAGATGCCTTCGATCAGCACATTTTTGCAGCCAAAAAACTGAAGCATATCGGGTGGCAAATGTCCGCCCTCGCCAAACACCCGCTGGTATACCGGGGTTCCATCAGTGCCCATTTGTCGTAATTTGTTTTGCTCAGCCGAACGCTGCGGGCGCCATTTCGCAAAGTTTTTACTGGCCGAACCGTTTATTTTGCCATGCCCGGTTATAGCAATATCCGAACATTGATAAGCGTAAAAAAACGGGCAATAATTGTAAAGTTCCGTCCCTTCCCATAAAGTCACCACAGGAGGCAAATAGTCTTTATCGTCTGCCGAAAACGTCAATTCTGCGCCGTCTTCAAAATGCAGGTCAACATGACTTTTCAGTACAACCGGACCCGCTACAAAAAACTTTCCTTTCGGGATGATCACCCGGCCGCCGCCATTAACACTGCATAAACCGATTACTTTGTCAAGTACCGCCTTGCAGTCTGTTTTGCCATCGGCTACCGCACCGTATGATATGATATTATACATAGCGTTCTTAAATTCGGGCGGCTTAATGTTTTTCAGGATCTGGCTAACTGCAGCGGGAACCATTTTATGCGGTTGAGTATGTATTTGTGTGCTGGTGCAAATTGAAGCCAATAAAATTAACATGGCTTTTGGGACAATACTGCCAGGTATCTTCTCAATGATCATATAAGGGACTTTCAACAGGTGTATGCGTTGCTTTAAATACAAACCACGAAAATATGGAAACAATGTTAAATTGACTGTCCGCTATTCAAAACTAATCTCAATCCTTAAACGATATAATAAACTTCGTTCCTTGGTTTATTTTACTTTCAATGGCTATGCGGCCGCCCAGGCTGGTAACGTGGTTATAAACCAGGTACAGGCCGATACCTTTACTGTCGGCGTGATCATGAAACTTCTGGTTAAAGCCAAACACCTTATCTTTTACGTTGTCCATATCAAAGCCCTGGCCTTCATCCGAAAATATTAGCTGCTTTTTGCCATTTTCAATGGCCGAGCAGATATTAATTACCGGCAAGCCCCCCGGCTTTGCGTACTTGATGGAATTGGTAAGCAGATTCAGGAAAATACTTTCGAGATACGTTTTGTTAAATTTTACCTTATTAAATGCAGAAAAGTCGATACTGATCTGCGCCTTTGAATGCTTTATCAATGCGCTTAAAGCATGCCTGATCCCGTCAAGGCATTCAGCCATATCTACCTCTCCGGTTTCAGTGCTCAACACGTTTTTTTGGTTTAAGCGGTCTACATAGTTATCCAGTGTACCTTTTAAATTTTCGGTCGACTTTTTCAGCATCCCGATAAATTCCAGCGTCTCTTCGTCCTGTATTTTTGAAATATCCAGCAAACTGAAAACGGAAAGCAAATTGGCAACAGGCAGGCGCAAGTCGTGCGAGGTGGAATAGGTAAGCTGTTTCAGGTCGTTATTGATCCTTGTCAGGCTGCCAAGCAGCACATTCCGGTCCTCTTCGAGCTTCTTTTTGTGGGTGATGTTTTTAGCGATCGCGAAAACCAGTTGCTCGCTTTTTATCGGCATTGATGTCCATGAAAGCCACACGATCTCGCCGCTTTTTGTCACATACCTGTTTTCAAAGTTCATCAAAGCATTGTCCTGCCGGATGTTGTCCCGCTTCTGCGATGTGACGGTCCTGTCTTCTATGTGCACAAAATCGTCGATCGGCCTCGAGAATAATTCTTCGTTGGTGTAGCCCAGTGTTTTTGAAACGGTAGGATTTATTTTTTTGAAATAGCCATCGAAACCGGCTATACATAAAAGGTCGGGCGATAAGTCGAAAAAGAGTTCCAGGTTATAGATATCCGTTGAATTATCGTTCGCGAATTCAGCAGTCACTGCCATATCTCATTAAAGTTAATTTCCTGCATAAATTTAACAGGATCTTGCCAATTTATACGTAAAGCAACGCAGTTTGTTGCATAGGGCTGATGCTTACCGGCATCGCCTTTACCTTTAATTACATACCTTTGTTTTCCAAAAGTTAAACCATACAAATATTAGGATTTTTTGTTTCTTTTTGTGCAAATTTTTTTACTTATCTTTAACCTTTCCTGATTAAGATGAAGAAGAAGAAGATATTTGTAGTAGAAAATGACGATTCGATCCTTGAGATCGTCGCTTCCCTGCTCACTAACGAGGGATATGATGTACAGGCTTTGAAAACCACGGACGGCATTTACCAGCAGATCGAGAACTACAAACCAAACGTTATACTGCTTGACATCATTCGGCCTACCGACGCGGGAGCAGAACTCTGCCGTACCCTAAAAGCAGATAGCAGGACAAAACATATCCCGGTCATCGTGATGTCGACCCATAACAAAGTCGCCGAAACCATTAAAAGTGTTTGCGCCGACGAAATTGTGCCAAAGCCCTTTGATATTTTCGATTTGCTGAATACGATAGAATTGCAGCTATCGGCATAAGCCAAATTCTTTCCAATTTCGAATACTGAAATTTTAATTTAACTGCTTACATTTAAATTGATGTAATACGGTCTTGACCGTTATATTACTAATGCTTTAATTTATGCAGAGACGACATTTCATTGGTCTTTCGGCAACTGCAGCCGCCGGCCTCGTTTTCAGCAGGCTTGCCCATGCTTCTGGTGATAACGCTTTAATTAATAACCGCGGCGAAGTATGGGGGCAGGCAGGCGCCGGATGGTTCCGGTTAAAACCTGCCGGCAACGCATTGTTTGCTTACCGCGATGTTGAAGTAAATCTGCACCCAAATGGAAATGCCACAGGCGTGTATATTCAATCGCCCACCCTGGCTTTAACAGCGATACGCCTGAAATGGAATCACCATACCGGGCCGGCAGTGAGATCATTGGGCGATCATTGGGAGCGCACATACGGCGATGTGGCCTGGAAAACGCCTGCACCTGCAACCAAAAACCCCTGGTACGTATTGTTGCACGACGATACGCAAACCGCATGTTTTGGCATAAAAACCGGCTGTAACGCCATTTGCTGGTGGGCTGTCAATCCCGATAGTATTGAGTTAACCCTGGATACGCATTCAGGCGGATCAGGTGTTCAATTGGGCACGCGTAAACTACATGCCGCCGACGTTGTAACCACGCTGAGTGTGCCGGGCGAGAATGCTTTCAAAACTGCGCAGCGATTTTGTAGGTTGATGTGCGAAAAGCCACGCTTGCCCAAACAGCCTGTATATGGTATTAACGACTGGTATTTTGCCTATGGTAATAATTCAGCACAACTGATAAAGAACACGACAGCTTTAATGGCGGAGCTGGTAACAGATACTCATAACCGGCCGTTCTCGGTCATTGATGCGGGCTGGGCCAAATATTCGCCTTATTTGCCCGGCGACGGTGGTTGGGCAGATGATTTTTCGCAGCCGAACGAAAAATTTACTGATATGCACCTGATGGCAGGTGATATCAGTAAGTTGGGTATGCGCCCTGGCCTATGGACGCGCCCCTTATGCGCAAAGTACAACGACAGCTCCAATCTGCTGCTGCCAAAAATAAAAGGCCGGGATGACCCTAAGAACCCTGTGCTTGACCCAACCATACCCGAAAACATTGAACGGGTAAAGCGCAACATCTCCATCTATAAACAATGGGGTTTTGAAATGATTAAGCATGATTATACCACCTATGATATTACCGGTAGGTGGGGGTTTCAAATGACTGACAGCATTACACAGCCTGGCTGGTCGTTCAATGATAAAAGCAAAACAACGGCCGAGGTTATAAACCACCTGTACCGCGCCATCCGCGGGTCGGCAGGCGATATGTATATCATTGGCTGCAATACCCTGAGCCATCTTTCGGGCGGCGTATTTGAACTGAATAGGATAGGGGACGATAACAGCGGTGAAGAATGGGCGCGCACCCGCAAAATGGGCGTAAATACGCTCGGCTTCAGGATGCCGCAGCATAATACTTTTTATGCCGCCGATGGCGATTGTGTAGGCTTAACCACGAAAGTGCCCTGGGAAAAAAACAAACAATGGATGCAACTATTGGCCGAAAGCAGCGCCCCGCTTTTCATCTCAACCCAGCCGGATGCCCTTGGCGCAGAACAAAAGGCTTTTATCAAGCAATGCTTCGCAAATGCCGCACGTGTTCAACCGGTTGGCGAACCTTTGGATTGGCTGACCAACCCATTGCCTTCAAAATGGAAATTAAACAACCGCGAGGTTGATTTTGACTGGAGTTAGCAGTTTACCGTTGATCTTTCCGTTTCGCATTTATCTGCTCAGGGAGGTCGATAACTATTTCGGGACGGTTTTTATACAGTATAAATACACCGGTTACGCATAACGGCTTTCCTTTCATGTTTGCCCAATCAAGGCTTATTTTGGTGCCTTTGACTGCCACGGTGTATTTTTGATTGGGAAACGCCCCGCCCATGTTCAATAACGTCAGCGTATCTGCTACTACCCGGACTGAATAAACCGTATCACAAAGCGTACCTGTTTTACCCAGTTTTTTGGTGAACGCTTCACTTGAAAATGTTTGCTGCGCTGATGCGATTTTTACAATTGCCAAAACAACCAGGACGGTAAATATTAATTTTCTCATGATGTGGGTGCGATTAAACGGTGACGACTATACACATATAAACATACGTATTATACGACAAATATCAACGCATCAACGCTATTTTACACTTATTCCGGCACGATACGCTTTGATCGCTCGTACGATCGAGCGGGCCAGTTCATTCTGCCCGCTTTCCGAATTTAAATAATCTTCTTCGTCCGGGTTATTGATATAGCCGGTTTCTATCAAAACAGCTGGCATAGCGCTGTGTGCCAAAACCAGCACGCCCTGCTCTTTTACGCCCCTGCTTTTCCGGCCGTCGGTATCAACAAACTCTGTATTCAAAAGCTTACCGAATAAAATGCTTTGCGCCCGGTATTTTTGCATCACCGTATTTAATATGATCAATGCCGCGGGGTTATTTTCCCCATAGCCCGCATATGTTTTTTTATAATCCTTTTCAATATAAATAGAGGCATTTTCCCGTAAAGCTTCCATCTGTTCCTGCTGCCGGTGAAAGCCGTATACCAACAGCATTACACCTTTTTCTTTATGGGCGCTTTCTGCAGTTCCTTCCGGTGATGAGTTGCAATGAATGGAGATAAACAGGTTCGCGTTGTTCTCATTGGCGATTTCCGATCGCCGGTTTAGCGGGATAAATTTATCGGTGCTGCGCGTCATGATCACGTTAACGTCGTCCATTTCCTCGTTGATCAAATGTTCTACCTTTTTGGCGATGGCCAAAGCTACGTTCTTTTCCGAGGAATATGAACCATGCGCACCGGGGTCCTTGCCGCCATGGCCGGCATCGATAACGATTGTTTTAAATTTAAACGAAGGTTTAGGCGGCTGGCCCGCCGCGTTGAAGACCAGGAATAAGGCCAGTGTATTCAGGACAAGTATTAACCCGGGGGTGTTTTTTATCATTAATAAACTAAGAACGGATTATACAATTTGTTTCGATTTGTTTTTTTCGGTTGCCTTGCTGCATTTTGGGCACAGCCCCGTGGCGTATAGTGTAAAACCCTCCGGTTTAAATCCATGCGGAAGATCGATAGGAGGTAAGTGCAGGTCGTCTAAACAATACACATTTTTGCAATTGGTGCAATTAAAATGCAGATGCTCGTCGTGATGGTGATTTTCCTCGCAGGCCGATGTGCACATCGCAAAATTGGAAGTGCCGTTTAAATCGAAAACTTTATGGATGATGCCCTTTTCTTCGAAGGTATTTAATATCCGGTATAAGGTAACACGATCGATATCATTCATCACCCGTTCAAGGTCGGGCTGCGAGGTGGCTACGTTTTTTGCCGACAACATCGATAGTACCTTAAGGCGCGGACCGGTTTTTTTTAAATGATGCCTTTCAAGCAGTTCCTCAAAATTATTATTACGGCTCTTGCTCATTTCAATAAGGAATATTAAAGGGTAAATTTACTAAGAATAACGCACACCAGTAAAAAGTATTTTGATTTACCGATACCAACAACCGGCACTTTAATGTATTTCGGCCGCTTCGGGATGGGTGTGCTTTAAATGAAAGATGGAATGATTACCGGGGCATACCCTGGCATATTTGTAATTGAAAAAGTGTGCCGCGGCTATCAGTAAACCACCCATCGGGACGATGATGGCCTCATGCCAGCTTCTGACAAATAAATGCCCGCCGATAATGATCATAAATCCGGCTATGAGTAATATAATGGGCAATAAGCTGTGTTTTATGCGGATATAAGTTATACCGATTGCGCTTACCCCAATGCACAGCGCAAAACCGATCATGCCCCACTCAAACCAGGGGTTTGCCAGGAAGCCCAAACCCAGCAAAGGCAGGCTGGTGATCAGGATTGGAACAATGGCGCAATGGATGGCGCATAATACCGAGGCTGTCATTCCCACATTATCCAACTTTGCACTAAACTTCGGGTTTTTCATACGGCAAATATACATACAAATGCAATTGTGTTGCTTTTGTATGTATTATTTTACATTCGCGTTATTTAATTCTGAATAAACATTTCCCGATCTTTTTGGTATTATTACTTTTGCAACGCTAAATTATGACCCTACTTTATGCAGCCAACATCTTTAAAGGATAACTGGACCGAGATATTCAAATCGAGATATAAACGCAACAGGATGATCATCGGTACTTTGATCATGTTTGCAGTTATTTTTACAATGCCTTTATTTTTTGGCCACATTGAAAAGCGGCATGGTGTTATCCTTGATGACTGGGTATTAACGCAAATACCGTCATACAATGTTTCGGTATTGATTTTCTCTATTATTTGGGGAATGGTATTGTTAATACTGATAAGGGCTATTCATAATCCATCCATTTATATTACTTACTGCTGGGCGCTTATATTGGTATGTTTTGCCCGGGCCGTAAGCATTACGCTGGTCCCGCTTGACCCTCCGCAGGGATTTCGCACGTTAACCGACCCCTTTACCGGTATTTTTTACGGAAATGTGATGATCACAAAGGACTTGTTTTTCTCGGGCCATACCTCCACTATGTTCCTGATATTTTTATGCCTGGAGAGAAGGACAGACAAGCTGATAGCTTTGCTGGCGGTTACTTTAGTTGCGGGTTTATTGCTGGTGCAGCATGTGCATTACACCATTGATATTTTGGTGGCGCCTTTTGTTGTTTATGTATGTTACCTTACCACCCGTCATTTTCTTTATAATTATCGTATTAAAACACCTAAGGAGTAACCATAGTGATATTGCTTATTTTATCTTCACATACACGTGTTTGATATTCCCGCGTCCTGATTCCCGTTCGTCGAACTCAAACTTGTTCAGGCTTTTAATCAGCGGAAGCATTTTCGGATAGCCATAGTTCCTCGAGTCGAAGTCGGGCTTCTTTTTTAATATCTGGGTGCCCAGGTTGCCCAGGTAGGCCCAGCCGTTTTCGTCGCCAAGGTCGGTGATGCTATCTTTCACAAGCCTTACAAGTTCCTGGCCTACCTTATCAAGCGGTGCGGCTTTTTGTGATCCCCGCTTTTTCGATGGCCGTACTTTCTTGTCTTCGTCAGGAGCGCTTTCGCTCATCTTCAAAATTTCAATATAAATAAATTTGTCGCAGGCCGTGATAAAAGGTATCAGCGTTTTTTTCTCGCCGATGCCGATCACTTTCATGCCGGCTTCGCGCAGCCTTATAGCTAGCCGGGTAAAATCGCTGTCGCTGGATACAATGCAAAAGCCATCAACCTTGCCCGAATACAATATGTCCATGGCATCGATGATCATAGCGCTGTCGCTCGAATTTTTACCTGTCGAATAACTATATTGCTGGATAGGCGTGATGGCATTTTCAAGCAAAACCGTTTTCCACCCCGAAACCGTCGGCTTGGTCCAGTCGGCATAAATTCTTTTAAAAGTAGGCGTGCCGTATTTCGCAATTTCCTCAAACATCTGCTTCACATTGGCATACGGAACATTGTCGGCATCAATTAAAACAGCAAGTCGAAGGTCTTTGATCGTATCCATGGGTCGATTTGTTAGTGCTATTGGCAAGCGCCAGCCGCGGGAAAACAGATTGGTTTTAATAGTATGTGTAAAGGTATAAATAAATACCTTATAACGTTTGCCAGGGCAGATTTAGACGCGAATCCTAAAATCCCCAAATCCTGCAAATCTTAGTTTATATTTGCTCACATGGCCCATATCTGTTTGGTTGAAGATGAACAAAAGGTTGCCGCTTTTATTTGTAAAGGGCTCAAAGAGCACGGATACAAAATAGCAACTGCTGTTGACGGAACTTCAGCTAAAGCCCTGCTCAAAGATCAAAGCTTCGACGTGCTTATCCTGGATGTGATGCTGCCCGATATAAATGGCATTGAACTTTGCCGGCAGATCCGGCTAACCGATGCTAAAACGCCCATATTGATGCTCACGGCGCTCGACCAGGTACAGAACAAAGTTGACGGCTTAAAGGCCGGTGCCGACGATTACCTGGTTAAACCATTTCACTTCAGTGAACTGCTGGCCCGCATCGAAGCTTTATTGCGACGGCAAAATGCCGAAACGACAGAGAATCATACCCTGATCTTTGACGACCTGAAGCTAGATACATGGAGTAATATTGCCGAACGGGGCGGCAATCAAATAGCCCTCACTGCGAAGGAATATACACTGCTTGAGCTTTTTATGCGGCATCCCAACAAGGTTTTATCCAGAGAATATATTGCTGAGCAGGTGTGGCAAATTGATTTTGATACCGGGACGAATTTTATTGACGTATATGTGAACTATTTACGCAAAAAGATCGAAAAGGGCGCGCAGAACAAATTGATCCATACGGTTATCGGGATGGGATACATTTTAAAAAGCGATAGATAGCCATGAAAATAAAAAACAGGCTTTCTCTTTATTTTACTGCGATAAGCGCGGTTGTGCTGTTAATTGTGGAGGCAGTTATCTGTATTTCATTTAATTCCTTTATTAAAACCGATTTCTATGGGCATTTGATGGTCAGGGCATATGTTACTGCCCAGCGGTACCTCGAGGCGGACGAAATTTCGGCGGATTCACTTAGTCGCGTACAGATACGTTATCTTCAGCGGCTCCCCGACGAGGTTATCAGGTTATATAACGACAAAAATGACGCCTCATTTATTAAGGATAAGAACCAGTTTTGGTCGGCCGCGGTAATTGACGCGGTCAGAAAAAACAAACAGCTTGAATTTACAGAAGGCAACAGGCAAACCGTTGGTATATATTATAATGATAACCAGGGCAACTTCGTCATATTGGTTTCCGCAATTGATGTACAAGGGCATAAAAGGTTATTTGACCTTATTGAAAGCATGGCTATTTTGCTGATAAGCGTAACGGCAGGCCTGTTTGTAACCAGCAGGTTGTTTGCTCAAAAAGCCCTGGAGCCTATCGGCCGGTTGATTGAACAGATGCGCCGGGTGCGGGCGGGCAATTTGAGTTTACGTGTAGACGAAGGGGACGGCAAGGATGAAATAAGTGCGCTTGCCCATAATTTTAACCAGCTTTTGGAGCATTTGGAAAATGCTTTTGAACTACAGCAAACTTTCGTGATCAATGCCTCTCACGAATTAAGGACCCCAATAACCACCATTATCGGCGAGATTGAAATTACCCTGAATAAGCTGCGCACCAATATAGAATACGAACAAGTGTTAAAATCGGTATTAAGCGATGCCGAACGATTAAATGAAACCATTACCAGCCTGCTTGAACTGGCACAAGTAGACATGAACTACACCCAGCCCGCATTTAAACCCGTTGCTATTGATGAACTAATATGGGAACTAAACGATTACTGGAGCCAAAAGGCAGGCAATGGATTGTTTAATGTTAAAATACTCCAATTGCCGGATGACCATGAGCAATTACAAATACCGGCCAACAAATCTTTATTAACCATTGCCCTGAATAATATTATTGGCAATGCATTTAAATTCTCGGGAAATAAAACGGTGCAGTGCGACCTCTATGCTGACGACAAGTGTATCAGCATTAAAATAACCGACCAGGGCGTAGGTATCCCACAGGTTGAATTGGAAAGGATATTTGAATCCTTCTACCGTGGTACTAACGTAAAAGACCATAGCGGCAGTGGGATCGGCCTGTATGTTGCAAATAAGATCATTAAGCTTTTCGGTGGTGCAATTTTGGTTGATTCCGATCCACGAACAGGTACCAACGTAACAATTCAATTCGTTAGGTAAATTCTAATCTTATTCTAATCCCTTCTAATTCAATTTTAATGGAAGAAGGCTAACTTTGCACAATTGAATAAAAAGCATGTTACAACAAATTGTTCGTATTACTTTACTGCATATGGGATTTGTATTCCTGGCGTCGTATGCAAATGCCGGGGGACAACAAAGCGACACACTTAAATTAACTATCAGGCAGGCAGAGGATCGGTTTTTAAAAAACAACCTGCAGCTAATGGCCCAGCGCTATAATATTGATATAGCGGGGGCACAGGTTATCACAGCCAGACTTTTCACCAACCCCGACTTTGCTATAAACAACGGTATTGCCGGCACAAACGAATCCAACCCAATGTCGGAACAATCAGCAAGCATTTCGCAGCTGATAACAACTGCGGGTAAGCGTAACAAGAATATTAAGCTGGCTAAGATTGGCGTTGAACAGGCCAGGTACCAGTTTTTTGATTTGCTGCGGACGCTTAAAAATACGCTAAGGATAGATTTCTTTACCGTTTACTATCAGCGTCAGTCGGCAAAGGTGTATGACCAGGAGATCGGCTCGCTGTCGAAAACACTAACCATTTTTAAGCAGCAATACGCCAAAGGCAACATTGCCCAAAAAGAGGTTTTGCGTATACAGTCGCAGCTTTATTCGCTACAGGCGGAATATAACAACCTGCAAACCGGCATCGATACCACCGAAAAAGAACTGAAAATAATGCTTCGGATACCGGCCGGCACCGCTATTGACCCGCAGGTTAATGAGGATATTACAGGTAAGGATGTTTTGACAAATGTTCCTTATCAACGACTGCTGGATTCGGCGCTTGTAAACCGTTATGATTTGCGGTATAGCAAGGCATCGGTTGATTATAATAATACCAACCTGGCATTGCAGAAAGCGACCGCCGTTCCGGATGTTTCATTATCATTAAATTTTGATAAACTGGGTTCGTACGGTCATAACTTTTTGAGTGCGGGGCTGAATGTGCCGCTGCCGCTGTTTAACCGCAACCAGGGAAACATCAGGCAGGCAAACCTGCAGGTCGATCAAAGCAAACTACAGTTTCAAAACCAGCAAAACCAGGTAGTGAACGACGTAACGACAAGCTATAAAATAGCCTTAAGGCTCGAAAGCCTGTATAACAGCTTTGACCCTCAATTTAAGCAGGACTTTACGCATCTTATTGGCGAGGTATTTAAGAATTACGAAAAGCGAAACATTAGCATGCTCGAATTTCTTGACTTTTACGATTCCTATAAAACCAATACCGTTCAGTTGAATAACCTCCTGTTAAATCGCGTTACCTCGCTTGAGCAATTGAACTATGTTACCGGAACACCTTTTTTTAATAAATAATCATAGTGCAAAAAAATGTATAATAAATATAAAATTCTAATTATTTCCACTGCTTTAATCGTGGCGGGATTCGCTTTACAAAGCTGCCACCACGCAGACGAAAGCCAGGAGAAGGATACCCGTTTCCAGGTTACCGATAGCTTGTTAAATAGCCTGCTGATCGACACCGTGAAAGAAGCCAGCGCTTTATCGCAATTCACGCTGACGGGCAGCATCGCACCCGATGAAAATAAGATGGTGAAGGTTTTCCCGATGGTTAGCGGGGTAGCGCAGAACGTACACGTACAATTAGGCGACGTAGTTAGTAAAGGTCAAACGCTTGCGATTATGAAAAGCGCGGAGATGGCCGGCTTCACAAAGGATTATATTTCGTCCACGGCTGATGTCAGAAATACGCGGCGCATTATGGAATCGACGCAGGACCTGTACAAAAGTGGCCTTGCTTCACAAAAAGATCTGGAACAGGCAAAGTCCGACTACCAGAAAGCGCTGGCCGAAAGCAAGCGCGCAGGTGCAGTAATATCGATAAATAAAAGCAACAGTAACGGTTACGAGCTTAAAGCGCCCATATCGGGATTTGTGGTTGAGAAGAATCTTACCAGCAATACCCAGGTACGGGCAGACAATAGCCAGAACCTGTTTACCATCGCTGACCTGTCGACAGTATATGTGCTGGTGAATGTATACGAATCGGATATATCAAAAATACAAACCGGGGATCCCGTAAAGGTTACCACGCTGTCGTATCCTGATAAAGTGTTTGATGGCAAGATCGACCGGATCGATAATATGCTCGACCCGGACAACAAAGTAATGCATGCCCGGATCAAGATCAATAACCCCGGCAATTTGCTTAAGCCCGGTATGTTCGCCAATATACAGATCCGGGCCAAATCAGGCGAGGACCTGCCTGAAGTTAACACAAGGGCGCTGGTGTTTGATAACGATAAAAACTACGTTATTGTGGTTGACGGGAAAGCCAAGGTGCACATACAGCCCGTTACCATTGCCAAAACAGTTGAAGACAGGGCATACATCAGCAAAGGCGTAAAGCCCGGCGATCGTATTGTAGCCTCAAGGCAGGTGTATTTATATGAATCATTAAAAGACTAACCGCTGGATTTCGAATTTCGGATGTTCGATTTCGGATTTTCCGATAGTTCTAAATCCGAAATTGAAAATTCGACATCCGAAATAAAATCCCATGAATCGATTTATAAAAAATATTCTATCCTTCGCCTTAAAAAACAGGTTCTTCATATTCTTTGTGACTGCCCTGATGGCGGTTGGAGGGTACATCAGCTTTAAAACGATCAGCATTGATGCTTTTCCGGATGTTACCAATACTTCGGTAACTATCATTTCGCAATGGCCCGGAAGAAGCGCTGAAGAGGTGGAGAAATTTGTGACCCGCCCGATTGAAATTGCCATGAACCCTGCGGAGAAAAAGACCAGCATCCGGTCATCTTCGCTATTCGGCCTTTCGGTAGTAAAAATAACCTTCGACGACCAGGTTGATTATCCCTTTGCGCGGCTGCAGATCAACAACCATTTAGCCGATGCCAATTTACCCGACGGCGTAAATCCTTCGGTGCAGCCGCCTTATGGCCCAACAGGCGAGATCTACCGTTTTACATTAACCAGTAACCGGCGGTCGGCACGTGAATTAAAAACAATTGAAGACTGGGTAGTTGAGCGCGAAATTCGTGCAGTTCCAGGTGTTGCGGATGTGAATAGTTTTGGCGGTGAGGTAAAAACCTACCAGATAACCATTGATCCGCAAAAGGCGGTGCAGTATAACGTAACGCCATTACAGTTGTATGATGCCGTATCAAAGAGTAATGTTAACGTGGGCGGTGATGTGATCGACCAGGGCGGGCAGGCTTATGTAGTAAGAGGTATTGGGCTGCTGAACAACATCGACGAAATAAAAAATATCGTCATCAATAACATCAAAGGCACACCAATTTATGTTAAAACGATTGCCGAGGTAACCGAGTCGGCACTGCCAAGGCTTGGGCAGGTTGGCCGTGATAAGGATCCGGATGTAATTGAAGGCATCGTGGTAATGCGCAAGGGCGAAAACCCCAGCGAGGTGATCAAAAACCTGAAAGCCAAGGTTAAACAACTTAACAATAAAATACTGCCTGATGATGTAAAGCTGAAAACATTTTATGACCGCGAGGACCTGGTAAATTTTGCCACGCATACGGTAATGCATAATATGTTTGAAGGAATAATTTTTGTTACCGTTATCGTATTCCTTTTCATGGCCGACTGGCGCACTACGCTAATCGTATCGCTTATTATCCCGCTGGCGCTGCTGTTCGCCTTCATTTGTTTAAAGCTGAAGGGGATGTCGGCTAACCTGTTGTCGATGGGGGCGATTGACTTCGGTATCATCATAGATGGGGCGGTGGTTATGGTTGAGGGAATATTTGTGTTGCTCGATCATAAGGCCAAAGAGGTAGGGATGGAGAGCTATAACCGGCTGAGCAAATTAGGTTTGATAAAACAAGCCTGCATGGTAAACGGCAAAGGGATATTTTTTGCGAAGCTCATCATCATTACCGGCTTGCTGCCGATATTCAGCTTCGAGAAGGTTGAAGGCAAGATGTTTTCACCCTTAGCGTGGACGCTGGGCTTTGCCTTGCTGGGAGCGGTTATCTTAACATTCACCTTTGTGCCGGCATTTGCCAGCGTACTGCTGCGCAAGAATGTGAAGGAAAAGCATAATGTTTTTGTTGAGTTTATCACGCGCAACGCTATGCGCTTTTACTCGCTTTGTTTCAAAGCCCGCAAACTGGTTTTCCCCGTGGCCATTATAGCCCTGGTGATCAGTATAGGCTGCTTTAGCCTTTTAGGTACCGAATTTTTACCCGAATTGAACGAGGGCGCCATTTACGTGCGCGCAACCGGCCCGCTAAGCATTTCTTTAAAGGAGTCCGTGAAAATGGCGAACGAAATGCGCAGCATCTTCCTGAGTTTCGACGAGGTAAAACAGGTGATGTCGCAAACGGGCAGGCCCAATGACGGAACCGATGCGACCGGTTTTTATAATATTGAATTTCACGTTGATATTTACCCGCAGGAGGAATGGAAGCGTAAGGAAACAAAAGAGGAGCTGATCCGGCGAATGCAGGAAAAACTAAAGTTCTTCCCCGGTGTCGACCTCAACTTTTCGCAGCCTATCTCGGATAACGTTGAGGAGGCGGTATCAGGTGTAAAAGGCTCGATCGTAGTTAAATTATTCGGCGATGATTATAAGTATATCGAAAGCCAGGAACAGCACATCTACTCCATTTTAAAAGGCGTAAAGGGTATCGAAGACTTGGGCATACTGCATAACATGGGTCAGCCCGAATTGCAGATCGACCTCAACCAGCAGGAGATGGCCCAATATGGCGTAACTGCTGCAGATGCCAATGCGGTGATCGAGATGGCGATAGGAGGTAAGGCTGCTACGCAAATCTATGAAGGCGAACGTAAGTTTGATCTCCGTATACGTTACCCCGAAAGTTTTAGAAACAATGAACTATCAATTGGTGACCTGCGTGTGCCAACGCTTAATAACAATACCGTTCCGTTGCGCGAGATCGCTACTATAAAAAGGATCACAGGTATCAGTATGATCTATCGCGACGACCACTCACGCTATGGAGCAATAAAATTCTCTATCCGCGGCCGCGACATGGGCAGCACCATCAGCGAAGCTCAGGGCAAGGTAAACGATCAAATTAAACTGCCTAAAGGCTATTCCCTGCAATGGGCCGGCGATTTTGAAAATCAGCAGCGCGCTACAAAAAGATTGAGCCAGGTGGTACCTGTCAGTTTGCTCATTATCTTTTTTATCCTGTTTATATTGTTCGGTAATTTCAGAGACTCACTATTGGTTTTAAACAATGTGCCGTTCGCGATAATGGGTGGCATACTGGCGCTGCTAATTACCGGGATAAACTTTAATATTTCTGCCGGTATCGGGTTTATCGCACTGTTTGGTATCTGTGTGCAGAACGGGGTTATTTTGATCACTAAATTTAAAAGCAACATCACCGAATTGAAGCACCATACCACATGGACATCCTTCGGCGATGCGATCAAAGACGGCGTCGCCGATCGTTTGCGGCCTGTTGTTATGACAGCCATGATGGCGGCAATAGGGTTATTGCCGGCAGCCATGTCAAATGGAATTGGTTCCGAAGCATCAAAACCACTAGCGATCGTGGTGATAGGCGGCCTGATAACCAATACCATATTTAACCTTTTTGTATTCCCGATCGTATTCTTCTGGTCGTACCGCAAACGTGTTGAAAGTGGGGTGGTAAACAGGATATAACTCTTTATTATTCATATCAAATTTGTTACAATTGAGTAAATATTAGTAATTTGGAGCCCAGCCGATACGAATATGAATGACTTAGAGATCTATTTTAACGAGAACCAAAAAAGAATAATTACTAAGTGGGACCATTACTTTGATATATACGACCGGCATTTTAGTAAATACCGGAATAAGGAAATTGTATTATTAGAAATTGGCACTTACCATGGTGGGAGTTTGCAAATGTGGAAGCATTATTTTGGTGATAAAGCCAAAATTTATGGCATAGATATCAATCCTAATTGCAAGCAGGCAGAAGATGAAAATATTACTATTTTAATAGGATCGCAATCCGACCGCGACTTTCTGAAAAAAGTAGTCCGTGAGATTCCGCCGATTGACATACTGATCGATGACGGGGGCCATACCATGCTGCAACAAATTGTCTCCTTTGAGGAACTTTTTGATCACATAAAACCCGACGGATGTTACCTGTGTGAAGACCTGCACACGGCGTATTGGAAAGAATACGGCGGCGGTTTTAAACGCCGGGGTAGTTTTATTGAGTACTCAAAAGATTTAATAGATAAATTAAACGCCTATCATTCTGTAGAGGAGGCTCTTCCCGTAAGCACGTTCACCACTTCGGTAAATTCGCTGCACTACTACGACAGCGTATTTGTAATTGAAAAAAAGCAGCGCCCCAAACCAGTGTCGTTGCGTACCGGAACTATCAGTATTCCGGATATGAGCACCCCCAAGTTAACCGGTTTCGCAGCCTACAAAGCGAGGAAGAAGCATAAATTTAAAGTGAGAGTAAATAACATACTGGCATTTTTTAAACTCCCATTGAAAAATGGCATTTATGATTGAATTTGGATTCGTTAACTTTTAAAAGTTGACATCTAATGTATTGCGAAGTAGTATAAATATTTGTTAATCAGCATCTTACTGTAGGTGTCGCACTTTTTGGCGCAGTGTGTCGCACTGTCGCATTGCGCCACCACCAAATTTACCGGCTTAGCTTTACGATACCGTAATCTCACCCCGCATATCTGTTTCCAGCAAATGCTTAACCTGCTGCGGATCATCAAAATTCCCCAGTAAAAACATCATTTTGGTAACAGCTGATTCATACGTCATATCGTAACCATTGGCCACGCCGATATCTTTTAACTGGCGACTGGTTTCGTACCGGCCCAGTTCAACAGTGCCCACTTTGCATTGGGAAATATCCAGTATCACTTTGCCGCTATTGATCGCATTTTTAAGCAGGTCAACAAACCATTGTTCGGTAGTGGTATTGCCTGCACCAAAGGTTTCCATTACAATGCCCCTTACGTCGGCGGTAAGGATCGTTTCAACCACTTTCGCACTGATGCCGGGATATAATTTAAGCACGGCCACATCATTTACCAGGTGCTTATGTACTTTCAAGCCTTCGCCATCCTTCGGGCGTCGGATATCGTTTACGCTGAAACGCAGGTGTACGCCTGATTCAGCAAGAATAGGATAGTTGGGTGAGCGGAACGCTTCGAATTTGGATGAGTTATATTTGAACGAGCGGTTGCCCCTGAATAATTTATAATCGAAGTAGATACAAACTTCGGGTACGCGTGCGCGGTCGTTCTTTTTGGCTTTGGCAATTTCAATGGAGGTCATTAAATTTTCCTTGGCATCCGTTCTCACGGCGCTGATGGGTAATTGCGAGCCGGTAAAAATAACGGGTTTGTCCAGGTTCTCAAGCATAAAGCTCAGCGCGGAAGCGGTAAAAGCCATAGTATCCGAGCCATGCAGGATCACGAAACCGTCAACAGTGTCGTAATTGGCTTCAATTAAAGCAGCAAGCTCGCTCCAGATGGCCGGGTTCATATTGGATGAATCAATGATCTGATCAAAAGAATGCACCTTAATTTTGCAATTAAGTTTCTCCAGCTCAGGCACATTGTCCATTATCTGCTCAAAATTGATCGGTCGGAGTATTTTGGTTTGAGGGTCGCTCATCATACCTATTGTCCCGCCGGTATAAATGATCAATATCTGGCTCATGCGTATTCAGCTAGTACTAAAATAAATCTATTTAAATTTGTTTACACACCAAATACCCGCTTTGAGTTTTCTGTAGTCACATTTGCCACAGTCTCAAGGTCTGTCTGATGCAGTTCCGCAACCTTTTGGGCAACGTAAAGCAAATACGAGCTTTCGTTTGGTTTGCCACGATGCGGAACAGGTGTAAGGTACGGAGAATCCGTTTCTAAAACGATATGCTCCAAACCAATTTCTGTCACAATTTTGTCAAGCCCGGCATTTTTATAGGTAACAACGCCGCCAATTCCCAAATAAAAACCCAGGTCTGTCACTTTATTGGCCTGCTCAAGTGTTCCGGTAAAGCAATGGAAGATCCCGCGTAAATACTCGTCGTTTTCACTTTCCAATACTTCGAAAACCTCGTTGAACGCATCGCGGCAATGAATAACTATTGGAAGCTTTAATGCTTTCGCCCAGGCAATTTGCTGCCTGAAAGCCTCAGTTTGTTCCTTTAAAAGCGTTTTGTCCCAATAAAGATCAATGCCGATCTCGCCGATAGCTACAGCTTTATGATTGCCAATATCAGCTTTGACCGTTGCTAATTCCGCCTGCCAATCAGCTTTTACCGAACAGGGATGTAAGCCGAGCATCGGAAAACACATATTTGGGAAGGATCGCACAAGCGAAGAAACCAGGGGTAGGGAGGAGGCGTCTACATTGGGTAAAAAAAGGCGCGTTACACCATTTTCTTTACACCGCGCTATCAATTCAGCCCGCTTTATATCATCGGTTTCGTAATATAAATGAGTGTGCGTATCGGTAAGTACCATGCGGGCAAATTTAAAGATAAAACACGAACGGCACCTGTTCCATTTTTAAACCCACCCGACTTTAAGGCCGGGCGGGTTTAAAAAATGGTGGCATTATTTCTTTGTAACCGTGGTTTTCTTTTTTACAGCAGTGTGTGTGCTGCCGGCTGTTTTCTTCACCGCCGGTTTTGCAGTCACCGGATGTTTGATCGGTTTAACTTTTACCAGTTCAACATCAAATACCAGCGTGCTATACGGTGGTATAGCGTCGCCGTTACCATGTTCGCCATAGCCTAAGTTTGATGGGATAATAAATTTTGCTTTTGCGCCTTCATTCAGTAAAAGCAGGCCTTCATCCCAGCCGGGTATTACACTGCCGGTTCCAACAATAACCTGGATAGGTTCGTATGTGCGGCCAGGTTGTTGTAAGCCCCCGCTTTTGGCAACCGATTCAATACTCGAGTCAAAAAGTTTACCGTCTGTGGTTCGGCCGGCATAGTTCACAAGCAGCGTATCTCCTTTAAGCGGCTTTGACTTAATAGATGGTTTGGTAATCACATATTTTAAACCAGAAGGCGTTGTTTTTAAAATTAACTTATGGTCCGCTATGTATTTAGCCGCATCCGCTTTTTCGGCCGTTTTTACCTTGTCGATAGCCGCATTGCGTTCGGCTATAGCTTCATCTAACGTCTGCGCCCGCTCAATCTTTAAAATAAAAGTGATGGCGGTCCCCTTTGGCAAAAAGGCCGGCCGCTGGTCTTCGTGGCCTGCAAATATCGAATCCGCAGGAATTTTTACCAGGGCGCTGTCCTTAACAGCCAGCAGTGGGAAGATCTCCATCAAATCGGCTACGCCTTTGGAGGGGACTACCTGCGTTTGCACCGGGTGCCCGGCTGCATACGTGCTAAACAGGATAGAATCTTTATAATTTTTTTGAATAAACTGAAAAGTGATAACGTCGTTCAGTTTTAACTTCTCGCCCGGGTTTTGCGTGAATATCTGGTACGAGGCACCTTTGGGTGTCCGCTGCAGGTTGTTTTGTGCGCTGGCGTTAAAAACAATCGTTAACGCAAAGAAGATCAAAATGTATTTCATGGCAATAAAAAAAAGCCTTCCGGGTAATCCGGAAGGCTATATCTGTATTAAGTGTTATTTCTTAACCGGTGGCTGTGGTGGCACAACTGAAGGCACAACTGGTTTTGGTGCATTTGGATTAGGATGAACGATATCAACCAGTTCCACATCAAATATGATGGTCGAGAACGGTGCGATCATACCGTTGCCCTGTTCGCCATAAGCCAGGCTCGATGGTAATATCAAAGTAGCTTTTGCGCCTTTGTTTAACAGCTGGATACCTTCGTCCATACCGGCTATCATGCCTTTTGCGCCAACAGCAAAACGAATTGGCTTGTAGGGGTTCATCGGGTTTATTGGCAATTTGGCTTTTATCGCCTCCGATTTTACACTGGTTTCCAATACTTTATTGGTGATATTTTTAACAGTATAGTTAACAACGGCTGTATCGCCAACTGCGGGTTTTGGCCCCGAACCCTGGCTGGTTATAATATAATTTAAACCAGATGGCGTTTGCGTAACGTTGAGTTTGTTATCGGCTATATATTTTTTAATTTTTGCCGGCTCTTCCTTCTTCATCAGGTCGGTCTGCGTTTTTACATACGCTTGTATGCGGCCCTGGAATACCTGGTCGCTCAGGCTTCCTTTTGAGATCACCTTTTCAACCTTGATCTGGTAAACAATGTATTTTCCTTTAAAAGGCATCTTTTGCGCGCCCTTCCTGGTAATCGAATCGATATTTGTTTTTACAGTCGCGCTGTCGCCTTCCGAAAGAAATTTGAGAGCGGCAAAAATATCACCCTTAGCCTGGGGCTTCGGCATAACAGTATATGAAGGGTGCCCGGCATCGTAGGTATTTAATAAAATTGAATCCGCATCGGTTTTGGCGATCAGGTTCACACTGATAAAGTCACCCTCTTTGATCGAAGGGCCGCCTTTGTCAACATTGATATTATATAACAATCCGCCTTCGCCTTTCTTAAATCCGCCATTGCAACTTGCTAATCCTATAGCTGCAAGCGTTAAAATCATTAATCTTTTTTTCATTTTTATTGGGTTAGTAGTTTTTTATATTCGGGTAAAATTAATTTGAATTTATCGACAACCTCTTCGAGGCTGCCGGTTGAGGTACCGCCTGCCGCATTGCGGTGGCCACCGCCGTTAAAATATTTTTTGCAAATATCGTTAGCCGGAAATTCACCTTTCGAACGCAAGGATAGCTTTACCTGATCAGGTCGCTCAACAATAAATGCAGCTAAACGAATACCTGATATCGACAAGGCATAATTGACTATTCCCTCTGTTTCACCAGTCAGGATGTCATATTTTTCCAGATCGTGTTTGTTGGCGATAATAATTGCCGTGTTATATTCATATAAAACTTCGAGGTGTTTTGACAAACAAACTCCTAAAAAGCGAAGCCGGCTTTCGGATGAGTTATTATAAACCAGGTCATATATATGCCAGTTTACCGCGCCGGCATCTATCAGGTCGGCAGTTATGCGATGCACGGCCGAAGTGGTATTTGGCAGGCAGAACGAGGCCGAGTCAGTCATGATGCCTGTATACAAACAGGTGGCTACATCCTTATTGATCAGGGCCTTATTATTAAGCTCATCAGCAATAAACGAATAAATTAATTGAGCTGTGGCACAGGCATTAATATTCCAGTAGCGGTAATCATCAAAATCTTCTGGTTCCAAATGGTGATCGATCAGGATTTTCAGCGCGGGGCTTTCTCCTACCAGTACCCCCATTTCATTGATCCGGCCCAGCGCATTAAAGTCAAGGCAAAAGATCATATCGGCGTTGCTGATCAGCGTTGCCGCCTCCTTCTCATTTTCGGTGTAGATCATTACATCTCCATTACCCGGCAGCCACGCTAAATATTCAGGATAGTCGGTTGGCGTAATAACTTTTGCATGGTGCCCCTGCTGTATCAAATAGTTATACAAACCCAAAGACGAGCCCATAGCATCACCATCAGGTTTATGATGGGTAGTAATCACTATCTTTTTGGGCTGCGCTAAAAGTTCAGTAAGCGAGGCAATATCTAACATCAATTTTAAAAAGAGTTGCAAAGCTAAATAAATAAATCAAATGCAGCTATCTTATTTAATGTAAAAGGCTTTATGTTTCCATTACAAAAAGCTACTTTTGCGCCAAATTAAAAGCCAAATTAAAATAGGCTGCAATCGCTGGTTTACGCATTATTCAGCGTAAAAGATGCGGCATTCTATTTTAAATGAAAAAATTAAATACATAATTGATGAAAGACAATAAAACATTTACCATGATAAAGCCCGATGCTGTCGCGAACGGGCATATCGGTGCAATTTTAGACCAGATCATAAAAGGCGGTTTTAAGATAACTGCCATGAAATACACAAAGCTAACCGAACAAAAAGCCGGTGAGTTTTACGAGGTGCATAAAGAGCGCCCGTTTTATGGCGAACTCGTTAGTTTTATGTCATCAGGCCCTATCGTTGCAGCTATTTTGGAGAAAGACAACGCGGTTGATGATTTTCGTAAGTTAATTGGCGCTACCGACCCTTCCAAAGCCGACAAAGGCACAATACGCCAGTTATTCGCGGAGTCAATAGGCGCCAATGCGATTCATGGGTCAGATTCAGCCGAAAACGCTCAAATTGAAGGAAACTTCTTCTTTTCGTCTCTCGAAAAGTTCTAAAAACTAAAAAGCCGGTGCACATTTTTTGAATGTGCACCGGCTTTTCTTTGCGTGCTAAAGAAAAACGATCTCGTCTACCAGCACACCCTTTGCATCCTCATTTATTTTATCGATGATCTGTGTTCGCATCATCATTAACTCGTTTTTTATGACGGACGATTCAATACGCAGGAAAAGTTTTTTATCGTGTATAAATAATTCTTTTGTGCGGTTGGCTACCGACTTCCCCACCAGGTCAGGCCAGTTGGCAATTACGCCGGTTTCATCATACTTTCGTTTGATCTTGTAAACCTGCATCATTTGCTCGATCGCTTCCTTCAGCGATTTATCATTGGCTTTACGCATCAATTTCGCCTCCTTTCACTTTAAACAGCTTGATAGCTACACCAATCGCACTGAATATACCTTTAACCCGGTTTTCACTTGTATCAGTAATAAAAACCTGCCCGAAATCGTGGTTTGATATCATCTGCATAAGTTTGGTTACCCGTTTATCGTCCAGCTTATCAAATATATCGTCGAGCAGCAATATCGGCTTAAACCCGTTCTGGTGGTTTAAAAAACTGTATTGCGATAGTTTTAAAGCGATTAAAAAGGATTTTTGCTGGCCCTGTGAGCCGAATTTTTTCATCGGCATGCCATGAATTGCAAACACCAGGTCGTCTTTATGGATACCGTTGGTGGTGCGTTCAAGAGCGCGATCCTTTTCTACACTTCGTTTTAGTAAACCTGCAAAATCGTCGGTTAACAGCTGCGACTCGTAAACCATGTCAACCTGTTCGGCGTCGTCACTCAAAAACCGGTAATGGCTATTAAATATTTCGGTAAAGCTCGCCATAAAAGCCTTCCGTTTTTCAAATATCAGGTTTCCCGAAGTGGTAAGCTGTTCATCCAAAACCTCTAACAAATGCGGGTCGTACCGGCCCGTATCTGCAATGAGTTTTAGCAGCGCGTTGCGGTTTGCCAATACTTTATTATATGTTATTAATTCATCCAGGTACGAGTTGTCGGTTTGTGATATAACGTTATCAATAAATTTTCGCCGTTCTTCGCTGCCTTCTATAATAATGCTGATATCATAGGGCGATACCATCACCAAAGGGAACAGGCCGATGTGATCAGCCAACCGCTGGTAGTCCTTTTTATTCCGTTTGAATTGTTTTTTTTGATTGCGTTTAACACCGCATGATACGGCCTCTTTATGCCCGTTTTTATTAAAGTTGCCATTGATAATAAAAAAATCGGCGCCTTGTTTTATTTGCTGGCTGTCGATCGGATTAAAATAACTTTTACAGAGTGATAGATAATGGATCGCGTCCAGCAAATTGGTTTTACCCGCTCCGTTGTCGCCCGTAAAAACATTTACACCCTCGCTAAACGACAGCCCGGCTTCTGCATAGTTCTTAAAATTAATTACCGATAGCTGCTTTAAATACATAAGGAGTGGTCAAATTTAGTGATTAGCGGTTAGAGATTGGAGATTAGTTGAATTAAATAAGTGCCCGGAATAATTGCGCCCGCTTAGCGGCTGATCTCCAATCTCCGGCCTCTAATTCCGCCGCTCAAAAATATAATCCAAAAGGTATTGCTAAAAATTTTGAAAACCGTATTTTTGCACACTTAATTTTAGAGTAGAAATGTCAAAAACTCAGGCAAGTAACAAGGAAGTAGTAGAAAATAAGGACTTTGGCCAAACAAGCAGGTTTGTACACGAGAATCAAAAGAGCCTGATATTTATTGGCGCCGCCATCGTGGCAATGGTCATTATTTATATTGCTTATCAAAAATTATATATCGCTCCGCGCGAAATTACCGCTGCAAATCAAATGCATGTAGCACAGGACTTTTGGGCTAAAAAAGATTGGGATAAAGCTATTAAGGGCGATGCCGGTTACCCCGGATTTGAGAAGATCGTGAACGATTATAGCAACACAAAGGCTGCTAACCTGGCATATTTTTACCTGGGGACGGCCTATTTAAACAAAGGGGAATACCAAAAAGCAATTGATAATTTGACCAATTTTCGCGGCAGCGATATTATGGTAGCCGCCGAGGCGTTTGGAAACACAGGTGACGCATATGTTGAATTGAAAGACTACAGCCAGGCCGAAACTTACTTCAAAAAAGCCGCCGACAAAGCGAAAAATAAATTTCTGACGCCATTCTATTTAAAAAAACTTGGATTGGTTTACGAAGCGCAGCGCGACAACAAATCGGCTGATGACGCTTATAAAAGAATAAAAAGCGAATACCCGGAAAGCATTCAGTCGCAAAATATAGACGAGTATATTGCGCGCGTCGAAGCAAAAATGTAAACTGATATCGAAATTCGGATTTTCGATTTCGGATTTTTACATATCGGTTTACTTGTTAACACCAAACCCAATTTGTAATACCATTCAAATTGAATAATTCCGAAATCGAAAATTCGAAATCCGAAATAAAAAATGGCTACCCGGCTTAAAAATTTATCCGATCATTCTCAAACCGAAGTTCCGTCAGCTGCGCCCTATCGTTTCGGGATAGTCGTTGCCGAGTGGAATGCGGAGATCACCAATGCGCTTTATAATGCGGCCTTTCAAACCCTTATTGATCATGGGGCTGCAATTGAAAATATTTCCTCGTATTATGTTCCGGGCAGTTTTGAATTAACTTCGGCTGCAGATATTTTATTACAGCAAAATAAAATTGACGCTGTAATTTGCCTGGGCTGTGTTATACAGGGCGAAACCAGGCACTTTGATTTTATCTGCAACGCCGTGGCAAACGGATTAAGTAATGTGGCTATAAAATATTCAAAACCGGTCATTTTCGGAGTCTTAACTACCGGCAACCAGCAACAGGCTATTGACCGTGCCGGCGGTAAGCATGGCAACAAGGGTGATGAAGCGGCAATTACAGCTATTAAGATGGCCGAATTTTCTGTAACTTTAAATAATAGTTTGCGTTAAAGCTATCACGGCGAGATTTAAACCTGCCTTCAATGGCTGACCGTTTAAAATTGGTATTCTTTTTGAATGCCATGAAGTAGTTATATCACAAACACTTAAATACGATGAAAAAATTAATTTACATTGCGTTATTTTCTTTACTGTTAGGAAGCTTATCTTCATGTTCAGATAGGTTATGCCCTGCGTACTCTTCTTACCCAAGAAGCGGACGTTAACAGGAGGGTGTCATATTTTGACATTTATATAAAACTGAACCTGGAAATCTGCTGTTTTGCGTTATAAGCGTATATAAGCTTATTTTATTATTTATGAATTGGACTACACTCGAATCAGCAGCGCAAATAGAGGAAATCAAAAATCAGCAGCAATACAGTGTTATTTTTAAGCACAGTACGCGCTGCTCGATCAGTATGATGGTTAAAAAGCGGTTTGAAATGGACTGGGATAAACTTCCGGGAAATTTACCGCTTTATTTTTTGGATCTGATCAAATACCGTTCACTATCAAATCAAATCGCAGATGACTTCCAGGTTCATCATGAATCACCCCAACTGCTATTGATCAAGGACGGATCCTGCATCCTTGATCTTTCCCACGGAGAAATATCGGTCGAAGAGGCGTTATCTGTTATAAAAAATTAATGTCACTAAAGTTAACAGTCTGTAGCTATTTCAGGACAATTATAAACAGACGATTAAATAAGTTATCTTTTTAGTTTTAAAAAATTTACAATTCGGCGTTTTCTTTAACCGGCCATCCAAAATCTACTGTTTTTTTCAGATCTTCATGAACGCTGTAATAAACCGGGCAGGTAAGCGCCGCCCGTTCAAGCATCGCCTGTTCCTGTTCGGTATATTGTTTCGGAAATTTAAAGCTTATAATTATTTCAGCAACCCGGCGCGGATCGGCAGCCATAATCTTGGTGATGGAACAGGTGGTATTATCTATATCAATATTATGCGCGCGTGCTTTGATACCCATAATGGTAAGCATGCAGCTCGCCAGCGAAGCCGATAAAAGATCGGTTGGTGAAAACGCCTCGCCCTTTCCCTGGTTATCAACCGGGGCATCTGTAATAATTTTTGTGCCCGATTGTACGTGGGTTGCTTCCGTTCTTAGTCCGCCAAGGTAAACAGTTTCTATTGTTGCCATGTCTAAATTAAATTATATACAAAGCTAAGTTTAAACTTTAGTTTTTAAACTTTTCATCTGTCATTTTTATCTTTCAAATGCCATGTTTAATACCGGTCGTTCAAAGTTTACAAGCTTTTTAACTATTTTTGCGTCATGATCGATTTGCCGGTAGTTCCTGTAAGCCAACCCCAGCGCAAACCCGACTGGCTTCGGGTAAAGCTGCCTGTTGGTAAAGACTATGCGCACGTACGCAGCCTGGTTGATACACATAAACTGCATACCATCTGTGAAAGCGGCAACTGCCCCAATATGGGCGAATGCTGGGGCGCAGGTACAGCCACGTTTATGATATTGGGCAATATCTGTACACGCTCCTGCTCGTTTTGCGCGGTTGCCACCGGCCGGCCGTTAGCGGTCGATGCCGATGAACCAAACAGGGTTGCCAATTCGGTTAAACTGATGCAGGTTAAGCATTGTGTAATTACCTCGGTTGACCGTGACGACCTGAAGGACGGCGGTTCAATTATATGGGCCGAAACGATCAACGCCATACGCCGTGAAAGCCCCGGAACAACCCTGGAAACTTTGCTGCCCGACTTTAGAGGGATTTGGGAAAACCTGGAGCGCGTGTTGGAAACCAGGCCCGAAGTGGTGTCACACAACCTTGAAACCGTGCGACGTTTAACTCGCGAGGTGCGAATACAAGCAAAATATGATCGTAGCCTTGAGTGTTTGAAACATGTTTCATTAGCCGGGTTACGGACAAAATCGGGCATCATGCTTGGTTTAGGCGAGACGGAAGACGACATTTTGGAGGCTATGGACGACTTGCTTGACGCCGGCGTTCAAATATTAACCCTGGGCCAGTACCTGCAGCCCACACGCAGCCATCATCCCGTGATCGACTGGATACACCCCGATCAATTTGCACGACTAAAAGAGACCGGACTTGATAAAGGATTTAAATATGTAGAGAGCGGCCCGCTTGTCCGATCATCCTATCACGCAGAAAAACATCTGTTTGAATTGTGATAAATCCTCTCTATCTTCATCACGTTGACCAGGCAAAGTAAAATATCACTTCCGGAAGAAGAATTAGTGCGTGCATTAAGGAGTCGCGAAAAAATTGCGATGGAAGCGCTGTATGACATGTACTCGGCATCGTTGTACGGTGTTATTTTGCGGGTGATTGTTGAAACTGAGATAGCCGAAGATGTGTTGCAGGATACATTTGTCAAGATATGGCATTCGTTTTCGAGCTATGATGCCGAAAAGGGCCGCTTATTTACCTGGATGGTAAATATTGCACGCAATTTAGCTATTGATAAGCTACGCTCGAAAGACTATAAAAATCAAAATAAAAACCAGGACATTGATAATACCGTAACTATTATCGACGAACAAAGAAACTCGGTTTACAAGCCGGAGCTGTTGGGCGTTAAGGAGTTGGTGGAAACATTAAAGCCCGAGCAAAAGGCTATACTCGACCTCGTTTACTTTAAAGGGTATACCCATGTGGAGGCAGCGGATGAGCTGGGCGTTCCTTTAGGAACGATAAAAACAAGATTACGGATGGCTGTTCAGCAACTCAGAAAATATTTTAATTGAAGTGGAAGATATAAAAGCATATATTGAATCGGGCATTTTGGAGCTTTACGTTTTGGGGGATGTAACCCCGGCCGAAAAGCTGCAGGTGGAGGAGATGGCTTTAAAACATCCCGCTATAAAAGCTGAACTGGCAGAGATCGAAAAATCGATGGAACTATATGCTAAACGTAACGCCGTTGAACCTCCTGAGCATTTACGTGATCGGATATTAAATAGTGTGCTTACCAATTTTGCCGATGACCGCAATTTCGGCAGAACTAATACAGGTACGGCCCCGGATAATATTGTTGCACTACCTGTCCAAAGGAGCTATAATTTTTATAAATATGCGTTTGCCGCCTGCCTTGCTTTATTGCTTGCAAGTAGCATTGCTTTGATAACATTATATAATCAGCTGCAGCAGTCAAATAATCAGCTGGCTGTGTTGCAAACTGATAAACAGCATTTTGCGAATAGAGTAAACCTAATGGACCATGAGTTGAGTGTGTTCCGGAACCCTTCTTTCAAGTTCATGAAACTAAAAGGAACAGCTCATGCCCCGTCTGCCGTGCTTATGGTTGCTTGGAATCCTGTTAACAAAAAGGTGATGATAGACATGGGCAGCATGAAAATGCCTGCAAATGATAAAAATCACCAGTATCAGTTATGGGCCCTCGTAGGCAACAAACCGGTCGATCTTGGTGTTTTTGACATGAAGTCTGACTCGACTGATATGAAAGAGATGAAATCTATCGCTTCTGCCAACGCATTTGCTGTTACCCTTGAACCACGCGGCGGAAGCGCATCGCCAACAATGGACCAAATGATGGTTATCGGTCAGTTTTAACAGCCCTTTTTCTTCCCGTTCTCTCCTGCATTTTTATCCATAAATCAATCGAAATTTTGTCACTGTTAAAACAATGTTGCAGGGTAAGTTGTTGGTAACTATAATTTTACAACCAAACCGGTTGGTTAAAGTAACAAAACGCCCTCTTCAAACGTCTATTGATTAGCAGATTTGTGACAACATAAGGATATCTGTTCTGCGTGTTTTAAATCTGTGCATAATTTGAGTATTAGTTCTTTATAAGATCAGTTAATAGTTAATCGAAAAAGGCAGTACAATACTTACTGCCTTTTTTTATGCCATTAATTTTGCCATTGTAACCGGCAGGTGCGAAGTAAGCTGATGAGGCGTAACCACATTCATCCGGTTGGGCAAAGCCAACTCATCGCCTGCTTTGCCATGAATATAGCATCCTATAATACACGCTTCTTCGGGGGAATATTTTTGTGCCAGTAACGAGGTGATAACACCGGTTAGCACATCGCCCATGCCACCGGTAGCCATAGCTGGATTACTCGTCGTATTAAAATATACTTTGCCTTCGGGTGATATGGTTAACGTATAATCGTTTTTTAATACGATAAAAAACTTATGCTCCTGTGCTTTTTGAATTCCCATTTGCATCCGCTGCCACCAGTTAGTATGTTCGCCAAATAGCCGGTCGAATTCTTTCATGTGCGGTGTAAGGATACTGTTTTCGGGTATCTCGCGCCAAAGTTCTCTATGGACAGCCAGCAAGTTCAAGGCGTCGGCATCAATCACCAACGGTTTTTTAAAATTGGCTAAAATATCTGTAAGCAACATAAGCGCGTCTTCTTCTTTACCTAAGCCCGGCCCTATCCCGATTGCAGAAAAACTATCCCATCCAATTTTAGATATTTCAAACCCGCTTCTTACCAATGCCATAATTTCGGGCATATAACAGTTTAATGCGGTAAGGCCGCTGGCCGGTACACATGCCGTGGTTAAACCCGAACCTGCATATACACAAGCTGACGCACTCAGCAAGGCCGCACCCATGGTTTCTGCCTGCCCGGCAACGATAAGCGAATGTCCGTAAGTCCCTTTATTAGTAAACCGGGTACGCGGCCGCAGCATTTTCCGGATATCTTTTTCTTCAGTAGCCTGGTAGGGCGAATGCAACGAACGGACAAATGTTTCGTCAATGCCAATATTCACTGCTTCCCAGCATTTGATGTGGGGTGCCGACTCCCGCAGTAAAAAGTTAATTTTCGGCGCCTGGAAGGTGATTACCAGGTCGGCCCTTAAAACAGCTGCATCCCCCGGAATCTCGCCATCGGTGAAAAGCCCCGTCGGTACATCAACCGCTACTGTTGTCTTTTTCAGGCCGTTGAGGTGGTTAATAAGCCGCTTGTAGTCGCCCTCCAGCGGCTTATTTAAGCCACTGCCCAATAATGCGTCGATTATAACGTCGCTTTCTTCCGGCGGCAGGTTAGCCGCTGCACCAATTTCCGATATTGGAACATGCGTTTGTTTCAGGCGGTTAAAATTTACATTAAAATCGTCAGAGGCTTTTTTTGTAAAACGTGCAATTTTAACATTCAGGGCGTTGTAGTGGTGGTCACCCAGCATTCTTGCTATAGCCAGGCCATCCCCGCCGTTATTACCTGTGCCGCAATAAATGGTTATGGATTTTTCTTTATTGGGGAAGTGATTAATAAACCAGCCTACGAAAGCTTTCGCCGCACGTTCCATCAAATTCAGCGATGAAATCGGTTCATGGGTTATGGTGTAAGCATCAGCTTCACGGATTTGGGGGGCAGTTAACAACGGGAGCATACTACCTAAAGATAAGATTGTTTATTTTGTTTGTTAAACAAACTTTATACAAATTTCCGGGCGGCAGCAAAACTATCCACCTGCTTTTTTAACCTTGTAACCTTCGGCCTGCAGCAGTATTAAAATTTTATCCCTGAAGTCGCCTTGTATCAATATCTCGCCGTCTTTAACCGAGCCGCCAACGCCACACCTGGTTTTGAGCTTTTTGCCGATCATCTCGAGATCGGCAATAGTACCTACAAAACCTGCAATGCTTGTTACCAGTTTGCCGCCGCCTTTTCGGTCGAGGTAAATTTTAAGATTTTGCTGCTGCGGAGGTAAAGTCGCGGGAGAGTTGCTGGTATTTTCCTTATATTGAAAATCCGGATCTGTAGAATATACTACCCCTGTAAAGTTTTTTTTTGACATAATTATAAGTCAAAATTAAAAATTAAAAAGTCAAAATAGCCAGAATGTTAACTCAATAAGCTTTTGAATTTAAACTTTTGACTTTCTATAATCTCCTACTATAACTTTCAATGAATTCGGTACCAGCTCAATTTCAGTCTGCGCTCCTGTGATCTGGGGTTCCCCATCAAGATGTACCGGGCCGGGACCTCTTCGTTTTATATGAATATGTTTACCCCGGATGATTTCGAGATACTTCGTGCTATCGGTTCTCTTAGTGAGCATGCGTACGCCCATTTCAAGTAATCTCCAGAAAGGGAATTCTTTTATAATACAAATGTCCAATAATCCATCCTGTACCGAGGCGTGAGGCGAGATATGCGCGTTGTTACCATATTGGGATGAATTGGCAAAGCTTAGCATAAATGCTTCCCGTTCGTACGAAGTGCCATCGACCTCAATGTGGTAGGTTTCGGGTTTATATTTATTAAATTCCTGTATAGACGATACCAGGTAAGTAAAGAAACCGCGTTTTCGTCGTTTCGCAAACACTTCGCTGATATGCGCATCAAAACCCATACCGGCCATATTAAAAAAGGGCCTGCCATTGACTTTAGCAGAGTCTATCACTTCAACACGACTGGTGTTTAATGCCCGGATAGCTTTTGGCGCATTCATTGATATACCCAGGAAACGTGCGAGCCCATTGCCAGAACCATAAGGAACTATTCCCAGCATCGTATCGGTGCCTACAATGGCAGATGCCACTTCATTCACAGTACCATCTCCGCCTACAGCCACAATAAGATCGAATTTATTTACAGCCTCCTTGGCGATCTGCCTGGCATGGGCAGGGCCATCGCTGTAAACGATAACTGCCTCAAATTTGGCTGCATCCAGGTATTTTTTTATCAATTCCGGAACGTCATCCTTTTTTTTTCCTCCCGATATAGGATTGATGATAAATAAAGCTTTTCGTTCCAATTAAATATATTTTCTGCTGCCAAAAGTAAATCTATTTTCGGCTTTGTAAAAATTGTTTTATTTTAGCGGCCTGAAAGTGGACTGATTTAATGCCCGCAACCGATAACTACCAGTGCGGACTGGATTGCAACCACGTAAAAAAGTGCTAAAACCATGCTTCTTTTTACTGCGGATCCCTTTAAAACGCTTCTTTCATTTAAAAACAGTGCTTATTCAGCGTTAAATTAATTTATTAGTAAAATTTATGTCATATTTATTTACGTCCGAGTCAGTATCAGAAGGACACCCGGATAAAGTTGCCGATCAGATATCAGATGCATTAATCGACCAGTTTTTAGCCTTTGATCCCGATTCAAAAGTTGCCTGTGAAACGCTTGTTACAACAGGCCTGGTAGTATTAGGTGGCGAGGTAAAATCAAAGGCCTACCTCGATGTTCAAAAGATTGCCCGCGAAGTAATCAATAAAATAGGTTACACGAAGGGGGAATATATGTTCGATGGTAACTCATGTGCGGTATTATCGGCGATTCACGAGCAATCGCCTGATATTAACCAGGGTGTTGAACGTACGGCAAAAGAAGAGCAAGGCGCCGGCGACCAGGGGATGATGTTCGGCTACGCCACTATCGAAACAGACAACTACATGCCGTTGGCATTGGATATTGCGCATGCTTTATTAATTGAGTTGGCCGCTATTCGCCGCGAAAATACAGATATTAAATACTTGCGTCCTGATGCAAAATCGCAGGTAACGCTGGAATACGATGATAACAACCAGCCTGTCCGCATTGATGCGATCGTTATATCAACCCAGCATGATGATTTTGATGAAGAAAAAACCATGCTCGAGAAGATCAGCAAAGATATTATCAGCATACTTATTCCACGGGTTAAAGCTAAGTATGCCAAATACGCGCATTTCTTTGGCGATGGTATAAAATACCATATTAACCCAACCGGTAAATTTGTGATCGGCGGTCCGCATGGCGACACTGGTTTAACAGGCCGCAAAATTATTGTGGACACGTACGGTGGCAAAGGGGCTCACGGTGGTGGAGCATTCTCTGGTAAGGATCCTTCAAAGGTCGACCGTTCAGCAGCTTACGCAACCCGTCACATTGCCAAAAACCTGGTGGCTGCCGGTGTTTGCAACGAAGTATTGGTGCAGGTGTCATACGCTATAGGTGTGGCCCAGCCTATGGGTATCTATGTAAATACTTATGGTACTGGTAAGGTTGGCTTAACAGACGGCGAAATAGCGAAAAAGGTAGAATCTATATTCAATATGACGCCTTATGCCATTGAAACACGGTTTAAGCTGCGCAACCCTATTTATAGCGAAACTGCCGCTTACGGCCACTTCGGCAAACCGAGTCAAACAGTTACTAAAACTTTTGTAAGTCCCGAAGGAAGGGTTGTGAATAAAGAAGTGGAACTGTTTACCTGGGAAAAACTCGATTACGTAGATAAGGTAAAGCAAGCTTTCGGCTTGTAATTGATCAAATTACTACTTACTACCCTAACTTCATACGAAAGGCCGGAATTCAATTCCGGCCTTTTTTTGCAATTGATAACCGCCTGAGGACTTGATGTTTAATATAAGTCGCCCCTCTTTGAGCGAGTAGTCTAATCACCGATGGGGTCAATGGTTGCGTTCTCTACCATCAGCATCACAGTCTTTTTAGGCGCCCTGGTGCGGTGCATAACGCCTTTGGTGACCGTTAGTCCCTGCATAGGCGCCAGTTCAACAGTTTTATCTTCCAGGTCGATATATAATTTCCCATCCAGTACAAAAAAGAATTCGTCGTCATTATCGTGCTTATGCCAATGGTATTCGCCTTCCACAATCCCGATGCGGGCTACACTATCGTTGATTTTAGTGAGGGTTTGATTAAACCATTTTTCCTTGTTCTCCGCAACGATTGCAGGTACGTCGATCAGTTCAAGATGATCATACTTAATATTCATCTGCTGGTTGTAATTGTATTTGGCTGACATACTAAACGGGTTTAATTTTTGTTGGAATATAACTTTTATAAAAGTAGGCAATTCAACAATACTAAATAATACGCCGGTTTTTTTATCGGTTTTTAAAGCTTGTTTGTTAACCCAACGTTATTATTTAACCAATAACTTGCATCTCCTTTAAATTTTCACTAAATATCCGTACCTTTGCGCCAAATTTAGAGGCGCATTTACATGCAGAAAATAAGAAATATAGCGATCATCGCACACGTTGACCACGGCAAAACTACCTTGGTTGATAAGATTTTACACAGCTGTGCTACCTTCAGGGACAACGAGCAAACCGGCGAACTGATATTAGACAGCAACGACCTGGAGCGCGAACGTGGTATTACCATCGTTTCAAAAAACGTTTCGGTACGGTACAAAGACGTTAAGATAAACATTATAGATACCCCTGGTCACGCCGACTTTGGGGGCGAAGTGGAGCGCGTATTGAAAATGGCCGACGGCGTGTTGTTGCTTTGCGACGCCTTTGAGGGCGCGATGCCCCAAACCCGTTTTGTAACACAAAAAGCTTTGGCATTAGGCTTAAAGCCGATTGTTGTTGTAAACAAGGTAGATAAGGAAAACTGCCGTCCCGAAGAGGTTTATGAGCAAATATTTGAATTGTTTTTTAACCTGGAAGCGACTGAAGATCAACTGGATTTCCCGGTAATATATGGCTCTTCAAAACAGGGCTGGATGAGTACCGACTGGAAAGTGCCTACTGATAATATTTTTCCATTGATGGACGCAATTTTGGAAACTATTCCCCCGGCGCCGATTAGTGAAGGTACCTTACAAATGCAGATAACCTCGTTGGATTATTCTTCATTCGTTGGCCGGATAGCCATTGGCCGCGTAGCTCGTGGTACCATTAAGGAAAATATGCCGGTATCATTGGTAAAACGCGATGGTACTATTCAAAAATCAAGAATAAAAGAGCTATATACGTTTGAAGGGCTCGGGAAAGTGAAAGCGACCTCGGTTAGTTCTGGTGATATTTGTGCTGTAGTGGGTATTGAAGGTTTTGACATCGGCGATACCATAGCTGATTTTGATAACCCCGAGCAATTGTCGGTTATTAAAATTGACGAGCCGACCATGAACATGCTGTTCACCATCAATACCTCGCCGTTTTTTGGCAAGGAAGGAAAATTTGTAACCTCACGCCATTTGCGCGACAGGCTGTATAAAGAAATGGAGAAAAACCTGGCGCTGAAAGTTGTCGAAACCGATTCGCCCGATTCATACCTGGTATATGGACGCGGTATCCTTCACTTATCGGTATTGATTGAAACCATGCGCCGCGAAGGATACGAATTACAGGTAGGACAGCCGCAGGTTATCGTAAAAGAAATTGACGGCGTTAAATGTGAACCCATTGAAACTTTAATAGTTGATGTACCCGGCGAGGTGGCAGGAAAGGTTATTGAACTGGTAACCCAGCGCAAAGGCGACCTGCTGGTTATGGAGCCAAAGGGCGACTTACAGCATTTGGAATTCGATATTCCTGCACGCGGTATTATTGGTTTACGTAATAACGTATTAACCGCTACAGCCGGCGAGGCCATTATGGCGCACAGGTTTAAAGCCTACGAGCCATGGAAGGGAACTATTCCCGGCCGTTTAAATGGTGTATTGGTATCAATGGATACCGGTAAAACAACCGCTTTCGCTATAGATAAATTGCAGGATAGGGGCCGTTTCCATATTGACCCGGGAGTGGATGTTTACGAAGGACAAGTGTTAGGCGAGCACATCCGCGATAATGATTTGGTTATTAATTTAACCAAAGGCAAACAGTTAACTAACATGCGTGCATCCGGCAGTGATACTAACGTACGTATTGCCCCGGCTATTAAATTTTCGCTTGAGGAGTCAATGGAATATATACAAGCTGATGAATATATCGAAGTTACGCCGCAAAGCATCCGCATGCGTAAAATATTCCTGAACGAAAACGAACGGAAAATAAATGCCAAGAAGTTTGTGAACCAGTAATTAATCGCTGCTGAAATTCACTTCGGAATATTCATAACGGTGCGTTAATATACTTATTAACGCACCGTATCTTTTCGTACCGATGTTACAACGGTACAATTATCCCTCCTAAAAAGTTCGGTCGCCACTGCGCGTGCCACAATCATATTTTGAAAATAATTATCACATTACTTAAAACCAATGAATTATTTGCTTGTTTATTAATCAACTTTTGTTTGCCTATCGTATTGGATTTTTGTACACGATCAACTAAACATATCACTATGAAAAAACTTTTTTTTGTAATAGCTGTTGGCGTAGCCCTGCTAAATTCATGTTCAAAGAACATTACTCCCGCTCCCGAAACGCTTAAAGGGATACTTTTAGGCAAAGATACATTAACCATGTACGTTGGCGATACGAGGCAGCTGCCATATACCTTGACACCTTCCGATATTAGCACAAAAACACTAACCTTTAAGTCATCCGATTCGACAATAATTTCGATATCAAACAGCGGGCTTTTGACCGCACGGAAAACGGGGTTATCTGTAGTTTCTGTAACCAACCAGGATAAAACTGTTTCGGTGGAAGCTTTAGTGTCGGTATTGCCCAAACGGGTAATAGATAGTTTGAAGGTTGGTCTTATCGCTTACTACCCATTCAACTACGATAGTGCCGTGGATTCATCCGGGAACGGCAATGACGGGACGATCTACGATATAACTTCGGTTTCCGACCGGTTTGGGAAGCCGAATTCTGCATTCTATTTTAATGGCGTAAGCAGTTACATTGATGTAAAGGATAACGCGGCTTTGAGGTTAAGCAATACAGATTTTACACTCAATTCATGGGTTAATATGCCAAATTACAGTGCTTCATATGGCAGCCTGGTACTCAGTAAAAGAGGGCCTAATTCAAGCAATGGCTGGATATATGGCGTTGGCGGTTATGGCAATTTAACGAACAGTGTGGGCGCACTTGGTACGATAACGTACAATGTTTCGGGCGGCCCTGATCCGTATGCCGCCGGAAAAGTTACGGTTGGCCTCAATCAATGGCACATGTTAACTGTTGTTTATAGCTTTCAAAAGAAACAGGCGTCAATTTATGTAGATGGTGTTTTAGATACGGTAACCAGCAATATCCCGTCGCCTAATGCATTAACAACAAGCGATATGTTTATAGGGGCGGATAGCCAGGGTTCTTTTAATCCAAGCGCTTCGAGCTATTTTGTAAAGGGGAAGATAGACGATATAAGAATATATGGCAGAGCGCTGAATGTTAGCGAAATTTCAAAATTATATCATCTTACCCATTAATAATGCAAACTGGTTGTTAAAAACAAAGGGCCGGCATTTATGCCGGCCCTTTGTTTTTAACTCGCTTAAAGGCCATAAGTATTTTTCAATAACGTAAACAAATAAGTTTAAATTTGCCAAATGAACGGCAATAGCAGATTAAAGCCTACACTGTTTTCTACAAGATATGTACATTTAACAAAGCTGCGCGACGCAACTTTGAAGACTATGCGTGAATTAACTGAGGCAGATAAAACATGTACACTGATCGATTTTGGTTGTGGAGACATGCCTTACAGATCGGCTATTGAGCCATTGGTTGGTAAATATATCGGTGTAGACCTCGACTTAAATCCTAAAGCCGATCATCACATAGACTATGACAGCAAAACCACATTGCCGGATAATTATTGTGATATTATTCTTTCGAACCAGGTTTTAGAGCATGTGGATTCTCCGCATAGCTATTTGTCTGAAGCTCTGCGTATTTTAAAACCCGGTGGCAGTGCTATTTTTACTACCCACGGTTATTGGTATTACCACCCAACTCCCTACGATTACTGGCGTTGGACAAGCGCCGGTCTTAAAAAAACGATTGAAGCTGAAGGATTTCAAATTAAATCATTTCATGGCATAATGGGACTTGCGGCAAGTGGTATACAGCTTTTTCAGGATGCCATTTTGTTAAAACTGCCAAAAGTATTAAATCCGCCCTTTGCCTTCGTTATGCAAAGCTTTATCAGGCTGTTTGATAAAATACATTCACAGGAGCAAAGGGACCGCGACGCTTCTCTGTATGTAGTGGTCGTTCAAAAACCAATCCGTTAAAATTGATGAAGCCTTTTAACCTTTGTATTATAAAGCCTAATGAGGATTCATTTTCTGAAACATTTATACAGGAGCATATAAACCGCCTGCCCGGTAATAAGAAGGTAATTTATGGCGGTGCTTTTCCGCTATATGATGATCGTGGCAAGTATTTAATTAAGTCAAAAACTAGCTTGTTAAGCTACCTGTTTCAAAAAAAAATACTGAAGAGAAAAAATATTCCGGTGCGAAATAAGGCGTTAGCAGCGTATCTTACCAGGGAAAAAATCGATGTTGTTTTTGCCGAATATGGCATGGTGGGGGCAATGGTTACACCCGCCTGCAAAATGGCAAATGTTCCGCTGATTATTCATTTTCATGGTGCCGATGTGCATCATCAGCCTACTATAAAAGAGTATTTGCCTTTTTATCAGGAGGCTTTTTTATATGCAAGTTACCTTGTTTCCGTATCTGGTGTTATGACACAGGAACTTGTTAAGTTAGGCGCTCCGCCCGAAAAGATAGTTACGGCATCTTGTGGTGTTGATACGCTAACATTTCCCGTGATTGATATTTCTCATTCCGACAGGAACTTTTTATCGGTTGGCCGTTTCGTCGAAAAAAAATCACCTGTTTCGGTTGTGCGGGCTTTTAAAATAGTAAGTGAAAAATTTCCCGATGCCCATCTTTGGATGGCGGGAAATGGTCCCTTATTCAATGAGACCAATGATTTAATTAAGCATTTGAATCTGGAATCTAAAATTACTTTAACCGGTGTTGTGAATACTGATCAGTTAAAGAAATTGATGCAGCAATCCCGTTGTTTTGTTCAGCATTCAGTAACCGCGGATAATGGCGACAAAGAAGGGACGCCTGTCACCATACTTGAAGCCGGATCATCAGGCCTGGCTATAGTTAGTACCTTGCATGCCGGCATTATGGAAGCGGTTATAAATGGTGAAACAGGTTACCTGGTTGATGAACATGATATTGATGGCATGGCCCATTATATGATAAAAATTGCTGCTGACGTTAAGCTTGCTTCTGAACTTGGAATCAAGGAAGCAGCACATATCCGTAAGTGCTATGATATAAATGACAGAATCAATACTTTAACCTCGATACTCGAAGATTCAATAAAAAAAAACTAATATGCTAAAAGATATTCTACATAAAATCCTCAATAAATACGGTTATGACCTGGTTAAACCTGACAAACGATTGGTTGTAAACGGGCTGCCGGCTGATTTTGATAAAAATACCATTGATACCTATAAAAGGGTAAAGCCATACACCATGACTACGCCCGAGCGCATAGCTGCTATATGCAATGCGATAAATTATTTGGTTGAAAATAATATCGGAGGTGATGTTGTTGAATGTGGTGTTTGGCGTGGAGGGAGTACTATGGCTGCTATTGATACTTTGCTAAAAGCAGGAGATCAAAGCAGAGAAATTTATCTTTATGATACATTCGAGGGAATGTCTGAACCAACTGAACTTGATAAGCTTTCTACCGGAACGGTAGCCGATGAATTATTAAAAACCAGCGACAAAGATGATCCAACATCAGTTTGGTGTTTTTCGACTTTAGAAGAAGTGCAAACTAACGTCAGCAGTTTAAAATATCCGGCCAATTTGGTGCACTATATTAAAGGTAAGGTTGAGGATACAATACCGTCTACTCTTCCCTCGAAAATTGCTTTGTTAAGATTGGATACCGACTGGTACGAGTCCACAGCTCATGAATTGAAATATCTATATCCATTATTGGTTCCGGGCGGTGTAATTATCATTGATGATTACGGGCACTGGGAAGGGGCGAGAAAAGCGGTTGATGAATATATTTCCGGCAACAAATTGCCGTTGTTGCTAAACCGCATTGATTACACCGGCCGTATTGGTGTAAAATATTAAACCGAAATGGGGATAGTTAAAAAACAGGTATATAAAAACACCCTGGTATCATATGCAGGAATGGTGATCGCATATGTAAATACCATTTTATTATTCCCGTTTTTTGTTACAAATGAGCAGTATGGTTTATATAATTTACTGATTAGCTTATCGGTACTATATTCTCTTATTGCTTCTTTAGGCATTCCAGGGATTGTTGCCAAATATTTCCCATTTTATCGGACTGAAGACGGCACCCATCATGGTTTTATCCACTTGACAGCAATAATATCAGCAGGCGGCTTTTTGATTTTAACATTGCTGCTATTTCTTTTAAAGCCCGTCATATTAAGTCAGTATGTGCACAATTCACCCCTATTTGTAAAATATTACTACTACTTAATACCGTTAACATTATTTACTATTTTTTTCAATTTTCTCGAAGTCACAGGGCGGGTGATTTATCGAACCATATTTTCGAGCTTTTTGCGCGACGTGCTGGTTCGGCTTATTACAACAGCTTTACTATTAATGCTGGCAGTACGATGGATCGATTTCAATGGCTTTATCGTGTTTTATATAGCAAGTTGGGGAGTGATATCCATCCTGCTATTATTATCGTTGTTTGTTACCAAAAAGTTTTCGTACCGACTGGGTGAATCAAGATTCGGAAAAATAAAAAAGAAAGAAATTCTGAATTATGGGTTTTACACGATGATCTCTGTTGCCATTTATGTTTTGTTGCAGAAGGTGGATGTTATCATGCTAAGCTCCATAGTAGGCGATGCGGTACAGGGTGTGTATAGCTGGTATTTTAATATTGCAATAGTTATCAGCATACCGGCTCAGGCACTTAGCAGAACTACGTACCAGATCGTCGCGGATTCATGGAAAGCTAAAAACATGCATAATATTGCAGATATATACCAAAAAACCTCAATCATCCAAATGGTAATAGGGTGTCTGCTTTTTGTTGGAATTATCATAAATAAAGACAATTTATTAGCCATCGTTCATGACAATCTTAAGGCACAGCAATTTAATGTGGTCATTCTTATCGGGCTCGGATTTTTGGTTGACATTACCGGTGGGCTCAATACTTATATCATCACAACCTCCCATAAATATAAGGTGGTAACCGTATTTGTGATTGCTTCCAGCATATTTTGCATAGGATTGAATTATATACTTATTCCAAAATATGGCGGGATAGGAGCTGCGATTGCTTATTTAATGACAATGATCGGGCTTAACTTTTGTACATGGTTTTATATAAAACTAAGGTTCAATATGCAGCCATTTACTTACAAGCATTTAATTGTAATACCCATTGCCTTTATAAGTTATTTAGCAGGTCATTTTTTTTGGAAAGCACCCAATTTGTATTTAGATATCTTGTTACGAAGCGGAGTTACCGCCGCTATCTATTTATCGTTTATTTATTATCTAAAAATTTCAGATGATTTAAATGAAAAGTATGGGAGCTTGATAAATAAATGGATTTTAAGAAGTAATAAATAACGTAATATTTAATCTGACTCAGGCGCGAATCAGCTATTTCTTTAGCAGGGTCGTTTTACATAAATAGCTTTCAATTATTTTCCGTAGCGAATCAGCCTAAGAAGTGATACAAGTGAAGCTAAAATTTTATCTTCGCATATTATGCATCAACCCCTCACAAGCGGCACCGTCAAAAACGCGTACGACGAGTTTTACCAGGAACATGACGAAGCCTGGCGTATGCTGGGCGCTAAATACAAGGCACAGCATATCATTGATGTTTGCAAAGGCCATACTTTCAAAAAGGTGCTCGAAGTTGGCGCCGGTGACGGGAGCATTTTGAAATTATTGGCCGACCAAAATTTTGCGCCGGAGTATCATGCCGTGGAAATATCGGAAAGCGGCGTAGGGCATATCCTGTCCCGGAATATTAATAACTTGTTATCTGTTCAGCTGTTTGACGGTTACCAGTTGCCCTTTGAGGACGACAGCTTCGACCTGATCATACTTTCGCACGTGTTGGAGCATGTTGAGCACGAGCGTATGTTATTACGCGAGATGAAACGGGTTGCCCGGCATTTTGTTATCGAGGTTCCGCTTGATTACCGGAAGGGTGTAGATACGCGCATCAAGCACTTTTTAGCTTATGGGCATATCAATGTATATACGCCAACGTCGCTTCGTTATTTATTGGGTACTGAGGGATTTGAACTGGAAAAAGACCTGACTTCGATGATCGAGCCCGAAGTCACCAAATTCAATACCTATATCAATCAAAAAAAACCAAAAGGCTTTATAACCGACTTGAAAATCTCATTTGAATTTGCGGTTAAAAACTCACTAACGAAATTGTTCGGCAAAAAACTGGACGAGAAATTTGCAAATGCCTATACCGTGCTTTGCCGGAAGGCTGATAAACAGATAAATATATTCTGAAAATTAGTGCTCATTCATGCAAAACCCCGCCCCGATAGCCTTATTCGTTTATAACCGGCCCGAACATACACGGCGGACTATATCTTACCTGCAAAAAAACTTACTGGCTGATGAATCGCGGTTGTTTATCTTCTCGGATGCAGCGAAAACGGATGGCGATAAAACAAAGGTAGAAGAGGTAAGGCAGCAGCTGAAAAAGATTGAAGGCTTTAAGGTGGTAAAAGTTATTGAACGTAAGCAAAACCTGGGGCTCGCCAATTCTATTATCAGCGGCGTTACCCAGTTGGTAAATGAATATGGCAAAGTTGTCGTTTTTGAGGATGACCTTATTTCATCCCCTTTTACTTTACAATATTTTAACGAGGCTCTCACGCGTTACGCTGATGAACCAAAGGTAATGCATATTGGTGCATACATGTATAACCTGCGTAACAAAGATCTGCCGCAAACTTTTTTTTTCAGGGCTGCTACCAGTTGGGGTTGGGCCACATGGGCCAGGGCATGGAAAGATTTTGAGCCGGATGCCGGTAAATTGATTGACCAGTTCGATACAAAGAAGATCAGCCGGTTTTCAATCGAAGGAACAATGAATTTCTGGAAACAGATCGAAGGATTTAAAGCCGGTAAAAACGATTCCTGGGCCATACGCTGGTACGCCTCTATATTTTTAAAGAACGGCTTAACGTTAAATCCCGCAATTTCACTTATCCACAATATCGGTAACGACGGTACCGGTATTCATTCCAATAAGGAAAACATCTACCACGTGCAGGTGGCAAAGCATCCTGTAACGCAATTTCCGACTGTAATTACAGAAGACCAGCATGCCTACCAGGCCATTAAACAATTCCTAAAAAACCGGAAAGGCAGTTTACTGCAAAGGGGGTTACGGTTTATAAAGCAGATGCAGGTAAAATATCTTACAAAAAGATCGTAAGGTTGTTTTTATACCTTTTTCCTGCTCGTATTCCCGCTTACAGGATATGCCTTTAGCCAAAGAAAAGTTAGCAGCCTGAAAATGAGCGTGTACAATAAATAGGTTAAAATGGCAGCGAATCCAACAAGGATTGTAATTCTTAGCACCTCGCCCATGGAGTATACGGTTTGGTGCCAGCCAGGTACAATCGCATTAAGAAAATCATTATAGATAAGCACCGAAATGATCAGGTATAACAAATAGAATGTTATAATAATGGATATTATTTTAAGTAATATGGCATGACGGCGTATCATAATTTTGATCTGGTTTTATTGTTAGACAACCAAACAACGAATTTGTTGCATTTTTACTTTACAGCCTTCACCACGATATAAGGCGAGAGCACTTTACTTTCAAACGGGATGATTTTGGTTAACACTTTGCCGGCCAGCCAGATCGTTTTAACCAATGCCTTAACCGCTCCGTTTTGTTGCGAACTGTTTTCGAGCCAGGTGCTGAACCGGCCGTGATAATAAGCTTCAATCTCACTAAGCCCTAAAGCGCGGCAATGGTCGGCCAGTAATCGGGGATTCATGCTATCAATATTGTGCTTATCATAATTATCCCGGTCGAATTTGCGCTGTACCCACCCGTTAACCCCCTTAAAATTAGGCAGGGTTATGAAAAGAACGCCGCCCGGTTTTAAAAACTGGAGATGCGTTTCAATAATGGCTTTGGTGTCGTTGAAATGTTCGATAAGCCCGAACGATAGCACCATGTCGTATAGCTTCGCGGGGCGGTAAGTAAACAAGTCAGCTTCGACGATCTCGATATCGCCCGGTTTCAGCCCGTTCTTTTCAAGCAACTGGTTAATTAACCCGTCGTGTATGTAATAGTCGAACAGGGTTGTTTCGAGGTGTTGGTACTTTTTTAAATAGGTGGCATAATATCCCGGGAAACCGCCCAGCTCAATAGCCGTTTTGATATTTTTTTCCGCAATAAGCTTAGCCAGGATATCGCCAAAAACATAGTTGGGTTTGATATGAAATATCAGGTCTTTTTTAGATTCCCAAAACGATTTCCAGAAAGCCCGGTCGGTTAAATTTTGTTCCATTAATTATAAGCTGTTTTAGCTATGCTGCTTTGCCGGTTTTTTCTCTTCTAACGCTCTCGCCGGGTTACCAACCGCAACGCAGCCGGAGGGTATATCTTTAATAACTACGCTGCCCGCGCCGATAACTACATTATCTCCGATCGTCACGTCGCCGATAATGCAAACGTTAGCCCCTATATCCACATTATTGCCAATGCGGGGGCATTTGCTGAAGGTGCCGTCGGCCAGTCTTTTATGGCCGATGGTTGTTGAGTTTCTTAATGTGCAATTTTCGCCAATAATGGTGCCCTTGTTCACTACAAGGGCCTGGCCGTGATAAAGCGAAAGCATTTTACCGATGGTTAGTTTCCGCGGCAACTCGATCCCCAATATCCACTCTACACTAAAACGGTACCACATAAGATAAGGGAAAAAGATGATCTTGGTGACGGTGTACTTATTAAAAGCCTGCAGCAGGCGGAATAAAAACATAACCAGTTGCCCTTTGAAATTCTGCCGGTTGGCTTGCCAATCCTGGAATAAATAAGCAAATGGGTTCATTGTACGGGTAACCGGGTTTAGTTAAAGTTAGTGCAGGCATATTGCCGCGTCTTCAAAAGTAAAGTTTTCATTTTAGAATTGTTATAATTGCCGGTATAATTAGCGCCGCTTAATGAAAGTAACCCTTATCAACACATCTGATGCCGGCGGCGGTGCGCCGGTAGCCTGTATGCGTCTGCTAAAAGCGCTCCGGTTAAAACAGGTGGATGCCGGTATGCTGGTGCAGGAAAAAAAAACAAATGATCCTGCTGTAAAGGTTATAGGTATAGGTTGGCCGGGCAGGTTAAAAGCCGCATTCGACTTTTTTTACGAGCGCATTCCTTTCATTTTATTCAAAGCAAAAAACAAGTCTTTACGGTTTGCCTTCTCAACTGCCAACGTGGGCACCGACATTAGCGATAACCAGGAAATTTTAAATGCCGATATTTTGCACCTGCACTGGACAAATTTTGGCTACCTTTCAATTAACGATCTAAAAAAGTTATTTAACGCCGGTAAACCGGTCGTTTGGACCTTGCACGATATGTGGGCTTTTACCGGCGGCTGCCACTACTCCGGCGGTTGTGATCATTTTATCAATCACTGCGGCGATTGCTGGATGTTGCGCGATGCAGACGAACATGACCTGTCGTTTACCGGCTGGACCAGGAAAATGGATATGTTTAAGCATACGAAGAATGTGGTTTTTGTGACCTGCAGTCATTGGCTGGCAAATGTTGCACGTACGAGTTCGTTATTAAAAGACTTCCGCATCGAAACCATACCCAATCCGATCGATACCACCATTTTTTTACCTAAAGACAAAGCTACTGCCCGGGAAAAATGGCATATCGCGGCCGATGCAAAAATCATTTTGTTTGGTGCGGCCAATATCATGGACAGGCGCAAAGGCATTACCTACCTTGTTGACGCCCTTGCGGAGTTGAAAAAAAACTATCCGGAACAAAATATTGAGATCGTTATTTTTGGAAAGAACAAATTCTTCGACGTAAGTATGCTGCCCTTTAAAGTGCATGAGTTGAACCTGATCAGTTCGCAGGATGACCTGGTTGACCTTTACAGCCTCGCTGATGTATTTGTAACACCGGCGATAGAAGATAACCTGCCCAATACTGTAATGGAGGCGCTGGCTTGCGGAACACCCGTGGTGGCGTTTAACATAGGCGGAATACCCGATATGGTTGAACATCGCCGAAACGGGTACCTGGCTGAATTTAAATCCCCTGCCGATTTCGCTGCTGGTATCCACTACGTTTTAAACACGGAAAACAAAGCTGAATTGGCTATAAACGCCAGGAAGAAGGTGCTGGATAATTTCACGAATGAAATTGTAGCAGAAAAATACATGGACTTGTATCAAACCATTTTAAATAAATGACCGGTTTGAAACCAACATTGTCAGTTATTACGGTGGTGTTTAACAATGCCCGGGATATTGAGCGTACGCTGCTTTCGGTCATCAACCAAACTTACCCGGCGATCGAGTATATTGTTATTGATGGACAATCAACCGATGGAACGCTGGAGATAATCCAACGATACAAAGACCATATTGCAAATATCATCAGCGAAAAAGATGAGGGCATTTATGATGCGATGAACAAGGGGTTGGCAATAGCCACATGTGACTATGTTATTTTTATGAATTCAGCCGATGAGTTTTATGCAAATGATACGGTTGAGCAGGTATTTGCTGCTTCGCCGGATGGAGATATTTATTACGGAGAAACAGAGATGATCAATGAAGCCGGTGAGGTTCTCGGCCAGCGCCGGCATAAAGCGCCGGAGCAGTTCAACTGGCGAAGCTTTAATTACGGCATGAGCGTAAGCCACCAGGCCATCTATATCCGTAAATCGATAACCGAACCCTTCGACCGGCAATATCAGCTTAGCGCGGATATAGACTGGATCATCCGCGCGGCTAAAAAAGCGAAAAAAATAGTCAATGTAAATCGTTATGTGGCCCGTTACCAGGTAGGAGGTATGTCAAAAGCAAAACATCGCCAAAGTTTACTCGAGCGTTTTGATATTATGAAAAAGTATTATGGTTTGGTCCCGACTGTTTTAAACCATGCCGTTATTGCCTATAACCTGGGCAAATACTGGCTGAGGAATCGAAGGACGAACGATTAAAATAACCCTTTTTGTCATTGCGAGCGATAGCGCAGCAATCTCATAGCTATGCACCACGGTCATTTATGTTGAGGAGATTGCTGCGCTATCGCTCGCAATGACATGGTTTACTTTTTCTTAACAGCCAGTTTCTTCTTCCTTACCTCGCTGTAAGCTGCTCCACCTAATGCCAGCACCAGCAGAACAGAGCCGGCCAATGAAATAGTTTCACCAGTATAATAAGATGCCGGGTGGAAGATAAACTCTATCTTATGGTTCCCAACAGGTATCTCTGCCGCGCGCAAAACGTAATTGGCCCTGAAGTACGGCTGTTCTTTCCCGTCGATCAACATTTTCCATCCCTTGTCGTAATATATCTCCGAAAAAACAGCGATCTCGGCGGTAGTTGAGCCAGATTGATAAACCAAATGGTCAGGGTTATAATGAGTCAGTTTGATCGTCGCGTTAGCATCACCGCCCAGTGCTATTTTTGTATCTATCAGGTTTTTGTACCGCTGGTCAACAATGGCTTCGTCTTTTGGCGAAAAGCTGCTTATAGCCTGCATTTCTTCGTCGGCATTTTTCGCAAATTTTACACTTTTCACAAACCAGGCATGTCCGCAGGCTGTTTGATTGGCCACCATAGCCAGGTTTTGCGATTTATCGGCCGTTATCATATACTTGGTGTTCAGCATATCCAGCACATCGTGGTTAACACTTTTTGTAAGCTGGTTCTCCACAAGTTCGTCGTACCGTTTTAAACGGGCTGCCGAATAGCCGCCTATTGATTTATAAAAATATGGTGTTATCGCATCTTGCAGCAATATTTGCGTAAGGTCGATGACCCTGAAATCAGGATCGGTATCCCGTAAAATAAATTCGTCAACAGGCCTTGGTTTAGGCGTTTGTACATCCTGCTTGTCAACAAACTGATCATCCTTCAGGTAGCGCTTATCGACGGTCCACAAGTCAACCAATATCACCGCAAGGAAAGCAATCGACACGGTAGTTGCATTTATTTTTTGCTTCAGGAATGCCCAAAGCAATCCAAAACCGATCAATACAAATATCAGCGACCTTACGGCGTCGGCACGAGCTATCGATTCCCTGTCCTGTACGAGCGCGTTAGCCATGGCATTGGCCAGTGCACCATCGCCACGGGTAAATTGCGTAAGCTGGTTAATTAACGATTGGTGCGTACTTGGCCTGAATGATAATAAAACATCAGGCAATACAACCAATAACAATGCTACGCCGCCTGTAATATAAAGCGCGATCTTAGCTTTGTTAAACAGCATCTTTTTATCCGGGTTGCTGATCGCTTCATTAATGGCGAGCAGCGCCAGTATCGGGAAGCACAACATTGCCACTGCCAGGATGGACTCAACCGCCCTGAACTTATTATATAGGGGGAAATAATTAAAAAACAAGTCGGATATGAGCGGGAAGTTTTTGCCGAATGACAATAACATGGTCAATACCACCGTGGCCAGCACCCACCATTTAATGGGGTTTTTAACCACCATTAATCCAAAAATAAACAGGAAGCAAATGACAGCCCCAAAATACCAGGGCCCTTCGGTAAATGGTTTCTCGCCCCAGTACAAGGGCAGGTTTTGGGCGATGTTTTGGGCCTGTGCGGCATCGACTCCTTTATCGATCAATACTTTTGCAACCTTTGAATCTTCGCCGGTTGAACCTCTCGTAATGCCGCCGTACGCATTCGGTACCAGGAAGGTTAAAGTTTCGCCCACGCCTTCGCTATACTCATAAGCGTAATCACGTTTTACACCATTGCCCGCCTCTGTAGTGTTTTTTGTTAAATTAGCTTGCCCGCGGATAGACTCTTTGCTATACTCATACGTACTCCATAATGCAGAGGCATTGACTAGTATAGCCAATACCGTCGCAGCTGCTATATAAACCAATGATTTGACGAATGCCGCAGTAGTTTTGCTTCTGATGGCCAGCACCAATTCTATTACCAGTAATATCAATAAGGCGATAAGCAGATAATAGGTCATTTGTATGTGATTGGCTTTTATTTCTATTGCCAGAAATATCGCCAGTAACGATCCACCCAACAAATATCTCCCGTTTTTAACGAGAATTATTGACGCCAGTATTGGCGCAAATAACGCTATGGCAAACTCCTGGTTGGCGTGCCCTGCGGCTATATAAATGATGTTATACGACGAAAAAGTAAAGGCAAGCGCTCCCGTTGCCGCCAGCCATGGGTTCAGCTTTAATACATTGAACAGGAAATAGGAGCCAAACATCAGCATGAAAACAATATATATAGGCGATGGAAATGCAGTGTCTAAAAAATTAATGACATGCGTGGCAATGCTGCCTGAATAAGGGGCCCATATTTGAAAAGCCGGCATACCGCCCAGTATTTGGTTGGTCCAAAGAATAGTCGTATCCTTTGCTTTATAATCGTTGATCTCTTTTTGGGTTGACTGGGCACGGGTAACATCATTTTGCCCTAAACTTTTACCCTGAAAAGCAGGGGTAAAATAAATAAAGCATAACACTAAAAAAATTGCGGCAATTATAAAGTGAATGCCATTCCGCTTGAACCAGTTATTCATCTGAGTTTTTTTAAAAAGGGATAATTATATTCTTCAAAAATAGAAATTTGAATGAGATTAAGAAGTATTAAGTAACGTGTATCAAGTATCAAGTAAAATTGCAGTGTAAATACCGGCTAAAAAGGTGTCTTGCTGCCAGATACTAACGACTTGATAGTAATTTTAAAATGTCTTGGTAATTGCACGCTATTTCCCCGGGTTTTCGGTCACATGGAACACGCCTGTTGATTGATTGATATGCCAGGGGTATAAACTTTCATTGCTGTCGAAATTTGTTCCGTTCATCACGTTGCCGTTATTCATGATAATTTGCACGGGCTTTGTTGAGAAAAGTTTTTTGTTGGTCTGGTCGTCAATCAATTCGTCTGATTTAAATACCTCGCCCTGGGCGTTGGTGGCCACCACGTTTTTCCGGAATTCAATGATGTTTTCTTTCTCGCGGCGGATGGCGTAATCAGCTATTATCGTGCCCTTTTCTTTTAGATTGTCGTCGTAAAAAATGATTTTTACACCCTTTGGCATTTCAGAATAAGGCTTGGTTTTATCGTCCAGCTGGATCATTAAAGGGGTTGTGAGCTTAGCTTTAACTTTTGCGGAATCGCTGTAAATGATCTCAACACCGGTTGACCTTGATATGGGTTTGTTCTCTTCTTTAGATGCGATCTTTTTAATGTCGTCCAAAGAATTTTCGCATGCGTTTAGCAACAGCATGCAAATTAACAGTGCCGGCAAATACAGGATCGATCTTTTTTTTGCCCGACTATCCATCAAATAAAATTAATCGAATTTATACCGCTGGAACCATTTATCGTTCAACGTAAAGCCCAGGTGCAGGTTTACATAATTTTCTTTCACCAGGCCATTTGTTAACGTTCCGCGCTGGCCGATCTCTGCAGAGAAATTCACCTTATAGAAGCTTAAATTATTAGGTGCCAGCGGCAGGCCCAGGCCGACGGTTACCGCGTATCGTTTTATATTGGTGTTATTTAAATTCAAATAGGTTTGATCGTAAATAAACCCTAACCGGTAATCGGTGCGGGCAAAGTAATTGTGCAGCGCATTAATGTTAGGGGTGAACTGGCCACCTACGTTTAATGTTTTACTATCCTGAAAACCTTGATTTGCACCCGCTATCGTAAGGTTTGACCATTTTCCCATTGTATAATCGGCACCGATCAAAAACTTCAGATCGTTTTGAAATGAGATACCAAAATGGTTGATCTGCGGAAGCTGTATCTTGCTTTTTGCACCTTGATTGTTAACCACCGAGTCGATTGCCAGGTTTTGATTGCCGCTGGCGTCGTAGGTATAGTGACTAACGATATAAGAGCTGGTCGTCGTTATCCGGGAATTTGCTGACGCTGAATAACCGAGTATAAGGTGTTTTTGCTTTTGGTCGCCAAAATCAAATGAATATTGCACACCATAATCATACGTTAAGCCACCCACTGCGTTGCTTTGTTCTACCCTCGAATTTAAGGTTCCGTATAATGCTGGTATTTCGGTTGAGCTGTACTGCTGTAAATTGCCAAATATGTAGGCCACGTTTGCACCTATTAGCAGATGCTTGCCCAAACCAAAGCCGTAACCGAGGTAAGCCTTTGATAAACCGCCGTCGCCATTATAAATATAATTTACGGCGTTGGTATCGGCTGGTGAACCGGTGCCAAAACCTTTGCTTAGTGTTTGCTTATAGTTGTAACCCATTTGGCTGTATGGCAGTAACCCAAAGCTAAGCGCCGAGCGTTTGCTAACAGGTATCGCGAATGCCACGTGGCTCAACCTGAAATTGCCATTAGTCGAACTAGGCTGGCCCGTTTGATTCAAACTAACGACGTTTGAATAAATACCCGCATCGATGGTGGTAAAGCCGATTGCCCCGTATGAAGCCGGGTTTAGAACATTGATATTATTATAACCGCTGATCCTGTTTACGGCCGTACCAATCCCGCCCATGCCTATGCTTTGCGGCAATGCTTCCGGAATGATATCGCCCAGGCCAAATTTTGAATAGGGAGAACTTGTCGTAGCCGTAGATTGCGCCATTGCTCCTGTTACAGTAATAGCAAGTATAAATGTTATAAAAAGCCTGGTGTATTTAATCATTATTGTTTTGTGTAACTGCATTCAATCCTTTTAGAACCAGGTAAGGCTCATTTTTAATATAGGGGGCAAAGATGCTATTTTTTAACAGGGTATCAAAAAAAATACTGTCGCCCCCGCTTAGTATAATATTCATATCTGCACCGTCGTTTTTATAGTTCTCAATAAAGCCGGTTAGCTCATATTTTATCCCGTTTTGCACACCCGAACGGATGGCCGTTGCGGTGTCATTTCCAAAACTTTTGTCAAAAGTTTCATCCGCATTAAGCTGCGGGAGGCCCGCTGTATAATAATTCAAAGCCTTATAACGCATACTTAATCCTGGTGATATACTGCCACCATAATAATTTCCGCCTGCGTCGACCCAGTCATATGTTATGCAGGTGCCGGCATCAATTACCAGGTTGTTTTTACCCGGGAACAAATGATTTGCACCTATTACAGCTGCTAACCTGTCAAGCCCGAGCGTTCCCGGTGTCAGGTAATGGTTAATGATCCCATAGGCCATTTCCCTGTTAAAATGCGTTACCGGGATCTTACCGGATAATGTGGCCTGCCAGTCCTCTTTATCTTTTTTTACTGATGATATGATCGCTTTGTTGATTTGATAATCGCTTAAAAAACCATCTAACACTTTTATATCAACCGTTTGAAACTGTTCAACATGCAGTAACTCATCCTGCTTAAAAACAGCAACTTTTGTGTATGTATTGCCAATGTCAATAACCAGTATCATTTCCCCGGACTTCATTTCGTGCAACGGCATAACATATCCACCCGTGACAATCCCCGCCACTTATCCGTTAAGCTTTTGACTTTTGACTTTTGATTTTTGACTTGGGGATGCGCCATCAGGCTTTAACCATTGATAATATGGATTCAAAAATAGCAAGCCCGTCCTCGTTGGCTACCAAAGCATCCGAGGCGCGCTCAGGATGCGGCATAAACCCAAATACGTTTCGTTCAATATTGCAAACACCGGCAATATTATCCAATGACCCGTTCGGATTAGCTTCCATGGTGATATTGCCTGCCTCATCGCAATATCTGAACAGCACCTGGTCGTTATCATTAATAGCGCTTAAAACATCCGCATCAGCAAAGAAATTACCCTCGCCATGAGCGATCGGTATCTTTAATGCCCTTTGCGGATCAATTTGTGCCGTGATCAATGAATTTGAGGTTTGCGCCTTCATGTGGATATTACGGCAAATAAATTTACGGTTCTCGTTATGCAGCAAGGCTCCCGGTAGTAAACCGGCTTCGGTTAATATCTGGAAGCCATTGCAGATACCCAGCACATACCCACCCCTGGCCGCAAACTGTATAACTTCCTGCATGATAGGGGAGAAACGTGCGATCGCGCCAGAGCGCAAATAATCGCCAAACGAAAACCCGCCCGGTAATACGATAAATTCAGCACCCTGCAGGTCATGGTCCTTATGCCACAGGCGTACTACCTGCTGACCCAGTATTTTCTCTAATACGTAAATGATGTCCTCATCGCAATTGGACCCGGGAAATATGACTACTCCAAACTTCATGGTACAAAACTAATATAACCGATGAAATTTGAACGTATTTAAAGGTTAAAAAGTGTTAAACTGGAAATAGATAATGCTGATCAGCAGTAAATAGAAAAGCGACTCGTAGAACCACTTACGCTTGGCGTACAAAAAGTAGTAGGAAAAGAATACTGCCGCGGGTACTGCGCACAATACAAAATGATTCAGGTGAAACGCAGCTTTTGTGTAAAACGACAGGCTTGCTACTACAAAAACAAAAAATAGCAGTTGGAAGGATTTACGCACATGCACATAGCTTTTAAAGAAGTTTTGCTGCAATTTAAAAAAGCAAAGCACCAGGATAAGCAGTACAGGGATTAAAACCAGGTAGTTATAATAGTTGATGTGGATGCTTTCGGGAAATTTGGTGCCCAGGGGGAGCCATGTCGTGTAAAGGTCGGGCAGATTGTCGTTCAAATAGTAATATACGCCTAAAAAGAAAAATATGGTGGCGTAGCCAATTATGCCGGCCAGCCACTCGCGCCAGTTAAACGGCCTGAAAAGCATTAACGCAGCCCAGATAGCTAAAAACAAATAGTTAAAGGGCAAATAAATGACCGAGCCGATAGCTATCATCATACCCAAATCATAGGCCGGCGATTTTGCATCATTGCTCTTATATAAACTGAATAACCTGAACAGCATCCAGATAACCAGGAAATTGCATATCAATGGCGGGCTTAAAACTAAAAATGGCGTAAATAACCCGGAAACGGTGATATACATTAAAGCCGGTAAAAACGTGGGCTTACCCAGTAAATTATAACGGTTAACTAGAAAATTGACGAGCAATGCTTGTATAAACACAATGATGCCGGCAATTACGATGTTAGAAAGAGGGGTGAAAGTATATACGGATGGAACCGGCAGCAATAACCGCATATATGGCCCCGAAAAGTCAAACGCTATTTGAGCAGGCGTATGAAACAGGTAAACCGCCCGTAATACAAAAAGTAAAATTGCCAGCCAAAAGATATTAAACGGACTATGGGCCTTAAAAGCATTTATCATTCCAGCTGTTTTATGCGATACGAAATTAGCACAAAAACTGCTTATGATAAAACAGGCTGGGGTTTTGCGTATTGTTTTACCATATTATCTATTATTTGAGCCGTCTCATCCGGGAAATTCACCCGTATTCGCTTGTCATCGTACAGCCAGTTATTAATGTGGTAAATGAATTGGTCGTCAATTTCAGTGATTACTGGCACGCCCATTTTTGATGCAGCCAGGGCATTACATTGCTGCTCATACTGGTTTTTCATTGGAATCATCAGCACCTTCTTTTGTAAAAAAAGTGCTTCTGCCGGCCCTTCAAACCCGCCACCGGTCAATAGTCCCTCGCAATTGGCAAGGCTGTTATTGAAGGCTTCATTGTTTACCGGGAATATTTGAACATTCCCCTCCCGGTAATAAGTCTTTTGCCGTTTAGAGAAAATCTGCCATTGTACCTTATCCGTTTTTTTTAACAGCCTGGTAAGCATCTTGTCATCGTAGGCAGGCAGGTAAACGGTATAATGCCCCAGGTTTCCCGGTTGTAAATTCCTGATTTCACTCCTGATCACCGGGGTGTGAATGAAATCATCATATCGCTCAAAATGAAACCCGATATGGTATGTTGTTGGAGAATAATATTTGAAAAGCCACTCTGCGAAGCTCCAGTTATGGGGCCTCGGCGTTTTTGGTGAAACAAAAGAACATTGATGGCTTAAAGATACGGACGGTACTTTTTGAAGCCTGCAGGCCCAGGCGGTTACCGGTTCAAAATCATTAATAATAAGGTCGTATTGCTGTAAAGGCAAAGTGCGTATATCATGCAAAAGCCTGCGGGAATTCATGATCTTATAAGTTGCCCATTTGTCAACGCCGCCATTTGTACCAAATACAAAACTAAAACCATGAAACCTGTATTTAAGCGGCTGCGATAAGGTTACCTCAGCCTGTGTGCCGCTCACTAACAGGTCAACCTCACCATGCTGCTGCAATAGGGGGACAATTTCGCGGGCCCGGCTAATATGTCCGTTTCCTGTTCCCTGTATTGCGTATAGTATTTTCATGGTAGTTGTTGAAGTTTAAGTTGAATGTTGCCAATATCCGGATTTATTGTTTACGGATTTGATAAATCAACAACTATTCGGGAGCAACCTCGGCCACAAATTTAACATTACAACGTTACAACCTTTCAACGTGAATTATCCCTGTTCCTGCTTAAATCTTTCGAGTAATATTTTTACGTCCAATTTAGCATCAAGATCCTCCGCGTCGGTTTTATCGTCTTCGTCGGCGTCACTGTGAAAGTCATTGGGGTTATATTTGAATATCGTCCAGTCATTATTATGATATTCAAGCGCGGAGAGGCTTTCCACCCAATCACCGGAATTGAGATAAACAACCGATCCCGTTTTGCTGGTCGATGTCATTTCTCTGATCTCGGCCTGGTGGATATGACCGCAGATTACATACTGGTAAGATTTATCAATGGCGAGATCGGCGGCGGTTTGCTCAAACTGGTTGATAAATTTTACAGCATCTTTAAACTTCGCCTTAACTTTCTGCGAAAAGCTCATTTTCTGACGTCCCATAGCTGTCAGAAACCAATTGGTTATGCTATTGATCAGGATCAGCGTGTCATAGCCGATGGCCCCCAATTTAGCCAGCCATTTAGAATGCTGCATGGTAACGTCGAAAACGTCGCCATGAAATATCCAGGCTTTTTTTCCATCGATATTCAACACCAGTTTATCCTGCAGCCGGAAGGAGCCGAGGGTAAAATCACTGAATTTACGCATCATCTCGTCGTGGTTGCCCGTTAAATAGTATACCGGGACGCCTTCCGTAACAAATTTCAATATCCGGCGCACAACCTTCATGTGGGCCTCGGGCCAGTATGATTTGCTGAACTGCCAGATATCAATGATATCGCCGTTCAGGATAAGCAATTTGGGCTTTATGCTTTTTAAATATTTTAACAGTTCTTTGGCGTGACAGCCATAGGTGCCTAAATGCACGTCGGATATAACTACTATATCAACTTCGCGTTTTGCCATTAAAATTTGGGGGATAATTTCCTGCCTGGTATATTATACCCGGAAGGTAGAGATTGATCTTGTGTGCAACGATTATTCTTCTTCGTCGTCGTCATTTACCTTTAATTCATACGGACTGAGGTAAAATATTCCAACCAGGAACAATAACCCTGCAACGACCATATAAGTATATGCAAATTCAAAATTCATCATGCGGAATTTTTACAAATATCGGGTTATCAGGTTATCTTACTGTTAAGACTACGTTAAATGTAAAAGGTTTCAAATTAACTGAAACTTTTTTTTATGCGCCGCAGCTGTTTCAAATGATGCTCTAAGTGTATACGTATAAACTTAAACCACTGTTTGGCATTCAGCATACCCAACCGCGGATGTTTATATCGCGAGTCGGGCGGGGCGCTTTTAACTAACATTACGGCATCGTCAACCCGTTTGCGACATTTTATTAATAAATTTTTTGCTTCCTCCTTACTGATCTTACTAACCGGCATTTTTGCCGCTACGGCTGCTGGAAGTTTTGTCTTTATAGGAGGGAAACTGCCGGTAAACATCATCAACCTGCCCAAAAAGGTTAAACCGTCCTCTGTAGGCGGGCAACCATTTGCACATTTCTCCAAACCGATTGTCGACCCCAGCGTGGCCATTAAAATATGTGAATACACCTCGGCAAACGACCAGCCCCCGGCGGCCGGCGTGGTTTGAAAGACGTCGTCGGGTATTAAATCCAGTTGTGAGCGGTAACTATCCAGTGCTGCCTCAATAGCGAATCGCTCCCTGGTTATATTCATATCGATTGATTGATTTAATTAATCTTTTATATCTATCCCTGCTTGTCTTAAAATTCCATGCAAGGTTCCTTTTTTCAGATCCTTGGCATGCATCGGAACAACCGTTCTTTTACTATTAGCTCTGTTTACATAAATATGATGACTGCCATTGACACGGGCAAGTTCAAAGCCGTGTGCTAGTAAAATAGCAATAATTTCTTTAGGGGTATAAGATTTCATTAAGATGCAAAGGTCAATGAGTACTCCAGGCTTTTACTGTCGTCCGGAACAGGCTCACCATCTTCTTCTAAGCTTTCGACATATAGTGTTATAGCCTCTTTTGCCATCTCAATTGCTTCTTCTATGGTCTCTCCCTGGGTAAAACATCCGGGCAATGCAGGTACTGCAACGCTAAATCCACCTTCATTTTCAGGAGTGAGCAAAATACGATATGTGCGTTGTTTCATAACTACAAATTTACATAATATTTTAATCCAAAATTAGCCGGAATTTACTTATAGCATTAAAGTTAATTCTTTTAAATGAGTTACCTGCAAGGGTACATCGTCAGGTTTTGGTAAATTAAAGGGATTGAAATAAATCGCATCCATGCCAAAGTTCAGCGCACCGTAAACATCGGCCTCCAGGCTGTCGCCGATCATCAGGCTTTCATTTTTTGTTGCTCCGGCCAATGACAGCGCGTGCTCAAATATGGCCTTATCGGGTTTATTAACGCCTACGATCTCGGAAATGATGACATGCTGAAAGTACCGCCCGATGTTGGTATTGCCTATTTTTAATTCGGACGATTCTTTAAAGCCGTTCGATATCAGGTGCAGGGTATATTTGCTTTGAAGATATTGCAGCGTTTCGTGCGCATGCGGGAACAGGTGGGTTTTGGTAGGGCAAAGCAATACATAAGCATCTTCGAACCCTTCCGGAAGCAGGTCGGGATGAACGCCCAACTCAATGAATGTTTTTTTAAACCGCGCTTCGCGGAGTTCCTCTTTCGTTATTTTGCCTGTATGATATTCTGCCCAAAGTCGGTGGTTGTTGCGCGTGTAGGTTTCAATAAACAGATCGGCGGAATGCAGCCCGATATCGGCCAGTTTATGAACGCCGTATAGCTCGTGTAAAGCTTCTTCGGCATTTTTGTCGAAATCCCAAATGGTATGGTCGAGATCGAAGAAAAGATGTTTGTATTTGATTTCGGATTTCGGATGCTCAATTTCGGATTGCATTATAGGATGTATGATAGTTGTGGGCGTAATCTTTGGTTCAGTTAATAAAGGTTGAGAGGCCTTATTGCCTTTAGTAAGACTTCTTTTGTGGGTGCTGCCTATTATCAAAGAAGTTTAATAAGATCAAATTCTCCTCTTCAATTCTGTAAAACAGTGTATTATGTTTTGTTATTACAATTCCCCTTATTTGTTTTTCAAAGTGTTCGACTGATCCCATTTCAGGGTTTAACGCCAAAAGTTCAATTATGCGATATGCCCGAACAATAAAATCGCGGGTTACCCGATCTCCCCACTCGTTTTGTAAATATTTAATAATGGAATTGAAGTTATTGCTTGCGCGACGATTCCAGATTATGGTTTTAACCATTTTTCGTGCTGAAGTTTAACTTGTTCATGGCTTAACAGGTTGTCACTGTTAAAGCTTTCTTCATAGGCTATCAGCAATTCTTGTTTTTCACTTTCGCTGAGATCGTTCCAAAGATGGCCGTTATAGTCGTGATTGATTTTTTGAATTAATTGATAATAGCTTTTTAAAAGCTCTTCATCCTCAATACTATCTATCAGGTGATGGAAATCATCTTTTATTTTCATGACGTGAAATATTGTACTAAAATAACCATTATCAGCAACTCTGCAAAACATAGCTGATCAAAAACCATTCCGCTGACAATTCATTATTCCGGATGTGCAATTCATCATTAACAGAAATCAAACTTTCTTGCTGACATACAGTTGTCATTACCGTCAGTTAATTTTGAATTTATAATTGAAATATGAAACTCGAAGTTTGATTATCCGGGCATTCAATCTCAAATCTCACGTCTCATATCTCAAATCTAAAACCGTATTTTTGTATAACTCTATGAATTTCAATCTAACATCTCAATACCTACCCACCGGCGACCAGCCCGAAGCAATACGACAGCTGGTTGAAGGTGTCAATAATAGCGACCCGTTCCAGACGCTTCTCGGAGTTACCGGATCGGGCAAAACGTTTACGATAGCCAATGTTATCGCGCAAACGCAAAAGCCGACACTCATATTAAGTCATAACAAAACGCTTGCAGCCCAGTTATACGGCGAGTTTAAGCAGTTTTTCCCGGAAAACGCGGTGAACTACTTTGTATCCTATTACGATTATTACCAGCCGGAAGCATTTATCCCAACCACCAATACCTACATCGAAAAGGACCTGCAGATAAACGAAGAAATTGAAAAGCTGCGCCTGCGCACTACCTCGGCGCTGATGTCGGGCAGGAGGGATGTTATCGTGGTGTCGTCCATTTCATGCATATACGGCATGGGTAACCCGGAGGATTTTAAAGATTCAGTTTTTCGTTTTGCCGTAGGCACGCGCATCAGCCGGAATGCTTTTTTGCACCGTTTGGTTGAGATACTATACTCCCGCACCACTGCTGATTTTAAGCGCGGTACCTTCAGAGTGAAAGGTGATGTGGTTGATATTTTCCCGGCGTATATGGATATCGCGTACAGGGTTTCTTTTTTTGGCGATGATATCGAAGAGCTAAGCACTTTTGATATCACGAGTGGAAAAACCATTGAAAAAATGACGCACATGGTGTTGTTCCCGGCTAATTTATATGTCGCGCCGCGCGAGCGGTTCACCCAATCCATCTGGGCGATACAGGAAGAGTTGGAAAGCCGCAAAAAACAATTCATTGGCGATGGCCGGTTCCTGGAAGCAAAGCGGCTTGAGGAGCGGGTAAATTACGACCTGGAAATGATCCGCGAGTTGGGATATTGTTCCGGTATCGAAAATTATTCGCGTTTTTTTGACGGTCGGCAACCCGGCGCGAGGCCCTTTTGCCTACTGGATTATTTCCCGGATGATTATTTGATGGTGATCGATGAGAGCCACGTCACCGTGCCGCAGATCAGGGCAATGTACGGCGGTGATCGTTCACGCAAAATGTCGCTGGTTGATTATGGCTTCCGTTTGCCGGCAGCCCTGGACAACCGCCCGCTGAATTTCCAGGAGTTTGAGCGCCTGGCGCCCCAAACAATATACGTAAGTGCTACCCCGGGCGATTTCGAGCTCGAAAAATCGGGAGGTGTGGTAGTTGAGCAGGTAATACGCCCAACCGGCTTGCTCGATCCGGTGATCGACATACGCCCGGTTATAAACCAGGTGGATGACCTGCTTGAAGAAGTGGATAAAACTGTGAAAATGGGCGACCGGGTGCTGGTTACCACACTTACCAAGCGGATGTCCGAAGAGTTGGCAAAATATATGGACAGGCTGGGTATTAAGTGCCGCTATATCCACTCAGAAGTTAAAACACTCGAAAGGGTCGAAATATTACGCGGCCTGCGCCTGGGCGAATTTGATGTGCTTATCGGGATCAACTTATTAAGAGAGGGATTGGACTTGCCTGAAGTTTCGCTGGTGGCTATCCTGGATGCGGATAAGGAAGGTTTCCTGCGGTCGGAGCGCTCGCTTATACAAACTATCGGTCGTGCCGCGCGCAACGACAGGGGCCGGGTTATTATGTACGCCGATAAAATTACCGATTCGATGCAGGTGACAATGGACGAAACCAACAGGCGCCGCGATATTCAAATCCGTTACAATACTGAACACGGCATCACCCCGACCACGGTAGGAAAAACCCGCAGCGAAATTATGGAACAAACTTCGGTAATGGACTTTAAAGGCGGTATGCAAAAGGCCTACGTTGAAGCCGATGTAGTTACGCTGGCAGCGGATCCTATTGTTCAGTATATGACCAAACCCGATCTGAAGAAATCTATCGAAAACACCAGGAAGGAAATGCTTGCGGCTGCCAAAAACATGGATTTTTTACTCGCCGCCAAGCTCCGCGACGAAATGTTTGCGCTCGAAAAGATGATGGAGGAGAAGTTTTAATTTGAAAATGTGTTGATTTAAAAATGGAAAAGATGATAAACCTGCTTCATTATCAAATCCTATTGTCAAATTTTCAAATTACCAAATCTTCGAATTATTTCTTTGTAACAAATCCGGTTATCGGCCTGTCATAAAACGAGGCAAAATCATAAGCAAACAATTTTGCCGTTATAATATTTATATTTGTACGTTTAATTTTAACCAATATGCCGGAGTTTCTCAGTTTCCTGCTCACCATATTATTAGTTTGGTACATTATACGCGCACTGGCCCGTATATTGTTGCCAATGCTTTTTCAAAGCGTTATCAATAAAGCCCAGCAGCAGCAACATCATCAGCAAAATTATAACCAGTCAACCACGCAGAGTAAAGTAAAGGTTGATTATATGCCTAAATCAAAAAAAGGCGCAGTTCCGGATTCTGAAGGAGAATTTGTGGACTACGAAGAGATAAAATAAGGTGCTATGATTCCTGAAGAGATATTCAAGCGCAGGCGTAATCACAATAATACGCCCGAATCAGTATTGCTTATCATCGCCAATTACATTGTTTTTTTTGTCGCACTCTCCTTATTTACCGGCCGCGATCATGTCAATTGGTTTTTTTGGGTGGTGCTGGGTTGCCTCGCCCTCTACAATTTTTTTACCATACGCCGGAACCGCGAAGAGTATAACCGGGTTACTACGATCGCTTATTTAGGCAGCCTGGTTGTGCTGGTGGCTGTTTTCTTCATCTTCCGGGGTAGGGCATAACGGGAGTTTCCCTGCACCTTTAGCACACTAATCCCCAGCGCTTTTATCTGCAAAATTTGTGTTATAGAATTTTACTAAAAGTTGTATCTTGCGCCCTCTTTTTAACTATATAAAATAAATATTCTACGAATATGGGTGTAATGGGTTTTTTGCGGGAAAGGATGGGGAAAATTCTCGCATTTTTAATTGGGTTCGCGTTGCTTGCTTTTATTGTCGGCGATTTTGCCAAATCGGGCGGGTCAATGTTCAGGGACGACCGGAACGAGTTGGGTGAGGTTAGCGGTGAGAAGATCCCGTATGACGATTTCACTAAAAAGGTTGACCAAAACAGCGCTCAATTTAAACAGCAGTCGGGTGGTAACTTAAGTCCGCAGATCACCAGCTACGTACAGGAATCAACCTGGAACCAAATGGTGGCCCAGGCGGTTTTATCGAAAGAAGTTGATAAGTTGGGTTTGACGGTAGGTGATGACGAAACCAAGTCAATGATAAGCGGCAGCAATCCAAACCCGCAGATCGTACAGGCTTTCGGCGATCCTAAAACAGGCCAGTTAGACAGGGCAAAGCTGAACACGTTTTTAAACAACCTTGCTTCGTCAAAGGCGGATGATCCGCTCAGGCAGCAGTGGGCTGACTTTTTAACACAAATGATCCAGGCTAAGACGTCTGAAAAATATATTTCTTTGGTAACTAACGGCCTGTACGTCAACTCACTTGAGGCTAAGGATGATTATGAAGCCAAAAACAAGCTGGCTAATTTTAAATATGTTACGCTTGACTACTCTTCGGTGCCTGATAATAAAATAACCATTACGGATAATGATTACCAGGCTTACTATGATGCGCATAAGGCCGAATTCAAAACTCAGCAGGAACTAAGGACCTTTGATTATGTTACTTTTAGCGCCGCGCCTTCAAAGGAGGATTCAGCCACTATAAAAAAACAAATTGAAAGATTGAGAGATAGTTTAAGAACTACTAAAAATGATTCTCTTTTTGTTCAATTGAACGCCGAAACAAAAGCGCCGCTAACGTTCCAGCACAAAGGACGTCTTGAGCCGAAGCTGGATTCAGTGATCTTTAACGCCCCCAAAGGCTTTATTTACGGGCCTTATATATCAAACGGAAGCTATAAAGTTGCCAAACTGGTTGACGCAAAGGTTGAACCGGATTCAGTAAAGGCACGTCATATACTGATAGACGATAAAGCTATTGGCCTTGAAAAAGCTATGGCGAAAGCAGATTCTATCAAAAAACAAATCCAGGCCGGAAAATCGTTTGCCGATATGGCCAATATGTTTTCTATCGACAAAAACTCAGCTGTAAAAGGCGGTGACCTGGGAACTTTTGGCCGCGGCGCCATGATACCGGCGTTTGAAGACGCCGCGTTCAGCGCTAAAAAAGGCGACCTGATCATAGTACCAAGCCAATTTGGTGTTCACTTAATACAGGTTGAAGATCAAAAGGGATCATCGAAGGTGGTAAAGGTGGCTATTGTCGATGTGCCGTTAAAGGCCAGCAGCGGTACGCAAACTTCTGTTTACAGTAAAGCACAGGGATTTATCGGATCGCTTACAAAGGATAATTTTGATGCGCAGGCAAATAAAGCCGGTTTGAAAAAGAAAACTGCTACCGATATTAACGGTGTTGCCGCTTCCGTTCTGGGTATTGATAATGCCCGCGAAATTGTACGGTGGGCATTTACAGCTCAGCCAGGCGACTTTTCCGATAAAGTTTATATCGTAGGTGATCAATATATCATCGCACACCTGGTGCAAATTAAGCCAAAAGGCATTGCGCCGCTGGAAACTGTTAAGAAACAGATAGAGCCAATGGTTAAAAACCAGGTAAAAGCCAAATTATTGTCAGCCAAACTACAGGCTGCTTTAAGCGGGTCTTCTTCGATAGACCAGGTGGCTCAAAAAGCAGCAACTAAAGTGTTACCTGTACAAAATATGGTGTTTGCAAACCCGGTGATCCCCGGTTCATCAGCAGAATATAAACTGATCGGAACCGTGTTCGGTTCGCAGCCAAATAAGTTGTCAAAACCGGTTGAAGGGCAAACAGGCGTATACGTATTTGTTTTAGATGGCTTTACCAACCCGGCACCGCTTACCAATGCTGTAAGAGAACGGCAGCAAATTGGCCAGGCATTGCTGCAGCGCGCTGATTCGCAGATATTTGATGCGCTTAAGGAAAAAGCTGACGTAAAGGATTACAGGGCTAAATTTTTATAACAACGCATTACGCTGCCATTTTAAAGTAAAAAAACGCAAATCGGCAGCATGACAGTTAGCGGAGCGTGCTCAGAAGACTGTATTAACGAAATTTAAAGTAATTTTGTATCCGGGAACAGCATCACGTTGTTCCCGGATTTTTTTTGCAAATGGAAATACAGGAAAATATAGTCAATAAGGTGGCGCAAAGTGGCCTGGTCACTTTGGACCCCGCTTCGTTTTATCCGGCCGGAGACCGTGTTGTTTATGATATAGCGGACAACCTGTTCCAGGGGCTCATTTTACGTGAGAAGGATTTCAGGGAATTTGTAAAAACGCACGATTGGTCGCAATACCAGGGTAAAAATGTAGCAGTTACCTGCTCTGCAGATGCTATTGTGCCCGCCTGGGCCTATATGTTGCTGGCCAACAAACTGGCCCCATATGCCACCGAAGTGGTTTTTGGTAACGAGGATGTACTTGAAACCATATTGTTTATAAAAAACATCAACAATATGGATGTCGAGGAATACCGCGACCAGCGTATTGTTATAAAGGGCTGCGGGGAAATCCCGGTGCCCGTTTCGGCGTATGTTGAGTTAACAAAAAAACTTACCCCCGTTGTTAAAAGCCTGATGTTTGGTGAGCCGTGCTCTACAGTGCCTATTTATAAAAAGAGAGATTGACTTTTAAGTATTGAGTTCGAGTCTTTAGTCCTAAGCCGAAAGTTTGGGCTGGTAAAAATAAATCGTTATTTCTGCGTTATAAACAAACGAAACCAATTGTAACGAACTTGCTGGTCAGTGCGTATTAAAACAAAACGCCGGCATATTGCTTAAAACTTAGGACTATAATCTCCCGACTAAATGATAAAACAGGTTTTTCTTGTAATCTTACTAATAGGCAGCACCTCTTTCAATTCTTTTAGCCAGGAGACGTTAAAAGCCGGCGAGCCGGTATTTAAAATCGGCGAAAAATTAAGCTACTCATTAAAATATGGATTTTTTACCGCTGCGACAGCAAACCTGCGCGTAGAGGAAACCGATAAAGTTTTTGAGGGGCACCCAGCCTACCACATCGTTGTGGATGCCAAAACCGCCGGCGCGTTCGACGTTTTTTATAAAGTGCGCAACCGGTATGAAACATTTGTCGATCAAAATACACTCTTACCATACTATTACGCCGAAAACCGTAAGGAAGCCAGCTATAAGCATAAAGATAATGTGACTTTCGATCGCGAGAACAATAGAATTACGGCTGCTAAAGGCGTTTACCCGTTCAAGGGGAAGGTGTTCGACTTTCTATCCGCTTATTACTTTTCACGTGGCATCGACATTTCGCACATCCATATAGGCGAGAGGTTTGATCTGCAATACTTTTTAGAAGACGGCGTGCATACACTGAGTATTACTTATGTGGGTAAAGAAGTTGTTGAATCGGATATAGGAAAGTTTAACTGCCTGAAGTTTAATCCGACTATAATTCCGGGCCGTGTTTTCAGAAAGGATAGTAAGTTGTACCTTTGGATCACAGACGACAACAACAGGATACCTGTAAAGGCCCATGTTGAACTGATAGTAGGCAGCCTATCGATGGAGATCACGGGAGCCAATAATCTTAAATACCCATTAAATTCTGTAAGTAAATAATAATGATCGAGGTTGGGAATGTTTTGCTGCACGAGGATGTGGTAACCGAGAATTTTGTTTGTAATTTAAACAAGTGCAAGGGCGCCTGCTGCCTGGAAGGCGACTCCGGTGCGCCGTTGGATGCTAACGAATTGGATATCCTCGATGAAATCTATCCGAAAGTAAAACCTTTTATGACTGCCAAAGGCATCAGCACCGTTGAGAAGGTTGGCACGTATGTGAAAGACTTTGAAGGCGATTATACCACCCCGTGTGTTGATGTAAATAAAGAGTGTGCTTACGTGATATGGGAAAATGGCATCACTAAATGCGCTATTGAAAAGGCCTACGAAACCGGCGCGATAAACTGGAAGAAACCGATCAGCTGTCATTTATACCCTATCCGGATAACGAAGTACCCTGAATTTGATGTGCTGAATTATGACCGATGGAGCATTTGCAGCCCTGCGTGTTCACTCGGTGACGAACTCAAAGTGCACGTGCACGAATTTTTAAAAGCCCCACTCATACGCAAGTACGGCGAAGAATGGTACCAGGAATTGGAAGAGCGGTTAGCCGGGATCTGATCAGGACAAATATCTGTGAGATTTAATTAATTGTACCAGGTGTGTTCAGGTGTACCAGGTGTAACCACCTGTACCAGGTGGTACAGTGCATCAGATGTATCTCCGTTACAAATGATACACCGATATAACGCAATAATTCTCAACTAAACTATATTGAATCACCAATCGACTATATCAATCATAACTGTGCCGCTCGAGGTCATAGTCTGATTGTGCGGTAATAATCTTTTTGTGCTTATCGATCTCCGTATCCACGTGATGGTCGTAAACACTATCTGTTACTTGTATATTACGTTCTTTATCACGGTTAGCATAGTGTTCGTCGGCTTCGGATATTTTGGAAACAGCCACATCATACGGCCCTTTCGGCGACATCAGTTTGACGAATACGGGTAAACATTCAAACAAAATAAAAAGGTAGCTAATAAATGACTCCGCCAAATAGGTATCCAGGTCGCGGGTGCCGTTTTCGTTATAAGAGAGCTGTCCCAACGCCCAGTTACGGTCGGAGAAACCGGCTACGTTTGCCAGGCTATCCAATTGGTGCTCGCTAAAGAGCCGGATATTGTTTAGCCCCTCGTAATCTTTACGGGCACTAAGGTATTGCTCCATTTTCGCCTCATTATCCGTCACGGTTTTTAGCCTGTCCTGCTTTTCCTGCAAAACGGTTTGTTTTTGCTTGGCGTATGTGCCATATCCCACTATACCCGAAGTTTGGTTGGTTTTATCGCCAAAAACTTCCTGGTTGAGCTGGAAACGGGAACGGTTAATATCTTTTTCGAGCGAATCTTTCTCTTTTTTCAGGTCGTTGTTTTTACCGAGCTCCATCGCATATTTCTGCATGTAAGTTTTTTGCAGTGTATCTATTTTACGGTGCTGGCCTTTAAGATAGGCCGTCTTTAACTTCTGGCGGATCTCTTTATCAAATATTTTTAACTCTAACGGCCGGGAAATAACGATACCGATCATGATCGCTAATAAAATACGCGGCGATGCCTGTAATATTTGCTGGTTGGTTGTTCCCTGCTTATCGATACTCGAAACAATATAACGGTCCATGTTAAAAATGGCCGTTCCCCATATCAGTCCGAACAAAATAGCAAAGCCCACCGCAAATGCGCTTCCGTTAAAAACGAAATACATGGCGTAGCCGCCCGATAAGCTGGCAAACAACGCTGTGAAAAATATAGTTGCCCCTATACCAACATATTTATTATGTTCAAGCGGATATTTTTTTAGTGTACCAATATGGGCTCCCGAACAGAACCAAAAAAAGCGGGTGATTTTCTTCATTTATCAATAGTCAACATTACAAACATATATAAAACGCGCTTAGGGATTGAATGTTACAAAAGATATACTTAAATATTTGAGCAGAAAATTACCTTTGGGAATAATTTTAATAAAGATGAAAGAAATAAGCGTACAGGAACTGAAAGAAAAGAAGGATAGGGGCGAGGATTTTCAATTGATAGATGTAAGGGAAGATTTTGAATACGAGATGTCGAACCTTGGCGGTGAACTGATACCCCTTGGCGGGATTTTGATTGAAGCCGACAAAGTGGATAAAACTAAACCGGTGGTAGTAATGTGCCGCAGCGGCAAGCGCAGTGCAGCAGCTATCATGCAGTTGGAGCAACTGGGCTACACCAATTTATATAATCTTCAGGGCGGCATTTTAGCATGGGCCGACGAGATCGATCCAACTATTAACGTATATTAGGCGATGTGGAAAAAAGGACTCCTTAATGTTTTGTATAATATTTGCATTTTTTTATGCTTTATTGCTGCTTACCAGTATGGTATTATTCAAAAGCAATATCTATATATCCTTGGCGCTGTCGTATTTATAGTTATATTTATCATTCTCAAGATCAGACTTCTTAAAGAAATAAAGAACGCTTCAAAAAAACCTTAATCTTATCACACTATGCTTATCGCAATTTTAGGGATCATTATACTCGTTGTGGGTACAGTGCTCAAATATTCGCCCGAACCCGGCAACCGTTTCGGACGTACCGTTAGTATTGTAGGGCTGGTTGTTGTTGTTTTGGGAATACTACTTTCCACAATTAAAATTGTAGAACCAGGCAAAGTTGGTGTTCAGGTGCTTTTTGGTAAAGTGCAGGATAATGTACTGGAAAGCGGATTGCATGTGATCAATCCGCTTGTTGAGGTGATAACTTTCAGTATTCAGACCGAAAATTACACCATGAGCGCCAAAAGCAGTGAAGGCGCCGTTCAGGGAGATGATGCCATACGCGTCCTTTCATCCGACGGGCTGGAGGTCACCATTGATCTTTCGGTGTTGTACCGGTTAAATCCGGAGAAAGCGCCTTTCATTCTGCAAAATATCGGCGTAAATTATGAAGATAAAATTGTGCGCCCCGTTACCAGGACCGCAATACGCGATAACGCGGTGAATTACCAGGCTGTTGATCTCTATTCTACAAAAAGGCAGGAGTTCCAGGCTAAAATAAACCAAACCATAACTCAGAATTTTGCAAAGAATGGCCTGGAAGTACAGCAAATATTGGTACGGAATATATCGTTGCCCGCCTCTGTAAAGGCAAGCATCGAATCAAAGATCAATGCCGAACAAGATGCCCAGAAAATGCAGTTTGTGTTACAGAAAGAACGCCAGGAAGCCGACCGTAAACGTGTAGAGGCCCAGGGTATCGCCGATTACCAGAAGATACTTTCAACAGGTTTATCGGACAAGCAATTGCAGTATGAAACCATCAAAGCACAAAAGGAAATAGCATTATCACCTAATACCAAAATCATTATAATGGGTGCCAACAAGGGGAACCCGATTATGCTGAGTGATAAGTAACCTCTTAATTGAAATAGGCGGCATATTTAGCCGGTATCCCGTCTATTGGTTTTATTTTAATGTCCTTATAAAAAACTTCGGCTGCTTCGCATTGCAATTGAATTTTACCTTTTACCAATGGTTTAGTTTCGGCACCAACCGTGTACCTGCTGTTTGATAAGGCCATAACCACCTGCCCGTTAACAATGCGGACGGCTTTGTCGCCGTAGGTTATCAGTTCAATATCATTCCAATCGCCTTTTTTCTCTACATCTGCACCAGCGTGGCAAAAGCCCCCATGCCCGGTACCGTTTCCAAAAGCAGTAAGCGTACCGTTGTTATCAAAGAAGTAATCTTTTCCCTCTTTCCTGGCTTTGATATCCGACATTGAGCTGGCCTGCGTCCAGTAATCGCCCATGCCGCCTTCTGTTACCTGGAATTCCTGGCTCAGCATCCAAGTGCGCCAGTATTCAACCCCGCATTCGCCGATTGAATGATATAAAACGCCTGAATCTTTAACTTCGTCCATACGGGGCACCCATTTTTTGTCGCCCCATTTCATTTTTAGTTTTAGGTCGTAATTGCCAAACTCTTGTTTGGTGAATATGCAGCCATAAATAGGGCCGCCTATTTTCAGGATCAACTCGCCGTTGGCATCAATCGTTGAAAATTCGTTTTCCTCGTTAACATCATAACCCACCGGCTTGATTAGGTTTCCGTTTTCATCCTTCGGCGCCTGGCCTTTATAGCCAAGCTTGTGCCTGAAACTTTGATAGATCCGCCATTTTGATAAATTTTTATCGAGCAGGGATGTCCATTCTTCTTTCGCGTGAAACGAAGTGGACAATAAAAGAATCAGAATACAGCTAAGGGATAATATGGAGCGTTTCATAAGGAATTAATTAAGTAGCACGAATTTCACGAATTAATACGAATTACACGAATTTTGATTTCATGATAGTTTTCTAAACTAATTCGTGAAATTCGCCTAAATTCGTACAATTAGTGTTTAATTCCTAAGCCAGATGCGTCGTTCAATATCCACTTTCCATCTCTAAACTCCGGCATCTTATACGGGTTATTGCTCGTTAAAAACGGCCCGTCCAGATCAGCCCAGTCGCATTGCGGGGCGAGCGCGGCGGCGGCAAGGGTGGCACAGCTTGTTTCGCTCATACAGCCGATCATCAGCTTTAAACCAAGTTCTTTTGCCTTTAATATCATCTGCTGCCCCTCGTACATCCCTGCCGATTTCATAAGCTTGATATTGATGCCATGATAAACCCCTTTGGCTTTTGCAACATCCGGCAGACGTTGTACCGATTCATCTCCTATTATTGGTATGGGGCTGCGTTCGGTAAGCCAGGCATTGCTATCGATATCGGTTTTTAACATAGGCTGCTCTATGAGTAATACACCTTGTTCGTGTAGCCAGTGCGTCATATCCAGGCTCTGCTGCAGGTCGGTCCAGCCCTGGTTGGCGTCAACAAATAGCGGCAGGTCGGTTACCGAACGTATGGTTTTGATCAGGTCCTTATCGCTATCCCGGCCTAACTTAACTTTGATGATCTTACAATCGGGGTTTTCTTTTACTTTTTGAATGATCATCTCGGGCGTATCTATGCCGATGGTGAAACTCGTTGCGGGCATTTTTGCCGGATCGCTGCCCAGCAATTGCCAGCACGATTTATTTTGGAGTTTCCCTTCAAGATCATGCAAGGCTATATCGATACCGGCTTTAATAGCGGGGTTGCCCGGTGCCAGGTTATCCAGATAACCGATGATCTCTTCGAAATTAAACGGGTATTTGAATTGCTTGGACTCTACCTTGCTTAAAAAATCTGTAGCCGACTGAAAACTTTCCCCCATATATGGCACCATGGATGCTTCGCCATAGCCGGTATGCCCCTCATGTTCAACCTGGATCAGCATGACCGGCGTTGAAGTCCGCGAAAATTTGGCGATGGTGAATGTATGCCTGAGCAGCAGTTCGAAAGGTTGGTAAGTCAGTTTCATGTTAAATTCAAAGCTAAAATTTTCCCGTTGATTATGATGCTTATCTTTGCGGCCATGCCCGAAGAAGTTTATCATCCCTTTACCGCCTTTAATTTCAGCAACCGCAACTGCTTTTTAACGGGCCAGTCTTTAAGCTCCGACGAAGAGAAGATACAGGTTTTTCCGCAATGGCTTATGAGCCGCTATAGGCTGGAAGACCAGCCGTTTAAATTGCTGGATGAAAGCATGGCAACTTATAAAGATCTGAAGATCCCCTGCGCCGCGCACGTTAACGAATCATTTCTGGAACCTTTAGAAGCCGAAATAGCTGCCGCGTTTGATACTGGGTACTATGCTGTTAAAAACCTCGACGAGTTGAAATTATTTCAATGGGCCGGAAAGTTGTTATATGGCATTATTTTTAACGAGCTGCAAAGCGGCATCAAACTGCAGCATGCGCAGGGAGAGGAGTTTAATATTTCCCAGTCCATTATCCATAAGTTCAGCAGCCTGCACCTGATGCTGCAAAGCCTGAACCTTCCCATCAGTTTTGAAGATTTTAAACCCTGGAGCATCTTTTTATTTAAGGTTGACAACAACCCCGAAGAATTTGGCTACCGCGACGAGATCAACACGCTAACTTTTTCCCTGCGGATAAAAGACTTTGGACTGATCATTTGCCTGCAGGATAATGGTGCGAACAAAAAATATCACCAGGAAGTATTTGAAAAAATTAAAGGCGAAGTTTTGCACCCCATACAATTTGAAGAGTTCTGCGGCAGGGTGTTTTATTCGGCCTACCTGTTTAACCGCTTGCCGGAGTACAATATTTTGCCTGTCGGCGATGATATTTACATTGAGGCAATGCCCTTGCGGGGAATGAGCAGCAAACCGCTGTTTGACGACTGGATAAACAAAATTTACGGCCAGGTGCTCGAAAGCTTCTGGAAAAATTGGGGCTTCCTGTTGCTGGAGATCGTCAAAAATCCCGAAAGGCCTATGAGCTTTTTATTTAACCCGGACGGCGGCCTGATTAATGCATCAGCGATTGAACTCCCCCGGTGATCTCAGTTATAAAGCCGTTCACAATGTGAGGGTTCAAAATAATAGTGATCAGCAGCCCGCTTAGTGCGCCAAACATGTGCGCATCATGGTTGATATTATCGCGCGAATATTTAGAAGCGTAGTTGCAGTAAACCAAATACAATACGCCGAATAACACGGCCGGTATCCCGATCGGTATTGGCACAATCATCATTTTACTTAACGGGCTAAATAAGATATAGCTAAATATAACTGCGCTCACCGCGCCCGATGCGCCCAAACTGTGGTACCATTGGTCGTTTTTGTGTTTATATACCGTAGGCAAGTCACTTAAAATTAAACTTGCTACATATAATAATCCGAACTGCCAGTGCCCCAATACTGCTTCCAGTTGAAAAGCAAAGAAATAATACGACATCATATTAAAGAACAGGTGCATCCAGTCGTTATGAATAAGCCCGCTTGTTATTATAGTATAAGTCCGCTTGCCGCGATAAACACTGTAAGGGTGTAAGATCATGTTGGCATAAGCATTCTCATTCGAAAACGCCCATAAAGAAGTAAGTATCGTTATCACAAATATGACCGACGCCACAGGCGACAGCATCAGGTATTCCATCATTTCAGATCGAGTTTAGCGTTGTTCAATAATCTGCCAACGGGGTAGCGAAGGTATGTTTTTTCGAAATAGGGCGAGTTGCGGTAAACCCAATTTAATTGCGCCGCTGCGTTCGCCGCAAGCTTTGGGTCTTTTTGTTTTTCGTCGTCCAGCTTTTTCTTTAGTTCCGGATCATTTTTAAGCAGGTCGGCGGCGACATCTTCAAATACATAGTCGGAAAAATATTCTTTCTCGCCTAAAACCGAATCAAAAAAGTTCCAGGCAAAAAACGAATCCACGCCCTGAGGCTCCAAAGTCTCAACAATATACCTGTTAAGCGGCTGGTTGGTATAAACAATGTAATCGCCCTCATAAAACTTAACCTGTATGTCAACCGGGTTTAACTTAATATTGCTGTGCAGGTAATGCCCCTCGTAAGGCCGTTGCGGCGTTTTGTAATCGGCAATGTAATACATTTGCAAATTGAGGGTTGTATCGTGTGCTAGCCTGCGCATGGCCACGTTATTCAGCTTAAATAAATCGATAACTTTGCCCCACGCCTGCGGGATAACGTACGCCAAAGGTTTATCAGCTGTCGCGGTCACTTTGTAGTTATCAAAATATTTGATGGTTTTAGTGTATGGCTTGCTTCGGTCGTAATATAAGCGGCTTAGGCCGCTCACCTCGCTTGGTTTGTGACCGGCATAATAACCTTTAAACACGAGGGTATCATAATGGTCCTTATCCAGTTCCCAATTTAGGGCAAAAGTTTGCTGTTTGCTTACCTGCTCATCCGCCTTCCGTTTTAATTCGCCGATCAATTTGGCGTCACGCTCGTAAATATCTACCAGGTTTTGCATAAAGTCGTAAGTGGCATACACCCGTTTGTCGAACGGTTTGAGCATGTGGGTTTCTGTAATGTAGCTGATGATGTTGTGCTGGGACGTATACCCTGTTGCAAAGCGCGGCGTTTCTAAAAAACTCACTATGCCATTATCCGGGCTTTTCTCTTCACTTTCTACATAGGGCGTCATTTCGTATCCGCTTTTGATCATTCGTTTATAAAGCTCGGGCGAAAGTATTTTAGACGTGTAGTCGGCCAGGATAGGCGTTTGCTTATCCTTTTGTGTTTCAATCAGCGTCATTACATATTGGTAATCAGCACCATCGCTGGTATGGTTATCCAGGAAAACTTCGGGGTTCCAGCTGTTTAATATTTTTTCGAAGGCAAACGCATTCCTGCTGTCGGCTTTAATAAAATCACGGTTTAAATCAAGGTTGCGGTAATTGCCCCTGAAACCGTAAGCGCGCGGCCCGTTCTGGTTAATGCGGCTTACGCCGCGGTTGAGACAGCCATCAATATTATATACCGCTATAACGCATATCACCACATCTTTTGGCAGTGCATTTTTCTTAAGCAGATCGCGCGAAAGCATCATACTGGCATCAATGCCTTCCGGTTCCCCGGGATGGATGCCGTTGTTGATCAGCAATACCCTTTTATTTTGTTTTTTGATCAACGTCGGATCGAAAACCTTGTCGCGCGATAATACAATAAGGGTTAAAGGTTTGCCAACATCCGTTGTGCCATAATTAAGCAGTTTCATTTGTGGATATTGCCTGCTTAGCTTTTGATAGTAAGCAATTATTTCGTAGTAGGTAGCCGTGTAGTTTTTATCCCTGCTCAATTCAAAAGGGGTAAGCTGGGCATGTGCCTGGCAAAAAATAAAACAAACGAGCACGACTGATAGAATTTTTTTCATGAATCGGGTTTTGACAAATATAGTTATGGGTGAACTATAAAGCGAATGGAATCAGGGAGAGTCTTAAAAGAGCAGGGAAAAGCCGGAATATAAATTATATCGTTTATTTAACCTCCTGCTGAATCTTTTTGGGAAGACTGTTAAATACCAATTCGTACGAGCGGTCGATCATGTCAACCAATTGTTTATTGGTTAAAGTGCCGTCCATCAACACGGTATTCCACATTTTTTTATTCATATGGTAACCCGGCTGAACTTCTGTGTAGCGTTCTCGCAAATCGATGGCCAGTTCCGGGTCGCACTTTACATTGAAGCTATTGCCCTCACTTATTCCGGCAAGTAAAAACATTTTACCGCCGACCTTAAAAACCAGCGTGTCGTCGCCAAAGGGCAACCCTTCGGTAGCTCCCGGTTTTTGAAGGCAATAATCACGAAGTTCTTCTAAGTTCAAATCAATATTTTGACAGCCGGACGGATTTGTTATACGAAACAATATTACCGAAAAAATATTTGAACTCAACGAAAATTTGCCGGTATTGATCGGGCGAATTGTTTTTAAATCTTGCACTTGGGTCGTTGTAACCATCGATGCCCGAGCCAAATACAACGTTATGTGCGTATCCGAAGTTAATGGCATACGTTGGTTCCTCATAGGGGTTGTAAAGTTTCACCTCGTAGCCAATACGCAGGGGCACTATAACACCAATGTTACTGTTATTCCCGGGAAATCTATAGGTAGCATCATAAATACTATAGCGTTGATTTTGGATTGCGTTAGACATAAGGCCTATTCCTGATCCAACATAAAAGTTTTTTACGAAGTTCAGAAAAGAGTTATCATGGTAATCAATGCCCGCGCCAAACTGCAGGTCGGCACGTATAATAGCTGCCTTATAATGATCATCGTATTGACGGCCGTATTTGTCCAAAGCCTGCGTCAAACCGCCTCCTGATAACTGGCCGGTCTGTATTTCAGCGGTTATAGGTAAATAGGGATTATAATTATAAATAAAATTCATATGAAACTCGGGATGATTATACTGGGTATTCACATTCGTATATCCGCGAATATAGCTTGCGCCGATGCCTATCCCGTACTCCTGGTAATTATAGGCGAGCTGCCCTTTAACAACTATTGCTAAAAAAACAAATACTTGAAGTAAAATTATTTTTTTCATACGAAATATATTTAATCACACAAATCCTGTTCCATTTATTTGGCTGTTCTCTGGTTTCGGGGCTTCCAATAACAGTGTAACGGTAACAAATCAATCCGTACGCTGAGAGAAAAACCAAATTGAGTTTGGCTTTTTTACGATAAAACACATGATTTTGTTACATAATATTATTGCCCGTCAGCCATAATCAGTCTTGTGGGTATAGAAGAGTATTTGGAATTTATGGCATGATCCATAAGAGCAGTCACAATAAACTACGTGACGCAATGGATTGATAATAAGATTAAAAAAGTACGGAGTGTATTATTTGTTCTTCAAATAATGTTTGACACCAATAATGAACTGCCGGTACTGGCCAATGGTTGAGTGCTGAAATATGCTATGCGGGTCGTTGTACCCGTCTAATCCGCTGTTGAATACTATATTATGAGTATATCCGATATCAATGGCATAACGAACATCGTTTACGGCATCATAAATCTTCAGCTCGTGCCCGATCCGCACTGCGATCGTCGGGTTGATGCTGTGATCGGACCCTCCAAACCGATATGTCGGAACATAAATGCTATAACGTTGTACCGAAACATTGTTAGCGATAAAGCCTGCGCCCGCGCCGAAATAAAAGTTTTTTATAAAGTTTAGCAGAGTATGGCCATCTTTATTAAAGAGCTGGCCGTCCGTATTGATCATACCCTCTAACCGGAAATCGGCGTGCAAATTAAAAGCTAAATAAAAGTTGTTATAAACCCGCCCTGAAATATCTTCACTCGGCTTTAAACCTCCGCCCGATAATTCACCTGATTGAAGTTCGGCTACCCACGAGAAATGGGGTTTATGATTGTAAATGAGGCTGAGGTTAAACGCGGGGCGATCATACTGTGTGTTTAAATTTGTAAAGCCCCTCCCATATGCCGCCTCAGTACCAATTGCAAATCTCGGGCGCTCTTCGTCCTGTGCCTTGCAAATAAGCACTGAAATTATTGTTATAAAGAATAGGATGATTTTTTTCAAAACTTAAACTATTGGTTGATATTTAAATTTTTTAATTATTAGAATAAGGTTTGCAGCCAATCCTATTAATCTGCGTCAAAAAATGTTTTTACAAATATACACTTATGAATTTATTAGTCAAGTGGCTGTTATGTAGCATTTTATATTAAATAATTGTTACGGGCAAACCAACCTGATTGAATGTAGTTCCATTAACCGAAGGGCAACATATAAAATAAGCTTTGGGTTAAATAATACTGCATTGTCGTGGGCGGGTCACGCGTAAAAACCGATCGTATATGAATATTCAACCAGGTCCATCGTTAAAATATTTCTTTGAATAGCAGATTATTGGCTCAGATTTACAATTTTTGAGCCATTTGACACGGTTTTGCAACCGGCTGGCTATCCGGCTCAATTTTAAAATACATTTATGGACTTATCACGCGATTACACGGTTACCGAACGTTTTTTGCGCTATGTAACTGTCGATACCCAATCAGATCCCAATTCTACCTCTTTTCCGTCAACTGAAAAACAAAAAGACCTCGGCAGAATACTGGTGAATGAATTGCTGGCAATAGGCATAAACGACGCCCATCTCGACGAATTCGGGTATGTATATGCTATGATACCAGCCAATACCGAAAAAGTTGGCATTCCCGTAATTTGTCTCTGCTCGCATATGGACACTTCGCCAGATTGCAGCGGGTTAAATGTAAAACCCATTATACACAAAAATTACCAGGGAGGCGATATCGTTTTGCCCGACGATTCTTCACAGGTTATCCGCTTAAGTGAGCACCCCGATCTGCACAACCAAATCGGTAATGATTTGATAACAGCAAGCGGCACAACCTTGCTTGGCGCCGACAACAAAGCGGGGGTGGCTGAGATCATGGATGCCTGCTACCAGCTGGTTAATCATCCGGAGATCAGACGCGGACAGATCAGGATATTGTTTACACCGGATGAGGAAATTGGCCGCGGGGTGGATAAACTCGACATGAAAAAGCTGAGTGCTTATGCAGGCTACACCATTGACGGTGAAAGCGCGGGCAATATGGAAAATGAAACGTTCTCGGCCGACGGCGCAAAGCTGACCATAAAAGGGATAAGCGCACACCCGGGTTTTGCAAAAGGCAAGATGGAAAGCGCGATAAAAATTGCAGGCCGCATCATTGCCGCCCTTCCTGCTGAGCTATCGCCCGAAGGAACCGAAGGCAAGCAGGGATTTGTACATCCCGTAGCCGTAGAAGGCCATGTAGAAAAAGCGAGTATCGATTTTATCATCCGCGATTTTACAGACGAAAAATTGACCGAACACGCCAACGCAATACGCACCATTGCTGATAGAGTATTACAGCAATTTCCCGCATCATCATATCACCTGAACACCAGGCCCCAGTACCGAAACATGAAAGTCGTTTTAGACGAGTACCCACAGGTGGTCGATTATGCAATGGAAGCTATAAAACGCGCTGGCCTCGACGCAAAATTGTGCAGCATACGCGGCGGTACTGATGGCTCACGGCTATCATTTATGGGTTTGCCCTGCCCGAATATTTTTGCAGGCGAGCACGCCTTCCACAGCAAACAGGAATGGGTATCGGTACAGGATATGCAAAAAGCCGTTGATACCATTGTGCATTTATGTGCGATTTGGGAAGAGAGAAGTTAATGTGCGGATGCGCAGATTCCGGATGTGCAGATGCTGGTCGTTTCTACTGTACCGGCTGTATCATTTTGAAAGTGGTACAGTATGATACAGTTGATACAGTGTGATGCACTGGCACATTTGCCACTATATAGCCCTATACTAATACCGGGTATTGGCTTGCTAATTCGGCGGCGATAAAAAATGCCGTCACACTGCGTTTTACGAATGCGAGATTGTATTTGGCTATAATTTATTAAATCTGATTCCGCACATGCGGGAGAACATCCGAAACGGCGTAGCTTTCCTGAACGCCTTTGAAAAACACAAACCGTGAAAATCCGAAATCCAACTACTCCGCCAGTAAACCGTCAGTCAGTTTCTCAAACTCATCAATGAACTGTGTATAGTAAACGCCGGTTCCCGGGCCGCTGAAGCCGGTGTGTATTTTGCGTACATCGCCTTTTTTATCGATGATGATAGTTGTCGGGAATCCCTTAAAGTCGGCCAGCATGGGCAGACTTTTTTCAGGGTCGCCCTTTCCGGGAGTATACCCGGTGATCAGCAACGGATAAGGGATGTTGAAATGCGACTTCAACTGCCGCAGTGTTTTTTGCGATTGGGCAAAGTCGGTGGTGCGCTCATAAGCCAGCCCCATGATCTCAACACCTTTTGCGTGATATTTTTTATAATAGCGGCTCACAAAATAATTAGTTTCGTCCATGCAATTCGGACACCAGGAACCAAGCATCTGTATAATAACCACTTTATTTTTAAACCTGTCGTCTGATAATGAGACCTTTTTGCCGTTAATATCCCGGAAGGCAAAAGCTATTTTTTTATAACCTGGTTTCAATGTCGCCAGCGAATAGGCATCGGGCAGTTTAGCACTGGCGTCCTTAACTGCCGTCCACTTATCGATCCCCGAAAGGCCTGAATAATATTTGCCCTCGCTTATGGTGTTGGCGTTATCTATTTTCGCGATAAATAAAAAGGCGTGCCCGCCGTCAAAACACGAAAGGTAAAATTGATTGCCTGCTATGGTACCTTCAAGAAAACGGTAATCGCCCGAAATGCTTAAAAACGTACCGGTCAGTTTTGAGCCGGTTTGTTTAAACTCGCCTACTAATTTCTCTCTTCCGGGAGCTCCGTCGCCAAAAATGACCGACCACCTGCCCGAAACATTGAATTTTGGCGCCGGCGCTGCTTTGAAAAAACGCCACGCAATGTTCGGCGTAGCGGTGAAATCCATTGCCGCATCTTTATTGCCCAAATGCTTTATCCATCTGCCTGCTAAACCTTTTCCCGTATTTTTTAACCTGAACTCCGAATTGAACAAAGGCATGTGAATAAACACCGAATCGCCTTTTGTTTTCACGTCTGTTACCTTAAACCTTTCCGCGCCGTTAATGATAGCCAGTTGCTGGTGGCCCGGTATGCCGGTGACATCGAAATTAAAAGGCAGCTCATTTCCGGAAGATGTTTTTAAAACGCCGCGCCAGGTTCCGTTTTGGAGTTTGCTTTGCGCGGATGCATTAAATGCAAAAAGGAATAAGCATATAGGGGCGAGAATATAGCGGGTTTTAATAAGCATTTTCAAACGTATCAAAAATCAGCCGGATTATTTCAGCACCTCGCGGGATATGACAATTCTTTGAATTTCAGAAGTTCCCTCATATATCTGAGTGATCTTTGCGTCGCGCATCAGCCGCTCCACGTGGTACTCTTTTACAAAGCCGTAGCCGCCGTGTATCTGCACCGCTTCAACAGTGGTACGCATCGCCACTTCCGAGGCGTAAAGCTTTGCCATTGAACTGGCCTGTGCGTAGGGGAGGCCGTTATCTTTTAACCAGGCCGCTTTAAAGCATAACAGGCGTGCAGCTTCAATTTCGGTTGCCATATCGGCCAGCTTAAATTGCGTGGCCTGCAGGTCGGCAATGGTTTTGCCAAACGCTTTCCGTTCTTTTGAATATTGCAACGCCAGTTCGTAAGCGCCCGATGCTATGCCCAGCGCCTGTGCGGCAATACCTATGCGTCCGCCATCCAGCGTGTTCATGGCGAATTTAAAGCCAAACCCCTCTTCACCTATGCGATTCTCTTTGGGTACCCTCACATCCTGGAACATTATTGAATGCGTATCCGACCCGCGTATCCCCAGCTTATTTTCCTTGGCGCCAACAGTAAGCCCTTCCATTCCTTTTTCAACTATCAGCACATTAATGCCGTGGTGCCTTTTGGCAGCGTCGGTTTGTGCCATCACCAGGTAGGTTGATGCCGTGCCGCCGTTAGTGATCCAGTTTTTAACACCGTTCAACAAATAATGATCGCCCATGTCGATCGCAGTGGTGCTCTGGGAGGTCGCATCTGACCCGGCTTCCGGTTCCGATAAACAAAAGGCGCCTAGTTTTTCGCCTTTTGCCAGAGGCACCAGGTATTTTTGTTTTTGCGTTTCAGTGCCATATTTTTCAAGACCGTAACAAACCAGCGAATTATTTACCGATACAACTACCGAGGTTGAGGCGTCAATTTTTGAAAGCTCTTCCAAAGCAAGCACATACGAAATAGAATCCAGGCCGCTGCCGCCATAGTCGGGCGAAACCATCATGCCTAAAAATCCAAGCTCCGCTAATAGCTTTATCTGTTCGGCCGGAAATTTCTGATGTTCGTCACGCTCAATTACACCGGGCTTAAGTTCGTGCTGCGCAAAATCACGCGCCGCCTGGCGTATCATTAATTGTTCTTCAGTTAATTCAAAATACATATGGTGTTAAATTTGGCTTTCAAAAATAGCATTTAAATATTATGCATGCATAGTAAAAATGTTGACACAAAAAAAGAGAGCTCTTTTGAAGCTCCCTTTCCCCTAATTAATTTAAACTATTGATTAAACCCAAAACAAAGAACAAAAAACCTCAGCTTGGGCGTCTGAGAATTCAAAATAAAGTTTTTCTATAGGTAGATGTATCTTTATGTTTTCACCAGATAGATGCAAGGCTGTATATTCATGTACAAATGTTGAGCCATAATGCCAATACTGGTTCTCAAAGCACAGAAATTCGGAAGTTTTTTGTATGCCATTTCAATAAAGCAGGATTTTAGGCTATTTTTAGCTTGAATTAAGATCAAATCCGGACTTTTGGAATTTATTATTAATCGTGCCGAAAAGTAGTCAGCCGGTTTAATTGTATGATATTTTGTACATGCCTTGTATTTTATTGGGTACACTGAGTTAAAAACAATGAGAAAAAAAAATATTTTCCGTGCCGCCTGTATCGGCATAAGTGGCATCCTGGCGCTAACAGCTTGCAGGCAAAAGGCGCAAACGTACGCGCAAAACGATGTGATCTTTAAAAACCTTGACACTTCGGTAAAGCCGGGCGAGGATTTTTTCAGGTATGCCAACGGCGCCTGGCTTAAAAAAAACCCCATCCCGCCGGCCTATCCCGCCTGGGGTATCGGCAATGTGGTGGAAGAAGAATTAAGGGACCGCTTGAAAAAGATAAACCTCGAAGCTTTAAATGCGCACGCCGCCAAAGGCACCAATACGCAAAAGATCGGCGACTTTTATTTCAGCGGAATGGATACTGCCAGTATCGAAAAGCAGGGTTTGACGCCGCTTAACGCGGAGTTAAAGAGAATTGACGACATAAAAGATGTCAGCAGCCTGGTTGACGAATTTGCACACCTGCACACCATCGGCGTTCAAACGCCCATTGCAGCGGGAGTAGGGCAGGATGCAAAAAATAGCAGTAAAAATATGCTGCAGCTATACCAGGGCGGGCTGGGGTTGCCGGATCGCGACTTTTATTATAATACCGATCAGCACAGTACCGCTGTACGGAACGATTACCGGCAAAAGCACCTGCCTGCCGTGTATCAATTAAGCGGGCTAAACCCCGGCGAGGCAAATGCGGCCGGCGGCAAAACCTATGATCTTGAAAAGTTTCTGGCCGACAGTTCGAGGCGGCTTGAAAACCTGCGCGATCCCTATCGCAACTACAATAAAATGCCCGTAGCCGGTCTCGGCAAACTGGCGCCAGATATTGACTGGGTAAGGGCATTTGAAAAAATGGATTATAAAAAGGTCGATACGGTAATTGTTGGTCAGCCGGAATATTACAGGGCTTTAAATAAAGCGCTTAAAATATTTACCATTAACGATTGGAAGAATTACCTGCGTAAAAACGTGGTGTCGGCCCTTTCGCCTTTTTTAAGCAAACCTTTTGACCGCGAAAGTTTCCGGTTCTACGGCACGGTGTTAAGGGGCAGCAAAGAACAGCTGCCACGCTGGAAACGTGTGCTGGATACCGAAAACAGCCTAATGGGCGAAGTGCTCGGCCAGATATTCGTAAAGCAATATTTTCCCGAAAAAACAAAGGCGCGTTATGTTGCCCTGGTTGAAGCGATGCGCAATACCTTTAAGGAGCATATTGAAAAACTGGAATGGATGAGTGCGCAAACCAAACAAAGGGCCTACGAAAAATTAGCGAAGGTAAAACCGAAAGTCGGGTATCCGGATCATTGGAAAGACTTCTCAACGCTGAGCATCGACCGCGGACCATTTGTTTTAAATGTAATGCGGGCCAATAATTTCTGGCACAGGTATGATGCGAGTAAACTTGGCAAGCCCGTCGACCGTACCGAATGGGACATAACGCCTCAAACGTATAATGCCTATTACAACCCGTCAAATAACGAGATCGTGCTGCCGGCGGCACAGTTTGTTATACCGGGCGCGGCGGATGAGGATATAGATGATGCCGTAATTTATGGTTACGCCGCGGCCTCGACCATCGGCCACGAAATGACCCACGGGTTCGACGACATGGGCAGGCAGTTTGACGCCAGCGGTAATTTAAAGGAGTGGTGGCTGCCGCAGGATTCAATAAAATTTACCCAGCGCGCCCAAATGCTGGTGAACCAGTTTAACGGGTACAGTATTTATGGCCTGCACGTGAATGGCAAAGCAACCCAGGGCGAGAACATTGCCGACCTTGGCGGGATCGTGATCGGTTTGGATGCTTTTAAGAAAACCGAACAATATAAAGAGGGCAAAACCATAAACGGCCTGACGCCGGTGCAGCGTTACTTTTTAGGATATGCTTTGGGCTGGCTCGGACAGGAACGGAAGGAAGCGCTATCGAGCCAGATACTCACCAACGAACATGCGCCCGGCTTTATGCGTGTGAACGGGCCGTTTACCGATGTGCCTGAATTTTACGATGCATTTCATATCAAAAAAGGCGATAAAATGTGGCTCGACCCCGACAAGCGTGTCAGGATATGGTAAGCAATAGCGCCCTTTGCGAATAGGCTTTAAAGTTTAACTATATTTGGCCATGCAAACAATGCATTTTCTGCAGGGCTGGTGGCACCACCAAAACTGGCTCGAAGTGAGCGGTGTAGTTACCGGCCTTTTATGTGTTTACCTGGCCGCCATCAATAACATCTGGAACTGGCCTATCGCCATCGTCAGCGTTGGTATTTACATTTTCATTTTTTTTGACGCCCGGCTGTTTGCCGATATGGGTCTGCAGGTTTATTTTATGCTTACCAATATTTACGGCTGGTACTATTGGAACAACAAGCCCGCTAATGAAAGCAAAATACCTGTTGTATTAATTACCCGGCGGGAGTTATTCATCTCGGTCATCGCCGTTGTGATTTTTACGTTTGTGCTGGGATCTATTTTGAAATATACCCCGGCATCATATCCCTATATCGATAGTTTTTGCGCCGCGTGCAGCCTTGTGGCACAGGTATTTTTAGCGCGTAAGGTGTTGGAAAACTGGCTGATTTGGATATTTGTCGATATCATTTATGTAGGTGTTTATATATTCAAAGGGCTCAACCTCACCGCCATTATGTACGGTATTTATGTAGCTATCGCCTTATTAGGGTATATCGACTGGAGAAAAGAGTACAAAAAACAGCTTTTGTAATTTCGGATTTATAAAGTGACCAATGTGACATTGTAATTCATACAATACCCCAAATGCAACAATCCGAAATCGAACATCCGAAATCCGACATCCTAAAAATAGCTATCGTCGGGCCCGAATCAACAGGTAAGTCAACCATGTCGGCGTACCTGGCAAATCACTATCATACGGTTTGGGTGCCGGAGTTTGCGAGGGGATACTGCGAAAAACTCACCGCGCCGCCCACCTGGCAGGACGAGATAAATATGTTCTACGGCCAGTTGGCGCTCGAAAAAGAATTGCTGCCAAAGGCAAACAAGCTGCTTATTTGCGATACCACATTTATCACCGTCAAAATATGGAGCGACCAAATCTTCGGCAAATCGCCGCAGGAAGTGCTCGACGAATTGCCAAAACATCCGTACGATCTGTACCTGCTCCTCAGTATCGACCTGCCCTGGCAGGACGACCCGCTGCGCGATTTCCCGCACATGCGCGAACATTTTATGGCTATATGGCATAAAGAGCTTCAGGCGTTAAACGCCCAGTACGAAGTAATAACCGGCACAGGTACCGAAAGGTATAACAGCGCAGTAAAGGTTATTGACAATTTCCTCGTTTCCCGGCATCAGTAATGCAAATCTATTCGACTTAACAGCCACTGCGACTCCTGCCTTCTTGGCTCTTGGTTCTTGGCTCTTGTCTCTTAATTCTCAACTTTTCATTTTTATCTGATCAACTTTTTTTTACCTTTGCAGCCATAACCAATACCGCGCCTATAGCTCAGTTGGTTAGAGTAGAAGACTCATAATCTTTTGGTCCCTGGTTCGAGCCCAGGTGGGCGCACTTTTTAGGCATCAAGCCAGAACACGAACCCTCTAAATTGCTGATTTAGAGGGTTTTTTATTTTATTCCCGCTCAAAGTACTCCAAAGAAAACCGGAATTCTGAACACCTATCCGTCCACCTGTTTTTAGTTTTTAATTTAGGTGGACGGTTAAACGATAACGTGTTGTGATGCAAGGCATTACAAGGGTATAAATAGCCCAAAAACGCCCGTTTCGTTTAACTGTCAGCTCCTGAAAATGGCCAAAAACAGGATGTAATTATTCATTCATTAACTAAAAAAATGTGAAAAATGAGAACATCACAGACATTCGGGGTTTTCTTTACGATCAAAAAAGAGAAGGCCAAAGACGGAAAAACAGCGGTCTACGCCTGCGTAACCGTAAACAAGGAAAAATGCTATATCGCCTTAAAGCAGACCGTAGAGGTCAGTAAGTGGGATTATGGCAAAGGAAATGTAAAAGGAAACAAAGAGGAAACCAAAGAAGCCAATGCTTACCTGGACGAAACAAAGCTGACGTTAAACAACCTTTATAAAGATATGCAGCTAAGTGGTAAGCATATCACTGCTCAGTCTATAAAATCATTGTTTCTTGGAGAGAGCGATCTAGAGGAGCGTTACACGCTCGGCAGGCTTATGGATTATCATTATGAAACTGCTTCGGCTTCCTTGAAATGGAGCACGCTTAAACATTACGCGGTGACCCGCAGATACCTGGAGAAGTTTCTGAAGGAAAAGAAGTGCATAGCCGACATTTTTATCCATGAGATCGATTACAAGTTTATCATAGACTTTGAAACTTTTCTACGAAATCACAAGCCTATCGATCACCAGAAACCGATGAATAACAATGGCGTGATGAAACACCTGATCCGGCTTCGGAAAATGACTACGCTTGCGCTGAAACTAACGTGGATCAATAAAGACCCGTTTAAAAATTACAAATTCCGTTACAAGAAGGTCGAGACGGATTTCCTCACTCAAGGGGAATTGCATGCCATAGAGAAAAAGGTATTTGAAGTTGAGCGCCTCAATATGATCCGTGACCTCTTTGTGTTCAGTTGCTACACTGGCCTCTCTTTCGTCGATCTGATGAACTTGCGGGACGCCAATATCACCATTAGCGAAGATGGGGAACGCTGGATAAAAATATACCGCCAAAAGAGTCACGAACCAACCAATATCCCACTATTGCCAACTGCGGCCGTAATTCTGAATCTGTATGATGACAATCCACGGTCGATAGCCAATGGCACCATATTCCCCCGTATATCCAATCAAAAGGTCAACAGCTATCTAAAGGAAATAGGTGTCATCTGCGGAATTAAAAAGAAACTGACCTTCGGCGTGGCCCGCCATACGTTTGCCACCACCGTCACGCTCTCTAATAATGTGCCGATTGAGACTGTAAGTAAAATGATGGGGCATACCAAAATCGCTACAACGCAGATATATGCCCGCGTACTAATGAAAAAAATAAGCGATGACATGGGCAGGTTAAAAAAGATTATTGAGAGTCGCCCTGCGGCAACGGAATAGATCACAGCCATTTAATACGATAACGAAATCAAATTTTTAATATCATTTTTTGGAGGTCACAATTTGTGACCCCCAAGTTAAAAGCAAAGCAAATTATGAACGAGTTAAATATGAGCGACAAGGAAATCGCCGAAAAAATATATCTAATACGCGGCGTTAAAGTAATGCTGGACAAAGACCTTGCTGAAATGTACGGTACAATTCCCAAAAGGCTAAGGCAACAGGTAAAACGGAATATGGAACGTTTTCCTGAACACTTTATGTTCCAGTTAAATGAAAACGAAGTCAGTTCAATGGTATCACAAAATGTGATACTTTCAAGGCAGTATCTGGGTGGAAGTTTACCTTATGTATTCAGCGAACATGGAATACTCATGCTGGCGAATGTAATCAAGAGTCCGCAGGCTATCGCAATGAGCATCAAGATTATCGAGGTCTTCGTCAAATTCAGAGAAATGCTAATCTCCCACAAAGACCTTTTGCTCAAATTCGAGCAATTAGAAAAATTGGTAACTCAACATGATGACGATATTCAATCTATTTTCCGTGCACTCAAACAACTGATTCAACAAAAGAATGAACCGAGAGAACCAATTGGCTTTAAGTTGAATGTTTAGCATAATGTGTCGCATTTTGCGATACCTTGAAGGGGTCACAATTTGTGACCCCTTCAATAAATAAACAAATTAATCTGTACAATATCTTGTTTGAGGACGCAATTTGCGACCTCAATTATTAGCCGATCAAACAATTAGGCCCACAGAAAAGTTTCAAGGAGCCAAATTGGCACCTTAAACCGAAAACAGATTGTTTTTAAACCCGATAATCTGTAACGCCGGGTTTTTATATCGGGTAAGGTATCACATCATGTGATACCTTATAGCCATGCACAAATTGAAATGCTATACCCCCAGGTAACCACAAAGAAAACGAAACAAAGCCTGTGTTATTTCTTCTTTTAGTAATGGCTTTGCCTCAGTCGATGTACTTACATCCACTTTACTATTTTGAAATGCTATAGTGTACATAAAATCGCCGGTAATAGCAGGTACTTTTATTTGAAACCCGTCATAATGCTGAAGTGTATATGGCGTATATGAAGGGTCGATGTTCTCAAGAACAGTTTTCAAATCTTTGTCAAGGTCCGCCTTTAGGCCCTCAAAGCTTTTATTGTGAAGGTTAGGCAGCCAAAAAGTTAACCTGCCACTCGAAATGCCTGCTTTGTCGACCTCATCTAACTCATTCCAAAATGCATTGTATTCATCTTTGATTTTTAGCCATATAGTTCCTAAACTCCAGTCAAACCCATAATTTCCTAATATATTATTATGCTGGATAAACCATTGCTGTTTCCCATTACTGTAGAATTTATGGAGGTCCGTAAACGCTTCTTGTAAGGCGTCGAGTTTGGTATCCCTGGTCGGATCTGGTTTGATTTGCGGGTCTTTACTGTCCCTTAATTCCTGACGGTAGTCTTTAATATGCTGTATAATCTTGCTAATACGGCTACGGAAAGCGCTGATCCTTTCTGCTGAAAATGTATTGTTGTAACTCATGTACAAAGATACGGAATTTGATTCTGGCCGGGGGGTATATATCGTCAGCGCATATCAATATTAGATTATTTAACCATTAGGAAAAAATAACAACCTTACGTTAAAGTGTTGAAAATCGCTGTGATTGCTTCCACATTTTTGTTACCCCAAACACAAGAATTATGGAAAGAGGACATGATACGACCAACCGGCCATCGATCAGACGGGATCAATTGGTCACCGTACAGGATTTACTGGATTTTAAAGACTCGCTGGTTAGTGATGTGAAAAAGCTATTAAAGGAAGCTGCGGGCGTACCCGCGCAGCAATGGCTGAAGGCTGTGGATGTGAAAAAAATGCTGCGCCTGAGCGATGGAAAATTGCAATACCTACGGGATAAAGGCATTATCCCTTTTAAAAAACTTGGCGGAGTTACTTATTACAACCTTAATGAAATCCAGGAGTTGATGAGTTCCGGCAAATTGGATACCCAATTAAAGTCGGCATGAAACGCAAGGCACGCAGGATAATCGTGAAGCCCGGTAGTAAGCCAAAGCCGGCAGTACAAAACGGCTTTGGCTTTGAAATGCCGCCGGATCGCAGTCTGGTAGAGATCTATTTCGACCAGAAAGGCCTCGCCGAAGAAGCGGCCGTTTTTTACAGTTTTTATGAAGAGGCTAATTGGCGAAGTCCCAAAGGTACACCATACCGAAACTGGAAGATACTGGCCACCGACTGGATTTTCAATTACGAACAAGAGTTAAAACTGCAAAAGCGGCTTCGTCAAAACCAGAGCGCATTTAGCGGTCTGTAATTCTATTTATACAGCGATCTATAATTATAAACTTTTAGCATTCTATACCATGGCAAAAATCATCACACTCGCACATCAGAAAGGTGGCGTAGGCAAAAGCACCTTAGCAATAAATTTAGCTTTATGTTTCCAGGACCAACTTTCCGTAGCCTTAGTGGATACAGATTTGCAGGGCAGTCTTTATCATATTCGGGAAGATTTTCCTGACTTGGCTATTATCGGTGCCGATAAGTTAGCGGATATCAGAAAGCTGGATTACGACCTGGTTATCATTGATACACCTCCTTATTTGTCCAGCCGGCTCCCGGAACTGTTCCTGCATTCAGATTTTATTTTAGTGCCCACTAAAGCCGGTTTCTTTGATGTGATGGCCATCAGGGCCACGCTTGCGCTGATCAAAGAAGCGCAGATGAAAGCCCCGGCGTTGAAAGCAGGTATTGTTCGGAACATGATCAAACCTCGGTCCGGCATTACTAAAGACGTAACCGGGCTGCTGCTGGATCTGGGAACGCCGCTGTTGCAGACCATCATTCATGATCGGGTGAGCATTGCGCGGTCAGCGATCACGGCAGGCATTTTAAACAGTGATGACCGAAAGGCAAAAGAAGAAATTACCTCGCTGGCCGGTGAGGTCGTCGACCTCATCAGCGCCTGATATAGCATTATAGGTTGTTGTAAATCTACAATGCTATAAATACAGTATTGCAGATAACTATAAATCTATAGCTATAGAAATATAACAAGGTGTTTTTCGGATTATAGAATTATACAATTACAGAGCATGGATAATTACAAAAACAAGCTGGGCAGTTTAGCGGATAAACTCAAACAGGAACGACCTAAAACACCCATCCAGGAAGTTCAACCGGTCAAAGTTGAAATCGCTAAAGAAGTAGAAGCGCAATTCAACAACTGGATACCGAAAAGCCTTTTGAAGAAAATCAAAGCCTACGGGGTTGAAAACGATCAGTCGTTAAAGGACATCAATATAGCCGCATTACAGTTGTTCCTGACGACAAAAGCGAAACTTCATAAAACAATTACAAATGCCGATTAAACAACTGATAACAGGTTCAGACTGCCTCTTCGGAGCAGTCAGCAAGATGTACGTTTGTCAGACAAACGAATCTTGCCGGCTGACCTCCTTTGGTCGGTCGCGGTCCAGGAAAAATGCTCCGAAGTCGCATTTTTAACAATCTAAGCCAATGGAAAAGCCAGACGAAAACCGTAGCCGCAGGGTGATCATTCGTTTCAAACCGGCTGAATTCCAACTGCTCGAAGGCCGGTTTAAAAAGACGATGTTCAGGAAACTGAGTGAATATACCCGGAATGTCCTGCTCGAAAAAACCATTACCGTTACCTACCGGGACAGGGCAATGGATGATGTGCTGGAAGAAATGATCCTGCTGCGAAGGGAGCTGAATGCCATTGGCAATAATTTAAATCAGGCCGTGAGAAATATCAATAGTGCCGATGGTTCGGCAGATAACCGTTTGTGGATGAATTTGCTAAGCGTCATCAACAGTAAGCTGGAGCCAACTATCGTGGAGATCAAAGAGCGGATGAATCAATATGCAGAGATATGGTCGCAAAAATTAAAAGCGGGAAAAGCCTGACGGGTGCGCTCAATTATAACGAAAACAAGATGAAGCAAAATAAAGCCAGTCTAATTGAAGCCATGGGTTACTATAAAGACACACCTGATTTGAATTTTTATGACAAGCTATTGCGGCTGACTGATCTCGCCGGGCGGAACGAACGGACAAAAACCAATACCGTGCATATCTCGCTGAACTTTGCAAATGGTGAAAATTTACCTGATGAAACCCTCCGGGCCATTGTAAAAGACTATATGAAGGGCATTGGCTTCGGGAGCCAGCCTTATCTGGTCTACCGGCACACGGATGCCGGGCACCCGCATATTCATATCGTCACCACCAATATCAAAAAGGACGGTGAACGGATCAGCCTGCATTATCTCGGACAGAACCAATCAGAAAAAGCACGCAAGGCAATTGAAATCAAATACAAGCTGACGAAAGCCGAAGAACAACAAAAGCAAAAGCCCAACTTAAAAATGGACGTATCGGCAGCGGAATATGGTAAAACCGAAACCAGGCGGGCAATCACCAATATCCTCGGTTATACTTTAAGGGCTTATAAGTTCACCAGTGTTCCCGAACTGAATGCGGTGTTACAGCAGTACAATGTACAGGCTGATCGCGGTTCCAAAGACTCCCGGATGTATGCGAAGGCTGGTTTGGTTTATTGGATATTGGATAAGCGCGGCAACAAAGTAGGCGTTCCTATAAAAGCCAGCAGTATCTACGGCAGGCCGACGCTGAAGACGCTGGAAGAAAAATTCCGCTTGAATGAAACATTGCGCAAGCCGCTAAAAGCAGGTCTAATCAAAGCCATCGACGAAGTGCTGGCCAGACCGCAAAGTAAAAGCAGTTTTCAAAAAGCACTCCGTGAGAAAGGCATCCAGGTGTTGTTCCGTGAAAATGAAGGGGGCCGTATTTACGGGGTGACTTTTATCGACCAAAAGAACAAGGCCGTGTTTAATGGCAGTGACCTTGGTAAAGTATACAGTGCCAATTTAATGGCTGCAGCCTTCCGTCCTGAGCCATCCCCTGTTTACAAAAAGTGCGACAGGCAAGACGCTAACCAGCAAACACCTGACAGCGACCCCCGGCAAAATAATATGCTATTGGACAACCTGCTCGGACCGGCAAGCGACGATCCGGCGGCACTCAATAAATTTAAGAAAAAGAAAAAACGTAAAGGACAACATTTATAAATCTATTGTTATGCAAACTGGCGAAAACGAACACGCCCTCCGAAAGATCATCGACTTTACCCGACTAATTAGTTTAGTGATACTGGTTATCCACTTCTATTTAACCTGTTATACAGCGTTCGAACAATTACATCTGGCATCGGTTTTTGTCGACCGGCTCCTTCAACCGGTTGCGAAATTAGTTATTTTTAAGTCGATCCTTTTCACCAAATGCCTTGCACTTATTTTATTGCTGGTTTCTTTAACCGGGGCCAAAGGCAGAAGGGACGGCAAAGTTAGGTTGATAACTGCCTTAATCTACGTAGTAATCGGTGGCCTGTTATACATATTAAGCGGCCTTGTTTTGCAATTGTCGGGCAGGTTGTTATTGGTCGCGGGCCTATATATCAGTGTTACCACTATTGGTTACTTGCTCCTGTTGGCTGGTATTACCCTGCTATTCCGCTTGCTTAAAATCAATCTGGGCAAGGATATTTTTAATAAAGAAAATGAGACCTTTCCACAGGAAGAACGTTTGATCGAAAATGAATATTCCATTAATCTGCCCGCTAAATACCGCTTAAAAGATAAGGAACGACGTAGCTGGATTAACATTATTAATCCCTTCAGAGGAACCTTAGTCGGCGGAGGCCCCGGAGCCGGCAAAACTTATTTTGTGATCCGGCATATAATTACCCAGCATATACAAAAGGGATTCTGCATGTTGATTTATGATTTCAAGTATGACGACCTCTCCAGGATTGCTTACAACACATTACTAAAATTTGGCAAACGTTCATTTTACGTGATCAATTTTGAAAAGATAATGCACCGTTGCAACCCGTTGGAGCCTCAAACGATGGGCGACATAAGTGATGCCATCGAATCGAGCCGGACAATTATGCTTGGTTTAAACCGCGAATGGATACGCAAGCAGGGGGATTTTTTCGTCGAGTCGCCTATAAATTTTGTGACCGCTTTAATTTGGTTTTTGAAGAAATACGAGGGCGGTCGATATTGCACATTGCCGCATGTTATAGAGCTCTCGCTGGTTGATTATAAATATTTATTTGAAATACTATCTGGCGAACCTGAAATAGAAGTATTCATTAACCCTTTTATCTCCGCCTGGACAAATGAGGCTTACGAACAGTTGGAGGGTCAGGTTGCCAGTGCTAAGATTAGCCTGGCGCGCTTATCCTCCCCACAGTTATACTATGTTTTAAGCGGAAATGATTTTTCCCTGGACATTAATAATCCGGATGATCCGAAAGTGGTTTGCCTGGCTAATAACCCGCAAAAGTCGCAGGTTTACAGTGCCGTGCTTTCACTTTACATTAATCGCATTACCAAACTGGTGAATAAGAAAGGAAAGCAGAAATGTAGCTTAATTTTTGACGAATTTCCAACGATCTACTTTAACGGCATTGATAACCTGATTGCAACGGCCCGGTCTAATAAGGTAGCGGTGACTTTAGGCGTACAGGACTACAGCCAGTTAAAAAAAGATTATGGCCGGGATCAGGCAGAGGTCATTATGAATATTGTAGGCAATGTTATTTGTGGACAAGTAACAGGTGATACGGCTAAACAACTTTCTGAGCGTTTCGGCAAGATCAACCAGGTCAAGGAAAGCCTATCTGTTAATGCAACGGATACATCTATCAATAAATCAACACAACTGGATTATGCCATACCGGCATCTAAAATAGCAAACCTATCATCAGGGGAATTTGTGGGTGCTATTGCCGACAATCCCGATAACAAAACAGAACTTAAGACTTTCCATTGCGAGATTCAGAATGATCATGCTGCCATTACGGAGGAAGAGCTACGATACAAGGGTATCCCAGCCATTAGAAAGGTAAACCAGTCCGATATTTTAATCAATTACCAACGGGTAAAGGAAGATATAAAAATGCTTGTCGAGACGGTCATACAACCCAATGCCTGATGCCATTATTCAAGCTTAAAATTAAAAGTATTTTTTTGATAGGTTCTATTATAAATACTTAATTTAGGATGTCCTAAACTTTTCAATATGTGCAATACTCTGGTCTCTTCGAAAACTCATGTTGCGGCTTACAGCAACCGAAAAAAACATTTTTCCGGCCTGATAGTACTGATCAGTTTGTTAATCATTCAAACAGGTTACGCCCAGGTGAAAGTGATTGTCAATTCAGATATTCACTATGAACCCATTTTGCCTGTTTCACTGGATGCCTATAAATCGGTTCAGGATCGAGATAACTCTACCCAAAACCCTAAACTTGGTTTTGGAGTCGCCATTTCCGGCGGCGGGTCAAGGGCGCAATATTTCGGTTTAGGGGTACTTATGGGATTGGAGCAAATAAAAGATCCGGCGCAGGGTGCCAACCGGAACCTGCTCAACGATGTGGATTATTTTTCGACCGCTTCCGGTGGTGGTTTTGCTGCCGGGTACTATTTAACGATAAAGAAGAATGTGCTCTTAGCTCCTGACAAGACGTTCAATTCTTTTGGTGATTTCTGGCTTTCCCGCCGCAGGATCGACGAGTTGCAGGAATTTATATGGCAAAGTGCTGAAATCTGGGATTTTATTTTAAAATTCAAAGGTTACGAGCGAAATAGCCGGAAATCGATGCCTGAAGTTATTGACCAACAACTCCTTCAGTATGATCCGACGCCCGGTTCTAAAAAATTCAGCGAACGCATGCGATTGAAAGATTTTTTTGTATCGGTATCGGATAGCCGGCAGCCGACCTTGCCAATGTTTGTCGCCAACGGGACTGTATTTAATAACGTCGAAAGACTTCCGTTTATGCCGCATATTTTGAAGGGACTGGATGTTAACCGTTCATTGGAGCCTGTTGACAATAGTTTTGAAAATAACCCCGCTTATGAATTTCCGTTAACCTATGCGATTTCAGGCAGTGCCGCTTTTCCAGGTATTTTACCACAAGTTCAGTTAGGATTAGCTTCGACGAACACCAAAGTGATCCGGATAGTAGACGGAGGCGTCGTAGATAATCTCGGATACAAAACATTGATCGAATTGTTAAGTAGTGATCATAAAGTTACAGACGAGGCAAAGCGGGCCTTAATTATAGATTGTTCGGCGGTGGGGGAAGCAGAACGCTACAGCGACAAGGGTATTGCGAGCCAGATCGGTGTTTTGAAATCAGCTTTACTGTTTACCGTTGATTCAAAATATGTTACTCGTAAGGAAGATATCGAAAATGATTTGATTGCTCATCACATCCCCTTGACGAACTATCTGATGGTGGGATTTAATACTCTGAAAAAGAGATTGATGGCTAAGGATACAGCTGATGATCGGGAATTGATCGAACTTAGGAAATATTTACGGCAAGATGCAGGTCAAACTGAAAGTTCAAAGGCAAGTGATAACCGGTGGCTGGAACTTTTATCGAAATTTGAAGCCAGTGTTAAGCTTCACTGTAAGATCAAAAATCCGAATAATTATGTGATCAACGATGATAATTGGCAAGGCAACGAATTAAGGACAATTGATCTGATTACATTTGATGATTTCAAAAATTTTACCCTGGCCGATGACCTCATGCTTTATGAATTGGCCTCCCAAATAGAAACAAAAATGAAGATATATAAATCTGAAAAGATCATACTTACTCTTGCCGGTAAATATGTTGTTTACCTTGAGCAAAACAAGTTAAACCAATTGTATCATTTGAATTGAAATAAATAATTCTAATTTTTTCGAAGGCTTTTTATTTTCTGTCTTGTATACTTTTTATCGTAAAATTCATACCATTTAACCAATACATCTTCTCCTAATTTTTCGTAGATGTATGAATACTGTGTTTCCCGTCTTTTTCTCTGATAAATATTACTTTTCCCAATCTGTTTTTTTAAGTCTTCGTTGAAAGATTTCGACGTAGGGTTATGGTGAATGAATATACCAAAGTTATTTCGACAAAAACTTTGATATTCCTTGGTGAAACACAAAAAATTATGCCACATTTCATCGATAATCCCCAACGAGTTGTCAATGGCAATCTTGGTAGGAACGCCGGGTAAACCAATACTTCTTTCGTATTGTGCTGTAGCTATAAGCCAAAGCCACTTTAAACAATCCGAAAATATCTCACGGGCTTCCTCTTCCGTTATATTAAAAAGTTCTGTGAAGCGATAAATAATGTCTTCGTTTTGATAAGCCGTCACGGCCTCGATTGACTTTATCTCAAATTTTGATTTCATATTAATCAAAACATTTCTCACCACAGGAATCGCAATCATCCTTTGTTATTTTTTTCCCTGTTTTCCCAAATTTTTTATCTAACAGTCTATTTATTAAATTCTGCTTGGTTATATTTAAAGAAGCCGGAAGGCCCGGCGCGCTCTTTAAATCTTTATTTGCTGTTTGCTTTGTCATATTGTTGGCTATGTCTTAAAGGGTAAATCTACTATCGTTTCGTTGAGTTTATTATCCTGAAATTTATTAATCCATTCTGGATTTATAATCTTATTATTGAGATAATCTGTCATAAAATCAAATACTTCACAATTAGCATGATCCGGGGTTTTATATAAATTTAATCTAAGTTCTTTGTCGTTGACAGCCAATTGCTCAATAAACCATTTTAAAAAATCAACTTTTAAAGTACATTTTATATTAACTGTCAAATGAAAACTTGAAGAATCCACCGCCTTTGCTTCATGCCAAAGTCCCCTTGGCAGATAAAGTACGTCACCGGGTGTCATTTTGTAAAACCTTTGATCATTTTTATCAGGTTTCCCCTGGTCGTAATATTGCTGCGCTGGCAAAGGGTAATTACCGGCATCTCCATAAATGCTCCAATCCTTTTCGCCTAATATCTGAATAATAAAGATTTCATGATGGTCGTAATGGGCCTCAAAACCTTGGGTGTTTTTTTGAGTTAAATAGGCATTGATCTGTACCGTCTCCTTTACTTCAGATGAAAGCTGATTACAAAAATCGGATATTTCTTGGGAGTAATTGTTTAGTCCACTTAAAATGAGCGTTGCGCCGTTTTCGCAAAGATCTCTTATTTTGGTAAGCGATATTTTTTTTGCTAAATTTCCCTGTGTTTTGTCGTTGTCCACAAATCGTGCCTCCGGTAACACCTTGCCATTTTTGATCAACCTTACGGTCGGATACGATAGATGATGTTGGCTAAAGTACAATGTTTTATTAAAAGCATTTAGGCCATAAAGATTTTCCGTCTCAACGGTTGATTTGGAGAATAATTCTTTCTTAGTCCAATATTTGTCAAAGAAATCGTCCCGCCCGACATCGCCAATAAGGTAATCTAATACTCCCATAATTATTTAGCCTGAACAAGGTACCGTTTTAAAAATCTGTTTTGTGAGCCGGAAATGGCTGTTCTGCCGTGAAGAAATCTCTTGTTATCTATAACCAAAACATCTCCTTTTTCTAACGTGAGAGGGTGCTGTTGCGCTGCTAATTCAAAATTAATTTTGGCTAACAATTCTTTGGTCTCAGCATGCTCATCACCTCTGGTAAGCCATGGTACATAATGGAAGATTAATTTCCCGTTCCGTTCCTTCACCATCGGACAGTACTTTAACTCATTTTTATTAAAAATATCCTTAATTTCAACGGTACGCAATGCCTTTTGCTGCCAGGACGATAATTTGTCATACACCTCAAGGAAATCACTGATTAAAGTCAATCCGCCTTCAGTACTGGGTTCTATGCATTCCATTATTAGGTAATCTGCATCCGGATGATCCGTGTGGAGTTCCATTGCCTTGTTAGAATTTGATAGTTTTCCCGGTTTCTCTTGTATTTGAATGTCTTTTTCTTGAATAACTTTACCGAGAAAATTGATAACGGTATGCAACTTCAGCAAATTGTTAACTTTCAAATGTATATAGCCTTTTGTTTCCAAGGTCTGTTTTAATTTCATCTCAGTTTTCATGACCTCTTTATAGTTCATCAATTCAGCGTAAACATCTACGAACATTGATTTTACATATCCGCCGCTTTTCACCCGTGTGAATTTTGCATCAATGCCTTCTGCTCCGATTAAAATTATATTTTTTATAAAATTAGTATTTTCCGGTCCCTGATTGAAAATGACTGTTAACTGTTTTTCTACTTCCTGAGCTAATCTGATAAGATGAAAAGTCGAGCTAACAATAATCAAATTATGTGATTCTTGCTTTGACAGCCGATTCAGGCATTTTTTTAGATTGGTAATTGAATTATAAGATTCATTTTCTTCAATAACTCTGAAATTATCTAACAGGCCGATATTCATTTTTTTTATTAGTTCATAAAATGTATTGTGAATAAATTTGCTTTCTTGTGCTATACTCACCTTATCCGGACCGGTAGGATTATCGAGGGGATTTCCGCCTGAAGCGTAAATAGTTAAATTGTGTTTAAAATTATCTAAAACCCTTATTGCTTTTAATACACGTCCCGTAAGCATTCCAGCATGTTGACATCCCGGAATAATCATGATATTTTTGTCGCCGGTATCGTTAACAATAGTCTTTAATCCATCTTCTTCCATTGTAACTGAGTTACATAACACGACATCTTCGTAGCCTAAGTTAAAAATAAGATCACGGCAACAATTTAATCCCTCATTGATCAACCCTAAGTCATTTAAAAACTCCTTTTCATATAGCTTTTGAATTTGGCTGGCAGTAATATCAGGAATCAAATTTTGAGATCCGTATAACGCCATACAGATATCCTTTAATTCCTGACTTATGTAATTCTCTTTACATAAGTTATTTATTTTATCCTTGTCTTGGGGAGTAAGGCAATTTTCAGCCCTGTAAAGACTTTCAAAAATATTCCTCAGGCGCTCATCTATAACGTTATCGTTAAAGAGTTCATTAATTCTATTTCGCTCGTCATCTGATATTAGTTTTCCCTCTTTATTAAAAGTATTAACCAACCCGACTTTGCTGTTATGAATATGATCCGTAAAGAGTAATTTGTCGAGGTATTTTTCGATTTTAATTTTGTTTTCAATCCCTGTCCAAAGCCAGGGATGAACTCCGTTGTTGGGAATAACTTCTGTCCTTGGAGTTACTTTTTTATGGAATTGCATTTTTTAAAATTAGGTTTTAGGCGTACTTTATCAAATATATAAATGAATTCGCAACTTTTTAGTTCATAATGACTTATGATCATAAATATCGTTGTATTTTTTAAATAAAAAGTCCCCTGAGCGCTCGCCGCCGGGGACTTTTAACCTAAACCTTATCACAATAAGCAGGCGGGTTACCTGCCGTTAGATGGCGCAAGTTAATTATTTTTCAGACTTTCATCTTAGCGCCCTTGCCTTGCTTTTTTCCGGGCAGTTCCTCCTGTTGCTGCGTCTGTTTTTTATCCTGTCTTTGCTCATTTTTGAATTCCGGCTTTTTATAGTGTTCCATTTGCTGGGCCTCGCCTTTATAATTAGTCAAATTGACGCGGTGCTCTGCCGGGTTGGCTTCCAGATAAAGCTTGACCGTTTTACCATCTTTGACAGCCTCAACCTGGTGGCGATTGCCTTTCTCCAGTGATTTCAGTAGTTTTTCACGGGCGCCGGGTTCGTCGATGCCGACGATAGCCATTTTATCAATTGCCCGTTCGGGTTTGTAGTTCCAGTTCTCGGTAAATGGACGTAGTTTGAAGTTCCCGTTTTCCGTTTTAGTCTCTTTATCAAGGATCAGCCAGGCGTGATATTTATCGCCCTCTTTGTTTTCCAGTTGTTTGTAAACCGCCCGGCCCTCCATTAAATTATAGGACTCTTTGGCCGTAATGCCATTGCCTTTATTGAGATAAAAAATTTGCTGCATATCCTTGCCCTGCAGGGCAGCATCGTACCGGTTAAAAAAGTACATTTCGTTTTCATCGCCGCGTTTGAAATGCAACGTATAATCGACTTTCTGCCGGTTATACTCCTGCGTAGTATTCAGTTCGAATTCCGGCTTTTCTGCTTTGATGTTTTTTTCCAGCTCCGTATTCAGCTTTTCACCGAAACCGAGGTTCAATAAATTCTTTTGCAGGTAACTTAAATTTTGTGTGTTCATCGTCTGTTGTCTAAGAGGTTAATTTCAGGTTCTGTTATTTTTCAGTAATACCGGAAAGCCCGCCTTTAGCTTGACTTTTATCCGTTTTACTTTTTTGCTGAAAAGTCCTTTGGCGGCGTTAATGCCGCCCGCAGCTGCCTGTGTCGCAAGCGACGGGTCCATGCTGAGGAACTGCATATTTTCGATGGCGTCATTTGCTCCGCTGCCGGCCGCCCCCGCGAATTCCGCCTCCGGTGCAGGTATTCCGGGCATACCGTCCATACTATAAACGGTCAGGTTGACAGGGATAATAGCATCGTTGAGGCGGATGTTTTTGATTTCCAGTAAAAGGCGCTGGTTGGTGATCGTGGCAGTGCCGAAGATTAAGGTTCCTTTAGGGATTACCGTCCCTTTGAAAACAAGGCTGTCATTCATCCGCAATTTGACAGCACCACCCTGTAAAACTTTCTGGTTGCCGTCTATAACAGCTGGAATAGCCTGGAATGGGCTCTCGCTGACAGTTGCACCGGTTGCGGCATCGGATTTTGTCAGTTCAGGGTGTTGAATCGCCTGTATTTGCCCGAGCATTTTGCTGAGTTGCTGCATTTGCGGGTCATTACCCTGGCTGCTGTTCATGGCCTTCATCATGGTTTCCAGTTTATTAACCTGTTGATTAAAGTCCTTATTGGGTGCAGCATTTTTAGTTATTCCGGTGGGTGATGATAGTTCCCGCGTTTGCGGCTGGTTGATCTGCTGATTGATGGCCGCAAGTTTTTGGTTAATGCGCGTTACATTGGGATCGGTGTAACCTGAAGTTAGCGGGCTGCTGTTTACCGGGGTTTTCAAATCAGCGATATTCCTGCTATCTTTTTGAAAACCGAATTTTTGCAGGAGCGGATTATTGTTATTGGACCGTTGCCGTTCAGAATCCAAACTGGCCTGCGCATAAAAGCTCATCTTATCCTTTGGCTTTTCATGTTTATTAAATTTTGCCATCGGAACGCTGGTGTTCAGACCGGGGTTGTTGTTAGCCTGGCTATTGGTGGCCTTCTTTTTCCCACCGCCTAAAGCATAAAAACCAAGTGTACTAAAGGCAAAAATTAATAGTGGCAGAATCAACAGGAATTTCCGCTTTCTTAGATACTGGATTGAATGTCTTGTTTCCATAAGATTGATTTTTATAATGATTTGATAATATAATAACAGCTTAAAGCGCCAAACACGAGCAGGAACAGGACTAAAGCGGTCAGCTTTGCAGTCCGGTCCCAGTGCTGTGTTTTGCGGTTGAGGAAGTTGGCCAGTTTGATTTGTCGTTGAATAATACGCCCGGCAATCCGCACAGCCAATGCTTCGGCTTTTGGGTTAATACTTTGTTGGTTTTTCTTAAAGAATTTCATGGCTTGGTGTTCGTTGTGGCTAAATCTTTATTTTCCAGGGTTTCCCATCGCTCGATCAGGAATCCATGCGGGTTATTGTCCGAGCGGGAAATGTTGCGCAGGTAACCCTGCGTGACCAGGCTGCGGTTAACCGTTGAACTTGTCCTGATCAGCTTTTCTGAGGCGAAACATTTGAAAAAAAACGGATATTGGTTCATATCCAGTTGGATGCTGTCTACGCTGACCTGTTCACTGATATTGCCGGCGATCAGGTTAGCATAAAATCCGGATTCTTTCAGGTTATCATATTGAGTTTTGGCGCTGGCATCTGCGAGGTAAAGCGCTCTGGTTACTGTTGCCTGGATTTGCTTGTCATCAGGGTCAAGGTTGAAAAAGTCTTCGTGGAAAATCCTGATGTGATCACGGGCCTCTACCGGGATATTGGTTTTGCGGTCGGCAGCAAATGCTTCTAAAGCTTTACCATTGGCCAGGATGTAAATATGGCTCTTAAAATCTGCCGAGGATTGGTAGCTTTTGTAAATCGCAAAGCAGGAGATGCCCGCACAGGCCAGGATCAGCAAATAGCTGAAGCGTTTGATATGCTTAAACGCGGTGTCGATATTTTTAAGTTGACTGAACATGATTATGAAGTTTTAGGGTCGCCGGATAATTTGTCTTTCTGGTAGCTGTTGCCTTTATCTTTGAAATAACCTTCCGATTCGCTGTTCACCGCCATGTTTTGCGTGGCGTTTTCCCGCTGGTTACCGAAAGCGTCTGCTGCAAAGCCGCCGGCGGCAACGACACTCCGGCTGGAACTGGCCACCAGGCTATTGATCTTTTGTACCAAAGCATTACCACCGCCGGCATGTACGATATAGTTTGCGGTAGTTGGAACGGTGAAATAACCGACGATACCGATCAGTAAAAAAATCAGATAGGCGGTGTCGGTACTGTTGAAAAAGGTATCGCCCGTACTTTGGATCTGGACAATATCCAAAGTCAGCATGTTTTGCTGCACCTTGCCGATAATTGAGCCGAATATATTAGCGACCGGCAGCCATAGAAATACATTCACATAACGCGCCATCCAAACGGTAAGCGTATGCTGGAAACCATCAAAAACGGCAATTCCGAATACCAGCGGACCGAGTATCGCCAACACGATCAACTGGAAGGTGCGGATGGTATTGATGCAAAGCGCTGCGGCTTCATACAACACCTGGAGTACCTCGGACATCCATTCCTTGATGGAGTTTTTAAAATTGTATTCGGCTTTGGCCATGGCAAATTTCATATCATTGCCGATGCTGCCCAGCATGCCTTCATTACTGTCGTTGGGATCATCCGGGTGGGTATATTTATACCATTTATCACGGTCGCCCTGACCATCCGTGCCAACATACATTTGGTATTGCGTCGTCTGTTTTTCGGCGTTTTCCTTTTGCTGCAATAGCGTGGCAATAGCTGCATTGGAATCCTGCACCATATTGTTGGTGGTGCTTTCTACCGGTTGCATTACGCCGTTCATAACCGAAATGACTGTAGGAAACAGCATAATGGCCATACCTAATGCAAAAGGACGCAGGAGGGGATAAAAGTCGATGGGTTCGGATGCGGCAATATTGCGCCAGACGCGCGCCGCGATATACCATAGCGCGGCAAAGCCGGCGATGCCTTGTGCCGCGCCGATCAGCTGACTGCAAAGCGGCAGCATTTGGCTGTATACTTGTTCCAAGGTGGCTTGTAAGCCGCTGATGTTATCCATAATCAATAGAGTTTTTGTAAGGTCGATAGATCATTTAGGTTCCGCCGGCGCTGGATGTCGAGCACTGCCGTTTCCTGGTCAAAGTGCCGCAGGAAGGTAAGTTTGTCATCGGTATCGGCATAAATGCCGTCGATGGCCCTGATCCGCTCATAATCGCTCATGCGAAGTTTGCCTCCGGCCAGTATGTCCGCCAACCTGCTCAGGTTTTGCAGGCTTTGTTGCAGGAGGGTGGTATAGACGTTTGCCATGTAAGCCATCTCATCGCTATTGAAATGACCGCTTTGCCGGAACTGGCTGTAATAGCGCTGGTATTCGGTGACGATATAACTTTGTTCCAGGATAATGTCAGCCACCCGGCCGTAATTGGCTACCGTCGGGCTAACCATCAACAGGCCGTTTAAAAAGGTAGAATGTAAATTAAAATTGCCGCTGGCAATACTTTTTACCTCGTTATAGCCGCCATTAAGGATGGTATAGCCGGTCTTCATATCGGAAAGGATGCCTTTTAGTTGGGTAAGCTTTTCGATATCCAAAATGAGTTGCGTAAGGTCGCTGCTCTGGGCTTTGGATTTAGTGACGGATAGTGTCAATGACAATACTACAGCAAGCATGCTGAAAAATTTAATTCGTCTCATATAAGGATTTTAATGTTTGCGTGTCGTTGATGCCTTGTTGTCTTTGCGCCCCTAATAGATGGACAGAATTGCAGAAGCTTTGTGAAAACTGGTATTTGTCCTGCATGGCGGTGTGGATTTTACCCAACTGCTTCAACCGTTCATCATCGGTCATTTGCAGCGTTTCATATTGCAGCAGGTTTTGCAATTCGGTCAGATCTGCGCTACAGGCATTCAATAAGTTCATCTTTACAACACCGATATAGTTTTGTTCGTTTTCGGTCAGGCCTCTGAAGGGCTGGCTGAAACTATTTTCGATGTCCGTTTGCCAGGTCAAAATATCCTGCACTTGTGTGTTGTTTTTGACAACTGTGCCCGGTTGCTTTAAAGACGTATAATAGGTGTTATGGGCGTTAAGTTCAGCGGTATTGATTTCAGCAATACCGTTTAGGCCATGCTTCATTACATTATAGCCCATTTTCAGTTCTGACTCGAAAGCATTATAAGCGGCGATCTGCTGCAAGTAGTATTGCTTTTGCTTGTTTGCCTGTCCAAACAGGTCGCTAAAGCTGAAACTCTGCGCCTGGGCGCTTGCTGCTGCCAAAAGCAGCAACGCCGTGAGTTTAATTGATGCCATATAGATTTTTGGTGCTTTGAATATCATTTTCATCATTAGCCCTTTGCAGGCTCAACAGGATATTCTCGTTATTAAATTGTTTGAGGTCGTAATAATTCTGATCAACATTATGCGAGGTTTTATTGATGAGTTCCATTCGCTTTCCGTCGCTCATTTGCGTTTTGAAGGAATTGACCAGGTTTACCAACTGGTCGAGGTTGTTGATGCTGGCCTTGAGGATGCCGCTGTAAACAGAGGAAATGTATTGCAACTCTGTTACAGAAAAATGCTTATCCCGCTGTGTTAATGACCAGGCGCTTTGATATTCCCTAACCAGTGCTTGTTGCTCCAGCGTGATGTTTCGTACTTGTTCGTAATCCGAAATGATGTCTTTTACCTTAAACAGCTCATTATAATAGTTACTAAACAAGGTTTCCTGTTGCTGATTGACGCCTGCGATTTGCGAGAGCTTCATCTGATTGAGTTCATTTTCAACCACTTTCTGGGCGTTTTGCAGCCATATCGTTTGGTTTTGTGCGCGTTGTACCCCCAGGTCTATCGCTCTTATAATTTTGCCGACCGTTTGCTTCAATACCTCAGTGATCACAAATTGCGCGTTCGCTTTTTGTTCGGGAAGGATCATTAGCACAGCAACCAGGCTGATGGGCAAGATGATTTTATACATTTTCATGGCAGCAGAATTAAAGTTTCCGGTATTGGCTATCGCCGATGGTGAGTGTTTGCTGATCGGGTTGAAATTGGAACAGGCTGCCGTTTTGTGTGAGCTGCAAAACCTGTTTTGTATCGTCCCAAAGCCCGGTAAATGATTTGATTTTATGCTCTGCCGGTTGCTGCCGACCATTTGTTATCCGCCAAAAAGTCGTTCGCCTGATAACATGGTAGCTATTTGCATTGTGCGGGTCAGCAGTGATCAGCAGGGTATCATTAGCAATACTGTACTCACTTTTTGCACAGTTGACATAGATTCCTGGAATAGAATTGACTGTATTTTGATGGGTACAGGCTGTCCAAAGGCTGATGGGCAGCAGAAAGATTTTGATCATATTTTTCATAATTCATGGGTTAGTGCGTTAATTCCTTTTTCCATGCTGCCATATCTGGCGGCATATTCCTGTACCTTGACCCGCTCTTTACCTTCAGTGGTAAAGGCGTAATATTCTTCAGGGCAGAGCTCATTTTTATAGACCTTGACGACCTGACCGCCGATGTCCACGCAGATTTCGCGGTTATCTTTGTTGACGGATAACAGGATAGTTTTGGCTTTTTCAGATAACCCGAGGGTATCCTGCAGTTTGTCAAACTTGTGCATGAACTTCCGCATATCCATCAGTATCTTGATGTCGGCATTATTGATGATAGCATCTTTAATAATGGGCGAACTCACCAGGTCGTCAAGTTCTTGGGTAACCACATTGGGAATGCCGTTGAATTTGCGAATGGTTTTAAAAGCATACTTGAGAAATTCCGCCATACCGGATTTGGCGATGGCCTTCCAGGCTTCGTCAATGGTCAATACCTTCCGGATGCCTTTTAACTTGCGCATTTTGGACAGGAAAAGCTCCATAACGATTAGCGTTACCACCGGGAACAAAATCGGGTGATCTTTGATCTGGTCCAGCTCTATCACTACAAAGCGCTGGTTAAGCAGGTCAAGGTTTTCGGTGGCGTTAAGCAGGTAATCGAATTCGCCGCCCTTATAGTAAGGTCGCAGAACATATAGGAAACTGTCGATATCGAAATCCCGGTCTTTTACCTTATGCTCCTTCAGTACTTCGGTGTAATGGATTTCAAGGTATTCGTAAAAGGTATTGAAACAAGGGAACAGCGAATGGTCCTTTTCTAATTGTTGATAGTACCCTTGTAACGCATTGGACAGGGCCACATATTCGCTGCGATTAAAATTCTCATTTTCCTGCTTCCACAACGCGACCAGCAGCGCTTTCAGGCTTTCCTTTTTTTCGGTGTCCAGTATAGCCCCGTCCGTTAAATAGAAAGGGTTGAATTTGATGGGATCGTCTTCAGTATAGGTAAAATAATAGCCACCGACCAGTTCACAAAGCCCGAGGTAGCTGCCGCCGATGTCCACGGTTACGCAATGCGCACCCTGGTCGTACAGGGTACGCAATATATGATTGACTGTCATCGATTTGCCGCCGCCCGAAGTGCCGCAAACAAGCATCCCCATATTGGAAGTGATGCCACGCCGCCTGGGTGCATCAAACAGGTCTACATAAACAGGTTTGGCCGATAAGCGGTCACAAAAACGGATACCTTCTCCAGGAGGGTCGCTGCGGTAATTGCTTTCCAGGTTCAGGAAGCAGGTAGCCTGCTCCAAAAACGTATCGAATGTGTCGTTCATCGGGAAGTCGGCGGCGTTGCCGGGAATGCCCGCCCACCAGAGTTGGGCGGCTCCGTCAGTTTCCTGTTTGCTGACCGCGCCGATCTTCGCCATCGCAGAACCGACCAGGTTTTTAATATCCTGTAAAGCTCCGGCTTGGTTCGTCCAGGCCATCACATTGAAGTGTGCCTTAACCGGCAACCTTCCCTGGCTGATTGCCTCGTTTAAAAAATCATTGGTCGCATCCCTGCCGATGGCATTTTCACGGCTGTACGCGGAGAGCGATTGCAGACGACGCTTTTTGGCCTCCAGCAATTTCATGGTTTTTTGGGCGTCGTCAATGAAAATGTACTGGTTATAATCATGATCGCAGTCCAGCAGTAGGTTTAATTGTGTAGCAAAACCGATGGGGAAGCGGGTACGATCAGTGCTGAATTTATCGTAGTCTATACGGCTGCCGCAAAGCGAAGGCAAATCTTCGGCATCATTCAGGGTAAAGAGCTGGCTATAATGGTCGCCGATCCGAATGTCGTCTTTCAAATGGATGTCCTTGATCATCGGTTGTTCGTCTGCGCCAAGCAAAAAACAATACTGTTCCAACAGGCCTGCTTTTTCTGTTGTCCCCGCCAGTTCATCATCGCTTAACCTGCGGAGCCTGATGAAACCACTGTCGGAAAGGATACGCTCGAACTGCCCCGCCTTTTCCAAAAACTCCTGTAAGAATCGGGGTTCAAGGGTCTGCCTGGGGACAATTGTTTTGCGCATCACGCCGGAAAAAGCACTGCTGGCTGTACGTCTGTCCTCCGCCTTTTTGGTGAGTAGTATCGCACATGAATGATCCAAATAGGGGCGGCCATTGAAATAACGGTTGGCGGCCCCGGCTAAAAACCCGTTCTGAGATTTTGCTTCCTTATAAAAACTACGCCTGAAGCGGTCCTTTTTGTGCAGGATACTGTGTTTCGGCAAAACCCGGAGTGCACTCACCCAGGACTGATGGTACGTTTCATAATCCGCGCCGGACAGGGTGAAGATGTCGGGTAACATCGCTTCGTAAGCGATGGTAATATCGCCCTGGGCAGAAAGCATCGCGTCATGTTCTACCTGATAGATTGGAAATATTTTTTCGATAGCGATCATAAAGGATTTTTTAAGGAAGTGAATATCTTTCTTGACCGGAAATACAGGTAATTGGGCAGGCTGCCTTTAGCGCGTTTTTTCATCAGTCCATATTGTCCATATTTATGGCTGAGTTTAAATACATAGCTGATGAGTACACCACCGGCACCGAAAATGAGGGTCAGGCAGATATACATATTGATGCCGGTCAGGTACAGAACGAAGAACAGGATCAACAGGCTAACCAGTCCAGCGGCGAGATAGCCAATGTATTGCGCGCGTAGCCCTTTGAACTCGATGCTTTTATTGATACCCTTGTTGATTTGATACACGCTGCTCATAAGCCAAAAAAGGATTTGATGACTGTGGCGACAACTACCAGAAAAATACAGGAGCCGAACCAGGAAGCTGCGACCTTGCCGGTATCATGTTCTCCGGCATTCCATTTTTGATAAACTTTAATAGCGCCTACGATGCCAACTACCGCGCCGATGGCATACATCAAAGTGCAGCCTGTGGTAAAATAACCCTGCACCAACGTGGTAGCTTGTTGAATTCCCGCCGATCCATCCTGGGCCATACAGGTAATTGCTGTAAATAAAAGACTGAGCAATACCCCAGAAAATTTGATGATTTTTTTCATGATTAAATTTTGAATGGTTATTAAATATTATGCTTCAGGCCAGGCGACAGGCCATTCGTTATTGGTTAAATGAAAATGGAGTTGTGTGATTGCACGATCTTTAAGCAGTATCAGCACCGATTCCAGGTCGATTTCTTCACTATAAGCCGCGTATTTGCCGATCAGGATATTTAAAAGCGATAGGAAGCCCGGTTTATCATCACTTTCATGAAAAGCTTCAATCAGCATTTCCGCTTCAGCCAACAGTTCGTCAGCCGGTCCGGGGGGAACAGTTGCGTCGCTAATGTTGTCCGGGTCACTGGCTCCAAAAAGTAATTCTTCCGGGTGATGCAGAGTCGCGTCTATATCCGCTTGGGCAGCACCCATGACAGAAGCCTGCCGGTGAGTTATCAAGGATGGATGATTTTCCGGAGAACGTTGTGACCCGAACAAGAATGATAATTCTGTACGGTAATAGCGGAGGCCTACATAAGCATACCAGGCCAGGAATAGGATCGCGGCAGCGGTGAGGTATTGCTGCCAGGAAATAAAGTTTAACATATTGTCTTCAATTAAACATCGCCGCTCCATCACGGCGATGCTGAAAACAAAATTCCTCCGAATGCAATTCCTTATTTCAACCCTGTTTCATGAGGGTGGAAACGCCTTGATATTACTTTAGCTTATTTTAAAGCTATTTGAAATATAATTATGATTAGAGGCTCATTTTATCGTTAATCCATCTTATTAAAGCATCCTTTAATTTATTTAAAAATACAGGTACATCTTTCTTTCGCCTGGTAATGTCGGTGAACTTATGATAATATTCTTTCAGGTCAATTTGAAATACATATTCCCAAATGCTGACCAATTCGCTGATGTCGATGTTGCCATTGTTCACCGAACCGGAAGCTTTTAGTGAATAAATCAACTCGACAGCATCCGTTTTTGCTGCGGTCCAGTTTGCGGGCGTAAAGGGGAGGGGGAAAAGTAGCTCTCCGACACCGGCCTTCACTTTGACCATCTCCAGGTTCAGGTATTCCTGGAACCGCTCATTGGCGATAATCTTCGATAATTTATAATCGTGACTGGTCGAATATTTTTCATCCTCTTCAAAATCCTCCAGTTCAACATGGACATCAAAGCCGCCCCTGGTAAAATAAATTTCATCCATTTGGGTCATACCGGCCCGGTAATACTGATAGAAGGCGCGGTTATGGTCAAAAAATGTTTTGAGTTCATCAAGGTGAAATTTGATGTAGTCATGCTGGATCGTGTCGCTGCCCGTTGGCCGCTGCATTGTGAAATTGTACACATTGATAAAATAAATGTACTTACTGTAAAACTGCGGTTTGACCTCCTTAAAGAAATTGACTTCTTCGGTCGTGTTTTCAAAAGCATAGCTGGCGATATAGCTTTTGAGCTTGGCCATGGCTTTCTTGCATATCTTGATGGATGACTTTAATTGGTCGGTAGTAGATTCATTGTTTTGGGAAACCTCTTTTAATTGGTTTTCCATAGCGCTGTAGAAGCGTTCTGTAATTGTTCTCATAGGTGGTATGCGGTAGATACTGTTAATCCACTCATACGCGGGACCTGTAAGCACTGCACAGGATAGGCTCTGGTAGGGCCAGGCACAGCACAAACAAGCCCGCGTATCAGCGGTTTGGATGTGCCCCGTGCCTTATAAAATTTACCAGATTTTTCCTGTACGGGAGTTAAAGTTTGTTATTTCTCTCTTGTATTATTCCATCATTGTTTCTTTAATTGTTAAAATAATCGCTGTTTTATCAGCGAGTAGGCTGTTCTCCTTTCTTCAAAAAGGCGCTACCGGTTATTAGCCGGTAAGCGCCACACTTAATCAACTAAACTAAAAATAAAGTTTATCAGGTAAGAAAGTGCACTCACCCTCAATGAATACTGCCTTTCTAATTAACTATTAACTGTTCTTTTATTAACTACTTAAAAAAACAGATAAAGAACGGAGGGAATTTTATGTATCTCATTTTTGATTACTTCTTCTAAAGTCTTTAATAAACCAAATGATCGCCCGGATCATAAAGGCGACAATAAGCCCCAACCCAATCCACAACTCTGTTTCCATTTTCCCATTTTTTAAATAAAGTCGCAACGTTCAATCCGGACATCTTTATACATTTTAACTAAATTGTTCAACTGCTTCCTAAGTGTTTTTCTTATTTCCATTCCTGAGCCGGACACGGATATATTTTTTCTTGTTGACCAATGGTTGACGCTTAGTGATTAAATCAGCCACTTCACGGTATGCTTTGATCGTATCGAATATTTCCTTAAGCTGAATGTTAAATTTCAAAAACAATTCTTCTAAACTAGCCCGGTATATGCCTGCATGTTCATCTCCGAAAGGGAGTTGGTCTATTTTTTCAAGGATATGTTTGTGCTCGTCGTTATTGATCAGTTCAATCGGCATATCGGATATTTATTGAATTTATTCGGCATAAACCAGTCTTTTTGTGAAATATTTAGGATACTCTTTGTAGCCCTGCTGTAAATAAAATTGATGCGCCGGCGTCCGCCAGTATAAGCAGTGCACCTGTATTTGGTCACATTTTCTTTTTTTTGCTTGCTCAGTTACATGTTGTTCGAGCGCTTTGCCAATACTCGGACCTCCAATCGTTTCATCAACTGATAAATACGTGATCAACACCAGTTCCCTATCAAATGCCAGTTGTGGCAAATAGTGTATAGATACAAATCCAAGCACTTCTTTTTGCAATTCATAAACGAAAACTTGATGGGCGTTATTCCCAAATTGCATTTCAAGTTGATTAACCAATAAGCTAATATTCGTCTTATAGCCTAAAGCATCTAATAAAGTTTTTATCGCTGGGGCATCTTTGTAAGTCGCGCTTCTTATATACATAGGATAATTAGTCTTTGGTTTGGTAATAGGCAGCCAATTGCAAAGCCTGGTAAGCGTTGACGAGTCCGCCGTTTACGATATCCAACCTTCTGCTTTAAAGTATCGATTGACAGTTACATTTTTTTAAAAGAAACCGACTGTCGATTTCCTTTTATACTTAATTCTTATTATAGATAGCTTTAATTGAGAAATTCACATCTGTACTAACTACGTTCCTAATACACACTAACGTTTTATTATCTTCCGATAAAGTATAAGTTTCTGTAGATTTGAAATTTCCTTCATTTCCCTCTGGATCAGTCCAGGAATATTGAGCTGTTTCTATCAAAGATTTTTTATCTTCTGACCATTTAACACTACCAATTTTTTTTCTGCCACTCACTGTGGATTCTGTTGGACTGCCACCAAACTGTAATTGTTCCACAGAGATATTAACTTGTGGAGCAATCCCAACAGTTCTTTCTAATCGTATCCCGGTGAGGCTCTGATTTATTTTTATCTCCACAGGGGCATAGGATGTTGGCTGTGAACCAAAATCTGAAAGTTGTAAATTTACTTTCCAATCACCTGTATAGTTGGTGGTTTGCGCCACGGCGTGTATTGTTACACAAATGGTCATAAAAAGAATAATTGTTAGCTTAAATACAGCTTTATAGAGTTTTTCTTTCATTTGATTAGCTATTAAATTATTGTTTAGTTATTTTGAATGACAATTGCTTTGATCTTAACCCCCGAAGACTGAAGGTGCAATATTGTTGCGTTAAAATCTGCATCGCTCTGTACCTTTACCGAGATGATTATCTGTTCGCAAAATCCGCTTGCAGCGGCCAGTGCTATAGAGGAACGGTCAACATTTTCAATGAAGTCACGACCTAACGCAGCAAATAAGTTTCCCTCATTGTAACCTGGCTGAATATTTACTTTCAAGAGGTAAGTTTTGTAATTTATATTCGGTTGATTTTCGCGCTTAAAAACCGAACAACTAACCAGCATTAATCCGATCATGAAGCAAAGGCATAGCCTGACGTTCCGTGAGAAGTCTCGAACCATTATAATAAATTGTTGTATTATTTAATTGGAATACTAAAATTTACGTCCTCCGGTGGCAAACATTGATGATTGTTGCAAACCATAAAATTCAATTTGCCTTTGACGGTTAAGTTGTCTTGTTTTATTTTAACTTTTTGTTGAAATATAACTGACTTCGCAAAATAGAACACATCCATATTAAACGCATCTTCATGTTCGGTCATCGGTTTTGGTTCTATAGCATTTCCAATTAAACGATATGCGTCGCCTGCCGGAGTGAACGAGAAAGATGTCTTTACGGGCCCTCCATCTTTTTGATTGATAGAATAAATACGCCAACCTTCACCAATCTCCGCTTTTAAGATGATCATGTCTTCGTTTCTCTCCAATTTCTTAACGGCAAAACTCCATTTAACGGGCTTTAATATTTGCGCTTTAATTGCACTGCTGGTTAAGATAACCAGCAGTGCAATAGTTGTAATAAGTTTTCTCATTGATTTCCTTTTTTGATCACGATCATATCCAAATCCCGCTCACCTTCAATGAATTTAAGGTCATATTTCGCCAACTCCTTATTTACGTCCTCTACATTCGACATCTTACAATGCAAATCTAAGTCTGCAGCAAATTTCGCGAAGCCCGTCTCATCCACCAAAGGCTCAGGAGATAATTGAAAATAATACGTAGCCAACCTGGCCATTAACCAATTAAATTCATTATTTTTCAGATGAAAATGATAAGCATCGGCGGTCATTTCTTCTTCTCCACCCTTTGAGGCTATTTTATCAATATTACTTGTTCTAATAAGAATTAGACACTTAACTTTCCTCTTTTCCAAACTAGCTGTTATTCCAAGTAACGCATTAAAGCGACTGTTAATATCAATTCTAGCATATTGATACTTAAGTAAGGAATCTTTTAAAGGCACAGTCAACTCATAACAAAAACCGTGATTTTGCATCCACGCTATGTATCCACTTGTACCCTGACTTTTGGATATAGAATCCAATACTCGATTTGAGAAACTATTAAGTGTAGAGTCCCTAATATCCCAAACTATTCTATTGTCTGATAAAAAATATATCGCGGCATCTTTTGGATCCTTGTTGCCATATCCAAATGTATATTTATATATGTTACTTATACTTTGATTTATCACAGCAATTCTGTTTGGATCCCTACTGGTTGCATATGAATGCTCATTTTCAACATAGCCGGTTAATACTGATTTGGATAAAATATTCTTAGTATTAACTTTACCGATATCTGGATTACCAATTTCAAAAAAAACACTATTCATGTGAACGGGAAGTTCTTTATAACTATTTACTGGTAGTACAGAGAGTTTCGCGTTTACGACGTCCTGGATGGTTTTCATATTTATTGATTCCGAACTCGTAATAGCAAAAACCTTCCCATTCGGATCGATCCAAACATAATGAGGTATTGTGCTGTGGGAGAACATTTTATTCAATAGTGTATCGTCTACTACAGAAGTTGATAAAGTGAATTTCACTAATTTTCGATTGGCAAAGAAAGCGTTAACGGTTTTCTCATCCTGGTATGTAACGGGCATAAACTGAACACGATTAGCAAATTTCTTTTGCAGCATATCTATCGTGTCCATCATAGTTACACATGGCGCACACCATGTTGCCCAAAAGTCCAAAATCAGGTATTTGCCTTTAAAGTCGGATATCTTTGCTTTGTCTACATGATAATTGACGATACGAGACAATACAACATCCGGACATTGATCGCCAATGTTAAGATTCGTTATTTTATTTTGGGCGAAACTGGAGCTAAATACAAAAAATAGCATAATAGTCGTAACAGCATGAATTGAAAATTTCATTTCTTTTAGTTTATTAATTTTTAATATTTTGTTATCTGGAGTTTTGCTGAATTCCACTGATTTGAATTTCCTGATCAGGAATAGGATATACATACTTTGGATCATTCGGTGGCAAGCTGTAAATTTGCCCATTTAAATTTCTTTCAAGGCTAATGGCGTAGTTTGGATCCATATTTAATCTTCTTAGATCAGCCCATCGCAACCCTCTAAAAATCAATTCCTTTCGTCTTTCTGTAAGTACGAGTTGCAAGGCTTGCGCAGAGGTCGTAGCGGTAAATGGAGTAAAATCACCAGCAGTCCACCGATTTTTCATTAATGTATTTAAGTCATCTAATGAACTTGCAGTATTACCCAACCGGGCATTACATTCCGCCCTAATTAAATATATTTCGTCCGTTGCGAGTCCACTAAACATTAATTGCGAACCATCGTAACTACCTTTAAAGGTTAGAGAATTTCCGACTTGCCCAAAGAAAATACTTTTACGCAAATCATTCTGATCGTAAGATTTATATAAATTAGAATCAATAACTAACCTGCTGGGTACCATGTTCGCTGTCCTTCTTAATGCTATCCAAAATATAGTTTCCGTATTGAATTCGGGAATCGGATTACTGGAGCTTGCATTTAGCGTATTGAAATCAAGCAAATTATTATTTATGGCAAGGCAGGAGTCGGCATATAATAGCGCTTTATTGTAGTTCCCCATAGTTAAATAAACCCTTGCCAGCATGGCAAACGCAGCGGGTTTTGAAGGCTGTAGCAGAAACATTGGCCTTATAGGCAACATAGTACTGGCCTTAACCAAGTCATTCGTGATCTGGTCATACGTTTGTTGAACAGTTGAACGAATCGATTTAATAGTAGGGTCTGAACTTACTCTCAGCGGGATGCCTAAGTCAGTGCTTGCCGTCGTTGGATTATAAGGCTTAGCAAAGAGATCAGCTAGGCAATAAAAATTATATGAACGATAAAACAATGCGCTGCCCTGAATATTTGAATAGGTAGCCGGGTTTGATGACTTATTAATTGTCTTAATGCCGTCTAATACTACATTAGCATAAAGAACAGCTTGATAACTATTTTGCCAGTCTGTTCCCTTTGAACCTTGATATATGTCCTTTGCCCACACATAAGTATTTTTGTCTGGAATACTGAATAAAGATTGCCAGTTTGCATAAGTCAAATAATAATTATCGGCCCCGGTTTCGCCCCATGGCGGCTGAACCCCGTAATTGAAAACATTGTAATTATCTAATAAAGCCTGGTAATCTTGCAAAGTAGACGGTATTACCAGGTTTTGAATTGGCTTTGCATCCAGCCAATCCTTTTTACAAGACGGCAAACCGATTGCCAGACTTGCCAATAAAACGAACATTATATACTTAGTTTTCATTTTAAATCGTTTTTTTGTTGTTAAAAATTACCTCTAATTCCAAATGATAAACTGCGTGGGTTTGGAATTCCACCCCTTGGATAGTCGGGATCAAGACCATCTTTATTCGCACGCCAAATAATGCCTAAATTATTCGCGTATGTGTAGAATTGAAGATGACTAAATGGCGATCTTTTCCAATGTGATTTGTCAAGATCATAACTCAACGTCACATCCTGCAAACGAATATGATCACCATTATCCACAGTTACCGATGAAAAGTCATAGAATAGACCTCTCGTTGGATCGTCGGGATAAATCATAGATGGTACATTCGTGAATTTTTCGTCTCCGGGTTTTTGCCAACGTTTGGTGAAATCTATATTGCCTCCTCCTGAATTAAACAGGTCCCCATAATCAATTGAGCTTTTTCTGAAATAATAACCCATTTTATAACTGATATTCACCGATAATGAAATTTGTTTCCAGGCAAAGGTGTTTCTTAATCCTCCAAAATAAGTTGGGTTTGCCGGGCCATTGTATGTGACATCAGATAATTGAGTAGGGTTAGTTAAAGTCGGGTAGTCTTCACTTATTTGACCATTTGCATATCCTCTTGGATTGCCGTTTGTTGGATCCAGTCCAGCCCATCGATAACTGTAAATGCCATAGACCGGCTTCCCTGTTTGAGCATAAATAATACCTCCGGAGCCGTTACCATATAGCACGAGATTATTTACCGGATTTGAGACAGAATATTTAGTCACTCTATCGGTAGTATGACTAAAAAGGAAGCTGGAGGTCCATTTAAATGTTTTATCAATATTCTTAGAATTTAACTGAATGTCCACACCGTTTCCTTTCATAGCAGCGAAATTGCCCCGATAAATGGAATTAAGGGTAACTGGGTTTACGAATCCAACGCTCGGGGCCAAAGTTTGGTCACCAATTAGATTTGTTCCATTTTTGTAATAATATTCGATACTGCCAGAAAGTATCCCACCCTTTGCACCAAAGTCAATTCCTAAATTTGCTGTACTAGTCTTTTCCCATTGCAAATTTGGATTCGGAGGATTCTGTAGTATCGCATAATTTGCATCGGTAAAAAGCGCATGCGAATAATAAAGTGCCGTAGTAAATGCCGTCAAATTTTTATCTAAATTGCCACTAAACCCGTATGTCGCTCGTAATTTCAACGACGGCAGCCAATCGATGTGATAAAAGTTTTCTTTATCAATATCCCATTTTAGACCTGTAGACCATAGTGGCACTGATTTTGAATTGGCATTTACGCCGAAGAAGTTTGATTGGTCAATTCGCCCACTCGCAGAAAAAGTATACCGACCATCAAATGTATAGGCTGCATTACTGAAATAAGAGCGGAAACGGTTCAAGGTTCCGGCAAAATAGAGATTAGTTGGAATTGAGCTATTGTTCTGACTCGGATATAACGGATAATATGTTGTATAATCTACTTGCTGAAACGTATCATTGGTCAGATTATAGCCATATGTAGTATTGCTGCCGGTTGTTGTGCTAACTTGTCTTACTTCAATACCACCAATTGCAGTTATCATGCTCTTACCCCACGAATTGTCGTAGTTGATTTGACCACGAAAATTATTTGCTGTAATGTCTGAATTCGCTGTATTTAAAATCCCCCCGAGAGGAATAACGCCACTACTAAATTGGCCGGTAGGAGTTACATTTGAATATTCATTTGCCAAGTTTCTAGCATAATAGCTATTTTGATCGATTAAATTTTTCCCTTCATTAATACCTCTTTCATACTGATATTTTACGTCTATATTTAATCCTCTGAAAAATGTGTACTTTAATCCTGCAATCGCCCTTATTTCGTACTCGTTAGTAGAGCTAGTATTTAGGTGCTGCTGTAACTCTTGTAACGGGTTTAGCTGCCAGTTTAAAAAACCATTCGCTTGTGCAGACTGAACAAAAGATTGATTGTAATTGTTATAAACTGGTAATGGTGTTCCGTTTGCACTTGCCAGCTGCATATATGGATATGAAATGCCATTATTTAGTTCAGAAAGTGAATTATCTGACTTAGTAATACTTTGCGTATAATTTAACCCTGCAGTTAATGTAAGGTTCTTAATAGGAGTAAATGTATTGAGTGAATTTATTGTAATTCTATCGAACTTGCTGCCTACCTGACTTTGCAGATCATTGTCATATCCGGTAGAGAAATAATAGGTCTCTTTGTCCGTACCCCCACTTAAGTTAAGGCCATATTGCTGATTAACCGCCCTCCGATAAAAATACTTACTCAAATCATTCCGTTCATCTAAACCTCGTAATGCGTTTATTTGACTATTTGCATCCGACGCTGAGATTTGGCCATTTTGCTGTTCATTTAAAATATTTACTACGGGTGAAATGGCTGGAAAGGTTGGGTCGGTTAACTTAGAACTGTAAAATCCCTGATTGAATAGATATTGTTCAACATTGATAAAATCATTAGCATCCAGAAAATTTCGGTCATACTTTAAGTTGGGTTTGTCAGATACAGTAACATTTGAATTAAATCCGACTTTGAGAGGTTGATTCAATCGCCCTCTTTTGGTTGTGATTACAATCACGCCATTCCCAGCACGTACTCCCCAAATTGATGCAGCTGCAGCATCTTTTAGAACCGTTACGCTTTCAACGTCATTAGGATTTATATTGTTTATATCTCCTTCATAGGGGAAATTATCAATAACAATTAATGGATCGGCATTTGCAAATATTGTGCTTAGTCCACGTATCCTTAACACAGTGTTGCCGAAGGCATCTTTGTTAAAAGCCAGACCGCTCGTTATCCCATCTAATTTACTAATTACATCAGTTGATACTCTTAAGTTGTACATGTCTTTATCAGGCTGAGCAAACGAGCCTGTAGCTCTTTCTTGAGGGATGGTTTGGTATCCGGTACTAACAACAACCTCTGTTAATTTGCCACTCTCATTATATAATATCAATCGTGGAAAAGTTAAGTTACCGCCATTAACCTCAACATCACGTGCGTATTTTTTATAGCCAACATATGTAATAACTAGTTTGTATTTGCCATTTGGTACGTTGGTAAATGCAAATTTCCCGTCTGCATCTGTTACACTTATGAATTTTGTGTTTTCTAAAGCAACAGTAGCACCGATTAGCGGGTTGCTTAGACTATCGGTTACGATACCAGTTATATTGGCGGATGGTGCAGTAAAGACTGATTTAATTTTGTCGAGAATAGTAGGAGGTTTTTCTTTTATCACCACCGTTTTGTTCTCCACAGTATAGGTTAAATGTGTATTCTCCAAGCATTTATTCAGTACTTCCAAAAGTGAAGCATCTTTAAAATTGGCATTTACCTTTTGATCTCCACTTAACTGGCTGTCTGACCAAAAGATATTATATCCGGTTTGTTTATTGATCTCTTTGAAAACTTGTTTTAAGGTGACATCTTTTTGGATCAAGGTGAGTCTTTGGGCCAGTCCTTTCGCACTTACCTGCATAAATGCAACGAATATTAAGAATGTTGTAATTTTCATGACCAGCAGGAATTTTTTGATGTACCTGGGCAGTATACATCCATTGTTAGTATAAATTTTATACATTTGGTTGTCTGTTTAAGTGATTAATAGTTGTTCGCACAATAAATTTTGGCTTGTACAGATATCGATCAGGGGCATCGCAAGTGTTCCTGATTTTTTATGCTGTCACCTTTGGTTGCCTAAATGTCTACGGGGATTTTCCTGCTTTTTTCATGTCTAAATTGATTAAGGGTGAATGTTTAATTAGTCTGTGTTTATTTATTTAATACCATAATCCTTTTTCCGTCAATTTTAAATTTCACATCGCCCGTAAGCTCCAGGTTATGCAACACCTGAGAGGCAGTTGCAAAGCGTGTAGAGATTGCAGAAAATGGCTTTGATTTCAGTGTATTACTTTGGTAAACCACATCCACATCATACCAACGGGAAACCTGCCTCATGATATTTTCCAATGGGGTGCTACTGAATAGGAATTTGCCGTTTTTCCAGGCAAAAGCTTCGTCCGTATCTACTTCTTGAATTCTGATGCCACTAGTTGACTGCACAACAACGGCCTGTTGACCCGGCCTTAAAATAGAAGATTTGTTATTTTTTGTAACGCTGATACTACCCTCCAACAATGTCGTTTTTATTGAGGATTCATCAGGGTATGCATTAATATTAAATTCAGTGCCGATATCTTTAGTGATTTGTCCTTTTGCGATTACTGTAAATGGCTTCTGAGTATTATGTACAACATGAAAATCAGCCTCGCCGGTAATTAATTCAACGGTGCGATTGCTGCCCTCGAAGTTCTCAGGGATACGAAGCTTAGTATCCGCATTCAGGTAAGCAATAGTGCCATCGGCAAATTTTACTTGGTGCTGACCGCCACGGGGCACGATAAGCGTATCGTAAAGGATAGCGCTATTAGCCGCGCCAATTGTGTTGTAAACCAGTTTGCCGTCTGCGGTCTTAGTGATTGTTGTATTTCCTTGTTGCGCCAGTAAGCCATTTTTCGCATCGGTAACGCTATATTGTTTCCCGTTGGCCATTTTCAAAATGGCTTTGTTGCTGCCGGGCGCAATATCGTGTGTTTGATTTTGAGCGGTTTGTTGGGTAGGTTTTTTATGAAGTATAAAATATCCGCCAACCGATAAGCAAAGAATAATTGAGGCAGCTGCAGCGATACGTGGCCACAACGCTATCCGCCTTGCAGGTTGGTGTAATGGCTGCACATTGGCACTAATGATTTGCAGGTCCTCTGCCAGTTCTTCTGGGCTAAGGGGTAGCGGGATTTTTTGATTCCATTGCGCATACCAGCTTTCCAGAAATGCAGTTTCCTCAGCAGTGCACTGACCAGCATGGTATTTTTTTACTAATTCTTCAATGTCCTTTTGTTGCATATTAACGCTAAAGACGAAGAAGTTTAACCCAGGGGGTAATGAAAATGAAAAAATATTTTAAAGGAGGGTGAACATAGTACCCAATTTAACACGAAGCACCTTTAATGCATTGTTGACGGTAGATTTAACCGTTTGTTCGGAGAGATTTAGCTGTTCGGCGATTTCCTTGTGAGTGAAATGTCCCTTTCGGCTCAACTCGAAAATTTCCCGCGTGCGGGGTGGCAACGACTGGATTTCCTGATCGATGATGGTCGTCAACAAATTTTGCCTTACCCGGTAATCCGTAGCAATCTGATTGCTTAATGCAAATTCCTGGATCGAAGTTATATAGGATGTTTTTAGTTTTTTACGGGCCAGCAAATCGAATATCCGGTTACGGACCGAAGTGTATAAATATCCTGAAAGCTGACCGCTCAATTCGATTTCTTCACGCTTTAGCCAAAGATGGGTGAATAACTCCTGGATAATATCCCGGCATTCCTCACGGTCTTGCAAACGTTTAAAGGCATGGATATATAATGCGCCGTAGTAACGATTATAAATTTCCTCATACGCCGCATGATTGCCCGACTTAAATAAGTCGGCCAACTCCATATCCGATAGCGTATTGAATGATGCCATGAGTTAATTATTAAACGAAATTACCAAATTAAATAGTGCAAAGGAAATAACGGATTGTGCATTAGAGATAAAGAGGGGAGATTTTAATTGACGATTTTCCCTGTGTAACTAAAACTATATCTTTAGCCATGCTTCATCTGACTTTCAATCTTTTTCTTTATAACCAAGGAAATATTCACGCTTTGTTACGCGCAATTGCTGATCATCACAACACTCATCCGGTTTTTATTGTCCAGATCGGGAACAGTATGCAGATTACATTCGATAGCAACGATGAATTGTATGATATTGAAAAAACTTTTGCCGAAAACTTCCCTGAATATGAATATACTGATGATATATCAGGCAGTAATGAGGAAATTATGTTATCGATAAACAGGATGCAGCATCCGACAAGCGGGGATAACTGGGGCAGGTTATGGAATGAAGATACGATCCGGTCAGAAAAATACCTGGTGAAAAAAAGGGACCGGATGCCGCCGCGTACACCGAATTCGACTTTTCACGTACTGTTTGGCGAAGAACTCAAGGAATATAAAGTCGATATCCGCCGGGTTGCATTGAAAGATACCGACCGGAAGGGCTTTTTAGTTGTAGAGGAAACAGGTGTTGAAGGGGAAAAGCCAAAAATATTAACCGAAATATTGCCGGATCAGACAACTGCATTTTGGGAGGGTTATCGGCTGTTAAGTCCGAAAATTGACACAGAATTTGACATTTTCCTAAAAGAGCAAAAGAAACGTCGAAAGAAAAAAAATAAGAGCATTTGATCAGGACAGCTATTCCCCTAACCAAGACAACTATTCCCCTAACAAGGTTGTCGGGTATTTAGCACTTTTCAATTTTTCTTCATCGGTCGTGAAAGACATCGCGAATTCACCGGTTATCTTTGTTTTAAGAGATAGGATAATGGAAAAATTAAGTTTAAGCCGGGAGGAACTTTATGACCTGTTTTGGTCAAAGCCGCTTGCCCGCTTGTCTGATGAATTGGACTTCAGTATATCCGTGTTACGTCAACTTAGCCTGGAACAGCAAATCCCCTTGCCCTGGCACGGCTACTGGTCAACGCGGCCTTCGAACTTCCCCAGGATGCGTACTTCTCTACCGGAAGTTACTGCTTCACAAACGATTATACTTTCAGAGGCGTTACAGGCAGCGGCACGAGCTTTGCGTTTTCCCGGTGAAACAGCAAATTCCTTCCTGGTGCCTGCAAAACTTAAAGATGCTGATCCGTTAGTCGCTGTTGCTGCCAAAGCCCTTCAGGAAGGCGATCCTTTATATGGACTGGAGGGTATGTATGAAACGCGCCGCGGACAATTGCCGATCCGCGTTTCCAAAAACAACATGGATCGGGCTTTGCGCATCATGGATACGCTGGTCAAATGCTGGCGGCGGCGGGGCTATGAAATCGGCTTTGCAGATAAGGAAACAAAAGTTCATTTACGCAATGTCGAGTTGCGGATCAGCCTGCGTGAAACCGTCAGAATGCTGCCGAAAAAGAAAGCCAGTGACCCCCAGCGCTATGAATCGACCGGCCTGTTGGCGTTCAAAGTCGATGGCTGGCTGGAGCGGGAATGGAAAGACGGAAAAGTACCCCTCGAAAATAATGTGGCCGAGATACTGGATCATATGGAAATTGCAGCACGTGATCTTGAACATATCTGGGTAGAAAACGAAGTCCGGAGAAAAAAAGATGTTGCAGAACAGCAGGTAAAAGCAGCGGAGATTCGAAGCAATGAGCAGGAAAACAAGGCCTTTGAAACGCTTATACTCGAAGCCCAGCGCTGGCAGCAATTGCGGGTACTCGACGATTATCTGAACGAACTGAGCCGTTCCATCCCACGTACTCCGGCTTTTGAGGAATGGCTCAATTGGGCCAGGAACAGGCGCCGAATCTTCGATCCCATTCAACAACGCCAATCCAGTATCGAAATACCATGAATATAGAAGCCAAACTCGACCAGATCATCGAACTGCTCATCCGGATCGAAGCTAAATTGTCTCCCCAAACGGAGCCTAAAGCCCCTGCGGTCGTACCGATAGTGGTATCCAAGCCAACCAAAAGCCAGCTCAAGTTCAAACATATGATCGAATTCGCAGCCGAAATGGATCGTAAATTTTTCTTTTCTGCGATCCGGAAATATGCGCCGCGTTATATGGAAATCCGAAAACACGACCCCAACCACCGGCTCAGTTTTACCCCGCAATTCACACCGAAGATAGACGAGAAAATACAAAAGACAGGTGCGCAGTTTTATAAAGACCTCAGAATATGGTCGGACAATTATTCCCGCGCCGTAGAAGCAGAAGGTGAAAAAGTCCTCCAGCGTGCTATTGGTCGCGTGACTGCCAGGGCCTGATTAAGTTTAACTGATTGCAATCGGGTTGTGACTAATAATTCATTATTCAGGGAATAGCCAGTAATTAACCGGCGTGTAAGCCATTTCACGTAATCGGCGTTCTTCAGGCGACAAGCCGTTGTTGACGATATGGTAGAGATCACTCAACAGTTCTTTATCCTCGAAAACATAGCTATGGCTGTCTTTTGTTCCCAGGTTAGAAGCGTTAACGCTGTCCAATCCATCGGCGACAAATATACCTGTGCCGATTTGCCCCAGCCGGTCACGCAAACTCCGAAGAGAGGCCGAGGTATTCAATGCTTCATCATGATCTGAAGCATAAAGTGTGCGTTGTTTGCCGATCTTATTCAGCGCAGGCAGGATCACGTTAAAGAACTCGCCTTTGTCGATATCCGGTGCGCCGAGAACCAACTGGTAAATCTTTTCCAGTTCTATAGCTTTGTCTGTATCGGCGGCCAGTATATTCAGTGAAATCGTCAGGATGAGTCCGCCCATACTGTGGGCCACGATATGCAACTGTTCCAGTTCAGTGGTCGCCGCAATTTTGGCGATGAAATCCTTCAATATCGGTGCGCTGCTGCGCGCTGCGGCATCGTCAGCGCCATAAGCCGACAGTTTACCGGCGGAAGGCCAGCTGAAAAAACCGGTGTAGCCTTTGAATGGAAGGTCCCAGGCCAATTGGCCAGCACGATAGGCAGCCTCATCAAAAGTAGTATGATAGCCGTGGATGAAAAGCAAACCTTGCTTTTTGGGTTTTTCATTCAACGTCTTGATAAAATCAGCAAGGAAGAATTCTTCGCTCATTTCTCCGGTGGATTTAATCACAAAATGTCTTTTCTCACTTTCAGGCCATCCGAAAAAACGTTCCAGGGCTCCGGGCCTTTCTATATTTCCCTGCCGGTGTTTCCTGGGTATATGGACCTCACAGGTTCCAAATTTGAGTTCCCTTGTTTCTACCTCCCCATAACTTTGAATGCCATCCTTATACTCCAGGCGATTACGGTTGGTTCCGTAAAAAACAGTCATGGAGCCGCCCTGATCTACCTTCGCTTCACGAAGTAAAATGGATTCTTTTTCCAGGTTTCGTGCAAATTCGTATTCATCGGAAGCGATACGTTTATATTGATCTTCACCCTGGTAAGAGATTTCAGGCATCTGCCGGTAGATTAATTGCAATTGTTCGGGGAACTGCTCTTCGATCAGTTTTACTTCATAGGGGTTGAGCGGTTGCAGTTCCGCATCTTCATGAAATAACGGACGCTTAACTTCGCCAAGCGGCCCTTCGGGTATCCATTCGATAGTTAAGGCTACTTCCTGGTTTTCGATCACTTTTTTACGGCTGATATAACCTACCTTATCAATATTCTGCCGGTTAACGCCGAAAATGCGGTCATTCTCATGCAGGTCTTTGGTTTGCCGGATCGAATTCGCCATATTTTTGATGGCGGAAACAGGAATGTCATCGTTGTGAAAATATTTGGCTACGGCGATCTGTATGTTCTGTTTTTGATCGTAGATATTGGCTTTTATTTTTTCCCAATGATAAACCAACTGGCTTGTGGACTCCCCGGAATTTTCCCAGGAGCGAAATTCGGTATCCTCCAATTGTATACCGTAATAGTTGGCTTCCGGTAAAAGGGCAGGCAGGTTTGAATTGCTCATAAAATTATAAGGTTTATCGCGCTAATATCCTGTTTTTGAGCGACAATCGAAAATCATAGAAATGCTGTTGCCTTCGGCCCGGGCCATCCGCTATATCTGCTGCGCAGGATGCCGCTGCTGTCCCTAACAGTCGCGTTTGTATGCTCACCTGGTTCGAAAACAAACACTTACCTCGGGCAAGAGCTTCACCGTCAGGCGGAGCCATTCCTTGCTCAGCACTTGCCAGGACTTTTATAAGCGTTAAGCTTTTAACTGCTTTTTCCAAAAGAAAGGAGAAAAAAGGCAACGAAGTTGGGTACTGGTGTTACCGACTGCTGTAATTGTGCCAAAAGACTACGGCATAATGCCTTTGGCTCGTTCCTCGCCGCAGGCACCCTTCGGGACTTATTCCGTTTCCTTTTGGCGGGTTCAGTACCCACTTCCGGGTTTTCTTTTTTCTCCTTTTTTCTTTTGGAAAAAAGCTTTCAGGGAAAGGGGCGAAAGAGAAAAACAATTAACAAAATTCTTTAACGCTAAAACTTTCAGAAAATGAAAACAGCAGAAAAAAATGCAAAAGGGGTACAAGGTACAACCGCAAAGAACAATGAAGCCGTCAAGACCCAAAATCGTCCAAACATCCCCGGAAAGGAGAAAAACAATGAACCCGCTAAAAATCAAACACCTGCCCCGGCTGCGCAAAATGAGGCGGGCAAAACTGCCGAGGCTGCGACCGTTCAGCCCGCTGCCGAGGTTAACCAACCCGCTCACGTTGCAGCACAACCCGCAAAAGAGGCGGTAAATGCGGAAGAACCCAAAGCCGAAGTTAGGTACATCAAACCCGTCCCTAATTTGGAGCAGACTTTAAAAGCGGTCGACACCCTGCACCGCAAGGGCATACAGCGTTTGGCACTGATAGCACGCATGAAATTGTTGGAAGCCTTCGAGGTGAAACTGATAGAGGAAAACGACGAACTCGAAAGCAATCCTTATCAGGGTTGTAAACTCATTATCGAGGACGACAAGAAACGCCAGTTTGTAACCAATACACCAAACCTGATCCGGATGGTGTCGCAGTTCATCTTTGATGCCTGTCAGGATAAACTGGCTGAGATCGAAGCCGAAATCGTATTTCCCACCGCCTAACTAATTCATTGATGCCCCCGGCAAAGCCGGGGGCATTTTAAGGTTTCACCAAAATTTTAAAGTCATGTTAGACCTGTTTATTGAATTAACCGACCAGCTTTTTTGGGAAGGCTACGCCAAAACTTTAGCCGAAGAAAATCCCGCCTTGTTCCAGTTTGAGTTTAACGAATTCCTTAATAACTACTGCAATGAATGATAAAATATTCCTGCTTTTCAGGCTAACCATAGCCACTAAGCATAAGCATATACAGGAGGCGATCAAAGAGGTTGAAAAAGCGGTCGTGTTGACTATTCCCGATCTGCCCAATGTCAAAATAATAAAGAAAGAGATTTTAAACCTGCATCAGGACACCAAAAAATAAAACGATGAAATGGTTCAAAGAATGTGAAACGCTGGAAGAAGTTAAAGCCCTTTACAAGAAACTGGCAAAACAGTATCATCCCGACTTAGGGGGTGATACCGCTTCCATGCAGGAAATTAACAAGGAGTATGCCTTCGCAACAGCCAAAGCCATCAAAGGCGCAAACCTGTCTGACGAGGAAGCCGAAAACGAAATTCTGTCATCCGAGGCTTACCGCAAAGCAGTGGAGCAAATTGTTCATGTGGACGGTATCACCATCGAACTGGTAGGCTATTGGCTTTGGGTAACCGGGAACACTTACCCGGTAAGAACTACGCTGAAAACAGCCGGGTTTCTGTTCGCTCCCAAAAAAGTTGCCTGGTATTTCCGTACTGCCGAGTATAAGGTGAACCAGAGCAGCGGCAAATCACTCGACCAGATTCGCAGTAAATATGGCAGCGAAGTACTGAATGACGAGCAACCCAAAAAACGTAATTATATCAGATAAAGGATGATTTAAGCACTAATTTTAATAAATTTGAAAATGGATAACTTATTAATGCCGATAAGACCGGGACAGATCTGCAAGGTAATTTCCGCCATTCCTGACATGGAGCCGGAAGAGGTATTTATCATTACGGAGGACCCTGCGGACTTTGGTCCGGAAGATGATATTCTGGTGGTCAGCCTGACAGAGCTGCAACGCAAAATCAGGCATCCGGAAAATGCCGAACGGATTGCTGTTCCTAAAAATGAACTGGTAGTAGTAGGAGATGATCTGGAGTCTTATGTACAATCCTGGAACAATAAAGAGTGATTAAGATGGAACTGATACATAAACGGCCTGGTTTCTGGAAGGAAAATGATTATCCGTATAGCAGGGTGGTAGAAATTACTGCAAAGGACTTGGAGCAACTGGTCAGCGGATTGAGCCGCGAAGATTTGATAGAATGGCTGGTGTGGAATGACCGCAATGGTGTTTATACCGATGAAGATTCACTGCGTGAGTTCGGAGCAGTAATGACACGGGAAGAAGCCACAGAAATAATACTACGACAGGCAGCGGAAAACAGGGTTAATCAATTAACAATAATAAGATGATTGCGGAAATTAAAGATATACAGGATGTGGATGTGTTCTTTCACGACCTGATTAAAGAAGGCGTTAACTGCCACCCCGATGATGACTTTACACAATATGTCAATATTGAAACGGGAGAGGACACTTTTACAGCGCAGGAAGCGGCCATAAGAAACGACCTGATGTCAAAAGCCTTTGAAATATGTGAAAATTCAGGGATTGATATTTACGACATGATGCAGGAAATATTTCTCAAGGAAACCGGGCTTGACAAATACATACCGCTGCCTTCTCAGGGTTATAGCGAAAAATAATCAGGTGTTGCCTTTGATATTCATACAATGGCTGATGTCCACTCAAAAGAAACCAGGAGTTATAATATGTCGCGCATCCGCGGCAAAAACACCAAACCTGAAATTCTGGTAAGAAAATTTCTCTTTTCAAAAGGGTTCCGCTACCGGCTTCACGATAAAAAACTCCCCGGCAAACCGGATATTATACTGCCCAGATATAAGACGGTCATTTTTATCAACGGCTGCTTTTGGCATGGTCACCAGGACTGTAAATACTTTACCGTACCCAAATCCCGGACCGAATGGTGGCTGAACAAAATCAGCCGGAATCAGGAAAATGACCGGACAAGCAACAGTTTGTTAGTGGAAAAAAATTTCCAGGTGATAACCATCTGGGAGTGTCAGTTAAAAAAAAATCTGGTGGAAGAAACATTACAGAATTTAATTGCTACCTTGCGTTCAGCCTGAAACCTTATTCTCATCCCGGCTATGATTTTTTTTCGTTAATTTCCCCAAAAAACGGAAAGGACTTTTTATGCTTCAAACGAGCAGAATAAAGGTTTTTTAATGAAAAGAAATATACATGCAGCTTAAAATTGATCGGTTCAGGAATGGAAATGCTTTAAGGGTACTCGATTTGTTTTCGGGCTGCGGTGGTTTATCACTGGGTTTTAAGAAGGCAGGCTACGAAATTATAGGAAATGTGGAACTTGATCAGGAAGCGGCAAGATCGCACGCCCTGAACTTTCATAAAGGCCACAGATTATTTGAGCAATATGCCAAATCCCGGAATATTGAAGACACATCACCCGTGGACCTGTTCAGAGACCTGGAAATAGAAGGGCCTATTGATCAGCAGATCGATATTATTATCGGCGGACCGCCGTGCCAGGCCTTCACCCGCATCGGCAGGGCCAAACTCCGGGAGATCAACGGCGATGCCGAGGCTTTTCTTAATGACTCCCGAAGTCAGTTATACAAAAGATACCTGGAATATGTCCGGGAGTTGAGGCCGATGGCCATCCTGATGGAGAACGTACCGGATATGCTGAATTACGGCGGCGCCAACATCGCGGAATTTGTCTGCCATGACCTGGAACAATATGGTTATCACTGTAAATATACACTGCTCAATACCGCCTTTTTCGGCCTGCCGCAGATGCGTGAAAGGATGTTTCTGATCGCTGTACACAATACCTTTGCAGGTGAAATTACTTTTCCCGAACCCACCCGGTACATCGAACTGCCAAGAGGGTACAACGGTTCCCGGAATGTAGCACTAAAACATATTGACCTGAACAATCCGGGACATTTTGAAAACCTGCAGCTTAATGCTGGCCTGCCAGCCCCGGTCAGTGCACGGGAAGCGCTTTCTGACCTGCCGGTTATTACGGAGCATCTAACCGGAAAAATGAAACGGGGGATCAAAAAGCTGAATACTGACAGCGCCTATTCACTGGCTGAGCCGGCAAATGATTACCAGCGGCTTATGCGCAACTGGCCCGGTTATGGGGCCGGGACAGGCGTTACAGGCAGTGTGACCAGAATCCTGCCAAGAGACTACCCGATATTCAGGATTATGCAGCCGGGAGATCAATACCCACAGGCTATTCAAAGGGCGGAACAACTACTGGCAACCAGGCTGAATGAGATGAATATAACGGCTGAAAGCGACCCTGAAATCTATAAACAGCTTAAAAAAAGTATTATACCGCCTTACGATGTCGGAAAGTTTCCCAACAAATGGCGCAAGATGGAAACTGATCAGCCGTCCAGAACGCTGATGGCCCACCTTGGAAAGGACTGTTATTCGCATATTCATTACGACAGCGACCAGGCCAGAACAATTACCGTGCGTGAAGCGGCCCGGCTGCAGTCATTTCCTGATGGCTTTGAGTTTTCAGGAGCCATGAATGCGGCATTTCGTCAGATCGGCAATGCTGTACCTCCGCTGATGGCCGAACAGCTCGCCGTTAAAATTATAAACCTTATCAGTACCGGAATACCATGTCAGATAAATTGTTACCAGCCGATGTAGGCGCTGAGATAGTGGCGCCACGGCCTGCTGCCCTGATTGAAACATTCCGCGCCATCGGATATAGTCTGCCCAGCGCGATTGCTGATATCATTGATAACAGTATTTCCGCTGATGCAAAGACTGTTCAGGTGAATTTTAACTGGGCGGAAAGCAATTCTTCTGTGACAATTATTGACGATGGCAAGGGGATGAACGAAAAAGAACTGATCGAGGCTTTACGGCCCGGTACTACCAATCCGCTCGCAGACAGGAATGCAAATGATCTTGGCCGTTTCGGGCTGGGGCTGAAAACGGCTTCATTCTCACAGTGCCGCAGGCTCACCGTGATCTCAAAAAGCAGAGATTCAGGAGAGATCACTTACAGAGCATGGGATCTTGATTATGTTGAGCAGAACGACCAGTGGCAGATCATCAGGTATCTTTCCGATCCTCACCTGCCGGAACTGCTGGATGATTTTGCATCCGGGACAATCATATCGTGGGAAATAATGGATCGGGTGATATATGATCAGAACAAACAGCTTATTTCCGGAAAGAAATTCTGGGAGGCGGTGCGGGAAGTGGAAAAACATCTTTCGATGGTGTTTCACCGGTTTATCGAGCAGAGAAAATTAATGGTATTCCTGAACGGAAATAAACTGAATCCGTGGAATCCGTTTCTGACCGGAGAGCCTGCTACCCAGTCCTTTCCAACAGAGACTTATGACAACGGTAAAATCAGCCTTACCGGATTTGTTCTTCCGCACGCTTCGAAAATTGACACGGATAAATGGAATGAAGCGGCCGGAAGTATGGGCTGGACTGCCCAACAGGGCTTTTACATTTACAGAAAAGACCGGATATTGCTGGCAGGCGACTGGCTCGGACTTTTTAAAAAGGATGATTTTACACGTCTTGCCAGAATAATGGTCGAGATCGACTCATCGCTTGACTTCAGCTGGCAGATCGATATAAGGAAATCACGCGCAGTTCCGCCGAAAATGTTTCAGGATATTCTGAAAAGATACGGCGCAGAGATCAGAAAACTGGCGATTGACGTTTACAGGCATCGCGGTAAACAGAAACAGCGGAAAAAAGATCATTCCCATTTTGAATTTGCCTGGGTCACCGTTGAAGAAGGAGGCCGGGAATATTTCAGGATCAACAGGAAACACCCGTCTTTCCGGATCGTAAAGGAGCAGCTTGGCAAAGAAAGCAGAGAGTTTGAAAAACTGATCACCTTGCTGGAAATGACACTTCCTCTGCCGTCTATCGTTTTTAATGAAAGCCAGTATGCAGATCAGCCTGCTCCTGCACTGAATGCTGACAGCGACTTAATGCTGGATATGATGAAATCGGTTTATAAGAGGCTGCTGAAAGACGGACTGACCCACGCCAAGGCTGTTGAAGAATTATTTTTCATAGAACCATTCAGTAACTATCCTCACCTTGTTGAACAATTAAACTGATATGAAGCTGATCAATCTGAACATACTTGAAGACGGCTCAACAGGATTATCACCGCGGAATGGTGCTTTTCTTGGTGAAGCAGCTTCGGTCTGCCTTAAACACAACGGACATCCGGTGAATATTTCCATGCCTTCGGAGGGACATTTTCAGGAAACCTATGACCTAACCTGCTATGAAGTGGGCGAGGATGCGGTGGGCAGTTTTGCTGACATGCAGGAAACAACTGAATATGGTGCCTGCGGGATAGCTTTGGCAATCATTGCAACAGAGTTATCGCTGCAGGCTGAACGGTCATGGAAAGGGACAGGGTTTGATTATTGGCTGGGTAAGAGAGACGAAGGCCTGCCTTTTGAAAACAGCGCCCGCCTGGAGGTCAGTGGCATCATCAGTGGTACTGAAGAGCAGGCCGCACAACGGCTCAGACAGAAACTTGACCAGACCAAAGTATCGGATGCTGATCCTTATCTGTCCGCTTATGCCATTATAGTAGAATTCAGCAATCCAAGAACATTAACCGGAATAAGATGAACGAACTTGAAAATAAGGTGAACAGCCGTCACGGTGAGTCCATGGAATTTGCCGAAATGGCTTTTTTTGCGAAAAGAAGGAATGAGTTTTACAATTACTGGAAGTTTATTCAGAAGGCGCTCAACCTTGAAAAAGCTGCTGCAAGGGCTTTGGCAAATATGCACGAAGCTGAACCCAGCCGTTCTGTCCTCTATCAGAGCGCCGCGTATCTTGCGCTGAGCCTTGATTCGTTTGAGGAAGCAGAAAAGCTGCTGGCAGAAGCGCTGGACGGCAGCCCGCCTGCTGAGATCCGCGCGGAGATTGACGGATTGCTCGGCACGATAGCACGTAAGAAACGCATCAGAAAAAAAGTATTACATGATGCGCAGGGTTTTCTTGAACTGGCAGATGAGGAACCTGTTGATGATACGAGCCTTCGCCGCGCGCTTTATTCTTCTTTCCGCGGGATAGAAAACTTTTATCCCGATGAAAATATAGAAGATCTCCTGAACAGGATCGCCCTTGAAGTTACGTTTGAACGAATAAATAAGGTAAATGTCCCCGATTATCAGATATTCGACAGTATCAGTCTGACCGATCATTGGGCCAGCCAGCGCGTCAGCCAGGAAGGAGATTTCTGGGACAGCTACAAGGCATTTCTTTGCGATAAGGAAATTGCTTTGCCGACCATAAAAAAACTGGATCTGCTGACTACTGATATCCTGAACCGCCTCGGTAATCCATCGCAGGCTGGCTCCTGGGATAAACGGGGTATGATTGTAGGCGACGTACAATCGGGTAAAACCAGCAATTATATCGGACTGATCAATAAGGCAGCAGACGCAGGTTACCGGATCATTATTGTTTTGTCCGGTTTGTATGAAACGTTAAGAGTACAGACGCAGCAAAGGATAGACGAAGGTTTCACAGGTCATCACTCCATGACCGATAAACCCGGATTGATTGGTTCCGGTAAATACCGGAAAACTACTATGCCCCCGGTACATCCCATTACGCACAGCGGCGATGATGGTGATCTGAAATTACGGAACCTGAGAAATCACCCTTTGAATACCAACGATTACTACGCGCTGGTAATCAAGAAGAATCCGACTGTTTTACGAAGCCTGCTCACATGGTTCTGTAACAGTGTAAATGCAGAAAAAGACGGGGACACACTGCTGATCAGAAACATACCTTTGCTTGTTATAGATGATGAAGCTGATTACGCTTCATTGAATATCAGCAAGGATTTTGTTTCGACCATTAACGGCCAGATCCGGGCCCTTCTCGGGCTGTTTGATCAGAGTGCTTTTGTAGGCTATACGGCTACGCCATTTGCCAATATATTCATTACGGATATCAACCAAACGCGGGATAAAACCATTACTGTAAATGGTAACCGTATCAGACTTGGCGAAGAACTCTTCCCGAAAGATTTTATTATTAATATTCCGCCGCCATCAAATTATATCGGCTATACAAAAGTATTCGGCACCGATCTCGACGATGCGGATGAAGGTGACGAAAAGCTGCTCACAGTCAGTATTATCGCAGGTGATGATGTTTATATTCCCAGGAATCATCGCAAGAACGATGAGCTTCCATCAGGCATTCCTGATGATCTTAAAACAGCGGTTTGCTGTTTTGTTATTGTCTGCGCCTGCAGAATGGCACGCGGCCAGGAAAAAGACGATAGCTCCATGCTGGTACACGTTTCTTGGTACGTGCGCTGGATCAATCATATAGCCGGACTGGTCAATGACTATCTGGAGGAAGTCCGGAATCTGATAAGATATGACACCAACGGTGAGTTTGTTGACAGACTGCAGCAGATCTGGTCAGCTGAGTTTTCAGGCAAAAGTGATGCCGTGATGCAACAGATGGGCTATAGTGATCCGAGGGTAATGGAACATACCTGGGAAGAAATAAGCCAGTATCTGTCAGCAGCAGCTGAAAAAATAGAGGTGAGAGCAGTCCACGGCCCGCAGAAAGGTCTCTCCTACGAAAACACACAACCGCTGAACTATGAAGATTATGAAAACGGTTTGTGGGTGATTGCAGTTGGCGGCAATAAACTTTCTCGTGGCCTGACCCTGGAAGGCCTGTCAATCAGCTATTTCCTTCGGGCGACTAAATTTTATGACACCCTGTTGCAGATGGGAAGATGGTTTGGTTACAGGCCAGGCTATGCCGATCTGTGCAGGCTCTTTACAACGGGAGAGCTTATTCTATGGTATCAGTATATCGCCGGGGCTACTGAAGAGCTTAAAGAACAGTTTGATGTAATGGAGCTTGCCGAGCGAACACCGGAAAACTACGGCCTAAAGGTAAAGAAGACACCCGGAAAAATGCTGATGATATCTTCGGCTATAAAAACCAGGGGAGCCACAGATCTCGAAATGAGCTTTTCCGGCGAACTGCTCGAAACTTATATTCTTTCCAAGTCGCCGGCAATTCTCTCTGCGAATCTTTTTACAGCCGGGAAACTGCTCAACAGCCTCGGATTACCGTCCGGGAAGAAACGGCAGGGGCAGAGTCTGATATGGGAAAATGTACATGTTGATCTCGTGGATCGGTTTCTGGTGGATTATAAAACGAGCCAGGCAAATATTTACCCGCAGTTCCTGCGGGGATATTTCGCATTGCAGGCCACAAAGGGAAAGCTTATTAACTGGACAGTAGTGTTCATCAGCAGCAGCGAGGATGATAGTCCTTATCAGTTTGACACTGATGACGGTCCTTTTTTGATTGGCAGAACAGAACGTAAACAGCGGGTCTTTGAAGACGCTGAAGGCAGGGAGTTTACCGACCCGGAATTGTATTGGATCAGAAAATCCCATATCATCAGCCCGCCGCACGAGTATCTGGATATGGATGCTGACGACAGAAGGTTACTCGAAGCAAAAAACGAGGCTGAGGCAAACGCCACACGCTCTGTAGGTAAATATGTACGCAAATACCGCGGCGCATCATACGGGCTGTTGATTGTTTATGTGCTGCACCCCGACGGATTCGGCGGTACAGATGATCTTCCCGCCATTGGATATGCCATCAGCCTTCCGGTCATCGATAAAGACGAAAGTGTTTCATATATGGTTAACCAGCAGTACATTGACGAACTGACTGCCATGTTCGGGGCGCCGGAAGATGCACAGGAAGATCCGGAGGTTTTAGATGACCAGCAATAATCATATGCCAGGAGAAAATTTTGAGATCATTAATTTCAGCACTCTTCTTTTCCAGGAGGTAAGCGAAATTCTGGAAAACAGCCAGGACGGGGTGTTCCGTGAGGCTGCCTTCACCCAGCAGGTACTCGAATTTCTGTCCGATGCAGACGAAACCGGGAACTGCCAGGTTTGTACTAGTGTCAGCCGGAACAGGACAGGAAACAGGGTGCGGCAGATAAATGCTTATGGCTTGTGGGATGATTACGAAACGCTGGACCTTTTTATTACCGATTACCAGGGTGAGGGCGCCGTTTACACCCTTGAAAAGAACCGTATAACAACTGCCTTCAATCTGGCTTTGAAATACCTGCGCTATCTGCAGAAAGGAGAGTTTGGTTTTACAGAAGAATCTGCTGCCGAAATGGAATTTATATCCAATTTCAATGAATTCAGCGATAAGATCCTGCGGATAAGGATCATATTGATTACTGACGGTATGGTCAGAACTACGTTACCCGTTGCACCCTTGCAGGGCGAAGGCCCGACAATAATCTATGAAGCCTGGGATCTCCAGAGAATTTACCAGGTCTGGTCTTCCCAGGGAAAAAGAGAGCCCATTGAAATTGATATGCCGCTTCAGTTTGGTCAGCATATTGAATGTTTATCGGTCAGCCAGCAGGAAGATCAGTATTCAGCTTATCTGGCCGTAATTCCGGCAGGACTGCTGGCAGATCTCTATAATGTTTATGGAACCCGTCTGCTGGAGCAGAACGTCCGCGTATACCTGCAGAACCTCGGCAAAGTTAACCGGGAAATAAGGAAAACGATTCTTGAAAGCCCCGGTATGTTTATGGCATACAACAACGGTATTTCTGCGACCGCCACGGATGTGGTCTTTGAAACGAACATTGCTACAGGGAAGCCGTTCATCAGATATATTAAGGGCCTTCAGATCGTAAACGGCGGACAGACCACTTCCTCAATCTATTACGCGAGGAAAAAGGACCGTGCCGATCTTTCGAAGATACATGTTCAGATGAAAATTACCCAGGTTCACGATGATATGCAGATGGAAGGACTGGTTTCCCGGATATCCAAATATGCAAACAGCCAGAATAAGGTCAGCGAAATTGATCTTACCTCCAATCAGCCGTTTCAGATCAGATTGGAAGAGCTGTCAAGGACAACCTGGGCAGATCCTCCCGGCAGCACCGGCAGGCAGACACGATGGTTTTACGAACGTGTAAAGGGACAATATAAGGAGGAACTGAACAAGGAACATACCAAAAGCCGGCAACTTACCTTTAAGAATAAGAATCCTCCGCATCAGGTGATCCGGAAAGAAGAGCTTGCCAAATATCACAACAGCTGGAATCTCAAGCCTTTCTGGGTTTCCCGCGGCAGTCAGAAAAACTACCTGCAGTTTATTGCTGAAGAAGGTTCGGTGCAGTCATCACGACAGTATTACAAGGATCATGTGTCCATGGCGATACTGTTTAAGGCAGCTGAGACTATCTATGGTAAAAAGCCATATTCTTTGGGTGATCTGCGTTATCTGGTGGTGCCGTATGCACTTGCATGGCTGAATTACCATACAGCGCAGCGACTGGACCTCTCGGCTATCTGGCTTAACCAATCTGTTTCGAAAGAATTGTGGACGCTGCTGAAATCCATACTCATTAAGGTCAATGAGTTTCTTCAGAAAAAGCCCGACAATTTTGCCCTCATCGGCGAATGGGCGAAACGTGAGGATTGCTGGACCGCTTTATCGGCAATTTTGCCCGAACAGATAGACATAGACCTTTCGTCTGTTAAAGCGGACCTGATGACGGCAACCCCTGAAGTACTAAAGTCGACAGATTCCGTTGTCAGCGCACACCGGGTCGCCGAATGGGAAGCCGTCGAAACCGCCGGAAGGGAAAGACTGCGGTTCGACCTTTTTGAGATCAATGTGATCAGAAATGTAATCAGGAGGCTGAAGAATAACAAAACCATTCCGGAACAGCTCTCGGAGCACGCAATGAAACTTATGGAAGTCTATCAGCAGGAACTTATTTCCGCAATCTGACTGCTTTCAACAAAAACTGACCACCTGATCGCCAGCGCCTCCATGGAAGGCCGGAGCCCGTGGGAAACAGTTAGAAACCTGCCGTTGTATTCTTCATATACTGTGTGTTTTAATAACGGGCTGATAAATACCTGCAATGTCTCCGGTTCAATCCCCAGCAGGTCAGCGTCAAAAAGCGTATGCAGGTCTCTTCTGAGTAATATGCCGTTTGCGATATGATTGTCTTTGATACCACGGTAGGGGCAGATATGGCTGGCTTCCATCGCTAACGGAACCGTACAATCGGACAGCATACAATATGCACCATAGGTTTTGATAAGTTCATTGCGGAATTTATTCTGTTTCGGCCTGATATAGGACTTCAGCATTTTATATTCCCGGCTGTCAGTTACCGATGGCAGATAAGGAGAAACCGGCGTTTTTATTACCGCCGTTCCTATCTCCGGGCGGCTTGCGGTTGTTTTAATGTAATCCGGATAAAGATCATCGAGTATATCAACTTTAGCCTGCTGAATGGAATAGTAGATATTTCTGTTGATATAATAACTGTCAAGCAGCTTAACTGAGGTCTTTGGCGCTGACCTTACGAAAGTGCTTGTGTAAACAGCTTTAAATTCGTCCACCAGAATATCCTCTTCGTCTGGGATATCAAACTCATGTTTTTTTCTGCACTTGTATCTGGGCGATACAGACTTGCGCATATAGTGCTCCTGTGTGCCGCATTCCGGACATCTGTAACGCTTTTTGGGTATATTACTGACAACGCTTATATCTTCAACGGTTGCTATGCCTTTGATGTATTTTTTATCAGCGATAACTATAAAATCACCAGGTTTTATCTTGTCATGGTTTTTTACGGTGGTGTCGTATACATAATGCGACTCCAGTTCGTCAGCATACCCGCTGTTCCCCCCGAATGCACTTTTAGTGCCTTTTGATTTCAATATCCAGAGGCGTTGTGATGGCATTTCCGACAAAAGTTTATAGAGTTACAAATATTCTGAAAAATACTAAGTTACATAAGTGCAATAATATTTCCGCTAACCAAACCCATTTAGCACATTTGATTTCATAACAGATACAGGATATGGCTGTCACCCTTGAAATAATCAATCAGATCAAAAACGATTTTTACCAGGGCCCCGACCATGAAACATTGCAGATTGAGCAAGGACGGGCTGACGCTTTCTGGCAATGGTTCAGGGAAAACAGCAGCGTTTACAAACCGACTGCTTCCAAAGAAGAATTTTTAAGCAAGGATTACCTTCCCGGACAATGCTTCGGAAATTCTCAGATTCTTGCCTATGAAAGCGGACTCAATTATATGGAGGGCTTCGCGATAGCGACGAACAGGTATATTTTTCATGGATTCAACCTTAAATCCGGTGAGGCTGTCGATGTTACTGCTTTCAATTTTGAAAACGACTTTAAAGAACATTTCGGCGGCCTGCCCGTCATGTATGTTGGTCTTGAGGTTTCTTCCGACCTGATTAAACAGGAAAATGAAGAAAGTATAATCAATAAAAGCAAAAATATCGGACATCTGATTTACAAACTGTTCTCCGCACAGAACAATGCAGCAGTTTAAGCAAAAATAAGCCTCATGTCATCCATCCATTTGTTGCCCTTCCAGTAAGCCTCGAGCTCTGTGGATGGCCTGGCCACCGGATGAGCTGCGAAACTCCACATGGTCTGAGGTGTTTTCTTAAAAATCTCCAGCGAAGTCAAAAAAGTTCCCAAAGAACGTATCTCAATTTTTGAATCTTTGTTGTGCTGATTGCGCCAGAGCATCGCTTCTTCCGTTTGCCAGTCTTTCCGGTCGCCTGCCACCAGCACGTAGCGGAATTTTGCTACCGCACCAAATATTCTTTTGGATTCCAGCGGATTGCTGGTAAAATATCTGTCCCAGGACTTCATCTGGTCAATTGCATTATTTAACGGGGCAGCAGCATAATCATTATCCTTAAACAGATTCATCCGTGGTTTTTCTATCTCTACCAATACCCACTCAGGTCCGTCTGAATCATCATTCAGCCAGACGAAATCAGCTTTGTATACGCCGCCGAAAGAAACCTCGCTGAAAACAGGATGTATCCTGTATTTTCTTTTATACAGATCATAAAACAGAAAGCTGTTGGCCTTCAGGATTGCCAGCAGATCTATCTCACGGCCTGTTTCCATTACGGCTTTTAACTTCTTTTCAACTTCGTCGGCATCCCATACAGTCGATGGATCGATATCATCTTCATCAGTTTCATCCTGATCGGTTTCGACTTCTGCTATAGGTGCGGCTTTTGTTTCTGCTTCAGCGGCCTTTTCTGCCGGAACCTCGGGTCCGGCTTCAGGACTTTTGATATTTTCTTCTTCTTTCATAACCGGATGTTGCGGGCTACAAAAATAGAAAGTAGAAACGATATTAAAGGCCTGTATATAGAGGTATTATTGACGGGTAAAGCTTTGAAAATTCAACCAAAAAAAGTATATTTGATTCAGACGGAGGTTTGGACACCAAAGCGTCCACCTCAGTTTTCCGTTCCTTTGGAATAAACTGATTATCAGTACATTATAGAGTTTGGTTCGAGCCCAGGTGGGCGCACTAAGCGGGTAACTCATACAGTTGCCCGCTTTTTTTGTGGTGTTCGCTTTTGGGTGAGTGCGAACACCCCGAACTGTCGCGAACGACCCCGAACACCCGCGAACACGCCACGAACACGCCACGAACATGTCGCGAACAGGCCCGAACAACCCTGAACACGCCATGATATCAACGCATAAAACAGGCAACGATTGATAAATGAACTTTTGTTGGTACATTAGTCTTTAGTTTTTGCAGTTCTCACTATGAACTGTAAAAAGAGTCTCATGATGTGATGTAAACCCACAAAAAATCAAACCTATGAGGCGCGCACCCGGGTATTCAAATTCGGCGTTACCGCCCTTCAATACCAAAACAATGAATAACAGCAGCACACACGACGAGCGCATCGCAAAAATGACCTTTGCCTCCGTCTATCCCTTATATCTGGCCAAAGTCGAAAAGAAAGGCCGCACAAAAGAAGAATTGGATCAGGTTATTACCTGGCTAACCGGCTTTAACGAAAGGCGGCTCCAGGACCTGATCGACAAAAAGGTAACATTTGAAACCTTCTTCGGGCAGGCCTCGCTCCATCCCAACGCACCGCTCATTACCGGGCTCATCTGCGGCTATCGCGTCGAAGAGATCGAAAATCCGTTGACGCAGCAGGTTAGGTACCTGGATAAGTTAGTTGATGAGTTGGCCAAAGGCCGGAAGATGGAAAAAATATTGAGAAGTTAAATTCAACCCGCCACGTTTTTAGCCAGTGTTTGAACCGCCGTCGTGGGGCTTTTTAGATTTTATATTTACATTTAACAAACCAATTAACCCCCACACCATGAAAAGAAAGATATTGACCACGGTGGCTTTGCTCCTTTCCTTTGGCGCGGCATTCGCCTGGTTTGCCGGCATAGATGGCAAATGGTCGGCTATGCTGAAAGCGCCGGATGGCAACGAATTCCCGATAACCTATATTTTTAAAACCGCCGGCGCCACGCTCACAGGTACGGTCACCTCGTCGATAGGCAGTTTCGATATTTCGGATGGCATAGTCAAAGGCGACAGCTTATGGTTCACGGCCAACATCAATACAATGAGGATCAAAAACAAAGGCAGGTATTATGCCGATGGCGACTCAATAAGCCTGCGGGTAGGTACCAGGTCGACGCATACGACATTGAAACGCGTCGTGGATAAATGATGCTCAATCTCAATTGCGCAAATGCAGGGCGCTTTTATGACCGTAAACTGCTGCTGCCTGGCCGAATGATGCTTGAAGTACTGGATTTCCTTTTCGTGTTTTTTTGCGGCCTCTATTGAATCGAACGTGCCCAAATTTTTACGTTTCTTCGTTTCCGGGTCAACTTTCCTGGAGTATATCCGATATTCGCCTGATTTTAATTTCCTGATCATAACTGTCGGTTTTTATTAAAAATAACCACTGGAAAAGCTGAATGTTTTTGGCGTAGCCCTGGCGGGATATATTTACCTGAAATGACTCATTCCTCTTTTCAATGAGCGTTTAAACAAAGTAAAATGAGCCTTACAGCAAAGTGCCCCTGCTTCTTCCAACCGAATTTTGTGAGAAAATAAACGACATGAAAATCATCGACAAAATCTACATCAACGGGCAGTTTGTAACGCCGCACGGTTCGGAAATCTCCGACCTCATCAATCCAACCGTAAATCAGGTTATCGGGCATGTAACGCTCGGCGACGAGGTGGACACGCGTATGGCCATTGCAGCGGCCAAAGCAGCTTTCGTAAAGTTTTCAAAGACAACTGTTGAAGAACGCATCGGGTATTTGCAACGCCTGCATGATGCGGTAATTAAAAGAGTTCCTGAATTAAGGGACGCAACCATCGGGGAATATGGCGCGACTGTTCAGAGGGCAGCATGGTCTAACCAGCTCGCTGCGGAAATCTTCCTGCAATTTATCGGGGTGCTGAAGGATTATTCTTTCGAACGGACGATGGGAAGATCTGTTGTGCGTTATGAGCCTTTGGGTGTCGCCGCGATACTGACAGCATGGAACTCCAATTCAGGTTCCATTTGTATCAAGCTCGCTGCCGCGATTGCTGCAGGTTGCACAACAGTCATCAAGCCGAGCGAGTTCAGCGCTATTCAATCCCAAATATTGACGGAGTGCTTTCACGAGGCAAACCTGCCTGTCGGGGTTATCAACATCGTGAATGGCCGCGGCGATATCGCAGGAATCGAACTTGCAAGAAACCCTGACGTAGCCATGATAGCATTTACAGGTTCTACAGTGGTTGGCAAGATCATTGCGCGTGAAGCTGTTAATACGGTGAAACGGGTTGCCCTTGAGTTGAGCGGCAAGGCGCCAAACGTAATCCTTGACGATGCAGATTTAACAAAGGCAATTCCGATGGCAGTTAACGCCTGCTTCATGAATAATGGACAGGCGTGCATTGCCGGCGCGAGATTACTTGTACCTGAAAATCGATTGGACGATGTAAAGAAGATCGTGAAGGCCACAATTTCGGGGCTGAAAGTGGGAGATCCCGCGAATGAGGAAACAAGCATAGGGCCTTTGGCCGGCCAGAAACAATATGACCGCGTACAGGGCTATATTAAATCGGCAGAACAGGAAGGGGCTGAACTCCTCATTGGAGGTGAAGGGCGTCCGGAAGGATTGAGTGAAGGCTTTTTCGTTAAGCCAACTGCCTTTGCCGGCGCTACCGGGAACATGCGTATTGCCAAAGAGGAGGTATTTGGCCCCGTGCTTTCCATCATGACGTATAAAACGGAAGAGGAAGCAATAGAGATGGCAAATGATACCATCTATGGATTGCTGGCCTATGTCAGCTCGGGCAGCCAGGAAAGAGCGAGGAAAGTGGCTGCACAGATAAATGCGGGCAGGGTGCTTATCAATACCTTAAACCACGACCCGTTAGCACCTTTCGGAGGGTTTAAACAATCCGGCATCGGAAGGGAGGGAGGTGTTTTAGGATTGGAAGAATACCTTGAACCTAAAGCTATCATCGAATAGGTGAAAACAAATTTTAAATCTGCATTTCTTCATTTATTAAATTAACATGGATATGACTTCTGAAACAATCACACTTATCGCCAATATCGCGCTTGCTGTATCGGCCATCATTGCTTTGGTATTTGGCATCGTACAGGTCAAGTCAGCGACACGCGACCGACAGGAAAGGCTTACGCTGGAGGCATTGCGTAATTTCAACACACGGGAATTTTCTGAACTCATGAATTACATTACCGCACACAATATCCCTCCTACGCACGAGGACTGGCGAAAACTTCCCGCGCATGAAGGGATCATTATCACACAGTTTGCACAGGAAATGTAATCGCTCGGCATTCTTGTCGCAGAACGGCTTATTAATATTGAGCTCGTTGATAAAACCATCGGTTCGCTGGTTTCGATTGCCTGGGATAAGTATAAAGTCATGATAGAGGATTCACGCAGGAAACGCCCCGACCCTTTCCTTTGTGAATATTTTCAATGGCTGGCCGAACGCATAGATGAAAGGATGCGCATTGCCCCACGCAAACCATTCTATTTAAAATAAGAGTGAAGATCAGTAACTTCGAATTCCGAATATATTACCGGAAAATATAGAACAAATGACGAAAAAACCGCCCATACAATATTCGTGTTACTTTTCAAGAAGCAGCAAAGGTGAGCAGTTCGTGCCGGAGCATACTTTGGTTTATATTATTTCCGGCTCGTTGGTGATGGCTGATACCAGCCATACACTAAGTTTCAATTCCGGCGACATATACTTTTGCCGGAGGAACAATCTCGTCAAATATACCAAGTGCCCGCCCGAAACGGGGGAGTATAAGTCAATATCAATTTATTTTGACCAGCATACTCTCCGAAACATAAGCCTCGAATACGGATTTAAAACAGATGAACATTCCGTAGCGCCGGCTTTTCAACAAATTCCCTCGCCGGCGATTGGTAACTATATGAGATCGCTTTTGGCTTATGAAACGATACTGACGAACAAGGGAGCGGATGACCTGCTGTTTGTAAAACAGAAGGAGGTCATTCTTCTTTTGCTGAAACTTTTCCCGGCACTTAAAAATATTCTTTTTGATTTTTCCGAGCCGGGAAAAATCGACCTCGAGGCATTTATGGAGAAGAATTATCATTTTAATGTGCAATTGAAACGGTATGCCTATCTCACCGGGAGGAGCCTGGCAACCTTCAAGCGGGATTTTGAGAAGATCTATCATACCACGCCAAGCCGCTGGCTGCTGCAAAGAAGGTTAAGGGAAGCATATCACCTGATAAAAGAAATGAAGAAAGCAGTCTCCGACATCTACCTGGAGTTGGGCTTTGAAGATTTATCACATTTCTCATACGCTTTTAAAAAAGTATATGGTGTTGCGCCGTCAAAGTTGTAGGCACTCGCGAAGGAGCAGGACAAACAGGGAGAACAGCCGGTCAACAAAAAATGCGGCCTGAACAGGTAGAGATTTTTTTCCCGTCCCCGCAGGGTCTCCCGCAAAAGACCCCGCGCATGAACCGGCCCCGAAACGCAGGGTTCCGTACCGGAGACCCTGCTGAGACCAGAATACCAATGAGCCATACGCCAAATAATATTTGAGCTGTACAGCAAATATTATATGCGAAAAAAAATCCAACTTTACATTAGTAACAATTTAACTGATGTAAATGGATATTCTAAAATTAAGTACAGATTGGGCCAGGGCAGAGGTATTTTCGGCCAAAATAAGTTTGCTGCTTAGCTTGCTGTTTTTCATAGCGGCCATTGGTTTTTGGCAATTAGGCAGAACTGCTATGGCAAAAGCTTTTGTATGGCCAATGCTGGTGGCCGGTGTATCAATTGTCGCGGTGTCGGCAGGGTTGTATTTTGCCAACAAACCACGGATAACACAATTTGAAACGGCTTATCATACCGATGCGAAAGCATTTGTCCAAACGGAAATACAGCGCACGGCAAAATCTCAAAATGACCTTGCACTTGTTTTCAAAGTGCTTCCGCTTATCATTATTGCAGCCGCATTGTTGATCATGTTTGTAAATACATCCTTATGGCGGGCTATTGGCATCACCACTATTGCATTGATGACCGTATTAATGTTTATTGATAGCAACACGGGGGCAAGAAACACAGAATATCACCAACAGTTATTTGCCGGAAAACAATGGACGAGAAAATAATGCCCCTAACTCGGGTTTTGGAAGACAGCTTTGTGTATTCGTGTACCTACGAGCAGCTGTACAGCAGCTACGAACAATTTATTCCCTATCACGTTTTGTCTTTTCAATTTTCCGGCGAAACACATATCCGGCATCAAAACGGCAGGTTGGTCTTAAAAAAGAATCAGCTCCTGTTGACGCAAAAAAATCAACTGGCAAAATCGATCAAAATCCCTGCCGCGGATAAAGTATACAAATGTATCTCTGTCATCATAACGGATACCGCCTTGCAGCAGTATGCATCAAACAATTCCATCCACGAGACCAAAAATTATACAGGAGAAAAAAATATTTTACTAAAACCGGATGTATTGCTGAAAAGTTATTTTCAATCGCTATTGCCATACGTGGAGGAATTTGAAAAAACAAGTAAAAAACTGGCAGCCATTAAAACCAATGAAGCCATTGAACTGCTCCTGCATTCAGACCCTTCTTTGCGTTCTTTTTTATTTGATTTTTCAGCGCCATATAAAATCGACCTGGAAAAATTCATGCTGCAAAACTATCATTACAATGTGCCGGTAGAGCATTTTGCGAAACTCACGGGAAGAAGCTTAGCCGCATTTAAAAGAGATTTTAGCCGGATTTTTCAAAGGTCGCCGCGAAAATGGTTACAGGAAAAAAGATTAGCGGAAGCATACGATCTTATCCGCCAAAAAAAGCGAAAACCAACCGATATCTATATGGAATTAGGTTTTGAGAACCTTTCTCATTTTTATACTTCTTTCAAACAAAAATTTGGCGTAACGCCCGCCGGCATTCAATAACCAACACGATCTTTAAAATTTAAACAATGAATACCGAACAACAATTGCAGCAAGCAGCCGACAGAATGGCTATCAGAAACCTGGTAGATCAATACGCTTATTGTGCCGACACGCGTGATGCACAAGGGCAAATGGCTCTATTTACTGAAGACACCCGCTTTGTGGTTTTCATGGATGCTAAATCGGCAGAACCATCGCAGGTCATCAATAGCAGGGCCGGCCTTTTTCCTGTCTTTGATAACCTTAATACCTATCGCGCCACTATGCACTTCAATGGCCAAAGTACAGTTCTGGAACTGAACGACGATACGGCAACAGGCATTGCCTACTGCATTGCACATCACCAAACCATTAAGGACGGGGTCCAAACACTGATGATCGCCAATATTAAATATCACGACCGCTTTGTAAAGCAACATGGGAAATGGTTGTTTGCCGAGCGTAAGTTAATGGTAGATTGGGTAGAAAACAGGTAGTATCAATAAGCCTGGGCACGAGTGCTATTATGTTCGCAAAAAAGAAGATAATATGGCATTTTTGGCCGGAGGAATATTTGGAGCCTAAAGCTTTTTAGGGTAAAATACAGCGGACTATGTCAAAAAAAAATTGGTGGAGAAACTCCAATGAACGGAATGCCAATGTTGAAGACCGCAAAATTAGCTGGCTTGAACTGTTTTATGATTTGGTTTATGTAATAGCCATATCAAAAATCACGCACAACCTTTCACTTCAGTTAACCATTCCTGGTTTTTTGGACTATTTTTATATGCTGGGGCTGATCTATTGGGGCTGGCTCAATGGCAGTTCCCATCATGATATACTTGGAGCCAATGATGTTCGCACTATTTTTTTAACAATTTGGCAAATAGTTATACTATCTGCACTAATTGTGACTTTAAATAGCCCTGCGGATCGTATTTATTTTAATACTACGGTGGTTATATTGATCATGCAATATTATATAACCTACCTGTGGTGGAGTGAAGGCATTTATGATAAAAATAGCAGGCGTTTGAATCGCTATTATACAGTTATTTATTTATGTGTATTTGCCCTTATTTTCAGTACATTTTTTTTGCATCAGCCTTATTTGCGCATTGTATTTTATGTTGCATTACTATTAAATTATTTACCGCCTTATTTCGAAAACAGGGCATTAAAAGAGAAGCGGTTTGAGTACAGACTAACAAATAGCATGGCTGAACGTTTAGGGCTTTTTACCATTATACTTTTTGGAGAAGTGATTTTAGGCGTTATCAATGGTATATCCGGCTTCCAAAACTTAACATTTTATCATTGGTCGCTGTTTGTAATAAGTATTTTTATCGTATTCACACTTTGGTTTATTTTTTTTAAAATGATCGGCGATAAAACAGTAAAAAGAGGATTTATTAAAAGTAATACTTATGCCGTTTTATTTCTGCCGGTTGCAATGTCTTTAGGAATTATTGGTGTAGCGTTTGAAAAAATATTTATTACTGATGCCGCAGCGTTAAACGATGGAGTTATAAATATGAAATTTTTCTTAGGAATTTTTATCAGTCTTTTTTTAGCTGGTACTTTTTGTATTTCTAAATTAATTGAAACATCAAAATCATATCAGCAAGCACAAGTTAAAATGCAAAGGCTATTACTCTGTGTAATTATTTCCGTTGCCATTATTACTTGCGGATTATCACCATACATGCCACTGTTTGGGTTCTTGTTAGTGATCTTATTTGTACTGCTAATACTGCCTGTTGCCATTTTAATATTCTGGAATAATTTGGAATTATCGATTCCTTGATTCACTGCACATTTTGGCGCGCAAACAGCTTTAGCGACTATTAAAGGCTTGTTTTTTGCCCGGGCGCAATTAGGTTATTTTGCTATACAAATTTCACGGAAGTTTGTATGCTGACAGTATATTCCGTCATCGCAGGTCTCTCGCAGAGGCACATGACCCTTTAGAACAGTTGAAGCGAGGAACTACTTTTTGTTTTCGGTCGTTAACCGAACTGTATCGATCTTTATGGGAATATTCACCTGTAGCACCTTTTCTCGTTGTGGCAGCGATTGGTATTGTTTCTGTAGCAATCTTAACTCTGTTTCCAGATTGTGATTCTTGTGAACGGCATACCATGTGGAAAATATTGATACACTTAGCCCACCAAGTGTAAGCCATCTATTCCACGAAAAGTTTCTTATGGTTCTAACCGTTAGTTTTATTCCTGCAAAATATTCCGCCCCTATGTATGTCAATTGAATACAAAATTTAATTTCGGAATTAGACAAAAATTCAGGGTGCCCAAATTGGCTTTCGTCGTAACGAATGTGATCGTTATTTTTCATTAAGCTGAATAAGGGCATAATTTCATTCCAGCCTTTGGTTCTTTCCGTTGGAGTGTTTTTATGCTGTAAATAGTGCATAATAAAAGGTTTGATATTAAACGAGACTCCAACTCCTTTTTTGTTTAATATTTCCAAGATGTTATAATAAAGCGTTTTTTCCATGTATAAAAATCGCCATAATTTCAGCATCACAAGGTTTAATTTTTTCATTTTCTATATGCTGAAGTGTCTATAACAGCTGTATCTATCAGCGCTCCGCGCCCGCTTATTTTATAAAAGTTTTTGAGCAACCCTAAATAGGTTCCGTCAGCATTTTCGTATTCGCTGAAAAGCAGGTAATTAGATTTTCGGAAACAATACTTTGTATTCAGATTTATTCCCCCGATTGACATTAATGGTTTGCTTGCTTCTTTAAAATCTGTTAAGGTGGGATTGGTGATAACTAACAGCAATAGCAGGACGACTATTGCGATCCAGGTTTTTCGGTTCATGGCGGTGGTGTTTTAGAGTAAAAAATTAATGGCGTGCTGTAATTTCTTTAAGCTACTCATGGGACACCACATCCCAACCCGCAAAAAGATACAGACACGCCAATCGGGCGCACTTATAATCTTTATTGCCGGCTGCTTTAAAATGTGGTGTTTTAGAGAAGCAATAAATTAAGTACAATATTTTTATGCGTTAAATGTAAGCACACTACATCATTTTATCAACAAGTATTTTAACTATATATTTGCACTATGAGTAAGAAAAAAGCAAAAGAGGTTAAGCTCAGAGATCAGCCAAACCCCAATCACAAAAGGGATTTTTTGGATGTTCTTAAAATGGCCGCGCAACCCAAGCAACAAACCGAAAAATAATGTCTGAAAGTCACAAAGCCATTGCGTGGGAAGACGGATTAAAGAAACTTGAAGATAAGTTTAGCAGTTTTTTCAATTCGACCGAGGGCATAAGAAAAACGGATAAATGCCGTTCCATTGCGGATTACATCATAATGTCACCAGATCACAAATCAATAGGCTTTCGGAAAGATTGCGAATTACCCCCGTACATATCTATGGAGGTTCTTATCCTTTTTCGTCAAGTGTACAATTTTCGAATTTAACCCATGTAACCTGATTTTCCAAGTACCAATTAAGCATATGCCCTAATTGTCCCGTACTGCTTTCAATGGGAATATCTTTTTTTAATTCAGGAAAACTAATCGTTATTTTCCCCTCAATATTATATTCGTTGCCGTTGCCGTCTATGATAATCATTGTACTACCTGTTTTAATATCCGGTGAAACATTAGCTGTCCTTCATCCCGGTGGGTGTACCTGAATGAGCATTCATTGGCGTACTTTTCCAAATGTTTTTTCGAAACGTGTATGTGTGTCCCGCCTATTGTCCGTTTTAAATGACTGAAAAATCCCTCTACCGTATTGGTATGTATATTACCCGGCCTAACGTATTCGTCCTGTAAGTGGTTTACTACTTCGTGGCTCATATATCCGGCTAATGCCCGGTATGCCCCGTGCCCGTCTGTTATAAGCCTTGTCCCTGCCTCTACATTACCTTTTACAAAGGGAATGATCGTTTTCATCGTGCCCTCATCCACAACCTTTGTAACAATGCGGCCGCCGCGCTCTAACAGTGTTAAAACAGGCATTTTGTTTATTGTTCCTGTACCGTTTTCGTTCATTTTATCACGCCTGGACTTATGCATATTTTTGTTCTTACCGCCTATATATGTTTCGTCCGCCTCAACGGTCCCGCTTAGCATTTCTGTTAATCCGCCATTAGCCATAAGTGTTCGTATTTGATGACCCATACGCCATGCACATTTGTAAGTAACCCCTAACTGCCTTTGTATCTCTTTTGCACTTACCCCGTTTCTTGTTGATCCGATCAGGTAGATCACATAAAACCAATCCACCAATGAAACTCTTGTCTTTTCGAATACCGTTCCAGCTGTAGGATATAGTTGATACTGACAATCCTTATCAGCGCACTGGTAGCACCTGCGCCCTGTTATACGCTTAAAATTACTTTCCTGACTGCATTGAGGGCAGCAGGGCATTTTAGCGTAGCGGAGCTTAAATATCATATCAAGGCAAACGTCATCGTTTGGATAGTCCCTACGGAACTCGTTGATTGTGTATTTCATGGCTATTGGTTAGATTTGGTTAAAACTTAAATCAGATGGAACAGAAAGAATTTATTGAGGTTTTTGTTGGTGTCAATCCGGTTATGGTATCTATTTCTTCTATTGCAAGTGTTGAAAAAGTTGGTACTGGCTCAACGATTATTTTAAAAGAAAAGGCGATAACCGGTAATTCTCACTATATAGAAACAAACGTTAGTTATTATACGATTAAGGGTTGGATAGAAAACTATCAAACAAAATAGCTATACTCCCCTTGCTTGCTCTGTTAGAGTTTTTGGAGCATCATAAGGGTTTTTTATAATAGCTACATTGCCTATTTTATTTGACAATTCAAGCAGGAGTTCCTGGCCCTCTCTATGTGTTAACCCGGCTAATAATTCCGTTATTTTATTAGCGACTATAACTTGTGTTTCATTTAATGCATAGGTGCTGCCCCAATTTAATTTTAATGGGTTAGTGTTGTTCTCTATTGATTTATTTTGTGTCATTTGGCACATAAGCCGTCAGTTTTTAAATTAAGCCCTCATTATCTCAACTGTCCTGATGGGTTATATGCCCTCGCAGAGGACCCTGCGATGTATTCTCGCGCCAGGGGCTTTTGTGTTTAACCGCGGGCGCTTTTAACCGCCGGGCGCTAAGCACCTGCACGCGTGTGTTACAGAAAATTAATCAGTAACTTAATTTTTTCTTTAGTTTTATATAGTCTTTCAAATTTGCATTATCATGTCGGCAACAGTAGCAGAAAAGCTGGTAGAAATACTGGAGCATACCGGTGTAAAGCATATTCACGGTGTGGTGGGCGACTCGCTCAACGGGATTACCAATGAATTACGTAAATCCAAAAAAATTAAATGGATACATTACCGTCACGAAGAGGCTGCCGCTTTTGCCGCCGGGGCCGAAGCTCAGCTGACGGGAAAGCTGGCCGTATGTGCAGGCAGCTGCGGGCCCGGAAATATGCATCTTATCAATGGACTTTATGATGCGCACCGCAGCAATGCCCCCGTGCTTGCCATAGCCGCGCAAATACCCAGCGAACAGGTAGGCAGCAGCTATTTCCAGGAAACCCGGCCGGAGGCGCTGTTCAGGGAGTGCAGTTATTATTGTGAAACCATAGCCTCTTCGCGGCAGATGCCCCGTGTGCTGCAAATTGCTATTCAAAGCGCTATTGGCCTTAATGGTGTCGCCGTTATTAGTTTATCGGGCGATGTGGCTATGCAGAACATTCCGGATGACGAACTGGAACATCCATTGTTTTTAAATCGCCCAAGCATCCGCCCCTCCGATGCCGACCTGCGGCGGCTGGCCTTGCTGATCAATCAGTCAAAAAAGATAACCCTGCTTTGCGGTGCCGGTTGTGCCGGCGCGCACGATGAGCTAGTAGCACTTGCAGGAAAAACGGCATCGCCGACTGTTCATGCACTCAGGGGAAAAGAACATGTGCAATATGATAACCCCTTTGATGTGGGCATGACCGGGCTTATCGGCATTGCCTCGGGCAACCACGCAGCTCAAAACTGCGATCTGTTGCTGATGCTTGGTACCGATTTTCCTTACAAGGAATGGTACCCTGCAGATTCAAAAATTATCCAGGTAGATATTCGCCCTGAACGTTTGGGAAGAAGGTGTAAACTCGATATGGGGCTTGTAGGGGATGTGAAAGAAACCATTAACGCCTTACTGCCCCTGGTAGATCAAAAAACCGATACCGCCTTTTTAGAACAATGCAGGGAACGATATAAAGAAAACCGGAAGAACCTGGATGCCCACGCCAGGGGTGAAACAGGCAAATTGATCCACCCCGAATACCTTACAAAGATAGTGAGCGATATGGCTGAGGCCGATGGGGTATTTACGGCAGATGTGGGTACGCCCACCGTTTGGGCGGCGAGGTACCTGGATATGAAAACAGGGCGAAGATTGATCGGGTCTTTCAATCATGGCTCCATGGCAAGCGCTATGCCGCAGGCTATCGGGGCGCAATTGGCATTCCCCGCACGACAGGTTATTTCACTATCCGGCGATGGCGGTTTTGCTATGATGATGGGCGACATCCTCACCATTTATCAATATAACTTACCTGTAAAACTTATTGTATATAATAACGGATCCCTTGGTTTTGTAGCCATGGAAATGAAAGTAATTGGTATGCCCCCGTTTGGCACCGATTTAAAGAACCCCAATTTCGCAAAAATGGCCGAAGCCATTGGTATTATGGGTATTCGTGTAGAAAATTCGGAAGATGTGCCTGCGGCGATAAAAAAAGCGCTGGACCATAATGGCCCTGTTTTGGTCGATGTTTTAACAAACCCCACCGAGCTGGCAATGCCGCCTAAAATAAACTTTGACGAGGCAAAAGGATTTGGCATTTATATGATCAGGCAAACCCTGCTTGGCGATGGCGCCGAAGTGTGGGATACGCTTAAAACAAATTTTTTAGAATAATGAATTATAAAGGTTCTTACCGTTGCCCGGATGATTAAACAGAACTATAACCCACAGCTTTTTATTTACATTTTAGAATGTATGATTGGCTTGTGCATCACTTACACGCTGTACAAATGCTTTCCCCGGCACCAGTTTTACTGGAGCATGATCTCGGCTGTATTGGTCATCGCGCCCGACGGTAAAAGTTCAAACCAGCTGGCGTTTGACAGGATGAAAGCAAATATCCTGGGTTCATCGATAGGTTTATTGTTGTTCCTGATCCATCAGCCCAACCTTTTTTTGATCTGTATTGCCGTGCTGCTGACCATTATTACCGGTACATTTTTAAAGCTGCATACGGCATTACGATCCGCGCTTGCAGCTGTAATTATCGTCATGATTCATGAAGAGGGGCAGCACAGCACCTGGCATATCGCAATTGAACGGATGGGCTGTGTAATTGTTGGCTGCATAATCGGCCTGCTGATCACATTTGCTTTTAATTATTTCGATAATTTAAAAAAACAAAGGGATAAGGGCATAGAAACGGAGTAACCCAAATGCAAACAACAGGTAAACAAAAAAGGGTTCGCATATCCCCGCTGGAGCCTGCAAACTGCGCATCCCTCATTCATCCTCTAATTTATATTGTTTTTGCAAAGTATGTATCAGGTTTACAGCATGTTTTTCGGCTTCCCACAAGCGGTCGACATAAAAGGCTGCCACCCCTGCATAAGTTGAGATCAGGTTACCCTCCTTTATCAGTACCGCCTGGTCATTTGTTAAAATTTTTGCATTAGCTATATCTGATGATGATAGGCGTTTTCCACGGCTGCTTAATTTATAATATTTAAAATTGAATATCGTCATACCAAATTCCGCTGATTCATTAAGATACCGTTCATAATAGCTCTGCTGGTTTGCCAGCTTTTTATCAGAATCGTCATATGCGATAATGCTATCGGCGGCAGCTTTATTATGGATGAGCCGCATGCCGCCGGCATTTTTAAGCTGGGTAAATGTCCGTTCGGTGAGCGATACAAAAAAAGGATGTACAAGCCCCTGCCTGAAATAAATATATATTTTGAAATCATAGCCGCCGTTGCTTTTATAACCATACAATAGGTCCGAAAGCGAATCGAGCGCGGCTATACGCATTAGGTTTTGGGAAATTGCGATATGTATGTTAGCGGTGTCGGTGCGCGCATCTTCTATCATCGAAATTACATATTCGTGTTCTTTCGACCGGTCGCTAATGCCTTCTCTTATACTCTCAGCAAAAAAACCCATCGTTACGGCCAGAAAGATCATAAGGCCCTCCAGCAGGTATTCCTTCCAGGGTTTGGGTTTGTGTTCCAGTTGCGGGTGGTGGTGTACTTCCATGATAAGTTAGGTTTGGTTAATACTGTGACCAAAATAGTGATTTTTCTATTAGTAAATAGAATCTACGAGCCGCCTACGAACAGAGCAAACCGTCTCCAGAGAGAAGCTCGATAGGGCGATCTGGAGAATGCTTCACAAGGCGTTGGCGTAGCTTTTGCCAGTAAGGTTGTACGAATGGTAGTGCAAAAGGTATGACAACGCTGAAGCGGTTTGCGAGGCGTAGGTGAGTAAAATATAGATGAGCGACTGGGCTTGAATATGTTGAGTGTTGCAAGCTTCACCTGGTCGACACACCAAGTGAGAGCGCAGTCAAAAGCGAAACTTATGAAAGGACAGAGAGAGCGAATATGAGTGACGACTTTGTGCTCACAAACAGCATGACAGGCTGCTTTGTGCAAGGGGAATTAAAGAGTGGACATTTTATTGTGAATGAGTATATGTATAACGCCAAGTATTTAAAAATGTCCACCTTTAAACAATAAGGCAAAAAGCAGTGAGGGTTTAGTGTGCCGTCAAGCTTACTAAACCGAACAAAGCCTGGCCGTGATGTTTTTCCGTCCCCGCAGGGTCTCTCGCAGAGGACCCTGCGCTGTAACCGGCCCCGAAACGCAGGGTCCCATACCGGAGACCCTGCTGAGACCAGGGGGTACAAAAGGGATTCGCATATCGCGGACCCTTTTTTTGTTCAAGCATACTATCTTTGTACAACAAAATTAAGGCAACCCCAAAATAGCAATAGCAATCTAAAAATACCATGAACAGACGATCTGCGCTTAAAGGCATCGGCGGCATACTTGCAGTCCCGGCTTTAACGTTAAACAGCGCCCCGGCAACCGCGAAGGCGGTATTACGGATAGCGCACTTAACCGATGTCCATTTAAAAAACAAGTTTGATGCGCCTGCCCGCTTTGCAAAATGCCTGCACCACGTGCAGCAGCAAAATCCCAAAGTCGACCTGGTACTGAACGGCGGCGATGTTGTTTTTGATATGAACAAAGAGAACCTGGCCACGATAGATGAGCAGTGGAAACTATGGCACAATACCCTGCAAGCGGAAAGCAGCCTGCCCGTCCGGTATTGTCTGGGCAATCATGATATATGGTGGAACGAGAACGATAAGGGCCAGGCTTTATATGGCAAGCAATACGCCATGGATCAGCTAAAGCTAAGTAAACCGTACTACAGCATGGAGCAAGCCGGTTGGAAAATTATTGTGCTCGACAGCGTGCACCTGGACATTGATAACACCTGGTACATCGGTAAATTAGGCGATGAGCAGTTTGCCTGGCTCGAAAATGAACTAAACACAACCGATAAAAAAACACCCGTAATGGTCATGTCGCACATACCTATCCTCACGGCCCTGTTAATGATCGAGGATAATATCGTAAACCGCTGGGAAATGCTTGGCGGCGATATGCATACCGATACCGCTAAGATCATCAGCCTGTTTTACCGGCACCCCAATGTAAAGCTATGCTTGAGCGGCCACCTGCACATGCGCGATAAGGTGGTATATAACAACGTCACCTACCTGTGCAACGGGGCAGTATCGGGCGCCTGGTGGGTGGGCAACCGCCGCGAAACAGCCCCCGGCTACGGTTTGATAGATCTGTTTGCCGATGGCAGCTTTGAAGAGCGTTATGTGAACTATTAGTATCTTAGTCCTCCATGAACCTAACCCTTATTCAAGACGCGTTGCTTTTACCCGTATCCTGGTGTTTCGTATTTGCGTTTGTAACGTCTGTTGGGTATGCCTTCAGTCCGTTTAGGCGGCAAAGGGGTGTGCTTCATCATAATTTATTTACCTGGTTCTGGTACGGAGTCGGTATAACTGTCGTGTTTCTGCAGGTCTGGAACTTGTTTCGGCCGATCGGTATCTATACTTGGTTCTGCCTGTTTCCCTTCGCCGTTTGGGGGTTTATAAACTTACGGCAGTCGGGATTGCTGCCGGCGGTCAGCAGGCCGCACTGGATCGTTTGGGTGCTGGGTTTGGCCATCCTGGTCTTCCTGGTGGTGTCATCCCTCGACAATAGCTTTATTTACGACACGCTTGTCTATCATTTTTACACCATAAAGTGGTTCAGCATTTACCCTGCTACGCCCGGCACCGGTAACCTGTTTATTTACCTGGGCCTTAATCAGTCTTATTTTCTTTTCCCGGCTTTTTTAGATGGTATCTGGAGCAACTATAAAGGCGCCTGTGCAGCCAGCGGATTGTTTGCTGCGGTGATATGCGGTGAAATAATCCTGGCCAACGCAAAAAGGGTTATCGATAGGAAGTTCACATTCCTATCCGCCTTTCAGTTGCTGTTTTTGCCGCTTTGCATAAATGTGGGTGTGCAAAATCTCAGCAGCCCCACGCCTGATACCTTTATTAACCTGTTAACCTTTAAAGTTTTCTCGGATTTAATAACCTGCCTCAAGGCGAAGAAGGCCGGGTTCCAGGATATTTTCCTGCTGTTGTTTTATTGCGTACTGGGTGTGGTGATGAAGATGAGTTTTGCCGGGGTGGCTTTGGGTATGGGGTTCGTTATTGTCGTTTTGCTATCTGTAAATAAACTATGGCGGTTCAAATACATTGCCGGGACCGCTGCCATTTTATTGCTGTTATTGATACCCTGGGTGCTGCGGGGCATCATATCCACCGGGTACATCGGTTTTCCTGCTTATTCACTCCCGCTGCCTGTTGACTGGCGGGTTCCAAAGCCCGATGTGGTCGGTTTTTATGCCTATATAAAAGGTTTTGCCCGCACCATGCTCCATGGCAAGGCCGCAGCGGATGCAGCCTATAATTACAACTGGCTGCCGGCCTGGATAAAACGGATGGCTACCTCGTTTAACTTTATCCTACCTGTAGTTTTGTGTTTGGGCGTTTGCGGTATAATGGGAGTAAAAAAGATAACAATAAGGCCCCTGGTACTCATCTTCGTCTGTATTCTTATTTCACTCATCTTTTGGTTCTTTACCGCACCCGACGTCCGTTTTGTCCGGTTCACTTTCTGGACCTTAGGTTTGGCGCCCGTGGCGTATCTCATAGCTCAGTTGAACCCGAAATGCCAAAATGTGTTCGGGATCGTTATTGTTTGCTGCTGCCTGGTCATAATGGCCAGGAATTGGAATGGTGATCCGCAACCGCTCGGCGACTTGCCGAAACAGCAGCGGGCTATTTTTACAACAAAGTCCGGGTTAAAGATAAACGTTAACAAAGATACCCCTCCCGGCGATGACTGGCAGGTTAGCGATTGCCCGATACCTTGTTCGGTATTTCCCGATTCTAACCTGACGCTGCGCAAAAAAGCGATAAAGGACGGTTTCAGGAACAGCGCCGGCGATAAAAAGTAAGGTCATAAAGGCCGCGGACTGGCGGCCGGCAATGATGCTTTTTATCAGCTTTTTAAATATCGGGTATGGAATGGTATTAATTTTGTAAAGAAATTATGTAAACCTAGCGTTAATAAAATTGCTAATATATTTTTTATTGCCGTACCGAAATGATAAAACAATATGACATGAAACCGTATATCAGTTTATCGCATGATAATAAGTTATACGGCAAGTTAAGTTCTTCAGTGAAAAGGGATGAGGTTATCTACAAGTTTTTGTTCGATAACTCGCGCGATTACATTTGTTTAAAGAAAAAAAATGACCAATGGGTTTTTGCCGGTGGCATGAAAAGCCCGAATGAATCGTGGATAGGGGAGCTCGGAAAACAAATAGAACAATACGAAGAGAGCCATCTATCCCGCCAGGCTTAACTAAGTCTTTTTTCAGGGAAATACCAAACTTACAGGGTTACCGGTCGATACGACGGGTATCCCTTTTGTCGTTTTTTCCCGACACCTGTTGTAGTCAGATTAGTTCAGTAATTATCGCGTGGGTTCCATCGGGTAGCCTTTATCCCGCCAGTTCGTTTTGAGGTTTACAGGGAGGTCCAGTACCTTGATGTTGGTAAAACCCAGCCCGGCCAGTAGCGAAAAAGCCGGCCTGATGTTGGGGCACTTTGCAAACGGGCAGCAGCCGCAGTATATAACGATCTTTGTATCCCTGGGCAATCCGTAAAGCGCCTTTTTAAAACTTTCAAGGGTTTCAGTTTTACTTACTGCACCAATATGTTTAGCGCCTTTAATGTCCTCAACGGCGCCTATGTTAAAAATAACAGGCTTGCCGGTATTGGGGGAATTTAGGGCTGTTGCTAATTCGCCGGGTTCCATCAGCTGCCGGGCTGTCCACGGGTTAGCAGGGCCTAAGGTCGGGGCCGTTCCCGGCGATGTTTGGGCTTTTAAGCAGGTAGTGGTTGACAGGAAAAATATCAAGCCTGTCACGGTCCTGTAAATCGATCGTTTCATAAGCAATTTGTTCAGCGTAGCTGGATTGACCCCAAAGATAAATATTAACAGCGTATCCGGGTGATCGTATGCCGGTATTATTACAGATATTAATATGCCTTTTAATAAGCATAAATGTTTTTTACTTATCTTCATGGTTCCTAACCATAACCTGAACCATGAGAAAACCGCTGTTAATTTTAATGTTGCTGGGTGTTTTTAGTTTTGCCCGCTCGCAGGTGCTTAGCCCCAGGCAATTGTTCCCGGGGCTGTTTGAGGCCGTACAGTTATCCGGTATCTTTCCCGATAATAAAACCTTTGTTGATGCCGTGCCAAAGCGGGCGCCCGCGCAGATCCTGAAGGATTATAATGATAAAAAAAACCAGCCGGGCTTTGACCTGAAACAGTTTGTGACCGATAATTTTGATGCGCCGGGCGCCTATGCCGGCAGTTTTAAAAGCGATATTTCCGGCGGCATACGCAAGCATATCGATACCTTATGGCAGGTGCTTTACCGCAAACACGATACGGTTTCAAAGTATTCGTCACTGCTTCCCCTGCCGCATGATTTTATTATACCAGGCGGCCGCTTTCGCGAGATTTATTATTGGGACACTTATTTTACCATGCTCGGCCTGCACGAAGCCAACAAAACACAGATCATTCAAAACATGGTCGATAATTTTGCTTACCTCATCGATAAATACGGTTTCATCCCCAACGGCAGCCGTACTTACTATTTAACACGCTCGCAGCCGCCGTTTTTTTCAATGATGCTCGATGTGCTGGCGAAAGATGAAGGCGAAAAAGTAATTGTAAAATATCAGCCTGAGCTTTTAAAGGAATATGCCTTTTGGATGAAAGGCGCTGAAAAACTAAAAACAGGTCAGGCCTATCGCAACGTGGTGCGCATGCCTGACGGCGAAATCTTGAATCGCTACTGGGATGAATCGGACAAGCCGCGCGAAGAATCGTTCAAAAAGGATGTAGACGCGGCAAAGAATACCAAACAAAAACCCGGCGATTTTTACAGGAATATACGTGCCGCTGCCGAATCGGGCTGGGATTTCAGCACCCGCTGGATGGATACCACCGGCAAACTCGAGACCATTCAAACAACCTTCATTATCCCGGTTGACTTGAATTGCTTGCTGTATCACCTTGAGCTGTCGGTAGCGCGATCATATCAACTGCAGGGCGACAATAGCAAATACCGCTTATATCTTAGCAAAGCCCTCGACCGCAAAAAGGCAATATTAAAATACTCCTGGAGTGAGAAAAACGGCTGGTTTATGGATTATAACTGGAAGCTGAAGCACACCACGCCTAATATAACCCTGGCTGGTACATTCCCGCTTGAGTTTAAGATTGCGGGCTCAAAACAGGCCGAAAAAGTTGCCTCTGTGCTAAAAACCAAATTTTTCAAGCCGGGCGGACTGGTTACTACCCTAAACCGGTCGGGCCAACAGTGGGACAGCCCGAATGCCTGGGCGCCGCTGCAATATATAGCGATCGATGGCCTGAATAACTATCATCAAAATGCCCTTGCCCGCTCGGTAGCCGAAGCGTGGATCAAAACCAATATCGGTGTGTACAATGATACCGGTAAACTGATGGAGAAATATAATGTGGTGGATACAGATGTTAAAGCCGGCGGAGGCGAATACCCCCTGCAGGATGGGTTCGGCTGGACAAACGGTGTGCTGCTCCATTTGCTTAATCATTATCATATTGACCAATTATAGGCAGTATCAAGTATTGAGTATCAAGTAAAATTACGACGTTAAAAGATCGGATAATATCTGTCTTGCTACTTGATACCAGCGACTTGATACTCAATACTATATCAGGCACTTAAATTTTGCTTGATGAAAATATTTTTTAATGCTATTTTTAAAGTATAGCTTAGTGTGCTCCGATAAACCGCATAACGCATGAGATTTTTTTTACTTATTTTTTTCCTGGGTTGTTTTTGCTATCCCGCATTTTCTTCTGCAAACAAGGATAGTCTTTTAGCCGAGTTAAAAAGGGAGCTTACAAGGAAAAAACTTTACGACGATCAAAAGGAAGCGCGTATAAAAAAATTAAAGGATAAATTAGAAGCATCGTCAAAAAACAACTATAAGCTGCAATATGATATTTGCGGCAAACTATACGAGGAGTATAAGAGTTATCAATTTGACTCCGCATATGTTTATACCCAAAAGCTGCTCACAATCAGCATTGCAGCCGGGAACGTTCCCAAACAATACGAAACCAAGATCAAGCTCGGGTTTATTCTTTTATCCTCGGGGATGTTTAAGGAAACGTTTGATTGTTTGAACCATATCAACACCCGATTGTTAGATGACAGCGCCAAATTAGCTTATTATTCGTTGAAAGCCCGGGCCTTCTCCGACCTTGCCGACTACAATAACGATAAAAATTATGCCCCGGCAGATAATGCATCATCCATCAAATACCTTGATTCGGCCATAGCTATAGCCAAGCCCGGCTCATTCGATCAGCTTATGCGCCTTGGCGACAAGCAGCTGCGAACAGGGGAAATAAATCCGCCGTCTCAATACTATACCAAACTGCTTGACCATTACCACCTCACAGCGCATCAACGGGCAATGGTGGCTACCGGCCTGAGCTTTTTTTATGAAGGTCCTTACCAATCCGACACCCGTACGAACCTGTTAACGATTGGCGCTATAAATGATATCAGGTCGTCAACTAAAGAAACGCTGGCCATATTTAAACTGGGCCAGCAAATGTACCTGGACGGGAATTTAAAAGACGCCTATATATTTATACAGCAAGCCATGGACGATGCCCAATATTACGGGGCCAGGTTACGCAAAATAAAGATCGGCGCTGTTTTACCAATTGTTGCTGCGCAAAAGATCATTGCATCCGAGAATGATAAGCAAAGATTCCTGATCTACTTTTTGTCAATTGCCGCGGTTGCTATTTTAATAACCTTAATATCCTTTATCGTATTTATCCAGCTTAAGCGGCTAAAGGCCAAAGAGAAAATAATCGAAGAGAAAAACGTGCAGTTGGAGAAGATCAATGACAGGCTTATAGAAGATACACATATTAAAGAAGAATATATCGGTTATTTTTTTAATGTAATATCCGGCTATATATTAAAGCTCGAAAAGCTTAAAAGAAATGTTGAGCGCAAGTTATCGATAAAAAAGTACGAGGATATTTTACTGTCCGTCAACGAGATCAATATTAAAAAGGAACGCGAGACGCTTTTTTACACATTCGATCATATTTTCTTGAAGATATTTCCAAACTTCATTACAGCCTTTAACTCAATGCTGAAGCCCGAAGACCAGATATGGCCTAAAGAGCACGAAGTGTTAAATACCGATCTGCGGATATTTGCATTAATGCGGCTGGGGATCAGCGATAACGAAACTATTGCCAATATCCTGGAATATTCTGTAAATACCATATATGTTTATAAGATGCGCATCAAAGCAAAAGCGCTCGTATCAAGCGACCAGTTTGACCATAAGATCATGGCAATAAAAGCGATTGATCTGCCCGGTAAACCTTAAATATTTACCCCGGCGGTTTCAACGGGAACAATTAATTACTGTTTATTTGACATATATTAAATAAAGGTTGGTCGCCGTATTTTAAGAAGTTAATACGAGGCTAAAATGAGGTCGGAAATCGCTGCAAAAGCACGTTAAATGATTAAATTACATTTATACTTTTTGCAATTTGTTATTTTTTAACGTATTGTTTATCAATACGTTGACTTTTTATCCGTAACTTTTTTTTTAAATTTTCAGTAAACAAATAGGTAATATTATAACATCTTTATTAATTTGTATGTAATGAGATATTATAATTATCTTTAAGAAAGATTAATATAACTCAAAACCACGGGTATATTAACAGCCCGTTTAAACCATAAACCAATAAGCCGAAAATAGTTTTTCGGGCTACAAGTAAACCAATTAAAGCGAAAAGCTAATTATTAGTTATAAATACGTTAAAAAAGATCTGTTTAGTTGGATCCTTTAGCAGTAATTATTACAGTTGTTTGGTATACAACTAATTTGGTATACAACTAATTATGATATCATGACGAAGTATAATCTGCATGTTTTTAGTAAAATAAATCAGGAAGGAGGAATGTCTCCCTGACCATTTTTGCTATCGCTGATCGCGGTGTGTAAATGAATTTTAGCTGGATTTTACACCCTGTTGGTCCGGTTAATAGCTTTCTAATAATTTTAACATTAACATATCAACCAATAAACCTTTAAAACCAATTTTTATGTATTTAAAAACTCTACTTAAAGTAAGTTGTTTTGCGTTATTCTGCCTTTTTGTGGTGCCGGTTATGGCCCAGAATAGCGTAGTTACAGGCAAAGTAACCGACTCAAAAGATGGTTCGCCGCTCACAGGTGTTTCAGTAGTAGCAAAAGGCACCGCGGCAGGTACAGTAACTGATGTCAACGGATCCTTTAGATTATCCGTACCTTCATCGTCATCTACGCTTGTGCTAACCTATATCGGGTACGATCGAAAAGAGGTTGCCATTACCGGGCCAACCTTAAACATCACCTTAAATCCTTCAAGTACCTCGCTTAGCGAAGTAACTGTGGTGAGCGTTGGTTATGGTTCGCAAAGAAAGAAGGATCTGACCGGTGCCGTAGAAAATTTATCAGCGAAGAACTTCAACCAGGGTGCCATTATTAACCCCGTTGACCAATTATCAGGTAAAGTGGCTGGTTTGACGATTACACAGCCCGGTGGCGACCCTAACCAAAACGCTTCTGTACGTTTAAGGGGACAATCGTCTCTTTCGGGTGGTTTGTCTCCTCTGTTTGTAGTGGATGGCATCGCGCTTGACGACCCCAACCAATTTCAAAACATTCCTCCGGGAGATATCGCGTCTTATGACGTTTTAAAGGATGCTTCGGCGGCTGCTATCTACGGTTCACGTGGCGCCAATGGCGTTATTATCGTTACCACCAAAAAGGGGGTCGCAGGCCGCACGACGATTACTTACGACGGGTTAGTTGGCCTGAGCAACCAGAGTAAGTATTATGACTTGCTGAACAGGACGGACTACCTTTCATACCTCAGTACAACATCTGGCGGTATAGGAAGCTTTGACAAAGGTGGTAATACCGACTGGCAAAAAGCAATCACTCATACTGCCTACCAACAACGCAATTCCGTTTCTATATCCGGCGGAGCAAATGAGTTCAATTATATCGCTTCAGTTAGTTATCAAAAGCAGGACGGTATCGTTTTAAATTCGGCCAAGGAACAATTGGGCCTGCGCTTTAATGCCGAGCAAAAAGCATTAAACGATAAGCTGGATATACACATGGGTATCCAAAACGTAGCCACAAATCGCAGTTTTCTTGATTACAGCAATTTTAGCTATATGTATAATGCGCCGCCGACCTATCCCATAAAGAATGCAGACGGCAGCTATAATGAGTTTAGCGATTTTAACCTCGAAAACCCCGTTGAGCACATCAACGAGCAATATTTGCGCGCTAAAGAGAACCTGACTTTAATGAATGGGTCGGCGGATTATTCACTTAGCAATGCCTTAAAAATAGGTTTGCTCGGATCCATTTCCAAAAATGATATAGAAACGCATGCGTTTGACCCCACTTTTGCCGATCAGGGCAACCTCAACCAGGCCGGCCAGGCAAATGAAAACAGGAACTCCTTTAAAGGGAACGCCCATATCAACTACGATAAGAGCTTTGGCAAGCACAAAATTAGCTTGCTGGGTGCTTATGAGTATAACGATTTTCAATACGATAACTTCCTTGCTACGGGTAAGCAATACCTGATACCACAGCAACTGGATAACAATTTGGGCGCGGGAGTTAACACATTCAACAACATAGGATCCTATAAAGAGGAATACTATCTGACATCGTTTTTTGCACGGGCATTTTACAATTATGATGACCGGTTTTATGTAACTGGTACGATACGTCGTGATAAGTCAACCAAGTTTGGATCAACTTACCAGGTAGGTTATTTCCCATCATTCGACGTAGCATACCGGTTTAAAAAGGACCTGTTCGCCAATGTTGACTGGGTAAACGATATAAAAATAAGGGCCGGCTACGGCGTCACCGGTAACGAGGATGCGATAGGCGTTTATAACACCCTGGAAACGGTATCGCCGGGGAACAAATATTATAACGGCGCTACAAATCAATATCTTGCCAGCTACTCGGTAAATCAAAATGCCAACCCGCTGCTAAGATGGGAAGAAAGGCATGGACGCAATGTGGGTTTGGATTTCGAATTGTTCAATGGCCGTTTATCGGGCAATATGAACTATTTTAATGATGAAACCACCCATTTGTTATATGATTACACTGTTCAAACACCGCCGTTTATTGTTAATACCCTGCTGGCCAACGTAGGTACCATGGTCAATAAAGGGTTTGAATTAGCTTTAACGGGACAAATTGTACGCGGGTCTAAACTAAACTGGACAGCTAATGGTCAGATATCCTTTATCAAAACAACCATTACCAGCTTATCCGGTCAATACTCGTATGCCGGTCAGGTATACCAGTTAAATTCCGATCAGATCCCGGTTGGATATGCGCAGGGTCGCGGATTAAGCTCAAACCCTATTACCTTCCTAAAACCCGGTTACAGCCCGTATGAATTCTTTTTGCCGCATTATACCGGCGTGGATGCAAGCGGCAACCAAACTTTTGACGGTAAGACCATCGCCCAGGTTGCGTCGCCTCCGGGCCACTACATTGACCCAAGCCCTAAATTCAATTATGGTATAACCAATAATTTTGATTACGGGAACTGGAACCTTAACTTTGCTTTAAGAGGCGTTTACGGTCAAAAAATATTCGATAATACACTGCTTGATATTGAAACAGTTACCCGTCTTCCGGGAAACAACGTAACTAAAGAAGCGTTGACAAACGGTATTAAGGACGCACCGGTAGCTTCCGACAAATGGCTTGAAAACGCATCGTTCCTGCGTATGGATAATATTACTTTAGGCTATTCCTTTAAAAACGTAAGTTTTGCAAGCGCATTACGTGTATATGTTTCATCAAACAACCTGTTTGTGATCACCAAATACCGTGGTCTTGACCCGGAAGTTAAAACAGAAAACGCAGGTGGCGGGAATATTTTATTTAACACCAATGTGGCCGGAACACGGAACCAGGCATATATCGACGCCAATTATGGCGGCCAGGCCTATTATCCAAGGGTTAGGTCATTTACATTCGGTTTAAATGTTTCATTAAAATAATAATTGTTTTAAATAATAAAATGATGAAAAGAAATAAAATTGTAATTATTGCCCTCACCACATTGATGGTAGGCAGTATAAGTGAATCCTGTACGAAGCTTAATCTTAAGCCGTACAGTGTGGAGCCGGCCGGTAATTTTTACCAGACACCTGACCAAATAGCAGCAGGTATAGCACCTGCATATACTGCCTTGCAGAATATTCCTGATGGTAACGTAAACCAGATGAATGAGATCACAACAGATGAGATCATTGTGCCGACTCGCGGAAATGACTGGTATGATGGCGGCCAGTGGCAGGGCCTTTGGTTGCATACTTTTAAACCCGATGTTTTTGTTGACGGTGGATGGGGCGATTTGAATAGCGGTATCGGGAAAGTGAATTTTACGCTGAACGTTTTAAACGGCTTATCAACCAAACCTGCAAATATCAACGCGATCAATGCGGAGTTGAAGGTATTGCGCGCTTATTTCATCTTCCAGTTTATGGATATGTTTGGTAATATACCGCTGGTAACCGATTACAACACCGACCCAAGTAAAGTAACGCAAAAAAACCGCGCCGCGGTATATGCTTTTCTTGAAAGCGAATTGACAACCAACGTGCCGTTACTGTCAACTACTGTTGACAAAACGACTTATGGGCGTGTAACGCAGTATGCAGGATATATGTTGTTAGCTAAGTTATATTTGAATGCCCAGGTTTATACCGGAACACCGCAATGGGCAAAAGCCATCGCTGCCGTAAACCAGGTGATCAATTCGGGAAAGTACAGCCTGACAGCTAACTATTTTGATAATTTTTCATTAGCAGACAGAACTGCTTCAACAGAAAATATCCTGGCCGTACCATTTGACAACGTGAACATTCAGGGTAACAACTGGGAAATGCAAACATTGCATTACCAATCGCAAGCTACATTCGGCTTAGCCGGTCAGCCATGGAACGGTTTCTGCTCTACAGCTGATGTTTTAAACAAGTTTACCGGTTCGGATGTACGAAAAGCCCAGTTCCTGGTTGGACAGCAGTATGCTGCCGACAAAGTTACCCCGCTTAAGGATACCCAAACCGGCCTGTCTTTGATTTTTGATCCGAATATTACAACATTATCTTCTGCTGCCGATGCCTTCCGTTTGGCAGGCGCGCGCAACGTAAAGTATACGCCGCAATCCGGTACCGCAGGCAACCAAAGTAATGACATGGTTATTTTTCGCCTGGCAGATGCCTACCTGATGCTGGCCGAAGCTTCTATGCAAAATGGCGACCCGGTAACCGCCCTAACCGCGGTTAATAAAGTAAGGGCACGCGCCGGCGCAACTGCCTGGTTGCCTACTGACCTGACTTTGGCCAGCTTATTAGACGAGCGCAGCCGTGAATTGATGTGGGAAGGCTGGAGAAGGAACGACTTGATCCGCTTCCAGGTGGCTACCGGTACCCACTACTTTACCGGGGCCCGTACTCCGGCTAAGGTTGACGATGGCGATACCCACACGTTTTTATTCCCGATACCTTCTCCCGAATTAAATTCAAATAAGAATTTGGTACAAAACCCGGGTTATTAATTTAATAATTTTGAACTTTTTGAACAGAGTAGTAAGCAATTGCTACTCTGTTTCTTATTTTTATAGGTATATCTGCATATATGCGCATCTCCAAAATTACCCTGGTTTTAATTGCTCCTATTTTTTTCTTTGTTTCCTGCAGCCAAAGCGACAGCCATCATTTTGACCCTAAGGATGCTCTCTTTCAGTTAATGCCGTCATCAAAAACGGGTATAACATTTAACAATACAGTTACCGACCAGGGTAATTTCAATATTTTTAATTACCGCAATTTTTATAACGGCGGCGGCGTAGCCATTGGCGACGTGAACAACGACGGGAAGCCGGATATTTTTTTCACCTCGAACCAGGGCGGAAATAAGCTTTATATAAACAAGGGCAACTGGAAATTTGAGGACGTAACCGAAAAGGCAGGCCTGGGCGGAACGGGAAAGTGGCATACAGGTGTCACTATGGTGGATATTAACGGCGATGGCTGGCTGGATATTTATGTTTGCAATAGCGGCGCTTTGAAGACAGGTGGAAAGGGAAACGAACTGTTCATCAATCAAAAGGACGGAACCTTTAAGGAAGAGGCTGAAAAATATGGACTGTCAGACAAAGGGCTTTCAACACAGGCTATATTTTTTGATTACGACCACGATGGCGACCTGGATTGTTTTATCCTAAATAACAGTTACCGCGCTATTGGCAGTTTTGGATATGACCGCCACCTCCGCAATATCCGCGACCTTAAGGGCGGCCACCGGCTTTACCGGAATGATAACGGCAAATTTGTGGATGTGAGCGAGAAGGCGGGGATATACGGAAGTGAAATTGGGTTTGGATTGGGCGTGGCGGCCGGCGATTTTAATAACAGCGGCTGGGACGACATGTATATAAGCAACGACTTTTTTGAACATGATTACTTGTACATCAACCAGCATAACGGCACTTTTAAAGAGAAAAGTGATGAGGCGATAGGGCACATGAGCACATCGTCGATGGGTTCGGATATGGCCGATATCAATAACGACGGTTTCCTGGATATGGTTACCACGGATATGCTGCCCGAAAGTGATTACCGGTTAAAAACCACCACCAAATTTGATGATTACGACGTATACAATGCCAAGCTTAAAAACGATTTTCATCACCAGTTTACCGCTAATTGCCTTCAGCTTAATAACGGCGACGGTACATTTAGCGAAATAGCGCAATATGCCGGCATCCATGCTACCGACTGGAGCTGGGGTGCGCTCTGTTTTGATTTTAACAACGACGGATGGAAGGACATTTTTGTTACCAATGGTATCAGTAAAGACCTGACCGACCAGGATTTCTTAACTTTCTTTAGCAGTGATGAAGTATTGAACCACGTAAAAAAGGGTGGTTTTAAATTTAAGGAGCTTATTGAAAAAATGCCGTCGCATCCCATTCCCAACTACGGTTTTATCAATCAAAAAAATCTTCAGTTTAAAGATGTTACCGAACAACTGGGCCTTAGTAAACCATCGTTTAGCAACGGTGCCGCCTATGGCGACCTTGATGGCGATGGAGATATGGACCTTGTTGTAAATAACGAAAATGGCCAAGCTTTTATATACCGCAACATGACATCGGAGCGTACACACGCCCATTACCTTAAAGTGAACCTGAAAGGCGCCGGCATGAATACTTTTGGGATAGGTGCAAAGGTTACGGTTTATACCAACGGAATGCAGCAGCTGATTGAGCAAATGCCAACGCGAGGTTTTGAAAGCAGTGTTGAGCCTGTATTGAATTTTGGCCTTGGCGCGAGTAAAAAGGTGGATAGCCTGCGCATAATATGGCCCGATATGAAAATGCAGGTGATCAGGAATATCATCGCTAATAACACCATTACCCTTTATCAAAAACAGGCCAATACGGTATTTAGGCCGGCATCTAAACACACACAAACCTATTATGAGAATGTAACCAGCCGTCAGCTATCGGGCAATATTTATCATAAGGAAAATGACTTTAAGGATTTCGATGTTGAAAGGCTGATCCCCAAAATGCTTTCTACCGAAGGCCCCAAGCTTGCTGTTGGTGATGTAGACGGCGATGGGTTACCCGATTTTTTTATGAGCAATGCTGCCGGCGATACGGCTAAATTATTTATCCGGCAGCGCAATGGAACCTTTATCCAAAAAAAACAATTTGCCTTTGCGCATGATAAGGATTTTGAAGGTATTGGCGCTGAATTTTACGATGTAGACCATGATGGCGATCTCGACCTGATCGTCGTATCCGGCGGGAACCAGGAAAAGGAAGGATCGCTAAGCCTGCTGCCGAGGTTGTATATCAACGATGGCAAGGGAAACTTTACGCGAAGATTTAACAACTGGCCGCAAATATCGGTGAATGCCTCGTGCGTGCGGGTTAACCACCAAAACGGGGATGTTTTTATAGGTGCACGCAGCGTTCCGGGTTCTTATGGTATTATTCCCTCGAGCCGGTTGCTGAAAAATGACGGGCACGGCAATTACACAGATGTTACACAGAGCCTGGCGCCGGTTTTAGGAAAGCTTGGAATGGTTACTGACGCGCAATGGGTGGATGTTGACGGCGATGGAAAAAATGAACTGGTTGTAGTAGGCGATTGGATGCCATTAACGGTATTGAAATATGCCGGCGGAAAGCTTGAAAGATCATACGAGGTGCCAAATTCGTCGGGGTGGTGGAATTGTTTGACCGTAGCCGACTTGAATGGAGACGGAAAGCCCGACCTGGTTGCAGGTAATTTTGGACTTAACTCTAAAATTAAGGCTGATAAAGACCATCCGGCAAAATTATATGTGAGCGATTTTGATAAAAACGGACAAACGGAATGTATCCCGGTATATTATAAATCGGATGGTAAAGCCTATCCTTTTAATTTGCATGATGATCTGTTAAAACAAATACCGGTGTTAAAAAAGAAATTTTTACGGTACAAAGATTACGCCGGCAAATCCATAGAGGAAATATTTACGCCCGACGAGTTGAAAGACGCATCTGTTCTGGAAGTTGAGCAAACACAAACCTGTGTTTTTTATAACACCGGGAAAGGAAATTTCACTATGAAACCGTTGCCTGTGCGGGCCCAGCTATCGCCGGTTTATACCATATTGGTAACTGACATGAATGGCGATGGAAGGAAAGATATGTTTCTGGGAGGGAATTTTTACGGCGTTAAGCCGGAAGTAGGCCGTTTCGACGCAAACTATGGCGTAACATTTTTCGGCAATGCATTAAATTGGTTTGATTATGTGCCGCCGGCCAGCAGCGGCCTGTTTATAAAAGGCGAAGTTAGGGATAGCAGGCAAGTTGGCGGTAAGGCGGGAAATGTGATAATTGTAGCGCGGAACAATGATGCCTTACAGGTATTTAAGCAGGTTAAAAAGTAGTAAAATTGATCTGGATGTTAATGATATCCGAATCATTTTGAGGGAGTTTGTCGTCCAGGTAAGTTTCAAAGGGTGGAAGGGGCATAGGCATTTGCCGGTCGTTAAAATACCGTTGCACGGCTGCGTATACACTCATCCTGTCTTTAAATCTTCCGTGGAACCTTACAGTATAAAGGCTGCCTGTTGCGGGCATCGTCATAAACGCGACCGGTTTTTGGGTAACCACCTTTCCGTTGATCGGAATACCAATATTCACTTCGGATGAATCGCCGGATCGTTGGAAAAATTGCGCGATCAGCGGCTGGGTTTGTTTAAAGCCTTTAGCACCTATAAATCGTTTTAAAACCATCAGCGTTTTTGCAGCTTCGTCAAATTTATTTTTGGCTAAAACAACTTTCCTTATAACAACCACATTCGTGTCTGTCACTTTTTTCCTGATGATTTTATAACCATAGTATAGATCGGCGTCCTCCATAAAATTTTTAAAGTCATCGATGTGCGTTTCGGCGAGCGGTTTATCCGAAGCTAAGTGAACCAGGTACTGCGCCAGGCTTACGCTTTCCGTTGCAACAACTGTTGTATAATTGGGCAGCTTCCCGGGGATCACCGTATAATTATATTCAAATTTATCACCCGCATTGTATTCGCGGATAATAAAAGAATAGCCATTTGTAGACACCTGCAGGCTCGTGGTTAAAAAGCTTAAGGTAAATCCGTTTCTATTTTGTCTTTCAAGGATATTGGGTGAATCAGTTTGATCCGGTTTTCGGAGGTCAGGCCGCCATCTTTTCCAGTTCCCGGCGTTCGCCAATTCTTTATAAACGTTGAAAAACGACGATTTAATGACTACGGCTTTTTGTTGGGAAACAGGGATGAAAATAATAACCGATAATAGTACGATGGCTGATATTAAAACAATAAATTTTTTCATCCGGGTTTGCAGGCTGATCAGGTCGTAAATCTAATTAAAAAAAGCCTGCCAGGGTGATTTACGCTAAGATTTATAGGTTTTTTACCGGCATTTTTTTTGACTTTTTAAGCTCAAAATCCTTGCCCGCCTCATTATTATTCAATACATTTATCAATCAATTATAAGCCGAAAATATAGCAATGCGAAATTTGGGTAAGGTGAATTTTTTTATGTTTCGCCAAATACTCAAATACCCCCGAACAATTTAAATTGGATGATAACAAGCGAAAAATCCGGCTGTAAAAGACTGGCTTTCTATAAGGTTTTTTTTCTATTGATCATTACGGGGATGTATACTTCCTCTTGTAAAAAAACGATTCCTGCACCTGTAATGTTTCAGCTGCTTGATTCATTGCAAACGAATATTCGTTTTACCAACACGATAAGCGATAACGACCCGCCCGGCATTTTAAACTACCTGTACTTTTACAACGGCGGCGGCGTTGCCATCGGCGATATCAACAACGACGGCTTACCCGATATATATTTTACTTCAAATAAAAAAGGAGGCAATAAGCTCTACTTAAACAAAGGTAATTATCAGTTTGAAGATATTACGCAAAAGGCAGGTGTGGCTGGTATTGCCGATTGGTGCACCGGGGTAACCATGGCCGATGTTAACAATGATGGTTACCTGGACATTTATGTATGCGCTGTCGCGGGAAAGCTGGGTTTGCAGGGGCACAATATGCTCTATATCAATAATCACGACGGTACTTTTACTGAGAGGTCGGCCGAATATGGCCTCGACTTTTCGGGCTATTCAACCCAGGCTGCTTTTTTTGATTATAACCACGACGGTAAGCTCGATTGCTTCCTGCTGAACCAGTCAAACCATTCAATAGACACTTACGGCGACACCAGCCTGCGCAAAAAAAATAATAAGCTGGCAGGCAGCAGGCTGTTTTTAAACAATAACGGGCATTTTGTTGATGTAACGCAAAAAGCCGGCATTTACAGTAGTGCATTAGGCTACGGCCTAGGCCTGGCGATCGGTGATTTGAATAACGACGGCTGGGATGATATTTATGTAGGCAATGATTTTCATGAAAACGATTACTACTATGTCAATAATCACAACGGGACTTTTACTGAAGCCGGCGCAAAGCATTTTAACCATTACAGCCGATTTAGCATGGGTAATGATATGGCTGATTTTAATAACGACGGCCAGTTGGATATTGTGACAGCCGACATGCTGCCGGCGGATGAGACTGTCCTGAAAACGTATATGGGCGATGAATCATACGACCAATACAAGCAAAAAATTGTCAACGGCGGTTTCCAATATCAATATTCGCGCAATTGCCTGCAAAAAAACCTCGGAAACGGGGAGGCGTTTAGCGAGGTGGGGTTAATGGATGGCATCGCCGCTACCGACTGGAGCTGGAGCCCGCTGCTCGCCGATTTCAATAACGATGGCATCAAAGACCTTTTTATAGCGAACGGAATAAAACGCCGCCCCACCAATATGGACTACATCAGCTTTATATCCAACTTTACAGTGCAAAAGCGGCTGGCCGGAGGTGCGATGGACGATATCGCGATTGATAAAATGCCTGCCGGCGAGGCGCATAGCTATATTTTTAAAGGCACAAAAAGTGAAAAATTCATTGATGAAAGTGCCCTATGGGGAATAAGGGACACTATGCTTTCAAACGGGGCGGCCTACGCCGACCTGAATAATAGCGGCCATTTAGATTTGGTGACCAACAACATGAATCACGTGGCATGTGTCTATAAAAATCTGTTGAAAGACAACCATTTTCTTAGCATAAAGTTCACCGGCCTGCAGGACAACCGTTTTGGGATAGGGGCGAAGGCGTATGTTTTTTGCGATAAGCAAATGCAGTACGAACAACTGATGCTAACCCGGGGGTTTCAATCATCTGTAGAGCCGAAACTGCATTTTGGGTTAAACGGGCAAAGCAAAATTGATAGTTTGCTGATCATCTGGCCCAATCAAACTTACCAGGTGATGAGGAATGTAAAAGGCGATGTGCAGCTGACCATCGACCAAAAGAATGCCACGGGCCGGTTTGTTTATAAGCAGTTTTTTCCGACCCCGGCTCCTGTCTTAAAAAATATTACCGGTGAAATGAAGCTGACCTGGAAACACCAGGAAAACGATTTTGTAGATTTTAACCAGCAGCCGCTTATCCCGCACATGCTTTCCGCCGAAGGGCCAAGGATAGCTGTTGCCGATGTGAACCACGATGGGCTGGATGATTTTTATATATGCGGGGGCAGGCACCAGCCGGGGGCATTATTCATTCAAACACCCGATGGGCATTTCAAACTTACCGTTCAGCCGGATTTTATAAAAGATGCTGAAAGTGAAGGGGTAGATGCGGTTTTTCTCGATGTAAATCACGACGACAACCCCGACTTGTATGTTGTAAGCGGGGGCAATGAACTGCCGGACGGTTCAGATGCACTGGCCGACCATTTGTATATCAATGATGGCAAAGGCCATTTTACAAGATCGAATGATATCCCGGCAATTAAACGCAATAAATCTGCTGTCGCGGTTGCTGACATAAACCACGACGGTTACCCGGATATTTTTGTTGGCGGCGCACCGGATGCCTTTGCCTTTGGCAGGATACCGGAATCATACCTGCTGATGAATGATGGCCATGGCCATTATCATCAAGCTCCGCTTCCGGATGAATTAAAGTACGCAGGTATGCTGCGCTCTGCCGCGTTTGCCGATCTGGATAACGATGGCTGGCCTGACCTGGTTGTTGCAGGCGAATGGATGCCGGTAAAAATATTCATGAATAAAAAAGGAAAATTTCTCGAACTTCATAATGCCGGGATGGATAAACTATCCGGATGGTGGCAAAGGGTTTTTCTTGCGGATGTGGATGGTGACGGAAAGATGGATATTGTCGCAGGGAATTATGGCCTGAATTCGAAATTGAAGCCGGATGAAGAAAATCCTGTAAAGTTATTTTTATCGGATATTGATAAGAACGGAACCGTCGATCCCATCTTAACTTATAGCATCAACCATAAGGACTACACTTTTTTAGGCAAGGGCGATATTGAAAAACAAGTCCCGTTGATCAAAAAGAAGTTTCTGTACTATCACGATTTTGCGGGTAAAACAGTTAACCAAATATTTGGCGATTCGTTAAGCAGTAAACCTTTGCTTGCCAATTCATTCGCATCAGGCGTGTTTTATAATAAGGGACATGGCAATTTTGAATTTAAAGCATTGCCTGCCTCCGCGCAGGTTTCGCCGCTTTTCGGTTTTGCCACTTTGTCGGGACAAAGCAAAGGAATACTGGCCGGTGGTAATTTTTCGGGTGTGCTGCCCTACGAAGGCCGGTATGATGCGGATTTCGGCGATGTGCTGGTTCCGGATAAAGGACGGAGTTTTAAGGCCCTGTCGCCTGTTTCAGCAGGATTTTTATTAAGAGGAGAAGTACGGGACATCAAAGCGATAAAAACGGCAAAAGGAATTATTTATGCTGTCGCTTTTAACAATAAACAAATTGAATTTTTTAAATCAACCAATTGAATATGAATAAGTTATACGCATTGTTGTCGGGATTGGTGTTGCTTTGCTCAACCCGGGCCGCTGCGCAGGATCAATGGGTAATAAAGGCTGATAAAATTGATCCGGCCAATTATTATGGCGTCACGGTGGCCAACGGGATGATCGGTATCGTATCGTCGCCCGAACCATTTAAGGTAAAAAATGTGGTGCTGGCCGGCGCGTACGATCTGTATGGCCGGGGGCGGGTAAGCAATTTTCTGAACAGTTTCAACCTGCTCAATATGTACCTGGAGATAAACGGTAGGCGGATCGAAGCTAAAAACATCACCAATTTCAGGCAGGAATTGGATATGCAGCACGCTGCCCTCACAACCACTTTTGATTATGGTACCGATGCGTCTGTAAAATATACTTACTATTCCTTACGCCAATTACCCTTTACGGTGTTGATGGATATTTCCATAACCGCTAAAAAAGGAATAAATATTACCGCGGCCAGTGTAATGGAAGCGCCGGACGCATTAAAGGAAGTTCAGAACTATTACAATGAGATCGACAGACCGCACGTAACCATAAGCCTGCTTACCTCAACCGCAAAAAGCCCCACCGGCAAGCTGCAGCTATGCGCGTCGAACACCTTTTTGTTTAATGAGCCGCATACACAGGAGCCGCGTGTGATACACGAAATGTGGGATAACAATATGCACCTGATGAAATTCAGTAAGGCTATTGTGGCGGGACAAACATATAGATATGCCGTTGCCGGTTCATCCATAACATCGGCGCATGATGCTGATCCGTTGAACCAGGCCGAACGTTTAACCATGTTTGCCAAACTGGAGGGGCGCGACCGGCTGATCCAATACCATGAACAAGCCTGGAACGAACTCTGGAAAAGCGATATAAAAATTGAAGGCGACGCGCAGGCGCAGCAGGATGTGCACAGTATGCTGTATCATTTATATTCCTTTTCACGCGCCGGTACAGCATATTCACCGTCGCCTATGGGTCTGTCCGGGCTTGGGTATAACGGACACATTTTTTGGGATGCTGACCTGTGGATGTTCCCTGGTTTATTGGTGCTGCACCCCGAAATAGCCAAATCAATGGTTGAATACCGCTATCAGCGGTTGGGCATGGCCAGGCAAAATGCTTTTTCACACGGGTATAAAGGCGCTATGTTCCCCTGGGAAAGTGCCGACAGCGGGGTAGAGGAAACGCCGGTATGGGCATTAAGCGGCCCTTTTGAGCATCATATCACGGCTTGCGTGGCACTCTCAGCATGGAATTATTATTGCGTAACGCAGGATAAGCAATGGCTGCTCGAAAAAGGCTGGCCGATACTTTCTGCAACAGCTGATTTTTGGGCCAGCCGGGTTGAACGCAACGGGCAGGGCCATTATGATATTAAAGACGTGGTTGCTGCCGATGAATGGGCGGAGAACGTGGATAACGACGCCTTTACCAATGCAGCAGCCAAAGCCAATTTGCAGTTTGCCACTGCTGCTGCTGATATTTTAGGATTTAAAGCTGATCCCGACTGGCAGGTTGTTGCACAGAATATCCCTATATTAAAGCTGCCCGACGGCACCACGCAGGAGTTTGCATCGTATAAGGGTGAAGGCATTAAGCAGGCCGACGTGAATTTGCTTGCGTACCCGTTAAAGACAATAACCGACCCGTCTCAAATAAAAAAAGACTTGGAATATTATGAAAAACGTGTGCCCAATGAAGGTACGCCTGCCATGACGCAGGGAATATTCACGTTATTGTACTCGCGGTTAGGCAACGGCGAAAAAGCCTATCATTTTTTTAAAGATGCTTACGAGCCAAATTTAAACCCGCCGTTCAGGGTGATAGCCGAAACAAAGGGCGGCACAAATCCCTATTTCGCCACAGGCGCTGGCGGCATTGTTCAAAGCTTGTTAATGGGATTTGGCGGGTTGGATATTACGCCAAACGGAATAATCCAGGTTAGCAGTAAATTGCCGGCCCACTGGAAATTATTAACCATAACCGGGGTTGGCCCCGATAAAAAAACCTATACTGTAAAATGATCGTCGTAATTAACTATAAACTTATGAAGCCGTTTTTATTAATATTAGCTGTTAGCTGCGTGATCTTATCATCATGTAAAAAGCCTGATTACAAAGATATTTTACACGATCCATCGCTGTACAGCCGCACGGTGCATGAATTGAACAGCGTTGTTATGGGTAATAATTTTACCCCGGTTGTGGCGTCAAGAAACTATGCCTATGCAACCATTGCCGGGTTCGAGGTGATTGCCGCCGGTTATCCCCGGAAATACCGTTCGCTGGTCTCGCAGGTAAATGGTTTAAAAAGTGTTCCTAAATCTGCACGAAACGAACAGATAGACTTTGAATATGCTGCGTTACTGGCATTTTGTAAGGTTGGCGAGGCGGTTACCTTCCCGGAGGGGAGCTTAAAATATTACGTGGACAGCCTTCACCAGGTAGCTGTTACGCATGGCATGCCAGCCGAAATGGCCGCAAATTCTGAAAAATATGCTAAGGCTGTTGCTGCCGCGATCATGGCATGGAGCAAGAAAGATAATTACTTAACAACCAGGAGCGCCCCAAAATTTGCGATCAACGATTCCCCCGGACGCTGGGTGCCAACCCCTCCGGCATATAGCGAAGCGATAGAGCCGCACTGGAGCGAAATAAGAACGATGGTAATGAAAAACGCGAACGAGTATAGCGTGCCGCCGCCGCCTAAATTTAATGTAAAGGATAAAAACAGTCAATACTATAAAGAAGTAATGCTATCAATGGACGCCGTTAACAAGCTTACGCCCGAGGAAGCGCACATCGCTGATTTTTGGGACGACAACCCGGGTAAGCTTAACGTATCCGGCCATGTGATGTTTATCACCAAGAAATTTTCGCCCCCGGGCCATTGGCTTAGTATTGTGGGCATCGCTGCAAAAAAGAAAAATGCTGATTTTAATACGACCGTGTATGCTTATGCCAAAACCGCGATCGCGCTATTTGATGCGTTTATCGAGTCGTGGACAGCTAAGTACAAGTACGAAACCGCAAGGCCCGAAACCATAATAAACAAATATTTTGACCCTAACTGGCGGCCGCACCTGCAAACACCGCCCTTCCCCGAATACACCTGCGGTCATTGTACCATATCTGCCGCGGCGGCCGAAGCCCTTACAAGTGTTTTTGGCGATAATATGGCCTACACGGATACATCGGAGCTTGAATTTGGCATAAAAAACCGGTCATTCAAGTCCTTCAGGGATGCAGCCGCGGAGAATGTAAGGGCCCGGTTTTACGGCGGGATACACTTTCGTAACTCGTGCATCGTTTCAAATAAATTTGGTAAAAAAGTAGGAGATTCGGTAGTGATACAGCTGACCATGAGAAAGTGATTTAGAATATCGTTTTTTAAAAAATAAAAGTTATAATTTTTGAGATAGGTTTATTTGTAACTATCTGTATATTAATGATTTGAATTTGAAATGTGCCCTTTTATTTTAAATTTTTATTATATAAAAATCATGTGCCTTAAAAGCGGTGTTAACCTTATTGTCCTATCAGTATATTTATATCTAATTCGGGTGGTAATCATTCGATTGAGTAATACAATTGGTTTAGTTGTAAAGTAGCCGGCCTCCGGCTACTTTTTTTGTATAAGTAACTTTAAAACCGAATGAGCCGGATCTTTTTATTTTCAGTCGTAATTTTATTAACGGCACGTGGATGCACCACTAAGCAAACCGCCGTTACTGCACCGACCGCCGACTCGCCTGCCGGCTGGGCACTGCTTCCTTTTATAAAGATCGACAGCGTTAACCCGATTTTGGGTCCCGGCCAGGGAAGTTTTATCGACCCGATATTAAGGGGGAAGGTATTGTGGGAAGAAAAGGATGTGTTTAACCCGGCAATTGTAAACCGCAACGGTAAAATATATATGCTTTACCGCGCTCAGGATAAAACAGGCAAGCCCTCCGGCACCTCGCGTATAGGTTTAGCGGTAAGCCCGGATGCGATGCATTTTACCCGTTTGCCCAGGCCGGTGTTCTATCCGGCAAACGACAAGTATAAAAAACTGGAGTGGACCGGCGGCTGCGAGGACCCCCGTATTGTTGAAGACAGCGCCGGAACTTATTACATGACTTATACCGCCTACGACGGCATAACAGCGCGGCTGCTTGTAGCTACCTCCACCGATTTGCAGCATTGGAAAAAGCACGGGAGTGTATTTGCAAGAGCTTACGGCGGTAAATATGCCGGCAAGTGGAGCAAATCCGGCTCTATCGTTTCTACCTACAACAAGGATGGTAAAGTTGTCGCTACAAAAATTAACGGGAAGTACTGGATGTATTGGGGCGACACGCAAATATGGTGTGCTCAATCCGACGATTTGCTCAATTGGACGCCCGTTGAGATGCAGGCGGGCGAGCGTCCGCCTGTTACCTTACGTTCACAGGCGCTAAACATGCCACTGCTAAAAATTGCCTTGCCCACCCGTGCGGGGAAATTTGACAGCGACCTGGTCGAATCGGGCCCGCCGGCTATGATCACCGCCAGGGGGATACTACTGATCTATAACAGCCGAAACGACCGCTCTTTTGGGGATAAAAACCTGGCCGATGGCACCTATGCGGCAGGCGAGGTTTTGTTTGATAAAACAAACCCCTTACGGATTTTGAAACGCTTGGATACCTGGTTCATTAAACCGGAAAAACCCTACGAAATATCAGGACAGGTTAACCAGGTATGTTTTGTAGAGGGCCTTGCCGCATTTAAAGGCAAATGGTTTTTGTATTACGGCACGGCTGATTCGAAAATCGCTGTGGCTTACAGCCCGGTAAAATAATTGTTACATAGATTTTATTACCTGGTGTAACCTGCTTTTTTAAAAGGACTGGCTTATAGCTTTCGCTTCAATTTAAACTCAAAATTTAGGTGATTGGTTGCTGCGGGTACCCGGCGGCCGTACTAAACCGTTTCCGCTTTCAATTTTTTTGTCAAATGTCGTGGCATGGAAAGAACATTTCGTTCAATTTCATGTTTGAACAATATCCTTTAGTTAAAACTTTATAAGCGGTTAACCAACACTTATAGAAGGGAAGGATATACGGTAATTAAATGATCTTCCAATCATAATGTTTCAAACTGAAATTTCATGAATTGCAGGATTTTATAGTTTATAACACATTGTATGGATGGAAAATTACAAACTTTAAACCACACTTTTACAAACACTTACATGCCAGCTAAATACCCAAATTCAGATGGAGGAACGAATACACTTACCACCGAAGAATGGACCCGGATTGTAAATGAGTTTAATAATACAGAAGCGCCTTATCCAAAAGAAAAAACACTGTTTGGCCTGTTTGAGGAGCAGGTGTTAAAATCGCCGGATGCTATCGCGCTCCGGAAAGGTGATAAGACAATAACTTATGATGAACTGAACAAACAGTCGAACAGGTTAGCGCATCTGCTTATTGATAGCGGTATTTTACCCGAAGACAATATTGGGTTATTGGTTACCCGCGATTTCGAAATGATAATCGGTATGATGGCCATCCTGAAATCGGGCGGCGCTTATGTTCCTATTGATCCCGAATACCCCATTGACAGGCAGGAATATATCTTTAATCAATCTTTATTGAAAATGGTAATCGCCGATAAGGATTACCCGCTTCAAAAACTGATCGACGAAAACAAATTTATTGTAATTGATTTCAGCAACCTAACTGTATTTGACGACAAAAACCCCGGCCTGCAGATCGACAGTAAACAACTGGCTTATACCATTTATACCTCCGGGTCAACCGGGAGGCCCAAGGGCGTGATGATCGAACACCATTCGGCAGTTAACCTGGTCCTTTGGGTTAATGACACCTATAACGTTGGCGGTAATGACCGGCTGCTGTTTATTACCTCTATGTGTTTCGACCTTTCTGTATATGATATTTTCGGGATGTTGTCCGCCGGCGGTACGCTGGTAATTGCCGAAAGCAAGGAGATACAAAATGTGAAAACGCTCCAGGATATGCTGGTCAAATACGACATCACATTCTGGGACTCGGTACCAACCACCATGGATTACCTGGTACGTGACCTGGAACGTGAGCAGCCCGGTTACCGGCATCCGGGATTGAAGACCGTTTTTTTAAGCGGCGACTGGATACCTGTTGACCTGCCCGAACGCATGAAAACATTTTTTCCGGAGGCTAAAGTTATCAGCCTGGGCGGCGCCACGGAGGCCACTGTTTGGTCGAATTATTTCCCCGTTGAGCAAGCCGATAAAAACTGGAAAAGCATCCCATACGGGAAACCGATCACCAATAATTTCTTTTATATACTGGATGAACAGCTGCAGCCCGTACCAATGGGGGTAATGGGCGATCTATACATAGGCGGCGTGGGCGTGGCGCGCGGTTATGCCAACGATCCTGAAAAAACGCGCAATTCTTTCGTTCCCGATCCTTTTAATACAAGCCTGGGCGGGGTAATGTACCGAACCGGCGACCTGGGGCGAATGATGCCCGACTTAAACATGGAATTTTTAGGCCGGAAAGATAACCAGGTAAAAATACAAGGCTTCCGGATTGAATTAGGTGAGATAGAAAGTGTTTTGAACAGCTGCGAAATAGTAAGAAGTGCCGTAGTGCTGGCTAAGGACGATATAGACGGTAAGAAAATGCTTGTCGCTTACATCGTTCCAAAGCAAAAGTTTGACCGCGATGCTGTTGTTAATTTTTTAAAAACCAAGCTGCCGCAATACATGGTGCCGGTGGTATGGATAGAACTCGAAGAGCTGCCGCTAACATCAAATGGCAAGATCGACCGTAAGGCGCTGCCTGACCACCAGGAAGCTATCGCCGAAAAGAAAAAACTTTACGTGGAGCCCGCTACTGAAACAGAAAAGGTAATGGCCGCGCTTTGGAAAGAAAGTATGGGCATTGAGCAGATCAGCGTTGATGATAACTTTTTCGAGCTGGGCGGACATTCGCTGATGGCGGTGCGGATACTATCAAAGTTTGAAAAGAAAACCGGGAAGAATTTCCAGCTTTCGGTGCTTTTCAAATATCCCGACGTCAGGTCGCTAAGTGATTTTATCGATAATTTTCAAAACGAATCCATCTATACATCCCTTGTACCTATCAAACCTTCGGGAACTAAAACTCCGTTGTATATTATTCATGGCGAGGGTTTAAATATCTTAAATTTTAGTCACCTGGCTACCTATGTGGATGCTGAGCAGCCTATTTTCGGGCTGCAGGCCAAAGGCCTTAACGGGGTGGACGAGCCGTTGGATAACCTGCCAGATATTGCCGCGCATTACCTGAGCGAGATATTGCAGCATAATCCCAATGGCCCATATTTATTAGCAGGATATTCGTTTGGCGGATATGTTGCCGTAGAAATGAGAAAGCAATTGGCTGATATGGGCAAGGAGGTAAAAATGCTGATGATGTTTGATACCAATGCCGAAAAAACCGAGTACAAAGATTGGTATTCCGTTTTGCCTAAGAAAGTAAAACGGCATTTGCCAAGGATAGTTAGGTCTTTAATGTCACAGCCAATTAACTTGTTAAAAAATGCAATTCGCAGGATAACAGATAAAATTGCCGAGAACTCTGCAAAAAAGAAGGAGGCTAAAAACTTCTATCAGCAAATAAAAAATATCAAGCACAAGCACCTGATAGCATTCAGGAAATACCCAATGGTTCCGTTTGATGATAAGGTTTATTTATACAGGGCAGATATTTGCGTTCATTATGTAAACGATCCGGCTTACCTGGGCTGGAAAAAATTTGCAAAAAAGGGAGTTGAGTTATTCCATGTTCCCGGCGATCACCTGTCGATGCTGCTGCCGCCGAATGTTAAGGAATTTGCATCGATACTGCAAAAGTCGATGGACGAATGCCAATAGTCTCTATTATTAAATAGGATTTTCTTAAAAATTATATAAAGTGTACTATAATGAATACTGTTCCTCTTACTAATCAAAACCTGGATGATTGTACCGGTGTTTTTCTTAAGTCGTATAACCAACCACCCTGGAATTACCACTGGACTTTTGACAAGGCAAAGCAGTACTTAAGCGAGTATATGAACTGTACCCAGTTTGTCGGGTTTATTTTATACGATGAGGGCGAACCGGTGGGCGCAATCCTGGGCCACAAAAAAACATGGTGGACTGGGCCGCAATTTATGATAGACGAATTCTTTATTTCGCCCGAAAGGCAACGAAAGGGGTACGGCAAAAAGCTATTGGATTTTTGCGATCAGTACGCAAACGAAAACGGCATTGAACTATTGATATTAATGACCAATAAGTATATGCCTGCCTATCAATTCTACACAAAATCAGGGTATATCAATACCGAGCAATACGTGTTTATGTTCAAACAACTGCTTTAAGCAGTTAACATTGCCCTTCAATCGGAATTACAATAACTGGTATAGTTGTTGTAATTCCTTACACGACAGTTTGATTTCTTTAAAATTAAATATAGCTCGCTGTCGCTGAACTACCAGCCTCATTTCCGGCCCAAATCAGGTTACGGAATATTCTCTTTCCAGCCTCCATCGTCCCGATCTTGTTAATTTCTTTCTTATTAAATTATTATTTTTTATGTAATAAAAATATCGAAAAGTCAATGTGAATATCTGTTAGGATAAAAAAATTAATTAAAATGCTATTTCAAAAATTAAATGGCACAAAATATGCTTTAGTCCTACCAAACAACAATTACAACGATGAACAACCGATACAAACTTATCAATAATGTACTAAACGTTATTTTGGATTACTTCCTTTTAAACCTGTCGCTGATTACTGTATACAATCAAACACACCATACAGCTTTTCACTGGCTTATCGATAAAACATTTTTGCATATTGGGTTAATGTTTAACCTGCTGTGGCTTTTATCGGCAAATATAATCCGTTTATACAGGACCGAGTCGGATAACGAAGCTAAGGCATCGCAAAAGCTGATAGCGGCTTATACGTTTTACGTCGTTATCGTATGTTATATAGTGCTGTTCCTCAATCCCATCGATACCTATTTCGTTACCCGGGAATTTTTATTTAATTCCATGACCATGTTTGGTGTTTCGATAGGTGTCTGCCACATTCTACTGGCGCACTTCAGTAAGTATTTTGTTGTTGGCCGTACCTTAAGAAAAGCGATCATCGTAGGCGGTGGCCGCGCAGGAACCGAGTTGTACAATCACTACAAAAACAACCTGAACAGGGGCTATGTTCTGTTAGGGATGTTTGACGATGAGCCTTCGAAAGTTGCTGACGAACAATCATACCTGGGCGACACCAAGGCATGTATGAATTATGTAATTGAAAATAAGGTAGATGAAATTATATGCGCACTGCCTTACTCGCAGCATGATACCATTGAGCGTTTGATAAAAGATTCGGACAAAAACCTGGTAAGGTTTAAACTGGTTCCTGATTTTAGCTACTACCAGGGCTCGCTGTTAAATCAAAGCATCAGCAATGTGCAGGCATTGCCAATACGGGTTGAGCCGCTTGAAGACGTTTTTAACCGTACTGTAAAAAGGTTGTTTGATATTGTGTTTTCTTCTTTGGTGATCGTGTTCATTTTAAGCTGGTTGTTCCCGATCATTTATTTCTTAATAAAATGGGAATCACCGGGCCCTGTGTTCTTCGTTCAAACACGTTCAGGACTGAATAATATTCCATTCAATTGCTATAAATTCAGGAGCATGCGTGTAAATAGTGATTCTGATTCAGTTCAGGCTACACGCGGCGATTCGCGGATCACTAAATTAGGCGCATTCCTGAGGAAAACCAGCCTTGACGAGTTGCCACAGTTCTTTAACGTGTTATTGGGCAATATGTCGGTTGTTGGCCCGCGTCCGCACATGCTGAGCCACACCGAACAATATTCAAAGCTGATCGATCAATTTATGGTTAGGCATTTTATTAAGCCAGGTATTACCGGCTGGGCGCAAACCAATGGCCTGCGCGGCGAAACAAAAACTGTTAACGATATGCTTGCCAGGGTTGAAGCCGATGTTTGGTATATGGAAAACTGGTCGTTCATGCTCGATATAAAGATCATCTTTATGACCGTGTTCAAATCGATATACGGTGATAAAAACGCATTTTAATACCTGTTCCAAAGGGTAGAAGATTCCGGCTGCAAAGCCGGAATTTTTTTGTTTAAACGAAAAATGCCGACTCTTTAACTGCCCGACCTTTTCAGAAACTCGTCAACAATATAGGTGATGAAGAATAAAGCGATTAGCGCGACGAACGTCTCAACCTGGAAGGCGGATATCTTATAGGTTGTATCCTGCAGCTTAAATGCCAGGTTGAACACCACCAGGCTTATTATCGGTAAAAGAAGAAATCTTCTAATAATTATGGTAGTCTTCATCAGGTTTGCTCGAAGAGACGAATTTATCATTTTCATGTTCTAATCGGAAATTTTATTAAAATGGCACGGGCTTACTTCTACGTTAAATTTTAATAAACGTTTCGATTTTTATTAATTTTAAAGATAATTTTATTGTTATTTTATAGTTTTGAGAAATATTCCGAATAAAACTTAGTCAACAATGCCCTTGGGCCGCGATTTATATTTTATCAAAAACCCCGATCTTCTGATATAATGATTTACCGGCTCTTCAATAAGTTTAAACAGGCCTATTGAAAGCGCGTTCAGGATAATAAAAATATACGCCAGGTTTAATGCATCATATTCGAAAGGGGAATGCCAGGTGAGGTCCCATTTATCGTACAGCGTAAAAACAGAGTCATTCAGCACGTTGAAAAGGCCGTGTAAAAGGTTATAGATCCATCCGAGGTGAATAAGATAGAAAATGTACGAGCTTTTACCCAGCAGTTCCACAAACGGTGTTGCCAGGCCGCGTTTCAGCAAAGTTGGTTCTGTAAGCAGACCGTAAAAAAACAAAGCAATGGCCGGCGGAAGCAAATAGTTATTGGTGGTAATGCCTATCGGGCTTTCGAGGCCGGCATTCCATGGCGGGGTAACCGGCTGTAAGGCCGTAATAAGAATACAGATAAATATTGCCGCCAACCCGAGGTAAGTAAAGTTGGTATTATTGCTCCGTTTTATTCCTTTTTTAAGTACATACCGCGCCAGCTGAATACCGACAAAAAACTCGAAACACCTGCCTGCGAACGTAAAAAGAAACATAAAGGTAAAATTCCCAAAAAAGCCATACCAGTTCACGTGGCTGAATATCAACACCAGCAATATCCCGAATAAAGTTATAAGAACGGGCTGGAGATAAAGCTTGTGATATTTTTTTGCGATCAGAAAAATTACCGGCGCCGACAGATAAAAACATTCCTCAACTGTGAGCGACCATCCCTGGGCAATGCCGCTATCCCAAAACCGGTAAAAAAACCCGCGCAGAAAGGTGATGTTTAACAGCATAACGCCCAAAGGATTTGATGAGCCTTTTGTTATCGTTTGGTCGTTTGTAAAGTAGTAATAGGTAAACGCGCCAAGGGTGAGCAGCAAATACATGGGGTAAATGCGCGCCACGCGGTTTTTAATATAATGCTTAAACCAATAAGGCGTTAAATGGAACCCTCTGTAGTAGCGGTAAGTGATCAAAAACCCCGATAGCACAAAGAAAACAGTAACCCCGATGTGAAATTCGCCCAAAAAGCGTTGAACGATATGCGGCAGGCTGCCGTCAAATACATAAGCAAAATGCGATATAAAAACCAGGTAGGCAGCAAACGCGCGCACCCCTGTTAACGCCGGAATATAATTTTGCTGGGATCTTTGTGACAAAACGTATTATTTAGAACCTAAGATGTAGTTTTTCGGCGGAAAAATAAAGCGGGAATAATCTTTATTTAAGCAAATTAGAACCCTCTCCTTTGGAGAGGGCAGGGTGAGGCTAAAGCGCCGATCCCTGTATAACCCCCCTGTTTAATATCTTTTGATCAATATAATATTGTATCTCCGACTTTTTGAGGCCCCAGTTTGGTGCGATGAGCAATTCCATGTCGCTCAAACCAAACAGCCGCTGAATAACAATATCCGGGCGAACAAGGGGAAGCAGCTCGCATAAAAAATCGGCATATTCGTCGAGGGTGAAAAGTTTAAACGGCTCGCGCTTGTATTTAACGCCCATAACGGAGCCCTCAACAATATGCAGATGGTGAAACTTTACGAATGTTATCTGCGGGAAGCGGTTGATCTCATCGGCGTAGCGTAGCATCATTTCGGTAGTTTCCCAGGGAAATCCAAAAATGGTATGCACACAAACGTCGAGCTTGCTGTTTTCGAGTAGCCCCAGGGTGTTAACCAGGTCGTCATGGCTGCAGCCGCGGTTGATCTGCGACAGCGTATCGTTATAGATCGATTCCATACCCATTTCAAGGTCGACGTCAAAGCGGTCGGTATAACTTTCCAGCAGCGCTATTTTTTCGGCGTCGATGCAGTCCGGCCGCGTACCTACCGAAAGGCCGACGATATCTTCGGTGCCATAGCTCAAAGCCTCGTCATACATCATTTTTAAATAATGGGCGGGTGCGTAAGTATTGGTATTCGGTTGAAAATAAATAATGAATTTATCGGCTTTATTCCCTTTCCGGGCACGTTCCATACCCTGGATAACCTGTTCGCGAACTGTCGGTGCGTTACGCGATACAGAGGGGGTAAACGAATCAACATTGCAGTAGGTACAGCCCCCGTAGCCTTTGGAGCCATCGCGGTTAGGGCAGGTAAAGCCGCCATCTACAATTACTTTGAAAACGCGGTGCCCTTTGTATTTTTCGCGCAGCCATGCCCCGTAATTGTTATATCCCTTAAAGCCTTGTTTAGGCGCTGTTTCTGTAACCTGCATTGCTGCAAAGATACACATAAATGGCTACGCATGTTTTGCGTGTGATAAGCAAAACATGCATTCATCATTTATACTGGTCCGGATACTGCGTTAATCTGCTTTCCTAATGCTGCCTGAACCCACCGTACGGCTGTCGGAAATATTTGCATTCCCTGAATATATCACGCTACCGGATCCAACGATATGTGCTGTTATACTATTGTCAGCAGCAAAATAAGCGTTGCCTGATCCGGCTATTGAAACTGAAGCGGTATTGGTTTTAAATTCTTTACCCAGCATTTCACCTGAGCCTGCTATAGCTATGCTGGCATTATTTGACCTGCCATTTAGATGAATAGAACCCGACCCGCTCATGGTAATATGCAGTCCTTCAGATTTCACCGCTGAGGTGATACTGCCCGAGCCGCTTAAAATTAACTTGACATTATCGCCGCTTAATACACCGTCGACAGTCGTAGAGCCAGAACCGGCGTTTGTTATCGCCGATAGCGATTTTGCCGTTACGTAAATATTAATGTCCCCTGCATCATCAGAACCATGTTCACGGTCATAATCATGCTTAAATTGTATTGCTAATTTTTCACCTTTAACCACTGTTTCAATTTCATTAAGTACAGCGGCATCGCCGGTAAGCCTTAAACTTTCAGTCCCGTCGATCTTTACATGAACGTGAAACGGCCCGCCGGAGGCAATACTGTTAAACCCGGAAACTTCCCTTTTCTGTTCGGTTTGGGCAAATGTGTTTGTTGTGGCCGCAATAAATAAGAGTACGGCAAAAATGGAGTAGGTTATTTTTTTCATGACGCTTGTTTATATACAAGATGCCTTTGATTTGCTAAATGTTGCATGAAATAAAAAAACCGGTAATATTATCCGGCAGGTGATGCCTGCGCGGCCTTCTGCAATTTTTTCTCCTCCCGTTTTTTCTTGCGGTCGGCCCGGCGCTGTTTGCGCATCTCTTTTCGGGTCATGCGGTCTTTTTTATTGGCTGCATTCTGGCTAATGCGCGTAGCCGCGGCCTGCTGTGCTTCTTTAGTTATGCCTGCGCAGGGCTTTATACCCGCAAGCAAAGTTTTCCATAGGGTTTTAAAAAATGGCGATGTTCTCGGCCTGGCATAAACCACGTTAAACGACCTGGGTGTTTCGCCGGGGTTGTCGGGGTTGTTGTGCTTGATGATGAATACATTGGTAAACAAGGAAGCTATCTGCTTTTTCTTCAGTACCTCATTCGCTGTGTCGGCATTCATCAGGCTTATCTCCAGGTTGTTGTATAAGATAGACACCGGGCCCGCCGACCTGCTACGATCGCCCTTAATATCAAAATCAAAACGCTTTACTGTGCCGGTGCTAAATTTAACCATCGCCAGCGGTACAACGGCTTTATTGATCGTTGGCAGTTCCATCGGCCCCAGGTGACCCTTATAGCTGAAACTGTGTTTGCTGTCGGTTAAGTTAAAGCTGAAAAAAACATTCAGCTTTCCCTTATTCATGAAATAAGAGGTTAATTGGGCGGTACATATATTATTCTTTTGCAGCGCTTCTTTTTGCGTGGTGATATTTAAAAGATTGCCGCTGGTATTACCGAATGTCAGCGTACCGGTTTTTTTTGACTTTGTATTGTACTCGGTATAATCGATGTTCAGGTGATTTACGCTGATGGTATCGAGTTTTAACGAAGTATTGAGTGTGTGTATAAGCACATTGGGGAATGTTTTTACCTTATCGCTGCTATCCGCAGGCGACGAATTGGGGTTGCTGAATATTGCGATAGTTCCCGAATTTAAAATGAGGCGCGAGGCCGTGAATGTGCGGTACTTATGATAATTTAAAAAGTCGAAATTGTTAAGCTGAATGGAGTCGAGATGGAATGTGAACCTATCGGCCATGCTTTTTCCAAAAAACACGGTTGGTTTAACCGGCTGCATGGCAAATCCCGTGATATTTAAACGCGAAGTTAATGTTGACAGCTTAAGGTTTTTAATAGTATAAGTATATAGGCCGCTGGCCGATTTGCCTTTGTAATTGTTAAGCTCAGCAACAATGTCGCGGCAGTAAAGCAGCCTGGTTTTATCTGTTTGTGTGGCCGAGTCGATTAGCAGGTCGCTGGCGCTCAAGTTCATCTCTTTAAGCTCGGATATTTCCAGTTTATTGCCTGAATAATCCTCGTAACGCAATTTTACATCGCCCAATATGATGCTGCCTACATGAATAGAACGCAGGCTTTTTGATATCTTCTGGTAAGCCGTCCGGTTGTCTTTTACAACGGTGTCCTTCGTATGGTTTAACTGGTAGCTTACCTTTAATTCAGGATTATTGAGCACAATTTCCCCGATTTCGAGCTTGTGCTGGAAATATAATTTGAAAGGATGAATGTGCGATAAAATAAGCCTTTTTACATGCAGCTCTACCAGGTTGTTGGGAGCAAGATGCCTGCTTTTTTCGCTTTCGTAAACACCCGGGTTTGGTTTCAGGGTTATGTTATAAATAACGATGGTGCCCCGGAGAATGTGCAGGTCGGCTGAAGAAAAATTGATGCTGTATAAGCCGTCGCTGCTTTTTGAAACTACATCCTTAACCTTGGCGGCCAATATCGGCGACCAATACTGATTGATCAAAAACCCTAATATTAAGACAATGGCGGTAACTACCAGTAATATCCTGGCGAGCACCCGCTGCCATCTTTGCTTTAAAAAATTAAACGCCCCTTTAAGTTTTGGTAGCTTCATTTGTTTCTGTTAGTGGCGTTTATTTTCGCAGCTTGGTTTATTTACCTGCGGCTCATGCATTTGCCGCGCTCACCCCGCCTGAAAACACGCCGTTTACTTAATTGTTCTGGTCGGTACCCAAATTAAAGCTAATATCTTAAATAGCGCTTTTTTCAGCAAACATATTTATTTAATCGTCTCGCCAATACCGCGCTGGTGCCGTCATTTATTAAAAAAAATTGTTACTGACAATCTGTCACGCTATTTATATTTTATGTACTTTTGCGGACTAATTTTGATTACAACGAATGGATTTACTGATTCCGGATAAGGTGCACGATGAAGCCAGGCAGGGGGAAGCATTATTATTAGAACCGCTGAGTACCACAACCAATAACCGTAAGCTTTATATAGAAAGTTACGGCTGCGCTATGAATTTCTCCGACAGCGAGATTGTAGCGTCTATTTTGCTTGAAAAAGGATTTGAAACAACATCGGATTATAATGTTGCCGATGTTATTTTCATCAATACCTGCTCGATCCGCGAAAATGCGGAACAGCGCGTACGCAACCGTTTAAAGGAATTTACGATAGCAAAGGTACGAAACCCGGGATTGGTGGTAGGCGTACTGGGCTGCATGGCCGAACGGTTAAAATCAAAGTTTCTGGAAGAGGAAAAACTGGTTGATGTAGTGGTTGGCCCGGATGCTTACCGCGACCTGCCGAATTTGATCGAGCAGGTTGAGGGCGGCCAAAGGGCGGTTAACGTGCTTTTATCACGCGAGGAAACTTATGCCGATATAAGCCCGGTACGTTTAAATAGCAATGGCATCAATGCCTTCGTGTCTATTATGCGCGGATGCGATAACATGTGTTCATTCTGTGTTGTGCCTTTCACACGCGGCCGCGAACGCAGCCGCGACCCGCATTCCATTGTGCAGGAGTGTACCGACCTGTTTAACCGGGGATACCGCGAGGTTACCTTGCTGGGACAGAATGTGGATTCGTATAAATGGAAGCAGCCTCAACCTGACCTCTCAAATGTAGAGGGTTCTAATGCGGATGCATTAAATGAAGAAAATAGTAAAGTCCTCTCCTTTCAAGAGGATTTAGGTGAGACTAATTTTGCCAGCCTGCTTGAGATGGTAGCTTTAATTAGTCCCGAACTGCGGGTGCGTTTTTCGACCTCGCATCCCAAGGATATCACCGACGAGGTGCTATACACCATAAAAAAGCACGCTAATATTTGTAATTATATTCATCTGCCCGTTCAATCCGGCAACAGCCGCGTGCTTGAACTGATGAACAGGACATACGATCGCGAATGGTACATTAACCGTATCGATGCCATCAGGCGTATCATACCGGAGTGTGCCATATCGACGGATGTGATAACCGGATTCTGCACCGAAACGGAAGAGGAGCACCAGGATACTTTAAGCATGATGGACTATGTGCATTACGATTTTGCCTACATGTTCATGTATTCCGAGCGGCCCGGTACTTTAGCCGCCAAACGGTACGCTGATGATATACCGGATGAGGTAAAGCGGAGGCGTTTAAAAGAGATTGTGGCCAAGCAGCAGGAACATTCGTACCTGCGCTTGCAGCTGCTCGTCGGCACAACACAAAAAGTTTTGATTGAAGGATTTTCAAAAAAATCCAATAATGACTATTGCGGCCGTAGCGACCAGAACGCCATGGTAGTATTCCCTGTTGGTGAGGGATATAAGCCGGGCGAATATGTAAATGTATTAATTGACAGATGCACAACAGCAACTTTGCTGGGAACAGTAATTAGTTAATTTGATGATTTGAAAATGGCTTAATTTTCAAATCACCGGATTTTCAAATTGAAATTATGGAAATACAAGAAATAAAACAACGCTTTGGTATCATCGGCAATTCGCCGCTGCTTAACCGGGCGATAAATATAGCTAACCAGGTTGCGCCTACAGATATCTCGGTTTTAATAACAGGGGAGAGCGGCAGCGGTAAGGAGGTTTTTTCGCATATCATACACCAGATGAGCCCGCGCAAGCATGGCCCTTTTATAGCCGTAAACTGCGGGGCTATACCCGAGGGGACTATTGACTCGGAATTGTTCGGTCACGAAAAAGGGTCGTATACCGGCGCTGTTGGCGAACGTAAAGGATATTTCGAAACGGTAAACGGCGGCACCATATTTTTAGATGAAATTGCCGAGATGCCTTTGGGCACGCAGGCGCGATTGCTGCGGGTTTTGGAATCGGGCCAGTACATCAGGGTGGGTTCGTCCAAGGTTGAGAAAACGAATGTGCGCGTTATTGCCGCCACGAATGTAGATGTATACGAAGCGGTTAAAAACGGCAAATTCCGCGAAGATCTTTATTACAGGTTGAACACCGTTCCGTTGCGTATACCGCCGCTGCGCGACCGGAAAGAAGATATCTACTTATTATTCCGGAAATTTACATCCGACTTTACCGATAAATACCGCACGCCGCCTATCCAACTGGATGATGAAGCGCAGCAGGTACTGGTCAATTATTCGTGGCCGGGCAACGTCCGACAATTAAAAAACATGGCGGAGCAGCTGGCCGTACTTGAGCGCGACCGCGTTATCACAGCGCAAACGCTGCTAAACTATCTCCCGCAGGAAGCAACCGGCAGAAACCTGCCTATGCGCCTTGACCATCAAAAAGAAGATTTTTCGGAACGTGATATTTTATATAAAGTGCTTTTCGATATGAAGCGCGACATGGTTGAGTTAAAAAAACTCGTGGCCGATATTATCGAACATGGAGGCGTTTCGGTCAACCATGCCAATCATTCACAAGCCATAAACCAGCTATATCGCGACATAGAACTGCCCGGGGCGCCCGAAGCGCAATTTACCTTGCAGCATCCCGTTAATAACAACAATCAATACAATATAACCCAGGACGCCGAAGAAGTTGAAGAGTCACTTTCGCTGATTGATAAAGAATCGGATCTCATCCGCAAGGCCTTAAAAAAGCACAAAGGCAAGCGCAAGCTGGCGGCAAATGAACTCGGCATATCGGAACGGACATTATACAGGAAGATAAAAGAGTTAAATTTATAATTACATGAAACGGCTTTTACGAATAGTTGTCATTTTTCTCGGTTTGATATTTATTTCATCGTCATGTACTTATACCTTAAGTTTGAACGGGGCATCTATACCGCTTGCGATGAAAACAGTGCGGGTTGATTTTTTTGAAAATAATTCGCCGTTAGTAGTAAATACCTTGAGCCGTCAATTTACCGAGGCCCTGAAGACGCGGATACGGAATACAACCCGGTTAGATGTTGTACAGGCCGGTGATGCCGACGCGATATTTTCGGGCAGTATTACCGACTATAATATTGCCCCGGTTTCCATTCAGGCCACCAACAACAATGTTGCCCCTATAGCCGGCGCCAGCCGGTTAACGATAACTGTTCGTGTGAAATATGCTTATGATGCGGATAAAAAGTATAGTTTTGAAGAAACATTTTCAAGATACGAAGATTTTACCGGCGATATCGCTGCAAAGGAGCAGACACTTATCGCGGATATCAATAAGCAATTAACCGAAGACATATTTAACAAAGCCTTTGCAAATTGGTAAGCAATTTGTAGTTTCAAGCACCGTGGAGCAGCAGTTTAATAACCAGCAAAATGAATTTTTATGGGCATTATTGGCCGACCCGGCCAATGATGGGTATGCATACACATCCGACTTGCAGCGCCTGGTTGATGACTTTCCCCACAGCGGCATTTTGCGCGCGCTGCTGGCGCATTCGGACGACAAAAAGCATTTAAAACAAGCGGCAGTTTATTTTAATCCGCATGCTTTGTTTAAACTGGTAAATGCATCATCTGCACTAAATCCGGTTTCGGATCAACGCATCGTTCTTCACGGAAAGAACCGGGCGGAAATGTCAGCGCAAAGCGAAAGCAATAACTCCGCCGAAGAGATACTAACCGGCGCAGAGCATGAACGTCAGGAGGAGCAAAATCGTGAGGGCGTCTATCACGAGACTATAACCATGACTCCGGAGGAGCAATCCGCAGCTACTGAATTACCCCATGAACATCAACCGCATGAAGATATCGAAGATGAAACCTATGAGGAAATTGTAGGTATTGAAGATATAAATACGCAATCTGCACCGGCCGCGGCAGTTGAAGAAGAAAAAATAATTGCGGAAGATGTTACATCGGGTGATTTTTTTACGCTCGATAAAGCATTTGGCGATCATGAACCGGCGGCGGAGACTGAGGAGCCGCAAGGTGAGGCATCCGGGCCTGAAGTGGGGCAGCACGATCTTTCGAAGTATAACGACGATAAAATGCCATACACATTTATGTGGTGGCTTGATAAAACCCGCCGGGAGCATGCCTCAATGCTGCAGCCATACGCTAAACCACCCGCCGCAAACCCGAACGCGGTAAAAAGTCCGGTAAACGAACTGCAGCAGCAGTACTACGAAAATATTTTTCATTTAACATCCCTTGAAGAATTAGGTAAAGATAGCGCCGGGGCTACCCCCGGTTTACAAACCAAGCGTAAGGAACAGGAAATTATCGAGCGTTTTATACAGGAAGAGCCACAGATAAAACCGCAAAGCAGCGATAAGCTTGATAATGAAAATAAAGCAAAAAAAAGCGCGGAAGACCAGGATGAACTGGTAACCGAAACGCTGGCGGCCATTTATACCGACCAAATGCTCTATCATAAAGCTATCGCGTCGTATAGAAAATTGATGTTGAAATTCCCGGAAAAAAGCCGTTACTTTGCCGCGAAGATAGAACAGTTAGAAAAGAGAACCAATTAGAAATAAGACATGTATTTAGTATTATTGATCATAGCTATTGTTGTTTGTGCCCTGCTGGTACTTATGGTATTGATACAAAACCCCAAGGGTGGTGGTTTATCATCAAATTTTTCGAGCTCATCACAACTAATGGGCGTACAAAAAACAGGCGACTTTTTAGAGAAGGGCACCTGGGTGTTGGCCATAACTTTAATGGTTTTGGCGCTGGCAATTAACGTTTCTGTGAAAAACGGAACCGAAAAAAGCGCCGACCCGCAGCTGAAAGAGAAGATCGATAAAGCTTCAAAACCATTGGCCCCTGCAAACACGCCTATGTCGTTGCCCGTTGCTCCGCAGCAGCAGCCGGTTAAAAAGTAAGCAGCATAATATAAAAAAGGCTTTGACTGATGAATTTCGGTCGAAGCCTTTTTCATTTGGTTACTGACATCATGACATTGCAGGTTAAAGTAATGTTAATATTAAAAAATGTCGATTCCCTAAATCTGACAATACATCAGTAAAATATGCCAATTAGGTAAATTGCACTTGGTTGGCATAATTGATGAGCACATGCACACAGAACTTAATTTCTATAAAAACTAATAATCGTATAACTATGTCATTAAAAATTAAACCGATCGGCGACAGAGTAGTTGTGGAAGCTGCCCCTGCCGAAACTATGACCGCTTCTGGTATTTATATTCCGGAAACAGCGCAAGAAAAACCACAAAAGGGTACCATTGTAGCAGTTGGACCTGGTAAATATGCTGATTCAGGTAGCCTTATACCAATTGGTGTAAACGTAGGCGACCAGGTTTTATACGGTAAGTATGCCGGAACTGAAATTACCTATGACGGTAAAGAGCTTTTAATTATGCGCGAATCAGATATTTTCGCGGTTCTTTAAAAGTTGTTGGAAGGTTGCAAAGTTGAAAGGTTGTAAAGTAGCCTTAAACTTGCCAGAATTATATTTCCTATAGTTCACCTAACGTTCCAACTTTACAACATTAAAACATTCAAACAAAAAAATCATGGCAAAACAAGTTAAATACAATGTAGAGGCACGCGATGCCCTGAAAAGAGGCGTTGACCTTTTGGCAAACGCTGTTAAGGTAACATTAGGCCCTAAAGGCCGTCACGTAATTATTGACAAAAAATTCGGTTCACCGGTTATTACTAAAGATGGTGTTACTGTAGCAAAGGAAATTGAGTTAAAGGACCCTATTGAAAACATGGGCGCCCAGATGTTAAAAGAAGTAGCGTCAAAAACAGCTGATATTGCTGGTGACGGTACTACTACAGCTACTGTTTTAGCACAGGCCATTGTTACTGCCGGTATTAAAAACGTAGCCGCCGGCGCAAATCCAATGGATTTGAAACGCGGTATCGACAAAGCTGTTAAAGTTGTTGTTGAAAACCTGAAGTCACAAAAACAAGATGTTGGTGATGATTTTGGTAAGATAAAGCAAGTTGCATCTATCTCTGCAAATAACGATGAGATCATCGGCGAGATGATTGCTGATGCAATGAAAAAAGTAGGTACTTCGGGTGTGATCACCGTTGAAGAAGCAAAAGGAACCGAAACTGAAGTTAAAACTGTTGAAGGTATGCAGTTTGACCGCGGTTATCTTTCTCCGTATTTTGTTACCAACTCCGATAAAATGGAAGTGGAACTGGAAAACCCATATATCCTGATCTACGATAAGAAGATCTCTTCCATGAAGGAATTGCTTCCGATCCTTGAAAAGCAAGTTCAAACAGGTAAACCTTTATTAATTATTGCTGAAGACCTTGACGGCGAAGCGCTGGCTACCCTGGTAGTTAACAAGATCCGTGGCTCACTGAAAGTTGCTGCTGTTAAAGCACCGGGCTTTGGCGACCGTCGTAAAGCTATGCTTGAGGATATCGCTATCCTTACTGGCGGTACCGTGATCTCGGAAGAAAGAGGTTATAAATTAGAAAGTGCTGACCTTTCAATGTTAGGCCAGGCTGAAAAGATCTCTATCGATAAAGATAACACGACTATCATTGATGGTAACGGTAACCCCGATACCATTAAGGGCCGCGTTAGCGAGATCAGGGCACAAATTGAGACCACTACTTCTGATTACGATAAAGAAAAATTACAGGAGCGTTTAGCTAAATTATCAGGCGGTGTTGCTGTATTATATATCGGCGCTGCATCTGAGGTTGAGATGAAAGAGAAGAAAGACCGTGTTGACGATGCTTTACACGCAACCCGTGCGGCTGTTGAAGAAGGTATAGTTGCCGGTGGTGGCGTTGCATTCATTCGCGCAGTTGAAGCCCTGGTAAACCTGAAAGGCGATAATGATGATGAGAATACTGGTATCCAGATCATCCGTCGTGCAATTGAAGAGCCTTTACGCCAGATCTGCGAAAACGCAGGTATCGAAGGTTCTATCGTAGTGCAAAAAGTTAAAGAAGGCAAAGCCGACTTTGGTTACAATGCACGTACCGATAAATATGAAAATTTAATCAAAGCAGGTGTTATCGATCCTACTAAAGTAGGCCGCGTAGCCCTTGAAAATGCAGCTTCGATTGCAGCTATGCTGTTAACTACCGAATGTGTATTGGCTGATGAACCTGAAGAGGACAAAGCCGGTATGCCTCCAATGCATGGCGGCGGCGGTATGGGCGGCATGATGTAATATTTTAGTCCTGAGTCGGTAGTCCGAAGTCCTGAGTCGTTTATTTAAAATAGTGACTTTGACTTACCACTTAAGACTCAAGATTCACGACTCAAAAAACAAATCCCTGTCTATTTTAATAGGCGGGGATTTTGTTTTTTAACGAATACCAACCGGCAATTTTGTGCAATTGAGCTTGCATTTTTTAATCAAATGATTAATCTGGTATTTTTTCAGTTACAATCAGCTTTAAATATATTAATCAGGTGAAAACCCCGTTTCAGGCATATGATTTGATAAGTAGCATACGTAATGAAACATTTTTCACAAAAAACCCGGCGCCACCTTCACAGGCACATTGTTGACTGGGTATTATTTAAAGTCCCCGAGTTATTTGTCATCGTTTACGGCAAATAATAAATTATTAACTTTGGCTCCTGTATGAAATTCCAGGAGTTCTATGACCAGTTCCATATTTGGATCGTAAAAAACGGGCAAAACTATATTTTCGGGCTAATTGTATTTTTTGCCGGGCTTTGGTTTATCAAGATGTTAAGGTCGCGGTTACGCACCCGCATGAGCAAACGTAAAGTCCACTCTACGCTACAACCCTTTTTTCTTAGTCTTACCATTACTGGTCTATATGTATTGCTGATCATTTCGGTCATGCAATTGATCGGTTTCCAGCTCACCATATTTACCACCATCATCGGCGCGTTCAGCGTAGCGGCAGGTTTAGCCCTATCCGGTACGTTTCAGAATTTTGCGGGCGGGGTGCTTATCCTGTTGCTCAAGCCGTTTGACCTCGACGATTTTATAATTGCCCAGGGCCAGGAAGGCAAGGTAACATCTATTCAGATATTTTATACCGTACTGCTTACGCCAGATAACAAAACCATTATTATCCCCAATGGCAAGCTGTTTAATGAAGTGATCGTAAACGTAAGCCGCGAAGGGAAGAGGCGGCTGGATTTTGAAGTAAAGCTCGCTTATGCCAATGACGTGGATAAGGTGATTCAAATTATGCTGGATTCCATCAAATCAACGGCAAACATTTTAAGCGATCCGGCTGTAAGGGTAGGCGTTATCGGGCTTGAAGTAGACAGCATCCGGTACACCGTAAATGTTTGGGTATTGCCCGATAATTTTCTGACTGCGAAAATTGCCCTGATGGAACAAATAATTAAAGATCTGGGTGCTGCCGGGATTGCTTTTCCGAAGGCGGGGTAGAGGCAAGACATTAAGAGTCAAGATAAAAGAGTTAAGAGGCAGGCAGGAGGTCGAGACTCGAACTATATTTCCCACTCCAATGAGCCTCGAAAATCAACGATGGGCGGACAGAGCGTTCCATAGCCTGATGACGTAATTGCCTAATACCATTATTCCCATTAATACTGACACTGTCTTCTTTATCGTATTTTCCGGTGTGTCGAGATTAAAACGTTTGTCGGCAAAACCGTATGTAAAAAAGATGAGTAACGGTATTGCCGCAGGATAGAGTTGTAAGCTTTGATGCAGCTTGCCTTGTATCAATGCAATAACCGACCGCTGGAATCCGCACCCGGGGCATTCAATGCCGGTAATATACTTGAAGGGGCAGGGGAGTAAATGATTTTGCAGCCAGCTGACTGAAAGCAGCCGGCTGCAGAATATTTGTAAGATGGTAACGCTAACCGGCATCAGGGCTGTGGCGGATTGGGGTTATTGAACGGGTTGTTATTGTTCGGTTGATTAAAAGGGTTATTGGGGTTCATGCCCTGGGCTTCAGCAGCCGATGGACCAAGGTATTTATAGGTGCCAAAACCAAGGATAGGATAAAAAACAAAGCCTAATAATACCAATCCCACCGTGAAGCCTTCAGTTTGGCCGAAGCTTTTACTTAATAAATTTACGGTCCATATCATAAACACGATATTTACGCAGGGGATAAAAAATAAAAATATCCACCAGATGGGCTTGCCCACAATTTCGAGCATTACTATCCAGGTATAAACCGGGATGAGCGCTGCCCAGCCTGGTTTGCCGGCTTTTTCGTAAATTTTCCATTTCCCGACAAGGGTTATTACGGCAATAACTATAATCGGAATCAACAAGGCCCCCATAAATGCCATGACTGCTTCAAAAGCAGCGGGTGAGTTTGAATCGTAATTGTTCATTTGTGATAAGGTTAAGTTTTAATGTTGAATGTAATAAATCTATTTTTAATATTCAAAACATAAACACCAAAAAGTATTGATACTATTGTAATTTTGACCGATGCAAAGAGAGCAAATTTCTGTTTTTGATATGTTTAAGATCGGCATCGGCCCGTCCAGTTCACATACGCTGGGCCCGTGGCGTGCTGCCGAACAATTTGTACAACTGCTTGAACAAAAACAAGTTTTGACGCTTGTTGAGCAGCTGAAGATATTACTATATGGCTCACTTGCCAAAACGGGCAGAGGGCACGGAACCGATATAGCTATACTGCTCGGTTTAAGCGGCGATGACCCCGTCGACTTTGAAGTGGACCAGGTATTGCCGAAAACCGAAAATATCCGCTCGTTAAAAAAGCTCGTATTAGCCGGAAAAAGGGAAATTGGTTTTTCTCCAGATGAAGATTTGTTGTTTTTGTTTAACGAAAGCCTGCCTTACCACCCCAACGCCGTTAGTTTCCAGGCGTTTTTAAGTGATGGGACGGCGGTATCAGAAACCTACTATTCAATCGGCGGCGGGTTTGTAGTGCGGGAAGGTGGCCAGGATAATTCCAAAACGGAAGTCGACCTGCCGTTTCCCATTGAAACAGCCAATAACCTGCTGCACTGGTGTATTAAAACCGGGCTCAAAATATCAGAAGTGGTAATGGAAAACGAGCTGGCCTGGAGAACCGAGCAGGAAACGCGGACCGGCGTTTTGAATATATTTAAGGCGATGCGGGATTGTATGTACCGGGGCTGCCATACAGGCGGATTGTTGCCAGGCGGGCTGAATGTTTCGCGTAGGGCCGCGAGTTTGAACCGCAGGCTGACGGGCAGTCTTCAGTATAATAACTTTGATGAGTGGGTTATAGCTATACGCCAAACCGGTAACAATTTTCAGAATATACTGGACTGGGTGAGCTGCTTTGCTTTGGCCATTAACGAAGAGAACGCTTCATTTGGCCGGGTAGTTACGGCACCAACCAACGGCGCCGCGGGGGTTATCCCGGCTGTGCTGCAATATTACCTGGTTTTTTGTGATGGTTATTCGGATGAGCAGATCATGCAGTTTTTACTGACTGCGTCGGAGATAGGAAGTATTTTTAAAAAGGGGGCCACCATTTCGGCGGCGATGGGCGGGTGCCAGGCCGAGATCGGCGTATCATCGGCAATGGCCGCCGCAGCGCTCACCGAATGCCTGGGCGGCACACAGCGCCAGGTATTAATGGCGGCTGAGATAGCGATGGAACACCATCTGGGTATGACCTGCGACCCTATCGGCGGGCTGGTTCAGGTACCCTGCATCGAGCGTAATACCATGGGGGCCATTAAAGCGATAACCGCATCGCAGCTTGCCCTCCAAACCAACCCGGACAATGCCAAAGTAAGCTTAGATGCCGTTGTAAGAACCATGTGGCAAACCGCACTCGATATGAATTCAAAATATAAGGAAACTGCCGACGGCGGTTTGGCGGTTAATATCCCATTGAGCTTACCTGAATGTTAGGTAATGAATGCGCCCCTTGTTCAAAGTGTTCATCTCTCAAAAAAATGAACACCTGAAATTTAATGGCTTCCCCGCCCCAATTCTACCTTCAAAAAACTACAAGATTTATGACGAGGATGTTTTTATTACATTATTTTTGCCGGCTGGTAAAGGGCGCGGCCGCTTAAAATTGTTAAAAGTTGTTAAGCAGCGGTAGTTTTTTTAAAATAAGTGTTAAAAATCGTGATATTTACCCTTCGATAAAACCATTACTTATCATCCATGGAATACAGAAAAATAAATAATCTTTTAGGCTGGCTTTGCTTTGTGATCGCTTCGGTTACTTATATTTTAACGCTTGAGCCGTCGGTTAGCTTTTGGGATTGCGGCGAATTTATTTCGTGCGCGTATCGTCTACAGGTAGCACACCAGCCGGGTTACCCGCTGTTCGCGATGCTCGGCAAGGCGTTTTCGCTGCTTTCCATGGGCGATAATACCAAAGTACCTTACTTTACCAATATGGGATCGGCCCTGGCCAGCGGCGCTACCATTATGTTCCTGTTCTGGACCATTACAGCGCTGGCCCGCAAAATGCTGAATAAAACCGGCGAGGCCATTGAGCAATCCAATATGATATTGATTATGGGCGCCGGTTTGGTTGGCGCGCTTGCGTTTACCTTTACCGATACCTTTTGGTTTTCGGCTGTTGAAACAATTGTATTCGCGCTGTCGTCGCTTTGTACCGCCATCGTGTTCTGGGCCATATTAAAATGGGATGCCCACGCCGATGAGCCTGGTGCGGACCGCTGGCTGCTTTTTATCGCGTATATCATTGGCTTGTCGATAGGTATTCACCTGCTTAACCTGTTAACCATACCGGCTATATCGCTGGTATATTATTTCCGCAGGGGCAGAAACGTGAACGCACGCAATGCCTTTATTGCTTTGTTGATCGGGGTGTTGATACTGGTATTTGTGCAATATGGCATCCGCGGTTACACAGTAAAAATAGCGGCCTATTTCGACCTTTTCTTTGTGAATACGCTTGGGCTGGGATTTTGGAGCGGCGCTTTCTTCTTCCTGCTGATCATCGTAGCGGCCCTGGTTGCCGGTATATGGTATAGCGTTAAATACCGGAAACCATTACTAAACCTGGCACTGTTGTGCATCGCATTTATTTATTTTGGATATAGCTCTTTTGCCTATATACCTATACGGGCTGCTGCAAGCCCGGATTTGGATAACTCGCATCCCGATAATGCTTTTATCCTTTACGGGTACTTAAACCGTGTGCAGTACGGAGAAAACCCATTGCTGTTCGGACAGTACTTCGATGCCAAGGTGGTTGACCAGACGGAAGGCAACATCATTTACCGGAAGGGAGAAACAAAATACGAGAATGCAGGCAAGAAGACCAACTATGTTTACGACCATACAACCATACTGCCGCGTATGTACAGCGCCGAGGGCCAGGACCCGCAATTTTACCGCCAATGGCTGCAAATGAGCGAGGGGCAATCACCCAATTTTGGCGATAACCTCAAATGGATGTTTAGTTGGCAGATCTACCAGATGTATGTGAGATACTTTTTATGGAATTATGTGGGGCGTTATAACGATATGGACGGCCAGCAAAACATGACTGGTATCGACGGTAACTGGACAAGCGGTATCCGCGATAACCATAAAAATTTACCAAGATCAGTGATCGACGGAAATACTTATACGCCGCTATTCGCGTTGCCATTTATCATTGGTTTGCTGGGGGCATTTTATCACTTCCAGCGCAAAAAGCGCGATGCCCTGGTGGTACTGATGCTCTTCTTTTTTACCGGAATAGCTATTGTGATGTACGTTAACCAACCGAGTATCCAGCCGCGCGAAAGGGATTATTCGTACGTCGGGTCATTCTATGCCTTCGCCATCTGGATTGGTTTGGGTGTGATAGCACTTGCGGAACTCATCGGCAAAAAAATGAATCCCAAAGTCGCCGCAATAGGCGCCACCGCCGTATGCCTGCTTGCTGCACCGGTATTGATGGCAAAACAGGAATGGAAGGCGCACGACCGTTCTACCAAAATGACGCCGCACGATATGGCTTATAATTACCTGATATCGTGTCCGCCAAATGCGATTTTGTTTACATACGGAGATAATGATACTTACTCGTTATGGTACGACCAGGAGGTAGAAGGAATAAGGCCCGATGTGCGCATCGTAAACCTGAGCCTGTTTACCGGCGACTGGTATATCCACCAGATGCAGTCAAAAATGAATGAATCGGCGCCATTGCCGATCACCATGCCTTACGATAAATATAAAGAAGGTGTGCGCGACGTGATCTATTTCGACGACAAAAAAATACCAGGCGCGGTTGAGGTGAAAGATGTATTTGATTTTATTACATCTGATGATAAACGTACCCAGGTGCAATACCAAAGTGGCGATTACGGGAATTTCCTGCCGACCAAAAACTTTAAGATTACCATTAACCCCGATGATGTACTGAAAAACCATGTCATCACACCTGATCAGAAAGATAAGCTTGCTTCAGTAATGGAGTGGAAATACACTTCCAACTATGTGACCAAGGAAAACCTGGCCATGCTGGATATCCTGGCCCATAACAACTGGGTAAGGCCGATCTGCTTCACCACCACTATCGGCAACGAAAACCTGGTTGGCCTGCAGCCTTACCTGTACAAAGAAGGCTTTACCTATCACCTGATACCGTTTAAACCCGATACAACTACAAAGGACCAGTTGGGCAAAACGAACAGCCTGGTGATGTATAATAACATGATGAACAAGTTTAAATATGGCAATTTTAAAACTGCCAAATTTTTAGACCATGAATCAACTACCATGTTTTACCCGGTTATGCTGACTACTTTTCTTGACCTCGCACAGGGATTGATAAAAGATGGCCATCCTGACCTTGCCGTAAAAGCCCTGCATAAATACGACCAGGAAATGCCTGATATAAACCCGGGACTGGAAGTGGCCGACCGGAAAATATTTATGGCCCAAACAGCCTACCAGCTGCACGATACAGTTTTAGCCAATAAGTTTATAACAAGCGTTGACAGTTACATAACCGATCAGCTCGACTACAACTATTACCTGTTGCAAAATAGCTCGGGCAATTTGAATGTACGCGATGTGCAGTATGGCGCTTCCTTTTTAAACGGGATGATCGCAATGACCGCTGAAAATCATCAAACGGCACTCAACAATAAGCTAAAGGCTCAATTAAAGGATTATGAAACGAAATTCTCTTCTATTTTGAGGCAGCAATAAAAGCTATCTTATAAATTTGACAGCCTCATATTTTATGGGGCTGTTTTTGTTATGGACTTTTTGTGAAAATAACATAAGGTGTATCAATTCTTGAAAGAGATACACGTGATACACTTGATACACGTGATACAGCTGATACAACTGATACAGGTGATACACATGATACATCCGGATAAAAAGCGAATAATTACCTAATAATCAACAACTTAATAAAAATCGTCAAAATAAATTTTGAGATTTTAATTATCAATCGTAATATTGCGATGTATATGGGGCTTACAAAAACAGAAATATTTACCGACGAGCAAAACAGGCTGGCTATTATGCTGAAAGCATTGGCGCATCCGGCCCGTATTGCCATTCTCGAGCAGATCATCAACGCCAACGCCTGCATTTGCGGCGATTTGGTCGACGAACTGGGCCTGGCGCAGGCCACCATATCACAGCATTTAAAAGAACTGAAAACTGCCGGGCTGATACAGGGCACTATCGAGGGCGTGAGTGTGTGTTATTGTATCGAACCAAAAGCATGGAAATTATTAAGCAGTCAGCTGGGCGAATTTTTTAGCCTGTATAAAGAACCGGCTAACTGCTGTTAAAAAAATTTGAAGTAATTGATCGTTATATCGCGATAAATAAATGAGATCATGAATAAAGCAGAAGCTATCACCTGGGAAAAATTTAAAGACACTTTATTGCAGTACCCTGAACTTGATCTGCAATTTCAATACGCAGTGGGCAAATTTGTAGATGCCGCTTATCACATCACGGAGATCAAACAAGCCCCAATCACCTCCGTCGATTGCGGCGGCGTGATAAATGCCTGGACAGAAATTATCGTGCAGCTATGGGTACCCGAAGATCAGCAGCAACTGCGTTCCATGAAGGTAAGTAAAGCTTTATCTATTGTGGAGATCGTAGAAAAGATGATGTCGCTTGATCCAAACGGAACGGTAAAAATTGAATTTGGCAATTCTGAATTCGATACCCGCCAAATGTTCCCTAATGAAATGACGGTTGAAGGTGAAAACCTGGTTATTGATTTGCGCCCTGATGCCGTACAGTGCAAGGCCATTAGCCGCGGCGGTAGTTGTGGTACAAACGATAAAGGTGAGGAATGCTGTGCACCTGCTGCCAGCGAAAAACCAAAAGTAGAATTAAAAAATCTGGCCGTTGCGGCTGCGGCGTGCTGCGGACCCGAATGTTGCAGCTAACTTTGTGTTATGAATATTGAACCGTTAACCGAAAAGCACTGGCCCGAAGTGAAGGCCATTTATAAAAGCGGGGTGGCTACCGGCAATGCAAACTTCTCACTCGCAGAACCCGATTGGAGCGGGTGGGATAAAGCGCATGTGAAAAACTGCCGGTTGGTGGCTACCGAAAACGGCGCCGTTTTGGGCTGGGTAGCGCTCACCGCGATAACCGACCAGTGCGTATTTGCAGGCGTGGCCGAGGTAAGCGTTTATGTTGCCGAAAACGCCCGTGGCAAGGGTATTGGCAAGCAGTTGCTTCATGCCATTATAGACGAAAGCGAGAAAAATAATTTCTGGACGCTCGAAGCGAGGATATTCCCGGAAAATGTGGCGAGTATTAAGATACACGAAGAAAATGGTTTTCGTATCATCGGCAGCCGCGAGCGGATAGGCCGGCTAAACGGTGTTTGGCGCGACACACTATTGCTCGAAAGAAGAAGTGTGAAGGTGGGGATATAATGGAGGGATCAAGAGACGGGAGCCAAGAACCAGGAAGCCGTTTAAAAATGTTAATTTGTTTAACAGCAGTTTATTATTTATAGACGGATTCGATGTAGAGACGCAATGCTTTGCGTCTCCGGCTATACAGGGCGGATTTGCAGTTTAGATTTGCATGCCCGAAACGCAAAGTATTGCGTCTCTACAACCATAAAAATCGTTTTTAAACAGCCCCTAAAATTAAACACAAAATGAGAAACTATCTCGCCGAATTGATCGGAACTTTTGCTTTGGTTTTTTGCGGAACCGGGGCCGTTATTATCGACCAGCAATCCGGCGGGGCGGTTACCCATGTGGGTGTAGCTGTCACCTTTGGTTTGATCGTGATGAGTATGATCTACAGCCTGGGCAATATATCGGGGGCGCACATAAACCCGGCAGTAAGCATCGCGTTTACTATCTCGGGGCGGTTTGCGGTAAAACAGTTGCCGGGATATATTGGCAGCCAGCTTGCAGGCGCTTTGCTCGCCAGCTTTGTTTTAAAGTTGCTTTTCCCGGCTAATGAATTGCTGGGTTCAACCATGCCCGCAGGTACCGAAACGCAATCATTTGTGCTCGAACTGATACTCACATTTTTTTTAATGCTTGTAATTCTAAACGTCGCTATCGGCAGCAAGGAGCAGGGTATGTTTGCCGGGTTGGCGATCGGAGCTGTGGTGGGGTTGGAGGCCATGTTTGCCGGTCCCATTTGCGGCGCTTCTATGAATCCGGCGCGCTCGATAGCACCAGCTATAGCTTCGGGGCATTTTGAACATCTGTGGCTATACGTTATTGCGCCCATTGTTGGTGCTGGCTTAGCGGTACCAACGTGGAAATACCTTACGCATAATGGGAGGCAGGTAATTTAATATACATTTAAAAATACGAATATGAAAAACATCCTGGTGCTGTGCACCGGCAATAGCTGCCGCAGCCAGATAGCAGAGGGCTATTTAAGGCATTTTGCGAAAGATAAAGCCACTATTTATAGCGCCGGCATCGAAACGCACGGCGTTAACCCCAAAGCCATACAGGTAATGGCGGAGGACGGTATCGACATCAGCCACCACACTTCAAATAACGTCGACGAATACGCAGCTATTCCTTTTGATTACGTGATAACCGTATGCGATAACGCGAAAGAAAACTGCCCCTGGTTTCCGACCACGGCTGAACGTTTCCATCACAACTTTACCGATCCCGCAAAGGCAACAGGTACTGCCGGACAGGTAATGGATGAATTCAGAAAAGTTAGGGACGAGATAAAAGCTTACGCCGGGGATTTTGTTAAAACGTATTTGTGATTAGAGTCAAGACTCAAGAACCAGGAGTCAAGACAAAAGCGCCGGCTATTACTTGTTATCTTGATGCCCCGCTCTGTTCCCCTTGTCTTGGCTCTTGCTTCTTGACTCTTGTTTCTAAAACCTAAAACTTCAACGATACCCCTGTCTCAAAATAAAACACGGATGGCTGACTTGATAACCGTGCAGCGATCTGTTTGGGGATATCGTTTTTCACCACGGCATAAGTTGGAGTAAATTGAAAAATAAAATGGCCTGTTTTGTATTCCAACGGGGCTGATAGTTCATAATCCAATAAGGTAAAATTGCCCAGCTGGCTGGTGTATTTGGCGATGAGTGCGTCTTGCGCCGCGGTACGCTTCGCGTTTTTAAATTGTTTTCGGGTTAAATAGGCATCGTAAAAATTTTCCGTCCCGGCATTCATTGCAGCTGTTGGCGAAATAAGCAATAAGTCCTTATCGCCGAACACACCTACAATAATAAAATCATGCGTTATCCCTAAATTTAAGAAAATATCGTTGCCGATCCCTTGTCTGTTGATGTTATAATCAACGCTGACAGAAGGACTGATGATCGTCCCGATATCATAAGTTAAGTTCGCGTTAAAGGTACTGCTGATCCCGGAGCCTATTTGCGTACTGGTTTTACTGTAAAATAATTTCGAATAAGAGGCGCTCCCGGTAAGGTCGTCGGTAATATCAAAATCGTATCCGACTGAGATGTCACCGCCATCAAGTTTCTTTTTCTTGCGGTTAGGAATAACATCCAGCGCTCCCGAAAAATAAATGCCCGATTTTAAGGTGTATTTTACTTGCGGTACGATCATGGGCGTGGCAGTTGTATCGGTACGGCCCATAAAAACATTATTGCTTAAATAGTTGATACCAAATTTAAACGACGACGCATTACCGGTGCTTTTATCATTGGGTTTAATTTTTTCGTCCATGCCGGGCAACGACCCTTGTGTTTGGCTAAAAGCACAAAACGTAAATAATAGTAAAATACAAGTGAGAACAGGTTTAAATAAAAATATTTTCATAATAAGGTTTAAATATTTAATGCTGTGACCGCAACGGTACCCGATAGTTTAATACAATTGAAATATTAAATATTTTGATTGTGAAATTAAACCATTTGTAAATGAGGCCGTTTAACAGATATAAACAAACAAAATAACTAAATCTAAAACTATGAAAAAATTAGGACTAATGGCTGTTGCAGCCCTGTTTGCGGTTGCAGCATTCGCTCAAACAACCACTACGGCAACAAAAACGCCCGAAGAAAAAGCACAGATGAAGGACCTCCGTAAGGATGTACGTGCTTACAATAAGCAAAAGGCCGCCGCGAAGCAAGATATTAATAAAGGGGATCTGGCTGGGGCAAAGGCTGATCTTGCTGCCGCAAAAGCAGACAAAAAAGAGATCAAAGCTGATGCAAAAGTACTTAAAAGCGAAGGTGTTGATCACCCAATTAAATTAGCCGATAAGCAGGTTAAGAAAATTGATGAAAAAGCAGTTAAAACCGATATTAAAGACATCAGTGCTGATAAAGTAGCCGAACAAAAAGCAGTTAAAGCCGGCGACATCAAAGCCGCACAAGCCGATCAGAAAGATATAAAAGCTGATCGTAAGGATTTGAAAAAGGATATCCGCCAGGCCCGCCGTGATGGGATTAAACACCCGGTTCGCCGCGCAAAATAATTAATACCCTAATGTATAAACAGGAAGGGGATGCCGGTTGGCGTCCCTTTTTTTTATTCGCGGGTTTTGCGGTGGTTACGCGCCAGTATAAGCCCGATGGCTGCGCCTACACCCATACCTATGGCCAGGTTATGCACTGCAAAACCAATACCCACGCCCACAGCAAGGCCGGCGGCATAAAATAAAAGAGTGGTTTTGTGCATGGTGGTAAAGGTAGGGCTTTTTTTTGTTCATAGTTGATCGTTCATGGTTCATAGCCGGTTAAACTTCCACAGCATCGCAGCTACATCGCAGCTACTATGAACCATGAACCAATTCAAAACTCCAACTCTCCCAGCCGCCTCATATTTTTCATAATTAAGTATTGCCGGTGCCTCAAATACCGCGTGGGGTGCGTGGCTGACCATTTAAGCGGGCTGGGGAATATCACTGCAATAGCAGCAGCTTCGTGGTTGGTTAGGTCGGAGGCCGGTTTGTTAAAGTAAGCCTGCGAGGCCGCTTCAACGCCGTAAATGCCGTCGCCGGTTTCAATTACATTCAGGTACACCTCCATAATGCGCTTTTTGCTCCAGAATATCTCCATCAAAAAAGTAAACCAGGCCTCAAAACCCTTCCGCACCAGCGACCTGCCCGGCCACAAGAATACATTTTTTGCAGTTTGCTGCGATATGGTACTGCCGCCAATCAGTTTTTTGCTGTGCGCGTTCTTTTTGATCGCCTTTTCAATGGCGCTGAAGTCGAAGCCATGGTTTTCTAAAAATGTTTGGTCTTCGGCGGCCACCGCGGCGCGTTTCATCGGGTCGGCAATGTCGTCGAAATTTTTCCATTGCTTATCGATCTTCCACTCCTTGCCTGCAGCTTTACGCTCAAACCCCCGCTGTATCATCAAAAGTGTAACCGGCGGGTTAACAAAACGAAAAAGTATGACCGCCAGAATACTGCCAACCACAAAAAATACCAGCACCAACTTAACAATGCGCCATATCAGCCTGGGTAATCCGCCTTTGATCATGCGATAAACATACAAATTTATCCTTTGTCATCCTGAACGTAGTGAAGGATCTTCTTCACCTAATAAATATCCTACATGCCCGGGCGCAGAAGATTTTTCGCTACGCTCAAGAGATAGTTCTTCGCTGCCGCTCAGAATGACAAAAAAAGAAAAAGGTGTTAAGCTTTCGCAAAACACCTTTACATAATATTCTAATTCCGAAATTACTCCGCTACCACTTCAAACGGAACTCTAACCTTCACCTCTTTGTGCAGGTTAACATTGGCAATGTACTCGCCAACCATTTTTGGTTCCTGGTCAAAAGTGATACGGCGGCGGTCAACCTCAAAGCCTTCTTTTTTCAAAGCATCGGCAATTTGAATGGTATTGATAGCGCCGAATATTTTGCCTGTTTCGCCGGCTTTAGCACCTATAGAAAGTTTAACACCTTCCAAACGGGCAGCAATAGCATCGGCATCCTTGCGGATCTTATCCTGTTTAAACTGCGCCTGCTTCAGGTTCTCGGCCAGCACCTTGCGGGCCGACTCGGTAGCCTGTATGGCATAACCCTTAGGGATAAGGAAATTACGGCCATAACCTGGTTTAACGTTTACTACATCGTCTTTATCACCGAGGTTTTTTACGTCTTGTTTTAAAATAACTTCCATTGTATATACCTCCTGATTATTTTAATGAATCTGTAACATACGGCAATAAACCGATGTGGCGCGCACGCTTAACAGCCTGGGCCACCTTGCGCTGAAACTTTAACGAAGTTCCGGTTAAACGGCGTGGTAAAACTTTACCCTGGTCGTTTATGAATTTCAATAAAAAGTTAGCGTCTTTATAGTCGATATACTTTATACCGTTCTTTTTAAAACGGCAGTATTTTTTACGTGTATCCTCCACTTTGGGAGCGGTAACGTATTTAATTTGTTCGTTTGCCATTAGCTTGCAGCCTCCTCTGTTTTAACTGGTTTTTTTTGGTTGAATGCGCCGCTGCGTTTTTTCTCATTATACGCGATGGCATGTTTGTCCAGCGAGATAGTGAGGAAACGCAAAACACGCTCATCGCGCCTTAATTCAATCTCCAGTTTGTTAATTAATTCACCCGGAGCCTTAAATTCAGTTAAGTGATAGTACCCTGTAGTCTTTTTTTGAATAGGGTACGCAAGTTTTCTCAAACCCCAATTATCCTCCTGGACAATTTCGGCTCCGTTATCAGTAATGAATTTGCTGTATTTGGCTATAGCCTCCTTAGCAGTATCAACTGATAACAACGGGGTTAGAACGATCACGATTTCGTACTGTTGCATTGTTATACTTTGATTTTTAATTATTTACCCGCTATTACGGGGCTGCAAATATAGGGAGATTTTTGTTATTATCAAACAGTAAATTGAGTTCATTTATAGCCGACTTTGATATTTATCGTAACTATGGAAGGTAATTTAAAAGATTGAACAAAGCTCATCATTTTCCTAACCCCTCCATTTTGCCTGCAAAAGGGAGGGTGGTCGAGTGAAACGATGACCGGGTGGGTAAATATACGCGCGGTGTTAACGCCAATGCTGCCAACTGTGCAATTTGGGCGTTTCCCTGCGGGCCGCGCTATCCGTTCATACGCCTGCAGGCATTGCGCGCAGGCCGGTATCCACTCTATCGCTAACGCAATAAATGCTTAAGTTAAATATATGACTTGACTATAACTCATTCTCTCATATTCGGCTGCTGTATAATCGCTAAACAATCTATAATTTTGCCTGTCTAACTATAAAAACAACATGAGCATCCCCAAAACCATAACCATCGCCGCCAAAAGCGCACACCCCTTAACCGTTAACCGTTTGGGTTACGGCACCATGCGCCTTACCGGCCCCGAAATATACGGCGAACCTGCCAACCGGCCCGAAGCTTTACAAATCTTAAAGCAGGCTATAAAAAGCGGCATCAATTTTTTAGACACTGCCGATTACTACGGCGAAGACGTCACCAACCGCTTAATTGCCGAAGCATTATACCCATACCCCAAAGACCTGGTGATCTGCACCAAGGTTGGCGGCGCGCGCAAGCCTGATAAAAGCTGGATACCGTTTAACCGTCCCGAAAACCTGCGCAGCAGTATTGATAATAACCTGCGTACGCTTAAACAAGAGCAAATCTCACTCGTTCATTTCAGGGCGATTGCCGGTGCCGGCGCACCTTTTAAGGAATCAATGGATGCCATGTTTGAACTTCAAAAAGAAGGCAAGATATTGCATGTGGGCGTTAGCAACGTAACCCGCGATGAGTTGGAAACAGCGATGAAGATGGGCGAGATAGCCACCGTCGAAAATATGTACGGTCACGCCCAGCGCACCACGCATAGAGCCGGGCATATGGAAAGCAACGGCGGCGAAGAAGTGCTGGATATTTGCGAACAAAACAACATACCGCTTATCCCGTATTTTTCATTGTTTTTATCCATGCCGAAAAAAGATATGCGCATGGCCGAAATAGCAAAAAAATATGGCATCAGCGAAGTGCAGGCAAACATCGCCTGGCTGCTGCACCGTTCACCATGGATATTGCCCATACCCGGAACATCCTCATTAAAGCATTTCGAAGAAAACTTAAAAGCCGCCGATATTGAATTGACTGAAGAGGATATGAAGTTTCTTGATTAATTAACCATTATCTTTGAGAAAACTTAACAGACTTACGAAGTTTTCAAAACTTCGTAAGTCTAAGACGATTTTATTTATCTGTCCATTTGTGTATGTCGCTTAACAATTTTGAAAATGCTTCGCCCTTGTTAGAGTTGTCTCCAACAAGCAACACGAATTTGTCGGATATAGCGCCGGATAGAACAGGTGCAATAATATTTCTATCCCCCGGTGACGGCGACTCCTTTGATGACGAAGAACAGGACGACTGGTCGGACGTTGACGACGAAGATTTCGAAGACATGGCCGAAGACGAAAACGACCTCCACGAAATAGAGCTCGAAAACGACATCTTAGACCCCGAAGACGACGACCACCTCCCGCCTGAGGAAGATTTTTAGAAATAAAACGAGCGTTGTCATGCTGAGCCCCGTCGAAGCATGTGCGCAAAGGCCTTTACACGCATCCTTCGAGAGCCTCAGGATAACATCCTTTATGATTTACCAACAATTCATCGATCATGTTTTAACATACCCAATTTCTCATTACCTTAGTAGCTGTGGATAATTTTATTGTTTCGGCACGCAAATATCGCCCGGCTACCTTTGAAAGTGTTGTAGGTCAGCAGCATATAACCAGCACGTTAAAAAACGCCATAAAAAATAACCAGCTGGCGCAGGCCTTTTTATTCTGCGGCCCGCGTGGCGTGGGCAAAACAACCTGCGCGCGTATCCTGGCAAAAACCATCAACTGCGAAAATTTGCAGCCCAACGGCGAAGCTTGCGGCGTTTGCGCCTCATGCCAGTCGTTCCAAAATGGAAATTCTTTTAACGTACACGAGTTGGACGCCGCATCCAATAACTCGGTCGACGATATCCGCAGCCTGATCGAGCAGGTGCGCATACCGCCCCAGGCTGTGCGCTATAAAATATATATCATTGACGAGGTGCACATGCTGTCGCAGGCCGCCTTCAACGCGTTCCTGAAAACACTGGAAGAGCCGCCGCATTACGCCATATTTATTTTAGCCACTACCGAGAAACATAAAATACTGCCCACCATACTTTCGCGCTGCCAGATATTTGATTTCAACCGCATCCGTGTAGAGGATATGGCGGCACACCTGGCATCCATCGCCCAAAAGGAAAACATCAGCTACGAGGCCGACGGATTACATATCATCGCCCAAAAGGCCGACGGCGGCTTACGCGATGCCTTGTCGATGTTCGACCAGATCGTGAGCTTCTCCGGCGGGAACGTAACATACCGCTCGGTAATTGATAACCTCAACATCCTCGACTACGATTACTATTTCAATGTAACCGATAGCCTGTTAACCGAGGACAGTGCCAAAACCTTGTTACTTTTTGACGAGATATTGGCCCGCGGTTTCGATGGTGCACATTTTATATCCGGCTTGTCGGAGCATTTCCGCAACCTGCTGGTAAGTAAAGACCAGTCGACATTGAAATTGCTTGAAGTAAGCGAAGGTATAAAAGCCAAATACCTGCAGCAATCGCAGGCATCCAGCGTTTCATTCCTGCTTTCGGCAATGAACATCGCCAACCAGTGCGACCTGAGCTACAAGCAAAGCAAAAATCAGCGCTTGCAGGTTGAGCTGGCGCTGCTTAAAATGTGTAACCTGGTATCGGTCTTTAGCCTGGCCGCCAACCCGCTTAACGCGATGCCCGCCACAGGTGAGCAAATAAAAAAAAAACCTGATACCGCAGCAATAGCACCCGAAAAGCCGGTCAAAGAGGAAGCAGTATCAGTGGTCAGCGAGGCGCCGCTTGGTTACAACACAGCTAAAGATCAGCCTGAAGATAAACGGCTGATAAAAGAAGTTAAAGAGGAACCGCCGGCCGAAAAGCCTAAGGTATTTATCCCCAACGCGAACGGTGCAGGCACCTCGGTAAAGATCCCTTCGTTAAAAGACATGGGTAAATCTGCCGAAGTGTTGCTTGAGGAAGAAGACCCCTATATAAAAGGCGATGACAAAGAAGATTTCACCCCCGATCAATTCCTGCAATGCTGGAGCGATTTCGCGGCGCAGCTCAAGGCCGACGGTAAGAAAAACGCACTGACTATTTTCATCTCGACGCCACCGACTTTAATTGGCCCGAATAGCTACGAGATCGTTGTTGAAAATAAAGTGCAGGAAAATATGTTCCGCGATGAGCGCCCCAACTTGCATAACTTTTTGCGCAGCAATTTGAAAAACTACGATATTGAAGTAAGCGTTCGTGTAGATGAAAAAGCCGTAGTAAAGCGCCCGTACACTGCCTCCGAAAAGTTCCAGCACATGGCCGCCAAAAACCCGGCCCTGGTTGATTTGAAAAATAAATTTAATTTGGATTTTGATTAGGGCCGATATTGCAAACTGCCAACAGCAAACTGCCAACTGGCTACACCACCTGGTTCAAAATCAAAACCCCCGCTAACCCAACGACCGACACGATCGATTCCATCACCGACCACGAACGGATAGTGTCTTTAATGGATAGGTTAAAATATTCCTTAAACATCCAGAAGCCCCCATCGTTTACATGTGAAAAGGCCAGGCTGCCCGCGCCGATCGATAACACCATCAGGTTGGGATTTATCGTTGGATCGTGCAATACCATAGCGGATAAAATACCGGCTGCGGTTAACCCTGCTACCGTTGCTGAGCCCAAACTTATCCGGATAACGGCTGCGATGATCCACCCTAAAACCAGCGGCTGTAAATTAAAGCTTTGCAAAAGGCTGGTAATACTGTTGTTTATGCCACTATCTGTAAGCACCTGTTTGAATGCGCCCGAGCCGGCAATGATCAGCAATATCAGTGAAATATCTTTTACGGCATCCCCATAAATGGTGCCCAAGTATTTCATCGTTTTGCCTTGTGTCAGGCCAAGGGTATAAGTAGCAACGATAAGGGAAATGATCATCACAATGGGCGCATCGCCGATAAAAGCAATTAATTTGTGTGCAATGTCGTCGGTATGGTTGGTATTCAGGTATAATGTGCTGCCCGCCAGTAAAATAACCGGCAATAATGCCGTTAAAAAGCTGTTGGCCGGGCCGGGAAGTTTGTCAGGCGGCAACTCCTCGGCCCTGAACGTTGCCAGCGGTGTAGACGGGATATTTTTCAAGGTACGGGAAAAAACAGGCCCGGCCAGTATGATTGCCGGAATAGCCAATATAACCCCGTAAATTAATGTTTTACCCATATTGGCATGGAAGATCAGCACCAGCGCCGAGGGGGAAGGGTGGGGCGGCAAAAAACCATGCGTAACCGATAGCGCCGCCAGCATCGGCAACCCGATATATACCGCCGGGAGCTTATATTTATACACCACCGAAAAGATCAGCGGCACCATTAATACAAAACCTGTGTTATAAAACAAAGGTATCCCCACAATAAAGCCAACTGCTACCAGCGCCCATTGAATATATTTAACGCCAAGCAGGTTAACCAAAACTTCTGCTATCTTTTGCGCTGCGCCGCTATCGGCCACCAATTTTCCGAGCATCGCCCCAAGGCAAATGATGATCGTTATGGTGCCCAGCGTTTCGCCCAGCCCTTTTTGAACAGACGCGGCCACTTTATCTAACGGAATGCCTAATAATAAGCCCGCGGTTATCGAAACGATCAGGAAGGCTACAAAAGGGTTTACCCTGGCCCAACTCACCAAAACCACGAGCAAAATTATACAGAATAGGATGATGAGTAACGGCATTCAGGCAATCGGTTTAAAAGGTTATCCGACTAATGTAATAACAATATTTGTATTTGGAATTCCTGCAGATAAAATTGTTATTTTTAACGTAAATATTACAACTATGAAAGTGATCCCATATCTCAACTTCCAGGGCAATACCGAAGAAGTAATGAATACCTACCAAAAAATATTCAACGGTCAAATACACGACGTAAGCCGCTTTGGCGATGCTGATTTCCCCATGCCTGAAGAACAAAAGAGTAAGATCATGCATGCACGGCTAACCTTTGACGATAATACCCTGATGTTCTCAGATGGCATGCCAAACGATAAAATTAATCATGGCGACGGCATTCATTTAAGCATTGGCTTAACCGATGAAGCGCAGGCCCGGTCAATTTTTAACCAGCTTGCCGAAGGCGGCCATGTTGAACGGCCAATGGAAAAACAATTTTGGGGCGCATTGTTCGGACAGGTGACCGATAAGTTTGGAATCCACTGGATGATAAACTGCGATTTGTGAGATAGGAGCTTACCTACTCTTTCACCGCCGTAACCCTTGACCCATCCTTACCTGCCGTTTCAAAAATGATCTCCTTATCCGTTAGTTTCGATACCACAAATGGAAACTCTCTTTTCTTCCCGTCGGGCATGCTTTCGGTATATTGAATGTTATTACCATCGGTTGTAAACCTGCCGTGCGATAAAACCTGGTTGTTCCAGGTGATCACAAGGTCTTTGCTTTTGGTGAAAAGGATATTGGGCGCCTGGCGTTGCAGTTCGAAGCCGTTCACGCTGTCGGGCGGGTTGTTTGGTTTTTCAACCCTCACGTATTTCCATTTTCCGTAGAGCTGTTCGGGGTTTATAGCGGGCTTGCACGAAGCAAGAAAAAGTAACAATACAGCGACTGGTATAAAAAAAGTATTTTTCATGATGACGGTAATTTGCCCGAAAATACTAAAATGATCGCCGGAAAGTTTATTTCCCGGGTGTTATTCATTTCACCCATTGCCAGCATCGCCTAATTCTTTTACTTTTAGCGCCTTGATGATTTAATAACTTTTTATGAAATACTTGTTCGCTGCCAATAAAATAACTTTAACGCTTGTATTCTTTAGCCTGCTCACATTTACACTGCAGGCACAAAATAAACAACAATATATCAGCTTGACAGAGGCGCTGCGTTCGGGTGGCAACCTCTCCGGCAACCCCGGCCCGCAAAGCGTAAACTGGACCAACGGCGGCAATAAATACTCCTATACCGAAAACGACGAAATTCATTCCATGGACCCGCAAACCCTGAAGGAAGAATTGATCTTCAATAACAAAGGCCTCAATTTTCCGGCGTCCGATAAAGCGTTCAACTATGAGTCTTTTCAATGGTCGCATGATTCAAAGCACCTGGTTTTTAAAACCAATTTCAGGCCTATTTACCGCCGTTCAGGTATAGCCGATTATTATATTTACGACCTCGGCTCCAAACAATTAAAACAGACAGCAAAAGATGCCCGCACAGCCGAGCTCTCGCCCGACGGTTCAAAAGTGGGCATGGAGCGAAGCGGCAATATGTTTGTTTACAATTTCGCGACGGGCAAAGAGCAGCAGCTAACACACGACGTGACCAGCGAGAACGGCACATTCAACGGCCATTACGATTGGGTGTACGAAGAAGAATTTGGCCAGGCCCAAGCCTGGAACTGGTCGAAAGACAGTCGGTATATCGCTTTCTGGCAGTTTGATGAAAAGCCCGTTCCCGATTTCGAAATGACCAATTACGAAGGCCTGCACCCTGACCGTATCCACATCTCCATTCCACAGGTTGGCGACCCTAACCCGAAGGTAAAGATCGGTGTGGTTGATGTGGCATTGGGCAAAAAGGTTTGGCTTACGCCAGACGAAACCGGCGATTTTTACATCCCCCGCATCTACTGGACCAGCAATCCCGATGTGCTGGCGCTAATGACCCTTAACCGCGCGCAGAATCACATGAAGCTTTACTTTTTTAATGTAAAGACGGGTGAGCACCATGTTGTGCTCGAAGAAAAGAATACAACCTGGGTAGCAGTGTTTAATTTTTATACCAACGTAAACGATATGGTTTACTTCCCCGAGAATTCGAAAGAATTTTTCTGGGTATCCGACCGTTCGGGCTATTACCATATCTACCGTTATGGGTACGATGGCAAATTGCTCAACCAGGTAACAAAAGGCGACTGGGATATGATAAAAGTTTCGGGCATCGATCCTGAAGCAAAAAAGATTTATTATTTATCGGCCGAGGATTCGGGTCTTGATCAGCAGTTTTATTCTATCAGATTTGATGGCTCCGATAAAACGAAACTTTCAACCGTGCCGGGTTTTCATGACATCAATATGTCGCCCAACGCAAAATACTACCTCGAATCGTACAGTAATGTCAGCACGCCATTGCATGTGGCCCTTTGTGACGGCCAGGGCAAAACGCTTAAAATGCTCGAAGACAATCACGCTGTAAACGAGTATTTACAAACGCATGCCTACTCGGCGCCGGAATACTTTAAATTTAAAACGTCCGACGGTGTAAGTCTGGACGGCTATATGATAAAGCCTTACAACTTCGATCCCACAAAAAAATACCCGGTGGTGATGACCGTTTACGGTGGCCCGGAGTCGCACGACGTATTTAACAGCTTTTCAACGGATATGTGGCAGCAGTGGCTCGCCCAAAACGGCTACATTGTGGCCAATGTAAATAACCGAGGCATCGCCAATTATGGCAGCGCCTTTATGAAAGTGGTTTACAAACAGCTGGGTAAGTACGAGAGCAACGACTTTGCCGAAACCGCCAATTACCTCGCTAAATTGCCGTTTGTGGATGGCGCAAAAATGGCTATCATGGGTGCCAGTTATGGCGGCTATAGCACAACCTACACGCTGCTAACCCACCCCGGTGTATTTAAAGTAGGCATAGCCAACTCGCCGGTTACCGACTGGCGTTTGTATGACGATGTTTATACTGAGCGGTACATGGGCACCCTGCCCGACAATGAATCCGGCTATAAAGCAAGCTCGGATATGACCTATGCCGCCAATCTGAAAGACCATTTATTGCTGATCCATTCCATGAGCGATGATAACGTGCACCCCGCCAATACCATGCAGCTGTTAACAGCCTTAACCAACGCAGGTAAGGATGCCGAACTGCGTATTTATCCGCCCGGCGCACACGGCGCGGCCTATAACTGGCAAAGCTATATCCTCATATCCGATGTAAGCTTCCAGTTCCTGGAAAGGTATTTGAAAGGGAATAATGATTTGCCGAATTTGAATAGTAAATAAACACCGCGTCATTGCGAGGAACGAAGCAATCTTTATACTTTACAGAGCGGCCCTGCAAATCGGGGATTGCTTCGTTCCTCGCGATGACGGGGAGTGTAAATTAGTTTTCCGCACTCAGGCTTTTTCTCCACAATAAACCCGAAATCGAAATTCCAAAATTCGAAATAGTTAACTTTGTTTCTTCTTTAGGAGGATAAAACCCGTCATGCCCGATTTTTCACACTTACACGTACATACCCAGTTTTCATTGCTCGACGGCGCTGCCGATATATCAAAGCTTTATAAAAAAGCGGCGGCGGACGGCATGAAGGCCCTGGCCATTACCGACCACGGCAATATGTTCGGTGTGTTTAAGTTTGTGGCCGAGGCCGGTAAGCATAACGTAAAGCCTATTGTAGGCTGCGAGTTTTATGTGGTAGACGACCGCCATAAAAAACAGTTCACCAAAGAGAAAAAAGATAAAAGATACCACCAGTTGATGCTGGCAAAAAACCCCGAAGGCTATAAAAACCTGGTGAAACTATGTTCTGCAGGGTATATGGAAGGCCTTTACAGCAAATGGCCCCGTATTGATAAGGAGCTGATCTTAAAGCATCACAAGGGGCTGATCGCGACAACCTGCTGTTTGGGCGCATCGGTACCGCAAGCCATTTTATCAAACGGTGAAGCAGCGGCGGAAGTGGAATTCAAATGGTGGCTCGACCTGTTTGGCGAGGATTACTACATTGAACTGCAGCGCCACGACATCCCCGAGCAAAATACGGTGAATGAAGTATTGCTGAAATTTGCCAAAAAGTACAATGTAAAGGTGATCTGTTCCAACGATTCGCACTACGTTGACCAGCAGGATTCGAATGCCCACGATATCTTACTTTGTGTGAATACGGGCGATATGCAAAGCACGCCCATTGCTACCGATGAAGAGGGAGGTAAAGGCTATCGTTTTGGTTTCCCGAACGACCAGTTCTATTTTAAGACACAGGCCGAAATGGGCAAGCTGTTCGAGGACCTGCCCGAATCACTGGACAACACCAACGAGATCGTCGATAAGGTAGAGGTGCTGAAGCTGAAGCGGGATATTTTGCTTCCCAATTTCGTTATCCCGGATGAATTTAAGATACATAATACACCGGATGCAGATACCCTAAATCAATGGGAGTATTTAAAGCATTTAACTTTCCTGGGCGCTAAAGAGCGCTATATCGACCTGACGCCAGAAGTTGAGGAGCGCATCAATTTTGAATTGTTCACGGTAAAAACCATGGGTTTTGCCGGGTACTTTTTAATCGTTGCCGACTTTATAAAGGCCGGCCGCGATATGGGCGTGTTTATTGGTCCGGGCCGTGGGTCGGCCGCGGGATCGGTTGTGGCCTATTGTATAGGTATCACGAACATCGATCCCATCAAATATAACCTCCTGTTTGAGCGTTTCCTGAACCCAGACCGCAAGTCGATGCCTGATATTGATACGGATTTTGACGATGCAGGCCGCCAGAAGGTGATCGACTATGTGGTAGATAAATACGGCAAGAACCAGGTAGCGCAAATCATAACCTACGGCTCAATGGCCGCGCGTACCAGTATACAGGACGTGGGCCGGGTACTGGACATGCCGCTGTCCGATGTGAATGCGATTAAAAAGCTGGTGCCGGAAACTTTAGGGATCACCTTGCGGGATGCCATTGAACAGGTGCCGGAATTAAAGGAAATATTAAAAGGCAACGATCTTAAAGCCCAGGTTTTACGGGAGGCCGAAAAGCTCGAAGGCTCGGTCCGGAATACCGGGGTGCATGCCGCGGGTATCATCATCGCCCCGTATGATCTCACCGATATTGTGCCCGTTGCAGTAGCAAAAGACTCCGACCTGCTGGTTACCCAGTACGACGGCCGTGTGATCGAGGACGCAGGCGTTATTAAAATGGACTTTTTGGGTTTGAAAACCTTAACCATCCTCAAAGATGCATTAAGGCTCATCAAGCAAAACCACGGCGTAACCATCGATATCGATACCATCCCGCTTGACGACCTGAAAACTTTTGAGCTTTACCAGCGTGGCGATACCAACGGTACGTTCCAGTTTGAAAGCGACGGTATGCAAATGTACCTGCGCGATCTGAAGCCGGATAAGTTTGAGGACCTGATCGCCATGAACGCCCTGTACCGCCCGGGCCCGATAGAATACATTCCCAACTTCATCAACCGTAAGCACGGCCGCGAGCCGATCACTTTCGACCTTGCAGATATGGAAGAGTACCTGGGCGAAACCTATGGTATTACCGTTTACCAGGAGCAGGTGATGCTTTTATCGCAAAAGCTGGCAGGTTTCAGCAAAGGCGATGCCGACGTTTTGCGTAAGGCGATGGGTAAGAAGCAGATAGAGGTGCTCAACAAAATGGAGGCACAGTTTATGGATGGCGCTGCCGCCAAGGGCCACCCAAAAGATAAGCTCACCAAAATATGGAACGACTGGAAGGCCTTTGCGCAGTACGCGTTCAATAAATCACATTCCACCTGCTATGCCTTCGTAGCCTACCAAACAGCTTATTTAAAGGCCCATTACCCGTCGGAATATATGGCTGCGGTTTTAAATAACCAGAACAACATGGAGAAGATCACCTTCTTTATGGAAGAGTGCCGCCGCATGGGGGTACAGGTTTTGGGCCCGGATATCAACGAGTCGGATATGGCGTTTGCTGTTAACAGCAAAGGGCAGATCCGTTTCGGGCTTACCGGTGTAAAAGGGGTTGGCGATAAAGCTGTTGAAAGTATTATCGAGGAGCGCAACGAGCGCGGCCCATATAAATCGGTATACGACTTCGCGCAGCGGTCAAATACGAAGAGTGTAAACCGTAAATCGTATGAGAATTTGGTTTATGGCGGCGCCTTTGACGAATTTGGATTAAACAGGGCGCAGTTTTTTGCAAAAACAGAAAACGGCGTTTTAACCGGCATCGAACGCCTGATAAAATATGCCAACGATTACCAGAATACGCAAAGCAGCTCGCAGTCATCATTGTTTGGCGGGTCTGTTGCTTCATATATCCCTGAGCCCGCCATGCCGCAAACAGAGGAATGGGCGTTGATTGAAAAATTAAAATACGAAAAGGAGGTGATCGGCATTTATCTGACCGGCCACCCGCTTGATAATTATAAGGTTGAGCTGGAACGGTTTTGCAATACCAATATCAGCGACCTTAAGATGATGCAGAAGGCACGTTCGGGCGAGGGCGGTGATGAGATCATGGCAGCGTTTAACCAGCTGCGCAAGCGCGGCGAAATATGCATCGGCGGCCTTGTCGGCAATGTGCAGCACAAAATGACCAAAAACGGCAAACCGTTCGGCACATTTGTATTGGAGGACTATAACGAATCGTACGAGTTTGCTTTGTTTGGTGACGATTATGTAAAGTTCCGTAACCTGCTGGTCGATGGTTACTTCTTGCACCTAAAAGGCATCATCGAAGAAAAATTCAGGCAAAAGGACAACTGGGATATGAAAATATTAACCATGAGCCTGTTGTCGGAAATGCGTGATAAGCACACCAAATCGCTTACCGTTTGTCTCGATTTGAATACCCTGACAAGTAATTTGCTGGACAATATACAGGAAGTCATCAACGTCAACAACCAAAAGTACCCGGTAAAAAATTGTACCCTCCGGTTCGTGATCAAAGACAGGGATGAATCAATGCTGGTTGACCTCCCTTCAAAAACCTTCAAAGTAAACCCCAGCGATGATTTGATGGCGGATATATTCACCCTAACAAATGCCCAGCCGGTGTTGAATTAAGTAAGTATTTTGAAAATTTGGTGATTTGAAGATTTGAAAATGGTTAAATTTGTTATATCCAAATCAGTATCTATGACCACTGCGGCTAAAAGGGAAAAATTACACGATTTTGTTGACTCTGCTGATGATCTACAGGTTAAAGCAATATATGATAAGATTGAGGATTATATTACCGGAAAATCGTCCGATTCAATTATTAAAATAAAGAAGATGGATGTTACCCTGGTACGTAATAAACTAAAAGGTTAATTTATCTTTTTCCTGTAAGTGATAGGGGTGTAGCAAAGTTATATTTATCTTTTAAATCAGTTAATTTCCCCCCTCTTTCCAAATGCTCATGTATTGCCTTTTTATCTTCAAGCATTTTTTTGAAAATAGCTGATCCCCTGGAGTTAAGCGGCTTATGTTTTGCGTTTTGAGTACTCATTTTCTCAAAAATAAGCACATTATTTTAACCTTCAAAGAACAAAAGACTGTTTCACCCCTGTTTCAGGTTGTTTCACCTGTTTCAGTGAAACAGGCCGGTTATTATTTAAAAGCTGAAAATTTCTGCTTCTCCTTTCGGACTTTCCCGACTTTCGGACTTTCCGACTTTCCCAAAAAAACTATCTTTGCCCTATTATGAGCAAATCAACCGACGAACTTTTTAAAAACGTTATATCGCACGCAAAAGAATATGGCTTTGTTTTTCCTTCCAGCGAAATCTACGACGGCTTAAGCGCCGTTTATGATTACGGGCAAAATGGGGTGGAATTAAAGAACAATATCAAAACCTACTGGTGGAAAGCCATGGTGCAGATGCATGAGAACATTGTTGGTATTGATTCTGCTATATTTATGCACCCCACCATCTGGAAAGCAAGCGGTCACGTTGACGGCTTCAGTGACCCGATGATCGATAACAAGGTTACTAAAAAAAGGTACAGAGCTGACCAATTACTCGAAGATAAGGTAAGCGAACTAATGGCAAAGGCAGTTGAAGAAGCCAAAGCTAAAGGCATTGCCACCAATCACGAAGATGGATTTTTGAGCGAACCAGCAAATGTTGTTAAGGAACAGGCTTATCAAGCTTTTTTAAATCAAGATAAAGATTATCAAGAAGGGCGTAAGTTAATGCGAAAAGTGGAAGATCTAATAAAAGACGATAATCTTGCAGGTCTTAGAAACTTAATTATTGAGTATAAAATTAAAGACCCTCTGAGTAAAGAGGAGCCAGATTGGACCGAAGTGCGCCAGTTTAACCTGATGTTCAGCACCCAGATGGGGGCCATAGCGGATGACGCCGACCTGGTTTACCTTCGGCCCGAAACCGCACAGGGCATATTTGTGAACTACCTTAACGTACAAAAATCCGGCAGGATGAAAATTCCTTTCGGGATAGCGCAGATCGGTAAGGCGTTCCGTAACGAAGTAATTGCACGCCAGTTTATTATCCGTATGCGCGAGTTTGAGCAGATGGAGATGCAATATTTTGTGCGCCCCGGTACGCAGAAGGAATGGTTCGAAAAATGGAAAAAAACGCGTTTACAATGGCACCTGGCATTGGGAACTGCTTCCGAAAAATACCGCTACCACGAGCATACCAAGCTGGCCCATTACGCCGATGCTGCTTTCGATATTGAATTTGATTTCCCCTTTGGCTTTAAAGAGGTGGAAGGCATCCATAGCCGCACGGATTTTGATTTGAGCCAGCATCAAAAGTTTTCAGGCAAAAAAATGCAGTATTTTGATCCTGAAATTGATCCGGAAACAGATAAGCCTTATGGCAACTATATCCCCTACGTGATCGAGACATCAATCGGCCTGGACAGGATGTTCCTGTTAACCATGATAAATGCTTACGAGGAAGAAGATCTGAGCACCGAAGAAAAACAGGACAGCCGTACCGTACTGCGCCTGCACCCATGCCTGGCGCCGGTAAAAGCGGCCATTTTCCCGCTGATAAAAAAAGACGGCCTGCCCGAAAAGGCGCGCGAGATAATGGATAAGCTGAAATTTGATTTCAACCTGCAATACGAAGAAAAAGATGCCATCGGCAAACGCTACCGCCGCCAGGATGCCATCGGCACACCGTTTTGCATTACCGTCGATCACCAAACACTGGAAGACAATACTGTAACCATCCGCCACCGTGATACCATGCAGCAGGAGCGGGTGGATGCCGACAAACTCGAAAAAATAATCGGCGATTTGGTTAGCTGGAAGAATTTGTTGAAATAACCCTCGTAGAGACGCAATGCATTGCGTCTCTACATCATGCCACCATATTTAATACCTGAGACGCAAAGTATTGCGTCTCTTCAATAAAACATTTACATTTAATGCCGTGGAAAACTACGAAACCAAAATAGGCATTAAATCGTGGGCGGAAGAAGACCGTCCCCGCGAAAAGCTAAGCGCCCAGGGCCGCCGCGCATTAACCGATGCCGAGCTCATCGCCATCCTGATCGGCTCCGGCAGCCGTAACGAAACTGCGGTTGAACTAAGCAAGCGTATCCTCCACCATTACGACAACGACCTCAACAAACTCGGCAAGGCATCCATTAACGAGCTTTCCAACTTTAAAGGTATCGGCGAAGCAAAAGCCATTTCCATTATTGCCGCGCTCGAGATCGGCCGCCGCCGTAACGATTTCGAAACAAAAACGCCCGACGTCATCGGCAGCAGCCGGGATGCCTACAATATTATGCGCCGCCACCTGGTTGATTTGAACCATGAAGAATTTTGGATCATACTGGTTGGCAGGTCGCAAAAAGTGCTGGCGAAAGAACTCGTCAGCAAAGGTGGGCTATCAGCAACCGTGGTCGATCCCAAAATTATCTTCAGTATCGCCCTGCAGCACCAGGCTACAGGGATTATCATGATCCATAACCATCCTTCCGGAAATTTAAAACCAAGCCATAACGATATTCATCTCACCAAAAAACTGGCCGAAGCAGGCACACTGCTGGAAATTAAAATACTCGACCACCTGATCATCAGCGACAGCGGCTTCTATAGCTTTGCTGATGAAGGGTTGTTTTGAGGATTTCAGAAGTCGGATGCCGATTTCGGAATGTTATTTTTTTCGGACGAGCGCAGCGTAGTCCGGGTGAGTCAACTGTGCGAGCGATTAATAAACATTACCAGAAACAACATCACAATTCGACTGTTATACCAAAGTACTAATCCCAATACCATGATAACTCCCGACAACCAAATCCCCTTAGACGATTCACAAGATTCAGATGCCGAAGATCAGCAAAGCCAGCAGGACATCCATTCAAATGGTTTTGACGATATACCCGAGTCTGGCGATATGATAGACGAAGACGAGTCAGACAACCTGCGGCAGGCGTACGATGCCGCCGAGTCATCTTATACCCTTAATTTAGATGATGACGATACTTCTGATGATGACTAAGTGAAGCAGAAAGCCAAAAGGGACTTTATGCTTTGGTCTTTTAGCTTTTCGCTACCTTTTACCTTTCGCCTTTAACCTTTCACCCTAAATTGTATCTTTGCCGATTATCATTTCGGTTTAATGAAGATATCGTACAACTGGCTTAAAGATTTTATTGATACGGAAAAATCTCCCGAAGAGATTTCGACCATACTTACAGGTATTGGCCTGGAAGTGGAAAGCCTGGAGAAGGTACAGCCTATTCCCGGCGGACTGGAAGGGTTGGTGGTTGGTTACGTGAAGGAATGTCACCAGCACCCCAATGCCGATAGACTACGGGTTACCAAAGTAGATGCCGGTACAGGCGAAGACTTACAGATAGTTTGCGGCGCGCACAACGTTGCCGTAGGGCAGAAGGTAGTAGTCGCAACCGTTGGTACAATGGTAAATCCCACAACCGGAGAGCCTTTTAAGATCAATAAGTCGAAGATCAGGGGGGAAGTATCCGAAGGGATGATCTGTGCCGAAGACGAGATAGGTTTGGGTACCGATCATGCCGGTATTATGGTGCTTGACGCCGATGCCCGGGTGGGTATGCTTGCCAAAGATTACTTTAAACTAAACGACGATTACCTGTACGAGATCGGCTTAACGCCTAACCGCGCAGATGCGACCTCGCATTTAGGTACCGCGCGGGATATTGCGGCTTTCTTAAAAATACCCGTTAAAAAGCCGGACGTTTCGGCGTTCAAAGTTGAAAATACCAGCCGCACGATAAAAGTGATGGTTGAAAATGAGCAGGCCAGTCCAAGATATTCAGGTGTGACAATTTCGGGTGTTGAGGTTAAAGAATCGCCAAAATGGCTGAAGGAAAGATTGAGCGTTATCGGCATTCGTTCTATAAATAACATTGTGGATGCCACCAATTATGTTTTGCACGACCTGGGCCAGCCGCTGCACGCCTTTGATGCGGATGCGATAAAAGGCAACACCGTTATCGTAAAAAATTGGCCGGAAGGTACTTTGTTTAAAACGCTTGATGAGGTTGAACGCAAACTGTCTGCCGATGACCTGATGATCGGCAATGCAGAAGAGCCTATGTGCATTGCCGGCGTGTTCGGCGGAGCAGCATCCGGGGTAAAACCAACCACAAAAAGCATCTTCCTTGAAAGCGCTTATTTCAACGCGGTTTCCGTACGTAAAACGTCAAAGCGTCATGGCTTAAAAACCGACGCCTCGTTCAGGTTCGAGCGCGGCACCGACCCGGATATGACCGTTTTTGCCCTGAAGCGCGCAGCCTTACTAATAAAAGAAGTGGCCGGTGGGACGATCTCGTCCGAAATATCCGATCATTACCCTAACCCGGTACAACCATTTGCTGTCGAAATAAGTTATAAGCACGTCGACAGGCTGATCGGCAAAACTATCCCGCATGGCGAAATAAAAGACATTATAAAAGCCCTGGATATTGAAGTGGTTGGCGAAACCGGCGAGGGGCTTTCTTTAAAAGTGCCCCCGTACCGCGTTGACATAACCCGCGAGGTAGATATTGTTGAAGAGATCCTGCGTATTTACGGCTATAACAACATTGAGATACCTACACAGATAAGGGCGTCATTAAATACGTCGGTTAGGCCCGAAAAGGACACGGTGCAAAACATGTTGTCGGATTTGCTTACCGCGAATGGGTTTAACGAGATCATGTCAAACTCGCTGACCAAATCGGCTTATTCGTCGAACCCGGATAAAGCGGTCAAGATTTTGAACCCTTTAAGCAACGACCTGGATGTGATGCGCCAAACGATGCTGTTTTCGGGCCTGGAGGCGGTTGCCTACAACCAGAATCGTAAAAATGCAGATTTGAAATTGTATGAGTTTGGCAAAGTGTATTCGGTTGAAGAAGAAAAATACAACGAGGCGCAGCGTTTTGCCATTTTCCTTGCCGGGGCAGGCAGCGCCGAACAATGGAATCAAAAAGCAAGCCCGGTTTCTTTTTACAATTTAAAAGCCATTGTCGACGGGATAATAAGCAAATTGAACATTGCCGACTACGCCGTTGAGGATTCAACCTGTAAAAAGCTCGCTTATGGCCTGCAATATAAATTAAACAACAAGCAGTTGGTTAAATTTGGTTCGGTTGCTGCCGGGTCGTTAAAACTGGCCGATGTGGACAAAGAAGTTTTCTACGCCGATTTTGATTTCGACATGATCCTCAAACTCGCCCGGAAAAATAAGATCGTTTACCAGGATGTTTCAAAATTTCCGGCAGTGCGGCGCGACCTTTCCATGCTGATCGATAAAAATGTTTCATTCGGCCAGCTAAAACAGATCGCCCAAAAAACCGAGCGCAAGCTGCTGCTGGATGTAAACGTGTTTGATGTATACCAGGGCGACAAACTGCCCGAAGGCAAAAAATCATATGCGCTAAGCTTCATCCTGCAGGACAACGAAAAAACACTGACAGATAAGGCAATCGACGCTATCATGCAAAAAATCGTCTATAATCTTGGCAAGGAAGCAGGAGCGGAGATAAGGAAATAATTAGCGAGTTAGTGAATTAGTGATTTGGTGAATGATTATTTCTTTAATATTGTCTGATAATTTTTAGCAACACTCACTAATTCAATAAATCACCAATTCACTAAATGGCGTTAGCTGAACAATTAGGTACAATTGTAGAAAGGACGGAACGCTTAATTGAGCTTTGCGCCGCTTTGCAGGAGGAAAATGACCTGTTGAAACTGGAGAGTGAAGCATTGACCGTTGCCCTGGAAAGCAGCAAAAATAAGACAAAAGACCTCGAAGAAAAGCTCCGGGTATTGAAGATGGCAAAATCATTTTCAGAAACAAATGAAAAAAGTCTTGACATAAAGCAAAAAATTAACGAATTTGTGCAAGAAATTGATAAGTGTATTGTATTGCTGAAAAAGTAGTGCAAAAGTGAATAGCTCAAATGGGAGAAATCTCCATAAAAATAAATATTGCTGACAGAGTTTACCCCTTAAAGGTAAACATGGAAGAAGAAGAAATAATACGACGGGCTGCCAAACTGATTAATGACCGGATAAAAGAATATCAGGAAAATTACGCGGTAAGGGACAAACAGGATTTGCTTTCGATGTGTGTGTTGCATTATGCAACATCTGCATTAAAAGCCGATAAAAAAGTTACTGTTGAGGATACGGAGGTAACCGAAAAGGTTTACCAGCTGGATCATTTGTTAAACGGATTTTTTTCAAAGCAATAACGTTCTTTGTATAACACGAGCAATTAAGATTTAGCCGCGGTTAAATTTTAAGTTTCACTATTAAAAACTTAACGCTTCAATATCAGTGGATTAGAGAGGTATGCGTTAATCGGTAGATCAACGGTAACCCGGGATCCCAACCAGGATAGAAGTTTTAAATACATGACACTTAAAAATTTAGACGCGGTTTTTTTATTATATACCAATTATAAACATGGATACATTATTATACATTATCATCGGCGTACTGGTGGGCGTTCCTACGGGAATCGTCATCGGGCGCTTCTTGCTGAGGAAGCTGTTTAAAGATCAGGAGATATCGGCTCAGAACAAGGTTAAGAAAATTTTAAAAGATGCTGAAAACGACTCCGAGATCCTGAAAAAGAATAAATTACTGGAAGCAAAAGAGCGGTTTTTACAAATGAAAGCCGAGCACGAGCAGCAGATTAACGAAAAGAATAACCAGATCAACCAGCGTGAAAACGGCGTAAAGCAGAAGGAGCAGTCCTTTAACTCGCGTTTGGAGAACATGAACCGCAAGGAAGCTGAGATCGACAATATCCGTAAAAACCTGGAGCGCCAGACGGAAATTGTGGCCAGGAAGCAGGAGGAAGTTGAGCACCTGAAAAACCAGCATATACAACAGCTGGAAACCATTGCCGGCCTATCAGCCGAAGACGCGACAAATCAGCTGGTTGATACTTTACGCGAAGAGGCCCGCAGCAAGGCTATGGCGCAGATAAAAGATATTGTTGACGAGGCCAAGCTTACTGCTACCAAGGAAGCGAAAAAGATCGTTATCCAAACCATCCAGCGTACAGCTACCGAAAGTGCGATAGAGAACACCGTTTCGATTTTCAATATCGAAAATGACGAGATCAAAGGCCGTATCATCGGCCGCGAAGGACGAAATATCCGCGCCCTGGAAGCCGCTACAGGGATCGAGATCATTGTTGACGATACGCCCGAGGCCATTATCCTTTCGGGCTTCGACCCGGTTAGGCGCGAGATCGCCCGCCTTGCAATGCACCGCCTGGTAACCGACGGACGGATACATCCGGCCCGTATTGAAGAGGTAGTTGCCAAAACCAAAAAGCAAATAGAAGAAGAGATCGTTGAGATAGGCGAACGCACGGTGATCGACCTGGGTATTACTGGCCTGCATCCTGAGCTTATCCGCATGGTTGGCCGTATGCGCTACCGTTCGTCCTACGGACAGAACCTGCTGCAGCACTCGCGCGAGGTAGCCAATTTCTGCGCTACAATGGCGGCCGAGCTTGGCTTGAATGTGAAACTCGCAAAACGCGCCGGATTGCTGCACGATATTGGTAAAGTACCTGACGACAACCCGGAACTGCCGCATGCCATTTTGGGTATGCAGCTAGCCGAAAAATATAAGGAGCATCCCGAAGTTTGTAATGCAATCGGGGCCCACCATGATGAAGTTGAAATGACCTCGATGCTTTCGCCGATCATACAGGTTTGTGATGCCATATCAGGCGCACGTCCCGGCGCACGCCGCGAGGTGGTTGAAGGCTACATCAAACGTTTAAAGGAACTCGAAGAACTGGCACTGTCGTATCCCGGTGTCGAAAAGTCCTTTGCAATACAGGCGGGCCGCGAGTTGCGTGTTGTTGTTGAGAGCGAGAAGATAACCGATGCACAATCAGAAGTGCTGGCTGCCGATATCTCAAACCGCATACAAACCGAAATGACGTACCCCGGCCAGATCAAGGTAACTGTTATCCGGGAAACCAGGTCGGTTGCTTTTGCCAAATAAAAAATAAATTGTCATTGCAGGAACGAAGCAATCGCGAACTTTACAGAGAAATTATGTAAGGTGTGCGATTGCTTCTGCTCAAATAGGATAATGGCGATGACCTTATAAAAAGGAATATCAATTGAAAACCACGGCTGTTAAATCTAAATCCCCTACGGTTGTCGAAACTCGCCCCGTTGACATCTATTTCGCCGAATACGCCAAAAGCCACCAAAACCCAACCAATAAGCTCATCCACTGGATATGCGTTCCGCTCATCGTATTTAGCATTATGGGGCTGGTATGGGCCATTCCGTTTCCGTATATCAAATTCATGGGGCAGTACAATGGCTATTTCAACTGGGCCTCGTTTTTAGTCGCCTTCAGTATCTTTTATTACTATAAACTTTCACCGGTACTGTCCTATTTAATGCTGCTGGTATTATTTTGGCTTTAGCTACTGTATTATTGCACTGGTTGATTGGCAAAAAGCGGGTGGGCCGGCTATGTGGCAGGTTTGTGCGGTTGTTTTTGTGTTGTCGTGGATAGGCCAGTTCATCGGCCATAAAATTGAAGGTAAAAAGCCGTCATTTTTAGATGACGTCAAGTTTCTGCTTATCGGGCCTGCCTGGCTGCTTCATTTTTTGCTGAAACGGATTTCGATCAGGTATTAATACTTGATATTTTAGGATCGGCTCATACATTGCAACAATGTCCTGCAAATTTTATTTAATTTAACAGCGGCAATTGATTGAATGAAAACCCGGGTTAAAAACTATCTGTCTATAACTAAAAAAGAATGGAACGGACTGGTAGTGCTGGTTGTTTTGATCGTGATGGTATTGGCAGCGCCTTATGTTTACAGGCTGTTCCGCACCGAGCCTGTAATTAATTTTAAAGATTTCGATAAAGCCGTTGCGCAGTTGAGCAAGACGGCGCCTCAAACTTTTTCAAAAAACAATGCTGGGTCCGATGTTAAAATACAGCACCCGGTTATGTTTCCTTTCGACCCGAACAATCTTACGGTTGCACAATGGCAACAACTGGGTTTAAGCGAGCACCAGGCCAATGTGATCCGGCATTACCAGGCGAAGGGCGGCAGGTTTTATCGCAAGGAAGATGTGAAGAAGATATACGCCATAACCCCCGCTGATTATCAGCGACTGGAACCTTACATTAATATTCCTGAAGAGGCACGGACGAAAAAAGCCAAACCCGGAGAGATCATCGAACTCAACACCGCCGATTCGGCCAGGCTGACGGAGCTCAAAGGCATCGGCCCTTCGTTTGCTATGCGTATTATCCGTTACCGGGGAAGGCTCGGCGGTTTCTTTCGTAAAGAGCAATTGAAAGAGATAAATGGTATAGATTCTTTGAAATACGTCGATGTGCAAGGCCAGGTTTCTGTTGACCCGCACGGGGTAAAAAAGATAAATATCAATAACATTTCTTTTGATCAGCTGCGCTTGTTTCCCTACCTGAATTATAGCCAGGTAAATGCCATTATACAGTATCGCGCGCAGCATGGTAATTATACGGCTATAGCCGATATGGAAAACATCGTATTGCTGGATAAATTAACAATACATAAAATAACACCCTATATAAATTTCAAATGATAGCCGAGCAGATCAAAGCAGCCATCCGCGATATACCCGACTTCCCGAAACCCGGGATAGTGTTTAAGGATATCACACCTATATTAAAGGACCCCGGTTTATGTACAGGGATACTCGATGCGTTTGTGGAGCAGCTCAAAGGCACACGCATAGATGCCATAGCCGGCATCGAAAGCAGGGGATTTTTATTTGGATTAAGCCTGGCCACCCGGCTCGGTATTCCTTTTGTCCCGGTACGCAAAGCCGGTAAGCTACCCTTTACCATCAAGCAAAAAGCCTACAAACTCGAATACGGCACGGCCACTATAGAACTGCATACCGATGCCTTTGAACCCGGCCAGCACATCCTTATTCACGACGACCTGCTGGCAACCGGCGGAACTGCCCTCGCAGCAAGCGAGCTCATCACCGAAATGGGCGGCATTATTGCCGGATTTTCGTTTGTAGTAGGATTAGGATTTTTAAATGGCCGCGAACGGCTGGCACCGGTTTGTAATAATATACTTGTACTGGCTGATTACTAACACATATCTTCCTTATAGCAGAACCGACCATTCCTTAAACCCGATAGAAGCGATACCGGCCACTTCGTGGGCCTCAGTGCAGGCTGGCGCCTAACGCCTGTGCAGTATTAGCGCATAGCGGGACCGCCGATGGTAGAAAGCACTGCCTTTTTTTTTCAAAACAAAATCTACCCAATTTTAAAGAGATATTGCTCGTTTTTCACTATTTCATACATAAACATCACCACCGGAAGAAAAAGTTATAATATTAATAACCTGAAAACTAGTTGGGATAAACCCTCCTAAACAAACTAAACCAACAAATCATACTATATACCAAAGTGTTCATTATTCGGCGGGGTGTAGGAGCAAACCAATGCGGTAATTATTGCGTTACTTTGCTGTAAACCAATTATAAAATGGACACTTTATTAGCGGAAACTCCGCAGTTTGGCGGGTATGATTTTTCAACCAGCGACAACCAGCAAATGATAGGCCAGATGGCCAAAGACTTTGCCGAAAAACATATCAGGCCGCACGTGATGGAATGGGACGAAGCGCAGCATTTCCCTATCGACCTGTTTAAAAAGCTGGGAGAGCTGGGCATGATGGGTGTTGTTGTTCCCGAACAGTACGGCGGCTCTGGCTTTGGTTATTTTGAGTACGTTCGGGTGATCGTTGAGATCGCTAAGGTATGCGGCTCAATCGGGTTATCGGTAGCTGCGCATAACTCGCTTTGCACCGGGCATATCCTGGCGTTCGCGAACGAGGAGCAAAAACATCGCTGGCTGCCCAAACTGGCAACCGCCGAATGGCTGGGCGCCTGGGGCCTTACTGAAGCCAACACCGGCTCCGATGCGATGGGTATGAACACCACCGCCGTTTTGGATGGCGACGACTATATTGTAAACGGTTCAAAAAACTGGATAACACACGGCAAGTCCGGAGATGTTGCCGTAGTGATGGTGCGCACCGGCGAAAAGGGCGACTCGAAAGGTATTTCGGCGCTGGTTATTGAAAAAGGCACGCCGGGTTTTACAAGTGGAAAAAAGGAAAACAAGCTTGGCATGCGCGCATCGGAAACGACCGAGCTGATATTTGATAACTGCCGCGTTCCCAAAGCAAATCTTTTGGGCAATGAAGGCGATGGCTTTAAGCAGGCGATGAAAGTGCTGGATGGCGGCCGTATTTCAATCGCGGCGCTGTCCTTAGGTATAGCCAAAGGCGCTTTTGAAGCAGCCGTTGCCTATTCGAAAGAACGCAAACAATTCGGGCAGCCAATAAGCAATTTCCAGGGCATAGCCTTTAAACTGGCTGATATGGCAACCGAAATTGAAGCGGCCGAACTGCTGATCATGCAGGCTGCCGATTTAAAGAACAGGCACCTGCCTGTAACCAAGCAATCGGCCATGGCTAAATATTTTGCATCCGAAGTAGCGGTGCGAACCGCAACCGAAGCTGTTCAGATATTCGGCGGGTACGGCTACACCAAAGATTTTCCGGTTGAAAAATATTATCGTGACGCCAAATTGTGTACCATCGGCGAAGGTACATCCGAGATACAAAAGATCGTGATAAGCAGGGAGGTTTTGAGGTAAACACTGTAGAGACGCAATGCATTGCGTCTCTACGACGATATTTTAAAATCACTATTTGATAATCAAAACATTATCTCTACCTTTGCCTTCCCTGAAAGGAGGTATTTGGGAATTATGATCATTATTAACGTAAAAGACGGCGAATCATTAGATAAAGCATTAAAACGCTTCAAAAAGAAATTTGAAAAAACAGGGGTTTTAAGAGAGCTGCGCAGTCGCCAGGCCTTCGAAAAAAAATCTGTTACCCGCCGTCACGTGGTTAAACACGCCATCTACAAGCAAAATATGAACTTAGAAGGTACTGTTTAATTCTTCAAAAGAATTTTCAGTTTTTCTGATCACTATACAAAAACTATTTGTACATTCATCGTTCGGATGTACAAGTAGTTTTTATGTTTTTAGAGCGTTTTATCCGGTATATTCAATTCGAAAAAAGGTACTCCCCGCATACCGTTTCTGCTTATAGATCCGATCTCGACCAGTTTATAGGTTACCTTAACAATCCCGATCATAAAATTCCTGCGCCCGAGCCTGAAATAACACACCCCGCGCAAATAAGCCATTACCATATCCGCAACTGGATGGTTGAGCTGATGAACCACGATGTCATCGCCCGCTCCGTCAGCCGCAAGATAGCTACGCTGCGCAAATACTTTAAGTTCCTGGTGCAGGAGGGTGTGATCACGGTTAACCCGGCCGCTAAAATAAACGCACCAAAGATTCCAAAAAACTTGCCCGTAGTGGTGGAGGATGCTAAGCTTACGCAGATGCTGGATGACGGCGAAGTGTTCGGCAAGGATTTTAAAGGCCTTCGGGATAAGCTGATCATCGAGATGCTGTTCGGTACCGGCATGCGGCTTTCGGAGCTGCTGGGTGTTAAAGAAAGTGATATTAACACCTATGAAGGCACCGTAAAGGTGTTGGGCAAGCGTAATAAGGAGCGCATCATCCCGGTAAACAACGAATTAAAGGTGTTACTAATTGATTATCTGAACGTTAAGAAAAGTCAAAATTTCGACAACAATTCAACCGCGCTGATCGTTACTGATAAAGGGTCCGATGCTTACGCAAAGCTTATTTATTTAACAGTGCACAAATACCTTTCTTATATATCAACCCAGGATAAAAAGAGCCCGCACGTGCTGCGCCACACCTTTGCAACAACCTTATTAAATCGCGGCGCCGATCTGAACGCCATCAAGGAGCTTCTCGGCCATGCTAACCTTAGCGCTACCCAAATCTATACGCACAATTCTGTTGAACGATTAAAGTCTATTTACAAACAAGCCCATCCAAAGGCATAACAAGGAGGAATCATGAAAATCACAGTGCAATCTATTCGTTTTAATGCAGACAAAAAATTGTTGGATTTTATCCAGAAGAAGGCTGATAAGCTTGATACTTTTTATGATCATATTATCAGCGGTGAAGTATATTTAAAACTCGAAAATGTAGAGGATGAGGCCAATAAGATAACGGAGATTAAACTGATGTTGCCGGGCAACCAGATATTTGCAAAAGAACAATGTAAAACGTTCGAAGAAGCTACCGATCTGGTGGTTGAGAGCCTGCGCAAGCAAATTGAAAAACATAAGCAAAAGAAAAATATAGTAGCCGAAGCTGCGAAAAAAGCGGTGATAATGGCGGCAGAAGACGGTTTTTAATTAAAAAAGCAATAAAATTTTGCAGGGATCGGTGGGTAAACAGCCCGCCGATTTTTTTTGAAAAATAAATTTAAAGAATATTGTATTTTTGTAATAATGACTACTCTTACAGTAAATATTAATAATAAGAAAACCGAAAAAGCCATTAAAGCGGTATTGGATGCCTTTGGTTTGGATTACAATATAATGCAGGATGCTGATACGGCGAAACGGCCATTAAATAAATCGGAGCAAGTGATTTATGATCGCCTGAAAAGATCAGCGGAAGAGATCAGGCTGTACAAGGAAGGCAAGATTAAGCTCCAGGACGCAAGTGAATTCTTAAATGAGCTATAAGGTTATTATAGCTTCTGAATTTGCTAAGGAAGCAAAAAGGATTGCAAAAAAACATATAGGAATTAAAACTGATATTGCTAAGCTAATTGAAGATTTAGCTATCAATCCAACTATGGGCATCCAACTTGGCCATGATTTTTATAAAATAAGAATGCCCATCTCAGGGACAAATAAAGGAAAGTCGGGTGGGGCAAGAGTTATCACTTATGTTATTTTAGATCAAAAAACAGTTCTGCTAATCGAAATTTATCTTAAAAGTGAACATAGTTCAGCCGATATAAGCATTCTTGTGCAGCGGTTAAAAGATCAGGGACTGATATAATTAAATACTTTTCCACATACAATCTCGCGAAAAATCCCCCAAAATTATCTTCCAAATTCTGCTTGTATTTTTTTGAAAAATAAATTTTGTTCAGCATTAAAATTGTGTAAATTTGCAATCCCTTTCGGAAAGGCATATAACACGTATTCCTTTTGTAAAACGGGTGGTTCTTTAAAATAAAAAATATAGCCTTATTAATTAACCGGTACAATTCAGATGATCAGTAATGATCAGGGTAGGTAAGAAAGGTATAATATAAGCCTCCTTAGCTCAGCTGGTAGAGCGACTGACTTGTAATCAGTAGGTCATTGGTTCGATCCCGATAGGAGGCTCTGTTATTTCGAATATCGAATTTCCAATTTCGAATTTTTAAATCCGAAATCGTAAATCGTAAATCCGAAATTGACAATGGGGGGATACCAGAGCGGTCAAATGGGACGGACTGTAAATCCGTTGCTTCGGCTACGAAGGTTCGAATCCTTCTCCCCCCACGAGGATTAATTAGTGAAGGTTTGAATTAGTGATTTAGTGAATTAAAAATTCAATCACTAATTCACTCAATCGCTAATTCACTAATTAGTAAGCGGAAGTAGCTCAGTTGGTAGAGCGATAGCCTTCCAAGCTATAGGTCGCGAGTTCGAACCTCGTCTTCCGCTCAGTTACAGTGGGCAGTAGCCAGTTTACAGTCGGCAGTTATAACTGATAGCTGCAAACTAAAAACTGCAAACTGAAAATCAGCCGACGTAGCTCAGGGGTAGAGCACTTCCTTGGTAAGGAAGAGGTCATGGGTTCAAATCCCATTGTTGGCTCAATGTTTAACACACAGAATAACAATTTTTAAGTATAAATTAACCTACAAATAATTAAATATACATCATGGCAAAAGAAAAGTTTGACCGCAGTAAACCGCACTTAAACATCGGTACGATCGGTCACGTTGACCACGGTAAAACAACCCTTACCGCAGCTATTACAAAAGTATTGGCTGATAAAGGTTTCTCAGAAGCACGTTCTTTCGATTCGATCGACTCGGCTCCTGAAGAAAAAGAGCGTGGTATTACTATTAATACAGCGCACGTTGAGTATTCAACTGCAACCCGTCACTATGCGCACGTTGACTGTCCGGGTCACGCTGACTATGTGAAGAACATGGTTACCGGTGCTGCTCAGATGGACGGTGCAATTATAGTTGTTGCCGCTACTGACGGTCCGATGCCTCAAACCCGCGAGCACATTCTTTTGGCTCGTCAGGTAGGTGTGCCTTCATTGGTTGTATTCATGAATAAAGTGGATATGGTTGATGATCCCGAATTGTTAGAATTAGTTGAAATGGAAATTCGTGAATTATTATCATTCTACGAATATCCTGGTGATGATATCCCTGTAATTCAAGGTTCGGCTCTTGGTGGCTTGAACGGCGATCCAAAATGGGTTGAAAAAATTATGGAATTGATGAATGCTGTTGATTCATACATTCCAATTCCACCACGTTTAACTGATCTTCCATTCCTGATGCCGGTTGAAGACGTATTCTCGATCACTGGTCGTGGTACTGTTGCAACTGGTCGTATCGAGCGTGGTGTGATCAACTCTGGCGAGGCTGTTGACATCCTGGGTATGGGTGCCGAGAACTTAAAATCAACTGTTACAGGTGTGGAAATGTTCCGCAAGATCCTTGACAGGGGAGAAGCTGGTGACAACGTGGGTTTATTGTTGCGTGGTATTGAAAAAACCGATATCCGTCGTGGTATGGTTATTTGCAAACCAGGTTCAGTAACCCCGCACACCGATTTCAAAGCCGAAGTTTACGTATTATCAAAAGCAGAAGGTGGCCGTCACACGCCGTTCTTCAACAAATACCGTCCGCAATTCTATTTCCGTACAACCGACGTAACCGGTGAAATTACACTGGCCGAAGGTGTAGAAATGGTTATGCCTGGTGATAACGTTACCATCACAGTAAAATTGATCAACGCTATCGCAATGGAAAAAGGCTTACGTTTCGCTATCCGTGAAGGTGGCAGAACAGTAGGTGCTGGTCAGGTAACTGAAATTTTGAAATAATAAGTTTCAAAAAGGTTAATTGGAAACATAAGTCTGCTGGTTAAAAAGCGGGCTTATGTTTTCTTAGTTATAATAAACGGGAATAGTTCAATGGTAGAATAGAGGTCTCCAAAACCTTTGATCAGGGTTCGAATCCTTGTTCCCGTGCGTACAGTAAAACAACAAAAATGGCTAACGTATCTGAGTATATAAAAGAGTCGTATATAGAGTTAACCCAGAAAGTAACCTGGCCAACCTGGAGTGAATTGATAAACAGTGCTATTTTGGTATTGGTTGCCTCGTTAATAATTGCATTGATAATATTGCTGATGGATCAGACGATAGGTTATGTGCTTAAACAATTTTATAGTTCACTAACCTAATTATATAAAGATGAGTGATCAGTTAAAATGGTATGTAGTAAGGGCCATTAGCGGGAAGGAAAAGAAAGTGAAACAATATATAGATGCCGAGATCAACCGTTTAGGTATTTCGCATTTAGTTCCGCAGGTTTTGATCCCGACCGAAAAGTACTACCAGATGCGCGACGGAAAGAAAATTGCAAAAGAGCGCAATTTCTTCCCGGGATATGTATTGATGGAAGCAGCGCTTGATGCCGAAATTGAGCATATTATAAAAAATATAAACAGCGTGATCGGGTTTTTAGGCGATAAGGCCGGAAACGCTATCCCGCTGCGCCAGGCCGAAGTTAATCGTATTTTAGGTAAGGTTGACGAAATGAGCGCCCAGGGCGAAACAATGAATGTGCCTTATTATATAGGCGAGAACGTAAAAGTGATGGACGGGCCATTCAACGGGTTTAGCGGGGTGATTGAAGAGGTTAACGAAGAAAAGAAAAAATTAAAAGTAATGGTAAAGATATTCGGAAGGCGCACGCCGCTCGAATTGAATTACATGCAGGTAGAGAAGGAATAATTATTGAAGGATTGAATTAGTGAATTACTGAATTAGTGATTGACCGATCCAAAATATAAAAATGCATAAATGTGTTATTTATTGAATTAGCAAGAAATCACTAATTCACTAATTCAATAAATCACTAATTAAAAGGTCTTAAATGTTACTTAGCTTCCACTTATTAACATTGAGTTATAATTTAAACAAATAAAAATGGCAAAAGAAGTCGGTGCGATGGTAAAGCTGCAGGTAAAGGGTGGCGCTGCAAATCCATCACCTCCAATCGGCCCAGCATTGGGTGCAAAAGGGGTGAATATTATGGAGTTTTGCAAGCAATTCAATGCACGCACCCAGGATAAACCTGGCAAAGTGTTACCGGTAGTAATTACTGTTTATGTCGATAAATCTTTCGATTTTATCATCAAAACCCCTCCTGTTGCTATCCAGTTATTGGAAGTATCAGGTTTAAAAGGTGGTTCGGCCGAGCCTAACCGTAAAAAAGTTGCCAGTGTAAACTGGAACCAGGTTGAGACGATAGCCAAGGATAAAATGACTGATTTGAACGCATTTACAGTAGAATCAGCCATGAAAATGGTGGCAGGTACTGCCCGCAGTATGGGGATAACCGTATCAGGTACGGCACCCTGGAACTAACAATCAATTTCGGATTTCGGATTTTCAATTTCGAATTTAAATTGAGAAACCGGGAGCCGATTATTAACGTTTCGAATCAGGAAAAGACGAGGACAATAAATCCGAAATCGAAAATCCGAAATCCGAAATAAAAAATTAAATCAGTTTAAGACAGTGGCTAGATTAACAAAAAATCAAAAAGTGGCACTCTCCAAAATTGAGGTAAACAAATCGTATTCTTTACAGGATGCGTCAACTTTGGTAAAAGATATTACTACTACCAAGTTTGATTCATCAGTTGATATTGATGTTCGTTTAGGTGTCGATCCGCGTAAAGCCAATCAAATGGTGCGTGGTATTGCAACCTTACCTCATGGAACCGGTAAAACTGTACGTGTTTTGGTGCTTTGCACTCCTGATAAGGAACAAGAAGCAAAAGACGCAGGTGCAGATTTTGTTGGTTTGGATGATTATATTGCCAAAATTGAAGGTGGATGGACTGACGTTGATATCATCATCACAATGCCTAGTGTTATGGCTAAAGTAGGTCGTTTGGGTCGTATTCTCGGTCCGCGTAACCTTATGCCTAACCCTAAATCAGGTACAGTAACGCCCGAAGTGGGAAAAGCGGTAGCTGATGTAAAAGGTGGTAAGATCGACTTCAAGGTTGATAAAACCGGCATTATCCATGCTTCAATCGGAAAAGTATCTTTCCCTGCTGATAAAATTTATGAAAATGCTTTGGAAGTATTGCAAACCATTTCAAAATTAAAACCTTCAGCAGCAAAAGGAACATATTTCAAGAGTATTCATCTCTCGTCAACCATGTCGCCTGGAATTGAAATTGAAACTAAAACAGTAGCGGGGATCTAATCATGAATAAAGAAGAAAAACACGAGCTGGTTCTTGCCCTTACTGAACAAATGAAGGAGTATGGTAATTTTTATATTACTGATACTTCGGATTTAACGGTTGAAAAAGTCAATACCATCCGTCGTAAATGTTTCGAAAGCGACATTACGATGCAGGTAGCTAAAAACAGCTTGATCAAAAAAGCGATGGAAGCTGCCGGCGGCGATTATTCGCCCATGTATGATGTGCTTAAAGGTTCATCATCAATCCTTTTCTCAAAATCAAGCACTGCCCCGGCAAAGCTGATCAAACAGTTAAGGAAGCAAGGCGAAAAACCGATTTTGAAAGCTGCTTATATTGATGCAGCCATATTTATCGGCGACAATCAGTTGGACACCCTGATCAATTTAAAATCAAAGGAACAACTGATCGGAGAGATCATCGGATTATTGCAATCACCAGCGAAGAACGTTATTTCTGCATTGAAATCAGGCGGAAATACATTGGCAGGAGTTGTAAAAACACTACAGGAAAGAGGTTAACGAACACCTTAAAGTTCGATATTAAAAAACACAAAGCATTAAAAGTAAATTAAAAATAAAATGGCGGATTTAAAAGCGTTTGCTGAACAGTTGGTAAACTTAACAGTAAAAGAAGTAAACGAATTAGCTCACATATTAAAAGATGAGTATGGTATTGAGCCTGCTGCTGCAGCTGTGTCTGTTGCTGCTGCTGCTCCAAGCGGAGGCGATGATGCCCCTGCGGCTGCTGCTGCACAAACAGCATTTGACGTTATCCTGAAAGAAGCAGGCGGCGCTAAATTAGCAGTTGTTAAATTAGTAAAAGACTTAACCGGCCTTGGTTTGAAAGAAGCTAAAGACTTAGTTGATGGCGCACCTAAAGAAGTAAAAACTGGTGTTTCCAAAGAAGAAGCTGAAGCTATGAAAAAACAACTGGAAGAAGCCGGAGCGGTAGTTGAGGTTAAGTAATTTAACCCATACCAAAAAAGCATCAGACTCCGGCCATTTTGGTCGGGGTCTATTGCTGTTTATAATGATGAGATATTAGAATAGAGATCGGTGATTAGAGATTAGAGATTTGCTGCCCGTTGTTTGATCAGGCTAAATTTTTTAACCCTTCTAATCTCTAACCTCCAACCTCTAATCTCTGACCCACACAACATCTACATCAGTTTATTAATAAACTAAATTAAAATCCCTTGGCAAACAAAATTAATCAAAGAGTAAATTTTGCAACCAGCAGGAAGGTTTTGGACTACCCCGACTTTCTTGATGTTCAGCTGCAATCTTTCCAGGAATTTTTTCAATTGGAAACTACTTCGGACAACCGTTATAAAGAAGGGCTGTTTAAAGTGTTTGCCGAAAACTTTCCTATCTCCGATTCAAGAAACATCTTCGTTTTAGAGTTTCTTGATTACTTTATTGATCCGCCACGTTACGATATACAGGAATGTATTGAGCGCGGATTAACTTACAGTGTGCCTTTAAAAGCCAAGCTTCGCTTATCATGTAATGATGAGGAACACGAAGATTTCGAAACAATTGTACAGGATGTGTACCTGGGAACTATTCCCTACATGACACCGAAAGGTACTTTTGTTATCAATGGCGCCGAGCGTGTAATTGTTTCGCAGTTGCACCGTTCACCAGGTGTGTTCTTCGGCCAAAGCCGCCACACAAACGGTACAAAATTGTATTCGGCCCGTGTAATTCCGTTTAAGGGATCATGGATCGAGTTTGCTACTGACGTTAACAACGTGATGTATGCCTACATCGACCGTAAAAAGAAATTCCCGGTAACTACCCTGCTTCGCGCGATAGGTTATGATTCTGATAAAGATATATTGGAATTATTTGAACTTGCCGACGAGGTTAAAGTAAGCAAATCAGGCTTAAAGAAATTTATCGGCCGTAAGCTTGCCGCAAGGGTGTTAAAGAAATGGGTTGAAGACTTTGTTGATGAAGATACCGGCGAAGTTGTTTCTATTGACCGTAATGAAATCATCCTGGAGCGTGAAACTGTGCTTGAAGACGATCATATCGATATGATCATCGATGCCGGTGTTAAGACTATCATCCTGAACAAGGAAGATGCTGCCACCAGCGGTGACTATACCATTATATATAACACTTTACAAAAAGATACTTCAAATTCAGAAAAAGAGGCGGTTGAGCATATCTACCGTCAATTACGTAACGCTGAACCGCCTGATGAAGAAACAGCGCGCGGTATCATCGACCGTTTATTCTTTTCTGATAAAAGATATGACCTGGGCGATGTGGGCCGTTACCGCATCAACCGCAAGTTAAAACTGACAACCTCTGATGAGACGAAGGTTTTAACCAAGCAGGATATTATCGCGATCGTGAAATATCTGATCAAGCTTATCAACTCAAAAGCCGAGGTGGATGATATTGACCACTTATCAAACCGTCGTGTGCGTACCGTAGGCGAGCAGTTATATGCTCAGTTTGGTGTTGGTTTAGCCCGTATGGCGCGTACCATCCGCGAGCGGATGAATATTCGCGATAACGAGGTGTTCACGCCAACCGACCTGATCAACGCACGTACATTATCTTCGGTGATCAATTCGTTCTTCGGAACAAACCAGCTATCGCAGTTTATGGACCAAACCAACCCACTGGCAGAGATCACGCACAAGCGTCGTCTGTCAGCCTTAGGGCCCGGTGGTCTTTCACGTGAGCGTGCCGGTTTCGAGGTTCGTGACGTACACTACACCCACTATGGCCGTTTGTGTACCATTGAAACACCCGAAGGCCCGAACATTGGCTTGATCTCGTCACTTTGCGTACACGCCAAGATCAACAATTTAGGCTTTATCGAAACACCATACAAACGTGTGGTTGACGGTAAGGTACAGGTTCAGGAAGATGTGATTTACCTGTCTGCAGAAGATGAAGACGGTAAAACCATAGGCCAGGCTAACGCGCATTATGATGATAAGGGTGTTTTTGCCCTTCCAAAGGTAAAAGCACGTTTTGAAGGTGACTTCCCGATCATTGAGCCGGAAAGATTAGACTTAATGGATATTGCGCCAAACCAGATCACTTCGATCGCGGCTTCATTAATTCCGTTCCTGGAACATGATGATGCTAACCGTGCATTGATGGGATCGAACATGCAGCGCCAGGCAGTGCCTTTATTGCGCCCTGAAGCGCCGATTGTAGGTACCGGTTTGGAAGGCCGTGTGGCAAAAGATTCACGTACCCTTATCAACGCCGAAGGCGATGGTGTGGTTGAATACGTGGATGCCAACGAAATTCGTATCCGTTATGACCGTAACGAACTGGACCGCCTGATATCATTTGATGGCGATACAAGGAGCTACCGTTTAACAAAATTCAAGAAAACCAACCAGAGCACAACTATTAACCTGAAGCCGATCGTTAAAAAAGGGCAGCGCGTTGAAAAAGGACAAGTGCTTTGCGAAGGATATGCTACACAGGATGGCGAGCTTGCATTGGGCCGTAACCTTAAAGTGGCGTTCATGCCATGGCAGGGTTATAACTTTGAGGATGCGATCGTAATTTCTGAGCGTGTGGTATCGCAGGATATATTTACTTCCCTTCACGTTGAAGAATTTGAACTGGAAGTGCGTGATACAAAACGCGGCGAGGAAGAACTGACACCGGATATTCCGAACGTATCGGAAGAAGCCACTAAAGATCTTGACGAAGACGGAATTATCCGTGTAGGCGCCGAGGTTAAGGAAGGCGACATCCTGATCGGTAAGATCACGCCAAAAGGCGAGTCGGACCCATCACCGGAAGAGAAACTGTTACGTGCCATATTTGGTGATAAAGCAGGTGATGTGAAGGATGCATCATTAAAAACTCCGCCGTCTATCGCGGGTGTGGTTATTGATACCAAATTGTTCTCACGTGCCAAAAAAACAACTAAAGCCGAAGAAAAGGCGCAGTTGGAAAAACTGGATACCAAGCACGATAAAGCTGTTAAAGAACTTAAAAATACTTTGATCGAAAAGTTATTTGAGATCGTTAACGGTAAAACATCACAGGGTGTTTATAACGTTTACAAAGAACTGCAAGTTCCGAAAGGCGTAAAATTCACACAGAAGATACTGGTTGAGCTTAATTTCGAAAACATTAATCCAACCAAGTGGACAACTGACGATGATAAAAACGACCAGATAAAGATCCTTCTTCATAACTATAACATCAAGGTTAACGAAGAACTGGGTGCTTACCGTCGCGATAAATTCGCTATCAGTGTGGGTGACGAACTGCCTTCAGGCATCGTGCAAATGGCTAAAGTTTACATCGCTAAAAAGCGTAAGCTTAAAGTGGGTGATAAAATGGCCGGCCGTCACGGTAACAAAGGTATCGTTGCACGTATTGTACGTGACGAGGATATGCCATTCCTTGAAGACGGAACACCGGTTGATATTGTGTTGAACCCGCTGGGCGTACCTTCGCGTATGAACCTTGGCCAGATATATGAAACTGTATTGGGATGGGCCGGTAAAGAACTGGGCATTAAATTCGCAACGCCAATTTTTGATGGTGCAAGCCATGATGAGGTGGAAGAGTGGGTTAAAAAGGCCAACTTACCTGAATCGGGCCGTACCTATTTATACAATGGCTTAACAGGCGACCGTTTCGACCAGCAAACAACAGTAGGTATCATATACATGCTGAAACTTGGACACATGGTTGATGATAAGATGCACGCACGTTCTATCGGGCCATACTCATTAATTACACAACAGCCATTGGGTGGTAAAGCACAATTTGGTGGTCAGCGTTTTGGTGAGATGGAGGTTTGGGCGCTCGAAGCATTCGGTGCCGCAAACATCCTGCAGGAAATACTAACCGTTAAATCCGATGATGTTATTGGCCGTGCCAAAACATACGAGGCTATTGTTAAAGGCGAAAACCTGCCAACACCTTCAGTTCCCGAATCATTCAACGTATTGGTTCATGAATTAAGAGGTTTAGGTTTGGATATTACGTTAGAATAAGGGGTTGTTGTAATGTTGAAAGGTTGGAATGTTGTAAAGTTAGCGCTTCAACATTTCAACATTACAACTTTACAACCTTTCAACAACTAAAAAACAAAGGAGACTATGTCTTACAAAAAGGATAATAAAATCAAAAGTAATTTCACCACCATTACGATCAGTTTAGCTTCGCCCGAATCTATCCTGGAGCGTTCAAGCGGTGAAGTTTTAAAACCGGAAACCATTAACTACAGGACCTACAAGCCCGAACGTGATGGTTTATTCTGCGAGCGAATTTTTGGTCCGGTTAAAGATTATGAGTGCCATTGCGGTAAATACAAACGTATCCGTTACAAGGGTATTGTTTGCGACCGTTGCGGTGTTGAAGTAACTGAGAAAAAGGTACGTCGCGAGCGCATGGGCCACATCAATTTGGTGGTTCCGGTTGCGCATATCTGGTATTTCCGCTCGTTGCCGAATAAAATTGGCTACCTGCTGGGCTTGCCGACAAAAAGGCTCGACCTGATAATTTATTACGAAAGATATGTAGTTATTCAGCCGGGTATTAAAGAAGCTGACGGGATCAATAAAATGGATTTCCTGACAGAAGAAGAATACCTTGATGTATTGGATACCCTGCCAAAGGAAAACCAGTACCTGGATGATAAGGATCCGCAAAAGTTTGTGGCAAAGATGGGTGCCGAAGCGTTAGAAGAACTGCTTAAGCGCCTTGACCTGGATGAGTTATCATTCAGCTTACGTCACCAGGCTGCTAACGAAACTTCGCAGCAGCGTAAAAACGAAGCGTTAAAACGCCTCCAGGTTGTTGAAGCTTTCCGCGATGCAAAAACAAGGATCGAGAATAACCCTGAGTGGATGATCGTTAAGATCGTTCCGGTTATCCCGCCTGAATTGCGCCCGTTAGTGCCATTGGAAGGCGGCCGTTTTGCCACCTCCGATTTAAATGACCTTTACCGTCGTGTAATTATCCGTAACAACCGTTTAAAACGTTTGATCGAGATCAAAGCGCCTGAGGTTATTTTGCGTAACGAAAAACGTATGCTGCAGGAAGCTGTGGATTCGTTGTTCGATAACTCACGTAAAGTAAACGCGGTAAAAACTGAAGGTAACCGTGCTTTGAAATCACTTTCGGATATTTTGAAAGGTAAACAAGGCCGTTTCCGTCAAAACTTATTAGGTAAACGTGTCGATTACTCGGCCCGTTCGGTAATTGTTGTAGGTCCTAACCTTAAATTACACGAATGCGGTTTACCAAAAGATATGGCTGCCGAATTGTTTAAACCGTTTATCATCCGCAAAATGATTGAGCGTGGTGTGGTTAAAACAGTAAAATCAGCTAAAAAGATCGTTGACCGCAAGGACCCATTGGTATGGGATATATTGGAAAACGTATTAAAAGGCCACCCGGTATTATTAAACCGTGCGCCAACGCTGCACCGTTTAGGTATCCAGGCATTCCAGCCAAAATTGGTTGAAGGTAAGGCTATCCAGTTGCACCCGTTAACCTGTACCGCCTTCAACGCGGATTTTGACGGTGACCAGATGGCCGTTCACGTACCCCTTGGTAACGCGGCAATTTTGGAAGCCCAGGTTTTAATGCTTGCCTCACACAACATCCTGAACCCTGCTAACGGAACACCTATTACCGTTCCTTCTCAGGACATGGTGCTTGGTTTGTACTACATAACCAAAGGCCGTAAAACAGATGAGAGCCGTGTTGTAAAAGGGCAGGGTTTAACTTTCTATTCTTCGGAGGAAGTGATTATCGCTTACAACGAAAAGAAAATTGACCTGCATGCCTTTATAAAAGTTAAAGCCTTTGTTAAAGAACGGGATGGCAGCATCGTATCAAAAATTATTGATACTACCGTTGGCCGTGTTTTATTTAACCAGCATGTACCTATCGAAGTAGGTTATATCAACGAATTGCTTACCAAAAAGTCACTGCGTGATATTATTGGCGAAGTAGTTAAAATTACCGGTATGGCACGCGCTGCCCAGTTCCTTGATGATATTAAGGAGTTAGGTTTCCGTATGGCATTCCAGGGTGGTTTGTCCTTCAACCTGAAGGATATCAACATCCCTGCTGAAAAGGTAACGTTGATCCAGACAGCTTCTAAACAAGTTGATGATGTAATGAATAACTATAACATGGGATTCATTACCAACAACGAACGTTATAACCAGATCATCGATATCTGGACCCGTATCAACAACCGCTTAACCGCGAATGTGATGGACATCCTGAGCAATGATAACCAGGGCTTTAACTCGGTGTATATGATGCTTGACTCCGGAGCGCGTGGTTCCAAAGAGCAGATCCGTCAGCTTGCAGGTATGCGTGGTTTGATGGCTAAGCCTCAAAAATCAGGCTCAGGTGGCGAGATCATCGAAAACCCGATCCTTTCAAACTTTAAAGAAGGTTTGTCGGTGTTGGAGTACTTTATATCTACCCACGGTGCACGTAAGGGTTTGGCCGATACCGCGTTAAAAACAGCGGATGCCGGTTACTTAACCCGTCGTTTACATGATGTGGCGCAGGATATGATTGTAGGTGAAGTTGATTGCGGTACTTTAAGAGGTATATTCACGACCGCACTGAAGGATAACGAGGACATCGTTGAGCCGTTATACGACCGTATTTTAGGCCGTACAACCCTGCATGACGTTCACGATCCTATTACAAATGAATTATTGGTTTCTGCGGGTCAGGACATCACCGAAGAGATCGGCAAAAAGATAGAAAATTCGCCTTTGGAAGGTATCGAAATACGTTCGGTATTAACCTGCGAAAGCAAAAGAGGTGTATGTGCATTATGCTACGGACGTAACCTTGCAAGCGGTAAACGCGTGCAGAAGGGTGAAGCAGTTGGTGTAATTGCAGCGCAGTCGATCGGTGAGCCGGGTACACAGTTAACGCTGCGTACATTCCACGTGGGTGGTACCGCTTCGAACATTGCTGCTGAATCGCAGATCAATGCGAGGTTTGAAGGTATCATTGAATTCGAAAACGTTCGTACTGTAGCTTACAAAACCGAAGAAGGTGTTGTTGATGTTGTATTGGGCCGTTCAGGTGAATTCCGCATAGTTGAGGAAGGAACCAACAAAGTGATCGTTACCAATAACATTCCATACGGCGCATACTTGTATGTAAAAGATGGCAGCAAGATCAGCAAAGGCGATCGTATCTGTTCATGGGATCCGTACAACGCGGTGATCATTTCTGAATTTGCGGGTGTGGCTAAATTTGAGGCTGTTTTGGAAGGTATTACTTTCCGTGAAGAATCAGATGAACAAACAGGCCACCGCGAAAAGGTAATTATCGATACAAGAGATAAAACTAAGAACCCGGTTATCCAGGTTGCTGATTCAAAAGGTAACGTGATAAAAGGCTATAATATTCCTGTTGGAGCCCACATCGCTGTTGACGAGGATGAGAAATTACAAACAGGCCAGGTTATCGCAAAAATTCCGCGTTCAACCGGAAAAACACGCGATATCACCGGTGGTTTACCGCGTGTAACTGAGTTATTCGAAGCACGTAACCCATCAAACCCTGCGGTAGTAACCGAGATCGACGGTGTGGTAACATTAGGTGGTGTAAAACGTGGTAACCGCGAGATCACCATCGAATCGAAAGATGGCCAGGTTAAAAAATACCTGGTTCCGTTATCGAAACATATCCTTGTGCAGGATAACGACTTTGTAAAAGCCGGCATGCCGCTTTCAGACGGTTCAATATCGCCTGCCGATATCCTTGCCATTAAAGGCCCGGCAGCAGTGCAGGAATACCTGGTAAATGGTATACAGGAAGTTTACCGTTTGCAGGGTGTGAAGATCAATGATAAGCACTTTGAAGTGATCGTACACCAGATGATGCAGAAGGTGGCTATTGAAGATGCCGGCGATACCCGTTTCCTTGAAAGGGAAGCTGTTGACAGCTGGGACTTCATGCTCGAGAATGACGAGATCTTTGATAAAAAGGTAGTTACAGACCCGGGCGATTCCACCACGCTGAAATCAGGACAAATTGTTTCAGTAAGGAAGCTGAGGGACGAGAACTCCATTTTAAAACGTAAAGATTTAAAATTGGTAGAGGTAAGGGATGCTATTGCAGCCACTTCGAGCCCGATGTTACAGGGTATTACCAGGGCGTCGTTAGGTACAAAATCGTTTATCTCGGCAGCATCGTTCCAGGAAACTACAAAAGTTCTGAACGAAGCGGCAATTGCAGGTAAAAAAGACCTGATGCTTGGACTGAAAGAGAACGTTATCGTTGGTCACCTTATTCCATCCGGAACCGGTTTACGCGAATATGAAAATATCCGTGTAGGTTCGCAGGAAGAATTCGACCGGCTGATGGCTTCAAAAGCAGAAGAAGTTGAAGTTTAACAAGCAATAAGCAAATAATTTATAAAGCCTTCCCGTAAATGGGAAGGCTTTTGTTATTTTTGAGGTATGGAAGAACAAAACGAAAATCAGCTGAATATTGAGCTTTCAGAAGAAATTGCCGAAGGTATTTATTCAAACCTGGCTATTATCACACATTCAAGCTCCGAGTTCGTGCTCGACTTCATCAGGGTGATGCCGGGCGTGCCAAAGGCCAAAGTTAAATCGAGGATCATATTGACGCCCGAACATGCAAAGCGTTTATTAACAGCATTGGAGGACAACCTGGAAAAATTTGAAACTGCCAACGGCCGTATTAAAATTCAGCAGGATCCTTCAGGCTTCCCGATGAACTTTGGCGGAACGATGGGGCAGGCCTGATGCTTTTGTTTGTTTTTTAAGTAAAGGTGACTGGTTTTTTGCAAGGTTGTAAACTTTTATTGCTTGAAATTGTATTTGAAAGTAGTTTTTAATTTACAACAACGCTATAAATTATCAGTCATTAATTAACAAGTATCAAAATGGATAAAAATTCCAAAATTTATGTTGCGGGCCATAGGGGCATGGTGGGTTCGGCTATTCATCGCAAGCTTGAAAGAGAAGGATTTAGGAACATCATAACCCGTACCTCGGCCGATTTGGATCTGCGCAATCAGGCGCAGGTGGCCCGCTTCTTTGAAAATGAAAAGCCTCAGTACGTATTTCTGGCCGCAGCGAAGGTAGGTGGTATTGTCGCAAATAACACCTTTAGGGGTGAATTTTTGTACGATAACTTAATGATAGAATGTAACATTATTCATAGTTCATATCTTACAGGAGTAAAGAAGCTTCTTTTTTTGGGTTCAAGCTGTATTTATCCTAAAATGGCACCCCAGCCATTAAAAGAAGAATATTTACTATCAGGCCCCCTTGAGCCGACGAATGAGCCATATGCCATTGCAAAGATTTCGGGAATTGAACTTTGTGATTCATACCGCTTCCAGTATGGATGCAATTATATATCGGCAATGCCAACCAACTTATATGGGTATAATGATAATTATCACTCTGAACATTCTCACGTTTTACCGGCATTAATCAGACGGTTTCATGAAGCTAAGGAGCAGGGTCTCTCGTCAGTTACTATTTGGGGTACAGGATCGCCAAGGCGAGAATTTTTATTTGCAGATGACCTTGCTGAAGCTTGCTATTATTTAATGGAAAATTATGATGAGCCTGGCCTGATCAACATAGGCACCGGTGAAGATATTACCATTAGGGATTTGACAGCGATAATAAAAAAAATAATAGGTTTTGATGGTCAAATAAGATACGATGTTTCTAAACCCGATGGAACTCCCCGCAAACTAATGGATGTAAGTAAACTTCACAGTAAAGGCTGGAAACACACTATTGAATTGGAAGAAGGAATAAAATTAGCTTACCAGGATTTTCTGGCGAGCATATAACCAATTATGCATAACCATGGCTTAACTTCACATTTAAAATTTGAATAACATCGTAGTTTTTGGTGCATCTGGTCAATTGGGCCATTGTTTTCAGCACCTTGCCGAAAAAGAAAAAATAGACGGTATATATTTTCCGTCCGAGATCGAAGCTGATATTTTGAATAACACTGCCTTAAAAAGACTTTTTGAAATGTATAAGCCTTCTTATATTATAAACTGCGCTGCTTATACAGCGGTTGACAAGGCTGAAGATGAACCATGTATCGCTCTAAAAGTCAACAAAACTGGTGTTGAAAATTTAAGTCGCCTTTGTGTTGAATACGGATCGGTGTTCATTCACATTTCTACCGATTTTGTTTTTAAAGGCGACGTTTCAACACCGCGAAATGAAGAAAGCGACGCAGCGCCGATAAACGTTTACGGCCAAACAAAGCTGGATGGCGAAAGAGTGATTGAAGCGGTGCTCCAAAAATATTTCATAGTGCGTACGGGTTGGCTATATTCGGAGTACGGAAATAATTTCGTAAAAACGATGCTGAATTTGGGTGCCGAAAGGGATGAGCTAAAGATTATCGCCGACCAGGCTGGAACACCAACTTACGCAATGGACCTTGCTGCTTGTATATTATTAATTATTCAAAGCAGGAGCACAGCATACGGCATTTATCATTATAGCAATGAGGGCATTGCCTCCTGGTATGATTTCGCAAAGGCTATTTTTGAAAGTGTGAAGGCAGGAGTTAAGGTAATACCGGTTAGAACCGACGAATACGTCACTAAAGCAAAACGCCCGGCCTATTCCGTAATGGACAAAAGCAAAATCAAGAAGACTTTTAATATAGAAATACCTTATTGGCGGGATAGTTTGATAACCTGTATCCGGAAGCTTAAAAATAATTAATTTAGCCGCATGAAAGGTATCATCTTAGCCGGCGGCTCGGGCACAAGGCTTTATCCTATTACCAGGGCTATAAGTAAGCAGCTGATGCCTATTTATGATAAGCCGATGATCTATTACCCACTCTCGGTTTTAATGCTCGCTGATATACGGGATATTTTAATTATTACCACCCCGGAAGACAATGAGAGCTTTAAACGCCTGCTTGGCGACGGCAACGAATTAGGCTGCCGTTTTGAATACGCTATACAGGAGAAGCCGAATGGCCTCGCGCAGGCATTTGTAATAGGCAAGAAGTTTGTTGGTGCAGATAAAGTGGCCCTGATATTAGGCGATAATATATTTTATGGTTCGGGGTTCAGCGAATTGATTCGCAGTTTTAATGATGTTGAAGGCGCTGCCATATTTGCTTATCCTGTCGCTGATCCTGAAAGATATGGCGTTGTTGAATTTGATAAAGATTTCAAGGCGCTATCAATAGAAGAAAAACCGGCTCAACCCAAATCTAATTTCGCTGTACCGGGATTGTATTTTTATGATAATAATGTGGTTAAAATTGCCAGGGACCTAAAGCCGTCACCGCGCGGGGAGTATGAGATTACAGATGTAAATAAATTTTACCTCGAACAAGGTGACTTGCACGTTGGTGTAATGGATAGAGGAACAGCCTGGCTGGATACCGGTACATTCGACTCATTAAGTGATGCCACGGAGTATGTCAGGGTGATTGAAAAACGGCAAGCTACTAAAATCGGCTGTATTGAAGAAGTTGCTTACCGCCGTGGATTTATCAACGATGATCAATTAAAAGTATTGGTTGCGAAGTACACAAAAAGCGGTTATGGCGCGTATTTACAGACGCTGCTTAACAGATAGATCAATCCAGGTTGAAATCTTCCGCCTGGTAATCGTTATCTACCCCTATCCATTTAATATCACTATCCCTTGAGAACCACGTCATCTGCCGCTTGGCAAACCGGCGGGTATTTTGTTTAATTAACCCGATAGCTTTATCCAGGTCTGTTTTTCCATCAAAATAATCAAATAATTCACTGTAACCTACGGTGTTCAGTGCATTTAAATGCCGATAGGGTAAAAGTGATCTTACTTCTTCAACCAAGCCCTGTTTTACCATATCATCCACACGCTGGTTAATTCGCTGATATAGTTTTTCCCTGGGTAACAATAGTCCAAATTTAACTATCCTGAACGAGCGTTTATTTGTGCCGGCCTTGCGGTATGACGAGATAGGATTACCCGTACTTTCAAATACTTCGAGCGCCCTGATAACCCGCTGCGGATTATCAATATCCACCGTTGCATAATATTCGGGATCTGCGCGTTTTAACTTTTCCTGCAAGTTCACAATACCTTTTTCTTTAAACTCCAGGTTCAATTTATCCCTTATGCCCGCATCTGCGGCGGGAACTTTATCAAAACCCTCGCAAACGGCCTTAATAAATAACCCCGAACCGCCAACCAGCAATACAACGTCGTGAACCCTGAAAAGCTCGTCGAGCAGGGTAAGGGCCTGTTTTTCGAAGTCGCCTACGGTAAAGGTTTCGGTTATGGAAAGTGAATTGATGAAATAATGCTTAACAGCGGCCAGTTCTTCTTCGGTTGGCTTGGCTGTACCTATCGACATCTCGCGATAAAACTGACGTGAGTCGGCGGAGAGAATTACCGTATTGTACTTTTTCGCTAATTCAATGGCTGCCGCGGTTTTTCCCGATGCAGTAGGCCCGGCAATTACAACAAGGGTTTTTAGTCGTAGTTCGTGGTTCATAGATCATAGTTCATACGGGAATTAATCAAATATAATGAAAGCGGTAATGCTGCTTCTATGAACTATGAACCATCAATTATGAACAAATTTAATAATCATCCCCATGCGACTTGGGCTCATCCTCGAAGCCTTCATCTTCGGGGAAATCGCTGCCAAATTCATCTTCCTCTTCGTCTGCAACCTTTTCTTCGTCTTCAACTGCTTCGCCGGCTTCGTTAACTTCCGTAAAATCTTCGGCGTCCTCTTCACCAAATGCCATTTCATTCAGGAAATCAAAATCGTCCCCTTCCGGCGGCGATATGGGGATATTAGGCACATTACCGAATTGTTTTGGCGCTTCGCCTACTGATTTTATAACTGCGGGATAAACAACGCCCGGCGTTTCGTCCAGGATTATCTTCATTAACTCGACGTGAAAATCAAATGGCCGGTCGAAATTAAAAGTATAGTAAAACTTTTGATGCGGATCGTCAATAAAGCTAAGCAGTTTAACCCTTTCCATAAGGGAAACGCCCCTGTCTATTCTTTTTTGATTTGGGAGGTAAGTAATTTCCTCGCCTTTTATCCATTGATCGTTGCTGATGTAAAAGGATGACGAGTATTCAGGATTATAACCGGTGGATTTATGAATTGCCCTGTGAAGATCTTCAAATGTTTGATTGGATTTCACATCAATTTCCCTCATCACATCATCATAGTCTTCAAAAGTAACCCTGAACCTGTATAGTGCCATGTTTTTTAGTAGATTTTTACAAAAATAGTAATGTTTCGGATTATTTCGGATTTCGAATTTTCAATTTCGAATTATCAATTTTTCGCGATTTTTTGTTTTCAATTGTGCTCAAGATGGCTTCGCCGTTTCGCCTGCCTGCCGCAGGCAGGGATTTTGAAAAGTCAAAATTTGTTATTTATTTTTTGCCACAACTTTTAAGCCAATTTCTGCGCCTTTAATAATTGTATAGTTAATAGCCGCCTCACGCGAGTTGGGTATCTCACCTTCCAGTATAGCTTCTTTGATCTGTGTTTTAATAATGCCAACTTCCCGGCTTTCTTTTATACCGAAAAGCTCCATAATGTCGATCCCTGTTACCGGGGGCTGCCAGTTGCGAATATTGTCACGCTCCTCAACATCCTTCAGTTTTTGCTGTACCAATTCGAAGTTTTGTCGGTACTTTTTTACCTTGTATTCATTTTTGGTTGTTATATCGGCATTGCACAACAGCATTAAGCTTTCAATATCGTCGCCCGCTTCGAATAAAAGCCGTCGCACTGCCGAGTCGGTCACGGTGGATTGTGCCAAAACAATCGGCCGCAAATGCAGCTGTACCATTTTCTGCACAAACTTCATCTTTTCATTAAGCGGCAGCTTCAGCTGTGCAAATATTTTAGGGACCATGCGGGCTCCCTTGTCCTCGTGGCCATGGAAGGTCCAGCCGTGGCCGGGTTCAAAGCGTTTGGTAGCCGGTTTGGCAATGTCATGTAATATCGCGGCCCACCGCAGCCAAAGGTCGTCCGTTGTTTTACTGATATTATCAAGCACCTGTAAAGTGTGATAGAAATTGTCCTTATGCCCCTTGCCTTCAATAATTTCTACGCCATACAACGCCGTCATCTGCGGAAATATACGGTGCAGCAAGCCTGTGTCAAATAAATAGTTGAAACCTACAGATGGCTTTGCTGATAATATGATCTTATTCAGTTCGTCGGTTATCCGCTCCTGCGAGATGATGCTAAGCCTGTCGACATTGTTTTTTATAGCCTCTATAGCTGTCTCGTCTATCTTAAAATTAAGCTGAGATGCAAAGCGAATAGCGCGGAGCATGCGTAACGGGTCGTCAGAAAACGTTTCGATAGCATTAAGCGGCGTTTTGATCAGCTGCTGTTTCAGATCATCAACCCCGCCAAACGGGTCTAACAGCTCGCCAAAAGAATCAGGATGCAGGGAAATAGCTAATGCATTGATCGTAAAATCCCGGCGGTTTTGGTCTTCTTCAAGGGTGCTGTTCTCAACAATAGGTTTTCGTGAATCCAGGCGGTACGATTCTTTACGGGCGCCTACAAATTCGATTTCCAGGTCGTTGTATTTAAGCGAGGCCGTACCAAAATTTTTAAACACGGCTACCTTTACCTTCAGTTTTTTTGCCACACTTTCAGCAAATGCTATCCCGTTGCCGATAACAACAATATCGATATCCTTTGACGGGCGGCTAAGCAAAATATCGCGCACAAAGCCGCCGATCACATAAGCCTGCAGGCCATGTTCGGCAGCCGCTTTTGATATCGTTGAAAATACCGGGTGACTTAGGTGTTGCTGCATTTGATCTTTATTTCCTGATAAATGCAAAAGTACCATTCGGCTCCAGTTTCATTATAGTTGAAGGTGTTTTTATTTCCATATCATGCTGGTCAATATCCACCACGTAATCAACCCCGTGTATTATTTCGGCTTCTACCTGCGAAAAATATTGAGGCGAGGGCTTACCGCTGATATTAGCTGAAGTTGATACGATAGGTTTACGAAACCGCTGTATCAACTGCTGGCAAAATAGATGTTTTGAAATACGGATGCCGATACTTCCATCGCTGCTTATAATTGCGGGTGATATATTTTTAGCGCCGGGCATAACCAGGGTAAGCGGGTTTTCGGCATATTCAATAAGGTCATAGGCCAGCGGATTCACGTCGCTGATATAGCTTTCCAGCTTATTTTCGGTATCAAGCAAAATGATCATGCTTTTGGCCTCATCCCGCTGCTTTAGGGCGTATATCCTTTTAATGGCTTCGGTATTGGTCGCGTCGCAGCCAATTCCCCATATGGTGTCGGTTGGGTAAAGGATTATACCGCCATCCTGTAGGACTTTTAAAGCTTTGGCAACTTCATCTTTTAACATGGGCAAATATACTACCAATGGTTAAGGTTTAAAAGTTGCCTGATGATTAGGTACAATCAAAGTTAAATTTAACGAACATTGACGTTTAACTCCTATTTTTGTTATTTTAGAGGCCAATAAATTAAGCTCCAATTGAAACTCATTCTTCGTTGGTAATTAGCCATTTTTTTTAATGAATATTAAACTTTTATTACTGCAGGCCCCAGATAACGGTCTGATATGTACCGCTAAATATGAATAAAAAAATATCCCTATGGATCCTGCTTTTGCTTTTATGGTGTTCTTTTATTATAACTTTACTATTTGGCTGGGCAGTTTGGCACATTAAAACAATCGGGCCGGTAATTAACGAAAGGATATCTTCAGTGATTGTTTCTACCGCTACCCTACCGTCGCTGGTCAATGAAACTTTTCACGATCTTAATGGGTCAAAACTTTTGGCACCTAACCTTTATCCATCTGTCCATGGATTTAAAGCTGAACGAAATTATGTCGATAGTAATTACATCTTATTACCAGTTTATGATAAGAGCGTAGATCAATCTGTCATAAAATTAGTCAGACTTTCTGATCAAAAAACAATTCATCAATGGAAACCTGATTTTGACGCAATAAAAAAAGCTATAGGTGATAAAAAGGAATATTGGCAAGGTTCAAATAAAAATAGTTTACCGCTGATTCACCCATTACTTGCTCCTGATGGCTCTATAATTTTTCACAGTTTTATCGGCTTTCCATTGATAAAAATCAATAAGGATTCTAAATTAGTCTGGACTATCCCCGGGATTTTTGATCATGCTCTCGAATATGACGCGGACGGGTATATTTTTGTACAGAGCGCAATTGAGCATACCAGGTTCTTACCAAATTTTTTACCCAACTACCTTGATGATGCCATTGCAAAAATTTCACCAAGGGGCAAAGTGGTTTTTAAGAAATCGATTGCGGAAATATTAGTTGAAAATGGATACCGCGCGCTCTTATTGGGAACTGGGATTTATGAGAATGACGTGTTACATGTAAATGATATTCAACCAGCTTTAACGTCTTCCAAATACTGGAGGAAAGGCGATTTGTTGATTAGCATCAGGCATAAAAGTGCGGTTTTCTTATATCGTCCTGCGACGAATAAAATTATTTGGCTAAAAGTTGGTCCCTGGGTCAATCAGCATGATGTTGATTTTGTCGATTCCACACATATAAGCGTTTTTGGAAACAATACAATACGCAACGTTAGCAACCAGCCCTTAGATGGGCATAACGAAATTTATGTTTATGATTTTAAAACTGATAGCACCCTCACGCCTTATACAGAATGTTTAAAGAAGGCCAGAGTGTCAACTCCATCCGAAGGACGATCAGATATATTACCGGGTGGCGACTTATTTATTGAAGAAACAAATAATAATCGCTTGTTACGAATTAATACTAAAGACATAATATGGCAGTATGTTGTTCCCGTTGATAAAAACCATGTATCGGCCCTTACCTGGACGAGGTTTATCACAAAAGATGAGTTTAAAAAAGTGACATTTTTGCACGAAAAATAGCATGATATCCTGCCGGGGATTTGTCAGTTATCGTGTTGCGCACTAAATATTACTTATCATCCTGGTCAGCGGTGTTAATATATTTGTTCCGTCTCTTAATGGTATTTGGGTTAATCGAACTGCCGCCTACTCCAATTGCAACGGTATGACCGTTAAAAGTGTTCCCCTCAATTCTTACATCTTTATTCGGTGATGCTGCCAGTCCGTCCATTGAAATACCCACGCGCGTCCGGTTAAGGATGTTGTTTGATATAAATACGTTTGATGTTCCGTTGAGATAAATGGCGCCCAACCCTACAGAATTTCCATTGACGGTGTTTCCTATAATGTTAATTGTGCTTTCGGGGTGGTGTAAATTTGGAGCAAAACAATTAATGGCAAACTGGTTTACAGGGGCTGCACCAACGGTATTGTGCGTTACATTAATGTTATATGCATCTCCGCCGTAAGCTTGAATGCGAATGCCTATTTGCCCGTAATGGTAAACTTTATTATTAGCGGCGGTAACATTATATCCTCCCGAAATATCTATTCCCGCCCCTTGCGAAGTTTTATCTATTAAATTATTCATAAACCGTACATTGTGCGCACCCGAGGTAACTGCTATACCATCGTCATACCCGTTTTTTACGGTGTTATTATCAACCACAACATTAGCTACAATTTCGCCTCCGTTTTGATCCCCTATGTGGATTCCGTCTCCCCAATAATTGTATACATAGTTGTGCAGTATCTGCACAACTTTTGCACTCTTTCCCACGCCTATTCCTTGTCCCCAGGCATTCAGGACGCGACAGTCTTTTATCGTTAACCGTTCGACATAGCTCCCGATAATGCCGCTTGCATTAATATCCAAAACTGTTCCGTTACCATCAATTGTCAATCTGTACACCCCGCAGCCGGTTATATGTTTATTAGTTGTACCCAAAAATGCCAGCATTTGTACATGTGCGCTTGTCCTGTTTTTTATTTTTGCACCATTTCCCATTATTATAACATGGCTTTTATTTACAACCAATCCTTTATTGACCACGTAATATCCAGATGTTTTAGGAAAAACCACTTTTGCACCCGAGCGGCCTGCTGCGTCGATCGCAGATTGTATCGCATAACTGTCATCGGTAATTCCATCGCCTTTAGCAAAGTAAGGGGATGATTTTATATTGATCGTGTTTGAAACTGCTTTCGACTTTTTAAAGGCCGGCGCTTGTTTTATTTGTAAAGCAGACGCTTTGATTGTGCAAAAACTTACAGCAGTTAGCATTAACATTGCAATTGATTTTGTCATGGTTTTTGGTTTAGTGATTAAAGGGAATATATTTGATTTTGTTTTACCTCCATGTATATAATGTAGTTGCTGGGGGAACTACGAAAGGCCTTCTGTGATAATATTTGGCAGGATTGATCAACACATTCATTCGCTGAAATTGAACGGTAGAAAGTTATTACGCAAAAAGGAAAAAAATTAACATTTTGTAAAATTAACGCTTTATGATAACAGGTATTTTTATATTTAATTACATTGGGCCAGGGCTTGGCGGGGGCGTGATCACAGCGGTGCTTGGTTTTCTTGCTTCCATCTTCCTGGCGCTGTTTGCTATTATATGGTATCCGATAAAAAAGGTGATCAGTAAATTCAGGAAAAAGAAAGATAAATGAACTTTGCCATAGCCGGTTATTTATATGTCGTTTTTTTTGCAATAGCCTGTTTAGTTGATTATTTACCTTTTATTCCTTTGATAAAAACCATCTCGTCGCTGAGCATGGGATCGATGCATACGATCAGATCGGATGATATCAGCGATACGGAAAAGGAGAAGCTTTTGCTTAAAAATTCGCTGCAGTTATTTCAACAGTCATTAAAACTGCTGGGCTTTGTTGTCTTGATTGCTATATGCGGGTTTATTTTACTGTTCGTTAGCCGACTTTTTAAATCGTTAAACTATGCTGTATTATTAAACTACATGGTTACGTTATATGGCCTTTTGCTATCGGTAATTGCTTTTTTTTCATATTTTTTAGTAAAGAAACTGTATGTCAAAGTCCGACTATAGTGCAACCTCCCGGCTTCTTCACCGCGTAGCCCTACGGTCGAAAGCTGTGGCCGAAATGTCATTTGACGTTGACACTATGCTGGCTAAAGAAAAAAAAGCTGTTTTTTCGGATAAACATATCTTTATTTCGGGATTAGCCAGGTCGGGAACCACGATGTTAATGCGTTACCTGTACGAGACCGGCGTTTTCAGGTCGTTAACATACCAGGACATGCCCTTTGTGCTTATGCCGAATACCTGGAAGCGGCTATCGCACAAAAAGCCGGCCAACGGCTATAAGGAACGAGCACATAGCGATGGCATCATGGTGGGGTTTGACAGTCCTGAAGCGTTCGAAGAAGTTTTTTGGCGGGTGTTTTGCGGCAACCAGTATATTTTAAAAGACCGGTTAAAGCTGCATGCCATTGATACCGATGTGCTGGAAAAGTTCAAAATATATGTGCGGAATGTTTTATTAAGCGGGGACGGACCAGACCAGGTAAGATACTTGTCAAAAAATAATAACAACGTGCTGCGATTTCAATACCTGCAACAATGCTTGCCGGAGTCGCAGATCATTATCCCGTTTCGCGAACCCCTGCAGCATGCTGTATCGTTACTAAACCAGCATGGGCATTTTTCAAAAGTGCAGTCGGAAGATAAATTCTCATTGGATTATATGAACTGGCTCGGGCATTTTGAGTTTGGGCTAAATCAAAAATCTTTTGATCTGGATGACGGGGAAACGTTTACGGCAATGGCCCGGTATGATAAAACTGATATAAATTTTTGGCTCCTGAACTGGAAAAACTATTACAGCTATGTTAACGATCATCATCCGGCAAATAGCATGTTTTTTAACTACGAAAAATTTTGCCTGCATCCGGCCGGCGTATTAACCAGCCTTTTTTCAAAACTATATATTGCAGCACCCTGTACGTACCTGGAGCCGTTTACCCCGCCGTTTAAACAAGCCGGCCAGTTTGATAAGCAATTACTGGAAGAATGTAATGTTATATATCAACAATTGGAAATCAAGTTTGATAAGTGGTATAGTAACTAATTTAATAATTTAACAGCGCCATTTAAATTATCATGTATTCAAGCAAAACCCGGCATTTAGCTAAAACCATTACCTGGCGCATAATAGGCACCTTAAGCACCATACTAATAGCCTGGCTGATAACGGGCAGCCCGGTATGGGGGCTCCGCATCGGCGCAGTGGAACTGACCGCTAAAATGTGCCTTTACTACCTGCATGAAAGGATATGGTATAAAATAGATTTCGGGCTGGCCGAACGAAGTACCCGCAAGATCAAAAGTATGGCCGCTAAATCGGCATTTATCGTTCCGCAAACTTTTTTTATTGGGAGGAGTTCCCGGCAACGGCTTTTAAACCAGCGGGGAATGGCTATTTGGTTTACCGGTTTATCGGGGTCGGGCAAAAGTACGCTGGCAAACGGCCTGGAACAGGAATTATTTAAAGCGGGTTATAAAACGTTCATCCTTGACGGCGACAACCTGCGGGGCGGATTATGCAAAGACCTGGGCTTTTCGGACGATGACAGATCTGAAAATATCAGGAGGGTAGCGGAGGTCGCAAAGCTGATGATCGATTCGGGCGTTATTGTCCTCGCTGCCTTTGTTACCCCGTTCGAAAAAGATCGCGAACTTGTGGCAAAGCTGCTGGGTGACGAGGACCTGGTAAGTATATATTTAGACTGCCCATTAAATATATGTGAGCAGCGTGACGTAAAGGGGCTTTATAAAAAGGCGAGAAGCGGAGAATTAAAGAGCTTCACAGGCATCAGCTCCCCATACGAAATGCCGCAGCACGCTGATTTAATGCTCAAAACCAGTGAATTTTCTAAGGAAGTCCTCGTTAAAGAAATCTTGGATTATATTAAACCAAAAATCGAATTAAAACCGATGATGGAAATTGTGAAAAGCGAAATCGCGTAGGATGGTTTTGCATTTGGGAATATCTTGTTTAAACCGCGTTTAAAAATAATTTAAGAGCGGTTGTAATGTTCAGGTTGTCTATAAATTCGAGGCATTTTGGCACTCCGTATAGTTTGCAGGTATTTTTTACACAGGGTTCGCAGCTAAGTTTACCATAGCGCAACACTGTTAAGTTTGTTTTATTGTACGGCGCCGTGTTTTGCTCATTGCCGGCACCAAACAGTACAATCACGGGCGTCCCCAGGCTATTTGCTAAATGTGCGGGACCCGAATCGGTTGTCAATAAGGCTGTCGCACCAGCCATTAATTTACAAAGCTCAGTTAAATTAGTTTTGCCGGCGGTGTTTTCAATGCGATCCGGGTTTTGCGTGCTTTCGCATATCTCTTCAATAAAGGCACGCTCTTTAGCGGAGCCGATAAACGTGAACGTTACGCCCGGAAACTCTGTGGTAAGCAAATTTATAAGCCCTTTGCCTTTATGCAGCGGCATTCGTCGTGAGCTTGCCTCCGAATTGAAGTTTATCAGTACTTTTTTATTTGACCCGGGGAGTAGATCCGGGCTCAGTTTTACCTGCCTGTTATTGATCGCATGTTTGGTAAATTGTTCAAGCAACGAAATATACTCATCAACCCGGTGTACATTGGCGGGTTTTTTATAAGCATTGGTCAATAAAAAAAAACCGCCTTCGGTTCCAAAGCCGATCCGCTTTGCTGCGCGCGTTGCCCAAGCCATAGCTGCAGACGTAAGCGATGTGGGCAGGTTAAAAAAGAGATCGTATTTTTTGGACCGCATCTTTTTTCCGAAGCGGTAAGCGCCGGCCAACCCGCTATATTCCTGTTTGGAAAATAGATGTACTGTATATATGCCGCTGATCAACGCAGCAATGTCGCCCAACTCTTTTTTGATTATAACATCGATCCTGGCTTCCGGATAAAGCTGTTTAACTGCCTTGATGAACGCGGTACTCATTACCACATCGCCAAGCCAGTTAGGCAGCCTTATCAATATTTTCATTTGCTGTGAGATGGGGGATTAGAGATTTGAGATTTGAGGTTAGAGTTTAGCGGTTAGCGGTTAGCGTAATGGGTGTCGTTTAGTTAAAATGGTGACCGTTTTAAGTGTATCACCTGTATCATCTGTATCACTCTCAGCAAATGATACACTTAAACACTACAATAACGCTTAACTAACCGGCAATAGCGATCTCAAATTTAAACAGAAACATTATTTTCCCGCAAGGCATCATTTAACGATGTTTTTTTGTCGGTTGATTCTTTGCGTTTGCCAATTATTAATGCACAAGGCACCTGGAATTCACCGGCCGGGAATTTTTTAGTATAAGAACCGGGTATCACCACCGAGCGCGCCGGCACATGGCCTTTGTATTCAACCGGTTTTTCATGGGTAACATCAATGATCTTTGTTGAGGCGGTGAGCACTACATTAGCGCCCAGCACAACTTCAGTTTCGAGATGAACCCCTTCAACCACAATGGCCCTTGAGCCCAGGAAGCAATTATCTTCGATAATAACAGGTGCCGCCTGTACTGGTTCCAAAACACCGCCTATACCTACGCCGCCGCTTAAATGTACGTGTTTGCCAATTTGTGCGCACGAACCTACTGTGGCCCAGGTATCAACCATTGTGCCTTCATCAACATACGCGCCAATGTTTACATAGGACGGCATCATGATAACCCCGCTTGCCAGGTAAGCTCCATAACGGGCTATGGCATGGGGTACCACACGAACGCCTGTTTTTTTATAGTCAGTCTTCAATTTCATTTTATCATGAAAAACAAAGGGCCCAACCGAAATTTCTTCCATTTGCCTGGTTGGGAAATACAGGATAACGGCTTTTTTAATCCAATCATTAGTGTGCCAGCGTGTACCTATCAATTCGGCTACGCGTATTTTACCCTTGTCTAATTTTTCGATAACGGTTTCAATAGCGTTAATATACTCGTTATAGCGCAGCAGGTTCCTGTCTTCCCAGGCGTCTTCAATTAATTTTTTTAAATCTTGCATTCGTACATAAACTTTTGGCAAATTAAAGTAATTTTTAGGGGAATTGTTAATATGGATTAAGGTATATATCAATTAACCGATAAACCGGCTGGACTTGTTTAATAAATTAGAGTTGTACATTTGACGGTGCGTTATGTCAGCAAAGGAAAAGTTAAGAATAGATAAATACCTGTGGGCGATAAGGATATTTAAAACCCGGACCCTGGCAGCCGATGCTTGTAAAGCCGGCCGGGTAAAACTGGACGGCCAAAACATTAAACCGTCACATGAAGTGAAGGTGGGTGAAATTTACCAGGTATCAAAGGGGATTGAACGCAAAGTTGTTAAAGTAACCGGGCTGCTTGAAAATAGAACGGATGCAAAAACAGCTGTTAATTTTTACGAGGATCTAACGCCGGTTGAACAAACCCATGCATTTAAATCGGTGTTTAACGCGCCGATGTTAAAACGCGACAGGGGCGCGGGTAGGCCCACCAAACGCGACAGGCGCGAAATTGATGATCTGAAGGATGATTTTTTTGAAAAGGGGTTATAAATGCCGCCAATTTAATTGTCTTACATAAACTATATTTACGGCCGTATATTAACCCATCTGATTTTAGACAGCATGCCTATAAACCCAGCCAATAGCCTTTTGGAATACTTTAAAAGTATGGATAATATTAAAATTGCTGTAATAGGTCTTGGATATGTAGGCTTGCCGCTGGCTGTTGAATTTGCAAAAAGATATAACGTTGTCGGCTTTGATATAAATACTGATAGAATACAGGAGTTAACGAATAAGCGAGACCGCACAAAAGAGGCCGATATTGAATTGTTAAATTTAGTGATGAAACCCGCTTCAAAAACCGGTAGCGGGCTGTACCTGTCGTCCCGTATAGATGATATAAAATTGTGCACGATATTTATAGTTACTGTACCTACACCGATCAATCGGTTCAAATGTCCGGACCTGCAGTCTTTATTAAAAGCTACAGAGATGATAGGCGCGCTTTTAAAGCGCAATGATATTGTGATATATGAATCAACAGTATACCCCGGATGTACCGAGGAAGACTGTGTGCCGGTTTTGGAAAACTCGTCGGGATTAATATTTAACCAGGGCTTTTTTATAGGATACTCACCGGAGAGGATAAGCCCCGGTGATAAAATACATACTTTAACTTCGATCAGGAAAGTAACGTCAGGTTCTACGCCAGGTGTTGCTAATGTGGTTGACGACCTGTACGCGTCTATTATACCTGCAGGCACCTACAAAGCATCAAGTATCAAAGTTGCGGAAGCATCAAAGGCAATCGAAAATGCACAACGGGATGTTAATATATCGTTCGTAAATGAATTGGCGCTGATCTTTGATAGAATGGACATCGACACAACAGAGGTTTTAGAGGCCGCTGCCACCAAATGGAATTTTTTACCCTATAAGCCGGGATTGGTTGGCGGTCATTGTATCGGGGTCGACCCATATTACCTGGCTCATAAAGCGCAGGCACTGGGTTATCAGCCGCAGGTTATTTTATCGGGCCGCAGCGTAAATGATAATATGGGGATATTTGTTGCAAATAAGGTCATTAAATTACTGATACAGAATCACCATAAAATAGCGGGCTCGAAAGTTTTAATAATGGGAATAGCGTTCAAGGAGAATTGCCCCGACATTCGTAATACGAAAGTTGTAGACATTTACAATGAATTACGGGAGTTTGGAATAAACGTCGATATTTTTGACCCCATCGCTGATGCAAATGAAGTGTCGGAAGAGTATGGCATCAAGCTCTTGAAAGACTTTGATCCGGATGTTTACTACAATGGGGTTATTGTTGCCGTAGCGCATGCTGATTTCTTAAAAATTGATTTCAAAAAAATAAAGGATAATAATACTATTATATTTGATACTGTGGCCTGCCTTGACAAGGAGCTTGCCGATGCGAGATTATAGGTGATTACAAAATACTTTTGTAATTGATTTAATGTCTTATCTTTGCGCGAATTGTAAATAAATGATCGTTATTTCTTTATAATTAAACTCCTCTTAGTTTAAATAATTGATATTAGATAGTGAACAGACATTTGATTTTTGTGAAATTGGCATTCGTTTTATGTATATCGTTACTGATATGCGTGCCAGCTGTGAAAGCACAAGGCGTTCAAAATTTAAGCAATATTAAAGTTGATAACCTGTCAGACGATCAAATCCGTCAGATACAAAAACAGATCGAATCTTCAGGCATACCGGATTCTCAATTAGAACAAGCTGCTCTGGCTCGTGGCATGAGTGCTACCGAAGTTCAAAAACTACGCGCGCGTATCTCTAATCTTAAAAGCACGGTTGGTTATAATCCAAACGATACCACCACGCAAACAAACCGGCGTGGTCCTGTTATTAAAATAACGGGCAACGATACCTTATCAGGCGTAAGATCGCTTATTTTTGGCGCTGACCTGTTTCGTAACGGTAAATTAACATTTGAGCCAAATTTGAAATTGGCTACCCCTAAAAACTATATAATTGGCCCTGATGACCAAATTCAAATTGATATTAGCGGCGATAACGAGGCTCATTATGGTTTAACGGTTAGTCCGGAAGGGACAATAAGGGTGGAATATGCCGGTATTATTAATGTTAATGGCTTATCCATTGAGCAGGCAACTGCTAAAATCAGATCACGTCTGGCGCAAACGTACCCGGCCATTCGAAGCGGACGAACGGTTTTAACAATAAGCCTCGGCAATATACGTAGTATTAAGGTTACCTTACTGGGGGAAGTCAGCCGGCCCGGTTCTTACACGTTATCTTCGCTGGCAACAGTGTTCAACGCTTTATACGCCTCGGGAGGGCCTACCCAAAATGGATCTTTTCGTAATATCGAAATTATTCGAAACGGCAGCGTCGTAGCTCGGCTGGATATTTATGATTTTTTGTTAAAAGGGTATCAAACGAACAACATACGGCTGCAAGATCAGGATGTAATACATATACCGGTTTATAAGGTGCATGCCCAACTAATGGGAGAAATAAAGCACCCGGCTATATTTGAAGTACTGCCCAAGGAAACTCTGGCCGACCTCATTAGATTTGCCGGGGGATTCACAGATGCTGCCTATACGGCAAAAATTAAGGTGCAGGAAAATACTGATCGGGAGCGCCGTATTTTTGATATTTCGTCAACTGATTATTCATCTTATTTTCCAAAAAATGGCGATAAGTTCTTTGTCGACTCAATACTCAACCGATATGAAAACCGGGTTTCAATAAGAGGCGCAGTATTCAGACCTGGCGAATTTGAGTTGAAACCTGGTTTAACATTAGTAGGATTGATAAATCAGGCCGATGGCATTAAGGAAGATGCTTTTTTAGGACGCGGAAGTATATTGCGCTTACGGCCTGATAACACTTCGGAGTTTATATCTTTTAATTTAAAATCAATTTTAGATAAAACGATGCCCGATATACCGTTGCGGCGGGAAGATGAAGTTACAATCTCATCAATATTCGATCTTAAAGATGAATACAAGGTATCTATCAACGGCGAGGTAAGACAGGGCGGCACCTTTAATTACGCGGAAGGTATGAGCCTACAGGATTTGGTGGTTTTAGCTGGCGGATTTAATGAAGGTGCTAGTGGAAAGCAGATTGAAATTGCCCGCCGGGTGACAAATAGTGATATTAACTCATTTAATGCTAAAACCGCTGAAATTTATCATGTTGACGCGGACAAAGCGCTTACATTTAACGGAGAAAAATTTATTTTACAGCCGTTTGATATTGTTACAGTCCGCAACAATACCGGTTATAGTGAACAACGGCAGGTATTGGTGGAGGGCGAGGTTTTACATCCGGGAAATTACACAATAGAAACTAAGAGCGAACGAATATCTGATTTAGTTTCCAGGGCAGGCGGGCTCACTCCATTGGCCTACCCTCCGGGAGCTTCATTGAAACGAGTAAGCGTTGTAACAGGTACAGGTAAAAACAAAATTAATGAATCTGAAAATGACAGATTGAAATTGACGAATTTGAAAAGATTACAGACGGACGTCAAAGATTCATCAAACGTAAACACGCAGCAAGTATTTTCAGACAACAATACTGTCGGAATCGATCTGGTAAAGATAATGAAAGCGCCAGGAAGTAATATTGACCTTATTTTAAAAGAAGGTGATATTTTGCGCATCCCGCAACAATTACAAACGGTCAAAATTGATGGGGAGGTTTTGTATCCTGTTACGGCGGTGTACGAAAATGGTTCAGGATTTAAACATTATATATCCCAGGCGGGCGGATTTACTCAACGAGCTTTACGTCGAAGCGCGTATGTTGTATATCCAAATGGATCTGTAGATAACATTAAAAAGTTTTTGTTTTTTACCAGCTATCCAAGTATACAACCCGGTTCAGAAATTTTTATTCCTAAAAAAGCGGAAACAAAGGGCACTTCGGCACTAGAGTTTATATCCATTTCAACTGCGATAGCTTCATTAGGCGCGATTATTTTAGGTATAATAAAATTATAATTAATATTTGCCGGCGTATTATGAACAAAAACGATCAGGAGCAAACATTAGATAATTCAGAAGAGATTTCTTTAAAGGAATTAATTCTGAAACTAATTGGCTGGTGGCATTATCTTCTGTCTAAATGGAAAATTATTTTAATTTCAGGGATAATTGGAGGAGGATTAGGATTTACCTATGCCTATTTAAAAAAAACAATTTACAAGGCAGAACTAAGCTTTGCTTTGCAGGATGAAAAACCTGGAGGAGGCTTATCAGGTGCCGCTGGATTAGCAAGTCAGTTTGGGATTGATTTAGGCGGCGCCAGTGGAGGCGAGTTTTCAGGCGATAATTTGTTGGAATTGATGAAGTCGCGGTCTATGGTAGAAAAAGCACTGTTAACTACCAAACTTATTAATGGTAAAAAAGAAACACTGGCAGAATTTTATCTTTCTTTTAACCAAGATCATGAGAGCGTAAAGAATAATGCGCTCTTAGCCAGGATATATTTTTTACCCGATGCAGATCACACTAAATTTACCTTACAACAAGATAGTGTACTGGGTGTGATCCATAAGACTATAATTAGCAATAATTTGACCGTTGATAAATTAGATAAAAAGTTAAGCATTGTATATCTTAAAGTTAATTCAACAAACGAGCTTTTTTCGAAATACTTCGCCGAAGCCCTGGAAAAAGTTGTATCCGATTTTTATATTCAAAAGAAAATAGAAAAGTCTATCAAGAATGTGAATATATTACAGCGACAAACCGATTCGGTCAGACGCGCTTTGAATGACGCTATCTCTGGTGTTGCAGCGTCTGCAGATGTGAATCCAAACCCAAATCCGTCGCGGCAAACCTTGCGTGTTCCTTCTCAGCGAAAACAAGTTGAAGTACAAGCTAATACAATTATTTTATCTGAACTGATTAAAAATCTCGAAATAGCTAAAATGTCGCTGCTACAGCAAACCCCATTAATTCAGGTAATAGATAGCCCCATTTTGCCTTTGGATAAATCCCGACCCAGTAAAATTTTTTCGATGCTGACTTTTGGTGTTTTGTGCAGTTTTTTTATGGTGGTTTATTTGTGTATAAAAAGAATACTAGATAATTTGCAACATTAACAAACCGGCGAGTCTGAATACATTAGAGTTAGTGACAACGAGGATGTAATTATTTACATATATTCTTTATAATAGCTTTCATTCTTTAAAATATCTTTGAAAATATATTAATATAATACAGGAACAAAAAAACGGTTATGTACACAGAAATTAAAAAGTGCCGCATTGGCGGAAGTTCAAACTTAATTACGGTTTTGTCTTTAGGAGAGCAATATTTAACCGGAGTTTTTCCTAAATCGGTTGATGAAGAGATAACAAAAGGGCCTTTAGACCTAGTTTGGTGCCCGGAGAGTGGGCTTTTGCAAATGAAACAATCCTACAGTCTTGATGAGATGTATGGTGATAATTATGGTTATCGATCTGGATTGAATTCGTCCATGGTAAAACATTTAGAGCAAAAAATAAGAACTCTGGAAAGGATTGTTAATTTAACTGATAATGATTTAGTGATAGACATAGGCAGTAATGATGCTACATCCTTAAAAGCATATTCGGGCAAACATAGAAAAGTAGGTATAGACCCGACCGGGCTTAAATTTAAAGAATACTACACAGATGATATCGTTTTGATTCCTGATTTTTTTACTGCAGCAAAATTTAAGACGAATTTCCCGAATGATAAGGCAAAGATCATCACATCGATAGCTATGTTTTATGATTTAGAAAGTCCGATTGAATTTGTAAAAGATATTGAAAGTTGTTTAGCTGAAGATGGTATCTGGCATTTTGAGCAAAGCTATATGCCAAGTATGCTGCGTACAAACAGCTATGATACAATTTGCCACGAGCATTTGGAATTTTACTCGTTTAGAGTCGTTAAAGATATGCTTGAAAGCTGCGGTTTGCGGGTTATTGATGTTCAAATGAACGCAATCAACGGCGGAAGCTTTGCCGTAACTGCTTGTCGTAAAAATGCCAAATATACTTCTAACGAACCAATAATCAACTGGCTGTTAAAACAAGAAGAGGACATGGGGCTGGATACACCAAAACCATACAGGGATTTTGAGGAGCGCGTGTTTAAACACAGGAAAAATTTAACCGATTTGATTAAAGCTTTGGTAGCCGACGGAAAGAAAATTATTGGTTACGGGGCTAGTACCAAAGGAAACGTACTATTGCAGTTTTGCGGTTTAACCAGCGAACACATTCCTTATATCGCGGAAGTCAATGAAGAGAAATTCGGCTCTTTCACACCCGGAACCCGTATTCCTATTATTTCTGAAGCCGAGGCAAAGGCAATGAACCCTGATTATTTTTTCGTGCTTCCATGGCATTTTAAAGACAATATTCTTTCAAGGGAGAAAGAGTATTTAGCAAATGGTGGTAAATTTATATTTCCGCTTCCTGAGATAGAAATTATATAAGGTAAGATGAAAGGGGCGGTGACAGCGATTATTTTTGGACATAACGGGCAGGACGGGCAATACTTATGCCGCTTGTTAAGCCAGAAAGATATAAAGGTCGTAGGGATTTCCAGGAGTGGGAACGATGTAATAGGAAATGTGAGCGACTACGAGTTGGTTAAATCACAGATCGAACAACTTCAACCCCAATATATTTTCCATTTAGCAGCTAAATCTACTACCCATCACAGTGCGTTATTTGAAAATCATCATACCATATGCACCGGCACACTCAATATACTTGAAGCAGTTAGGTTATATAGCCCCGAAACAAAAATCTTCTTATCAGGCAGTGCTATGCAGTTTAAAAACGAAGGCTTGCCAATTGATGAGCAAACGCCATTTGAAGCTTCAAGCGCTTATTCGGTAGCCAGAATACAATCGGTATATGCCGCGAGGTATTACAGGGAAAAATTTCATTTAAAAGTGTATATGGGTTACTTTTTTAATCATGATAGCCCGTACCGGACCGAGCATCATGTAAACCAAAAAATTGCGCAGGCAGTGGTGAGAATTGTCGGCGGAAGCACTGAGAAACTGGAGCTTGGAAATATCGACGTGAAAAAGGAATTTAATTACGCCGGAGACATGGTTGAAGCCATTTGGTTATTAGTAAATCAAAATTTAATATTTGAGGCAATAATTGGGAGCGGAGACGCCTACAGCATTAAACAATGGCTACAGTATTGCTTTACAAAGGTCAATAAAAATTGGCATGACTATGTTGTCATTAAAGATGGCTTTGTTCCGGAATATAGCACACTCGTTAGTAATCCGGAAAAACTAAAGTCACTTGGATGGGAAGCGAAAACTAGTTTTACTCAACTTGCCGACATGATGATTGAACAAGCACCGCAGTAAAACCACGGCAGCTATTAACCGTACTTATTTTGAATGTAACGATGAAGAATGTTGGCTTGTATTTAATGACTTTTAAAGGCTTTAAAGTACTTAAAAGCTTACTTGATCAGGACCTGGGGCATATGATATCATTTGTTTGTATTGGGAATGATAGTGCTGTTGAAAAGGATTATTCGCAGGAAATTACAGACCTGTGCCTTGAATATAATCTTTGCTGGTATCCCCGTGGAACTGAGATCTCATTCAAAAGCACAGAATATGAAGTCGCAATATCATGGCGGTGGTTAATTGAAAGCAAAAAAATACCATTAATAGTGCTTCACGACTCCGTTTTACCTAAATATAGGGGATTTGCCCCGTTGGTTAATGCGTTAAAAAACCACGAAGAAAAGATCGGTGTAACCGCATTGCTGGCCCGTGAAAAATATGATACAGGCCCGATAATTTTACAGGAAGCTGTCGAAATAAATTACCCCATTAAAATACAGGATGCTATAGAAATTATTACACCTTTGTATGTAAATCTGGTAACGTCGATTTTTAAGCAGATATTGAATGGTGATGACCTTAATTATATAGATCAGAACCATTCAGACGCAACATACAGTTTGTGGTTGGATAATGATGATTATTATATTGATTGGAGCTGGTCGGCCGGGTATATAGAAAGGTTTGTTAATGCCACTGGCTTTCCGTATACGGGCGCTAAAACAAAAACAGATAAGGATGTTATAAGTATTGAGCAAGTTGAAGTTGTTGACGATGTGAATATTGTTAACAGAACTCCGGGAAAAGTTATTTTTATTGAAGATAATATTCCTGTCGTCGTGTGCGGGGAGGGATTGGTAAAAATCGTCAAAGGTTGCTATAGCGCAACGGGAAAGAATTTACTGCCATTTAAAAAATTTAGAACAAAATTTCAATGAATATTCCTTTTAATAAACCCTACAAGACAGGGAAGGAGCTAGAATACATACAAAAATCGATAGAAAGCGGGAAAATCTCGGGTGATGGCATTTACACAAAGAAATGTCACGATTTTTTTGAAAACAGGTATGGATTTAAAAAATGCCTTCTCACTACATCGTGTACCGATGCCCTAGAGTTGGCCGCTATTTTGATTGGTATTGAAGCTGGCGACGAGGTTATAATGCCTTCATATACGTTTGTATCAACAGCTAATGCATTTGTATTACGTGGGGCCAGCATTGTTTTTGCCGACAGCCGCGTCGACCACCCCGGTATCGACGAAGAGACCCTTGAATCTCTGATCACGCCTAAAACCAAGGCGATTGTAATAGTACACTATGCAGGAATTTCCTGTGATATGGACAAAATAAAACAGCTTGCCGACAGGCATTCTTTATTTACCATTGAAGATGCCGCCCAAGCAATTGATAGCTACTATATTGGAAAAGATAATGTAAAAACCCCGCTTGGTTCTATTGGCCATTTGGCTGCTTTCTCGTTTCATGAAACAAAAAACATAATAAGTGGCGAGGGCGGGATGCTGGTAATTAACGATGAGAGATTTTCAAAACGAGCGGAAATTATTCGAGAAAAAGGCACAAACAGATCGGCTTTTTTTAGAGGAGAAGTAAATAAATATGGTTGGGTAGACCTTGGATCATCCTTTCTTCCTTCAGATATTATTGCTGCATTTTTGTTTGCTCAACTGGAAAACCTTGATGAGATACAAGAAAGGCGACAACATATTTGGAATTTATATAAAACTAAACTTCAAGAATTGCAGGATGCCAGATTGATTAAATTGCCTTTTGTACCTCCTTATTCTACAAACAACTATCACATGTTTTACTTGCTATTTGATAATATACAAAGCAGGGAGTCGGTTATTAAAAAGTTAAAAGAACAAGATATTTTGTCGGTGTTTCACTATATATCCCTTCATAAATCGCCTTTTTATTTAAATAGCGCTCAATCGATAAATGGCGAACTGGTAAATTCCGACTATTATACTGATTGCCTATTAAGGCTTCCGTTCTATGTCGACTTGAGTGACGACCAGATAAGTAAAATTTGTTCGGTGATTAAAAGCGTCCTTTACAAGTCTAAACTTGATAAATTAATGACGTCCTGATAATTATTAGTATTTATTAACATTTAAGTCTCACATTATTTTTTTACGTAACTCTTTTATCAGCCTTATCTCGTATGTACTTTCCACAGTTCTAACGCTGGGCGTAAACGTGGCAATTGCAAGGGCGCTCGGCCCTACGGGCAGTGGTGCAATAACATTGTTATTGCTTTTTAATGTCACTACAGGAATGATATTAAATATCGGCCTTGGTCAGGCGGCGGTATATTACGTTGGTTTAAAATCCTATTCGCCGCATGAGGTCGCAAATAATCTTTTTTCCATCACGTGGATAATTAGCATCCCGATAACGATACTGTTAATAGGTTGTTTACCACTTTATGCTGATAAACTTTTTTATCACATACCTAAAGGAGATGTCATCCTTATACTCGCCCTTACGCCCCTTGCATTGGGCAGGCTCTACGCGGAATACGTTTTTATAGCCTTGCACGATTTTGTATGGAACAACAGTCTTAATTTAATGGATTTGGGAATTCGTTTGGTCTTCGTAACGGCGTTCCTGCCATTTGGGTTAAATTTGCACGAGGTGATAGTGGTAATCGTGTTAAGCACAATAGTATCATTTGTTGCCGGATGGTATAAGATTTCTCGGAAACTTGGCCATTTTCGGCTACGAATAAAAATGCCGTTATTAAAACGGTTTGCCAATTTTGGCGTGCCGGCGTACGCTTCGGTCTTAGTTACCTTCCTAAACCTCCGCATCGATCAGTTCCTGGTAGGCTACTTCCTTCGAATCGATCAGTTAGGGGTATATATGATAGCAGTAATCATAGCGGAACTTCCCATGAAAATTGCTAACGCCATTACTAAAGTTCTTTTTGCCCAGGTTTCGTCGATGAACCCCGAAGAAGCCACAGTGTTAACCAACCGGACCATCAGGGCTGTAATTATTATTGCGCTCTTAATCGGCATTGGTTTATTATTAACCGGGGCCTGGATCATTAGAGCGTTCTTTAGTGTAAAATTTAGCGGCGCTGCCTCGGCGTTGTCTTTACTATTACCCGGCGCAGTTTTTTTTAATTTTACTCAAATTCTTTACAGCGACCTTTCAGGCCGCGGAAAACCCGGAGTAGGTATATACACAAGCCTTATCAGTTTATTTATAACCATAGTAGGTAACGTTATATTCACACCCAGAATGGGCATCAACGGAGCTGCTATAACCTCAAGCTTTTCTTATTGCGTTGCCGCGATAATAATAATTTGGATATATTTACGAACATCGGGTCAAACCCTCCGCCAGGTGATGTACTTAACGTTAGACGATGTAAATTATGTGTCTGCTTTAATAAAGGGAATCTATCGGTAGTCTGTATACTCTTGAATATGGAAAAAAGGAAAATTAAAATACTATTTGTATTAAGTCAACTTGTTCAACACGGGAGCGAAAGATATCTTTTTGAAATATGTCAGTCTCTCGATAAAAATAAGTTTCAGGTTGAGGTTATGACAAGGAAGTATTTTGTGAAGGATCATTATTATTATAAAAAATTAATAGACTTAAATATTCCTATTCATCGAAAGTTAATTTCAAAACGACATTTAAGGTACCCCATCAAAAAGTTCTATAATAAAGCAATTTATTTGAGATGGCTTATAAAAAAAATACACGCTATAATAGTTGATATTGAATATGAGGGCTTTTTTGAGCCTTATGACATTATTGCCGTTGTGGGTATTGAAACATACTGCGATGCTTTGATGCCTTACCTTGATAAAAACAAAAATGTGGTACTTCATCACGTTAATCATCAATTTCAATTTGAAAGAAACTATTTTGACGAGTGCCCGCAGGATAAGATTGTGATATTGGATGCCCAGCAGGAACTAGAAATTCGTAACAGCTCATTAACAGATCCTTCTTTATATCATTTGCCATTATCGATGAAGCTGTCGGACAGGCCCAATTTGAATTCTAAAATAGTCGGCACCAAACCTGTGCGAATCGGCGTGGTTAGCAGGCTATTTGCCGATCGGCCGAATGAGCCCCTATTGCGATGTTTTCATGCCGTAGCCCAGGCTGTTGATGCCAGGTTGTATTTTTACGGCAGCGGCAATCCGAAACTTTATGACCAGATAGTTGATGAGCTAAATATTCGTGACAAGGTGCTGTTTATGGGACATCAGGAAGATTTGGAGCATTCTATCATCAGGGATAAGTTATCTATGCTGTGGCTTGTGTCAATGGGCTCGTCTATCAGCTACGGGAGTATCGAAGTGGCGAGCTTTGGTATTCCTATGGTGTTCTGGAATCTCTCGGCTATGACTTACGAGCAAATCCTGGCCGATACCAATGGGGCGATGCACTCATTTTCCGACATAAATCAATTTGTAGAATTTAATAAAAAGGTTTTAAAGGACCCAGGGATGCTAAAATCGGTTGGCATAAAGCTGAGAGAATTTGTGTTAGGTAAATTTGAGATCGCAAATTATATAGATGCACTGCAAAAATACTACGAAGGTATAGCAGCAGATGCAACAGGGGCCGGGGATAATAGCCAGTGACAGCGGCTATACAGGTTAGCGACTTGAACTTTCCTGATAATTTTATCGCACATAATGTTGACAAATTAAAATAAAATGGGGCTTATCGATTGGACTTTGCTGTTCATACAAATTTCACTGTTGATCTTCATTATCTTCAGCGAGATATTGCGTAAAAAGCAGCGAAACTTATTCGCGATTTTTGTTTCTGCAACCCTGCTAATTCTTGTCCAAGGTCAGGCTTGGTGGGTATTCAGGCAGTTTGAAACATTGAAAGTAACCAGGTTAGACGTTGTTATAAACACGTTTACCCTGGATAATGCACGCACGGCCAATTATTATTATACAATATGCTTACTTTGCTTCGCATTCACTGTGCTGTTATTTCGCAAATTGCGCTGGTCGAAGTTAAAAAAGACGGTTTCAGAAGTTCCAAAACCCCGTCCCTCAGTAGCTGCTTATTTATTTGTGGGTATTTGGACAATGATGATGAGTGGCTTGTTGATCACCCAGGTTGGCGGATTAAATTCAGCTTTAACTAAACCAGGCCAAAATGTAGGCGGGCAAACGGTCTTTTTGCTGGCAATAGGAATTGCAAAATGGCCTTTGATTTTAAAAATAATCAACCGGCAAAAAATAAATATATTTGATATACTCCTATTTTCGATCGCTATTCTTATAACGCTGTTTAATTCGCGGTTTTTAACTGCATTTGCTCTCCTTCAGCTATTTGTAGTTATTAATTATTGCCGAAAGGAAATATCGAGGAAAGTCATTTTTTTAATGATCGTGCCCGCCATTGTCATTTTCTTTATTTTTGGCCTTTACAGGGATTTCGCTTATAGGTTTGGTACCGTAGGCGCCTCAGAGGCAGCCTCGAAATTTACAAGCGCCGTGGATGAATTTAGTGTATTGGATTGGTTTTACAGAGATAATGTTGAGGGGTTTACAGGCGTAGCAGGCATTATCAACAAACAGGTACGGAGCGGTGATTTTCATTATGATTTCGGTGTTAGTGAATTTGTGGTTTTTATGGATTATATTCCTAACTCAATAAGAAACGATCCTAACGGAAGTTTCGTTGGCCTTTCTAAATATTTCGAAAAAACCAAGCCATACTCGGGTTCGGTGGTGCCCTCCGGATTTGAGCAAGCATTTGGTCATCTTGGATTGTCAGGGATGGTTATTTATTCATTGTTCTTAGGGACGTTAATTCCCTATTTCCATTATTATGCCCGCCGGTACGGATTATTGAGAATTGTTTGTTTGTTACTATCCGTGCATTTACTGAATGGGGTGCGGGCATCAATTTTTGGTTCCATTATGTTTTTTGGCGTTGCAGATTTGGTTATGTTTGGGCTTTATAATCTATTTTTAAGGCGAAGCTCTATAAAACCCGTTAATGCCCCAAAGCCGGCGGATATAACCCCGATATGAATTTAAATACTAATCTAACTATAGGAATAGACGCCCGGTTTCTCTCCAAGCGTCGTGGAATTGGTAATTATATAAAAAACTTGCTCGAAGAGTTGGCAAAAACCACATCGCAACATAAGTTTATCTTGTATGCCGACAGTAAAGCTGTAATTAATGCAGTGCCCGATGACCCGCGATTTAATTTAAAAATTATCCCATTCAAACTTTATCCGGTTTGGGAACAAGTGATTTTGCCATTTTACGTATGGGCCGATAAATTGGATATATTGCACTGCCCGGGCAATTCGGCCCCAATAGTGTTGCCGAAAAGGACTAAATTAGTTGTAACGATTCACGATGTTATGTATATGTTGCCGGGACGCATGCTGCCTTCATCGCCGTCTTTGTATCAAAGAATTGGTCGCTTATATTTACGTTGTGTGGTTCCAATTGTGGCGAAAAATGCAATTAGAATCATCACGATTTCTAAATATTCGAAATCTGATATTGTAAGAAGTTTGTCAATAGATGAGTCGCGATTATCAGTTATTTATGAGGCCCCGGGCACTGTTTTTCGACAGAATAGTGCTGAGCCCAGGACGGTTCTTGCGAAATTTAGCTTAAATTTAGAACATTATATTTTAGCGTTTGGGGCGATTGATCCGAGGAAAAATACCGTGCGAATTATCAACGCTTTTGCTGAATTTCATAAGGGCAATCAATCAACACATCAATTGGTAATTGTTGGGCTTTCAAAAAGCGCAATCGACCATTTTTCAAAACTAATTCAATCATTGAATTTAAGAGAAAAGGTAGCTTTATTGGGATTTATTTCTGAAGAAGAATTGATTAGTTTGTATAGTTTAGCTGAAGTAATGTTGTATCCGTCACTATATGAAGGCTTTGGGATACCTGTATTAGAGGCCATGGCATGCGGCACACCGGTTATAGGCTCGACAAGTGCTTCAATTCCTGAAATTGCCGGGAACGCAGCGCTATTGGTTGACCCTGTGAATGTTAGCGAATTAACCTATGCAATAACCAAAATGTGCGCCGACAATTTGTTACGACAAGAATATAGAGCTCGGGGACATAAAAGAGCCGCTGAATTTTCCTGGCAAAAAGTGGCTCAGGAAACATTGTCGATATATAACTCTCTTTGTGTGTGATAAAACCGTAAAGTGATTGATACAATATTTCGCAATCTTAAAAGAAGATAAAATCAGATAGAAGAAATAATGAAATTATTATTTATAACACCATCACTATCATATCCGCCGACTAAAGGATATGAGGTTATGTTATTTAAACATATTCAACACCTTTCTGCAAGCCACTCAATCGAGTTGGTGACTTTTCAGGATGGAAAAAATACTGACGTCGGTAAGGAATATGTAAAAAATTTTTGCGATAAAGTTCATCTAGTGAAACTCCCTAAATTGCGCTCTTATATAAATTCGGCTATTGGCTTTTTTTCACCGGATCCAATTCAGGTTAGATATTACAAGTTTAAGAAAATGGGCAAATTAATCGGCGAGCTGTTGCGAAATAACGAGTATGATGCTGTAGTCTTCACACTTATCCGAATGGCCCAATATCTTCCCGACTGGTATAAAGATTTTACTATACTAAATATGGTAGATCCGCTGATTTTAAATTATGAACGGTCTTTAACGTGGCGGGCATGGTATATGAAGCTGTTTCTTAAACTGGAAATTCCTCGTTTAAAGTCGTATGAAAAAAAATGGTCACAAAGATTTAGTCGGATTACTTTAATTGCTGAAGCGGATATTCTCGATTATAAAACGCTATTGGGGGTTGATAGAATAGATTGGCTGCCATATGGAATTGATGTGGATTATTTTACCAGCGATGAGACAATTGCCCGTGAGAAAGGTATGATTATAATTTCAGGCAACATGGGGCACGCACCTAATGTAGATGGTGTTAAATACTTTTGTCGGGATGTATTTCCGCTTGTTTTGGAAAGGGTCCCCGAGGCACGTCTATGGCTTGTTGGAATAAATCCGGCTAAGGGAATTTTGAAACTTGCAAATGGCCAAAATATTATTGCTACTGGATATGTTAAGGACATAAAATATTACTTAAATAGGGCAATGGTTAGCACTTGCCCGATACGACTTAAAGTTGGAACGCAAACAAAGGTATTGGAGGCATTGGCAATGGGCGCACCCGTTGTAACAACTTCTGCAGGTAATCATGGCGTTTGTGGTAAATCGGGCCTAAATTTATATATAGAAGACGAATCCAATGATTTTGCAAACAAAATCGTCGGTTTATTGAAAGGCGAAAATTGGGACGAGCTTGCGATAAATGGCAGACAGTTTGTCCTCGAAAAATTTAGATGGGACATAAGTGTGGGGAAGTTTGAAGATATTTTAAATAAGAAATGATAAGCTGATAATTTACAAGCAATAATTAGCCGCCTATGTGCGGCACAACGTCGATATGAGAATTCTTCTAACTGGGGCTAGCGGTTTTTTAGGGGAGTATATACATCTACTTTTAAAAACGGAAGGACATACTATTACCACTGTTGGCAGGCAGGGTTCTAATGAAATTATCGCTGATTTAACAGGATTAAATTTACCCTTCAAAAAGGAATTTGATCTGGTTATTCATGCAGCGGGATTGGCTCATACAGTGCCCCTCAATGATAAAGGGAAGCAATTTTTTTTTGATGTAAATTATACCGGTACCGCAAATGTTTTAAAGGCACTTGAAAATTCAATTCACCTACGCTCATTTATTTTTATCAGTACTGTAGCCGTTTACGGAAAGGAAACGGGTATTTTAATTAAAGAAAATGAACATTTATTAGCCAAAGATTCTTATGGACGAAGCAAAATTTTGGCTGAAGAATTAATTATAAGATGGTGCACAAAACACAAAATTGTTTGTACAATTCTGAGATTACCATTGATCGCAGGTTCCAACCCTCCGGGTAATTTGCACGCTATGATTAAGGGGGTTAAGAACGGCTATTATTTTAATATCGCGGGCGGAAAAGCCAAAAAAAGCATGGTTTTGGCCGAAGACGTTGCCAAAATACTCCCTATTGCTGCTAACATCGGTGGCATATATAATTTAACAGACGGCTATCACCCAAGTTTTTCAGAGCTTTCCGAATCAATAGCGAAGCAATTAACTAAAAACAAACCCGCAAATATTCCACTCTGGTTTGCCAATTTTGCGGCAAAAATCGGCGATATTTTGGGGCCTAAAGCTCCGATTAATTCTGACAAGCTTAAAAAAATTACTTCCGATTTAACATTCGATGATTCCAAGGCCCGTGAATTATTAGGATGGAACCCCACGCCTGTATTAACCGGCTTTAAAATATCATAGAAAATAATCCTATAAAATGGGAGAGAATTATACATTATTACGATAATTATCTTCCAAAAATGATAAATAATGGTGCTAAAATGATACTTTAATGGAAGTAAATTATACTTTTAACCGTTTTTTACGTCAGAAATGACAGTAAAATAGAACCAAATGGTAGTCAAATGATACTAAATTATAGTTTTGGTAATTTTTATTGTTCCTTTTATTAAACTGATAAAACTTACTTTTGCGGCGATAATTATCAGGACGATATGCATTTACTTCTACTTTTTACATCCTTTTGTCTCTTATTCGTACTTGAACTTATATATCTAAAAATAGCGGATAAGTATAACATCATCGACCATCCAAATGAACGCAGCTCACATTCAAACATTACTATTAGAGGTGGAGGTATAATTTTCCTATTTGCTGCCTTAATTGCCTTAATATGGCATTTTAATGATTTTTATACAGCTCTTTTTGGTGTCATCCTTATTGGTGTAATCAGTTTTCTGGATGACGTTTATTCGCTTTCAAACCAACTCAGGATTTTTTTTCATTTTGCTTCGGTTAGTCTTGTATTTATCTATTTAGGCATATTTGGTTTATTACCATGGTGGGAGACGTTGCTGTTATATATACTCTCAATCGGAATAATAAATGCCTATAATTTTATGGACGGAATTAATGGCATGACGGGTTGGTACAGCGTAGTTATACTGGCCAGTTTGCAATGGGTTAATCTATACCAGTTTTACTTTATAAAGCCAGATTTAATTTGGCTGCCGCTATTGGCATGCACGGTGTTCCTGTTTTTTAATTTCCGTAAAAAGGCTAGGTGTTTTGCAGGCGATGTCGGCAGCGTAACCATTGCTTTATGGATAATAATGCTGCTGTTTGATCTTATTTTTACTTCTAATAATTGGGTTTATATACTTTTCCTTGGCGTTTATGGTGTTGATACTGTGTTGACCATTCTGCATCGTTTATTACTCAAACAGAACATTTTCAAGGCACACAGGCTGCATTTTTACCAGTTGTTAGCGAATGAACAGAAAATCTCCCATCTTCTAATCTCGGCTTGTTACGCGCTGGTACAATTGGTGATAATTTTGTTTGTTATTAATAACTCCTCGCTTTCAGGAATGGCGTTATTTTTAATGATTATACTTCCGTTGATATTTACTTATCTAATATTAAAGCCACTATTGCACATAAATCGCAAGGCTGATCTTTAAACCAGTTACCAAAACAGCAGCACCAAGCCCAATCTAAAAGACTACGGTATATATACATCAGCATTTTAACTTGCGGTATATACGCAAAGCCGTGGTAATGCTTAAATCGAACAGTCTTCTGAACGAACTCCAGTCAAGCAATAAATGCCATTCCTTTATATGCCACGCAATTTTTATTGGTTTTTTATATAGTTTTGTTAAAAATAATCCGTTACTTTAGGGTAATTTGTTTAGCTTACCGTATGAAGAAATATATACTTTTAAGTCGCGTGGTGCCAAGATGGATCATTATGTTGATCGACTTTTTTATTGTAGCCTGGTCATTTTCCTCATCTTATTTTATCGTATACCGTTTTGAGTTCGTGAATATTTTACGGGGTTATTTTTTTATCTATACAGGCCTATATTGTTTAACAGCAGTACTGGTAATGTATGGCATGCGGATTCACAGAGGTTTGATAAGATATTCAAACACCAGGGACGTATTACGCATTTTTAGCTCGATCTTTATTAGCTGCCTCATTTACCGGTTATTTGTACAGCTATGGGTGATGCCTGTTTTTTATATCAATTCGGTAACTATCAATATGATAATGCTGATAAATTTTTCAGTATCATGTACGGTGTTGATTATGTGGCGTACGGGGGTGAAAAGCCTGTTCTTTTATATCACCAATTATTCAAATACAAAGAAAACGGTTGTGTTGATCTATGGATCAGACAACAGTGCAGTTTTAGTGAAACAAGCACTTGAAGCGAGCGCTAAAACCAACTTTGATGTTGTTGGCTTTGTCGATTCGGATGCGAGTAAAATAAATAAGGAGATCGAGCAAACTAAAGTTTACGACATTGATAAGCTAGAGAAATTAAAGGACAAGCACAAGGTAGATAAGCTTATTATTATGAATCATCACCTTGATGAGGAAACAAAGAAAACAGCGCTTGAAAAATGTCTTACACTCGGTATTCAGGTATTGACTGTACCTCCGTCCGATCAATGGATATATGGAAAGCTCAATTTACAGCAGATTCAGGATCTCAAAATCGAGGATTTGTTGCAGCGTAAGCCAATTCAAATTGATACCACCAGGATTTCCGAAGATTTGCGTGGGAAAAGGGTATTGGTTACCGGAGCAGCAGGCTCAATAGGGTCTGAAATTGTGCAACAAGTGCTTTGCTATGGTCCTGCGATGATAATTTTATGTGACCAGGCCGAGTCGCCGTTGCACGAATTACGGCTTCAGGTTGAAGAGAACTTCCCGGATATTGCGGCAAAGATATTTATTGCAGATATCCGCAATTATAACAGGATGCACAAGCTCTTTATTGACTACATGCCCGAGGTTGTATTTCACGCGGCAGCCTACAAACACGTGCCAATGATGGAAGAAAATCCAACTGAGGGCGTGTTAACTAATGTTTTGGGAACCAAAAACGTCGCCGATCTGGCGGTTGCTTTCGATGTTGGAAAATTTGTTATGATCTCAACGGACAAAGCTGTTAACCCATCGAACGTTATGGGGACAACTAAACGTATTGCTGAGATATATATTCAATCGCTTAAAAATAACCCTGATAATAACGCCAATACTCGCTTTATTACTACCCGTTTCGGGAATGTGCTGGGTTCAAATGGCTCGGTTATACCGCGGTTTACAGCCCAAATACGCAAAGGTGGCCCAATTACGGTAACCCATCCTGAGATTACGCGTTATTTTATGACGATTCCGGAAGCTGTTCATCTTGTATTGGAGGCCGGAACAATGGGTATAGGAGGCGAGATTTTTATTTTTGACATGGGTGAGCCAGTTAAAATTACTGATTTAGCCTTAAAAATGATCAAGCTGGCCGGCCTGCAGCCTGAAAAGGATATAAAGATCGTTTACACTGGTTTGAGGCCAGGCGAGAAGTTATACGAGGAACTCCTGAATGACGGGGAATCTACTATGCCTACCTATCATGAGAAGATTAAAATATCACAGGTAATCGATTATAGCTACAAACAAGTACACACAGACATAAATGAACTGCTGACCCTTAATGATCAAAATAATGTGTTGGCCGTTGTAAATAAAATGAAAGAGATCGTCCCTGAATTTATCAGCAAAAATTCTGAATTTGAGGAACTGGACAATAAAGCCAATGCAAATATTAAGGAAGGCGTATTGGTAGCTTAAGCGAGAAGATTTTAATCATAACAAAAAACCTCAGCCAATTAGCTGAGGTTTTTTGTTATGAGGCTATAATTTAAAAACTAATTGAATAGCTTATTTCTTATCCTTCGAGTAAGCATCGTTAAGCCTTTTTGCGACATCGGCTGTTACATCCAGCGCAGGATCGCCATATAACACTGTGGGATTTGCCTTGGAATAAGTTAATACTAATTTATAACCTTTTTCTTTAGCATATCCTTTTACAAAGTCAGCGATCTTATCATAAAGTTTAGCATTTTCTGATGTTTGTTCATTTTGAAATGCTGCAGCTTCATTCTGTTGATAAGTTTGAAAGTCCTGCTGCTCGCGCTGTAACCGCTGCTCAGTCGACTGGCGTACATCAGCAGCCATTGTGCTGGCATTTTTTTGATATTCTGCGTATTCCCGCTGGAAAGCCTGGCCTCTGGAGCCAACATTGCTTTTTGCGGCATTGGCCTTAGTTTCCAAACGTTTTGACATATCCTTAAAATAGTCATACTTGTTCAGCAACGAATCGGAGTTGACAAAAACGATTGTCTCTTTACCAACTGCCACAACGGCCGGCTTGTTGTCTGTTTTAGTGTTATTGCAGGCGGCTAAGCTCCCCGCAAGTAAAACACCTAATGTAATTTTTGAAAAAATAGGAGCTTTGGTTTTCATTTTTAATTATGGTTTTATTGCGCGTTTATACACGAGTAATTTATCGTTTAAACGTAAAATTTTTTTGACAAAGATAAACTTTCATTACAAGTATCCTAATGTTTTGCAAGGGGTGTTTATATCGTGTCCTATTTATCCACAAATGCGGAAATCCGGGTTAAAATTCGTATTTTCGGGGGTTATTTTTTTAAGTAAATATGAGCGAAGAAAAACAGGACAAATCAAATTATTCAGCAGATAATATACAGGTTTTAGAGGGTTTAGAGGCGGTGCGGAAACGCCCGTCGATGTACATTGGCGATACAGGTTTTAAGGGACTTCACCATTTAGTATACGAGGTAGTAGATAATTCAATCGATGAGGCGCTGGCCGGTTACTGTGATTATATTAAAGTAACTATATTAAAAGACAATTCAATAAAAGTTGAAGACAATGGCCGGGGTATCCCCACCGCCATCCATACCAAAGAAAAGCGCTCGGCTTTAGAAGTGGTAATGACGGTTTTGCACGCCGGCGGTAAATTCGACAAGGATACTTACAAAGTTTCGGGCGGTTTGCATGGCGTGGGCGTAAGCTGCGTTAATGCGCTTTCGATCCACCTAACTGCGTTGGTATATCGTGAAGGAAAAATATGGACGCAGGAATACGAAAAGGGAAAGCCGTTATTTGATGTAAAGATCATTGGTGATACCGAAAAGCGGGGAACAACTATCGTTTTTAAACCCGATTCCGAGATTTTTACTATTGGTACCGAGTATAAATACGAAACGTTGGCAGCGCGTTTACGCGAACTTGCGTTTTTAAATAAGGGCATACGCCTTTCTTTAACCGACGAGCGTGAAGTAAACGATGATGGCACCCATCCATGTGAGGAATTTTATTCGGAAGGTGGACTACGCGAGTTTGTCAAATACCTTGACGGCACACGTGCATCGTTAATCCCGGAGCCTATTTACATTGATGGCATGAAACAGGGCATCCCGGTCGAACTTGCCCTGCAATACAATGATACCTATTCGGAAAACGTGCACTCGTACGTAAATAATATCAATACTATTGAAGGTGGTACCCATGTCGCCGGTTTCCGCCGGGGGTTAACGCGTACTTTGAAGGCTTATGCCGACAAATCGGGCCTGCTTAAGAATATGAAGGTTGAGATCACCGGTGATGACTTCCGTGAGGGATTAACTGCGGTTATCTCGGTAAAAGTAGCCGAACCGCAGTTTGAAGGCCAAACCAAAACCAAATTGGGTAACAACGAGGTAATGGGTGCTGTTGACATGGCGGTAGGGGAGATTTTAGGTAATTACCTCGAAGAAAACCCGCGCGAAGCCAGGATGATCGTTAACAAGGTTATTCTTGCGGCAACCGCCCGTGCAGCAGCACGTAAGGCGCGCGAGATGGTTCAGCGTAAAAACGTAATGAGCGGATCCGGCTTACCAGGCAAGCTTTCGGACTGCGCCAATAGTGATCCATCGTTATGCGAGATATATCTTGTTGAGGGTGACTCGGCGGGTGGAACGGCTAAACAAGGCCGCGACCGTGAATTCCAGGCTATTTTACCGTTGAGAGGTAAAATTCTGAACGTTGAGAAAGCCATGGAACACAAAATCTACGAGAACGAGGAGATAAAAAATATGTTTACCGGCCTCGGCGTGAGCATTGGTACGCCGGAGGATGATAAAGCATTGAATATAAGTAAGCTCCGTTATCATAAAATTGTTATCATGACGGATGCTGATGTCGACGGATCGCACATTACTACGCTTATTCTAACCTTCTTTTTCCGTTATATGAAGGAATTGATCGAATTCGGATACGTGTATGTAGCTTCGCCGCCGTTATACCTGGTGAAAAAAGGAAAAGAGCAGGAGTACTGCTGGACCGAGGAGCAGCGGGATGTAGCTGTGCAAAAACTAAAAGGAGCGGGAAAGGAAGACAGCGTGCATATACAGCGCTATAAAGGTTTGGGTGAGATGAACGCCGAACAATTATGGGAAACGACTATGAACCCGAATACCCGCACGTTAAAACGAGCAAGCATCGAAAATGCCGCCGAATGTGATCATACCTTCTCAATGCTCATGGGCGATGAAGTAGGCCCTCGCCGTGAGTTTATTGAGAAGAACGCGAAATACGCCAGGATAGACACATAGCAAGTGTTCATAAGACTTACGAAGTTTTTAAAACTTCGTAAGTCTTTCAATTTTGCTGTAACTCAAGCGTCTGCATTCCGTAATCGATCACTGCTTTATACTTCATTAAAATATCTCCCCCCAGTACACCCAAAACCTCAGGGTGGCCCAATTGCCGGTAAGCATTATTGATCGTCGAAAGATCCAGTACAGCTATTTCAAATTCAGTTACTAGCACACTTCCAATATACAAGTCATGAATGATGGCGGTTGACGAAGCCATGCTGTTGGTGCCCAGGCCGGTCGAAAGGTGATCGCTTACAATAATGTCCATCCCGCTATTTGCTTGTATCAGCAGCGTGTGATCAAAAGCTGTTTTCGAAGCCCCTGTATCCAAAACGACAAGAAAAGGTCGGCCAAACACCGAAATCTCAAGCAAAGGATGGAAGCCATCCTCGTGAAGATCGATTATTATTAAGGGAACGGTGACCGATGTTTTTTCTGAATCCATAGATGCAATATTAATCAATCATGCATTCAAAATTCACCAAATCACTAATTCAATAAATCACTAATTAGAACGGATACCCGATAGCTAAATTGAAGATCAAATTCTGCCCCCTCCATTTTGAGCTGCCAAAATCTATTTGGTTGATCACAATGTGCTGGCCGGCAGGTAGGTTGGGCTTAATAATTGGGAAGCCTATATCTGTACGCAATATTAAAACGGTAAAGTTAAAACGTAAGCCAAATCCCGCGTCGGCGGCTATCTGACCAAGAAAGTTTTTACCAAAAGCACCACCCGGCACATATTTGTTGCTGTGTAGCAGCCATATATTACCGGCATCCATAAACAGGGCGCCCTCAACTATACTAAATAGTTTTGGTCGTAGTTCCACATTTGCTTCCAGTTTTATATCGCCTGATTCATCGGGAAGGAAACTTGTGCCCTTACGAAGCGAATCGGGAACATTATATGCACCGGGTCCTATTGAGCGTGCCTGAAAGCCTCTTAAGCTGTTTGCGCCCGCGATGAAAAATTGTTGGCTATATGGCATTACTGTTGAGTTACCATAAGGCAAACCAACATCAACTATTAAACGCGTCGCCAGTTTATTATTCGGTCCCAATTTATGGAAGAATCTAAATTCATTCTCAAATTTAATATACTGGTTAAACGGCGTATTAAAAACCTTACTAACCCGTCTTGGCGTATCCGCTCCGGTCAATATGCCATACAAATTCCCCGAAAGGCTAACTTTACTCATCCAGTAATAGGTATTGGTCCTGAATTCCTCGGTGGTATTTGTATTGGTGTAACTATAACTTGGCCCGAAGGTGAACTGGTTATTGATAACGTGTGCCAGCGCTGGATTACGGGTTTTCTTAATACTATCCCGATAAAGCTGGGATATGTTAGCTGCATCTACATAAGTTACATTAAAAATATTCAGCTCATGCTGGGTATGCAAGCTGGGTTTCCATTGATATCCTATTGATGCATTGAACGAATTAAGCCTGTAGAGCCCCGTCCGGTCAATTAAGGTATAGCCGGTTTGTAAAATGGTACGCGGGATAAAGGCGTTATTCGGCGAAATGTTAAACGGCCCGATGATCCTCGGCCAGGATATGGTTGGTTGCACACCAAACTGGTAAACACTGTGATTATTGCTGGTATGCCCAAACTGCAGGTCGTTGCTTACAAAAAAGTTAAGGGTAAATAACTCCGCACCCTTAAATGTATTACGGTTCCTGAAAGTGAGGTTAAACTGGGTACCACTGAAGTTTGCTGATGTTTGGCGTGCTGTCACCTCGGCTTGCAATGATTTTCGTTTGTATTGGGTTAAAAAGTAATATACATCCAGTTTTGAAGAGTCCTGCGAGATAGATTCAAAACGGTTCTTAACAAATTTAAATGGCCCCAGTTCAATAAAACGATTCAATGAACTATTGTGTTCAGTGCGGTTATACACGTCCCCGGGATGCAGCAATACAGTGTTTTTAAAAACGAAAGGACGAACTGTGTTTTTAGGATCGATCACATTATACCACTGGTATTTTACCGCGGAATCTAATTTTAACGAAGTATCTTTTAATGAATAATTGGGGTATACGTAGATATTACGGATGGTGTAAATTTTCCGGGCCAAACCTGAGATCGTGTTTTTAACGGCCACATATATGTCCACATGATGGTCTTTGCCGGTACTGTCAACCCGCATAATAAGGTCTTCGGGGGCGAAATAATAAAAACCTTCCTCCTTTAAACGGGTGTCTATTCGTATCCGCTCATCTTTAATAACGTTAAGATTATATTTGTCGCCAACTTTTAACAACGACTGTCCCGCTGTGCCGGCTACTGCGGTATCAACGGCATCCTTACCCGTTGGGAAGGCTAATTTCCTGATAATGTAAGCCGGGCCAGGTGCGGCAGTGTATATAGCCTTCGCGGTTTTGTTTTTAATAAGCGTATCGGCCGTAACCTGGGCCTGGAAATAACTTTCGTTTTGCAGCGTATTTTGTAGAATAATGCTGTTGTTATTGAGATCAACCGAACTTAGTAAAACGGGCGGCTCGCCAAAATGGGAGTTAAAATAATGCCTTAACCCGGTTTTTTTATTGGTCTTTGTTTTTTCGTATATCCACAGTTTAACCCGTAAGCCCAAAATCTTGCCATTGGGTTTCGGCCGCAATAAGGCCTCCAGTTCGCTTTTCATCGCTTTTGAGTCGCTTTTTTTTATTGTTTTATCAACAATGTTTACCTGCCCGCCGGTATACAGTTTTTGCCCGGGCGCCAGGAATTTAGTTGTGCTGCAGGCGCTTAAAAAAATAGGAATTAAAATATATAAGTATCTGAATTTGGCCATAGATCAATATATCGTTTGTTTGGTTAGAGCAGTTTGTTTTGGCGGAACGGTCGTAGCTGTTGAGTCAGATTTTTTGTCGGCAGCTTTTTGTTGTTTTTTCTGGTCCCTTTGGTCTTTATTATACTTTTTTTGCAGTGCTCTATCTTCGGGGGTACGCTGTTTAAACAGTTCCATAAACTTATTATAGTCATATGTTAATGCAAAACCTACGCCCGTTTCAACTACTTGTCCCTGGATCACAATATATTGGTCGCGCCGGTAAACCCGTACCATATAACGGCCATCCTTAGTCAATTTATAATTAACAGACACGTTTCCTGCTATATCTGTCGACTTTTGGCCGGGCTGGTTTTGACCCTCGAGGTTAAAGTTATTGCCCACGGTAACTGTCACCCGATCATTTAAAAACTGTTTCGACAAGCCCACATTAAGGTCTGTTCGGTTTTGCTGTACTCCCGATGAGTAATCTGCACCCGAAGTAACACCGAAGCTTAACTGTACCCCGCCAACATTGCCGGCCAGTTTATTAAGTTGATCAGATAACAAACTGCTTACACTATTGCGGACAGCCCCCTGCAACCCTGTACCGCCGCCGAGGCTTTGCAGTGGGTTATCCCCAATGAAATGTCCCAATACCAGTACCCCCAGCACCTGTTTGTTCATTTCATTCGGGTCCTGGCGTATTTGCGATAACCTGGCGTCAACAGTATTAACCACATCCTGCGGAACGGTATATGAGCTATCAGGTAAAACGATGTCGAAGCTGATATCCGGTTTCATTAACTGATTTTTTAAGTTGAGATCGACGTTGAACGGAAGTTTTTGCTTGTACATCGTCGCGTTGTCGGTTCCTCCAAGCTGGTCGTTCACTAAATCGATTGGAGGAACATTGGCAATATAAACGGCTGTTAGGTTAATGTTAGCACTGGTTGGGTCGCCCGTCCATGTGATGGTGCTGCCCTGTTTGAAGTTAAATTTCCGGTTTACTGTCGCATAAGCTAAATCATACGACCCTGAAGCAACAGTATAGGTTCCGGTAAGATTCACTTTTCCGCTGGGGTCAATACCGCCGCTTAATTGTCCGCTTCCCTTTATATGGACTATGTCGCCATTTCTGGAATCGACCACAATATTAAAATTGGCTTCTTTATTGATGTTTACTGTAGCTGTAACGTCCAAACCATTTAGGTCGGCCTTTTTTAACGAATCGAGTTGTTTGGCGAGCATGATCGAATCGAGCTTGGGCCCGTTTGGATCAATAAACTCGACCACGCCTTTGCGGTCCTCTACGCTTGGATTGGCCGACGGTAAAACAATGGTCAGGTCGGTTTTGGGGTTAACGGTAAGGGTTGCATCCACAACCGGCGTGTTGATATCGCCGCGAACTTTAATATTTGCGTCGACAAACAATTTACCGTAGTACAATTTGTTATTCTCGGCAGTTGAGTTAACCACCCGGAAATTCTTTGCGGTAATATCTACACCAAAATCAAAATCCGTGAAATTTTTAGTGTAAACAGTTCCCGTTACAACGGCCTTATTACCAAGCGAATCGACCATAGTGAAATCATTGAACAATACGCCATCGTTATTAAACGTGATGCTTTCATTCGGCATAGTAAAGTATGAATTCAACGTAGCTACGTTGAAGCCAACTTTATTAAAGTGAACATCGCCGCGCACAACCGGTGCGCTTGGCGTACCTGTTATTTTTAGCTGGCCGCTTAGGTTACCGCTGCCGTTTCGTATGCTGCCAAAGCTGAAACCTTCAATACTCTTAACATTGAGGGTAATAATATCGAGGTTCAAATCCATTTTACTGTTGGGCGCAGTATAGTATAAGCCGGTTAAATTCGCCTGGTTGCCTTTGCCTGTTATGCGCACATCGGCCGCATAGGCGTTTTGTGTTTGATTATTTACCTTAAGCGCGACGTTCCCCACGGTATCCCCCTTGAAACTAAAGTCGGTAATATTCAGATCGGTGGTAAATACCATCGATTTTTGGAAGTTGCTGAGGTGTGCCTGGCCGTTGATAACACCGCCTATCTGCAGTGAATCTTGTTTTGCCGCGCGGGTAAGGGTTTCAATTCTAAAGTTTCTAAAATCAACGGTAATTGGCGCGTTCATTTGCTGCTGGTCGCTATTGATACTCAGCACCTGGTTGTTGCTGGTAATTGAAAAGTCTTTTGCCATTATGCCGCTTGTGCCAAACTGCAGCGCGTTGTTGGCATTAACTGCCCACGGCGTATAATCTAATATCAAACCGTTTTGCAGAAAGCTGAACTGGTATTCGTTCGGTAAGATGCTGAACACACCTGCAACACGGTACCGCTCTTTTTTGACCACGTCACGTACCTGCAGGCTGATATTTAGCTTATCATTTTGCGCACTGCCGGTTATGCTGGTATTCAATAAGTCTATGGACGATGATGCTCTTAGCTCATCCACGGTTACACTGTAGTTGAGCGCGTTGTTGCCGGTGTTGATAGCCAGTTTTAAATTATTGACAACCCCGGTGCCATATATCACCTTTGGCGCAGACCCATTAACCACAAGGTCGCCCGTTTCACTGTTAAAATGGCCGGTAATCAATACCGGGTCGAGCCTTTTTAACGAAGGCGCGAATTGTGTAAGCAATGGTGTCTTTACAATATGCACGTCAAAGGCAAATTGCTCGGGCGAGTAACTTTTTTTGGCCTTAGCGCGGGCCTTCGCAACGGCGATATTAAAGTATTTATCTGTTACATCCTGTACGGCAGTAGCGATCTCGGTCAGCTTATATTTTCCCGCCATGTGCGCATACAGCATAGGCGCTTTTAATTTTATTGTGCTGCTATCGGCGTTTGCCGTTGAGATCAGGCTAACGGTATCAATTTTTATGCGTTGACCGGCCTGAACAAGCAGCATTTCGGTAAGCTTGATATTTGCGTTCAGGTAATCCGGGCTGGCGGTTGGTACATCAGCAACGATCTTACCATGAAAACGCATTTCCGATTTGGAGAAATTCAGTTTCTGAAGATTTATACTATCCACCATTACCGTCGCATATACCGAAGGATATTTTTTGTTCATATTGGCCTTGCCGTCCAGCGTAAAATTAATATTGGGATCCTTCATTCGCGCGTGGGCGACATAGCTTCCGTTGCTCGCGGCGCCTCTAAGCGCCAGGTTCTTATAATTGTATCCTTTAACCTGCGCGCTGGCTACGTTCCCGTTAAATTGCAAGCTGGCCGTTTTAGGATCGAGTCCGGCGCCCTTTATAGTTGCCGTAAGTGTTACCATACCCACCATTTTTGGCTGTTTGGTCAATGCGCCGACGTTCAGGTTGTTGGCTTTTATATTGGCAGAATAAGTAGCGGCCCGTTTTTTATTCAGGTTTCGCATCGAGGCGGTCAGATCAACCGCGCCATCGCTCGAGCGAAGGCTCATGTGTGTATTAAAGTTTTTAGTGCTGCCTTTAAAGCTGCCCTTCAGGTTCAAATTGGCCGGAATGCTAACCGACGCCGGGATCATACCGGGCGCCACCAGTTTGGCGATATCTCCGCTGTTTGTGTTAAAGTCGTTAATGGTTACGTCAAAATAGGAGTGGTTTACATCAGGTAAGCCTTTTAATATAGCGGATGCCTTGATGTGCGTATTTCTTAACCCGGTTATTTCGAGGTTCGGAATGCGCAGGTCGCTTACCTTGCCTATTACCCGGCCGTTTACCAGGAAAACAGCGCCGGGCGCATGTTTGAACGGCTCGGTACCGGCTAATGAAGGCACCAATATTAAAACATCTCTCAGTCCAAGGCGGCTACCATCGAGATTGGCATTGATGCTCAGATTGCCCAGGTTATTGCTTAGTGAAGCTATCGACGGATAGCTAACCTGCAATTCCCGCTGTATAACCGTTTGCGGCGTTTCTAAATAAAGATTGTTGAGGTAAGCGTTTTTTGGGCCGTATAGGAATTTGGTATGGAACTTTTTAACGTTCAGCCCGCTTTTTTCATTGAAGGTAAAATCGTTAACAGTACCCGAAATGGTTTGCGGATCGTACGACAGGCCATCCATGTCAACATTGAGGTTACGAATATCCATGTGCCCGAAATCAAGGCCGCGCGCTATCGGGTTTTGTACGTAGTTGTCATATTTGATATCGTCATTTTTGAAGCTAACCTTAGCTATGGTTGCGGTCCAGCCTTTTTGGCTTTGCGGGGAGGCGACCAGCGTATCCAGTTTTTTTATCTTCTTAGCTATAACCCTCTTAACTGTTTGGGGTTTAAAGAAAACCAGGTTCGCTTTGGTGTCGCCCAGCTCAAACCGCTTAATAGCCACCTTTTGATTTTTAAGGTCGATCCTATCCATATCCACCAAAAACTTACCCAGGTCAACTTTGGTGCTCATAGTCTTATCCCGGTAATCGATCTTTATCTTTGAAAAATCAATGGTTCCCAGGTTAAGCGTCATGGCTACAGGGGCTATCGCCGTATCGGCTGCTTTAGCTTTCGCGACCGACAGATTGTTGGGTGTTTGTATGATGCGTGCGTTTACGCCGGACAAGGTGATCTTTGGGATGCTGAACTTCATCTTATCCATATCAAACTCTTTGATACGGGTATCAAAATGGCCCAGCAAAAACCTGATGTCATTGCCGGTCATCACGTCCTTATAAGCTACGCGGATATTGTCGAGTACGATCTTATCCAGCGAAAACTTCATAGCCGAAGCCGTGTCGGTTGGTTTTACCGGTTTTTTTTGTTCGCTCGAAAATGCTTTTACGATATAACCGAAGTTAAAAACACTATCCGCGCCGCGGTGTACGTTCAGGGTAATGCCCTGCAGGTTGATCTCGTTTATTTCAACTTTATGGCTGAAGAGTTTCAGCATATTGATATCCACCTTCAGCTTTTCGCCTGCTAAAAGGGTGTCTCTTTTCTGATCTTCGAAATAAACGTCTTCCAGCACCAGTAGTTTAGGCAGCCCCAGGCTGATGTGGCCTATTTTAACTTTGGTGTGGATCTTTCCTTCAAGATACGTAACCGCCTTGTTCTTGGCGTAATTTTGAACGGCAGGAACCTGTATTAATATTACTACCAGGAGCACCAGGAAAATGATGCTTGCGATTATCCAGAGAATGGTTTTTAGCGCTATGCGTCCAAATCGTTCCAATTGTATACGTTATTCAAAGAGTGAAACTTTGTATTTTTTGTATATAATGAAATATAAGGCAAAAGGTTTTATTTTTTCTCTAAACCAGCCTGGAATGGTCGTGTTTTGAAGCAGCGAGGTGAACGTGGGCCCGAAGGAGCCAAAACGCGGTTACTTTTTTGCCGTATTTAACAACTGGAAGCCAACCAGCTCGTCCCAGCGGGCGCCGGGCGGATGATAGTAGATAAGTAACTGGTAATCGTTTTCAGTTTCGAAGTGATTTCCTGTCAAGGCCGTGTCATCCGGCTTAGCTGTGGCTTTATCAACCCAAACATAGGTATAGTCATATACTCCTTGCTTTAGCAGCTGGGTTATCGTAAACTTTCCGGCCGAAGGATCGAAATGCATTTGGCTGTTGTTATCCAGCTTATAGTCATTAAACTGGCCTACGATATATGGCGTACCCGCTGCAAGAGATCTTTTTGTCGACAATGAAAAATAAAGGCGGGTGTAATCTGCATCAGTACGGGGATCAGTGCCATCCTGGTTCAGGATATAGAAACTGCCGTTAAGGTCGTACTGTAATGTATAGTTTGGCTGGTTGCGGTCGGCGTCGGTCAATAAGAGAATGGTATTGGCCGTATCGCGATAAATATGAGCTATATGTTCCGAATTCAGTTTAAGGCTCCGGGTATCAAAATGAAGAAATTCATTCCCGCCCGGGAAATCGTTCATACTAACATCGTTATAGATCAGCTGAGAACCGCGGATATAAGTAGGCTGAGTATTCCATTGCCCGGTTTCGGCCCTTGCGTTCTGCATAATCAGCACACGGATATCAGCGCCGGGATTCTGCACCCGCAGGCCTCCATAGTTAAGTGTGAAATTGATTTTTTGATTGCCCTGCCTTAATGATACATCATTTGAAGGGACAATTTCAGCAGCTATTGAAATTTGGGGGTTAACAACATATAACCGGCGTGTGAGTACCAGCCTTGAGGGATCGTTATCCTCGTAAACCTTTAACACATAATTGCCCGCAATTTTCGGCGCAATGTTTTCATTCGGCAGTTTAAGCTCGTAGTGAGTATATTTTTGAATGGTGCCGGTTGAGTAGCTATAGGCAGTTATTTTATCATCGGTATAATTTTGCAGGTACTCGGCCGGCGAAAGATTGGACGAGTTCCAGTTGGCGTCGCAATGCTCAAGGGTGTAGTTATAGACTTGTGTTCCGCCGTGCAGGTTATCAAATGCAAGCTGTACCCTATCGTTTGACCGCAGGGTAATTATAGGAAAGGAGGCCTGTTTGGCGGTATTGTAGAATTCGACGCTTTTTATCTCGGGGTGATAGACCGTGTTATCGTAGGATTGAGCGAGAGAAATGACAGGAAATAAAAAAACGAATAATAGCAGAGCACGATGTTTAAACTTTCCGTCATTGCGAGGAACAAAGCAATCCCCGATATGCAAGACGGAAATGCACAGTTTAGAGATTGCTTCGTTCCTCGCAATGACGCTTGTCATAAAATCTACGCTTCTAACTCCATAATTTGATCAGCTAAAGCCTCCCATTGTAATTGTACATGGCCCAACTCCAGCTTCTTAGCTTCGTAGTTTTTGTTGACCTCGTTGAGCTTCGGCAGATCATTGTACAACTTATCATCAGCCAGCTCAGCTTCAAGCTGTTTCACCGTTTTTTCCAATGCAGCGATCTGCTCTTCCAGCTTAGCCATATCCTGATTCAGCTTTTTTAGCTGCTGGGATTTATTTTCGGAATCCTGTTTAACAGGCGCAGTTTCCTTTTTCTCTTCCTTTTTAGGCTGAGGAGCAGGCATTGGAGCTTTCGGTTCCAGTTTGCGTTTTGCGTACCAAACATCGAACTCGGCGTAAGTGCCCGGGTATTGTTTTATTTTTTGGTCCTCGATAAACCATATTTTGTTGGCAACATTATCCAGGAAATAACGATCGTGAGAAACAACAATAAATGTCCCTTCGAACTGTTGCAGCGCCTGTATCAATATATTCACCGATTGGATGTCGAGGTGGTTGGTAGGCTCATCCAGTATCAGGAAATTGGCATCGGCGGTAAGCGCTTTTGCCAAAGCAACCCTCGATTTCTCGCCCCCGGATAATACTTTTATCTTTTTAAATACATCATCGCCTGTAAACAGGAATGAACCAAGTATAGATCGCAACTCAGTTTCATTATGCTTGGGTGCGAATGACTGCAGTTCCTGCAACGCTGTGTTCTCGAGGTGCAGGGCCTCCAGCTGATGCTGTGCAAAAAATGTTTCCGTTACGTTATGGCCGGTTACCATCTTTCCTTTAAAGTCTTTATCTGCATCCGCAATTATGCGCAACAGGGTTGATTTACCCTTGCCGTTGGCGCCGATCAGGGCTATCTTATCACCTTTTTCAATAATCGCCTCTGCATCTGTCAAAATATCAATAGCGGGATATTTTTTTGTGATATGTTCGAGGGTTACTACGTGCCGGCCCGATTGTTTTGAGAAACGGAAGCTGAAATTGACCGACGGGTTATCATCATCCACATCATCCACGCGCTCCAGCTTGTCCAAAGCCTTGATACGCGACTGGGCCATTTTTGCTTTGGATGCTTTTGCCCGGAAACGCTCGATCAAACGCTCTTCCTGTTTTATTTTTGACTGCTGGTTTTTAAATTCACCACGCTGGATCTCTTCGCGCTGGGCCTTTTCTTCAAGATAAAAAGAATAATTCCCGGCGTAAACGGTAAGTTTACCCTTGCGGGACTCGACCGTACGGTTGATCACCTTATCCAAAAACCACCTGTCGTGCGATACGATAACCACTGCGCCTTCAAAAGCTTTCAGGTAATCCTCTAGCCATTGTATTGATGGTAAGTCGAGGTGGTTGGTAGGCTCATCCAGTAATAAAATATCGGGTGCCTGTAAAAGTATTTTGGCCAGCATCACGCGCATGCGCCAGCCACCCGAAAATTCGCTTAGCTTGCGATGTGTATCGGGCTCGCTGAAACCCAAACCGGCTAAAATTTCGTGGGCCTTGTATTCGATATTATAACCGTCCAATAGTTCAAACTCGTGCTGTTTGTCGCTTAGCTTGTGCAGCAGGTCTTCGGTATAATCCGTTTCCAGTTTTTTGAGCAGGTTTTCTATTTCATCATGCAGCTGGTTCTGGCGCTCAAAAGCTTCCATGGCCACATGCAATATATTTTTATCAGACGAGTAGGAGAGCAGGTCCTGGTTAAGGTAACCGATGGTAAGGTCCTTAGCCATGGATATGGTGCCCGAAGTAGGCGTATAATCTCCGACTATAATTTTTAAAAGGGTCGTTTTCCCGGTACCATTGGCGCCGATAAGGCCAATCTTTTCACCTGGTTTTATATGCCAGTTAGCTTCATCATATAATGCCCGCGCACCAATCTCAAACGTAAGGTTATTTATAGCTATCATTTGCGCGCAAAGATACCGTTTTAAGCTGAAAGGTTAAAGTGGACTTTCAGACTAAAACCCTAACTTCGCAACCATGTATTTTTTGATAAAGCCGTTGCTTTTTAAGTTCGACCCCGAACAGGTACATCATTTTGTTACCGCTAACCTGAAACGTTTTAACCGCTTTCCCGGCGGACAGGCTTTAAGCCGCGCGTTATGGGGTTTAGATGATCCAAGGTTAGAAAGGGACGTGTTTGGGCTGCCTTTTAAAAACCTGGTAGGTCTGGCGGCTGGTTTTGATAAGAATGCGGAGATGATGGGCGAGATGGCCAACCTGGGCTTTGGTTTCGTCGAAGTTGGCACTGTGACGCCCCTGCCGCAACCGGGAAACCCCAAGCCAAGGATGTTCAGGCTGCCGGATGACGGCGGACTAATAAACCGCATGGGTTTTAATAATGACGGAGTGGAGGTGGTGGCTGAACGCCTTGCTGCGTTTCGCGCTAAAGGGGATCATAAAAAACTGATCATAGGCGGCAACATCGGCAAAAATAAAATTACACCAAATGAGGATGCGGTAAGCGATTATATCAAATGTTTCGACCGTTTATTTGATTTAGTAGATTATTTTGTGGTGAACGTGAGTTCGCCCAATACGCCCGGCCTGCGTGAACTACAGGAAAAGGAACCTTTAATGCAACTGCTTGGCACATTGCAGCAGCGCAACTCTAAAAATGGCTTAAGCAGGCCGATCTTGCTAAAAATTGCGCCCGACCTGACCAATGAACAATTCGATGATATTGTAGATATTGTGCAGCAATCCGGTATTGCCGGGATAATAGCTACCAATACCACCATCAGCCGCGAGGGATTGGTGTCAAACGATAAATTAAAGAATGAAACAGGCGGTTTAAGCGGCAAGCCTCTAACGAAACGATCGACTGAAGTGATCGCTTATCTTCATAAAAAATCTAAAGGAGCTTTCCCTATCATAGGTGTAGGTGGGATACATTCTGCCGGAGACGCGGTTGAGAAGCTTCAGGCAGGTGCATCGCTGGTGCAGCTTTATACAGGGTTTATTTACGAAGGGCCAGGGTTGATCAAGCGGATCAATAAGAAGATATTGGATAACCCTTTGTCATCCTGAGCGTAGCGAAGGATCTTCTTCACCCTGCATATTCGCGTGCACCGGCGCAGAAGATTCTTCGCTACGCTCAGAATAACAAAAAGAAAAATCCTGCCGGTTTTATAACCAGCAGGATTTGAAATATCATTAGCGCAATCTTTTGCCCTCTCGGGTAAATTATTTTGCTGCGGCCGCTTTTGCTAAAACAGCGTTGTTGATAGCTATCTGGCTGTTTTTTGGCTCAGCAGAACGGCTACCGGCTTCCAGGTTAGTGGCAAGCTTTAAAAACTGCACCTCTAACCTCGAAGTGGTTTTGTTTTTCCTATCTTTTCTTTTTAAACGAGTAACGCCCATGGTATTATAGTTTTAATGTTTTAATTCTCGAGGTCGGGAGCGGATTCGAACCGCTGTAAAAGGTTTTGCAGACCTCTGCCTAGCCACTCGGCCACCCGACCAATTTTCAAGGCTGCAAAAATAGCAATAATTTGTTGGCTGCCAACATTTATTTGAATGATTTTCTGACTATCTCCGAACAAAACAACGCCGTAGCAATGGCTACGTTTAAAGATTCGGCATTTCCCTTACGCGGTATAGTTACCGCTTTGCTGATCAATTTCTCTACATCAGGCCTCAAACCGCTTCCTTCATTGCCCATTATAATAAGGCCTTCCGGGCCGAAATCGGTATCGTAAATATTTTCACCATCCAGCATCGCACCAAAAACCGGCAAGCCGATTTGTGGTAAAAAGGTCGTCAAATCGCCGTAATGGACGTTTATCCGCGAAAGCGAGCCCATACTGGCCTGCACTACCTTTGGGTTGTATACGTCAACAGTATCGTCCGAGCAAATGATATGCTGCATGCCGAACCAGTCGGCGGTGCGGATAATGGTGCCCATATTGCCGGGGTCCTGTATGCCGTCTAAAACTAACGAGAACTTTTGTTTCAAATGGGTGTTATTCAACGCGGGCCAAACCGGTATTTTAACCAGGGCAACAACCTGCTGCGGCGTTTTTAAACTGCTGATCTTTTCCATGTCGGTGACAGAAATTTCAGTTAAGTTTATTTTTTGGGATAATTTCAGCACTTTTGGGTCAAAGGGCGCCGTATGGTAAATAGCCGTGATTTGGTAGGCGGAATGAATAAATTCGATAACCGATTTTAAACCTTCAACCAAAAATAAACTCTGTTCGATACGATCTTTTTTGTTTTGTAAGGACTTTAATAAACTGATTTGAGATTTTGAAAGCATATAGTAAACCTGGTTATTACCGTCTTACAATATTAAGTATTATCCTGCTCATTCTGGTTTCGGCCTGCAGTTTAACCCGGGGCATTAAGGACAACCAGGCATTGGTGCGTAAAATCACCATGAAAGGCATGGACGAAGACTATGCCGAGGCGGCGGTAAACTATGTGGATAAGGAACAGCAACCCAATAACTGGCTCAACCTTCAATTTTATTACACATTCAGCAACAAAGGCAAAAGGAGTATCGGCGAAGCCCCGCGGATACTGGATAGTAACCTGGTTGAATTTTCCCGGGTACAGATCGAGCGGTTCCTGCGTGGCAGGGGCTACCTGAAAGCCAGGGTGGTTGACACTGTCAATATCAAAAAGAAACGTGCCGAACTAGTGTTTAGCGCAGTTGAGGGCCCCATGTTTAAAATACGCACTTTCAAGGACAGTATTTATGATAAGAAGGTAAAAGAACTGTACCGGGTAAACCGCCCGCTATTTTCGCATATCAGGCCAGGCGGACGCTTTGATACGGATAGCCTGGCGTTCGACCGCGATGAGTTTTACCTCGTTATGAAACGCAACGGGTATTACGATTTTTATCGCCAGTATATCAATTTTAATTACGACTCCACCTTTAACCATAGCGTCGTTGATGTAACGATGATCATCGATAACCCCATCGGGAGGGCGGCGCACCCCGTTTACAGGATCAACAATACCCTCATCACCATTACAAACAGCGCCGGCCGCACGCCCGGCAAGGAAGATACCCTGCAGGTGGACTCGCAGTACCGGTTTGTCGACTTTTCGCACCGGTTTAAGCCGCGCACGGTTACCGATTATATCTTTCAAAAAAAGGGCGACATCTACAATATCGATAAACAAACACTCACCACCTCGCGGCTATCGGAACTCAACGTGTTCCGGAACGTGCCTAACCCTACGTACCAAAAATCGTCTGATAGCACCAACCGCCTGAATATCAAGCTGGATATTGTCCCGATCAAAAAAATGTCAGACAGGGTGGAGGGCGAGTTCCTGTTTAATGCCGGGCAGTACGGCTATAACTTGGGCAATACGTTTACCAAGCGCGACCTGTTCAAACAGGCAGCCATCTTACAGATCAAGGCCAACTACAGTGTGTTGTTTGATAACGGGAAAAGCTTAACCAATCCAAACGGTATCGAGAACCAGGATTTCAGGATCGGCGCAAGCCTGATTTACCCCCGGTTGATCACACCTTTCAATCTGCCCGTTTTGGGGCGGTATGGCATTCCGCATACTACCTTTTCCACCAACTACCAGTGGTTTTATCAAAAAGGCCTGGTTACCCGCGAAAGCTTCATCAATTCCATTACTTACGACTTTGCCGAAACCGACCGCAAGCAACATAGCATTACACCTATTGATATTGAACTTTCCAGGGGTGTTATTGATCCCAGCGCACAACGCCTGCTGTTAAAGGATAACCTGTACGCGTACAGCTACCTCATAGGCCGCACCATTTTTACATCTGGCAGCCAGTACACGTTCCAGTATAATGCTATCGAGCTTAACTCGTATCACAACTTTATCTATTTCCGCGGCAGCGTTGATGTGGGTGGTAATACCCTGTACCTGTTAAGCAGCGTGTTGAATACCCGTAAAGATACCCTGGGCGAACGCCTGATACTTGGACGTGCGTTTGCGCAGTATGCCAAGGGCGAAGTTGATGTGCGTATTTACCGAAGCCTGGGCGGCGAACGCCAGTTTATCTTCCGGTTAAACGCAGGCGCCGGCGACCCTTACGGCAATAGCAACCAGCTGATATTTGAAAAAGATTTTTACGCCGGCGGCGCCAACGATATGCGCGCCTGGCTGCCGCGCACGCTCGGCCCGGGCCAGTTCAACAGGGCCGCTTTTTATGGGCCGCCGGGAGTTAACGGGGTGCCGTCTAAAGGCGACTCCCTGCGTACACGCCTGAAATACCTCGACCAGTTTGGCGAGGTAAAGGTTATTGCCAATGCCGAGTTCCGCTATAAGATCGTGGATGATTTTTTTGGCTCGAAATTAAAGGGCGCTTTATTTATTGATGCCGGTAACGTTTGGCGGCTGCATGCGCAGCCCGGCCAGCCCAATGTAGAGTTCCGGTTCAATAATATGCTCAATTCGTCGGCGATGGATATTGGCACGGGCCTCCGGTTCGACCTGGCATTTTTCGTGTTCCGGCTGGATGCCGCGCTTAAATTTAAGGACCCGCAGTTTAACGGATCCGATCAATGGGTGCTTATCAACCACTTTAACGAACTCTTCCATTCCGGTCCGTTTAAAACCGCCTACCGCGCCAACAACAGCGGCGATACCTATAACTTTATGCAGCTCAATTTTGGTATAGGAATGCCATTTTGATTTGTTTTTGTCATCCTGAGCGTAGCGAAGGATCTTCTTCATCATAACAATACCGGTGGCTTACGGCGCAGAAGATCCTTCACGATGTTCAGGATGACAAAGATCTGCACATCTAAAATCTGCACATGCTATTACAGGTGTACCACCCGGTACAGGTGGTTACACCTGAACACACCTGGTTACACTTTTTTACCAAATTAATACTTGGCACAAATTATATATATGGTATACAATTGATATTAGTAAATATCCGACAAAGGATATTATCCCCACCAAAATGATTAATTCGAATTTTTGAAAATAGATGCAATTGATACACGCCCGAACACTTTAGTTTATGCGGCTACACAGGTGTTATTAAGATTAATATCCAGCTGTAACCCTATCCGACACCCGTACTGTATCTTTGGATTACAAACAGCTAAATAGTATCTTAGATGTCTCAACTATAATTAAATATGACAGTACCTGGTAAATTTGCCGCGGCGGTTTTGGCGGTTTCGCTACTAACTCTAACCGGCTTTTCGGCAAAGGTTAACGACGGTGTAGTTAACTATTTTGGCATACCTGAAACCATTTCATTCAACAAACTCGACTATAAGCTGGCCTGGAGTTCGCATCCGAATAATATTTATTACAAGCAAGAATATGTTCCCGCCGGTGATACTGTTACGCGATTCAGGGACATGATCATGATTGATTTCATTCAAATCGGTCTGCCGGTAAAAGCAGCCGTCGAAGCACAGGTTAAAACACTTATTGAACGTAAGAAAACTGACAAGGTGTGTAACTACCAAGTACTTAAGAAATCCGACGATGATTTAATTCTCGACTTTGTAATGAGCGACTATAGCACCGCCGACAATGTTGTAGAATGGAGCGGCTACTACTATAGACCGTACACTGATAAAGCCGGGCACAAGGGCGTATTGCTGTTCGGCATAAGTCATCGCGCGTATAAGGATCAGATAATTCCTTTTATGACGTCGTTACTAAAATATAAAACCGATAATCTCAAAGTATTGAGCACATTCCCAACACCTGAAATACAGATCAAATAACCAGCTTATTAAAGGGCCGCGATACAGCATAGGCCGATTTTGCCCGCAGAGCCTCCCAAGGAAAAACCCGCGCTGTATCTTCCAATTGTATTCCTCCAGCATTCTCCGTAAATTGCATAACTATGGAAAACTATTTCGAAATAAGCATAGGGCACGGCGGGGATCTGAAAACGTTTGAGGTAAAGGATTATGCCCATCACGAAGGGGATCAATGCAAGTTTGAGGTATATAGCTGGGGCAAACTGGTGCTGAGCCTGGAGCCCGACGGGCACTTTTTACGCACCTGCCAAAACCCCGGCGCGCTTGATGAGGACATCATTCACGCCATCATGGAAAACATCGAGGCGCTGCATTTGTAAAATTTTTACCCTTACGAAAATGAAAAAAGGCAATTCAACGATACGTGACAAAGCCGGTTTATTTAAAAAGATCAAAGAAGCAGTTGAAGAAGTAAAGCTGATAAAGCAAGGTCAGCTAAAAGGCATACCGGCAAAAGAATTGCTCGATGAGTTATGAAGTAATTGTTTTTACCCGTTTAGAGACTTACGAAGTTTTTAAAACTTCGTAAGTCTTTCACCTTTCACCTTTCACCTCCTTCTCCTAAAATATCCCCTTCAACCCGTCGATAATACTCTCGAAGAACGTGGGGATGCTGAGGCCGCTGTGGTAGTTAAAATACATAAAGATGCAGAAGATGATGATAGCGATAATAATAAACCGCTTAAACATATACGCCAGCAAAATAAGCGCGCAGGGTATGGCCAGCAGCAGTATCCAGCTGATGTGGAATGGGCTTAGCTTATCGTCGTGTTTGTAAATGTAGTACAGCAGCGAATGGGTGCCGCTTTCGTTGATGTGCCGGGCATATAAAAAGGTGGAGCGTTCGATCTTATGCCGGTAAAAAGCGGTGCCTTTGTCAAACTGTAGCGTATCCTGGAAACCGTTGATGGTAAAGTTAAACACGCCGCTCACGTTCTCCTGTATATTGCCCAGCGAGTCGGTAGCCACAATGGCAACTTCGCTTTTGGCAAACGGGTTTTCTTTGATCACAAAATGATTAATGGCTACTTCGCCCGCAAAAGCATGCGCGGCCGCCACGAGCGCCAGGCAAAAAATAAGCACTGTTTTTTTCATTCCTTAGGTTGAGTTCTAAAACGGTTATAAAAGTACGGCTTTTATGGCTTAGTTGAGTGGGTTGGATTGAGTTGATTAAGTGAGTAGTTGATTGGGTTGATTGAGTTGGATTAAGTGAGCAGTTGCCCATTTGTGCTATTTAATTCGCCCAACCCATACCTAACCCGATCAACTCAATCAACAACAGTTAACCAATGATCAAAGTAAATTTAACAGGCTAACTTACAGCTGATTAAATAATTGATCAAAAATATTCTATAAAATCTATAGGAATTATAGATTATTATATATCTTTGCTGCATGATCGTTCTTTATAAATGCTTATCCGGAAGCCATCCCGGCAAGTTGTTTAATAGTTTTAATTGATTATTAGTTTTTTAAAGTCGCGTGACCGAGCGGATAGGTGGGAGTCTGCAAAACCCCGTACGGCAGTTCGAATCTGCCCGCGACATCTATAGCTGCCTGACCTCGCTATTGGTTGGGTAGTTGATTGGGTTGATTAAGTGGGTAGTTACCGATTAATACGCTTAACCCAATCAACCTAATCCAACCCAATCAATCCAACCTTCCAACATCTACCAATAACAAACTAATTACACAACTATTTATAAACATTGTGTACTATTGACTGTCATACATTCCGGGCGGATATAAGCCTTAATCCCGCCGCGGCGCTGTTTTTTTATGAATGAACTGAGTATTGTAACCGGGGCCAGCCGCCCCGACCTGGTGAGAGACGAAACCCTTGCAGAGCTATTCCGCGCGTCGGCCCGCGAACATGCAGGCAATACTGCTCTCATTTTTTATGATCAGTCGTTAAGCTATACCGAACTGGACGAATGGAGCGATGACATTGCCGCATACCTGGCCGGGCAGGGGCTGGGCCACGGCGCCAATATCGGCGTGTGGTGGCAGCGTGGGCTCGAGCTGCACGCCATCATACTCGGTATCGTAAAATCGGGCGCAACCTATGTACCGGTCGACCGGGAGATACCCGCCGAGCGTGTGGAAGTGATACTGGAAGAAGTTGGCGCTGCCGCCTGTTTTAGTTTGCAGGAGTTAAATACTGAGTGTGTGATGCTGAAAGCCTCACCCAAACCCTCTCCAAAGGAGAGGGCTTTAAGTAGCGATGCAGCTAAAGTCTCCCCCTTTGGGGGGGATTTAGAGGAGGCCCCCATCGGGGCCGATTGTGCGTATGTATTATACACTTCCGGCAGCACCGGGAAGCCGAAGGGGATACCCATAAGCCAGAAGCAGATATGCCACCTGGTACGGTCGGAGCAAACCATTTTGCAGATACAGCCAGGGGACAAGGTTTACCAGGGGTTCTCGGTATCGTTTGATATGTGGTGCGAGGAAACCTGGATAAGCTACTTTGCCGGCGCCACCTTATGGGTTGCCGACAACACAACCTCAAAGGCGATAGATGAACTGGCAGATACTTTACGGAAAGAAAATATAACCATCCTGCATGCCGTGCCAAGCCTGCTTGCTGTTATGGACGATGATATACCTTCGCTGCGGCTGGTAAATGCCGGCGGCGAGGCTTGCACGCCGCGTGTGCTGGCCAAATGGGCAAAGCCGGGCATCCGGTTTTTTAACAGCTACGGCCCTACCGAAACCACTGTTACGGCTACCATGGCCGAGCTGCATCCTGGCGACCCGATCGTGATCGGCGATCCGCTGCCCAACTATAACCTGGCTGTTGTTGACGAGGCGCTGAACCTGGTGCCTGTCGGCGAGGCGGGCGAGCTGGTGATAACAGGGCCGGGCGTGTCTTCTGGTTACGTCAAGCTGCCGCAGCTCACAAAGGAAAAGTTTGTACCCAAGCCCGAGGCATTAACCGCACTGCCCGGCGATATCCTGTACCGCACAGGCGATATCGCCATCATACACCAAAATGGTACCATTGAAATGCAGGGCCGTGTTGACGACCAGATAAAGCTGCGTGGCTACCGCATCGAGTTGGGCGAGATCGAAGTAAAGCTGGGCGAAATTGCAGGCGTACAGTCGGCGGCGGTTGCTGTGAAAAAAGATAGCAGCGGCCAGGAACATTTGGTAGGCTATGTGATCACGGAGGGGCTGGAATGCATTGAAGAAAACATATTCCGCGTGGAGCTTTCTAAAAGCCTGCCAGCATATATGGTACCCTCAACTATTATGGTCCTGCCCGAAATGCCCCGCATGCCAAGTGGAAAAATTAACCGCAAGGCTCTGCCCGTGCCGGATTCGCTTACCGCGGATATTAACAGCGCATCCGAAACGCTCGACCTTAACGCACCTGTATCCGACCGGATACTGGCTGTGCTGCACAGGATATTTCAGAACCGCGAGATCAGCCCGTCGATGGATTTTTTTAACGACCTGGGCGGACATTCCTTATTGGCTGCGGGCTTTGTATCGCAGCTCAGGCGGGATGCAGGCCTGCCAAACGCATCACTGAAAGATGTGTACATCCATCGTCCGCTGAGCAATTTAATAACCGAATGGAGCAAGCTGCAGGAGGCTAAAACCAGGCCCAGGCGCGTATTTAATAAAGTACCGGCATTAAGATATATCGCCTGCTGGCTGGCGCAAACCATTTCGCTGCTGGTTATTTACGGTTTGTTTGCCTTTCAAATTTTTATCCCCTACCTGGGCTACTATTACGTTGACCAGGAAACTAATAATATTTTATACGCGATTATTACGTCGCTGCTGCTGTTCTCGCTTATTCCACCCATATTCACCATTATTTCTATCGGGACGAAGTGGCTGGTCATCGGCAAAATGAAGGCCGGCGACTACCCGCTTTGGAGCAGCTATTATTTCAGGTGGTGGCTGGTTAAAACCATGCAACGGCTATTGCCCGCGCAGTTTCTGAACGGCACGCCGCTTTACCCGCATTACCTGCGCCTGCTGGGCGTAAAGGTAGCCCCCGATGCCCAGATCAGCGATTTTAGCTTTGGCGCCGAAGACCTGATCACTATCGGCAGCGATGTAAGCATCAGCTCGCAAACCAATTTGAACAATGCTTTTGTTGAAGACGGGCTTTTAAAACTGCGCCCGATAACACTCGGCGATCATGCCTATATCGGCAGCAGCGCAGTTATATCAGGCGACAGCCACATAGCCGAATGGGGCGAACTGCAGGACCTCAGCTTTTTGCAGCCGGGTAAAACCATAGGGTCGGGCGAAGTATGGCAAGGCAGCCCCGCGCAGTTAAAAGAGACGAAGAAGATCGAAGACCTCCCGCAGCCATTGGCCGTCTCCACAGTTAGGCGGCGAAAATATAAGGTCGTCTTTATCTTGTCGATCGTGGTATTCCCATTCATTATTTTATTGCCGCTGCTCCCCACCATCATCACCATAAACAAACTGGATAACGCCGCGGGCGACTATGATTTTACGTATTTGATCGGCGCGCCGGGGCTGGCGGTGATCTATATTATTTTGTTTGCCGCCGAAACGATTTTGCTTACGCGGATATTACAGCGCGGCATAAAGCCCGGCAAATATTCGGTCTACAGCCCTTTTTATGTCCGCAAGTGGTTTTCCGACCAGCTGATGTCTTTGAGCCTGATCGTTTTGCACCCCATTTACGCAACGGTTTATATCGCGCGGTTTTTCAGGGCGCTTGGCGCGACGATCGGTAAGGACACCGAAATATCCACCGCCAGCAGTGTTACCCATCCGCTGCTTCAAATCGGCGACGGCGCTTTTATTGCCGATGCCGTTACGCTTGGCGAGGCCGACATCCGCGCACAGCAGCTGATATTGAGCCAAACAACGATCGACAGCAACAGCTTTGTGGGCAACAGCGCGCTTATCCCGCAAGGTTACCACCTCCATGGCAATATGCTTATCGGCGTGCTTTCAACGCCGCCGGAGCCCGCGCAAATGGCCGCAAACGATGCAAAAGACTGGTTCGGCTCGCCCGCCATCCCGCTGCCGCGCAGGCAGGAAAGCCATCCCTTCCCGCCGGAGCTGACCATACGCCCCAATAAGCGCCGGAAAACAGCGCGTGCAACTGTGGAATTTATCCGCATTATTTTGCCCGAAAGCGCCATCATCTGCTGTTCCATTCTTTTTATAGCCTACGGCCACGATCTGCTTGTTGAAAAGCCTTTATGGAAGATCATCCTGTATTTTCCCTTCTACTACTTGTTTTTTATGGGTATTCCCGCCTTTTTACTGACCGTTTTGTTAAAGTGGGCCTTCATCGGGAAGTACAAGCCCAAACAGCGGCCCATGTGGAGCTGGAATGTATGGCGCAGCGAGGCCATCACCTCGACCTACGAGGCACTGTCGATCCCGTTTTTACTGGAGTATATGCAGGGGACACCCTGGCTGCCGCTGATGATGCGATTGCTTGGCGTAAAAACCGGCAAGCGCGTGTGGATGAACACCACCGACATTACCGAGTTTGATATGGTCACCATCTGCGACGACGCGGCATTAAACACCGACTGCGGCCCGCAAACACACCTGTTCGAGGATCGTGTAATGAAGGTAGGGCATGTAAAGATAGGCGCGCGGAGCAGCATAGGCGCGGGCACCATTATTTTGTACGATAGTGAGCTGGGCGATGATACCCACATTGAAGCTTTATCTTTAGTGATGAAAGGCGAACGCCTGGCCCCCGGAACCGATTGGACAGGCAGCCCCGTAAAACCGCTATGATAGATTTGTTTTAAAAAGCTGACTCAGGATTTGAGACTACAAATAAGATAACCCTTTAATGCCCGACTGCTCGTAGTAAAAAGGCTCAAAGGTTTCTTCGGCCAGTTCGCAGCTTACCAGCATGGAGGTGAACATAACGTTCCCAAAAATATTGGCGATAGCGGTATCCGCAGCATCACGGCCCGATGCGATCTTGATCAAACCATTCAGCGGGACAAGCTTTGTAGGGTCGAATAATACCCATTCGCTGCCAATATAGGCTTCGAAGCAGGCGTGGAAATCGGCGGGTTTTAAACGATAGGCATATCCCGTAAAATAACGCGCCGGTATAGTTAACGCCCGGCACAGTGCAATGCCCAAGTGGGCAAAATCGCGGCAAACGCCGGCCTGCTCGGTCACGGTATCATAGGCTGATGTTTGTGAGTTGGTGGTGCCGCTCAGGTATTGTACATTTTGGTGTATCCAGTCGGTAAGCGCCACCACTTTTTCAAACGGGTTCACAATATGCCCGAAGAGGTTACCCGCGAGCCTGTATAGCTTGTCCGACTGGCAATACCGGCTGGGATACAGATACGGCAGGATAGCCGGGTCCATTTTGGCTACCGGGATCTCTTCCAGCTGCCCGTAATCCCTTATCTCGCAAAAATTGTCGACGGTAGCATTATACGATACTTTGATAGAAGTGCCTTCCTGTATCTCAAACCGCATCAGCCGGTTTTCGCTGTTGGGCGAGATCAGCTCCTCTACTTTCGTATACGGTTCAATGGTAAATGTTTCGCTGATAACCGTTTGGTGAGGCGTCCGCAGGGCATGGATATTTAATATCAAAGTGCCCGGCGAGCGGGCCGAATATTCCATTTCAGTGCGGACGTCAAATTTCATGTTTCGTGTTGTACCGTTATAATGTTATAGGGTTGCAAATGTTTGAGGCGTTTAAAAATATTATGAAAGTAAAAGCCCAGCCTTTTCAACCTTTACAACTCTTCCAACAACTACAACTCCTCGTCAAATGCAGATTCCATCCACTCCTCCGAAATGTTTTCAAGGGCGGTTTTCAATTCTTCGGCCCATTGGGCTGATATATATTCGAGGTCCTTTTTTTCGTACCGTTTCTCGATCATGTGAAAGCTGCCGCTTTTATATATCGCCACATCTATCGGGAAATCGACGTTATTTGAACTCACACGGGTTGAGTCAAACGAAAGAAAGCCCGTTTTCAACGCCTGCTTTAAGCTCGAATCTTCGTTCAATATACGGTTTAGGATAGCCTTTCCGTGGCCCGAGTTGCCAATGATCACAAAAGGCGCGCCCTGGCCAAGCTCAACCCAGTTGCCTTCGGGGTACAGCAGGAACAGTTTATGCTCCTCATCGCCGGAGAGCTGGCCGCCTATTATTGTATTCAAATCAAATTTAAATCCCGATTTTTCTAAAGCTGCCCTGTCTTCCTGTGCTACCCTTTTTACCTGCTCGCCGAAGGCGTTAACCGCTTTGTATAATTTATCAAATTCTTTGGTTTCGACCAGTTCGGTAAAATAAACGATCGCCTTGTCGCGCACCGAGCGCAAACCGCTGGTCATGATGAAAAGCGAAAATTTATCCTTTTGCTCGATCGTGATCTTCTTCTTAACGGTCGTGTCGGTACCTGATGTAATACGTGTATCGGCAATAGCCAGCAGGCCTTCTTTAACTTTTATTCCTAAACAATAAGTCATTTATAGCAACGATTTGTTTGACCGGGTGACTGGTCACCGGTATTTAAGGCACGAAGATAACTCAATCCACTTAATCCGCCCCCATTAACTTGAAACTACTTTCGTAACAACGTGACGAAGACTTGTCATTCCCATAAGTTATTTAGACATGCCTTTAAATGTAGCTTTTTGTTCAGGGGCCTTATTTAAAATAGTTAACAAGTGTACCTATTACTTCCTTTATGTAAAAATTCCACGTCCATAAGGCATCGGCCTTTGGGATAAATGAATCAGGACTTGTTTTGCCATTGCCGGCCATATAGTTACAGGGGTAGGGGATCACATCTAACTTTGCCTTTTTAAAGATACCCAGTGAACGCCGCATGTGAAAAGCGGAAGTCACCAGCAAATAAGGCGGCGGAAGATGACGTGCCTCGAGAATGGTTTTTGAAAAAGCGGCATTTTCAAGCGTATTGCGGCTCTTATCCTCAATCAGCACGCAGCTATCCGGCACTTTAAACACTTTCAATTGCGTTTGAACCCAGTCGGCTTCTTCAAATTTATCGTGGATCAGGCCGCCGTTGCCGCCGCTAACGAGGATATGTGAACTTTGGCCCGTAATAACCAATTTTAAACCTTGTATAAACCGGTCTGCATTTGTATTAAAAAAGCCATTTCCATTGTTGTCCTCTCCGGCAAAGCCTCCCAGCACAATTACACAACTGTACGCCCCCGAATTCTTTAACGGAACAGGGGCAATATCCCACCGCTTTGCAAATTGATCCAATAAAAAGGGGTTTGAGAATATCAGTGATAATGCCGCCGCGGCAATTAAAAACCGGCGTTTAAGAATGGGCTTTTTTACGAGAATAGCCACAAATAATAAAGCCAGTATCCACGTAAATGGGTAAATAAAGATAACCAGCAGCTTCGAAAAAATAAAAAACATAAGATTTATTTGCAGTAAAAATAACTTTTATCTGCTCATAATTCGGTTCCGCAGCCGGATAAATTGAATTACAATTTTTTCTTTTGCTCCTGCTTTTTTACGGCTTTCCGCAGCTTTGCTTCGGCCTTTTTTACTTCATCCTTTTCGCTAAGCGGGAAATCTGACTTAAGTTGTGCGCTTTCACTGTCGGGCAGGCGTGTGCCTTCCTTTTTGCCTTCGTTTGATTGATCTGTTCCTGCGTTCATGATCTAAAGTTTCTTATTGGTTAAACTATTCATGAACGTATATGTTTCGAATTATTGGCAATTGGCATTATTTTGTCAGCCTCAGCACAACCACATCATCCGGCGCGATAGTTTGCTTAAAGGCCTTGCCGGTAGTGCCGGCATCCTTTTTCGCCCAAACGTCCCGGAGTTTGAAGGTGGTTTGGTTAAAGTCAATATTGATCTTTGATACATCATCGGTTATAGCATGGTCCTTCCAGTCATAGTTTATCATCTGCGGGCGGTTCGAGCGGTTCAAAAAGCAAACAGCCAGTTCATTATTAGCCAATGGCTTTACAAATATCTCCAGCCCGTCGAATGAATAGTATTTAAAGCATTCAATGCCCATCGGGTCCTGGTCAATGGCTATCATTTCTTTATTTGTAAGTATCCCGGCAGTTTGCGGCGACATTTTGCGCAGGTCGTTACCGGCCATCAGCGGCGCTGCCAGCATGCACCATAACGAAAAATGGGCTTTATCCTGGGTATTGGTCATTCCGTTACCCACTTCCAGCATATCCGGATCGTTCCAATGGCCGGGGCCTGCATATTGCCTGATGCTGTCCTGGCGGTCTAAAATATTGAGCACGCTTAACGGTGTCCACCCGTTTCGGGTAACAGGTTTGTCAAATGCAACTCCTATGTCGCCCGTGCTGCGCCACAACTGGCCATCACTTTTTGCCCATCGCCAGGGCATGTGCTCGCCCCATTCGCACAGGCTAAATATCATGGGCCTGCCCGCGGCACGGATAGCCTTGCTCATGGTCGCGTAAGCTTCACGTGCATTTATGCCTGCGGTATTACACCAGTCAAATTTAAGATAGTCAACATCCCACGATGCATATAAACGCGCGTCCTGGTACTCGTAGCCGCGCGTACCAGGATAACCGGCGCACGTTTTTGTTCCGGCGCAGTTGTAAATGCCGAATTTTAATCCTTTTGTATGCACATAGTCGGCAAAGGCTTTCATCCCGTGCGGGAATTTTTTAGGATCTGCCACCAGGTTGCCATCCTTGTCCCGCTCCATTGCCATCCAGCCATCATCCAAAACAAAATAGGTATATCCCGCATCCCGCATGCCCGACGATACATAAGCATCCACCATGCCCTTTAGCAAAGGTTCGTCAATATGGGTTTGAAAAATGTTCCAGCTGTTCCAGCCCATGGGCGGGGTTTGGGCCAGTTCTTCGAATTTTTGCGCAAATAAAGTTGTGCAAACGGCAAGATTGATCGCCAGGGCGAGTAGTAATCGGTTCAAAGATTTCATTTTTATGGTTTATTGCGTGGATATAAAAACTAAATCTAAAGATAATTTATTTTTTATCTGCAACTATAATCTGCGCATTCGCTTTATTTGAATTGCAAAATAATTCGGGAAAGCGAACCGGAAATAGCTGTAATTAAATAAGCTGGCTTATAAATGACAAACATCTTACCAAGTTTTTTGTAATAAGCACAGCAATATGTTACGGAAGTAAATACCTTTATCGGATTAATGCATAAAACAAGTACCACATCACCGCCTCAGGAAAAAACCGGCTTATCACTTAAACAACGCCTGGCAGAATTTTTTGCCGACCTTTATAAGGTTCACCTGTTTGTACTCCGCTTTTTTAAGGAAGCATTTTTGCCGCCTTTTGAATTTAAGGAAATTGTAAGGCAATGTTTTGAAGTAGGGGTGCGTTCGTTCACCCTGATCACGGTAACCGGGTTTATTGTCGGACTTATTTTTACCAAGCAGTCGCGGCCCTCGCTATCGGAATTCGGCGCCACCTCGTGGCTGCCCTCATTGGTATCTATTGCCATTATGCGTGCGCTGGCGCCGCTGGTTACTGCGCTCATTGCATCCGGTAAAGTAGGCTCCAGCATAGGCGCCGAACTGGGCTCAATGCGTGTTACCGAGCAAATCGATGCCATGGAGGTTTCGGGCACCAAACCGTTTAAATATTTGGTTTGCACCCGGGTGATCGCAACCACCATTACCATACCCATTTTAGCGAGCTACACCGCCTTTATAGCTTTACTGGGCGGTTATTTGAACGTAAGCCAGAATGAGGGCACCAGCTATACCACTTATATGGAGCAGGTTTTTGAGCCGCTGGTATTCCTGGATTTTACCGCTTCATTGATAAAATCGCTTGTATTTGGTTTTACTATCGGCATTGTGGGCTGTTACCAGGGCTATTATTCGACAAAAGGCACGGAAGGGGTAGGCAAAGCCGCCAATGGCGCGGTTGTAACTGCGATGTTTTTGGTATTTATTGAAGAGATCATTATTGTACAGATAACAGGGTGGTTCCGTTAATTATGGAAAAGGCAAAAGCAAATATCGACCATAAAAAAAAGGTGATCAAAATCAAGGGGCTCGAGAAGTCGTTTGAAGATTACGCCGTGCTGCGCGGAATTGACCTTGACCTGTACCAGGGCGAAAACCTGGTGGTGCTGGGCCGCTCGGGAACAGGTAAATCGGTACTCATAAAACTAATATCGGGCCTTTTAAAACCCGACAAAGGCACCATTGAAGTTTTGGGCCAGGATATAACAAAGATCAGTGAAAAAGCATTACAGGAATTGCGTATCCGGATAGGTTTTTCGTTCCAAAGCAGCGCTTTGTATGATAGTATGACGGTGCGCAAAAACCTTGAATTTCCCCTGGTGCGCAACCGGAAGGATATTACACGCCAACAAATAGATACGGAAGTTGAAAAGGTGCTTGATGCCGTGGGCCTTTCGCAAACCATCAACCAGATGCCGGCAGAGCTTTCGGGCGGGCAGCGCAAGCGCATCGGTATCGCGCGAACGCTTATATTAAATCCCGAGATCATGCTGTATGACGAGCCAACGGCCGGCCTCGACCCCATCACCTGTATCGAGATCAATGAATTGATCAACGAAGTGCAGCAAAAGTATGATACCTCGTCGATCATTATTACACACGATCTGACCTGCGCCAAAATGACAGGCGACAGAATTGCCATGCTGCTGGACGGTCAGTTTCAGCGGGTGGGTACCTTTGACGAGGTATTTAATACTGACGATGAAAGGGTAAAACCCTTTTTTGATTATAACTTTATACAATAGAATTATGGCTACAACAGAAAATAGGAAAGCAATAACGGTTGGCATTTTTTTGGCGCTCGGAACGGTCATATTTTTACTGGGTGTGTTTACCCTGGGTGGCCAGCAAAAAAGCTTTGCAAAAACCATGCATATCAGTGCTATATTCGATGATGTTGCCGGCTTAAAAAAGGGGAATAATATTTGGTTTTCGGGGGTTAAAGTTGGTACTATCAGCAGTATTCATTTTACGGGCGCATCAAAGGTGGATGTTATGATGAACATCGACCAGGCTACACAGCAATATATTCACCGGAATGCCGGGGTGCGGATCGGGTCAGACGGACTTATCGGTAACAAGATCATTGTTATTGACGGCGGCAGCCCCCAGGCGCCGGTGGTGCAGGACGGTGATGTGCTGCAGGCCGAAAAGCTGCTGTCGACCGATGATATGTTGAAAGTGCTTCAGCAAAACAATCAGAACCTGCTTGGCATAACAACCGACTTCAAAATACTAAGCCATAAAATGCTGCAGGGAAAGGGAACCGTGGGCGCATTATTAGCAGATAGCCTGATGGGCGAACAATTAAAAACCTCCATGCGTAATTTGCAGGCAGCTACCACGAGTGCGGCACGTTTGGCTACGCAGCTTAACCAGTTCAGCAATAAGATAAATACCAAAGGCGGCCTTGCCGATAAGTTATTTACCGATACGGTAACCTTTAACCGTTTAAAAGCTGCTGCAACACAATTACAGCAAGCCGCAGCTAATGCAACCACGCTCACGAACAACCTGAACAAAGCAAGCAATAAATTAAATACGACCGATAACGCATTGGGCATATTGCTGAACGATCGGAAGAGCGCCGTACAGGTGCAGTCGACAATCACCAACCTGCAACAAAGCTCGGTTCTGCTAAACCAGGACCTTGAAGCCGTGCAGCATAACTTTTTACTTAAAGGCTTTTTCAAGAAAAAAGCAAAGGCGAAAGCTGATAGTCTGGCCCGGTCGAAGTGATCGGAGGTTAGAGATTAGTCTGAAAATCCGAAAGAAGCTACAACTTCGACTATATAGAAAAGATCGGTTGTTAACGCTGAGCACTGACAACAATTAACAATACGCCATTTAACGATCAACCGTTATCTTTGCCTTCCGGAATGATTAACCTTATCCTTTGAAAAACTATGTGCGCTAAAATTGAAAATGAAACCCTTAACAGTGAACTATATAACAGTTTGCTGCAGGGAAACAAACAGTTTGTTGAAGATACCCTGAAGTTAGACCCTCACTATTTTGAGAACCTGGCAAAAGGTCAGTCGCCGCCTGTTTTATGGATCGGCTGCGCCGATAGCCGTGTACCGGCAAATCAAATAACCCATACCGCCCCCGGGCAGATATTCGTTCACCGCAATATTGCCAATATGGTTATCCATTCGGATATGAACATGCTTTCGGTGCTCGATTACGCGGTGAATGTGTTAAAGGTAAAGCAGGTTATTGTTACCGGGCATTATGGTTGCGGCGGGGTAATGGCTGCTATCAGCAACGAACAGTTTGGGTTGATCGATAACTGGCTGCGCCACATAAAGGACGTATACCGTCTGCATGCCGACGAGCTGGACCAGATCGTGGATATTGATGAGCGCTGCGACCGCCTGGTCGAATATAACGTGATCGAAAACGTTTATAACCTATGCAAAACCTCCATCGTGCAAAACGCCTGGCATAGCGGCCAGCCCTTAGGCGTTCACGGATGGGTATACAGCCTGAAAACGGGTATCATTACCGATCTGAAAGTAAGCGCCTACGACGACGCTAATATGGATAACGTGTTCAAGTTCAAATAAAGAAGGTCGATGGTCGATAGTCCATGGACCATAGTAAATATCACTTACTTATTCTGCCATGGACTATGGTCTATTGACCATGGACTAACCCAAAAACGGATACCGGTAATCTTTTGGCGGATCAAATGTTTCTTTAATGGTACGCGGCGATACCCAGCGTAATAAGTTGATCATCGATCCGGCTTTATCATTTGTTCCCGATCCCCTGGCCCCGCCAAAAGGCTGCTGGCCAACTACGGCGCCGGTCGGTTTGTCGTTAATATAGAAGTTCCCGGCGGCATTGCGCAGGCGATAGGTGGCTTCGGCAATGGCATACCTGTCCTGGGAAATAACCGCTCCTGTCAAAGCATAGATCGATGTTTTGTCGATAATATCCAGCACCTCGTCAAATTTATTATCCTCGTACACATATACCGATAATACCGGGCCGAATAATTCCTCGCACATGGTTACGTAGTACGGGTCGTTTACCTTAATTACGGTTGGCTCAATAAACCAGCCACTGGTTTTGTCGTACTTGCCGCCTGCAACAATTTCTACATTCTTATCGGCTTTAGCCGCATCAATATATTTGGCCAGCTTGTCAAACGATCTCTCGTCGATCACGGCATTGATAAAGTTCCCAAAATCTTCCACGGGGCCCATTTTAAAAGAGGCCATATCGCGCTGCATTTTTTCTTTAACCGCAGGCCATAACGAAGCCGGGATATAAGCCCTTGAGGCAGCCGAACATTTTTGTCCCTGATATTCAAATGCGCCGCGAAGCAGGGCGACGCTTACCACATCGGCATCGGCGCTTGGATGGGCCAAAACAAAGTCCTTGCCGCCTGTTTCACCCACTATGCGCGGGTAAGTTTTGTACTTATGAATATTGGTACCTATCGTTTTCCAGATGTTTTGAAACACACCCGTTGAACCGGTAAAGTGTATCCCGGCAAAATCGGGGTGATTAAATATTACTTCGCCCGCTAAAGGCCCGTCAACGTACACCAGGTTAATAACACCCGGCGGAACCCCCGCTTCGCGGAACACCTGCATCAGTACGTTAGCGGCATAAATTTGGGTATTAGCAGGCTTCCAGACCACCACGTTACCCATAAGAGCAGCAGAGGATGGCAGGTTACCGGCAATAGCAGTAAAGTTAAATGGTGTTAACGCGAACACAAAGCCCTCCAGCGGCCGTTGTTCAACCCTGTTCCAGACGCCTTTGCCCGAAATGGGCGGCTGCTGTTCGTATATTTGGCTCATGTAATGCACGTTAAAGCGCAAAAAGTCGATCAGTTCACAAGCACTGTCAATTTCGGCCTGGTAAGCGTTTTTCGACTGGCCCAACATGGTGGCAGCATTTACTTTAGCCCGGTAAGGACCGGCTAACAGGTCGGCGGCTTTTAAAAATATGGCAGCCCGTTGTTCCCATGGTAATTTTTCCCAATTGGCTTTTGCAGCTAGCGCAGCGTTAATGGCGGCTTCCACGTGGCTTTTATCGCCGTCGTGGTAAGTTGCCAGTATATGTTTATGATCGTGGGGGGGACGTACATGGGCAGTTTTGCCGGTTCGTACCTCCTTGTCGCCGATGTACATCGGGATATCTGTCTGTGATGAACGGGCCTCAGCCAATGCCGCTTTAAGCGCCGCGCGTTCCGGGCTCCCCGGAGCATAATTTAGTACAGGTTCGTTTTGCGGTACCGGAACATTAAAAAATCCTTTAAGCATAGTCAGTTATTATGCCGCAAAGATAAGGTTAATGCGCATATTTTTAACGCACCGGCAAGCAGATTGCAGGGTTATGACAGAATGCGAGGGTGTTATCGTCTATCGTTTTTCGGATAGCCCTCGTCATCCAGGTCGTCGCGGTCATCTTCGGGCGTATGGCTCAGCGCGCGGTCCATTGCATTCAGTTCAATGATATCGCCGTCGTCCACGTGCATGCCCAGTTTATCCACATCCGTTTCAAGCGACTCATTTGGAATATATTCATCCACAGCATCAAACGGGTTAGCCTCATCATACGTTGAATTCATGTCCTCGCCGTTTTTTACCGAGGTATTGTAAGGGTCGGGATGCTGATAATCAGGGTCGTCGCTTTTAACATCATATTCAAAGCTGTTATCATCGGCATTAAAGGTCAGGTCTTCCTTGTCGATGGTTTCGCCCAGTTCGTCTTTCAATGTTTTATCCCTGTCTTCGTTTTCGTCGTCAAATCCGGGATAGAAGGTGTCTTTATTCATAGGAGGTTGAGTTTAATATGTATATAATACGCTAAAAACCTTGCCAAAGTATGGGGACTTGTCAGACTTACGAAGTTTTTAAAACTTCGTAAGTCTTTCACCTTTCACCTTTCACCTTTCACCTTTCACCTTTCACCTTTCACCTTTCACCTTTCACCTTTCACCTTTCACCTTCAATATTGAATTTGCTTCCGGTAGGATGTGGTCGCACCGCCAACTGCAAATTTTACGCCCAGTGTAAACTGCGAATAAGCGTCGTGATGGCCGTTCCCCGTTGAAAAACCATCCAGTTCATCCCCTAATACATAATTGTATCCATAACCCAGATCGACTTTAAAACTGGGCTGGTTATACTTATTAAAAAGTTTAAATTCATATCCTATCCGCAATGGGATAAAGGGTTCCTGGCTGTTATTCTGCCCGTCGGTAAAAAATCCCGGTACCTGGTGCGAGTACCTGCTGATGGAAGTAATACGATTAACTACAAAACCAAAACCGGCAGAGATATAAAGGTTTTTAAGCGCATTGTACAGGCGGTTATTTGAATAATCTATCAATTCGCCGGCCTGAATTTGCCCCCTGAGTAAAAAAGAGCTGAAGTCGTTGTTGAATTGCATACCGCTTTTTGTTTTCAACGAATCGCCGCCCTTCAGTTTGCCCAGCTGAGCCTCAAAAACAAAATTCGTATAGGGGGTTGCGTTATAAGTCAAATTAAAATGGATGGATTGAGTTGAAGTTGTAGTTTCGGGGTTACCATGTACCGTGTTGAAACCAACCGCTGTACCGATGTCGTACTGCGAGAAGTTGTATCCCAATTGCGCTTTGGCAATTAACGTTAAACAACAAACAAATAGGGTTAAAAACGCTGTTTTAGTAATCAGTTTTATCATAATTTAAAGGCTGCTGTTGAATAACAAGGTTAACTCTGTTTTGATTGATATATTTTATAAAAGTAACACCAAAGTTTATATTAATAGCAATCAATTAAATAAAGTTAAGCAAGGCATATCGATCAGGCAACAGAAAATAAGAAAAACTCACTATTCATCACTCACTACTCACCAATCAATTTTATATATTTGACGCCACTAAAAAAAAGTACCCTATGATGTCAAAAATAAAAGTAGCAAACCCGGTAGTTGAGCTTGACGGGGATGAAATGACCCGCATTATCTGGAAATTTATAAAGGATAAACTGATATTCCCTTATCTCGACATTGATATCAAATATTACGATCTGGGTATTGAATACCGTGATGAAACAAACGACCAGGTAACCATTGATGCTGCAAATGCCATTAAACAATATGGCGTGGGCATCAAATGCGCGACTATAACCCCCGATGAAGAACGTGTAAAGGAATTTAACCTGAAACAGATGTGGAAATCGCCGAATGGCACTATCCGTAATATTTTGGACGGAACTGTATTTCGCGAACCTATAGTAATGGCCAATGTACCTCGTTTAGTACCTAACTGGACAGCGCCGATATGCATAGGCCGTCATGCTTTTGGCGACCAGTACCGTGCAACCGATTTCGTAACCAAAGGTAAAGGCAAACTCACTATCACATTTACGCCTGAAGACGGCGGGAAAGAGCAGTCCTTTGAGGTTTATAACTTTAAAGGCGATGGCGTGGCCCTGGCCATGTACAATACCGACGAGTCGATCAAAGGGTTTGCGCGTGCCTGCTTTAACCAGGCACTGTTGAAAAAGTGGCCTTTATATTTGTCTACAAAAAATACCATTCTCAAAAAATACGATGGCCGCTTTAAAGACATTTTCCAGGAAATATATGAGCTGGAATTTAAGCAGGAGTTTGAATCGAACCAGCTGACGTATGAGCACCGCCTGATCGACGATATGGTTGCTTCAGCTTTAAAATGGCATGGTAACTTTGTATGGGCCTGTAAAAATTATGATGGCGACGTTCAGTCGGATACCGTGGCGCAGGGATTTGGATCGTTAGGCTTAATGACATCAACTTTAGTAACACCGGATGGCACCGTAATGGAGGCTGAAGCAGCGCACGGTACCGTTACCCGCCATTACCGCGAACACCAGGCAGGCAAGCCAACTTCAACAAACCCGATCGCGTCAATTTTTGCCTGGACCCGCGGATTAGAGTTCCGTGGTTTGCTTGATAACAACCAAGAGCTGATAAAATTCTGTAAGACATTAGAAGAGGTTTGCATTGAGACTGTTGAAAGCGGAAAAATGACCAAGGATTTGGCCATTACCATAAAACCAAAGGTTGAGCACGGTAAAGATTTTTTATATACAGAAGAGTTTTTAGCTGCGATTGATGAAAATTTGAAGAGGAAACTGGGGAAATAACATGCGCTTATTTACTGAAATCTCATCATAAAGCGTGACGGGGTTTTTGTTTTGGAAAATCAACATAGTTTTATCAGATAAGCTTTATATTTGTTTGATGCGTGATCTTAGCCAAATAAAAAGCATATTATCCGGCCTTAAACCCGAGCTGATTAAGAAATATCCCATTTCATCTATTGGGCTATTTGGATCCATAGTGCGGGACGATTTTAATGCAAATAGCGATATTGATATTATCGTTGATTTTAACGATAAGATAGGGATTGAGTTCATAACTCTCGCGGATGAACTGGAGCGCAGCCTAAATCACAAAGTCGACCTGGTTTCAAGGGGCGGCATAAAACAAAAATATTTTAATGTGATTGAACCCGAAATAGTCTATGTCTAATCGTCAGCCTAAACTCCTGCTGGAAGATATTCTTGAAAGCGCTGAAAAAATTATTACGTATACGGAATCTTTAACTTACGACGAATTTATTGCTGACGGCAAGACAATAGATGCTGTAATAAGAAATTTTGAAATTATTGGTGAGGCGGCTAATAGGCTACCGGATGAGTTAAAAGACAACAGTAGTGAAATCGACTGGCATAAGCTGCGGGGATTAAGGAACCGGATAATACACGGCTATTTCGGAATTAACTACAAGATTATTTGGTCGATTATCCAGGAATACTTGCACGAACTAATTTCTCAAATTAAGAAACTTATTGACGCATATTAAGTTTATACATTAAAATTTTACTATGTCATCGTTATACCCGCTAAAATTCCAAACCATTTATAAAGACAAAATATGGGGCGGAAAAAAAATAAAAACCTATCTGCATAAAGACTTTGGCGATTTGCCGAACTGCGGCGAAACGTGGGAAATATCCGGCGTTAAATCGGATGTTTCGGTTGTTTGTAACGGCGAGCTGGCGGGTGTCTCGCTATCCACCCTGCTCGAAAACTACAAAGACCAATTAGTTGGCCAAAAAGTATACGAGCGCTTCGGCGAAACCTTCCCGTTACTGGTAAAGTTCATTGATGCCAATGAGGACCTGTCTATCCAGGTTCACCCTGATGATAAACTAGCAAAAGAGCGTCATGATTCATTCGGTAAAACCGAAATGTGGTATGTGATACAAGCAGATCCCGGATCAACTTTGATAGCTGGTTTTAATAAGGAGCTGGATGAAAAGGAATACCTCGAAAAGTTTAACAGTGGCCATATTACTGACATATTAAACAAAGAAGATGTAAAGGCCGGCGACGTTTTCTTTTTGCCCGCAGGCCGGGTACACACCATCGGAAAGGGTTTATTGATAGCCGAAATTCAGCAAACGTCTGACATTACTTATCGCATTTACGATTTTGACCGGGTTGATGCTGAAGGAAATAAAAGGGAACTGCACACCGAAGAAGCGCTGGCTGCTATCGATTATAAGCATTACCCCGAATATAAAACCAAATATCAGCCCGAAAAAGATGTCCCGGTTGAACTGGTAAGCTGTCCTTATTTTACCACTAACTTGTTGGATTTTACAAAGAAAACAACCCGCGATTATACCGATCTCGACTCGTTTGTAATATATATTTGTATTAAAGGCAGCTTCACTATAAAATACAATAAAAAGGAGTACCCGGTAAAGATGGGCGATTGTATTTTGCTCCCGAAAACGATCAATAAGGTAACCCTTGAAACAAATGGTGGTTTTAAGATACTGGAAAGCTATATCGAGTAGTTTGCAGTTTTCAGTTAGCAGTTTGCAACAATTTGCCCACTGCAAACTGCTTACTGAAAACGCACTCACTAAATCAGTCGTATGGTGAATTTTGTTCCCACATCTACCTTGCTTTCTACCTTGATCGATCCGCCCAGCGATTCTACCTGGTTGCGGGTTATAAACAATCCGAGGCCTTTTGAATCGGGGTTTTGATGGAAGGTTTTATACATGCCGAAAACCTTATCACCAAACCTCTCCATATCTATACCTATACCATTGTCTTCAAATATCATGTAAACGTGTCTGTGGTTTTTTGTAGTACGGCAGTTTATAACAGGTTTGCGGTCGGCGTGGCGGTATTTTAAAGCGTTGGTAAGTAAATTTTGCAGAATACTTTCCAGGTATGCCGGGATATAATTTATCACCGGGCATTGCGTGAAATCATAACCGACTTCGGCGCCCGTATTTGCAATGTTATTCTGAAGGGCCGAAACCACATTCTTAAATATAACTTCAAAATCAACAGCTTTCCGCTCCTTATTAATGTCGGTATGTATTTTTACAATTTCGTTGAGGTGTTCAATTGTTGAATTAAGGCTGCTGCTTATTGATTTAATATGTGAAAATACTTCTGCACGGTCCGCAGCCGACCCGCTCTCTTCGTGCAAATTAACCATGAACTGCAGGTTGCCTGTGTGCGACCGCAAGTTATGCGATACGATATAGGCAAAATTTTGCAGGCGTTTATTTTGGTCGTTCAATACGTTGATCGACGATTGCAAACCTAGCCCATCCTTTTTGATACTATCAATATCCTGGAATACACCCCGTATTTTAATGCATTTACCAAAGTCGTCAATAATTGGCAGGCCTTTGGCCTTAACCCAAATTACATTGTTTTTAGCTGTCCTGAATAATAGCTCCAGGTCAAACGGCCGGCAGGATTTTATCGCGTTTTCGATTGATTCCTTAAATACAGGCCGGTAATAAGGCTCAAAAAAGTTAATGACTTCGTCAATGCTAAACTGAGCCTGGTCATTTACTTCATAAATATTATAGGCTTCTTTTGTTACCCGTAAACGGTCGGAAGACAGATCGATTTCCCAGCCGCTAATTTTTGCGATAGCGCCCGTTTCCTTAAACTGGATATTATTTTTAGCCGCAGTTAACTCAAGCAGTTTGCATTGATGGATGTTTATTAATGAGCCTGTGAATTTAGGATCCTGGCTGCCATCCAGTTTTTTGGTTGTACTTTCAAACCATTGGTAACCGGAATTTTTTGTCAGAAGCCTGATATCTGCTTTATTCCAGGCGTCTTCACTGCGGGCATGCAGCGCATTCAAAAAGGAAGACTTATCATGATGATAAAGCAAATGGTCAAGAAAGAAACTGTAGGAACATTCGATCTCGCCCGGTTTATAACCCAGAATAATGTAAAAACCGGCCGACCATTTGACTTGTTTGGTATTAATATTATATTCCCATATGCCAATATTAATATGGTCAATAATATGAGCAAGATGAGATGCATCTTCTGCACTGAAATTATTCCCTCCTGCACTCATTTTAGTTGCTGAACCGTTATTATATTAACCAAAGTTCGGGTAATATAGAAAAAATATAGTAAAAAAATAAAACCTTACCAATATCTGGTTTACCTATTACGAATTATAAAATAAATAGTTGTATAATATTTATGTCACACACATTTAACCTGTTAAAAATGACCTTTATAGGGAGTAAAAACAATTAAAAACCCGCCCGATAATATCAGGGCGGGTTTATCTATTAATAAATATTTAGAGATTCCCTCTTAGTTCCTGTTCGCGTTCAATGGCTTCAAATAATGCTTTAAAATTGCCGGCGCCAAATGATTTTGCGCCCTTACGCTGAATGATCTCAAAGAATAGTGTGGGCCTGTCCTCAACCGGTTTGGTGAAAATTTGAAGCAGGTAACCTTCGTCGTCGCGGTCAACCAGGATGCCCAATCTTTTTAACGGCCCCAGGTCTTCGTCGATATGGCCGACGCGGTCGGTTAATTCATCATAATAGGAAGTTGGCACGGTCAAAAACTCCACGCCCCGGCTTTGCAGGTCGGTTACGGTTTTAACGATATTGGCCGTGGCAAGCGCCAGGTGCTGCACGCCTTCGCCCTCGTAAAATTCAAGATATTCCTCTATCTGCGATTTCTTTTTACCCTCAGCCGGCTCATTTATCGGAAATTTAACAAAGCCATTGCCATTGCTCATCACTTTACTCATCAAGGCAGAGTATTCGGTCGATATCATCTTATCGTCAAAGGTTAAGATATTCTTGAACCCCATTACGTCTTCATAAAAATTCACCCACTCGTTCATCTTATGCCAACCCACATTGCCAACACAATGATCAATGTATAACAAACCGGCCCCGGGCGGGTTGTAAGTAGACTCCATTTTTTGATAACCCGGTAAAAAACTGCCGTGATAATTTTTTCGTTCTACAAAAAGATGCACCGTTTCGCCATATAGCTTTATTCCGCTTATGCGTATTTCGCCAAATTCGTCCGTTAATGTTTGTGGTTCCTGGTAAGGAACAGCGCCGCGACTTGTTGTTTGTTTAAAAGCGTCGTAAGCATCGTTGACAGACAGGGCAAGTATCTTTACCCCGTCGCCGTGTTTTTTAATATGATCGGCGATGGGGTGGTCCGAGTGTAAGGGGGTGGTTAAAACCAGGCGTATTTTCCCCTGTTGCAAAACATACGATGCCCGGTCGCGAACGCCTGTTTCCGGCCCGGCATACGCCATGTTCTGAAACCCGAAAGCGGTTTTATAGTAATGAGCGGCCTGCTTGGCGTTGCCCACATAAAATTCAACGTAATCGGTACCGTTAAGCGGTAAAAAATCAGTTGCAGCCCCCTCTAAATCCCCCCTGGTAGGGGAGCCTTTTTTATATGTTGTTTCCATATTATGTTTTATTCAATATCTTTATTAAAACCCTCCCTACCAGGGTGGGGCTGCCAGCTCTTATAATAATCTCCGTCCTCAATCTTAATAGCATCTTCTGTCAGCATCAGCGGGCGGAAAGGGTCGATCATCACCGCCAGTTCGTCGGTTGATTCTTTCCCGATCGATTTTTCAACCGTTCCGGGGTGCGGCCCGTGCGGAATACCGCCCGGGTGAAGTGTGATCTGGCCTTTAACCACGCTTTTACGGCTCATAAAATCGCCATCTACATAATATAACAGCTCGTCGCTGTCTACATTGCTGTGATTATAAGGTGCAGGGATCGATAGCGGATGGTAGTCGTATTTACGCGGCACAAACGAGCAGATAACAAAGTTATGTCCCTCAAATGTCTGGTGCACCGGCGGTGGCTGGTGTAGTCTGCCTGTTATAGGCTCAAAGTCGTGTATCGAAAAGGCCCAGGGATAGTGGAAACCATCCCAGCCGATAAAATCAAACGGGTGTGTTCCGTAGATATAGGGGTATATCAATCCCTGTTTTTTTATCAGGATCTTAAAATCACCTTTTTTATCATGAGTTTCCAGATCAGTTGGCTTTTTTATGTCCCGCTCGCAGTATGGCGATTGCTCCATGAGCTGGCCGTAAGCATTGGTATATCGCTTAGGTATCCTGATCGGACTAAAGCTTTCAACGATGAACAGCCTGTTATCAGGCGTATCAAATTCCATTTGATAAATAGTCCCGCGCGGGATGATCAGGTAGTCGCCATAGCCAAATTTTATATTGCCGTAGCCGGTTTTTAATGTTCCCGAACCCACATGCACAAACACCACCTCATCCGCCTGGCTGTTCTTATAAAAATAATCCGTCATCGATTTGCGCGGCGCGGCCAGCGAAATATGCAGGTCGCTGTTAACCAAAACAGGCTTCCGGCTTTGCAGGTAATCGTCGGCTGGTTCAATTTTAAATCCCAGCAAACTGGTGTGTTTTAAATGCTTTTCGCGGGCAATTTTGGGTTCAACGCTGTATGGCTCGCCCAATTCTTTTACCAAAGTAGGCGGATAGGTATGGTACACCAGGGAATACAGGCTTGAAAAACCCTCGGTTGAAACCAGTTCTTCGGCATATAAAGTACCATCGGGCTTACGAAACTGGGTATGCCGCTTTGGCGGGATGGCTCCTAAAGTATGATAAACGGGCATTTTTTTGTTGTTGAAATGTTGTAAAATTGGAATGTTGTAAGGTTGAAAAAATATTCAACCACAAGTAAATCAGCACAATAAATATAACGATTTAATAAGGGTATTAGTTTTAAGTTATAATGGGAAAGGGCTAACATTCCAACTTTCAAACATTACAACCTTTCAACAACCTTAGTACTGCGCAAGCACTATCTTAGCGAGCATAGCATCCCTGAATGAAGACGCATCACTCATTGACGTGAGGCCGAGGGAAAAAAGAAAATGCCTTTGTATGCTCATAAATGGATATACTAAATTAAAGCTATTATTTTGAATATGCAAGGATGGTTTATTGGGTTGATTAGGTGAGTTGCTGATTAGGTTGGACCGGCGATCTAAATATAACTCAACCAACTTAATCAACCCAATAAACTAAAAATGTTTAGTTTTGATTTCCTTAACCAAATAAACCAATGAAGTTAGTATCCTATAAAACCGAAGATCGTGAGCATTTGGGCGTTTTTATAAACGGGCACATTTATAACCTCAATTCGTGCGACAAGTTGTTACCCGACAATATGAATGCTTTTTTATGGGGAGGTGATGAGTTGATGGAGCGCGCCCATAAGATAAATAAAGCGATATCGTCGGGTAGGATGGAGGCTAAGGAAGAGTTGTTTTTTGAGATGATGGCGCCTGTGCCGCACCCCACATCGTGCCGGGACGGGTATGCCTTCAGGCAGCACGTAGCCGCAGCACGCCGTAACCGCAAGGTGGATATGATTCCCGAATTTGACCAGTACCCCATATTTTATTTCACCAATCATAACGCCATACAGGGCCCCGGCGAGATCGAATGTATGCCCGATCACTTCCAAAAGCTTGACTTTGAACTGGAAGTGGCTGTTGTTCTCAATAAAAAAGCAAGAAATATCAGGGCCGCTGATGCGGACAGCCTGATCGCCGGTTATATGATCATGAATGACATGAGTGCGCGCACCCTGCAAATGGAAGAAATGATATTAAACCTTGGGCCGGCCAAAGGAAAGGATTTTAGCACCGTTATTGGCCCCTGGCTGGTGACGCCGGATGAGTTGGAGCAATATAAAACCGCGCCAAAACCCGGCCATACCGGCAATGCGTACAAGCTTGAAATGACATGCGCGGTAAACGGCAGGCAGGTTTCAAAAGGCAATATGGCCGACATGGACTGGACCTTTGCCGAGATCATTGAACGCTGCGCCTATGGCTGCGACGTGCTCCCCGGCGATGTAATAGGTTCCGGTACGGTGGGTACCGGTTGTTTTTTGGAATTGAACGGTACCGGCCTGCTGAATGACCCCGATTATAAACCACAATGGCTTCAGCCGGGCGATCTGGTAGAAATGGAAGTAACCGGCCTGGGTATGCTGGGTAATATCATTAAAAAAGCCGATAGTGATTTTTCTATTCTTAAACTAAAAAAATGAAACTTTCTCATTGCGAGCGATAGCGCGGCAATCGCATGCTATATAGAGCGACGGGAAAGATGTAAATCTGCAAAGCTGGACTACGTAGTTCGCGATTGCCGCGCTATCGCCCGCAATGACATTTCTTATAAAATAATGCTGTCACTAAAAGTATCCGACCTTTCAATTCCCGAACTGCAAAATTACCTGCAATACGCCATTGCGCCGCGGCCGATATGTTTCGCGTCTACAATTGATAAGGCGGGTAATATTAATCTTAGCCCTTTTAGTTTCTTTAATTTATTTAGCACCAACCCGCCGGTTTGCGTTTTTTCGCCTTCGCGGAGGATAAGGGATAATACCACCAAGCATTCACTCGAAAACCTGCACGAAGTGCCTGAATGTGTTATCAATATCGTGAGCTACGCTATGGTACAGCAGGTATCGCTGGCAAGCGTCGAATATCCGAAAGATATCAACGAATTCACCAAAGCAGGTTTTACCATGCTGCCTTCGAAGCTTGTAAAACCACCCCGGGTAGCCGAGTCGCCGGTTCAGTTCGAATGCGTGGTGAACGAGATAAAATCATTGGGTAATACACCCGGAGCAGGCAACCTGGTCATAGCCGAGATCAAGCTCATGCATATCAATGAGGCCATTTTGGATGCAGACGGCAAGATCGACCAGGAAAAGATCGACCACGTGGCACGCCTAGGCGGCGACTGGTATTGCCGGGTTACCCCGGAGAGTCTTTTTAAGGTTGCCAAACCTGTTAAAACAATAGGGATTGGTGTTGATGCAATTCCCTACGCCATCCGTAATTCCAAAATACTAACAGGTAACAACCTCGGCCAGCTTGGTAATGTGGAAGCTTTGCCTGCAGATGCGGAAATTGAGGTATACGCCCAATCGCCCGAGATCAAAGAAGTGTTAGACGCAACGATCGGCGATGCCGCAACGCGCGAAACACACCTGCATTTAAAAGCAAAAGAACTGCTTGATGCAGGAAAAGTGGACGAGGCCTGGAAGCTGTTATTGCTATAGAATATTCAATTTTTCCAGCTCTTTCCGCGTGGCTTCCGCCGAAGTATGATGTATCGACTTTATCCCAACCTTCTCGGCAGCCAGGATATTCCGGTAATTGTCATCGATGAATATCGCTTCATCGGGCTTAACGTGGTGGCGGTCGAGCAATAATTGATAAAACTCAGGATGCGGTTTTCGCATTTTTTCAGCGCCGGAAACCACAATACCGTCAAACCAGTTTAAAAAATCGTACCGGCTTACGGCATAAGGAAATGTTTCGGCCGACCAGTTGGTGAGCGCGTATATTTTGTATTTACCGCTTTCTTTCAGTTCTTTAAATATTTCAATGGTGTCCCAAAAAGGCTCGCCCAGCATTTCTTCCCAGCGCGAATAAAAAGCGCGGATATTTGCTTCATGTTCCGGGAATTGTTTTACAAGCAGGTCGGTGCCTTCCTGTACGGTCCGGCCGCCATCCTGTTCTTCGTTCCATTCGGATGTACAAACGGTAGCTAAAAAGTTTTTCATTTCCTCTTCGTCGCTGAACAGGGTACGGTACATATAATGCGGGTTCCAGTCAATTAAAACCGCGCCGAGGTCGAATATTATAGTATTGATCATAGGTAATTTATAAAAACGTCATGCCGAACTTGTTTCGGCACCCCACAAAACAAGCCGTTTTCCAGTTGTACGCCATGAGGTAAGCGAGTCGCAATACTAATTATTCTTGAGCAAATAATCCTTAAACCCTTCAAAGTCCTTGCCTAACGCCACCAAATGTTTATCTTTTTTCGTCAATGCCTTAACCTGTTCAGGAACATCAACTTTACTTGAAATACTTTCGGGAAACACATCCGGGAACTTGCACGGATGCGCGGTTGATAAAAATACACCGGCTACATCCGGTTTTAAATTATTCTGCTGCCAATCACGTAAGGCCTGCCAGGCGATAGCGGTATGCGGGCAGGCAACATAGTTGTAATTATCAAAGATGAACTTTATAGCGGCCATGGTTTCCTCATCATCATAGCTGTATCCGGTGACAAGTCCTTTCAACGCTGCAACATCGCCTTTAAACATATCGGCTATGCGCACCCAGTTGCTGGGGTCGCCTACATCCATGGCGTTCGAGAGTGTCGCAACTGAAGGCTTCGGCTGGTAAACGCCGGTTCTTAAAAATTCAGGCACCGTGTTGTTTACATTCGTAGCTGCTATAAAATGTTCAACCGGCAGGCCCATTTTCCAGGCCAGTAAACCCGCGCCGATATTACCGAAGTTGCCGCTAGGTACCGAAAAAACCACTTTATTGATCCCCTGTCTTAACAATTGAGCGTAAGCGTTAAAATAATAAAACGTTTGCGGGATAAGCCGCGCGATATTGATAGAATTGGCGGATGTTAATCTGAATTTTTCATTCAGTTCCGTATCGGTAAAAGCCTGCTTAACCAGCGCCTGGCAGTCATCAAAAGTGCCGTCGATCTCAACAGCGCGGATGTTTTGGCCGTTGGTGGTTAACTGCAGCTCCTGTATCTCGCTTACCTTGCCCTTTGGGTACAATATCGTTACCCTCGTATCAGGTACGCCCAGGAAGCCCAAAGCCACCGCGCCGCCCGTATCACCGGAGGTTGCTACCAGCACATCCAGTTGCTTTTCGCCTTTCTCCAGGAAGTATGCCATAATCCGGCTCATAAACCGGGCGCCAAAATCTTTAAATGCCAGCGACGGGCCGTGAAAAAGCTCCAGTACAAACACGTTATCTTCCAGCTTAACGACAGGGGCAAGAAAGTTGATCGCATCATCTATAATAGCTTTCAAATCGTCATCAGGAATATCATCACCCAATAAGGTTTTGGCTACATGGAAGGCAATTTCGGGCAGGCTGTATCCATCAAGGTTATTGATAAACTTGTCATCCAGGCGCGGGATCGTTACAGGCATATAAAGGCCTTTGTCCTGCGGCATGCTGTTAAAAACCGCATCCTTAAAGGATACGCGGGTGGTTGGGTTATTGGTACTGTAGAAGTGCAATTTGATTAACGATTAATGTTCTGTCATTGCGAGGTACGAAGCAATCGCGGACTTTGCAAGACCGCTCTTTAGGTTCGCGATTGCCGCGCTGTCGCTCGCAATGACATAGTTTTATTATTAAATTATTTTCGGCCCTTTATCATTTATAGTCGATACATACGTGTTCGACCCTATTTTTAAGCTTGTTAAGTGCTGTTGTAATTTTTGCGTGATGCATTTCGCCGTTTCTTCATCTTTTGTAAACGCGAAAACAGACGGGCCCGAGCCTGATATGCCGAAGCTTACCGCGCCAAGTTCCATGGCCATTTCGCGCATCCGGTAAAAATCGGGTATCAGCATGGAGCGTACGGGTTCAACCAAAATATCCTTCATGCTGCGGCCCATCAGATCGATATCCTGCATAAACAGGCCACTTACGAGGCCGGCGATATTTCCCCATTGGGTAACAGCGTCCTTCATTAATATTTTATTCCGGATGATCTCCCTTGCTTCACGTGTAGGTACATCCACATCGGGAAATACAATGGCACAATACAAACCTGCAGGGTGGGGCAGGCGCACCACTTCAAGCGGGTCGTAGCTGCGTATCAGCACAAAACCACCTAATAGGGCGGGGGCAACGTTATCCGCATGCCCGTGTCCGCAGGCCATTTCCTCCCCTTTCATGGCAAACGGCAATAGTTTGGCAGGGTCAGCATGGTCGCCCAGCAAAGTCTTTATCGCGAACAAACCAGCTACTGTACTTGCCGAACTAGAGCCAAGGCCGCTGCCGATCGGCATTTTTTTGTGCAGTTCAATATCCAGCCCGATGTCTGTCCGGCCAACGCTTTTTAAATAATGCTGAACGCTTACACTCACCGTATTTTTTGCGGGATCAAGCGGCAGGCGGCCATCATCACCGGTGATCTTGCTGATGGTAATGCCGGGTTTACCGGTAACACGCATGATCACCTCGTCGCCCGGCTCATTGACCGCGAAACCCAATACGTCAAAGCCGCAAACCACATTGGCAACAGTAGCAGGGGCGAAAACCCGGATGCTTTGCCCGGTTATACCGTTTATTGACGCTATCGGCTGACTAATATCTTGTAAACTATTTTTCATAATTATGCTCCAATATTTATCAGGTCTGCAAATACACCGGCGGCAGTTACCTCGGCTCCGGCACCGGGGCCTTTAACGACCAGGGGGCGCTCCTTGTACCGGTCGGTGGTAAAGGATATAATGTTATCACTTCCCGATAGGGTATAAAAAGGATGATCTTCGTCGACCATCTGCAGGGTGATCGCTGCTTTACCATCTTCCAGTTTGCCAATATAGCGCAATACCTTTTTATCGGCTTCAGCCTGGTTTTTTATTTTGGTAAAAAAAGCATCTTCAGTTTTTAAGGCAGAGTAGAAATCCTCAACAGTTTGCGCCTCCAGGCACGCTTTTGGTAAAATGCTTTCAATTTGTATGTCCGCAGCTTCCATCGGGTAACCGGCATCACGGGCGAGGATCAGCATCTTGCGCATAAAGTCCGTTCCGCGCAGGTCGTCCCGCGGATCGGGTTCGGTATAACCTTTTTCCTGGGCCAGCTTTACTATATCATGAAAATTGGCGTTGCCTTTAAAGTTATTGAATATAAATGAAATGGTACCCGACAGAATAGCCTCTATCTTCATGATCCGGTCGCCGCTGTTCATCAGGTCTTTGAGCGTGCGGATAATAGGCAGCCCGGCGCCTACATTTGTTTCGTAAAAGAAATCAACACCATGCTGTTTAGCGGCATCATGAAAGGTTTTGTATTGCCTGTACGATGCCGAATTGCCGATCTTATTGCAGGTGATAACCGAGATATTCGATTTAAAAACTTCCTCGTAAACCTCAACCGGCTTGGGGCTGGCGGTATTGTCGATGAACACGCAGTTGGGCAGGTTCATGCTTTTCATGCGTTCAATAAATTCATTGAGGTCGGCTTTTTCATTTGAGGCGGCCAGGTCGTCCTGCCAGCTATCAAGCGATATGCCATCAGTGTTGAATATCATTTTGCGGGTATTGCTGATACCGGCAATTTTAACCTGGATGCCATTGTGCTGCTGTAAATAGTCACTGTGCGCGTTAAGTTGCCTGAAAAGCGTTTGCCCTATGTTGCCTGTTCCCAAACAAAAGGCGTGCAGTGTTTTGGTAAGCTCCACAAAAAAGGCGTCATGCACCGCGTTTAACGCCTTGGCCAGGTCATGTTCGGATATAATAACCGAAATATTATACTCGGATGACCCCTGCGCGATGGCCCGTACGTTTACGCCATTCCGCCCCAGCGCATGAAACAATTTGCCCGATACGCCGGGAGTTTGCTTCATATTTTCGCCCACTACCGCGATAATGGCCAGATTTTGCTCGATAACCACATCCTCGAGTTTTTTGGCGAGCAGCTCCAGCTCAAATTCCTGCTCAATTAACCGGCGCGCCTTTTCTGTATCGCCTGGCTGAACGGCAAAAGTGATGCTGTGTTCGGATGATGACTGGGTAATTAAAATAACATTGATCTGCTCGCGGGCAAGTAAAGAGAATAGCCTGCCGCTAAAGCCCGATTTGCCCACCATGCCGCTGCCTTCCAGGTTAAGGATGCTGATGTTGTTGATGGACGATATACCTTTTATAGGCAGGTTTGAAGGTTTACAATCATGCCGGATAACGGTGCCTTCAAAATCAGGCTCAAAGGTGTTTTTTATGACGATGGGTATCTTCTTCAAAAAAGCCGGGATCATCGTAGGCGGGTAGATCACCTTGGCGCCGAAATAGGAAAGTTCCATGGCTTCGGTATAGGTAAGCTCCGGTAACGAGAATGCTTTTTTTACCATGCGCGGGTCGGCGGTCATCATCCCGTTCACATCTGTCCATATCTGGATCTCCTTCGCATTTAACGCCGAACCAAACAGCGCGGCAGTATAATCACTCCCGCCACGGCCCAGGGTAGTGATCTGCCCGGCCTCGTTAGCGGCGATAAAACCGGTCACGAAAAGCATTTTATTACGATGCTCTTTATGAAAACTTTGGATCAATAAGTTAGTCAGTTCAATATCCACCTTTGCCTGCCCGAAAGAGCTGTCGGTTTTTATTAGTTCGGATGCATCCACACACAATACTTCCGGGAAATGCTGCGCGGCTATCTTGCAGATCATCAGGGTGGAACATCGTTCGCCATAGCTCAGCACCAGGTCGCGGGTCTTTGGGGTCAGTTCCCTTAAAGTCAGCACGCCCTGCAGCAACTCTTCCAGCTGGTTAAAATAGATCTTCAACCGGGTAAAAGCAGGGTTTTGGTGCTGCACAGCCAGCAGACTTTTTACGACATCAAAATGGCGTTTCTCCAGTTCAGCTAAGGGTTCAGTAAAATCATTGCCGTTTGCAGCATCTTCGGCCATTGCAGCCAGCAGGTTGGTAACACCACTCATGGCTGATAACACCACTACAGGCTTGTCCGTTGCCTTAACCTCATTTTTTAAAATGGTCAATAAGGTTTCGATGCTTTGAACTGATCCTACGGAAGTACCGCCAAATTTTAAAATTTTCATTACGCGTTTGTATTAAACAAAAGCGCCTTCCTCTTTTCGGAGGAAGGCGCTCATTTGGTTTCTTTTATGTTTTTACACCATACGATTAGCTTCCTCCGAGTTTTATCCCGGTGGTAGTAACTGTTGTTGTTATGGTGTAGTTGTTATTCATATATAATGTCGGTAAAGTAAGTAGAATATTTTTTAATAAACAAGTGTATTGTATTTTATTTTTTATTCGTCAGTATTAATTATCAGCATACAATTCCGGTTTAAATCTTTTGGCTAGTAAACCGGTCGCCAGATCTGTATCTATTTCCACCACGAACACACCCGGTTTTCCATAAGGCTGGTGTGCAAGGCAACGCCCGTCGGGGCCTATTACTGAACTGGCCGATTCGGGATATCGCGTAGCGTAATTTGAGCTTGCAAAATAGATGGTATTTTCCATTGCCCGCATCATAATTGCCTTTTCGTAGTATGGGTTGTCTTTATTTCCCCATTCTATCAGCGCGGGTCCCTCTATGTCACTTCCTGCAAAATGCGGATGAAATACAATCTGTGCACCATTACGGGCAGCCCATCTCACTGATTCAGGATACCTGAACCCTTCATGACATATTGTTATACCAAACTTTACACCGTTTACTTCAAAAATCTTTCGTTCGGTGCCGGGCACCCAAATATCGTCTTCGGTAGGGTCTAACTGATTTTTGGTTTGGTGTCCTAACACCCCGCCGGTAGCGGATATCACCTGCGCCACATTTAACACCCCTGCATGCGTGTACCAGTCCATCGGTAATATAATCGCGATATGATTTTCGGCCGCTATTTTACATGCTTTATCCAATGCTGCATGCATTTTTTGAGGTGAGCTGATCTCCACCTCAAATTCTTCAGCCGGATACCCGGGAATATACGATTCCGGGAAGCAGATGATCTCGGCCTGGCGTTCCGCCGCTTCCTTCACCAGCTTTTCAACCTGGAATAAGCCATCTTCGATAGATTTGGGAAATGGTGGGGAGGCTACTGCTATTTTCATGATGTTATCAAATGATAATTCAAAAAAACAGCTAAATTTTGATTATACAAGCAGTATTTTTTATTTTTTAATGGTAAAGTACCTGTTATCTCGCTACAACAATTATACTGCCTGGGGACGCCCCTTTGCTCCCACCGGCACTAAGTGGTACAATTGTGCCGTTCTTCCAGTAGTTTGCCACAAAGCTATCGGGTCCATTATTAACGCCTGCATTTACTATATACACATCAGCGCCATAAATACACACAGCCGCCGCCACGTTATTTAACGGACTGGCTGAAATAGTTGCCGGGGTAGTGTTTTTCCAGAAAGTAGCCAGGCTTCCCCACGAGTTAGCATACTGTGCATCGGCAGCGCTTGTAAAAAATGTGCTGCCTGTAACGTAAACATCGGTGCCGTTTGAGGCAATACCCGTTACGTCGTAAGCGGCGTGGTTAGCTACCCCGCTGTTTGTTAATGTTGTTGCTACGCCGTTTTTCCAATAGCCGGCAGCTCCGTTAAACATATTGCCCCCTATGTATACATCTGTTCCGCTTATGGCAATAGCATTTGCCTGAAGTCCCCCTGTTAGCGTTGCAGCAACGCCATTCTTCCAATAAGTCGCTGAAATATTATTTCCTGTTCCCGAAACACCAGCTATGTATACATCAGTGCCAGTTATTGCAATAGCGCTTGCAGTTGAACCACCAGCAAGAACAGTAGGGACACCATTTTTCCAAAGTGTTGCCTGGGAACTTTGAAGCGCATTATTATAAACAGAGCCAACTACGTACATATCAGTTCCCTGGAAGACAATTCCGTTGGCTTCTGAAAAATTTGAAACGTTATCGAGTTTTATAGCCACGCCATTTTTCCAATACACCGCATTTGATGTGGAAAAATCAGGTGTAGCTATGTAGCCAACCGCGTAAACGTCGGTTCCGTGTACGCCAATACCGTATGCGCTGGAAAATGAAAGACTGTCGGTGACTAGCTTAACAATGGCCCCGTTTTTCCAGTAGGCTGCCTCACTTTTATTATTCGCGGTTCTAACGGCACCCGCAACGTATACATCTACTGATTTATTAGGGACAATAGTACTCAGGTTATTTTTTTTACACGCAGCAAAGCAAAGCATTAAGCCGGCCATGATAAGGAGTAAGGATTTAGCTTTCATTATTGTGAGTTTAAGTTTTTATACATTACGCAATAAATTAAATTAATGCTACAAGCAAATAAAATATACTGTCAGTCAATTAATTAGCCTTATACTCTTCGGGGGTTGTATAGCCGGTGTTTCTTGTATTTTTAAGTTAAATTCGCGACGGGTATTTTGGTGGGATAAGGTAAAGTAATTGTTTCGCTCGTTAATGTTTATTAAAGTGAGCGAAAATTTGTGGGATTTGCAAATGTATTGTTGTTGAATTTATGCACCTTACTAATTTTAATACTTTTGCCGTGACAATGCAGGGACTTATCATAAAATCAACGGGCAGCTGGTATCAGGTACAAACCCCCGATGGCGAAAGAATAGATTGCCGCATTAAAGGGATATTCCGTACCAAAGGCATCACCACAACCAACCCGCTGGCTGTGGGGGATATTGTTGATTTTGAAATGGAGCCTGAGCAAGGTACCGGTGTGATAACCAAACTTCAACCCCGAAAAAACTATATCATTCGTAAATCCATTAACCTGTCGAAACAGGGACAGATCATCGCCGCCAACCTCGACCAGGCCCTGCTGGTGGTAACCCTGGCGTCGCCGCGTACCTCGCTGGGTTTTATCGACCGCTTCCTGGTAACCGCCGAGGCGTATGACATTCCCGCAAAACTTATTTTCAATAAACTTGACCTGTTTAGCGAGGAAGGGCTCGAGATATTAGCCGATTATAAGGCTATTTACGAAAAGGTTGGATACCCGTGTTATGAAGTATCTGCCCTTGATGGAACGAATATTGAATTGGTAGAAGAACTGTTAAAAGATAAAGTGACTTTATTTTCGGGCCATTCGGGTGTGGGCAAATCCAGTTTGATCAATGCTCTATTGCCTGACCTTGATCTGCGCACACACCAGGTATCCGATTGGAGCGATAAGGGCATGCACACTACCACCTTTGCCGAAATGTTTGAATTGCCGCACGGCGGTTTTATCATCGATACACCCGGCATACGGGAACTGGGCGTGATAGACATCGAAAAGCAAGAGCTCAGCCACTTTTTCCCCGAAATGCGCGAGCGCATGCACGATTGCCGTTTTAATAACTGCCGTCATATTAACGAACCGGGGTGTGCGGTGCTCGAAGCTTTGGAGAATGGCGAGATAGAACTATCACGCTACGAAAGCTATTTGAGTATTTATAATGGGAATGATACGAGAGCTTGATCTTAGAGATTAGAGATTAGAGACTAGATAGATTTGGCTAACCTCTAATCTCCGATCTCTTAACTACCTAACGCACTCTTAAAATCCAGCAAAAGGTCGTCCAGATCTTCAATACCGATAGAAAGCCTGATCATCGAGTCAGATATCCCCATTTCGGCTCGTTTTGCCGGGCCCAGTTCATTGAATATGGTATGGGCTACCGGGATGGCAAGTGTGCGGGTATCGCCGAGATTGCTTGATTTTACTACCAGCTTTAATTTATTTAAAAAGGTGAAGCAGTCGATACTGTTATCTAGTTCGATACTCATCAGGCTGCCATATTTCAAGAATAGTTTGCCCGCCATTTCATGCTGGGGATGTGATTCCAAGCCGGGATAGTACACCTTTTTGATAAGCGGATGACCTTCAAAAAAGGTGGCTAAGGCCAGTGCATTGGTGCAGGCCCGCTCCATGCGCAAAGCAAGGGTTTCCGAACCGACGGAAATTGAATGCGCCGCTTCGGGCGCAAGCGTGCCGCCGGCGTCCCTTAATCCTTTTTTCCTGATCTGGGTCATACCCAAAACCTCGGGTTTAACCTGTTTTTTGAAGCCCTCAAAAATGTTGGGATAATTGACCCAGTTAAATAAACCGGTATCGGTAACACTGCCGCCCAAAGCATTGCCGTGGCCGCCAATGTATTTGGTTAAGGAATTTATAACAAGACTGGCTTTCACATCAACCGGGCGGAATAAATATGGCGTGGTCATGGTATTATCAACCACGTATATGATGCCTTTTTCGGTGCACAGGTCGCCAATTTTTTCCAGGTCGGCAATTTGCGTGGCCGGGTTGGCGATGGTCTCTACAAAAACCATTTTGGTATTATCCTTTATCTCGTTTTTTACATTTTCAACCGAAGTGGCATCCACGAAAGCGATATCAAGCCCGATGTCAATAAACGATTGGAAAATGCTGCGCGTATTGCCAAATAAATAGGAACTCGCTACAATATGATCCCCCTTTTTGATAAGCGCCATGATGGTGGCAGATATCCCAGCCATCCCGGTCGCAAACGCAATGGTCGATAACCCATTTTCCATTTGGGTAACCTTGTGCTCCAAAGCCGAAACAGTAGGGTTGCCTTGCCTTGAGTAGGCATATCCTTTTTTCTTATTCTGAAATATATCTACCAGGTCCTGTACATCCTCGTACCCGTAAGTTACCGAAGTATGGATGGGTTTATGCAATGCGCCATGTTCCGGATGGGTCAGCCGGTCGGAGTGTAATAATGTGGTTGTAAAGCCTCTCTTAGAATTCATGCACGAATTACACTAATTTAAGCGAATTACACAAATTGAGTATGCACGAATTACACTAATTATGACGAATTTTCACCAAATTGACAGTTCTTTAAATTAGTGTTTCTCTAGAATATAACCCGTTGTGATTCCAGCGATGGCTTTCCGAAGTTTATAACAATTCCCAAACGCATGCCGGATGCTTTAAGATAGTTTAGCGTTTGTTTAATATATGGGTCTCCGATATAGCTGCCGATTTTAACCTCGAGAATAATGGTGTCATAAATCACAAAGTCGGCAATAAAGAAATGCTTGAGCTTTTGCTCCTTGTAAATTATGGTAAAGGGTTTTTCTCTAACGAATGGTACATTAAGTTTAACCAATTCAACTTCAAGAGCATCCTTATAAACAGCCTCTTTAAAACCGTGACCCAATATTTTGTGAACTTCAAAGCAGGCCCCTATGATTTTATAAGATTCCTCTTTGAATAGTAAATCAGCCATAAATCAGCACTAATTACATGGATTGAATAAATTGAATGAAGTACGAATTACACGAATTTAAGCGAATTAACCAATTGATGTTGGATTGAATTAGTGACATTTGGATAACTAGCGTTAATTAGTGCCTCCTCCATTCGTGAAATTCGCCTAAATTCGCAAAAATTGGTGCTAATAATATGAGAGCTGTAATACAACGCGTTTCGCAGGCAAGCTGTACCGTCGACAATAAAATAACAGGCGCTATACAAACGGGTTTTTTGGTGTTGCTGGGTATTGAGGATGCCGATACTGATGAAGACCTGCAATGGCTGGCTCAAAAAATTTCAGGACTCCGTGTTTTTGGCGATGAAAACGGGCTGATGAATAAGGCACTGGCTGATGTTAACGGGGATATTTTATTGATTTCGCAGTTCACGCTTTTCGCGCAAACAAAAAAAGGGAACCGCCCGTCGTTTATCCGCGCAGCGAAACCGGAAAAAGCTATCCCGATGTATGAAAAAATGGTGACAGCGCTTGAAGAAGCAACAGGCAAAAAAGTGGCGACCGGGATTTTCGGCGCTGATATGAAGGTCAGCTTATTGAATGACGGCCCGGTTACGATCGTGATGGATACAAAAGATAAAGACAACCACTAATTTTCACGAATTAAATCGAATTACACGAATTTTCGGGCATAGCTGTTGTGCACTGTCGTAATTCAATTTCTTCTTCAATCCATTCGTGTAATTCGTCTAAATTGGTGACATTCGTGTCAATATGACTATAGAAGAAGCGCAACAGCTGGTAGATAAATGGATAAATACCACCGGTATCCGTTATTTTAGTGAACTGACCAACACCGCTATTTTGATGGAAGAAGTGGGAGAGGTGGCCCGCATTATGGCACGGCAGTATGGCGAGCAATCATTTAAAAAGTCGGATACCGAAGTAAACCTGGCTGATGAAATGGCCGACGTGCTATTTGTGCTGATATGCCTGGCTAACCAAACCGGTATTGACCTGACTGATGCGCTGGAAAAGAATATGGAGAAGAAAAATATCCGCGATGCCGGCAGGCATAAGAATAATGAGAAGTTGAAATGAATGTTGAAAGGCATATACTTCACGTCATTGCGAGGTACGAAGCAATCTCTATACTTTACAGAGCGAATGGAATGAGTTGAAACTTGCCTGGCGGATATGCTTACGTAGAGATTGCTTCGTACCTCGCAATGACGCGTGGAGAGTTTTTATCGATTCAGCTTCACAAGTTTATCCCCCTCCAGCACCGGTATAGCCGTAGTCAAATCCAACTGTAAACAAAACTCAATATCCTTTTCAATACCTAATTTCTTTAAGCGCTCGCTATGGGATGTTTTTTTGAGGTACTCATTGATGTCGTCCCTCCCCATTTGGTAAAGATCGTTGGCGGCGATGGCGGCGTCATCAAGTTCAAACGGAATATCTTTTAGCTGTTCAACTACAGCGCCCGCAAATAAAGTGTCTTCGAGATTGAAATTATTCTTCCATCCGGAGCAAAGCAGTAAAATGTTTTCGTCCTGTTTTTTTAGCCAGCTGCACAGTGAAGTAAGGTTTAAGAAAGAGCCGATGACTATTTTTTTTGCTTGCCGCGACAGATGCAGGGCGTGGGTGCCGTTAGTGGTGGTTAATACTATAGTTTTACCCGATACTTTTTCCGTTGTGTAAGAAAACGGCGAGTTGCCGAAATCAAACCCTTCAACAACCTGCCCGTCGCGCTCGGCGGCTAGTAAATATTTAAAGCCCTTTTCGCGATAAGCGGCGCATTCTTCCACCTGCGAAACCGGTATAATGGCTTCGGCGCCATTGCCGATCCCATAGCATATAGATGATGTCGCCCGGAAAATATCAATGATGACGACGATATAATCCTCAACGTGATATAAAGGAATAAGCGCAGGGGTAAGGCAAACGTTTAGCTGGTTCATTGGTTCACTTGTTCATTAGTTCATTGGGTAATTTGTTTATTGGATATGCAGAACGCCACTAATAAACCAATGAGCCAGTGAACTAATGAACTATTTATTAAAAGGCGGTTTAACGATCTTTGCTTTTATCTTATTGTCCCTGATGCTGATGAAAATTTCAGTGCCTTCTTTGGCAAATTCCGTTTTAACATAGCCCATGCCAATGGCTTTTTGCAGGGAGGGCGATTGGGTACCTGATGTAACCTTGCCAATGTTATTGCCATCAGCATCCACAATTTCATAGTCGTGACGGGGAATGCCGCGGTCTACCATTTCAAAACCAACCAGCTTACGTTTTACACCTTCCTGCTTTTGCTGCTGTAATGCAGCTGAATTGGTGAATTCCTTGCTGAATTTGGTTACCCATCCTAAACCTGCTTCAAGCGGCGATGTTGCATCGTCAATATCATTCCCATATAAGCAGAAACCCATCTCTAACCGCAAAGTATCCCTTGCGCCGAGGCCGATCGGCTTTATGCCAAAAGGTTCGCCGGCTTTAAAAATAGCGGTCCAGATGTGTTCGGCATTTTGGTTGTCGAAATATACTTCGAAACCGCCCGCGCCGGTATATCCTGTTGCTGAAACGAGCACGTTATCTATCCCGGCAAACTTTCCTTTTTTGAAGGTATAATATTCCATCGATGCCAGGTCAATATCTGTAAGGCTTTGCAAAGCTTCTGCCGCTTTAGGCCCCTGGATAGCCAGGAGGGACGTGCGGTCCGAGATATTCTTCATGTCGGCACCCATGGTATTGTATTTGGATATCCAATCCCAATCCTTTTCAATGTTCGACGCGTTAACAACCAGCATATAGGTTTTTTCGTCAATCCGGTATACCAGCAGGTCGTCGACAATTCCGCCGTTTTCGTTGGGGAGGCATGAGTATTGAACCTTTCCGTCGTAAAGTTTTGAAGCGTCGTTACTGGTAACCCGTTGAATGAGGTCGAGCGCATGGTCGCCTTTTAAAATAAATTCGCCCATATGACTCACATCAAAAACCCCGACGCCGTTGCGCACGGTTTCATGTTCGGCATTGATCCCTGCGTATTGCACTGGCATATTGTAACCTGCAAACGGAACCATTTTGGCGCCGGCCTTGATGTGTATATCAGTTAAAGCGGTGTTTTTCATAAAATATCAGTTAAGCGCAAAAGTAGGAATGATTTTTTATTTACGAATTAAGATTTACGAATTCAGATTTTCAATGTTTGCTCGTCAGTTACACGATTAATCGTAAATCGTAAATCAAGAGACGCTGAGATAAAACTGTATGAGGTTTTTTGTAACAGTATTTATATTGTACTGCTGTTCAATCAACTTGCGGGCGTTGGCACCTATAGTTTTGCAATGTTCTTCGTCGGTTATACACAGCCTTATCGCGTCGAAAAATTCATCCCGGTTATTGGCTATCAATATATTCTCGCCGTCGGTAAAATTGATTCCCTCCGCACCCAGCGATGTGGAAATGATGCATTTTTGCATAGCCATCCCCTCAACAATTTTTACACGCATACCACCGCCGGATAGCAGGGGCACCACCATGATCGATTTGCTGTTCACAAACTCCAAAGCATCGTCAACTTCGCCCTGGATAAATATTTTGCCCAGCACTTCATAGTCGTCAAAACGCTCCGGGATATCGTTTCCGGCTACGTAAAAGCGTACAGGCAGCTCGCCGTCTGTCAGATCCTGGCGGAAATTATCCAGGAACCATTCAATGCCTTCCCGGTTAGGTAGCCAGTCGAGCGATCCTAAAAAGAACAGGCTCGGAATTTCGGTCAGGCTAAGATCCGGCTTGTAACGGTTAAGGTCAATTCCAACAGGCAATATTTCTATCGGGATTTTAGTCCCGTAATCGAGCAGTGTACTTTTATCCTGCTCGGTGAATACGGCGATCCCGTCAAAATTGTTCAGCTGCTCAAGCTCGTAGTTCTTTATGCGTTTGGCGTGCATCCTCAGGTACGATTTTTTAAACGGATCTGATTTTTGCTGCGACAACCTTTGCCATATCTGGTTCTCGATATTATGCGCCCGGTATATCAGTTTTGCTTTTGAATGTTTTCGTACAGCCGAAACGTATAACGACATCATGAGCCCCTCAAATTGAATGACATCGTACGAAGTCTTTTTCAATTCGATTATAAGCCGCTTTTCAAATTCGGCATTATAGTACTTGTTGATGTTGAACGAGGTTTTACTGAATAGATTGATAGCCACGTCAATAACCGAAACGTTGATATTAATATTAAAAGCCCGGTAATTTATTTTTGACAGGAGTTCTTTATCCTCCTCGCTGTTTTCGTGGTGATTTCTTTTGGGATTAAGGGCAACCAGTGAAACTTCATGACCAAGATTCACCAGGCTGCGAATAGTATTACAAACCACAATGGGATATCCGCCATTTTGCGGGAATGGAACGCGATGGGTTAAAATAAGTATCCTCAAGGGTTTTATTGGTTTTCAACAAAAATAATTAATTTGAGGATAATAGCTAATGATGTGCCGGGTAAACCGGGTTAAAAAAGCGCTATTGAAACATCTCCATCTGCGGGTCGGTTACCCTGAATGTGCGGCGGTGATAGGGAGTAAAACCCATTTTTAAAATGGTTTCACGGTGTTTTATGGTGGGATATCCTTTATTGCTATGCCAGTCGTACTCAGGATGCTCAACGGCAATTTTTTTCATATAATCGTCGCGATATGTTTTTGCCAGTATGGAGGCGGCGGCAATGCTGAAATATTTCGCATCGCCCTCCACGATGCATTTATGCGGCATGTTTTTATATTTATTAAAACGGTTGCCGTCGATGATCAGGAACTGGGGCAATAAAGCTAACTTTTCAATAGCCCGGTGCATAGCCAGGAAAGAGGCATTGAGTATATTGATTGAGTCGATCTCCAAATTATCGACCGATGCAACGGCATGTGCGATCGCTTTTTGTTCGATCTCGGCCCTTAGCGCGTATCGCACATCTTCAGGCAGCTGCTTGGAATCATTCAGCAGGTGATGATTGAAGTTATCAGGAAGTATCACAGCAGCAGCGAAAACAGGCCCGGCCAGGCAGCCACGGCCAGCTTCGTCGCAGCCTGCTTCAATTAGTTCTTCCTGGAATCTTGCTAATAACATCTTGTTTGTTGTAATGTTGGAAGGTTGTAAAGTTATTTGATTTTCAAATTTACACTACTTCTTTTTGTCGGCCTCGAACTTTCTTAAATAATCGATAAATTTTTTGGTTTTACTTGAAAATTCAACACTCTTTGAATAGAGATTACTAAACACATCTTCGCTTATCTTACCGGCACTATTGAGTATGGTAAGTTTGTTTCTAAACTCCCCGGACGACCCCTTGGCGTAATTCAAAAATCTAATAAAATCAGGGTTATTATTGTATTCAAAACCCTCTGCAATATTATCGGACATTGAGCAGGCTGCCCTTCTTATTTGGTCTTTCATTCCCCAATCTGATTTTAATGGCTCCTGATCGCATATTAAATAAACATCAACCGCAATGGAAACTGCTGTTTTCCATATTTCCAGCTCTTCAAATTTTTTGATCTTACTCATTGATATTGTAAAATGATAATGAAAGGTAGTTTGAAAGGTGAACTTTGACCAGTAACATTCTAACCTTACAACCTTTCAACATTCCAACGTTCTTTAAAAAATTCTTAACGTCAACAACGTAACATCATCAATGGGTTTCCCTTTGATCACCACGTCAATATGATTCATCAGCAGTTCATTAAATTGTTCCGCGGACAAGTCGCCATGTTGCTTAACAAAGGCGAACAGGTCTTCCTCTTCCCATTTTTTTGTGTCGGAGTGCTCATGGTCCATCAAGCCGTCGGTATAGTTTACGATAAAGCTGTTCGGTTCAATATATACCTCACCCTGGTTAATGAAAGGCAGCTCATCAAAAACGCCGATCATAGTGGTGCCCAATTTAAGCGAGGTGATTTCTCCCTTTGAATATATTATCGTGGCGTTGTGACCGGCATTGATGTAATTGAGCTTGCGGGTTTTTTCGTTGTATTTGGCCAGGAAAAGCGTAATAAAGCGCTCGCCCTTGGTATTATTCAAAACCACCCGGTTCAGGCGGGTTATAACGTTGTTAAGGTCCTCTTCAACCGCCGACCAGGCATGCAGGCTGGCCTGGAAGTTGGCCATCAATAATGCAGCTGAAATTCCCTTTCCGGATACATCCGCAATACACCATAAAAACTCATGATCATTCAAACGGATAAAATCAAAATAGTCGCCGCCGATGTTTTGATGGGGGATATATCTCGCGCCAACTTCTACACTATTGTCCTTATATACTTTTAAGGGGATAAGCATATTTTGAACTTCAACTGCCAGCTCCATTTCGCGTTGAAAACGCTCGGATAGCAGCCTTTCCCTGAAAAGGTTTTTATTTTCGAGCGCAACCACAATAACATTGATGGCCGTTTGGATAAAGTTCAGGTCGTCGTTAAGTAACTCTGCCGACGGGTTAAAGTCGCCAATCAGGGCGAATGCAAGAGCTTTCTTTTTGTGATAAATGGGGATGAAATAATCGTACTTATCTAATAATTTATCATTTTGTCCCGCTAAGGGGATGGTCGACTTGATCTTATTTAGTTTTAGGCAGGATTTATGCAAGGTGCTCACCGGCTCAATATCACCGCCGTACTTGGCCAGCAGGATATAACTGCCGTCGCGTTCAATCAAAAAGCGAAGCTTGCCCACCTGCAGGTAATTTTTTAAAATAACCTGCAGCATCTGGATCAGTACCGGTGTGCCGGTGTTTTTATTGATCGCCTGGGTTATCTCGAGCAAAGCATTTAATTCCGTTTGCCTTTTAAGCAACAATCGTATTAATTCGTCTTCGGCTGAGAGGGTTTGAATGTTTTGCATCAGTAAATTTGAAGGCAGCCTAAAATAAAGATATTTTTTTTAAAAGCGGGTACTTTGTGATTTTATGTCGAACGCGTCCCTTAAACCTACCGTTACCAGGTTGAATGCATATACCAAAAGCATAATAGCCAGGCCGGGAATAATGGCCAGGTATGCCGAATCCATAACAATATAGCCATAATGTTCCTTTATCATGCTGCCCCAGGTGGGCATTGGCGGCTGCGCCCCAAAGCCCAGAAAGCTCAGCCCCGCCTCCAATAAAATGGCAGACGCAAAGTTGGATGAAGCAATTACCAATATTGGCCCTACTATGTTCGGTAAAATATGTTTGGTGATGATCCGGGTGTTATTAAAGCCCAAGGATCGCGCCGCTTCGATATACTCCACTTGCTTTAAACTTAATACCTGGCCCCGAACCAGCCGGCCCACTTCAACCCACATGGAAAGCCCTACGGCAATAAATATTTGCCATAAACCCTTACCCAATGCAAATGAAATGGCAATTACCAGCAGCAACGCCGGCAAAGCCCATAATATATTCATCAGCCAGCTTAAAGCGGCATCTGCCCACCCGCCAAAATAACCGGCCACGGCGCCAATGGTTACGCCCAGCAGCATACTGATGATGACCGACATCAACCCTACAGCCAGCGAAACGCGGGTACCCAGTATCAGCCGGCTCAGCAGGTCGCGGCCATAAATGTCGGTGCCCAGCCAGAATGTTTTATGAATGATCTTCGCCGAAGGCCCGTTAACCCGGGGTGGCAGCCGGTAAGCTTTCCACTCCGGCTTATCTTCTGCGCCGATGTATTCAGCCACGTGAACAGAATCTTTGGTAAAACGATAAGCAGTTATTGGTATATCGCGATAAAAGGACGGCTGCCCAAAGAGCATTTTACTGAAAATATTGACCGTATCAACCGGCTCATCTTTTCGGAGCCGCAGCATCATGAATGTTGAACCTGGGTTTTTGATACTCAGCTGGATGGTCATGTTATTGGCCATGGGCGTTGAATCAGGCATGATCAGATAGCCAAGGATGGCGACGAGCGTGGTTAGCACAATAAACGCCAACCCTGCAACAGCAATTTTATTGCGTTTAAACGTATTCCAGGTTCGTCGCGATGGGCTGAGATCAGTCATTGGTCATTAGTCATTGTCTTTCGGCGCTGTCGGTAATCGTCAATAGCATACTGCCCACTGCCCACTCACCTTACCACCCTTCCTTTCCAGTTGTATGTACTGGTATTACCAATTAACCCGATATAAATAAAATATATAATATGTACAGGGATAATAACGATAAGCAGGCTCACCAATTTCCGGCGTTTAAAAAAAGCGGCAATCGGCGACAGGAACGCCAATTCAAATAAATACTTTAATATAAACTGCAACGCAAAAAGTTTAAAGAAATAAGGATCATAAAAACCCATGCAAACATTTACCAATAACGAGACATTAAACAGCCATATACAAACTATCACGGCCACCACTTTTTTATCTTTGTACTTGACTGATTTTGACGCCCAGCGACGACGCTGTTGTAAAAATTCATCAAGGCTATGTTTGGCATGGGTAAACACAATGCTCTCATAAAGCTTTAAAAAACGTATTCTTCCGGGATAAACTACCGCTACTTTTTGCAGCAGCAACTCATCATCGCCTGATGCCAGGTCGTCTATACCTTTAAACCCGCCAACCTCATAAAAAACATCTTTGCGGTAAGCCAGGTTAGCCCCATTGCAGGTTGACGCCCGGCCATTCCCGATAAAAGCGGCGCCAATGCCAATAAGGTAGCAAAATTCTAAAGATTGCATCCGTTCAAATAATGATTTTTCCTCGAAGTAACCCACCGGGGACGAAATCATGACGGGATGCTCTTTTTCATAATATGCAACAACAGACGATAACCACTTACTGCCCATCCGGCAGTCGGCATCCGTAGCTACCATTAACTCCCCCGTAGATAATTTGATCGCTTCGGCGATTGCCTTTTTCTTGTACGAATTTAGCGGCTTATCTTCATTGAGTTGCAATAGTTTCACCCCCTTGTCGGCATAGCTGCCGATAATTTTGGAGGTATTGTCGGTTGAGTGATCGTCGACAATAATGATCTCGGTAAGGTGCTTCGGATAATCCTGGGCTAAAATATCTTCTATCGTTAAGTGGATACGCTCTGCTTCATTCCGCGCGGCGATCAGCACCGTTACTTTCGTCGAAAGGCCTGTAAGCTTTATTTCGGGGCGTTTTAAAATATTCCAGCCCCTTACCAGGTAGATGAGCACTGCCAGGTAAAAACCTGTGAGTGAAAACGATAACGTACTAAGCAGTGCGATCAAAGAATTTTAATTTAAATATGAAAACTGAGCCTAAAATAGCTGGAATTACCAGGTTAACGATATAAATAAGCGATACAGCCACCACAACCGCCACAATTTGGTGGGTTATATAACCAAACAGCGTACTAGCGGTAAAGCTTCGCACACCAATATCAAGCAGATCCAAACTGGGCATGGCTGATGTTATAAAGAAAAAAACGAACATCAGCAATACCATTGGCAAAAGTTGAATTTCGGGTACCAGCAAATGAATAACCAGGTAGTATTGAGAGGTAAAGACAAAATAACGGGCGAGACAAAACCACATGATATTCATCAGTTCGCCCGCTTTGTAATTGCCCATAATATCAAAAAAACGATGGTATTTTTTTAAAAATTGTATGCTGTTGAGCAACCTTACCATCCATTTGATGTGAAAGTAAAATACCAGCATGATCGCCATTAAAGCACCCGCAGCAGCTGTAATAAGTGCCATCAGCCACGTGTTAAGGGGTATATAGTTATACAGGAACCATACCAACGCGCTTGCTCCCAGCACATTGGTGATCACATTTTGACCGAACGAACCCACAGCCATCGCGAACATGCCATGGATGCGTTTCCGGTTTGGGAGAAACATTACCCTGCCGCCATATTCTCCTATCCGGTTAGGTGTAAATATAGCCCAGGTCAATCCGCAAAAAACAGACTCAATGGATTTCCAGATTGACATTGGCGCTAAAATTCGTGTCAAATGCCACCACTTTAACGATTCGAGCACCCAGTTAACGATCATGAGCAGCACAACCAAAACCAGGGTGATAATTACTTTAGTGTGATTAACGTGCGCTGCTAGATTCTCGAAATCCCGCAGGTTGTTATTGTTTTTTAATATTTTATGATAAATAAATAAAAATGCCAATAGTAAAATGGCAAGTTTAAGCACATAGGAAGATATCTTTTTAGCGCGCGGGGTCAACAACGGTTTTTTGTGCAATGTTACGAATTGAAGTTCATAGTTGATTGGTCATAGCCTATGGTTTATAATTGCTATTGGTTGTTTTTGGATTTATAACTAAAAGCAAACTATCTTTTTCGGCTATGAGCCAATCAACTTTGAATCTTATTTCAGCCTTGCCTTCAAAAATTCAACCGTATGCGCGTATGCATCCTTAGCTGCTGCTGCGTTGTATATAGGATTGCTGGGGTTGGCAAAAGCATGGTCGGCATCATATTGATGCAGATACAGCTTTTTGCCGGCAGCTTTCATATCGGTATCAAATTTGGCTACAACTTTTGGGTTTATCCACTGGTCTTTGTTGGCGAAGTTACCAAGTACGTCGCAATGCAGTGTTTTTAAACGGTTAACGTCCTGCTCGGGCATGCCATAGTACATTACACAGCCCACGGCCTGTTTGCCTGCCATTAGCGAAGCCTGCAGGCTCCAGCCGCCGCCGAAACACCAGCCTAAAGTAGCAATGTGCGCATGCGAGCCCGCGTATGCGATAGCACCGGCGATAATTGCTTTGGCCCGGTCTTCTTTTACAGATTGCATCAGTTTGGCAGCATCTTCACGGATTGTAGCTACCTGGCCGTCGTAAAGGTCGAGGTCAATAACTGTTACGTTATCAAGGTCGTTATAGATCGTTTCAGATTCTTTTTTTACAAAATCGTTTAGCCCCCAATATTCGTGGATAACAAATAAGTAGTTGTTAGTGGCCCGCTTTGCCTTGAGCTCAAAGGCGGTCGCTTCTTTGCCGTCGGGCGTTTTGTAATTAATGGATTTGCCGATAGTGCTTTGATAATGAAATTTTACCGGGTTTTTGTGCGATTTTACGAAAGCCCTGTTGGAAGCCAGCATCGCGAACTGTTGTGTGGCCGATGGCTTGCTACAGCAAACCACTTTACTTTGGCCAAATGCCACTACACTGCAAAAAATAAGCAGTGATAAGGTTAAATACTTTTTCATTGTGTATAATTTATTTTTAATGGAAATGAAGCTATCATAAGCCATAATTGTTTTAAGCGGCTTGCTTATGATGGTTTCATAATATGCTGTTTTGGTTTTGTGACAGTAAACGTGTTTCAACAACGAAGTTAAGAACAAATTTGTTTGATGCATGCTTTAGCTACCGCGATTTTTGTAAAACTTGCGTTAACACTATCTCATCTTCAAAGTATTATTCTTCCTGTTTATATCGGGCAGCGCCGCATCCGGGTCGACCGTTACGCGCTCAGCCTCTGTCGTTGTAGGAATTGTAAAGGTTGCCGACCTGTTCTGCAGCCAAGTCTCAACTGGTAGGTACATATGCTGTTTACTGCCATTTTTTAAAACTACCTCTACGGCAAAAGGCATCGCCATTTGTTCCTTATTAACTACCGTAACCCGTATCCCTTTTTTAGGATCGTTGTTCACATATCGGGCATCGGTCAATGCCAGGTCGAGCTTGTAATTATTGTAGAACCAGCCTTTCCAGAACCACGACAGGTCTTCGCCAGCCCCATTATCCATCGACCTGAAAAAATCGTCCGGCTGGGGATGTTTAAATGCCCACGAATGAATGTAATTTTTAAACGCGTAATCAAACCTGTTCTTACCCAAAACCTGTTCCCGCAGCAAGACCAATCCGAAGGCCGGCTTAAAATAAACTATAGGGTGGCGATATTTTTCAGGCATGGCATCGGCAGCTGTCATAATAACCGGCGCGTTTGGGTCATTAATTATCGGAACGATCTCATCAGCAGGGTTACCCTTTCCGGGTGCGTATTCGCCATCGCGTTTTGGGGCGTATTCGCCGTGGTTAAAGGCATCGGCGGCATATATATCAATAAATGTATTGAAGCCTTCGTCCATCCAACCAAAACGGCGCTCATCGCTGCCTACGATCATCGGGAACCAATTATGCCCGATCTCGTGGGCCGTTACCCAATACAACTCGCCGCCTTTATCGGTAATGCCGTCAAATACAATGCCTGGGTACTCCATACCGCCTGCAATCCCGGCCTCGTTAACCGCAACAGGGTAGGGGTAAACAAACCACTTTTCAGAAAAATACTCGATAGACTTTTTTAAATATTCGGTAGCCCTGCCCCATGCATCGTTCCCCGCGCTCTCAACAGGGTAGACCGACATGGCTAAGGATTTTTTACCGCCCGGCAAATTCACCCTGGCCGCATCCCACATATATGCTTTTGATGCGCCAAAAGCCACATCGCGCGTATTCAGCATTTTAAAATGCCAGGTAAGCGTGCCTTTCTGTGTAGGTCGCGAGGCAGGGTCAGTTACTTCCGCGGCACTTCTTATCATAATGGTTTTGTCGCTGTTGCGTGCCGCGTTAAGCCGTTCGATCTGTTTGGCTTTCAATACTTCTTTCGGGTTCATTAATTCGCCTGATCCGGCGACTATCATATCCGCCGGAAGGGTGACCTTATAATCGATATCGCCATATTCCAGGTAAAATTCACCTGCGCCCAAAAATGGTAACGTATCCCAACCGCGACTGTCATCGTACACGCACAGGCGCGGGAACCATTGCGCTATCTCGTATATTTTGCCGTTTTTGGTATCCACATAGTCGGTGCGGTTGCCAAAGTTGCCGGGAATGGTATACTTATAGCGTATAATAAGGTCGATCACGCCTTTATTCGGCACGACAGGTTTAGGGAGGCGTATCTGCATACGCGTATCGGTAATTACATACTCAACTTTTTGTACGACATTGCCACTATTAATAGCCACCGATTCGATCTGGTACCCGGTTGTATGCTGATCAGGTCCGGGTGATAACCCCGTCACAAAATTTGAACGGGCATCTTTTTTATAAGTATTCTGATCCAGTTGCAGCCACAAATATTTCAATGCATCCGGGCTGTTGTTTATATAGTGGATCTTTTCGGTACAGGTAAGGGTTTTGGTTACAGTATCAATTTTAGCATCCAAATTATAATCGACATGATTTTGCCAGTATTTAATTCCCGGCTCGCCATTAGCCGCATGTATTTCGTTGCCATGTTCGCTGTAAAATAGTGGTGAGAATAGCTCCGATGGGTGATAATTAGAAGTAACAGTATCATTAGCAACTGTTTGTCTATGGCGTTGTGCCTGGACAGCAATAGCTGTAAAAAGAAGAAAAGTAAGGCCGGCAAATTTTAATTTCATGAGATATATCTATATTGGGGCAATATACGAAGGTGAATAAGAAGTTAATAGAAAGAATTCTGATTGACCCAATCTTCAAATCCGAAATCGAAATCCGAAATATACTAACCCAGCATCTCCGCCAACACTCCTTCTTTCAATGAATTGGTCGACATCAAAACCTTATTTATTTCCAGCTTTTGCATAACGAAGCGGGTCAATATTGAGGCCGTTACGATCATATCAACACGGATAGGGATAATGCCTTTTGTTCCGGCGCGGTCGTGGTGTGATGAAAGGATGAGCTTTTCGATCAATACTAACAAGTCGCTCTTATCAAAACGATAGTTTTTTGTTTGTTTCAAATCGAACGGTCTACTCTTATTGGATTCTATGATCTCGGCATACGTTTCAAACACCCCGGATGAGCCAACCAGGTTTTCAATGGTGAAATTCGCACATGCTTCAAAAAGCGGTTTTAAACTATTTTCGAGATAAAGATTTAAGGACACGATTGAAAGGGGAGAAATAGGATCGACCTGGTGAAACCTGTCCATTAGCCGCGCTGCGCCAATTTCGAAACTCTGCTTCCATTTGATCTCGCCCTTATTGCAAATAATAAACTCAACGCTGCCGCCGCCGATGTCCACGATCAGGCTGTTTTTGCCGGACAAGCATCCGGCAATTTTTATTCCGCGGTAAATGTATTCCGCTTCTTTATCACCATCAATCATTTCAATAGCAATGCCCGTCAGTGATTTAACTTTATCAATAAAATCGGTCCCGTTTGCGGCGTTACGCAGTGCCGAGGTGGCTATCGCTTTTACTTTTTCAACAGAATTGTTTGAGATAAGCTCATGAAATTTGAGCATCGTATCAATGCCCCGCTCAAATGCTTCGGCTTTGATGAATCCCTGGTTTATGCCGCCTTCGCCCAGCCGTACGGCTGTGTGTTCATGCACAATCTCGGTATATCCGGTGGGCGCACCTTCGGCGATCAGTAAATGAAAAGTATTTGTCCCCAGGTCAATAACAGCTGCACGACTGCCCATAGCAATTCAGTTCGTTAATCCGGCTTGAATATCCTAAATAAATCCGAAATCGAATCACTCTTTATAAAAGAACCACTTTGCCAACTCCTTATAGCTTGCCTTTTTACCATACATTAAAATACCAACCCGGTAAATGCGAGCGGCCACATACGTGGTAAACACGAAACCGATAACCATTAGCGACATGGACAAGGCTAGTTGCCAGCCCGGCACGCCAAAAGGAATACGCACCATCATAGCTACCGGCGCCGTGAACGGGATAATGGAAAGCCATACAGCCAAAGGACTGTTAGGCGCCTGGAACAAAATGGAAACAGACAATATGTAAGTGAATAACAAGGGAAGGGTGATGGGAAACATAAATTGTTGTGTTTCAGTTTCGCTATCTACCGCCGAACCTACGGCCGCAAACAAGGCGCTGTATAACAAATACCCGGTTAAAAAATAGAAAATGAAAATACCCATAATATGGCCAAAGGGAATGGTTTTTAAAATGGCCAGGAATCCCATAACACCACCTTGCGGCGCTGAAAATGCCGCTCCCGCAATTTTTGTGGCTATATACGAGAGTATGATCCACGCGGCGAACTGGGTAAGGCCCACCAGCCCTACGCCTATGATCTTGCCAAGCATCAACTGAAATGGCTTTACAGATGATATGATCACCTCAATAATGCGACTTGTTTTCTCTTCGATAACACCCCGCATTACCTGGGCGCCATAAATAAACAGCGAAATATAAATTAAAATAGCACAAGCGATCCCAACACCGACCGTTGCGCCTACGTTCGCTTTTTTATCTCCCGCGTCTGTTACTTCTATAGGATTAAGAGAGATATCACTTTTTATGGAACGAAGCACCGCGGTATCAATATGATGCTTTATCATACCATCACTTACAGCAATGGCGTTCATTTGTCTTTCTATTTCACCGGAGAGGGCAAACTCGGGTTTCTTTTTGGCATATATCTGAACCGCATCTTTTGCTTTGTAATCAGTCGGTATTTGAAGCGCGGAAAGATTTTCGTCCTTTTTCGCTTCCTGTTTAACTGCGTTCAGTGATTGCCGGGTTGTTTCAAAATGTATGTTTCTTGCATCATGGAACTTTCCCGCAAAAACGCCGCTTTCATCCAGTACTTTAACAACCTGCGGGGTACTCAATTGTCCGCTGTTTTTAGCAACCAAAGCGATTATAGCCGACATCACGAAGATCAGTGACGGCACAACGAAAATCATGATAAGAAATGATTTCTTTCTTACGCGCGTAAAGTATTCGCGTTGTATGATGAGTAAAACTTTGTTCATGGCTTATGCAATTTTGTTTACCTGTTCAATAAAAATCTCGTTCATACTTGGTATTACTTCCTGCAGCATATTGATGCTCACTTTTGGGATCATGTATTTTAAAACATCGTTTGAAGTTATATTCTCGTTTAATTTTATCCGCACGGTATAACAGTCATCCGCGCTGCCGATTCTCGTCAGCAGGTGAAAAGGCTGCGAGCCATCCATGTCGATTTTGTCGCCTGAATATTCAACCAGGTAAACGTTATTGCGGTAGGTGTTTTTAATGTCTTTTATTTTGCCGTCGAGTATTTTCTTCGAACGGTCGAGTAATGCTATCGCATCGCAAAGCTGCTCAACCGACTCCATACGATGAGTTGAAAACAAAATAGTGGCGCCTTTGCGGTTGAGTTCGAGTATCTCTTCTTTTATCACTTCGGCATTTACCGGGTCGAACCCGCTGAAGGGCTCATCTAAAATTATCAGGTCGGGCTCGTGCAATACGGTTGCCACAAACTGTGCTTTCTGCTGCATCCCTTTTGACAGTTCCTCAATTTTCAATTTCCACCAGGTTTGCATGCCCAGTTTCTCGAACCAAACTTTTAACCGTTTGATCGCTTCATCACGACTCAAGCCCTTTAAACGCGCCAGGTAGATCATCTGCTCGCCGATCTCCATTTTTTTATAAAGGCCGCGCTCCTCGGGTAAATAACCAATACGCTCGATGTGCGACTGGTTGAGCTTTTCGCCATTAAAATAAACTTCGCCCGAATCGGGTGCGGTAATTTGGTTTACGATGCGGATAAGTGAGGTTTTGCCGGCGCCATTGGGTCCCAAAAGACCAAATATTTGTCCGCGCTCCACCTCTAAACTCACGCCGCTTAAGGCCGTGTGCCCGGCGTATTGCTTTACAATATTGCGGATGCTTAGCATGGGATAAGGTTTGTTCAGTTAAAAGATTTACCGGATAGCCTAAAGTTACACATATATTACCAACAACCATAAGATTAAGCATTAAGCTTTTGTAAACCTGAGACCTGTGTGTCCTCAAACCCGCAGTCTGTGTCCTCACAGACTGCTTGCTGAATTGCCTGTGAGGACACAGGCAACGGAAGTGGAGAGGGAGATATTTATTAAAGTGTATATTTAAAAATGCTTTTTAAAAACCTCGTATTCCTGCTAATCCTTTGCATCGCGACAAATGCTTTTGCCCAGCGGCAAGCTAAACCTGTCCGCATAATTTTTGACAGCGATATGGGCCCTGACTATGATGACGTGGGCGCCATTGCCATTTTGCATGCTTTCGCCGATAAAGGCGAGGCGAAGATCCTGGCTACAATGGCCAGTACTAAATACGAGGGCGTGGCAGGTGTTTTAAATGTATTCAACACTTATTTTAACCGCACGTATATCCCGGTTGGCGTGCCAAAAGGCTACGCGCTTGAGCTACGCGACTGGCAGCACTGGACAGACACGTTGCTGGCGAAATATCTGCATAAAATTAAAACCAATGATGAGGCGCCGGATGCGGTTAAGCTTTACCGTAAAATCCTTGCGTCGCAGCCCGATCATAGCGTTACAATCGTGACCGTGGGGTTTCTAACCAATCTCTCCAATTTATTAAACACCGGTGCAGACAGCTATTCTTCCCTTCCGGGGATAGAACTGGTAAAAAGAAAAGTAAAATTGCTGGTTTGTATGGCCGGTAAATTCCCTTCTGGATTTGAGTTTAACGTGATGAAGGATGCCGCGGCTTCACAAAATGTTTATGGACACTGGCCCACGCCAATCATCCTCAGCGGCTTCGAGATCGGCGAGAAAATAAAAGCAGGTCTGCCGCTCATCCACAACGATGCCATTAAAAACGACCCGGTAAAAGATGTCTTCCGCATTGCCATCCCAATGGCAAAGGAAGATTCCCTTGGCCGGAAAAGTTGGGATGAAACGGCGGTACTGGTGGCGATAAAAGGCTATTCGAACTGGTACACGTTGCATTCGGGCCGGATGATAGTAGCCGACAATGGCAGCAATACCTGGGACGATAATGGAACAGGCCAGGCCTATCTTGTAGAAAAGGTTGATTATAGAAAAGTGCAGGAGTTGATCAATTTACTGATCATGCATCAACCGGGTGGGAAAAAGTGATCAGAGGTTAGAGATTGGAGATCAGGTCTTTTGTTTGCCGGGTTTGTTTACGTCAACAAATGATGGATTTGTCGCTTCGTTTGTTATGGTAACAGGAGTATAGAAATAATGTGAATTATCTAAGCAAAAAGCCCAAAATCCGAACGACCTTGGGCTTAATATCTAACCTCTAATCACCAATCTCTAACCTCTCTCTACTCAAAATACTCCTTCATCCGTTCGAAAAAGCTTTTCTCGTTTTTACCCGGGTTGGGTTTGAAGTTGGGTGAGCTTTGCAGCTTTTCCAATGCTTCGCGCTCTTCACGACTCAACGCCTTTGGTGTCCAGATATTGATATGTATCAGCTGGTCGCCGCGGTGGTAGGAGTTTACTTCGGGTACGCCTTTGCTTTTCAGGCGCAATATTTTGCCGCCCTGGGTTCCCGGGTCGAGCTTTATTTTAACCTTGCCGTCGATGGTTGGCACTTCAACGCTGGTGCCTAAAGCGGCATCAACAAAGTTGACGTGCAGGTCGTAAATTACGTTATTGCCATCGCGCTTCAACGTTTCGTGCGGGATCTCCTCGATAAGGATGATCAGGTCGCCGGGTACGCCGCCGCGCGGGGCAGCGTTACCTTTGCCACTCATGCTTAATTGCATGCCTTCGCTTACGCCGGCAGGAATGTTAATGCTTATGGTTTCTTCGCCGCGTACTACGCCATCACCATGACAAACGGTGCATTTTGATAAAATGGTTGAACCTTCGCCGTTACAGGTAGGGCAGGTGCTGGTGGTTTGCATCTGGCCCAGTATGGTATTGGTTACCCTGCGCACCGCGCCCGAACCGCCGCATGTTTTACAGGTTTGGAACGACGACCGGTCTTTCGCACCAGTGCCATCGCAGGTATTACAAAGTATCTGCTTATTTACTTTTATCTTTTTCTCGGTACCGTTGGCTATCTCTTCGAGCGTTAACCTGACTTTAATGCGCAGGTTGCTTCCCTTTACCCGTCGCGCGCCGCCGCCGCTTTGCCGGCCGCCGCCAAAAAATCCCTCGAACGGACTGCCGCCGCCAAATATATCGCCAAACTGGCTGAATATATCTTCCATATTCATGCCGCCGCCTCCATAACCGCCACCATTTGCTGAATGTGCGTTAGCAGCATGGCCGAATTGGTCGTACCGCTGGCGTTTTTCCGGGTTGCTTAAAACTTCGTATGCTTCTGCAGCTTCCTTAAATTTTTCTTCAGCTGCTTTATCACCCTGGTTTTTGTCGGGGTGATATTTTATGGCCATCTTACGATAAGCTTTCTTTATCTCGTCAGCATCAGTACCTTTCGCTACGCCCAGTATGTCGTAGTAGTCTCTTTTAGCCATGTTTTATTATTGTTGAATTGGTGAATTAGTGATTTAGTAAATTTTATTATTCACCGGCTAATCACTAATTCACCAATTCAGTAATTCACTAATTATCTCACGCTCCTACAATTACTTTCGCGAAGCGTGCAACTTTATCATTCAGGAAATAACCTTTTTCCATTTCATCAACCACTTTACCCTTTAACTCTTCGTTTGGGGCGGGTATATTCGTAATGGCTTCATGCAATTCGGGATCAAATGGTTTCCCGATAGATTCCATTTCCTTCAACCCCTTTTGCGTAAGTGTATTTTTTAATTTTTGCTGGATCAGTTCGACGCCTTCCTTAACGGGAGCAAGGTCCGTCGCATTCTCCATCGACCGTAAAGCTCTGTCGAAATCATCCAGTACCGGAAGTAAAGACACGATCACATCCTTTCCTTCCATTTTCCTGGCTTCTTCCCGTTCTTTTATCGTACGCCTTCTAAAGTTATCAAATTCAGCATATAAACGTAAATATTTGTCGTTAGCAAGCTGTAATTCTTCCTTCAGCATGTCAACAGCCGAGGTCGCATTTTCAGCAGCCTGCTGATCTGCTTCCTGTTCGTCCCCAGGTAAGGAATCATTTATTTCTTCGCTTAAAACGCCTGTTTCTTCCGTGTTATCTTTCTTTTTTTTCTTCAGCATATCATTAAAATTCATAGCTAATAGTGCCAATCAAGTATCCTGCCATTACCCGAAAGACGACATCATGTCAGCGCCGTATGTTTTTTATGTAAATAGTGGCACTTTTTGAGTGGCAGTGGCAGGTTTCAGAGTAGTAGTTTAAAACATCATAAGTAAAGAGCATTTACTGCTACTGCTACTTAAACCTGCTACTTAAATTACGCGATCTTCACATCCTCCAATACTTTTCCATTCTCACATTTAATAATGCGCGACGGGAAGGTGCGGATGATATGATAATCATGTGTGGCGATCAGTACGGCAGTACCGGATGACTGGCTGATCTGTTTAAGCAGCATTACAATCTCTTCGGATGTATCAGGATCAAGGTTGCCTGTTGGCTCATCTGCGAGGATAATTTCAGGGTCATTTAACAATGCCCTGGCTATTACAACGCGCTGCTGCTCACCACCCGACAGCTCGTGGGGCATTTTTTTAAGCTTCGAGCGCAGCCCGACTTTCTCCAGCACATCAAGTATCCGGTCACTTATTAATTTTTTATCTGTCCAGCCTGTCGCGCGCACCACAAATTGCAGGTTTTGTTCTACCGACCGGTCGGTCAATAGCTGAAAATCCTGGAAAACGATACCAAGCTTGCGTCGCAGAAAAGGAATATCACTTGTTTTCAGGTGGTTCAGGTCGTAACCGCAAGCGTGGCCTTCGCCGGTTGAAATGGGCAGGTCGCCATAAATAACCTTTAACAGGCTGCTTTTGCCCGAGCCGGTTTGACCGATGCACCAAACAAAATCACCTTTATCAACATGCAGGTTAACATTTGACAATACCAGGTGCGACTGCTGAAAAATATCAACGTTTTGTAGCTTTATAATGGAATTTCCAATCATGTTTTTAAAGCTCTAATTTTAAGATCTGCCCGAAAGGCAAATCTTTTATGATGTTCATTATATATTCCGTTTTATCATGAAGGCCTGCTTTATCTAACGATTTTTCGGGCCGGTCAACCCTGAAATAAGCCAAAAGTGTAAACTTATCGTCCCTCAATTGTACATAATCCGGTATTTTGGCAACGCCCTTTACTTTAATGATATACATTTTTAAGTCCATAGTCCATGGTCGATAGTCCATAGCGTTGGTGAATTATAGAGCAAAAACAGCCATGGTCTATCGACTACCGACCATGGACTACTACTACAGCGCCAACACTTCCTTCACCCGTTCGGCTGCTTCTTTTAATAGTATGGCTGAGTAAACTTTTAATCCTGAATTATCGATCAGCTGTTTTGCCTCTTTGGCATTGGTGCCCTGTAAACGCACAATTATCGGAATAGGAATGTTCCCTATTTCTTTGTAAGCATCAATTACACCTTGCGCCACACGGTCACAGCGTACGATCCCGCCAAAAATATTGATCAGGATAGCTTTAACATGCGGGTCTTTTAATATGATGTTAAAAGCCGCTTTCACCGTTTCGGCATTGGCGGTACCGCCAACATCCAAAAAGTTTGCAGGTTCGCCACCGGCAATTTTTATAATGTCCATGGTGGCCATGGCCAGACCCGCGCCGTTCACCATGCAGCCAACGTTTCCGTCAAGCTTTACATAGTTAAGGTTTGATTTGCTGGCCTCCACTTCCGTAGGATCTTCTTCATCTGTATCACGTAAAGCAGCAAAATCCGGGTGACGGAATAAGGCATTGTCGTCTAAATTCACTTTGGCATCAACAGCCAGTATTTTATTGTCCGAAGTTTTTAACACCGGGTTGATCTCAAACTGCGAAGAATCGGTAGCATCGTATGCTTTGTATAAAGCGGTGATAAATTTCACCATATCCTTAAACGCATCGCCCGAAAGGCCCAGGTTAAAGGCAATCTTACGCGCCTGGAAACCCTGCAAACCAACTTTCGGGTCAATTTCTTCCTTGTGTATCAATTCGGGGGTAGAGTGCGCCACTTCTTCAATATCCATACCGCCTTCGGTTGAATACATAATGATATTGCGGCCCTTTGCCCGGTCGAGCAATACGCTGATATAAAACTCCTTTGTAGGGCTGTCGCCGGGATAATAAACATCCTGCGCAACAAGCACCTTATGCACTTTTTTGCCTTCGGGCCCGGTTTGAGGAGTAACCAGTTGCATGCCAAGTATGGCGCCGGCCTTTTCTTTAACCTCTTCGATGTTTTTGGCCAGTTTAACACCGCCGCCTTTACCGCGGCCGCCCGCATGTATCTGGGCCTTAACAACAACCCAGCTTGAATTATAATCTTCCTTTAATTTTTGAGCAGCTGCAACGGCTTCCTCCACGTTATTGGCAAGTATGCCTTCCTGTACCCTTACGCCGAAGCTTTTTAGTATCGCTTTACCCTGGTATTCGTGAATATTCATGTGTCCTGAAGAATTTGCGGTAAATCTACAATTTTGTTGGGATATAGTGATTGTAAATAAGAGATTAGAGGTTAGAGATTGGAGATTAGAATTAGGATTTTTATTAAGCAAACTCTTTTTGGGTTCGTCGCCTTTTATCCTTGCAACAAAAAAATTTACCTACTCTCTAATCTCTAACCTCTAATCTCTACATTTGCCCATGCTCAAAGCCAAAAATATCCATAAATCATACGGACAGCTTCAGATATTAAAAGGCGTTGACCTGGAAGTGGAAAAAGGCGAGATCGTGACCATCGTAGGCGCATCCGGCGCGGGGAAAAGCACATTGCTTAATATATTGGGCACATTAGACAGGCCCGACTCGGGGCAACTGTTTATAAATAATATGGAACTAAGCGGATTAAACAACAAGAACCTGAGCCTGTTCAGGAACCAGAAAATCGGTTTTATCTTCCAGTTTCATCATTTATTGAGTGAGTTTGATGCGGTTGAAAATGTTTGCATACCAGCCTTTATTGCCGGCACATCGCGAAAGGATGCCGAAAGAAGGGCTACAGAATTATTGGAACTGCTTGGGCTGGGCGAAAGGCTCAACCATAAGCCCAACGAGCTGTCGGGCGGCGAACAGCAAAGGGTGGCCGTGGCAAGGGCTTTGATCAATAAGCCGTCGTTGATATTTGCCGACGAGCCATCGGGAAATCTCGATTCGGCCAACGCGCTCGAACTGCACGAATTGTTTATTAGATTGCGGAATGAATTTGATCAAACCTTTGTGATCGTTACGCATAACCAGGACCTGGCAGATCTTTCAAACCGTACGGTTTTGATGAAGGATGGTTTGATCGTTCATTCGTTGAGTTAATATTTTACCGGATAATGAAAACGCTCATAACAGCGGCAACCTCCGGGGAGGCCCAGCAGCTCAAAAATAAATTAGATGCAGATGCTGTTATTTTAGGCGATTACCTGCAATTACCCGAATTTATGGTGAAGGCTGGTAATCTGATACCCTTGCCCGATCCAAAATCGATAGCGTATGCACACGAAATGCTGGCTTTGTGTCTTGATAACGAAATCCAAACTATTTATCCGCTTAGAGAACAGGAAAAAATACTTTTGAAAGAAGCTGAACAATTATTCCAGGAATATGATATAATCATAGTTTGTGATTTTTGATCATAGACTATACAAATTTGATTTTTACAACAACCCGAAATTAGCCATGGTCCATGGACTATCGACCATGGACCATAACCATGAACAAAAATGAAACTAGACACCATAGATACCGGCTTTTTTAAATTAGACGGGGGCGCCATGTTTGGCGTTGTGCCGAAATCCATCTGGAATAAAACCAACCCGGCTGATGAAAATAATTTATGCACCTGGGCTCTTCGCTGTTTATTGATCGGGGATGAAGGCAGGCTGATATTGGTTGACACCGGGATCGGCAACAAACAGGATGAACGATTTTTCAGTCATTATTATTTGCATGGCGAGGCAAGTCTCGACAGTTCGTTGGCCGCGCTGGGTTTTACCAGGGATGATATTACCGATGTTTTTTTAACCCACCTGCATTTTGACCATGTAGGCGGCGCGATTGTACGGGAGAATGGCCAGTTGGCATTGGCATTTAAAAATGCCACTTACTGGAGCAATCAAAAACATTGGGATTGGGCCATACATCCGAACGACCGGGAGAAAGCTTCCTTTTTAAAAGAGAATATATTGCCCATACAGGAAAGCGGCAGGTTGAAATTTATCCCGGTTGAAGACGGCGTCCAATTTACCGCGAATATAAAGGTGCGTTTTGTGTACGGGCATACCGAGGCAATGATGCTGCCGCAGATGTCATATAAGGGCAGGCAAGTTTTATATATGGCTGACCTGTTGCCCTCGATAGGCCACATACCGCTGCCGTATGTAATGGCTTACGATATGTTTCCATTACAGACACTTACCGAAAAGAAAATTTTCCTGGACGAGGCCGTTCAAAACAATTATGTACTTTTCCTTGAACACGATCCGGTGAACGAATGCTGCACTTTACAGCAAACGGAAAAAGGGGTACGATTAAATGAAACTTTTAAGCTGGATAAATTGTAATAATGACGCAAATATTTACGTATTTGCCTCATAATATAATCTTTTTGTAAATATACAATAGGTTATAAAAATTAAATAACAAATTTATACCTTTGCACGTTCTAACCTAAAATTAAGCACAGAGAGGTTAAAAAATAGATGAGACAACTCAAAATAACCCAATCAATTACCAATCGTGAGTCACAGTCACTCGATAAATATCTTCACGAAATTGGTAAGGTTGATCTGATAACTGCCGAAGAAGAAGTAATTTTAGCTCAAAAGATCAGGGAAGGCGACCAGGCCGCGTTGGAGCGTTTAACAAAAACCAACCTGCGTTTCGTGGTGTCTGTCGCTAAACAATATCAAAACCAGGGACTTACCTTAGGCGACTTAATAAATGAAGGCAATTTAGGTTTAATTAAGGCGGCTAAACGCTTTGACGAAACCAAGGGCTTTAAATTTATTTCGTATGCCGTATGGTGGATCCGTCAATCTATATTACAGGCCATTGCCGAGCAGTCGCGTATTGTACGTTTGCCATTGAACCAGGTGGGTTCATTGAGTAAGATCAGCAAAGCGTTTTCAAAACTTGAACAGGAATATGAGCGCGAGCCTTCACCTGAAGAGCTGGCCGATATGCTGGAAACAACGGTAGATAAAATTTCGGATACCCTGAGTAATTCAGGCCGCCATGTATCTATGGATGCGCCGTTTGTACAGGGCGAAGAAAATACCCTGCTGGACGTGCTGGAAAACCAGGAGCCGAATACCGATTCGATACTGATCAATGAATCTTTATCAGAGGAGATCAAACGCTCGCTTTCAACACTTACCGAGCGCGAACGCGAGATCATCGTATTATTCTTTGGTTTAGGTACCAACCACCCGCTTTCACTGGAAGAGATCGGCGAAAAATTCAACTTAACACGCGAGCGTGTAAGACAGATCAAGGACAAGGCCCTGCAAAGGCTGCGTCACACGTCAAGAAGTAAGATCCTGAAATCTTATTTGGGATAAAAATAGATTTGACAACTTTTTTAAAACTGTCAAATCTTAATACCACCAAAATTATAGAAAGCCATTGATGACCTCAATGGCTTTTTTGTGTCTGTGAAAACAGCTTACAATAATCTGCTTAATTTTTTGTTTGATTAGCTGTCACAATTAGTTGTTTGAAAGCTTTAATCCTTATCTCCCTATATTATTGGAAACTGCTATTGCTTTTTAATGTAGCTTGCAGTCTATTTGCTCTGGCGATCGGCTGGTATAATGCCGGATATATTGGCGGAGGCAATTTTTTTATAGCTAAACTATTGGGTTTTGCAGGGTCGGTTATCCTATATCAGTACTCGGCGAAAGATAGTTATTATTATTTCCGCAATGCAGGTTGCAGGATGCGATGGGTAATTACCATTTCTTTTGCGGTTGATATCCTTCTTTTTATAGTCACCTTTTTCTTTATCAATCTAATTACCCATGCCGCAAACCCTCAAGGTTGATAGTGTACAGCTATCATTTGATGAAAGAAAAATATTGCAGGATATCTACCTTGAATGCAATACAGGCGAAATAGTGGGATTATTAGGCCGAAACGGATCGGGCAAATCGTCATTGTTAAAAATAATTTTCGGCTCCCTTGTTCCCGGCTATAAATATGTTAGTATTGATGATAAGTATATTGTTAAAGGCTACATAAACAATCGCATCGCTTATCTGCCGCAGCATAATTACCTGCCGCATGGCATAAAGATCAAAAAACTGGCGCGGATGTTAGTTGATGAGTTGTTTTGGAATGAGTTTTCTGAATTAACGATATACAAAGACCACCAGGACAAAATGGCAAGCCAGCTTTCCGGCGGTGAGCTGCGGATGCTTGAAACGCTAATGATCGTATACAATAAAGCCGATTTCATTTTGCTGGACGAGCCATTTACGCATATATCGCCGGTACAAACCGAATATTTTAAACCAATAATAAAAGCCTGTGCCAAAAGGAAAGGCATTATTATCACTGATCATCAGTATTATAATGTTTTAGATGTTAGCGACAGGAATATGATCCTGGAAAATGGTTGTACCAAACCAATTTATCATATTGATGAATTGGTTACTTACCGCTACCTTAGCGGTATAAAGTAATACCCATGACAATCCCAATCTACCAGGCCGATGCCTTCACCGACCAGCTTTTTGGCGGTAACCCGGCGGCGATCTGCCCGCTTAATGAATGGCTGCCTGATGAAACCATGCAGAAAATAGCGGTCGAGAATAATCTTGCCGAAACAGCTTTTTTTGTTGAAAACGAAACCGGCTATAAACTAAGATGGTTTACACCCGAATACGAAATTGATCTTTGCGGCCATGCTACGCTTGCTTCGGCACATATATTGTTTACCCAACTGGGTTACAAGGGGGATACTATCCATTTTGAAACTGTAAAGGCAGGTACGCTAACCGTAAAAAAGGAAGGCGATAAATATACCATGGACTTTCCATCAAGGCCCGCCATACCAATTGAATGGCCCAATGGACTGGTTGAGGCCATTAGCGACAAAAAACCCCTTGAGGTTTTGCGTTCGCGGGACTATTTTTTGGTGTATGAATCTGAAAAGGACATTCGTGACATTTCACCTGATTTTTTCGCGTTGTCGAAAATGGATACCGTTGGCGTAATAGTTACTGCTCCGGGCAAGGATGTTGATTTCGTGTCCCGTTTTTTTGCACCCGGTGCCGGTATACCCGAAGATCCGGTTACCGGCTCGGCGCATTGCAACCTCATCCCTTACTGGGCTGAGAAATTAGGAAAGAACAAACTGCACGCCTACCAGCTCTCATCCCGCAAAGGCGAACTCTGGTGTGAACTAAAAGGCGACCGCGTGCTAATGAGCGGCAAAGCGGTGACGTATTTGAAGGGGGAAATATTTTTGTAGGATTTCGAATTTTCAATTTCGAAATTATTAGATCAGGGACCTTAAATTGTAAACTTATTCGTTACTGAATGAATTTTCAAAATCCGAAATCCGACATCCCCTCAATATCCTACCGTAAACCTTTCCCTGATATGTTGGGGATTTTCTATCTCGTCAATGATCGCTACGGCAAAATCTTCCATGGATATCAGGCTGTGGCCGTTTGCATCGGTAATTAACTGGTTAGTGCCGGTACGGAACTTCCCGGTACGCTCGCCGGGTACTATCTCTGCCGCCGGGCTAACGTAGGTCCACTCAAGTTCTTTTTCCTGCCGGTATATCTTTAATGCTTCGCGATGTGCAAGTGCGGCAGGTTTATAAGCGGGCGGGAAATCGGGTGTATCAACTAGCTGCACACCAGGGCTTACCTCCAGGCTGCCTGCACCTCCAACAATAATTAATCTTTTCACATGCGCCTGTTTTAGCCCGTTTATTAAAGGAACAGTTACTTCAGTAAATGATGACGGCGCCGCCCCGCGGGTGTAATTATAGGCACATACCACAGCATCATTGTCGAAAGCGCCCGTTTCAACTTCCTGCGTTTTAAACATATCGGCTTTGGCAACTTTTAAATGAGCGTGCTCAACTTTGTAATTTTCGGGATGGCGTACAACAGCGGTAACATCGTGCCCGCGGTTTAAAGCTTCGGTAACTATGCGGCTGCCTATACGGCCCGCCGCACCAAATATTGCTATTTTCATACTAGTTGTAATGTTGTAATGGCGGTAAATGTTTTGTGAAAGTAGAGATTAGAGATCAGAGATTAGTTTTGACTCAAAAGCCAGAGATTAATGATGACAAGGCTAACCTAGCCTCTAATCTACAGTCTCTAACCTCATAAAAAAATCATTGAAAAATGATTTTTTTATGATTAATTTGAAGGGCTTAATTTTACCCGGGCCAGTACAATATAGATGCAGCTTACACGCTTAGAAATCAAGGGATTTAAGAGTTTTGGGGATAAGATCACCATTAATTTTAATGAGGGTGTAACCGCTATTGTGGGCCCGAATGGTTGCGGGAAGTCGAACGTTGTCGACGCCATACGCTGGGTGCTGGGCGAACAGAGCACACGCATGCTTCGTTCCGAAAAGATGGATAATGTGATATTTAACGGCACCAAAAGCCGTAAAGCCGCTAATCTGGCCGACGTCTCGCTCACCTTTGATAACACCAAAAACATCCTGCCAACCGATTTTTCGCAGGTTACCTTAACCCGCAGGCTGTATCGAACAGGCGAAAGCGAATATCGTTTAAACGATGTGCAATGCCGGTTAAAAGATATAACCGACCTGTTCCTGGATACAGGCATTGGCGCCGATTCGTATTCCATTATTGAATTAAAGATGATCGACGAGATCATCACCAATAAAGAGGGCTCGCGCCGCAACCTGTTCGAAGAGGCTTCCGGTATATCCAAGTATAAGCTGCGCAAAAAGCAAACTTTTAATAAGCTGAAAGACACGGAAGCCGACCTGGAACGCGTTGAGGACCTGCTTTTTGAGATAGAGAAGAACCTTAAGATGCTGGAGAACCAGGCGAAGAAAACGGAGCGCTATTATCGCATTAAGGCGCAGTATAAATCACTTAGCATCACATTGGCATCATTCAGGATCGCCTCTTTCAGTGAATCACTAAGCAAAATTGAAGAGCAGGAGCAACGGCATAAAGAAGAAAAATCGGGCATAGTAACCCAAATAGATACGCTGGAAGCGCTCGTTCAGCAGCACAAACTGGATAGCCTCACCAAAGAAAAAAATCTTTCCGCGCAGCAAAAGGCCACAAACGAGCATGTCTCGAAAATAAGGGCTTACGAAAGCGAGAAAAAGATAAAGAACGAACAGCTTAAATTTCAGCAGGATAAAGAAACCCGGCTGACAGAAGAACTGGATCGCGATAAAAACCAGCTTAACCATGTGCTGTACAATTTGAAACGCCTGGGTGAAGAGAAAGCGCAGGAAGATGCGACACTGCAAGCCCTGCAGCAGCAGGTGGCGGAATTAAAGGCCGTGGTGGACGAACTCCGCTTACAGCAGTCTTCATCCAGGAATGAGCTGAACGAGCTGACAAATACCAACACCAAACTTCAGAACCAGGCTTACCAGGCGGAGAAGGATCTGGATATTTTACAGATACAGCAACAAGCGCTTGAGCAGGAAAGCCAGCGCAACATGGAAGACGCCAGCACCAAGGAGGCTGAGCTTTCGCACTTTAACCAGGTTGTAGCCGGGTTAGAAGCCCGGGTTGAGACTGCCGAAAAAGCGTTTCAGGTTGATGTTGATTTTGAAAATAAGCTGCAGGAAAAGATAACCGCCGCGGAAAGTGAATTGAATACGGTACAGGAATCGATCATACGTGAAAGCCGCAAACTGGACGCCAAGCAGAACGAGTACAACCTGACCAAAAGTATGGTGGATAACCTCGAAGGCTTCCCGGAATCAATTCGTTTTTTAAAGAAAACGGCAGGATGGTCGAAAAACGCGCCTCTGTTCAGCGATATACTTTTTTGCCGGGAAGAATACAGGGTGGCTATTGAAAACTACCTGGAACCGCTGATGAACCATTACGTGGTTGAAACTTATGACGAGGCCATCAGGGCCATTAATTTATTGAGTAACTCAGCGCAGGGCAGGGCCCAGTTTTTTGTGTTGAAGAACTATGAGGCCCATAAGCATTCAACAGGCACCGAATTAAAGGGTGCTATCCCGGCGTTGAATGTAGTTGAGGTCGAAAAACAATACCAGCCCTTATGCGACCACCTTTTGAAAAATGTTTACCTGGTTGATGACGGCAACGAGCAGGCGTTAAATGATGCCGAATTGCCGGAAGGCGTAGTGTTAATTGGCAAAAGCGGCAAGTTTAACAAGTCGAAATATGCCATGGCAGGCGGCTCGGTCGGGTTATTTGAGGGCAAGCGAATAGGCCGGGCAAAAAACCTCGATAACCTGTTAAAAGTGATCAAGCTGATCGATATTGAAGTTACGGAATTCAAAACCCGGTTTGAAGCCTTACAGGCTGAGCTGGTGGTTTTAAGGGCATCGGGCAGGGCCGCGGAAATAAAACAAAAACAGCAGGAGCTAAACCTGCTTAATACCGAACTGGTAACCGTTAAGACCCGGCAGGAGCAATACCAGGCCTTTATTGAAAACAGCCTGAACCGTAAGGAGGATATAGCGCGGAAGATCAGCAGCCTCAAAGAAGAAACTTTAGCCCTGAGGCCCCGGCTTGAAGAGTTAAAAACGCAAAAACAAATCCAAAACGATCTGCTGGCAGTAAAACAGGAGGCTTTCAATAAGCTAAATGAAGAAGTAACCACGCAATCAAACAGCTATAACCAGGAAAATATCCGTTTTCACCAGCAGCAAAACAAAGTATCGGGGTTAACTAAGGATATCGATTACCGCGGGTCGCAGCGTGAAACCCTGGACAACAGGATAAAACAAAACACGGCCGAACTTGAAAAAGTAAAAATAGCTATACAGGATAATTTGCAGCAGTCGGATAACTCCGACGAAGACCTGCTGGAGATGTACGCGCAAAAAGATGAGCTGGAGAAAGCAACCGTACAGGCCGAACAGGAATATTATGAATGGCGCGGAAAAATAACTGAGGCCGAAAATGAAATTACGTCGCTCAGGCGTAAAAAGGACAATGCCGAAATACTCGAAAACGAATTGAAGGATCAGCGGAACAATCTCAAACTCGACCTGAATGCATTAAAGGAAAGGTTATCGGTTGAGTTTAATGTGGATATCCAGGACCTGCCGGATTCGGAAGTTTCTGCCGGCGAAGACGAGCAGGATGTGCGCGAAAAAACAGAAAAGCTAAAAAGACAATTGGACGATTTTGGCGCCATCAACCCTATGGCGGTTGAGGCTTATAACGAAATGAATGAACGCTATACCTTTATACAGGCACAAAAGAAAGACTTAAGTGATGCAAAAGCATCGTTGCTGGCCACCATACAGGAAATTGATGATACAGCCAGGGAGAAATTTATGTATTCGTTTACCATGGTACGCGAGAACTTTATAAAGGTTTTTCGTTCGCTATTTAACGAAGAAGATTCATGCGACCTTGTACTAACTGATCCCGAAAACCCGCTGGAATCGGATATCGATATTATTGCCAAACCCAAGGGCAAGCGGCCGTTATCTATAAACCAGCTTTCGGGTGGAGAGAAAACGCTGACCGCCACCGCCATCCTCTTTTCACTTTACCTGTTGAAGCCTGCGCCCTTCTGTATTTTTGATGAGGTGGATGCGCCGCTCGACGATACCAACATCGATAAATTCAACAATATCATCCGCGAATTTTCCAAAGATTCCCAGTTCATTATAATCTCCCACAATAAACGCACAATAGCCAGTGCCGATATCATTTACGGTGTAACCATGGTTGAGCAGGGCATATCAAGGGTAGTGCCGGTGGATTTGAGAGAACTTGTCGATTGAGCTTAAAGCAGAAAGCTGAAAGGCTAAAGCTTTGAGCTTCAACCTTTCGGCTTCAAATTAGATGCTTTGCTTTCGGCTTTCTGCCTTCAGCTTTAAACCTTATTTTTTGAGTTTCAGTTTCTTGTCGAATATCATACCGTTAAAGGCATGCGGATCAAGACCCATACCACCGGGTGATTGTTGCTGCAATGACAATGTTTTTGTTCCGATACCTTGCGTAACAGGGTTTTGTACAGAATAGGTACCTAATGTTACAAAATGCAAAACATGGGCCAGTAAACCTTCGGTGGGGTCGCCAAAGTCTTTTGTGGGGTCGTCATAGTCATTTACACCCGGATAACCAGGATCGCCCGGATTAAACCCATCGTAATAATCGCCCTGGCCGGCAGAGTTTTTTGTTGAAAATTCCGGGGTGTACATAATATATTTATTGATGTCGATGTCGAAAAACCCAACCGGTTTTCCATAACTTTTCCGGCCTACAAACTGTACGTCCATTACCGGCCGCAGGTTGTTGATAGTTAATTCGCTGGCTGAGGCAGTTGAACCCGTCACAATAAAAAATACCCGGCTAACATTTAATGCGTGTTGTTTTGAAAAGTTTACTGCATTGACCGCTACTGTATAGTTAAACTGGGCATAATTATAATCGGTGCCGCTCGACGGGTCTCTGCGCCATTGCTTCCCAAGTAATGGGTCGGTATTGTTAACCATATTATCAGTGTAATAAGTATTATACATCAATGTTCCGTTTTTTGAAGCGGGCACGATTAAATTGCTAAGATATTCGGCTGTCGAAACATACCCACCGCCGTTATAACGCAGGTCGACCACCAGGTCAGTTACCCCCTGAGTCGTAAAGTAATCAAATGCTGCATTTAGCTTTGGCATAGCATTCGATCCGGATGTAAAGCTATTAAACACAATATAACCAACCTTATGGCCATTGGTGGTCGTATAAACCGTATCTTTTAACACAGGGTTTACGGTGTAGCTTGCCACGCTCATGTTGTTTACAGTGAGGGTGGTGCCATCGTATTTTTTCAATGTCATTGAAATTGTACTGCTGTTAAAAATGGCATTATTTACAAAAGCGAGATTTGTACCGGAGCCTGTACCGCCATCGTAGGCTATGTTGGTACTGCCATTAATGCTCATGATCTGGTAGCCTCTCCGGATACCGGCAAGCGCGGCCGGCGAACCCGGGTACACATACTTAATGCGGAGATCGCTTACCTGGTTATAGATCGCCCCTAACCCAAAATCGCCTTTGGTGCCGTTCAACGCTGCTGTTGTGGTCCCATCATCAATGAAAGAATATTTGGCATAGCCGGGATGCGAAGTACTGTACTCATATGGTTTCCCCGTTGCCGGGTTGATCGCATATTGCGAAAGTTGGTCAAGTTCGGTCTGCAAAGCGGCGATATCGTTGGTGCCGGTAATCGCGCGCGGGTTAAACGTCGTATAATCAGGCGCGGCGGCATGCCATAAATTGTCCTCTTTAAAATAAAGATATACCGAATCTTTAATCAGGTCGAGTGTTGAGCCGGGTGCGCCCGGGCCTGTTACAATGGGGGGTTTCTTCTCTTTTTTACAAGCCGCCAGCAAACCCGCCGAAAGTATGAGTGTTAGATAAAGTAATTTTCTCATTTCAATATTTTAATTTTTTAGTAGTTTCTAAACGGAAAAAGTCCGAATATGTTATAGTAATAATTTATAAAAATTCTTTTGTGTTAATAAAATCAATTCCGCATGCCTGTGCACAAAGCCTGTCTGTTTCGGAATTTTCGATCATCACTATATTTCTTCGTTGCAGGTTGTGCTCTTTCATTAACAAATGTATTACGTCAGGTTCCGGTTTTGGTACCGACTCGTCGGCAAAATAGCAGGTCAGATATTCTTCAAGTCCGTGCCATTCTGTTTGTTTTATCTTGTTTAATTGCTGCTCCGGGTTGCCGTTTGTTACAATAAACAGTTTTTTTCTGTCAACTACAACTTCCTGCAGCATATTAAGCATATTTTGATAGACCAGCAGCTTTAACGGAAGTTTAACGGTATTTAAAAGATTGCTTAAGCTGTATCTAAATCGTTCGCTAAGATCAAATTTCTCTTTTAAACGGTCGAAAACAACATCCTTTCCCTCGTTATTATACGTGCTTACCATCAAATCAGTTGCCATCTTGGCGTCAATTAGTTCGGTGTATTCCAGCAAACCGGCAAAAAGATAATAAACCTGGAAAAGATAGTCCTTTTCGGGATACAGTACATCGTCTAACTCAAATATAAAAGCGGTTTTCCGTTTATCGATGTCGCTGTATTTCATTATTTGGTACCCGGTTCCCGATCATATTCGTTAATTACGATATAATCTTTAATTTTATTACAAAGATAGATAACAAGAATATAAATAAAGGATGAGTATCAACTATTCGCCAATAAGCCCCCTGGCTAAGAAGTTGCAGATAAAACCGGGCAAACGGTGGTTGTTTTATCACGCGCCTAAAGATTATTTAACTGCTTTGGAGCCTTTGCCGGAAGGCGCAACTGCTGCGTTTGATCCGATAGGTGATTTTCAGGGTATCCAGTTATTTGTAAAAAGCAGCGATGACTTATCGTCATCATTAAAAATTATTGCACCCCTGTTAAAACCTGATACCGTTTTCTGGATATCTTATCCTAAACAAAGTTCGGGCATCGACAGTGATCTTAAAATGGGTAGCTGGGAAATACTTAAGGCATTTAACTTACAGGGCGTTGCTTCAATTGCAGTCGATAAACAATGGGCTGGCTCGCGTTTCAGGCCGAGAGGACAATCTAAAATATCGGGTACGGGCAACGCACAGATACGAGAGAGTGAATTCTCCGCTTATATTGATATTGACAATAAAATGGTTACACTGCCACCCGATATGAGTGATGTTCTACAGCCTATACCTGAGGCATTGTCCTTTTACCGGCAACTATCCTATAGTAACAGGAAAGAATATGTGCTTTGGATACTTACTGCCAAGCAACAGAAAACGCGTAACGAACGGTTGGCCAAACTGGCCGATAAGCTTTTAGCGAAGAAAAAGAACCCGGCCGAAAAATAATTGCCGCCCGAAAAAAAATGAAATAAATTTGCGTAACCATTTGGTTTCATATATATTTGTAACCAAACGGTTAAATATTTATATGCGCAGAGATGTTTTCCAGGCGATCGCCGATCCAACCCGACGGGATATTATAGGTTTAATTGCCCATAAATCGTTAAACCTGAATGCCGTGACCGAACACTTTGATATCAGCCGGCCCGCCATATCCAAACATATTAAAATTCTTACCCAATGTGGCCTGCTCACCATCAGGCAAAAGGGGAGGGACAGGTTTTGTGAAGCCAATTTTAAAAAACTAAATGAAGTGTCGGAATGGGTGGAACAATACCGCACTTTCTGGACAGCCAAGCTGGATGCGCTGGGCGATTTCCTGGACAAGGAAGCCGCCGAAAATAAACCAAACCAAAAACTGTAAAATGAAAAACGAGCCGGTTATCATTGAACGTGTGTATAATTCACCTCCCGATAAGGTATGGCATGCGTTGACCGATGTTGAGCAAATGCGTCAATGGTATTTTCCGCAACTTGCTGAATTTGAACCCGAAGTAGGTTTTGAAACACGGTTTGATGTTGAAAACGGCGAAAAGCTGTTTCCGCATACCTGGAAAGTTGCCGAGGTGGTGCCCGGAAAAAAGATCAGCTACGAATGGAAATTCGGCGGGTATCCCGGTAACTCGCTGGTAAGCTTTGAGCTTTTTGATGAGGATGGCAAAACCCGTATCGTTTTAACCCACGAGAACCTGGAAACTTTCCGCGGCGATATTCATCCCGACTTGGCAAAACCAAACTTTGTGGAGGGCTGGACCTATTTTATCGGCACAGCATTAAAGGATTTTGTTGAACAAGACACTGAAATTTAAAACCTTGTAACTAAACGAACATGAAAGCAGAACCCGTAGTAGTTGAAAGAACCTTTGATGCACCCGTTCAAAAGGTTTGGGAAGCAATAACCGATAATGCCAAAATGAAGCAATGGTATTTCGATCTTGAAGAATTTAAACCTGAGGTTGGTTTTGAGTTCCGCTTTTATGGCGGAACGGAGGAAAACAAGTATCTTCATATTTGTAAAATTACCGAGGTAATCCCACTCAAAAAACTTACCCATAGCTGGCGGTATGATGGCCATCCCGGTGACTCATTTGTGACCTACGAGCTGTTCCCCGAAGGTAACAAAACCAAATTAAGGTTAACCCACACCGGCCTTGAGACCTTTCCATCGCTCCCCGACTTTGCAAGAACAAACTTTGAAATAGGCTGGAACCATATCATCGGCAAATCGCTTCCTGAATATCTGGAAAAAAGCCTAAGTTGAAACGATTGAAAGAAGCGCCGCCATTTTTGGTGCTTCTTTCATTTTATTACTTTTACAGGATATGCAGCAGCCCAATAACCCGCTTCATGGCAAAACCCTTGAAGCTATACTAAACGCCCTGGTGGCACATTACGGCTGGCCCGAGCTGGGCGAACGAATCCACATCAATTGCTTTATATCGGATCCCAGTATAAAATCAAGTCTCAAATTTCTGCGCAAAACGCCATGGGCTCGCAAAAAGGTTGAGGACCTATATGAAAGTACCCCAAGCTTGTTTACTCCTACCGACTAACCTTTTGCCTTTTACCCCTAAGAGTGTTTTCTCTTATTTGTCATCTTCGCCTTAAGGCCCGAGCTGTAGTTGTATGTTTTTGAATTGCTGGCTTTTTTTTCGTGGAAGGCTTCCCCTTTTTCAACGACCGGCGCTTTTCTTTTTGGCGCCTGCTTTTCGTCGGGTTTAGCTGCTGTCTTTTCTTTTTCTATCACCAGGCCGGCAGGTAATTCGGCGGGGGTGATCTTTTGGCCGGTTGCCTGTTCGATCTTTTTGATCTGGCTCAGCTCAAGGTCGGTAGCAAAGGTTATGGCCAGGGTTTCTTCACCGGTTCCCGGGGTGGCATTTTTTATCCTGTTAATAAACGTCTCCTTATCACCAGGCAATTCAAAATGAATAAGAAATGGGATTTGGCGCAGGTCGATTTCGATACCGTTTTCATTGGCCGCGACCAGTACACGCACTTCCGGCGAGCTTTCAAAATCGGCAGCACCGGTTTTTAACATGGCAACGGCATTCTTTAACCTGTTTTGCAGGGTCTTATAAACTTTTTCGGCTGTCTGGCGTGTGTTTACAAACACAACGGTTTTTGTAAACAACTCATCATCCTGCATAAATAAATTCAGCAGATTTAGTTTCGTACCAAAATTCGGAACGTGGTAAAGCATTTGCGGGTGCAGTTCCATTGCCGCCTCACCTATCTCATCCACTTCAACGATTGCCGGGAGTTTCATGAAAGGAGCGATCATCTTATTCAGCTTATCATGAACTACGTCGGTAAACACCAGGTGCTGGCATTTGGTAATACTGTTGGCCAGTTCGGCAACAGGCAACTGGAGGCCCTGTTTAACTATTTGACCGGCGTCATCAACGATAAGCAATTCAATTTTGTTCAGGTTTAGGCCCAGCTTTAAATAAATGGCCCGCGCCCGGTCGGGAGTGGCCACCACGATGTCGGCGCCATCGGCCAGGGCATTCATTTGGGCTTCGGTTCCGGGTGAAGCATATAGACCGACTATGGATACTGCCTTATTCTTGTTCAGCAATTCGAACCGGCTGATCACATCCAAAACATGTTCCTTATCAGGCACAAGGATCAAAACCAGCGGGACGCCCTCGTTTGTGTGTTTTAAACGGTTTAGTACCGCTAAAATATAGGTCGTTGTTTTTCCGGAGCTCTCGTGGCCAACCGCTATTATATCCTGGCCGCCAATAATGCGCGGCAGGGTTTTTAACTGCAGTTCTTTTGGGTTTAAATACCCCGCCTCAGTTATCGAACGAATTAATTGTTTATTGAGCTTTAGTTTTTCGGGCCACGCCATCCGGTTATCTTAAATTATTTCTGGTGCAAAATTACCAAATTTAAAGCGCAGTTTTTTGTTTGCTGTTATACCGGCTGCCAGTCGGTTTCAATGCTGTTTTGGAGCAGAGCCGAAAACGTCGTCCGGGTTGGGATATCCAAGTAAGGGTAAGTTACTTTTGAGAGGCATAAACCCTGCGGGTGGGCTGGAATAATGATCTTTGGCGTTATTTTATTCGCCAGGTGATATTCAAATTCATCCACGCTCAATTCGCCGCGGCCGATCTCCAGCAGCCTGCCCATTATGATCCGGATCATCTTGCTCAAAAATCGGTTGGCCGAAATATGGAACCGCAGTCTGTCACCACTCGGATCAATAAACAGGTTAGCCAAAGTCACGTAGCAAAGCGTATGATCGATGCGGTCGGGGGATTTGCAGAAGGCGTGGTAGTCTGTGTAAAGCGGGAGCAGGGCTACGGCAGCTTTTATTTTGTCCAGGTCAAGGTTCCGTTCGGGATACAATGAACTGAAACCGCTTAAAAAGGGATCCTTATAAGTATGGATAAAATAATCGTATGAGCGTTGTACCGCATCAAACCGGGCATGGGGCTGGCCCTGCATGGGGATTATATCAAAAACGGCAATATCATCCGGCAATATTTTATTCAGCCGGAAGAACAGGTCAAAACCCCATTCTGTTTCAATGTCCGCATGAAAAAAGAACTGGCTGGCGTGTACCTGTGCATCCGTCCGCCCGCAGCCGATTATGGCGACCGGTATTTTCAATATCCGGCTTAGCGCCGTTTCTAAAACGCCCTGCACATTGAGTACACCCGGCTGCTTTTGCCAGCCATTATACCGCGCGCCATGATAGGCGATATGAAAAAAATACCTCAATCCGTTTTATTTGGAGTTAGCTCTAAGGTCAAAATTAACTAATATTTCTGTTAGACGAGGTGTTCAAATTTGAGAGATAAACCTAAAGGTGGCGGAAGCGAAGTATTCCCATGGAGGTGAGCTTGGTTTTGCCGGCTGGCGCCGGCGTGGTTCCTCCGAATAATTGTAACGCTAACTCCTCCAAAACATCACCTCAATATCGTAGCGTATCGCAGGCGGCAGTTCGTCATTAATTACCTGTACAGTTACCAGATCCTTCCCTATAATCTCCACACACTTAGTGATGCTCAGGTTGGCCGAGGTAAAAAACTTTGAGTGTTTCTTTTCAACCGCCTTTAAATAGGCTTCCGCAAAGTCCCTGTCTTTCATCTTCAATCGTATAAAAATCAATGATAAAACACAATGGCGTGTATGCTGTTTGCCATTAAATAATAAAAATCCGTGTTCGGCTAAAAACAGAATAAATTTACATCGTTATATTACAATTTTGCAAACATTTGTTAAAAATTATTTAAGGTCGTTTTCCCCTTTGTCATGCTGAGCATGCGAAGCATCTTCTACATACTGTACCTCGCCAATTTACCTGAAGAAGGTCTTTTACAGCGTTCAGGATGACCAATCATTTTGCCCTTTTCCGCCCCGCCTTTTCCATATCCTCTCTCACCCGGAACTGTACCATACGCGTGATCAGATCAACCGGCATCGGCTTGTCGATCGGGAACTGTATTGCTCCCTTTGAAAATTTGTATGCCGAGAGATTCTCTTTAAACGCGACAATCGGGGATGCCGTCGGGTAAAACCCGATGTGCTCATTGTGAGCGGCATAATACACCAGCACGCCATTCAGTTTAAACGCCGGCATATTGTAGCTGATCACTTCCTTAGCCTCTGGCGCCGCACGCTTAACGGTTTTCCGCACTTCCTCTAAAATACGTTGGGTGCTTGCCGGGAAAGCTGAAAAATACTCTTCTACGGTTTTAAACTTTATTGCTGTTTCCATGATGCGATATTTGTTATATAAAGCTACGTCAAATATCCTAAACCTTAAATGCGTAATAGTGCCAAAATGGAGGGGAGTTTGCGACAGATTTAAGATTTAAATAAACGCTAAAACCATACCATATCGATTGCCTGCAAAGCATAAAAACAACCGGAAATATGCTAATTTTATTAATTTAGAACAATGAAAAAAATCATTCCGTTTTTCATTTTTTTAGCAATTTCTATCGTTAGCTATTCCCAAAAAACAAAGGATTTTGGCATACTCAAAAAAGCCGATGAACAGGTGATTTTTAGCTTCAGGCTTAAAAGCAATAACAAAATAGCGGTGCTTTGCCGGCAAAAAAGCAACAAATACCTGGTTTACCGTTTTGGCGGCAATAGCACAATTGAATTACAATACCCGGCTGTATTGGATGCAGCCTCGTGGAAGCTGTTTAAATATAGCGGTTACAGCAGGGGCGGCGGTAGGGGAAGCATTGAAGAAGAACACATCCTGTCTTTTATAAACAACAACACGGTTTACAAAATATTTGATGAGTATGCCAGCGGGTTCAACGACGAAGGCAGTGTTGGTATCCTTGTTAAAATCAATGGCCGGCAAACAAAACTGACCGGCAATATCCATTCAAAAACCGGAACACTGGGTTTGTTAAGGGATTATGAAAGTTTGATACATAATAATTATTGGGATGAACAATAGCTTTTTGGGTCAATAGTGCCTTAGCCTCCCGGGAAGTAATAGTTCGGGCGGAGTAACTTGAACCAGGATATCCATTAATTTTACTTTAAGCGCCGGATCAAAATAGTCAGATACAATATATGCCTCCTTTTCTTTATCCTTTAAGAGAAACATCCTATTACCCAAAGCCTTGGTAAACATCGACGGATTGTCAGTTTTACGAATTTTCAATTCGTTTATCTTAAATTCTAAGCGATCTGGGTGGGTTTTATTACTAAAAGGCAGATTGTATGTAAAAGGTGTAATGGCTATTTTATCATCCGTTATTGACACCTGATTTGCAATTGTTAGGATAATTGACTGAACCATCTTTACATTATAATAAAATACCCAGGATGCAAGAAACAGGAAGATAATTTCAGCCAATACAAAACCCAGAGTTACAACATTCCCGGATAGGTGAAAGAGCTTCATGGAATATAATGTAAAGACGCACAATAAAAGGAGGATTTTGTGTACGAATTGTCCTTTTATTTTAGCAATGATATTGTGTAGCATCGAAGATGCTTCAAAATTCAAGCACCCATTATGATGTAAAACGGGTTTTAATTCCATGTTTGCCAATTGGTATGGTAACGTATGTTTTGTTTGCTCAGATATTTTCTTAATGTAGGAACCTAATATATTCTGAATGTCTGCTAATCGTCGCGTGACAGTTTTTCCTGGTTCTCGTTTGCACAAGATTTAATGTGAATATTCGAAAGTAGCAAATTAAATTGTATTGTCCCGGGTGGGGCCGTTCGGAAAGTATGAGAAATATTTGCTTCAGTTTTATAATAAGTTTGGAATAAATAAAAAAGCCAGGTAACTCCCGCTACCAGGCTCCATTATAGTTGATGGATTTAGTTGCTACTGAAGTCAGTAAAGTCCGGAAAGTCAGTAAAGTCCGAAAGTTGCTATATCATTCATTTGCACATCTGCACATCTAAAACACCTGCTCAAATTGGTTCACCGCATCCTTACTTTCAAGTACGGAATGGCCCATTAAAAACTCATCCACTTTGCGGGCAGCTTCGCGGCCTTCGGATATAGCCCACACCACAAGCGATTGCCCGCGACGCATATCGCCGGCGGCAAATACTTTGCTCACATTGGTGCGGTAAACGCCTTCTTTGGCTTTTACGTTTTTGCGTTCGTCAAGCGCGATGCCAAGGCTTTGCACCATGCCCGGGTGCTGCGGATAAAGGAAACCCATCGCCAGGAAAACCCGCTGACAGGGTATCTCGCGCTCCGAGCCTTCCACTTTATGGAATTTTATGGGGCGGTTCATTACATCCAGTTCCCAGGTTACATCGGTTACGCGGATGGCCTTTAAGTTGCCCTTTTCATCTCCCAAAAATTCTTCGGTATTGATACCCCAAAAACGGTTTACGCCTTCTTCGTGACTGCTGGTTGTTTTCATCAGCATAGGGTAGGTGGGCCATGGCATATGCTGCGTACGCTGCTCGGGCGGCTGCAGCATCAGCTCAAATTGCATGATCGATCTCGCGCCCTGGCGGTTTGAGGTACCTACACAGTCTGAACCTGTATCGCCGCCGCCAATTACCACTACCTCTTTTCCGGTAGCTAAAATATCTTCGCTATCAAAAGCGGTATCGCTTACGCGTTTGTTTTGCTGCTTCAAAAAGTCCATAGCGAAATGGATGCCCTTCAGCTCCCTTCCGGGGATAGGCAGATCGCGGGGAATAGTAGAACCTCCTGCCAGTACCACGGCGTCGTTGTTGCGCACCAGGTCGTCAGGAGCGATATCCTTGCCGACTTCAACATTGCATTTAAATACAACGCCGTCTTTTTCCATGATCTCTATCCGGCGGTCAACCACCCATTTCTCCAGTTTAAAGTCGGGGATACCGTAACGCAGCAAGCCACCCGGGCGGTCATCACGCTCATAAACGGTAACTGTGTGCCCCGCTTTACTCAGCTGGGTAGCGGCGGCAAGGCCGGCCGGGCCGGAACCCACCACGGCAACCTTTTTGCCCGTTTTAATCAATGGGGCAACTGGTTTTACCAGGTTTTTCTCGAAGGCTATTTCAATAATATGTTTCTCAATTTCTTCAATGGCCACTGCGGGCTTATTGATCCCCAGCACGCAGGCCGACTCGCAGGGGGCCGGGCAAATCCTGCCCGTAAACTCCGGGAAGTTGTTGGTTGAGGATAGGATATGATAAGCTTCCTCCCAGTTTTTGCGGTAAACAGCGTCGTTAAATTCCGGTATGATGTTACCCAGCGGGCACCCCGAATGACAAAAGGGTATGCCGCAATTCATGCAGCGTGCTGATTGCTGGTTCAGTTTTTCGCCGGTATAGAGGTTTACAAACTCCTTATAGTTTTTAACCCTTTCGGCAACCGGTGTTTTTTCAGGAAGCTCCCTTGGAAATTCCATAAATCCTGTAGGTTTTCCCATTAGCTTACGGTTTGATATTGCAATTTTTCTAAAACTTTTTTATACTCTTTCGGATAAACCTTTACGAAATCCTTTGAAGCTTTGCTCCAGTTGGCCAGCAGCTGTTTGGCGACCTTGCTTCCGGTTAAATGGACGTGTTTGTGCAGTAAAGCAACGATCTGCTCTTCGTCTTTAACAGACAGCGGATCGAGGTCAACCATTTCCATATTGCAGTTTTCGCTGAAGGTATGGTGGGGATTATACACCCATGCTATACCGCCGCTCATGCCTGCCGCAAAGTTGCGGCCTGTTTCGCCCAGTATCAGCGCGCGGCCGCCGGTCATATACTCGCAACCATGGTCGCCGATGCCTTCAACAACCGTTGTGGCGCCTGAGTTGCGCACAGCAAAACGCTCGCCAGCCATACCGCGGATAAATACTTCACCTGCTGTCGCGCCGTAAAGCGCTACGTTGCCGATGATGATGTTATCTTCTGGCGTAAAGGTTGCCTTTTCCGACGGATATATAGCCAGCTGCGCGCCCGACAGGCCCTTGCCTACATAGTCGTTTGCTTCGCCTTCCAGCTCAAATGAGATGCCTTTGGTAGCAAATGCGCCAAAGCTTTGCCCGGCCGAGCCTTTAAATTTATAATTGATGGTATTGTCCGGTAACCCGGCTGAACCATATTTTTTTGATATTTCGTTGGACAATAAAGTGCCGATTGTACGGTCAACATTTCTTACTTCGTACGTGGCGAAGACAGGAGTTTTATCTTCGAGCGCGGGTTTTGCTGTTTCCAGCAGCTTCCAGTCGAGGATATCATCCATGCCGTGGTCCTGTTTTTCACTGTTATACAGGGTAACATCCTTCGGATTGGTTACCGGGTGCAATATCCCCGAAAGGTCAATTTTCTGTGCCTTCCAGTTGGTAAGCCCGTCTTTAACCTTTAAAAACTGAACACGGCCCACCATTTCGTTAACGGTACGGAAGCCGAGTTCGGCCATTATCTCGCGCAGCTCCTCCGCCATAAAGCGGAACAGGTTTACTACATGTTCGGGTTTACCCGAGAATAATTTTCTTAGTTCAGGATCCTGTGTGGCAACGCCTACAGGGCAGGTGTTCAAATGGCATTTGCGCATCATGATACAGCCGCCGGCTACTAAAGCTGCCGTTGCAACGCCCCATTCCTCGGCGCCCATTAAACAGGCTATCGCCAGGTCACGCCCGGTTTTCAACTGACCGTCGGTTTGCAGCACAACCCGGCTGCGCAGCTTATTGCGTACCAGCGTTTGATGTGCCTCGGTAAGACCAAGCTCCCACGGCAGCCCGGCATGTTTAACCGAACTGATAGGAGAGGCCCCGGTGCCGCCATCGTACCCGGCAATTAAAATTACATCGGCATGTGCTTTAGCAACGCCCGCTGCTATGGTGCCTACGCCTGCTTTTGATACCAGTTTTACATTGATACGTGCCGCCCGGTTAGCATTTTTTAAGTCGAATATCAATTGGGCCAAATCCTCAATTGAATAGATATCATGGTGCGGCGGCGGCGAAATTAAGCCCACGCCCGGCGTAGAGTGTCTTGTGCGTGCTATCCAGTCGTCAACCTTATGGCCGGGCAATTGCCCGCCTTCACCTGGTTTTGCACCCTGCGCCATTTTTATCTGCAACTCATCTGCATTGGTCAGGTAGTTGGAAGTCACCCCAAAACGGGCCGATGCCACTTGTTTGATAGCCGAGCGCATCGAATCGCCGTTAGGCAGTAATTCGTAACGCAATTCATCTTCACCACCTTCGCCGGTATTGCTTTTGCCGCCGATGCGGTTCATGGCAATAGCCATGGTGCTGTGCGCCTCGTGCGATATTGAGCCGAACGACATCGCCCCTGTGGCAAAGCGCTTCATAATATTTTCGGCCGGTTCAACCTGGTCGATGCTGATGGCCTCGCGGTGATGGGCGAAGTCAAGCAGTCCCCGTATGGTGAAATGCTTTTCGCTTTGCTCGTTGATCTCTTTGGCGTAGTTTTTATATACCGAATAATCGTTGCTGCGGGTGGCATGCTGCAGCAGGTGCACCGTAGTTGGGTTAAACAGGTGCGATTCGCCGCGGCGTTTCCATTGGTATATACCGCCTTCGGGTAGCAAACGATCAGGCGTTTTTGAGCTGCCGAAACCTATGCGGTGTTTGCAAAGCGATTCGCGGGCTATCTCATCCAAACCTAAACCGCCTATTCGGGTAACCGCGCCGGTAAAGTAACGGTCGACCACCGCCTGGTTGATGCCTAATATTTCAAAAACCTGCGAGCCATGGTACGATTGCATGGTGGAGATACCCATTTTCGAAAATATCTTAAGCAAGCCGTCATTAACCGATTTTACATAATTTTTTTGAAGCGCTTTTAGATCCAGGCTGGTTTCAAGGCTGCCATTGTTTTTCAATGTTTCTATGGTCGACAGTGCCAGGTACGGGTTAACAGCCGTAGCGCCAAAGGCCAACAGGCAGGCAAAATGATGCACTTCCCAGGTGTCGCCTGTTTCAACAACCAAACCTACCGCGCCGCGCCGCCCGCTTTTGATCAGGTGGTGGTGCACGGCTGATACCGCCAGCAATGACGGAATTGGCGCATGTTCCGAGTCGATAGCGCGGTCGGATAATATCAATACCTCGAAACCGTCATCCACGGAGTCTTCGGCATAGCGGCAAAGCCTGGCTATCCCTTTTTCGAGCGAGCCGGGCATACCGTCAGCATTATAATACGTTTGCAGGGTTTTGGCGTGGAATAACCCGGTATCAATGCTTCGCAGCTTTTCGAGCTGATGATTTTTCAGGATGGGATGCTGCAATACCACGCAATGGCAGTGCATTTTATCTTCGTCCAGCAAATTGCCGTTGTTGCCTATGAAAGTGGATAGGCTCATCACCAAACGCTCGCGTATCGGGTCGATTGGCGGGTTGGTAACCTGGGCAAAAAATTGTTTAAAGTAGCTTGAAAGGTGCTGCGGCTTATCCGATAATATGGCCAGCGGCACATCCGTACCCATCGAGCCGACAGGTTCTTTACCCTCGAGGGCCATTGGCTTAATGATGCTATCGATATCTTCGCGGCTGTACCCGAACACCTGCTGGTAACGGAAAACAGAGTCATCCGAAAGGCTGGCAAAAGCCAGGCGCGGTTCGGCCAGCTCGCCTAATTGTATCTTATAATTCTCGAGCCAGCGGCCATAAGGTTGCCTTGAGGCGATCTGGTGCTTGATCTCGTCGTCGGTGATGATCTTGCCTTTTTCGGTGTCGATCAACAGCATTTTGCCGGGCTGCAGGCGACCCTTGCGGAGTACTAAGCTCTCATCCAAATTCAGCACACCGGCTTCTGATGCAGCGATAACACGTCCATCGGTAGTGATCACATAGCGTAAAGGGCGTAAACCGTTACGGTCAAGCAACGCACCGATCAGCTTTCCATCGGTAAACGTGATTGCGGCGGGGCCGTCCCATGGTTCCATCAACGCGGCATGGAATTCGTAAAAAGCCTTTTTCAACGGGTCCATCTGCTCGTTGCCGTCCCAGGCCTCGGGGATCAGCATCATCATTACATGCGGCAATGAACGCCCGCTATGCAGCAATATCTCTATAATATTATCGAGGCAAGCCGAGTCGGATTGATTGTTATCGATCACCGGCAGCAGCATCTCCATTTCCTCCGTCGTAAAATACGAAGAAGCATAAGATTTTAAGCCGGAATAAAACCAGTTCAAATTCCCGGTAAGGGTATTGATCTCACCGTTATGTGCGATCAGCCTGAAGGGCTGCGCCAGTTTCCACGAAGGGAATGTATTGGTCGAAAAACGCGAGTGTATCATGGCAAAACCGGATGCAATGCGCGGGTCGGCCAGGTCGCTAAAATATTTACGCAGCTGGTAAGTGGTTACCTGCCCCTTGTAAACAATTGTTTTGCACGATAACGAAGTGAAGTAGAAATACTCGCCGGCAGCGGGGATTGTTTCTACTACAGTTTTATTGATATATCTTCTTAAAATGTAAAGCTTTCGCTCAAAGTCGTCGGCATTGGTAATATGGTGCGGCCTTTGAATAAAAAGCTGCTCTGCATCCGGTTCCGCTTTGCGGGCGGTTTCGCCTACAACTGAAGAGTCGACAGATAATTTACGGTATCCAAGCGATTGCAGGCCAAGCTTTTCGATCGCGTTGGCGATAATAGTACGGCAGGCTTTTTTTAAAGCTGATTCCTTCGGAAAAAATATCATACCCACGCCATACTCACCCGGTTCAGGCAAACCGATCTCCAGCTCGGAACATTCTTCCATCAAAAATTCGTGCGGCAATTGAATGAGGATACCTGCGCCGTCGCCCGTTTCGGGGTCACAGCCGCAAGCGCCGCGGTGTTCCATGTTTTCGAGCATGGTGAGTGCGTCATCAATGATCTGGTTGGTTTTATGACCGTTGATATTTGTTATAAATCCCGTTCCGCAGGAGTCGTGTTCAAATTCGGGCCTGTACAGGCCCTGGTGGCATTCAGCTTGATCCATCGTAAATTAAACCGTTTATAAAAAGGTGCGAGTACGAAGTTACAGAATGTAAAATTTAATTAAAAATATCTTAAAATTATTGCGATAACCTAAATAAGATAATAACAATAGGGCGATAAATTAGTAAATTGATAATTTTAAGCCTGTGTTGATTTAAATTTGATAATCAGGATAGTAAGATGATCGCTTGTTCGTTGAAAAACTATTAAGCGCGTAAAAAAGCGACGGAAATGCCAGGCACTTGTGGATAGTTAAATATAGTTCATTAATGCGTTATATTTGAGAAGGTAAATGCAACGCTTGTCATTTTTAAATTTAACCTGGTTTAAAATATAACAGCATGAAAAAGCTCAATATCCTTATAACTTGTATTTTTTTACTGGTAACCTGCCGGTCATTTACGGCGGCTGGTTTTGATGAGCATAAAACCCTCCCAATTGGCGCGAACGCCCCTGATTTCAGCCTGCCCGGTGTCGACGGCGGGATATACACATTGCGTTCATTCAAAAATGCGAAGGTGCTGGCTATTGTTTTTATGTGCAACCACTGTCCCACTTCACAGGCTTACGAGGACCGCGTGATCAAATTGACCTCAGATTATGCGGCGAAAGGCGTTAAAGTTGTGGCCATAAATCCCAATCACCCGTCTTCTTTGCGGCTGGACGAACTGGGATACAGCGATGTGGGCGATTCGTTTGCCGAGATGAAGATCCGTGCAAAGGAAAAAAAATTCAATTTTCCCTACTTGTATGACGGGGCGACGGAAATTGCATCAAAAAAATACGGGCCGATCGCCACACCACATATCTTTATTTTTGATAAAGACAGAAAGCTGCGCTACCAGGGACGCATTGATGACGTGGAGAACCCTTACAGAACTCCCCACGTTTTTGACGCGCGCAACGCGATTGACGCCCTGTTAAGCAACAAGGAAGTGCCGGTTACTACAACCAAAGTTTTTGGCTGTTCGGTGAAATGGGCCGAAAAAAGCGACTGGATCGAAAAGGCAACTGTTCAATGGGCCCATGAACCTGTAAACCTCGATACCATTAACGCTCCTGGTATTGCTGAACTGATGAAGAACCACTCGGGCAAACTAAGGCTCATTAACATTTGGGCTACCTGGTGCGGGCCCTGTGTAGCTGAATTTTCGGAATTGGTTACCATGAACCGCATGTACCGTGACCGCAGCTTTGAATTGGTGACAATCAGCGCCGACGACCGGACAAATAAAGATAAAGCGCTGAATTTTTTGCAAAAAAAACAGTCATCGGCAACTAATTTTATATTTTCGGGTGAGGATAAATATAAAATGATCGAAGCTATTGACCCCAAATGGGGAGGGGCATTGCCTTATACAGTTTTAGTGGAGCCGGGCGGTAAAATTGCATATGCGCACCAGGGGATGATAGATCCGGCGCGCTTAAAGAAGATTATTGTGGATAGCCAGTTCATCGGCAGGGTATATAATAAGTAGTCATGATAATATCCCGGCCAATTATTTTTTCATTGCTCTTTAGTTGTTTTACCCTGCTGGCATGTAATGGATCATTTGCACAGGCGAACACCGGCGCAGTTACTTTTCATATTTATTCGTCCCATACATCCTTCCCGGATACAGGCCGCAGAAACGGTCATTTATACGATAACGTATTATATGCCAATACCGAACACTATCGGGACAGCACCGTATTGATCGTTGCTCCAAAAAACCTCGATGTTAAAAAACAAGTCGACCTCATATTTTGGTTTCACGGCTGGCGCAATAATATTGATACCGCGGCGATAAGGTATGAGCTTATCAAACAATTTATCGCATCCAAACGCAACGCGGTATTGGTTTTAGCCGAAACGGCCCGTAACGCGCCCGACAGCTATGGAGGCAAACTGGAAAACGACGGCGTGTTTAAATCCCTGGTAACAGATATATTGAACGGACTAAAAATAAAGCGGCTTATCCCCGCAAATGATGTGGCAGGCCATATTTTGCTGAGCGGGCACAGTGGGGCTTACCGGGTAATAGCGCGTATCCTTAAAAATGGCAACATGCAGGTTGACGAGGTAATGCTTTTTGACGCTTTATATGCGGAAACCGATAAATTCACCGGTTGGCTGAGCGCCGATAAACAGCACCGCTTTATCAACTTATACACCGATCATGGCGGTACATTGGATGAAACGCATAACATGATTAAACTGCTCGACCAGGATGACATCAACTACTTTCAAATTGAAGAAACAGCGCTGGTACCTGCGCAGTACCGTGCGCATAGCGTTCTTTTTATACACAGTTTAAAGCAGCATGATGACATTGTAAACCCGGATAATTTTAGATTGATGCTTGAAAACAACCCGTTTTTAAAGCCATTAAAATAGAAACGCCCCGGCTACGCCGGGACGCTCTTACTATGAACTTAAAAACAAACCTCATTTTAATTGACAACTACTACCCCCCTCATACCCGCGTGAATAACGCAGTAGTACGTAAAAGTTCCGGCTGCGTTGAAAGTGTATTGAAATGACAAGCCGGCCGCCAAATTGCCGCTGTCAAATAACGCGGTGTTGGATGTTACGGTGTGCGTCATGCCATCGTTATTCATCCATGTAACGGTGGTTCCCGTTTTGATCCGTAGCGTATCTGGCGAAAAGGCCATGTTTTTGATGCTAACGGATGCTGAGGCGCCGGCAGACTTTGGTGCATTATAGCTTTTTGAACAGCTATAAATAGATATAATGCCTGATAACACAACCAGGGCCAAATAAAGAACTCTCTTTTTCATAATATAAAATGTTTTAAAAGGTAAAACGTCATTTATATCCAACACGAGTGAAAAATGAAAAAGGTTGCCTTGCGGTGAATTGTTTTGCTAATTGGTTAACAGTCAGTTACTAACTATCGATCCAGTTGCCATTTACTAAATGGTTTAACAGAGAGATTTGAATTGTAATATCTTTCATCGTCGCTTACATCGCGGGTAACCCAGTCGGGCTTATCAAACTCTTCTTTTTCGTCATTAAGCTCAATTTCGGCCAATACCAGGCCTTTGTTGTCACCCAAAAATTCATCCACCTCCCATAGTTTGCCTTTGAATCTTATCCGGTAACGGATCTTTTCCACTTGTGACCTGGCAAAACCATCCAGGAGTTCGATTCCATCAGCCAACGGGATGTCATATTCGAATTCTTTCCGCGAAATACCTGAGGTAGCGCCTTTCAGCGTGATATAACCTTGTTTGTCAGTTATACGCACCCTGATGGTGCGCAGGTCATCATTCAATAAATATCCCTGGCGGTAAGGCGTGCCCTTCGGCTTTTTTACCTGGTTCCATTTTTTATGGTCAACCAAAAACTTCCGTTCTATCTCCAATCCCATACTTTTGCACCTAATTATTTGGCGACGGCCTGCGCAGTTGTAGCTTTTTTCATAAAATCGTTAGCCAGCGTCCTTATCCTGCGCTTTACATTATTATTTTTCTTTTTTATCAGCGTAGCCACCGGTTTATCGTTTACTTCCGGCGATGAAAATAATTCAGCCGCAACGATATTATCATGCCATTCGCCCAGGCTATTTTGCAATTGGTCCAGGTAGGCCATATTAAATGTAAAGGAACCGTTTAGCGCCTTGTCGGCCAGTTTTCGGTTATACACCAAAATTTTTATCAGCTTTCGGTTGGTATGCATATCCTCGGTAAACCTGGGCGTTTCCAGGTTATTCGCAATTTGCTCAAGCTGTTTTTTATAAAACTCGGCTATTGAGCTGTTATCAACGTGGGGCAGTTGCCTTTTGAGTTGTTTATAAGCGTCGTCGATTTTTTTGGTGTATTTTTTTGCTTGTTCGCGAAACTCATTTGTTCCTTCTTCAATTATTCGCTGCTGCCCCGCTTCAAACGATTCATTTTTTAACGCATAGCGCGAACTCAGTTCAAGGTTGGTATGCGCATCGCGGATATGGCCCGCGTATTTAAACATTTTACGTACGGGTTTAAATTCTTCTAACAAACCATGCCGCCGCGAAGCGTGCTCGAGTAGGTTAAGCATGGCTCTAAGCTTTTTAGTTTGCACTCTGAACTGGTGCAGTTCCTCCTGGTCGCCCGACTCCAAAAAAGCTTTTAAGTGGGCATCCAGGTCCTTCCATTCTTTTTCCAGGTATTTTACTTCTTCCTTTTTTTTCATGGTACTAACAAAAAACTTAAAGGATTATAAAATTACGAACAATTTGCTGAAATAAATGAAAAATGAATAATGCTTCAACTTGAATGATAAAATGGAGTTATTTTGACTCTATAGCGGATAGTGCATGCAACTGGTGTTCATGAAACGGCATGAAACAACCTGAAACGGGGTGAAACAGTGTCTCGTTTTAGCAGAAGGGCTCCGGTATACAAGGACAGCATGGTCATAAACGCACTGCAAACTGTCACTGTAAACTCTTAAGCCCTGTGGTGATCGGCCCGCCAATGTTTAATAGCCTGTTTGATCTCTTTGGCTGATAGCTTCTCATTTGCCGCCCGGTCGGTCAGCGGCAGAAACTCATCATCGGGTGCAAAACGCAGCGCTACGATCTGGCGCATTGTAACCCTGCTGTCGATTGGTTTGCCGGTAAGTATGAAATATCTCAGGTGTTCTTCAGCGCGTATGGCCCTGTCCTGGGCCTTTATGGCAAACAGGCGCATAAACCAAAAATTAAAGAACCCGGCTATAAAAAGTACCATGACTAAGAAAGGTGTCATCAATTCTGCATTTGCTGACCACCGCAGGCAAAGGTTAATTATAGAAAGAATAACGCCAACAACCAGGATTGAGCTCAGAATGAAATGAAACCCTGTTACGTAACGCCCATGGTTGGTATAGTTTTGTTCGTTCATGATAAGTTTTTATGCCAATATAGCAATTTATTGATGCTGAGATCAAAATAACGTTATCGTTACAGTAACAACAATAGATGGAAATGGCTGTTAATAATGTAAATAAAAAGCATTTAGATATGAACAACGAAACAATTTCAATCGAAAAAAACTTTAGTATAGGCGGCGATCTGCAGGTGAACAGGATGGGTTATGGCGCGATGCGCATCACCGGAAAAGGTATATGGGGGCCGCCAAAGGATAAGGACGAGGCTATAGCTGTTTTAAAACGCGCTATAGAGCTGGGTGTGAATTTTATTGATACGGCCGACAGCTACGGCCCGCACATTTCGGAAGAGTTAATTGCCGAAGCACTATATCCTTACCCGGCCGACCTGGTAATTGGTACAAAAGGCGGCTTGCTGCGCACCGGCCCTGACGAATGGCCGATCAACGCCCATCCCGATCATTTACAAAACGCGCTTGAGGGCAGCTTAAAGCGATTAAAGCTGGAACGGATAGATCTATATCAACTACACCGGATCGACCCGAATGTTCCCGCTGAGAAAAGTTTTGAGTTTTTACAAAGAGCACAGCAGCAGGGGCTGGTAAAGCATATCGGCCTTTCGGAGGTCGACGTAGATGCCATTAAAAAAGCACAGGAGTTTTTTGAAGTGGTATCTGTTCAAAATATGTACAGCGTTGATAACCGTAAATGGGAACATGTTTTACAATATTGCAAAGCGCACAACATTGCCTTTATACCCTGGTTCCCGCTTAATGCCGGCAACGTGGCAAGCCAGGAAAAGTTAAAACAAATAGCCGACAGGCACCAGGCTACGGTACACCAGGTAGCGCTTTCGTGGCTATTAAATCATGCCGACAATATTTTATTGATCCCCGGTACGTCCAGCGTAGCCCACCTGGAAGAGAATATGCAGGCTATAAAGCTGGAATTGACCGATGAGGACACGCAGATGCTGAATAGCATATCGCCTCAATAACACCAGTTTATTTCATAAAGCGGCCATTGCTTTGTATCAAATTCGGACCAAATTATTCAGTAGCAAGAAAATAATTTGGTCCGATTGTAACACTAATGATACTTGGTGCGTAATGACGTTTATGAAAAAACTTAAATTATCCTTTTTGGCAATTCTCCTGGTAGGAGCGGTTGCCTGTAAAAAAACCGGCGTCACACCAACCAATATAACCGTATCAGAAGCAGTTGATATTATGGCTGGTTCATTGTCGAGAAACTCCAACGGCCTGGCAAGTATGAGTGATGACGCCGGCGTACGTGCGCAAACGGATATCGATGGCAACCTGAGCTGCGGCAGTACGCTTAAAGACACAAGTTCAAGGACCAGCGCCCCCGGTTCGTCGATTACCTACAGCTATGGTTTCGGATATTCATATACCTTAAACTGTAATACAGCCGGCATGGCCGACAATGTGATCGGTAAATTAAACTATTCCGGCTCGTATAATGGCCCGTACGGCTCATCATCGAATACAGGAAACGTGAGCTTTACTGTTGCAGGTTTAACAACCAACGCAACCGCTTACGTTTTTAACGGTGACTTTGCACGAAACGGCTCATTTGCGTCTAAAACTGATACCACCAATCATGGCAGCCTTCATTTGGTAATCGCAATTCATAACCTGATGCTGCTTAAACCGCACCGCAACATCGTAGGCGGCAACGCTACGTTTACTTTAACAGGTACCATACCTAAAAAGGGTGCTTTCAGCTTTACCGGAACAGTTGTATTTACCACTAACGGAACAGCCACAATAACCATAAACGGCACGGCTTATTCTGTTGATCTTACAACAGGATTAAAGGTTAAAGTATAACAATTAAATAATAAAGCAACAATAATCTACCTGATTTAAACATGTGAAAAGCCCATGGCAGTAAAATGCCGGGGCTTTTTTTATAAACCGATGCTGGGGTACCTTAATCTACAGTCGCTACTCTAAATGGCTTCACATCCACCGATTCCCAAATCTTTTGGGTGATATAGGGCTCATTCTGTTTCCAGGCATTCAGTGCTTCTTCGGTTTCAAACTGCAGGATCATAACTGATCCTATCATTTTGCCATCTTCATTCAAAATGGCGCCGCCTAAAACATAATTGCCGCTCGCTTTCAGATCTTTAGCCGCGTCAAGATGGTGCGGGCGCACATTCATGCGGCGCTGTAATGCTTCAGTATCGGTATAGTCGTATGCAGTTACAAGATATTGGTTCATTATTAAGAATTTGGTGTTGTAATTCAGTAAATAAAAACAGCTTACAATTTTAAACCAAATTCTTCAAAAAATTTGTTGTTTTATAGAATATAGCCCATTTTGGCTATGAAATAAAAATGTGCCGGGTATAAATGTTAATTTGACATTTTTTATCATATTTGTCACAACCAATTATAACAGTTGAAGAATGAAGAATAATTTGCGCCGGCAATTTAACAGGCTATATGAGAAAGATACCGAAAGCGCATTTTTTTCGCCCGGGCGTGTAAACCTGATCGGTGAACATATCGATTATAACGGCGGCCTGGTGATGCCTTGCGCCATTACCTTCGGCACGTACTTGCTGGTATCTTTTAATAACGATAATATTTTCAGGTTCAGGAGTTTGAATTTTGAGGATCAGCTTGATATCCCGCTGCAGCGCGAGTATACCAAAACCGGGTCGGGATGGTTTAACTACCCGCTGGGCATTATTGACTATTTTTTAAGAGATGGGCACCAGTTGCGGGGTATGGACATGCTTTTTTATGGTGATATACCCATAAGTTCGGGCTTATCTTCATCTGCCTCCATCGAAGTAGTTATCGCCTTTGCGTTAAATGAGCTACTTAATTGCGGCTATTCAAAGCTCGACCTGGTGAAGCTGTCTAAATCGGTTGAGAATAATTTCATCGGTGTAAATTCCGGGATCATGGACCAGTTTGCTGTGGCATTCGGCGAAAAAAATAAGGCATTAATGCTGAATTGCGATACACTGGACTACCAGGCGGTGGACACTAACCTTGGCGATTATATATTGGCCATTATCAATACCAATAAACCACGTAAGCTTGCGGAATCGAAATATAATGAGCGTGTGCTGGAATGCCAGGCCGCGTTAGCCGCTTTGCAGCAAAAGCTGGATATAAAAAACCTTTGCGATATTGATACTGCCACATTTAATCAGTACCGATATTTAATAACAGATGAAGCAATCATGAGGCGTGCGCAGCATGTTATCGAGGAGAAAGACCGGGTTAAACTGGCTGCCTCGGCGCTCAGCAAAAATGACCTGGCCGAGTTTGGCCGCCTGATGTATGCTTCGCACGATTCATTGCGCAACCTGTATGAGGTTAGCGGGAAAGAGTTGGATACCGTAGCGGAATATGCTAAAACAGACCCCAATGTAGCAGGTGCGCGCATGACCGGAGCGGGTTTTGGCGGCTGCGCCATTGCTTTGGTTAAGGAAGATGCCTTCGAAAGCTTTAGAGAACAGGTTATTGCTTACTATACGGATAAGATAGGTTATGCCCCATCGGTTTACCGCTCGCTGATCGGCGACGGGGTAAGGGCGCTTGAGTCAGTTGTTAGCGGCAGTTAGTTATAAATACTTATAAAGTTTTGCCGTTTATCTTGGTAAAGAAATCCCATAAAACTATCCCTGCCGATACTACGATGTTAAAGGAATGTTTTGTGCCGAATTGCGGGATCTCGATACATGCGTCGATATTTTGCATCACTTCGTCGCTCACACCGTTTACCTCGTTGCCAAATATAAGGGCATATTTTTCGCCCTTTCCGGGATTAAACTCCTGCAGCATAATGCTTTTTTCGGCTTGCTCAATTGCAATGATGCGATAGCCTTCCCGGCGCAGGTATTCAACTGCTTCGAGCGGGCTGGTATAATAATTCCAGTTAACAGATTGCGTAGCGCCAAGGGCAGTTTTCTCGATCTCCCGATGGGGAGGTTGGGCAGTAATGCCGCAAAGACATACCTGCTCAACCGCGAAGCCATCAGCCGTGCGAAAAATAGAACCGATATTATGCATGCTGCGCACATTATCAAGCACAACTGCAACAGGGAGTTTATCACTGGTTTTAAATTCAGTAATCGAAACCCTGTTCAGTTCATCAAGCTTTAATTTTCTCATCGTGGTTGGATTTTCCAACTGATCGCCAACCTCTAATCTCCACCTACAAATGTATAACCTCGTCGTAAGCGGCTGCTGCGGCCTCCATAACAGCTTCGCTCATGGTTGGGTGTGGGTGTACCGATTTGATGATCTCGTGGCCGGTAGCTTCCAGCTTGCGTGCGGTTACCACCTCGGCGATCATCTCAGTAACGTTATGGCCCAGCATGTGCGCGCCCAAAAATTCGCCGTATTTGGCATCAAAGATCAGTTTGACAAAACCATCTTTAGCTCCGGCGGCGCTGGCTTTGCCTGATGCCGAGAAAGGAAATTTACCGACTTTGATCTCATAGCCTGCCTCTTTGGCAGCTTTTTCGGTATAACCAACTGAAGCGATCTCGGGCGAGCAATAAGTACAGCCCGGTATATTGTTATAGTTTAACGGCTCCGGATTTTTACCGGCAATCTTTTCAACGCATATGATGCCTTCGGCTGAAGCAACGTGGGCAAGCGCCTGGCCTTTCACGATATCGCCAATGGCATAAACGCCTTCAACATTGGTGCGGTAAAAGTCGTCTACGATAACTTTTCCTTTTTCGGTTTTTACCCCGTTCTCCTCGAGCCCGATTCCTTCGATATTGGTTGAGATACCTACCGCCGAAAGTACGATCTCCGCTTCAAGCGTTTCGGTGCCGGCGGCCGTTTTTACCTGTACCTTACACAAGTCGCCGCTGGTATCAACCGATTCAACGTTTGAGCTGGTCATGATGTTGATGCCTTGTTTCTTCAACAAACGGGCAAGCTGCTTTGACACTTCCTCATCCTCCAGTGGAACAATGTTGTCTAAAAACTCAACTACGGTAACTTTGGTGCCGATAGCATTATATAAGTACGCAAACTCGATCCCGATAGCGCCCGAACCTACTACTACCATGGATGCCGGTTTTTTTGGCAGTACCATAGCCTCGCGGTAGCCGATCACTTTTTTCTTGTCCTGTTTAAGGTTAGGCAACTCGCGCGAGCGGCCGCCTGTGGCTAAAATGATATGTTTGGCGCTTACTTCCTGTGTTGCGCCATTGTTATCGGTAACCGTAACCGTTCCTTTGCTTTTCAGCTTCCCGGTGCCGGCAATTACATCGATCTTGTTTTTCTTCATTAAAAACTGAACGCCTTTGCTCATGCCGTCGGCTACGCCGCGACTGCGTTTTATTACCGACTCAAAGTCAACATCGCTGCTGCCAACGGTTATGCCATAATCGGCAGCGTGATTGATATATTCGAAAACCTCGGCGCTTTTTAACAAGGCTTTGGTTGGGATACAACCCCAGTTAAGGCAAATGCCGCCAAGCGCGTCGCGTTCAACTATAGCTGTTTTTAACCCCAGCTGCGAAGCACGGATAGCCGCAACGTATCCCCCGGGACCGGAACCTATTACAATTAAATCGTAGTTCATATTTTTTGTTTAAATGATCTTAGTCATCACCGAGCTTGTCTGGTATTTTTTGCAAGATTGAATACCATTACGGCATATTTTGATTTTGCGCCAAAGCTAAGTAAAAGGTGTCAATTGCTAAAATGATGCCACCCGGATAAACCTGCCAAATTGTGCAGTAATTGAAGAAAAAGCAGGTTAAATCGTCGGGTTTTAGATTTATAAAAATTGCACTATTTAACATGATTTGTTGTGTTGTTTAATAACTTAACCCCCAAATGTTAATAAATAAGTAATGATTGTTAATATTGACTTAACATTGGCGATACGGTATGTGATTATATTTGCGATAATTAATTTGACTATTAAACTTACACAAAACAAAACAGCGTATGAGAAAGCTTTTACTTTCAATTTCATTAGTCGCGGCAATCACATTTTTCTTTTGTGAAAATACCTTAGCACAGGGCGTTACCACAGCCAGTGTTAACGGGGTTGTGACCGACAGCAAGGGGCCGATACCCGGAGCCACTGTGTCCATCACGCATATCCCGACCGGAACGGTTTATGCAACGGTGACGCGATCAAACGGCCGCTACAATTTACCAAACTTAAGGGTAGGCGGGCCGTACACCTTTAAAGTATCCTTTATTGGTTACAAGAATTTTATTCAGGAAAATATTAACCTATCGATTGGCCAGGACCAACGAATTGATAGTAAACTGGAGGATAATACAACCGGCCTGGCCGAAGTAGTTATAACTGGTGCACAGGGTAAGGTCATCAACTCTTCACGTACGGGTGCGAAAGAAACGATCAGCCGGGCTCAAATTGACGCATTGCCCACATTTAACCGCTCATTAAGTGATTTTACAAAATTAACGCCTTCGGCAAACGGTTTAAATTTCGGTGGTCGCAGCAGCGGGTATAATAACATAACAGTTGACGGAGCTTTGTTTAATAACTCCTTCGGCCTTGCGGGTACCCTTGGCGGCCAAACCAATTCGCAACCCATTTCGCTCGATGCCATCGACCAGATACAGGTTGACATCGCGCCTTATGATGTTCGTCAGGGTAACTTTACTGGTGCTGGTGTTAATACCGTGGTGAAATCGGGTACAAATACTTTCAAAGGTTCAGTTTATGATTACATACGCGGTACCAGTCTTACAGGCTATACTCCCGGAGTAACCACCATTCCAATTACTCCATTTACCTTCAGACAAACAGGGGTAACTCTTGGCGGCCCGATCATTAAAAATAAATTGTTTTTCTTCTTATCAGGTGAACAGGAGCGTATTAGCCAACCTGCAACCTCTTACATCGCATCTGCTCCGGGTGTAAGTGGCGCTAACGTTTCGCAAGCCGATGTAGGCACGCTGAGTTCTATTTCGAATTTCCTAAAAACAAACTATGGTTATGATCCGGGGCCTTACCAGGGGTATAACTACGATACGCACAGCGATAAGTTGACAGCGAAAATCGATTGGAATATTGATAAGAATAATACATTAAGTGCAAAGTATTTTTATCTGAAATCATATGGCGATCACCCGGTGAGTAACTCAAATTCAGGGATTTCCAATTTCGGCTCCCGCGGCCCGGGCCCAACAACACTGCCTTTTTATGGCTCAGGTTACCGGATCAATAATAACTTTAATATAGGTATTATCGAGTTAGACAGCCGTATAAGCAGTCACATTTCTAACAGGTTAACAGCCGGCTATTCTGCTTTGCGCGATTTTCGTTCGTCATTGGGCAAGGGAACCATACCCCTTGTTGATATCGGTAACGGAACAACAGATGCCAGCGGCAATATTGTTACCGGCTCAACGGCTACTTTGACAAGTTTTGGTTACGAGCTGTTTACAGCCGGAAATATTTTATATACCGATATCTACCAGTTCTCTGACGACTTTACCATTTTCGCCGGCAGACACGAAATAACTATCGGTACAAATGACCAGATACAAAGCTATAAAAATGGTTTTGCACCAAATTATAATGGTATTTATGTTTACAATTCCGCTTCCGATTTTTTAAATGGTTTGCCAGCCCAAACCTATGCAACACGTTATTCAGCATTGGCCGACGGCTCCTTCCCTTATGCTAAAATAAAAGCCTCGATCTACAGCTTTTATGTGCAGGACAAATATAATGTCACCGATAATTTAAAAGTAACCTATGGCATCCGTGGCGATTACGACGCGTTCCCTACATCGTTAGCGCCGAACGCCAATGCAGCTGCTTTAACTTTTCAGCAAGGTATACAAGTCGATCCTTCAAAGTTGCCTAAAAACAGGATACAGCTATCACCACGTTTAGGCTTTAACTGGGACGTAAATGGCGATCAGCGCACACAAGTTAGAGGTGGTACAGGCTTATTTGCAGGCACAGTGCCGTTTGTATGGATATCGAACCAGGCTTCAAACAACGGCCTGTTATTTGGCTCGTATTCGATAACAAAAGGCGCACCGGGAAATACGCCTGCGCAGAATGCGCAATTGATATTTAATCCCAATGTGAATGCAAACCGCCCCGCCCCCGGACAAGGCGCGGCCAACACGTCATACGAATTGGATATCACGGATCCTAATCTTAAATATCCGAAAATATGGAGGTCGAATTTAGCGTTTGACCAGCGTTTACCGGGGGGCATTGTTGCGACTATAGAGGGCTCTTTCACTAAAGATATAAACGCTATCTATCATCAAAACCTTGTGCTGTCCGATTCATATGTTATACTGCCAGGCCCTGAAGGTCAAATACGCTATACCTCAAAAAATACGACGCCTTCGAGTGCATCTCCGCAAAGCGCAACTAATCCGGCCATTACCGGCTTATATTACATGACCAACACCAATAAAGGGTATTCTTATTTTATCACCGGCCAGTTGCAAAAGAATTTCGTAAACGGACTTTATTTCAATGTCGCCTATACGCACATGGAGTCGAAAGATGTTAACGATGGCGGTTCAACAGCAAGCACAATCTGGAGTTCACGATATGTTCCGGGTAACCCCAATTTCGACTATTTATCCAACAGCTCGTATGTAGAGCCAAACCGTATTATTGCCTCAGTTGCTTACAAAAAGGAATACTGGAAGTTCACGTCAACTTCGGTTGGTTTGATATTTGAAGATGCAAACAATGGTGCGATTTCTTACGTAACCAGTGGCGACCCCAACAACGATGGCGCGACAAACGACCTGATGTACATCCCAAAAAATCAGGGTGATATCATTTTAGTGAAGGATTTCGCTGCCGACCCGCGTACTCCTGCGCAAATTTGGAATCAGTTGAATAACTTCATTAACCAGGACACTTACCTGAGCACACACAGAGGAAGCTATGCTACCCGTAACGGTGCTATCCTTCCGTATTTTCAGCGTGTCGACCTTAACCTGACTCAGGACTTTTTCGTGAGGGCCGGAAAAACAAAGAACACTATCCGGGTTTCTGTTGATATCATCAACCTGGGCAACCTGCTGAACCGCAATTGGGGTTTGTACCAGAATTCATTTAACGGGTTCTCTAGTGGAAATACAAACGTGCTTAAATACCAGGGCCTTGATCCGGCAACCGGAAGGCCAACCTATTCATTCCCTTACCTGGATAAAAATAATTTGATACCGGTTACGCAGTCGTTTATTAATGATACCAGCCTCGGCTCGCGTTTCCAGGCGCAAATTGGCTTAAGGTATATATTTAATTAATCACTAATAATCATTGAAAATTCAATAAAACATTGTTATGAAACAATATAAAATTAAAATAGGAATGCTGGTTGCGTATTCGACGGTTTTGCTTTTTACTTCTTGTCAAAAAATAGACTTTGGTAAACCGGCGCCTATAGCAACAACGCCGGTAACCACCACCGGAGTGGTAACCACAGTAGCGGGAAACGGCACCGCGACCTCGGCTAACGGAACGGGTACAGCAGCTTCTTTTGCATATCCAATGGGCGTTGCGGTTGATGCTGCAGGTAATTTATACGTGGCAGACCAAGGCAATAATGAAATACGTAAAATCACCACGACAGGTGCTGTCAGCGTATTTGCCGGTAGTTTGTCTTCCGGGAACGGCAACGCAACTGCCGCACTGTCATTATTTACCGGCCCAACCGGCGTTGCCGTTGACGCAGCCGGCACCAATGTTTACGTAGCGGATTACGGCAATAATTTGATCCGGAAAATATCTGGGGGCTTGGTAACAACGCTGGCCGGCACAGGTAAAGCTGGCAAAGTAAATGCAACCGGCACAGCTGCATCATTCAGTGGCCCCGCCGGCGTAGCCGTGGATGCCGCGGGCAACGTTTATGTCGCGGATTTTAATAATAACTTGATACGTAAAATTACTTCGGCAGGCGTGGTTACCACACTGGCCGGCAGCGGCACCGCCGGTAATGCAAATGGTACCGGGACTGCCGCGTCATTTAGCGGCCCGAGGGGTGTAGCTGTAGATGCTGCCGGAAATGTATATGTGGCTGATGCCAACAATAATCTTATCCGCGAGATAACCCCTGCGGGCGTGGTTACTACTTTGGCAGGCAGCGGAGCAAAAGGTAACACTGATGGCACCGGAACCGCCGCCTCGTTTTTTTACCCGAGCGGAGTAGCAGTTGATGCTGCCGGGAACGTGTACGTTGCCGATGCAGACAACAACCTTATTCGCAAGGTAACGGCTGCGGGCGCGGTAACCTCGCTTGCCGGAAGCGGGTATGTAACATTGCAAACACCATTTAACAGCCCGGTTGGTGTAGCAGTTAATTCAGCCGGTACGACAGTGTACGTTGCTGATGCATACAGCAATATTATACAGAAAGTCCAATAACTATTGATTATGTACGTTAAAAAACCCGGGCTTGCCCGGGTTTTTTGTTTTAATATAAATAAAGAAAGGAAATTAATGATAGATAAACTCCCCCAGTTCCGATCGTATCGTCACCTGTTTTTGATCAGCCTTTTCTACACGCCCTATAATTTGCGCCTCTACGCCAAAGCTTTGGGAAATGGCAATAAGGCCGGCAGCGATCTCTTCCGGCACATACAGTTCCATCCTGTGCCCCATATTAAATACTTTATACATCTCCTGCCAGCTTGTTTGTGATTCTTCCTGTATCAGTTTAAACAAAGGCGGCAACGGGAACAGGTTGTTTTTTATGATATGCAGGCCCTCTACAAAATGCAGTACCTTGGTTTGGGCGCCGCCGCTGCAATGCACCATGCCGTGTACCTGGCTGCGGTAATCATCTAATATCGTTTTAATAATAGGCGCGTAGGTGCGTGTGGGAGACAATACCAGTTTACCTGCTGTAACGGTTTGGCCATTACCAATTGCGATGGGGTCGGTGAGATTTCTGCTGCCCGAAAATACAAGATCAGCGGGTACTGCCGGGTCGAAACTTTCGGGGTATTTATTGGCAATTGTTTTATTAAACACGTCGTGCCGGGCAGAGGTTAGCCCGTTTGAACCCATGCCGCCATTGTACTCCTTCTCATATTTTGCCTGACCGTATGACGCAAGGCCTACAATAACATCGCCGGGCTGAATACGATGGTTGGATATCACATCCGCACGTTTCATCCGGCAGGTGACCGTTGAATCAACGATGATCGTCCGCACCAGGTCGCCTACATCGGCAGTCTCACCACCGGTTGAATGAATGCCGATACCGGCCTCTCTTAGTTCAGTCAGAATTTCTTCAGTACCATTTATAATAGCTGCGATGACTTCGCCGGGAATTACATTTTTATTCCTGCCGATAGTGGATGACAGCAGGATATTATCCGTCGCGCCTACGCAAAGCAGGTCATCGAGATTCATGATAATGGCATCCTGCGCTATCCCGCGCCAAACTGATAGGTCGCCGGTTTCTTTCCAGTAGGTATAAGCCAGGGATGATTTGGTGCCCGCGCCATCGGCGTGCATAATATTGCACCACAGCGGGTCATTAGCTAAAATATCAGGCACTATTTTGCAAAATGCCTGCGGGAAGATCCCTTTATCTATATTTTTAATGGCATTATGTACGTCATCTTTTGAAGCTGACACGCCCCGCTGATCGTACCTTTGCGATGAAATCATGGACAAATATACTGCTTAATCGCTTTTTGTTACCCACACTTTTATACCTTTGTCGCTTCCTGCCGAAAACCTGGTCGTTTTTTGGTTATAATACACTTTTACTACCGGATGAAAATTATCTATTGGCTAAGACTTCAATTAAAGCGGTCGTTTGACCGGATACGTAATGAAAATTTAAAAAAGAATGCCCTGCAGGCTATCCCTTTCTGGATAGCGTCAATTATTACAGGCTTGGTAGCGGTATTATACACCAAGCTATTTATAGCCGCCGAAGATGTCGCTACTTTTGTTTATAACCAAAACGCCTGGCTGCTCTTTATTGTCGCCCCGGTTTGTTTTGTGCTGGCATGGTGGCTTGTTCAGTGCTTTTCGCCTTATGCCCGGGGCAGCGGTATACCGCAGGTTATTGCGGCAATCGAAATATCTGCGTCAAAAACAAACAAGCTGGTCGATAAACTTTTAGGGTTTCGGGTTATTATCATAAAAATAGTTTCGAATTTGGTTATGGCCATGGGCGGAGCCGCCGTAGGTAGGGAAGGCCCAACTATCCAGGTAGCTGCTTCGGTATACAAAATAGTTTACCAGTTGCTACCAAAATGGTGGCCAAAAATCGCGAAACAAAATATGCTGGTTACCGGCGCCGCAGCCGGGTTGGCAGCGGCTTTTAATACCCCTTTAGGCGGAATTGTATTTGCCATTGAGGAATTAACAAAAACACATTTCAGCTTTTATAAAACGGCCATTTTTTCGTCGGTGATCATTGCCGGATTATCCGCCCAGGCATTGCTTGGCCCGTATCTTTATCTCGGGTATCCGAAAGTTGACGGACTCTCGCCGTATATTTTTGGCGGGGTGGCGCTGGTGGCGGTTATGTCGGGCTTGCTGGGCAGCGGCCTGGCAAAATTTATTTTGTACGTCCTGGCCTGGAAGGCCAGGTTCAAATTTACTTATCACCACCTTATCTATGCTATCGGTTGCGCACTCATCATGGCGTTCCTGGCTTGTTTTGTTAACAGGGAAGTTTTAGGCTCGGGCAAAGAGGTAATGGAGAAAACTTTATTTACTTCGGCCAAGTACTCATTATGGCACACTCCGCTGCTGCGGATGGGCGGAATGGTGGTTTCATTTACCGCGGGTGGGTCGGGCGGGGTATTTGCGCCGGCGCTCGCTGCAGGCGCAAGTGTAGGTTCATTGGTTGCAGGATGGTTTAAAGTGTCGGACGTAAATGCCAATATGCTGATCTTATCAGGCATGGTGGGCTTTTTAACCGGTGTGACCAGGTCGCCATTTACTTCGGTTATATTAGTGCTGGAAATGACCGATCGCCACAACGTGATCTTTCACCTGATATTGGCTGGTATGCTGGCAAGCCTTGTGTCAATTTTAATTGATAAACATTCATTTTACGATCACCTGAAGACACAGTATATAAAGGAACTAAACACTGAACGACAAACCGAACTGGCAGAACAGGTTATAGACACGAATTTCACGAATAACTAGCACGGATTTCACGAATTTGGTCGGGTGACACAGATTCAATTCGTGAAATTCGATTTAATTCGTGATAATTTGTGCCTATTTAATAAACAACAACTCCCTGAATTTTGGCAGCGGCCAAAGGGAGTCGTCGACCAGTTGCTCTAACTTATCAGCATGATAACGGATAGACTGAAAAAATGGCTTAACCTTTTCATCATAATCTATCGCCTTTTCGCGGACATCGTCAATAGTGTTTGCCTTTTTGCGCGCATCAACCATTTCCTCAATATTTGATTTAATGAGATTTACATGGCCTGCTATCTTATTGATAATGTCCAATTGTGCCTTATATGTATCTGCATTTAATCCCAGTTCCTTTAATCCCCTGGCGCTTTCAACCAGTTTGCTTTGATAGGCAATTGCAGCAGGTATAATAATATTCATGCCCAGTTCGCCGATAACACGTGCCTCAATTTGAAGTTTTTTATAAAAGCTATCTAACAATATCTCGTGACGGGCATGGGCCTCTCGCTTGGTGAATACCCCGGTCTCTTCAAATAAAAGCTCTGTTTTATCCGATAACATAGCGTCGAGTGCTTTAGGCGTGGTTTTTATATTAGCCAAACCACGCCCCTGGGCTTCTATTTCCCATTCTTCACTATAACCATTGCCCTCAAAGCGTATATTTTTCGATTCCTTAATGTACTTTTTGATCACGATCAATAGAGCCACATCCTTCTTCTCGCCCTTTTTAATCAACTTATCAACGTCATATTTGAATTTTTTAAGCTGATCGGCGACGATCAGGTTCAAAATAGTCATCGGGCTGGCCGAATTTGCTGATGAACCCACAGCGCGGAGCTCAAACTTATTACCGGTAAAGGCAAAGGGAGAGGTACGGTTACGGTCGGTGTTGTCTTTTAATATTTGCGGGATCTTTGGAATACCCTGCCATAATAAGGGATCTTCTTTTATTTTCTTACTTATTCTTGAAGTTTCAATTTCGTCAAGCACGTCGCTTAGCTGGCTGCCTAAAAATATAGATATAATGGCGGGCGGCGCCTCATTCGCGCCCAGGCGGTGGTCGTTGTTTACTGATGCGATAGAGGCTCTTAGCAAATCGGCATGTTCATAAACCGCCCTGATGGTATTTACAAAAAAAGTAAGGAACATCAGGTTGTTTTTTGGCGTTTTGCCCGGTGACAATAAATTTTTACCTGTGTCGGTTATCATCGACCAGTTATTATGCTTGCCCGAGCCGTTGATACCGGCATAAGGTTTTTCGTGAAGCAGCACTTTAAAGTTATGACGTCTCGCTACCCTGTCCATCAGGTCCATTAATAATTGGTTATGATCTATAGCCAGGTTAATTTCCTCATAAATCGGGGCGCACTCAAATTGCGAGGGGGCTACTTCGTTATGGCGTGTTTTTAATGGTATGCCCAATAATAAAGCCTCGGTTTCCATATCCTGCATAAAGGCATAAACCCGTTCGGGGATAGAACCAAAATAATGGTCTTCGAGCTGCTGGTTTTTTGCTGACATGTGGCCGAAAAGGGTACGACCGGTTAAATACAGATCGGGGCGTGCATTAAACAAGGCTACATCAACCAAAAAGTATTCCTGTTCAATACCCAGCGACGCATTTACTTTTTCAATGCCTTTATCAAAGTAATGGCAAACAGCCACGGCGGCTTTATCCAGTTCGCTTAACGCCTTTAATAAAGGTACTTTATAATCCAGCGCTTCGCCGGTGTACGAAACAAACACAGTTGGGATACACAGTGTGCGCGCCATAATAAAGGCAGGCGACGAGGGGTCCCAGGCGGTATAACCCCTTGCCTCAAAGGTATTGCGGATGCCGCCGCTCGGAAAGCTTGACGCATCAGGTTCCTGCTGTGCAAGTGCATCTCCTGAAAATCTTTCAATTGCGCCACCATCGGGTGACGGCTCAAAAAAGGCATCGTGCTTTTCGGCCGTAGAGCCGGTAAGCGGCTGGAACCAGTGTGTATAATGTGTAGCCCCTTTCCCCATTGCCCATGACCGCATTGCCGATGCTACCTGCTCGGCCAGGTCGCGGGGTATAGGTACCCCGTCTTCTATCGAATTGACTATTCCCTGGTAAGCCTCTGCCGAAAGGTATTCCTTCATTTTCTTTTTATCGAACACGTTAGCGGCAAAAAAGTCGGAAATTTTTGGAGAAGGGATCTTTACTTCCGGGATGGTCCGGGTAAGTACAGCTTCGAGCGCCTGGAATCGGATATTAGACATGGAATGGTGTTAAAAAGGTTGAAAATCAAAAATAGAACTATCCTTTATAATATGGATGATTTTTGAATAAAATGTAAGAAATCTATCAAATTTAATTTTTTTTGGCGTAAAATGTGCGCTTTTGCCTTGATTTTTTTGATATTTAGAATGATTGGCGTGATTTTACCCGGAAAATTGTCTAAAATGCGTGAATAAAGTCGTTATGTTGTGATGTTGCAACATTAAAAGTGATAAAACATGAAATCATCCAGCTTAAATTATTTAAAACTTTTCAATTGATTATAAATAATTCAAAAATACACTATATAATTCAGTATAATTTGCAAAATTCATAAAAATGATATTTTTTGTGTTAATTTATTGTTTAATAATTTGGAATTATTAAAAATCATCTCTAATTTCATAGAAATATTTAGAAAAAGATGTCAATTATTGAATTTTTCATAATAAAAGTCGCAAAACGTAACATTGTGTTGCAGTTTTTGCCGATAAGGCCTGCTTCGTCAATAAATAATATATCTATTAAACTAAAATCAAACTAAAATTAAACTAAAACAACCAAAGCAATGAAAGTAATTTCGAAAAAGTCCAACCTGTTTAGTGCCTTCCGGGAACTAACACCTGAAAAGTGGGGCACGGGTGCCACCATTTTAGCTGGAAAAATGATCGGCTTAATGCTGGTACTGGCAGCAATCATCACGATCCCAGGATTGCTGACTTCAGCTCACGCTGCAGCCACACCACCTAAACCAACAGAAATTGAAACATCAATGATGAATTCAATAGATACTGTATGGACTCTGGTGGCCGCTTTTTTAGTGTTTGCCATGCAGGCAGGCTTCGTGATGCTTGAGGTTGGATTTGCACGAAAACGCGAAACGGTAAACGTATTGATGGAGTGTATTTTTGATACCTGTCTTTGCGGTATATTGTTTTACGCGGTGGGTTATGCTTTCATGTTTAGCACCGGCAACGGATTTATCGGTTATCATTGGTTTTTCCTCCAGGGAACGCCTGATCTTTATCCGGGCACAGGCGTGCCGGTAATTGCACATTGGATATTCCAGTATGCTTTTGCTGATACCTGCTCAACCATTGTTTCGGGCGCTATGATCGGTCGTACAGGTTTCCGCGGAGATATTCTTTACAGTATTGGTATTACCGGGTTTATTTATCCAATTATAGGTCACTGGGCGTGGGGACCTGATGGCTGGTTAGCCACTATGGGTACCGCCGGACATTTCTTTACCAGCTTAGGGCAAGGTTTCCGTGACTTTGCGGGATCAACTGTGGTGCATACAATTGGAGGTATGGCCTCGCTGGCAGGTGCAATTGTGTTAGGCCCGCGGATAGGACGTATTTTTGCGCGCGACGGCGGCGGAATGCCACCGGGACATAATTTACCAATGGCCGCCGTCGGAGGTTTTATACTATGGTTTGGCTGGTACGGCTTTAACCCGGGCAGCACACTTTCGGCAATGGACGCTATCGGCATAGGCCGTGTGGCTACAAACACTACACTTGCAGCCTGTGGTGGCGGATTCACCGCAATGGTAGCAGCGTTGTGGTGGGGCTCAACCAGGGGCAAATTCGACCTTGGCTTCACAGTTAACGGTTTTCTCGCGGGATTAGTTGCTATTACATGTCCTTGCTACTGGGTTAGCCCGCTTGGTGCAACCATATTAGGCGGTGTAGCCGGTTTCGTTGTATTCGCAGGTGTTAAATTATTAGAGTATCTGCGTATCGATGACCCTATTGGTGCTGTACCCGTTCATGGATTTGCCGGAATATGGGGAACGCTTTCACTGGGATTATTCGCAACAGGTGAATTCGGAATTACAGGTCCTTACGGCGCTGATAACTCTGCTCCCAATTTAGTAAAAGGATTGTTTTATGGTGGCGATGCCAGCATCCTTAAAGCACAAGCCTTAGGAACCTTCACTATTGCAATTGCTGTTTTTGCTGTTACATGGATCATGATGAAAGTGATTATGGCGCTGCCTTATCCATGGAAACTGCGTGTTGAAGCGCACGGAGAAACAGGCCCCGGCGGTTTGGATATGTTTGACCATGGCGCTGAAGCTTACGCATTGGAAGATGAAGATGTAAGCCTGACAGGTCTCTTTGAAAAAAAAAGTACTAAGGTAATAGCTTAATATAAGTTTTGAGTTCTAAGTCTTAAGTCATAAATCTTGAAATCTTTTAAGATTGTGACTTAAGACCAACTCAAAACCAACCACCTTGTGCAGTAGATTGTTTATCACAAGTCACCACCCGCACATCAATTGCACAAGGTTTTCTTTAAAATATCAATACCACTTATTAATAAGATTGCTGAATTACCGACTATTTAATTCAGACGGATATTCTTTATATTTTAACTATCACAAATCAATCAAATTAAATACTTATCAACCAACTTGTTATCATGAAAAAAGGACTTTTACTCTTAACTTTATCTGCTGCTGCTCTCTTTACATTTAAGGCTCAGGCAGCCACTCTGCCGGCCGATACAGGCAAGGCAGCCGCCACCGTACCCGATCCGCCCCTGGTGTTTTCAGGTTCAGTAGATACCTATTATAAATACGATTTCTCGGGCCATCCAAACATTCCAACAAGTTTCGCCAATGAAAATAATTCGATGTCAATTGGTATGATCGACCTGGGTTTAAAGAAAACAGTTGGCAAAGCCTCATTTGTAGGTGAGCTTTCATTCGGGCCACGGGGCCAGTCGCAATCTATTCCAAATGCATCACCGGGTGTGGTTTACATAGATCATATAAATGGCAACGCTGCGACGGGAACAGGGACAGCTTATTCAAGCTATCATATCCAGAATTTGTATGTATCGTATAATGTCACTGATAAGTTCAATCTTACAGCAGGTTACATGTCAACATTTATCGGCTACGAAGTGATTAGCCCGGCTGCTAACTTTAACTACTCAACCTCGTACCTGTTCACCAATGGTCCGTTCCAAAATGCCGGTTTTAAAGCAACTTATACTTTTTCCGATAAGGTAAGCTTAATGGCAGGCATATTTAACGATTACTGGAACGTTTACCAGTCAGCCAATAAGGTGAATACCTTTGGGGCGCAGTTAATGATAGCCCCGGTGAAAGGCTGGACTGCGTATTTTAACCTAATTACCGGCCCGGCATCAGGCACCGAAGTTGATCTGACAACCACATACCAGATAACAGATGCGTTTAAATTGGGTTTAAATGCTGCTGATTTTACAGTTCCAAGCGGTGTTGGACTTACCGGAGGATTTTCGGGCGTTGCCTTGTATCCGCAGTTAGCCGTATCAAAAGCAGTTACGCTGGGCTTAAGAGGTGAGTATTTTATGACCAAATCGGGCAATTACGTTACGGCAGGGCCGCCTTCGGGCGAAAATGTTACCGCGATAACTTTTACAGCTAATATCAAAGCCGGGCCGTTAACATTCATTCCCGAGGTTAGGTTCGATAATAGTTCAAAAAGCGATATTTTCGTAAATAACAATGCATTTACATCTAATGCATCTCAATTTGTACTGGCTGCAGTTTACGCTTTTTAATAACAATCTTAAATATATTTTAAAAGCCGTCCCGGTTTACCGGGGCGGCTTTTTTATCTTTATGGCATGAAGACACTGATGACCGTAATTGCAGTACTGCTTTTTGCCGGGGCTACCTACGCCCAGAAAGAACTGCTATCCTTTGACGAAAACAATAAATATATTTATTACCAGGTTGCCGATGTGCCGGCCTTGCCTAAAGATACCCTGCTTGCCAGGGCATCTTACTTTTTAAAGTCGGACTATCCCAAAATTAAACTTAGCCATAGTGCCGGGGCAAATCTGCTAAATGGTCGCGGAAAGTTTTTGGTTTATGGCAGCGGCGGCCTTTTAAAGCATGAGCATGGCGGGATAAGTTACACGTTAAGTATTGAATGCAAGGACCAAAAATACCGTTACTGGTTAACGGATTTTGTATTTACACCCTACGAGCGCGACCGCTATGATAATTTTGTGCCTGAACCCGGCAAAGAGATACCGCTGGAATCAATATTGAAAAAACTGGATAAAAAGGAGGCCGGCAGCTACCTGGATGAGACCGGAACTTTTTGTAAGCAGCTTGGCGAAAAGTTGAAACTGCAAATGGCCAGAGCTTTCACGCCGAAAAAAGCAGAAATAACTAAAAAAATAGTCACCGATAAGTGGTAGGGTAAAATGCATCATGTTGCATTTATGTAAATCTATTAATGCAACTATGTTGTAATTAATAACACTTTTAATTTTTTTATCTTATGTTGAAATATTGGTAAATGTTACATTGTTGCAATAAATAGACAATTTTTAATACTGGCATAACGTTTTATTATAAAATTAAATTTCAACCGTTATGCTTACCTCAAAATTTGATTTGTACAAGGTCGGGTGGCTTGATCTTGTATTTGAAAACCGCAACAAAAATTATGGCGCTTATTATTTAAGGCAGCACTATGCCGATAATATGGTTAGGGCCATGTGTATTACTTTCCTGGGATTATCAACGCTATTGGGATTAACGGCAATATTAAGGCCGGCCAACACCGATGACCACATTACGGTAGTGGATATTACGCCGCCCACTGTAATTCAGCCCCCGCCAGTTCAGCCTAATAAAAAAATTGAACATCCCGCCCCGGTAAAACCTATAAAACCGCAAGCTCCTGCACCCACCTTGGCAACGCAAAGATTTGTACCCCCTGTAGTTGTTAAGGACCCGGACGTCACAGAAAAGATTGTCCAAAATAAAGACCTCACCGGAAATATGGGCCAGGTAGATACAAAAGGCAAAACCGGCGAAAATGTCATGCCAACTGAAACTACAGGCACCGGAACAACACCTGTTGAAGATACTAAGGTTTATACCATTGGTGGCCTGGAGTTTATGCCTCAACCCATAGGCGGTGAGAGCGCATGGGCTAAATTCCTGAATAAAAATTTGAGATACCCTATATCCGCGCAAGAAGAAGGCGTGAGCGGGAAGGTTATATTAAGTTTTATTATTGAAAAGGATGGCAGCTTATCAAATATAGTAGTTCAGCGTGCCGCCGGACATGGATTTGATGAAGAGGCACTACGTGTACTAAAATTGGCAAAGGCCTGGAAGCCGGGTATGCAGAACGGGCAGCCGGTAAGGGTTAGATATGCAATACCCATAAATTTTCAATTATCCTCTGAATAAGGTTAAAGCGGAAAACAGAAAGAGAAATACTTCTGCTTTCCGCTTTTTGCTTTCCGCTTTAAGCTTTTTTCCTAATTTTGTGCTTCCTCAAAATAAACAATAGTACATTGGAGCAGCACGAGTTAACCACCGTTGAAACCGCCAGAGACCTGGGGTTGTTACCCGAAGAGTTTGAACGTATAAAAGAAATACTGGGCCGGGTGCCCAACTTCACCGAACTGTCGATTTTCGCGGTTATGTGGAGCGAGCATTGCTCTTACAAAAATTCCATTACCTGGTTAAAAACGCTGCCAAAAGATAGTCCGCGTATGCTGGCTAAGGCCGGCGAAGAAAACGCCGGGCTTGTTGACCTTGGTGGCGGGGTAGGCTGCGCTTTCAAGATTGAATCACACAACCACCCGTCGGCTCTTGAGCCTTACCAGGGCGCTGCAACCGGTGTTGGCGGTATCAACCGCGATATTTTCACCATGGGTGCACGACCCATTGCCCAGCTTAATTCACTCCGTTTTGGCGATCTTTCGCTCGACCGTACCAAATGGCTGGTTAAAGGGGTGGTAAAGGGTATCAGTCACTACGGTAATGCATTTGGCATACCCACCGTGGGCGGCGAGTTGTTTTTTGACGATTGCTATAACGTTAATCCGTTGGTTAATGCCATGTCGGCAGGTATCGTAAAGGCTGGCGAAACCGTTTCTGCTACTTCGTATGGTGTTGGCAACCCGGTTTATATTGTTGGTTCGGCAACGGGTAAAGACGGTATTCATGGTGCGGCCTTCGCTTCAAAAGATATTACGGAAGATTCGGTTAACGACCTACCGGCGGTGCAGGTGGGGGATCCTTTCCAGGAGAAATTATTGCTGGAAGCCACATTAGAAGTGATAAAGACCGGCGCTGTAGTGGGCATGCAGGATATGGGCGCGGCAGGGATTATTTGTTCAAACTCCGAAATGTCGGCAAAAGGCGAGCATGGGATGAAAATATATCTTGACCGTGTACCCATGCGCCAGGAAAACATGAAGCCTTACGAGATATTGCTTTCCGAATCCCAGGAACGAATGCTGATAGTTGTTGAAAAAGGACGCGAGAAAGATGTAGAGGCTGTATTTGATAAATGGGACCTGAACTGCGCCATTATTGGCGAGGTAACGGACACAAAACGTCTCGAATATTACATGAACGGCAAACTGGTTGCCGATGTGCCTGCAGACGACTTGGTTTTGGGCGGCGGCGCCCCGGTTTACGAGCGGGAGTATCGCGAACCGTCCTATTTCCGTTTACACCAGAAATTTAAAATTGATGATATCGAAGAACCGGCTGATCTGGTAGCGGTTGCCGAACATTTGATATCGCACCCTAATATTGCTTCAAAACGCTGGGTAACCGACCAATATGATTCTATGATCGGCACTTCTACCATGACTACCAACCGCCCGAGCGACGCGGCGGTTGTGGCAGTTAAAGATACCGATAAGGCGATCGTGCTAACTGTCGATTGTAACTCACGGTATGTTTACGCCGATCCGCAAAAAGGATGTTCTATAGCGGTAGCTGAAGCAGCTCGGAATATAACCTGCGCCGGCGGCGAGCCTGTTGCTATTACCAATTGCCTTAATTTCGGCAACCCATACAAACCCGAAGTTTACTGGCAGTTTGTGGGCGCTATTAAAGGCATGGGCGAAGCCTGCCGTAAGTTTGAAACACCGGTAACCGGCGGTAACGTCAGTTTTTATAACCAGTCCTCGGATGAAGGGCCGGTATTCCCTACGCCTACCATAGGTATGTTGGGCGTGATAGACGATCTGTCGGACATGATGACCCTGGATTTTAAGCAGCCCGGCGATCTTATTTATTTAGTAGGCGAATCGGTTAACGATATTGCGTCATCACAATACCTGGCCTCATGGCATAAAATATTGGCAGCACCCGCTCCGTATTTCGACCTTGATAAGGAATACGCTATGCACCAGGTAATCAAGCAACTGATCAAGCATAAAGTGGTGCAATCGGCGCATGATGTATCCGACGGCGGCCTGTATGTTACGCTTATCGAGTCGGCTCTTCCCAATGGGTTGGGTTTTGATATGGAAAGTGACAGCAGTATCCGCAAAGATGCGTTTTTATTTGGCGAAGCACAGGGCAGGGTAGTAGTGAGCATAACCCCGGATGACCAGGAGCGTTTTGTTGAAATGATGGCTACCAGTGAGGTTGATTTCAGTTTACTGGGAACGGTTACCAACGGTTTCCTGAATGTCGACGAAAAGTTATTCGGCCATATTACCGATATTAAAATGGTTTACAATAATGTACTCCATGAAATTTTAGGGGCGTAATGCTTAAACTAAACCGGGTTCATCATATCGCCATCATTTGTTCGGACTATGAACGGTCAAAGCATTTTTATAGTAAGATCCTTGGTTTAAAGATAGTTCGCGAAGTTTACCGCGAACAAAGAAATTCATACAAGCTCGACCTGGAGGTGGGAAACCAATACCAGATCGAGCTTTTTTCGTTCCCGGATCCAACACCACGGCCGTCCCGGCCTGAGGCGGCTGGTTTACGCCATTTAGCTTTCGAAGTGGATAACGTAGGCGAGGCCATTAGTTACATCAAAGATGCAGGTATAGTGGTTGAGCCGATCAGGGTAGATGAATTTACCGGCAAGCGGTTTACTTTTTTTACCGACCCGGATGGTTTACCGATTGAGTTTTACGAGAAGTAGTTATGCCTGACATGTTCCGCTTTAAACAATTCGATGTTGACCAAAGCGGCTGCGCCATGAAGATCAATACCGACGGTGTATTGCTTGGCGCGATGGCGGAAGCCTGTAACCCGGCTGCCATACTGGATATAGGAACCGGCACCGGCGTTATTGCATTAATGCTTGCACAAAAATTTGCAATCGCCAAAATTGATGCCGTTGAGATTGATGCCGCCGCCGCAAAAACCGCAGACAATAATTTTAAAGCATCCCGGTTTGCCAACCGCCTGGCGGTTTATCACCTGGATTTTGAACGTTACTTTGACGAACGCCCCGGTAAAAAGTATGACCTGGTCATTTCTAATCCGCCTTTCTATATTGATTCGTTAAAATCGCCGGGCGAGAAAAAAACGCTGGCCAAACATACTGATACAGATTTTTTTAAAACATTGATCAAGTCCATCGCTTTACATTTGACACCCAATGGATGCTGCTGGCTGATACTTCCTGTTCACATCATTGACGTTGTGACGGCAATAGGTGCAGCATTTAATATCTTCCTGCAAAAACTTATTTATGTGCATTCGTATGAACACTCACGGGCGCACAGGGTTGTTTTATGCCTTGGATTTAATAAGGTTTCACCTGAGAATAGTAAATTCATTATTTACGAAGCAGTCGGGGTTTATTCGAAAGAATACAAACAGTTGCTGCAACCTTATTTTATCGCGTTTTAGTTCCGCATTTCGTTTCGACGGAAACGCGCAATAATGCAGGGGTATAGTTTTCTCACTTCGTTCAAAATGATATAATTTTTATATTAGAAATTCAATGGTTAAAATAGGCCTTCTTTCGGATACGCACAGCTACCTCGACGACGCGGTTTTCAAACATTTTGAAAGCTGCGACGAGATATGGCATGCCGGTGATTTCGGCAATATCGAAGTAGCTGATCAACTGGCCGCTTTTAAACCGCTGAAAGGTGTGTACGGCAATATCGACGGTGCAGACATCCGGCAAACCTACCCGGAAGACTTAAGATTTAAATGTGAAAGCGTGGATGTATGGATGACGCATATTGGCGGTTACCCGGGAAAATATAGCCCTCATGTAAAATGGGAAATATACACTAAGCCGCCGCAGCTATTTATTTGCGGCCATTCGCATATTTTAAAAGTTATTTTCGATAAAACGATCAATTGTTTACATATAAACCCCGGTGCAGCGGGAAAACAGGGTTGGCAAAAGGTGCGAACTTTAGTTAGATTTTGTATTTCTGAGGAAAAAATTCATACCTTGGAACTTATAGAACTATCAAAATAAACGTACAAAATACACTAACCTATGAAAATTGCTAAAACTTTAGGCCAATTTATTATTGAAAAACAGGCTGACTTTCCGTATGCCAAGGGAGAACTGTCGCGCCTTTTGCGGGATATTGGGATAGCGGCCAAAATTGTAAACCGCGAAGTAAACAAAGCCGGCCTGGCCGATATACTCGGCGAAGCCGGCACTACCAATGTGCAGGGTGAGGGACAAAAGAAACTGGATGTGTATGCCAACGAACAATTTATATCGGCGCTGAAACATGGCGGCGAATGCTGTATTGTTGTTTCGGAAGAAAATGATGAGTGTGTCCATATTGAATCCGAGGTATCGCGGGAGGCAAAATATATTGTAGCTATGGACCCGCTGGACGGTTCGTCAAACATTGATGTGAATGTGGCCGTGGGAACTATCTTTTCTATTTATCACCGTAAATCAATTGAAGGAAAGGCTACCATGGAAGATGTTTTGCAGCGCGGTACTGAACAGGTTGCGGCCGGTTATGTGATATATGGCTCATCGACCATGCTGGTGTATACTACGGGCAAAGGTGTAAACGGTTTTACGCTTGATCCGTCGATCGGCGAGTTTTGCCTGTCGCACCCGGATATGCAAATACCGAAGGATGGCATCATCTATTCGATCAATGAGGGTTATTATACCCATTTTCCCGATGGGGTTAAAAAATATATAAAGTACTGCCAGGTTGAAGATAAAAAAACGAAACGGCCATATACTTCAAGGTATATCGGTTCAATGGTGGCCGACATTCATCGCAACCTGATAAAAGGCGGCATTTTTATTTACCCGGTAACGGCAAGCGCCCCGAATGGCAAGCTGCGGCTGGTTTACGAATGTAACCCGATGGCATTTATTATTGAGCAGGCCGGGGGAAAGGCCAGTAACGGATACAACCGTATACTCGACCTCGAAGTAAAAGAATTGCACCAGCGCTCGGCGATATTTATTGGCTCCGAAAATATGGTGTCTAAGGCCGAGGAAATGATGGCTTGTTTTTCGCCGCAGGTAACCAAGAAGAGTTTTGAAGGGGTGGTGGAGCTACAGTGAATTGGTAAGTAGTTGATTAGGTTGATTAAGTGAGTAGTTGTAGGCGTAAATAACTACTCACTTAATCAACCTAATCCAACTCAATCAACCAACTTCGTCGCTTCCATTTCAAAAACTGAATCTATCAGCAGATCTTTTTGTTTGTACGCAGCTACCGCGAGTTCGTCGCAGCGCTCGTTTTCTTTGTGGCCGGCGTGGCCGCGCACCCATACAAACTTGATATTATGCTGCTTGCTAATGTCGAGATAGCGGAGCCAGAGGTCTTTGTTCTTTTTATCCTTAAATCCTTTTTGCAGCCAGCCATACACCCACTTTTTATCGATAGCGTCGATCACATACTTTGAGTCGGAATAAATAATTACGGTTTGATTTGGGTTTTTCAAAGCCTCCAAAGCTTTGATCACCGCGAGCAGTTCCATACGGTTATTGGTGGTTTTACGGAACCCTTCCGACAATTCTTTGTAATACTTGCCCGAGCGCAATATAACGCCATATCCGCCTGGTCCCGGGTTGCCGCTTGAAGCGCCATCTGTAAATATTTCGATCATGTTTTAGTTCATAGTCCATGGTCGATAGTCCATAGCTGGTGTCAAAAATAGGAAACATTGGGTTACGACGGGTTAAGGAAGTATCTTTTATTAATACTATACCTTTTACCGTGGTCTAAAAGACTTTCTTCACTTTCAGCCGAAGGGAGTTCCCTATCACCACCACATCCGAAAAAGCCATGGCAAATGCGCCAACCATGGGGTTTAAAAAACCCAGAGCGGCAATGGGAATGGCGATTATGTTATAAGCGAAAGCCCAGAAAAGGTTTTGCCTGATGGTAAGCAGCGTATATTTACTGATCTGCAGGAATTTGATAACCGAATGCAAATCGGTATTCAACAGGATAACCCGGGCAGATTGAATGGCGATTTGGCTGGCATCGTTCATGGATACGCCTACGTCGGCTTTAGTCAGGGCGGGCGCGTCGTTAATGCCATCGCCGATCATGATGGTTTTGCCTTTTTGCTTGTAGATGTCGATTACGGCGAGTTTTTCGTCGGGCAGTTTTTCGGAATGTACCTCATCGATCCCGATAAGGTTCGCAACTTCCATGCACCGGTTGTCTTTATCGCCGCTTAATAAAACCGGGATGATGTCCATCTTTTTTAGCCGTGCTATCAGTTCGGCTGCCTCGGGCTTTATTTCATCTTCAATGGCTATTTGCGCTAAAAGCTGTTGATTTTTGTAAAGCGATACACCGAAATCCTTATCGACAACCGATTTTCCCGACCCCAGGAAATAATGGTTGCCGTCGACATCCTCTGCACGCATGCCCAACCCACGTTCTTCGCTGGCTGATCTTAATATCAGCTTGGTTTGCGAAAGCGATTTTAACCCGTTTACCAGCGACTTAGCTATCGGGTGGTTTGATCTTTCTTCAATAGCCGTTATGATTCCCCTGATTTGCTCAGGACTAATATCTCCTTCAACTTTTATCTCACGGATGTGAAACTTGCCAGTGGTTAACGTGCCGGTTTTATCAAACACTACGTATTTGGTATGGGCCACCGCTTCGATGGTGTCGCCGCCTTTGATGAGTATGCCGTTTTTGGCTGCGCGGCCCAAGCCCACCATAACTGCGGTAGGCGTAGCCAGGCCCATAGCGCAAGGACACGAGATAACCAGCACGGCTATGGCATTCATCAAGGCCACCTGCATGCTGGTATGAACCGCGCACCAGGTAATAATGAACGTAAGAACGGCAATCCCTATTACAGCCGGCACAAAAATGGCGGCTACTTTATCCCCTAATTTTTGTATCGGCGGCTTGGCTGCCTGCGCCTTTTTCATCAGCTCGATAATTTGAGCAAGAATGGTGTTTGATCCCACTTTAGTGGCTATCATGCGGAAGTTTCCATGTTGTACGATGGTACCGCCGATCACTTTATCATATTTCTCTTTTTCAACAGGCAGACTTTCGCCGGTGAGCATGGCTTCGTCAATTGAGGCGCTTCCCGATAATATTTCACCATCCACAGGCACCTTATCGCCTTGGTTCACCAAAAGCGTGTCGCCGGGGCGGACATCCCTGGCGCTGATCACCTCGACACTGCCGTCGGCCACACGGTTAGCATTTACCTGCTGGAATTTTATTAGGTCTTTTACTGCGGAAGTGGTTTGGGTAACCGACCGTTTTTCGAGCACATTGCCTAATAGTACCAGGGTAATAATAGTGGCGCAGGTTTCGTAAAACTGGTATTGCTCGCCAAGGTTTTGAATGGTTCCGATAAGGCTGTAAATAAACGCTGCCGATGAACCTACAAATATCAGTACATCCATATTCGGCACACCGCCCCTTACCGAGTTGATGGCGCTTTTGCCGAAATGCAGGCATCCCACCACAAAAACAGGTAAACACAACAACAATTGCACTATAGGCAGGTGTAAAAAGTGCCAGGGCAGGAGCATGTGCAATAAAAGCGGGGCCGTGAAAATGGCGCAGAATATGAATTTGTTCTCTACCTTTCCATAAATTGGGGTAACATGCGTTGCCTGGTCTTCAACAACTTTGTAGCCGAGGCCCTCAATTTCTTTTATGATACCGGGCAGGTCAGTGGTGTTGCTATTGGAAAACTTTACCTCTTCGCTGGCAAAATCAACCAGGATATTGCGCAGCCCCTTTTTTTCGAGCAGTTTATGAACCGACATCGCACAGTTATTGCAATGCATCCCCGTAACGTTCAATTCAACCAATTCCTCTGTCATATCACAAATGTAACTATAGGTAAAATATGGCGGGTAAGCTGAGTGTAATTTAAATGTTGTAAGGTTGTAAAGTTGAAAGGTTGCAATGTTGCAAGGGGTTTTAAACTTGGCTTGGACCTTTTCATAACATTCCAACATTGCAACCTTTCGACATTCCAACTCTTTCCAAAAAAAGACTTTGCAAATCGGGCGGAGATTTCTATTTTTGCATTCTCCAAACGGTAGATGTAGCTCAGTTGGTTAGAGCATCGGTTTGTGGTACCGAGGGTCGTGGGTTCGAGCCCCATCATTTACCCATTGCGCTTCTTAAGAAATTAAGAGGCGCTTTTTGTTTATTCTCCGGTATAGTTCTTGTGGTTAATAAAGATATCAAATCATCTCCATTATGAAAAGCAACCGGGGTTTAAGAAACAACAATAACGGGCAGGGCCAGCCAACATCCAACCGGGCATTTACCGATCAAAACGAAATATTAAAGGAGAAGGGCATCAGCAACGCCGGCGGGCAGCGCTCCGATCAAACATCCAGCAGAGACAGCGCCCATAAGCCAGAGAAGAAGAAAGGGTAATAAACTATTAACCGATCAAATCCCATAGATTACCATACAGATCTTCAAAAACCGCAACAGTTCCATATACTTCTTCTTTCGGTGCTCTGACAAAGTTAATGCCGTTTTGCATCATGTTGTTGTAGTCTCGCCAAAAGTCGTCGGTATTCAGGAAAAGAAATACGCGGCCCCCGGTTTGATCGCCTACTCGTTTCGTTTGTCCGTCGTTTGTTGATTTGGCAAGCAGTAAACAGCATTCATTTGCGCCTTTAGGCCTGACCAGAACCCACCGCTTTGTTTGGTTCAGTATGGTGTCTTCAACCAGCTCGAAATTTAATTTTTCAGTATAAAATAGAATGGCTTCGTCGTAATCGTTAACCATTAATGATATATTGGCGATATATTGCTTCATTTGAAGTATTATTAAAGCCTGATCTGAGCGGATATTTTAACGCCGAAATTCCTGGTTTGACCACTGATTACGCCGACATTATCGCGGTAAGTAAGCCGGTGAATAAAGTCGACCCGTATAAATTGAAAAATATTTTCAATGCCATAGCCCGCTTCAACGTAAGGTGTGCTGCCGAGCCCGCGCAGGGGAATAGAATTGAGATCGTAGATATTATGCTGGTTGGCTGGCGAAATGCTGCCATACAGGATATTTGCCGTCCCAACCAATCGCCATTTAAACTTTTTGATAACGGGTATTGAATTGAGCAATAAGCCTTCAAAATGTTGCGTGTAATTCAAGCTTGCATATTTATCACTGGCAAATTCAAAGAAATGCATCAGGTTGAAAGCGTATGGATTATAAAAGGCAATTTCGTTGCCCAAATGATTTTCAAGCAGCGGATAAGGAACACTCGAAGGGATATAGCCCGCTGATAATGAATACCTGCCCCGGCCCAGAACACCCATTTTCAGGATCTCGGTAATATTGAATGTGAACTTATGATAAGTAAAATCGCCCCCGAATAAATTTAAGCCAAGCGTATACCGAAAAGTGAGTACCGGTTGTGTTACATCGGTTTTGAGATTGACCGGGCGGTTAAATGTCTCGGTAAGCAGGGGCTGAATACCCGGTGACCACTTTGATTCGAAATGTATTTCGGAAACATGAAGCAGGTGGCCCATGCCCTGCCCGTTAGGCTCATTAAAATTAAATAAAAACTGGGGGTTGAGCGACCAGTTGGCAAAGCTGATCTTTTCGGTAAAAGTTTTAAAGATGTCGCGCTGTATATAGGCGTTAAAAAAGTTTTGATCAAAAACCTTTCTTTTATCTATCCGGCCAAAGCGGGTAAACGCGGTGAATAAATTGTTACGCTGGTACAAATAGTTATCGCTTAGCAGCGCCACCTGGTTGATGTCGTGGGTAAAGCCGACTCCGGCCTCGGTCCAGTTTTTCCTGTTGAATATATAATCCACACTTGCGCCGAATTTAATATCCCGGTTTTTGGTACGGACTGCAATGTAACTTCCGAGTATCCACTTGTTATTAAAATCCGAATTGGTTTTAAAGCCGATCCTGAACCTGCTGCCCTCCACGCTGTTGTAACTGTATGTTTGCAGGAATGGCCCCAGGCTAATCCCCCCGACGCGATAGGAACCATTTATAAGCAGGTCGGCTACGGTAATGTAAGTCCTGATCGCAGGAATGTCCTTAACAGTATCTATCAAACTGTAAACTGATTTTTCTGCCTTTGTTAACGAGTCAGGCCGATTCATATCCCAAAAACGTTCATCACGTTTCAGCACATCATCAGCCATTGTAATGCTCTCGTTAAAGAAATTCGGGGGATAGTCCTTGTTGACAATAATATTTTTGGCGGCGGTATAGGATTTTGCGAACAGGCCGCTGGTATTGGCCGTTAGCTGGTTTACCTCGACCAGTATACGCGTTTTTACCGGCAGCCACGGCCTTTCGGTTCCGTTGCCTTCCATTTGCTGCTGAATGGATATGCGGTGTATAAAATTAAGGTTTGCCGAGGGCTCGATGGTGGCTTTTACCTGGTATAACGCATAGTTTTCCTGCGCTATCCAAATCGTCCCTGTAAAGGCAAGGTCCTGCGCCCGTTTAGGCCTGAATGATATCTGGTAACAGGCTTTGCCATCGATCACCGCGTTCCTGTTTTCCAGTTCGTAGTTATACCAGGCCTTCCAGCCATCCGCTATCGGAGAAATAAAATCCTTGCCTGCGGCGCTTACAAAATTGCGGTAAAAATTATACTGCTGAAAAGTACTGCCGGTTAACTGCGCCAGCAGGGTGCCATCTTCGAAGCCCACACCATTTGTTTTGGTCCGTTTAATATCTTCTTTTTTCGAGTCCGGGTTTTGGCGGTAATAAAAGTCAGACGCCGTTTCCGAAACAAACAATGGCAATACGGGCAGGCGGTCAACAGTTGCTATATGCAGGCTGTCGGCAATAGAAATGGCCTTCTCAACCCCCCTTTTCTTCAGCAAATTGGTACTGAAGTTGGTGGCGTCCAGCTCAATCCTGCTATAGCTTTCATATTGGTATGACTGCAGAGAGCGGTAATCATTCGCCGGTTTATGTTTGATCACTTCGCTCATTATCTCCCAGGCCGGGTTTACATAACTTTTTGGCGTTACTTTTACTTCCTTAAGCTGCTGAGAAAATGGCTTTAGCCGGATATTGAGCATTTGCTCGGCCGCGCGGGTGATATGGAAAGATTGCCGGATATAGCCGATGCAGCTCACCGTAATTGAGTCGGTCCTTTTTGTCAGTTCAAGTTTAAAACGCCCGTCGAAATTACTGTTTGTGCCGATGGAGGTACCCTTTACGGCGATGGTAGCATAAAAGACAGGTTCTTCAGTAACCGCATCAATAACCTTCCCTTTGATAACGATGTTTTGAGCGAACGCGGCCATGCTGCCAAATACTAAAATAGCAAGGCAGGCCAGGAACCTGAAAGCGCCGGTTATCAAAAATTTATCAAACATCAATGCAATAAATATAGTAACAAGTTCGTTACGGGCAAAATTCGGTCACTTCTATTAACATTAATTTAACTTATTAACATGTTTAGTGTTAATTTATCAACACAATAGCATTTTTGTTATTATATTTTTATTTCTTATTAGTTTATATGTATTTTTGTATATATATAATGGGTTATTTAATTTATTAAACCCTTAATTTTATACTACTATGAAACATGGACTTTTAATTGATATGGATGGTGTGATCTACAGCGGCGATACCCTGATACATGGCGCCGATACGTTTATCAACCATCTGCTCGAAAATAATATACCCTTTACCTTTATGACCAATAACAGCCAGCGCACCAGCCTCGAGGTGGTACGCAAATTAAGAAAGCTGGGTATTGAGATAACAGAGGAGCATGTATATACCAGCGCAATGGCGACCGGCAAATTCCTGGGCGACCAGGGGCCCGACGGAACCGCTTATGTGCTTGGCGAAGGCGGTTTATTAACCAGCCTGCACGAAAACGGTATTACCCTGGTGGATACCGACCCGGAATTTGTGGTTTTAGGCGAAGGCCGCAACTTTACATTGGAAATGGTGCAGCGCGCCGTAGATATGATACTCGGCGGCGCCAAGTTCATCACCACCAACCGCGACCCATCGCCCAAAAAACCAGGTTGGAACAATTTGGGGATAGCGGCAACTACGGCGATGATCGAAGAGGCGACCGGAAGAAAGGCTTTCGTTGTTGGTAAGCCCGGCCCGGTTATGATGCGGTCGGCACGCAAGTTCCTTGGATTGGAAACTGCGGAGACCACTGTTGTGGGAGATACCATGGAAACGGATATCCAGGGCGGGGTGCAAATGGGTTATAAAACCATTTTGGTGCTATCAGGCATTGCTAACAAGGAAGACCAAAGCCATTACGCGTTCAAACCGGATCTGATCGTGAGCTCTGTTGATAAAATTGAGTTCCCGTTAAAATGGTGGGATGCCGAAACAAAGGGCAGCTGGTTAAAGCGCGCTAAATCATTGGTATAGATACGCCAGACTTACGAAGTTTTTAAAACTTCGTAAGTCTATTACTCTTCTCCAAAACCTGCATTCCCGCCTATTTTACTTCCTGCAGTGTCAACATTCCACCCATTTACTAAAATATAAGGTGTGCCTTTGCCTGCATCTTTATTTTCGTAACTGCATTCGATAACGCGGGTTTCGCCGGGTGCCAGCAGCAGGTAGTTGTCTTCAAAAACAATCGGGAGCACGTCATCGCCGCCTTTTTCCTTTAAAGTGCGCAGGTGTACAAAAAACGCCACCGATTTGCCGGTATTGGTTACGGTAATTTTATGCGTGGTTTGGCTCCCGGTTTTGGTAGTGGTATGATGAACGCTTAAAGTGGTTTTCGGAAGATTTTGCAAAGCCGAGAAATCGGCAAAGGCCGATTGCGGCGTGTAGTACCATTTTGATTTTGCCCAGTTCAGCTCATCTTTTTTGGCGGACAGCCAATACCAGTTGATGCTTTCAACTTTACCGGAGGCATCTTTGAGCTCAAGCCGCACAAAATACACAGGATCGAGCCCGGCGATAGGGGGCAGCACAAAACATTCTTTTACGCCGTCCCCGGCTACTGAGGTGGTTGTTGAATGGCTATATTTCAGCGTACCGTCAAGGTTATATATATCGGCCTTTACTTTTAGTCCGCTGAATTTGTCCAGTAAGGAGTTGACAATATTAACGCTGTTCGATTTGTAGGAGTACATCACGTGTAGCGGCTCCAGCGATTTCTTCATGCCAAAATAAGTGCCGGCGGGATATAAATAATAATCGTAGGTATGCCAAATAACGCCCGGCCAGGGGTTGCTCAGCATCCATTGCACCACACCGGTGGCGTTATGATATTTTTTCAACCCGTATGCTTCCATCATGGCGCGGTGGCCTTCGTAGTTCATTGCCTGGGCTTTGGTCACATAATCTTTGATATTGGCCGACTTACCGTAACGGTTATTTAGAGCATCGTCGAATATATTGGTGTTGCCAAACTGGGTTGTTCCGCAGTGGTACAGCCAATCGGGACTGCCAACTGTCAGTGAATCTTTTGGGGTAAATTTAATGAGGCTTTCATACGGAGGTATCGATGGGCCGGGCGATATTTCTGTCGCGAAGCTCCATGCGCCGCCATATTTGGTGGTGTCGGCTTCCCAATAGCTCGGTGGTACCCAATCATAGGGCCCGGCCATTTTTACGCCGGTATGGCCCGAAACCTTTGATACGCTTTCGTTGGCGCTGGCAATGGTAGGGTTGGGCCATTTCAGGTCGGCCTCTATGGCCAGCCAGTCCGATTCAACGGTTTTATCCCTTGGCGGCATATCGCTGCCGTTTAGCCATGTAAGCATCGAGCTTTTATTCCGGAGCCAGTACATTACGCTGCTGTCGGATGCCATAGCCACAAATCGTTTAGCCGCGTCCCATTTTTCGGGATACTGCCAGGCGCCGCAGCACATCCAGCCGCTCATTACCACCAAACCGTATTTGTCGCACAGGTCATAAAAGCTATCGTCCTCCAGTTTCCCTTCCGAGCGGATGATGTTCATGTGCATATCGCGCACCAGCTTTATTTCCTGCTCCTGGCGTTCCTTTGAGCGGCGCTGGAAGATATCCGGCGACCAGGCAGCTCCGCGCAGCATGATGGGTTTCCCGTTGATGATAAATTCCCGTCCTTTTTCATTATCGATGAGGATGGAGGTGATCTGGCGGATGCCAAAATTCTCCGCAATTTCATTGCTCACTTCATTGCCCGTTACCAGCGAGAGCGCGATCCTGTTCATCTCCGGTCTGCCGTATTCCCATGGCCACCAGATGCGTGGGTTTTTGATATTTAGTTGAGGATAATCAGTCGGTCTAAAGGTTACCTGCTTCTTTTCGCGCGGCATTAAATGCACCTTTTGTTCAAAGCCGATGGTGCCATTTATCTTGCCTTTTACAACAACGTCTTCTGCCTTGCTGGTATAATTTACGGCCATTGCATCCACCTGCAAATGGGCTATTGCCAGCGAAGGAAGGTCGAACTTCGTTGTTACCAGCGGGTATTCGACCCCGGCTTTCCGATAAGTTTTTATTTCGACGTTGTTGATGATGCCGTCATTAAAATCGGGCGGATAATGTATCCAGTCGGCATAATCAATAGCCAGGTCGCCGCCGCGTTTTTGGGGATTGAATGGGCGCTTTACCTCAATTGCTAATACATTCGGCCCGGTATATCTTATTTGTTTGGTAATATCCAGCTCGATGATACGGAACGGGCCTATTATCTGAACCGAATCGGCGATCAGTTTCCCGTTGAGCCAAACATTGGCTTTGTAGTTGATGCCATGCAGCTTTAGCACCACATTTTTGCCGTCTTCGGATTTCGGCAGTTCAAACTCCCGCCTGAACCACCATGGTTTGTCCAACCGTGGGTCGGCAAGTTTCTCGAAATTCCTGCCGTAAAATGGGTCGAAGTTATACACGTGGTTTGCGAGCAGGCCGGCGATCACGGTAGTAGGCACACTTACTTTATACCAGTTAACAGGTTGAAAGTTGCTTTGCGCGATCTGATTTCCCGGCGTGGCGTCCGTTACGGCCGATTGCATGTGCCAGTCGTCTTTTAATATGACGCGATAGCTTTCAAATTCTTCCGTTTGGCTGAACGCATACTGAATGGCTACTAACAGTAATGCAAGAAGTGTGGCTTTTTTCATAGTTATGAAATTTATTTGATACAGTTAATTATTTAGCAGCATCATAATATAACGCTGCCGCGCCGAATATACCGGCGTTTTCCAGCGCGGATGTTTTTATTTGCAGGCGGTCAATACTTTTGGTGAAAGGGAAGGTCTTTATCCGCTGCCACATGGTTTGCTCAAAAAAAGCAAAAGCATGCTGGACCGAGCCACCCAGGATAATTAACTCCGGGTCGCAGGTGTACATGATCATTTTGATCGCGTTACCCAGGTGGAGGCCCAACTCGCGATATAATTTTAACGCATGTGCGTCGCCTTTTTGCGCGTCTTTAAACACCTGCTCGCCGTTTAAACCATAAATATTCTGGAAAAACGAGCCGCTGCAATAATATTCATAATTCTGATCAAGATAATCAACCATCCCGAATTCGCCTGCGCCGCAATTAGCCCCTGCGTACAGTTGTTTATTGACGATGAGGCCCGCGCCCACGCCGGTGCCAAGAGTTAACCCGATCATATTGTCAACGCCTTTGCCCTTTCCAAAATAATATTCGCCGAGTGCGAAGCAATTGGCATCGTTATTTACAAAAACCGGGATATGGTAACGGCTTTCCAGCAATTCTTTCAATGGGACTTCCTTCCACGAGGGGATATGCACTACATCGTAAACAATCCCCTTTTTTACATCCACTACGCTGGGTACGCCAATGCCGATCGCCTTTACGCCCTCTTTAACAAGCGTATCCACCAGCGAATAAACATCATCGAGCACTTCTTCTTCCGTTCCCTTCGTATGGATGCGCCGCGATGTTATAGCCGAAATGGCTTCATTGTCTACTACTGCGCCCCGTATGTTTGTCGCGCCAAGATCTATACCAATAATTTTTTCACTACCCATTTCCGTCTTTATTCTTTCGTGTCAAAAATAGTTTTGTTGGTAACAAGCGGCTTAGCCCAGAAGCCGATGCTCAAAATGTATCCCATAGTGACATAAATAAGCATCATTCCCGCCCGCAAGCCAAATAAATTGCCAAGCCCGCCGATAAGCACCTGCACAACCGCGCCGCCGATAATGCCGGTTACCAATATCCCCGCAAAGGAGCCATGATGCTCATCAACCGAACTTAATGCAAGCGAAAATACGATAGGGTACATCACCGACATAAAAAAGCCAACTATCGGGAAGGCGTACAGTGATATCTGCGCGCTCCCGAAAAGGCCGCAGGTTAAAGCTATCAGCGCAGGTATGGTAAACAAAACCAGCAACTTACGGCTGTCCATTATTTTTAACAGGAATAAACCCAGCACCCCGCCGGCGGTCATCAACCCCCAAAAGTAGGCCACTGCATGCGCGCCGGTTGTTTGCGGATCATACTTATGATACTGGAACAGGAACTGCGACATCCAGTAGGACACCCCTTGCTCCGTGCCGACATAACAGAACAATGCTATAAAATATAATATAACAACCGGCTTTTTAAAAAGCATCACATGTGTTTTCCATGGCCCGGCTTTTTCATCATGCGCAAGTATCACTTTCGGGAATTTGGAAACCAGCAGGATAACAAACATAAAAAGGCATATAACGGCAAACAGCCAGTAGAGTGATATCCACGGCAGGTTTGCCGGCACAAGCGGCTGTAATATTGAAAAGATACCTGAACTGTTCTTCCCATTTAGGTTTAACACCATATAGGAGTACACCAGTGGGCTCAGAAACGATGCCCCGCCGAATATCAATTGTGCCATCACGGATGTAAACGCGTAGTTCTCCTCGCCGCCAGCGGTACGCAGCAGCGGATTGATAACCACCTGCAGCATCGCCATGCCGCATCCTATTAAGAAAAGCGATAAAACAGCTGTAAGGTAATTCGGCTGAACTGCCAAAAGCAGTGCACCTAAAAACGCGACCACGAAGGCAGCCGTCATAATCACCTTTTCGTTGTATTTCTGTACCAGCATGCTCGAAGGAATGGACATCACGCCATAAGCGATAAAAAACGCGAAGGGCAATACGCCGGCCAGCAGGTCGCTCAGCTTAAAATCCTTTATAAATTCGGGCGATAGCGGCCCGATGATATTGGTGATAAAGGAAATAACAAAAAACGTAAGCATGATGAGTGCTACGATGTAATAGTTGCGTTTCATGAATCGGATTTAATGGTTTAGCTGCTTTGAATGAATTACATATTTAAAATAAATCTTCAGGATAAACAAGTTTTGTTTGAGGTTAATCTTCCCAAACCCTCTTTGCGGTTTACCGCAGAGAGGGTGGACGAGCGAAGCAAAGTCCGGGTGAGTAGATTCTGCGCTGTGCATTGACGCTAATGCCGCTCGCAGAGTTAACTCACCCGATCCACGCTGTGCTGGATCACCCTCTCTCCGGCGGGCCGGAAAGAGGGTAAAAACGCCAAAATTTTAAGGCTTTTTTTTCAAAAAAAATTAAAAAATCGTCATTTTGGGAATTTTTTACCGTTTAAAAAATCGCATTTTTGCCGGTTTTTGTGAATAACTGTCCTGTTAACAACTTGCGATAAATATTTAATTTATCATCAAAATATCTCTAAATCAGCGGGGGACGCTATGGTATAAAATTGTTAAGAAGTTGTTAATAAAAATTAAAAAAAATACTTGCAGAATCTGCTTGACCGCCCTACATTAGAATCATCAAGAACGACGTACTTTGACAACCTTACAGGAACACAGAAACTGAATCGGGCGATCCCTCGGGAAAGCTAAAGATCACGGAAGTACCTGAATTACCGGAAAACGGAAACGGCGCAAGCAACAGATACCGAAGGCAATTAAGATAGGGTATTAGAACGGACTGCAATTTTTTACGGAGAAGCGCAGCACCACTAATGAACTGAAGAATCAATGTCCGCAAGGGCAGCAGAATAGCAGATCGGTCATGTACACAAAACTTGGTACTACCTGAGTAACTACGGTTAAGCAGGGAGTCAGGAAACGGAAGTTCGAATCGCAAGAGGAGGCTTCCGTTTTCGTTTTTATATACCTTTTCCTCCACCTAAACTTAGGAGGAGGTGTCGACTAAAGGAGACGGAGGGGGTATTATGAATTGTATTTTACCGCCCGCCTTAAAATAGCTAATTTAGTCGCCTATGAACAAGGAAGGCAAAAGTAAACCGAACGGGAAGGAAAAGATATTTGTTTTAGATACCTCGGTTATCTTGTACGACCATAATGCCTTCGAAAATTTCCAGGAGCACGACGTAGCCATACCCATCCAGGTACTTGAAGAACTGGATAATATGAAAAGCGGCAATGATACCCGCAATTTTGAGGCGCGCAGCTTTATCCGTCTGATCGACGATATTTCGCATAACCACTTGATCAACAAATGGCAGCCGTTAAACGGAAAAAGCAAGGGAAATTTTAAGGTGATCATGGATACGGTAACATTTGCTACCGATGCAGAAGCTGTGTTCGGCTCTGATAAAATCGATCACCGCATTTTAAATGCTGCCTTAAGCCTGCAGGAAGAAAACCCTGATAAAAAAGTGGTGCTGGTTTCAAAGGATATATGCCTGCGTTTAAAGGCGAAGGCACTAAACCTGCATGCCGAAGACTATGAAACCGGCAAGATCAAAAACCTGGATGAACTGTACACCGGCGAGACCACTTTAAATAAGGTTCCCGAGAAGCTTATCAGCCTGTTAAACAAGGAGGACAGCGCCCCGGCGGACAGCTTCGACATGCAGCCGCATACCAGCAATCATTTTTACATATTAAAAGGAAAGAATGGCTCGGTACCTGGTTTTTATAATTCGAAAACGGCACAGCTGGAAAAAATTACCGAACAGCCGGTGTTCAATATCTTCCCCAAAAACATCGAGCAGGCCTTTGCCATTCACGCCTTGCTGCACCCGGATATTAAACTGGTTACCATACAGGGCAATGCCGGGACGGGCAAAACGCTGCTGGCGCTGGCCGGTGCCCTGGAGCAGCGGAAATATTTCAGGCAAATTTATGTGACCCGGCCCATTGTGCCGCTCAGCAATAAGGATATCGGGTTTTTGCCCGGCGACATTAAATCAAAGGTGGACCCGTATATGGCGCCTATATGGGATAACCTTAAATTTATAAAAGATCAGTTTGTTGATGATGAAAAAATGCAGGCCAAGATCGACGAACTGGTTGAAAATGACAAAATATCAATAGCCCCGCTGGCTTTTATACGCGGGCGCACACTGAGCAAAATATTTTTTATTGTTGACGAGGCGCAAAACCTGACGCCGCACGAAGTGAAGACCATCATATCCCGCGCAGGCGAAAACAGCAAATTCGTTTTTACCGGTGATATTTACCAGATAGATACGCCCTACCTGGATGCAGAAAGCAACGGGCTAAGCTATTTAATTGATAAGGCCAAAGACCACCCGCTTTATGCGCATATTACGTTGCAAAAAGGGGAGCGCAGTGAGCTGGCGAACTTGGCGAATGAGTTGTTGTAGTTAATGGTTCATAGAGTCGTTTGACAATTAAACGCAATCCGGCTATGAGCCTGAACAATCAACTATGAGCTACTTAGAATATTCTCGGTCACCCTTCCGATATCATTGCTGATCTTATTGATAAACCCCAGCTGCTCCCGCAGTAAAACGTCATCAGTTGACGGGTTGGGTTGTTCGCTGAGGATATTTTCGGCCTGTGGTTTGCCGGTGCTGAATTCGCCTGTATTTCCGCTCAGCTTTTTACTGGCATCGTTTAAAACGGCAATGCTGCGTTTGATCAGTTTAAGATTTTCTGCCGCATTATGCAAATCTTTTGATGAAATGCCCGAAACGACGGTGGCGATGTAGGATGATAAAATATGATTGAGCACTACAAATTTGTGTACCTCTTTTATATTCTTTTGCTTGCTTTTAGGTTCGGAGGTCATCCGTTCAAATGCGGCAGATAAGTTTGCCGATTTTACGAATACATCTTTACGGGCAAGCTTATATTCAATGGTACCAACTTCTCTGCCCGAAATGTTTTCCGCGATCTTTACCAGGTAGTTTACATTGGCTTGTATCACGCCGCGCAGGTTCTCCTGTATCTGTTCAAACTCCCATGTCGGGAAAAGGGTATAGCTGGCGATAAAAGCGATAGTTGAGCCAATTATGGTATCGATGATCCGTTCTTCCACCAAAACGCCGACGCCCAGGAATTTGAATAGGATAAGCACATACGGTGTCATAAAAATTACGCTTACCACGTAATTTAAGCGTATAAAACTATAGGTACCCATCATTAAAGCAACCAGGGCAATAAATTGTGCTGTCCTGTCGGGTATGAATTTCAGGATCAATATGCCGATAATGCCCCCGGCAATCGTCCCGATAAGGCGCTGGTAATTGCGCTGTTTTGATAGGCTGAACCCGGGTTTTAATATCACGATAATAGTGAGCAGTATCCAATAGCTATGATGCCCCAATGCTACGGTTTTGCCCATAATAAAACCTACCAGGCAAACCAGCGATACTCGCAACGCGTGTTTGAACGTGGCGGAGCTAAAGGACAGGTTGTCAAAAAACACATGCGGCGAATAATCCTGGTGGGTCACAAACTTTGCGTACTCTTCGCTCGAGGGTTCACTAGCACCTGACCCGGAGGGACTTGAATTATGATATTTATAGATGCTTTTCACCCGTTCGTTGAGATCGCGCATGTTGATCAAAATCTTTTTGAGGGCTAAATTGCTAACCGCCTCATCGTTTTTACGGATATCGTCGATTCGCAGCTTCAGTTGTTCAAGCGCGGTATCAAAGCCGGGACTATGCTTCATGCGCGTGTTCGACAGCACCATATAGGCCATGTTATCCACTTCATCGGCCATGCTTTGTATAAAGAGCGCTATTTCATTTAACACCCCGGTAGGGCCGAATTTCTCCCTGATATCCCGATAATCATAATGGGTGGCCATGATCTGCTCGAACATATCCACGAGGTCGATAAATGTGAGCACCAGGATGCGGCTTGTGGTGGTTGATTCCCTGACGATTACCCTGCTCTTAAAAAGCATCTCGCGCACGGCGTCCTGGTGCTGGCTTACTTTAATTTGCTGCGATACCAGCTTGCGGTAATTTTCGTCGACATCGGTATCGGGTAAATAAAAATCGGCTTTGATACGCAGGAATTGGGCGATATCGGTGATGTTTTCGCCCAGCGTTTGCTGTGCTGCGCGGTAAGGCCTTACCCGGAAAAACAACAAGCTGAACAGCATATACCAGATACCACCGGCCACTATAGTAGCGCTAAAACCAATTATTTCCGAAGGTTTTACAGCTTTGTCCATCATAAATATCATTACCAGCAAGGCCGATGTGCCCACCAGCGATGCCCGGTTGCCATAAACGTTGAACATGGAAAATATGAAGGAAAGCACCGTGATCTCAAGACCTAAAGTAAAAACGTTCATTCGAGCAAACCCGGTGGCCACGGCTACTATAAACAGGAATATATTGCCTGCACCCATGGCGTTGCGTTTGTGTATCACCGGGCCCGGATTGTCGATCACTGAAATGCAAAGCGCGCCAAGTGAAAGCGTAAGGCCGAGGTCGGCATGATCAAACTGAAAAAAAATTAACGAAGGCAGCAGGATACCGAGCGTCATACGTAAACCATCGGAGAAATACTGGCTGTAAAAAAAGCTTTTTATTTCCCTGATATTGATTTTCATAAATGTTTTTTAGGTGCTAAAAACGCGTTTCAAATTTACAAAAATTAAATCTTAACGGTCTTTTTTAATAAAAATGGCATTAATAGTATATTCCCATTATTAATTAGTCATTAATTACTAAATTTAGCCGGTATTAGCTGACTTCCTTTTTTTAAATTTTCGCGGCAATTTTATTGCCCGTGTTAATGCCTTGTGTTTTTACAACCCAATTATCAATAAACTACGTTTACAATTTAACCATATGCCCTCAACGTTAAAACTCAGCCAGAGAGAAACAGCTTTTAATCATGAAGTTGTTACCCGTTTTGAGTTGTATAACAGTTTGTTTCAAACTTTGCCCTTTTACCAGGTAAAAGATACCGGCATATTGCTGCCGTTTTTCAGTTCGCATTGCGAAAAGGAGGCAAACAAGCATGTATCGCCGGCATCGGTTATCGAATCCTTCTTTAAAAAATACGTACCAGACATCGACCACCGGGAGCAAATAAACCGCATGTTCCGCTTTATACAATATATCGAACGGCAGGTGGTTTTGTTTGACGCGATCGAAGATTCTTCCTTCAGCAAAATAGGTCGCGCAGATGAAAGTGGCACATTGCAAAGTTTACTGCAGCAGGCGTCGATCAGCGAGCAGTCGCGTAATGACATCAGCCAAAAGCTGGATGATTTTTCGCTGCGCCTGGTACTTACGGCACACCCCACCCAATTTTATCCGGGAAGCGTACTGGGTATCATGACCGACCTGATAGAGGCACTAAAAACCAACGACATCAACAGCATTGATGTTTTATTACAGCAGCTGGGCAAAACCCCCTTTTTTAATAAAACATCGCCAACACCGGTTGACGAAGCTGTAAGCCTGGTTTGGTTCCTTGAAAATATTTTTTACCACGCGGTTGCGGGGATACAGTCGACACTGGAACAAGAATTTGATGTGGACACTAACCGCAGCAATCAATTGCTTGAGCTGGGTTTCTGGCCGGGCGGCGACAGGGACGGCAACCCCAATGTGACGACAGAAACCACCAAGTCGGTAGCCAGTTTTTTACGTCAGCGGATATTCAGGTGTTATTATAGAGATTTCAGGGTATTAAAGCGACGGATCACCTTCCGGGGAGTTGAAAAGGCTATGGCCACGCTCGAAAAACTGATCTATCAGCATGCTTATAACAAGCCTGAACCGAAAGATTTGCAGCCGGAACTGCTCGAGTTGCTGCAGTCTATCCGGCAAACGTTAATTACCGAACACGACAGTCTTTTTGTCAATATTGTTGAAGATTTAATTAAGAAAGTACGCCTGTTTGGCTGTTATTTCGCTACGCTGGACATCAGGCAGGACAGCCGCATATTGCGCCAGGTGTTTGATTTTGGGGCGCAGCAGCCAGATATAAAAGCCGGAATTAAAAGCGGCTATAACGAGCTCAGCGAAGAGGATAAATTAAAGGAATTATCATTTAACGAAGCGGACTTTCAATGCCCTGATGACGCCGACGATTTGATATGCGATACGCTGAATACTATCAGGCTGATGAAACAGATCCAAACCGGTAATGGCGAGAAGGCCTGCCAGCGGTTTATTATCAGCAACTGCCAACAGGCATCGGATATTCTGCAGCTGATCAACCTGTTTTTATGGAGCGGCTGGAAAAAGGATGAGCTGACTGTAGATTTTATGCCGTTGTTTGAAACGGTAAACGACCTGAAGCATGCAGCCGGGGTTATGGAAGCGCTTTATACACACCCTTTTTATAAGGAACATTTGAAAAAACGCGGCAACATGCAAACCATTATGCTGGGCTTTTCGGACAGCACGAAGGACGGCGGTTACCTGATGGCCAATTGGTCGATCTATAAAGCAAAGGTTGAGCTAACCGCTATGGCCCGTAAATATGGCATTGCCCTGGCATTTTTTGACGGCAGGGGCGGACCGCCGGCGCGCGGAGGCGGTAAAACGCACCGTTTTTATGCCTCGATGGGGGAGGAGATAGCCAACGAACATATTCAATTAACCATACAGGGGCAAACGGTAAGCTCGCAATATGGCTCGGTTGAAACGGCCAGGTTCAATATGGAGCAGCTCATCAATGCGGGCATTGTATCTGCCCTGCACCCTAACCGGAACGATTTGCTGGATAACCGGCACAAGGAACTTATCTCGCTAATGGCCGATGAAAGCTATAAGCTATTTATGGATCTGCGCCAGCACCCTTTGTTTGTTGAATATCTTGAAAAATTCAGCCCGCTAAAACTGCTTTCGCATATCAACATCAGCAGCCGGCCGACCAAGCGTAATGCCGGCTCGGCACTGAAGCTGGAGGATCTGCGGGCGATTAGCTTTGTAACCGCATGGAGCCAGCTGAAACAGAGCATCCCGGGTTTTTACGGGGTGGGTACGGCTTTAAATAAGATGAAGGAAACCGGGAACTGGAGGGAAGTGAAAGACCTGTACAACTCTTCGGGCTTTTTTAAGACGATGGTGGATAACTGTACCATGTCGATGTCGAAATCGGATTTCCGGGTTACGGCGTACCTCGAAAAGGATAAAAAGTTCGGCCAGTTCTGGAAAATGCTTAAAGACGAATTTGAGCTAACCAAATCAATGCTGCTCGACTTAACAGGCAGTAAAGTGCTGATGGAAGAATACCCGGTTGAGCGCCGCTCGATAGCGATACGCGAGAGGATCGTATTGCCGCTGGTTATTATTCAGCATTACGCGCTGAGTTGTTTAAATAACTGCACCGACGATGAGCTAACTAAGATTTACGATAAACTGGTGATCCGTACCGTTTACGGTATTGTCAATGCTGGGCGCAATCTTGCGTGATGTGTTGGAAGCCGGAGGTCTGAAGTTAGAGGTCTGAAATATCGACTTATCAACTTTCGGACTTTTCCGACTTTACTGACTTCCCCTGCAAACCAGACGGGGTAATTGTTGTTATAGGTGCATAACCAATTCATTATGAAAAATTTATCTTACCTGGCGTTGGGTGTAGTTGCCCTGCTTGCAGTATCGGCCTGTAATAGTAAACATGGCAAAAATTACAATAATGAAACGCTTGTTGACGCCGACGGACTATCATTTGTGAGAAACGCCGCGGAGGGCGGTCTGACTGAAATTAAAGCATCCGGTTTAGCCTTAACCAAAACCAGCAACCAGCGTGTACTGGCGCTTGCGAAAATGATGATCGATGATCATACCAAAGCCGGCATGGAGTTAAAAAAAATAGAAACCGGCAAATTGGTTGTTGGAAACGATACGATAAACGCGGAGCACCGGAAGCTGATAGAGGGACTTACCACAAAAACGGGGGCCGCTTTTGATAAAGCCTATATCGATATGATGGTAAACGACCATGAGCAGGCCGCAAAATTATTTGCCGCCGCCAGCCGCAATAACGCGGTAGCGATCAAAGATTTCGCGACAAAAACATTTCCTGTAATTCAAATGCACCTCGATTCGGCAAAGGCTGTACAGGCATCGTTGAAATAACATTCCCCGAAACGTCGTTAAAATAACATTCTCCGAGACGCAAAGTATTGCGTCTCTACTGTATATTTGGTGTGCAGTTTAGGCAGTGTAACGTTCATGAAAAAAAACTTCTTTATCGCCTTTGAAGGCATCGACGGCAGCGGGAAAAGCACCCAGGTTAAGCTTTTAAAGGAAAAGCTCGAAGCTGAAGGGCATAAAGTTTATACCACATATGAGCCCACCGATAGCCCGATGGGTAAAATGATACGGGATATATTTAGCGGACGCGCCGAAGGTGACCACCGCACCATAGCTGCGCTATTTGTAGCTGACCGGCTGGACCACCTGCTGAATAAGAAAAACGGCATCCTTAAAATGCTGGAAGAAGGATACACAGTAATAACCGACCGTTACTACTTATCATCTTACGCGTATCAAAGCCCATATATGGACCTTGATTGGGTGATTAAAGCCAATTCGCTTAGCGCGGATCTGCTGCGGCCCGATTTAAATATCTATATCGATATAACGCCCGAAATGAGCATCGAGCGTCTGAACAGGGGCCGCACCTCAATTGAATTGTACGAGACGCTGGACAATCTTACCAACGTCCGCACCAAATATTTTGAGATAATGGAATTGCTGAAGGATGAAGAGAAAGTATTGGTTGTTGACGGTGACCGTACGCATGAAGCCATCTCAAATGAAATATGGCATGCGGTTCTGCACCGTTTTCTGCAGACGCCTGCGATGTAATTAAAATAACTTCAGCTGCTGGTGCCCGGGTGGTTTTGCTTTGCCGAAAACAGTACGTCCGCCGTATTTCCATGAGTCACTTCTTTCCTTTTCGATCACCTGGTCGAAGTTAGCATTGGGCGTAAAGTCTTTTTCGGCACGCTGAGCTACTTGCGTCAGCCGTTTAATAGCCTCATTTTTTTCGGAATTGCCCAGTTTTGATTTGTAAATGGCGGTTTGTAAAACGCCGATGGTTTCGTCGTAAACTTTTGTAGGAACCGGGAAGGGGTGGCCGTCTTTACCGCCATGGGCGAACGAAAACCTGGCCGGGTCCTTAAACCGGGATGGCGTGCCATGTATAACTTCACTTACCAATGCTAACGATTGCAAAGTACGCGGGCCTAATCCCTGCAGCAATAGCAATTCCTCAAAATCTCTTGGCTGTTTTTCGTGCGCCAGCCATAAAACGGCGCCCAGCCTTTTGAGGTCGACATCTTTGGCTTTTACATCATGATGGGAGGGCATCACCAGCTTGTTGATCTCTTTGAGCATGTGGTCCGGGTTTTCGGCCGCTATCTGCATTACGCCTTTTCTTGAACCATCTGCCTGCTTATCGGCCATGTTCAAAATTTGCCCGGTGTTTTGCCCGTAAATAAAGGTATGCGGGTCTTCAACGAATGAGGTCAACCCCTCCGAATGCCAGTGATACCGCCGGGCGGTTTTGCTTTGCGGGCTCATGCCCTGCTGCACTACGGCCCATTTGCCGCTGCTGCTTAAAATGAAACTATGTGTATATAGCTGAAAACCATCCTGTATAGCGGTGTTGTCCACCTTAGCGCTAAGCTTGCTGCACTTTACCAGGTGGTTACCGTCAAGACCGGTGCTTTCGCTGATCCGCATTAATTCGTCGGGCGTTTTCCGCGAATATTTTCCTTTGCCGCCGCATATATAAATGCCCAGCTCGCGGCTATGCGAGTTTACCGCGCCCTTGAGCGCACCCATTACCGAAGTGGTGATGCCGGATGAATGCCAGTCCATACCCATCACTGCGCCAAGGCTCTGAACCAAAACGAGTTGCTCAATCTTCTTAGCACCTCGTCCTTGCCATAATCCAGCACGATATTTTCCACCACGGCCAGGCCAAGCTTAGCCATTCTTTCGGTCAGCCATTTCGGCACATATCCGCCATGTAACGGTAAATCAGCACTTCCTGAACGCTTCATGCTAACAAAGTTAGCAAAAAAAATCAGTGATTGAACGGATTTACGTGATTGTTATGATTTCTGACTTTCAGGCGGTTTCAATCCGATACTTTAAACGCAGTCGCTATCTTTTCATCCCGCGAGTCGCTGCCGAGTATAATTTTATAAGTGCCCGGGTAAACTTTCCATTGATGTTTGTCCATATCCCATTTTTGCAGTTCCCTTACCGGGATTTTGAGGGTAACCGGTTGTGCCTCCGCCTGTTTTACTGTAACACGTTTAAAATTTTTCAGTTCTTTTACAGGCATACGGTCGATCTTAGGATAGCTGATATAGGCCTGCACTACCTCGTCGCCATCCATAGCTCCTGTGTTTTTAACCCGGAGAGAAACGGTCAACGTGTCGGAAAGTTTATAAGCCAACTTTAGTTTGTTTTGTAATGAATAATCAAACGAGGTATAGCTAAGCCCAAATCCAAACGGGTACTGTACAGGGCCATCATAATAGCGATAAGTGCGGCCCTTCATATCATAATTTTTGTAATCGGGCACATTACTGAGCGCCTTATAAAAAGTAACCGGCAAATGGCCCGACGGCGAAACATCGCCGAAAATAATATCTGCCAGGGCGTTACCGCCCTGTTCGCCAGGATACCAGGCCATGATAATCGCATCGGCGTACGGCGCAATGGCGTCAATATCCACATCGCTTCCAGCGGTAATTACCGCGATAATGGGCTTATTCCTGACACCTTTTCTCAGCGCCTTCATAAATGCCAGTTCGCTTTTTGGCAGGTTCAGATCTTTTTTGTCGCCGCCGGTTTCCGATAAAAAAGCGTCGCCGGCTTCTCCTTCCAAAACAGGGGATAAACCGATCACGGCTATTGTTACGTCGCTGTTGGCCGCGGCCCATGTGCCACCGAAATGAACAGTGTCTTTATAATCGCAGCCCAGGTCATATTCAACCCTTGTTCCAACACCTACCGCGCCAGTAATGCCTTCTACAAAGTTGACAATCTTGCTGCCTGTGCCGTGGTAATTGGCGATCATCGCATCGAATGAAGCGGCGTTTGGTCCTACTATCATGATGCTGCTGATATTTGACTTTTTTAGTGGCAATACCCGGTTGTCATTTTTTAACAGCACCATACTTTGCTGCGCCACCCGGCGGGCAAGCGCTACATGCGCGCTATTATGAACACTATCGGCACCATAGCTGTGGTACGGAATTAATGCCGGATCATCGTAAAAACCCAGCCTGAATTGTGTGCGAAACAGTGACGATAAAGCGATATCAATATCTTTTTCGGTTAACAGCCCCTGCTTAACCGCTTTTATCGCATCTTCCTGCAAAACGGTAGAACAATCCAGGTCGACCCCAGCTTTAATGGCTGCAGCTGCTGTTTCCACCCGTCCCGGCAAGGATTTATGCGTGGAATATACGTCGTTCAACGCACCGCAGTCCGTCACCACATGGCCTTTAAAACCCCATTCTTTTCGTAAAATATCCGTCAGCAACAGTTTATTAATAGAATTCGGCGTACCGTTTACCTTATTATAGGCGCTCATTACAGATTCCACACCGCCTGTTATCAGTGCATGGAACGCGTACAGGTAGGTTTCACGAAGGTCTTTCTCATCAACTACCGCGTCAAAATAATCACGGATAGCTTCGGGTCCGCTGTGAACCGCGAAATGTTTGGCTGTGGCTGATGCCTTTAAATAGTGCTTGTCATCGCCTTGCAAACCTTTAACAAAAGCGGTGCCCATGGCCGCAGTTAAAAAAGGGTCCTCGCCATAGGTTTCCTGTCCGCGGCCCCAGCGCGGATCGCGGAATATGTTTATATTAGGTGTCCAAAATGTTAGGCCCATGTATTGCAAATGCCTGTCCTGTGCTATCGCCAGGTTGTATTTGGCCCTGGCTTCCGTAGATATAGCAGTCGACACTTGCTTTAACAAATCATCGTTAAATGTAGCCGCCATTCCAATAGCCTGCGGAAATACCGTCGCCTCGCCCGCCCGTGCAACGCCGTGTAAGGCCTCGTTCCACCAGTTATATGCCGGAATGCCCAGGTGCGGTACGGCTTTACTGCGGTATCCTAATAGGGAAACTTTTTCTTCAAGTGTCAAGCGGGATACCAGGTCCTTTACCCGGGTATCAACCGGCTGCAATGCGTCTTTATAAATTTGTTTTTCCTGAGCGATGGATAGAATGGGAACAAGTAATATAAATGTCCCAAAAAGCAAATAAAATTTTAGCCTGATCTTCATAATGGATACTAATGTAAGATGTTTGTTTGAATGTCGAAATGCAATGTTTGCGTCTCTTTGAAATCATTCTGATACACAAAGCATTGCGTCGCTGCGGTTTTTACAGGAAAACATTTACATTAGCCCAGCCAATATATTCCTGATGAAAATTGCGGTATCCTGTTTGTTGTTTGTATCGACCTGGTTTTCGGTTTTGAGCCAGCCTGCGCCAAAGTCGTATGGCCCTTTGCCAAGCGAAAGGCAGTTAAGGTGGCAGGAAACGGAAATGTATTGCCTTATTCATTTTGGCCCGGATACCTACACCGATAAGGAATGGGGTTATGGGGATGAGCACCCACAGATCGTGAACCCGGCGCAGTTCAGCGCTATGCAGATCGTTGGCGCCGCTAAGGCGGGAGGCTTTAAAGGCATTGTGGTTGTGGCCAAGCACCACGACGGCTTTTGCCTGTGGCCGACCAAAACAACTGAACATAATATCTCAAAAAGTCCTTATAAAAGCGGGAAGGGCGACCTGTTGAAGGAATACCGTGATGCCTGCAATAAGTTGGGCATGAAAATGGGCGTTTACTGTTCGCCGTGGGACAGGAACAGCGCACTGTATGGAAAGCCCGAATACGTGACCGAAGTTTACCGCAAACAGCTTGAAGAGTTATACACACATTACGGACCGATATTCATCTCCTGGTTCGACGGGGCCAATGGCGGCGATGGCTATTACGGCGGCGCGCGCGAGGTACGGAAAATCGACCGCTCGACCTACTACGGCTGGCCGGTTACCTGGGCTATCCCGCGTAAAATGCAGCCGGGCGCTGTTTTGTTTGGCGATGTTGGCCCGGATGTAAGGTGGGTGGGTAACGAAAAGGGCCACGCCGGCGAAACCTGCTGGGAAACCTATACACCGCACGCGCCGGATGTGGGCAAGGAGCCCGGAAATGGTTATACCAAAGATTATGAAGGCACCGAAGGCCAGCGCGATGGCAAATACTGGATGCCCGCCGAATGCGACGTAGCGTTAAGACCCGGATGGTTTTACCATAAAGATCAGGATGCTAAAGTTAAATCGCCGGACACGTTGCTTAGCTTATACTATCAAAGCGTGGGTCGGGGCGCTTGCCTTGACCTTGGTTTGTCACCAGACCAGCGCGGGCTGCTGAATAATAATGATGTAAACGCATTAAAGCAATTCGGCAAAATATTAAAGGAGACGTTTAACGTTAACCTGGCCAAAGGCGCGACATTAACGGCCAGCAATGTACGCGGCGGCGACGAAGAAAAATTCGGCCCGCAATATTTGCTTGATGACGACCGGTACAGCTATTGGGCTACGGACGATAAAGTTACAACGCCCGAACTGATTGTTGATATGCATCACAATACGACCTTTAATGTTATACGGTTAAGGGAAAACATAAAGCTTGGCCAGCGGATTGAAACTGTAGGTATTGATGCTTTCCGCGGCGGGAAATGGGTGCAGGTTGCTGCGGCCACCAGCATCGGCGGTAACAGGCTGATACGTTTGCCAAAAGAAGTCACGACAAATAAAGTACGGCTGCGCATCACCAAATCGCCGGTTTGTATTGCGCTGAGTGATTTTGGGTTGTATAGGGAGCCGGGGAGGATTTGACACTGCATGTCATTGCGAGGAGGAACGACGAAGCAAACTCCTCACATGCAAAGTGTAAACGAGCGACGAGGTTGCCGCGCTATCGCTCGCAATGACAATATTTATATAAAACACATATCATGAAAAATAAAATCATTTTTTGCCTTCTATTGTCGGGTTTTACATTAAGCGCCTTCGCACAGGAAGCCCCGTACGACACCCTAACCAAACCGCAGCTTATCTCCAAACAGTTTAGCTTTACCGAAGGTGCATCCGTAGATAAAAGGGGGAATGTGTTTTTTACCGACCAGCCGAATAATAAGATATGGGAATACAGCACCGATGGCAAATTATCGCTGTTTTTGGATAGCGCGGGCCGGTCGAACGGGATGTATTTTGATAGGAAGGGCAACCTGGTTACCTGTGCGGATGAGTATGAACAGTTGTGGTCGATAAGTCCGGATAAGAAAATTAAAGTATTGCTGAAGGATTACCAGGGCCATTTGATGAACGGTCCGAACGATATATGGATCGACAGGAAAGGCGGCATTTACATGACCGACCCATACTACCAGCGCCCGTGGTGGACACGCACAAAATCAGACCTCGATGGGCAAAAGGTTTATTATCTGCCGAAAGGCAAAAACCAGCCCGTAATTGTTGACGCTGATCTCAAGAAGCCAAACGGCATAGTGGGTACACCCGACGGCAAATACTTGTATGTAGCTGACATCGGCAATAGCAAAACCTACAAATACACCATCAATAAAAACGGCACATTAAGCGACCGCAAATTATTTGTTGAACAGGGCTCTGACGGTATGACACTGGACAAAAAAGGGAACGTGTACCTTACCGGGAACGGCGTAACCATTTATAATCCGCAAGGTAAAAAGATAGGCCACATCCCCGTCCCCGAACCATGGACAGCTAACCTATGCTTCGGCGGGGGGGATAAAGATATTTTGTTTATTACTGCCTCGAAAGCGATCTATACGCTGAAAATGAATGTAAAGGGCGTGGAATAACTTGTAAGAAGAAAATCTTCAAAGGACAATCAAGCAGCAACGAAAGGCTTAATGTGATCTAATTCTTCACGTTTTTCGTCAAGTTCCGACTCTAAATCAAAATCGTCCTGCAATCCGAGCCAGAATTTAGCGGAATTTCTAAAAAACTGGCTTAACCTTAATGCTGTGTCGGCCGTTATCCTGCGGTTCCCCTTAACTATTTCAGATATCCGTGTTTGCGGAATCTTGGTTTCTTTTGCGAGCCTGTACGGCGTTATGTTTAGCGGCACTAAAAACTCCTCCTGTAATATCTCTCCCGGATGTATATTAGGTAATTTTTCCATGTTTTTATTAATGATAGTCTATGATCTCGACATCGCTTGCATTCCCGTTGTTCCATTTGAAAATTATCCGCCACTGATCATTGATACGTATACTGTAATAATCTTTTAGATCGCCCTTCTTTTTTTCAAGCTTATTAGATGGCGGAATGGTTAAGTCATGAATATTCTGCGAATTATTGATCATCCTTAGCTTTCTCCTGCCGATTGTTTGTATCTCCAATGGTAATTTAGCCACCCTGGTACCGTTCCATATTTTCTCAGTGTCTTTGGATCCAAAAGAAATAATCATAATACCGGAATGCGTTACTAACGTCAAAGGTAGTAATTATATTGCTTTTCTCGTATTAAAATTGGATTTCATTATTCATTGTTAAATTGTAATTTAACATCGCCAATTATAAACTTTAAACCTTCGATTTATACATCAGGCTTTGATAGTGCCTCTTACTATAAAAGCTTGATGTATGAACCGTGAACCATAAATTATGGATGGATACATTCTGGCTTTAGACCAGGGCACCACCAGTTCGCGAGCTATTATTTTTGACCATAGCGGGCAGATACGCTCGGTTGCGCAAAAGGAATTTACCCAAATTTTCCCGCAGCCCGGCTGGGTGGAGCATGACCCGACCGAAATTTGGTCGACCCAGGCGGGGGTTGCCGCTGAAGCGACGGTTAAGCTGGGCATCAACGGGAAAAACATCCGGGCGATCGGTATCACCAACCAGCGCGAAACGACCATCGTTTGGAACCGCGAGACCGGCGACCCCATTTATAATGCTATTGTGTGGCAGGACAGGCGCACAGCCGCTTACTGCGACCGCCTGAAAAAAGAGGGATTAACGGATTTGATACGCTCGAAAACCGGGCTGATCATCGACGCGTATTTTTCGGCTTCCAAAATAAACTGGATATTAAATCATGTGAAAGGCGCCAGGGCGCAGGCCGAGGCAGGGAAACTGGCCTTGGGCACGGTGGACAGCTGGCTGGTATGGAAATTTACCCGTGGAAAAGTGCATGTGACCGATGTAACCAATGCCAGCCGTACCATGCTGTACAATATCCGCACTGAACAATGGGACGAAGAACTCCTGCAAATATTTGATATCCCCAAAAGCATGCTGCCGGAGGTAAAGCAGTCGAGCGAGATCTACGGCCAAACCGAGACCACCATTTTTGCTTCAAAGATCCCGATTGCCGGGATAGCCGGGGATCAGCAGGCGGCCCTGTTCGGGCAAATGTGTATTGATAAAGCGATGGTTAAGAATACCTACGGCACCGGCTGCTTTATGTTAATGAATATCGGCGACAACTTTATCGAATCAAAAAACAACCTGCTTACCACCATCGCCTGGAAAATAAACGGGAAGACCCAATATGCTTTTGAAGGCAGCATATTTATTGGCGGCGCTGTTGTGCAATGGCTGCGCGATGGACTGGGCATCATAAAGTCGTCAGCCGAGATCGAAAAACTTGCGTTAAGCGTGAATGACACAGGCGGGGTATATTTTGTACCAGCTTTCGCAGGACTGGGCGCTCCTTATTGGGACCCCGAAGCAAGGGGAACTATTGTGGGTTTAACCCGCGGAACGACATCGGGGCATATTGCAAGGGCGGCTATTGAATCCATTGCCTACCAAACCGTGGATGTTTTGAAAGCAATGGAGGCGGATGCCGGCTTAAAGATCAAGGAATTGCGTGTTGATGGCGGTGCTACGGCCAATAACCTGCTGATGCAGTTCCAGGCCGATTTGCTCGATTGCAAAGTGATCAGGCCTCACGTGGTGGAGACAACAGCGCTTGGCGCGGCATATTTAGCGGGCCTTGCTGTTGGGTATTGGGAAAACGTGGAAGAAATACAGCAGCAATGGCAATCGGAACGGGATTTTACACCTAAGGCTGACCGGTCGGAAGTGCAGCTTGCGATGAGGGGATGGGAGCGGGCTGTTGACGCGGCGCAAAAATGGGCGGGTTTTGAAGTTAAAAGTTAAAAAGCAAAACTTTGTCATTGCGAGGTACGAAGCAATCTCGTCGCCATGCACTGGCGTTAATGCAATGGATGAGATTGCCACGCTATCGCTCGCAATGCCATAGTTTAATCTATCACTTAAACCTAATATTATGACTCCATTTCTTGCCGAACTGATCGGCACCATGTTATTGATTCTTTTAGGCGACGGTGTGGTTGCCAATGTGCTGTTAAACGATACCAAGGGCAACAACAGCGGGTGGATTGTAATTACTACCGGCTGGGGGCTGGCAGTATTTGTGGGTGTTGTGGTTGCCGCACCATACAGCGGGGCGCATTTGAACCCGGCTGTAACTATTGGGCTGGCTATTGCCGGAAAATTCGCCTGGGCAAACGTGCTGCCCTATATTGCTGCCCAAATGCTTGGGGCATTCATCGGGGCCATTCTGGTTTGGCTGATGTATTATGATCATTTCCACCGCACCAACAGGGCTGATGCTATCCTGGCGGTATTTTGTACCGGCCCGGCTATCCGGAATTATGTGTCGAACATTGCCAGCGAGATCATCGGCGCATTTGTGCTGGTGTTTACCGTTTTTTATATTGCCGGCGCGCAGATCACGCCAAGTAAAACACCAATTGGCTTAGGCTCGGTGGGAGCGTTGCCCGTTGCGTTATTGGTATGGGTCATTGGGCTTTCGCTTGGCGGGACAACAGGCTATGCCATTAACCCTGCCCGCGACCTTGGCCCGCGTATCATCCATTTTATATTTCCCATAAAAGGCAAAGGCACCAGCGACTGGCAGTATGCCTGGATACCTGTCCTCGGTCCCATCGCCGGAGCCGCCATCGCTGCTCTATTGTATTTACAGTTGGGGTAATGCACATTGTTATTGTACTTTCGGACAGTAGTTATCTTACACAATACGGTTGCATAAATCTAAAACAGGTAAACAATTTATTTTCTCCGGCTGTTGTTTTGTAACCCTGGAATGAACTGGTGTAAATGGAACAGCTCAATTTCTTCGAAAGTCCCGGCAACGGCGCGGATCTGCCTGCCGACCTGATGATTTACAAACCCGCCGTGTTTGATCAGGAGGAAAGTGAGGCTTTGTTAGAGGCCTTCATCCATCAAATACAATGGATACAGGAAACCGTGCACATGTATGGCAAAATGATCAAAACACCGCGGCTAACAGCCTGGTATGGCGATAACGATAAAGCCTATAGCTATTCGGGCAATAAATATCACCCCTTGCCATGGACGGATGATCTTTTAAAAATAAAAACCAGGATCGAGCCGTTTGCCGGGACAAAATTTAACAGCGTTTTGCTGAACTATTACCGTGACGGCAACGATTCGGTGGCCTGGCATAGCGACGACGAATATGAGCTGGGCTTTAAACCGGTCATCGCGTCGGTAAGCTTTGGCCAGGCGCGGCGCTTCGACGTTCGGAATAAGCAGGATCATAAGCTTAAATATGCGGTAACCCTGGAAAACGGATCGCTGCTGCTGATGAAGGGCGATCTGCAGCAGTTTTGGCAACATCGTATAGCTAAATCAACCCAGCCGATGGAGGCGCGTGTAAACCTTACATTCCGCGTAATTGTATAAAGGTTAGTGCCATCTTTGAAACCTTCCATTCAATTAATTGTTAATATTATGTATTAAAAATTAAGACGATGGACAATAAAAATAATATTGGGGGACTTGACAGGGACCGGATAAATATTCGTGAAAACTACGAGGTGGAGTACTGGACCAAAACATTGGGTATCAGCGCGGAGCAGCTGCGGGAAGCTGTAAAAAACGCCGGAACTTCGGCAGATGCGGTTAGACAACATTTAAAAAAATAAACGATGAGCCTGGAAACTTATGTAAAAAAGCGCGACTTCACTAAAACCGCCGAGCCTAAGGCAGGTAAAAGTAAGGACAAGGATCAGTTGTTATTTGTGATCCAAAAGCATGATGCCTCGCGTTTGCATTATGATTTCAGGCTGGAAATGGATGGTGTGTTAAAAAGCTGGGCCGTGCCTAAAGGGCCATCGACCGACCCGACCGTTAAGCGCCTTGCGATGATGGTTGAAGATCACCCGTTTGATTACCGGACATTTGAAGGCACGATCCCAGAGGGCCAGTATGGCGGCGGGACGGTTATTGTTTGGGACGAAGGCACCTACGAACCCATTGAAGAAATTAAAGGCAAAAAGGCGCAGGAAAAGCATTTGCTGGAACAGCTAAAATCCGGCTCGGTTAAAATTAAACTGCATGGCGAAAAACTGGAAGGCGAATTTGCGCTGGTAAAAACGCATGGCATGGGCGATAACGCCTGGCTGCTCATCAAGCATAACGACGCGTATGCGTCGGAAAAGGACATCACCAAACAGGATAAATCGGTAGTTTCGGGAAAGACGATTGCCGATATGGAAAAAAGCAGCGAAAAGGTATGGCAGCACGGCCATGAGGAGGACGTGAAAAAGCCTAAAGCAGGCAGCAAAAAAAAAAGTCTGGAAAAACCGCTTGAGGAAATGGTGGGTGAAAACCCCGATGCGCGACTGGTGGATACGGGTGGGCCTGATGCTGAGGCGCTTATAAAATCGGCACCAAAAGCTGCGATACCAAAAAATATCAAGCCAATGAAAGCCACCCTGGTTGACGAACCTTTCGATGACCCCGACTGGGTGTACGAGGTGAAATGGGACGGATACCGCGCCATCGCCACCATCAATAAATCGGACGTGCAGCTGATATCCCGCAATAATTTGCCCTTCGACAAATTTTACCCCATCATTAAGCTTTTAAAGAATTGGAAAATTAATGCCGTTATCGATGGGGAGATACTGGTTTTGAATGATAAAGGCGTATCTGATTTCGGTGCTTTGCAAAACTGGCGCAGCGAGGCGGACGGCCACCTGGTTTACTATGTTTTTGATATACTATGGTACGAAGGTAAAGACCTGACCGGGCTGCCGCTAAAAGACCGGCTGGAAATTTTGACGGATGTTTTACCGGCCGGCGACGACCGCATACGCCAGAGCAAAGTATTTAAAGCGAACGGTGTTGAGTTTTTTAGCGCAGCCGGGCGAATAGGGCTTGAAGGTATTATCGCAAAAAAGGCCAGCAGCGTTTACACATCTGACCTGCGGTCGAAAGAATGGCTGAAAATAAAGGTACACAAGCGCCAGGAAGTGGTTATTACAGGGTTTACCAGGAATGAGGGCACCAGTAAGCCTTTCAGTGCGCTTACCATGGGCGTATATGATGGGGGCGTGCTGCGGTATGTGGGGAAAGTTGGAACGGGTTTTAACGATAAAATGCAAAAGGAAATGATGGCGCAGTTTAAACCGCTGATCACCGATAAAAGCCCGTTTGATGTGGAACCCGATGTGGATAAGCCGTCGCGTTTCAGGCCCAAACGGTTGGGGGCCAAACCCACCTGGCTGAAACCCGAATTGGTTGGCGAAGTAGCTTTTGCCGAGGTAACCGGCGACGGCGTATTCAGGCAGGCCTCATTCAAAGGCATGCGCGCTGATAAAAAAGCAACGGATGTGGTACTGGAAACGCCGAAGGAGACAGAAGAGGTCGTAGAAGAAGCTGCTGCAAAACCGGCCGCCAATCATAACAAAGCCATTGAGCCTCCGAAGGATAAGGATCGCAAGACATTGCTAAACCCTAAAGACGAAACGCAGGTACGGAAAATTTGCGGCCACGACATCAAATTCACCCACCTGAGCAAAGTTTACTGGCCCGAGGATAATGTGACCAAACGGGATATGTTCAATTATTATTACCAGGTTGCCGAATATATTTTACCTTATTTGAAGGACAGACCAATGTCGCTTAACCGTTTCCCGGGTGGGATACACGGGCCGAGCTTTTACCAAAAGGATATAAAGGGCAAAGCGCCCGACTGGATAACCAAAACATTCCCTTACACTACCAGCGATGGCGAGCATAAGGAATATTTGGTGGGCTCGGATGAGGCGGTTTTATTGTGGATGGCCACACTTGGATGTATCGAGATGAACCCCTGGTTCAGCCGTATTCAATCGCCGGATAACCCGGATTATTGCGTGATCGACCTTGACCCGGATAAAAACACGTTCGACCAGGTGATCGAGGCGGCGCTTGAAGTTAAAAAAGTTTTGGATGCTATTGATGTGCCTTCATTTTGCAAAACTTCAGGTTCAACAGGCATGCATATTTATATCCCGCTTGGCGCGAAATATGATTACGATCAATCGCAGATGTTCGCGCGTATCATCGTCAATATCGTACACAAACAACTGCCTGACTATACCAGCCTGGAGCGCATGGTTGCCAAACGTAACGGTAAAATGTACCTTGACTTTTTGCAGAACCGCCCGGGGGCTACGATTGCCGGCCCGTATTCGTTGCGGCCAAAGGTTGGCGCAACGGTGTCGATGCCTTTGCACTGGGATGAGGTAAAACCCGGCCTTACCATGAAGCATTTTACCATTTTCAATTCGATCGACCGGTTGAAGGTTGAGGGCGATCTGTTTAAAGGCTTATTGGGAAAAGGGATTGATTTGGAGAAGACGATAAAAAAAGCGCAAAGTATGTTCAATATGTAGGGAGGTAAGTTATGCCGTCGACAGTTGTGGCTTCAATGAAATATGATCCCGATGCCGCCATATTGCGGGTGATTTTTGTTTCGGGAATGGTATATGACTATAAGAATGTGCCGGAGGAGGAATACGCACACATGAAAGCCGCCGGTTCAAAGGGTACGTATCTAAATAAGCACATCAAAGGAAAATACGCGTTTGAAAAGGTTAACTAGTTTCCGGCTGGCTCCCATATTTTGATCAGGCCGTCATCTTTACCCCAAACAGGGTCGCATAATGGGAGAGGAACAGCCATTATATTTTTGTCGGTGCCGGGACGTTGAGGAAGTGTTTTTTTATTTTGGGGATATAAAATATCTATGACATCCAAAACCAGCAGTTTTGCGTAATTAGGTTAAAAGATTAACATTCGCGTAGTTATTTAAGTTTTTAGCAGTGATGGAGTAACGAAATGCCGGTTGGCCCCGTAATGGTTAAAGAAACGCCATTGGTTTATAGTATGGGATGGATATATTTTTAGTGTGCAAATAACAATACGTAAAAAAGTAAGTTGTATATAGCAGCGTTAGAATAAATAAGTGTACTGGTCTTTGGTAATGCGTGTAATGCTTATGTCAATTTTAATTATTTGACCGAAGGCACTAAGACTAAATATAATAAAACAATAAAATTAATGTTAGGTTAATAATATAAACAATTGATTAAACATAATGACGAGAATACACACTATTAAAAGTTTATTGGTTATTGCGGTTTCGTTTTTATTGCTTTTTGCGGTATCATGTAAAAAACAAACCATCAACAGCGGGTCTTCCGTTAAAGTAACGCCACCTGTTGCTACCCCAACGAAGCTGGGTTTATATGAGGCCGACTCCTCTATTTATAAGGAGCTAATTACCGTTATTTCAAAGATCGGTACTGTGAATATTCCTGTAAACAGTCAGGCGCTGATATTTGACACGGGATCAGGCGGAATGGTTTATGACGGAACCGACCTGTTGCCTGCTTCGATGATCACTACTGCCGGTATTACCTTTACAGGCGACTCAACCGTTGTGAACGGGATCACGATCACCAAGCAAACTTCGATCGTGCAATACGGAGCCGACGCCAATACGATCGACAAAGTGTATGGCAACCTGGCGTACGCGCCGGTAACTATCGGCGATGCGAATGGAAACATAGTTGTAAAACGATTGCCGTTTTTTTTGTATTATAAGGCAGTTAGCGCAAAGGGAGTTACCTATCCAAAGCATGATTTTGACACATTTGGGGTATCTGAAGAGTATGATATCACATTTTCAAACGGTGAGCATATAACCAGCCCGTTCAGTTATTTTGATCCGGGTACCGGGCTTACCAGGGGATTTAAAATGGCAGCGATCGGCACCTCGAATTTCACGCTTCAGGGTAACTATGTTCCGGGTGTACTCACTTTAGGATTAACCGCGGCCGACCTTTCGGCGTCGTCGGGTTTTGCTATAAAATCTCTGTCGTACTTTTCGGGCGACGGATATGCCCCTATTGTTCCGGCATCCGTAACTTATAGCGGGAAAACCTTTTCAACCCAGGTTATATACGATACCGGAACAGAACCTTATAGCTATTTGCAGGATCCGAACGGGCCCACCACGTTAACTTTACTGCCCGTAGGCACCCCGGTAACCGTGGCGGCCACATATGGGTTTAACTATGCATTTACCACCACCGCTAACGAAAACTTAACTTACGTTGAGAATTCAACAAAGTCAGGTTCAACTGTTTCGATCATAAGCCTCGAGTTCTTTTTGAACAACGAGTATATGCTAGATTTTGCGAATCACCAGTTGGGTTTAAAAAACAATTGATCGGTATCGCGAATTAAGATTACTAAAACCGCCTGGAACTGTCCCGGCGGTTTTTTATTGCAAAAAAAAATATTCCCGGCTATTTCGCCTGCGGAATATTCTGGAATAAAAAAATCACAATAAAATTTTTCGAAACAATATTATTTAGAGTTCTTGTCCTTTAGCATGGCCACGCTTGTCCGGATTATAAAAAATACGGGAACTGCTTGTATTGCTATTGCTATCCAGGCTAATGTACTCATATAGCTCAATTTTTGGGTCGACAATAATGATGACAAATATCATTCCCGATATTGATAACGTTTCCCCTTGGATTAATATAAGCATTTAGGCGGTTTGCTGCATTTTTAAAAACAACCAAGTGGGGAATTATGGGGAAAATAAATAAATTTCGGGTAAAAAAAGCAACGGGATAAAAGCCCGGTATGGTTATCACGCATATACATCCCGAACTTCAGCCGCCAAAAATGAATTACCGGTTATTTAATTTTTCGAAGTAGGCCTTTTGTAAACTACCCAGGGCATCGTTGTACCCCTGCCGGTCAATAAATACTTCAGGATGATAGCCATCGCCGGGCTTGTGTTTTTGGTGCATACCGAACTGGCTGGCATGAGAGGCGAGCCAAATGTCGAACCGGAGATTTTTCATGGCGTTCAGCGTGTAAGCATAATCTTTGGCAACATCAGGGTATGCAGGCATGCCGGGTTTTACCCCATCAAGGATGCTGGGCATATTTGCGATCAGCACCCGGTACGAACGGCGCCCGTCGTTCACATCGAATAAAAAGCTGCAGGCGCCTTTTGTATGTCCCGGGTGATGCAGCGTAATAACTTGCATACCACCCAGTTTGACGGTATCATCTGCGTGCAACAGCCGATCTGCCTTAACCGGTTGAAATGTACTGCCCTTGCCGCCAAATACATAGTCGGAATTGCCGCCATCGACCAGCAGCGGCGCATCGTATTCGTTGATCATCAATTTTGCACCTGTTATCTTTTTGACCTCTGCCATGGCGCCCACATGGTCGAAATGCGCATGCGTGGCCAGTAATATTTTAATATCCGAAAAACTGAAACCCAGCGCTTCGACATGCGAACGGATCATGGGCGCCGATCCCGGAAGGCCTGTGTTGACCAGGATATGCCCTTTTGGCGTCGTAATGAGGTAGCAGGCCAGGTCGTACGTCCCCACATAATACAGGTTGCCGCAGATGCGAAAAGGCTGATAGTCCCGCGACCAATCGGGTTGCAAAAGTGGCAGTGGAATGAGTTTTTGAGCGGTCGAAATAAAGGCAATAAACGACAGGCTGACTATAAACAACGTTAATTGGAGTGATCTTTTTAAAGCAGGCATAAATGTATGTGTGAAAAGAGATATCAAGGTAACTTAAAACTTACAAGTAAAAGAAAACGCAAGTAGTAGTTCGATGGCTCATATAAGCGAAATAAAACTACAATTTATAGCGCAACTTTCAAATCAACTATAGACGGGTTTAACGGTAACAGCGGGATTTATGGCCCAAAGGTTTGAGCTCCGGCGGTCAGTATCAATAACAATTGGTTATCGGCCATCATCAATAATGATAAAAATCACCTTTATTTTGTTAATATCTTTGATGTGTTAAATAATTAAAAACAGAATGATAATAAAGCATTATGCAACCTGAAGAAGAAAAAGAGCTGATCAGGGCGGTCGTAAAGGTTTCACGTTATACTGTTTACATCGCGTTGATCGCAGCGGCCTGTATAGTTGTCCTGGTGATATCTTTATTTAACAACAACGGAACGGGAACTGCACCAAAGATAAATGAAAGCGCTCCCGTTGCTGTTGTCGCTGTGTCTTCCTCTCCGGCTGCATCTGCCGGAAGCATGTCAAGATCCATACCTTCGGATGTGTGGACAGCGCCGGATGAAAGCACCATCCCGGTCGGAAAAGCCGGTGATATGATCCGCTACGGAAAAGAATTGCTGGCCAATACGGCCAGGTACCTGGGGCCGCAGGGAACTGTGGCACAAATAACAAACGGTATGAATTGCCAAAACTGTCATCTTGCCGGCGGCACTAAGTTATTCGGGAACGATTACGCCGGTTTCATAGCAAGTTACCCTAAGCTTAGCAGCCGCAGCGGAAGGAAAGAATCTCCGGCAGAACGTATAGCCGAGTGTTTTGAACGCAGCCTTTCGGGCAAAGTTCCGGATACTTCAAAAAAGGAAATACAATCCATACTGGCTTATATGAAATGGCTGGGCAGGGATGTAAAAAAGGGACAGAAGTTATTTGGAAACGCCACAGAAAAACTACCATTTATGGATCATGCGGCTGACCTTGTTAAAGGTAAAGCGGTATTTGTAGCGAAATGCCAAAGCTGTCACGGCAGCAATGGGGAGGGAATACAGGCAGCCGATAAAAAAACATACACCTATCCGCCGTTATGGGGCAAGCACAGTTACAATGACGGGGCGGGGATGTACAGGCTTACTAATTTTGCCGGGTTTGTCAAAAACAACATGCCGTTTGGGGCATCGTACCAAAACCCGCAACTAACAGATGAAGAGGCCTGGAACGTGGCAGCTTTTGTTAACTCACAACCACGGCCTCACAAAGACCAACGTAACGATTGGAAAGACATTAAAAATAAACCGTTGGACTTCCCGTTTGGACCTTATGCGGATGCTTTCGGCGAAAAACAACATAAATACGGCCCGTTTAAGCCGATCAAAGACGCACAAAAACAATTAACAAATAAAAAATCATAACAAACAGAACCATGAAAAAGCATATTTTAATTTTAGCGGCTTTCGCCTTTTTAACCTTTGTAAAAACAGCAAATGCGCAACAAACTGACCCCGCCGCTTTTACCGGAGCAACGGCCAAATTGAAGCATTACGACGCACTATATATCCTTAATTCAAATGATGACAAAAAAATAAAGGGTTTTCTCCGGAACATTGATAATGCGCTCGAGGACCCGCGCCTGAAGGGCAAATTACATGTTGAACTGATCGCTTTTGGCGATGGCGTGGCCGTTTATATGAAAAGCGGCGCCTACGAAGAATCATTAAAAAACCTGCAGGCTAAAGGCGTGGTATTAGCGCAATGCAGCAATACTATCAGGGAGCGCAAGATAGATAAGAACGATCTGTTCCCCTTTATATCCTATGTACCAAGCGGTAATGGCGAGATCATACTCCGTCAGTATGATGGATGGGCTGTTGTTCATCCCTAACCGCAGATATTTCTATTAGTTGTAACTCTTATTAAATTAAAATTCAACGTGAAAAATTATAAAATAATATTCACCCTGGCTGCGCTTATTGTATCGGGCAGCCAGCTTAAAGCACAAGATCATCGTTTTGACCCGCCATGGAACACGCCGCCGCAAAGCAAAGTAATGTTTACTGTTCCGGGTGTAGATAACGTGCCTGACCTGTTTGGCGACATAAATGACCCGCAGCTGGTGGTTTTTTTTGCCGGCAACCAGTTTATGTGTATTGACGACCTGATGGCCGCGTTTAAGAAGGCATACCCGCAGTACAAGCGGGTTTTCGCGGAAACACTGCCCCCGGGTATTTTAGCAAAGCAGATAACCGGGGGGTCCATCACTATCGGAAACATGCGTATCACCCTAAAACCAGATGTTTATACAGCAGGTAAAAGTAAGATAGATCAAATGCCGGAGTACTTCAGCAAAACTGAACCTTATGCCTATAATGGTTTAGCCATTATGGTTCAAAAAGGTAATCCGAAAAACGTAAAAGGACTAAAAGACCTGGGCCGGGCAGATGTTCGGGTTAGTATGCCCAATCCACAATGGGAAGGGATAGCTAAACAGATTGAAGCGGCATATGTAAAAGCGGGTACCGAAAGCCTACGCAAAACGATTATGGAGGATAAAGTGAGGGATAGCACCACTTATCTGACCCAGATCCATCATCGCCAAACACCGATGCGCATCATGTATAATCAATCTGATGCGGCCCCGGTTTGGTACAGCGAAGCTTTTTACCAGGTAATGATCAAACACCCGATTGATATGGTAGAGATACCGGCCAGCGAAAACGTCACCGCTACTTACATAGCCGGGCTAATGAAAAATGCGCCGCATATTCAGGCGGCTAAGGACTTTATGAATTTTTTAATTAGTGCAACTGCCAGGGCTATCTACAGGAAATACGGGTTTACAATAAAGTAATTATGAAAAAATACGTTTTAATTTTTATAGCCGGCCTAAGTAATTTGACCGCTTTTGCCCAAACAGATACCTTGCATGTTTATGGTCCCGGGGGGCCGCTTTTGGCCATGCAGGAATGCGCAAAGGTGTTTACCGGCGCGACTGGTATCCCGGTAAAAGTAACCGGAGGACCGGAGTCAAAATGGATATCCCGGGCTCAACAAAATGCTGATGTGGTATATGGTGGCGCCGAATATATGCTCACCCAGTTTATACAAAATCATCCGGGCATGGTTGATGCAACAACCAGGGTTGAATTGTACAAAAGAGCGGCCGCCATACTGGTGAGGCCGGGCAATCCGAAGCACATTGCAGTACTAAAGGACCTCACAAAACCGGGCGTCCATATTTTAGATGTGAACGGGGCCGGACAACTGGGTTTGTGGGAGGATATAGCCGGAAAAGGAAGTCTGATAGGCGGTATCCAAAAAAACATTGCAGGCTCTTTTGCCAATACCGCTTTGGCTATTGATGCCTGGAAGAAAGACAGCAGCTATGATGCCTGGATCACTTATGCTTCGTGGCATCAAAACCTGAAAGACATAACGCAGGTTGTTGAACTGCCGTTGGCGTTACGATTATACAGGGGCACTCCTGTGGCTTTAACACTAACCAGCAGGCACAGACAACAGGGAAGGCAGTTTGTTCAATTTCTGCAAAGTGCAAACGGGCATGCCATATTTAAAAAGTGGGGTTGGGAATAGGATACGGTTGAGCTATGATGGCGAATGATATATCGCCGGAATGAGGTTTAAGCGTATCAGAAAGGCGTTTTTTTGTGATCCCGATAGGATTCGAACCCACCTTACAGGTTACCACGCTTAGCCAATGATTATCTCCTAAATGCATTATTGTTAACAAACTGCCACATCAAGTTAAACCATACCTATCAACAACAGTCTATATGCATAATCCATCAGCATGAAAAAAGTAGTTTTACTTATTTTGTTGTTTTCTGTGGGCAGGGCTTGTGCGCAGCAAAACGGCGATTATAATAATAATCGTTCAGGCAATTCAGGTAATAATCGCGTCAATACGTACGGCAGCAACCGCGATAGTCGTTCCGGCAAGTCCCGCGTTAATAATAACAGCAATATGGTGCTGAACGACGAGGGTTTCAGCCAGGTACGCATCATCGATTCCACCCAGGAGATACGCGCAGATATCCTTCCATTAAAATCCAATCCGAAAATTAAGAACGACCGGTACTATTACTGGTACCTCAATAATATAATACATTCAACGCAGGGCGGCTACAACGGGCAGCTGCTGAACGGACATTATACGGCATTTTACCCCGATAAAAATCTCAAAGAGGAAGGCGATTTTAAAGGCGGGCTTAAAGACGGCGAATGGAAAACCTGGAACCCCAAAGGTGACCTTAAAAGCGTAACCAACTGGCGCGAAGGAGTAATAGTACCGGATAGTCAGCAGCCCTTTTGGAAAAAGATCCCGTTGTTGAACAAGAAAGAAGATCAAACGCAAACCCCCAGGTCGTCAAATAATAACTAGTTCATTACCGGATACTTACAGAATAGCAATCAGGCTGTACGAAATTATGAATAGTTTCAATTTCGAAAGTTGGACGATTTTGTCATAAAATATATTTTGTCTTTCTTTACTGTTTAATCCGGTTAAATGAAATTTGAAGAAAGCTTATCCGATAAAATTTACTGGCATAAATTTGATAAATTTTATGAAGCTTTTTTACCGCTCGATGCAAAAAATATTATGGAGATCGGCGTTGCTAGCGGAGATTCTATAAGATATTGGAGAAAAAAATATGCCCACGCAAAAATTTATGGGTTGGACATTGTTCCAACAATGCCTGAATGGCCAAAGGATGAAAATATTGTTTATTTTCAACTAGACCAAAGTGACATTAACAAATATCAGGAGGTGTTATCGGAGATCGTTGGGCCTATTGATTTGTTAGTAGAGGATGGCAGCCACGACCCTTTGCATCAAAAAATATCCTTAATGGAAAGCTTAAAGATACTCGATAAAGGGTCAGTTTATATTTTGGAAGACCTACATGCGTCTCACCCCAAGCATTCGTATTATAAAAATCGTTTGAAAGAATTTAATAAATCTTTTAAAAGATTCCGCAAAAAAGCAAACGATGTGCTGATGCCTTTACAATGCTTGTTGCTTATTGATCATTTAAAAACGAATGGGATAAAACTGGAAACTATTCAACCGAAAATTGACTTTACAAGAAGTTTGTTTAATTACGAAGAAATTTCGTTGCTGTTTGAAAAAGTAAAAAAGATATACTTTTTCAAACGCAATGTCCTTCCGGATTACTGTTATTCATGCAAAACAAATGATTTCGATTTTATTAGTTTAAAATGCACTTGTGGTGCGGATTTGTATGCGGAGGCTGATTCGATGACAGCCGTTCTCGAATTCTAAATAAATCATCATTAGTTGACCCTCATAATTAAAACCAGAATTACCGAATGAATTATAGCATATTTTACCCGCGGCATTATTGACAGTAAAAACAAAAACCCTCACAATCATAGATTACAAGGGCTTTTGCAAATTTAAGTGATCCCAATAGGATTCGAACCTATGACCTACAGATTAGAAATCTGTTGCTCTATCCAGCTGAGCTATGGGACCATATAGCTTTCGCGGTGCAAAGATGCAAAAAACCGACTTGAATTTAAATATAAAAATTCCGGTAATTATAATGGCGTCATCACCGGCCTTTCAAATGGCACATACAGGTTATACGATGTCCAAAATAAAATAGAATGTTGACCCTACGCCTTCAGCGCTTTCTACTTCAATTTTACTGTTATGATAGCTTAATATTTCCGAAACCAGGTACAAACCGATCCCGAAGCCGGATATGGTTTTTAATTTTTCGTTTTTTACGCGGTAGAATCGTTCAAACAATCTTTTTTGATCTTCGGCGCTTATACCTACACCTTCATCCCTCACATATATTTTTACTTTTTTACCCTCAAGCATTTGACATCCGACAACAATATTGCCACCCTTCGGCGAATATTTTATAGCATTGCTTACCAGGTTGGTTAAAACCTGGCCAATTTTTTCCCGGTCGGCATTAAGTTTTACATCGGGGCAATCCTTTAGCTCAACCGTGTGTATCGAGGTTAAAATTTGCGCATCGCTCACTACCTCGTCAGCCAGGCTGTGCAGTTTAAATATTTCTTTATGAAGGGGTACCCTGCCATCTTCAAGCTTTGCCATGGTCAGAAAATCCTGGATCATCAGGGTCATTTTTTTTGCCTGCATATCGGCTCTTGCCAGCGCATTAATGCTAAAACTATCGCCGGCTTTCTTTGCCTTTTGCAACAGTACCTGTATATAGGATTTCATTGAGGTTAACGGCGTCTTCAGTTCATGGCTTACTATGGCTATGAAATCGTTCTTGCGGGTTTCTTCCTGTTTCTTTTCGGTGATGTCCCTGGCGATCTTTGATACCCCGATGACATTTCCGTGCGTATCTTTTATGGGTGATATGGTTAATGATACATCGAGCAATTTACCGTCTTTAGTAACGCGCTTGGTTTCGAAATGCTCAACGCGTTCGCCCTTTTTTAAGCGCGAAATAATTTGTGGTTCTTCGTCCTGGCGGTCGGAGGGTATTAGTTTAAGGATCGATTCACCGATCATTTCGCCGGCCGTATAGCCGAATATCCGCTGTGCCGAATCGTTCCAACTGGTAATGATACTGTCGAATGTTTTGCTGATGATCGCATCGTCGGACGATTCAACAATAGCCGCCAGTTTGGCGCTTTTTTCTTCGGCCTGTTTAATTTCGCTGATGTCGATGGCAACAATTAAACCAGCCTCCACGTCGCCCTTTTCGTTTCTCAGCGGCACGAAATGAACCATATAAATTTCGCCGTTTGCCGAGATCCTTTCCTCCGAAAATTTTTCGCCGTTCAGCAGTCTTTCATATAAATGTTTTGTAGCGTTATACCTTTCGGACGGGCTAATATCCCTCAGATGCTTCCCTTCGAAATCTTTTCCCTTAAACCCCATTTTTTCAACTATATCCCCTTCAAGGGCCAGCACATGCGAATCTTTATCGATCACAATAATGATGGATTTGGGAATGCTTACCGCTATGGTTTTAAAAAGCTTTTCGCTCCGGGTTAGCTTTTCAATGGCGAGTTTATTTTCGGTTATATCTAAAACCGTTCCCATAAACAATTCGGCTTGCATCTGGTCATTCAGGTACACTTTTCCATGGGCTCTTATCCATCGTGTACTATCATCGTCAAAACGGGTAATACGATAGGTGATATCGTAGCGGTTGTTTCCTCTTGGATCCATTGCCTTTTGTATCGCCTTTTGAACAAAATCGCGATCATCGGGATATATATGTTCGGCAAAAGCTTCAAAATTTACTTCAGCGTTTAAAGGAAGCCCATATATTTTTTTGCACTCTTCCGACCAGTTGAGCTTACTGGTTAAAGGATAATACTCCCAGGTGCCCAGTTGGGTTACATCAATAGCCATGCGCAGCCGGGCTTCCATTTGCTCCAGTTCTTTCTCCCTGTTTTCGTATTGGGAAATTCTTTCGTTTAATTCCCGGATGTCTTCCATTTTAATAGTATCAGCTGTTATAATTACCTGATCTTTCAAAAATCAGTCCGAATGCAGCATTTTAAATGACCCTAAGCTAAAAAGATTATTAGAAATACTTCAAACAATTAATTATTTACAAGTGTGATCCGGCCGAATTTGTTTGAAACTTATTGTAATTTACTTGTGATGATCGGGTGTTTGAAACATTTGCAGCCGGGCGGTAATTAACCCTTCGGATACTCAATTATAAAATATTACTTTTATAGAATAATCGCAGCGAAGCAACTATTCATATTTGTAAGTCGTTTAATAACATTTTAGCATTAGCAGTTTAATTAATGGTATACCAAAAGGAGCTAATACAAGCAGTAGGGGAAACGATACTGAGTTATCATACCATAATTGATAAACACGGGAAATATAAGTTTTTCGGCCATGCTATAAGGAATTTGTCGGGCTATAACCTGGATAACCTGCAAGGCGCGAATGTTAAGGATTATATCCATGCAGAAGACGTTTCGACTGTTTTTAACCAATTAAGTAATCTTCCGTTTGACAAAACCGATATACTGCTGCCATTTCGCTTCCGCATAGCCGACGGCAGCTATAAGTGGATAGAGGCTTCAGTAACCAATATGGTTAACAACCCGCATGTAAACGGGTACCTGGTTAACTCAAAGGATATTACCGACGTTATAGAAGGGATAAAAAAGAACAAGCTGATTAACAGCTCGTATGCCAACTTCTTCGCGAAGCACCCTTTCGGTGTGATCCACATCAATATGGATGGTACTGTTGATATGATCAACTCAAAACTAACTGAAGACCTTGGCTACAATTTAACCGATATTGCCGACAGGCAGCTTATTGACTTTTTTTTACCGAAATACCGCCGCAAGATTTTCCACGCCTTTCATAAGGCACGAATGCACGGTGCTCCCGAAACGTTCGACGTGGAGGTATATACCCTCGCCAATAATGCCCTGCATGTAAACCTTACCATTATACCGGTAACCCATCAGAACGAAACGACCGAGCTGTATTTGGTGGTAAAGAATATTTCGGACAGGGTAGAGTTACAGGAGAATTTGAGGAAGCTGTCGATCGTGGCCGATAAAACAACCAACGGCGTGGTGATATTGGATAAAGAAGGAAATATTGAATGGGTGAACAATGGGTTTACCCAAATGAATGGATACAGCATGGAAGAGGCGCATGGCAAGGGCATTAGCGAATTACTTAAGTCGGATATGTCGTCCGAAACAAGGAAAAATATGCTGGATCACCTCAAAAAAGGTATGTCTTTCACAAAAGAAGTTGCATGTGAAAAAAAGGACGGAACACAGTATTGGATACTGGTAGAAGTTACACCGGTAATGGATAAAAATAAAAAGCTTGTCCGCAGGATTAGCATACATACCGACATTACCACCCGGAAGGCTGCCGAAACCGATTTGAAGCTGCTGGCCGACGACTTGTATAAGCGAAACAGGGAGCTTTACCAGTTCAGCTACGTGGTTTCGCATAATTTACGTAAGCCCGTTGCCAATATAATGGGCATAACCAGTCTGCTTGAATCGGAGAAGGACGACCCGCAAACGGTTGAAATCTGCACCCAAAACCTAAAAACCTCGATTGAAAGCCTTGACGAAGTTATAAAGGACCTGAGCCAAATATTATCGGCAACCGATGGCTCGACCGAACTTACAACGGAAAGCATCGACCTTAATGAAATGATCAATAACATACAGGTTTCATTAAAAGATATGATCAGCCAATCGGGGACTCATATAGAAACGCATTTTGAGTTATCAACTATCGTTTCATATAAGGCCTACTTGTACAGTACGCTGTATAACCTGGTAAGTAACGCTATAAAGTACCGGTCGGGCCAGCCGCCATTAATAAAAATATTGGTAAATGTTAGCGATGATGCAATTTACATTGTCGTATCTGACAATGGCGCCGGGATCGACCTCGATAAGCATTCGGGCGATATTTTTAAACCCTACCGGCGATTTAATTTCACCACGGACGGAAAAGGGCTGGGTTTGTTTTTAGTTAAAAGCCATATAGATGCCATGGGTGGTAAAATAAGCATTAAAAGCGCCACCGGCGTTGGCACCACTTTTAATATTATGCTGCCGGCAGTTAGTAATAAGCAAGATCAGACCGGGAAATATCTTGCCGGATCTGAAAAACAAAGCGAACTCGTTGGCTAATCATAATTCGGTATAGCGAAGAATGACAAAGCACTATCCGTTTATAGGCAACGTAAACCAAAAAGTGCTTCCTTTTCCCAGTTCGCTTTCCACGCCTATATCGCCACCATGCCGTTTAACAATTTCCGAACTGATGTACAATCCCAATCCCAAACCAGAACCCTGGTAACCGGCATGATCTACTTTATAATAGCGGTCGAACAGGTGTGGCAGCTTGTCATGGGGTATGCCGGGACCATTGTCCTTAACAGATATCTTCGCCATATCATTCACTTGCTGAATGTAAAATACGATCTCGTTTGAATCGGGCGCATACTTGACAGCATTATTTACCAGGTTTACAATCACCTGCTCAATACGGTGCTCATCGGCATATACCTGCAATTCTTTGTCGCCCGAAATATAAAAAACATGTTTGCCTGCAACACTGATGGGGTTACAGCTGGCATTCAACATTTCGGATATCGTGAAAGTGGATTTGTTCAATTGCAGATTTCTTTGCTGCAGGCGGCCCAGGTTAAGCAGGTCATCAACCAATGTGCTTATTTTTTGCATGCTTTTACGGGATTGCATGATCAGTTTAGGCAACATCTCTGCCGAAACATTATCTTTCATCTTGTCAAGCAGCTGTAACGATGCCTTAAGCGCAGTTATAGGGGTTTTTAATTCATGACTGGCAATACTGATAAAGTCATCCTTCTGCTGCTGCAGCCTTTTTAACGCTTCTATATCAGTAGCCGTGCCTATCCAGTGCTCTATTTCTCCTTTTTCGTTTAACAGCGGCTCGACCCTGACCAGGTGCCATCGGTATTCCCCATCTTTTCCTTTTTCCCTGATCTCAAATTCGCCCGGCTGGTTGCTACGCAGGATGGCGGCGTACTTGTCTATATTATATTGCAGGTCATCCGGATGAATAACCTGGTGCCAGCTGGTTGAGTCGAGATCCAGACCGGTATAATCATACCATTTGCGGTTGTAAAAATCAACTTCGCCATTCAACGCGCTTGTCCAGGCGATTTGCGGAAGGGCATCTAAAATGGATTTGGAACGCTTTTCATTTTCAGCCAGTACCTGCGTTCGGGACGCTATGCGTGTTTCGAGTTCGTTATTCAGCTGAACGAGGCTGGCTTGCGACAGTCTGAGTTCCTCTACCGTGGATGTTAATTTTTCGTTCATCGCCACCAACTCAGCGTTGACGTCTCTTAATTCCTGGTGTAACTGATCCTCATTTTGTTTAGCACGCTCTACCGAACGACAGGTTAATTCCTGTTCTGTTACGTTTAAGGTATTGCACATTAAATATTCAACTTCATTGCCCGACGGAAGGATCGGGTTGATCTCGATCTGCCACCAGGTTTGGCTGCCGGGAGTTCCGTCCCATGCCGGGACATCGAAGAAGAGTACCGGTAAATTAACGGCTTGCTTTTCCTTTATGGCCTGTAACAAACCGCTCTTTAATAATTCGAACTGTTTACTGCTCGCTTCATCCCAGGGTTTATACACTTCGAATGCGGGTTTGCCTATTATTTGATCAGTTGGTGTATTGGTGCCTTTTTTATATTGATCGTTAATGGCAACAATAGTAAAATCGGGCGGGTTAGCCTTAATGACTGAGATGGGTGTTGTGGTTTTATTAAATAACGATTCAAATATTTGTTCGGTTAAGGCGCTCATAATTGGGTGACTACAGCATTAATGGGTAAATATATCCATTGCGGAATAATTGGGCACAAAAATGTTGCCACAGAACATAATTTTCCGGCACTTACTTTTATTTCAAAACTTTGTTTCAATTAACTATAGCTGAATTTCAGTTAAAAATATCGAAAAATAATGCGATAAAAATTATGTTGATAATTGGTCTTTTAACTAAAACAATATTTTTCGTCGCATGTTAGTAAAAATGAAGAAATGGCTGGGGCTGATCATTACGTGTAAAGGTTATGAGCAAGATGAGAGTTGAGTGCCCGGTTTGTGGGTCGGTTTATGAGTTTACTTCTCAAAGGGCAGGGGAGATAGGTACCGGCCACATATCCTGTTTGGTATGCAATACGATCTTATTTTAATATACCGGGTGCGATACATGGTACCCTTTCCTATTACATAAAAAAGAAACCATCTGAACCCTAATTTCGAAACTAACGACTTAACGACACATCCGCTACCGATCCTGCAGTTTAAAAATTTACTTACGACATCCTTGAATTAACCGGGTCATTCCGGGCACGGCAATGATGCACAGCGCCGGAATTTAGCTATCTGTAAACAAATAACCGCACGAACATTTTTTTATTAAATAATATTTATAATTGCATATCATTATAAACCTGCTTTGTATAAACCAGGCAAATTTATTGTTAAGTACACAGTTATAAATTTAAAGGATATGACGATTCGTCTGTATTTTTTTCGCGATAAAAATGCAAGGAGAGTTACAAAAAAAGCATTAAATTGCGCTTAAAACCAGTTTTTTACCTTTTTAAAAATTAAAGTGTTTTATTTACAATAAGTTAATCATACTTTTATCCGATTTTTTTTAATAAACTTATTTATGATCATAATAGCTGACGGTGGCTCAACTAAAACAAACTGGTGTCTGGTTACCGGAGAAGGTAAAAAAGTGTACTTTAATACTGAAGGATATAACCCTTATTTTTCAAGCACAGCTTATATTATCCAATCCCTTAGGGACACCCTGCCGATCGACCTGGAGCTGGACGAAATAACAGAAGTAAACTATTACGGCGCCGGCTGCTCGACACCGGAAATGCGCAAGATCGTTGAAGACGCGATGAAAGTGATTTTCACCAAAGCCCAGGTTAATATCGGCCACGATCTGCTTGCAGCTGCCAGGGCATTGCTGGGCAAAAGCGAAGGGTTTGCGGCTATATTAGGAACCGGCACCAATACCTGCCTGTATGATGGTAAGGAAGTTATCCAGAACATAGATTCGGGCGCTTATATACTGGGCGACGAGGGCAGCGGATGTTATATCGGCAAAAAGCTACTTACCGACTATTTGCGGGGATATATGCCCGAGGCAGTGCGTAAAAACTTTTGGGACACGTATAAACTTACGCCCGATGATGTAAACGAGCAGGTTTATACCCAACCACGCGCCAATCGTTTCTGCGCAAGCTTCAGCAAATTTGTTTATGATAGTCCCGTAAATATTGAATATTCAAGGAACATTGTGCGTACGTCGTTCGAGGATTTTTTCCGTAACCTGGTAACGCATTATCCTAATTATCAAAAATATACCTTTAACTGCATAGGATCTGTTGGATATAATTTTAGAAATGTGCTTGAAGAGGTAGTTACAGAAAATGGCATGGTAGTCGGCAACATTATTCGCTCCCCTATAGATAATTTAGTTAAATTTCACCTGGAGCTGGCGCATAGCCAGGCTTGAGTTGGCAGTATGCAGTTTTGAGTTGGCAGTTAAAACAAACAGAAAAATGCATTATAAAAAAGCTGCAAACTGCCTACTACAAACTGCAAACTATTTATCGAGATTCAAATCATTATGAAATATCTTCGCGTACTTGCGGCGGTCGAACTTGTAGAGTTTGGCGGCGCGGTATGATACGCCTTTTTGTTTTTCGTCGAGTTCTTTTAAAAACCCATAGCTCAGCATTTTTTTGCGAAAATTCCTTTTATCCAGTTTCTTGCTTAAAACCGCTTCATAAAGCGATTGCAATTGCGTAAGCGTAAACTTTTCGGGAAGCAGCTCAAAGGCAATAGGCTGGTAGTTGAGGCGGCGGCGAATTTTATTGAAGGCGGTTTGAAATATCTCGCTATGGTCAAACGCCAGTTTGGGCAATTCGTTAACCGGGTGCCAGAAAGCCTTGCGCGCGTATTGTGTAATGGGCCTCAGCTCTTTCTGCCCGTTAATGCGTATCAATGCGTAATAGGCAACGGTTATAACCCTGCCCTGTGGGTGGCGGTTTACCTCGCCGAAGGTATGGAACTGCTGCATGTGCATATCGCGCAGGCCGGTTAGCTCATATAAAATCCGTTCGGCTGCATCATCAATGCTTTCGTCCTGTTCAACAATATAACCCGGCAGGGCGAGCCAGTCCTTAAATGGCTCCTCGTTGCGCTCAATCAGCAATATTTTAAGCTCACCGGCTTCAAAACCGAATATTACGCAGTCGATTGAAAATACTGATTCAAATGTGGGTAGCTTTACTTCCAAACTTTAGTATTGTTTTAGGTTGTTACTGGTTACGAACTAGTATCAAGCAGATAGTAACAAGTATCAGGATTTTTTTATTCGCTTTTCGTGTTGCTTATCAGCAAAATAAAAGTTAAAGCGTGCTTGCAACTACTTGATACTTGCTACTTGATACTAACTACTGGTTCTTAACCGCTAATATAAAAAAAATTAAATTAAATTTAATGGTGTAATTTTCACACACTATCTTCGTACTTTCAAATCAGCGGTGTAAAAAATGCGTAAAATTTCAAAACTTGGCGTACTTACTTCAGGCGGCGATGCCCCGGGAATGAACCCGTGCATCAGGTCGGTAGTCCGAACGGCGATATATCATGGTTTACAGGTAGTCGGCATACGGCGAGGTTACCAGGGGCTTATTGAAGACGATATGTACGATATGAACACCCGCTCGGTAAGTAATATCCTTGATCTTGGCGGCACTATATTAAAAACCGCACGCTGTTTGCCGTTTCGTACAGATGAGGGCATGGAAACAGCCTATCAGAATTTAAAAAAGCGCGAAATTGACGCCATAGTTGTTATTGGCGGCGACGGAACTTTTACCGGTGCGCTGCGTTTTTCCCAAAAATACCCCGACATTGCTGTTTTAGGCGTGCCCGGTACCATTGATAATGATCTTTACGGGTCAACCTATACTTTGGGGTTTGATACTGCTACCAATACCGTTATTGAGGCTATTGATAAAATACGCGATACAGCAGATGCGCACGACCGCTTGTTTTTCATCGAGGTAATGGGTCGCGACTCGGGCGCTATTGCCTTGCGGGCCGGTATTTCGTGCGGGGCCGAGGCGATTTTATTGCCTGAAAAAGAGACGGCTATCGAGAACCTTATTGAGAACCTGAAAGGCGGCCAGTACAATAAAAAATCATCAAGCATTGTAATTGTTGCCGAAGGCGATAAACATGGCGGCGCATACGATATTGCCAAAATAGTGCAGAAGGAAGTGAAATTTTATGATGTGAAGGTTACGATACTCGGGCACCTGCAGCGCGGCGGAAGCCCGTCGGCGTTTGACCGGATACTGGGTAGCCGTTTAGGTTTTGCAGCGGTTAATGCTTTGATAGCCGGCGAAACGCAGAAGATGGTTGGATTAGAGGCCAATCATATTAAAATTACCAGCCTTGAGGAAGCGCTTAATCAACACGAGTTTAAACTGGAAGAAGACCTGATGCAGATGGCCGAAATACTATCTATCTAAATGATTGCAGTTGTTTACAGCGGGTCAAATTATGCCGACTGGCGGCTTGCCGACAAGGACAGGATCATAGCCACTTTTAAAACCAGCGGAATAAACCCCTATTTTAACGACGAAAAGCACATCCTGCAACTGCTCAATAAAAACATTAACCTTATTCATCACGCGGAAGAAATAAAGCGTATTTATTTTTTCGGCGCCGGATCGTCATCGACCGAACTCCAGGCCATCGTATTTAAAGCACTTTCTACGTTTTTTAAATTTGCGAAAGTAACCGTGGAGCATGATATTACGGCAGCGGCTATTGCCTGCTGTAAAAATTCGCCGGGCATTGTCAGTATATGCGGCAGCGGCTCAAACGCGGCCTGGTACGACGGCAAAAAGGTAGCGCCCAATAACTACGGCCTGGGTTATATCTTAGCCGACGAGGGATCGGGCAACTGGCTTGGCAGGCAGTTGCTTAAAGGATTTATGAACCAAACACTCCCGCCAAACATCCATAAAAAATTTGTTCAGCGATATGATTTCGACCGTAAAACGCTGTTGGAAAAAGTGTACAGGCAAAAGCAGCCGGCTATTTTTTTAAGCTCGTTTACCGAGTTTTTTATCGATAATAAAGAGGATAGTTATCTGCAGGGCATCATCCGAACCGGCTTCAATAAGCTGATAAATATGTATTTATTACCCTTACATGAACAACATCCCGAAGCTTTGTTGTATTTTGCGGGCTCGGTTGCGGCCGGGTTTCAAAGTCATTTACATGAGGCTGCAGCCGATGCAAATCTTAAAATTGCAAATGTTATAAAAGAACCCATAAATAATTTATTAACATATTATTCAAGTAAAAATTAGAAAATCATGAAAATAGGAATTAACGGTTTCGGCCGTATTGGTCGCCTGGCATTCAGGGCAGCAATTGAAAGACCGGATATTGAAGTTGTTGGTATAAACGACCTGGTTGAGCCTGATTATATGGCTTACATGTTAAAGTACGATTCAACTCACGGCCCTTTCAAAGGCACTATCGCTGTTGAAGGCGGTCACCTGGTGGTTAACGGAAAAACGATCCGCGTAACAGCGGAGAAAGACCCGGCTAACTTGAAGTGGGGCGAGATAGGCGCTGAGATCATTATTGAATCAACCGGCTTATTCCTGACCCAGGAAACCGCTCAAAAACATATTGATGCAGGCGCCAAAAAGGTTGTGATGAGCGCCCCGGCTAAGGATGATACCCCAACTTTTGTAATGGGGGTAAACAATAAAAAATTAACCGCGCAAAATACCATCGTATCAAACGCATCATGTACTACAAACTGCCTTGCACCAATTGCAAAAGTATTGAACGATAACTTCGGCATCGAAGAAGGGTTAATGAGCACCGTACACGCTGTTACAGCTACCCAAAAAACAGTTGACAGCCCATCGGCTAAGGACTGGAGAGGTGGCCGTGGCGCTTACCAGAATATTATCCCATCGTCAACAGGCGCCGCAAAGGCGGTTACGTTAGTTATTCCGGAACTGAAGGGCAAATTAACAGGCATGTCATTCCGCGTTCCGGTAGCCGACGTTTCTGTGGTTGACCTAACCGTTCGTTTGAAAAAAGGGGCAACTTACGAGGCAATTAAAAAAGCCATGAAAGATGCTTCTGAAGGTGAGTTAAAAGGTATTTTAGGTTATACTGAAGATGATGTAGTATCAGAAGACTTTAAAGGCGACGCACGTACATCCATATTTGATGCCAAAGCAGGTATCGCGTTAAACGATAACTTTGTAAAGGTGGTATCATGGTACGATAACGAGTGGGGTTATTCGAACAAACTAATCGACCTCGTTCAGGAATTAGGAAAGGTTAAGTAAACCGGTCCTTTGAATAAAATTAAAGCCTTTCAGCAATGGAGGGCTTTTTTTGTTGGCTAATAATACGCAACAGGTGTTATTAACAATTACATCAGCTCCTTATCCTTTTTCTCGTGATAGGTTTTATAAGCGAGGTAATAGAAAAATAAGGCGACAATAACATCTACTGCTATCCGGCCGGTACTCAGGTCGGGGTAGGTAGATATGAACTTGTAGACAGCAAGGACTAGTGCCAGCGTGCCGGCAATCAAATAAAGCGTAAGGTATTTGGGGTTCATAATTGCAGGGTTTAAAGAAATGATCACTTCTATAGCTGCAAGTTTACGCGCTTTAGTTTGTTATTCAAAAACCGTTTGATTATTCCTCGCTGTACGCCCTGTCGAATGCACGTACTTTTTTTTCCTCATTTTCAGCCGGGTAGGGCTTCCTGGTTAAAAAGAACAAGATCATAACCGGTGCGGTAACAAACAATATACCCGAGAGACTGGATGTGGTGATGATGTAATTGGTTGCGAATACTAATCCAACAAGACCTATAAACAGGTATACCAATCGAATTGCTGTGTTCATAAGGTTTAAATAATAGTTTAAATTTAATTATAGATTATTTATACGATACAAATACAAAAAGGTTATACCAGTTTATTGGGGCTTAATTACGTGCATTATCATTTTAACTCATACTTAGGAGGAATGTCCATCATCTTTCTGAATACCGCTGCACCAAGTGGGGGTATGCTTATGCTGATGGAGTTATCCCTGCCGTGCCAGCCAACGTTTTCGGAATTTACCGGTTCGGTATTTTCAACGCCGCTGCCCCAGAATTTTTTGGCATCTGAATTAAATATTTCGGTCCATTTTCCCCTTGAAGGAACGCCAACCCGGTAGCCGTGGTGGGTGATAGGGGTGAGATTTAAAACGACCAGCAGGTCGTTTGAAGGCTCGTACCCCTTACGGACATAAGCCAGTATAGAATCATTTGCATTGCCGCCATCGATCCATTCAAAGCCACTGCTGTCGAAAGCTTTCTCATACAAGGCAGGCTGTTCGCGATACAGGCGGTTCAATGCTTTTATTGTTCCCTTTATGCCCTGGTGGTTGGGATATTCAAGCACATGCCAATCCAGCGAATGCTGGAAATTCCACTCGTCGCCCTGGGCAAACTCGTCGCCCATAAAAAGCAGCTTGGTGCCCGGGTGTGTAAACATATAGCTGTACAGTACCCGCAAATTGGCGAACTGCTGCCACTCATCGCCGGGCATTTTGCGCAGCATTGAGCCTTTGCCATATACCACCTCGTCATGCGAAAAAGGCAGCATAAAGTTTTCGGTAAAGGTATATATCAGGCTAAAAGTGATCTCGTTGTGATGAAATTTGCGGAATAACGGGTCGGTCGAAAAATACTTTATGGTATCGTGCATCCATCCCATCATCCATTTCATGCCAAAACCCAGGCCACCTGTATATACCGGGCGACTGACACCAGTAAACGCTGTCGATTCTTCCGCAATGGTTTGTGTATCGGGGAAGTAGCTGTAAACGGCTTCGTTAAATTCTTTTAGGAAGGATATAGCCTCGAGGTTTTCATTGCCGCCAAAAACATTGGCCTCCCATTCGCCGTGATTACGTGAATAATCCAGGTAAAGCATGGACGCTACCGCATCGACACGCAAACCGTCAGCGTGGTAACGGTCGAGCCAGAATAAGGCGTTACTGATCAAAAACGCCCGTACTTCGTTGCGCCCGTAGTTAAAAATATATGATTTCCAGTCGGGGTGGAACCCTTTGCGGGAATCGGCATGTTCGTATAAATGAGTGCCGTCAAACTTATACAAGGCGTGGATATCGCCCGGGAAGTGGGAGGGAACCCAATCCAGTATAACCCCGATGCCGGCCTGGTGAAGCTTTTCGATGAGGTACATCAACTGCTGCGGTGTGCCGTATCTCGACGCCGCGGCAAAGAAACCTGTTATCTGGTATCCCCAGCTGGGGTAAAAAGGGTGTTCCATAATGGGCATCAGCTCCACATGTGTAAAGCCCATTTCCTGTATATAGGGCACCAGCTTATCAGCCAGTTGGTTATAGGTCAAAAATTCGTCGGGGCTCTCCAGGCTGCGCGCCCACGAGCCCACGTGCATTTCGTAAACGGAATATGGTTTGTCGAGGGCATTATGTTTATGCCGGTTTACCATCCAATCCGCATCTTTCCACTCGTAGTAGGTATCAGCTACAATGGAGGCTGTAAGCGGGGCTACTTCCCAGCGAAGGGCAAAGGGGTCGCTTTTTTCCAGGTCCTCGCCGGTTGACGATTTGATATAATATTTATAGGTTTCGCCGTTACCCACGTTTGGAATAAACCCTTCCCAGATACCTGACCCATCCCAGCGTACATACAGGGGGTGCGAACCGCGGCTCCAGCCGTTAAAGTTGGCGATAACCGAAACATATTGTGCATTCGGCGCCCAAACCGCAAAGTAAGTCCCGATGACGCCGTTGTATTCAACCACATGCGAGCCTAATTTTTCATAAAGCTTGTAATGTTTGCCCGACCGAAACAACCCGATATCGAAATCGGTAAACCGGCTGTAAGGCTCAACAGGCTTCAAACCGGCTTTAACCGGTTCTGCTTTTTTAGGCTTAACAGTTTTGGCTTTCGCCGGCGCGGTTTCATTTTTTGCCGGTTTGGGCGTTACCGTTTTTTTTGCCGCGGATGACTTGGCCTTAGGTGACCCGGTATCAGTTTGTTCGTTTTTTTTTGCCATAATAGCGATAGCCCTGAGGCTGTTGGGTTAATTGGTTTTGCCGCAGTAAATTGGTTCGTAATCAAATATACCTATTTGTTAGTGATTAGCGGTTGGAGGTTAGAGATTAGTTGGAAAAGTCTGAAAAGTCCGGGAAGAAAGTAACTAATCTCTAACCTCCAATCTCTAACCTCTGATCACCAATCTCTAACCTCTAATCTCCAACCTCTCCCAAACTACTTCATTACCTCCAGGTGCTTAAAGTTCTTGCTGAACTTAAATTCCAGGCAGTTGTTTTCGTCGATACTGAAATAAGGCACATCCCGGCCGTCGGCAATGATCTTTGACGGCACGAAAGGCAAACCGATTATGTTGAAATGATAGCTTTCGTAACGCGGGGTGTACAGACCTTCCATGGTTTGCTCGACGGTCAATACAGACGATTTGCCATTCACCACGAATTTCTTCTCGAGGTAAATATCCTGTTCGTAGGCAAAGGTTTCGCCGTAATCCTCAAAATAGAAGGAGTTAACCTCGTAATCGCTGTAATATACATTTAGTATAACTTCTTCAATTTCCTTTTCGCCCACATACTGCATCACCGGGTATTCGGGAATAACCGACCCGGCTTTTATAAACATGGGGATCGTTTCCAGCGGGGTAGGTACCACTATTTCCTGTCCGCCGTCAACCATCTGCAATGTCCAGTAATTGTACCAGCGGCCCTTTGGCAGGTAAACTATCCGGCTGGTTTGACCGGGCTCCAGGACAGGGCATATCAGTATTTTATCGCCGTAAGTAAACTCGTCCTGGCGGAAATGATTGCCTGGTTCATCTTGTTCCTGCATGACCATCGGCCTCAATATCGGGAAACCATAGCGGTGATGTTCCCAGAATGCGGAGTATAAATAAGGCAATAAACGATAACGTAATTCAATAAATTTGCGGTTAATGGCAGTAAACGGCTCGCCAAAGCTCCACGGCTCGCGTTCCTTTGTGTCGCCGGCTGAATGCGCCCGCATAAAGGGCGAAAACGTACCCATCTGTATCCAGCGGGTAAACAATTCGCCATCAGGCTCACCGCTGAAACCGCCGATATCGGTACCGCAGAAGGATATTCCGGATACTGACAGGCGCTGGCACTGGATATTGCCCAGTTTCAAATGCTCCCATGTGGCCACATTGTCCCCCGTCCACACGGATGAGAAGCGCTGCACACCGGAGTAGCCTGCCCTCGTAATGGTGAAGGGGCGTTTGTTCTTCATTATTTTACGCAGCCCCTCGTAAGTGGCGCGTACCATTTGCATACCGTAAATATTGTGCGCCTTCCGGTGCGAACCGCGGAAGCCATCGTACTGGTGCCTTACATCGTCGGGGAAGGTGCCCGCGCCGAACACAGCCGGCTCGTTCATATCATTCCACACACCGGCAACGCCCATTTGAACCAGCTCATCAAATAAGCCGCCCCACCAGGTACGCACATCGGGGTTGGTAAAGTCGGGAAACTGGCAGCGGCCCGGCCACACGTGGCCCTCCATAAAATAATCGTCGCAGCGGCGGCAGAAATACCGGTTCTCTTTACCTTCTTTAAATACCGCATAATTATCGTCGACCCTTATACCGGGGTCGATGATCACCACCGTTTTAAAGCCATCGGCCGCCAGTTCTTTGATCATCTTTTTGGGATCAGGGAAATACTTGCGGTTCCAGGTGAAGCAGCGGTATCCATCCATATAATCGATATCGAGATAGATGCCGTCGCATGGAATTTTATTCTGGCGGAAGCCTTTGGTGATCTTTTTTACTTTGGCTTCCGGGTAGTAACTCCACCGACATTGGTGATAGCCCAGCGCCCAAAGGGGCGGCATGGGGTGGGTGCCGGTTAAAATATGGTAGCTTTTTACCACGTCCATCATGTGCGGACCATGGATATAGTAATATTGCAGTTCGCCGCCGTCGGCCCAGAAACTGGTTTTCTGCGGGTCCTCGGCGCCAAAGTCAAAGTTGGCCTTAAAGGTGTTGTCAAAGAAAATACCATGCGCAATACCATCGTTAACGCTGATATAGAACGGTATGCTGCGGTAAAGCGGATCCTGGTTCCATGCAAATGAATAAGCGTCGGTGTTCCAGTTCTTCAGCCTTTTTCCGCGCAGGTTAAACTCTGTGGGTTTATCGCCCAGGCCAAAAAAGCTTTCTTCCTTGTGGCAGGTTTTTGTACAATAAACATAATAGCCGCCGAACTTTACGTTCTCTTCCCAGTGCATCGGCACGGCGTCGGTACTGGTAACATGTCCCTGCGCGTCGGAAAAGGATATAAAGAAGTCTTTTTTACGGATATGGCAATTTACCACGCTGGTAGATACCCTGAATTCAAGCTCATCTTCGTGCAGGGCAAAAACAGCGGCCTTTTCCTCCAGTTTGGGCACCGCGTAAGAAAACTCTTCTAAAAAAACGCTGTGCGGGGCCAGGCGTACACGTATCACTTCGTCGGTAATAACAACTACCTCAACTTTGGCATCGCCATCGGTAAAAAAAAATTTATTACCCGACTGATCGGCATGGTTAGGCACGCCGAGGTATTTTTTGATGATCGGTTTTATACCTTCAGCCGGGTTATTGAGGTGGTGAAATTCTTCTTCCTCTTCAATTAATTTGTTGGCTAAAAGTTCCTGGTTCAGTATATTTTCTTCCATTAAGAATTATTCGCTGGTGCAAATATGTGTATTGTGTATGTTTTACGCAATATACGGTATTGCTAATATATATAAACGCATAAGCCCGCCACTATAATATGGATTAACTTAAGAGATTGACGTTTTTGTGCGGAAATAGTTTTTAAGTTTTAAAAAATAGCTTGTTTAAACTTGTAAACGACTGATTTTAAGCTCTGTCTATTATCTGTATTTTCTCGCCATCCTGCACAAATAATACCGATAATGCAGCCAAAAACATAAATACACCGGCTACTACCAAACCGTAAATGGCCTGGCTGTTAAACAGGTATTTTACGATCAAGCTACCGGTTAGACTATTGACGATCTGCGGGAATGTGATAAAAAAGTTAAACAAGCCCATATATACGCCGATCTTTTTGGCCGGTATCGAGCTCGACAATATCGCGTAAGGCATAGCTAAAATGCTTCCCCATGCTAAACCAACGCCAACCATCGACAGCAGCAGCAGGTAATGGTTGTGGATGAAGAAGATAGATATGAGGCCTATACCGCCCATGGTTAACGAGAACGCATGGGTGCGTTTGCGGTTGATCTTTTTAACGATCGACGGGAGCGTTAATGCATATATGGCCGACACAATATTGTAAACGCCAAACATGATCCCAACCCAATCGCGGGCTTCAGAAAATTGTGACGACGTTGTATCGTTGGCCGGAACATTGTAAACATGCGCCGCTACAGCCGATGTGGTGAAAACCCACATGGAAAAAAGCGCGAACCACGAAAAAAACTGCACGATGCCCAGTTGCCGCATGGTTTTGGGCATATGTACCAGGTCGTAAAAAAACTCGGACATGCCGCTTTTTTTAGGCATTTCTTTTTCAGGCGCATGAAATTTGGCATATTCTTCGGGCGGGTATTCTTTGGTTTTAATAACCGTCCATAAAATACAGCCGATCAATACGATACCGCCGGCATAAAAGGAGTATAAAAGGTTATTTGGTACGAGGCCCTTTGCAGCTGTGTTGGAAACATGAAACCAGTCGGACAAAACCGATGGTAAAAACGATCCCATAATAGCGCCTACACCGATCAGGCAAGTTTGCAGGGAGAAGCCGGTGTTGTGCTGGCTATCGGGCAGGTTATCGGCAACCAGGGCCCTGAACGGCTCCATAGCCACGTTGAACGAGGCGTCCATGAGCATCAGCATACCCGCGCCAACGATGATAGGCGGTATCAGGAACGCCAGGCCGGATGAGTTGGGTAAAAAACAAAGCGCTACACCGGATAAAATGGCGCCGGTTAAAAAATAGGGCCTCCTGCGGCCGAGCCTGTTCCAGGTGCGATCACTGTAATAACCGATGATCGGCTGGATGATCATCCCCGTAAGGGGTGCTGCCAGCCAGAACCAGGACAGGTTATCGACCTTAGCGCCGAAGGTGAGCAATATGCTGCTTGCATAGCCCGTTTGTAATGCGAAACCGAACTGGATACCTAAAAAGCCGAAGCTCATATTCCAGATTTGCCAAAAACTCATTCTTGGTTTTTGTAGTATACCGCGTGTTGCCATAATTATTTAGGTTCAATAGTTCATTGGTTCATTAGCTCATTAGTTCATTGGTCTTTTCTGGTGCAGATTGTTTTGGTGCAGATTTTCCGATGAATTTTAAATAAGCATTTAATTTTAGGTGAATTGTTTGCAGTTTTTCAAACAGTGTGTTAAATGCTTCTTCGCCGATCAGGTTTCTTGTTCTGGCTTTTTTTAGCCAGCCTTTTGTTTCAATAATTGATCCTCTGCTAAAATAGCAGAAGTTTCTATTTTCTTTATAATGATATCGACCATATCCCTCGGCAATATTAGCACCGATAGAATCGGCCGATCTAACCAATTGCTTACCAACAGTATCTTTAGCGAAATAATCCCACCCATGAACTATGAACCATATTTCATCGCTAAAACTTTCAGCTAACTGATATACTTCTAAATCGTTTAGGTTGTAATAACTCATAACTTTTTTAGGTTGGTAATAATCCGATTGCAATTTCCGACTATGCACCAATGAACTAATGAACCAGTGAACTAATGATCTAAATTAATAAGTAGTACCCCGCTCGATGCAGGAAGCGAAATGTTTACTCCGATTGCTATGTCGTCTGTATTGTATGTATTGCCGGTTAACAGGTCAGTAAATTGCTGTTTGCCGCTGATGTTTAGTTGTTTTAACAAGTCATCCGGTAGCTTTACTTGTATGGTTTGTTCGCCGCGGTTGAAATTGGTTACGACTAATATACGTTGTTTATCGGTATAACGAAGATAGATATACAAACGCTGGTTAAAGCCAGGCTGATGCTCGTTGGCCATCATCAGCTCATAAAATTTACCCGACCGCAATGCTTCATTATTGTGAACGGCGTTTAACAATGTGCTGTAAAAGCCGCGCAGTTTTTTTTGATCGCCGGATAATCCGCCGCCGTCGAACTGTCCGTTGTTAAGCCATTTCTGGTGTTCGGGAACACCCCAATAGTCAAAAATGGATGTACGGCCATCATCGCCGCCAAAACCTTCGGCACCGGCGCCCGGCTCACCAACTTCCTGTCCAAAATATATCATTACCGGCCCGGTGCTTAATGTTGCGGTTACGATCATCCCGGGCACGGCGAGCCATGGGTTGCCGGCAAAATCGCGCGAGGCGATACGCTGTTCATCGTGGTTTTCCATAAACCGCAGCATGTGAGTGTCAATGCCGCAGCAGTCGTGGTTCCATACCCGGTTAATATCCCAGGTTGTGGCGTTCGGCTCATCGCGGGTAAGGCGTTTGATGCCGTCGTAAAGGCCTACCTTATCGTACAGGTAATCGAATTTGCCGTTGATGATATAGCTATTGTATAGCGCTGTATTATAGGCTTCGCCAATAAAAATTAATTGCGGGTATGCAGTTTTCAATTTAGGAATTACCCAGCCCCAAAACTCGATGGGCACCATCTCAACCATATCGCACCTGAAAGCGTCGACCCCTTTTGCACTCCAGAAATGCAAAATATCATACATTTTATTCCATAGCGGGGGAACCGGGTCAAAATAGGTTTTTCGGCCGTTCAGGTAATCGACGCCGTAATTTAACTTTATGGTTTCGAACCAGTCATTTATCGAGGGCGTAGCGCTGAATACATCATTACCGGTTGCCTTTGCGGGATTTTCATCGAAGCCCTGGTTTTTAAGCGGGCTGTTAAAATTATCACCACCGGCATTGTACCCAGCCGGAACGACGAAGGGCTGGCCGGGGATGTAATAAAAATCATTTTTGGGGTCAAATGCCTTCGTTTTATCATCATCCTGCCCGAAATCACGTACGCCGGCCGGCTTAACATCCGAGGCATAGGTACGCGCTACGTGGTTTGGCACCAGGTCCATAATTACCTTGAGCCCGTTTACGTGCGTGCGGTTTATAAGCGCCTGGTATTCGGCCATACGTTTTTTTACGTCGACAGCAAGATCGGGGTCAACATCATAATAATCTTTAATTGCATAAGGTGAACCGGCCCTGCCCTTTACCACGTCCGGGTCATCCGGCTTGATGCCGTACTGGGAATAATCCGTCATGGTGGCATGCTCGACCACGCCGGTAAACCACACATGGGTAAAGCCCATTTTTTTGATCTCGTGCAGGGCTTTGTCGCTAATGTCGTTAAACTTACCGACCCCGTTTTCTTCAATGGAGCCGTAGGTTTTATTGAGCGTTTTGGTGTTACTGAACAACCGGGGCAATAACTGGTATATAATTAGCTTGTTATCCGCTTGTTGTTCCATTCGTTTGCTTACGGTTTTTTTTATTGATTGCGAAAGTGAAGTAAATGTGATGATCGATAATAAAAGTGCACCGGCAATAAATTTAAATTTTCTCATAACAGTTTGATCCCGAACAAAACGCAGGTATCATGGTGAGCCCCTTTTTGATTTTTCTAACACTGTCAAACTTCAACCAATAATTCATCATTGGCTTTTACCAGTTGTTCTTTACCATACACTAAAACAGTTGTTTCGCTGCCTGATAGGTTTTTTATCTGTACGCCGTCCCGGCCTACCTTAATATTCAGCAGGGCGCCCCGGAAGCCGACATGGAACGAGAACGATTGCCATTTTCCGGGCAGGAAGGGTTGGAAGGAAAGCTTGCCATCGCGTACGCGCATGCCGCCAAAACCTTCAACCACGGCCATCCAGGTGCCGGCCATCGAGGTAATATGGCAGCCGTCTTCGGTGTCGTTATTGTAATCGTCGAGGTCAAGGCGCGCGGTACGCAGGTAAAATTCGTAAGCACGTGCCTCGTCGCCCAGTTTGGCCGCTAAAATGGAGTGCACGCAGGGCGATAATGAAGATTCATGCACCGTGCGCGGCTCATAAAAGTCGAAATTGCGTCGTATGGTGTCTATATCATACTGATCCTCAAAAAAGTAAATACCCTGCAGCACATCAGCCTGCTTGATGTAACATGAGCGCAATATCCTGTCCCAGCTCCATTTTTGGTTAATGGGGCGCTCGGATGCCGGCAGATCTTTAACCAATATTTGTTCTTTATCGAGGTAGCCGTCCTGCTGTAAAAACACTTGCAGTTTTTCGTCGTAAGGGAGGTACATCTTTTCAATAATGTCCCTGTACCTGGCGGTTTCTTCAGCCTCGTTAAATTTGATCTTGTTTACGAGCGCGTTATATTTTTCGGGAGTTGTTGCTTTAACCTTGTTAGCTACGTCCATGGCGTATTGCATGCACCAGGTAGCCAGTTTGCTGGTGTACCAGTTGTTGTTAACGTTATTTTCGTATTCATTGGGGCCGGTAACGCCCAGCATTACATATTGCTGTTTATCATTCGACCAGTTAACGCGCTGCGACCAGAAACGGGCAATGGCGATCAATACCTCCAGGCCATAATCAGCCAGGTAGGCTTCATCGCCGGTATAACGAACGTAGTTGAATATGGCGTATGCAATGGCGCCGTTGCGGTGTATCTCTTCAAAAGTAATTTCCCACTCGTTGTGACATTCGGTGCCGTCCATCGTTACCATAGGGTAGAGGGCAGCGCCGTTTTTAAAGCCCAGCAGCTTTGCATTGTCTATCGCTTTGCCGAGTTGCTTGTAACGGTATAGCAAAAGATTGCGCGTAACTTTTTGATCGGCTGTTGACAGGTAAAAAGGCACGCAATAAGCTTCGGTATCCCAATAGGTTGAGCCGCCATATTTTTCGCCGGTAAAGCCTTTCGGGCCGATGTTCAAGCGGTCGTCTTCGCCGGTATAAGTTTGGTTTAGCTGGAAAATATTGAACCTGATGGCTTGCTGTGCAGAAGCGTCGCCTTCAATGATAATATCGTTATGTTTCCATTTTTCGGCCCATGCGGCGGCCTGTTCGGCCAGCATTTCCTCAAACCCTTTACCGCTAATGCGGGATAGTGTGTTTTTTAAATTGCCTGCCAGTTCGGCGGGGCTATAGTTTTGCGATGAAAGGTTAGCGGCATATTTTACTATGGTGGTGCGTTGTCCCTTCGAAGCCTGCAGGGTGATTTTTGCCTCTATATATTTTTCTTTTTCAACCGGTTCAGTTTTTAGATCGACTTGCTTGCCGTCCTGCATGATCCTCAGCTCCATGCCGGTTGCCACCTCGAAGCTGGTTTTTTTGGTGCGCATTTGCAGGTAACCGCCGGTTTCCCAGGTTTCCTTTTTTACTTCATCCCAAAATTTTTCGTCGTAGTTTGAATCTTTATTCACTACGTCGCCATCGATAAATGGCATAATGGTTAGCATTCCGCTAAAATTTAAAGGGGTAATTGTGTATTTAATAGCGCCGGATTCATCGTCGGCCATGCTGCAAAAACGGATGGCTTCCACTTCAATTTCCTTCCCTGCGGCTATAGTAGCCCTGAAATTTCGTTTCAGGTGGCCTTCTTTCATATTCAGCTCGCGCCTGAAACTGAGCACTTCGCATTTGGCCAGGTCGAGCTGTTTGCCGTCAATGCTTATATCTATCCCTATCCAGTTTGCCGCATTCAATACTTTGGCAAAATATTCAGGATAGCCGTTTTTCCACCAGCCTACACGTGTTTTGTCGGGATAATAAACGCCTGCAATATAATTCCCCTGCAATGTATCGCCACTATAAGCCTCCTCGAAATTCGCACGCTGGCCCATGCGGCCATTACCGAGGCTGAATATACTTTCGGATATTTTATTGTGACGGGGATCAAAGCCCTGTTCTATTATTTTCCACTCATCAATTTCGACGTAGTCCTTCATTCTTTATTATACTATTTTGTCATTGCGAGCGATAGCGAAGCAATCCCGTCGCAAGTTTACACTTTCCACGCCTGCATTGCTGCGAGTTTGCTTCGTTCCCGAAATAAATTCGGGACAGGCTGTTCCCCCTCGCAATGACGTGCTTTTATTTATAAATCTTCCAATTTTTCTAAACTCATTTCATTTAAACCGCTCACCACCAAATCAGCCTCGCCAAGCACTTTCGGTGAGCCAATGCCCACTACCTTCATACCGCCGTTTATGGCAGCCTCTACGCCTGCTATGGCATCTTCAAAAACAACGCATTCCGACGGTGAAACATGCAATGCTTCGGCCCCTTTTAAAAATACTTCGGGGTCGGGTTTTGCCTTGGTTACCTTATTGCCGTCGATTATTGCGTCGAACAGGCTTGTTAAATTAATGTGGTCTAATATAGTCATTGAGTTTTTACTTGCCGAACCTAATGCGGTTTTTATTCCCGCTGCCCTGCAAGTTTCCAAAAACTCTTTTGCCCCAGGCAGTATCTCGGCCGGCGTCATGTGATTGATCATCTCAACATACCAGTCATTTTTGCGCGTGGCCAGTTCCGCTTTTTCGGCTTCGGTTTTTGTGACCCCGCCCCATTCCAGGATCAACTCGAGCGACCGTACCCGGCTAACGCCTTTCAGCTTTTCGTTGTTCTCTTCCGTAAAATCAAACCCCAATTCGTTGGCTAAACGTTTCCATGCTTTGTAATGGTAAACTGCCGTATCGACAATTACGCCGTCCAGATCAAAAATACAAGCTCTATATTTATTTATCATTAATTAATAAGCTCTAAAACTAAAGTTGATTTAGCGGGGATGGTTAAATTCGACAGATCAATAGTTTCACCGGTGATTATATTTTTTGCTTTTTTCGCGGTTTTTATTTGTTCAAAGTATCGCGCAGTAGCTGTTGTTTGCTCCTTGTCGCGGCTATTATAAGCAACCATAACCGTTTTCTGGTTATCGTACCTGAAATACACATATATGCCCCGCTCGGGTATATACTGCATCATTTTCCCGGTTTGCAATGCCGATGTATTTTTGCGGTAGTTAGCCAGCTTGCGTATATAATTGAAAGCGTCATTTTCCGGTTCGGTACGGCCTGCGGCCGTGAACTTATTGATCTTATCGCCTTCCCATCCGCCGGGGAAATCCTGGCGTATGAGGCCATCGGGGTTTGAATAGCCCTTCATTAATATTTCATCGCCATAGTACATCTGGGGCACACCGCGAAGCGTCATCAGCATAGCCATGGCCGATTTATATTTATTGATGTCTTCACCAACGACAGATAAAACCCGGCTCATATCGTGGTTATCCAAAAATACCACGTTGCGGGTTGGATCCTGGTATAAAAAGTCCTGCGCCATAACTGCGTACAGGCGGTTTACGCCGTCTGTCCAGCCTTCTTTACCGTTTAAAGCTTCGTAAATGGCATCTTTAACCACGCCGTCGGTCACGCCGGGTAAGTGTGTGTCAAAGCCCTGGTGAACCGTGTTTCCCTGTGTAAAATAGGCCTGGTCGGCAGCCGACCACACAAGCGTTTCTCCGAATATGGATAAGCGCGGAAATTCCGCTTTTACATCAGTAGCCCATTTGGCCATGTATTGCGGATCGTTATAGGGGTAGGTGTCCAGGCGAAAGCCGTCAACACCTGCGTACTCAACCCACCAGATGTGGTTTTGGGTTAAAAAATTCTGCACGTACGGGTTATTTTCATTCATATCGGCCATGCGGGTGTCAAACCAGCCGTCGAGCATCAGCTTGCGATCCATCGGTGAGGCATGCGGGTCCATTACAGCCATATCGCGGAAGTTTGATTTGGTGTACTTAGGCCACTGGTGCACCCAGCTCTTCATAGGCATATCCGCAATGGTATAGCCCTCGGTGCCGGCATGATTATGCACCAGGTCTTTCACCACTTTCATGCCCATGGCATGGCATTTTTCAACAAACTGTTTATACAGCTCATTTGTGCCAAAACGCTTATCGACATGGTAATAATCGGTAACCGCGTAGCCATGGTAGGAGGCATGCGGCTCGTCGTTCTCAATTTCGGGGGTAAGCCAGATGGCGGTTACGCCAAGGTCCTTTAAATAATCAAGGTGGTTCATGATACCCCGAATGTCCCCGCCATGGCGGCCGAACATCAACTCGCGGTGCACGCCGGTCTCGCGCATATCTGAAAACGAATCGTTTGACGGGTCGCCGTTTGCGAAACGATCGGGCATAATGAGGTAGATCAGGTCCTTATCGGTTACGCCTTGCGCACGGCCCTCCGAACGGTCGCGTTGTTTAAGTGCGTAGCTATACAATAATGCCTTTTCGCCGGCTTTATTAAACTTTATCGGGAACGTTCCCGGCCTTGTATCCGTTGAAATGCGCAGATCGAGGAATAAATAGTTCGGATTTTCAACTTTGTGAACAGCAACCAGCTTTACGCCAGGGTAGGTTAGTTCCACCGTCCGCGACGAAATATGATCGCCATGTACGATAAGCTGCAGGTTAGGATTATGCATACCTACCCACCAAAACATGGGCTCAACACGCTCAAGCGCAGGGATTTGCGCTTTCAGGCCCAAAGCCATAACCAGGCAGCAGGCTGTAAAAATTAATGATTTTCTCATATCAGGATATCTGGAAAAAATAATTGGAGGGCCGAAAAAACACGCATTCGGCCACGGGCCAAATTTATAATAATTATGGATGATTGGAGGAAAAATGTTTGCGGAAGTCAGTAAAGTCCGAAAAGTCCGAAAGTTGGGAAAACTGGCTCCGGAAAGGAGCGAGATGCTTGCTGCGGGATGATTTGCACAAGCGGCCCGTCGTTATTTGTAAAGCGCCGGATGTACAAACCCGGCGCTTTTGTTATTTTTTACCCGATAGCAGGTTTAGTTTTAAATTTACGCCGCCGGTGCCAAAACGCAATTGCTGCGAACCAACGCCGTCAAGCGGATATTTGAGAAATGGTTCAATGATTACCCTGTTCCTGCCGATCTGGCGGCCAACGCCAAAGGCTACGTTAACCACTTTTGCCACATAGAAGTTATTAAAGCGGTTATGCGCGCTTGTGCCCAGCGTTTGCTGTACCGAAGGTGAAAAGAGCGACGGATAATTGTATTTATAGACATAATTTTCGTCGATAAATGTTCCCGAGCTTACCCCGGCCGAGACATATGCATCAGATTTTTTTGGATTAAACTGGTACTTTAAATTTACGGGGATATCCAGCGCGATCAGGTTAGCATTGTAGTTTTGAAATGTTGGTGTGGATACCGGCGCAAAATACGCACTGGCGATACTTGCAGTTTTGGGCGCGGCGGCCGCTACCAAATGGTTTTGCTGGATGGCCGGCGGCGGTGTACCGGCAAAATTCAGCGAATTTTGAGAAACATTTATGCCTGTAACCAATGACAGCTTCCGGGTAAGCGGAATATCGGAAGTAAGGCCAAAACCCATATTCATCTGGCTGCTGCTCCCTTTGGCGTAGTTAACGTAGGTACCTGCAGATATAGCCAGCCGGATCCGTCGCGGGTCCGTGTCTTCAATTTTGCGGGTCTTTGCTTGTTTTACGGCAGCAAGCGTTGTATTTGCCGGGTTAACGGCCGGCGTGTTGCCTGCGGTGTCGGTATTGCGGGTTGTTTTTTGGCTGTTTGCTGCTAATAGCTGTGTCGCATTAACCTTATTTATTGCCGCGCTGTCAGTAATTTTTCCAGGTACTGCCGGATTTTTTGCTGAGGCGATGACATTTGCCGCGTTGTCCTTCAAAGCCGGGTGTTGATCGGCTGTTCTATTTTGCATGCCTTTTTGAGGAGCAACAGATGTGTTTAAAGCAATTGAATTTGTTAAAACTGTTTTACCAAATGAAGACCGGGCAGCATATTGACGGCCCTGGGTTGTAAAGTTTGCGGAGTTGGTTAGATCATGTCTTTTTGTATCTCTGCCCTGGGTGTTAGTTTCGTTGTGCTCTTTAGTTATTGCCGGGGATTGGGCCAGTATATTGCCTTGTGCAATAGTTGCATTTGATAATTTAGTTTCGTTGTTACCGCCGGTATTTGCGGCACCATTTGATACCGGTTTGTTCTTAACCAGGTTTTCTACCGGGCTAACCTTTGTTTTTGTATGAGCCACCGTGGTTGGTTTAACCCGGCCATCATAAATTAAAAATCCAATGCCCATACCTAACAGTATAAGCGCTGCTGCGGCGCCGCGCCATATCCAGGCAACCGGGCGGCGTGACTTCTTTTCAGGAAACTTCTTCCTGAGTTCCAGCCAGCCTTCATCAGCGGTGGGGTCTTCGTAATTATCGAACACCTCCCTGATGTGGTTTATCAAATCTTTATCGAACTGCTCGTCCATGATTTTGTGCTTCAAATTGAATTAACGTTCTTAATTTTTCTTTTGCCCTGCTCAGGTAAACCCTTGACGAGTTTGCCGGAATAGTTAATATCTGGCCAATTTCATCGTGATTATAGCCATCTATCTCATATAAGTTAAAGATGGCTACCTGGATGGGGGGTAATTGCTTCATTAGCTGCAGGATATCCTGCGCATTCAGGTTATCGCTGGTACTTGCCGGCCCGCTTAACGCCATTACGTTGTCCATTTCAACGTGTAATTGAAATTTCAACTCTTTTCGACGACGGTCGATGGCTGTATTGACGATGATCGTTCGGAGCCAGGCCTTAAACGGCTTATCGCTGTTAAACCGGCTTATCGTATTAAAAACCTTTATAAAAGCGTCATTTACCACTTCCAGGGCATCATCCCGGTTGATGCTGTAGCGCAGGCTTATACTCATAGCATAGCTATAGAACTGCTTGTATAGCAGTTCCTGGTATTTTAAGCTGCCTGTTTTGCATTGACTGATAATTTCGTCTTCAGCAATGCCCCGGATCTGATGCATTAAATGTAATTATTCAACCAAATTTCTGTTATTCCTATAGGGGTGTAAGGATCACCAATGTTATTTAAAGGTGAAGCGGCGACAAGATAATTTCTGTCTTGCAGCGCTTACAACCTGTTATCGCTTAATTCTGCTTCTTTAAATCAAATTGCAGGCTCAACGTGTCCAAAAAGCTATTGTTAACCATTTGGAAAACCTTGCCATCGTAATAATACTGGTAAGTGCCGGTTAAATGCACTTTGTCGGAGGTGCTGATGCTACCGCTTCCGACTGCTGTCTGGTATGTTAAGTCGTTAAAAAGAATATAATTTGACTCAATAACATAGCCGCCATGACCGGCCACAATAACGCTCGGTGTATTATCGGGTGTAAGGGTAAAACCTGACGTCTTGTTTAAAACGAGATCTACATTTGCCTTTAACGTATCACGTACCCCGTTCTTTGATGAAGTATGTACACGCCTGAATTGTCCCTCAAACGTTCCTGAAGGTATAGCCGGCGCCGGTAACGAGTTTTTGTTACTGACGCATCCCCCTGCAAATAATGCAATTAAAGCCAGGACGAAAAATAGTTTTAGTTTCATATTATACACCTACTACGTAAATAAAATGTTAAACGCTACACAGTATGTTAAATTTTTTTAGCTTCTTCCCAAAATATATCCATTTCGGCCAGGCTCATGTCATGCAATTGCCTGCCTGTTTCGGCGGCTTTGCCTTCGAGATACTGGAAACGTTTGATAAATTTACGATTTGTTTTCTCCAAAGCATCTTCCGGGTTAATATTTATGAAACGCGCATAGTTAATTAATGAAAACAGCAGGTCGCCAAATTCGCCTTCAGCCTTTTCATGATCTATAGCGCTTTCATCTTCGGCATTGAATTCATTTCTGAATTCCTGCATTTCCTCTTCAACCTTTTCCCAAACCTGGCTTTTCTCTTCCCAGTCGAAACCTACGCCGCGGGCTTTTTCCTGTATCCGCGAGGCTTTTACCAATGCGGGCAATGATGCCGGTACGCCGCCCAAAACCGAGCGGTTACCTTCTTTCAGCTTGATCTTTTCCCAATTGCGCTTTACGTCGTCTTCATTATTTACATCCACATCGCCGTAAATATGCGGGTGCCTGTTAATGAGTTTTTCGCACACGCCGTTCAGCACGTCGGTGATGGTGAAATCGTTGGTTTCCGAAGCTATACGGGCGTAAAAAACCAGGTGGAGCATGATATCGCCGAGTTCTTTTTTTATTTCGGGCATGTCACTGCTTAAAATCGCGTCCGACAGTTCGTATGTTTCCTCGATTGTTAGATGACGCAGGCTTTCGAGGGTTTGCTTTTTGTCCCACGGGCAGTTGAGGCGCAGGTCGTCCATGATTTTGACGAGCCTGTCGAACGCGGTTGCGGGTGTAAAAGCGGCGGATGGGGGTGTTAAGGGCATGATTGTTTATATGTTCACTAATTGTGCGAATTTATTCGAGTTACACGAATTGGTATTTTACTAATTAAGCCGACTATTCGAATTCGAATTTGTAAAAATAAGATTTAATGCGATGACTTATATACCGTCCTTTGCTCAAAGCAACTTCACCGCCCGCAGCATCTCCCGCTTGCCTGCCGCGCCGGGGGCTTTTTCGATCGTACAACCCAATGCCTTTAACGACCGCTTTAGGTTACCGGTAATAGCATAGGTTACGAAAACGCCGCCTGGTTTTAAAAACCGGATGGTATGTGCAATGGCTGCTTCGTCCCACATTTCGGGTTGGCGGGCTGCGGCAAAGGCATCGTAATAAATGATATCGTATTGGTTTGCGGATTCAAAATCCAACAGTTTGCAGCTGGCGATTTGCAGCCGGCAGTTAGGATTAAGCTGAATCTGGGAGGACAGGGCTTTTTCATAGCCATCGGTAAATCTTTGCCAGGTACTTGCCGAAACATATTGATCGTATCCCGTTTGGGTTGCCAGCTCTTTTGATAGCGGATAAGCTTCGATGCCGGTGTAGTTTAGGCGGACTTTTTTTTCGGCGCATAGATCTGCGCTAAGCAAAAAATTTAAACCGGTGCCAAAACCGACCTCTAAAATGGAAACAGTGGCCCAAACCCTCTCTAACCCGATAGCTATCGGGTCTCCCCCGGTAGGGGGGACTTTTAGAAAAGAACGTGTTTTCTCCAAAAAATAGCAGAGGCCTGAATTAACAAACACGTGCCGGCTTTCCTGTAAAGCGCCATTACGGGAATGGTAGTTCTCACCAACTTCTGAGTTATAAATGGTGTTTGACCCATCAGCCGTCCGGATTAATTCAAGCATTAGGCGTTTGTTTTTTGTATTTCGAGTTCTTTCACAACTTCGCCAAGATCGTAAACCGGCACATTGGTTATTTTACTCCTGATGATGCTTGATGCGGCAGCCGACCGGTAGCCTGCGGCGCAATGGGCAACAATGGGTTTGCCGGTTGGTATTTCGTTTATCCGTTCGCGCAACTCGGGGAGGGGAATGGTGCAGGCGTGGTTAAATACCAGGCCGTCATCGGTTTCGATCGGGTTGCGCGCGTCAACTATCGTATAATTTTCGGGGTGTGATTTAAAGTCGGCCAGATCCAGTTCTGCTGCTTTTTCTGTAGCGTAAGCTGGTGCCACGAGGGCGGCTTTGATATTTTGTTCGTATCCAATTTTGGCTGCTTTTTTTATCACGGCATCTAAATCAGCGTCATTTGCAGCTACCAGGTAAAATTGCTCGCCGGGGCCGATGATGGAGCCGAGCCATGTTTCAAATTTCTCGCCGTCCTGCAGGTTAATAGCCCCTTTTAAAAATCCCTTTTTAAAGACATCTTTTGAGCGGGTATCAATAATTGGGATATTTTTTTCTATTTGAAAATTGCCCCCCGGCCTGAAAACCGCGCTGATGCTGTCATTGAAAGATGGCGCGCCTGTTTTGTTCAATTCCACATCGTGAACAAAATATTTAGGGATAAAGGGCTGGTCTTCGGTGATGGTTTTCACAAAAGTCAATTCGTCCATCAGCTGCAACGCATAATTTTCGCGCAGCTCGCGGCCTATGGTGCTCTGCAGATCGGGGCTCATGTTTTTTCCGCACAGGGAGCCTGGTCCGTGGGCGGGGTATACCACAATTTCATGCGGTAAGGTCATTAATTTCTCGCGGGTCGAATGATACATTTGCCGGGCAAGCAGTTCTTTTTTTGCCATTATATTGCCAACGTTCTCTCTCAGGTCGGGCCGGCCCACATCGCCAACAAACAAAGTATCCCCGGTAAACAGCGCCTTTTCATTCCCGTATTGGTCATCAACCAAAACACATATCGAGTCGGGCGAATGGCCGGGAGTGTTGATGGCCCTTAATTTAATATCGTCCAGTTTTATTGTGTCGCCATCGTCGAACGTTTCGTGCGGATATTCGGCACCCGTTAGCTTACTTACATAAATAACAGCGCCCGTTGTTTGATGAATTTCGAGGTGTGAGCTTACAAAGTCGGCATGCGGGTGTGTTTCGATAACGCCCACGATATCGGCTTCGTTGAGGGTCGCAAAATCATAATAAGGCTGTGGGTCGCGGGCCGGGTCGACAACAACCATTCTGCCATTCCGGATAACGGCATAAGAGGCATGCGCCAGCCCCCTGTCGTAAAATTGGTGGATCTTCATTCGCGGCAAAGATAGGGGTTTGGTTGATTTGGTGAGCAGTTGATTAAGTTAAGTCAGTTAACCAGTGTGCAAAAATGTGCGGCGTATTACTTATTCCGCTTCCCGTTTTACCAGCAAAACTTCGTCGGCTTCCAGCGGCAGGTAGCCATACTCATAACAAAAATGATAGGTTTTGCCATTTTGTGTTTGGTAAGTGCGGGTATGATATTCAAAATCAAAACCCTTTGCCGCCAACTTTTTTCGGGTTGTTTTGGTTTTGCCGGATGGGTTTAACTCTTCCAGTATGCGCCGGTTACGGCGCAGGATATTGTTAATGTTCCGCACCAGGTTATAACTGCTGCTGTTTAGCTGGTTGTTATAATTGTTGCGGCAAAGGTCATTGCAGAACTTTTTATCAGCCCTGCCATGCAGGGGCGTGCCGCAATCGAGGCATGTCCTTTCTTCATTCATTGGTTAAAGATAGAAAATATTATCCGTTTGCAAACGCTTGCAAATGGAAATTGTCGACTATAAGCGGTTATTAACCGGGTAATACAATGCGCCGGGCACACCTTTGTGTCGTCAATAAAAAAACAAAATTTAATTTTTAAACAGCATGAACACATTAAGAAACAGTGTACGCCTGGTAGGCAACCTGGGTATGGACCCCGAAGTGAAAACTTTTGACAACAACAGAAACATGGCCCGTTTTTCAATGGCTACAAATGAAAGCTATAAAAATGATAAAGGGGAAAAAGTAACCGAAACGCAGTGGCATAACCTGGTTATTTGGGGCATGCAAGCCAAATATGCGGGCGACAACCTTAAAAAAGGTGACGAGGTGGCCATAGAAGGCAAGCTGGCGAGCGGTAGTTACACCGACAAGGAGGGTAATAAACGTTATTTTACCGAAGTTGTAGTTAATGATTTTATAAAGCTCAATGGGAGGGGTTAGTGATTGGAGGTTGGAGATAGGAGATTAGATTATTTGAACTAACCTCTAATCTCCAGTCTCTAACCTCTTTTTCAAACAAACTTTTATAATTATATTTGTTATGTACTTAGAAGCAAAAGAAACAGCACGGTTGTACAAACTATTATCCGAAAAATTGGGTAACGATACGACCGAAGCCATGTTTAAATACATCGATAACAAAACTGAACGCGCGGTGGAAGCAACCATTAAGACATTAGCTACAAAAGATGATCTTGCACAAGTTAAACTTGACCTCAGCAATAAGATCGGCGATTCTGTTAAGTGGATGTTTATTTTTTGGATCGGGCAAGTTGGCGCGATGACGGCAATACTATTGTTATTTTTGAAAAAATAATTTGGACAATGACCCCAATGCTTAAAACTATAGCTACCAAAGACGACCTGACATCCGAAGTTACCGGGCTTATCAAAGATATTCGTAACTATAAAAAGACGATCATCTGGGGCATGTTTATTTCCTCGGTGACGCAGGTCGCTGTATTGTGGATCATGCTGGAACTGTTCCCGAAAAAGTAATTTTACTACGGCGTACTTACCGCAACCGGCAGTACTTTCCCGTTAAACAATCGGTGGCCGGTTACGGCGAAATCAGCAATGTACTTTCCCATTTCAAAAGCCAGCACCGGCGACTGGTAACCCGGAAACGCTTTTTCAAGCATCTCTGTTTGTGCCGAGCCGAGGGCCAGGCAATTTACTTTTATTCCTTTTTCTACCAGTTCAAGCGCCAGGCATTCAGTCAGGCTGTGCAGGGCCGCCTTGCTTGCCGAGTATGCAGCCAGGCCCGGGAATTTGGCACTGCCCTGGAAGCCACCCATGCTCCCGATGTTTACAATATGGCCGTCTTCGGGTATTAAATGGAGTATGCCCTGTATCATACGTACATGGCCGATGAAATTACTTTGCAACATTTCAACAAAGTCCATTTCGAGCAATTGGGCAAAAGGCTTATTCACCAGCATGCCCGCGTTGTTGATCAGGATATCCACGCGGTTATCAAAGTTATTGGCGATAAATTGCTGAAGGTCTTTGTAGTCGCCATGTACAATATCGAAAGCGAGGGCGAATACTTCGGCATCAGGGTTCAATCCGTGAGCGATCTCTAAAAGGTTCTCCAGTTTGTCCTGCGACCGTGCAAGGGCAATAACCTTATGTTTACCTGAAAGTATTAATTCGAGCACAGCTTCGAAGCCTACACCGCTGCTAGCGCCGGTTATGATGATATTCATAAATCAAAGGGATTGATTAACCTAACGTTCCTGTCAAGTGCACTAAAATCGTTGATGTTATTTGTTAATAAAGGAACATTTTCTACTAGCGCTGTAGCGTAAATAATCGCGTCCGGCAATTTAATGCGAAAGTTTTTACGCAAGTTAATGGTTTCCTGAGCGATTTGGTCGGTGAGCGGAATGACCCTTAACTCATTACAAATGCGCAAAAGCAGCGTATGCTCGTCTTCATCCTTAAATGGAAATCCTAAAGTTTCTATTTTGGTGATAACTGAAATTGCGGCGTTCTCTTTGAATATTTTCTCGGGCGTAATAGTGTATTTAGACAAGTAGATTAGAATGTTCGTATCAAAAATCACGATCCCATTCCTTTCTTAGTTCGCGCTGCCATTCGGATGGGTCGTCGATATTATTAAATAAATTTTTCCCTCTGGCTTCATCCAGCAGCTTTTTTATCCTGTCGTATGAAGGATTAGTACTTGAAGTACCAATCGCATCGGGTGAATAGTCTTCTTCAATATTTTTAACAAATGAAACCTGCTTTAACAATTCCCGCAGCAAGGCCACTTGTTCATCTTCAACTGTTATTTTTAATATTGTCATTATACCAAATTACAAATATATCATCAAACTACCAATTTTTGCTCAACCGGGTGCTTGATCAAATAAAAACCATCACTGATCAGTTTTTTAAATTCGGGCTGGTTGTTGGCTTTGTTTTCGAGGAAAGTTCTTATTTCCACGGCTACTGCGGGTTCAACATCTTCATGTTCCAATATTTCCAGTATCTCGAGTGCGCACAGCCAGTCGTCCTGGTGAAATTTTTGCAGGCGCAGCCATACATTACCTAAAAAACCGAAATCGCCGCCTTTTTGCCTGCGGTTGCGTACCTGCTCATATAGCTTGTGCAGTTCTAAAGTATTGCCATCATAAGTAGGGTGATGTGTGCCTGTATTCGATTTATAAGGGATCTCAACAAAGGCGTCTTTATCGGCTGCACCGCAAAAAACAGAGATAATTTTCGCCCCCACAGCCATATCGTATATCCCCCACGACGGATCGAACAGGATACCGCCATCCTGATCAGTAACCGTGCAATTTTCAAAGGTTATCAGCTGCGTTTTGCCATTTATGGCAAGGATCTTTTTAATAAGACCGCTTACAGTTATGCCGTTTTCGAAATTTAATGTGGCTTGTTTGCTTTCTTCGATGCCAAAATAGTTGAGATCTTCCGGTGACAGATCTTCAAGCGGCATTGCGTGGTCTTTTAGTTTGCCTGCCGGTGAGCTGAACCCGTCGCGGTGATAATCCTTGCCATGACCAGGTAATTGTTTATTGTCGACCGATAGTGCAGAAGGCCCTGTGGTTTTTAAAAAAGCGACGTCGTCGTCGGCATCTGATCTGTATTCCGTAAACGTACCGGTAACCTGTAACCCCGAGCTGTAAACAGCGGTGCAGGTGTTTTTGCTTTCTATGGCTTTTTGAAGTCCGTACGCCCCGCCCTTTCTAAATGCCATGGTATTTGCAAACTCTTCCAGTACATTTATCAGGTTTTGGAAGGTGGGCGTTACAAACAATTGCGGCTGCGTTTTGGTGATATCGTAAGCGTAATTTATGGCATGAATGGTATATGGTAACTTTTTGATATCAGACTTCATGCAACTCACGCTCTCGCCGATGGATGACAGCAGCCCGGCGCCGTAGATCTTGGGATTTTCCAGCGTGCCGATCAGCCCATATTCCACTGTCCACCAGTGCAGGCGGCTCAGCAGCGACATTTCTGATGGTTCGCCGATATTTGCCTGGCGATACTGTACCAACTCATCCGCTTTTTTTATTTCTTCTTCGTCAGCATCCGGCATTTCTTTTAGAATTGATAGCGCCCGGATAGCTTCGTACAATTCAAAATCCTGCGCCGAATACATGGCTTTTGCACCGATGGAGCCAAAATAGCTCAGGTATTCATGATAATCTTTATCAGCTATAATAGGGGCGTGGCCTGCCGATTCGTGTATGATATCGGGCGCCGGGGTATATTCAATATGCTTTAACTGGCGGATATCGGCGGCTATAACCAATACCCTGTAGGCCTGGTATTCCATAAACGCCGCAGGCGGTATAAAACCATCCACCGTTACGGCTCCCCAGCCAATTTTGGCAAGCGCATCGTTCATTTCCTGTAAATCGGGGATCTTTTCGATGGTGAGTCCGGCAGCCTGCAAGCCCGGGATATACGGGTAGTAAGCAACGTCTTTTAAGTAGCTATAATTTTGCCGCATTACATATCGCCACACGGCATGGTCGACCGGTGTATAATGTTCGTAATGCTGGTCGACTATAAATTGCTTTAAATGCGCGGGCAACGCCGCTACCTGCGGGTTGTTGAAATCATTAAAATGGCTCATTAAGAGGTCGGTTTATTACTAAACGTAAAAGTATGAAATAAGATTATACCACGGAATGATTGTGCTGTTGACGAGAAAATTTATCAAGATTTTTACTTCGGGCAAACATTCACATTTTCGAGTGAATGCAAATCATTATTTTTCTTCAATGGAAGGCAGGCCTTTGGCCAGGCGGCTTGGCCGTAATACGTAATAAACGCCGAGCAGCGCCACGATAAGGGAGATGATATAAAACGATCCCGGCAGGAAAACGGCCAGTGTTTTATCCATCGGAAACACTTTGGTCAACTGCTGGAAAACGGTTTCGCGTACACCGGCGCCGCCTACGCTTATAGGTAAGATGGTTGCCAGCGCCGAAACGAGAAAAGACAACAGGTAAGGGGAGAATTTTCCTGAAAAGTCCTGTCCGATAAGAACAAATACGACAGCCATTACTTGTAACCCCTGTACCGCAACAGCTTTGGCATGTGCCGCGAAAAAGAATTTGGTATATTCCCTGAAAAACCGGTAGGCAATGAAATAGTAAATGGCCGAGCCGGCGGCGAACATCCCCAGCGGTATCGTTATCTGTACGTCTATCTGGGGGATCAAAAATATCAGTGCGACAATGATCAAACCGATGGCCCAGAGGCCACTTAGCCTGTCGAACATAATGGCCCAGAATACTTTTTTAGCCGGGAGCTTATAATTTTTATTGAGCAGGTATATTTTATAACCATCGCCGCCGATGCCGCCGGGAAGCAAAAAATTATAGAACAAGCCGAGGAGGTAAAGCCGGAAATTAAAGCGCGGATCGAGCTTAAGCCCGATTGACTTGAAAAAGCTGAGCAACCGGCCCGACGCCACAATGATCGACAGAAAGAAACTGATGAGCGCGGCCAGCATCCACCAGTAATTGGCATGATAGAGCCTGTATTTTACATCGGCAAAATGGACATTCCTGAAAACATAATACAGCAGCGCACCCGATATAACTATCTTTAAAATGGTTTTAACAACCGTCCAGAAAATGTCTTTCCAGTTTTTGGGGCTAACCTCGTCTTCAACTTCGTGAATTACCGCTTCTTCGATTTTTGTCATTGACCGCAAAACTAAGAAATAAGTAGCAAGTAGGGAGTATCAAGTATCAAGATTAGGAGCCAAGAGTCAAGAACCAAAAATCAAGAAAATGCCTTCTGTCTTGGTTTTTGACTCCTGATTCTATTTTTTCTCGTTTTTTTCGAGGATGGCGAGTATCTTGTCCAGTTTTTCTATTTCAATGTCGTCCAGTTTTTTTATCAGTTCCTCGATCTCTTTTTTTGCTTCTACGTTTGTTCTGAAGTCTGCGTCGGCATGTGCGCGGTCACGCTGGTTCTGACGGTTTTGCGCCATCATGATAATAGGTGCGGCATACGCGGCCTGGGTTGAGAAAAGCAAATTCAGCAAAATATAGGGGTACGGATCCCAATGGTGTATAATAGCCACCACATTGAGCCCCATCCAAACCAACACAATAACCGATTGTATGATGATGAACCGCCAGGAGCCCATTCCGTTTGCTACTGAATCAGCCAAACGCTGTCCAAATTTTAATGAGTCTTTGTGGTTATCATGCCAGGTTTTGCCGTTTGCCATATCATTTTCAGTTTTAAATTTATTCCTGCAAAATATAAATAAATATCAATACAAGCCTAATTTTAATAATCGATACGGCTATTCAATTAGCCGGTTGTTACCAGTTGTTTTGCAGGTTGCTTTTTGCGGTATTTTGCCAGGTTGATGAGCAGCACACTGCCTAAAATGATAAATAACCCGGCGATCTGAACAAGCGATATATTTTCATGCGCAAACACAATACCCAGGATAACAGCTATAACCGGGTTGACGTAAGCATACGTGCTTACCTGTGTTGCCGGCCGCACCTGCAGCAGCCACACATACGCGCTAAAAGCGGCGATGGAACCAAGCAAAATGAGGTATAGCAGCGCATACCAGCTGTTCGCCGGGATATTTTGCCATTGCAGGCCGGTAATTTCGTTGTGAAGGAAACTGCCCGGTATAAATACCAACCCGGCGGCGATCATTTGCCAGGCGGTATTAACCTGTACCGAACCCTCGGTTGATTTGTATTTAGAATATAATGAACCTGATGCCCAAGCTACAGACCCCACGAGCAGCAATAGCATCCAGGGTAAATTTGATGCGGACAGTCCCCCGGATAATGAGCCGCTTATCTGTTCGCTGAATAATAAAAATACGCCTGCAAAACCGATCAGCAAGCCGATAATCGTGGCGCGGCTTTTTAAATTTATGCTCCAGTTTGCCTTGTCGAGCAGCACAAACCATATGGGGGTTGACGATACCAGGATAGCTACCATGCCGCTTGGCAGGGTTTGCTCGCTCCAGATCACGGCGCCGTTTGCAACAAACAGCAAAAGAATACCCGTTACTGCCGAGTAAAGTATATTTTTCGCGACAAATATTTTTTCACCGCGGATGGCGCACCAAATCATTAACAACACGCCGGCTGTGAAGAAACGTATCGCGCCAAGCAAGAAAGGCGGAAGCCCACCGCCAACGGCTACTTTTATGAAGAAGTAAGTGGAACCCCATACAATATAAACCGTGGCAAATGCGACGATAACCAGGAACGGCGATGCCGGACGTTGTAATTTTAAACTCATATTAATTATTTTCGGGTATAACCAATTGTTGTTGTTCCTTTACTGTTTCGAGCACAATGGTGGTGCGTGTGCTCAACAGGTTTGGTATTGTGCTGAAGCTGCTGCGCATCAGGTTCATGAGCGATGCTGAGTCGTAGGTGCGGACCTTTACGAGGTAGCAATCCTCGCCGGCAATATGGTGCACTTCCTGCACTTCGGGAATTTTGGCCAGCTCCTGTGCGGTGGTACTGCAGCCCGGCCCATCGGCAGCCTTCATAAAAATAAAAGCCAGCAATTTTTGCTGAATAGCGGCCGGGTTAACACGCGCGGTATATTGCAGGATGACGTTTTTTTGTTCGAGCTTTTTAACCCGCTCGAGCACACCCGACGGGGCCATGCCCAGCTCGCGGGCAAGGTCGGCGTTGGAGATGCGGGCATTGTCCTGCATCAGCCGCAGGATGTGCAGATCGGTTTTGTCCAGTAAAATATCGGTTTCGGTAATCATACTGTAAATGTACATTATGATTGAATTATATTCGCAATATAATTTAAAAAAATGAATTTAATTCGACAAAAGGATCAATATTATATTTTGATCACCTTGTCGCTTTTGCTGCGTGGTTTGTGGTCATCGGGTTTGGGAATGTTTTTTACGATGAAAATAAGGGCATGGGCAATAACGCGCATGGCTTTTATGGAAAAGTGAACAAATGGCTTCATTATATGCCATGCATCGTGCAGGGTATCAATATTATTTGATCTTTTTTTCACGGGGCGCTGGCCTATTCTTTTTGCGTTTTGCTGTGGCATGATGAAGTTTTGTTAGATTAAGTTATAAGCTTAAACCGTGCCAGTTTTGGAGTAGTCAGTAAAGTCGGGAAAGCCGGTAAAGTCCGAAAGATTCTAATTCGAAAGTTGGCAATCAGCGAAAAATCCGAAATCAAGACACTTTCTTCTTCAGCGTGATCACCGTGATCTCCGGCCAGATGCCGAGGCGGCCTGAAAAGGCCAGGAAGCCAAAGCCGCGATTTACGTACAGGTAGCGGTTTTTTTCGTTGACAAGGCCGGCCCAGTCCAGGTAGCGGTATTTTACGGGACTCCACCTGAAATGGGCTGTTTCAACGCCGAACTGCGCGCCATGGGTGTGGCCCGCCAGGGTTAAATGTATGTTTGCGGGGTTGTACCTTACTTTTTCCTCCCAATGCGTTGGATCATGCGAAAGCAGTATCTTAAAAGCATCTTTATCGATACCTTTTAATGCTTTATCGAGATCGCCCAGTTGTATAAAGCCTTTGCCCCAGTTTTGTACGCCAATGAGGGATATCTTTTGGCCGTTCTTTTCTATCTCAACGTTTTCGTCCAGCAGCAGGCGGTAGCCAAGGGCCTGGTGGTGCTGTTTTAATTTTTCGAGGTTGGCAGCTTTTTCCTGCTCGCTGTCCCAGTGGATATAGTCGCCGTAATCGTGGTTGCCGAGTATGGAGAATTGCCCGAAAGGTGCTTTTAGCTGGCTGAACCTGTCAATATAGGGCTCTATTTCCCAGGCGGCGTTGTTGACCAGGTCGCCGGTGAAGACAAACAGGTCGCTTTTTTGGGCTTTAGCCAGGTCGATACCGCGTTGAACAGCCGCGGTGTTGTCAAAACTGCCTGAATGGATGTCGGATAGCTGGGTAATGGTGAAGCCGTCGAAAGCATCGGGCAGGTCGTCGAAATAGAGGGTTTGGCGATGTACTTTGTAATCGTACTTACCTTTGAGCATCGCATAAAAAAAGCTGGTAAAGGGAACGGCTGCCACCAGGATGGCCGCCTCGGCAATAAACTTGCGGCGTTCAGGGAAAAATGGCTGAATGGTTTTGCCTTTTGGCTTGAGGATATTGTTTACTATCCCGTAAAGGAAACGGCCAGTATCGCCCAGGAACAATACGATGATAAAGAATATCTTGGTGAAAAAGAACGTGAGGAAGATGCTGAGCACCCATTCGTGAAAAGGCGTCATACCGCGGGCGGTGGTAAAGCTGCCGAAACCCAGGATAAACATCGCGGTAACGCCGACAGAAACGACCAGGTAGCCCCAGTTCATCAGCTGGCGTAGGCGCAGGGATTGCCAGTCGGCGGTAAACGTTCGTAAACCGGCGAATACATACCAGTCCATCAGCAGGCTGAGGCCGGCTATGATTAAAAATATTTTGAAGAAAGTGCCTCCGTGCATATTGTTGTGTTAAAGTTGCAAGTTAAAAAAGGGATGGTAATTGGAGGGTAATATTTGTGAGAGGCGGGTACTACCCGTCATTGCGAGGTACGAAGCAATCTCTAAACTATGCAAGTCAATCAGATAAATGTTATTGGGGAGCAAAAGCCGCTTGCAAGACGTAGCGATGCTCCACTGCGTTTCGCATGAGGATATGTATGGTCCACACAATGCTTAGTGCCGCTCAATTGCCGCGGAGGCTGTTACTTTGACGCGCCAAAGTAACCAAACCGCTTTTCAGCAGAAAGGCTTCTTTGCCGCACAGGCCTTTGCGCTGCAAATCAGGCAAAACCTGGGCTGCAATATTTTTGCCGGGCGAACCTTTCGCTTTGAGACCTGCATGCAAAAATTTGCTATGCCCTGCCGCGCACGTGGCCCGCATCGTTTTGCCTGATTTCACCCGAAGCTGTTCTGCAGAAGGGAAGAGGAAATTCGTTAGCGGCAGGCCAGACTCCCAAGCCCGCTTTTTTGTCGGGCGTTTGCGCGCTTTTGTTGGGTGCGGGGGTAAAATGATTGGGTGCTGAAATAATTTTGCCTGATTTCGGCCGAAGCTGTTCTGCTGAAGGGAAAGGAAAATTTGTTATCGTTATTATTTGTTTCTTATCTTTATTATAACCATTAAAACGTTGATTATGAAAGAGTTTATGCTACTTATCCGCAATGATGTGAATAGTAAAGCCACATTTTCGCCGGAGGAAGACCGGGCGTTCCTGGATGCCTGCAGGGTTTATATTGAAGGGTTAACAAAAAACGGGAACATGATCAGTGCGCAGCCGCTGGTGCGGGAGGGGAAAATGCTTTCGGGCGTGCAAGGCTCGTGGCAAACGGGGCCGTTCAGCGACAGTAAAGAGGTGATAGTGGGTTACTATCATATTAAAGCAAATAACATCGATGAGGCGCTTGAAATTGCCAAAGGCAACCCGGAGTTTGCCTATACTTCCAGTGCGAGGGTTGAGGTGCGGCCGATCAAGATGAAGGAAGAGGCGACTGCGTATGTTTATCCGAAGGGGAGCGATGCCAATTGATGAGTACTGCGTTCTTACCCGTCATGCGAAGAACGGCCTGTCCCGAACTTGTTTCGGGAAAGCAATCTCTAAACTATGCAAGTCAACCAGGACAATTTTTTTGGGGAGTAATAGCCGTTTGCAAGGCATGTTAAAACTTCCGGAAAAATAAAAGTATAACAGGTTTTAAAATGACGTTGCTTACCTGCAAGCGGGGCGACAAAAGTGATGGCACATAATATCAGGCTCTGCTAAACTTCGGTTATGAGACCGGACAAAAGATACCGGCCGGATCGGCTTATCTTCTTAATAATAGTAAAACTTATTATTTTTGCCGGCTAAATTAATTAAACCTGGCTTAATATGGAGGTACACCACCACCCGCAATTGAAACACAGCGCCAAACCCTGGAAAGAATATGTACTGGAAGGGCTCATGATATTCCTGGCGGTAATGATGGGTTTTTTTGCCGAAAGCTTTCGCGAGCACCTGAGCGACCGCGCAAAGGAAACGGAATTTATGCGGAGCATGATAGAAGACCTGAAAGCCGATACCACGGCCATGAACTTAGAGCTGAAGACGTACCCCGACGAATTCAAAAAAATAGATACGATGCTTACCGCACTTAAATCCGACAAGCCGGATGGCGACCTGATAAGCCGCTTTGTTGCCGAGGACTTTTGGATGTATGGTGGCTACAGCTATAACAACCGCACCATCCAGCAGCTGCGCAACGCGGGTAATTTCAGGCTGATCCGGAACCAGGAAGTGGCCGACAGGATAATTAAATACGACAATAACCAAACCGTGTTTATGCTGAACCAATACCGCGACTTGCAGGCCACCATGATGGCGTATAAGGATGTTGAAGCCAGGGCCATCCGTTATAAAGAACTAAAAAATTCAAAAAACTCCGACTACCTTTTATACTTTGATCCCTCAGATTTTGACCATACCGGCAAGCATGCTTATATAACCCCTGATAAAGAATTGATCGCCCTTTATTACAACCGCCTTTTTACGCACGAAGTGCTGGGCCAAACCTTTTTAAAAAATATGAAGCATACCCGTGCAAAGGCCATTGCGCTGATAGCCTTTATCAAAAAGGAGTACGGGCTGGATTAGCGGGTTGTTTATTTGTGCCAGGTCGCGCCATTTTTTCGCTTTTTGACTTTGCATGCAAAAAAAATCGCGTCTTGTTTGTTTTTCAAAGGCCCCAAGAATGCTTCGCAGTTTGCTATGCCCTGCCGCGCTTTGGGCCACCATTGTTTTGCCTGATCCCGGCCGAAGCTGTTCTGCTGGAGGGAGGAAAACTTTTTGGTTTGTAAAAATGGGATACATTTTATAATAAAACTTTGTATTTTTGGATATGGGTAAAATTAAATCAGCGAAAATTAATTATGCCGTTCCCGGGGAAGCTATGGACCAAAAGGATTTTGAGAAGATGGTAAGCGAAGCTGAAAAAGGCCCGTTCCATACTTTAAAGGCTTTGAGATCTGAACTGGCAAAATGGAAGAGCAGGTACTCGAAGTAGTTATCAGCGAGTTAGCTCTGATAAGTCTTGAGCAAATTTACGAGTATGGTATTGAAACGTTTGCGTATTCAGCCGCCACGGTTTTCATTGACGAACTTATCCTCCATATCGAGCAACTTTCTTCCAACTACCTTTTGCACCCGGAATGCAGGTACCTGGTCACCAAATCGAAAATGTACCGGAACCTAATTTACGGCAGTTACATCATTATTTACCGCATTACAACACGCCGGATTGAGGTGCTAAATGTTTACCATAGCAGCAGAAGTATATCTGTTATTAAAACTTCAAGAAAAATAAAAGTATAATCTGCATTGCAAGGTGAAGAAGATGCTTCACTATCGTTCAGCATGACAAAAGGAATTAGTGCCTGTCTTGCCTGATTTCTCCATTCAACAGGCTAAAACCTCTTTACTGTTCCCGCGGGATCGCTGGTGTTCCGGTTGGCGGCCCTGCGGGGACAATAAATTGATTTAAAACGTAAAACGCTTCATGGGGCGGGGGGAATGGTTACTGCGTATTCGCCCGATGGGCCATGCTGAATGAAGCAAGCTAATCCCATACTTCCGGCTGTGCCAAGCATTAATACATATTTTTCTTTGTCCTGCGAACCGCGGTTATAAAACATCAGCACAAACATGAGGGGGGTAAACGTGTAAAACCTTACTTCCTGCATCCCCGAGCCAAAATCAAATGCAATTGTTGAACTATAGGGATTTGTTGCCGACCTATCAACCGATAATATCTTCTTTATACCTGAAGTTGTCGCTGTGTAATAGTGCCCGTTAAACGTGGATAATTTGATCGGATTGAATTGGGTGGACCCGGTCACGTTAACGTTGTTTACCACGCCCGAAAATGTTACCAATGTTCCGTTATTGTATTGCCTGGTTAATGTTATCTTCAGGACATTGGGGATGGTCAAAGTCTTGCCGTCAAATGTTGAGCCCTGGCCGAACGGATATGTTTTTGATGTAGTTCCGTTCATCGATACCGAAATGGTTACGGCAGATGTGCTGATGGTGATCTTCTGCGATAATTTGTAATACGACTCCACGGTATCGATCGATAAAAAGGAGCCGGGCGCCGCATCCATCGAATAATACCCGGTGTACGACATCAGCGTATCACTGTCAGCCGACCTCATGCTGTTAAACACTTTTTCTACCGATTCCTGTGTCGGGTTTTCGAGTTTTGCCAGCATTTGTTCTGTTTTGTCGTGAAAATCGGCGAGAGCTGCATGCTGGGAGGTTTTTAGATCTTTCATAATTGCTGTGATTTAAGGTTAAGTATATTGTTTAATGAATTCCATGTGATCTTCGCGGGCGTTTTACAAATGAGCAGAAGTAACAAAGCGCTCCGCAAATATTGACCTTTAATTTACCCGGTTGTTAACTTTTGATTAATGGCCGGGTAAATATACTTGCTTCATTATCAATTATAATGGGTGTTTTCACGGTATTTTAAGGAAAATATTTTTAGGGGAATGTTAACTATTGCTTGCCTGGCGGACCCTGTATATTGCAGACTTGCCAGCCATATACTTTTCCGATTAGGCGCCGAAACAAGCGTGACGGGGCACGAGAACTCAGTGCTTTTGGCCGGCGCGGCATTCTCGCGCCAGGATTGGGAAGATAAATCTATTCAGTTTGCAGAAATGATTTAATCAGGATAGTGAGATAAAAATGTTTTAAACTGTTCGAGAAGATTTTTATCAAAATCATGAATAGAAAAGAATGCATAATCGTCATCGATAAACTTTTTCAATTGTGGAATGTCTGAATAATTAGTTTTTGAAAAATCTTGAAGCATTTTCACAGCTTTTTTTAAATTGTTGTTAAAAAGGTAGGCATATGCGAGATTCTCAACGTTGAGAGCCTTACTTTTATCGTCTTTGTATTTCTCCAAACAGAGTTTTAGATAATTGATTGCAAGTTTCTGCTTATGAATGACGATGTTACTAAATGCTAAATTATTGTAACAAAGATTATATTCTGCTGTATCGCTATGGCTCATTACTGGATATTTATTTAGGATATAAAGACGCTTTTCAAGTAGGCGTATAGCAATGTCATATTTGTCTGAATCCGCATACATACTTGAAAGGTTTAGAAAATTCGAAGTAGCTGTTAAAATATTTTCATTCGAGCCAAAATATTCATCAAGAGAATCTAACTTTAATGTATGTTCAATAATATCAATATCTTCCTGATAAATTTTAAACTTTTCAGAGTCACTCACTCTATGACTAAAAATTAAGTTCTCCCTATTTGCTATCCAGCATGGAATACAGTTGGCATCTTTTTTATACAAAGTATCTAATATACCGAGGGCTTTATCTATATAGTAGTTGGCACTGTCCAAGGATTTACTTTCATTGCTTTCACTAAAATAAGCGCCGAAAGTGGTATAATACTCAGATAGAAAATTCAATCTTTCCCGACTCGACATTTTAACTTTAGTTGAATTTAACAAAAGGGTATAACCGCTTCTCAAATAGTTAATACTTTTACTAAGTGGTCTGGCGGACCCTAAATGGTAATCACAGACAACGATTTGATAATAATCGTTGTCTGTTAAGTATACGAGTGGCGCCAAAGAATAATAATGCAAAGACATTTTGCTGTAGAACAACCGTTTATCGGCATCTTCTAATCTTTGGTAAATTCTTGAAATAAAATAGCACATAGAGCCTATTTCAGCTGCATAGGAACTACTATCATTAGCAAATGAATTTTTAAAAGAGGCTAACGCTTCAAGCATCAACCCTAACGAATATTTCAAATATTTACTACCAGAGTCATGATATAGATAATATGCATCTTCACCTAAAAGAAAAGTCGTTCTTGCAATAGGTAGTTCATTTAAAAAATAATTTTTCAGATTGTTATGATAAATAATTAAACTTTCTGAATCGGCTTTAAACGATTCTTTATAGTGATCTGAAAAAAAATAAAACCTACGCAATTGATTGTTTACTTCAATTTTTTTTGTCCAAATCTCATTATTCTCACTCCGATGATCGTTTAATAGACTATAAGCCTTTTTTATCATTCGCAATTGTTGAGTGGTATCTTGGATTATGGCACTTAATTTCGCCATATTTAAAAAATAGTCGGCCTTATTTATAAGATACTCATTTGACGAATCTGCAAAATTTAGATCAATTAGATTATTAAATCTTATAAACAAAAGCTTTGAAGTATCGAGGCTTTTTAAACATTCAGTTTGTCTGCCCAACATTTTATAATGGTTTGCAAGTTGATAATAGTGGGAAGCCGCCGCCTTATTTAATGATAAATCAGTATCGTTTAATAGTGGCTTAAGTAAGTCAATTGCATATCTGTAATAATATATCGATGAACTAGAATCTTTGAGGGTCCAAGAATTGTCAGCTAGATCTATTGAATAATTTATAGTTATTTTCGTTAAATTGTTCTTATATTTTTTGTTTAAATTATTAAGGGTATCTAAAAAACTCTTGCCCAAATTAAAGGTCGCCGTAGTTGGGGTTAATTGGAATTGAAGATTGTTAAAGTATCTTTGAATATCTAAATAGTTCTTAAAATTGTCATCGTTTTTATAACGTTCCTTATCTAATAGTTTGATTGAATAAGAATAATTTCTAAATGCAGCTGATTTTTCACCTCTATTAATATAGGTTGCACCAATATTTCTGTATAAAAGTGACGCGAGAGAATTGTCGCGCCAATTCGATTTTGCCTGTAGCGTATCGAGGGTTTTATTGGCACGTTGATAATAATTGAGTGCTACCGAGTCGTCACGGCCATTGTAACATGTCGCAATATTAAGATAAGAGGTAGCGAGGCCCTCCATAACGTCTTTATAAGATAAACTTTTACTAGTGTTTATCAATTTAATTTTTTCTAAAAAATAATATCTTGCAGAATCAGATTGGTTAACATCAGACAACGCGACGCCATAAGAATTGTAGAAATGAATTTTTAAGTTATCCGTTTTAAGATTGTTTAGTGAAATTGTTTTTAGTATTCGAATTGCGTCTTGTGGTTTATTATTGTCAAATATCAAAAAATCTATATACCCAAAAAGATAATTTATGTTTAAAGGTTCTGCATTTATAACACTTTTAAACATTATAGTAGCTGCTGGATAATCTAACAATAGTTTTGCAAGAATGGCTTTATTGTAAATATCCGTTACATTCTTGCTGAACGCAAGTTTGGATGAATTTAATTTTTCTATTTCACCAGATATGGATTCACTTTCTTTATTTAGGGTCTGCTGAGCTTGGAGCAAATTTCCGTTTTTAATTTGTTTATAAAGAGATTCTTGTTTGGGTAAGGAATTAATAACTCCAATAGCATTATTGACAAAAAGTTTGCTTTTTTTAATATTATCACGTATAGAAGCTATTGAGTCTTTATACGACTTTACAATATTGTTATCACTAGTTTTACCAATCAAGGAATCAAAATATCTGATTTTTTGATTGCTCAATATAGTTAAGTTGTTTAAAGCAATATGGTTAAACGTCTTATTTTGTGTTTTTTGATCTGATTCCAGTTGTACGTGGATTATAATGTTGTTTTTATCACCTACTCTAAAACTTAACTCATTTAAATTGGGTACTAGGTATTTTCCTTTAGACGGTAATTTTGCAAATCCTAATTCCAATGTAACATAATTGCCAGTTTTCACAATGGTCGTTAGCATCGAGAATTCTCCACTCACCCGAGAATAAGTTTGCTGTCTCTTGTTATCAGTTGTATTTAGCGCGATCTTAACATTTGAAACACCTTTGGTCGAGTTGTTTAAACTAACAATCCTCCCTCTTATAACAACAATTTGACTGAATGAAAAATAACTCGAGATTAAAATCAAGTTAAAACAAATCAATATACCTTTTCTCATTACTTAAGGATTTTGGAAGTCAAATTCACTAGAAGAATTTAATGTAATATTCTCTAGCATACTTAAATTACCTTTTCTAATACTCAATGTATACGTAGGCATTTTTTGGGCTTCCGCCACCTCAAATATAAAACGTCCTTTATGCGCTCCCGTCGATGAATATATCGTTGTATCAAGTTCTTCAATTTGTATAGATACGCCATCCTGAGGTTGACCATTATTTAAAACGATGCCCTTAATGTAGTCAACTCTTCGCAAAAAAATCTCGATATTCTTGTTAACACCGATTGTTATTTTCCTGTATTTTTTACAAATTCCATAGCCTTCACTGTTTTTTAATTGCAGTTGAACTGTCGCATTTTTTAGATCATTCTTAACATCAAAAAAGTTTGCTATGCCGTCGCTATTTACTTGTTCAGACTTCATGTATGTCCCTGATAAAAAATATACTTCCATATTTTGAGGCATTATTGATTTGTTATAATTTTCGATTTGAATGGCAAATGAAAATTCACCATCCCGTATAAACAATTCCTTGAAATAGGAACTAACAAAAATTATAGCAAAAACTACAATAGCACCACTCACTTGAAATTTATATGAAAGGTACGTGCCGGTAACGTTTGCATATGATTTGGTTGCATATACAAGAATAAGCGTAACTAAAAGACTCACGCACACTCGCCCATACCATTCCAAATTTGCCAAAACATTGTTATTGTAAAACGTTAAAATCACTTGTAACGAAATAACAAGCGCGGCGAACACCGAGGCAAAAATCAGTATCTTAATTTTATTGCTCATTGCGTGTTACTCAATGGAAATAAAGGTTTGTGATAGTTGATCGAATTTAATGTTTTTTAATAAATACTAAGGATTGCTTGTACGAATCATTTCGGTATTATTATGAAATCTAGTCAATCTTAACATAGTTAAACATATTTAATATATAATTCATCATTGACGTCCATAGCAGTCAACACAAGCTTAATTCTGTCAAATTTTAATGTCGAATTCAAATTGCCCTCAATAAAATATGTATTCGATTCATTTAAGGCAATCGGCTGATTACATTCAGATGCGCTTTTTCTTAACCCAAGCTTTTCTTCAATATTGCTGGTAAAAAACAAGGTCGGACTTAGTTCAAATAAGGATCTCATAATTTGGCCATAAAACACCGAAATGGAAGATACTTCTATCTTTTGATTGAAAAATATTGCATAGTCCAATTTTTTATTTGTTGGATCATCAGCATCAAATATATTTACTTCTTCACTCTGAGAACTATCGTCGACAATAATATCAGGAAACGGCCAAATACTTAAAAATCTCTTTGATATTAATTCAAACCTTCTTTGTAGCTCTTCATAATCCCATTTACTTAAGCCAGCAAGGTATCGGTTAAGCCAAAGGCGACTAAACTTATACCCTTGTTCTTTCCCGTCTAAATTCATGTCTCTCTTTGCAGTAAAGTACCTGTTACCAAGTTTGCCGTTATTTCCGGAGAGTGTCAAATTTGCTAATGTATTTAAATATTTGTCCTTCAATAGATTATATTCCCCCTCGCCAAGCACATGTTTCCATTCAGCATCTGGATTCACCGGAAAAATATGTTCAATTGTTATATCGGTATTATTTTCAATTAAGACAGGTTCTTTGTTTTCAAAGTTTTCTAACTTCTCCAATAAATACGTCCTGTTTTTCGACTGAATGCCATACATGTCTCGATCTTTTAGAATATTAATAACCTCGTCATTTCGTGGAAAACGTTGCGTTGACTTTTTTCTCAATAATGCTCGTTGCAATGAGGGCAAGTAATCCTTTTTGTTAACATCCTCATAAAGCCTCATAAATATTTTATTTAATGAGTTAGTTGGAAGACTCACTATAAATCGACGCCAAGTAAAAGTTTGAACTAATTCAAAAATATTAATTAGGGTTTGCTTGTCAATTAGTTTTGAAGAAAAATCATTATACACCTCCAATAAAAATGGAAAAGCAACGTTAATCTCCAGTTTGTTAATGTAACTTAATTGAGACCGTAGTTCAAGATCTTGCTCATTGTCCGGGTTGATGAATTTATTATAATAGAATGAATACTTTTTAATTTTGCCCAACACCTCTTCAAGATTTTTTAAGTTCTCTTCGTTTTCTAAATTAGTAAAAGAGTATTTTTTCTTGAATTCTAAATAAACCTTGTCTTTGTTTGGGATATCTCTGTTTTCAATGGTTAGAAAATCCCTTATAAAGTCGGAAACTCTGTTGTTATTTGTCCCTTTGTGAATGGCATTAAATTCTATTGCTTTCCAATAATTTTCGTAAATTTTCTCTTGTTCTTTAGATTTTAAACCCATTAAAATATAGTTCCGTATCAAATCGGACTGAGTAAGTTCAAGGCCAGTAGAATTTAGGCTTTCGAATATTTTTTGGGGATCGTCTTTCGACCTGTCGAGTGATATCTCTACGAATATTAATTTGCCAATCCCTTTTTGAATAATGTCAAAATTCGCTGAAGATATTTTGCTTATAAAAAAATTAAAATTCTCTATAAGCCTGGAATAGTGCACAAAGCTATCATTAGGATCATTTCTAAGTAGAAATTGTAATGCTTCGACATTATTTTCTGTTGGTTTTAACTTCAGTTTCTCTCTCTCATCTGCAAACTTGTTAATTAAATAAGTTTCCTGAATCTTATTGACTAGTGACTGATTTCCTACTAATTGTGCATAAGAATAAATTGCTATATATAATAAGGTTATAGTTGTTAGTCGTTGTTGCCCGTCAATTATCGACAGCTCACTAATCGTGGAAGATGAATAAATGTCATCATGGATAAAGACTATGCTGCCGATAAAGTGTGATGACACAGAGTCATTTAAGCCAACATTTAAAATGTCATTAAATAGCTGTCCGCACTCAGAAACTCCCCAATCATAGTTTCGTTGGTAAACAGGAATTACAAATTGTGTTTCTGGTTGAGATAAAAATTTGTTAAGGCTAACTTCATTTGCTTTCATTGTGATTATATAGGTTAGGTAAATATATTTATTTCTTTGGGAAATCCTAAACTTGTCGGAATGCAGCTGCCCACAACCCGTAGATTTAAGGATATTGTAACTCATATTTCTTAAATCCGATTGTAACGTATAACCACCTTTTTTCAGTTAGTAGTTCGCTTGATTAGGATAAGACAAAACTCCCTAAACCCGATTGCAGCGAATACCGGCCCGCGCCTAATGCCTTGCGCAGTATAAGCGTAAAGCGGGGCTGCCTTTAATAGCAGCACAGGCACTGCTTTTTCAAAAAATGATAGTAAGAAAAAAGTGAAGAAATTATAATATCGAACACTGAACCCCGAATTTCGAACGCCGAAGTGAATCATTATCAACATTCGTTATTGGATATTGAAGAACCGCTACTTACCGGGCTACCTTCCCGCGCCCAATTCACCATTTTATTTACGGTAGCGAGGCGTTCGCGTTGACTCACCCCGACTGCGCTACGCTGGTCGACCCTCCCGATAGCTATCGGGACTGCGTGCCGAAAAGAGGGTGGAACTCAAAAAATATTTATTCTTTTCCTTCCCCTCTTTCCGGCCTGCCGGAGAGCGGGTGGCCGAGCGAAGCGATGTCCCGATAGCTATCGGGAGGGTGAGTCAACACGCAGCAATTGAATTGAACCCGCTTTAATTCAGGAAGCTTCCCGCGCCCAGTTGACCATTTTGTTTACCGTTGCCAGGCCCATTTTTAGTTTGGCGGCTATTTCGCGCTGGCTGAGGCCGGCGGCGTGCAGCTCGGCTACCTTGGCGGCGGTGCGTTCGCGTTCCTGCACGGTGGGATGGCGCAGGTGGTCGGCTTCGCGGGCGTGGCCGGTAAATACGTGGCGCAGCAGGCTGCCGCGGCGCTCGAGGCGGCACAGGCAAACGTTGCCGGCGCCGTAGGTTTCGCCGCCGCTGCGCTGCTTAATTTGCTTGAGGTAGCGGTGGCCGGGCATGCTGTGGCTTTCGCCGATGGCAAAGGCGCTGTCGGCAAAGTTGATGAGCATTTTGCTGCCGCCGAGGTCGTTGCGGCTGATGGGGTTTACCGGGTTGCGCTTTGGCGTGTGGGCCAGCACGAGGATGCTGAGATCGTGTTTGGTTTTAAGCGTTTTTAGGTGCTGCATAAGCGGGAGGGCCTGCGAGGCGTGTTCGGTGCCGCTGCGCAGGCAGGTGATGTTGTCGATAATGAGCACGTCGGCCCCGGTGCGTTTGACGGCGTATTCGATGGCGCTGCTGATGTATTCGTCGAAGTCCTTAAAGTTGTAGGGGAGCGGGGCCAGGGGGTTAAACTCGGCGCGGAAGAAGCCGGGGCCAAAGTCGTACGGGCGGCCGTTGTCGGTGTAGCGCAGTTCGAACTGTTTGGCGCTTAATTCGAAGTCGATATAGAGCACGTTGGATGGGTCGGCATGTACGGCGAAGTGGTCGATGGGCTCGCAGCGGCTGATGCTGTTGCCCAGCTGCACGGCGAGGATGGATTTGCCCATATTGGTGTCGGCAAACAGGATGCATAGCTCGCCCTGGAGCCAGAAATGGTCGAACAGCATTTTTGGCGCGGGCTTTTGCTGTTCGGCGTGGATCCACTGGTTGGCGGTGAGGATGGTGAACAGGCCTGCGCCGGGTTCGGGGCTGGGCAGCTCGCCGAGCTTGCCGGCTTTTGCCTTGCGGTCGGTAAGGTCCCGCGATTCGGCGCGGAGCATTTCGATGAAGAGGGGGCGTTCGGAAGAATGGTTCATTGGTTCATTTGTTCAATAGTTCATTGGTGCATTGTTGGATAGTATCAGGTGGCAAGATTTTTTGAAGCAGGACTTTGAGAGTCAAGAGTCAGGACTTGCTGTTGGTGATTTAAACTCAAATTTAAGATGTGAGGGGGATTAAAGTGGTGGCGCTGTTTTGTCAGTAATTAGCAGATTTTGTCATCCTGAGCGTAGCGCAGGATATTCTTAAAGGGACAGGTCGGCGATTGCAAGGTGAAGAAGATGCTTCACTATCGTTCAGCATGACAAAAGGAAATTAGTGCTTGATTTTGGCCGAAGCTGTTCTGCTGAAGGGGAATCACTCATATACCCACAGCGTCATTGCGTGGTACAGCCTGTCCCGAACTTGTTTCGGGAAAGCAATCTCGTAGTTTGTGCAGTTCGCCGATGCATGGGCGATGAGATTGCCGCGCTATCGCTCGCAATGACAAGGTTTTTTTAGTTTGCTGCTACTGCTACTGCCCACTTCCTAACGAACGGCCATTTCCCTGTTATACTTATTCCGGTAACTAACGGGTGATAATCCGGTGATCTTTTTGAACATGGTGCGGAAGGCTTTGCTATCTGAGTAGCCTACGGCGTACATCACTTCGTTGATGTTTTCGCGGCTGGATTCGAGGCTTTTTTTGGCGGCTTCGATCTTTACGCGCTGCAGGTATTCGACGGGGGTGTTGGAGGTTGCTTTTTTAAACCGGCGCTCGAAGTTGCGACGGCTGATGGCGAACATATCGGATAGCTGGTCGACGGATACTTTGTTGCTGACGTTGTTTTCCATGAAGAGCTGGGCCTGGCGGATGGGATCGTCATCATGCTCTTTTTGTCCCACGAAAATGGCAAAGGGCGACTGGCTTTTACGCTCGATCTCTATCTCTAATAACTTGGAGCAGTATACGGCCATTTCGCGGCCGCAAAACTTTTCGACCAGGTATATCATCAGGTTCAAAAAGGAATAGGCACCGCCGCTGGAGTACATGCCGAGCTCGTCGGTAATGATCTTTTCGGGTTGCAGCTTTACATCGGGGAAGGCCTGGCGGAATGCGTCGGCGGCTATCCAGTGGGTGGAGACCTTTTTGCCTTTGAGCAGTCCGGTTGAGGCCAGTATAAACGCGCCGGTGCACAGGCTGGCTACTTCGGCGCCCATTTTATATTGTTCGGTTATCCAGGGGATATAGGCGTAGTTCATTTTGAGGCTGGCCGGTATCTCGCCCTGTATGGCGGGGATGATGATGAGGTCGGTTTTGCGGACTTCGTGGATCAACACTTCCGGGCGGACGACGAAGAGGCCGTCGTACAAAGATGTTTCGGCGCTGATGCCCACCAGCTGTATGTTGAATGCGGGCTTTTTGCCGCGGCTGATGAGTGTGCGGTTTACCGTAGTAAATACCTTATAGGCGCCTATGATGCTGCTGAGGATGCAGGGGCCTTGCGGGACGAGGATGGAGACATTCTTCATTGTCGGAACCGTTGATTAGTGTGATTTATGGATTTCGGTGATTTGGGGAAACTGTTGAATTTATAATCAAACCTACGATAAACATTTGGCGCAATCAACCCCTAAGGTTGGCGTAATTACACGCTATAGAGTGTTGTCCCCCTCCTAAATCCTCCCCCAAGTTTGGGGGAGGACTTTTGAATAGTTGTGTCGCGATCAACCCCTAAGGTTGGCGTATTTACACGCTATAGTTATCGCTAAATGATGGTAGGTTTGAGAAAAAAGATGCTGATTTTGTAAATAGTATAGCAGTATTTTTTATTCATGGATGCACAATAACTTAACATCATAAAAATAACTTTAAAACATCAATTAAAACTAAAAACAGTCAAAATGGACGCAACAGTAAACGCATTAAACTGGTTTGAAATATCCGTTAGCGATATTGCCAGGGCAAAAAAATTTTACGAAGAGATTTTTTCCATGAAAATGGAAGAGCAGGAAATGATGGGAATGAAAATGGCCTTTTTCCCGGCAGATGGGATGAATGGAAAAGTAGGCGGGGGGATCGTTCAGGGCCCATACCACAAGCCCAGCGCCGATGGTGTAAAGGTATATTTGAATGCCAACCCGGATATGGAAGCTATCCTGGCAAAAATTGAAAAAGCCGGCGGCAAAGTAACCATGCCCAAAACCAAGATCACCGACGAGATCGGCTACATGGCCAACTTTATTGACACCGAGGGGAATGGGATGGCGCTGCACTCGAATGGGTAGCTTTTTAGTATAAAGTAGTTAGCATCAAGTAGCAAGATTTTTTTGGTTCACTGGTTCACTAGTTCATTCGTTCATTGGTGGGAGGGCGGAGTTTAGATGTAGGTTTTTTAAAGCCTGAATTCAAAAATCGAAATAGTCTGATTACAATTTACAACCTCCGACTGCCCAGTGCCAACTTATACCTGCTAACTAAAAAATGGCGTGTTCAGGGGTGTTCGGGGTTGTTCGCGACAGTTCGGGGTGTTCGCACTTGCTGTAAAGCGAACGGTACAATTTGGAATTACCAGCCGCCTTTGAAGCCTTCTTTGAGGGCTGCCTGGTAATTTTCCTGGTTGAACGAGTACAAATACGGGGCCTTGTGCGCACCGCCCTTACGCTGCTGCTCCGACCTGTTCAAAATGCCAAACCCCAACATCCGCCGCTGGAAATTGCGGCGGTCGAGTTTTTTATCGAGGATGGTTTCGTACAGCTTTTGCAATTCAGGCATGGTGAACTCTTTTGGCATCAGGTTATAGCCTATGGGCTGATAGTTTAACTGCAAGCGCAGGGTATCGAGCGCCGTTTTTAATATCAAGGCGTGGTCGAGCTTTAATTCCGGTACATCGTGAAGATCGCGCCATGTGCATGATACTGATAATTCATCGCGGGTTGGGTTCGCGTCGATAAAATCAACCAGGGCATAATAGCCAATCGTCAAAAACCGGTTGGTGAACCAGTTTTGGCTGGGCGGCAGCATGTCCTTATACATTTCAAAGTGTGCCTTTGAGCGCTCGGGGTCGCCAAATACATGAAATTGCTGCAGAAATATTTTGTCGAGGCCGGTGCGCTCTTTTAGTATCCGGTTGGCAGCTTGTTCAATGGGCTCCTTTTTTAACATAAAACCGCCCGGTAAATACCATTCCCCTTCGTTTTTTACCTGTAGCAGCAGTACCTTCATTATCCCTTCATGAAAACCAAATACCACGCAGTCTATCGAAAAATGGGGTAGATAATTTTCGCGGGCGTTGCGGCAGTACTCAATCAGTTCTTTTTTGGTTAACATTTGTGCTATTCTACAAAATAACTTTGATTATTTAAATTATAATATTACAATTGTGTCAATAATACACTTTGATTTTATCATACTAACCAATTATAACGTCATTTTATTTTTAGCGTCAACGGGGAAAAGATTTATTCTTTTCCATTAATTTGTATCCACCAATTTATAAAACGAAATCTATCTCAAAATGAAAAAACATTTTTCAGTGCTAAAAACGGCCCTGCTTTCAGCTTTTGTCATATCATCACATTTTGCTTCGGCACAGACCCATGGCGGCGATGCCAAAATGAACGCCTTTGTTAGCAGCTTAATGAGCAAAATGACATTGGATGAGAAAATAGGCCAACTGAATTTAGTAACCGCAGGCGGGCAAAGCAAAACCGGCTCGGTTGTAAACGAAGGTGTTGAAGGAAAGATCAAAACCGGTGCAATAGGCGGCATATTTGGCATTTTCGGGACCAACTATATCGGAAAAGCGCAGGAAATAGCTGTGAAAAATTCGCGGCTGCATATTCCGCTGATATTTGGGTTGGATGTGATACATGGGCACCGTACCATTTTCCCGATCCCGTTGGGCATGTCGGCCAGCTGGGATATGGGGCTGATCGAAAAATCAGCAAGCATCGCAGCGTCGGAGGCTACGGCTGAGGGAATCAACTGGGTATTTTCGCCCATGGTTGATATCGCCCGCGACGCGAGATGGGGCAGGATATCGGAAGGCTCGGGTGAGGACCCGTGGCTTGGCTCGCAGGTTGCAAAAGCCATGGTGCGTGGCTACCAGGGCAGCAGCATGAAAAACGCTGACGCCGTTATGGCATGTGTAAAACACTTTGCGCTGTATGGCGGCGCCGAGGCCGGACGTGAATATAATACCGTTGATATGAGCCTGATAAAAATGTACCAGGATTACCTGCCGCCTTATAAAGCCGCAGTTGATGCTGGTGCAGGCAGCTTTATGAGTTCGTTTAATACCGTAAACGGAATTCCGTCAACAGCTAACCAATGGCTACTGACTGATCTGTTGCGCAAACAATGGGGTTTTAAAGGTTTTGTTGTATCGGATTATACCGCCGTAAACGAGTTAAGCAACCACGGCCTGGGCGACCTGCAGCAGGTTTCGGCGCTGGCGTTAAAAGCCGGGCTGGATATGGACATGGTGGGAGAGGGCTTTTTGACAACACTGAAAAAATCATTAAAAGAAGGAAAAGTTACGCAGGCCGAGATCGATCTGGCCTGCCGCCGCGTATTGGAGGCCAAATATAAACTGGGATTGTTTGATAACCCCAATAAATCAATAAATGCAGATCGTGAAAAACGTGATGAACTGACTGATGATAACCGCAAATTTGCCAGGCTGGCAGCCGAGCACTCATTTGTGTTATTAAAAAACAGGGCGCAAATCCTGCCGTTAAAAAAATCAGGCACCATCGCTTTGGTTGGCCCGCTTGCTGATAACCATTCGGAAATGCTGGGCACATGGGTAATAGCAGGCGACCCGAATAAATCAGTGAGTGTAAGACAGGGAATAAGAAATGTGGCCGGTGATAATGTTAAGGTGTTGTATGCCCGCGGCTCAAATATCACCGATGATTCACTTTTAAGCTCCAGGTCATACTTCTTCGGGCAAAAGCAAGCAATAGATGGCCGTGCACCGCAGGCCATGATCGACGAAGCGGTTGAAACAGCCAAAAAAGCCGATGTTGTTGTGGCCGTTGTGGGCGAATCGGCGAATATGTCGGGTGAGTCGTCAAGCCGGTCGGATATCAATATTCCTGAAAGCCAGCGGGAATTATTAAAGGCACTGGTTAAAACAGGCAAGCCTTTGGTTATCGTATTATTTAACGGAAGGCCGCTTACGCTGACCTGGGAAGATAAAAACGCCAGCGCCATACTGGATGCCTGGGCGCCTGGTACTGAAGCCGGCAACGCTATCGCCGATGTGCTTTTCGGGAATTATAACCCTGCCGGAAAAATTACGGCTACATTTCCGAGAACCGTGGGCCAGATACCTATATATTATAACCACAAAAACACCGGGCGCCCATTTGACGGGAAAGGACCGGCTAAGTTCAAATCGGATTACATTGATATTTCAAACGACCCCCTTTACCCTTTCGGATACGGACTTAGCTATACAACGTTTAATTACAGCGAGGTTAAGCTGAATAAAACAAGCCTTAAAGGCAACGAGACTCTTACGGCAAGCGTTACGGTGACCAATACCGGCCAATTTGCAGGCGAGGAAGTGGTGCAATTGTATATCAGTGATCCTGTGGCCAGTATCAGCAGATCGGTTAAAGAATTGAAAAATTATCAAAAAATTAACCTGCAGCCCGGCGAGAAAAAGGAGGTCGTATTTAATATCACAACCAATGATCTTAAATTCTATAATAATCAACTGAAATATGACTGGGAGCCGGGTAAGTTTATTGTGCAGATTGGCACCAATTCAAACGATACCCATGTCGCCGCGGTTCAGTGGATTAAATAAAACACTCCATATCGCTGTTTATTTTACGCGGCATATCCAAAATGTCGTCGTTAACTGAACATTGTAATCGCGAACTATGCAGAACAGAAATGCACGGTTCGCGATTTTTGTTAATTAGGATGTCCCCGGCAGTATCATAGATAGGTGCCCCGATATTTGCGAGACAAGGTCTTTGTTGTCGTTTTCTCTATTATTGATTGTCTTGGATGGTCACTTAAAATGATCACGGTAAACATAAGCGAACAAGAAATAATAAATAATATGATAGTTATCAGTAAACCTGTTGCAGATACTTGTATTCATTAAAATATTCGGATGGTTTTTTAAGAACTTTAAAAAGTTTTTAATAATTGTTTACCCTAAGGCAGTAAGATTTTAACATCACATATTAATAAAGCTCCGAATCATTAGAAGAACTAGCCCCCAATAAAAAAACGAAAAGAGAAATTCAGTTTTCTTCCAGAATTGGCGTGTAATACGGTTTTTAGGCCGATTGTTTGCATCTATAACAACAATATTACATTGCTATTTTCTTAATAATGTGTCAATTTTGTTAACAAATTGTTAAATAAAAATCCATAAACTATAAAATTTATAGAATAATTGGCTAGTAAAATAATTAATTTGTAATTCTTATAAAGCGACTTGTGTAAACAGTACACACTTTTTACATTAGTATCAGTACCAACATAATTTTTTGTTCTGTCAAGAAATTAATACAAACCTGAGAATATTATAATATTTATTGAGCAGACATCATCTTTGAGAGGATTGTCGGGAAATGTGGACTTGAATAAGTTTTTGAATTTATTATTGTGACTACATGATAAAATTTTTACATTTTTTTTCTTTTACAATCTTCCGGGTTTGCAGGCCATTTTCATCAGGTCGTTTTCAAGGCGTTCCATGCCCGGCAGCTAACGGGGTCTGTTACCATAATCAATCGACTAACAAGCTTAAATCAAATAAATTAATCAACTAAATCTCAATCTCATGTTTAAAAGTTTACTCCTAAAGGGAAGAACATTATGCCTGCTGTTATGCTGCATGATTTCTTCATTGGTAGTTACCGCCCAAACAAGGCACACAGGTAAAGTCATCAGCAGTGATGATAAATTACCTGTTGTTGGTGCATCCGTACGGATAAAAGGCACCAATACGGGCGCGGTAACAGACGTTAACGGCGATTTCAGCATTAACGTAAGTCCTGGCAATGTACTTGTAATAAGTTACATCGGTTATCAGTCAACCGAAGTAACCGTACAAGGCAATAACTTTATCAGCGTTTCACTTCAGCCTGCTAACAGCACACTGAACGAAGTTGTTGTAACAGGTTATACCTCGCAGCGGAAAAAGGATATATCCGGCGCCGTATCGGTGGTGGATGTTACCGATGCTAAAAAGATCCCGGCTACCAGCTCTGAGCAAATATTGCAGGGGCAGGCGCCAGGTGTTACCGTTATCAACTCGGGTGCGCCGGGTGCGGCAAGCACAGTATTTATCCGCGGGGTATCTAGCTGGGGTTCTACAACACCACTGTATGTAATCGATGGCGTTCAAGTCGGCGATATGTCGCAGGTTAACCCTAATGATATCGAAAGCATTGCAGTATTGAAGGACGCAGGTTCTGCGGCGATATATGGTATTGCAGGCGGTAACGGCGTAATCGTGATTACCACTAAAAAAGGCAAAGCCGGTAAATCTCAGATCAGCTATGATGGTTTTTACGGTACTCAACAGCCATTAAGCGGAAACGTATGGCACCTGATGAATCCGCAGCAGCAATCGCAGCTGGCATTTACAGCAGGCGATTTAGCGACTGAGAAATTATATCCGGGCGGCCCTGGCGTTATCCCAACCTACGGCTACCACGGTACAACCGGCGTACCGGTTTTTGGTACCGCAGGTATAACCAGCGATCCGAATATTCTGCAATATTATAAATTCGATAAAAACAATCCGGGCAACGACTTCCTTATCCAGCAGTTCGCTACAGGCGCCGGTACCGACTGGTTCCACACGGTATTTAAAGCCGCACCCGAGCAAAGCCACACCATAACAGGGAGCGGCGGTAATGATAAAAGCACTTACTTATTTGCTTTAAATTATTTAAACCAACAGGGTACTTTGCTGAATAACTACGAAAAAAGATACCAGGTGCGTGTGAATACGACCACCAGTGTGCTTAATAACCATGTGCGCTTCGGCGAAAATGGTTTTGTAACGTACAACGAAAATAATGGTGGTTACAATGGCTCGCAGCAAAATGAAGGTGGCGGTATTGCTTATACCTTCCGCGAAATGCCGATCGTACCCGTATATGATATTGGCGGTAACTATGGCGGCGCTTATGACGGGCCAAGCGGCGAACCGCTGGGTAACGGTGCCAACCCTTATGCTATCCAGGCCAGGCAGGCAACCAATAACGCTCATTTTGTAAGGGTTGAAGGCAATATATTTGCCGAGGTTGATTTTGCTAAATATTTTACTGCACATACCAGTATTGGCGGTTTGCTCTATAATCAATATTATTGGAATATTGGCTACAATACTTATGAGAATTATGAGAGCCATGCCAGCCCGAACGGCGCCAGCGAGAACGAACAACTTGCCAGCAACTACAACTGGACCAATACCATTCTTTATAAGGAAATTTTTGGCAAGCACAACATATCGGTATTAGCCGGTTATGAGCAACGAGCAAATGCCGGCCGCGGATTCAGCGCTTCCAACCAGGGATACTTCTCGCTTGATCCGAATTATGTAACATTGGGCGCTGCTACTGTTGTAAACGTTCCAACCAGCTATATCGTTCAGCCAGTTGGTACATTATCTGTCTTTGGGCGGTTAGATTATACTTATAACGACAAGTATATCCTGAGTGCTACAATTCGGCGTGATGGCAGGTCAGTCTTTTATCCGGGCCACCAGTGGGGTACGTTCCCTGCGGTTGCGCTTGGCTGGCGCATTTCCCAGGAGGATTTCCTGAAAGGGGTAAGCTGGCTGAATGACCTGAAGCTGCGCGGCAGTTATGGTGAAGCGGGTAATACGGGGAGCGTAGGCGGCAGTAATGCCTACACAACCTTTGGGGGGGGCGCAGGCTCTACTTATTATGGTATTACCGGAACAAATAACTCCATAACACAGGGCTTTGCCACAACAAACATTGGTAACCCCAATGTTTCCTGGGAGATTTTCAAGATCACAAATATTGGCTTTGATGTTTCGTTATTTAATCACTTAGATATCAGTGCCGACTGGTATAAAAAGACTGTTAGCGGCCTGTTGTTTGGTTTGCCGCTTCCGGCAACTGTTGGCGGGGGAAATGTTCCGCAGGTGAACGTCGGTGATGTTGAAAATAAAGGTCTCGATATCTCTGCTGCTTATCATGACAGGGTGGGCAAAGACTTTTCTTTCAGCATTGGCGCCAATATTACAACATATAAGAACATCATCACTAAGGAAAGCAATACATCAAATTACTTTGATACGGGCTCATCGCGTGATAACGCAATCGTAAGAGACCAGGTCGGCCAGCCGGTCGGCGAGTTTTTTGGATATGTAACACAGGGCATTTATCAAAACGCGGCACAGGTTGCCAGCCTGCCGGGATATTCCGGCGCTGCTCCGGGTTCATTTATCTACAAGGATGTTAACGGCGATGGCAAGATCGATGCAAATGACAGGGCCTTTATAGGCAATCCAAACCCGAAGTTTACCTATGGCGTAAATGCAAACGCATCATTTAAGCAGTTTGATATAAGTATGGTATTCTACGGTTCACAGGGTAACAAGGATTTTAACTATGTAAAATACTGGACCGACTTTTACAGTACCTTCCAGGGCGGTAAAGACCTCGACCTGTATAACAAGGCTGCTATAGTTCAAAACGGCGTGGTAATTAACCCGAGCGCTACCTTACCTGCCGCGTCCTTCTCTCAGGCTATGGGATCAAGCAGGACCAGCTCATTCTATGTCGAAGACGGCTCGTTCCTGAAATGTCGCGTGGCGCAGCTGGGATATACGTTTGACCCGGGTGTGCTGAAAAATGTAGGTATTGCCAAGTTGCACGTTTATGTACAGGGTACCAACCTGTTCACCATTACCAAATACACAGGTTTAGATCCTGAGTTGGTGCCTTCACTTGCTAACCAGGGAACTGGTTCAAGGGCTAGTGCCGCATTTGGTATTGACTATGGCGCTTACCCAAATAACCAGAAACAATATATTGTAGGTGTTAACTTAACATTTTAATTAATAAAATATAAAAAATTTAGAGTTATGAAAAATTATTTCAAATTCATTACCCTGGGTTCAATGGCTGCGCTTACATTGACGTATTCATGTAAGAAGCTGCTGGATAAACAACCGGTAGGGGTATTAGGGGCCGCAGTGCTAGCCAATAAGGCGGGTGTTGATGGCTTGCTGATCGGGGCGTATTCCATGCTGAAAGGCTATACTACATCCTACGGCACTGCCTGGGAAACATCGATCGATAACTGGGTTTATGGCGGTATTGGTTCTGATGACGCGTACAAAGGATCAAATACAACTGACCAGCCGGATGCGGCGCCGATCGAGAATCACTCGGTTGATGCCTCAAATCCTTATCTTCAGCAAAAGTATAAGTTCAACTATATCGCTATCCAGCGTGCCAACGATGCTATACGGGAAATTCCTTTAGTAAAGGATGGTTCTGTCCCTGCAGCTTACGGCGCCCAGGTGGTTGCCGAAGCCCGGTTTTTACGCGGTGTGTTTCACATGGAACTGGCCAAAATGTTTAGAAATGTGGCTTATGTTGACGAAAGTATAACATACGGTGCAGGTAATTTTAACGTGCCGAATTCCGGGCCTATCTGGGACAAGATAGAAGCTGATTTTACGGCTGCAATGAATACATTGCCAACAACACAGTCGCAAAAAGGCCGTGCAAACAAATATGCGGCCGAAGCGCTTTTGGCAAAAGCTTATATGTTCGACCATAAGTATTCAACCGCGCTGCCGCTTTTGACAGACCTGATCACCAATGGTATTACTTCAAGCGGCGCTAAATATGCTTTGGGCGCTTACGAAGATAACTTCAACGCCGCCACAAAAAATGGCCCCGAAGCTGTCTTCAACGTACAGATGACTGTCAACGACGGCTCGGGCGGCAATAATGGTAACCCCGGCGCTATCCTGAATTTCGCGGCCGGACCTTATACCAGCTGCTGCGGATTTTACCAGCCATCGCTTACTCTTGCAAACGCATTTAAAGTTGATGCCAACGGTCTCCCAATGTTCCAGCGGGATGCTAATGGCGTTCCGGCTTCTAATGTTACAGCTCTTCCTAACGATCATGGCTATGCAGTAAATGCTACCGGTCAGTATACACTGGGCGGTGCAGCTGCCGGTGTACCTTTTACTCCGCCGGCCAATGCATTAGATCCACGTATCGACTGGACACTTGGCCGTTACGGTATACCATACTTAGATTGGGGACTGTGCGGTGGCGAGCAATGGTCGCGTGGTGATGTTACGCCGTACAACCCGATCAAAAATGTTTTCTATCATTCAGCACAGGCTTCAACATCAGATAGCGGTGAAGGCTGGGCATCAAACCAGGACGATGCGAACAGCTATAACCTGGTACGTTTTGCCGATGTGATATTATGGCGCGCGGAGTGCTATGTTGAAGCTAACTCGTTAGACCTTGCCCAGGCAGATGTTAACACAGTTAGGGCGCGCATGCAAAACACGGCATATTGGGTGCATACTTATATTGATAATGCTAACCCTTCAAAAGGCTTTACAAATATTCCTGCAGCTAATTATCAAATTGGCTTATACGGAACAGCTCCCGGAACCAGCTTTGCAGCCATGGGCCAGGCTTTAGCCCGCGAAGCGGTTTATACCGAGCGCCAGCTTGAATTAGGCATGGAAGGGCACAGGTTTTTTGACCTGCAGCGCTATGACGGCCTTTATGGTGGTCCTGCGGGGGCTAGTTATATGACCAAAGTTGAAAATTCGCACATTAAGCAAGATGTGGCTTTCCTTGGCGGTAACCCGGTACTGACCGGGCATACATTTACCGCAGGTAAAAATGAGTTATACCCGATACCTCAAGGTGAAATTGATATTGAGGCCGGTAAGTTGAAACAAAACCCTGGTTATTAATAACCGGTAAAATAAAAAAGAGGTGGTGGTATTTATCATCGCCTCTTTTTTTTTATAATTTAGCGTAGTCAACATTGCTGAGTTGTATAAATTGAATTTGTCACACTGAACGCGCCAAAGGATCATCCCGGAAGGAAGAATTGCCGTTACCCTGCCTGAGGGATGTTCAATAACGGTAAGCCTCGCCAAATGGAAATTTCCGGTGCGAAATATTCATTGTATATGCGGCAGTTTGAACGCCCCGATTAATAAACCGTTGTAATGAAAATTAATTCTTTCGTATTATACTCTTTTATTCTTTTCTTATTTTTTTCCTGCAAAAACCCGACTTTATTTGAACAGATACCTTCCTCATATTCAGGTGTGCATTTCAACAACAAGATCGTTGAGACCGATTCTATCAACCCGTTAGATAAGCTTAATATATATAACGGCGGCGGTGTTGGCATCGGTGATTTTAATAACGACGGACTGCAGGACATTTATCTTGTCGGTAATGCGGTGCCCAACCGGCTATATATTAATAAGGGCCACATGAAGTTTGAGGATGTTACAACCCAGGCAGGCGTAGGTGGTCTTGGCGGATGGGGGCGCGGGGTAGCTGTGGTGGATATTAACAATGATGGTTTATTGGATATTTACGTTTGTAATACACTGCTCAACGATTCGGTAAAAAGGCGGAATCTGCTTTATATAAACCAGGGGCCCGATAAGAACGGCATTCCTCATTTCAGGGAAATGGCAAAAGAATACGGGCTTGACATCAAGGTACATTCTACCATGGCCTCGTTTTTTGACTATGATAACGATGGCGACCTGGACATGTACCTTACTGTAAATGAGGCACAATCGTCTGATAATACCAGCTCATTCAGGCCTATCATCACAGATGGCTCGAAAAAAAGTACCGGCCACCTTTACCGGAACGACTGGGACCCCGTTTTAAAGCATCCTGTGTTTCACGATGTATCAAAGCAAGCAGGTATTTTAATTGAAGGCTACGGGCATGGAACAACTACTGTTGATATTAATCGCGACGGTTGGAAGGATATTTATGTGACCAATGATTTTTTGACAAACAATATTTTATACATTAATAACCACGACGGTACATTTACCGATAAATCAAAGGAGTATTTTAAGCATACTTCAACCAGCGCCATGGGCCAGGATATTGAAGATATGAATAACGACGGCCTGGCCGATGTATTTGAGCTGGATATGTTTCCGGAGGATAATTACCGGAAAAAGATGTTTATGGGCTCAAACTCGTACCAGGTGTTTAAAAATTTTGATTATTACGGCTACCAGTACCAGTATAACCGCAATACGCTGCAAATAAACCAGGGGCCCCGGGTAGGCCCGAACGATTCGATCGGCGACCCGGTTTTTAGCGAAACCGCATTTTTAAGCGGCGTATCGCAAACCGATTGGAGCTGGTGCCCGCTCATTACCGACTTTGATAATGATGGCTTCCGCGATATTGTAGTTACCAATGGTTACCCGCGCGACGTTAACGATCATGATTTTATAACATTCAGGGCCGAGGCCTATTTTATCGCATCAAAAAAGACGATGCTCGATCAGATACCGATCGTAAAAATTCCCAACTACGCTTTTAAAAACAATGGCAACCTGCAGTTTACCGATGTTACAAAAAGCTGGGGTTTAAATGTCCCCACATTCTCAAACGGCGCGGCCTATGCCGACCTGGATAATGACGGGGATATGGATATGGTGATCAATAATATCAATGATGAAGTGCTGATCTATAAAAATACTGCAAGGGAGAAGGATAAAAAAAACAGCCACTACCTGCATATTCAATTTAAAGGCGGCCCGGCAAACCGGAATGGAATTGGTGCGTGGGCAGATATTTACTACAGCCATGGCAAGCACCAGGTGTATGAAAATACGCCTTTTAGGGGCTACTTATCCACTATACAAAATATAGCGCATTTTGGATTGGGTAAAGATACACTGCTTGATTCGGTAGTGATCAGGTGGCAAAATGGCAAGAAGCAAACCTTGCAAAACATAAAGGCCGACCAGGTATTAAATGTAAACATTGCTAATGCCAGGGATAACTACTCATTTAACCAGCCCAAGATCAATACAGGCTCATTATTTCGCGATGTAACCAAATCGGTTGGCGTTACCTATAAACACCAGGAGGACGACCTGGCCGATTTTAACGTTCAAAAACTTTTGCCGCATAAATTATCGCAATATACGCCGGCAGTGGCGGTAGGCGATGTTGACGGCAATGGTTATGATGATATGGTAGTTGGCGGTACCTCAAAATACCCGGCGCAGGTACTGTTGCAGCAACCCAACGGCAAATTTATCCAGCGCGATCTTTTACCTAAAGGCGAGCTTGATGTAAGGGCGCGGGTCAAGGATGAAGGCATATTGTTATTCGATGCGAACGGTGACGGCCATCCCGACCTGTATATTGCCAGCGGCGGCTACGAAAGCCAGCCCGGTTCGCCTTATTACCAGGATAGGCTATACCTAAACGATGGTCATGGCCATTTTAAGGAAGTGCCGGATGCGCTGCCAAAGAATTTTACCAGCAAATTATGTGTAAAGGCAATAGATTACAACAAAGATGGCAAACTTGATCTGTTTGTATCCGGCCGGGTTGAGCCCTGGAACTATCCCAAACCTGTTTCGAGTTTTATTTTACGCAACGACAGTAAAAACGGGAAGGTGAAATTCACTGACGTTACTGCCACGGTGGCTAAGGATCTGAAAAATGTCGGCCTGGTATGCGATGCTATTTTTACTGATTTTGATAATGACGGCTGGCCCGACCTGGTGCTAACAGGCGAATGGATGCCGGTTACATTTCTAAAAAACGACCACGGCGTATTTAAAAACGTAACAGCTAAAACAGGCATAAGTGATAAACTTGGGTGGTGGAACAGCATATCGGCCGGCGATTTCAGACATACCGGGCGGATCGATTATATAGTTGGCAATACCGGACTAAACACCTTTTATAAAGGGACCGATAAATACCCGGTTTATATTACCGCTAAAGACTTTGACAATAATGGCAGCTACGATGCGTTCCCTTCTGTTTTTTTGAAGGATAAGGATGGCGAAATGAAGGAGTTCCCGGCGCAAACCCGCGATGATATTGTTAAGCAGATGATAGGCATGCGCGTTAGATTTCAGAACTATAAGTCGTTCGCGACAGCCACGATGGACTCGGTAATCACGCCCGAAATGCGAAAAGGAGCCATCAGGTTAAAGGCCAATATGCTGCAATCGTGCTATTTGCGCAACGACGGAAATGGTAAATTTACCATGATACCGCTGCCTAAGGAGGCACAAATATCACAGCTAAACGGGATGGTAGTTGACGATTTTGACGGTGACGGCAACCTTGACGTGGTTATCAGCGGCAATGACTACGGAACAGAGGTTGGAACCGGGCGTTATGATGCGCTCAACGGCCTGATGTTAAAAGGCGACGGCAAAGGCAATTTTAAACCTTTATCTATTTTGCAGAGTGGCATTTATATCCCGGGCGATGGCAAGGCATTAGTGAAACTACGGGGCGCCGCCGGAAATTATTTGCTTGCCGCCAGCCAGAATAAAGACGTAATGAAAATATTCCAATTAAAACGGCAGGTTAATACCATTGCATTGCAGCCACTGGATGTGTATGCAACTATAAGATACAAGAACGGGAAAACAACTAAGCAGGAGTTTTATAATGGGACGTCATTCCTGTCGCAATCCGGGCGGTTTTTTAATATTGATAATACGATGGAGTCGGTTAAAATAACGGATGGCTATGGCCGCGTAAGGATCATTCCACTGAAATAATTTATTTTTATATGAGATACTTTAAGATATTAAGTTTACTGTCAGGTGTATTGCTGTCTGCAGCATGCACGCATAAACCTAAAGCCGTATTGATGGGCGACGCAGATGTCCTGCATCAAAACGAAGATCAGCTGACGCAGGTAATTATTTATGACGTATTTACCCCGCCGGTGGCGGCGCGCATTTACGGGTATACCGCCTTAGCTTCGTACGAGGCCATGCGTTATGCCAATCCTAAATACAACTCAATTATTACCCAGCTAAAAGGCTTTGGCAAACCACCAGCGCCGCAAAAAGGGAAGAAATATAATTATGCCTTAGCAGCCACCAAAGCGTTTTTTACAGTTGCCCATAAAGTTACCTTTTCGGTAGATACGCTTAAAAAGTACGAGAATAAGGTGTACGCCATGTACAAGGATAATCTTGATGATTCAACGTATGCCCGTTCGGTTGATTTTGGCGGGCAGATAGGTAATTTGATATTAAAAAGGGCGGCCGTCGACGATTATCCGCAAACGCGCGGCAAACCAAAATACCTGGGCGAGAATGGTCCGGCCAAATGGCGCCCCACACCGCCGGATTATATGGATGGCGTTGAGTTTTGCTGGGGCGATATGAAAGTGCTCGCGATAGACGCTTCGTCGCAATTTGCCCCGCCGCCGCCGCCCGCATACAGCGAGGACAAGAACAGCCCGTTCGTAAAGCAATACATGCAGGTTTACGGTCAAAGCAAAACCTTAACAAAGGAGCAAAAGGAAATAGCAAGATTTTGGGATGACAATCCGTTTGTGATCGAACATAACGGGCACATGATGTTTGCCGATAAAAAAATAACACCCGGCGGGCACTGGATAGGTATTACGGCCATCGCCTGCAAAAAAACGCACGCCGATGCGGTAAAAACCGCCCTGGCTTACGCACTCACCTCAACCGCGCTTTTCGATTCGTTTATTTGTTGCTGGGGAGTTAAGTATAAGTACAGTTACGCGCGTCCTGTTACCAATATAAACGAGAAAGTTGACCACAACTGGCTGCCTATGCTGCAAACGCCGCCGTTTCCGGAGTATACCGCGGGGCATTCAACCATCAGCGCGGCTTCGGCAACCGTGCTTACATACTTGTTCGGCGATAATTTTTCATTCCAGGACACCAGCGACCTGCGTTATATCGGTATGCAGCGGCATTTCAATTCTTTTTCCCAGGCAGCTCAGGAAACCGCGATGAGCCGGTTTTACGGAGGCATACATTACCTTAATAGCTCACTTGCCGGTGCGCAGCAGGGTAAAGAGATCGGTAATTTCATTTGGCAAAAATTAAAACTAACCAACTAACACTTATAGTTTATCATGAAACCTAAAAAATCTAATCTGTTTGTCCTTTATTTTTTATTTTTCATAACAGTATTATCCGGCTGCATACTCATAAATGGCTGCAAAAACAACAGCTCGACCACAGCTGTTTTTCAATTAACAGGCGATACGATAGCCGATGGCAAAAAACTGGTACAACTTAATTGTACCAAATGCCACGCGCTGGTGCCGGTTGACGCGCTTAATAAAAATGTGTGGATACATCACGCGCTTCCGCTGATGTCGCATTTCCTGGGCGCCACGCCTTTAATGGGCAGTTACTACAAAAGTCCGAGAGATACCGGCGGGTTGACACTGCTTGAGTGGCAGGCTATTGTATCATATTATAATAAATTAGCTCCCGATACCATTTTGCCTGCAAAAAAAACCATTCCCTTAATAAACGACTGGGCCGGGTTCTCATTAAAAACGCCGGCCGCTTCCGATCACACAGTATTTACCACAATGGCGATGCTTAACCCGGAAAACCATAAAATATATACTGCTGATGAGGTTTCCGATAAATTAACAGTGTGGGATAGTCATTTAAAAGGGCAGGAAATTACAACTTTGCCGTCGGCTGGTGTTAACGCTATTTTTAAAAAGACCGGTAGCGGCGTCAACACGGTTACATTAACCTGCATCGGCAAGATCGAACCGATCGATTTCCCAAACGGGAAAGTATTGCAGGTTAACCTTGACTCGAAAGATGAAAAAACCAATCAAAATGCGGTGGCCGATATACTGGCCCGGCCGGTGCAAACCATTGAAGGCGATTTTAATAAGGATGGGTTAACTGATATGGTGATCCTGGCCCAGGGAAACTATAGCGGCGGGGTGTACCTGTTTAAACAAAATGCAGATCATTCCTATTCACAAACCAATATATCCGATAAGCCGGGGGCGGTTCAGGCTGTTGCGGGCGATTTTAACAACGATGGCTGGCAGGACCTGATGATATTATTCGGTACAGGTGATGAAGGTTTGTGGCTGTTTTTAAATGACCACAAGGGCGGCTTTACCTCAAAAAACCTACTGCGTTTTCCTCCGGTTTACGGGTCAACCAGTTTTCAGCTGGCTGATATCGATCATGATGGTAAGCTGGATTTGATCTATACTTGCGGCTATAACTTCCACGATTCGCGTATTTTAAAGCCGTATCACGGTTTATACATCTTTAAAAATATGGGTAACTGGAACTTTAAACAGCAATGGTTTTACCCCGTCAACGGATGTACCAAAGCCATAGCAGCCGATTTTGACGGCGATGGCGACCTGGACATTGCAACCATCGCGTTTTTTGCCGACATGCAAAATACCCCTGCCGAAAGCTTTATTTACTTCGAGCAGGATAAGCCCTTCAGCTTTAAGCCGCATGCCGTGCCGGTGAGCAAATACGGCCACTGGATGAGCATGGATGTTGGTGATGTTAACAATGATGGTAAGCCGGATATCATCCTGGCTAATTATTCAAGCGGGTTTATGTTTCAGCACGGATTTAAGCCGTTTTGGGCCAAAAACATCCCCTTTGTTATATTGGAGAATCATTTTAAGAAATAAGGCGGGCTAATTAAATTTTATACACCAGATCTCTGCACCAAAGGAAGATCGCTCAAAATATCCTCATGTTTAAATACCGTAAGCTAGCTGCCAGTCGGGTATGTTTTTTAATCCTTTCGGCCGCCTTAATTTCAGTTGCCGCGTTAAATGGCTGCCATAGTCCAGACACGCCGGCCTCTCCCGAAGCGCAGCTGGCAGAAGGCAGGCAGCTTGCTGAAAAATATTGCGTAAGCTGTCACCGGTTTCCCGAACCTGCTTTAATTGACCGCGACAGCTGGGTAAAGCGCGTGTTGCCAGCCATGGGAAAACAGCTTGGGGTACAAACCTACATGGGGCAATATTTTTCGGATGCCCAATCGACTATCGGCACATCCGAATGGCAAAAGATAGTTGCTTTTTACAGCCGGATGGCGCCTGTTGCGCTCATCATGCCCAAACCGACCGTTAAACCATTGCATGACTGGGCAATTTTCAGCCTGGAACGACCCCGGAAGATCGATCAGTTGATGCCGGCGATGACGACCATGATCTCATTTAACCCTGCCGACAAGAAGATATATACGGCCGATGCGACAAATAACCTGTATAAATGGGATTCGCACTTAAATTCAACGCTTGTTCACCAGTTTGACTCGCCGGTGACGGGCCTTAATTATTTTGCCGGTACAAACACCGGTATAGTTACGTGTATCGGCAATATGGTACCGGTTAATTTATCGAAGGGCAAGGTACTGCTGCTTGATCTGGCAGGAAAGACTAAAAATGCTAAACCGGTATTGATCACCGACAGCCTGCCCCGCCCGGTGCAAACAGTAGCTGCCGATTTTAATAAGGACGGCCTGATGGATTACGTGGTATGCGGTTTCGGGCACGATCATGGCGCTTTATACCTGGTGCAGCAGCAAAAAGATCACAGCTTTAAAAAACTGGTTGTAAGCAGCATTGCAGGCGGCGAACAATTAATAACAGGTGATTTCAATAATGACGGCTGGCCCGATGTAATGTGTTTGTTTGCCCAGGCGGATGAGGGCATCAGGATGTTTTTGAACGATCATAAGGGCGGATTTACTGCGCAAACTCTTTTGCGTTTTCCGCCGGTTTACGGCTCAAGCAGCTTCCAACTGGTTGATATTAATCACGACGGCAGGCCCGATATCTTGTACACTTGTGGCGATAACAGCGATTTTTCAAAGGTACTGAAGCCGTATCATGGCGTTTATATCTTCACCAACCTGGGCAACTGGAAGTTTAAGCAAACTTATTTTTATCATATAAATGGCGCTACGAAAGCCGTAGCAGCTGATTTTGATCATAAGGGCAAACTGGGTATAGCCGTTATCGCCTTTTTTCCCGACCTTAAATATCACCCGGAGGAGGGTGTTACGTACCTGGAACAAACCGGTCCGGGCAAATTTATACCGCATGAATTACCGGTAAATGATTACGGGCGATGGCTGACAATGGAAGTTGCCGATATTGACCATGATGGCAAGGATGATATTATACTGGGTAATTTTTCGACTACCGGTCGCGGGCTGGTAAATCAAACCGGTTTTACCCCAAAATGGGATATGCATGAGCCAATTATTGTACTAAGAAATATTTCGGGTGCTCCCACGTTGAAGGATAGGAAACGTTGATAAATAGATTATAGCTCCGGCCATGCGGCCTTTGACCTGTTTATCGATTTTTGTAAGCACGTCCTCCGTGCTTCGGCTGGCGCTAATTTGCGCCAGCGGGGTGCTGTGGTTAAGACCGGGTGATTTAGTCTTAACTTAAGAATGAATGCTTTAAGTCTTCGCTCATTACAGCATTTTCTCCTAATGTTTGTTTTATTTCGATATCGATAAGCGACACCAATTTCGAGTTGCAAAGCACACAATAGTGACTATTGTTAAGTGTCCGCGAAGTTAACGGCAGATCAGTGATCAGTACCGAGTTACTGTTATATATTGAACCTTTGCAGGTATGGTTAAAGCAGTAGTAAGATATGTTATCGTTTGTTTTCATAGTAGTAGGATGTAGATGAGTTGTGCAATTAAGCTGCAACCTGGATGTTTATATGTTGTTTTTTTTGTGTTTTTCGTTGTTGGTAAGCTTCAAGGTCCTGTTGAAGTATTGCTTGTAATTCTTTATCAAATTTGATTGTAAAAAGTGTTTCGATAATGTTCAGTTTTTCAGTTTTCATAATGATAATTTTTAATGTTGTTTGTCTATATCCAAGTTTTGTACCAAATACAAAATCAAATGAAATAATGTATGTTTTTTTTATATTTAAGTATAACATGATCTGAATTTCCGGCGACAAACAAAAAGCTGTTATTTAACATTACGAATAGGGAATGCCCATAAGTTGCTGATACAATGATATTTGTGTTATAAATCGATCTTTTCGGACGGTTTGGAATTCCGTTCAAACATTGTCCTGTATAGAGTACAAGCAGGACAGTAAATTGCAAAAAAATATAGCCGGGCGAAGTATAAGCCTGGTAAGTTGTTGTTAATGTTATTGTACGTTGGCGGGGGCCCAATAGTTACCAGAAAGAATGATCATATCAAGCAGCTTAATGCTGTTATCATAATAATCATAATCTTTCATTTTAAAACCGTTAAGGTAATCCCAGACGTTATTTAACCAGCGCTGGTTTTTTTTATTGACCATGGCCGACACGCCAAAAGGCGCCACGAAGCTCAAAGCTTCAAAGTAGCGGCCTTTGATATCATTGCCGGCTAATGTATAGCCTGCCGAAAGGTTGTAAGTATTGTTACCTGTCGTCGCCCTGATCCACGTGTTTATTTTTGCCGTAATTTTTTTTGCGCGCGTATCGCCATTCAGTAAATAATCGGTAGCGATGCGCCATGGAACGCGGCAGGCATTGTAATTATATAAACCGTCATAAGGCGATTCGAGGAAATTGGGTGGGGCAGGCCTCGCCTTTTTGTTGATATGAACGATAAAATCGGGCAACAGTCCTGCATCGGGGCTGTAATTTTCCTGCATACTTGCGAACAGTTTATAATTCGCGTCAATGACCTTGTTCCACCTGGCATCTTTTGTCGCGGTATAAAACGCCCTGAAGTGGGCGGGCATAAAATCGGAGGAGCGCATATCAAAATAATCCCTGCTCTCCGCCTCGAGCGCGTCACTCAGCAATATTGACCATGTTTTATGATTGATCTCGTATTGCATGATCGCATTGATCATGGCTTTCCCCTCCCTAAGGTAATTTATCCCGCCGTTGCTGCCCCATTGTTTGTCGGCCAGCAGCAGCGAATAAGCGATATCCATATCGCCATCGGTGGCCGAGGTGTTGTCGGTACTTTTGCCATTTGAATATTGCGCCCAGGCCATTAAATACCTGCTTCGCCTGCTGGGGTGCGACCGGTAATACCTGAATAAATTATCGTAAGTGTCCTTCGCCGAATGATCAAAGCCGGCCATAAGCGCAACGATGATCATCCCATATCCCTGCCCCTCGGATACACATTGCTTTTTGCCGATGTTTTCGAACCACACAAAACTTTCCGGTTTTCCGGGCGTGTTTTTGACAAACCGCTTTTTCCATGCCGTATAAAAGTCGCGTACCTTATTATCCAGCTGGTTTTGAGAAATATTATTGGGTTTGATTGTACCGGCAAAGTAGCTTACGTGTTGCGGGAAAGGTTTTAGTACCGGTTGGGCAAAAAGCGAAATGTCAAAAAAAAGTAAAACAATAAGCCAGCTGCGAAACCGCCATGCCATAAAAAGGGGTTGATTGTTAGCCATATATGAGGTACATTTAACCTTTAAAAAGTGCAATTTAACTTCATTTTCAGGCTTTTTATTTAATATTATCAATTATACCCGACAGATCAAAAAAGTAGCGCCAGGTTCAGCGTAACAGGGTTGATACTTTTGCCCCGGCGTTGTTAAAGGATATAATTTTACTTTTGCGGTGTCAAAATTACACTTATGAAAATCTTTGCAAACAGGCATCTATATATTGTTATTGCAGGTGTGTTTTTTGGGGGGTATGCAAAGGCCCAGCAAAAGGTATTGGGTTTAAAGGAAGCTGAACAGATCGCATTAGCAAACTACAGTTCTATTAAAGCAAAAGCCAACCAGCTAAATGCGTCAAAGGCCTATCTTACAGAAACCAAAACAGAATACCTTCCGGATGTGAACCTTTCGGCGCAGCAGGCTTACGGTACGGTTAATACGCAGTTCGGGCCTATTTACGGGTATAAGGGCCTGAGCGTGGCGTCGTCCGGCCCTATTTTAAGCAAACAAAACTGGAACGCGGCCTTCGGTTCGTTATACCTAAGCAACGTTAGCTGGGATTTCTTTGCGTTTGGCCGGGCATCGGAAAAAGTGAAAGTGCAGAAGCAAACGGTATCGCGCGACGAAACCGACCTGGCGCAGGAGCAATTTCAGCACCAGGTGCGCGTAGCCAGTACTTATTTGAATTTGCTGGCCGCACAGCAGTTAAGCAAAGCGCAGGAAGATAACCTGAAAAGGGCTATGGATTTGAGAACGGTAGTTGTTGCCCGGGTAAAAAACGGGTTAAATGCCGGGGTCGATTCCTCTCAGGCGAATGCCGAAGTTTCAAACGCCCGCATAGCGCTTACCAATGCACAGGAGATGGAACAGGAGCAAAGCAGCCAACTGGCGCAATACCTGGGCATAACGCCGCGAAACTTTTTGCTCGATACCGTTTTCGTAACCAAATCGCCTGTTAACATCGGGCTGACGCCGCAAATAGGCCTGGATAATCATCCTATATTGCGTTATTATCAAAACCGCATAAACGTAAGCGATGAGCAAGCGAAATATTTACACACGTTCAGCTATCCTACCTTTAGTTTCTTCGGCGTGTACCAGGGCAAGGGGTCGGGTTTTGGCAGCGGTTATATCACTAATCAGAATGATTTCACCAGCAGCTACGGCAGCGGCGTTGAACCTACACGATACAATTATTTGCTGGGCGTAGGGATGGTATGGAATATTGCCAGCCCCTTTAGGGTGCGTTACCAGGTGCAGTCGCAAAAATTTACATCTGCACAATACCGGGACGAATATAACCTGGTGAGCCAGCAGCTAAGCGACCAGCAGGTACTTGCCGAAACCCGCATAAGCAACTCTTTAAAAAACTACCGGGAGGTGCCGCAGGAAGTGCGGGCAGCTACCGACGCGTATAACCAAAAATATGCGCTTTATAAAAACGGGCTGGCCAATATAGTTGACTTTACCCAGGCTTTATATGTGCTGAACAGGGCCGAGGTTGATAATTATATCGCTTCGAATAATGTTTGGCAGGCGCTATTGTTCAAAGCAGCCGCGACCGGTGATTTTGGGGTATTTATTAATAATTTTTAATACAGAAAGATAATAATGGGATTGATCAAAGGTGCCCTTCAAAGGCCGATTACTATACTGGTTATTGTAGCGGGACTGTTTTTCTTTGGAATAAACGCCGTGCGAAATATTAAGATCGACATATTTCCGGATCTTAACCTGCCTGTGATCTATGTTTCGCATCCATACGGCGGTTATACCCCCGACCAGATGGAGGCTTATTTCGGAAAGCAATATGTTAACCTGCTGTTATTTGTATCGGGTGTAAAAAGTATTGAAACACGCAACATAACAGGCTTAACGCTAATAAAACTGACATTTTACGAGGGTACTAATATGGCACAGGCCGCCGCGGAGGTGACGGCCTATACCAATAGGGCGCAGGCTATATTTCCGCCCGGTTCGCAGCCGCCTTTTATATTACGTTTTGATGCATCTACCTTGCCTGTGGGCCAGCTGGTGCTTTCGAGCCCGACACGCAACAACAACGAGTTGCTTGATATGGCCAATGTTTATATCCGCGCGTCATTCACGTCTATCCCGGGTTTGGTTGCACCGGCCCCTTTCGGGGGTAACGTGCGTACCGTGGTTATTAAAGTAAATCCTGAGCTGCTGCGCTCACATAATTTGACTGCCGACCAGATCGTTGCCGCGTTGCACGACAATAACCAGAACACACCTGCCGGTAACGTTCGTATCGGTGATTATAACTACTTCGCGCCTGCCAATACCACCATTAAGGCAATAAAGGATTTTGGCGATATCCCGTTGTTTAAAAACGGTATACAAACAGTGTTTTTACACGATGTGGCCACAGTGGAGGATGGCGCCGATATTACAACCAGTTATGCCCTGGTAAACGGCAAACGCTCGGTGTATCTCCCTATTACTAAATCTGCTGATGCATCAACCTGGGATGTGGTGCAAAACCTAAAGAAGGCTATTCCCCGTTTCCAGGCACTGCTGCCGCCGGATGTAAAACTGTCGTATGTTTTTGACCAGTCGGTATATGTGATCAACTCCGTTAAGAGTTTAGCCGAAGAAGGCGCCATAGGTGCGGTGCTTACAGGTTTAATGGTGCTGCTTTTTTTAGGCGACAGGCGCGGCGCGCTCATTGTAATATTAACGATCCCTACATCCATTATATCGGGTATATTTTTCCTGTCACTATTCCATCAAACCATCAATATCATGACTTTGAGCGGGCTTTCGCTAGCCATCGGTATTTTGGTTGATGAGTCGACGGTTACCATTGAGAACATTCACCAGCACTTTGACATGGGCAAGCCCAAGGCATTGGCCATATGGGATGCCTGTAAGGAAATAGCGTTCCCGAAACTGCTGATCCTGTTTTGTATCCTGGCGGTGTTTGCGCCGGCGTTTACCATGAAAGGCATACCGGGAGCGCTGTTCCTGCCCCTGGCTTTAGCGATCGGGTTCTCGATGATCACATCGTACCTGCTGGCCCAAACCTTTGTGCCCGTAATGGCCAACTGGGTAATGAAAAACGAACATGAGGATAAAAGCCATGCCGATGGTTTTGCGCTGGATGATGAAGGCGACCCATGGGAACAAAAAGAGCTGGCACTAAAAAAGGCAAGCGAAAACGGGAATAAGCTTAGCCGCTTTAACCGGTTCAGGGCGCGTTACCTGCGCTTTATGGATCGTATGCTGCCCAACCGCAAGCCGATTGTAATTATTTACACTATAGTAGCCTGCGGCTTAGCTTTTTTATTGCTGAATACGATCGGGCGGGATGTGTTGCCGAAGGTTAATTCGGGCACCTTCCAGGTTAGGCTGCGCGCGCCGGACGGAACGCGGTTTGAGCGTACCGAAGTTATTACAATTAAGGCCCGGCAGATACTGTCGAACCTGGTTGGAAAAAGAAATATCGATGTAACCTCGGCCATGGTTGGTACGCACCCGGGCTTGTTTTCGACCAGCCCCATCTATTTGTTTATGGCCGGCCCGCAAGAAGCTGTTATGCAGGTGAATTTAAAAGAAGATTATAAAGTAAATTTAGATGACCTGAAAGAGCGGTTCCGCCGTGCGATGGCGAAGGAACTGCCGGGCATTAAGCTATCTTTTGAGCCTATTGAGCTTACCGATAAAATATTGAGCCAGGGTTCGCCGACGCCGATCGAGGTGGCCATAGCCAGCAAAGACAAAAAACAGAATGTTGCGATCGCGATGAAGGTGCTCAATAAATTGAACCAGATCAGCTACCTGCGCGACGTACAGATCGGCCAGTCGTATAAATACCCCTCGCTTAACATTAATATTGACCGTGTGCGGGCGGCGGAGCTTGGCGTAAGTGTAAACGATATTTCGCGCTCGCTGGTGGCTTCAACATCATCTTCGCGGTACACCGAAAAAAACGTGTGGCTCGACCCGAAAGTAGGGCTAAGTTATGCCGTACAGGTAGAGATCCCTGAGTACCAGATGGCCAGTATAAATGATGTACGTGAGATACCGATAATGGCTAACCAGCCCCGGCCGGTTTTAAGCGACGTGGCAAATGTAACAACGGGAGTTACCTATGGTGAAAACGACGATATAGGCGCCATGCCCATGCTTACCGTTACTGCTAACCTGAATAACAAGGACCTTGGCACCGCAACCGACGATGTGCAAAAAGCTATCGCCTCGCTTGGCACATTGCCCCGCGGGTTAACCGTTACGACGCGCGGCCTGAGCCAAACCCTGACCGATACACTGGACAGCCTGCAAACCGGTTTACTGGTAGCGGTTATTGTGATATTCCTGATGCTGGCGGCTAATTTTCAGTCGTTTAAAATGTCCTTCGTTGTATTGTCAACCGTTCCGGCTGTGTTGTTTGGTTCGTTGCTGCTGGTTAAGATAACCGGCGCTACGCTGAACCTACAGTCGTACATGGGTATGATCATGTCGGTCGGTGTATCAATTTCAAACGCCGTGCTGCTGATCACCAACGCGGAGGAATTGCGCAAGCACAACGGCGACGCGCTGAAATCGGCGCGTGAAGCTGCCATGCTGCGTTTGCGACCGATATTGATGACCAGTTTAGCCATGATCGTTGGTATGATACCTATGGCATCGGGCTTAGGCGAGGGTGGCGACCAAACCTCGCCGCTTGGCCGGGCCGTTATCGGCGGGCTGTTTGCCTCTACATTTGCCGCCTTATTGATATTGCCATTAATTTTTGCCTGGGTACAGGGCAACACCTCAACCGAATCTGTTTCCCTTGACCCTGAAGATAAAGAAAGTAAATTCTATGTTCCACAGCACCATGCTCACCATGAAAATTAAGTCAACCAAAATATTAACTATCCTTGCTGCAGGCGCAAGCCTGTTGCTGGCCTGCCATTCGGGCAACAAAGGCGCTGAATCGCAAGCCGAACAGCAGCAGGATGCCATCGACACGCCCAGCGTCACGCTGGTAGCCGTTCAAAAGGGCAAACTCAGTTCAACTTTTGCGGTACCGGGCGAGCTGCTACCTTACCAGCAGGTTGACCTGTATGCCAAGACAAATAGCTACGTTAAAAAACTTTATGCTGACATAGGCTCGGAAGTGCACCAGGGGCAGCTATTGGCAACATTAGAGGCACCCGAGATGAACTCGCAGCTGGCGCAGGCAAAGTCAAGGATACAGCAGCTGCAGGCCATATATTTTGCCAGCAAGGCAATGTACGACAGGTTATATAGTACAAGTAAAATCCCCGGCACCGTTTCGCAAAACGATTTGGAACAGGCTGAAGCCAAGAAAAATTCGGACTACGCAAATGTTGAAGCTGCCAGGTCATCCTATAAGGAAGTAACCGCAATTATGGATTACCTGGAGATCAGGGCGCCTTTTGACGGTATAATTACCGCGCGTAATGTGAACCTGGGTGCCTATGTAGGGCCGGGTGGCAAGGGACCCGACCCGCTGTTTGTTTTGCAGGATCAAAAGCGGCTGCGGCTTTCAATTTCGGTGCCTGAGAAATATACAGGCGGCCTTAGTGATAAAAATGAAGTGACCTTTACCGTACAGGCTATGCCGAACCATAAATTTACAGCACAGGTTAAACGCCTTGCCGGTGCGCTGGATGAAAAACTAAGGTCGGAACGGCTGGAGATGGACGTTTATAATAAAGACAAAAAATTACTGCCGCATATGTTTGCCGAGGTGGATATCCCGCTGCCATCCCGCGACAGCACGATCATCGTACCCAAAACAGCTGTAGCGGCATCTACCGAGAAAGTATTTGTGATAAGGGTGACCAATCATCATGCAGAATGGGTGGATGTAAAAAGAGGCTTTCAATCAGGCGATATGGTAGAGGTGTACGGCAACCTGAAGCCCGGCGATCGCGTTGTTAAACTGGCGACTGACGAGATAAGGGATGGATCGGAAGTGAAGTATTAGGAGTAGTCGGAAAAGTCCGAAAGTCACTAAAGTCCGAAAGATAGAATGGGAGGAAGCCGGAAAGTCAGGGGGATTAACCAAAAAACAAGAAGCCATCGACTTCTTGTTTTGACTTTTAACGTATCAGCCATCGCCAATAGCATATACAGGCAAGCCACAGAAAGCCTTTTCCGGCTAAAATTACTGCAAAAATCCTGAGGATATTACACCATTCTAAAGATCAAACGCCCGGCCTGTTGGCCAGGCGTTTTGATCTTTATATATTTTTACCAGCGGCCACCACCGCCGCCACCGCGACTGTCTTTGCTGTAGCCGCCGCCACCGCCACGGTTGCCGCCGCCATAACCACCGCCGCCACCGCGGTTGCCGCCGCCATAGCCGCCACCAGTTCTTGGTTTCTTTTCTTCTGCCTGGCTTACTGCAATAGATCTGCCATTAACATCAGTGCCATTTAGACCGGTGATCGCTTTTTGAGCGGCCTCGTCGTCAGGCATTTCAACAAAACCAAAACCTTTGCTTCTGCCGGTTTCTCTGTCGCTAATTAATTTTACGGAGCTAACTTCACCGTAGGCTTCGAAAAGCTCTCTTAAATCGGCTTCCTCTAATTGAAAAGGAAGACTTCCTACAAATATGTTCATCAAAATTTTGTTTACAGCACTCGGGTCTAATTTTGCCCGGCACTTTTATTAACACCAAATATAGTAATAGATATTTTATGATTACTGCTACATTTTATAAATACACGGCAGTTAATCTTAAAAATCAACTAAATAACCATTTTTATATGATATGGTTTGCCGTTTAGCACAATTTCTTGGCCTATTTTTTTTCCTTTGAGCATCAAACCGATAGGCGAAGCCGGCGAAACCGCAAAATAAGCTTCATTATCAACCGTTAAGGAGCCCGCGCTTATGGCGATATAAAAATTGCCCTTATCTGTGATGACCAGACTGCCGGTCTCAACTTTGTCCGAAATGGCATCCGGGTTCACCAGGTTTAGCGCCACTTTTAGCTTATTGGTTTCGTTAAGCTGCTGAAGGTTGCGGTCGGTTTCCTGCTGCATCATGGCACGCCCGGTTTCGTACTTATCGCCCGCACTGCTTTTGGTATCGTCGTTTGATGCTTTTTGCGCTTCTTCAATAGCCAGTTGTGCGGCTTCCATGCGTTTTTGCACATATTCAATACAGAGGCTATATAATTGTTTTTTAAGCTGGGACATGGGGGTGAAGATAGAGATTAGCGATTGGAGATTAGTGATTGGAGATCGGAGGTTAGTTGTTTTGGTGATGGTAGTTAATCACTGCATTTGAGTTGACTAACCTCCAGTCTTTAATCTCCAATCTCTCCAAAACAAACAATAAAAGCCCCCGTGCACTCGCTGCTTGGGGGCTTTCAACCTAAACCTTATCACAATTTGTAAATGCTAAGAATGCATTCACAATGCAAAATTAACGCTTGTTATTTATATATGTTTTATATGTAGCAAAAAATTGACGAAGTGATGATGTTTTAAGTGACTTATGGGCGGGTTTGCGCGAAAAATTTCAATGAATCGATGATATGCCTGGCCCAATAAGGCCATTCGTGACCGCCCGGATGTTCCTCATAAATATGCGGGATGCCCTCAGCTGCCAGTTTGGTATGGAGTATACGGTTGTACTTGATCAGCAGGTCGTTTACCCCGCAATCAAAGCGGACAGGCGGCAAGGTGTCGCGGTAGTGCATAAAGGTTTCAAACACATCCTCGTCGACCAGGCTGTTTTGGGCGTAGTCGTTCAAGGGTTCGTCGGTAAAATATTTTATCTGCGGCAAGCTGGTTATGGACGAATGCCCTGATATTGCCTTGAACCTGGCGCCATATTTTGCGCCGATGCGCAAGGCGCCGAAGCCGCCCATTGACAGGCCCGACATAAACAGCGGCGATTCCCTTTTCGCGCCATTGATACATTCAAACAATGCATCCGGCACGTCCTCGGCTATCCACTGCTCAAAGTTACGATTGCCGACCTGCAGATAGCCCGATCCATCGCCCCAAAGGCCGTCAGAAGGCATGGCGAGGATCATCGGGGGCAACTCGCCCCGTTCTATTAATTCGTTTACCTGTAAATGCACACCCGCCGAAAAGGGCCAGCTCCAGGCGCTTCCGTATACCCCATGCAATAAAATAACAATCGGCAAAGTATCCGCCGGGCGCGTACCCGGCGGGACATACACGATGATATCGCCCCGCCCTTTGAGATTGCGCGTGTTAACCGTTATGAAGCGCAGGTTATCGCTTTCGTATGCGGGGTTTGATATTTCTAAAGTTTTAAAACGAGGCATAAAATTAATTTAGTCGAATACAATAACCCCTTTGGCGTTCCTGCCTTTTAGCATATCGTCAAAAGCATTACCGAGTTGATGTAAAGGGTATGTGTGTGTGATCATTTCTTCCAGCAGCAGGCTGCCGTCTTCATAATGCGAAACAATTTTTGGGAAATCAATTTGCGGGCGGCATTTGCCATAAAGCGGGTTGATATAAATTTTATCCCACTCAAAAAGGCGCATGTCCATGGTAATATCCTGCTCAATACCGCTTACCTGCACGGCTGTACCGGCGTTGCGCACCATGGCCAGCGGCGCGGCGCCCAGTTCGGGAATGGCGGTGCACTCAAAGGCGTAATCTGCGCCGCGGCCCCCGGTGAGTTGTTTTACCTGTTCGGCCGCTTTTAACAACCCGGTGTCGTTTTTATCTGCGAGAAGCGTATGTGTCGCGCCGAACTTTTTGGCCATTTCAAGGCGGTTGGCGTTGATATCAATAGCAATAATTTTGCCCGCGCCGGCTATTTTGGCGCCCTGTATCACGTTAAGGCCCACCCCGCCGGTGCCAAGCACCACTACCGATGAACCGGCTTTAACCTTTGCGGCGTTTATTACCGAGCCGTAACCCGTCATTACCCCGCAGCTGATAATGCTGGCTGCCGGGAACGTCATTCTTTGAGATGTGTTTTTAACCACCGCTGATGATTTCACCAGCGTGTATTCGGCCATTGTGCCGATATTGAACGAACGCAAAACCGGCGTTCCATTCTGGGTAGTACCCAAAGGATCGGCGTGGCCGGGGGTGTAGCCGTTGCCGCCCGCAGCCACCGGTGAAGCCACCTCGCACAAATGCTGGTTGCCTTCAAGGCACTGGAAACAATGTCCGCAATGCATGGCCCAGTTCAGTATCACGCTATCGCCGGGGGATAAGTTCACCACGTTGCTGCCAATTTTTGTGACGATACCCGCGCCCTCATGCCCGACGATCAACCGTTTCCCCCAGCCCAGGGAATCGTGATCGGTGTGGCAAAGGCCGGCGGCCATTATTTTTACCAGCACCTCGTCGGGCTGCGGGTCGTTCACTTGTATATCCTCAATGCTAAAATTCCCCTGGCCATCCGTAATGGCCGCCTTGCATGTTATAGCCATCTGATCGTTACTTTCCCAAAAAAAGTTTAAATAGTTTGTTCAGGTTTAGGGGCGTTCTTATTTGCTTATGCGCAATTTTTTAACGCTTTCAAAGTAACCATAAGCTGATGTTTAAAAGTTGGATTGTATTGGCATTTTATTGGGGAATATTATCCTGGAACTGTGCTTTTTTAACCTTTTACGGCTGTAAAGACAATTTTTGGCGGCGGGATATGGGGTGCAGTGACGTGAATGTCGCGCGCAGAAAACTCACCCGGCCTTTGCTTCGCTTGGCCACCCTCTCTACCGCAGGCGGTAAAGAGGGTAAGGGAAGAGAATAAAAATCTTTTTTTGAAGTTTCACCCTCTTTCCGGTTTACCGGAGAGAGGGTCGACGAGCGAAGCGTCGTCGGGGTGAGTCAACACGCCATGCCGCAATATACCCCACTTTTCAACCAACTTCTTCATTGTTTTTTCCTTGCGGGATGTTTTACTTTGGCGTATCCAACTATCCGATCATGAAATTGAAAGCTTCGCTTGTTATTTGTTTAATATACTTCTTCGCCGCATCCGGCTATGCTGTCCCGCCAAGGGTATTAGCCAAACCGCCTGTTAAACACCCCGCCGGACAGCAGGAGATCATTTACCATATTTTTGAACGCAGCTTTTACGACAGCAACGGCGACCAGCACGGCGACCTTAACGGCATACGCCTCAAGCTGGATTATTTGCAGCAGCTGGGCGTTACCGCGATACTGCTTACGCCGCTGTACGAGTCGGTTTTTTACCATAATTACTTTGCCAGCGATTTTAAAAAGATCGACCCTACGCTGGGCTCCATGCACGATTACCTGGCGCTCATCAAAGAGCTGCACCGCCGGGGGATGAAGCTGTATATGGATATGGAAACGCAGTACGTGACCGAGGATCATCCCTGGTGGAAGGACGGCGTGGGCATCCTTAAATCGCCGTACAGCGATTATATTTTGTACCAGGACGCGGCGCATACCCAGCCCTCCACCATTATTTTTAACCTGAAGGGCCTTATCGGCTACGACAGCACGTACCGCCGCATCACCACGGTAAATTTGCTTAGTCCGAAGGTGCTGGAGTATAATTACGGGCTGTTCAAGTTTTGGGTGGACCCGAATAACGACGGCAAGTTTGACGATGGCGTGGACGGTTTCCGGCTCGACCACATGATGGATAACCTCGATGGCAAGCTGCCCGGGCTGTTCCAACATTTCTGGAACCCGCTGCTGGGGCGACTGCGGTTGGTGAACCCGAAGCTCAGCATCGTTGCCGAGCAGGCCGAATGGGGCTCGCTGGGTAAGGAATATTTCGCCCGCGGCGGGGTCGACAGGGTGTTCGCGTTCCGGCTGGCGTTTGCCATACGGTCGTTCAAAAAAAAGGAGCTTGAGCGGGCGGCCGATTCTACCTTCCTGGTTACCCCGGCCAATAAACAGCAGGTGGTGTTTATCGAGAACCACGATACCCCGCGCTTCAGCTACGGCGTAAAAGGCGACGCGGGCAAGCTGCGCGTGGGCGCGGCGCTTAACCTGCTGCTGGGCGGTGTGCCGTCCATTTATTACGGGCAGGAGCTGGGCATGAGCGGCACCAACGCCGCCCTGGGCGCTACCGACGCCAACGATATCCCCAACCGCTCGGCGTTCGAGTGGTACAAAACCGACCAGGGGCCGGGCATGGCCTACTGGTACAAGGTAAAGGGCCCATGGCGCAGCCAGTTCAGTAACGACGTACCCAACGACGGCATCTCGCTCGAAGAGGAACGCAACGACCCCAGCTCGCTCTACAACTTCTACCGCCAAATGATACGCCTGCGCAAGGCCATCCCTATCATATCAACCGGCGCATACAAAACCCTGCCGAATGATAACGCGCAGGTATTTACCTTTACCCGCTACCAGGGCAGTAAACGGGTTGTAGTGGCCGTAAACCTGTCTGCCCAGCCGCAGCAGGCTGGTATCAGTGGCGGGGGTAACGCCGCTCCGGTGAAGGTGCTGTACGGCAGTGCGAAGCCGGTGGTTAGCGGAAGCAGTATAAGCCTTAATTTACCTGCATACGGTATTGAAGTATTGGAGTAGTATCAAGTAGTTAGTATCAAGTATCAAGATGGGGTGGAGTGGTGAGTAGCAGCAGGCTGAAGGACAACTTAGCGCTGCAAACTGCCAACTCAAAACTGCCAACTGAATAAGTTTTTTTGAAAAACAGAGGAAGTGCTTAACTACTTGCAATATAACAAGGTTATACCGGCTTTATCGTTCTGAAAAAGGAGCTAACGTGCTTCAAATCGCTGACTGTTTTGATCTAATGACTTTTTTGATCTTCTTAAAATATAAAACCCGCCTTTAACGAATTTCGCCAAAGGAATACTATAAGCAATAGTAACAAAGCCCCTCTTTTGGTTATCGACCACGGTTCCCAATTCGTAACCATAACCAAATTGAAAATTCAAAACGGTAAATGATAAAGTAGGTGCAAAAATATTTTGTTGATTTCCACCATTTGTGTTATTAGATGAAAACAGACACCCTATTTGTATACCTAAGGTATTGTTCATCTCCGTATTTATTACGTTAGCATTGTCGGAGTTATCCGTGGTAACTTCCAAACGGCCCCAACTTATTCCAAACCCTGCCCCAATCGAATTAAAAAATGACACATTCCCTTTTTTTGAATTATCTCCGTCGACGCGGTTGAATCGTATTAGGGGAACCGTAAAACTTGAATTTAGTACCGTAGCCTTATACGTAGATGTTTTTCCTTTGGGATACGGATCCCATTGCGTGTCGTTACTGGCCTCCTGGCAGAGTGCCCGCAATGCAACGATGCACAATAGTGTTAATAAATAAAACTTTTTCATTTGTGATAAGATTAAGGTTAATAAATATAGTTCGCTAAACCACCATCATATAATGGCAGTAATTGTGACTTTAGTGTAGTAAAAATATAATTTCAAAGTTTTAAAAAACACCGTGAAAACACCCTTTTTATACCGTATTAAAGCCTCTTTAACTTGATAATGGGGTACCATTGTTAGTTGGTAATTTGAATATTAAGAAGTACCAGTAATACTATCAGGAGCTAGTACAAGTACCAAGATAGGGTGGGGTTGGGGTGATAGCAGTAGCGGTTGGAATAACGCTTTTTTGTAAAACAAAGGCAGTGCTTTCTATGTGCTGCAGCCCCGCTATACGCTTATACTGCGCTGGGCATTAGGCGCGTGGCAGGTATTCGCTGCTATCTGGTTTAGGAGGAGGTCGCCAACTGGCTTCATGGTGTTGTGATATTGTACTAATTCTGTTGGTCACCTTAACTTTAACCGTAGAGATGACGATCAATTGGTTTTACAATATACTTTTCAATGTTTTTTAGATAGTTTTTATCTAACGCGCGGCGAGGGATTAAGGTTCGTTGATTTGCATGTGTAGAGATTGCTTTCCCGAAACAAGGTCGGGACAGGCTGTTCCTCGCAATGACGCGCGGAGCGGGAATGAGGCGCGGCGAGGGATTAAGGTTCGTTGATTTGCATGTGCATAGATTGCTGTCCCGAAACAAGGTCGGGACAGGCTGTTCCTCGCAATGACGCGCGGAGAGTGAATGAGGCGCGGAAGGCATAAGATTTGTGATTAAGGTTTCCCCGGAAAAGCACCTCAATTTTTACCGTGAAAACACCCTTGCGTTCAGGCCTTTAAGGCATCTATCTTTATGGAGTTTATTAGTATTCATTAACCTTCATCATTATCAAAAAAATGCAAAGAAACATCTATTCAAAAATTACCGGGCTATGCCTGGTTGTTTTTACCGTTTTCGTATTACCCGGTTGCAGCCACCGTGTGGTAAGTATCAACGGCACGCCGCAGGTGCCGGTCGACCTGAACGAGGTGATAGCAGCTATGAAAGTGCAGTTTGATGCAGCCAAAGCACGGCTTGGCGGCCTGCATTTAATACCTGTTTCGGCATCGGTTACCGTACAAGTTACCAAAGCAGAAACCGGTAACGGCGACGTGTCGGTATTAATATTCAAGCCATCGTACACACGCAAAGTGGTTAAATCGAGTTCGATAGCTTTCGACCTGCAATCGCCGAGCGCCGCAAACCCGCATATGGCTGTCAGGAGGCCGGAATCAATAGACTATTCCCTGGCCGACCTGATCGTGGCCTCGGCAAAGTCATACAGCGAACTTGGACCGAGGCCAATACCCGGGCTGGAGAAACAGGATTTTGTTATTGATGTGGTGTTTTCTATTGAGAATGACGGCAGCGCGGGCATATCATTTAAAGTACTGGGCATGGGAGTTGACGCCGGCTATGAATATAACAGAGCAGTTCAGCACGAATTAAAACTGACCTGTAAATTAGCGGAGTAACTTAAAGCAGCGACATCGCTCCCTAAACCCGATAGCAGCGGATACCGGCCCCTTTTTGCAGTGGCAGGTTTAAGTAGCAGTGGCAGTTGTTGCGGCTACATAGATATGAAATGCAACAACTGCGGCTAAGGCCTGCGCAGTATGAGCGGATAGCGGGGCTGCCGGTGGTAGCAAGCAGTGGCTTTGTTTTTCAAAAAAAATTATTCCCCTGGTTAATTGATAGCCCTGATGCGGGTAATGATGATAAAAGTATTGCTGTAAAATGAGGTATCGTGCTTCCAGTCTAAAGTTACGTTAATGGGGTATTTGGGGTTTGGGCCAAAATTGAGTGAAGCAGAGTGGGTTTCATCAATTAAATAGAAAGCAGGCGCATTTTTAGTCGTGTCATTCTCAATAGCAATTTTTAATCCGCCGCAGAGTGCGCACATGCGGAGATCTTCACCTAATATCGTTCCGCGGCTCGCGTAAAATGGTCCGTTGTCCTTTTTTTTACAGCCGATTGATAGTAGTGTAATGAAAAAGATAAGAAGTAAGTTTTTCATGTTTGTATATACGGGAAGTAAATACTAAACGCTACTATGTAGTGATAAAATAATCCCACCGTCATGCCGAGTGGTAAAATTTGAAAAACCCTGAAGGAGAAATGACACCTTCGTTTTGTTTGGGAACAAACAAGCTCGGCATGACGTCTGCTTTTGGCTTTCGCCCCCCTGGAAAAAGCCACTATAAATTTAAAACTCGATTTGCCTGGCGATCCTTTCCTGGATTTTTTTATTTAAAGTTATCCGGCTACCTTTAGGAATATCCTTTTTGTTAAAAAAGGAACCCGATACAATAATAAACCGGCCAATATCTTTACTTAATAAAAACCATTGTGCTGAAACAGTGCCTGATATGCGTTTTATTTTTATTGCTGTGTACCCGCGCTGCCGCACAAACATGCCAGGTGATCCATTCTATCCCGGCGGCTCCGCCCACATCAGGTTCATTGGATACGCTGGTTAGCGCGATGTCGGAACGTTACGCCATTCAAAACACGCGGATATATGATTCGTTTGACATTTTAGGGGCCGGGAATTATGTTGAGATACCTGCCTCAAATCCTTTGTGGATAAACCCAAACGCCGACGTGGGCCCGCTTAACCGCTGCGGGGTTTGGGGCAAAAGCAAACCGATGACGATCGGTTTCAGCGTTTGTGTTACCGTTTCGCAGGGCAAGTGGTATTATATGGGTTTTGGGTCGGACAACGCCGGCACAGTATCGATAGACGGACAGGCTATACTGAAAAATGTAAGCTATTTGTACTGGGGCATATATAAAATAAACTTAACCAAAGGGACGCATATCATCGGGTTTACGGTGAGGAATTTTGAAGATGTGGCAAGCATAGGCTTTGAGATATATGACAATACCAAAGCGCAACTGATCAGCGCGGATGAATACCCGAAATTAAATATTGTTTTTAGCACAAAGAACGAAATAGGGAAGCCTGTTGAGGAGAGCGACCCTGCCGTATCGTATTCGTGCCCGGTGGGCTACGTGCTTGATTATTGCGCGCCGGGGCCCGTGCCGTCCTGTTCGCAATTTGTGACGGTGACCGAGCAGCCGGTGTATAAAAATGTGTCGGCGCAGATATGCCCGGGTACTGTTTATACGTTGCCGTCGGGCCGCACCGTTGGCTCAGCGGGTTTGTACACCGATACGCTTGAGTATACGCACGGGCAATGCGACAGCATAATTACCAATTTAAATTTAACCCTGGAGAGCATGCCCGACCTGGGGCCCGGCCGGGTTTTGTGCACCGGCGATTCGATCATATTAAATCCGGGCGTATTTACCGGCTATGTATGGCAGGACGGCAGCACTGCGCCGACATATAATGTTAAGGCCGGCGGCACATATTGGGTTACGGTGACGAACGATAATGGCTGCCCCGCTACTGATACGGTTAAAATTAAGGAAACCTACTGCTCAAATATAAAACCGCCCAATACCTTTACGCCAAATGGCGACGGCATAAATGATACCTGGAATATTAAGGACCTGAAAAGCTTTACCCAATGTACTGTTTTTATTTATACTCGCTGGGGGCAGCTGGTGTACCAAAGCGTGGGTTACGCCAGGCCCTGGGACGGCCGCTTCAATGGCAAGGCTTTGCCTTTTGGCGCGTATTATTACGTTATTAATTTAAAAAACAACATCCCCCCGCTTACCGGCAGCGTAACGATCATCCGGTGACCGCGGCGCACGCCGGGTTGATTTGCCGGCGAAAGGCTTGCTTTTAGAGTTAAGGTCGGGAAGGCCATGTTTGTGGTGTGTTGGCAGGCATTTTGGCGTGGTCAGGGTTGTTCGCGGTAAGCAAAAAGCGAACGCAACGGCTGCACGCGTTCAGGAGGCCCGGCGGGTTGGTTGTTTGGCGATGGTTGGTATAACGCTGGTGCGCCAGAACATGACCTCGATATCGTAGCGGATGGCGGGGGGCAGGCTGTCGTTGGTTACGCGCACGCAGGCCGGGCTGTTACCCTCGATCTCGACGCAGTCCATAATGCTGATCTTGTTAGAAGTGAAATACTGCCTGTGCTTCTTTTCGATGGCCTTTAAATAGGCGGTCGCGAAATTCCTGTCTTTCATATCGGATCGTATTTAATCAGTGATAAATACAATGGCCTGAAACCATTTGTCTTTACGGAAACAAACTGAGGAACAGCTAATAGTGATATAAATTTAAGCTATTCGTTTTTTAAATCCACAAGTATTAAATAAAAAATTTTAACTAAATGTTTTACCGGGATGTAACTATTGGTTTTTGGGATGGGAGTTAAAAGTTAAAAGGCAGTTTGGAAGATTTTGTAAATACATTATCTTTATTACAAAAAACAATGCTATGCCAAAGAGAATTTTGATAGGGGTATTATTGATCCTGGGGTTTTGCTCATCTAAAGGCTTCGGGCAAACCACGCCTATACAATTTAACAACCAAATGGGCGAAATTACAGACAGCCTAATGAAACAGGGCATAACCTGGGGGAAAAAGCTTGGGGAGATTGTGCAGGGGTCAAAGCAATACCAGGATTTGGCCCCCGTGCGGCTAAGTGTGCAAAATTATATTGATCAGCAAGCTTTAAAATTAACCAACATGCCGGATATAAGCGGGTCGTCCAAGTTCCGGCAAACGATGCTCACTTATTTGCAATTCGAGAAGAGCTTTTGCGACCAGGTGCTTAAGCCTTTTGAATTATTCACCGCAGCTACTACAAACGAGGAAATTAAATCAAGCGTAGACCACTTAATAAAAGAGGCGGCAAAAGAAAAAGACTACACCGACCAGATACACGTAGCCCAGCTTGAATATGCCAAAGCGAATAATTATGTGATCGAAACTAAAAAGGAATAATTTATTGTCTGAATGATAGCGTGTTCGTGTCGTGTTCGGGGGTGTTCGGGGTTGTTCGCGACAGTTCGGGGTGTTCGCACATGATGCAAAGCGAACGCAACGGCCTATGCTATCACTTTTTTTTCTTCCCCGCCGAGCGTACGCATAAATTTTTTGCGGTAGTTGAGCGGGCTGAGGTGCATTTTTACCTTGAACATTTTATAGAAGTGCGATACGTCGCCAAAGCCGCTGTCGAACGAGATGTCGGATATGGGTTTGTCGGTTTGCACCAGTTGCTGTATGGCATAGTTGAGGCGGTACTCGATGATGGTTTCCATGAACGTTTTGCGGGTTATCTTTTTAAAATATTTGCAAAACGCGTTGGTCGTCATGTTGGCAATGCCTGCGGCTACATCGAGCGACACGTGCTTCCTAAAGTTCTCGACCAGGTAGGCGAATACGGGGTTTATGCGCTCCTGCTCGGCCAGGGAGGGCTCGGCGATGACGCGGTTTTGGTCGAGCAGGGTGTATTCACCTGATGCGGCGAGTCGCTGCAAAATTTCGAGCAGGCCGATGAGCATGCGAAAATTATTTTCCTCCTTGCTGAGGGCCAGCAGGCTTTGCCCGACAGCAGCCTGTGTGCCTGCATGGAAGCTTACTCCGCATCCGCTTTTTTCGAACAGTTTTTTGATATGCTGGAGTTCGTTCCGGTTAAAGAATTCGCTGCCGAGAAAACTGGCGGTAAACTGGATAACAACGGCGCCGGCGGCATCATGGTTTTGACCACCGGCGTCGAGCTTCCAGCAGTGGGGCAGGTTAGGGCCGAGGAGGACGAGGTCGCCGGCTTCGAAATCTTCCATATGGCTGCCTACAAAGCGCTTGCCGCTGCCCTGCAAAATGCAGGTAAGCTCGTACTCGGGGTGAAAATGATAAGGAGCATTAAATGCCAGCTTATCAAATTTTCGTACCAGGAACGACTGCCCGTTTAACGGCTGAAGGAGTTCGAAGGACGCCTTTATCATGGACTATTTTACTTTGTTTAAATCGATTGCCTAAATTTAAGGATAAAATAATCCATATTTATACCATTTTCTTCATTTTTTTATTGGGTTGGATGACATTACCTTTAGTTAATTAATTTAACGATGATGAATAACCAGGTTGAAGAACTACCTCAATTAGATGATTTTAAAAAATTACCGGCAGAAAACATAAAGGAATTCCAGGAATTGGGGCATACTTTAGTGGAAGGCGTGCTCTCGCCGGAGGAGATCGCCGCGTACCGCCCGGTGATCGTAGACGCCGCCGATAGGTATAATACCGAGAAGCGTGCGCTGCAGGACAGAGATACTTATGGCAAGGCTTTTTTGCAGATCATGAATTTATGGCAATGCGATGAAGAAGCCCGTAAATTTGTGCTGGCCAAACGCCTTGCCAAAATAGCCGCCGACCTGATGGGCGTTGAAAACGTGCGTTTATACCACGACCAGGCGCTATTTAAAGAACCCGGCGGCGGCCCGACCCCCTGGCACCAGGATCAATATTACTGGCCGATTGATACCCACAATACCATAACCATGTGGATGCCGCTGGTGGACATTGACGTGGACATGGGTATGCTTACCTTTGCGTCGGGATCGTATAAGGAAGGTTCGGTATTTAATTTCGAGATATCGGATGAGTCGGAAAGTGCATTTGATGATTACGTTAAGGAGCATAAGTTTCCGATAAGCCGGGCCAATACCATGAAGGCCGGCGACGCCACCTGGCACCGTGGGTTTACCATGCATCATGCCAATGGCAATAACTCAAACACGCGCCGCGAAGTGATGACTATTATTTATATGGCCGACGGCGCTCGCGTATCGCCATTCAAAAATGAGTGGCAAAAGAACGATAACGAAAAATGGCTGATGGGCAAACCGGTAGGGGAACTGATCGATTCGGAATTGAACCCGAAGCTGCTTTAAAGTTAAAAGTCAAAATTAAAAAGTCAAAAGGGAGAGAGATAAAACTTGCGAAGTCTTTAAGACTTCGCAAGTTTAGTTCTTAGTTATATCTTCCCTTGCGCTGCGGATCTTCGAGGAACCACGAGAGGAATATTTTTTCTTCTGTTCTTACCGAATGTATCGGAGCAAAGTTTTTTAGGTAGCGATCATCAAAATATATAAAGTGTTCAAAGCCAAGGCTTATGTTCTTTACAATTTGCACGGTTACCCTTGGTTTTAACAAACTGATGTAATTATCACCAGCCGGACCGTTGTAAGTATGGAGAAAGAAATAGTTATATTGAACGGCTACAGTCGCGTACTTGCCTAAACTAAGCGTACTTTCAAATTTAGCGCTTATGCCGTCATTGTAGGTGTAATCCCTAACCTGTGAAGTATCCGGGCCAAACCGGGTGCTGTTGCCTGCCAGTGGTATCAACGCCAGGTGGGCGCTGGTGTACAGATTTACACTTTTACTGAATGCGTATTTAGTAAACAACCCGCCGCCAAAGCTGGAAGCGCCTAACTCAAAAGTTTTGTTATCGAAATAATCAAAATATTGGAAAACCCCATATAGTATGGCCACTTTGCCAAGGTGGGCATTGTCGCCAATTAATATTCCATAGCCGGTAATGTTGTCTATAAGTTTTCTTCCTGAGCCAAAACTAAATTCAGTGCGCAACTTAAAAAAGTCGTACGGTTTGCGGTAGACTTCCTCAAATGGATTACCGTAATCAAGCTGCAGGTTTACCATGGCCTCATTTGACCCCTTCTCATTGCCGCTGAGGGCCGAATTTGTAGGGTTATTGGGATGGGCATCCTGGTTAATGATATGGACACCTCCAAATAAGGTAATGTTTAATGGCTCTTTCTGGTAAACCTCGGTTGTAGTATGCCTGAAAGATTTCCCCTGGAGCAGCCTGTTGAGCCCGCGCACAGGATCTACCACCCCCGCCATTATTTCTCTAAAGACCCGGTTGCCGCCTATGGCGCGATCATCCAGAATATTTGAGCTTAAACGGTAAGATATCTCGCCAAGGAACATACCTCCAAAAGTGGTATTGACTAAATCTTCGCGTTCAGGCTTGCCGTTTTCCCCGAATATCTTCCACGAGTAGCTTCCTGCAAATACAAAAGGTGTGGCTTGCCAGAAATTATAACCTTGTGAGCGCGCGGCATTAAAATAAAAGGCGCCCGTTTCGGGATGCGACAGGAAGTTATTACCAAATCTGTCATGATCCCATATCCATCCATCGCCCCAGGGCGGGCCTGCACGCAGGTTTCGGCCCCAGGAATGTATATCCGATTTTGCAAACTCCAGGTTTAAAAGATACCTGTCCACTAGATTTAAAGCGACATTGACCCCGATAACTTCAACAACAGGTTTCCATAGGGGATATCTTTTGTTATACTTTATGTCGTCGTTCAGCAGGTCGCCGTATTTATTTTGGATGGTGGTATCAATTAGGGGCGTTTTTTTAGGCTCGGTGCCGCCGGTGGAGTCCTTGATCGTTTTTTTAGCCGCCTTTATTTCCTTGAGCTGTTGTTTAACAGGGCCATTACCAGGCTTTATAGTGTCAATCGGCGTAGTTTTTTGTGCGAACAGGTTTGTTGTGATAAAAAACGCTGCAAGGAGCAGTAAAATAGGTTTTTTGTGGCTTATCAATTTCGCAAATAAAAGTGAAATGGTTACCATAATTGGAATAGAAAAGTACAAGTTTATCATAGGAATAGCTATATAGATATAACTACAACTAATAATGTGTTGAACTGTTTTAATTAAAATATGCCCCTGCTGGCGCCGCCGTCGACCTGGATGGTGGTACCGCTGATATACGCGCCTTGTTCTGAAGCTAAAAAGGCCGCCAACGCCGCCAATTCTTCGGGTTTGCCGATGCGGCCAAGCGGGATGTTTTTGGCCCGCTCTTTTAGGGCGTCATCCGTGTTAACGCCGCTGGGCAGGGTGTGTTTGAGCCTGTCGGTGAGGATCATGCCAGGCGCTATATTGTTTACCGTGATGTTATAAGGGCCGAATTCATCAGCCATCATTTTGGCCATTCCGACTACACCCATACGCATACTGGTTGATAGCACAGAATTCGCCAATACCGATTTCACCGAGCCGCTGATAATGTTGATGATGCGGCCACCACCTGTTTTCTGCATATGCGGCAGTACAAGCTTGCTGGTACGGGCAAAGCTGAGCAAGGTAAGTTCGAATGCTTTTTGCCAGGCTTCGTCATCAAACTTTTCAAATTTATCAAAGGGCGGCCCTCCGCCATTGTTCAATAAAATATCGATGCGCCCGAAATGCTCAGCCGATTTTTCGACCAGGCTTTTCACCTGCCCGGCGTTGGATACATCAACGGGTATAGCTAACACCTCATTGCCGGTTAACTTTTGAATTTCCCCGGCGGTTTTGTTTAGTTCGTTTTTGTCCCGCGAGCCTATAACCACCTTGGCGCCCTCGGCCGATAAAGCCGTGGCTATTGCCTTGCCCAATCCCTTGCTGGCGGCTAATACGATGGCTACCTTATTGGTTAGTTTTAAATCCATAGTTAAGATTAATAACCTTTTGCCTTTTACCTTTCGCCCTTCACCTTCTTCCGCTCCCTGCTTTCCAGGCTCAATAAAAATGCCGGCAATAGTGTTAGGTTACTTATCATCGCTACCAATAAGGTAACCGATAATAAGATACCCAACGCCCTGGTGCTGCCAAAGGTAGAAAATGTAAATATCCCGAAGCCAAAAAATAATACAATGGCAATATAGATCATACTGATGCCCGTTTCGCGGATGGTATCGGAAACAATGGTTGATATGCTTTTTTTCGTGCTGCGCAGTTCCTGCCGGTAGCGGGTGATAAAATAAATCGTCTGGTCGGAGGAGATACCCATGGCGATACTAAATATCAGGATGGTGGACGGCTTAAGCGGAATGCCAAAAAAGCCCATGATACCGCCGGTAATAACCAGCGGGATAAGATTCGGCAGCAGCGAAATGGCAATCATTTTTATCCCCCGGAATAATATCCACATCACACCGGCAATTAATGCTATGGCAAGAGCAAGGCTTTGATACAAGTTTTTCACCATGTAATTGGCGCCTTTTATAAATATGATGCTCGACCCGGTTAGCTCCACATGGTACTTTTTAGGGTCAAATATCGAATCGATGCGGGGCTGCAGTTTTGCCAGCACCTTATTCATCCGCGCCGAGCCCACATCCGGCATTTCGAAGCTGACGCGTGTAAACCGGCGTGTGCTGTCGAGGTAATTGCGCAGCATATTGGTGTTTTTTCCCGAGTTGCCGGCGTAGCGTAAAATAAAAGCCTGCTCCATGCCCTCCGGCAAACGGTAATAACGGCTGTCGCCCCCATAAAAGGCCTGGGTCGAGAATTTCAACGCCTGTATCAATGATAGCGAACGACTGAATTCGGGATAGGACGAGATCATATCCTCCAGTTTTTCAACCTTGCGGATCACGGTCTGGTTCATGATCCCGTTTTTATGTTTGGTATCAATACTCACTTCCAGTGGCAAAACCCCCTTAAAATTTGCTTCAAAAAATTTAAGGTCGCTTAGGGTATTACTGCTTTTGGGCAAATCGTCAACAACGTAACTGTTCACATTTATCCGGGTTAACCCGTACAGGCAGACGACCACCATTATAAGGGTAACAATGTAAATCATTCCGCGGTGATTAAAAACCAGCGCATCCAGCGATCTTAATATTCGTTGTATCAGTTTCCGGTCTTTGATAGCGCTTTGCCGGGGTTTGGGATGGGGAAGAAAACTGAAAATAATAGGTACCAGGATCAGGCTCAGTGCAAAGGTGACCATAATGCTCGACGAAGCCACCAGGCCAAACTCCGTCAGCAACTGACTATCGGTAAAATATAATACGCCAAAACCAATAGCGGTAGTTATATTGGCGATAAAGGTGGTGATGCTTACCTTTTCGATCACGGTGTGTAAAGCCTGTATCTTATCGCCGGTAGTACCAAACTCGAAGTAATATTTATTTAAAATAAAAACACTGTTCGGCACGCCGATAATGACCACCAGCGCCGGAATAATGCCGGTGAGGATAGTGATCTCGTAGTGCATTAAAACCAAAATCCCCAGGCTCCATGTCACTCCGAGCAATACTACGATCACCGGGAAAATAACTGCGAACGCGGAACGGAAGATCAACAAGAGTATCAACGCGGTGATACCAAGCGACAACATCAGGAACAGGGTAAATTCGTGCGAGATCAGGTCGCCGGCTTTGGTACGTATCAGCGGCAGGCCCGAATAATGTACCGGGATGTTATGTTTTTGCTCAAACCGGTTTCCCTCTGCTAATATGGTGTCGATAATCGGTACGCGGGCGGGAGTGTTGATGATCTTACTGTCGAAAGTGATGGCCATTAAAGTGGCCTGGTTATCATCGCTTAAAATAAGTCCCTTATAAAAGGGGAGCGCTAATATGGCCTGCTTCACGCTGTCAACCGCCCGGTCGCTGGTTAATACATGCGTAACCAGCGGCTTCAATACAAAGCGGCGGTTTAATGTATCCTTGTTCAGGTTATACACATTGGCTATAGATATAACGGCTTTAATTCCTTTAATATGCTGCAGCCGGTTACCCACCTGGTTCCAGTCATTAAATACGTTTTTTTCGAAAATATGCGGCGATCTTATGCCGATCACCAAAGTGGTGGCGTCCTGCCCGAATATTTTTTTGAATTGCATATACCTGATATATGCGGAATCCGTTACAGGCAGTACTTTACCCCCGTTAAAAGTTATGCGGACCTTGCAGGCCTCATAGCCCATAAAGATGCTCAAAATGGCAACCAGCCCTAAAATAACCAGGCGGTTTTTCAGGATAAGGTCAGCAAGCTTTTTCCAGATCATTAATTTGATTTCAGGTTAACCGGATTGCTAAACTACGAAAATAGATCAATCAAGTATTTCGTAAAATGAGATTGTGACAATGTTTAACAATTGTGCAGATTTGTAGGGTTAAGTGCGCTTATATGATAAAGAAATATCAGCTTAGATGAAAAAATTAATCCGCAGCTTTGGTTATGCTTTTAAAGGGGTGGCGTATGCAACTGCTACCCAACTCAATTTCCGGATACATTTGGCAACCACCGTTGCGGCTTTGTTGCTGGGATATGTATTGAACATATCTGTCGCCGAATGGTTGTGGGTTGGCGCCTGTATCACGCTGGTACTTGTTACCGAATTGTTTAACACGATGATCGAGGCGCTTACCGATATCGTTTCGCCCGGCTTTAATGAAAAGGCCGGCCGCGTTAAAGACATGAGCGCCGGCACCGTTGTAATCGCGGCTGCTTTTGCGTTGATAACCGGCCTGGTTATATTTTTACCCAAGCTGCTATTGCTTTTTAACCATGCTGCATAAAACCCGCGGAATCGTTTTTAAAACCACCGATTATGGCGAAAGCAGCGTTATTGTGCAGGTTTTTACCGAGAAATTTGGCCTGCAATCATATATCGTTAACGGGGCGAAAAAACCAAAGGCTAAGATCCCGAAAAACATGCTGCAACCCCTGCATTTGCTGGATATGGTGGTTTATCATAAAAACACCGGCAATGTGCAGCGTATAAAAGAGCTTAAAAATTCACCGGTACTGCAAACCATTCCGTACGATGTGATCAAAAGCAGCCTGGCTATATTTCTGAACGAGGTGCTGTATAAAGCGGTGAAGGCGCAATCTGCCGACGAAAATTTATTCGGGTTTGTTTTTAGCGCCGTCGAATGGCTGGATCATTCAAACGAAGGGCTGGCTAATTTTCACCTGTTGTTTTTAATTCAGCTTACGCGATACCTTGGGTTTTTCCCCGATCGTAACCTGGCTGGGAATGCCGATTATTTCGATCTGCAGAACGGCAACTTCAGCCGCTACAAACCGGATAATACCTTGTATCTCTCACCGCCGCATACCCAAAATTTCAGCAGGCTGCTGCAATGCAGTTTTGAAAATACATTACAGGTAAAGCTAATAAACGACGACCGCCGCTATCTTATCCAAAAATTATTGGAGTACTACGCCCTGCATATTGAAAGTTTTGGAAATATACGTTCGCACGAGGTGCTGGAGGAAGTACTTAGTGTCTAAACACGATCACGGGATTCAAAAGATTTAAGGATTATTTGTTAGCTGCATTCTTTCAAAAATTTAAAAAGAATTGTCAACTTATGAAATAAGTCAAAAAAATACATTCAAAAGTCGAACATAGCCATTATATTTAGCCGGTAGAAGTTAACCCCGCCCCGTGAGCCTAACATCAAAACGCTTGTTTTCAATTGACGTGTTCCGGGCTATTACCATGCTTTTTATGATATTCGTGAATGACCTGAGCGGGGTGCGCGACGTGCCGGGCTGGATAGATCACGTTAAGGCGAGTGAGGACGGGATGCATTTCGCAGATACTATTTTCCCTGTATTTTTATTTATAGCAGGTTTGTCGATCCCTTTAGGGGTGGGCAAGCGTATTAACCGGGGAGAGTCTTTTCCCGCTATAGCGGGACATATACTTTTGCGGTCGCTTGCGCTGATCGCTATGGGCTTTTTTCATGTTAACCTCGAAAATTACAGTCGCGACGCTGTTTTGCCGATTGGTGTTTGGGAGTTGCTTTTAACCCTGAGCTTCTTTTTGATCTGGCTGGATTACCCGGAGTCACTTTCGAAAGTTAAAAGATACATGCTAACCGGTACCGGCATCGCTCTCCTGGTTATGCTGGCCATTTTGTTTAAGGGCGGCAGTCCGGATGCGCCTGAAGGTTTAAGGCCGTCATGGTGGGGTATTTTAGGCATCATCGGCTGGGCTTACCTGGTTTGTGCGTTTATCTTCGTCATAGCCAAAGGCAGGCTATCTGTTTTACTCGGGGCGCTCATTATTTTTGTCGCCATTAATATTTCCATCCATGCATCGCTGGTCGACATGAAGTTATGGGCAATTAAAGACTGCTCGTCAGTATCATTAATGATGTTTGGCGTTGTGGTTTCCTTGTTATATTTCCGACTGATTGAAAAAGGAAATTATCGCACTTTATGGCTGGTGTTTACCGCATCAGGCGCCGGCTTAATATTGCTGGGACTCGTTATCCGGCCATATACCGAAGGCATTTCTAAAATTCACTCTACGCCTTCATGGGTTTTTATATGCACCGGTATCGGGATACTGGTCTTTGAACTGTTGATCTGGCTGGTAGATGTTAAGGGTAAACAAAATTGGTTCGGCCTTATTAAACCGGCCGGAACCAGTACGCTTACCTGTTACCTGCTGCCTTATTTTATGGTGGCGATCTTTTACATCGTTCATTTCAGGTATCCGCGCTTTTTAAATTATGGCGCCGGCGGCATCATCCGCTCATTTGCCGTGGCGTTCATCCTGATCCTGGTAACAGGGGTGCTTGAAAAAAGGCGACTCCGGCTGAAAATATGATCAACAACACCAAAATTATCATGAAAAAGAAACTTAAAATTTTACAAGCAGAAGAATGGATCAGGCCGGTGTTTACTGTCCTTGTATTCTTAATATGCTTTTCCATATTGATCCCGCAGTCGAAGGCCCAATACCGGCCGGTAATCATTGGTTATGTAGGCGGGTTCAGGGGTTTGGTCAATACTGACCTGATTGCCGCCAAAAAACTAACGCACATCAATTATGCTTTTGTCGATATCAGGAATAACCGTGCATGGCTTCACCGCGAAGCTACAGACACCATAAATTTCAGGAAGCTGGTTTTGCTCAAAAAGCAGAACCCGGCGCTCAAAATATTGATCTCGATAGGCGGGTGGACCTGGAGCGGGAAATTCTCGGATGCCGTATTAACCGATACCGCCCGCCAGGCATTTGCTGCGAGCGCCGTCGACATCGTAAAAAAATTTGAACTGGACGGGATCGATATCGACTGGGAGTATCCCGGCCGGCCCGGATACCAAGGAAATATTTACCGGCCCGAAGACAAGCAAAACTATACCCTATTATTCCGCGACCTGCGCAGACAATTGGATACACTTCAACAACAAACCGGAAAGAAATATTTAGTGACCACGGCAGCCGGCGGCTTTAAGTCATATTTGAATAATACCGATATGGGCACTGCCCAGCAGTATCTCGATTATGTGAACTTAATGACCTATGATTATGCAGGTGGGAAAATAGCCCGTCACCATACCAATTTGTATGCTTCAAAACTTTATCAATCGCCGGAGTTTGCCGATAACGCGGTTAAAGAATTTATAGCAGCAGGCGTTCCGGCGTCAAAGCTGGTAATGGGCGTGGCTTTTTATGGCCGGGTATCAAGCCTGGCTGCCGGCGCGAAGGGAATAGGTGATACGGTAGCCAGCACGTCAAGAGGAAAAGGGTACACCACGATAAGGGATAGCCTGCTGAAACAACCTGGGTTTAAGCTATATCGCGACAGAAAAGCCAAGGCGCCTTATTTATATAATGCCGAAACCAGGCAGTTTATAACGTTTGATGATGAATGGTCGGTAAAGAAAAAATGTAAATATGTAAAGGCGAAGAAAATGGCCGGCGTAATGTTTTGGGAGTACGATTCGGACCTGAAAGGTTACCTGCTGGACGAGATAAACAAAGCATTAAAATAATGCAGCACCCCTTAAAACAAAAAAAGAGGAAGCTTGCGCTTTCTCTTTTTGTAGTAACTGACCTCATTATTTACCATAAAGAACTAATTGGTTAGAACGATAATAACAATTGTACAAATATATACTCTATAGATTTAGCAGACTAATATTTTAACAAATATTAACACATATTTTTTCAGATAGTTTTGCACACTAATGCGCTTATTAACACAGTATTTTGAAATTTAATATATGAGTTAATGTTTAAAAATTATTATCAAAAGGATTAAAAAAATAAATATTTGGGAAATGAAGAATCCACAAGCCGCTCAATCAATGGATTTGCATTATCATATCATAACTAAAACCGCCTGAATTTGAACTGGAGATTTATACTTATTTGTTGTCTGTTCAGCCTGCGCCTGGCCGCTCAAAAGAAAAACAGCAATTTTCAATACTATATCCACCAGGTAACCTCGCCGGTTAAGGTGGATGGCATAATGGACGAACCCGCGTGGCAGGATGCAGCAGTTGCTAAAAACTTCAGAATGGTTTTGCCGATGGATACCAGCTTTGCCACGGTAAATACCGAGGTGCGAATGGCATACGACCAGAAGAATATATACATCCTGGCTGTTTGCTATAAGGCCTTGCCCGGGCCAAACATGGTTGAATCATTGAAACGTGACTTTAGCTTTTTGAAGAACGATAACTTTATCTTCTTTATGGATACCTATAACGACCAGACCAACGGCTTTACTTTCGGTGCAAACGCGGCCGGTGCAGAATGGGACGGTACCATGTATGAAGGCGGGAAGGCTGACCTGAGCTGGACGAATAAGTGGGTTTCAGCAGTTAAAGATTATCCTGATAAATATGTTTTTGAAGCGGCGATCCCATTTAAATCTATACGATATAAAAAGGGGATAACCGAATGGGGTATAAACTTCAGCCGCAATGATCTGAAAACAACCGAAAAATCGGCCTGGGCGCCCGTGCCGAGGCAATTTCCGACAGCGTCGCTGGCGTACACCGGCACATTGATCTGGGATAAACCCCCGCCAGATCCGGGGTTGAACGTTGCTTTTATCCCGTACGTTTTAAGCGGGTTTACCAAAGATTATGTAAATAAAACGAACTTATCGGCCCATGCCCAGGTAGGGGCGGATGCGAAAATCGCCGTTTCATCAGCTCTTAATCTTGACCTTACGGTGAACCCCGATTTTTCGCAGGTGGACGCCGATAAGCAGGTAACCAATTTAAGCCGGTACGAACTTTTTTACCCCGAAACGCGCCAGTTTTTTTTAGAGAACGGCGACCAGTTCAGTAATTTTGGCTATGCCTCCATTCGCCCTTTTTTTTCGCGACGGATCGGCCTGACATCAAATATTATTGCAGGGGCAAGGCTGAGCGGCAAGCTGGATAAAGACTGGCGCATCGGTGTGATGGATATGCAAACCACCGATAATACCGCCACGCACATCCCTGCTCAAAATTTTACTGTGTTGGCTTTGCAGCGGAAAATATTTGCGCGTTCGAACATTGGTTTCTTGTTCGTGAACAAAGAGTCGTTTAATTACCCGGGTACAGCGCAATCGACTGAATCTAAATACAACGATAATATTGGTGTAGAGTACAACCTTGCTTCTGCGGCTAATTTGTGGACAGGAAAGGCATTGGTTTTAAAATCATTCAACCCCACAAAAAAGGGCCATGATTTTACCCAGGCGGGCAACCTTCAATACGCAGACAAATACTGGACAATAGGCGGCCAGTACGAAGTGGTTGGCGCCAACTATAATGCCGAGGTTGGCTATGTTCCCCGCCAAGGGTACATTAAGTTGAATCCCTATATCGCTCACTTGTTTTTTCCCTCGGGCGGGGCGGTGTTAAGCCACGGGCCGCAATTGAACTTTACCGATTATTACGATGGTTCATTTAATTCAACCGATTACCGTAATTACTTGTCATACCCGATCACTTTCCGTGACCGCAGCGTATTGACCGGGCTGGTTGAAAACGACTTTGTGAAATTGCTGAGGCCGTTTGACCCTACAAATTATACCGGCGCTTTACTTCCAACGGGCTTCGCGAGCCATTGGAATAATGCCGAAATCTCGTTTTTTTCGCAGCCGCAACAATTGTTCACCTATGATTTTACTTTGGATTATGGCGGTTATTACGACAACGGCAAAAAATTCAGTTTTGCCAACGATATCGGATATCGCTTTCAACCGTTTATCAATATCCAGCTCAGCAATACCTTAAACGTGCTGCGGCTACCGCAGCCATGGGGAGATAAGAGCTTCTGGCTCGTCGGCCCGCGGGTTGATGTAACCATGACCAACAAGTTTTATCTGACGGGATTTTTCCAGTATAACGAGCAGGCAAAAAATTTCAATATCAATACCAGGTTGCAATGGCGTTTCAGGCCGGCGTCTGATTTCTTTATCGTTTATACTGATAATTATTTACCCCAGCCATTCTACGCTAAAAACCGGGGATTGGTATTTAAGGTAACGTATTGGCTGAATAATTAGAGGTTGGAGATTAGAGATTGGTGATTAGATGAAAATCTGCGGTGTATGTTCCGAAATTTGGCTAATCTCTGATCTCCAACCTCTAATCTCTCTTATCTCTCCCCAGCCACAGCAAGGCGTCTAAAATCAACTTCGACTCCATTTCACTATCAAAGGTGTGCGACAGGGTACGGTCGGTATTGTCGTATTTGTGTTCATAGTCCATATCGTTATGGCCCATGTTGAAATAGATCATTTTGTAATTTTTATTGGTCCATACCACCGGGTAATAACCGCTGTGCCATATTTCGTGTTGTTTTGGCCCTGTGCCGAGCGGGAAACTTGCAGAATCGATAGAACACAGTATTTTAATATCCGGATTTTTCCGCAGATCATTCTGCCACCGGTACCATTCATTTGGCGAGGTGGTGAATTTTTTCGGCATGTGTTTGGTTGCCGGGAAGCTGCGGTCCACATCCAATATGGCCGGTGACGGCCGCCAGATATTGCTTACATATTGGCCTGATCCTAAAAATGTATTGTGATACCAATCCCAGTTTTGCGGGAAAGCCGAAGGCGTAAGGGCGAATGCCGCAAAATGAAACCCCATCCAGCCGCCGCCGCTTTCCATATATTTTTGAAATGCCGCCCTTTGCGCAGGATCATCAGGCCGGGTATCCAAAAATATTACCACCTGGTAATGCGACAGGAAGGCGTCATTCAGGTCATTCCAGTTCTTTGTGGAATCATAAGCAAAATGGTATTTGGCCGCCATTTTTGGAAACCATTGGTTGGCGTCGTGCACAAAACTGATATGCGCTTTATCATTGCGGGCCGTGTAAAAAGCAATTACTTTAAACTTTGGCGTATTTTTTTGCGCCTTAATGCCGGAAAACCAGCAGCAGGTGATACAAAAAACAATAATTTGAACTACAGGTTTAATTCTGAAAAGGAAGGTCATAATTCAGGCGATTGAGAAGGTTATTTGTAAAGTTAGTAAATAAAATATATTGCCGCCATCTTATCGTTACCGATTCATTTACCGGCAGCTCACCGGTAATAATTGAACATCTTCATTAAATAAATTCTTCCGGCCTGTCAGCATAAAAGCTTTGGTGAGGTGGAGCACCAGGTTTTCTTTTTCGGGTGCACCCGGATTTAAATATTTTTTGAAATGGATCAATACCCGGTCGCCTTTTTCCATCATGGTGGAATCGTGTTGCATACCTGAAAGCCGCTCCAGGTGAATTGATCTGCTCCCGCTTGCGCCTGTTTTTGAAGATGTAATATCAAACGCGTCGGGTATTATTTTTACAGCAAAGTCCGCATGATTAACAACAAATAGTTCAGCATGTAAAGTATCACGCGCGGCGTAACTCTTTAAACGAAAATTTAAGCCCGAAACCGCGATCTCCTGTTCACTAAGGTACACGAAAGGTGTTTGGCCTGCCTGTTTAATGGTTTTGAGATACTTCTCCTGGTTTTCGTTAAAATCGGTTCTGGTATTGAATGAATAGCCGGTAATGTTTTTTTTGTATTTCCGGGCAAAATTTTGGTACGTACCGGGTTGTGTCTGTGATTTTAAAGTTAGGGTCTTTAAGCTATCGATTCCGGTTGTTTTATACGAGATCAGTAAATTATAAGCAGGTTTAATAAAGCCGGGCATTCCCGTCACTTGGTATAATTTAAGATCGCTTAGCGGATGAAATTGTAGTGAAAAAGCAGTGTCGGTTCCCGGTCTTAAGTTCATAGAACTGCTGCCTGTTTCGGGTAATGACCGTATGCCATCAGTTGTTGAAATAAGTATCTCCTCTATCTCAACCGGCTTTGCGTCGGTGTTATTGAGCTTAATTGCAGCTGTAAGGCTATTACGGGTGCCGTTTGCCACGAGGTCGAGTTTTGCAGATAATACCCCTGAAGTGGTATCATTAGTGGCATAAGCTAATTCGTTCGCGTTGGCTGTTGTTTTTTTATCCTGTTTGCAGCCGTACAATATCAAGGCCGCCAAAATTATTAGGGAGGGAAATTTCATTTTTGTTTAGGATGAACCTGGATGATATAAAATGGCTGGAGATACACAACTATTACATGCATCTCCAACCCATAAGTGTGCTATTAATAACCAGTAACCGACCAGATAGAATAAGCGTGTGGCGGCGCCTGTATCAACACCCTGCCATCGGCTGCCACGGTTTGTACCCATCCCGAAGCGCCGGTATACTCTTTAATTTGTTTGTTGGCCCAGTTAGAAGTTACCCACTGCTGCTGCCAGTAATCTGTTCCGTTAAAGTACACAATTACACCGGGCGCGGCGCCATAGCCGTTGCGCCTGTCGATATATTGATCGCTGGCCGACCATAGGTTGGTTGTTGTTCCGCCAGCGAGAGTTCTGTGTATCCATATCAGGTTATTCATCCTGTTCTTATCGAGCCAGGTTTCATAATCATTGTAAAATACGCAGGGATAGCCCTCATGTGTCATGATATAAGCATACGCCGAATATTTGTTGCCAATGATGTCGGTGTCGTGGTTTGACACAAAGGTTACTGCTTTGGCGGCATTTCTTTTTAGCATCATGTCGTCATTAAGGTGGGTAAGGTCATTGCTGTCAAAAGCAGTGTGCATGGCGTAAAAGCATGCAAAATCAAATGCTGACGACGTACCGCCGGTGGCATTTACCCAATTTTGCAAATTCGCAGCATTACCATCCCAATCTTCGCCTACTGCAAAGCCGCCAACACTGTTTACATAGTTTTGCACTACCCACGCACCGAACCCTTTTACATAATCAAAACGCCATCCGTCATAATGCATGGTATTCTTATAATATCTCGACATGCTGTACGATGCGTTGTATATCCAGTTTGAAACATTTGCCTGTGCATGGCAAAGATCCGGGAAACCGCCAAATGATCCTTCATCCGAAGCATGTATGTTATTCGGGTGAAAATCGCTGTAGCTCCTGTTGAACTTACCCGACAGGGGAGTGAAACTGGTATATGTATTGGTGCCGGTATACGGGTTTGCTTCCAAATTACCGCCGCTGCAATGGTTAAGCACCATATCAGCATATACCTGGATATTGTGGCTATGGGCATTACTTATTAAGGTATTCAGGTCGGTTAAATTACCGAACCTTGTTGTTACCGAGCCCATTTGGTTATAAGTACCAAAATCAAAGTAGTCATAGGGATCGTAGCCCATGCTCGAGCCGCCGCTTTGTCCCTTGGTTGCAGGCGGAAGCCAAATGGCCGAAATACCTGCCGCATCCCATGAGGCGATCTTACTGTTTACATTCTGCCACCAGGAAGATGTGTTAGGTGTGTTCCAGTAAAAAGCCTGCATCAGTACACCGCCGCCGGGGCCGGCCAGGGCAGACGTTGTGTTAAAGGTTTTTTTGATCGCACTTACTGCTGAAGGGCCTGATTCGGCAACCCCGGACTTTTGACATTGCGAAAAAGTGAGCACTAACGCGAGGCACATAGAGGCCCTGGTGAAACGGTACAATTGTTTTTTCATAATTGTTTGGTTTTAATATGGATGGATAATAATTGGTTGCAAATAATTCTTCCTTTTCACCTCCGGTAACGTTCCCGGAAACCTTCGTTCAACGGCTCACTCTTTTGATTTTTAAAATACTTATGTGTTTGATTGTTTAAATTGTATTCATACAAAAAGCAATACCATTCTCATCGGAAAACGAGGCGCTTTTTCCATGTAAGGGCTTTGCAGCCGCTTAAACTTGTTAATTAAATTAGAATAGGGTAGCAGGTATTATAATTGGTTTATAATGGCATCAATGTGCACCGGAACTAAGTTACATCTATGAATAATATTTGCAAATTAATTTTTAGTAAATGAAGGAATTTTTTTAATGAAATTTTTAATTCGATTTTTAACTAATGAGAAAGATAAAATTCTATTTATTAAACGGCGGTTAAATATGACTTTTTGTGCTGAATTTTAATAAAACGTGATATTTCGGTGATATAAGTATGTATCACGTACACTAAGCGATTTTTACTTCAAATTAATATATTACCGGGAACGTTCCCGAAAAACAGAGAGCAGTTTCAGTAGGATTGCATTTCTAAAATAATTCTGACCCCGTTTTTTCGGCGTGAAATTGGATTGGAGGAGATATTTTTCGATTGAGCGGATGATCGGAATAAAAAAACCGGCACCAATAGCGCCGGTTTTATTTGATTATAATTTATTAGATCTATTTAAATCCGAGGCTCAGTGAGATAACGTCCGACACAAGGTCGGTGGTTTGCGAATAATGCCCGTATCGTATTTCAAGCTCATGCAGGTTTTGCCAGCCTAAAACCCCCGCAGGCGGCGCTATCCGGAAACCAACGCCAAAAAACTGGCTCTGGAATTTTGAATAGGCATAATTGCTGGTATAATATTGATCCGTCGGACTATGGGCTTCGAACGGCGCAAAATACCGCGCGGCAGTTTGATCGTAATACCTGTAGAATGGCGATATCGAAAAGAAAGGCGTTATTTTATACGGCACCTCAATTCCTGCCGTATTGGAGTGAATACCCCAATCGTCGGTATAGTACCGGTAATATGCCCGCAGGATCAGGTTGTCTCCCACAAAATAATTGGCCCTGAAACCAACCGGGAGTTTAAACCGTGAAGAGGGCAGCTTTTCAACTACGGCCGTATCTTTCCCAGCGAAATATACGCGGTGGAAGGGAAGGCCCAGGTACCCGTTTTGCGTTACAACGTCTCCAAGAAACATGATCTGTAGCCTTGAATTAATTATCTGCGAATACGAAAGAGACGCGGTGTAGGTGTTGCGCGGACTCGATGGAATGCTTGGATGGCCGCCACCCTGCCCGTTACCGGATATGGTATTTCCGCTTGCCGTTGTGATAACGGTTGTTCCACCGGTTGTTATTGTCGTTGTTTTCGGGATTAATTCAGAGGGGTATATTAAAGTCACCTGGTCAAAGTATCCCTGCAACCTGGCGGAAAATTCGCCCATCCGGTTGGCCGTCTTCGCTGAAAAATGCAGGTCGGCGCCAAGCGATTTATAATTGTATTCGCCTGAATAATAAGCGCCTATCCCAAAGCTTGTTCCTTTTTTGCTGTTTTCAACGGTCCAGTCGAGCGATGGGTAAATCCTTGTTCCATCTTTACTTGAAGCGCCTGTTTGCGAAACATAAGCCTGCGAGGCGGCGGTATGATAATCGAACCCCAATCCGACTGAGAGCGTGTTTTTATTAAGCGCTTTATTTAACCAAACTAAATGCAGGTCCAACCCGGTTGCAAGGTCCATTACCTGTTCGCTGCCAATACCGCCCCGCACTGCAGAATGGTCGCCACTTTGATTATAATAGCTCGATACAAAATCAACCTCATCAACCCGAAGGCGGCGCGGATTGTAGGCCGAACTGTCATGTTGTTCAACAGGTGTGTATAAGCTGACCGGTTTGGCCCGGGTGCTGTCGTGCTGAAATTGTGCATGAGCGCTGAGGCGGCATATGATGGTAAATCCGATTACGGATAAATATATCTTCTTCATTAATAGGGGTATGGTTTAGTTACAGCCGCAGCCACCGCCTGTTTTTCCGGCGTTTGCACCTGACGCTGCTTCGCGGTACGATTGAAAATTTAGCTCATTCTTTTCCACCTTTCGGTTGCCCAGGGCCATTTCCGAATCGTTCAGCCTGCTTTTCTGGTATTCCTTTAAGTGTGCGCACGATGTTGCGGTTATGATCAGTGCGAAACAGGCCAGCGCTTTTAAAAATTGATTTATCATTTCCTGGTTTATGTAAGATGGATATTCTTTGACGTGTACAGTTTGTTATTATCGTCTACAATTACGGCTTCAATATTATTCATTTGGTTGATCATATCCAGGCCTGTTTTAATCCCCATAATGGTTACAGGGGTAGCCATGGCGTCGGCAATTTCAGCGTTAGTGGTTATGATGGTAACGCTTTTAATGCCGGTTACAGGTAACCCGGTGCGGGGATTAATGGTATGCGAATATTTTTTCCCGTCGATCATTACAAATTTTTCATAGTTGCCCGATGTAGCCACAGCCATGTCTGTAATGGTCATGTATGAGAACACCTCGTTTGACAAGTCGGGATTGGCTATGGCAACCGTCCACTTTTGCCCGGTAGGCTGGTACCCCCAGGCCGTTAAATCGCCCGATGCGTTTACAACGCCGCTCTCTGCGCCAAACTGTTTCATTATAAGTTTAGCACGTTCAGCCCCGTAGCCCTTGCCGATACCGCCGAAACCTATGCGCATGCCCTTCTCTTTCAGGTACACCGTTGTGTTCTCCGCATCAAGTATAATATTCCGGTAATTAATAAGCCTGACCGATCTTTGCGCTGTTGCGCGATCAGGCAGCTGCTTCATATTTACATCGAAATTCCACAAGCTTTTGTCGATAGAGCCGTAGCTGATATCAAATGCGCCTTGCGTAAGTTCGGATATCCTGAGCGACCGCGCGACCAGGTCAAAAACCTCCTGGTCGACCTTTACCGGCTGTATACCTGCATTGCGGTTAATTTCGTTGGTTTGACTGTCGTCGCTAAAGGTGGTCAGCAGCTTCTCGATCCGCTGTATTTCGGCGATCCCTGCGTCAATGCATTGCCCGGCCCAGTCTGCATTGCCGCTAACCACGCTCAGCTCAAATCGGTTACCCATTAACCGCAGCGCCCTTTTATGGACGATGACACTATCTTTTGAAATTTCAGCGACTTGCATTAACAATGGGGTTGATCTCGGCAACGAACTTTTCGGGTGATTCATTTGGAAAGCCATCCCAAACCTTTAATACTTTGCCATTCTCGTCGATCAGCAGGGTGTAGGGAAATTTGCCTTCGGCATTGTATTTATCAGCTAAAGCCTCATTGAGCTTTACCTGCTCTTTGCTCAATTGGTTTTTCTTCTGGCGCGGGAAGTCGGCACGCACCAGCACCAGGTGCTCCGAAGCAAAGTTTTCAAATGTTTCAGTTTCCAGTATTTCCTTGCGTTCCCTGATGCAGGGGCCGCACCAATCCGACCCCGAAAAATTTACAAGGATGAGTTTATGTGTTTTGGCGGCTTCAATTTTGGCTTCGTTGAAATTACCCAGCCAGGTTACGTGTGCAGAAAAGATAGTTGTGATAAAAAAAACAAATAAAAATTTCATAATTGATAAAAAATCATAAGCCGTTAGTTAACATCTTCCTGTAAACGGTTTTGCAATAACAATATTACACACGGATAATGAAGTTAACGTGAAATTTTTGCGCTTAACATTTTTTAACACATCATTTTGCAGGTAGTAATGAAACACTGGCGGCGAAAAACAATAACCCTTAATTTATAGTTCCCCCGTCCAAAATCGGCACTCAATTTGAATTGATGATACCTGTGATATTATTATTCGATACAGGGCCGGCGTTTTTATACCTGATCTGTTCAAATACCGGCAGCGGCGGTGTATTTAAAAATAATGGCTGACCACATAAATATACGCTACTGTTGAGAATAGCAATCGAATATATAGCGATACTAAATTTATTAATAATTAAATAAATCATACTAAACTCTAAAATATTAACCGAAACACTGGAAATGAGACACCCGATACTATTATTAATAGCAGCCATTTTTTGCGCAGGTTGCGGCAAACAGGCACCAGGTACCAACCAGCACACATCCGTCCCTACAATAATTATATTGGGCTCGTCAACCGCGGCGGGCAATGGGGCTACGCCACCCGATTCTGCATGGGCTAACCGGGTTCAGGCTACTATTAATAAAAATGGTTTAAAAGCAAACTTCGTAAACCTGGCAGTTGCCGGGTACACTACTTACCAGGCCATGCCAACAGGTTTTAGCGCGGCCTACAAGCCTGCGCCGGATACAGCCAGAAATGTGACTAAAGCGATCGCGTATAAACCAACACTTGTCATCCTGAACTTCCCCTCGAACGATATAGCCGAGGGCTATACCGATGCAGAAATATTAAACAATTACGCAGTAATTACACACAAGCTTGATTCTGCAAAAATCCAGTATATCATTTTCAGCACCCAGCCCCGGGACTTTCCCGATCCAAATCAACGGATGCGGTTAAAAACGATCAATGATAAAGTTATAGCGGTGTACACTTTTCATGTGAATGATTTTTTGGACCAGCTAAGTACATCCACCTATTCGATAAACCCCTTATATTCGGAGGGCGACGGTATTCACTTAAATAATGCCGGGCATGCCATCATAGCTAAGGCTACTTTGAAACATCCTATATTTGTGGGTGTGGTGAATTGATCGTTAACGGAGTTTAACTCAATATAAAATAGTGGCTATCAGCCGATAGCCACTATTTTTATTTTTATTTTGAAGAATAGGCTATTGCGCCTATATTTGCAATCCCAAAACGAAGGGAGTTTAGCTCAGCTGGTTCAGAGCATTCCGATTTCAATCGGGAGGGTCGCTGACCGGGGGTTAATGATAAGATAATAAAGGGAGTTTAGCTCAGCTGGTTCAGAGCATCTGCCTTACAAGCAGAGGGTCACTGGTTCGAACCCAGTAACTCCCACAAAGCCTAACAGAAATGTTAGGCTTTTTTCGTTTCTTTAGGGCAGGGCACTTATCCAGCGGAAGGGACACAAAAAGGAAAAACCTGGCAGAAATGCCAGGTTTTTCCTTTCGAATATTTCAAAGTTGCCTGATCAATTCGACAACACCACTTTAACAACAGCATCGGTAGGAGGCGGTATGCCCAAATGCGCCAGATCCTGCACATCTATTGTAATGCCACCGGTGCTATGTGTAAAGCTATAGGAGATGTCGTTGTACACTTCGGGCAGCTGTTCGTAAACGCCATTGCCAAAACTGATATAAACCGATACCAGGCCGTTCGAACTATAATAATTTGTGAGCTCGGGAACATTAATGGATACGGAATAGGAATCGCCGCCATTATATGCCGTCCAGGCCGTGCTTGGAACGTCATACAAAAGTGTTTGCGTGCTGCCGGTATTATTGATATACTCTTTTTTGCAGGAAGAAAAACCAACTGCTGCTATCGCTAAAAGTAAAATAAGCTTTTTCATATATTTTGTATTTAATTAATAGACGATATTATATATCAATAGTTTAATCGCGCGATCGATATAATATTGTATGCCCGGCCATTTGCATTTAAAGGCGGCCGCAGGTTTTTGCATGTCCGGTGCGATCCGTAAAAGCCTAAAACATAAACGCCCGTCGCTTTGCAGCAACAGGCGTTTATTGATATTAAATATTATTGCTTTATTTTTCAGTGATCACATTGGCTGCAACGGTTGCGCTGGTGGTGCCTGAAAAATACACGGTGTAGATATGCCCGGCCTGCATGGCGGAAGGAACGCTCAGTAATACCGTAGAGGAATTAGACGCCTTCAACGAAAAAGAAGTAGTGGGATCAACGTCATAATAAGCAGAGGCTGCCTTGTAAGCTAATCCTGATACCAGGTTGGCTGACCCGGTAGCGGCGACATCAATGTTTGAGGTCAATGCTGAACTCAGGTTGATAAAACGAACCCGCGACTTGCCCGACTGCGGCACTGTCCTGTCATCTTCGGCCGTTGTTGAAGAATTGCCGTCAGTATAAAAGACGCTGTAATATTTCCCCGCCGCGAGCGACAAGGTTGTTGTTGCGTCTATTGTCCCGGTACCCGATGCTTTAAACTGGCCCTGGTGGCTGCCGGCACTCGTGTTAAAGAAAGCTGAACTTTGTGAATAGGCCATTGCCGAGCTGTTTAGCTTGTTGTTATCTAAATAAAAATCCTGCGGGGTTGATCCCTGAGCAGAGTTGGTGACCATTAAATAGGCAGTGAGGCTGGCACTGCTGCTGCTCTTTTTGCATGACGAAAGTGAAATTGATAACGCCATCACTGCAGAGAGTGTAAATAATAAGGGTCGGCTTTTAATTGTTTTTAAAATGGTTTTCATAATGATGTTTAATGGTTAATGTAAATATAAAACGCCTGTATTATTGAAATATTTTATATATATGGTTAATAACTTAACTCCGAGGCACTAAAAAAGCAGGTTTCAATGATTTGAAAAGCATCGAAAAATCGCCGGACAATAACTTGAATTTACTTAGGGATGGACCCCATAGCGATACGCTGGCCGGGACGGGGGTCGTCGGGCAAAATTTCCATTTCAGGGAATTCTATATAATCGGCGTACCATTGTATAGCGCCTACTACGTCCAAAGCGTCTTCGGGCGTGATATTGATCGTTTCAAATGCGTATAACTTCCCGTTAGCATAGCCGTAAAGCTGGATCTCACTGCCATTGGGCATAAATTGGTCATTGTCCAGGCAAATTACACGGATCTTCAGGCTTGTATCACGCGAATGAATGATGTCCCGGCAAGCATTTTTAGGGTCTGTGGCTAATAAATATACATTGTAATCCATAAGAGTGTAACAACGTTTGATGTTGATGGTTTCCGTTTAATTGGTTATTCTCAGAATTGTTATATCTATTTATATGGTGTCTTATCCGGGCTATTTGACAAAAGAACGCAAGTTGTTTATTTAAAATTAAACCCGCTAACTGTCTTCCACCTTTAAGTTGGGTATAATATTCATACAACCACACTGTTTAAATAAAGTTTCGTTATTGGAAAAATTTCAAATCCGTTGGTGGATGGTTATAAAAAAAGCGGCAACTCATATCAGGTTGCCGCTTTTTTTATAAAAATGCTACACTTACCGTTGGTTAGGCGGTGGCGTTTGTTTACGTTGCTGCTCCTGGCGCTGCTGCTCCTGTTGCTGACGTTGCGCCTCCTGCTGGGCAGCCCGTTGCTGCGCGGCTTGTTGCTGTGCAGCTTGTTGCGCAGCCCTTTGCTGTGCTTGCTGTTGTTGAGCAGCTTGCTGAGCCTGTTGCTGTTGAGCAGCCCGTTGCTGAGCTTGCTGGCGCTGCTGATCCTGCTGCGCGGCCTGTTGCTGACGCTGCTGCTGGATAGCCTGCTGACGTTGCTGATCCTGCTGCGCGGCTTGTTGCTGACGCTGCTGCTGAATAGCTTGCTGGCGCTGCTGATCCTGCTGTGCGGCCTGTTGCTGGCGCTGCTGCTGGATAGCCTGCTGGCGCTGCTGATCCTGCTGTGCGGCCTGTTGCTGACGCTGCTGCTGGATAGCCTGCTGACGTTGCTGATCCTGTTGACTAGGTTGTACACCTTGTTGCTGGCGCTGCTGGTCAAATTGCTGCTGGCGCTGTTGTCTTTGCGCCTGCTGTCCGCCCTGTTGACCAGGTTGTACACCTTGTTGCTGGCGTTGCTGATCAAATTGCTGCTGGCGTTGTTGTCTTTGCACCTGCTGTCCGCCTTGTTGATTAGGTTGTACACCTTGTTGCTGGCGCTGCTGCTGATCTCTTATCTGCTGCTGCATCCTGGAGTCGTTGCCAGGTTGCTGCTGGCCGGGCGTTACTCCCTGGCGATTATCAAACCGTGGGTTTCCCTGCCTGTTCACCGCATTAACACGCACAACGCCGTTATTGATTGTTGGGTCTTTTGCAACCATGGCCAGCCTGGCAGCGTTGTTATGGTTCATTACCGGCGCACCGCCGTAACCGCGGTTGGCAATGGCCTGCTGCGGGTTCTGCTGCTTGTATGCTTCGCCGTTAACCACCCGCTCGGGGCGTGCATTCGGCTGTCGCTGAACCGCGGGACGATAAATATTCAGGCTGTTGTTATAGATCGTCGGATTGCCTGGCCGACTGGTGGTATTTACATTATATACCCTAACATCCCTGTGGGTTGCCTGCCGGATCTCGTCCGGACGCGGCCCGGCTATGTAGGTTTGGTTATTATTCACATACGTATTGTTAATAATAGTAGTATTGCGAATAATGGTTACCGACCTCGAAGGCGGCGCATAATAGTTATATATATATGGACTATTGATATAATTCTGCGGTGCGCATACCCAATAGTTATCCGGTTCGCGATAACTTCTGCCAAATGACAGGGATATGCTTATGCCGGGCATCAATGGCGCCCAGCCATAATATCCGCCGCCATGGCGCCATCTTACCCAGGCAGGCGCCCATTCGTTACCGGGTATCCATTCCCATCCATAATAGTCATCATAGCGCCACCGGCCGTAGTGGAAAGTTGCCCATCCCCAGGGATAACCCGAAACCCAAACATTCCCGTAATCTGTTAAAACCCAGTGGCCGCGCGACGCGTAAGGCCTGAAACTTTCATCTACATCAGGTACCCATACGTCGCCATATTGCGGGTCTTCCACCCAGGTGCCGTAAGGCTGCAGGTAGTCGTAAAACTCCTGGTTCGATATATACCGGCCTTCCTGGGCTTTACTTTTACCCGGAATGACGGTCAGGATCAAAGCCGTTAACAGGCCGATCCCCCATATTTTTTTTAGTATGCTCATAATTGGTATTTAAAATAACTGTAATATTCGACGAATTAATTGGTTAATAGTTTAAAGCTTTTAATATTTAAACGTTTGCTGCTGCAAATAGTTAACTGGTTTATAATCACGTAATATTTTTACAACATTATTATACAACTGTTTTTAAATTAAATAGTTTTACAGCCTATTTGCATTATAGTATGAGTATAGTAAATATCTCCCGGCTCGACCTTGATTTTTATATTAACGGCGACAAAGCCCAGCGCAAACAATTTTCGGACGATATCGGCAAGGCCTTTAACGAAACCGGGTTCGTTACCATAACCAACCATGGTTTAAACAAGCAATTGATCGATAAGCTTTATGCTGATATAAAAGCTTTATTTGCTTTGCCCGATGCTGTTAAATCGAAATATGAGATTCCCGAACTTGCCGGGCAACGCGGCTATACCGGTAAAGGAAAGGAAACCGCCAAAGGGTTTAAAGTTCCGGATCTGAAGGAATTCTGGCAGATCGGGCAAACGGTTACGGACGATGATGCGCTTAAAAATGAATATCCTGCCAATTTGGTTGTAGAAGAGGTGCCTTCGTTTAATGCCACCACGCTGGAAGTTTATAAAAGGCTGGAATCAGCAGCTACCTATTTACTGGAGGCTATTGCCACGTACCTGGGATTGCCGGAAAATTACTTTGATGATAAAGTACATAACGGGAACTCTATTTTGCGCGCGCTGCATTATTTCCCGATAACGGACCCGGATTCGCTGCCGGCGGATGCCGTTCGCGCCGGGGCGCACGAGGATATCAACCTGATCACGCTATTGATCGGAGCAAGCGCCGACGGGCTTGAGCTGCTTACCCGCGACAATGAGTGGCTGCCGGTTAAAGCGCATGGCGAGGACCTGGTGGTAAACGTTGGCGATATGCTGCAGCGCCTCACCAATAATAAACTAAAGTCGACAACCCACCGCGTGGTAAACCCGCCGCGCGAGGAAATGAAGAATTCACGCTACTCGGTGCCTTTTTTTCTGCACCCGAAATCAGATATGGACCTTACCTGCCTGTCCGAATGCATCGATCAAAACCACCCCAAACAGTATGATGATATTACAGCTGGTGAATACCTGGACGAACGTTTGAGGGAAATTGGATTGAAAAAGTGATCAGAGGTTAGAGATCAGATTATCCGACGATATTGTCAGCCTAATCTCTAACCTCCAATCACTGCTTTCACCTTAAAACACTAAGTTTGCGCCCATGAAACAAAATTTGTTTGTTTATAATACTTTAACACGCAAAAAGGAAAAATTTGAACCGTTAAACCCGCCGTTTGTGGGTATGTACGTGTGCGGGCCCACCGTGTACAGCGATGTGCATATGGGTAACTGCCGTACTTATATTTCGTTCGACCTGATCTTCAGGTACCTGCTTAAACTGGGGTATAAAGTACGTTACGTTCGTAATGTTACGGATGCCGGCCACCTGGAAGGTGATGCAGGGGACGAGGGTGAGGACAAGATCTCGAAGAAAGCAAAGGTATCGCAGCTTGAACCGATGGAAATCGTCCAGAAGTATACCGTCGGGTTTCATGATGTGATGCAGATATTTAACCTGCTGCCGCCGAGCATCGAACCAACAGCTACAGGGCATATTATTGAGCAAATTGAACTGGTACAGGATATATTGGATAAAGGCTATGCATACGAAGTAAACGGCTCGGTATATTTTGATGTTGAAAAATATAACCAGACGCAGGATTATGGCATACTGAACGGCCGCAACCTGGAAGATATGCTCAACAATACCCGCGCCCTGGGCGGCCAGCATGAGAAACGCGGCAAACTGGATTTTGCATTATGGATAAAGGCCAAACCTGAGCATTTAATGAAATGGCCCTCGCCCTGGAGCGTAGGTTTTCCGGGCTGGCACCTGGAGTGCTCGGCCATGAGCAATAAATACCTGGGCGGCCAATTTGATATACACGGCGGGGGGATAGACCTGGTGCCAACACATCATACCAACGAAATAGCCCAGAACGTAGCTGCCTGTGGTAAAAACCCGGCAACCTATTGGATACATACCAATATGCTTACGGTAAACGGGCAAAAAATGTCAAAATCGTTAGGCAACAGCTTTTTACCTCACGAGCTTTTTACGGGAGAGCACTCTATCTTAACTAAAGCCTACAGCCCGATGACGGCACGTTTTTTTATGCTGCAGGCGCATTATCGCAGCACGCTTGATTTTAGCAACGACGCGATGGAAGCGTCGGAGAAAGGTTTCAAGCGGTTGATGAATGCTTTTGGTTTGGTTGACGGGTTGAGATCGTCGGCTGCGACGGAAATTGAGATACAGCCATTGCTTGATAAATGCTATGAGGCTATGAACGATGATTTCAACAGCCCGGTTTTAATAGCCGAGTTGTTTGAGGCATCGCGTATCATCAATTCGGTTCACGATGGCAAACTTAAGATCGACGAAGCCAACCTGCTGCTTTTGAAAGACCTGATGAACAGCTTTATCCTGGACGTTTTGGGCCTAAAAAACGAACAGGCAGCCAATGATGACCTGCCAAAAATATTAAACCTGATCGTTACGTTAAGGAACGAAGCCAAAGCAAACCACGACTACGCTACATCGGATAAAATAAGAAACGGCCTGCAAAAAATAGGCTTCCAGCTAAATGATGGCAAAGAAGGTACCAACTGGAGTAAAATTTAATTGCATAAATAACGTTAGGGTAAAATCATGACGACATGCCCGCTAAAAATTATTGTTAAATTGGCCGAATCTCACAAAAAATAATGAAAAAACTAATCCTTGCCGCAATCGTAATAACCAGTTCAATCCAAATAGCACTTGCTCAGTCTGCCCCTGCCGACGTAAACAGGGTGATAGATGCCGATAAAAATTTCAATAAACAAGTTGAGCGAAAGGGTATAAAAGGCGGCTTTTTAGCTGTGGCTGCCCCCGAAGGTTTGGTTTTTAAACCCGACCCGGTAAAAGTGACCGATTTTTACACCAATATCGACGGGCAGCCCGGCACTTTAAGCATGCACCCCAATTTTGCGCGTATAGCTGTAAACGGCGACCTGGCTTTTACCGCAGGTTCGTATGTATACCAAAACGGCAATAATGATACGGATAAGGTTTTTGGCGATTATGTTTCGATATGGCACGCTGATGAAGATAACAAGTTTAAATTATTGATGAACCTGGGCATTCAGCATCCCGAAGCGGAGCAGGAATCGTTAACAGACTTTAAAAACCCTGATTCTGCAAAAAGGGTAGCGCCGAGCAAGGACCCCTTTAGCGGGAAACGCATTATCATGGCAACGGATAATTTATTTAATCATTCATTATCCATCTCGACCCTGGCCAGCTATAAAGAGTTTTTAAGTCCTGAAGGACGGTTTTATTTCCCCGGTTTTGAGCCAATGACAGGCCAGGACAGGGTGATGAAGTTTATTAATAACGAAAGCATAACCATAACCGCGCAAACAACAAATGCCGGCCGCTCAACCAGTAATGACCTGGCTTACACTTATGGCAGGGCGCGTATCAAAAAGGGCGAAATTGTAAGCAATTACAACTATGTGCGCATCTGGGAAATTGATGCCAGCCATAAATGGAATATTTTACTTGAAGTGTTTTCGGCTGTTGAGAACGACTAAAAGTTGGTTCCCGTGAATAAAGCATGCCGGCCGGGATTTGTTATGAAAAAGCAAGATCCTATGTATAGACACAAACTATTGCTTTATGTCATCAAATGTTAATAAAATACAAATTGTTTAAAATAATATGGAACTAACTGTGCGTTATGCCGTACAACGAGCCATATCACTACAAATATGGCTGATTTAAATAAAATCCAAAGGTCGAGGGATATGATCCTGGAGTTTCACAATTCACTGCTTGATAAGGCGGCTGAAGATGACTCGCTGCAATCGCATATCCATATACTTGAACGCTCGATCGAGATCATTGACGATAAAATAGAAGAATTTAAAAATAAAAAGGCCACCAGCATTGGTGATAATTCGCCTTCAAAGAACAACCGGACCGACGATTCAATGGCCGCTTAAGCCAACTCATTCACAATTGCCTTCTCTCTCACGCCCGGCAAATGTTAAATTTCCCGTTTTTTTAGTTAAAGTTTGTTAAGAGGTGTTAAATGCCGGTGTGATCTGAAAAATTACATGGAACTTGTTGGAAGTTAAACTAAATCCTATTAGAAAACTTTTACCAACCACTCCATGTCCTACAAAAAAACCAATAACCTGCTGGGCTGGCTTTGCTTCGCTATTGCCGCCGTTACCTACATATTAACTTTAGAGCCATCAGTGAGCTTTTGGGATTGCGGTGAGTTTATTTCGTGCGCCTACCGTTTGCAGGTTTCACACCAGCCGGGTTATCCGCTGTTTGCGATGCTGGGGAAGGCCTTTTCGTTGCTTTCATTGGGCGATAATACCAAAGTACCTTATTTTACCAATATGATGTCGGCGCTGGCAAGTGCAGCAACCATTATGTTCCTGTTCTGGACCATCACAGCCCTGGCTAAAAAGCTGCTTTATAAACCGTCTGAAGTTATGAGCCGGCCGCAATTTATCTTAATTATGGGCGCGGGGTTGGTTGGCGCACTGGCGTTTACCTTTACCGATACCTTTTGGTTCTCGGCTGTTGAAACGATCGTATTCGCGCTGTCGTCGCTGTGTACGGCCGTTGTCTTTTGGGCTATACTCAAATGGGATGCCCATGCCGATGAACCCGGCGCAGATAAATGGATCGTGCTGATCGCTTATATCATCGGTCTTTCAATAGGCATACACCTGCTTAATTTGCTTACCATCCCGGCCATCGCCATGGTCTATTATTTCAGACGGTATAAAAAAATTACGCTTAAAAGCGGCGTTACAGCGTTTTTGATCAGTATCCTGATACTTGCACTGGTGCAGTTTGGCGTAAGGGGATATACCATCTATTTTGCCGCGTGGTTCGACTTTTTCTTTGTCAACTCGTTAGGTTTGGGCTTTGGTAGCGGCGCGGCGGTGTTTTTCATTTTACTGGTAGGGGGGCTGGCCGGTGGCATATGGTACAGCATCCGGTATAAAAAACCGATGCTGAACCTGGCGCTTGTTTGTCTGGCCTTTATATATTTTGGATATAGTTCATTTGTATATATACCTATTCGCGCTGCGGCCGGCACCAACCTCAATAACTGGCACCCTGACAATGCTTTTACTTTACACGACTATCTGAACCGGACACAATATGGCGAAACGCCATTGCTTTCGGGCCCTTATTTTGACGCGAAAATAGTGGATGAAAAAGAAGCCGGTACGATATATCAAAAAGGCAAAACCCACTATGAAAAAGCCGGCAAAAAGGTGGATTATGTTTATGACCATACGACGCTCCTCCCACGCATGTGGAGCACCGAATCGGATCCGTACTATGCCCAAAACTTACAATTTTACAAGCAATGGCTGCAATTAGCCGACGGGCAGGCGCCAACATTCTCTGATAATTTGAAATGGCTGTTCAGCTGGCAAATATACCAGATGTATGCGCGGTACTTTTTATGGAATTTTGTTGGGCGGTATAATGATATGGACGGCCAAACCAGCATGACCGGCATTAACGGTAACTGGACCAGCGGTATATTCGACGGCAGCAAGCATTTGCCAAAGTCGGTAATAAATGGCATTTCGTACACGCCCTTATATGCCCTGCCGCTGGCGCTGGGTTTGCTTGGCGCGATATATCACTTCCGTCGCAAAAAGCGCGATGCTTTGGTGATCGGCTTGCTGTTCTTTTTTACCGGGGTGGCCATCGTGTTATACGTAAACCAAAACGCAACGCAGCCGCGCGAGCGAGATTATTCGTACGTGGGCTCGTTTTATGCTTTCGCGATATGGATAGGGCTGGGCGTAATTGCGCTTGCCGAACTGACGATGAAAAAGTTAACCGCCAGAGTAGCGGCTATCGGCTCGATAGCGGTTTGCCTGTTAGCAGTTCCGGCCTTACTCGCAGTCAAAGAGTGGAGAGGACATGACCGTTCGACTAAAATGACGCCGCACGATATGGCGTATAACTTTTTGATATCCTGCCCGCCCAATGCTATTTTGTTTACCAACGGCGATAATGACACCTATTCGTTATGGTACGACCAGGAAGTGGAAGGCATTCGCCCCGATGTACGGATCGTTTGTTTAAGCCTGTTCAGCGGCGACTGGTATATCCGCCAGATGCAGGAAAAAATGAACAATTCAGCCCCACTGCCTATCACGCTGCCGTATGATAAATATAAACAGGGCGTGCGCGATGTGATCTATTATAACGATGCCAAATTACCGGGTTCGGTTGAGGTTAAGGATGTTTTTGATTTTATTACCTCCGACGACAGCCGCACCAAAGTAACCTATCAAAATGGTGAAACGCTGAACTATCTGCCCACCAAAAATTTCAAGTTAACGGTTAACCCGGACGAGGTGGTTAAAAATGGCGTGATCGCACCAGCTCAAAAAAATAGAATTGCTGCGGCTATGGAGTGGAAATATCCATCCAACTATATCACGAAGGATCACCTGGCTTTGCTGGATATTTTAGCCCACAATAACTGGAAACGGCCGATATGTTTTACAGTAACAATGGGCGGCGAAGGGATGTTTGGCTTACAGCAATATTTATATAAGGAAGGGTTTGTTTATCACTTGATGCCCTTTAAGCCTGATACTGCCGTCAACCGTGAAGCAAAGATCAACAGCCTGGTGATGTATGATAACGTAGTGAATAAGTTCAAATTCGGTAATTACAAGCATGCCAAATACCTTGATAATGTATCGTCAATGCAGTTTTATCTTACTATGCAGCTTACATTTAACGATCTGACCCAGGGCCTTATTAAAGATGGGCGCAACGACCTGGCATTAAAAGCTCTCCATAAATTTGACGAGCAGATGCCGAATATCAATCCCGACATTGATACCGCTGCCCATAAATTCTTCCTGGCCCAAACGGCCTATAAGCTGGATGATATTAAGCTGGGCAATAAATATGTAAAAAGCGTTGATAGCTTTATTACCGATCAGCTGGATTATAACTATACGCTGCTGCAAAAAAACAGGGAAAATATCGACGACCGCACAGTACAATTAGGCGTGCAGCTGTTGGGCGGTATGGTTGATACAACGAAGAACAGTAATCAAACGGAACTAAGAAATCAATTAAGATCGCAGCTAAAAGATTACGAGAATAAGTTTGCGGCTTTGCAGGGACGGTAAAAGATTTACGGATAAAAGATTTACGAAGTTTAAGTCGTAGTGTTTATTTTTTGAAGGCCTCGTTAAGGGCTTTGCCGTTTCGAAAACTTCGTAAATCTGATTGGCTGATTACCATTTAATATGAATATCCTGGCCGCCGCTGACGGTAAATTCCAGGTGGCCATCTTTTCGCTGTTTACTCGGAATATTTTCTTTTTTATCGCCCCTTTTACCGGTTACCGAAAATTCAGGCAGTTTGTGTGTGCCCTGCCTGATTACCATTAGCCTGCAGGTTAGCCTGTTATCGCCTTTTACGTTGAAGCTAATGCTATTGCCTTTTTTAGCAAAATTGCCGGTGGGGTAATCAATATAGATCATAAAGTGCTCGCCTGCTACCTGGTGATAATGACGTGGAACAATACCGAATGCGACACCGGCGCCATAGACTTCCTGGCCCACTTCGCCCGATTTTTCCCAGCCATCGTGGATGTCTTCAATGGCTATCCATAAGTTGGGGTCCACTTCGCCCATCTTAACTTTTTCCGACAGCATTTCCCTGGGTAAATTGGGCGGATAGTAGTAGGCTGCGCGTTGAACGATATAGCGGACAAACTCTGCAAGCAACAGGGAAATTGAAGGTAAAATGTCGAGCCCTTCAGCCAGTTCCAGGAACTCGTGCGCGGATGCGAATACTTCCTGTTCCTCGTAAGCCGCCGTATAAGGTGCATCATTTAGCGGGAATATACCGAAGAAGGTGCTGTAGTCTTTGGCGTAGCCGTAGTGGCATTCCCATAAATGGTAATTCTTCATAATGCCGGCCAGGCATAAGTAGCCCAGGTCTAAGTAGATATTTTGCTTGGTTTCCTTGTACAAACGCAGCATGGCCTTGGCGGAGAAAGCCGTATTATTAGCCTGGTAAAACACGGTGAAGCCTTTGCCCTGCAGTGTCTTAGCGGCCTTTTTAGCTTCATCGAGGTACTTCTGTTCTTTGGTAAGGTCCCAGGCCTGCAGCATTACGAGGGCGTAAAGGCCGGCCACGTCTTTTTCGCCGCCCTTACCAGGCTGTGTCTCTCCCTTTATCACCTCCAGCGTTTCTATATCGTAAAACACGGGCCAATCGTAGTTAAAATGCCGGGCCACCTTCATGGTAAACGGCAACGAATCCAGGAATAGCTTCTCGGCATCCTTATCCCCATTTATAGCCATGCGCGACAGGTTAAGCAAAGGGTGGTTCAGGTACCACGAATCCATCACGTTTGGCTTCAATTGCTCTTCCGATCCATCCAGGTGTTCAGCCTGGGCGGGCAGCCACCTCACTACTGTTTTAACCTTTTCATCATAAAAGGCGCTCAGGCCGGACCTTATGGTGTCAACGCAATGCATATCACTCTTGCTCCATTTACGATATTCGAGCATAGGTAACAGCACCGCCAGCTGCACCATGATCTCAGGAGGCGTTTCATAATCGCAAACGTAGGCATTCAGGTAGTCGTGCCCATTAGCATGCGACCAGCAGCCATGGCTGTTTTCGAGGTCTTTCAGGCCGCTATCCACTATTTTAAGCCAATCATGGTATTGCGTATCCGGCCGCGGCAGGTGCAGGTATATATCGGTCAGCAGGTTCATGAAAAGTTTAGCTGATTCAAATTCATCCTTCGGGTTTTCGGGATCAAAGGCCAAAAAGGCATCTGACAGAACTACTTCTTTATGGGCGAATAAGGGCTTTTCTTTAGTAGGCGGTAAAGCTAGCCCCAGTTCGGGCCATTTGCCGCCAACTACGCCCGACGCCGAAGTCTCCGTCGCCTGGAAATAGTCGTTCAGGGCGGTCAGGTTTTGCATATACAGCAAACTGCCGGATCGCGGTTTATCCATACTTAAATAAACCAGGCCCGAGCGTGTGCCGGCCTGGCTGACGTGTACGGTTCCAGCCGCCGACTCATAGTGACCGTCCCGTCCGGTCACAACCATATCCCGCGGCCAAAAAGGCATCAGCAACGCTTCTGCCGGAACAAGTGTTGTTGTATAACGGAACAGCGGCTTATCATTTTCAGGGAATGTCAAACTCACTTTAAAATTTCCCATGCTGGCATTCAGCCAAACATCAAAACCGTCGATGCGGTGCTCTACCCGGGTAACCTGCAGGTGGTCGTTGGGGGAGTATGCAGCCCGAAGCACCACCTGGCTTCCCTTAGGACAGGTAACGGTGATCCATAGTGCGTTATAAATGCAATGTTGCTTTACGGTATAATTGCCGCACTCCTTTTTAAAAATTACAGGCAAGTCCTGCTCGTTAAAGATTTCCTTAACTGCTGCAACCCAGGGCGAAATTCCATCCATAGCTTTAAGTTTTTTGCGTTAACGATTCCTTAAATTATCCGCGAATTGTGCTGTTTTACGCCGATTTAGCAACAATAACTATATTGCCCATTTTTTTGTTTTCGGATTAGTTAAGTTATTTTTTACAGGTTCAAAAAACTTATTCCGGCGGGGTTTTGTTAAATGAGGCATGAAAGATATTGCTAAACGTTTCCCCGAAAATCCCATATTATTACCAAAAGATATTACACCCAGCAGGGAAGGTTTCCAGGTGATCTGTTTATTAAATCCGGGCGTTTTTACTTACCAGGGCAAAACCTGGCTGCTGGTAAGGGTAGCCGAAAGTATTGCGCAAAAAGAGGGTGTGATATTTTTCCCGGCGTTGAATGCAACCGGCAATACCGAGATTATTGAGGTGCCTTTGAACGACCCCGACCTGATCGCCACCGATGCGCGTGTTATTAACTACAAAGGGCTTGATTATCTGACCACGCTATCGCACCTGCGTTTATTGAGCAGCGATGACGGCGTACATTTTACCGAAAATGGGGATTACCCGGGCCTGTTTGGCGAGGGTTACCTGGAAAGCTTTGGCATTGAGGATTGCCGGGTGTCGAAGATCGATGATACGTATTACCTTACCTATACGGGCGTATCCAACAACGGCGTGGCGGTAGGATTGCGGACCACAAAAAACTGGCAGCAGTTTGAACACAAGGGATTAATACTGCCCCCGCATAATAAGGATTGCGCCATATTTGAGGAAAAGATCAACGGCAAGTATTATGCTTTGCACCGGCCCAGCAGTGTGGATCTTGGCGGAAATTTCATGTGGCTGGCCGAGTCGCCCGATGGTTTGCACTGGGGCAAGCACCAATGCCTGATCAAAACCCGCCAGGGTTTTTGGGACAGCGCCCGGGTTGGGGCGGGGGCCGCACCGATCAAAACGGAAAAGGGCTGGCTGGAGATATACCATGGCGCCGATATTAAACACAGATATTGCCTGGGCGCGTTTTTAATGGACCTGAACGATCCGTCAAAAGTTATCGCCCGGTCTGTGGAGCCTATTATGGTACCGACTGAAACATATGAGTTGAGCGGTTTTTTCGGTTTCGTAGTATTTACCAATGGCCACGTGGTAAACGGCGACGAACTGACCATATACTATGGAGCGGCCGATGAATTTGTATGCGGGGCTCGTTTTTCTATCCGGGAAATACTGGCCACGATGGATATTTAGATCAGGTGCACCCAAAACAACCATTTGCAATTTTTGAACGTAACGCAATTATGGATACCATAATTTGAACCTGTTATGTTTACATCGTTAAAGATCCCTGTCGCATTTTTGGTGACCGGTGTTTGCTGGGCGCTGTTCAGTAACCCGCTTATAACCTTTTTCGCCAGGCACCTCGCGCCCAGTGAGCAGGATTCGTACCGGGCTTTAAATGACCTGGCTTTTGTGTTTATTATCACCGTAGTTTTATATATTAAAATTAAAAAACAGCAATACCAGCTTGCCCGGTCAGAAGAGGAGTACCGGCAGCTGTTTGAATCAAATCCCAATCCATTGTGGATATACAATGCCGAAACCCTGCGTTTTGTGAAAGTAAATAATGCCGCGCTCGAAAAATATGGTTACAGCAGGAAGAAGATATTGAAAATGACTATTGACAGCATCCAGCCGGCCAGCGCTCACGAAAAAATAAACGATTATATCTTTGAACATCAGAGTGGGTTACGACTGTCGGGGATGTGTAAACATGTTAAATCTACGGGGGAGACATTTGATGTATCGGTCATTTCATATCCCGTTTTATTCAATAACCTGCACTGTAACCTGGTAATGGCTACGGATATTACCGAACTGCTGGAGAAAGAGCGGAAACTACAGGACGCTCACCGGAAGATCAAAACCAGCAATAAGGCCCTTTTGGAAATAGCCTGGTCGCATTCGCATGAACTGCGTAAACCTTTGTGTTCGATCCTGGGATTATTGCCGTTGCTAAAGGAGGCGGCAGATGAACAGGAGCGGATAGAATTTATTGAGCTTATGGAGATATGTTCGGCAGAGCTCGACCAGGTGCTGCGCGAAAACAGCGAAAAAGTTACGGAGATGGATATGCAGGAGGTTTAGAAACAAGATTTTTAGAACCAAGAAGCGAGATTTTTACAAGCAAGGTTATTGGCCCCTGGCTCTTGCTTCTTCCTCCAAAATCATTTGATCCTTCCGTATTTTCGTAACAGTTCGATCACTTTTTTATGCGGCAGGGCATAGGCTTTATTGCCGTTTATGCCTTCCATCGTATCTGCTGCCACCATGGCATTTATAATGGCCTCCTCAACCACCTGAACGGTGCCCTCAAACAGCGGATTGATCTGGTCGTTCGGGAACTGGCTTATGGTTGCTACCGATTGCCGGTTGAAAGCGCCGGGGTTCGCCGTTGAAAAGGCGATGAATATGTCGCCCGAGCCGTTTTCGCCGCGCCCGCCTACCTTGCCTACGCCGAGGGCTATCCTTGCGGCGATACGTTTTAGCTGGTGCGGCAGCAGGGGCGCATCAGTAGCGAGCACGACGATAATAGAGCCGTCGCCCTCCTGCACATGGGTTTGGGCAAGCTTATGTATCTCGGAATTAAGCGTGTCCTTCAGTTCGACACCAATAGGGACGCCGGCGATGGTCAGGTTTTTCTTGCGGCCGAAGTTGGATTGTACTAATACCCCGATGGTGTAGGTTGAATCCTTAATTTTTATGATCCGCGACGAGGTGCCGGTGCCGCCTTTAAATCCCAGGCACATCATGCCGGTACCGCCGCCAACGTTACCCTCGCCGACCTGGCCGGAGCTGGCTGTGTTGAGCGCTTCGTACGCGTTGCTTTCCTTTACGTGGAAGCCATAAATATCGTTCATCGCGCCGTCCCATGTTTCAGCGACAACGGGATAGGTGTACCAGCCTTCTTCCTTTATCCAGTTCTTCTCCACGAACCATTTCAGCATAGCATCGCGGCAAACGCCCACACTGTTGGTATTGGTTATCAGGATAGGTGTTTCCAGGAAACCCGATTCGGTTATCCAGGTGGTGCCGGTCATTTCCCCGTTCCCGTTAAGGGTATACCAATTGGCGTAAACCGGCACGCTGGATTGGCCGCGCGGAAATATGGCTGTAACGCCCGTGCGCGCAGGGCCCTTGCCGATAATATTTTTACCACTACCGGAAATGATGGTGCTAAAGCCAACCTCCACACCCTTTACATCGGTAATGGCGTTGTATTTGCCGGGCGTACCTTCAAAGGGAATGCCGATGTCGCGTGCACGCGGTTTTTGGGCATAAACTGCCGACTGCAATAATATTAATAAAGGGATAAATAAGCTCGGTTTCATAAGGCAGGATATTGAACCAATAAAAGCAATTCAGACTAAAATTAGATAATATTTCCAAACCAGCCCGCGTGTGCAGAAATAAATCCGGCTAACGTTAACATTTACTATATAAGTTTGTTATCTGTTCAGTGAAGAACCAGAAATAGATAACTCCTCATTTTAACTACAATAACATTACACAAGCAACCGGATTCTTAAAGGATACGTATATCCAAATAAATTTTATGCCCTACATTGCATCTGCATCGAAAATAGACCTCCCTTATAAAACAAAACAGCAAGACGTTAAACAGCAAGCCAGTGAGATGTTCAAAGTGAATTTCCCGGAGGCCGACCGACTGATATTTGCTTTTGATAACACCGAAATTATAGACCGTAATTTTTGCCAGCCATTGAGCTATTACACCAAACCAAATACTTTTGAAGAACGGAACGACGAGTATATCCGCTCGACGCTCGAATATTCGGTACAGGCGATTGAGGACTGTGTGAAGAAGGCCGGGGTTAATAAAGAAGATATCACGGATATCCTGTTTGTTTCAACCACCGGGCTGGCAACACCAAGCATGGACGCGCTTATCATCAATAAAATGCGGCTCAACCCGCACATTAACCGAATACCCGTTTGGGGACTGGGTTGCGGCGGCGGTGTATCAGGCATGGCGAAAGCCAATGTAGTTGCCAAAGCAAACCCGGATGCGGTTGTGCTGCTGGTCGCTGTTGAGCTGTGTTCGCTTACGCTGATAAAAAGCGACTACAGCAAGAGTAACTTTATCGGCTCGAGCCTGTTTTCGGACGGTATAGCAGCTTGCATTGTAAAGGGCGATAACCATACTACCGGCAACCAAGTTAAATATGTCGACTCGTCAAGCAAGCTATATTATGATTCGCTGGACGTAATGGGCTGGGATTTTAAGGATACAGGTTTTAAAGTATTATTCTCGAAAGATATTCCCCAGTTTATCAACGAGCATATTAAAACGGATATCGTGGAGTTTTTAACGAAACACAAACTTCAGCTGGGCGATATAAAAAACTTCATCTTCCACCCCGGCGGTAAAAAGGTACTGGATGCCTACAACAGCGCCCTTGGTGTAGCGGGCGATTTTTTGAAACAAACGCGACAGGTGATGAATAACTACGGCAACATGTCGAGCGCAACGGTTTTATATGTGCTCGAAAAATTCATGCGCGAGGGATTTACTGATGGTTACGGATTAATGCTGGCCATGGGCCCCGGTTTTTCGAGCGAAATGGTGCTGCTGGATTTTAAAGCTGAAAGGTAAAAGCTAAATTTTCACTATCAAAACCTTTTACCTTTATCCTTTCGCCTTTTACCTAAAAAGACACAATGGACTTCATCATTTTTATATCTTTCTTCATCCTGCAAAGGCTTTCGGAATTATTTATCGCGAAGCGCAATGAAAGATGGCTGTTGCAGCAGGGGGCGATAGAATACGGCAGGGCGCATTATCCTTTTATGATAGCCATGCATACGCTGTTTATTGTGTCCATCATCACCGAATACCTGTTACGCGGGCAGCCGCCGATAGACTGGTTATTCCTGGTGATATTTTTAATCGTGCTGTCGTTTAAATTCTGGGCATTATCCTCATTAGGGAAATACTGGAATACCAAAATATACCGTATCCCGGGCGTTTACCCCGTAAAGAAGGGCCCCTACAAGTTTTTCAAACATCCAAACTACATGGAAGTGGTTTGCGAGATTGCCGTTATCCCGCTGGTGTTTCATTTATATTATACGGCTATCATCTTTACTATCCTTAACGCAGCGATGCTTACAGTGCGGATCAGGGAGGAGAATAGGGTGTGGGCGGTTAGAGATTAGAGACCGGAGATTAGAGATTAATTGAATGTGGAAGTCGGACCGCGTGCCGCCTTAGCATTAGCATTAGCGCAATAAAGCCGCAGCTGACGTTTCGGCAAAAATAGCTTGGGCTGTGACAATGTTTTGTCAGTGTGTTCACCTGTACCAGGTGTATCCCAGGTGTATCCACCTGTACCGGGTGGTACAATGAATCAGGTCTTTTGCTTTTTCTTCCTTGCTGCGGGGAACAATACATTGTTCAAAATAAGGCGATAGCCGGGTGAATTGGGATGTAGCTTGAGGTCGGTAGGCGGGTCGCCTACGATATGCTGGTAATCCTCAGGGTCGTGACCGCCGTAGAATGTCCATTGGCCTTTTCCATATTCGCCGTGTATGTATCGTGCCTCGTTGTTGGTTTTCATTTCGCCCATAATGGTTACGCCGGGCTTCAGCATGTTTTTGTTGAAGGCCGTGGTGAGGCCCATAAACCCTTTGACCACCTTATCGTGATTTTGCGTGAGCATGCTCGGTACCACATCCCATTTCGCCGAAAAGTCAAACAGGGTGAAAAAGTCGCGTGTGCGCTCAACCTGCCGGGTTGACGTTACATCAATATTGCTGAATTGGTGCGAATTGGGGTTCATATCCAGCGTAAAATTACGGAAAGCGAAGGTTTGGCTGAAATCCAGTTTTGACTGGGCGTCGGGGTCAGCAGCGTCACCATCGAACATGGATTCGCAAATGTCGGTGTTGGCTGCGGCAAGTGCGATATCAAAAGTATCAGTGCCCGAGCACATGGCAAAGAGGAAACCCCCTCCGGCGCAAAAGTCGCGTATCTTTTCCGCGACCGCCAGCTTCATTTTTGATACTTTTTTAAAGCCCAGTTTATGCGCGGTTTGCTCCTGTATCCGCACATCGTCATTGTACCATTGTACATATTTGAAAGCCCCATAAAACTTGCTGTACTGGCCGGTAAAATCCTCGTGGTGCAGGTGCAGCCAGTCGTATTTAGGCAGGTCGCCCCTTATTACTTCTTCGTCATACAAAACATCATAAGGTATCTCTGCGTATTTTAAAACCAGTGTTACCGCATCGTCCCATGGCAATTTGTTTTTAGGGGAGTAAACGGCCATTTTGGGTGCTTTCTCCAGTTTTACGATGTCCATATTTACCGATGGGTCGCTTACCTGGGTTAATATCTCGTTTACTTTGGCATCCGCTAAAACCTGGTAGCTCACGCCGCGTATCTTACATTCATCTTCAATTTTTTGCGCGTACTTCATCATAAAACTGCCGCCGCGGTAATTGAGCAGCCAGTCGACTTCCTCACCGTTTTTTAATGTCCAGAACGCTATTCCGTATGATTTCAGGTGGTCCTTTTGCTCCTCGTCCATGGGGATAAGTAGTGAAGCAGCCCTTGAAAACATAGGCAAAAGGTAAAAGGCGAAAGGTAAAAGGTATTTCAGCAGCTTCATGTTCAAATTTAACGAATAATTAGTTAAGCTATTATATTCGGTGATCAAACAGGAAGACAATTCGCACCTTTCGCCTTTAACCTTTTGCCTTTCGCCTCCTTTTATTACCTTTGTCCATCTATTTAAAACCAAAATGAGCAAAGCAATTCTCAAAACTGAAAAGGGTGACATGACCGTTGAATTTTATGACGCGGATGCCCCTAATACTGTAGCTAACTTTAAAAAGCTGGCTAAATCTGGATTTTATAACAATGTAACTTTCCATAGGGTTATACCCAACTTTATGATACAGGGCGGCGATCCAACAGGTACAGGCGCCGGCGGCCCGGGTTATAAAATTGACTGTGAATTACAAGGCGGCAACCAATATCACGACCGCGGCGTACTTTCAATGGCGCATGCCGGCCGTAACACGGGCGGTTCGCAGTTTTTTATCTGCCATAGCCGCACCAACACCGCGCATTTAGATGGTAACCATACTGTATTTGGCAAGGTAATTGAAAACGTTGACGTTGTTGACGCCATACGCCAGGGTGATAAGATTTTAGGGATCGAAGTAATAGAAGATTAATTTGAGTTGTAAGTTGAAGGTTGTAAGTTGCAAGGCTTTGCATTTGCTTACAACACACAACTTACAGCATACAACCAAAATACATGAATTTACAAGGCATAGTAGCTGTTTCAGGGAAACCGGGATTATGGAGAGCTTTGGCTCAAAACAAGAGCGGTTATATTTTAGAAAGCCTGGATGCACAAAAAACCAAGCTCATCGCGAATTTATCGACCGCTAAGATCGCTGCGCTGAATGAAATTACGCTATTCGGCATAGACGAAGATATCAGGCTGAAGGACGTTTTCGAGCGGATGAACACCATCAAGAATATCCCCGACGTAAAAGCTGACGGTAAACAATTAAGGATATTTTTCAGAGAAGTGGCCCCCGATCATGATGAAGAAAAAGTATATGCTTCGGACATGAAAAAGGTTATTATCTGGTTCCAGGTACTGAAGGACCTTCCGTTGTTTACCGAAGCGGATCCCGGCGAAATTGTTCCTGAGGAAGCGCCTGTTGCTGAAGAGGCTGCTCAACCGGCTGCAGAACCTGCAAAAGCCAAAGAAAAGGCGCCTGCTAAGCCAAAGGCAAAAAAGCCGGCTGCGAAAAAAGCATAAATTTATTTGAAGGTAGAGACGCAATACCTTGCGTCTCACCTAATATCAGAGACGCAAAGTATTGCGTCTCTACACATTTCAGCAATCCTGGTGTTTGCACTCCTCGTCGGAAAACTCTGGTTCGAAGGTGCTGTGGCTGATGTCGAGGTGCTCCAGCCGATGGCGGAGATCGCGTTTAATGTCGTCAAACGACTTTAAATAGGAGGGATCGACCACTACGTGGGCTGTTAAAGCATTTTCGGTAGTACTGAGCGCCCAAACGTGCATGTGATGTACGTCAATTATCCCTTTTCCTTTCAGCAGTTCAGCTTTGATCTTATCCAGGTTCATTTCCTTCGGAACGCCATCCATTTCCAGCCGCAGGCTGTCGACAAGTAGGCTCCATGTACCCTTTAAGATCACAATGGCTATAATTAAACTTACGGCGCTGTCGATCCAGTAAAAATTGGTGAAGTAGATGATAATACCTGATATCACTACCCCAAATGAGACTACCGCGTCCACCGCCATGTGAAGGTATGCGCCTTTTACGTTTAAATCAGTGTCTTTATCTTTAACAAACAGCCACGCAGTAACCGCGTTAATGCCTATCCCGATAAAGGCTACCCATGCCATGGTACCGCCTGAGATTTTTTCGGGATGCATAAAGCGGATGACGGCCTCGTAACCTATAAAACCCACCGCAGCAAAAAGAATTACTGCGTTAAAAAAAGATACGATGATGGTCGATCGCTTATAGCCGTACGTATATTTATCGGTCGCGTTTACCTTGGTCAGTTTAAAAGCCAGCAGCGCCAGCGCTAACCCGGCAACATCACTTAAATTATGACCTGCATCGGTTAGCAGCGATAGTGAATGTGTGTACAGCCCCGCAATTACCTCAATAATTACAAAAGCCGAATTCAAAATGATACCGATGATAAATGCAGTATTTAAATGATCAAGTTTGGGCGTATGATCGTGATGATGGTGGCCGTGATGTGAATGGTCATGTCCTGACATAGGGCAAAGTTAGCTAATTTAAGGCAGAGGTGAAAGGAAGAGGTACGATAGAGATTGGAGGTTAGAGATAAGAGATTGGAAAGATATTTGCCGTAAAATTAAATCCGAAATTGAACATCCGAAACGGCGAAGCCTTCTTGAGAGCTCTGAAAAAACAAACAACACCGAAAAATCCGAAATTAATTAATCTCACTGATGATGATACGGTTCACCCTTAATGATCGTAAATGCGCGGTAAACCTGTTCAACAAAAAAAAGTCGAACCATTTGATGGGAAAAGGTCATCGCCGAAAGGGAAATTTTTTCATTCGCCCGTTCGTAAACAGATGGGTCGAATCCATAAGGGCCGCCTACAACAAAAACCAGGTTTGAAACCGAACCGAGCGCTTTTTTTTCGAAATAGGCTGCAAATTGTGTGGAGGATAGTTCTTTTCCCTTTTCATCGAGCAGTATAACGTGGTCAAGCGGCAAAATCTTTTTGAGGATTAGTTCAGCCTCTTTGGCCTTTTGCTGTTCCTGCGTTAGGGCTTTGGTGTTTTTTAGCTCATCAATTTCAATTATTATCAGTTTGGTGTAGTGCTTCAGCCTTTTAACATATTTTTCAATGCCTTCTTTTAAATAAGCGTCTTCAGTTTTGCCAACTGTTAAAAAGGTGATCTTCATGTGGTAAAGATGTTGAAATGTTGCAAGGTTATAAAGTTGAAATGTTAAGTTTGACGCTTAGCTAAATAGCATTGCTTTGGTAATGCCGATCAGGCTATAAACTTAATTATTTTCAACTTATCCCCATAGATGGAACCTGATATTACCGGTAATTATAAGCAAAGGGTAGTCATTGCCCAACAGGATGCAAATAAATATAAAAAGCTGGCCAATACGTATTCGCTGCTTCGGTTATGCATTTTTGCTTTAATGATCTTGTCGGTTTACTTCGCCATTGTCAATGATAACTTTACGATCCTTGCTGTAGCCTTTGTGATACTGATCTTTGGTTTTATGTGGCTGGTATCCCGGCAAGGTCAATTTGAACGGCAAAAAGAATATTTTGAGAACCTGGCAAAAGTCAATCAAAACGAGATAGACAGCATTTTAAACCGAAGTAATATTTACAACGACGGGAGCTGTTATGCCGATGAAAAGCACTACTACAGCGCCGACCTGGATATATATGGCAACGCGTCGTTATTTCAATTGGTTAACCGGGCGGCTACTTCTGCAGGCAATGATAAGCTGTCGGGCTGGTTAAGCGTACCCGCTGTTAAAGATACCATTGAATTTAAACAGCAGGCGGTAAAAGAGCTGTCCGCAAAAACCGATTGGAAGCTTGAACTGCAGGCCAGGCTAATTTTTGCCAATTCGGAAGATGTAAATCAATTACAACGGCTTTTTAAGTACCTGTTTATTCCCTTAAACCTCTCTGGCGAAAAGTGGTTGAGTAAATACTGCAAGATTGCGCCGTACCTGTTGCTGGCCGCCATTATGTTCGCTTATTTGTATCCTGCTGCAAAAGCGGTTGCCATACTGGTTGGTTTAGTCAACCTGGGAATTGTATTTTCGAGAGCCGCCGATATAAAAAAAGCCGACCTGATTGCAGGCAAAATTGGCAGTACGTTAAGTAGCTATGCAATTGTTTTTGACAAGATTGAAAAGGAGCAATGGCAATCGTCGTATTGTAACGATCTTACCAAAAAATTAACGACCACACACACATCGAAAAAGATCAGGGAACTATCCGACTTAATAACCAAGCTCAACTATCATCTGAACATGATCGTTGGTTTTTTATTAAACTTATTTTTTCTCTGGGACATCCGGCAAATCATCGCCATCGAAAACTGGAAGCGCGATAACCAGCATAATCTGGAGGAAGCATTTGATATGATTGGTGAATATGAAGCATTGATAAGCTTGTCATCACTGGCTGTCAACTATCCCCAATGGTGTTTCCCGGTGATAGCTGATGGCCCGGCATATACTTTAACCGCCAAACATCTCGCACACCCGCTTATCAGTCATCAAAAATGCGTTGACAACGATTATGAGCTGAACGATGGTTTTCACATCGATATCATTACCGGCTCAAATATGGCCGGCAAAAGCACTTTTTTACGTACTATAGGCATTAATACTGTGCTGGCGCTTTCCGGGGCGCCGGTGTGTGCGTCGGCGATGCAGGCGTCGGTCATGCAGGTTTTAACCTATATGCGGATAAAAGACTCGCTGAAGGAAAGCACCTCGACGTTTAAAGCCGAGCTCGACCGCCTGCAAATGCTGCTAGCGGCAGTTGACAGCGACGATAAGGTTTTCTTTTTGATTGATGAAATGCTGCGCGGAACAAACTCGGTTGACAAATACCTGGGGTCAAAGGCGGTAATTGAACAACTTATCCGGAAAAAGGCCGTGGGCATGGTGGCTACGCACGACCTGCAAATTGCCGAGCTGGAAAAACAATACCCGGATTATATCCGCAACTTTTATTTCGATATCCAGGTAAAAAACGGCGAAATGCTGTTCGACTATAAAATAAAGCACGGTGAGTGTAAAACGTTTAACGCCTCATTACTGCTTAAGCAGATAGGAATTGACGTGAATGGGTAGATGTGCAGATGTCAGATGAGAAAGTGTGCAGATGAGAAAACCCCATCTGCACATCTGAAATTATTCCCCCATCTGCACATTTGAAATTATCTTCCGCCTGAAGGTGGCGCGCCGCCTCCGCCGCCAACACCCTGGTCTCCTTGTTTAAGGTCGTCGTTGTTAACACCTTTTTTCTGCTGTTGCGGGTTGCTGAAGCTTAACTTACCAAAGTTATAGCTAAATGTTAAACCAAACGAGCGGAACGGATACTGGAACCGGCTGGTTTGCGTAAAGCCCGGGCTGCTTAAGCTCGAATTGAACTCCTTGTATTTGCTGAACGGCTCGATGGCGTTGATCCCAATTGCCATTTTCTTTTTCATCAATTGTTTTTTTACACCGATGCCCAGTATACTAAAGGTTGGAGTAGTTCCCTGTATAGTATGTCGCTGCGAGCTGCCAAATGTGAACGCCTCGGCCACATAATCTTTGGGTAATGTAAGCGTACCTCTCAGGAAGCCCTGGTATTGTATGTACGTGCCATTTTGCGTTTTGTCCTGGATGAAAATACCGGCAGGATCGGGTTTATACGAATACGCATTCAGGTTGGCAATAATGTTTAGAATTTTTATCGGCGTAAACGTGCCGAAAAAGCTGCCGCCGATCGAGTTGTTGTTACCAATGTTTTGAAAAGTAGTGAGCGTGCCTCCCTCGGTTTTGCCGTTCACCACAACGGCAATAGGCGCGGCAATACCTTCGATCAAATTGGCGGTATGTTTATAATATACAGATAGATTTACCATTGAAGCTTTGATGAATGTGGTGTAATTCAGCTCGGCTGTCTGCGATACTTCGGGGCTCAGGGATGGGTTACCCACGGTTTCGGCCTGGATGTTGCTTTTATTTACAAACGGATTTAAATACTGTAAACTTGGGCGCGTGATACGTTTGCTATAGGTCAGCTTTAACGTTTGTGTAGCGGTAAGCTGCTTTTGTATCGTTAAGCTTGGTACATAGGTATTGTAGTTTTGGCTGAAGGGCGACAGATTTTGCGACGCGTTTACCGGGTCGCCGTGTATGTCTGTATTTTCATCCCGGAAACCAGCAAGAATAGTGTATGACTTCGGCAGTGTGATCGTAAATACCGAGTAACCGGCTAAAACATCCTGGTTGTAATTATAGACGTTTGAAGTTACGGGGTTGAATACAAATTGCCCCGAACTGTCGTAATTGAAATAGTTGGAGGTACTTGTAATTCTTCGTGTAATGCTTTTTCCTCCAGCTTCCAGTTTAAACACTTTACTAATTGGCAGGGTATAGTCAACCTGGAAGGTGTATTCATTGTTAACGCCATCAATATTATTCTGGATGTTCGGAAACGCGGCCGAATAATAGTTGGTATAATCAGTAGTACCATTATTATGCGTCCATTGTGTTGATAGATCAAGTTCGTGGCCTTCTTTCTTGAATTTATGCGTGTAATCAAGGTTCCAGTCAAAACCGTCAATTACATTGTGGCCAATCGAATTGCTGCTGTATGGTGTTGCAGAATTTGTGACCGAATTGCTATTGGTATTAAACTCGATCTGCGTAAGCCTGAAAGTTGAATTAATGTTGTTGAAACTGTTGAATTGGTACCCGGCAGTTAATGAGGGTACAAGGGCATGCCGCTTTATAACACTGGTACCTTTTGTTTCAGTAAAGGTATTGATAGTATCCTTGTGGATTGATTGCTGAAAATCGGTTAACGAAGTTTGCGGCCACGATGCATTTCCGCCAACATTCGCTGTTAGGCTGAAGCGATTTTTATTGTAGTTCAGATTGGCGTTTCCGTTGTTTTGACGGGTACCTACTCCACCGCTTACAGAACCGCTAAAACCGGACACGTTTTTTTGCTTGGTGATGATGTTGATGATACCGGCCGAACCTTCTGCGTCATATTTTGCGGAAGGTGAAGTAATTACCTCGATGCTTTTGATCTGATCAGCAGGGATGGCCTTTAATACATCCGACAAACTTGTAGATGTAGCGCCCGATGGCTTACCGTTGATCAGCACACGCACGTTCTGGTCACCGCGAACCGACACGTTGCCGTTAATATCTACCGATACCAGCGGAACTTTTCCCAACAGATCAGTTGCGGTACCACCCGCCGCGGTTATATCCTTTTCGGCATTGTAAACGATCTTATCGATATGATTTTCAATGATTGACGTCTGGCCGGTTACTGCTACTTCTTTAAGCATTTTAGCTCCCGGAGAAATATAAACATTGCCCAGGTTATTGTCTGGTTTGGCATCAGTAGTAACCACCGGGTCGATTGTCTTTGTTGGATAGCCGATAAAGGTGATCACTAGTTTGTACCGGCCCGGATGAAGATTGTCGAGTTTGAAATTTCCTTTTGTGTCGGTTATTACGCCTGTGATAGGCGCCTTGCCGCCACTGTTATATAAGCCGACAGAAGCATAATCAACCGGCTTTTTGGTGAGCGAGTCGGTTAGCGTACCGGATATTTTACCCACGATCTTTGACCCGCCGCCAACACCGAACTGGGCATTGGCCGTCATAAATGAACAAATAATGGCTATAAGTATGTAAAAACGTTTCATTGTCAATAATTTTTCTAATTGGAGGCGGAAATAACCGAAATGTTACAGTGAATAGGGTATTTTAATCTCCTCTTCGTTGTAATAAATTCATTACGAAACACATCGGCTCAATAGTGGTCGAACACCCTCATGAACTGATGGCTCAGTAGTTTTGCTTGCTCACAGCTTTTTTTAAAGCACAATATTTACTATCCTGCCTTTTACTACGATCACTTTTTTTGGCGCCTTGCCATCCAGGTATCTTTGGACACCGGCGTGTGTCAAAACAAAATCTTCTGTTTCCTTCAGGTCGAGACTGAGCGGTATATTCAGGTTTATTTTTGTTTTGCCATTAATGGATATCGGGTATGCGAACTCGTCTTCTACCAGGTAGGCCGCGTTAAATTTCGGATACGGTGCTTGCGATAAAGTTCCGGGTTCATTTCCCAATAACACCCAAAGCTCTTCGCAAATATGCGGCGCGTAGGGCGAAAGAATGATAACCAGGTCCTGTAGTATGGCACGTTTATTACATTTCAAATCGGTCAGCTCGTTTACCGCGATCATAAAGCTGGAAACCGAAGTATTGAACGAAAAACGCTCCACATCTTCCTCAACCTTGTGGATGATCTTATGCAGAGATTTTAACTCAGCTTTTGTAGGTTCTTCGTTCGAAACGGTAAAATTCCAGGCATCATCGTGAAACAAACGCCAGAATTTGCGCAGGAATTTAAATACGCCCTCAATGCCGTTGGTATTCCATGGCTTGCTTTGCTCCAGCGGGCCCAGAAACATCTCGTACATCCGCAGGGTATCGGCGCCATAGCGGGTAATCAGGTCGTCCGGATTAACCACGTTGAACTTCGATTTCGACATTTTTTCGATCTCGACGCCACAGATGTATTTGCCATTTTCAAGTATGAACTCAGCGCCTGCATATTCGGGCCGCCATTGTTTAAACTTGTTAATGTCGAGGATATCATTCTCAACTATATTCACATCAACATGCAGCTCCGATGTCTTATACTGCTTAATAAGGCCATGCGAAACAAATGTATTGGTACCCCGCCCTTCATTATCAATTAGCCGGTACACAAAATTCGACCGGCCCTGAATGTGACCCTGGTTGATCAGTTTTTTAAAAGGCTCTTCCTCTATAACCAACCCGATATCCTTCAAAAACTTATTCCAGAAACGGCTGTACAACAAATGCCCCGTAGCGTGTTCGGAACCGCCGATATACAGGTCGACATCCTTCCAGTATTCAATAGCTTTTTTGGAGGCGAACTCGCTGTCGTTATGGGCATCCATATAGCGATACCAGTACCAGCTTGAGCCTGCCCAGCCGGGCATGGTGCTATGTTCGTATGCTTCAGTGCTTTTATACTTCCAGTTCTGTGCTCTCGCCAGGGGCGGCTCGCCGCTTTCTGTAGGCAGGTATTTGTCTACCTCGGGCAATACCAGCGGGATATCTTTTTCGTCAATTAAATAGGGGAGGCCGTCTTTAAAATACACCGGCACGGGTTCGCCCCAGTAACGCTGGCGGCCAAATATGGCATCGCGCATCCTGAAGTTTACTTTTGCTTTACCGGCACCCATTTCTTCCAGTTTGGCAATTAAAGTAGCAGTTGCTTCTTTGTATGTTAATCCGTTGATGAAACCGGAGTTGATATAACGGCCCTCTTTGGTTGGGTCGGCTTCGGTTTCAATTTTTTGTATGTCGATGATCGGTATTATCGGTAAATTATGATGTTTGGCAAATAAGTAGTCGCGCTGGTCGCCTGATGGTACTCCCATAACAGCACCTGTTCCATAACCGGCAAGTACATAATCAGCGATCCATATCTCAATTTTTTCGCCGTTTACAGGGTTGATGGCATAGCTGCCCGTGAAAGCGCCCGAAACGGTTTTGGCGTCTGCCATACGTTCCAGCTCCGATTTCTTTTTAGCCTGTGCGATGTAAGCTTTAATATCAGCTTTTTGCTCCGGCGTTGTCAATGAAGTAACTAGCTCATGCTCGGGAGCAAGTACCAAAAAAGTAGTTCCGAATATGGTATCGACGCGGGTGGTGAAAACTTCTATAGCGAGATTAGAGGTTAGAGATTGGAGATTAGGCTCTTTTTCAATCGTAGATGGTAAATCGTAAATCGTAAATTTAACAGTCGCTCCCACGCTTTTGCCGATCCAGTTGCGCTGCATTTCTTTCAGCGGTTCAGGCCAGTCTATGGTGTCGAGGCCTAGCAGCAGGCGCTCGGCATACGCGGTAATACGCATACTCCACTGCATCATTTTCTTCTGCTCAACCGGGAATCCGCCGCGCTCGCTAAAGCCGTCTTTAACCTCGTCATTTGCCAATACAGTTCCCAAAGCCGCACACCAGTTTACGGTGCTTTCCCGGAGGTAAGTGAGGCGGTATTTTAAAAGCTCGGTTTGCTTTGCGCGATCATCTAAGGCTTTCCATTCGTCAGCAGTAAAGGTTAACACTTCTTCATCGCAAACTGCGTTTATGCCTGCCGAGCCATGCTGCTCAAAATGTTCAACCAGTTTATCAATGGATTCAGCCTTATCTGCATCCTTGTTATACCAGGAGTTGAACAGTTGCATAAATATCCATTGCGTCCACTTATAAAAGTCGGGCGAACTGGTGCGTACCTCACGGCTCCAGTCGAATGAGAATCCGATCTGGTCCAGTTGGCGGCGGTATGTAGCAATATTAGCTTCGGTGGTAATGGCCGGGTGCTGCCCGGTTTGTATGGCATATTGCTCGGCCGGGAGGCCAAATGAGTCGTACCCCATAGGGTGCAGCACATTAAAGCCTTTAAGCCGTTTGTAACGCGCGAAAATATCAGATGCGATATAGCCCAGCGGATGCCCGACATGCAATCCCGCGCCCGAAGGGTAGGGGAACATATCGAGTACGTAGTACTTGGGTTTGGCGGTGCTGTCTTCGGGTTTAAACGTTTGGTGATCGGCCCAAAACCGCTGCCATTTTTTTTCTATAGCTGCAAATTGATAATCCATTTCGTAGTTTCCGGGTGTAAGGCTGCGAAATTAAGAAAATCCCTATTAGTTTGGTAGTGATTTTGGTGATTAGTTGAACCTCACCTAAATCCTCTCCAAAGGAGAGGACTTTAAGAAAAACTAATTTTACTCCCTCTTCTTTGGAGAGCGCTGGGGTGAGGCTTATATCTCGCCCTCGCGTTTTCTGAGGAACCATTCTAAACTTAACAATCCAATTAACAACGCAAATACCCATTTCACATCAACCAGGTCGTTGTACCGCTTGTCTTCATAAACTACGGTTTTTATGTTCTCATTTTTGCGGATGAGGCCGGCAAGACGATCCATTTGGCTGGGAAGGAGCATTTCTGCACCGCTTTGTTTAGCTATCGTATTTAACAGTTGGTGATTGGCTGCGCTCTGGCGCGATTCGAGGTTCAGGGCTTTCACCGTTAATTGCCCGCCCGCATTAAATTGCTTTGCGCCATTTTGAGCGGTGGCTGAATAGGTATACTCTCCCACAGGCAATGCGCCTGCATCCAACTGGTAGCTTTGCCCGTTCCGCGAAAACAGGAAGCTATAATTTTTCCCGGCGTCGTTTTTCAGGTTGATCCGGACGTCAGGGTTATTGATCAGTTCGAGCGCGTCGTTATATAATTCAGCATTCAGGATCACGTTTTCACCTTCGTCAAACACGTTTTTGGCTGGGTAAACCGTGAACCGCTGCCGGTTGGCATTGGCTGTGAGGTATTGTACCCCCTGACTGAATAGTTCTTCGAGCGCGTGGTGATTGCCATAGGTTTGAAACTCTGCCAACTGCCAGCGCCATAAACCCTCGCCAGTTAAAATACCTACACGTCGACCGTCTTGATCGCCAAAAGCCAGCAGGGGATAAGTGGTTTCAACACTGCCGATGCGCTGTTTCAACAACATACTGCCGGCAGGCGGCGAACTGTAACTGCCGTAAGGGGCCAGCAAAGGCGGAAAAGCAGAAATTTTTTTTCTCGATGAGTCGGAGAGTGTAAAAGCAGTAAAGTCCGCCGCGGGCTGGGCAAATACTTCCTGCATTTCCTGCCTTCCGGCGCTAATGCTGATGAATTTTTGGCTGTTGTCAAAAGCCGGCAGATCAGTTTGTGCACCTACCACGTACCAAACCGGGGTTTTGCTTTTCGCGACGGCTTGTAAGGCGCCTTCGTTGTCATCGAGCTGGTAAAGTATTACAAGACTGTAATCCCCCGGTTTAATTGAAGGTAGATCGGATAAAAGGCTGGTTTTTACCTGGTAATTCTTATTGCTTTCGATCGACTGACGAATGACGCTTATATCCGGGTGCGGGCTGTTATATACCAGCAATACGTTCTGTCGGGCGTCAAGTACCTCCACGTAAATTGTTTCGGTATTATTTTGAGTGGATATTTCATTTTTCACCGGCGCGATGCTGACGGTGAATTTCCGTATTCCTTTTTTATCCGCGTTTAATTTAACCGGGATAACTTTTTGATAGGCATTTGAATTTACCTGTATATTTTGAAAGCCTACTTGCCTGCCATCTTCGGTAACGCTTAACCGCATGGTTTCGCCTTTGGCCTGGAAGGCTTCGGTTAAAACTTCAATTACAAAATCATTACCTAAAAAAGCGGTCTTGTTGTAGTTGATGTTGCCGATGAGCAAGTCGCGTTTTGGAACAGTGTCACCAAGGGCAACGGTATAAATGCTGTTTTTGAAGTTGCGGGCCTCATATTGCGGGTCGCTGCCCTGGTTATACAAGCCGTCGGTAGCCAGCACAACAGCGCCGATATTTTGATTGACAAAACGCTCGTTTAATTGGTTAAGCGCTTTGGATATATCTGTTTGTTTGCCGTTAAAGGTTGCAGATAAGCCACTGTTCAGATCCTTATTAAAATGGAACTCCCGCACATCATATTGGTCGCCTAATTGTTGTTTTAACCTCGACAGGTCATTTACAAATTTGCCCGGTGTTTCTCCGCCTTGTGGCGCAGGCTTGGTAAACATCGCAACAGATTGCGAGTTATCCTGTAAAATTAAAATAAGCGGCTTTTGCGGGTTATAGCTGACCGACTTAACCAGCGGCGAGAGCAATAACAGGGCGATGAACGACACTGTAATTGCCCTGAAAGTAAAAAGGAGATAACGGAATTTTTTATCCAGGCTTACCGGCTGCCGGTAAAATAGCCAGGCATAAGTCAACCCCAGCAACAGGCAGACAGGCGCCCACCATCCCGAAACCACTCCCCAGGTAATTGAAAATAAAAACAGCATATCCGTGAGCCAAATATGCTGTTTTTAGTTGAAGTTGTTGTAAAAGTTGGAAATGTTGTAAGCGTTAAATTCTAAACCTGGCAACAGCGGAACTTTTACAACTGCTACAACCTTTTTAACGTTTTAAACTAAACTATAGCATTCCGCCATCAACAGGTATCACCTGTCCCGTAATATAACTTGCCATATCCGATGCCAGGAAAACACAGGCGTTGGCCACGTCTTCGGTTTCGCCGCCGCGTTTGAGCGGGATGGCCTGCGCCCAGCCTTCAACCACTTTGGGATCGAGCACTTCGGTCATTTCGGTTTTGATAAAACCCGGGGCCACTACGTTGGTGCGGATATTACGCGAGCCTAATTCTTTTGCTATTGACTTTGAAAAACCGATAATACCTGCTTTTGACGCGGCATAGTTGGCCTGCCCGGCATTGCCCTGCACGCCCACCACCGAACTCATATTAATAAATACCCCATCGCGGTTCTTCATCATTATTTTTGAAGCGGCTTTGGTTACGTTGAAGATAGATTTCAAATTCACGGCCAACACCTCGTCCCATTGCTCTTCGCTCATCCGCATCAGTAAAGCGTCTTTTGTGATACCGGCATTATTAACTACGATATGTAACGTGCCAAAGTCGGCAACAATATCATTAACCAATTTTTCGGCTTCATCAAATTTTGACGCATCGGAGCGGTAGCCTTTTACCTGTGTGCCGAAGCTTTGCAGTTCCTGCTCAAGGGCTTGTCCTTTTTCAACAGACGATAAGTATGTGAAAGCCACGTTGGCGCCGTGCTCGGCAAATTTTTCTGCGATCTTGCGGCCTATGCCTTTTGAAGCGCCTGTAATGAGGGCGGTTTTTCCTTCTAATAATTTCATTATGTACAAACTGATTCCGGGCGGTGAAGATAGGGATTTAGTCGGAAAAGTCAGTAAAGTCCGGAAAGTCGGGAAAGTTCGGAAGTTTAGTGTTCGGTTGTTCGGCACTCCCATTTTGTTCGGAGGTGTTCGGGCCTGTTCATGGCGTGTTCATGGGTGTTCGGGAGTGTTCGTGCCATGGTTACGGCAATACTGGCATCGGAAGATGATTTAGTCAATGGGTTGTAACTATAACTTATTTAATGAGTTCTTTAAAATTATTTCGGCATTTAGCCTGTCATAACCGACGATGGTTGTTAAGTCTTTTAATGATTTTAAAGTAATTGAATGCTGACTCCTTTTATAGTCATTCAATTCCTTCGTCGCTAAAACATAAAAATCCCAATGATCCAGATTTAATGGGTCGACTGTTGTTTTATCTTCATGTTTAAGTAAGCAAAATAAATAAACATCAGCGTGTCTTTGGGCGACGGCGGACTGTATATTCGTTGTACTATCCCAATGTCGGGCAAGTTTTGTACTGAAGGAAATTATTGAAAACGATCTTTGAAACCACGACTGTAAGTACGCAGCAGATTTGATTTCCAACTTTATCCCACCCGGTGTAATCAAATCGAATGCGCTCCATTCATCTCTAACCTTGGTAATATCAATATCGGTTGCCGTAGCAACAATAAATTCTGCAAGCACTCCTCTTGTTGCATTACTTAAAATATCTGAAGCACTCCATCGCCAAAAATCGAGTAACGAGAACTTTAACGGCCGATTATTAAAACTTAGCTGCTCCTGGCCTGATTTAATTGATGCTTGTATTTTGTCTAATGGTATTAAACTCATATAAGATTATGTTAGCGACAATCTATATTCCTCCTTCAACGCCACCAAACACCCCGCGCACAAACACCCTTCATACAACTCACTTACATACTGCACCTCGTTCAAATTCAGCTGCACCGAGCTGCACTGGCATTTTAAATTGGCGTTTGCCTTGCATTCTATGCTCGTTCCGCAGCGTTCGCAGGTGATAATTTCATGTTTACCCATAATATTATCCTTAAACACGTAGAGACGCGATGCATCGCGTCTCTACCCTCATTCAATTTATCTTCCGGACTTTACCGACTTTCCGGACTTAACTGACTCTCCTGACTACGCAGAGCAAGTCACACAACCTTCTTCCATCGAGCAGCTTGGACCGGCTGGTATTTCGTCATTGATCTGGTCAACCAATTCCGGGATAACAGGCTCCATGTTTTTGCCGCCCTGGTTCTCAACGGTAAATTTAACCGCCTGCGATGCAGCTTGTGTGCGCAGGTAGTACATACCGGTTTTGAGGCCCTTTTTCCAGGCGTAGAAGTGCATGGACGTAAGCTTGGATGCGTTCGGCGAGTTGATGAACAGGTTAAGCGATTGCGACTGGCAGATATACGCGCCCCTGTCGGCAGCCATATCGATGATGTTACGCATCTTAATTTCCCAAACTGTTTTATACAGCTCTTTTATCTCTTCAGGTATCTCGGCGATGTCCTGTATCGAACCGTTTGCGGTGATGATCTTATCCTTCATGGCAGTATCCCATAAACCACGGTTAACCAGGTCACGCAGCAGATATTTGTTTACGATGATAAATTCACCGCTTAATACCCTGCGGGTGTAGATATTTGAAGTATACGGTTCAAAGCATTCGTTGTTGCCCAATATCTGCGATGTAGAAGCTGTAGGCATCGGCGCAACCAATAGTGAGTTACGCACACCATGGTTCATTACGTCCAGGCGCAGGTTTTCCCAATCCCAGCGGCCGCTTTCGGGTTTTACACCCCACAGGTCAAACTGGAACTGTCCTTTTGATAAAGGCGAGCCTTTGAATGTTTCATAGGCGCCGTCTTTTATAGCCAGGTCCTTTGATGCGGTCATCGCTGCAAAGTAAATGGTCTCAAAAATATCCTTGTTCAGTTGCTTGGCCGCATCGCTTTCAAACGGCAGGCGAAGCTGGATAAACGCATCGGCCAACCCTTGTACACCCAAACCGATCGGGCGGTGCCTTAAGTTCGAGTATTCGGCTTCCTTAATGGGATAGTAGTTATTGTCGATGATCTTGTTCAGGTTAAGTGTTGCCTGGTAAGTAACCTCGTATAATTTATCATGGTCAAATATGCCTTCGCGAATGTAGCGTGGCAGGGCAAGCGAAGCCAGGTTACAAACCGCAACTTCATCAGCCGAAGTATATTCGATAATTTCGGTACAAAGGTTCGAACTTTTTATGGTACCCAGGTTTTGCTGGTTCGATTTACCATTGGCGGCATCCTTGTATAGTAAATAAGGTGTGCCGGTTTCAACCTGCGAGTCAAGTATGGCAAACCAAAGCTCCTGTGCCTTTACCACTTTGCGGGCGCGGCCCTCTTTTTCGTATTTCTTGTATAGTTTCTCGAATTCTTTTCCCCAGCAATCAGCCAGGCCCGGTGCTTCGTGCGGACAAAATAAACTCCAGTCTCCATTTGCTTCCACACGCTCCATAAACAGGTCGGATACCCAAAGGGCATAAAACAGGTCGCGGGCGCGCATTTCTTCCTTACCGTGATTTTTGCGCAGGTCAAGGAATTCAAAAATGTCAGCATGCCAAGGCTCCAGGTAAATGGCAAATGCGCCCTTGCGCTTGCCGCCGCCCTGGTCAACATAACGGGCGGTATCATTAAACACGCGCAGCATCGGGATGATACCGTTGCTGGTACCATTGGTGCCGCTGATATATGAGCCTGTTGCCCTTACATTGTGGATGCTTAAGCCAATTCCGCCTGCGCTCTGCGATATTTTAGCGGTTTGTTTTAATGTATCATAAATACCCTCGATGCTGTCATCCTTCATGGTCAATAAGAAGCACGACGACATTTGCGGTTTTGGCGTACCGGCATTGAAAAGGGTTGGGGTAGCATGTGTAAACCAACGCTCGCTCATCAAATTGTAAGTTTTGATCGCGCTGTCGATATCTTCTTTATGGATGCCGATAGATACACGCATAAACAGGTGCTGCGGGCGCTCGGCTATTTTGCCGTCCAGCTTTAACAGGTATGATTTTTCGAGGGTTTTGAAACCAAAATAATCGAAGCCGAAGTCGCGGTCGTAAATGATCGTACTATCTAAAAGCTCGGCGTTTTTTTGTATGATCTCGTAAACGTCAGTAGCCAGGAGAGAGGCATCCTTGCCATTTTTAGGGTCGATATATTCATACAGGTTACGCATCGTTTCGGAAAACGATTTAATGGTATTTTTATGGAGGTTTGATACGGCTATGCGCGATGCCAGCAAAGCATAATCGGGGTGTTTGGTCGTTAACGATGCCGCGGTTTCGGCAGCCAGGTTGTCCAGTTCGGAAGTGGTTACTCCGTCAAACAAACCTTCAATCACTTTTTTGGCAACATCTATCGGATCAACCAATGCCGGGTTTAAACCATAGCATAGCTTTTCGATGCGCGCGGTAATCTTATCGAACTTTACCGTTTCTTTTTTTCCGTCTCTTTTAATTACAAACATTTTGACCCCCTTATTTTAATTAGTATTTATTTATTGTTGTTGCCTCACCCTGCCCTCTCCAAAGGAGAGGGTTCTAACTGCGCTCCGTCTTAAAGCCCTCTCCTTTGGAGAGGGTTGGGTGAGGCTCCTAAAAATCCTCGTCCAGTGAAAACGACTTGCTCTCCTGTGAGTTCAACACCCCGCTTTTTTGATAATCGCCTACGCGTTTTTCAAAGAAATTGGTTTTGCCCTGCAGGCTTATCATCTCCATAAAATCAAATGGGTTTGATACGCCGTATACTTTATCATAACCCAGTTCGCCCAGCCACCTGTCGGCCACAAACTCAATATACTGGCTCATCAGCTTGGCATTCATCCCGATCAGGTTAACCGGCAGCGCGTCAGTAACAAATTCCTTTTCAATTTCAACCGCGTCGGTAATAATGGCTGTTGCCGCTTCTTTCGAAAGCTTATTATCCAGCATCCTGTACAGCAGGCATGCAAACTCGCAATGCATCCCTTCATCGCGCGAGATAAGCTCATTACTGAACGTCAGGCCCGGCATCAGGCCGCGTTTTTTAAGCCAAAAAATGGAGCAGAAGCTGCCCGAAAAGAATATCCCTTCAACCGCCGCGAAAGCGATCAGGCGTTCGGCAAACGAGCCATTGTTTATCCAGCGTAAGGCCCACTGCGCTTTTTTACCCACGCAGGGTACTGTATCGATTGCATGGAATAAACGGTCCTTTTCGGCAGGGTCCTTAATATAGGTATCTATCAGCAGCGCATATGTTTCGGAATGGATATTCTCCATCATGATCTGGAAACCGTAGAAGCAACGCGCCTCTGGTAATTGCACCTCGCTCATAAAATTGATGGCCAGGTTTTCATTCACGATGCCGTCGCTTGCCGCGAAAAATGCCAGCACATGCGATATAAAATGACGCTCGCCGTCGTTCATGGCTTCCCAGTGCTTCATGTCGTCCGAAAGGTCGATCTCTTCCGCCGTCCAGAAACTGGCTTCGCACTTTTTATACATCTCCCAAATGTCGGGGTACTTGATCGGCAGGATCACAAAGCGGTCTTTGTTCTCTTTTAATAATAATTCGGTTTCCTCTTTCATGCACTAATTTCTTTAATATAAGTTGCAACCTATCCTGTAAGGATTGCGACGTGCGGTTAGCAGATAAACGAGCCGCAGCGGTAATGGTATTAAACTGTGACATAACTGTTTATCACGATTAATTACCCCAAATTACCCCTCACTCATCACTGCCAAACTACTTTAATTTTGCACGTCAGCCCATGTTTTGCATGGTTCCTTTATTTGCACCGGTAAGGGTACCGGGAAACTCAGATAGCGTTGAAAGAACTTATAAATCAAATATAGGGGGTGGGGGTTTAAGATGTTAGTTTAAGTTTTTAACATCAGCCATAAGTTATAAACAAATTGCCGGGAGATAAATTTTGGGATTGTGAGTTACCAAATAAACGCCTGACCGGGCACCATTTATTTGCCGTTTACAAACTTCATGGAAACAGAATTGACACAATGCCTTACGTTTTTTGGGGTAAGATATTCGCCTTCGAAAACGTGGCCCAGGTGCGCGCCGCAATTAGCACACACGATCTCGACACGGCGCCCGTCGGCATCGGGAACGCGTTTTACCGCGCCAGGAATCTCATCATCAAAGCTCGGCCAGCCGCAATGTGATTCGAATTTTGATTCGGATGTATATAAGGGCGCATCGCATCTTTTGCATACATATATGCCATTCTCGTTATTATTTAACAGCGAGCCGGTAAACGGCCGCTCAGTTCCTTTATATAATATTACCCGCTCTTCTTCTGGGGTTAATTTGTTGTATTCCATTGATAATTATTGAATTAGTGAATTATTGATTAGGAATTCACAGAGTTATAAGCTTTTTCCCGGCTTATTCTTATATAAATATACGACAATATGGCCTTTGATTTTGTTTTGGAAAGGGATGTTTACACTGATTTGACTTACAAATCCAACTTTGTCATTCTGAGTGTAGCGAAGAATCTTCTGCGTTTAAAAAAGTAGCTCGGTGCAGGGTGAAGAAGATCCTTCGCTACGCTCAGGATGACAAAAAGCGACTTGTATTGAAATTAAAAAATCCCGGCAAAACCAAGATTCTCAAATCTCAAATCTCAAATCTCACATCTCAAATCTACTTTTTCGCCAGTTCCTCAGCCATTGCAGCGCCGATCTCCGCAGGAGATTCCACCACACGGATACCGCATTCGCGCATGATTTTCATTTTTGCTGCTGCTGTATCATCCGCGCCGCCAACTATGGCGCCGGCATGGCCCATGCGGCGTCCCGGAGGGGCAGTTTGGCCGGCTATAAAACCGACAACGGGTTTTGTCCCGTTTACTTTTATCCACCTGGCAGCCTCGGCTTCCATGCCGCCGCCGATCTCGCCGATCATAATAATGCCGTGGGTTTCGGGGTCGTTCATTAATAATTCAACTGCTTCTTTGGTCGGGGTGCCGATGATCGGGTCGCCGCCGATACCGATGGCAGTGGTGATGCCTAAACCGGCTTTAACTACCTGGTCAACAGCTTCATAGGTTAACGTTCCTGATTTTGAAACGACACCGACGTTGCCTTTTTTGAAAATAAAGCCGGGCATAATGCCGATCTTGCTTTCATCGGCAGTGATGATACCGGGACAGTTGGGGCCTATCAGGCGGCTGTCCTTATCGGTTAAATATTCTTTCACCATGATCATATCCTTTGTCGGGATACCTTCGGTGATGCACACAATAACTTTTATGCCTGCCTCGGCTGCTTCCATGATGGCATCAGCAGCAAAAGCCGGCGGAACGAATATGATAGATACATCGGCGCCTGTTTTTTGAACAGCTTCTGCTACTGTGTTAAAAACCGGCCTGTCCAGGTGCGTTTGGCCGCCTTTGCCGGGCGTGACACCGCCTACCAGCTGCGTGCCATATTCGATCATTTGAGAAGCATGGTAACTGCCTTCGTTACCTGTAAAACCCTGTACAATAACCTTAGAATCTTTATTTACGAGAACGCTCATTGACTTTTTATTTTTGTAGCGCAAAGCTATAAAAAAATTGCCCCGTTGGGGACAATTTTTTTATAGTAGAGATTAGAGATAGGAGATTAGAGGTTAGTTGGATTTTGATTGCGTATTCAAAGCCTAATCTCTAATCTCCAACCTCTAATCTCTTCTCACTAAATTCCCCTTCACTCTTCGCTATCACAATCGTAGCAATCCCATTACCTATCATATTGGTAATGGCCCTGGCTTCTGACATAAACCTGTCCACTCCTAATAGTATAGCAACACCTTCCACCGGGATGATCTTTAACGCGGCGAGGGTGGAGGTGAGTACAATAAAACCGCCGCCGGTTACGGCGGCTGCGCCTTTTGATGTGATCATCAATATCCCGATAAGGGCGACCTGTTGCTCCAGGCTGAGCGGGATGTGATACACCTGTGCAAGAAATATAACCGCCATGGAAAGATAAATGGTCGTCCCATCTAAATTAAAAGAATAACCTGTTGGTATCACCAGGCCAACCACCGACCGCGAGCAGCCGAATTTTTCCATTTTTTCCATCATGGCGGGCAGCACCGATTCGGAGGATGAGGTACCCAGCACGATGAGTATTTCTTCCCGGATGAATTTCAAATACTGCCATAAGCTGAATTTAAATATCCGGCAAACGATGTTAAGCACAACAAAAATAAACAGGAACATAGTCAGGTAAACCGATGCCATCAGCTTTGCCAGCGGTTCCAGCGTTTTGATGCCATAAGTGCTAATGGTATAGGCCATCCCGCCAAAGGCGCCGATGGGTGCAACCCGCATAACCATGTGCATAATATTGAAAAGCACTTTCGACAGCTTGTCGAACAGGCCAATTACCGATTGTCCCGTTTCGCCCATCCGGCTTAAGCCGAAACCAAATAGTATCGCAAAAAACAATATCTGCAAGATATCGCCTTTGGCAAAAGCATCGAATATATTGGGCGGAACGATATGAATTATAAAATCGCTCCAATGCATATCAGCGGCAGCTTTTTGGTACACGGCCAATTTTGAAGTGTCGTTTGCAACGTGGCTTACAAAACCTTCGCCCGGTTTTATTACATTGGCTACTATAATGCCGATGATCAGCGCGCAGGTGCTTACGATCTCGAAATAAAGCAGTGCCTTCCCGCCAACCCTGCCCACCTTTTTCATATCGCTCATACCCGCAATGCCCAAAACGATAGTGAAAAATATAATAGGCGCTATCAGCATGGTGATCAGGCTGATAAAAGTCTGGCTGATGAGTTTTGCCGTTGGCCCGAATGATTTAAAGCAAAGCCCGACGACAACGCCTAACAATATGCCGACTATAACCTGGAAGTTTAGATTGAAAAAGAGTTTCTTCATGCTGAAACAAGTATACAATTAACTTTGTGATAATTAAGCGACGCGTTTACATAGATCCTAATACCTAACCGGTTATTTTTATAAGTTTGCCGCATGAGCGCGATCTACAATTTTCGGAAGATATCTGATTTATTAGCCTGCGCCGGTCAGCCGCGGGAAGGGCAATTGGCAACAATAGCCGATGAAGGCTACAAAGTGGTAATTAACCTTGGCCTTGCCGATGGCCGGTATGCATTAAAAGATGAAGCGGCATCGGTGAAAAAGTTGGATATGCAATACCATCACATCCCGGTAATTTTTGATGAACCGAAAATGGATGAGCTGGCGTCATTTATCGAATCGATGAATAAACACGCTAACGAAAAAACTTTTGTTCATTGCGCGGCGAACTACAGGGCGTCGGTTTTTACAGGTCTTTATCTTTTCGCTTCAAGTCAAATGGATGAAGACCAAGTACAGGACTTTGTTGACGAAATATGGCGACCCGATGCCGTTTGGCAAGATTTTTTGGAAGATGGTATTGATTTTATTCAGGAAAAATTTAAAAGTTAGCGTTCCGACCTCTATTTTTCCTCTTTCTTTGGTTGAACGATCACAAAAACATCCTCGTTCGCTTTCTTCATCAAATACTTTTCGCGGGCGAATTTTTCGAGCTTTTGGGGGTTTGAGGTGAGTTCATCAAGGTCTTTGGCGACCTTTGCAGTTTCTTTCTGATAAAAATCGCGTTCCTGCTTTAATTTGTTTACCTGCTGGTGGTACTGGTATTGCGAGAACAGGTCGTTCTTGTCAAAAAATATCATCCACACCAAAAAAGCGATAGAAACCAAAAAAAACTTGTTTTTAACGAGGTTAACCAGGCGTTTCATAGTGATGAATTATTTTCAGTATAAAATTATTCAAATTGAGCTGACGAAGCAAATAAGGTTATAAACTTTTCCACAATTGGTTGGTTAGGGTGGTTGATTAAGGGATTGAGTGAGTGGTTGATTCAGTTTGAAAAATTCAACTTAATCAACCTCAACCTAATTTCTTCTCCTATCTCCGCTTCTGCCGCTCATGCCGCTGCCGCCGCTGTTTCCGCCGCGGTCATGTCTGCCATAGCCGCGACCGCGATTATTGCCTGAGCCATTGCGGTTGCCGGAGCCTTTTTTTGAGCCTTCCTGGTGTTTTGCAACAATGCTTTGCGGGTTCATCGGGTAGGGGTGAGCCTCTTCAACAGGTATCTGTTTAGAGATCAGTTTATGAATATCCTTTAAAAATTCTATTTCTTCCTGGTCGCAAAACGAAAGCGCGACACCGTTTAACCCGGCGCGGCCCGTACGGCCGATACGATGCACGTAGGTTTCAGGTATATTGGGCAGTTCGTAATTGATCACGTGGGTTAGTTCGTCAATATCAATACCACGCGCTGCAATGTCGGTAGCGATCAGTACGCGTGTTGTACGGTTTTTGAAATTAGTTAAGGCTCGCTGACGTGCATTTTGTGACTTATTGCCGTGGATCGCCTCGGCGGTAATGCCAATGCGAACAAGATCCTTCACTACTTTATCCGCGCCGTGTTTAGTACGGGTAAATACCAGGGCGGTTTTAATCTCTTTATCCTTTAACAGGTGCGCCAGCAAAGCCCGTTTATCTGATTTGTCGACATAATACAACGCCTGCTGTATGGTATCGGCGGTTGACGATACAGGGGTAACCTCAACCAGTTCGGGCTTGGTTAATATGGTATTGGCCAGTTGCTGGATCTCATTCGGCATGGTAGCCGAAAAGAACAACGTTTGGCGTTTGGCCGGAACCTTAGCGATAACTTTTTTAACATCGTGCACAAAACCCATGTCCAGCATACGGTCAGCCTCATCGAGCACAAGCATACGGATGTGGTCTAAATGGACAAAACGCTGGTTCATCAGGTCGAGCAGACGGCCCGGTGTAGCTACCAAAATATCAACGCCGCGTTTCAGCGCGTCGGTTTGCGGGTTTTGCGAAACGCCGCCGTATATAACCAAATGTTTTAAGCCGGTATGTTTCCCATAAGCCGCAAAGCTTTCACCAATCTGGATAGCAAGTTCGCGGGTAGGGGTTAATATAAGCGCCTTTATTGTTTTTTGCTCTTTATGCTGCAGCCTGTCCTGGTACAGTAACTGTATGATCGGGATAGCGAAGGCTGCCGTTTTACCGGTGCCGGTTTGTGCGCAGCCAAGCAGGTCTTTGTTCTGTAATATAATGGGTATGGCTTGCTCCTGTATAGGTGTGGGCGTGGTATATCCCTCAGTTTTTAAAGCCCTGAGGATAGGCTCAATTAAATTTAAATTTTCGAATGACATGTAATGTGTGTAATATATGTGCTAACGCGAAGCATAAGCGGGGATCTGAAGTATTTATCGGTGATCAACCTTAAGCGAACGGGTAATTATTTTTGCAAAGATACGCTTTTAATTGGGAAGTAGGGTTTATTAGCTGAAAGCTAAAAGAAGAAAGCGAAAAGCTGTGTAGTTGTAAGTGATTTGACAACTTTTTAAAAGTTGTCAAATCTTACTTTCATCTAAATTATTTATATCAGCCTCTGCAGTTCGATTCATAAAGGAATGTATCAAAACAATAAACATCCCTGCCATGATCGACATATCGGCCACATTAAACACGCCTGTTTGAAAGATCACAAAGTTGATATGCATAAAATCGGTTACGGAGCCGTGCACGATCCGGTCATATATATTGCCAAAGCCACCGCCAATTATGAGTATTATACCCAATAGTTTGACCCGGTTGATATTTGGTTTTACCAGGATGTAGACGAGTCCGAGCAGGACGGCTACCAGGGGCAGTATATTCAGCAATATCATCCTCAGCGGACCGGAAAGCGAATCGCCAAAGCTTAAAAACGCGCCGGTGTTTTCAACCCGCTGGAAAGTAATATGGCGATGAAGATAGGTGATCCGGTCGTAGATCTCCATTTTGTTCCTCACGATGGTTTTTGAAACCTGGTCGCAGCCGATGTTTAAACCAAGGACCAGTAAAATAACCAGTGTTCGTACTAACCTTTTTGAATTCATGGTTCAAATATAGACCGCTGATGATAATGATTTTAGGATTTCGTTGATTTTTAATTAAAAAAGCCCTGACACGTCAGAGCTTTCATTTTGCTTGTTTTAGCTTTTAGCTTTTGCCTTTCAGCTTTTACCTATTCTTAAAGTATTTAAAATCCTTACCTATAAACTTCGCATTTTCGCCCAATTCTTCCTCGATGCGCAGCAACTGGTTGTATTTCGCGATCCTGTCGGAGCGCGAGGCTGAACCTGTTTTGATCTGCCCGCAATTTAAGGCCACGGCTAAGTCGGCAATGGTTGAATCCTCGGTTTCGCCGGAACGGTGGCTCATTACCGAAGTATAGCCATTGGTTTGCGCCAGGGTAACCGCGTTAATAGTCTCCGTTAAGGAACCGATCTGGTTTACTTTTACAAGGATCGAATTAGCAATATCCTCATCGATGCCCCTTTGTAAACGGGTTACGTTGGTTACAAACAGGTCATCGCCCACCAACTGCACTTTTTTGCCGATCCTGTCGGTCAATAGTTTCCAGCCTTCCCAGTCGTCCTCAGCCATGCCATCTTCGATAGAAATAACCGGGTATTTTTCTGACAGTTGCGCCAGGTATTCGGCCTGTTGTGCGCTGGTGCGGATTGCTCCTTTTTCGCCTTCAAATTTGGTGTAGTCGTATTTGCCATCCACATAAAACTCCGACGCGGCGCAGTCAAACGCGAGGCATATATCTTCGCCTGGTTTGTAACCGGCTTTTTCAATCGCCTGCAAAATGGTCTCAACACCGTCTTCAGTACCTGCAAAGGTCGGTGCAAAACCGCCCTCATCGCCTACAGCGGTCGAAAGGCCCCTGTCGTGCAATATCTTTTTTAAGTTATGGAACACTTCGGCACCCCAGCGCAACGCTTCCGAAAAAGAAGGCGCGCCAACCGGCATGATCATAAATTCCTGGAACGCGATAGGCGCATCAGAGTGCGACCCGCCGTTAACGATGTTCATCATCGGGATAGGCAGCGTATTGGCATTAACACCGCCGATGTAGCGGTATAAAGGCTGGCGGCTTTCCTGCGCGGCAGCTTTCGCCACAGCTAACGAAACACCTAAAATAGCATTAGCGCCTAAATTGCCCTTGTTATCGGTGCCGTCCAGGTCGATCATTATTTTATCAATGGCGTTTTGTTCAAAAACGTCGATACCGTTTAGTTCTTTGGCGATGATCTCATTTACGTTGGCAACGGCTTTTAAAACGCCTTTGCCCATATATACTTTTTTATCATTATCGCGAAGCTCAACCGCCTCATGTGCACCGGTTGATGCGCCCGAAGGAACGGCCGCACGGCCAAAAGCGCCATTTTCGGTTAAAACCTCTACCTCAATGGTAGGATTGCCACGCGAATCAAGTATCTGGCGGGCATGAACATCTATTATTAAACTCATTTTCAGGAAATTAGTAATTAAAACCCACTTAGTGTAGTTGGTACACTAAATAAATATCGTTTTCAAATATACAACTTCCGGTAAATTATGCGAGAAATTAATTGGGATTAACTTATGATTACACTGATTGTAGGTTGATTACACCGATTATTGTCGGAACCGCTGATTTCAGTGATTTTGGGATTTCGTTGATAGTTATACTGCGATTTAAAAATCCGAAACGGCGAGGCCCTCTTGAACACAATGAAAACTAACAATTGTGAAAAATCGTAAATCATTCCGAAATCAAAAATCACTCCCATTTAAAGGTCTTCACCGCTACCGCATAAACGATGATAAACCAGATGCCCAGTATCAGCAACTCATGCGTTACATCGCCCAGACCGGCGCCTTCGAAGGCTACCTCGCGCATGGCTTTGTTCAGGTAGGTTAATGGCAGTATATTACTGAGCGACTGCAGCCACTGCGGAAAGGCCGTGGTTGCAAAGAAGGTGCCTGATAACAAAAACTGGGGCATGGTGATAATATTCGACAGTGGCGGCACGGTGGTTTCATTTTTGGCTATGCCGGATATGATAAACCCGAAACCCATAAATATGATAAGTCCGAAAGCTGAAAGTATTAACATATTGGCCACAGTTGTAATACCATGTACCAGGGTAAAGCCGAAAAAATAATGTCCTACCAAAATAATAAACAGGGCCCCGATCCACGAGAAAACCAGCCGCGCAATGGCCTCGCCCAGTACAATGCTGTAACGCTTTACCGGGGTCGCAAAGAAACGTTTGATGACCAGCGTTAAACGCAGGCTAAGGAAAACAAATGCGGTACCAAACACACCGCTACTGAGCAGCGAAAAGCCCAGCATGCCGGGTAAAATAAAGTCGATGTACTTATACTCCCGGCCTTTGATCGTGGTTTCCTGTATATTGGCTACCGGCTGGACTGTGGTATTGCCCTGGCTGTTCAATTGGTAAAAAACACTGTTCAGTACCGACCTAAGCACGCCGCCTTTTTGCTGTGAAGCATCGGTGTATTGCACATGCAGCGTATATGGCGGCTGCCCGCTGTTTTTTTGTATGTTGATAATGGCGTCGATATTCCCTTTTGAAAGGTTTGATGCCATTTCTTTTGACGACTCTTTTGTGATCAGGTGAATTACCTTAATATTTTTCAACACCTTGTAAACCAGGCCCACCGTATCGCTGGTTTTTGCCACGCCCACGTCAACAGTTACGCCGCTGCCTCCAATATTGGCGAAAACCACAATAAATATCAACGGGAACGCCAAACTAAACACCACCGCCGACGGGCTGCGTATAATGGAACGGAAACTGGCTACCGCGATGGCCAGGGTTGCGCGGGTATTGTTATATTTAGTCATTGGTCATTGTGTCATTAGTCATTGGATGATTTGGCAAACTGCTTACTGCAAACTGGCGTTATCCCTCCCGCCATTCTTTTCCGGTAAGGTTTATGAATACGTCCTCGAGATTGGCCAGTTTTACTTCCTTTTTGCGCTCGAAGCCGCTGGCTACCAGCTCATCGATAAAATGGTTTGGCGTGTCGATACCGACGATATGGCCGCCATCGACAAAGGCCACGCGGTCACATAGCTCTTCGGCTTCATCCATATAGTGAGTGGTGATGACTACAGTAGTGCCGGCGTCGCGTATTTCGCGGATCAGGTCCCATAGGTTACGTCGCGCCTGCGGGTCGAGGCCGGTGGTGGGCTCATCCAGGAAAATGATCTTTGGATTATTGATAAGCGTGGTCGCGATAGAAAACCGCTGCTTTTGCCCGCCCGAAAGGTCTTTATATTTTGCCTTCGCCTTGTCCGTTAGCGCGACTTTTGCCAGCATTTCGGCTGGCGTTTTATCTATCCCGTATAACCCGCAGAATAGCTTGATCAGCTCAGAAAGGTTTAGGTTGGGATAATATCCCGCAGCTTGTAACTGTACGCCAATGCGCTGTTTGATCTTATCGGCGTCGTTATCGATAGAAAGGCCGTCCACGGTTACCTCGCCTGAGGTTTTATCGCGGAGTGTTTCGATCACCTCGAGCGTTGTGGTTTTCCCGGCGCCGTTAGGGCCGAGCAGGCCGAATATCTCGCCCTCGTAAACTTCAAAGCTGATGCCCTTTACGGCGGCAAAATCGCCATAGTTTTTTACCAGGTTTTTTACGGTAATAATTGGTTGTTTTACCATGCTGTAAAAGTCGTTTACAAAATTGATATTTCCGTCATTTTTTTGTGAGAAGAGAGCCCGTTCTAACAAGTTATTTTACTAAATGTCCTAAGGAGTGCATTATCGTATGCAAATGCGTTGCAATATGCATGGCTGCGTGTACAATGTGTATGGCGAGTAAGGTTTTCATAACATGAACATTTGATTTATGATTCAAATGTGATGATACAAACCTAATTGACACAGGGTTTTTAGGTGAACGCGGCCGGATTTCCGGTGAAATGCGGAAAAATGGCGATGAACGAGTGGTGTTCGAAAAAACTTACGAAGTTTCGAAAACTTCGTAAGTTTAATGGATCATTACTTCATCAAATTAATAAAATCATCAAACAAGTACCGGCTATCATGCGGGCCCGGGGATGATTCGGGGTGATACTGTACCGAAAATGCCTTTTTACCTTTAACACGTATGCCTTCAATAGACTGGTCGTTAAGGTTAAGGTGGGTGATCTCCACTTTATCAGACGCGCGGACAGCTTCTGGCACCACGCCAAAGCCGTGATTCTGCGAAGTTACCTCGCAATGGTTGATGATGATATTTTTTACCGGGTGGTTCAATCCGCGGTGGCCATTGAACATTTTTTTGGTTGGGATATCATTTGCAAGCGCCAGTAACTGGTGGCCAAGACAAATACCGAACATCGGTTTTTCGGAAGCCAGGATGTCTTTCACCGTGTCGATTGCATAGGGCATGGCAGCAGGGTCGCCGGGGCCGTTGGAGATGAAATAGCCAGTGGGCGCAAAATCCTTTTCCATTTCGGCAAAGGTTGTTTTTGCCGGGAAAACTTTCGCATAAACGTCGCGATCGTCGAAATTGCGGAGGATGTTTTTCTTTACGCCGAGGTCAAGCACAGCTACACGGTAAGCCGCAGTTTCCTCGCCAAAAGTATAAGTTTCGGTTGTCGAGACTTTTGAAGACAGCTCCAGCCCATCCATTGACGGCACCTCGGCAAGTTTCTTTTTCAGTTCGTCGATATCCAATATCTCGGATGAAATGATCGCGTTCATCGCTCCCTTATCACGGATATGACGAACCAGCTGGCGGGTATCCACATCAGAGATACCCACAATGTTTTGCTCCTGGAAATAATCCTGTATTGATTCATCCGCCTGTTTGCGGCTGAAAGCGATATTGTAATTTTTACAAACCAAACCGGCGATTTGGATATTGCCCGATTCAACTTCATCCTTATTGATGCCATAATTGCCAATATGCGCGTTCGTGGCCACCATGATCTGCCCGAAATAGGAGGGATCGGTAAAAATTTCCTGGTAGCCGGTCATCCCGGTATTAAAGCATATCTCGCCGCTGGTGGTTCCCATTTTGCCGGCCGCTTTTCCAAAAAAAACAGTTCCGTCAGCTAATAATAGTACTGCGGGTAAGGTGGTGAAATAAGTCATTGATAAAAAAAATTGAATGATTAAAAAGCCGGTTTGCCTGGTTCGGCGCTCCGTGAAAACAGGTAGTAATATGGAAGCTTTGAACTTCTGGATTCACGGGTGCAAAAGTACGAGAAAATTTCGGATTTCGAATGTTCAATTTCGGATTTGGTTACTAAAGCGGGGCAGCAACGCTACTATAATTAAAAATAAATTTTTCTATGATAGTCTTATTAACGAAAATATACTCTTCTATAGATTTATAATTGACATCTTTTACAACGAATAGCTTGTCATTGATATCGATGAACTCATTATATATCTTTTTGTTGCTTTCGATGATGATTTTTTTATTGGTGTAAATTAGGGCCATCTTTATTGAATCGGTAAAATTATCAGGGTCGATTTGAAGTCTAAACACCTCGTCTACAATTTCATTTGTATTATTAGTCGTAAAAAGCTTTGAAATAGGTTCTTTTTGATTCCAATGAATATCTCCCAGGAATATGACTGATTTATCAATATCAAGATAATCAATGAAAATCATATATTTGGGTAGATACAATGGATTGGCCTTTATTAGCGTGAAATAAAATGACGTAACTATGGAATCAGGGTTATAAATATCTATTAATATTCGGTATCGATTTTTCTGTTGTTCCAATTCTTTTAATGCTAATTCGACTAATTCCGCCCATTGTGGGGTATGAGCGAGACTATTCATACACTCCCGATGAAGTTCGTTTAGTCTTTCCTTTTGTGTTGACTCTGCAAAACCGACAAATTTGTTTTTGCTACTGCCATCATGGCCCTTTAATTCTTTTATTAATAAATCATCGCTATATCTCGGGTCTTTTTCAAATATCCCATATCGATTTATTTGTTGAATGGTCCAGCCTTGGTCAGTTAGCACTCCATCCAGTTTTTCAGGATAGCCAGCTTCGGTATCATCATCATACTGAGATATTTTTAAAGCAGCTATAAAAGCATCTTCTAAATGTATTTGGTATGCCAGTTCGTCGTCGAAATCTTCGTTATCCATAACGTCGTTTTCACCTGAACTTAGCGTATTTATAGCATTTAGTAACTCGGATGGGGATAGTCTTTGAAAAGCCACAATTGTTGCATATGGTGTAATGATTCTATTATTTTTTGGCGGTCCATTTATATTTAAAACAACAAAATCGTCGATGAAAGCCTCCGAAACTCTTTGTTTTAATATATCAGAAAAGACTTCCCTTTTCTCGTGAGTTTTAAAGAGATAAAACCCCTGCCAATAGGCGAATTTCCTAAAAATCATAATAGCATCGAGAGGCTCAACTGGCGTTATTTCATTTGGTATGAAAGTTTCTTTGTCAAGTTCAATTTTATATCCTTTCAGCGTGATGCCCACTTTATGATACATTTCGGAATAGGGTCTTATTAGCTCAGCCCAATGCGTAGAAATTACAATTATTTTTATTTCACTCTCTCTGGCTTTGAAATTATGTTTAATTAATGAATGATACTTGAGAATTTCATTAATTGTTTGCCTTGCTGATGTATTGCTTCGTTTTATTTCGATAATGACGTAATTATTGTAGATGTCGGTGCATAATAGGTCAATAAATCCATTAGCTCCAATATTGTCTGGTAAATAAAACTCTTTTTCAATTAAAGTCAACCCAGCTTCAATAAAACTCAAATTTAACGATAACCAATCCCTCACTTTACTTTCTATTTGCATAATACCGTATCACTATTTAGATAGTGAATATACAAATTTTGAAATCGAAATTTTTCCGACTTCCGCAATAACTATGTTAAATCCAAAACATTTTCGAAATTGACGATCCGAAATCCGACATCAAAATAAATCCGAAATCGTAAATCGTAAATCCGAAATAACAAGATTACATTTGTAACCACAAAAACAACCCCCATGTCGGTACACAAAGAGGTTAAAAGAATTACCACAAATACTTTGCAGGAAATGAAGGCCCATGGCGAGAAGATCGCCATGCTTACCGCTTACGATTTCTCGATGGCGGCTATCGTGGATGAGGCCGGTATGGATATTATCCTGGTAGGCGACTCGGCATCAAATGTAATGGCCGGGCACGAAACCACGCTGCCCATAACGCTCGACCAAATGATCTACCACGCATCGTCGGTGGTCCGGGCGGCTAAAAGGGCGCTTGTGGTTGTTGATCTGCCATTTGGCTCATACCAGGGCAATTCAAAGGAAGCGCTGAATTCAGCTATCCGTATTATGAAGGAATCAGGTGCGCATAGCGTGAAGATGGAGGGAGGAGTTGAAATTTCGGAATCGGTAACGCGTATTTTAACTGCAGGGATCCCGGTTATGGGGCACCTGGGCCTAACGCCGCAGTCTATTTATAAGTTTGGGACCTATACCGTACGTGCCAAACACGAAGCCGAAGCGCAAAAGCTGCGCGAGGACGCTTTAAAGTTGCAGGAACTGGGATGTTTTGCTATTGTGCTCGAAAAAATTCCGGCTGCGCTGGCCAAAGAGGTGAGCGAAAGCTTGAATATCCCGACTATCGGCATCGGCGCAGGACAACATTGCGACGGCCAGGTGCTGGTGATACACGATATGCTGGGTATAAATAAAGCGTTTAAACCCCGGTTTTTACGCCAGTATGCCAATTTGAGCGAAGTAATGAACGGCGCGATAAAGAATTACGTGAGCGATATAAAATCAAAAAGTTTCCCGAACGAGAAGGAGCAATATTAAGGACGTCCATAGTCGATGGTCCATGGACCATGGCAGAAAAGGATTGTTGAATGTGAAAAAATAGCTATGGACTATCGTCCATGGTCTATGGACAAAATGAACGCCCCATGGTCAAAGCCGCAATAAAATATATTAACCACGAGGTTACCGACAGCGATGTCCTTTACGAGGATAATCACCTGATAGCCGTGAACAAGCGTGCCGGCGATATTGTGCAGGTGGATGATACAGGGGATGAATCGCTGGATGAAAAGGTTAAAAAATACATCGCGAAGAAATATAGCAAACCTAATGGCGCTTTTTTAGGCGTGGTGCACCGGCTGGACAGGCCTGTTAGCGGTGTTATTCTATTCGCGAAAACAAGCAAGGCCCTTGAACGGGTAAACGCGCTTTTTAAAAGCCGCGATATGCATAAAACTTATTATGCGGTTGTGCGTAACCGCCCACAGCCGGAGGCCGGCAACCTGGTACACTGGCTGATAAAAAATCCGCAAAAAAATGTTACCAAAGCGCACGACCATGAAGTGCCGGGCAGCCAGCGGGCCGAGCTGAACTATAAACTGGTTGGGGAGCTTAACGGCTACTATTTAATTGAGGTTGATCCCATCACCGGGCGGCCGCACCAGATCAGGGTGCAGCTTTCAACACTAGGGTGTCCGATCGTGGGCGACAATAAGTATGGCTACCCGCGCGGCAGCCTACGCAAAAGCATCAGCCTGCATGCACGTAAGCTGCAGTTTGTCCATCCTATAAAAAAAGAACCGGTTTCGATTATTGCGCCTTTCCCGCAGGACGGCTTTTGGGAGAAGTTTGAAGGAATGGCGGACGTTGTTAAATCTTAAGCCAAAAGTCTTTTAAGTCCAAAGTTAGAGAGAAATAAAAAATCCGATATTACGCGCTAAATGCGTTTATACTGTCATTGAAATTGAGCAGTAAAATTAATAACTTAGTTAAAAGAATTATGTAGACTTTGGATGTCTACCAATAAGTTATACTTAGTCCCTCTATTTCGTTAAAGTGCTTATCTTTTGTAACTAAGTCTAAGTCGTACTGTTTAGCGATGGCTGCTATCCAGATATCATTTTCAGGAATAGGTTTGCCTTTGTTAAGCAATGCAGTTTTGATTAAAGCATAGTTATTCGCAGTCACACTATCTGCATTAAGCACACTGCAATTGTTTAGAAAATCATTTACTTGTTTGATATGCTTTTTTGGATCGGAAGATCGGTAGGCTCCAAGTCGCAATTCTCCCAATAAAGCAAAAGGAACGTTAATAGATTTGTAGATTTCAAGTGATGCTGTAACAGAAGGATTTCCTTTGAACAGCTCAATGACAATATTGGTGTCTAACAGAATGTTATTTCCAGTCATCAGGATGAATGGTTTCACATGATTCCGCTATAATACGTTCCATTTCCTCAGCTTCCTCCTTCGACCAAATACCTGAAAATTCTCTAATAGCAGTATCTTTTTTTACATCTTCATCCGTTCTGTATTTTTTCACGAATTTTTCCAAAGCAGATAAAGCGGCGTCATTATTTATTTTGAGCACTTCTTCTATGATATGTAGCTTTTTTGCCTCTGAATACATCATTGTAATTTTCAAACGGGATATTTTTCTACTATGTTTTATCTTAAGTACAAATATATAAAACTTATTGTTGTAATTTCTTACATCCCCAACACCATCTCCCAAATCTCATCATCCACCAAAACGCCTTCTTTTAAACTCCTCTTTCTTATCTTTAAAGAGTTTTCTCCCGGATAGGAGATCGATCCGCCTTCGTGCTCCGGCCGGCTGGTTTTTGTATAGCTGATGATCTCTTCGATCAAATTGGCAGTTTGTTCGCTATTGTTTGGTTTGATGCAGATGAAAACCTGCGAAACGCCGGTTTCTTTTTCACTTTGCGTGATCTTCGCGGTCGACCGCCCCTGGCTGAGAACGGTTGCCAGCAGGTCGAGCACCAACGAAAGGCCCGAGCCTTTCCAGAAGCCAACAGGCAATAAACGCTTTGATTCCAGGATGACACTTGCATCGGTGCTTAAGTTGCCGTCTTTATTATAACCGCCGGGCAGTGGCAATTCTTCCCGGTTTTTTTTGTATTGATTGAGCTTACCGACAGAATATTGCGAAATAGCCATATCCAGTACCACATGACCGCCCTCACGCGGAATGGCGATGACTAAAGGGTTATTGCCAAGCCGCGGATCGATGCCGCCCCAGGGCGGCAGGTTGGCGATTGTATTGGTAAAGCAAATACCGATAAACCCGGCTTCTGCTGCCTGCCAGCCATATGCGCCGGCCCGCATCCAGTGGTTGGTGTTTTTGATCGCCACGCAGCCAATGCCATTTTCGCCCGCGAGTTCCATAGCCCTGTTCATGCAAAAACGTGCATTTAATATACCAACTCCCGAATTGCCGTCCCATTGTTCAAGCGATCCGAATGCATTTTCTTTAGTGGGCTCAGCGGCCGGGTTTACCAGGCCTTCTTTTACAAATTCAATAAAAGTCGGGAAGCGGTTTAAGCCGTGGGTATAAACGCCATCGCGGCTGTTTTCGGCGAAGATAGTAGCGCATAATGCTGCTTTCGCTTCGGCAAATCCTGCAGAAAGCAATACCCGTTTAAATTCAGATCGTAATATTTCGAATGGGATGCGCATAGGTTGGTTTATCAGGTTGATTAAGTTGATTAAGTGAGTGGTTGTTTGTAATTCTAACTATTCACCACTCACCCGATCCAACTTAATCAACTAACTCAAAGAGGCCATATCGATCACGAAACGATAACGTACATCGCCTTTTATCATGCGCTCGTAAGCTTCGTTGATGTAGTCGATATTGATCACCTCAACATCCGATGTGATACCGTGTTCGGCACAGTAATCCAGCATTTCCTGGGTTTCTTTTATCCCACCGATAAGGGAACCTGCCAGGCGCCGGCGTTTTCCGATCAGGTTAAATGCGGCAACGGTCGGCGCTTCGGGCGGCACGCCTAACAATATCATGGTACCATCCAACTTCAGCATTTGCAGGTAAAAATTATACTCGTGCTGCGCTGATATCGTGTTGATGATAAAATCGAATGTGTTATTTACAGCTTGTACCTGCGCTGCGTCGGATGTTACTACAAAATGGTGTGCGCCTAATTTTTCAGCGTCCACTTTTTTAGATGCCGAGGTACTCAATACTGTAACCTCTGCGCCTAAAGATGCAGCCAGTTTTACAGCCATGTGGCCCAGGCCGCCTAAACCTAAAACGGCAACTTTATGGCCTTTACCTACTTTCCACTGCATTAGCGGCGAATAGGTTGTTATACCTGCACACAGCAATGGCGCAACGCCCGATAGCGGTAATTTATCAGAAATGTGCAGGGTGTATTTTTCATCAACAATAATTTGGTTTGAGTAGCCGCCGTAAGTTGGCTGGCCTTCTTTGTCGCGGCCATTGTATGTGGCAACCATGCCCACTTCGCAATATTGCTCTAACCCAGCCAGGCAGGCGGGGCAATGGCGGCACGAATCAACAAAACAGCCAACACCTGCTGTTTCGCCAACTTTAAATTTGGTTACATCACTGCCGACCTTTGTGATCGTTCCGACAATCTCGTGGCCCGGAACCATCGGGAATATCGATCCACCCCATTCGTCGCGAACCTGGTGAATGTCGGAATGACAAACACCGCAATATTTTATCTCTATCTGGATATCATGTGGTCCAACTTCACGGCGGTCAAATTTGAAGGGCGCTAGCGGGATATTTGCTTTTGGAGCGGCATAGCCTTTTACTGGTATCATATGTTTTTACGTTAGTTTAATGTTGGGACAAAGATAGGGCAATGAAAAAGGAAGAATTGTTAATGAAAAACCATTTTTTTGTAACCAGGTTGCGATATATAGTTTTCCTGGTATCTCTTTTCAGTAACAATATTTACGGGGAATAGCTGTTATCATTACGTCCTGCCGATATAATGGCCGGGAATCTTTATTTTTGCCGATATACTACGGATGAAAACGAAACTATCCTTATTACTATTAGCGGGCTTGATAATTGGCCTGATCGTCAATTCTTGTAAAAAGAGTACCCAGACGTCTATTCAAACGCTGTTTACCGGCGGCTACTGGCAACTGGCCTCCGTTCAGGTGACTTATTTTACAGGCAATACGCAAGACTCGATAGCCACATTCAATACGACCTGTAATTTTGTGCAGAAATTTACTTTCAATACCGATAATACCTGTACCTATACCTATTTCGACTGCGTGAATCAGCCTACGGCGAGCGGGCATTGGTCCCTGGCCCAAAATCAGCTTTATTTAAACTCGGATATAGTTTGCAAGGACACCACGGCGGCCGGAAGCTCGAAACCATTTGCAGATGCTTTGATCCAAAACCTCGGGCAGTTTTCGCTTGTGCTTAAAACAGGCGATATACAGCCGAATTATTCTTTAACCAAAAAGCGGAAAATTATTCAATATGGCTTTATACGCCAAACTTCGATGTAATATTCCCGCACAAAAATAAATATCTAACCCAACTAAATAAAACATCCGTTAACTATGGGTGTTACAGTGATGTCCGCTGGATTCACGCATGTTTGTTTAAAAAATATAATCCGGTTGAAAATTTTATATTTGGTCGTTTTAAAATCTATCTGTTGTTTTTAAGCCGGCTTAATAGTTATTTAAGGCTTTACAATCATTGAAAAGCGAATGAAAAAAAGAATTGCGATTTTTGCTTCAGGTTCCGGATCAAATGCCCAAAAAATAATGGAGCATTTTAAACGCAACCCGGAAGCGGAAGTAGTATTGATACTTACGAACAATCCCCAGGCCTATGTATTGCAGCGGGCCGATAATTTCGAGATCCCAGCCCATATTTTTACCCGACATGAGTTTTACGAAACCGATGATGTGATCAGGCTGTTAAAAAATCTGCAGGTCGACCTGATCGTGCTCGCCGGCTTTTTATGGTTGGTGCCCGAATCGTTATTAAAAGCGTTCCCTAACAGGATCATCAACCTGCACCCTGCACTGTTGCCGAAATATGGCGGTAAAGGCATGTACGGCGACCATGTGCACAATGCGGTGCTGGCAGCCAGGGAGGATGAATCGGGCATTACTATTCATTTTGTTAGCGACAAGTTTGATGAAGGCGAGATCATCCACCAATCCAAATTTAAAATTGATCCGGGCGATAACCTCGAGGTTGTAAAATTCAAAGGCCAGCAACTGGAACATCACCATTTCCCCAGGGTGATCGAGAATTTATTGAAGAAGATGAAGAGCTAGGTTTGAGAGACTAGAGATTGGAGATTAGGACCTTGTAGTGGTTTACTCTGTTGACTACTTCGTAAATATCCGATATATCCGTTTATCTACATAACTTGATCACTGCATTTCTCAGCCTAATGTAGATAAAAAATAAAAAAACCTAACCTCTAACCTCCAATCTCTAATCACTAATCCCTACCTTTGCGGCTCAAAAATTCGTCGCCAATGCTTCATCCTGCTCAAATAAAAAACGCGTTAATATCTGTTTATTACAAAGACAATCTTGAACCTATTATTCACGAGCTAAACCGTCTCGGGGTAAAAATTTATTCAACCGGCGGAACCGAGACTTTTATCCGTGGTTTAGGGGTGGATGTAATTGCAGTTGAGGACCTTACTTCATACCCATCTATTTTAGGCGGGCGCGTAAAAACGCTTCACCCCAAAGTATTTGGTGGCATACTGGCCCGCAGGAATTTCGAAAGTGACGAGCAGCAGCTTGCACAATACGATATACCGCAAATAGACCTGGTGATCGTCGACCTATACCCGTTTGAGGAAACAGTGCGGGCAAATGCCGAAGAAGATGACATCATTGAGAAAATAGATATCGGCGGCATATCCCTTATCCGCGCCGCAGCGAAGAATTTTAAGGATGTGGTGATCGTGGCGTCGAAAAAAGATTATTCGGATCTGGAAGACCTTTTAAAAGCGCAAAACGGCGAAACAACGATAGACCAGCGGCGTGTTTTTGCGCATAGGGCATTTAATATTACATCGCACTACGATACAGCTATATTTCAATACTTTAACCAGGAGGAGCCGATGCCTGTTTTTAAAGAAAGCATTCAAAGCAGCCAGGTATTGCGCTATGGCGAAAATCCGCATCAAAAAGGCACGTTTTACGGCGAGTTGGATGCCATGTTCACCAAATTGCACGGCAAAGAACTTTCGTACAATAACCTGGTAGATGTTGACGCCGCTGTGGCGCTGATCGATGAATTCACCGAACCGACTGTTGCCATTTTAAAACACACCAATGCCTGCGGAATTGCCAGCCGGAATTTTATAAAAGAGGCCTGGATAGATGCGCTGGCTTGTGATCCGGTTTCAGCTTTTGGCGGTGTTATAATTGCCAACGACGAGATCGATGCCGGAACAGCGACCGAGATCAGCAAAATATTTTATGAAGTACTGATAGCCCCGGCTTTTACCGACGAGGCTATACAAATACTAAAAGAGAAGAAGAACCGCATTATTCTGATCCGCCAGCCTGTTCAGTTGCCGGCAAAGCAATTTAAAACGTTGCTTAATGGGGTAATTGAGCAGGATAAGGATGAAGTGATTGAAGGGCCGGAACAAATGACCGCCGTTACAAAGCGTCAACCCACCGATCACGAGCTGCGCGACCTGTTTTTCGCAAACAAGGTAGTGAAACATACCAAGTCAAATACCATTGTTTTTGCTAAAAATAACCAACTGATGGCCAGCGGGGTCGGACAGACCTCGCGGGTGGATTCGCTGAAGCAGGCCGTTATAAAAGCGAACAGTTTTGGATTCGACCTGAATGGCGCGGTAATGGCTTCCGATGCGTTTTTCCCGTTCCCGGATTGCGTTGAATTAGCTGCAGAGGCAGGTATACTGGCGGTATTGCAGCCGGGCGGATCAATAAACGATAAGCTTTCAATTGAAATGTGCGACCAAAAGAATATTTCGATGGTAACAACCGGTGTCCGCCATTTTAAACATTAAATCAAATAACACCGTAAAAGGATTTTTATTCATTTAATTAGCCTAAATTCGTAAAAATTCGTGTTATATATATTTAACTTTGCAGACATTTTTTTAATAATACCAGATGGGTCTATTTAATTTTTTCACACAAGAAATCGCAATTGATTTAGGTACCGCAAATACCCTCATTATACATAATGACAAAGTTGTTGTTGACGAACCATCAATAGTCGCCTTTGACAGAACAACCAATAAAGTTATCGCTATAGGTAGGCAGGCCATGCAGATGGAAGGCAAAACGCACGATAACATTCGTACCGTAAGGCCGTTGAAGGACGGCGTTATCGCCGACTTTAATGCCGCCGAACACATGATCCGCGGTATGATAAAAATGATCAACCAGGGCAGGGGATGGTTTTTCCCTTCATTGCGTATGGTTATCTGCATCCCTTCAGGTATCACCGAGGTTGAGAAACGCGCCGTGCGCGACTCTGCCGAAATTGCCGGCGCCAAAGAGGTTTACCTCATCCACGAGCCGATGGCTGCTGCCGTAGGTATCGGGATCGACGTGGAAGAACCGATGGGAAACATGATCATCGATATAGGCGGCGGTACAACCGAAATTGCGGTTATAGCCTTGTCGGGAATTGTTTGCGACCAGTCGATACGTGTAGCAGGTGATAATTTTGACTCAGACATCGTTCAATATATCCGCCGCCAGCATAACATTATGATCGGCGACCGTACAGCCGAAAAAATCAAGATCGAAGTTGGCGCGGCTTTGCCAGAACTAACCGACCCCCCGGCTGATTTTGCCGTGCAGGGCCGCGACCTGATGACAGGCGTTCCGAAACAGATAATGGTTTCCTATTCGGAGATCGCGCATTGCCTCGATAAATCTATCTCGAAAATTGAAGAAGCGATCCTGAAAGCTTTGGAAATAACCCCACCCGAGCTGTCTGCTGATATATATCAAACCGGTATTTATTTAACCGGTGGCGGCGCCTTGCTGCGCGGCCTGGATAAACGGATTGCCGCAAAAACCAAACTACCGGTACACGTTGCCGAAGACCCGCTTCGCGCCGTAGTTCGCGGTACAGGCACAGCGCTTAAAAATATTGGAAATTTTAAATTTTTAATGCAATAATTCAGATATGAGATATTAGATTTGAGATATGAGATAAGACCAGAATTTTCACATCTCACATCTAATATCTCACATCTCATATCTAAAGACCAATGCGTAACCTCCTGATATTTATCACTAAGTACAACGCATTTTTTTTGTTTGTCATTTTCGAGGTTTTCTCGCTCGTTATCTACATCAAGTACAACTCGTTTCAGAAGGCTACTTTCATCAACTCATCTAACAAAGTTACCGGCGACTTGTATACGCGGGTTAGCGGGTTATATGAGTACCTGAAACTGAGGGAGGTTAACGATCATCTTGCCCGGCAAAATGCCGAGCTCCGCAACCAACTTAAATCCTCTTTTTACGTAGACACGTTAAAAAAGCATAAGATAACCGATACGATCTATAAGCAGCAGTATGAATACATTGTAGCAAAAGTGATCAATAACTCTGTAAACAGGAGCAATAATTACATTACGATCGACAGGGGCAGTAAAGAAGGTATAGCTAAAGGCATGGGCGTAATATCCGACCAGGGAGTAGTGGGAAAGGTTATTTACGTTTCTGACCACTTTGCAATTATTCAATCGTTGCTGCACAAGGATTCACAGTTTAGTGCTATGCTGGCTAAAAACAAAGAAATAGGATATATTGAGTGGAACGATCATCTCGATCCGCATATGGCCGTGCTAAAGGATGTTTCGAATAATGCGCAGCCAAAACTGGGCGAGTTGGTGGTCACTTCAGGGTATTCGCTTTTCCCGGCGGGGATACCAATCGGCAAGATCAGCAGCCTGCAAACAAAATCAGGCGGGTTTTTACTGAATATGGATGTGAAGCTTTCAGTTGATTTCAGCGATTTACAATACGTGTACGTGGTGAATAACAAATTTGCCAAAGAACAGGCGGCACTGGAGGCGCAAAAAAAGGAATGATAAAAGCTGTTTTTGTTAACCTGGTACGGTTTGTTGTGTTAGTTTTTTTGCAGGTTTTTTTGCTTAAAAACATAACGCTGTATAATCTTTCAACACCCTACCTGTACATTTTATTTATTTTATTGCTCCCTTTTGAAACGCCAAACGTGTTGTTGTTTGTCCTGGCGTTTATATTGGGCATTACCATTGATGCATTTTACGATACGCCCGGCCTGCACGCGGCGGCCTGTGTTTTGCTGGCATTTGTACGCATATTATTCATCAGCATAACCGTTCAGAAAGATGGCTTCGACAATGAGCCGGAACCAACGCTTAGCATAATGGGTTTACGCTGGTTTTTTACATACGCATTGGTGCTTACCTTATTTCATCATTTTTTCCTGTTCAACCTGGAAGCTTTTAATATTTCGGAGTTGCAGTATATGATCGGCCGGGTGATCATGAGTGCATTGTTTACGGTGTTTTTGATGTTGATGTCGGGATTGTTGTTTTTTAGAAGGAAAGAGCGTAAATGAATAGTTTTTTTGAACGGCGTTATGTCATAGCAGGAATTTTTATCATCATAATAATTACGCTGCTGGCCCGGTTATTTTATATCCAGATCGTAGATGACCGTTATGCGCTTTATGCCAGTAACAACGTGCGCCGGCAGGTTATAAAATACCCCTCGCGCGGTGCCATACTGGACCGCAACGGCAAGATATTGGTGCAAAACCAGATACTTTATGATATTACAGTGATACCCAAGCAGGTCAAGCCCTTCGATACCGTCGAGTTTTGTAAGCTGCTGGGCATTGATAAAGCTACATTTTATAAACAATGGGCCAAGGCCGTAAAATACTCGCCCAGCCTTTCGTCAATTTTTGAAAAACAGATATCAGCCGAAACCTTTGCTTCAATACGGGAGCGCCTTTCGGAATTTCCGGGTTTCGATTCGTCACCGCGGTATTTACGGGTTTATCCCGATTCGGTGGCCGCCCAGTTCCTCGGTTTTATTGGTGAAGTAACCGACCGGGATATTAAACGGTCGAATGGCTATTACCACCCAGGCGACTATATAGGAGTTACCGGTGTTGAAAAAGCATATGAAAACGTATTGAAGGGACAGCGTGGCGTCGAAAACCAGATGGTTGATTCGCGTGGCAGGCGAAAAGGCAGCTATGCGAACGGCATGTTTGACACCGCAGCCACGCCCGGCCAGCGTTTAACATCGTCCTTAGACATCAGGATACAAAGGCTCGGCGAAAAGCTGATGAAGGATAAGGTGGGCAGTATTGTGGCTATCGACCCGTCAACAGGCGAGATTTTATGTTTTGTAAGCAGCCCCACCTATGACCCCAACTTGCTGGTTGGGCGCGAGCGCGGCAACAATGCAGCTAAATTATATAACAATCCATACAGCCCAATGTTGATACGGCCTATACAGGCTTATTATCCCCCCGGGTCGTCGTTTAAGCCCTTGTCAGCGTTAATTGCGTTGCAGGAGGGTATTATCACACCACAAACAACTTATTTCTGTCCGCACTACTATATGGCCGGCAACCATAAAGTAAATTGCGAACACTTTGATGGGGTAACCGATCTCCGTAAGGGCATCGCTATGTCGTGCAATACCTATTTTTGCAATGTATTCGACCGGGTGATGAATAAAAACGGCCCCAAAAACACTCGTAACACCTTTCTTAACTGGCGTGATGATGTAAATAAGTTTGGCTTTGGTGTGAAGCTGGATGTCGATCTGCCAAACGAACGGCGCGGTAATGTGCCGACGGCCTTGCACTATGATAAAATTTTCGGCGAGAGCCACTGGCGTTCAAGCACAATTATATCGCTGGCAATAGGGCAGGGCGAATTATTGTCGACCCCGTTGCAAATGGCCAATATTGAATGTACAATCGCCAATCATGGCTATTATTACAGGCCTCACCTGATCAAAGCGATAGGTGATAAACAGATCAGCAAGGCTGAATACCTTCAAAAGAATTATGTTGGTATTGATTCGGGGTATTTTGAGCCGGTTATTGATGGTATGCAGCGGGTTGTTGAAAGCGGTACAGCGGCAGCAGCTCGTATACCCGGTATTGTGATGTGCGGCAAAACCGGTACGGCGCAAAATCCGCACGGGAAAAACCACTCCATCTTCGTTGCCTTCGCGCCGCGCGATCATCCTAAGATTGCTATTGCCGTTATCGTTGAGAATGCCGGGTACGGCGCCACTTATGCGGCACCCATCGCGAGTTACATCGTTGAAAAATATTTGAAGGATAGCATCAGTAAGCCAAGAGGCGAGGTGGAATATATCATGAACAAAAACCTCTTGCCGGATACTTTGAATTACAAGAGCCACAGTACCAGGAAACCGGTAGTGAAAGATAGCCTCAAAAAGTTAAAAGAGGACAGCGTTGCCAGGCAAAGGCAAATGAAGAGCGCATCGCGCAAAAATAAAAAAGATACCACAAACAGGTTTTTAGCTGCACAAACCATGTATAAGGAAGATGAATAACCAACGCACTTTCTTTTCAAATATCGACTGGGTAACGGTATTCGTTTACCTGGCGTTGTGTACTATTGGCTGGTTCAATATCCACGCGGCAGTTTATGATGAACGGCACCCCGGCATACTGGATTTTGAAACCAATTATGGTAAACAATTTCTGTTTATCCTGATCGCAATGGCTGTTGCTATCGTTATCCTGCTGCTCGAGAGCAGGTTTATAACTGCCCTGGCGCCGGCATTTTATGGCGTAACGGTTTTCTTGTTAATACTTGTATTGGTCGTTGGGCGCAATGTGGGCGGTAACCAGGCATGGATATCGCTGGGAGGCGGGTTTCGGCTCCAGCCGTCGGAGTTTGCCAAATTTACCACCTGTTTACTTTTAGCCCGTTATTTAAGCGGGCCGAACATCAGGATTACCGAGCTGCGGTCATTCGTTATTGGCGGAGCAATTATAGGCTTCCCAATGCTGCTGATCATGCTCCAGCCCGACATGGGGTCGACGCTGGTTTTCATGTCGTTTATCTTCGTTTTATACCGTGAGGGGCTATCACCTTATTTTTTGATCATCGGCGCACTTTTTATAGCGTTGTTCGTTACCGCTATATTATTTAATCCATTACATGTAATAGCAGTTATTGTCATTATAACGCTGCTGGTGGTGTTATCGCTGCGTAAAAACAAACGCATGGTATATACAATGATAACCGGTTTGGCTATCTGCGTGGTTTTTGTATTGAGCGTTAAGTTCATTTATAACAATGTATTGCAGCCGCATCAAAAAGTACGGATCGATATTGTTTTAGGCATTAAAAAAGATTTAAAGGGCAAAGGATACAATGTCAACCAATCCAAAATTGCAATCGGCTCGGGTAAGCTTTGGGGGAAAGGTTACCTGCATGGCACGCAAACCAAATATTCATTTGTGCCCGAGCAAAGTACCGATTTTATTTTTTGTACCGTTGGGGAGGAGTGGGGATTCGCAGGGTCGGTTGTGATGCTGGGTTTATACCTGTTTTTGATATTGCGGTTGATCATGATCGCCGAAAGGCAGCGATCGCCCTTTTCCAGAATATACAGCTATGGCGCAGCGTCTATCATATTCTTTCACGTCATGATAAATATCGGTATGACCATAGGTTTAGTGCCGGTGATCGGTATTCCGCTTCCGTTTGTGAGCTACGGAGGTTCATCGCTTTTAAGCTTTACTGTTTTGTTGTTCGTGCTGATCAAGCTCGATTCAAACCGGATGGGGATTGTTTAATCAGTTTGCAGTTTTCAGTGCGCAGTTGGCAGCGAACGAATTCGCGTATTATAATTTATCGATCTGCAAACTGCCTACGCGTACCGCCTTTTCAACAAAGCGTAAAACTTCTCAGTTGTCTCTGGCTTGCTTTCCCAGTGGTTTTTAATCGCATAGTTTGCATTCAAAAACCGTGTCGCTTCGTCGAAAGTACTGAAACGGTTAAGTATTTCTATTGCTTCGCTATAGGCCAGCGAGTAACCGTTGAAAAGGTCCTTCACATACAACATTTTATCATTCAGGTTTATAGCCTGCCTGATGTCTGAAATCGCCGCGGCCGTTGGTTGCGCGGCGGGAGCTTTTGGTTTTTCCTTTAGCTGTGATGAGATTTTTTGATTGATCGTAAGGATATCATCATTTTTAGCTTTGCTTGTACTTTCGGCTTGTTGCTTATCGGCAACCGGCGTCGATTTTTTTTCTTCAGATTTATTTGTTTCAACCTTTGGCAGGGCCAGTTCCGCTTTCTCCTTTTTAGCCGGCATCGGCGATTTTTCGTCCTCGGGCAGATCCTCATCATCCTCCCAGTTCACCGACTCATCTAAAACCAGTTCGTGCCGTATGGTTTCAGGTTCCTGCCTGATATAAGAATAAGCGTCATCAGCGGCTGCTGATCCAAGATCAATATGTGGTACCGGTTGCTCTTCGGGTTGAGTTATTACAGCGTTTTCCGTCTCGGTTATATTATCATCTGCCTGGTGAACTACAGGTTCGAAATATTTTTGTTCCGGATCTTTTTCCTGGTTAGATGAGATATGTTTATTGTCGCTGTTTTGTGAGTTAAGTTTGCAAAGTATTTCTATATGGTTGGTTAAAAAACGGGCGTTAGATACAAAAAGCTCAAGCTCAAGGCTGTTCAGGTTTTCGTCCATGCCTTGCAGGTATGCATATTGGTCATTCAGCTCTTTTATAATCCCGCCTATCTTATTCATTACTTCCTTTTGCTTCATATCTCTATTATAAATGCTAATCAAAAATAAGATTAAATTCTGATATTTGCCGGTTGGAGACTATAGATCAGGGATGAGAGATCAGTTAGGATCAACGAAATCTGTAAATCATTAAAATCAACGGTTTGGTTTTTAACGAAGATATTTTTAAACGAAAGACTGAGTTTGGCGGAAGCATAGAAGTTGTGTGCGGTTCCATGTTCTCGGGCAAGACAGAGGAATTAATAAGAAGGCTGAACCGGGCACGGATAGCGAAGCTGAAGGTCGAGATATTTAGCCCGAAGGCCGATGTTCGGTTCACTGAGAACGCGCTGGTATCGCACAATTCAAATTCCATTCCCTGTACCCCGGTTGAAAGCGCCTCGGCCATTTTGCTGCTTGGTAGTGATGTTGATGTAATCGGTATCGACGAGGCGCAATTTTTTGATGATGAGCTGCCCGCCGTTTGTAATGCTTTAGCTAATAAAGGCACGCGCGTAATTGTTGCCGGGCTGGATATGGATTTTAAAGGCGATCCGTTTGGCCCTATGCCGGCCATTATGGCTATGGCCGAGTCGGTAACCAAGCTGCATGCCGTTTGTGTCAAATGCGGAAACCAGGCTTTATATTCTTTCAGGCTTGTTCCGGATGATAGCCGGATATTACTGGGCGAAAAGGAAAGTTACGAGCCCCGCTGCCGCATTTGTTACAATAAACCCCGCTAAATCTCCCCCGATAGGGGAGGCTTTTTTTTAAACACGTTCATGATGGCGCCGCCGTTTATCGGGGGCATGTAAAATAAACGTTATTAGTAAAACAAAAAGGATACCTTTAATTGTTTATGTGTTAAATCAGCACAAAAAAAGGTTATGGCCCAAAAAATATTGGTGATCGAGGATGATAAGCATATAAGGGATACCATTTGTTATATACTGGAAGAGGAAAACTTTGAAGTAGTCTCGTCCGGAGATTCTAAGATACTGAAGTCGATCAACACGCTTAAGCCCGACCTGATATTGCTGGACAACTGGCTAACCGAGTGGAAAAGCGATGCCACAGGACAGCAGCTTAGCAAGGAACTAAAAACCAACCCGGCCACAAAGCACATCCCGATAATCATTATATCGGCGGTAAGCAATATAAAGGAAATTGCCGAAGCCGGCCTTGCCGATTCATACATGAGAAAGCCATTTGATATGGCCGACCTGGTAACCGCAGTAAAGAAATTTATTAAATAGCTCAAATTCAAATCCTGCCGCTTTAATTTTAAAGTAAATTAGTACTTTTATTGCCAGGTTATTGCAAGTTGCCTTTTGGCCTGTTATAACCGGCTGTATTTTTATTTATAGTGTGCAATACCTAATATTTAAAAAAACAGTTAATAGCTTATTAAACCAATTATTAAAGTCTGAAAATATGATTACCAGGAATGTTTACTTGTTAATGGTCGGTATATTACTGATCGGTGTTACTGCATGCTCTAAAAAACCTGTTGCTGCGCCCGGTTCCGGGAACGTTACCGGAAATCCTAACGGAAAGGATGTGCCGTCGGGAGCGAACGATGGTGTTACTTTTTTAAACGGCGGCAAGTCGGTCATTTTTAACTTATATGCCCCCGGCAAAAAATCGGTTGCGGTAATCGGAGAGTTTAATAACTGGGTGCCTACAGCGATGACCAACTCTACTGATGGAAACCGCTGGTGGGTACAGATAGACAACATTGACCCCAATACCGAATATGCCTATCAATACTATATTGACGGCTCATTAAAAGTGGGCGACCCATATTGCGAGAAAATTCTGGATCCGGATAACGATCAGTATATATCTGCGGCAACTTACCCTAATCTCAAGCCATACCCAACCGGAAAAACAACGGGTATCGTAAGTGTTATGCAGGCCGTTCAGCCGGCGTATACCTGGAAAACAACGTCATTTACCCGGCCCGATCCAAAAAACCTGGTTATATATGAATTGTTGGTGCGTGATTTTGTGGCCACGCATAATTATAAAACCATTACCGATACATTAAGTTACCTCGTTAACCTTGGCGTTAATGCTATTGAGCTGATGCCGGTTAATGAGTTTGAGGGAAATGACTCGTGGGGCTATAATCCCGACTATTATTTTGCGCCGGATAAGTACTATGGAACTAAAAACGACTTGAAGGCATTTATTGATGCCTGCCACGCAAAGGGAATAGCTGTGATACAAGATATGGTGCTTAACCATTCATTTGGTTCATCGCCAATGGTTCAAATGTACTGGAATGCGGCTGCAGGCGCACCGGCAGCAAATAATCCATGGTATAACGTTGCACCAACCCACCCATATAATGTCGGATTCCAGTTTAATCACGAAAGTGCTGCAACCAAGACTTTCGTCAAAAACGTTGTGAAATTTTGGAATCAGGAGTACCATATGGATGGTTACAGGTTTGACCTGGCTAAAGGGTTTACCCAAACCTTTACCGGCAATGATGTGGCGGCGTGGGGTAACTATGATGCCAGCCGGGTAGCTATATGGAAAGATTACAATAATTACATGAAGAGCATTGACCCTACGATGTACGTTATACTGGAATATTTTGCAGGAAACCAGGAGGAATCGGAACTGGCTAACCAGGGTATGATGACGTGGTCGAATCTCAATGGCGCAGGTACACAGTCGACCATGGGCTGGCCTTCCAATCCAAGCTGGGACCTTTCCGGTTTGTTTTATGATGCGTACAGTTTTACAGCACCCTATGCTTTGGTGACGTACTTTGAAAGCCACGACGAGGAACGCCTTCAGTTTAAAAATGAAGTATACGGGAATGCCGCAGGCGCCTATACCACCAAAGATATCCCGACGGGTTTACTGCGCGATGAAATGGCTGCGGTGTTTATGTTCTCGTCGCCCGGCCCCAAAATGCTATGGCAGTTTGGCGAACGCGGATATGATATCAGCATTGACAACGGCGGCCGTTTAGGAGATAAACCCCCGCATTGGGAGTATATGGGCGATGCAAACCGTCATCACTTATACCAAACTTATTCGCGGATGATAAAATGGAAGATAAAAAACAGTGTTTTTACAACCACAAATTTTCACTATAATTTAAGCGGTTATGTTAAAGTTATCCAATTGCTCGACCCTAACAATGTAAACAACGTTGAAGTAGTGGGTAATTTTGATGTTGCTCCTCAACCGGCGAGTATCAGTTTCCCATCGACAGGAACATGGTACGATAATATTACCGGCACAAGCATAAATGTAACTTCGTTGCCATATACGGTTACCCTGGCGCCGGGTGAGTATCATTTATATAGCAATAAGCCGTTGAATTAATTAACGATTGTTCAAGATATTACGAAGCTGCAGCCTTAAATCGCTGCGGCTTTTTTATTGCCCGTTTGCCAACTATGTTATGGATAAACATATTAAGGGTTAGCCGAATAAACACAAGAATTTTATTGCCCGAAAAATATTAAATCATAAATTAGGCAAACTAAACTTTGTATATGAAAACCAATACACGAAAATATGTTGCTATAGGCACGATAGGCTGTTTGAGTTTTGTTTTTGGCTCGTTTGTGACAGCGAAATTGCAGACGGCGCCCTTTACGATCAGTATTGTAAAAGAGGCGGAGAAGATTATCGGAATGGAATTCAACGACGCTCAGGCCGATTCGATGCTGAACAACCTGAACCAGTTTAATACCGCCTATGGAAATCTGCGAAAGCTAAATATGCCAAACAGCGTGGTTCCCGCACTCAATTTTAACCCGGTGCCGGTAGGCTTTACCAACCCTGATGATAAAAACGGGTTTAAGCTCGCTAAAATGCCAAAAGTGACTTTGCCCGGTAACCGCGACGACCTGGCGTTTTACACCGTCCGTGAATTGGCTGAACTCATTCGCACCAAACAGATCAGCTCTGTTGAGCTTACTAAATTTTTCATCGCCAGGCTAAAGAAGTATAACGGCAAGCTGTTAAATGTGATCACATTCACCGAGGAACACGCTCTTAAAAAAGCGGCTGAGGCAGATGCTGAGATCAGGGCCGGGCATTACCGGGGCGTGCTGCACGGCATTCCTTTCGGGGCAAAAGACCTGCTGGCGCAAAAAGACTATAAAACCACTTTCGGCGCACCCCCTTATAAAGACCAGCAATTGGGCATTGATGCCACAGTAATAACCCGCCTCGAAGATGCCGGCGCCGTATTGGTTGCAAAAACATCCTTAGGCGAGTTGGCGCAGGGTGATATGTGGTTTGGTGGCAGGACGAAAAATCCGTGGGATATTACGCGCGGCTCAAGCGGTTCATCGGCAGGATCGGCTTCGGCGGTTAGTGCGGGTTGTTTGCCCTTTGCCATTGGGTCCGAAACGCTTGGCTCAATCGTATCGCCGTCGACCGAATGCGGCGACAGCGGATTGCGCCCTTCATTTGGCCGGGTAAGCAAATATGGCGCTATGGCGTTAAGCTGGAGCATGGATAAGCTCGGCCCAATCACGCGCAGCGTGGAGGATGCCGCAATTGTTTTTAACACGATCCTGGGAACTGACCCCAAAGACCTGAGCACCATTGCCGCCCCGTTTAATTATGATGGCAGCGGAAAGACGTTGAAAGGCTATAAAATAGGCTATGTAAAAGCCGATTTTGACCGTAAGTACGCCAACCACGCCAATGACTCGCTCACGCTGATCAAGCTGAAAGAGTTGGGCGCCGAGCTAGTCCCTATCGAATATCCGAAAATGCCGATAGGTTCCATGGTGTTCCTGCTGGATGCCGAAGCCGGCGCCGCATTCCAGGAATTGGTTTTATCACATAAGGACGACCAGCTGGTGCAGCAGGGTAAAGGCGCATGGCCCAATATCTTCCGTTCGTCGCAGTTTATACCGGCCACCGAATATATCCAGGCCAACCGCGCACGCACGTTGCTGATACAGGATTGGTACGAAAAACTTAAGGGGCTCGACCTCTACATCACACCGTCATTCAGCATTAACCTGTCCATGACCAATTTAACCGGTAACCCGTGTGTAGTATTGCCAAACGGATTTAACGTAAAAGGCCGGCCAACCAGCATTACGTTTATGGGGCAACTCTTTGGTGAAGGCAAGTTACTGCAGGCTGCCAAATTATACCAGGATGCCACCGGTTTTAATAAAAAGCATCCGTCTTTGAATTTTTAGAGAAATCCTTACAGAAATCAAATAAGTCAATTATGAAACCTGAAAACGTTACCCGCAGAAAGTTTATTTACAATGTTTCCACAGCTGTGGGAGCGGGTGCGGTGCTGTCTGTGCCGATGGTAAGCAATGCGGCAACTTTTATAAAGCCGGCGGAGAATTATACCGTAAAACAGATCATGGACATGTTTATTAAAGATGTTCCCGGCGGCGTTTTAACCAATACGGTAGACACGTTAAAGTCGGGCAGCCCGGACATGGTTGTGACCGGCATCGTTACTTCCATGTTCGCTACGATTGCAGTTATTCATAAGGCAGTTGATTTAGGCGCTAATTTTATTATCGCGCACGAGCCAACGTTTTATAATCACGCTGATGATACTTCGTGGCTTAAAAATGATGATGTGTATCAATACAAAGCCGACCTTTTGAAGCAGCATAACATCGCCGTATGGCGCAATCACGACTATATTCACCGCCACGTCCCCGATCTGGTGACCGTAGGGGTACTGGCACAACTGGACTGGCAAAAATACGCCGACCATATTGCTCCTCATATCGTCCTTACCATGCCTGCCACGACTTTAAAGGACCTGGTCGGTCACACTAAAACAAAATTGAATATTGACAAAGTAAGATATATAGGCAACCCGGAGCAGTCCTGCAGCCGCATATTGTTAATGTTAGGCGCCCCTGGTGGCCGGCGCCAGATTGAGGCCATTGTAAAAGTTAAACCCGATGTGGTGATATGTGGAGAGGTACAGGAATGGGAAACCCCGGAATATATCCGCGACGCGCAGGCCAAAGGGGATAAAACATCGCTGGTTGTTTTAGGCCATATCGCCAGTGAAGAAGCAGGTTCACAATCTCTGTTGAAATGGCTCAATGAGAAAGTGCCCGGTGTTAAAGTTACGCGTGTATATTGCGGGAATTCATTGTCGTTTATGTAGCTATAGAAAAATTTACGAAGTTTTAAAACTTCGTAAGTCTGATAATCACTATAAACCTAAAATCATGAAACTGAAACTTATTACCTTACTCTTTGCCACGGTAATCATATCGTCGTGCAAAACAAAAACGGAGCAATCTTTAACCCTTAACGGGACATGGCAGTTGGTTTCCGGCACCACCATAACCAAAGGCGTTAGCTCGGTTACAGATTATACCAAAAACCAACGGATGATCAAGATCATTAACGACACACACTTCGCTTTTTTAAAACATGACCTCCACACCAGCAAAGATTCTGCTAACCACTTCGACGCCGGGGGAGGCCAGTACACCTTAGCGGGAGATAAATACACCGAGCACCTGGATTATTACAGTGATAAGAACTGGGAAGGCAAGCCGTTTACGTTTACCGTTTCTATTAGGGGCGATACGCTGGTTCAGCAAGGGCTTGAAAGGGTTGAAAAGGAAGGGATCGACAGGGTGATCATCGAGAAATATATCAGGCTGAAATAACGCTGTATTATCTGACGCCGGATTCGTTTGCCGCCTAATCTTTTAAACAGCCTTAGGCCATTACACTATCCAACTGATAGGAATAGCCTACCCAATGATCATGATGGGCAAGCGAAACGCATGCGTCAATTTTCTCAGCTCCGTTTACCAGGACAGGGCAGCCATGCGCATTCTTATGAACCTGCAGCTGATGCAACGGGAGTTCTTTTTTTAGTTTTTCCAGTAAAAACGTTCTTACTTCTGCAGACTGGTTATCAGAACCGGCATCATCGATCCGCTTTATACCCCAGCCGGTGCTCTCAAAGTCATTATCACGGCTAACCACCGAAAAAATAAAACCGCGGGTTATTATTGAACTGGAATAAAGTGTTTCAGAACCAACTGTTACAATACTTTTGCAAGCCGGGTGGCCATCAAAACCCATTCCCTCTAAAATCGAGATGGACGGGTTCAGTATCTGATATTCAACAGGTATTTCAAGTTGAGTTACAAAGCACCTTGTCGGTGAAAAAACCAGGTTGGGATTAGTTCTTTGCAGGAATTTATAGGCAGATTCCTTTACCGACCACAATATCCATACAAAGGTTTCAAAAGCGAGGTCGTCCTGGTATTGGTTGTAAAGGATGCTTTCGGAACCAGCAAGGATCTTTGAATAAAACCGTTGCTGCCTTGTGCGGGTGATATCGATAGCATTTAACGATACAATGTCGTTACCCGTGCTGTTCATTTTTTTCTTTCATTTTCTCGCTGATCACAGCAATGCAGTTGCCCACATTCACCATTTTATCAGCGGAATCGTAATCTATTTCAATATCGTATTTGGCTTCGGCGTCGATAATGATATCCACCAGGTTAGCCGAATTGATCTTTAAATCTTTTATCAAATCGGTGTTATCGTCAATGCCGGCCAGCATTTCTTTATTCGTAGTATAGGGGGCAATTACCTTTTTAAGTTCGTTTAAAATCTCTTCTTTAGTCATTTTACTTAGTAAATTTTGAAAAAATAAGGCATGAGTTAACATCGCCGAAGCCAAAATTCGCTTTTGCTACAACGTTAACAGGCCTGTTTATGTTTGATGTAGGTAGTGAATTTAAACTCACCAAATTTGTTATTTCGGGATTCGGGTCTTCAAGATTGATATTCGGATGCACAAACTGGTGCACGATCTGCAACACCGACGCAACCGATTCTATCGACCCGGCTGCGCTCAGGCAATGCCCGATCATCGACTTTAAAGAGTTGGTTAAGGGAAAATTATCGCCGCTGCGCCCGATGGCATTTATCCAGTTTTGGATTTCCTGCCTGTCGGCGATGGTCGCCGTTAAATGGCCGCTGATCAGATCAATATCATTACCTGTAACGTTTGAATTGCTCATGGCCTCCTGTATACACCGTACCACCCCGGCAGAATTTGCCGCCGTCATCGACCCGCCGCCGCGTTGTCCGCCGGAGTTGGATGACCCGCCCAGGACCTCGGCGTAAATTTTAGCGCCCCGCTGCAACGCGAAATCAAGGTCCTCTAAAACCAATGCTGCCGCACCTGAACCCGGAACAAACCCGCCGGCAGATGAGCTCATTGGCCGCGAGGCCTGTTCGGGCCTGTCGTTAAATTTTCGGGATAGCACACGCATCGAGTCAAAAGTGCCGTACACATAGGGGTCTACGTGTTCACAGCTGCCCGTAACCATCCGTTTGGCATAACCGTCTTTAATATATTCGTATCCCATTAAAATAGCCTGGGTACCCGTTGCGCAGGCTGATGAATTGGTAACCACCTTGTTCCCCAGACCCAAACGCCCGGTTATATAAGAAGTTACACCGCTGTTCATGGTTTGTTCAATTACCCGCGAGCCCAGTTTTTTGGCTTCTTTATTATCCACCCTGGCTATGACGTTTTTCATGGCTTCGGTATCCGGAGCACTGTTGCCGAAAACGCAGCCGGTCTCCCAGCGCGGCTCATCACAATCATACTCATTGCCGGCATCGGCCCAGGCATCCATGGCGGCCACCAGGCCATAGCCTATATTTGTTCCCTTTAACCCATAAAAAGTTACATCCGAAATGTAGTCTTTCAGTTTTTCCCATTCAAATGGAGGTATCCCGGCAACCTGGCAGCTTAAATTCAGCTCCTGGTAAAGCGGTATGAATTTTATTCCGGATAGCCCTTTTTGTATAGCGTTTAAAAAAGCCGGTACACCTACACCATTAGGCGATACAACACCTAAACCTGTAACAACAACACGATTACTCATTTTTTATATCAACTTTTTTAATTACACCGGCAAAAAAGCCTTTGGCTATCAATTCACCCGCGCTGTCGAGCATCTCGACATAGCATTTTAACTTACCGAAGCGAAAATATTGTTTTTTTGATATAACAGTAACTTTTTCGCCGGGCAGCACCATTTTATAAAACGAAACTTCGGTTGAGGTCAATAGCGGAAAATTATCTCCGGACGCGATGCTGTTTTCATCCTCGTTTTTCATTAAAAACAGGCCTAAAACTACCAGGCCTATTTGCGCCATAATTTCGGTTACAATTACACCTGGCGTTACCGGGTTGCCAACAAAGTGGTCCTGGTAAAAAAAAGCGTCTTTTCTCAGGGTATAATCGCCTGTAACCTCGTTTTCGCTTAATAGTGAAATATGATCGACAAAGCGGAAAGATGATTTATATGGCAAATAATTGAGAATGTCGTTATCCATATTTGTCTAGCTGCAATGCTCTCCGCCGTCTACGTGAATGATCGAGCCGTTTATCCAATATGCCTCGTCGGTGCAAAGTAAATAAATAACCTTAGCTACATCGTCAGGCTGGGTCATGCGGCCCATGGGATTGCGTGTTTTAGCAATTTGTAACAATTGTTCGCTACCGGGTATTTTTTTTAATGACGATGTTTCGGTAATGCCCGCCTGTATTAAATTCGTTTTTATCCCGAAAGGGCTAAATTCAACCGCCATATATTTAGCCAAACTTTCGAGCGAAGCTTTAGCGATAGATACGGCGGCATAGCCCTCCCAGTGCTTATGCGCACCCTCACTGGTTAAGCCAATTACTCGCGCGTCGTAATGAAACAGGTTTTCATTCAACAATGCCCGAGCCCAATCAAGTAAACTGTTTGACATGGCATAGGTGGTATATTGGATATCGTCAACCGAGAGCAAATTGGCATCGTTCTTTTTATCCGCATCGCTGACGGCGAGCGGTTTCAAATTGCCGCGTGCGATGGAGTGCAGCAATAATTTAACAACAGGCCTTCTGTCATCGGCCGCCTCAATAAATTGTTTAATAAATGATTCCCGGCCCGAGGCATCCAGGGCATTCAGATTGTACGGAAGAATAGTGATTTCGTTTACAGCAGCTATTTTCGAAAATTTTTCGCGCAGCAACTTTTCAGCAATAGAAGTTTCACGGTAAAGAACAGCGATATTCATCCCATATGCAGCCAACTGCTCAACCGCCGCAAAGCCGAAGCCGCTTGAACCGCCCAGTATTACTGCCCATAAATCAGAGAATTGTACGTTTTTACTCACAAATTGCTTTTTAAACTTTTGTCCGCCAGGTGGGTTTAAAGCATATAATATGCATTAAAAGTTTCATTAAATAAAACTGCCCGACCTCAAAGTAAGCGAAAGTAATTTAATTTTAATGTATGTAATTAATAACAATTACCGCAATGGCCTGTTACACATGCTATGGCCGGGAAAATCCATTGTTTAATTGTTGGAGCATTATATTAAGTTTGGCACAGTTTAAAAATTTATGCGGTTTCAATCGGTTTTAATATTTTTTCTTTTAACTGTCGGCATCCCGGCTTTAGCCGGCACATCGGTTCAAAAATTCGATAAGGCCGGGTTTTATTCAGTAATGGCATCCGGCGATATTGAAGCTATAAATAAGGAGCTTGATATTGTTTCGCAGGTCAGCATCACTGACAAGCAAGGATATGAAGGCGCGCTACTGTTGAGAAAGGCAGGCCTGGTCAAAAAGCCAAAGGATAAATTGAGCTTTTTTAAAGCCGGCCGCATTAAGTTGGAAACAGCCATACTGGCTGATAACGAAAATATCGAATTTCATTTCCTTCGTTTGGCCATCGAAGAGCATGCCCCCAAAATTGTAAAATATAAAAAGGATATTCCCGGCGATAAATCGCTGGTCGTTAAGCACTTTAAAAGCCTGCCACAGCCTGTTCAGTATGCCATCCTGAATTATTGCAAAAATTCAAAAGTGTTGAGAAAGGAAGATTTAACTTTACCCGGAGAATGAATAAAAAGGTTTTAGCTATTTATTATACCCAGTCGGGGCAATTGGGAGAGATCATTGACTCATTTACAGCGCCGCTGATTGCAGCGGGTGCAAGTGTTGAAAAGGTACTGATCAAGCCAGTAGAAGATTTCGTGTTCCCATGGACCGGAAAACGTTTCTTTTCGGTAATGCCGGATTGTGTGCTGGGTGTGCCGACCGAGCTGGAGCTTGTTATTTTAAAGGAAGCAGCATACGACCTCATTATCTTCGGCTATCAGCCCTGGTTTTTGTCGCCAAGCATTCCTTCAAATTCTTTGCTTAACCTACCTGAATTTAAGGCGGTATTGAAGGATACGCCGGTTATCACAATTAGCGCGGCACGTAACATGTGGCTGAATGCCTACGACCGTATCAGAAAAGGCCTGAAAGCGGCGGGCGCAAATTTAGTTGGTAATATTGCGTTAATAGATAAGCATCCCAACCCGGTAAGCTTTGTAACTATTTTTTACTGGATGCTTTCGGGGAAAAAGGAAAGGTATCTCAATATATTCCCGAAACCGGGAGTAGATGAACAGGATATAGCGAATACGGGTGTTTTTGGGTCTATTGTAGCCCCTCACCTTGCAAGCGGCAAGTGGGATGGTATGCAGGATGAACTGCTTGATAATAACGCTGTTGAAATAAATTATAGCCTGCTGTTTATTGAGGGTAAGGCGAAATTTATATTTGCCGCGTGGGCAAAATTTATATCCAGCAGGAAAAACCGTACGCCATGGCTTTCGGCATTTAAGTATTATCTGTTTATTGCATTATTTTTGGGGGCGCCTGTACTTTTAACGCTGGATGCCATATTTTTAAAACCATTTTCGTCAAAAAGAATTAACGCTAAAAAACAACACTATTTACAAGTAAATTAACACTATGTCTGTGAACCAGGTTTATATTAATTCCACATCTGCTTTTTTTCCAAACGGCCCTGTTTCGAACGATGAAATGGAGTCGTACCTGGGTTATATTGATAACCGGCCCTCTAAATCAAAAAAGATAGTTCTGCGTAATAACGGCATCGTCAATCGCTATTATGCGCTGGATAAAAATGGGAAATCCACACACACAAACGCCCAAATGACCGCCCTGGCTGTTAAGGAATTGTTTAAGGATGACCCCCAAAAATTAAAAGAAATTGAACTGTTATCCTGCGGCACGTCATCACCCGACCAGATGATGCCGAGCCACGGTGTAATGACACATGGCTGGCTGCCGGAGGCAGAGGCTATCGAGGTTGTTTCGCCGTCCGGCGTATGCTGTGCAGGTATGCACGCTATAAAATATGCCTACCTGGCCATAAAGGCCGGCGAGGTAAAGCTGGCGGTCGCTACCGGTTCCGAAAGGTTTTCGGGCCTGCTTGTTTCGGATGTATTTGAAGAGGAAGCGCAAAAGCTAAAGGAGATGGAGGAAAATCCTTTCATCGTTTTCCAGAAGGATTTTTTGAGGTGGATGCTTTCTGACGGCGCTTCGGCTTTTTTAATGTCGGATAAACCGAATGAAAAAGGGCTTAGCCTACGCCTTGATTGGATCGAAGGTGTTTCGTACGCTAACGAGATGGATACCTGTATGTATATGGGCGGCGAGAAAATGGAAGACGGCACGCTTAAAGGCTTTATGGATTATACGCCGGAGGAAATCATGACAAAATCCATTTTCAGCGTAAAGCAGGATATTACGCTGTTAAGCGACAATATAGTAAACCTGGGCGGGAAAAAAATAAAGGAAATATTTGATAAAAAGGGGCTTACCAATGTCGATATCGATTATTTCTTACCGCATATATCCAGCGATTTTTTCAAGAGCAAGATATATGACCTGGTAGAAATATATGGCGGGGGGATACCTTACGAAAAGTGGTTTATCAATTTATATACGGTTGGTAATGTTGGCGCTGCATCGGTTTACCTGATGATAAATGAGCTGTTTAACAGCGGGCGATTAAAAAAAGGAGAGAAAATTCTTTTGCTGGTTCCCGAAAGCGCCCGTTTCTCGTATATGTATGCGATGCTGACCGTAGTATAGTAAAAACCAATTGTGATATGAAGAAGGAAAATGTGCCGCAGGATCTGAGCTCGCTCGGGAAGATCACAAAAGAAGTGTGCTATGCCACCGATAGTTCGGGCAAGTATGTAAAGGAACTGAGCACCGGCTGGGAGGTTAAAATAAACGCATTGGACGTGGCTTGGGACGATATACAAGGCCGGATAGCCAGGGCAAAGGAGCAGGTTTGGAACAAAGCTGCAAGCCCGGTGCTTTTCTTTATGGAGTATCGATTAATGGATATAGGCATATTATCCGACTATACCGGTTTTTGGAAGTGGCAAATAAAAAGGCATCTGAAACCGGATGTTTTTAATAACCTGCCGGAAAAGAAATTAAAAAAATATGCTGAAGCGTTCAATGTTACTGTTGAAGATTTAAAGAACATGACCGTACATGAAGATTGATTTTCAGCACGTCCAGTCGGCGCATTGTGAATCGGGCGTAACCAGCAGCTTATTACGGAAAAATTCAGGCAACAAAATAACCGAGCCACTCGCTTTTGGTATTGGGGCAGGGTTGTTTTTTGTATATGTTCCCATCATCAAAATAAGCAACGGCCCGGCAATTGCTTTCCGCACCTTTCCGGGGCTTATCTTTAAACGAACCTGCGAGGCGCTCGGCATCCCGGTTATCCGTAAAAAATTCAGTTCAAAAGAACAGGCAGAGGCTTTTTTAATGGAGCGACTGAATGAGGGTACGCCGGTTGGCTGCCAGGTGGGGGTTTATTATCTTTCTTATTTCCCAAAAGAATACCGTTTTCATTTTAACGCGCATAACTTAATTGTTTATGGCAAAGAGGAAGACAACTTCCTCATCAGCGACCCGGTAATGGAACATGCCACTACTTTAACCACCTATGAACTGGAACGGGTACGTTTTGCAAAAGGCGCCCTGGCACCACGGGGACAACTGTATTATCCGCAAAACGATGGTACGATCACTGACGACCAGATAAAAAAAGCCATTATTAAAGGGATAAAAAAAAATGTACACATGATGCTGCATATCCCCGGGTGGTTTGCAGGGGTAGCAGGCATAAAACATACCGGAAAAAAAATAAAAAAATGGCGCGATAAGCTGGGGCTGCACAAAGCGGGTTTGTACCTGGCCCAGCTGGTGCGGATGCAGGAAGAGATAGGAACAGGCGGCGGCGGTTTCCGGTATATTTATGCGGCTTTTTTGCAGGAGGCAGACGCATATCTCCCCAATAACGGTTTGCCGGAAATCTCGAAAATATTTACGCAATCAGGCGACCTTTGGCGGACTGCTGCCGTACAGGCTGCGGGGATTTATAAAGGGCGCATCGGCAGCCAGGAGGATTTTAATATAATGGGCGATTACCTGATCGAAATAGCCGAACTTGAAAAAAATGCGTTCAAGGCATTGAAAGGAATAAAATGGAAGTAACTGCTCCTTTGGCAATTGAGGTGAAAAATTTGGGTTTTCGTTATCCGGGGAATCCGGATGCGACTTTTTCAAACCTTAATTTGAAAATACCGAAAGGCGAACGCTTTGGTTTATTCGGCCCCAACGGGGCAGGCAAGACCACGCTGATCAGCCTCATGACAGGCCTGCTTTCCGCAGATGAGGGGCATGTCAGGTTGCTTGGGCGCGAGGTTGGCCGAAGCAGTAATAAGGTCAACAGGCTATTCGGTTTTGTTCCGCAGGAGTTTTCTTTTTACCAGGAACTCAGCCCGGTTGAAAATTTGCAGTTTTTTGGTGCCTGGTCGGGCCTAAGCGGGCGCACCATACGCAAACGGACCGAAGAGTTGCTGCATATCCTTGGCCTGGAGGAAGTGAAGGACAAACAGGTGCAAAAGTTTTCTGGCGGGATGAAACGACGGGTAAACCTGGCCATCGGGGTTATCCACAACCCGGCGATATTGTTTTTGGATGAGCCGACGGTTGGCGTTGACGTGCAAACCAGGCATGCTATTATTGATTACCTGCTGGAGCTAAATAAAAACGGCACCACGCTGGTATATACCTCGCACCAGTTAAACGAGGCTGAAGGCTTATGCCGGCAGGTGGCGCTTATCGACAATGAAAAGGTAATAGCGCGCGGTGATTTAAACCAGCTGCTTAAGCATTACCAGGAGGAGAGCCTTGAGCATTTGTTTTTAAGGTTAACGGGCAAGCAATACAGGAATGATGTTTAAACTAAAGGCCACGATAATAAAAGACATTAGGGTGCTGCTGCGCGATAAAGTGGGCATTGCACTGATGTTTATTATGCCGATAATTTTGGTTGTGGTGGTTACGAGTATCCAGAACAGCACCTTCCAGCTCATCAGTAAAAACAAGCTCCCGATTTTAATTTGTAATAAGGATACCGGACAGGCTGGAGCACAACTTGTAAAAGCGATTGATAAGATTGGCATGTTCAAAGTTCTTAAAGCTGGCGCCGACCAAAACGAAAAGCTAATGGCCGATGCCATGCATCAAAAAGACGCTATGCTCGGGGTTGTTATCCCCGCCGACTTTTCTGCGAAGGTTTCGGCCAAATCAAAAAGCATCGCCGGCAAGGCATTAAAAAGTTTTGGTCTGCAGGGCGATTCGATAAAACAAGCCGGCGACATTGACCCGCTTAACATTTACTATAACCCCGTTTTGCAGGAATCAATGCGGCTATCGGTCGAAGGGGCGGTCCGCAGCGCACTGCAACTGGTTGAAAGCCGGGAAACCCTGCGAAGCCTGTATTTTTCGATCAACGAAAAGCAGCTGCCCGAAAAGCTTGAAAACGAAATGCTGAATAATAGTGCAGGGATTAATGAGATACCTGTTTCAAAGGAGGGTGTTCATGTCGCACCTAATTCCACCCAGCACAATGTTCCGGCCTGGACCATTTTTGCCATGTTTTTTGTGGTGATATCTTTGGGTGGCAGCGTGGTTCGGGAAAAAGTGAGCGGCAGCTTTATCCGTTTAAAAACGCTGCCCACTAGCTACCTGGTCGGGCTGGTGTCAAAGCAGATCGTGTACCTGGGCGTTACATTATTGCAGGCCGCGGTCATTTTCTCGATGGGGATATGGCTGTTCCCGTTCATCGGGTTGCCCGCCCTCAACTTGCCATCGGACCTTTTCGCGCTGGTAGTCGTTACTGTAGTATGTGGGTGGTGTGCGGTAAGTTATGCCCTTTGTGTGGGCGTGTTTGCGCAAACTCACGAGCAATCAAACGGCTTTGGAGCGGTTTCTATCGTGATATTGTCGACTATCGGCGGGTTGATGGTGCCCAGCTTTGCCATGCAGGGCATGTTTAAATCGGCCGCCGATATTTCGCCCATGCACTGGGCCATACAGGCCTATTATTCTCTTTTCCTCGAGGGCGGCAAACTTGGGGATGTTTTAAACTATATTCTATCTTTACTGCTTATCACTTTGGTGCTCCAGTTTATCACATTTTTGGGGCTAAGGAGGAAAAACTTAATATAAAGCCTTTATGGAAACTACCGAGTTAAAAGAAAAACTAAAAAAACAGATCATACAATTCCTAAACCTTACCGACCTTACGCCGGCTGATATTAAAGATAATGAGCCACTTTTCGGAGACGGGCTTGGCCTGGATTCAATTGACTCGCTTGAACTGATCGTATTACTGAAAAAGGAATATGGCATAACCATAAAAGATCCCCGCGAAGGGCGAAAAGTGCTAATAGATGTAAATTCGATGGCGGCTTATATTGAGGAGCACGGGGCGAAGTAATAAGCTGTATTACTGTTGCGTCGCTACAAAAACTGTGCATGAATGGGCAGAAAATTAATATTTATCGAGAAAGAATGGGTTCCTGTCGATTATCCCAAAAAAATAAGAGGTGTATTGTAGTATCAGTAATCCGGTAAAATAAAGAAGTTTGTTTGCTGATTAATCCGACCCTGACGTTTTTATCAATTACACTTGCCTTAAAAATAAGCGGATGTTCAGCTATTAAAGCAATAATCTTTTCAGCTTTTGTTATGAATTTATCTACTGAACGGCTGCCAAATTTATTGTAAATGAAATCATATACCGACTTCAAGGTTTCTTTCGAACGTGGCGTATAGAGAACCTGCAAACTCACGCTATATTCAGCATTTCCTTAATGCCTTTGTAGGGTGTTAGTCTGCCATCTTCAGCTTGCTTCAACGATTCCTTTACACCCTCGATTATATTCTGTGGGTAAATCTGGCTTTTCTGCTCAAAAGTTATCTTCATAGCTTTCATTACTGCTTTTAAAGCGACTAATTGCTCTTTATTCTCGGGGTATACAATCAAAGCATCCATACACAAATATAACAATTATAGAAATTAAAACATTGTCATAAATTACTGTGCTATCTTCACCACTCTACAAAACTCCCCTGCAATTTAAAACAGACAACCCCATCACAAGTTAAACTAGCGGTAACGGTTATTTCTTCTTCGCTAAACTTATAAGTTAGTTCCGAATTCACTTTCTGAACAATTTCCGGGTCGATCATGCTGACGAATTTAAGATGGCCAGCTTTTTTTAGCTGAAGCCGAATGTTCAAAGCTGTTTCCAAAACATCTTTTACGATTTGCAGCATGCATGCGCCGGGTACTACCGGCTGGCCGGGAAAATGGCCTTTGAATATTTGGCTATCCTTATTAACGTCTAAAACGGCGTGCACCGAGTTGCTTTGATGCTCGATTTTTGTGATGGTGAATATGTCAGTAGTGGCGGCCATTCAAATGCTAAATTGCTGAGATCAACATTAAGGAATGATATATTTTTTGGTAATGATTATAAACCAGGATCTTTTTAGGCGGGGTTTTGATCAGGCCGCGTTCAATGGTTACCGCAGGAACGCTGCCGTTTTTGATAATATTGGAAGCCAGCCACAACGCGAATGATGAGGATGTTGGATATTCGCCGCAAAGGTGCTTGTAATTGGCCAGCGCGCTATTTTTAAACAGCGAAAGGTCTAACTCCTCGTATATCTCATCATGGCGCAGATCGCCGCTTTTACCGGTTATTACTAAACCAATATCATCAATAGTTAAGTCATTTTCAGCCAGGAAGGCCGCAACTCTTTTTTCAATATCTTTAAGGGTTATTGGCTTATAAATAGTGCGTATCCCTGTCAACTCAGCGAGGTTATCCGGCGATGGTTTATCCGTAAGCATAAAGAACGCTGCGCCTTCGCCGCCGATGCTGCCTTTTGAACGGGTTGCATACAGGTCCAGGTTTGATACCGGCCAGCGGCGGTACAGGCCCAACCGCGTTAACACGGTGAAACTGGTGTCGGTAATCTCATCCGTTCCGCCGACTAAAATGTTATCCGCCTCCTTTTCATTTAACAGCATGATGGCATCCAGCAGTGCGCTTTCGAAAGAAATTCCCTTATGAACGAAAGTGTTGTTGTATCCGTGGCATTGCAGCATTAAGGCTATTTGCGCCGCAACAGTGTTGTGGGTCGACTGGATAAATGATGTAGGGGGGAGCATTTCCTCACCCTGCTCAATAATGCGGGTTAAAAATGTAACGGTGTCTTCCAGGCATCCATAAGCGGTGCCGGTTATGATTGCCTCCGGCATTACGTTGTTTGCTTTGTTGAGGCATTCCTGGGCTGTAGCCACCCCCATTTTAATGATACGGCTCATGCGCCGCAGTAATTTAGGGTCGACAAATTCTTTATAATCCGGTTCAATTGCCGTTAAACGGGTGCTTGTGTACTCAACGGTGTCAGCTAAAAAGTCACCGTTTCTAAAAGTGTTTTGTGGCGATATACAGGCAGATGAGCGGATATATACTTTCATCAGATCTTCGAAAATATTAATGATGTACAATTGCCGCCGAAGCCAAAGGAATTCGACATGACATGACTAATGTTTTGGCCCTTTAAAAACTTGGTTTCAGGTTTGAAGGGTATTTCATTCATCCGTGTTTTAAACCTCAGGTTAGGATAAATAAGCCCATGCCTTATCGCCAGCACTGAGAATACGGCTTCAACGCCGCCGCTGGCGCCCAAAGTATGCCCGGTAAATGATTTGGTGGAGCTAACCGGTGGATACTCCGTCTCGAACACCCGTGTTATAGCTGTTCCCTCCGCACTATCATTATTAGGGGTGCCCGTGCCGTGTAAATTGATGTAATTAATATCTGAAGGCCGCAAACCGCTTCTCTCAAGCGCCCCTTTCATGGCCAGGTACGACCCCGTTCCGTCAGGTGAAGAAGCGGTTTGGTGATAGGCATCATTACTGTTGTTATAGCCGCTCAATTTGCAGCAGGGAGCTTTTCTTAATGTTTTTGCGACCTTATCGGATACGAGCACCACATAGCCAGCGCCTTCGCCGAGGTTTAGCCCCTGCCTGTGTTCGTCAAAAGGCTTGCAGAATTCCGGGTCGAGGATCATCAATGTATTAAAACCATTTAGCGTGAACTTAGTCAAAGCATCAGCACCGCCGGCGACCACCACATCCAGCACATCATTTTTTATCAGCCGCGCGCCATAAAATATCGCATTGGCCGATGATGAACAGGCCGTGCTGATGGTGGTCATGTAATCCTTTAATCCCAGCTTTTCGGCGACAATTTCGGTGATGCTGCCACATTCGTGGTCGTACACATTTTTTAATTTGCCTTTGCTGTTGTCTTTAACAAAATCAATAAAAAAATCTTCGCTTTTATCCATCCCACCAACCGTATTTGCCGACACAAAACCCGTGCGCAGTTCATCCAGGCCAGGGATTTGGGCATCGGCCAAAGCTTCCTGCGCGGCAACCAGGCTAAGCAGCGTTGTGCGGCTGATATCCGCCGGCATACCGGTCATAGCGGCCAGTTCGCTGTTTTTGAGCTTTACTTCCGCCACGGGGATTTTTCCTTGATAAATGGTATCCAGCATCGTGATCTCACCCATGCCGGGTTGCTCCCGCTCAAAAGCAGCAAGGTGCTCCGGCACATTGTTGCCTATCGCCGAAATTACGCCCACGCCTGCTATATATGCTGTTGAACTCATTTAATTGCTGATAAAAATACTATTCATGTTGTCTTTGGAAAATGGTAAAGATTGTTCACCTTTTTCTTTCTCAACCAAAAATAACACTGCTTTATAGTCTTGTTCCAAAACATCTCCCCAGCCACAAATGCAGGCCTCCAGGAGATCGTTATCCAAAAGATAATTTACTTGTGTTTCTATAAAACCAGCGTTAAATTCTTCCTGGACAAATAAAGCATGTTCCCCTTTAAAATTATTGCGGATACAAATTTCCCCGATCATGATGTTGGGCAGCGTGTAAACAAACAGGGAAGGGCTGGGAACGTCTTTTACTGATGCGTAATACTTAATATCATCATCAAGACTTGAATTGGCATTGGCTAATACGATACCGACCTGCTCGGGCTGGTAAAGATGGGGTTTAAAATCGTCTTTAAGCAATATTTCTGATGCCAGCCAGCACAGTTTGCTTAAGTTATCCATTTTATAAAATTTTGGATAGTTAAGTTTAAAATGCTGGTACAGGGAAAGTAAAAAGCCCGGCGTATCGGCATTGCTGTTTTCAAATGCTTTTATACCATTCTTATTTACGATCCCTTTACCTATCGTGCAACTGGCTGTGATGTACTTCTCTGAAAGCAAAATTTTAATATTAACCGATTTATTAATGAATATCAGACTTACGAAGTTTTAAAAACTTCGTAAGTCTGATATTCCCCAAAGTATTCTTTATCTCCCAATAATAACCGCCGCGTTACAGCCACCAAACCCCGAGGCTGTTTTAACAAAGTTATTCGCCCTAATCCTTAATTGTTTGGCAACTACATTTACCGCGGTACCATGTCCTGTTTGTTCAAACCCGGCAGTTGGTAAAACCAATCCTTCCTGTAAAGATTTTAATGAGATGATCGACTCAATCAGCCCTGCCGCGCCTAAAGTATGCCCGTAATAGCCCTTCAAACTATTTATCGGCGCCGACTTTAAACCTGCTATGGCGATTGCGTTAGCCTCCATTTCGTCATTAAAAACAGTGGCTGTGCCGTGTGCCGAAATAAAATCGATGTCCGACGTTGAGAGACCGGCGCTGCCCATCGTCTTTTTAATCGCATATGCAAGCTCATTTCCAGTACGGGAAGGGCCTGAAATATGATTGGCATCGTTACTAACGGAGCCACCTTTTACCTTTAGGTTTCCTTTATACTTTTCGTTGGTTGAAAGAACAATTGTCCCCGCTCCTTCGCCAAGGTTTAACCCATCGCGCGACTGATCGAACGGTTTGCACAACTGCGGACTAAGCGCCTGGAAGGATTGAAAACCCGACAGGATAAATTTGGAGATGAGATCCGCACCGGCGATCACGGCATTTTCATACTGGCCTGATTTCAGCAATCGCATCCCGGTAATAATAGCCAGTACACCCGAAATACAGGCATTCGATATAACCACCGGCTTGTTCACAAACCCAAAATGATCTGCAACCAGTTGAGCAGAGTGGGGGAGTGATATCCTATTTTTTAGTTCTGCACTATATGTTTCGGTTTCCAGCAAACTGATATTTCCCTTGGTTGATGAAATGATCAGGATCGTTTTTTTGTCTGCCGCATTGATGTTGCAGTTCTGCAAGGCATCTTCGATCGAGGCGATAAGCAGCTGCTCGAATCGGGTATACTTAGGGTTGGTTGGCAAAAAATCGTCGTTGTCAAACAGTGAGGCAAAAAAAGGCTGCTGCGATATTTCCGGGTTATGATGTGCTTTAACCGCCGATTGGTTTTCCTTTAACCTTGAGAAGTTTTCGGCCGTAGTTTTACCCAACGGGGACAGCACGTTATCAGCAACTATAAAAACATGAGTTATTTTATTATCCCCATTCATACCATCCCCCATTTATTCACTCCTGCTAAATACCTTCATTTCGCATTGCGCCATTAAAACGCCATTTAACCAAACCTTTCCCAAAAGTACGGTAACATCAAGGATTTGGTTTTCGATGGACACCTCGGTAATGATCTCGTCATTGATCTTCGGCAGGCTAAATACTTCAAAATCTTTTACTGCTCCTATATACCCCACAGTTACCGGTTTGTTTTCGGCTTGCGCCAGGTAGCCTGCTCTTAGCGCTGCGGTTTGCGCTATATTTTCCATTAACCCGGCTTCCTGGAATATATTGTTCTTAACGAAAACATTGCCGGGGCGGATCAAAAAGCTACTGCGTGTGATATGGTCGTCGGAATGAAGGAGCTTTCCCACCATTACAAAAGGCGGTTTCTGAGGGATCAGCGGTATAACGTTTTCCACCGGGAACATATTTATGAATATAAACCGCCGTTAATGGATAATACCTGCCCGGTAATATAAGCTGCTTCAGGCGAGGCCAGGAATGCCACGGCATGGGCCACTTCCTCCGGCGTGCCAAAGCGTTTTACAGGGATCAACGTTTTCAATTCCTTTTCATCCAGCCCTTCAGTCATGTCGGTTTTGATAAAGCCGGGAGCAATGGCATTAACGGTAATTCCCTGGCGGCCAACCTCTTGCGCCAGCGCTTTTGTGGCGCCGATAACGCCGGCCTTGGCTGCTGAGTAATTGGTTTGCCCGGCCAGCCCCTTCAATCCAGATAAGGAAACGATGTTAACAATACGGCCATATTTTTGGGCGAGCATACCGTTCAATACCAACCGTGTAACATGGAAAAAGCTGTCGAGGTTGGTTTTTAATACGTTATCCCATTGCTCGTCAGCCATCCAGGCCATCAGGCTGTCGTCGCGGATGCCGGCGTTGTTTATGAGTATATCGATATGCTTTTCCTCATTAGCCCCTATCCATTTTCCTAATATCTCTTGTATTTGGCTTTTCTCAGCGACATCAAATGGCAACAGCTCACCGTCACCGCCGGCCTGGTTGACCAATGCAAGCGTTTTCTCAGCCTCTTCGGTATTGCTTTTGTAATTGACTAGCACGTAGTATCCCTGGCCGGCCAGCTTAACGCAGATCGCCCTGCCTATTCCTCTTGAACCGCCGGTAACTAATGCACATTTCATTTTGAACTGATTAGGTTAGCTGAGCTTTCCAGGAAAACCTTAACGCGGTTAAGATCTTTGTACTTAGGCTCATCCTGTATAAATTTAGGAAATATTGCCCGCACCTGGTCATACACTCGTCGCGAAGTGGTCGATAACCTGTCCCGGCATTCGAGATAGTCGATAGCCTGTAATATCGTCATTAAATGGATCGCCAATACTTCAAATGAATTATCGATCACCCTTTTTGTCATCAGCGCGGCGTTGCAGCCCATGCTCACAATGTCCTGGTTGTCGTTGTTGTTTGGGATGCTGTGCACATACATCGGGAAAGATAATGTCTGGTTTTCGGCAACAGTAGATGTAGCTGTAAACTGCATGCCCTGCATGCCAAAATTCAAACCCAACACCCCCAAATTTACGAATGGCGGAAGCTTCTGGTTCAGCTTGTTATTGAGCAGGTAATTGAGCTGCCTTTCGGAAAGCATGGACAGTTTGGTGATCGCAATTTTGAGCTTATCCATTTCCAGCGACACATAATCGCCATGAAAATTACCGCCGTGAAAAATATTTTTGTTTTCGTGGTCGATCACCGGGTTATCGTTTACCGAATTAAGCTCATTCACCAGCACGTTTTCAGCCTGGTCAATGGTGTCGGAGATCGGCCCTAAAACCTGTGTGACGCAACGCAGCGAGTAATACTCCTGCACCTTATCTTCAAAAATTTCCTGGTCGAGGTTATCCGGATTGTATAAATGTTCCGAACGGTCGCGTATCATGCCGCTGTCCTTCAAAATATCACGCATCATAGCGGCGATGTTATTTTGGCCTTTATGATGTTTTACAATGTTTAATTCGCGTGAATAATGGTCGTCAAAGGCTTCTACGATCTCGTTGATCATTGCCGAAAACAACACCGACCAGTTCAGCAATTTTTTTGCCTGTATGATATTGATCATACCAATACCCGTCATGGCTGAAGTTCCGTTCAAAATAGCCAGCCCTTCGCGGATATGGATGGAAAGCGGCTTAATGCCGAAACGGTTAAATATCTCGATAGTAGGATGAACTTCATCTTCAAATATAACTTCGCCTTCACCAATCAGCACCAGGCCCAGGTGAGCTAACTGCACCAGGTCGCCGCTGGCGCCAACGCCGCCGTGTTCGTATATGCACGGGCTGATGTTTTTATTGATCAGGTCTCTCAGTAATTCGATCACTTCGGTATGGACGCCCGAGTAAGCCTGCATAAAACTGTTGAGCCGGGCAATCATCAGCGCTTTAGATAAAAGGGCTGGCATCAGCTTACCGCTGCCGGATGAATGGCTACGGATAAGGTTATATTGAAGCTGTAAGATATTCTCTTCGTTCACCTTGTACTGCGCCATAGGGCCGAACCCGGTGTTTATACCGTAAATAAGCTTATTTGATGAGAATTTTTTGAGAAAATTAAAATTGAGTTCAACTTTTTCAACAGCAGCCTTATCTAATTCAATTTCTTTTTGTTCGAATAAAAGGTCAGAAAAATCATCGAGTGAGAGCGTACTTTGTCCAACAAGTATCATGGGCAAAAATTATATGAAGGTAAATTTGGGTAAATGTATAAAATATCGCGGAGAATGAGAACCAGGAGCCAATAATCAAGTACCAAAATCACGATTAGGTGCTTCGCACTGTAGCGTTCGCTTTGCGATATGTACGAACACCCCGAACAGTCGCGAACAACCCCGAACACCCCTGAACACGCCAAAATGCTGACTGGTGGGAAGGATAATGATCCGCCTCTTCCCGCTTCTTACGGTCTTGCCTCTAAAAATCTAACCTCTAATCTCCAATCTCTAACCTCTTCTCCTGTCGATAAACTTAATAGCCTTTCTTCCTGCTTCATTAAATTGTTTTTTTTGTAATTCCTCGGCGGTCACATATTTAATATAAGGGCTTACACGTAACCTGGCCTGCAGGTAGGCCCGGATACGGTGGTCGCACTCTTCGCTGTCGTCAGCCGGAACCACGTACAACAAAACCTGGTCGAGGCCGATCTCATCCGAATAAACCTCTACAACAAAATCCAGTATTTCCTCTCTTTCGGTCAGCAAGTCGAACAACGCCGGCGGGTATAACGTGGTGCCTTTGAATTTGATCATTTGCTTTTTCCGGCCGATGATGGATGACAGGCGTAAGCTTGTACGGCCGCAGGCGCAGGGCTCGTCAAAATACATGCAAATATCGCCCGTTTTGTAGCGCAGCAAGGGCATGCCCTCAACGCCAAGGGTGGTAATAGTTACTTCGCCCGGCGTATGGGGAGGTACCTGCCGGTCATTCTCGTCAAGCAGCTCAACGATAAGCAGGTCCGGCTGATAATGGCCCCCGCGCCCTTCCGGACATTCGGTAAATGCAGTTTGCATTTCGGTAGAAGCGTAGGTAGAGTAAAGCTGGATATTCCAAGCTTCAGTTATCTTCTTACCCAAAATATTGAGCGAGAAATCGGTGTTCCTGATGTTCTCGCCAATGCAAATTGCTTTTTTGACCGAAGTCGCATTAATATCTATACCAGTATCCTTCGCAAACTGGATCAGCTTCAGGATAAACGACGGCACAGCAACAATAGCGGTCGGCTTTAGCCGCAATATGGTTTCCCATTGCAGCGCCGGAACGCCCGGCCCCAATCTTATAACGCCGGCACCCAGTTTGCGGATGCCCGAATAATAGGCAATGCCTGCCATGAATTGCCTGTCGAGCGTGAGCATTAGCTGGTAAGTGTCACCAGGCGTTCCTCCGGCGCATAAAAATGAATTGTACTCGTTATAGGCTAAGCGATCAAGGTCGTTACCGGTGAGCGAGATGGTTACCGGGTTGCCGAGGGTGCCTGATGTTGAGGTATATTCAGCTACCTTTCCTGCCGGCACACATAAAAAATCAAGGTTTCGCCGTTGCAGGTCCTCCTTGCTGGTAGTCGGGATCGACGAAAGGTCAGCAACGGTTTTAATTTCGAGGATATCTATTTTATTTTTTTCAAACAGATCTTTATAGAATGGGGAATGCAACGAAAGATAAGCCAGTAATTCCTGTAATTTTTGTTCCTGCATTATATTGTATATAGCTTGAAGACTTGTATTAGATAGGCCAAATTTAGTAAAAAACGGCGCAGTGGATTAAACGAGGGCAAATCAAATTGTCGCGCGCATATTTACTCACCCCGACGACGCTCCGCTCGTCGACCCTCTCTCCGTGCCGGAAAGAGGGTGAAACACACAAAAAGTTATTTTTCTTCTTCCCCCAACCCTCTTTTCGGCCTGCCGGAGAGAGGGTGATCCAGCGCAGCGCAGATCGGGTGAGTTAACTCTGCGCCATGCATTCAAAAAAGTTCCCTATATTCCCCCATGCCAAACATCATCGAGCTCTGCCGCGAACTCCGTCGTCTCGAAACCCCGGCGGAAAAAGTATTGTGGAGTTGTTTAAGAAACCGAAAGTTCACCGGCTATAAATTCCTGCGGCAGCACCCGGTTTATGTTGAGTCGCGCTTTGGTAAGAATTTATATTACATTCCCGATTTTTATTGTCACCAGGCAAAGCTGGTTATCGAAGCTGACGGCCCTATTCACCTGCTTAAAAAAGATTATGATAAAAACAGAGATGAAGTATTAATAGGATTGGGTTTAACGATTCTTAGATTTAATAATGACGAGATATTGAATAATACCGTTGCGGTTTTGGATAAGATCAAAGCGTATTTGTAAAACTTACCGTTTCTTCCTTGCCGCCGTGTTGACTCACCCCGACGACGCTTCGCTTGTCGACCCTCTCTCCGGTAAACCGGAAAGAGGGTGAAACTTAAAAAAATATTTTTCTTTCTTCCCTACCCTCTTTACCGCCTGCGGTAGAGAGGGTGGTCGAGCGTAGTGATGACCGGGTGAGTTAACTCAGCGCCTTGCATTCCCGCGTTCCTTGCCGCCGTGTTGACTCACCCCGACGACGCTTCGCTTGTCGACCCTCTTTCCGGTTTACCGGAGAGAGGGTGAAACTTAAAAAAATATTTTTCTTTCTTCCCTCCCCTCTTTATGGCCTGCCATAGAGAGGGTGGTCGAGCGTAGCGATGACCGGGTGAGTCAACTCTGCGCCATGCATTCCCGCGTTCAACAATTTGAATTGCACCCTATCAAAGCCCGCCTCATTTTAAATAAAGTGATCATCAAAACATCCCTCCGGCTAATTTGTACCGTATATTGGAATGATGAATAAACAACCCCTTGTATTTTTAAGCATGCTTTGCCTTTCGCTCGCGGCAAATGCTCAAACGCCCAAATTGTATAAAGACCTTATTTTCCACGAAGTCACTATTGATAAAGACCAAAGCTACGCGCCAAAAGATCAGAAAGACGACACGAAATTCCACCTGTTCGATCTGTATCAGCCGAAAGGCGACCGCTCAACCGCCCGGCCGCTTATTATATGGATGCATGGCGGAGGCTTTAAGTTTGGCTCGAAGGATGTACCCGAGATAGAGCTGTGGTGCAAAAACTTTGCACAGCGCGGCTATGTTTGCGCGGGCATCAATTACCACCTCGATAAAATAACCACGAGCTTTAATTACGACCAGCTGCAAAAAAGCTGTTATTACGCCGTGCAGGATGCGAAAATGGCGGTTGCATATTTTAAACAACATCATAAAGAATATGGTATTGACCCGGATAAGATCATCCTGGCGGGGAATTCAGCCGGCGGTATGATCGCGCTGCAGGCAGCTTACGTGAGCGACAGCGAGCTGGCAAAAATGGCGGGGTTAAATGAGCAAGGGCAGCCCGGCTTATTAAATGTTGTTGCCATAGTTAATTTTTGGGGTGGCATATTTGACATTAACTGGCTGAAAAATGCGCATGTACCCATTGTTAATGTACTGGGCAACAAGGATAGGGTGATGCCCCCAACCCATAAAAGCGGGCCCTTATTCGGCGGGATAGATATCCACAACGAAGCGGATAAATTGCATATCCCCAATGAATTAAAAATATTTGACGGTTACGCGCACCAGTTAGAGCGTCATTTTAACCCGGTATTCCCTGCCGGAAAGGCAACACGGCAGCGCTGGCTGGAGGCCGCTCAATTTGCAGCCGATTTTTTATACCGCACTATGTTTAGCGATTGAAAATAGGTATGTTATAACAACTCCCGTCTTGAGAGGGGGTGTGTAAGGCTGTGCTATGGCGGGGGTGTGTTAGCCGATATGTTCGTTAACACACCCCTCCACCCCTCCACCCCTCTCAGGAGGGGAATCGCACTGCCCGGGCTCTAAATTCCGCGTCCTGCATCGTTTTTCGCTAAATACGTTACAGTACAGTACCCGGCTAAATACGTTACAGTACTCGGCTCAAATGACCCGAAAGTTATCACATCCACAGATACCAAACATTACAGCAATATATATGTTATGATCGTTATATAACTTAACTTTATAAGCATGAAATACATTAAATTTTTAATAACTGCGGTTTTGCTGGTTTTCGCGTTCGGCAATTCAAAGGCGAATAACTTAAGCGTTGGTACCCGGTCAACATTTTTGCAGGTCCGGACACCGCCGCCGCCTCCGCGCCCGCGTATTTCTTTCAGGCATCACCGTTACGGTCACCGCCACCATCGCCCGTTAAACCTTCACGTACATTTACCGCCGCCGCCACCAGCGCCGCCGCGCCCGTAAATGATATTAAAATATATGTGAGCCTTTCAATTATTGAGAGGCTTTTTTGTGAAAAGTGTGTGACCTAATAAATAAGTTCAATTTTAGTAAGTTTGAACTGACTATGGCGCACTCAATAAAAGATATTTTGAAAAACCCCGGCAATGTAAAAATTAACGGCAGCCTATGGATCGAATCCAACGGGCAGCATTTTTTTGGCCCCGGCCCGGTTGAGTTGCTTGAACGTATTGAAGCCACCGGCTCCATCAGCATGGCGGCAAAAGAGATGAAAATGTCGTACAAAAAGGCGTGGGAACTGGTCAATAACCTAAACGCACAAATGATCAACCCTGTAGTTATACCGCAGGCCGGCGGCGAAAAGGGCGGCGGGTCAACTATCACTGCCGAAGCGATTAAGCTCATACAATATCACCGCCAGATGCGCGAAAGGTTCGCCGCTTTCCTCGAGGCCGAATCAGCACGGCTAAAAAAATAAATTTCTCTTTATTTTTTTAAAATCGTTATATCTTTGAAAATATAACGGTATACTTATGAAAACACATTTATATGCAAAGGGAATGGGGACTCTGCGCCTTAGCTTTGTTATCCTTATCGTGATTATTGCCGCCGGCATCTTAACCCCGCGCACCGGCTTCAGTCAAAATGCAAAATCAGCGGGCGGCGATTCAACCCGGGTAAAACAAAACGTGGATGTAAAGCCAACCACATATCCAAAAGTGGTGGGTTATTTGAGCTTCATCCTGCCTATCGTTACCATCGACGAAAATTCAACGACAACCAATTTTTCCAAAGGCACGTTTAGCATTGGTTTCCCGGTAGGGGTAAACGTGCTGTACAGCGATAAATTTGGTTTCAGCTACGAGTTTACGCCAACCATAAAATCATCAGGTGGTACCAGCAAAATGAGTAACTTATTATTTGACCCTGGCACCATGTTCCGCTTTGAGCATGGTTTTACCATTATCACGCGTTTGGCATTCGAAACGTCGGGGCGTTACGGGTTTACGCCGGTATTTAATAAAGTATATCTCCATACAAGGGATGTCAATTACTTTGTGGCCTTATCAACGCCTGCGCGGTTTGGGAATGGTTTACCCGCTTCGGTAGGTTTAAATGTTCAGTTTGGGTTTATATTTAATTAAAAGCAATAAACCGAAGGCCCGTTTATCAGCGCCCTGTTATGTTTGGTGCTATTATTGCATGTGTACTCCGGCATCAAATTGCTTATGCGATAATATATGAAGATTAAAGTACTTATAATTGAAGATGAACCGGTAATAGCAGAAATGATCAGCATGATACTCGAGGATGAAGGGTTTGAGGTGATCAGTTTAAGCGACACGGGCTGGGCCAGATATAAATTACAGGCAAAAGAAGTAAACCTTGTTATGCTCGACCTGCAGCTCAAAGGCGGCGAGGGCGGCGAATCGATCTGTAAATATATAAAGACCACGCATGACCTAAAAAATATACCCGTGATCCTGGTATCGGGCAGCGAGGATATTGAAGAAATTAAAGAAAAGTGCGGGGCCGACGACCTCATCAGGAAGCCTTTTGAACTAAATCATTTTATCAGCAAGGTGCATAAGCATACCGGTGTCATAAATTAACAAGCAATTTAGCAATGCGCAGTGGTTTCGTTTTGTGGAATTAAATCAATGTCGTTTAGTTACGAATTATTGTTGTACCAGGTGTATCTTTGTTGAGAGAGACACTTGATACAGCAGATACAGTGTACCACCCGGTACACGTGGACACACCTGGTTACACCTGAACACACTGACAAAACATTGTCATTGTTTTACTAAACTTTGTCGCCCAATTATTACTTTAACACACCAAAAGAGGAACGCGCGTTATAATATTCGGACGCTTTTCCTTAATGTGGTTACTTTCCGTTTGATAGTTTATCACGTGTATTTTATTAACTTTAAAGTCTAATTAACAAATATGCCTAAAGGAACTGTCGCCATTTTAAATCATAACCGTGGCATGTACACGGTGGAGCTTTCTGACGGAAGCTATTCAATATTTGAGTTGCTTGGCGCAAACGAAATCAATCTAAAAGATGTTATTTCTGGCCCATTAGATGAAGAAGGTAGCTGTATGCTCAAAAATTTGAATGAAGATGAAGAGTTTGAAGCCGTGGTACAGAATACCGGATTAAATCTTGGCATGGCTAAAATCAGGACCATGCTTACATAGTCCCCGAGGCTCCTGCATACGTCCCGCTTGTGAGGGTCATGTGCTGGGCTTGTTTTGTTCATCAATACTTAAGTTTAAAGAAGTATTTATTATTTCATTGGAAACCGCTTTCGTAACATTGGTTTCATTGCTCATGTATTTTCAATTTTGATTATATGTGTTTAATGTAAAAACTTATCAATGGGAATTTCTTTAATGATTTTCATAATATCGGGCTTAATCAAATCATAGAAAGCGTCTGCGCCTTTATGGCCGAAATAGCTTACCACCACCCCAGAAAATCTTTGATACCAACGTTTTTTCCCTAATGGAAATTCGTCTTTCATTTCGTTTAAATCTTCTTTAAACTCTCCTATGAAGTTGAAGATAACCTCCTGTCCAACTGCTAATTCATCAATTTTTATAAGTAGGGCATTGATTTTTCTTGTCAAGTCATGAACTTGAGCATTGGAAAAAGCATTTTTATCTAAATTTTTTAAACCTAATTTTTCAAGTTCTCTTACTGCATAAAATATTTGCGCTTGAAGCTTTGGTTTCTTTTCCTTTAACTCTTGGTGATCTTGATAGCGTTCAAGTTCATAGATGTAAGAGTTTGAACCAAAGGAAGGTTCAACAACATCATTACCAATCTTCTTGTCAACTTCTACTAAATTTTCATTTAGATAATTAATTGCCTCCAGTAAGAAGATTGTCTTATCATCTTTAGTTATAAAACGCTTCATACCGTTAGTAATAAATTTTTTATCGTCATCTTTATCATGGTAAGACACAGACCTGTAGCCCTTGGTCAAATATTCTTTTGATTCCCTTTTAATTACATCATTAAAGTCAAGACTTTCAATTGATTTAATAAATTCTTCTAACTCCATAATTATTCTTGGTAACAAAAAGCATCTAAAAATGCGGCTCTCGCCTCACTGATTCTTGACTCCTGCAAAGAATTGGGATTAGGATGAAGCCACCATTCTGAATTAATAATTTTCATTACTATCAATTCCCAATAGGTATTATAGTTTACATGAGAATAAATCACATCAAACCCCTTGCAAAATGCCTTCTTATTAGCTGAAGTAATACAATAAAATATATCTGGTCTTTTCATAGCTAATAATCTGCTAAATGTTGCGATGCTGTTACCAGTAAAAATTTTAGAAAAACTATTCTTATACTTACTGAAATGCTCTTCTGTGACTTCACCATATAAAGGAATTTCATCCAATGCCTTCGAGATATTTTTATCATTTCTATTGATCTTATTTTTAAATGTACCTGCTCCCTTCATGCTTCCGAAGCATCCCCAATCTTCAAAGCCTGGGGTTTTATAATCATAGGGTATTCCAGCAATGAAGCTTCTTTCCTCATGCGTAAAATCAGACAAATGAATTTTGTCAATAAAAAGCTGCCTTGCCAATGCAAGCATATTCAACCTATTTTTTAGAGTATGATTATGTTCTCTTTTAATCTTATCAACAAACTGGTTCCAACTCATGACCATAAATGGTATTTGATGAAAAGGCATTATAGAACCATTCTCAAATTTCCCGGATAAACTTTTAATTTTTGGTCTCTGGATTGCCCACATGATTCGATAATTATCAAGTTCAGTCCAATCAAAGTATTTTGCATTTCTCCAACATGTATCAATTATAGCTTTAGATTGCCTTAAAATTGCTCTTGAATCAGGCTCTTTTGAGGTTAGTAAAATAGAAGCTTCAGTGTTTTTTGAGAAAGCTTGTTTGGTAAAATTGGCACTCCCAATTATTAATTCCCAATCAGAATCAGAATTATAGAACAAATAGAGTTTTGGATGAAACGTACCTTCAGGCTGCTTTATGTATTTAACCTTTTTATTAAGTAAAAATTTTTTGATAAAATCTGGATGGGTCTGGTAAAAGTGAATACCTATAACTATTTGGTCAATTTTAGCCTCTTGGCTGCATAATTCTTTATAGACAAGCGTATCTACTCCAGCCCAAGCAGCAGCCCACTTGAAGGCTTTATAATACTTTTAAAGTCGTATAAATTCTTTTTCAAGTTCAACACAGGAGGTTAATAATCTCACGGTTCTATTTTAAGATTTGAATGTAGTGAACAGAGATTTTAAATTCTTCTCGCAGAAATGAAAGATATCTTTTGGAATCTTTATCAAGTTGATGTTCACCGGCTGCAAACAATTGATGAGCATTAATTTTACCGTCCCCTCAACCTCGCGCGAGAATCCGCGTAAAGACTAATAGCCTTGGGCTTCTCGTGTGCCGCTTGCTCAGCGACTGTTAAGAGTGCTGCTGTTTCTTCACTTTTGAACCGCTGCTGTTTTTCACTTGCGAAGCTTGTTTCCGCATCTGATCTAAGGAAACGTTGGATTTTTTTGAGTTGGCTTGCCTGGCCAGCTGGCTCATGTCCGAGAATGATATGTTGTAATTCATCTTTGATGTTTTTCATTCATGATCAATAATCAAAAATATGGTTTTTTACTCAATTTTAAAAACGGGACGAATGATAAGCACCTATGGTTGCTATTAAAGAAATCCCAACCTCGCGCGAGAATCCGCGTAAAGGCTAGTAGACTTGGGCTTCTCGTGTGCCGTTGAGTCTATTCAATAATTGCCAAAACTAACAGCCATCTTCTCCGGTCATTTTTATATCATTTTTTTTACGTTTTATTGCGATAATAAGGCGGTTCAGGTTAAGCCTGGTTTCAACAAGCGCAGTGTCTCTGCAATATTACAAGCGGATTACCAAGAAAATTTTTGCGCCGCTTATTTTAGTCGCGATTATTAACTACCGGGCTCCACAGCGTCATGCGGCGCATGTTTCTGCCAAACGGTGATGATCGAAAGGCTTGAAATGAAGAAAAAAGTTTTACTTATTACAGGTTCTATGAACCAAACGCTGCAAATGCAGCAAATTGCCGAACAACTACCCGAATACGACTGCTGGTTTAGCCAACTATTTACCGATAACCCCCTCGTTAACTTTTTGCTTGAACGGACGCCGTTGTTTGACGCAACGATCCTCGGCAAAAAGCACCGGAATACTGCCGAATCGTACCTGCGCAGCCATCATTTAAAAATCGACTACCGCGGCCTGCGCAATGATTACGACCTGGTTATTTATTGTGCCGACATGCTGATACCGAAAAGGATGCATAAAACGAAGATGGTTTTTGTACAGGAGGGAATGACCGATCGTGTTACGTGGAAAAGCCACCTGGTGAAAGCATTGGGCTTACCGGCCTGGTTTACCGGTGATACATCCCTAAATGGTTCTTCCAATACCTGCGACATTTATTGTGTTGCCTCGCCGGGGTATAAAGCGCATTTTACCGGGAACGGAATTGACCCGCATAAGATATTGGTTACCGGGATACCAAATTACGACAATGTACGAAGCAGCCTGGCAAACGATTTTCCGCATAAAGATTATGTAATGGTTGCTACGAGCGACATCCGCGAAACTTTCCGCTGGGAAAACCGGAAGGCATTTATAAAAGAGGCGGTGCGGATCGCTGCCGGTCGCCGGTTGCTGTTCAAACTGCACCCGAACGAAAAGATGGAGCGCGCGGTAGGTGAGATAAAGAAGTATGCTCCTGCCGGTACGTTGGTTTATCAGCGCGGAAATACATTAGAGATGATCGCCAATTGCATTGAGCTGATCACCCAATACTCAACTGTTGTATATGCCGGTATCATCCTGAAAAAAAAGGTGCATTCCTATTTTGACCGCGATCAGCTTCAGCGGTTAAAACCCTGGCAAAACGACGGCGCCTCCGCAGCTAACATCGCACAAGCCTGCCGCAATTACATCGAACGGGGTACGATCAGTAAACGCGACCATTCATTGCAGGAGAGCCCTGCGGATACTGCGGTGCTGGACGTTTTGAATGAGCGATAAAGGCATTACCCGCCCGGTCAGGCGTCTTTCGCTTGACCGCAAACCAATTGAGCGTCCGCGCTCAATAAAAAAAGCCCTCAGAAATTGATCTGAGGGCTTTTTGTTTTAACTTAAGACTTGGAAGTGGTATCAGCTGTACTCGAACCAGCGACACAAGGATTTTCAGTCCTTTGCTCTACCAAATAGGGTGTTTTCGCGGTGTTTTAAGGGTGTTTTTACGTCTCAGTTTATAGAGTTCACTAGCGATCTTTAACTAAACCATTAAAAAAAACATCATGAAACAAATCGCATTTCTACTGTTCGTTTTACTCGTTGGAGCCTATGATAAATCCAATGCACAGGAAAAACCGTATTCACGTATACTCCATCATCTTGATGATTCGTTCGATATCAAGTCAACATATATCAAAGCGGAGCCGGGCCAAACAATCGTCATTAATCACATTACATGGACCCCAGCTGGTAACGGTCATGATGGTGATCAAAGTGTTCTCGAGGAGATACGCGGTCCCTTTGGGAATGCAGTATTAGAATCTGATGGACCCATCGGCCTGGAACAATTTTTTAACGCTCGTAAAAAAGGTACCTACCGGGATTTACCAATATTATTTGTATTCCCTTTAAAAGACAATGATAACGATGTCAATATCGTAGTTAAGCCGGGGGAGGTATTACAATTAGTACCAAATGGCAATAAATACCCTTACCAGGCTTACATAACCGGTAAAGAATACAAATAGATTAATATTCGTTAGCCACCATCAACCAACCTCGCGTGAGAATCCGCGTAAAGGCCGATAGATTCGGGCTTCTCGTGCGCCATTAACAAGTAAACCCCGGCCGGTCAAGCGTCTTTCGCTTGACCGCAAACCAATTGAGTGTCCGCGCTCAATAAAAAAAGCCCTCAGAAATTGATCTGAGGGCTTTTACGATGCAAACTTTAATTATAACACAACATTTCTTCCCTGATTGGTAGATTTAGACCTGAATTAAAAATCGTTCAAATTGTTTATCTTTACTAACGGATTAAGGCCTTAACAAAAATGAATATTCTTAAGAACCGCAAACCCACAGAACATGCGGATTTCATTAACATCGGACGATTATTCTGTAGTCTGTTTCTCGATTTGCATTCTGAAAGCTATATTAATATGTCGAAATCTTTTAACATTTAACAATGACCTGTTTAAGATTTGTCTTCGCAGTTTTAATCGTTTGCCTATCAGGCTGTAAAGAAAATAGTAAAACAAAAGCGACTGAAACGCAAGTTAATGCGATTTTAAAAGCTAAGGCTCCTGCAACTTCGGACACTACAAAGGATAAACAGCAGATTCAAACACTCATCCGTAACTTGCTTATATGGGCGGAAAATCATAAAGGGGTTCCGGACTTACTTCCAGTTGTGATAAATCGACAGGATAGTATGGTTACAAGCTTTGACCTGAGTAAACTCAATGGAGTTGACGATAGTTTAAAAACTACAGGATTTTTCTCTAAAGAGTTTATCAATAACTACAACGAAATCATTCAAGTACTTGCTAAGAAGATGAAAGAAAAGAAGATTGCGCCTTTCTCAACAGGAGAAATACCGCCTTTTGGTTTCGATACTGAGGCTGACCCCTGGTGCGATTGTCAGGATGTACCTTATGACAGCCCTAATGCTTATAGTTTAGTTGATGTGCATATTATTGAATTAAACAACGAAAGCGGTAAAATGTACTGGACGTGGGGTAGCCTTCCTAAAGCTGTATCACCCGATTGGAGAACCGTCACCTATAAATTCAACGTGACAAAGGAGGATGGTAAATGGAAAATATCTTATTTACAGGGTTTTGATATCAAAAGAGCTTAACGACTGCCGAAAATGAAATTGAACGATAAGGTTTCTTTCGGACGACTATATCCGTAGTTTGTAAGTACAAAACAAAAAGCCCTCAGAAATTGATCTGAGGGCTTTTTGTTTTAACTTAAGACTGAGGACCCAGAACTTAAGACTTGGAAGTGGTATCAGCTGGAATCGAACCAGCGACACAAGGATTTTCAGTCCTTTGCTCTACCAACTGAGCTATGATACCGCCCGTTTTGGGATTGCAAATGTAGCGTTTTTTTTATTTCAGACTAACTTTTTTTCGAAAAAAGCTTAATAGGGTTAGAATGTTGTAAAGTTGAAAGGTTGAAATGTTAACTTTTTCGGGCCTCATTATTAATAACCAATTAGTTAACCTAACATTCCAACTTTAAAACATTTCAACATTTTAATAATTGCCCGAAAGCCAACGTTCCAACTTTAAAAAATTTCAACTTTTCAACAATTCATATAACTTTGGAAAAATTACTATGCACGCATAATGATTGCACAGATCCTGTTTATCATCATCCTTGCCGTGGCTGTTTACCTGTTTACCCGGAACGCGGGCAAAGTAAGGCGCAATATATTATTGGGCAGGGACACCGACCGCTCCGACAACCCGGCCCTGCGGTGGAAAACCATGGCTAAAATTGCGCTGGGACAAACCAAGATGGTGAAGCGCCCGCTTGCCGCGGTGATGCACTTTTTTATTTATGTCGGTTTTATTATTATCAATCTTGAGGTGCTGGAGATCATGATCGACGGTATCTTCGGCTCGCACCGCATCTTTTCAAAACCATTGGGGAGTTTATATGGCCTGCTGATAGGTGGGTTTGAGATCCTGGCGATATTGGTACTGACGGCCTGCGTGGTATTCCTGGCCAGGCGTAATATCCTTAAATTAAAACGTTTCAGGGGTGTGGAGATGACCGAATGGCCGCGGTCGGACGCGAATTACATTCTCATCATCGAAATTTTGCTGATGACGGCCTTTTTAACCATGAATGCCGCGGATCACAAACTACAGCTGTTAAATTATGGCCATTATATCAAAGCGGGTAGTTTCCCGGTGAGTACGTTCATCGAGCCGCTGTTGCCTGGTAATGCTCATGGTTTAGCTATTACCGAGCGCGTTTGCTGGTGGTTCCATATCATCGGGATACTGGCATTTTTGAATTATCTGCCATACTCTAAACATTTTCATATCCTGCTGGCGTTTCCAAATACCTATTACTCCAACCTCAAACCCAAAGGCGAGTTTACCGATATGGCTTCCGTCACCAACGAGGTCAAGGCCATGCTCGACCCTTCGTTTGTGCCCGAAAGTTCGGGCGAACCCGGGCGCTTCGGCGCGAAGGACGTGACCGACCTGACCTGGAAAAACCTGATGGAAGCCTATACCTGTACCGAATGCGGGAGGTGCACCTCGGTTTGCCCGGCCAATATCACCGGCAAACTATTGTCGCCGCGCAAGATCATGATGGACACCCGCGACCGCATTACCGAAGTGGGCAATAATATGGATAAGCATGGAAAAGATTACCAGGATGGCAAAACGCTGCTGGATAACTACATTACCCGCGAGGAGCTTTGGGCCTGCACAACCTGCAACGCCTGCGTAGAGGCCTGCCCGGTAAACATAAACCCGCTTGAAATTATAACCGAAATGCGCCGTTACATTGTGATGGAAGAATCGCAAGCCCCGGCCAGCCTGAACAATATGTTCGGCAATATGGAAAACAACGGCGCGCCCTGGAAGTACAGTAATGCCGACAGGTTTAATTGGGGGAAGTAAGTCCATAGTCCATGGTCGATAGTCCATGGCAGGAGTGATATAAAAATATTGAAAATTAGCCATGGTCTATGGACTATCGACTATGGACAAACAATGAACTATGAACAATGAACCATTAACCGTCCCCACCATGGCCGAAATGGCCGCGCAAGGCAAACAGCCCGAGATATTGTTTTGGGTGGGATGTGCAGGCAGCTTTGACGAACGGGCGCAAAAGATAACCCGCGATATCTGCAAAATACTGCAGCACGTGGGTATCAATTATGCCGTACTTGGCACCGAAGAAAGCTGCACCGGCGATCCAGCTAAACGGGCGGGCAATGAGTTTTTGTTCCAGATGCAGGCCATCGCCAATATACAGGTGCTGGATGCCTACCAGGTAAAAAAGATCGTAACCGGCTGCCCGCACTGTTTTAATACGATAAAGAACGAATACCCCGGTTTGGGCGGCAATTACGAAGTGATACACCATTCGCAATTGATACAGCAGTTGATCGATGAAGGCAAATTAACCGCAGAAGGCGGGGAGAGCTTTCGGGGCAAACGCATCACATACCACGACCCCTGTTATTTGGGCCGTGGCAACAATGTTTACGAAGCGCCGCGCAAAGCCTTGGAAGTTTTGGACACCGAACTGGTGGAGATGAAACGCTGCAGATCAAACGGGCTATGCTGTGGCGCCGGCGGCGCCCAAATGTTCAAAGAGCCCGAAAAAGGAACGAAAGATATTAATATAGAACGGATGTCCGACATCCTGGAATCAAAAGCACAGGTAGTGGCCGCTGCATGCCCGTTTTGTATGACCATGCTGCGCGATGGCGTAAAGCACGAAAATAAAGAGCAGGAAATACAGGTGCTTGATATTGCAGAGATCACCGTAAGGGCGAATGGGTTGTAATTCCACTAAAAAACCAGGTCATGCCGAACTTGTTTCGGCACCTAACCTGAAAGGTATGCGATAGAAAGGTCTGCGACATGCAAACGGAAGCTTAGTAAGCGTGAATGTCCTGTGGGGTGCCGAAATAAATTCGGCATGACATACTAACTATAACCCCTTCGCTTTAAAATAATTTAACGCATCGCGCAGGCTATCCAAACGCTCGGGCTCCATATTTTTTACGGGGATATTGAGCACAGTAGTCATCGAATCCACATCGCCGGCGCGGTCGTTATAGGTTTGTACAATGATATCGTCGGCAATGGTCTTTAACGCCAGCGTGCCCGAAGCCGTGTTGCCCAGGTAATTCATATCATCCAGGTGGTGCAGGTTGAAGGAATAATATTCCTGTTTGCCCTTCGCGTACGTTTTGCGCAGCCGCAAAAAGTAGTCGCCGGTAACCGCCAGCTCAAATTTCTTCAATTTAGCATCCCCGGAAGGGTCGTACGATTGGGTAAGGCACCTGTTGGCCCAACTCAGCCAGTCCTGGTCGTTCATGCCGGTTTTAAAGCTGCAGCAAAGGGATATTGCTGTGATAAAGAATACGATTATACCTGTTTTTTTAACCGGAGAAACTGATGCTGGCATGACAACAAATTTAAACCCGAAGTTAATAAAATGCATAGCTTTGCACATGCAATTTTCAGAAAATTCACGGGTTTGGGTTTACCAGTCGGACAGGAAGCTGACTGATGACGAAGTACAGCAAATAAAAACTGAACTGAACAGCTTTACCACCGGCTGGACTGCACACAACAACCAGCTAAAAGCCGCTGGCGAAATCAGGTACAACCGCTTTTTGATCCTGCTGGTTGATGAAAGCCAGGCCGGGGCCAGTGGATGCTCTATTGACAAATCGGTTAATTTTATTAAAAGGTTGGAGCAGCAGTTCAATATCAGCCTGCTCGACAGGTTTAACCTGGCTTACCGCGAAGGAAGCGAGGTACTCTCGGCGCCGCGACACGATTTTGAGAACATGTTAAAACAAGGCAGCATCAATACCGAAACTATTGTATTTAACAACATGGTACAAAACCTGAACGAGCTGCAAACCAAATGGGAAGTACCGTTTAAAGATAGCTGGCATATACAATTGTTCAGGGATTTGGTTGGTTAGGCATTGGTCATTGATTGTGCGGATATCAGGAACTGCGAAATCGCTACAAAAAAACATCAAAATTTCATACACATTACACATTTTCGGGATAAGTGCTAACTTTATCGTATGGAACAATACGATCCCCGCGTTGATGCATACATAGCTAAATCGGCTGATTTCGCAAAACCCATTTTAGAATATCTCAGGCAGGTGGTTCACGAAGCCGCGCCCATGATAACCGAAACCATTAAATGGGGTTTCCCATTTTTTGATTATAAGGGGCCGGTATGCCAAATGGCCGCTTTTAAACAACACCTCGCTTTCGGGTTCTGGAAGGCGTCGTTATTAAATGACCCTGCAAAAGTTATAAAACAAGGCGATGCTTCGGCCGGTAGTCTTGGACGGATAACTTCGCTTGCTGACCTGCCCTCAAAGGAAATACTCATAGATCTTATACAGCAGGCCATTGCAATAAATGAAAAAGGCGAGAAGGTCGCCAAAAAACCTGTTCCCGCTGAAAGGGCAAAGCTGGAACCACCGCAATATTTTATTGATTTTTTGTCGAAGGATTCCAACGCTATAGCCGCATTTGAGCGGTTTAGCCCTTCACAAAAACGTGAATATGCGGAATGGATAATCGAAGCCAAAACCGATGCCACAAGGGAGAAGCGCATGGAAACCGCTTTGGAATGGATCGCCGAGGGGAAAACAAGGAACTGGAAGTACAAGCAGGACCGCTGATCTAATTGATTTAAGGATTACGCTGATTATTTGCGCCCTGTCAAATTGTGTTTTTCGGCTAACTAATCTCTGGCCTCTAATCTCCAATCACTAAATAAAATCTTACTTTTGCCCAAATTTTAGCGGGATGAGCACAGTAAAAGTCGGCCTGGTACAAATGGCGTGTACGGCCAATAAGCAGGAAAATTTAGATAAAGCGATAAGCAAAATACGTGAAGCGGCCAAAAAAGGCGCGCGGATAATTTGTTTGCAGGAACTTTTTACGTCGCTATATTTTTGTGATGTGGAGAATTACGACAATTTTAAGCTGGCCGAGGCTATACCCGGGCCATCAACTGATGCGCTTTCAGCAGTCGCGAAGGAATTGAACGTTGTTATCATTGCGTCGCTTTTTGAAAAGCGCGCGCAGGGCGTTTATCACAATACCACTGCTGTTTTAGATGCCGATGGCGCTTACCTCGGCAAATACCGCAAAATGCACATCCCGGACGATCCCGGGTTTTACGAAAAATTTTACTTTACACCCGGCGACCTCGGCTATAAAGTATTCAAAACCAAATATGCCACGATCGGCGTGCTCATCTGCTGGGACCAATGGTATCCTGAAGCAGCACGTATCACCGCTTTAATGGGCGCCGAAATATTGTTTTATCCCACCGCCATAGGCTGGGCCACAACCCAGGACGAAGCGACCAATACCGAACAATACAACGCCTGGCAAACTATCCAGCGCTCGCATGCTATAGCCAATGGCGTACACGTGGTTAGCGTGAACCGGGTAGGAGAGGAAGAAGGGTTAAAATTCTGGGGCGGATCGTTTGTTTCAAATCCTTTCGGAAGTGTTATTTACCAGGCATCGCATGGTAATGAGGAGGTTATTGTACAGGAGCTGGATTTAGAAAAATCGGACTATTACCGCAGCCACTGGCCTTTTTTACGGGACAGAAGGATTGATACGTATGAACCGATTACGAAACGATTTTTAGACGAAGAATAACGCACACGTCATTGCGAGGAGGAACGACGAAGCAATCCCGAACTTTGCAGGGCGGTCTTGCATAGTTCGCGATTGCTTCGTTCCTCGCAATGACGTGGCGGATAACATACACTATGGATTACAGAGACACCCTCAAACCCAACAGCTTTCACTTCCCCGCTGAATGGCACCCGCACACCGCTACATGGCTAAGCTGGCCGCATAAGGAGGAATCGTGGCCCGGTAAATTGGACCTGATCTATCCGCAGTATTGCGAATTTATAAAAGTACTTACCGAAGGTGAATTGGTACGGATAAACGTAACTGATGAACAATTGGCGGCCTTTGCCAAACAACAGCTGTCGTTGGTTGGTGTCGACCTTAAACGTGTTGAGTTTTTTGAATTCCCGACAAACGATGCCTGGTGCCGCGATCACGGCCCCGCCTTTTTGATCGATCCGCAAGCAAAACAAAAGGTTATAGTTGATTGGGGATATAATGCATGGGGGAATAAATATCCGCCGTTCGACCTGGACGATGTGATCCCGACTAAGATTGCCGAGCGATTTGGTTTACCCGTCTATCATCCCGGCATCGTAATGGAAGGCGGCTCCGTTGACTTTAACGGGCAGGGCACTGTTTTAACGACAACAGCCTGCCTGCTCAACAAAAACCGCAATCCCCATTTAAACCAGCAACAAATAGAAGAATACCTGCAAAATTATTACGGCGTAACGCAAATTTTATGGCTCGGCGACGGGGTAGTTGGCGACGACACCGATGGCCATATTGACGACATCACCCGTTTTGTAAATGAAGATACCGTGGTGACAGTAATTGAGGAAAGCCGACAGGATGAGAACTACGATATCCTGCAGGAAAATCTTCAAACTTTAAAAACCATGCGCCTGCTTAATGGCAAACAATTAAATATTATTGAACTGCCCATGCCTGACCCGGTATACTATGACGGCCAGCGCCTGCCGGCCTCATACGCCAATTTTTACATTGCCAATTCATCTGTAGTTGTGCCTACCTACCGCTCAAAAAATGACGACAGGGCGCTGGATATTTTGCAAAGCTGTTTTCCCGATAGGAAGATAGTTGGCATCGATTCAACACATATTATTTGGGGCTTAGGCAGTTTCCATTGCCTTAGCCAGCAGGAACCGGCGGTGTAACCGGCGAAAACTTACGAAGTTTTTAAAACTTCGTAAGTTTAAGGGATTGTTTTTCACCGACAATTAATCCACACCCGCCGACTTCTCTCATCCGCCTGCCAGTTTTTGATTGCCGGAGGTGTTACGTTACCATACTTTTGGGTAAGATTTAAAACGCAAAACAATGGAAACTCAAATAAAAGATACCAACTACAAACACAATGGGCGTACAATGGCCGGTATTATCATACTGATCATTGGCGGTATGCTGCTGATTGACCAACTCGACCTGTTTTTTATTCCGCACTGGCTTTTTAGCTGGCCGATGTGGCTGATAGGTTACGGCCTTTATATGGGCGGCAAATACAATTTCAGGAAACCGGTTTGGGGGTGCTGATCTTTATAGGAACGATGTTTTTATTTACCGAAAATGTGCATAACGCCGATAGGATAGTTTGGCCGGTGGGCATTATAGCAACCGGGCTGTACCTGGTAATGAGGCATAACCGCAAGGCGGACGCTGCCTATCATGATAGCAATTTAAAAGTTTCAGATATTGATTAAGGGTTAATTGGATTATTTGGTTTTTTTCAAAACTCCGGTGGGTTTCCACCGGAGTTCTTTTTTGTCATTGCGAGCGTAGCGCGGCAATCGCGAACTTTGCAAGTCGGCGATGCACAACGAAGAGGTTGCCGCACTGCCCCGCAACGACAAAGTACATTATAACGTTTCACATTTCAATTTCACCGACATATTATCCACCCTCACCGACTTGTTTATTTAAACCGCCAATTTTTGTTTGGCATACATATAATGTTACCTTAGTTTTGGCTAAGATTAAAATTAGCAAAATAATGATTAACGATAATATAGGACAACCGCACAATCCCCGCAATGGCAAAGCCCTGGCTGGGATCATCTTACTCGCCGTTGGCGCCATGCTGCTTATCCGGCAGTTTGATTTCTTTTTCTTTCCGCACTGGCTGTTTAGCTGGCCCATGTGGCTGATTGCCTGGGGGCTGTTTGTCGGCGCCAGGACCAATTTCCACAAGCCGTCTTCCTTTATCCTGATAACGCTTGGCATTGTTTTTCTCCTGAACGAAAATTTTAACGGTGCCGGGCATATTGTGTGGCCCATGGCTATCATCGGTTTTGGTTTATGGATGATCCTGAAGCGTAACAGCCGCTTTGATAACGATTACTGGAAGAACAGGTACGGCAATAAGTGGGACTGGAAAAATAACACCGGCTTCAGTCCGAACGACCCGGCGCCGGATGCAGCCTCATCAGCAGTACCGCCATACGAATCGCGCACTTACGGCCCAACCGGGGATGATTATCTGGATGCCACTTCTGTTTTCGGCGGCGTCAAAAAAACCATCCTTTCAAAGGACTTTAAGGGCGGCGAGATCGTCAATGTATTCGGCGGTGCCGAGCTTGACTTTACCCAGGCCGATATCACCGGCAGGGTAATTATCGATATCACCCAGATATTTGGTGGCACAAAAATTATTGTGCCCTCGCATTGGCAGGTAGTATCCGACCTGGCAGCCGTTTTTGCCAGTGTTGATGATAAACGAATGAAAATGACCGCCCCGCCAAACAGTGATAAAATACTGGTACTTAAGGGGGTGTCTATTTTTGCAGGGGTGGATATTAGGAGCTATTATTAGTCAGTAGCTGAGTTTCAAACTCAATCAACCTAATCAACCCAGTCAACGTTCCAACCAACAAAATGGCTTCATCATCACTAACATCTTCAAAGTTATTCGCCGCATTCATCGTATGCGGATTGTTATGGGCCGGGGTGCAAACCTATCTCATACACAGCTTTGGATTTATTTGGTATATAGCCGCCGCGGACGGGATCGTAAGTTCGTTGCTGCTCGCTGCAGCCTGTTGGTTGATCAATAATACGCTGCGGTATTATCAGCCGTCGCAGGGCAGTTACATCAATATCCTGATCTGGTACGTGGCCCTGGCCGCTATGTGTGCTTTTGGGTGCAGGTGGATATTGCCTTTGATCACCTCTGATTCAGCCTATACCCAGTTTTTGATCCGGTCGGTCTTTATCAGGATGTTTATTGATTTTTTGGCGATAGGATGGATGGCGATGATCAGCATCATCTATTACTCGATGATCGACCAAAAAGAAAATGATAAACGGAAATCGGAAGCCGAGCAGCTGGCGCGTGATGCCGAATTGTATAACCTGCGGCAGCAGCTGCAGCCGCATTTCCTGTTTAACAGCCTTAACTCCATTAACGCACTGATCGGCTTTAAGCCCGATGAGGCCCGTAAGATGATACACCAGCTTTCGGACTTTTTACGTGGTACCTTAAAAAAGGACGACCAGCAAAGGGTAACCTTGAACGAAGAGCTGCAACACCTTAACCTATACCTCGAAATTGAAAAAGTACGCTTCGGCCACCGGCTGCAAACCGAAATAAGCTGCGACAAAACATGCGGCGAAGCCGTGCTGCCATCCATGCTGCTGCAGCCCATTGTCGAAAATGCGATAAAATTCGGATTATATGATACCACGGGTGATGTGGTGGTGAGTATAAGAGGCGAGGTCGAAGATAACTACCTGGTAATTATGATACAAAATCCTTACGATCCCCAAACATCCCGGCCAAAAAAAGGAACCGGATTTGGGCTAAGGGGGGTGCAGCGCCGTTTATATTTATTGTTTGCCCGAAATGATTTGATTGAAACTCATGCAAATGATAATATATTTACAACAATTATTAAAGTACCGCAGCTATAAACGATGATACGCGTCTTAATTATTGATGATGAGCCTTTAGCCCGAATGGTGGTAAAGGAGTATTTGCAGGGGTTTGAACAGTTTGAAGTTATCCAGGAATGCAACGACGGCTTCGAAGGTCTTAAAGCTATCCAGCAGCACCAGCCCGACCTGGTTTTTTTGGATGTGCAAATGCCAAAGATAAACGGGTTCGAGATGCTGGAGCTAGTCGAGCAGCAGCCGGCGGTAATATTTACCACTGCTTTTGATGAATACGCCATAAAAGCTTTTGAAACACATGCGGTTGACTACCTGCTGAAGCCGTTCAGCAAAGACCGGTTTAATAAGGCTATCGAAAAATATCTGGAGAAAGCGCAAACCACGCCAAAACCAAAACAAACCGAAGAGTTGCTCGAAACGGCCGCGCAGTCGCCGGCACAGCATGAGCGGATCGTGGTAAAAACGGGCACCAAGGTAAAGATCATCCCGGTGCAGGATGTTGAATATTTAGCCGCCGACGATGATTATGTAAGCGTATACACCGCCGAAGGGTCATTCCTGAAAAATAAAACGATGAACTTTTTCGAACAAACGCTTGATCCGCGGCAGTTTGTGCGGGTACACCGTTCATACATGATAGCTATACAGCAGATAACCCGCATTGACCCTTACGAAAAGGATGCCCACCTGGCTATCCTAAAATCCGGCGCGAAGATCCCCGTGAGCAAAACAGGGTATGGGAAGTTGAAACAAGTGCTGGGAATATGACAATTTTCGAATATTCTATTTTGCTCTTTTGTCATTCTGAACGTAATGAAGAATCTTCTTCACATGGTATGTAGTCGGCATTTATAGCGGTTAGTATTCGCACATGGCAATATTCCGACGTTCTGGCGTAGAAGATTCTTCGCTATGCTCAGAATGACAAAATATTAGTCGTTATCGATCTAACCAACGGGTTAATTGTTAAATGATCGCTACATTACGCTCACTTCTCCAGCTCCCAAACCTTCTCTTTGACCGGTGCCTTTCTAAACTCGTCTTTAAACTCATCGCAATCTTTAAACTGCAGTTTAGCAATCACACGGTATTCAACCCGGAGGTTGAATGATTTTGATTCAAATGGCCAGGGTTTCACGCTAAGGGAGCCGTTTTTCTTTTCGAGTAGTTCATAACGCTTTTTGTCCGGTCCCCGGCTTACTTCAATGTTGCGGTTTTCGGGCTGTATCTCTTGCTGGCAAAGCAGCAGCGAAAACGCATCGCACCATTCCATCAGGCCGTAAACGCGGTTCGTTTCTTTTTTACTAAGTTTCAATTCCCTGCGCCACGCGTTTTGCAGCTTTGCCTGTTCTTTTAAAAATTGCCTGGCTTCGGGATTGGTCTCCGCCTCTTTATGATGCAGAAATTCCATGTGCATGGAGCAGAGGAGCGCTATATACCGGCTTTTCGATAATGAGAAATCCTGCAGGCGGCGGCAATGCTCAGCCTCGAATGTTTTCATCCTGAAATTTACAGGTCCGCCCTTCGCGGTCAGCAGGTCGCTTTCTTCCAGTTCTGTTTGTGCATCATCATGTTCGGCAATGGCAGCAACTGTTTCGGCCCAGCGCTGGGGACGGTCTTTTATGCGCCATTCCATAGCCGTCTGGGCGGCTAATAAGCCATGTGCCCGCTGCGTGATGATCTCCCAGCCTGGTTCGGTATAATTAACGATCATATCAATCCAGAGAACAAATATTTAAGTGGTTAGTTTACATCAATGCCCGTATCATTGTTCCGTCAAAATAAAATCAGCAGGCAATTGCTAAACGGTTAGTTCACATCTTTACAGAAAAAACTTATGCCGCATTTATTCTCTCCCATAAAAATAAAAAATATCGAATTGAAGAACCGCTTGATGGTATCGCCGATGTGCGAATACTCCAGCGAGGACGGTTTTGCCAATGACTGGCACCTGGTGCATTTGGGCAGCCGGGCAGTCGGCGGCGCTGCATTGGTAATGACGGAAGCTACCGCGGTATCCCCGGAGGGGAGAATAACCGCGGACGACCTGGGTATTTACAAGGATGAGCACATCGCCAAACTAAAACAGATAACCGATTTTATTCACCAGCATGGAGCGGTGTCGGGGATACAGTTAGCACACGCAGGGCGAAAGGGGAGCACCACGGCACCCTGGAAAGGCGGAGTACAGGTGCCGCCGGGTAGTCCGGGCGGGTGGAAGGCAGTGGCGCCAGGCGCGATACCGTTCGCTGAAGGGAATGAGCCGCCTTTGACACTTGATAAGGCGGGCATTGAAAAAGTAAAGGCCGATTTTAAAGCAGCGGCCATACGCGCAATTGCCGCCGGGTTTAAAGTAATTGAACTGCACGGGGCACATGGTTATTTGATCCACGAATTCTTTTCGCCATTAAGCAATAATAGGACCGATGAATATGGCGGCTCGTTTGAAAACCGGGTAAGGTTGTTGCTCGAGGTAATTGAAACAGTCCATGAAGTTTGGCCTAAAGAGAACCCGCTTTTTGTTCGGATATCCGCGACCGACTGGACCGAAGGCGGCTGGACCGCCGACGACTCTGTAGCACTATCGAAAATATTAATAGATAAAGGTGTCGATTTGGTTGATTGTTCATCGGGCGGAAATGTTTTGGCAAGTATCCCATTAAAACCCGGCTACCAGGTTGAATTTGCCGAGAGAATTAAAAAGGAAACCGGTATGCTAACCGGCGCGGTGGGCCTGATAACGGAGAGCGGCCAGGCCAATGCCATTATTGAAGAAGGCAAGGCCGACTTGGTTATTATGGCGCGGGAACTATTGCGCGACCCCTATTTCCCGTTAAGGGCAGCACATGAACTGGGGCATGATGTTAAATGGCCGGTTCAGTATGAAAGAGCCAAATGGTAATAAAAATCACTAATTTTGGATGCTGGCAGGGTCGCAATGCGTTGCGATTCTACGATTTCTTTTTAGTATAATACATGAAAAAATACCTGTCATTAGTTACCTTTTCGCATACCATTTTTGCCATGCCGTTTGCCATTATCGGCTTTTTTTTGGCGGTGACCACCACCAGCTTCCGGTTTGATTGGGTTAAACTGGTATTGATGGTTTTATGCATGGTATTTGCCCGCAATTCGGCCATGGCATTTAACCGCTACCTCGACAGGGATGTGGATGCGAAGAATCCGAGAACCAAACAGCGGGATATTCCGGCAGGGCGCATTAGCCCCACATCGGCGCTAACATTTACCATTATTAACTGTGTGTTGTTTATAGCTGCAACGTGGTTTATTAATTCACTGTGCTTTTACCTTTCGCCGGTAGCGTTGCTTGTTGTGCTGGGATATAGCGCTACCAAGCGGTTTACAGCCTTGTGCCACATGGTGTTAGGATTAGGGTTATCGCTTGCGCCGATCGGGGCCTACCTGGCCGTAACAGGTGTGTTCAATATCGTCCCTTTATTTTTTTCATTTGCCGTTTTATGCTGGGTAAGCGGCTTTGATATTATTTATGCCCTGCAGGATGAAGATTTCGATCGCGACCAGCACCTGCATTCTATCCCGGCTTACCTCGGTAAGGTGCGCGCCCTGCAATTGTCGACTTTGCTGCATGTGCTTTCGGCAGCATTCGTAATTATGCCTGTATTTTTTATCCACCCGGGCATATTGTATTACATCGGCATTGTATTTTTCTGTTCCATGCTCATCTACCAGCATCTGCTGGTGAAGCCGAACGACCTGAGCCGGGTAAACTTCGCATTTATGACCACCAACGGCATTGCCAGTGTGGTATTTGCTGTTTTCTTTTTGCTGGACAGGTTGTTTATTTGAGGAATTGACACATTATTATTGACGATCGTTTCATTTCCTATTCTCCTCGCTTTTTCACAACTTTACCACCCTCATAAATCATCATCATGAAGTATTGGCTTGTCAAATCGGAACCCGAAAAATATAGCTGGGAAAAATTCAATAAAGAAGGGCGCACCTTTTGGGACGGCGTGCGCAACTACCAGGCGCGCAATAATTTACGCGCCATGCAGGAGGGCGACCTGGTGCTTTTTTACCATAGCAACGAAGGCAAGGAAATAGTTGGTATTGCTAAAGTGGCCAAAGAGGCCTACCAGGATCCCACCACCAGCGACCCGAACTGGGTTGTGGTTGACCTTGTACCGGTTGAGCCCCTCAAAAAACCGGTTAGCCTGGCACAGATAAAAGCGGAGGAACGGTTAAAAGATATCCACCTTGTGCGCCAGGGCCGCTTATCGGTTATATCGCTAAGGCCAGAGGAGTTTGACCTTATTTTGGAAATGGGAAGCTGATAAGTTTTTAGCTTTTTACGGAATCTTCCCCAAAAAATAATGCTTTTAATTCCGTAGCGTCGTGCGGCTTCATTTTGCCGGCGAGTATCAGGCGCAGCTGGCGGCGGCGCAGGGCGCCATCAAATAAAGCAATTTCTTCAATAGTTTCGGGAATCAACTCAGGTACAGGTATGGTGCGACCGTTTTGGTCGAGCGCCACAAAAGTATAATAAGCCTCGTTGCTTTTAACCCTGGTGCCCGACGGGATATTTTGCGCCCAAACATCCAGCCTAACCTCAACCGAGGTGGTGAACGCCCGCGATACCTTAGCTTCGATGGTAATTACATCGCCCAGTTTAATGGAATGCTGAAAGGAAACGTTGTCTACAGATGCCGTCACCACGATGCGGTTGCAATGTTTTTGGGCCGATATAGCCGCGGCAATATCCATCCAGTGCAGCAGGCGCCCCCCCATTAAATTGTTCATCGTATTGGTATCGTTGGGCAATACCAGCTCATTCATTATCGTATGTGATTCTTTTGGGAACTTTCCTTTCATGCGGCAAAGATACAAATAAGGTTAAAGGTTAAAGGCGAAAGGTTAGGTGTAGTTTAATGCAACAAAAGCGCCGCCTTTCGCCTTTAACCTTTCGCCTTTAACTTGCTTTCAATATCCGGTAAAAATCCGGTCACTATCCCGATGAGGGGAAGAAAAGCACAAACTTTAAAAACGTAGGTGATACTGGTATGATCGGCCAGCACGCCAAGCAGCGCGGAGCCGAGACCGCCCATGCCGAAAGCTAGCCCGAAAAATAACCCGGATACCGTGCCTACCTTACCGGGAACCAGTTCCTGGGCATATACTACAATGGCAGAGAAAGCAGACGAAAGAATGACGCCGATAATAACGGATAGCGTTACCGTCCAGAACAGGTCGGCAAAAGGCAGCAGCAGCGTAAAGGGCGCCACCCCCAATATTGAAAACCAGATGACGTATTTGCGTCCGAATTTATCGCCAAGATAACCGCCGATGAGCGTACCCGCGGCAATAGAAGCCAGGAATACGAACAGGTACAACTGCGATCGCTGTATGGACAGATGAAACTTCCCGATAAGAAAAAAGGTAAAGTAATTGTTCATACAGGCCAGGTAAAAGAACTTGGAGAATATGAGCAGCAGCAATACTACCAGCGACCACACTATTTTTGTTTTGGACAGGTTGAGATGTGGTTCGTCCCTGGCGGGATTTTTTGCCTTGCTGTTCAAATGTTCTTTATACCATAAGCCAACTTTGGACAGGATGATCATGCCCAGCAGTGCCGCCAAAATAAACCACATGATGTACCGCAGTCCGTTAGGCACCACGATAAGCGCTACCAATAAAGGTCCCACCGCGCTCCCGGTATTGCCGCCAAGCTGAAAGATTGACTGTGCGAGTCCTTTTTTCCCCCCCGAAGCAAGGCGCGCGAGCCGGGATGATTCGGGATGAAAAATAGACGAGCCGATTCCCATTATGGCAACTGCTCCCAGCACACTGATAAAACTGGGGGCCAGCGATAACAGCAGTACACCCACCAGCGACAAGCCCATACCCGCCACAAGAGAATATGGCCTCGGTTTACGATCGGTAAACAAACCTACAAACGGCTGCAGCAGCGATGAGGTGACCTGGAAAGTAAAAGTGATCAGCCCGATTTGTGTAAAGTTTAAATGAAAATTCCTTTTCAGCAGCGGGTATACCGACGGAATGATAGACTGCAGCATATCATTCAGGAAATGCCCCACGCTAATGGCCATGAGCACGCCAAAAACGGTTTTTTGAACGATTTGCTTTGGGGTTTGTAAGGTAGTTGAGTCCATTGAAAAAGATAAGGATATTGCAAAAATGCAATTTTCGGGTTAATGGCGAAATTTATCTGTTCGCAGGGGCCAATTATTTTAACAAGGCAGCGTAAATTTTACAGGCGATTAGCTAACTTGGTAAGCAACAAATAACAATTCCCCAATGGCAAACAGCAAATACAGCAACAGCCCTGACAATCCCAGAAGAAGCTTTTTAAAGACCGCCGCGAAGGGCGGCATCGCATTATCATTAAGCGGTATCGCGGCAAGCGCATTCGCGCTTCAAAAAATAACAGATGATTCAAGTCCTGTTAATAGGGATAATCTCATTAAACCGGACCACCTGATCCGGTCAACGCCCGAAAATACAGTTTGGGGATATTACGGGGCCGATGTGCCGCCTGTGGCCAGGATCAAAAACGGCGATATTGCCGAGATACAAACTGTTAATACCACCGGCATTAGCCGTAAAGACCCCGAAGCTTTTTATAAAAGCAATAACCTGCCTATTGACGAACAGGCGCAGGATATTATCAATATCTATAAAAATGTAAAACCCGAACCTTCCGGGTTAAGCGGGCACCTGCTTACCGGGCCAATCTACATTGAAGGCGCGGAGCCCGGTGATACACTTGAAGTGCGCATATTGGACATTGTATTGCGCAGTAATTATGGTGTAAACGCCGTTTGGCCAAAAGGCGGCGACCTGGGCGATGCCGTAACTACCCGCGAAAACTTTGTATATAAGTATGACAAGAAGAAAAAAGTGGCTTCGTTTAAAGAAGGCCTGGAAATACCTGTTAGACCTTTCTTTGGGGTAATGGCCGTATCGCCCGCGCCGGAAACGGGCAGAGTAAGCTCCATTCCGCCGGGTTATTACGGCGGCAATATGGATCTGAAACACCTGGTTAAAGGCAGTACGCTTTTTCTCCCGGTATCGGTTAAAGGAGCGCTGTTTACTACCGGCGACTGCCACGCGGCACAAGGCACCGGCGAAATAAGCGGCGTGGCGATTGAAGCCTCGCTTACGCTGATAGCAAAGTTTATTGTACGCAAGGATAAGCCCATTAAGCAGGTATGTGCCGAAACGCCTACCCATTTTATTGCTATCGGGCTCGATCCGGATTTGAATAAGGCCATGAAAAATGCCGCGTCGGAAGCCGTGAATTTTATCAAGGATAACATGGGCTATACGTTTAACGAAGCATTGTCAATTGCCAGTACCGGGGTTGATTTTGAGGTTACACAGGTAGTCGATAAAACACTCGGCGTAAATGCGATGATCCCGAAATCGATATTCACCAATAAGAAATTTCCGTATTGGGAAGGATGATAGATCATCATTTCTGATTAACCGCCCTCATTGCCGCCGCATTGACTCACCCCGACGACGCTACACTGGTCGACTCTCTCTGCGGTAAACCGCGAAGAGGGTTAAACCTCAAAAAAATATTATTTTTCTTTCCCAACCCTCTTTTTGGCCTGCCAAAGAGAGGGTGGTCGAGCAAAGCGATGACCGGGTGAGTTAACTCTGCGCCTTGCATTTCTATGTATTGATAATTTATTAATAATCGGTAAGTTAGCTTCCTGTAACCGCTTATAATTTATGAAATTAAAACGCTCCGGCCCCGGCCGCTTTATTTTTGGCCTTTTACTATTCATGCCCGTATGTTTATCGGCGCAGGACAGGCCTTTCGGCAAAACTTTTGCAACACGCAGCGAAGTAATGGCGCAGCATGGTATGGCCTGTACCAGCCAGCCGCTTGCCACGCAGGCCGCCATTGATGTATTGAAACACGGTGGCTCAGCCGTTGACGCGGCCATAGCTGCCAACGCCGTACTGGGCGTGGTTGAGCCGCATGTAAACGGCATAGGCGGTGATATTTTCGCTATCGTTTATGAAGCAAAAACGGGTAAGCTGATCGGCCTGAACGGTTCCGGCCGCTCGCCGTATAGCCTGACCCTGGAAGAATTTAAAAAACGGGGAATAAAATATATCCCTGCGCTTGGCCCGCTGCCGGTAAATGTGCCTGGCTGCGTTGATGGCTGGTTTACGCTGCATGGCCGCTTCGGCAAAATGCCGATGGACCAGGTACTATCGTACGCGATCGGCTACGCACGCAATGGCTTCCCGGTGGCTGACGAAGCCGCAGGTTCGTTGAAAAACATCAAAACCATTTATGGCAAGTACCCTAATATCGTTGAACTGTATAACCCGGGAGGCAAAATACCCGGCAGGGGTGATATCCGCACCAATCCGGACCTCGCCAATACACTGGAAAAAATTGCCAAAGGGGGTCGCGATGCCTTTTATAAAGGCGATATAGCTCGTACCATTGACGCGTTTATGAAAAAGAACGGCGGCTTTTTATCGTACAGGGACATGGCCAACCATACCTCGAGCTGGGTTGAGCCGGTGAGCACCAGCTATCGCGGTTACGATGTTTGGGAGCTGCCGCCAAACGGGCAGGGTATATGTACCCTGCAAATGCTGAACATACTGGAAGGTTTTGATTTTAGTAAGATAACGTGGGGCAGTCCCGAGCATGTTCATTTATTTGTGGAAGCGAAGAAACTGGCCTTTGAAGATCGCGCCAAATACTACGCGGACCCGGAATTTGCCAAAATTCCTGTTAAGGAACTGATCTCCAAATCATACGCCGCCGGACGGCGCAAACTGATCAACCCGCACAAGGCTGCGGCGAGTTATGAGGCAGGCAACCCCGCATTAAAGGACGGCGATACCATTTATCTAACCGTGGCCGATAGCGACGGCAATATGGTTTCGCTTATCCAGAGCAATTATCGTGGTTATGGCTCGGGCATGGTGCCTGATGGTTTGGGTTTTACTTTGCAGGACCGTGGCCAGTTGTATACGTTGGAGGAAGGACAAAACAACACATATGCGCCGCACAAGCGGCCTTTTCATACGATCATTCCGGCTTTTGTAACTAAGGATGGCAAGCCGTTTATGAGTTTTGGTGTGATGGGCGGCAGCTTTCAGCCGCTCGGGCATGTGGAGATACTGATGAATATGATCGACTTCGGCATGAACGCGCAGGAGGCCGGGGACGCGCCGCGGATAGACCACCAGGGCTCATCGGAACCTACTGGCGAAAAAATGCAGGGCGTAGGTATGGTCTACCTGGAGTCGGGTTTTCCGTACGAAACGATACGCAGCCTGATGTACATGGGGCATAAGATCGGGTTTCAAATTCCCGGCAGCTATGGGGGTTACCAGGCTATCCGTTTTGACCCCATTCAAAAGGTTTACTTCGGTGCGTCCGAAAGCAGGAAGGATGGGGAAGCGGCAGGATGGTGACACGAGAAAACTTACAAAGTTTAACTCTTTTATATGGCAACATACCCCCTCGGCAGTGCAAAAGGAAAATGGATAATGGTTTCGGCCATCCTGGCTTCGGCTATGGCTTTTATCGATGCTACCGCGCTTAATGTGGTGCTGCCGGCTTTACAAAAAAGCCTTAACGCAAGCGGTACCGACCTATTCTGGCTATTGAACGCTTACCTGCTGATGCTGGCGTCGCTTATTCTTATCGGGGGCTCTTTGGGTGATAAACTGGGCCGGAAAAAGATATTCATGGCCGGCATTGTTATTTTCATCGCAGGCTCTGCAGCCTGCGGGATGGCGCCGGGCGTACTGTTTTTGATCGCTTTCAGGATTGTACAGGGTATCGGCGGGGCCTTAATGATACCGGGGAGTTTATCGCTCATCTCGTCGTCGATCAATGAAAAGGAACGGGGCAGGGCGATAGGCACGTGGTCGGCGGTTACCACAATAGTAACTATGGGCGGGCCAATTTTGGGCGGCGCTTTGGCCGATGCTGGCTTATGGCGCTTTATCTTTTTTATCAATGTGCCCATCGGCCTGGCAGCGTTAATTATTCTTTGGCTGCAGGTACCCGAAAGCCGCGACACAGACAGTGACAAGGCTGTTGATATACCCGGCGCTGTCACCATTGCCCTTGGACTGGCGTTGCTCACCTTTGGCTTTCTTCGTGTACCGGCAATTGGCTGGGGCACTGTACAGGTTCTTTGTTCGCTCGGGGCCGGCGTCTTGTTCTTTATTGCTTTTATTATTATCCAACGCAAAAGCAAACACCCCATGATGCCGCTGCAACTGTTTAACAACCTAACCTTTAGCGGCGCCAACCTGCTCACCTTTTTCCTGTATGCCGGGCTGGGCTCGGGCATGCTGTTCCTCTCATTGAACCTGGTACAGGTGCAGGGTTACAGCCAGTTGCAATCAGGACTAACGTTTTTACCCTTTACCATTTTAATGGTCACCATTGCGCGGTTTGCCGGTGGGTTAGCCGACAAATATGGCCCACGGCGGCTACTGATATTAGGCCCCGCCCTGGCCGGAGTCGGGCTGCTTATACTATCATTTGTAAAACAAACTAACGGTCCTGCGGATTACTGGACCACTTTTTTTCCGGGTATTATTGTATTTGGCTTAGGTATGTCGTTTACCGTAGCACCGCTTACAGCAACGGTAATGGGATCGGTAAGCGATCATTTTTCGGGTACGGCTTCGGGCATCAATAACGCCTTAACACGCATTGCAAATGTATTTGCCAATGCTATATTCGGGGCATTGGCGGTCTTATTCTTTTCGGGCGCATTGCAGGCTGAAATAAAAAATGTTCCTATCACAGTAAAGGAAAAACAGGCAGTGGTTGCCGAAGCGGCTAACCTCGGTAATGCGAAGGTACCTGCTATCGTCAATTTTTCTCAAAAGCAACGAATTGAAAAATCGTATCATGCCGGTTTTATCAGCGCTTATCAAAAGATATTAAAACTGTCAGCTGTGCTTGGCTTTTTAGGGGCGCTGATGGCTGTTCTTTTTATAAAGGACAGTGTGGTAAAGAAGGAATAAGGTTAGAAAAGATTAAACTCATAACGGTATTATTCACAGCGCGAGAATAAGCGGTGGAGTACAAAGTATCGGATTGCATTATTGAGCGTTTCCCATCGCCTCAAACTCGTGCCAGGTTTGCGGTTATTAACCTTGGAATATAAAAATCAATGCCTGTTTCAGCCGTCTGTATTCACATCCGAGTTAGTATATTCGTGCGCCATTTGCAATATGAAGCACACGCTAACCAAGCTTATATACAATAAACCTTTTGCATATACCCTATGGTTTGGTGTTGGTTTTTTTATTGTATTGAAAGGGCTTTTAACACATCATTCGCCTAATAATTACCTGGTATTTAAACATGTTTTTTTAAACGTCATACACGAGCACGCCCTCTATATTCCGCAGCCAGAATATTATTTTGACCGCAATCACTACGGGCCGGTATTTTCAATGATCATCGCCCCATTCGCTTTGTTGCCGGATGGTGCCGGTGCGTTGCTTTGGGTAATGTTTAACGCCTTTGTATTGTTTAAGGCAATACAATTGTTGCCGATTGGAAAAAATAAGCACATTATTATTTTGCTGCTATGTGCGAACGATTTGACGGGGTCCTCAATTTATTTCCAATTCAACCCAACGATAACAGCACTCATTATACTCAGCTTATATTTTATTAAAAAGGAGCAGGAGTTTTGGGCTGCACTCTTAATAGCGCTTGGAACATTCACCAAGCTTTATGGCATTGTCGGACTGGCCTTTTTTTTCGTTTCAGATAATAAGCTAAGGTTTTTGGCCAGTTTTGTGTTCTGGTCGATCGTATTGTTTGTACTCCCTATGGCGATATCCTCGCCGGGATTTATTATACGAACCTATCAAGACTGGTATAATGACCTGTTAGCTAAAAATGTGGAAAATGTAAATTCGAATTTGCAGGATATTAGTGTGATGGGTATGATCCGCAGGATTTTTAACTGCAAAGAATTTAAAAATATATTTGTAATTGCCCCTGCACTAATTCTGTTCGGGTTATCATATTTAAGAGTAACACATTTCAAGTCCACCCAATACCAATTGCTTATCCTGGCCTCAGTGTTAATTTTCACTGTAATATTCAGCAGTTCAGCCGAGTCACCTACATATGTTATTGCCTTTACCGGCATATCCATCTGGTTCATGAATTTGAACCGGCCGGTTACGGGACTGGAAATATCGCTATTGATTTTTGCAATTGTCATCACGAGTTTTTCCTCGTCAAGTCTTTTCCCAAAATCGATCAATCTAGCTTATATGCAACCCTACAGGTTAAAAGCGTTGCCATGCCTTTTAATATGGCTTAAAATTATATATGAAACGCTAACCCGAAATTTCACAACTGAAAGACAACTTGAGAAATCAATACATATCGGCCCTTCGTTATCAAAGCGTCAATAAATAATTATAGCCAAATCAATGATAAAATAGTATATTTGTAACGCGAAAGTTACAATGTATCTCCTTCCATACTGCCGGGAATAACTGAGCGCTGGAGCACGAATATTATTACGTTTCAGATCATAATATCCTGACGAAACCAGGAATTCTTGTGGAAATCGCCTTTTAAATTAAAACTGTTTGTTTATAATATGATACTTGACACAAAAAAGAAAATTTCTATAGTCATTCCTTGCTTCAATGAAGAGAAAAACATCAGTTTTTTGATTGATCAGATCGGCAAAACAATGATGTCTACGGGCTATGATTATGAATTGATTTTTGTAGACGACGGTAGTGTGGATAACACCCTTAACGAAATAAAGGTTAACGCCGAATTACGGGACAACGTATTTTATATTGAGTTATCCAGAAATTTTGGTAAAGACTACGCACTTAAGGCCGGTATCGGAAAGGCTAATGGCAATGCCGTGATTACAATGGATGCCGACATGCAGCACCCGCCGCATTTAATATTAAAAATGTTAACGTTCTGGGTAAACGGATACGACATTGTATACACCTACCGGGAAAATGCAAACCCACATGGCAAAGGTTATCAAAAAGCGACCTCGAGGCTTTTTTATAAAGGCATTAATATGCTTTCGGATATTAAATTGGAAAATGGTACCTCGGACTTCCGGTTGATGGACGAAAAGGTTGTTAAGAAATTAGAACTGATCGATGAATACCAGATATTTTATAGGGGCATCATCAGGTGGACCGGCTACAGGCAGGTAGGAATTCCTTACATGCCGGCTAAAAGGCATACAGGCAAGGCAAGCTATTCGTTCTTCAAATTGGCTAAACTGGCCATACGCACTATTATGACGTTTAGTGCGCGCCCGCTTTATATAGTTTCAGGTATCGGTTTATTTTTCTCTGCATTAGCCATTTTGTATATCCCGTACGTACTCATTAGCTACATCTCCGGATACGCAGTTTCCGGCTGGGCTTCCCTGATCGCCACCATCGCCTTTTTTGGCGGCTTGCAATTACTGGTGCTCGGTATTATAGGAATGTATGTTGGTAAAATATTTATGCAATCAAAACACCGCCCCAATTATATAATTCGTTCAACGAATCTTATCCGAGTAAATAATGATCTTATTGGGGTTTGATGTGGAAGAGTTTGACATGCCCCTTGAATACGGCAGGTCAATAAGTTTTGAGGAGCAGCTTTCTATTTCTACCAGCGGAACTTCAACAATACTCGAAATATTGCGTGCTGCTGGTGTCAAAGCTACCTTTTATTGTACCGCCAATTACGCCGCCCACCAACCTGAGAGTATTCGTCAGATTGTGCAAGAAGGTCATGAGATCGCATCACACGGATATTACCATTCCCATTTCGAACCAGAGCACTTAAAAAGCTCCAAACTTGTGCTAACGGATATTTCAAATACACCTGTCACCGGCTTCCGTATGCCAGGAATGATGCCTGTGGATGAACTTGAAGTAGAAAAAGCCGGGTATGTCTACAACTCATCTATCAATCCCACCTGGTTGCCGGGGCGCTATAATAACTTCGATAAATCCCGAACCTGGTTTTATGACGGAAATGTTTTGCAGATTCCGGCATCGGTATCACCATTTGTCAGGGTGCCTCTTTTTTGGCTTAGTTTTCATAACTTTCCATTATTATTCATTAAGTGGATGAGTTCGGCGGCCTATAAAAAAGATGGATACCTGAACCTTTATTTCCATCCCTGGGAATTTACCGATCTGCGCGATAAGGAAAAATTTGGTTTGCCGGCTTATGTAGCCAGAAATTCAGGCGCTCTCTTTGTAAACCGGCTGAAATATTTTATCAGCTGGGCACAATCTAAAGGGTATGATTTTGCAAAGACCGGAGATTTCGCTAATTCTATAAACAAAAGACAACCTGTACACAGAGATCGTTAGGTAAACGATCGGGCTTAAATAGAACCTGCCTATCTTTTAAAAATAAAAAACCCGGCCAAAATGGACCGGGTGTTAAAAGTGCTCCCGACGAGATTCGAACTCATATCGATGGTACCGGAAACCATAATTCTATCCGTTGAACTACGGGAGCGATAATTTCGTGCAAATATAACTTATTTCTGCGTTTGTGTAAGCTCAAGTTAATTAAACCAGATCAACGGGTGGCGGATCGGTAAATTCCGGATCACTTCCTCCACCTGCGGGTTATGGTCGAGCTTTTTCCATGTCGAAAACCAGGCTTTTTCCTGGTAAGCATTTGCGCCGAACAACAGGAATGGCTGTGCTACGGGCCAGTTGTCCCAATACATCACATCCGGCTTTAATGTCCATTTACTTTTATCCTCCACAAAAGGATAAAGAAAATTTATGCCTTTTTTTATTGATTTACCATCCGGCGTTTCAAAATTCCACAAATCATCTTTGGGCATAGATAATATCTGGCAAAGCATTGCCATAGCATCTAAATTAAAAATGGAGTAACCGTAAGGCTTTGTCCGCGACATTTCTAAAGGAAGGCTGCCGTCCGTGGCCATTTGACTTGGCAGCAAAACCGTTTTGTATCTTATTCTCAGGGAATCAAGCAGCACCTGGTTATTGCAAAGCTTAGCAAACGAGGCCACTTGCATGGCCCAGCATGTTGAATGATTGTTTTTAGTCAGCTTTTCCTGTATGCCCTGTTTGCTGGTTGTGAGCCAGGTAATGTATTCGGCGAACCAATCCTTTAAACCCGCTAATGTTTTCGCGTCAAGCGCGGACGCATCTTCCATTGCGATGATGCCCTGGGCGACTTCCATCAAATGAATAGTATCTATTATACCATAATTACGGCCGGTAAATTGCCCTTTTACAGCTTGTGCATACCACAGGTTGGGGTTCATCAGCGTTTCCGGATTGATGAACCATGCCTTCAAATGGACTACTGCTTGCCTAACGTATTTTTCGTCACCGGTTATTTTGTATGCTGAAGCTAATGCGCCGATGATCTTGCTCAGGCGGATCATTGCCTTTCTATGTTCAACAAAGTTGGCCGGGTTGGTCATTCCGTCCCTGTTTATATAAGGGCCGTCCGGGTTTTTAGGGTCAGGCCAGAAATAATCGGCTTCCGAAAAGAAATCATGCCTACCGCCTGCGCTTCTGGTACTAAAGGAAGCGGTTACGGTAACCGGCCCCTGTTTCATAGCCCAGGCAGCTTCTGCTAAAATTTGTTTTTTCAGGACTTTTTCAGCAGCTTTTTCTATTTCAGATTTTTTTGATAGCGGTTTTTTATATGAAAAAGCAGACAGGCTTACGCAGACAATAGCCGTTAATATTACTGAAATGAATTTTTTCATTATCGCTAAACGTTGAACCTGAAATGCATCACATCACCGTCCTGCACAATGTAAGTTTTGCCTTCAATACCCAGTTTGCCGTTTTCTTTTATAACAGCTTCTGAACCGTTGAATTTTACGAAATCGTCGTACTTGATCACCTCGGCGCGGATGAAGCCTTTTTCAAAATCGGTATGGATAACACCGGCCGCCTGCGGGGCAGTAAAGCCTTTTGTGATGGTCCATGCGCGCACTTCCTGTACGCCCGCGGTGAAGTAGGTGGCCAGGTTAAGTAGTTTGTAGGCTGCCTTTATCAGTTTGTTTACGCCTGATTCGGTCAAACCGAGATCGTCAAGAAACATCTGGCGTTCTTCGTAGGTTTCAAGTTGGGCTATCTCAGATTCTATTTGCGCCGAGATAACCAATACCTCAGCATTTTCCTCTTTTACAGCTGCCTTTACTTTGTCGACATAAGCGTTACCGGTATTAACCGACGCCTCATCAACGTTGCAAACATACATTACCGGTTTTGCGGTAAGCAGCCAGATGTCGGCAATATGTTCCTTATCTTCTTCAGCAACTGGCGCGGTGCGGGCAGATTTACCCGAAAGTAGATGATTTTTGTAAACGGTTAAAGTATCGTGAGCTTTTTTTGCTTCCTTATCTCCTGTTTTGGCTGCCTTCTCAACTTTTTGCAATTTTTTCTCGACAGAGTCAAGATCTTTCAGCTGAAGCTCGGTATCGATGATCTCTTTATCGCGGATCGGGTCGACGGAACCGTCGACGTGGATCACATTGTCGTTATCAAAACAGCGTAAAACGTGGATAATGGCATTGGTAGCGCGAATATTGGCTAAAAACTGGTTGCCCAAACCCTCGCCTTTGCTTGCGCCCTTTACCAGGCCTGCGATGTCGACAATTTCAATAACATTCGGCACCACATTTTTCGGATTGACTATTTCGGTCAGCTTGGTTAAACGCTCATCCGGAACAGTGATCACACCCACATTTGGTTCTATCGTGCAAAACGGAAAATTGGCCGCCTGCGCCTTTGCGTTTGATAAGCAATTAAAAAGTGTTGATTTGCCCACATTCGGCAAACCCACTATACCACATTGTAAACCCATTTATATCAGTATGTTAAGTTGATTAAGTGAATGATTGACCAGTTAACCGATAAAAGAATTAACTTAATTGAACGCTTTTAAATCAACCGGGCCATACACAAAAATCCCGCAAAGATAACAGAAAAAATGGCGCATGATTATAGAACCGCTACTTTGATAAGTATTTGTTTGGATAGCAATAGTTTATACCTTTAGTGTAAAATTACTAACTAATCCTTCACAATGGACACAAATGATGCAATTGAACAAACGGTACCCGAGCCGGGTATCGTATTAACTTTAGAAGCTCAAAGCTATTTGCTCGAAGCCGGGAAATGGGCTTATTTTTTAGGGATAGTAGGATTTATCATGACCGGTTTTATATTATTGTGCGCTTTTTTTGTAGGCGCCATTTTTTCGCTAATGACAAAGTATCAGCCTGCTACCACACCATATCCGGCCGGAGTAGGCGGGGTAATGAGCTTTTTATACATACTGATAGCTATTTTTTATTTTTTCTTCTCCTTTTACCTTTATAAGTTTGGAAACCGGATTAAAAAAGGTATCGGTTATAACGATGCGCTTGAAGTAGGCAGTGCGCTTGAAAAGTTAAAATCATTCTTCAAACTTTGGGGTATAACAACCATTGTGATTTTAGCTTTTTATGCCTTGATGATCGTTATAGTTGTTGTGGTTGGAATAGGTACCGCAACGCTTTTGCATAAATAACAACAATACCAGCAAACAAAAAAACCTGCATCACGCAGGTTTTTTTGTTTGTAGTTTAGTTTTAGTTTAAATTATATTTCAAAAGAAAAATCTTCGTCTGCTGTTTTAGCCACTTCGGGAGCTTCAGTGTATTCGTACCGTTTTTCAACAACTTCCTGGTTTGCTTTGATATAGTCGATGGTATCTTTTAAACCTTCGGCAAATTTTTCAAAATCCTCCTTGTACAAAAATATTTTGTGTTTGATAAAAACACCATCTTCCAGACGTTTCTTGCTTTCGGTGATCGTAACATAATAATCGTTCGACCGCGTTGCCTTTACGTCGAAAAAATAAGTTCTCTTCCCGGCTCTCACCTTCTTAGAAAAAACCTCTTCCCGCTCTCTGTTTTCAAAATCTCCCATAATAAATTTTAATTGTAACTAGTTTTGGTTGCATAAATATAGATAAATTTTGAAAGTACAAGTATTAAATTGAATATTATTGAACTTTTTATAAGTTTTTTAAACGTTTTATTGTGATTTTATAAAATTCTCAGGCATTTTCTTCTTCCTCAAGCAGTTGTTTCTCGTACAATTCAAAATACGTTTCCCTTCGTTCCATTAGATCCTGGTGGGTGCCCTGCTCAACGATCCGGCCGTTATCTATCACTAAAATCTTGTCGGCGTTTTTAATGGTAGATATGCGGTGCGAGATAATAATACTTGTTTTTCCGTGCATATTGCGGCCAAGGTTATTTAATATCTCCTCCTCGGTGCGGGTGTCAACTGCCGAAAGGCAATCATCAAAAATAAGTACCCGCGGATGTTTAACCACAGCGCGCGCAATGGAAACACGCTGCTTTTGCCCGCCCGATAGGGTGATGCCGCGTTCGCCGATAAGTGTTTCAAATCCGTTTTCAAGCTCCTTAATGTTGCTGTAAACTGCCGCATCCTTAGCCGCCTGTTCTACTACAGGCATATTAAGGACATCGGCACTGAATGCGATATTATTGGCAATTGTATCCGAAAACAGGAAAACTTCCTGTGGCACAAAGCCAATTTGGGAACGGAAACTTTCGAGGTTAAGTTGTTTGATGGATTGTCCGTCAATTAAAATTTCGCCGCCTGTCGTGTCGTACATCCGCATAATTAAATTGGCAATGGTTGACTTGCCCGAGCCTGTACGCCCGATAATGGCCACCATTTCGCCCGGGTTAGCCACAAATGAAACATTATCTAACGCCTGTATACCTGTGTCGGGATAAATAAAGGACACATTATTAAATTCTATCCGGCCTTTCATGGTTTGTCCGGGAACATTCGGCGAAATAATTTCAGGCCGCTGGTGCAAAAACTCGTTGATCCTTTTTTGAGATGCCGCCGCACGCTGAATAAGCGAAGTTACCCAGCCTAATGCGATAACCGGGAAGGTAAGCAGGTTAAGATAAACAATAAACTCCGCTATATTACCCGATGTTATATTGCCTTTCATCACTTCAATGCCGCCTATGTAAATGGTTATCACATTGCTCAAACCAACCAACAGCAGCATCAGCGGGTAAAACAACGCCTGTACTTTTACAAGTTCCATGGAGTGGCTTTTATAATTTTCGCTCTCGGCTGCAAAACTTTTCCGCACGTGGCCCTCACGCACGTAAGATTTGATTACCCTGATGCCCGAGAAATTCTCCTGTACAAAGCTCGAAAGTGCCGAAAGCCGCTGCTGTATCTTCTCGCTGCGGAAATGGATAATGTTATTGACATAATAAATGATCACAGCTAAAACGGGCAAAGGCAGCACCGAAAATATGGTGAGCCTTATATTTACCGTTAGCATGGCATATATCACCATAATAAACAGTACCACGGTGTTAATGGTGTACATAATGCCGGGGCCAAGGTACATGCGCACCCGGCTTACATCCTCGGTTACGCGGTTCATCAGGTCGCCGGTATTGTGGCGGCGGTAAAAGGCAAGGGATAATTCCTGGTAGTGGTTGTAGATCTCGTTTTTAAGATCGTACTCGATATGGCGCGACATCAAAATAATGGTTTGCCGCATAAAAAACAGGAACAGCCCGCGCAGTAGTGCCAGTATCAATACCAGCACGCCAAACAGCAGCAAGCTGGAGCCGAATATGTCATAAATAACCGGTTGCCTGTCGAATCCCGAAAATAGCTGGAACATTCCTATGTTTTCGGTCACCAGGTCAAACGCGACGCGGATAACCTGCGCGGGCAATACGCCAAATATATTTGAGATAATGACGAACAGCACACCCGGTATAAGCCGCCAGCGATATTTATAAAAGAATTTATTGAGGTACGCGAGGTCTTTCATATTTTAAGTCGGGAGAGTCAGAAAAGTCAGTAAAGTCTGAAAGTCGAAAAATCAAAAGTACAAAGAAGTGCGAAAGCCAGCAAGTGGAACTGATAAACAACCTTTTTTAAAGTCCAAATGTTGTTCGCTTTTCGGAGGCTTTTTAATATTGTGGAATGTTTGGTATATTTGAATAAGCTTAGAGTTTGTATTATGGAAAGAATTGTACTGGAAGTTGATGATAATGTGGCAAAGGCCTGGCGTACTGCTTCGGTTAAATTGAGACAGGAAATAGGTGGCCTCATGAATAAACAGATCGCCACGATCATTGACAAAAAAGAGGAGACAGATATTATACAGTTCCTGAACGAGCTCCGCCGGGAAATGGCTGAAAAAGGGCTTACCCAAGAAATACTGGATGATATCCTCAAAGATGAGCGATAAATTATTTGTTTTTGACACCAACGTATTTGTAAGCGCCGCGCTTTTAGCGGGTTCAGTGAATGACCGGGCGCTTGACAAAGCCTTTAAAACAGGAAAAGTTGTAGTTTCCGCAGCCACTTTCGAAGAATTCACAGAACTGCTTTTTCGTAAGAAATTTGATAAATACTTTACAGACGAAAGAAGACTGCAGGTGGTACAAAAGCTGGAACGGGATACCCTGGCCATCGAAGTTGATATTTCCATTAGCGCCTGCCGCGACCATAAAGACAATAAGTTCCTGGAACTGGCCGTAACAGCCGGGGCTTCCTGCATCATTACAGGCGACCAGGATTTACTCGTATTGCATCCTTTCAACAATATCCCCATCTTGTCGGCAGCTGATTTTTTAACTTTGGCTATATAATTTCCTGTATCGGCAATGTCAAACAAACCAATGACCTAAAGACATGCACCAATGTAGGGAAAATCAAAAGTAAAAGAAGCGCTAAAGCCAGCAAGCGTTGCTTTCATCTTTCCGGACTATTAAACTTTGTCGCAATAAAAAAAACAGCTACTTTTGTCCCAGCCAAAAACACTTCACTTTTACTGTTGATGCCTGTCGAAAACCCTAACCCAACCATATTTAACCAGCTTGAGGCATACGGGCACAAGAAAGTTGTATTCTGCAGCGATCCCGATACCGGGCTAAAAGCAATCATCGCCATTCACGACACTACCCTTGGCCCTGCACTGGGCGGTACACGCATGTGGGCCTATAAAACCGAAAGCGAAGCTTTACAAGACGTTTTAAGATTGTCGAAAAGCATGACCTATAAGGCGGCTATAACCGGCTTGAACCTGGGTGGGGGGAAAGCAGTTATTATCGGCGACTCGCGCAAGGATAAAAGCGAGGCCATGCTGCGCAAATTCGGCCGTTATATTAAAAACCTGAATGGCGAATTCATTACCGCTATGGATGTGGGCACCAATCCGAAAGATATGGAATATATCAGGATGGAAACCCAGTATGTAACCGGCGTACCCGAAACCATAGGCGGTAGCGGCGATCCATCGCCGATTACGGCGCTGGGTGTTTTTATGGGGATAAAGGCTTGTGTTAAACAGCTGTATGGCAATGATAGCCTAACCGGCAAATCAATTATTGTGCAGGGTATTGGTCATGTCGGTGAAAATTTGGTAAAACTGCTGCGCGACGAAAATGCAAAGGTGTATGCCAGTGATATCAACGAAGAACTGGTATCGAAGTTAGCCAAAAAGTACGGCGCCGAAGTCGTTTCCACCAATAGCATTTTTGATATTGGTGCCGATATTTATTCGCCATGTGCATTGGGCGCAACGATCAATACGGAAACGATCAAGAAGCTCAAATGCGCCATTATAGCGGGGTCGGCAAACAATCAATTGGAAAATGAAAGTGTTCACGGGCAGATGCTGCTGGATAAAGGCATCTTATATGCACCGGATTACGTGATCAATGCCGGCGGCCTCATTAATTGCTATTCGGAACTGTTGGGCTTTAGTAAGAAGCGTACATTGCAGTTAACCGAAAATATTTATGAGGCTACGCGAAATGTTTTAAAACTTTCTGCCGCCGAAAGCATTTCTACAATTGACGCGGCGAACAGAATAGCAGAAAAGCGAATTACAGATATTAGAAAAGTTAAGTCAACCTATTAAATTAAATAACCAGGACGTGCCAGCAAATGGGCTGCCGTCTAAAAATCGTTCTTACCAATGTTAAACCGCAGGCACCTCAGGGTAAAAGTTCTACAGTCGCTATACGCTTATCATCAATCGAACAGCGGCGACATTAAGCAGCATGAAAAGAATCTGCTGCAAAGTATTGATAAGGTGTACGAAATGTACATTTGGATGCTTTCATTAATTTCGGAAGTTGCCGGTTACGCCTCAACGGATGCCGAGGAACGTGCCAACAAGCATTTACCGACAGCCGAAGACTTGCATGCCGACGTCAAAATACTAAGCAACCGCTTTATAATATCCCTTCAGCAAAATAAAGAATTCCAGGCTGCGGTAAAAAAGTATAAAGTTGCCTGGGACTTTGAGCCAGAACTGGCCAAATCATTATTCATTATCCTGAAAAACTCGGAAGAGTATAAGGAATATCTTCTTAAAACTGGCGACACCATACAAACTGATAAAGACATTATTAAATTTATCTTTAAAAAAGTAATTTTAAAATCGTCGTTGGCCGAGCAGGTTTTTGAGGATAAATTTATCTACTGGCCGGTTGACAAGGATGTTTTACAGGCGCTGATAGCAAAAACATTTAAAAATTTTGCTTACGACGATCCTGAACAAAACAAACTTGCTGAGGTTACCGGCAACTGGGAGGAGGACAGGCAGTTTATTGTTGACCTGTTTGAACAAACCATAAGGCATAACAATGAGTACCAGGAAATGATCGGCCAAAAAACTCAGAACTGGGAGCCCGAGCGCATTGCCATGATGGATACCTTATTAATGAAAATGGCTATTGCGGAATTTATTAATTTTGCTTCGGTACCTGTAAAGGTTACCATAAATGAGTACCTCGAAATATCCAAGGAGTTTAGTACGCCTAAAAGTAATTCATTTATAAACGGTATCTTAGACAAAATTTTATACGAGTTAAAAGCACAAAATAAAATAAATAAAATAGGCAGAGGATTAATAGAATAACAAATGAAAACACTGTTTATAGGTTTAATAGCTGCAGGAATGTTAATGAGTGCCTGCAATCAATCAGGCAAAGGCTCAACTACGGTTAATACGGCCAATGCTGAAAATGCGCCGGTAATTAAATTTGAAAAAGAGACCTACGATTTTGGTAAGATAAAGACCGGTGATTTGGTTTCGTACGATTTTAAATTTAAGAACAACGGGAAATCACCGCTTATCATTATTGATGCTATTGCAACATGCGGCTGCACCAAGCCTGTATGGCCTACAACGCCGGTTAAACCGGGAGAAAGCGGAGCCATACATGTGACCTTTAACAGTGCGGCCAAAATGGGCCTGCAGGACAAAATGATAACGGTTACCGCCAATACCATTCCCTCGCAGCACATGGTACATTTAATTGGCGAGGTAACCATAAAATAATAAACAATTTATATATAAAATGATAGCAACTATTTTATTACAAGCTTCTACAGGTTTTGGCACCCAGCAATTGATCATGTTTGGATTGATCGCGGTGGTTTTTTACTTTTTTATGATCCGCCCGCAGGTAAAAAAACAAAAGGACCAGAAGAAATATGTTAACGAGCTGAAAAAAGGCGATAAAGTGATAACAACCGCAGGCATTCACGGCAGGATATCAGAGGTTGCTGAAACTACCTTTTTGATCGAAACCGAAGGTGGCGGTAAGATCAGGTTTGATAAGTCGGCTATATCTTTAGAAGCCTCAAAGGCGCTGAATACGCCGCCGGCGGTTACGAAATCTTAATTGAGCCTAAAGCGAAAAGCTGAAAGCATAAAGCTGTAATCATTTTGCAGTTTTTTCGCTTTCAGCTTTTACCTTTATGCTTTCAGCTTAAAATGGCAATAATAAAATTATCTGCAACTGAACGCAGACGTGTATCGGCGTTTTTTACCTGCCTGATGCTGGCCATTTTCGCATGGATATTTACTGTATTATCCAATCCATACAAATATTCGGTTAAGGCAATCCTGGTGTTCAAAAATGCGCCGCAAAAGCGCGCATTTCATTCGTTGCAGCCCGATACGGTAGGTGTTAATTTAACCGGCAGCGGCTGGGACATGTTATTTTCTAAAATGAATGCCGGGAACAGATCTATTCCGGTTGATCTCCGAACACTTGAAAATAAAAGTTACGTGGTGCTTAGCTCGCAGCTCGACCAGATCAACAGCAGGAAGGAGTTTGACCAGCAAATAACCGGCTTTAATCCCGATACACTTTATTTTGATTTCTCGAACCGAAAAGTTAAAAGGGTACCTGTAAAGGTAATCACTGCCATACGATATCAGCACCAGTTTTCGCAGGCGGGAAATATTACCATAAACCCCGCTTATGTTATTATCACCGGCCCCGAAAAGGTTATCGATAAAATAACCGAATGGAGTTCGGACACATTAAAACTGGATAGTGTTAGCGAAACTGTTAAAACGCGGGTAAGCTTGCGCCCGGTAAATGAAGGGAACATGAGTGTTTACCCCAAAAATGTACAAGTATTGATACCCGTAGACGAGTTTACCGAGAAATCATTACTTGTAACGGTTAAACTGATCAATAACCGCGGCTATGATAATGTAAAGATATTCCCTCAGAAGGTTAAAGTAACTTTTACCACGCCGTTAACCAGCTATGCCGAAATTGATGAGGATTTTTTTGAGGCTACTGCCGATCTCGATCTATGGCGGCTGCGCAATTATAAAGTGCTGCCGGTAGCCATAACAAAGGTTCCGCAATATTGTAAGATCGTAAGGGTTGAACCCACTAATGTTGACTTTATTGTAAAAAAGTAATGCTAAAAATAGGCTTAACCGGCAATATGGGCAGCGGTAAAACAACCGTCAGCAAAGTGTTTGAAATATTGGGCGTGCCTGTTTTTTATGCGGACGATGAAGCAAAGAATATAATGGTAACCGACCCGCTGCTTATGGCAGGCATTAAATCAGCTTTCGGAGATGAGGCTTATTTTGATGATGGGGCACTAAACCGGAAATATATTTCGGGTATTGTTTTCAATAACGAGACTAAGCTAAAAGAGTTAAACGCCCTCGTACACCCGGCCGTTTTCAGGGCGTTTGATGCCTGGACGGCAAATATTAAAGATGTGCCTTATATTGTAAAGGAGGCTGCTTTATTGTTTGAAAGCGATTCGTATAAATTGTGCGACTATACGGTGATGATACAAGCCCCCCTTGAAGACCGCATAAAGCGGGTAATGCAAAGGGATGGGTTAACCCGCACCGAAGTAGAAAGCCGGAACGCCCGGCAATTTTCGGAAGAGCAGAAAACCGCCCTGGCCGACTATATTATAAAAAACGACAACGTGCAATTGGTGATACCCCAGGTATTGGAACTTCATAAGATAATTAGTTCACTGGTTCATTAGTTCATTTGGACACAATAATGAGAGCTTTGCCGCGAACCTTCAGTGGAAACCAGCGAACCAATGAGCCATCAAACCAACACCAATAAACCAATGACCGTCAAAGATGATTTTGTTGCGATAACCCCCAACGGCATTTATTGTAAACACGGCGATTTTTATATCGATCCGGTACAACCTGCATCGGTTGCTGTTATCTCACATGCCCATGCCGATCATGCTGTGAGCGGTAACGGTATGGTATATTGTACTGCAGGCACAGCGGCGTTTATGCAGCTGCGCTATGCTAAAAACGCGGCTAAAACGTTTTATAAGCCTCAATATAACGAACCTTTTTTGATAGGTGGTGTAAAAATTACCTTTATCCCTGCCGGGCATATGCTGGGTTCTGCACAAGTGTTAATGGAATATGAGGGGGTAAGGTATCTGTACACCGGCGATTATAAACTGCAGGCCGACATCACATGCGAACCAATTGAATGGGTTACCGCCGACGTACTGATCACCGAAAGCACTTTCGCCGATCCTGCCATATCCCACCCTGATCCTGTTGCCGAAATACAAAAGCTTAATGCCATTAAGACAAATATACTGCTTGGCGCCTATGGCCTTGGCAAAAGCCAGCGGCTTATCAATCTCATCAACACCTATGCCCCGCAGAAGAAGGTACTGGTACACCACCGCATTATGCCCATAAATGCCATTTACGAGAAAATGGGTTTCCCGCCGGGCAAATACCGGGTTTACGGGCGTAAACTGATGAAAACGCAGGAAGAGTTTGTATATATCGTTCCGCCGTTTACTTTTGATAGCTATATACGGGCAACAGGTGTTACACGTTTATTTGCATCGGGATGGAAAAATTTACAGGCAAACGAGCGGGATACACTGTTCATTTCGGACCATGTGGATTGGAATGATATTTTGCAGGCCGTAAAACATGTTCAACCCAAACAGATCTGGACACTGCACGGCAACGGGGCCCATTTAAAAAAATATTTTGGCAACGATATTATCGTAAAACTGCTTAATTGATGCTGAAGGAACACATCGACTATTACATCAACCAGGACGGCAACTTTGTTTTCACAAAGGAATATCATTTAAAACGGGGTTACTGCTGTAAAAACAAATGCCTGCATTGCCCCTGGAATTATGGAAAATCTTCCGATAAGGACATTAATAGTTTAAACAAGCCTGATATATCCGGTACTGAAGTATGATTTGTAATTGAACAGTCTAAATCCGAAGTCGAAAATCCGAAATCCGAAATAAATAAGGATATTTGTATCTAAGTCAATCATATAGCTATGCGGATAGAGGAAGAAATACAGAGTAATAAATTTGAGGACAATTATCACAAAACGGTTGTAAATATCTCGTATACCTATGGCTGGCTTAATAATGTTTTGCGCTGCCAGTTTGAAAAATATAATCTTACCCACCAGCAATTTAATATCCTAAGAATACTAAGGGGCCAGTTTCCAAAACCTGCTACCATCAACTTGTTAAAAGAGCGAATGATCGATAAAATGTCGGATGCTTCGCGCATTGTCGATAGACTGGTTCAAAAGGGCCTGGTTTCCCGCTGCACAAATTCAAAGGATCGTCGCGCGGTAGATATTCGCATCAGCGATGCAGGTATCGACGTGCTCAATAAAATGGATGCAGAATTTAAAACCAAGGATTTTCTTAAAAACAATCTCAGCGAGGAAGATGCGGGGAAATTAAGTGATCTGCTGGATAAATTGCGGGGATAATAAATTAAGTGCCCTTTGTCATTCTGAGCGTAGCGAAGAATCCTCTGCAGGAGAAAACACGTGGATACCTATTGGACGAAGAAGATTCTTCGCTATCGCTCAGAATGACAAAACTGACTGGCTCAACTTTTTGTAGATCACGCTAAAAAGCCATCCCACAAACACCCCGTAAATAGCCCCGCAAAACACATCAACCGGGAAATGCACGCCTACGTACACCTGTGCAAAAGAAATTGTTCCCGCCCAAAGTATTCCCCAAAGCCATATCCAGGGCCATTTTTTGTAAAATAACATGATCATAAAAAACGCCATCGCAAAATGATCCGTTGCGTGGATTGAGGGGAAACTATACCCGGTTCCGCAGGGTATACGTTGTATATCCGTTCGTGAAACAACCAGGTCGCGACATGGGCGGGCTCTTTTAACCAGTGGCTTGATAATCCGCTCACTCGTAGAATCCGCAAAACCAAACGATAATGCTAAAAGCACAATAATGACTATCCCGTGTTTTTTGAATTTCCATATACAAAATCCAACAATAAACACATAAAGTGGTATCCAGAATTTCGCATTGCGCAAATAGGGCATTACCAGGTCGAAAAACGGGTTGGCCAGGTCGTGGTTAATGAAATAAAATAGATGCCGGTCGAGCTGCAGTAGTTGGTCAGGCATTGTTTTGTAAGTCGTTTTGCACCGTGTCAAATATAACCAATAAAATGACCCTTAAAACAGGGCGTTTAATACACCGCTTCGGCGAAATATTTTTATTTTTGCGGGTAAATAAATACACTTTGACATTAATAAAATCAATTTCGGGCATCAGGGGAACTATCGGCGGTACAGTAGGTGAGGGCCTTACCCCGGTAGATATCGTTAAATTCGCCTCTGCCTATGGTACATGGGCGGTTAATAAAACGGGAATAAAAAGAATTATTGTAGGCCGTGATGCGAGAATATCAGGCGTTATGGTGAATAACCTGGTTGTCGGCGCCCTGCAGGGTTTGGGTATAGATGTAATAGACCTTGGCCTCTCTACCACGCCCACGGTTGAAATGGCGGTTAGCGCTAAACAGGCGGCAGGCGGCATTGTATTAACAGCCAGCCATAACCCAAAACAATGGAACGCGCTTAAATTGTTAAATGCCGATGGTGAATTTATCAGTGATGCTGATGGTAAAGAAGTGCTGGAAATTGCCGAAAACAGCGATTTTAAATACGCGGATGTGAACGACCTGGGAACCGTTAGTACCGACGACAATTTTTTGCAGGCGCATATCGATAAGATACTGGCCCTGCCCCTGGTTGATACCAAAGCAATTACTGCTGCAAATTTTAAGATCGTAATCGATTGTGTCAACTCGACCGGGGGCATATTCGTTCCCGCGTTGCTGAAAGCCCTGGGGGTGAAGACAGTGCATGAGTTATATTGTGAGCCCGATGGTAACTTCCCGCATAACCCTGAACCGTTACCGGAAAACTTGACCGAACTATCAAAAGAAGTTATAAAAAAACAAGCCGACCTGGGTATTGCCGTTGACCCGGATGTTGACCGCCTGTGCTTTGTATCCGAAGATGGCAGTATGTTTGGCGAGGAGTATACGCTGGTTGCAGTTTCCGACTATGTTTTGCAGCATACGAAAGGCAATACGGTTTCAAACTTGTCGTCGACCCGTGCTTTACGCGACGTTACCGAGAAGGCGGGAGGCCAATACCACGCGGCAGCAGTAGGCGAGGTGAATGTGGTAAACAAGATGAAAGAAGTTAAAGCAGTTATAGGTGGCGAGGGCAACGGCGGTGTAATATATCCCGACCTGCATTACGGAAGGGATGCCTTAGTTGGGATTGCCTTATTTTTAACGCATTTGGCCAAATTTGGTAAATCAGTTTCGAATTTAAGAAGTATTTACCCCGGTTATTTTATCTCGAAAAATAAGATCACGTTAACCCCCGAAATGGATATTGACGCGCTTTTGTTAAAAGTGGAGGATAGGTACAAAAAGCAGCCGCATACCACCATCGATGGCCTCAAAATAGAGTTTGACAAAGAATGGGTACATTTGCGCAAGTCAAATACCGAACCCATTATCCGGATTTATTCAGAAGGAAACTCGGAAACGGTAGCCAATAACCTGGCAAATAAAATTATTGCCGATATTAAGGAGATTTTAAAATTAAAGTAGTCGGAGAAGCCGGGAAAGTCCGACAATCAATTCACTAATTCACCAAATCAACAATTCACTAATTAATCCATGCGTGTTTATCTTGATAATGCTGCTACTACCCAGCTTGACCCCGAAGTTTTAAAACAAATGTATACGGTGATGGAAAACCACTACGGCAATCCATCGTCAATACACGGGCATGGCCGGGAAGCAAGGACGTTGCTGGAAAGATGCCGGAAAACGGTAGCCGGTTTGCTCCATACCTCGCCAGCTGAAATATTTTTTACCAGTGGTGGTACCGAGGCCGATAATATGGCTATCCGGTGTGGCATAGTGGATAATAATATCAAACATGCCATAACCAGCCGCATCGAACATCACGCGGTTATTCACACGCTGGAAGCCATGCAAAAGGCAGGCAGTATTAAATTGAGTTTTGTTGATGTGGACAGCAAAGGCAATATCGACTATCAGCAGCTCGAAAGTTTACTAAAGGATAATGACCGTAGCTTCGTATCGCTGATGCATGCCAATAATGAGATAGGCACACTAAACGATATAGCCCGGATAGGCGACCTTTGCGAACAATATAACGCGCTTTTTCATTGCGACACAGTGCAAACGCTGGGGCATTATAAACACGACCTGCAGCAGCTTAAGGTGCATTTTATGGTTTGCGCCGCCCATAAGCTTCACGGCCCTAAGGGCGTGGGTTTTTTGCATATCAATCACCGTGTAAAAATCAAACCGTTGATTTACGGTGGTGCGCAGGAACGCAACATGCGCGGCGGTACCGAGAATATCTACGGTATAGCCGGCCTGGCAAAGGCGATGGACATTGCCTATGCAGAAATGGAGCAGCATCAACAGCACATACAGGGTTTAAAAACCTATATGATCAATGAGTTGCAGGCAAAAATTCCCGGTATTGACTTTAATGGCGAAATTGACCCTGATAAAAGCCTGTATACGGTACTTAACGTTTCTTTTCCCGAAATGGAATCAGCCGATATGTTATTATTTAACCTGGACATTGCGGGGATATCCGCATCGGGCGGCAGCGCCTGCAGCTCGGGAACAGATATCGGTTCGCATGTGCTTACTGCTATCGGCGCAAACCCTTCAAGGCCATCTGTACGGTTTTCCTTTTCGAAATATAATACCCGCGAAGAGGTGGACTATGCTGTGTCGAAGGTTTGCGAGCTGTGCACTGTCAACGCTGGTTGACAAATCGGTTAAGGAGTTTTAGAAATTTCACAAAAAAACAAACAAAATTCATAAGTCAAAGGTTATTTATTTAATTATAAATTAAAACTTATGAATTCCAAGAATCAAAATCCCGGAAAAAAACAGGAACGGCCAGGACAGGGACGTCCCAACGAAATTCCTGAAAAGAGAGAATCGGAGCAAGAGCAGTCGGGCTATCCGCACGAGAGAGAACAGGAGCAGCAGCAAGGCGGCAACGATGCTTCATACAGCGAACAAATTGATGTTACGCCACCCCGGCCGCATGAGTTTCCTTCAGTCGGTAATGCAAAAGGTGATTTTGCTGCCCGCAAACAAGGCCGTACTACCGGCCGGATGGTCGGCCACGAGCCAGGTACCGAAGGCGGTATATAATTAACAATTCTGATAAAATCATGAGGCAGGGACCAAATTTCCTTTGATCCCTGCCTTTTTTCTCAATTCCAAATAAATTAAATCATGAAAAATATGAATGACGGCCCTGGTCAAAATAAAAACAATACAACAGAAGAAAAGGCCAATAAATCGGCCAATAAAGACAAATCAAAATACTATAAAGAAGGCGACGAAACCGCCACCGGCCCAAATTGGGATAAAAAAAGCAAAGGCGCTGAAGGAGATACCGGCCAAAATGCAGGCGTTTTTAAATAATGCCGGTAAACAGCTTAGTTTGCCATCATCTTTAAAAACGAAGACAGTTTTTCCTTCATTTCCCTTCGGTCGACAATAAAGTCGAGAAAGCCATGTTCCTGTACGAATTCGGCAGTCTGGAAGCCTTTCGGAAGGTCCTTTTTAATGGTTTCCTTAATAACCCGCGGGCCGGCAAAGCCGATCAGCGCGCAAGGTTCCGAAATATTTATGTCGCCAAGCATGGCATAGGAGGCTGTTACACCGCCTGTAGTAGGGTCGGTAAGCAACGAGATATAAGGCACTTTTGCCTGGGATAACAGAGCGAGCTTAGCTGATGTTTTAGCCATTTGCATCAACGAAAAGGCCGCTTCCATCATCCGTGCCCCGCCTGATTTTGAGATCATTAAAAAGGGGACTTTATGTTCGATACAATAATCAATAGAGCGGGCGATCTTTTCACCTACTACCGATCCCATTGAACCGCCGATAAAATTAAAATCCATACAGGCAATAACCAGGTCATGGCCGTCCATTTTACCGGCGCCGGCCCGTATAGCATCCTTCAGGCCGGTTTTGCTCATGGTTTCTTTTAGCCTGTCGGTATATTTTTTTGTATCCTGGAAATGCAGCGGGTCTCCTGACTTGAGGTTGTCAAATAGTTCCGTGAATTCATTGTTGTCAAATAATATCGAAAAATACTCCTTGGAGCCTATGCGGAGATGATAGCCGCAATAATGACAAACGTATTGATTTTCAACCTGCTCCGAGTAGTGCAGTGGTTTTTTGCATTCAGGGCATTTGTTCCATATCCCGTCGGGTGTTTCCTTCTTTTCCTCAGTAGTCGTAATTATCCCTTTTAGTTCCCTTTTAAACCAGGCCATATCGATATCTAAATCTTTCAATTGATTACAAAGAAACGAAATATTTGTTAGATATGAGATTTGAGATATTAGATATGAGACATGAGATTGGAATTTTAATAACCAATTTCGTGAGATATTATCTTTCGCTTATGCTTTTTAACTTAGCGGACTAAAAATCTCACATCTCACATCTAAATACTTTTAACTTAGGGGGCTAAAAATCTCAAATCTCATATCTCAAATCTCACATCTAAATGATAACTTCGGGCCTCAAATAAATTTGAATGGATTTAAAAAATTATAAAGGCGTACTGCACGGTGATCAGGTGCAGGAGCTGTTTGAAATCGCTAAAAAGCACCAGTTTGCTTTACCAGCGGTAAATGTAATAGGTACCAACACCATAAATGCCGTTATGGAAACCGCAAAGGCGGTTAATTCGCCGGTTATTATACAGTTATCAAATGGCGGCGCGCAGTTTTATGCGGGCAAATCATTGGATAATTCAAAATTGCAGGCTTGCATTTTAGGCGGCGTTTCGGCTGCTAAACACGTTCACTTACTGGCTGAGCACTACGGCATTGCGGTTATATTACACACCGACCACGCCGCAATGAAGTTTTTACCATGGATAGACGGCTTGCTTGAGCACGGTGAGAAATTCTTTGCCGAAACAGGAAAACCTTTGTTTTCATCGCATATGCTCGACCTTTCGGAAGAGCCGCTGCATGAGAATATTGAAATATCGGCCAAATACCTTGCCCGTATGGCCAAAATGGGTATGACGCTTGAAATTGAACTGGGTGTTACCGGTGGTGAAGAAGACGGCGTTGACAACTCGGACGTCGACAGCTCGCGTTTATATACACAGCCCGAAGATGTAGCTTATTCTTACAAAGAGCTTTCTAAAGTAAGCCCGCGCTTTACTGTTGCGGCAGCATTTGGTAACGTGCATGGCGTTTATAAACCTGGCAACGTTAAGCTGCAGCCGGTTATATTGCACAACTCGCAGGAGTATGTAAGGAAAGAGTTTAATCTTTCAGCCGAAAAACCGATCAATTTTGTATTTCACGGCGGATCCGGCTCAAGCCAGGAAGAGATCAGGGAAGCGATATCTTATGGTGCCATAAAAATGAATATCGATACCGATATGCAATGGGCATACTGGGAAGGTATCAAGGATTACTATAAATCAAAAGAAGGCTACCTGCAAAGCCAGATCGGCAACCCGGAAGGCGAAGATTCGCCCAACAAAAAATATTATGACCCGCGTGTATGGCTGCGTAAAGGCGAAGAAAGTTTTGTGAAGCGGTTAACCGTTGCCTTCGGCGATCTGAACTGCATTGACGTGAACAGTAAACTTTAGGCGAAAGGTGAAAGGCGAAAGGTAAAAGGTTTTAAGTGGGGTCAAATCCACGCTTCTCAAACTTGTTTACCTTTCACCTTTTACCTTTATCCTTTCACCTCAAAAATATGAATCCCTCAATACAGGTAACCAAAGTAACCGACCCTGCTGAACTGGAAAAGGTATTTGCCATCCGGCGGGAGGTATTTGTTGGCGAACAAAACTGTCCGCCCGAACTGGAATGGGAATTTGAGGACGAATCCAATCATTTCCTGGCTACGGTTAACGGTGAGCCCGCCGGGGCCTCCCGCTGGCGGAAAACCGATAAGGGCTACAAGCTGGAACGCTTTGCAGTATTGAAAAAATTCCGTGGAATGGGCGTTGGGCAGCAACTGGTAAAAACAGTTTTAGCTGACCTGCCTGCCGATGCCTCTTACGTATACATGCACGCGCAACTGCTTGCGATACCCTTATACGAAAAATTTAATTTCGAAAAGGTCGGGCCCGAATTTGAGGAAGCGGGGATTAGGCATTATAAGATGGTGCGGAAGTAATTTCGGAAGTCGGATTTTCGATTCGGATTTATCTATTATTTGACGCTACCGGCAAGTTTGCAATTCCTGTCATCGAATTCCGTGCTTTATTGATTGAATATCTTACCCGAATATTCCATAGCCTCCCCCAGTTTATCCAAATTCAGCCCCAGGTGCTCGTTTTTAGATTGCAGGTATCCAACCAGGTTTTCCGTAGCGATATTGCCTGTTAGCTCGTCTGCAGCCATCGGGCAGCCGCCATAGCCTTTTAGTGCGGTGTCGAAACGTTTGCAGCCGCATTGATAAGCCGCTTCTATTTTCTCATGCCATGCATCAGGCGTCGCATGCAAATGAATGCCAAATTCTGTCGAGGGGGATTGCGCGCAAAGCTTTGGGTAAATATCTATTATCTGTTGTGGAGTTGCTACGCCAACGGTATCGGCTAAAGCAATGATATTAATACCTTCATTAACCAGTTTTTCTACCCATTGCGCTACAATTTCGGTGTTCCAGTCATCGCCGTAAGGGTTTCCAAATCCCATGGATAAGTAAACCAGCAATTCATGGTTGGTACGGCCGCATAATTCCTTTACCCTTTTAACTGTATCAAAAGCTTCCGTTATTCCCGAATTGGCATTACGCCGCTGAAAGGTTTCGGATATGGAAAACGGGAACCCGAGGTAGGTGATTTCCTTGTGCTGAACAGCATCTTCGGCACCGCGGTAATTGGCAACTATTGTGAGTAATTTCGATTTGGAGTTGCTGAGATCAAGCTTTTGCAAAACCTCCGCAGTATCCTTCATTTGGGGGATGGCTTTGGGCGAAACAAAGCTGCCAAAATCAATGGTATCAAATCCAACCTGTAGCAACAGGTTAATATAAGCTGCTTTTAGTTCGGTGGGAATAAATTGATGCAGGCCCTGCATGGCATCGCGGGGGCATTCGGTCAGTTTTATCGTTGAAAATGGCATCGTTTATTGGTAAGCATCACAAATCTCTGTAAATTAAAGCTTAATAAACAGCTGTGGCGGTATTTTTACTTTCAATTAAGTTAATGGTCAGTTTTTGGCAGGTGCGTTTTTTGGGTGAGGCTGGGTTTAACAAACCGCCTGATGATAAGCCGGGCTCCTCCGTTATAGGATAAATAGCTCGCCGACCAGTTGATAAATACAATGATCTTATTCCGAAAACCTAAAAGGGAAACCAGGTGAACAAACATCCATATCAGCCACGCGAAAAATCCCTGGAATTTCAATTTCCCCAGGTCGGCAACGGCTTTGTTTCGGCCGATCGTTGCCAGCGATCCCTTGTCAAAATATTTGAACGGTTCGGTAGGTTCGCCGTTTATCAACTGAATGACGGTTTTGGCGACAAAATTTCCCTGCTGTATGGCTACCTGTGCTACGCCCGGATGTCCTTTCGGCGTCTCTTCAGTGATCATAGCTGCAACATCGCCAATGGCGAAAATATTTGAATACCCGTCAACACGGCAAATGCTGTCGGTACGCAGTTTATTGCCGCGCTCAATAATTTTTTTCGGTATACCATCCGGCACTACGCCCATTACACCGGCCGACCATATCACGTTTTTTGTGCGGATGCGTTTACCATCCTCAAATTTTATCTCGTCGCCATCATAACTTTCAACTTTTACATTCAGCAGCACTTCAACGCCCAGGCTCGTTAAAAATTTCTTAGCTTTTTTTGATGCTTCTTCCGAAAAGGCTCCCAATACCCGTGGCATAAAATCGACCAGGTAAACTTTCATGTGGTCTTTACTAAGCTCAGGATAATCCTGGGTGAGGATGTGGTTGCGCAATTCAGCTAACGCACCTGATAACTCAACACCGGTAGGCCCGGCGCCAACCAATACAAAGTTGAGATAAGGCTCTCTTTCTTCTTTTGTGCTGAACAGTACGGCCTCTTCTATGTTTTGCAATATCATCGACCGTAGGTCAAGTGCCTCCGGGATCGATTTCATCGACATAGCAAACCGCTCTATTTCCTTATTGCCAAAAAAATTAGTGGTTGACCCTGTGGCTAGTACCAAATAATCAAAAGAGATTTCCCCGATGGTCGTTTCAATGGTGTTGTTGTCGGGATTAACTCTCGTCACCTCTGCATTCCGGAAACTAAAGTTCTGTTGCCCGGCAAAGTTTTTTCTAAGCGAAAACGCAATTGAATCAGCCTCAAGGCTACCGATAGCTACCTGGTAAAGCAGCGGCTGGAAAGTGTGATAATTGTGTTTGTCGATCATTAATACTTCAACAGGCTTGTCGGCAAGCTTTTTTGCGACCTGTAAACCGCCAAAACCCCCGCCCACTATCACCACCCTCGGAAACGTTGATTTGTCCTTTAAATTCATACCACTGAGTTTTCGTATGTAAAACAAAAAAGGCCCCAAATGTTCTTCGGGGCCTTCTAATAATTATCGGTATGTTACTACCGTAAGTCTTTCTTCCCGAAGTCGATGATTACAGGTGTCGCCACGCAGATGGACGAGTATGTTCCGAAACATACCCCAATCAGCAACGCGAATGAGAACCCGCGGATAACATCGCCGCCGAAAATAAATAACACCAGCAATATCAGTAATACCGTTAATGCGGTAATAATGGTACGGCTCAATGTATTGTTGATCGCATTGTTGATCACTTCTTTAGGGTCATCCGTTTTAGCATGGTGAAGGCTCAGGAACTCGCGGATACGGTCGAATACGACCACGGTATCATTGATCGAATAACCGATTACCGTCAATATGGCTGCTATAAACGATTGGTCGATATCCAGCGAAAAGGGAAGCACATCTTTAAAAATTGAGAAAAATGCAAGTACCATTAATGCATCGTGAGCGGTGGCCACCATCGCACCCAAACTGAACTGCCATTTACGGAAGCGAATAAGGATGTATGCAGAGATAATGATGATCGCAAATATTACTGTTAAGGCTGCGGATTTTTTAAGGCCGTATGCAATAGTAGGCGCAACTTTTTGTGATATAACAATGTTTTTTGCTGTTATATGCGTTTGCGGGTTGCCATCAAGCGCTTTTATCAGCGCGCCTTGTACTTTAGCGTCAGCATTACGGGCCGTATCATCAATCAGGTACTTGGTTGTAACACTTATGTCGTTACCAAACGTTTTTACCTCGTTATTACCCTTGCCTAAATTCTTTTCAGCAATCAGCCGCACATCCTCGGTGCTTACGTTTTTGTTATCGAACCGAATAACATACGTACGCCCGCCAACAAAGTCAACGCCATAGTTAAACCCTTGCGTAGCCATGGATATGATACCGGCCAGTATAAATGTGCCCGAGAAAATATAAAATTTGAAACGGTTTTTTACGAAGGCGTAATTCGCGTTTTTAAAAGTATGCGAACTCCATGGATTGGAAAACTTGATATCCCAGCCTTTTTCAAGCATGTATTCAAATATCAGCCTTGATATAAGCAGTGCGCAAAACAACGATGTTATTATACCGATCATTAAAGTAATGGCGAAACCCTGTATAGGGCCTGTGCCGAAAACATACAGGATCAAACCGGTTAAGAATGTACTGATGTTTGAGTCGAGTATAGATGATAAAGCGTGTTTAAAACCGTCGTTGATCGATATGCGGATAGATTTACCGAGTGCCAGTTCTTCCCGTACACGTTCATAGATCAGTACGTTGGCATCAACAGAAATACCGAGGATAAGCACGATACCCGCAACGCCCGGCATCGTTAGCACCGCATGTAAGCCGGCCAATACGCCCATCAGGAAGAATATATTTACGATAACAGCTACTACTGCCACCGTGCCTGCCCGGTTATAATAGGCGATCATAAATACCAGTACAACCAGTAAGCCGATAAGGCTTGATAATAAACCGGCATGGATAGCTTCCTGGCCTAACGATGGGCCTACTACCGCCTCGGCAACGATATGAGCGGGCGCCGGTAAACGGCCGGCTTTTAATACGTTTGCCAAATCTTTTGTTTCATCAACCGTAAAGTTGCCCGAGATAGAGGAAACGCCGCCTGAAATGGTATTTTGTACCACAGGAGCAGAATACACATTATCATCCAAAACAATAGCTACTGATTGTTTGTTATTTGGATCGGCTGCTGCAGCCGCGGTAACAGCGCTCCACTTTTGCGCACCGTCGGTGTTCATCACCATTATCACTTCCGGACTGCCGCGCTGATCAAAATCATTACGGGCATCAGTGATCACATCTCCAGCCAGTGCAGGCCCGTTGTCGGCCCCGGTCAGTTTAATGGCATACAACTCAAAAGTTTTGGTTTTATCAATTGGTTTTACCGACCAAAGGAATTTCATCGTTTGAGGAATAAGCGATTTAATATCCGGGCTGTGCAGGTATTGATTAACCTTCGCTGTGTCTTTTACATCAGCATGGCCTACAATGGGGCCCTGACCATATTGTAGCTGCCCGTTCTGTCCCTGGAATATCATCGGCTTCAGCACATTAAATAATGGGGTCTGATCCGCCTGGGATTTGTTTGTTAAGGCTGAAGTATCCTTCGATGCATTTTTTTGTACCTTATTTAATAAGGCGAGGGCACCCTTTGAGGTATCTTTAGCGGCCGCCCCTTTGTTAGCGCCGGCTAATTGACTTTTAGCAGCTGTTTTTGCCGTGTCCTTTTTTGCCGCTTTGATCTTCGCAGCGATCAGCTTGTTTATATTGTCAAACAACTGAAAAACCTGCCTGTTATCATAAGTTTGATAAAACTCCAGTTTTGCTGTACCTGATAATAGTTTACGAACACGGTCAGGTTCCTTAACGCCGGGTAATTCAATTAAAATACGATCAGTACCTGGCTGAAGCTGAATGTTGGCATTGGCAACGCCAAACTGGTCGATACGCGTGTTTAGAATTGTATATGATTGCGTTACCGCAGTTTTGGCCTGGTCTTTCAAATAAGCTTCAACTTCTGCGTTTGTCGCATTGAACTTTATATGGTCCTGGTTATCCTTGGTCGAAAAGATAGCGGCCAGTTTTCCGTTGGGATTGAGTCTTTCATACTCATTAACAAACAGGGTAATATAATCCTTCTGGCTGGTGTTTACGTCAGCCTGGGCAGCACTTAGTGCCTGGTTAAAGGTAGGGTCGGTATTGTTATTTGAAAGTTTCTTAACCAGCTCATTTAACGAAATCTGCATGGTCACGCTCATTCCGCCTTCCAGGTCTAAGCCGAGGGCGAGCGCTTGCTGGCTAACGTACTGGTAATCGTGCTTTAATATAGGGTATACCGGCTGTGTTGCCATCGAATCAAGGTAAACTTTTTCCTTAGCGGTATCACCCTTGGCATACACTTTCGCATCACTTTTAACCTTGTGGGCCACCCACGTAAATGAAAGCTGGTATAAGCATACAATAGCCAGCAGTATGGCAAAAAATTTAACAACCCCTTTTCCTTGCATCTTGAAATAAATATGTAATCAATTAGTTTATAAGCGATTTAATTAAGACGGCAAATCTAATAAAATTTCCCAAGCCAGAAATTTTTAATTTAATTATAATCTGACGGTCAAAAAAGCCCGAAAACCCCCAAAAGAGCGTTTGTAAAAATGACCAATGACACAATGACTAAGGACTTATTTTGGCCACCGCTCCAAAGTTATAAACGAATACGGAATTGCGTTTTTACTGTCCCTCTCATGATCTTCATGCGAAACTTCTTTCCATTCTGTCATGTCTATTTCCGGGAAAAAGGTATCCGCATCAAAATGCTGGTGTACAATGGTCAAATAGATGCGGTCGGTAAGGTGCATGGCCAGCTTATATATCTCCGCGCCGCCGCCGATAAATACTTCATCTTCATCCTTGCATAAAGCCAGAGCGGCTTCAACAGAATTTACCACTTCGCACCCTTCAATTGTGATTGGTTGCCGTGTAATCACAATATTGCGCCGGTTTGGAAGCGGCTTACCAACGGAATCAAACGTTTTGCGGCCCATGATAATGGTATGGCCTGTTGTGGTATCCTTAAAATGCTTCAAATCGCCCGGCAGGTGCCATAGCAACTGGTTGTTTTTGCCGATGGCGTGATTTTCAGAAATAGCTACGATGATGGAAACGATCATTTATTTGTATTTGTTTTAGAATAAAGCCAAAGTTTAATTCCGTCAAATCTTAGTTCGCCTTTGCTCGCTGCAATAACCATTTTATATTTTTCTTTTTCACTTGTCGTGATATAAATTCCTTCTTTAAATAAAATAAACTTCATTAACACGTATGCTGTGCGTTTATTTCCATCAATAAAAGGATGATTTATTATTAAACTCTCGAATAAAGCAGCGGCTTTGTCAATAACGGTGGGATATAAGTCGATTTTGTCGAAAGTTGCATAAGGGCGATTTAAGGACGCTTCCAATGCACCTTTGTCCCTTATACCTGTACTTCCGCCAATTTTATCAATTAATACTTCGTGGATATAGATTGCAGTATTGATATCTATCATTGAGCAAGTTTTTCAAGCAGCCCTTTGTCTTCTTTTAAAGTTTGCTTTAAAAAATTTGCTAACCGGATTTTGTCAGACGGGTGTGATTGCAATTCTTTTAGAAAATCGAGTACATCAGTCAACACGTCGTCTGGGACCTGGTCTAGTACCTTTTGTATTTCCGTTTTAATTTGCACAGTTGTCATATACAAATTTAGTAAATTTCTTTTTTTAATATTATACCGCCACCGCTCCCTTAATATGCGGCCACGGATCATAATTCTCCAGCGTAAAATCTTCAAACTTAAACTCAAAAATATCTTTCACATCAGGATTGATCTTCATGGTTGGTAACGGCCGTGGTTCGCGGCTTAATTGTAATGCGGCTTGTTCAAGATGATTGTTATACAAATGTGCATCCCCGAAAGTATGTACAAAATCCCCATACTCCAGGTCGCACACCCGTGCCATCATCATGGTCAGTAATGCATACGAAGCTATGTTAAAAGGCACACCTAAAAAAATATCGGCGCTGCGCTGGTAAAGCTGGCAGGATAGTTTTCCTTTTGTTTCGCCTTTCTCACTGTTAGCCGGCTGTACATAAAATTGAAACAGGCTATGACAGGGCGGGAGGGCCATCTGGTTAACATCGGCAACATTCCATGCCGATACCATCATCCGGCGCGAGTCGGGGTTATTTTTGATCTGGTTTACTACCTGTGTTATCTGGTCGATGTGGCCGCCGTTCGGCGTTGGCCACGAACGCCATTGGTAACCATATACCGGCCCCAGGTTGCCGTCGGCATCCGCCCATTCATCCCAAATACGCACGCCGTTATCTTTTAAGTACTTGATGTTTGTATCGCCGGTTAAAAACCATATCAGCTCATGGATGATCGATTTAAGATGCAGTTTTTTGGTGGTGATCAATGGGAAACCGTCCTGCAGGTTGAAACGCATCTGGTAGCCAAAAACACTAAGCGTGCCTGTTCCGGTGCGGTCGTGTTTCTGGGCGCCGGTTTCCATTACGTGACGCATCAGGTCGAGATACTGTTTCATCTTGCCGGTTATTAGTAGAATGCAAATAAAAATAATCTATTTTTGGTATCCTAAGGATGTGCAAAAATACATGCTTTGTTAATCGTTTCTATGATCATATTCCCAAATGCTAAAATCAATATTGGTTTAAATGTAATTGAACGGCGCGCGGATGGCTACCATAACCTTGAAACTGTTTTTTACCCCATCGCAATTAAAGACGCATTGGAGATCGTTGTTTCGGATAAATTGAGCTTCCAGTCTACAGGGCTCGAGATACCGGGCAGGGTAGAAGATAATCTTTGCATTAAGGGGTATCACCTGGTAAAGAAAGACTTTGACCTCCCACCCGTAAAAATCCATCTGCATAAACACATTCCCATAGGCGCCGGGCTGGGAGGAGGGTCGGCAGATGCGGCGTTCATTATAAAGCTGCTGAATCAAAACTTTGAATTAGGTTTATCTGCCGATCAAATGATGGGTTATTCTCGACAATTGGGTGCAGACTGTGCCTTTTTCATTCAAAACAAGCCCGTATTCGCGTTTGACAAGGGCGATGAGTTTGAACCTATCCGGCTCGACCTTTCGGATTATAAGATCGTTTTGGTGATGCCACCCGCGCACGTTTCCACCTCCGAAGCTTACGGTGGTGTAAAGCCCGCCCCGGTAAAAGATTCATTAATGGAGCTTATTTACAGGCCGGTTGCTGAATGGAAAAACTTTATCAAAAATGATTTTGAGGTGTCCGTATTTAAAAATCATCCGGTTATCCGTGGCATAAAGGCCGCGCTCTACGAAGCCGGCGCCATATACGCAAGCATGAGTGGGAGCGGAGCCTCCGTTTTTGGAATATTTAAAGAAACGCCCGACCTGAACGAGTTGGAGAAAGCCAACCAGGTGTTTTATTAATTACGATTTTAGATTTCAGATTTACGATTGCTATGATAAATCTGAACTCGTAACTCATAAATCATCATGCTTCCGAGCCCAATAAATCCGATCTTCTTTTTCATTTTCCATTAATTAATATACTCCTTATCCTCGTCGCTTAGTGTATCCGTTTTGTCGTCGATTTGATCAGGGGTGTTAAAGTCTCCACCTAAACGTGTAACCCTTTTCGGCCGGCCTGCGAGGAAGCCCAGAATGAATGCAAATACTGATACCAGTGTTAACATCACAAGTTTGGAAATATAAACGTCTTTAAAGAGAATAGTAAATTTTACAGTGCCTGTATTTTGCATCAATAAAATGGTGATAAAGAAAGTGACGAGAATAATAATGATTGTTTTTATACGCATGATAATTTTAGTTTAACATTTAATACAATATCGGGTTTTTTAAGATGTGTTAAAAGTCTTTAATTTTTTAGTGCATTATTTAAAGGGAAGAGGAGTGAGGCTGTCTTTATCCTCAAAAACAGATTCGGTGCCGGATATTTGATTTAATTATTAATTAAATATGGTACAATGTTTGATTGGATGTTAATGGATAGTTTTGAGCTTTACAATAGAAGGGCCGTTCATGTTGTTAAATTACTGCTAACAAAAGTTGGTTCAAAATTTCGCTCCCGGGCTGCCACCTTTTCAACCCGGGTTCAAACTCCTTACAATAGCCGGAATTTCCTAAAACCTGGGGTTGAGTTCCGATACACTTTGTTACTAATCCGGTAATATATCTCGCAAAAAATAAAAACTTTATATAATCATCATTATTTTATTGATTATAAGTTTATTATGTCGTAAAATGTAATAATTTCCATCTAAATGCCAAAAAAATTAGTATTTTGAATTTTGAAATGATTTTCTTTCCTAAAGTATAACTGTCATAAACTTTTATATTATCTTGATTTATAAATGATTATATGTAGCAATTATTGACAATACATAATAGTGATAAACGAGATTTGCCTGCCTGAATACAAGTTTAAGATGTGATTTTTACAACTTTTATCAGCGTGTCGAATACACTTAGTGAAATTACGTTTTTGCCATAGGGCCGTTAAAAGTGCGTCGGTGAGGGTAGCGGTAGGCGGGGGAAAATAATCCCCTGTAGATGCTTTATCGAGGTGCAGGAAATACCAAAAACTTATCCCCCACCCTCCATTTGGAAATGGAATTTGATATTTTTCGATGCTAACCGACGCTTTTTCACCACGCTGCAGCATGGTGTAAAGTGCAAATTTATTTAATTTTAAGTAAAATGTAAGTTCTGTTTATTGACGGCTTTTGCGTCGTGTAATTTGTTTCTGGGCAACTGGAAAAAGGAAGATGGTCGACAAAATAATAACGGCTCCCACCCAAAAACCGATAGTCATTTTGTTCATATCACCAAAGAAAACGAATGACATTAATATCCCATAAACCGGCTCCAGGTTAGTAATGAGCGCCACCCGGAATGCAGAAAGTTCTCGCATCACAGAAACACCTGCCACGTATGCCAGGGAAGTACAGATGGTCCCCAGTATCAGTAAATAACCGATGTCGGCATTTTTCAGCAGCATTGACTGGTTAAAGCCATGGGTAACGAGCAGGTATATTGATATCCAAACAAAGGCCCCGGCTAATTCATAAAACGCTATAACGGGTGCTTCATATTTTTTTACCTGGCGCGAGTTTATAATGGCAAACAAGCTTGCAAATAAGGCGCTCGTAAGTCCGGCGATGATGCCCTTAGTGTATTGGGTTTCGAATTTAAATATCAAAACAATACCGGTTATGATCAGTGAACCCGCCAATATTTCCAGTTTTGAGATGCGCTTTTTATTGATCAGCGGCTCAAATATAGCTGTGAACAATGTGATTGATGACAGGCAAACGAGGGTGACAGCGACAGTAGATAGTTTAATGGACGCAAAGAATAATATCCAGTGGCCGCCCACCAGCGCCCCGGTAAATACCAGTTTTAAAAAGGTATTGCCGCTTACTTTTATAGCTGTTTTATTAAACTTGAAGTATAGAAACAGCGATGACGATGCGATAAGCACCCTGTACCATACCAGGCTTACTGCCGATATGGATATTAATGCCCCCAATATCCCGGTAAACCCCCAGATAAAAACCGTGAAATGAAGAATGATGAGATTTTTATTCAACCCGCCAGGCTGCGGGGTATCGCTACCGTTCATTATTTAGGCGCCTTTAAAAGTAAGTAATAGCCCACAAGGCCAAATATAACATTGGGTATACACACAGCCACAAAGGGCGGCATATTGCCTTTTGTAGCGAATACCAGGGCAAATTTATCGACAACCACGTAGGTAAAGCAAAGGAATATGCCTATTCCAAGCGGCAAACCGATACCCCCCCGTACCTTTCGGGACGATATGGAAACGCCTATAAGTGTAAGCACAAACGACGACAACGGATAAATAAAGCGCCGGTCTCTTTCATACAGCATCTCCTGCAATTGTCCCGTTCCCCGTATTTCTTCACGGGTTATATTCCTGTTCAATTCTTTAGTCGACATGGCTGAATAGGCATTATCGTACACAATAAAATCGGTAGGGTGCATATCTAAAACCGTATCCTTTCGCTTGCCTGTGCTATCCACATATTTTTCCTTTAACCCGTTAATGTATTTGATCGTGAAGCTATTCATGGTCCAAACCTTTTTCAGCGAATCGTAGGATATGCTGTTCGATACTAATTTTTCTTTCAACTTATCGCCGTCAAATTTCTCCAATACAAACTGGTAGCCGGTATGCACAGTGGGGTCATAGGATTGAACATACACAAAGGTGTTTTTATCCAACTGTATATGCACCTCGCTTTTTGTGGGGTCGTCGGCATTAAACTGGTGCGAGTTTTCGAACGTTATCTTCAGCCTGTTGGTAAAAGGGATCAGGTAAATATTTGCAAACAGCGATACAATAAAAATTAAAGTCGCGCAAACAAAATAAGGCCTTAAAAAACGGTTGAAACTGGTTTTCCCGCTTAAAATCGGGACAATCTCCGTTTGGTTGGCCATCTTTGCCGTGAAGTAAATAACAGCCAGGAAATTGATCAGCGGTGATAATAAATTGATATAAAAAGGTATAAAACCAGCGTAGTATTTAAATGCGATTTCCTGGAAAGTGGAGTGGTTTTTTAAAAAATTATCCAGGTGTTCGGATACATCAAAAACTACAGTAACCACTACAAATATGCCGAGCGTAAATACAAAGGTGCCCAGGTACTTTCTGATGATATACCTGTCAATAATTTTTAAATACTTTTTTAAAAACTCCTTCATTTACAATCTTTGGCCTAAGCGGTTAACCATCATTTTTTTCCAGTTATAAAACTCTCCTGATATTATTTTTTCCCGGGCCTCTTTCACCAGCCACAGGTAAAAATGCAGGTTGTGCAAGGTGGCAATTTGTGCCCCCAACATCTCACCCGAATGTATTAAATGGCGCAAATAAGCCTTGGTATAGGCGGTATCTGCAAACAAATCGCTATCAGCCTCAATGGCCGAAAAGTCGTTTTTCCATTTTTCATTTTTAATGTTGATGATGCCCTCTTTTGTAAACAACATCCCGTTGCGGGCATTGCGCGTTGGCATCACACAGTCAAACATATCAATTCCTAACGCAATATTTTCCAATATATTGATCGGCGTGCCAACGCCCATTAAATAACGCGGTTTTTGCTCCGGTAATATGTTGCACACAACTTCGGTCATAGCGTACATCTCTTCGGCCGGCTCGCCAACTGAAAGTCCGCCTATGGCATTGCCTTCCCGCTCATAACCGGCTATCACTTCGGCCGACCTCATACGCAAATCCTTATAAACCGATCCCTGTACGATAGGGAACAGCGTTTGCCCATATCCGTATTTAGGCGTAGTACTGTCAAATCGCTCACAACAACGCTTTAGCCAGCGGTGGGTCATCTCGATTGATTTTTTTGCGTACTGATATTCGCATGGATAGGGGGTGCACTCATCAAAGGCCATAATAATATCGGCGCCAATGGTGCGCTGTATGTCCATCACATTTTCGGGCGTAAACAAATGTTTCGAACCGTCAATATGCGAGCGAAACGTAACACCTTCCTCCTTTATTTTTCTTACTTCGGTTAGCGAGTAAACCTGGTAGCCGCCGCTATCTGTTAAAATAGGCCCGTCCCAGCCGTTAAAGCGGTGAAGGCCGCCGGCCTGTTCTATAGTGTCTAACCCCGGCCTTAAATATAAATGGTAGGTGTTGCCCAGTATGATCTGTGCCTTTATATCATCTTTAAGTTCACGCTGATGCACTGCTTTTACCGTGCCGGCTGTGCCCACAGGCATAAAAATGGGTGTTTGTATAACCCCGTGGTCAGTAGTGATTTCTCCCGCCCTGGCTTTTGAAAGCGGATCGTGTGCTGCTAAGTTAAATTTCATTGCAAGGGTGCAAAATTAGCATAATAGTTGTAAGTGCTGTATCGGGCTGGCATTACGCCTGTATTGCCATTATTAAACCCTTTAAAATTACCATTCCTGGTAACCTATAACAGCCTTTTAAACGTATAACAACCTGATAAACTATTACTACACTTTCAACTAAATTCCGCAAATTTGCGGAACTATTTTATACCCGGGTTTGGAAACATACATAAAAGAGGCGTTATTCATTTTATTCCAGGTTTGTTTTTTTATTCAGTTGTACTTTCTGGTGAGTAACCAAAGCGTTCTGGCGTTGTTTAAACCGCAGGAGAAATTAAAAAAACCACATATTCCCATATCCGTAATTATCAGCGCCCGCAACGAAGCAAATAATTTAAGAGAAAATCTGCCGGCCATACTGGACCAAAAGTATCCCGACTTTGAAGTAGTTGTTGTAAACGACTGTTCGTTTGACTCGTCTGACCAGGTACTTGAAGAGTTGGCACAAACCTGGCCGCATTTAAAAATTGTTACGATAACCGAACATGCCCGTTTTAAAACCGGGAAGAAATTTGCGTTAACGCTGGGCATAAAGGCCGCAAAAAATGAACATCTTTTATTTACTGACGCAGATTGTAAGCCCTCGTCAGTAAACTGGATAACGCGCATGGCGGCAAATTTTAAGGGAAAAGTGCAAATCGTGCTTGGTTATTCTCCATATACACGTACCGCAAATTTTTTAAATCCGTTCATCCGTTTCGAAACAATTAAGACAGCTGTAAATTATTTATCGGCTGCTTTAAATGGTGATGCTTACATGGGTATAGGCCGTAACCTGGCTTATACCAAAACCTTGTTTTTTGGAGCAAAGGGGTTTGCGGCACACATGCATGTTTTATCCGGTGACGACGACCTGTTTGTGAACCAAAACGCTACACCTGCCAATACAGCCATTGAAATGCACCCCGAAGCTTTCGTGTATACCGAGGCAAAAACAACCATAGCTGATTGGTTCCGCCAAAAACGGCGTCATTTTGGCGTGGGTAATCTATACAAAAGCCGGCACCGGAAAATGCTCTCGCTGGATGCCTTGTCGGGGTTTTTGTTTTACGTTTTATTTATACTATGCCTGGTATTCAATTTTGAACCTTTACTGGCGATAGGTATATTTATATTCAGATTAATTTTCCAGGTTATCATTTATCGTAAAACATTTAGTAAGTTAGATGGTAAACAATTTATATGGTACCTGCCACTGTTTGACATGGTGTATTATATTTACCTAAATGTTTTTGGATTGATCGGCTCTTTTATTAAAACTATCAAATGGAGATAAATTCTAATTTTACTGAAAACGCAAAAAATGATTTTCACCTGGTGGTAAAAGCCCGGAAAGGCGATCAAAAGGCGTACGCTGATCTGATGCAGCGGTATAAGGATTCTATCTACTTCATGGTATTAAAAATGGTTAATAACAGGGAAGATGCAATGGACCTTACAGTGGAAACTTTCGCCAAAGCATTCGAAAAATTGGATAAATACCAGCCCGATTATGCTTTCAGCACCTGGTTGTTCAGGGTAGCTACAAACAATTGTATCGACTTTATCCGAAAAAAAAAATTGAATACGATGTCGATCCACGGTATGACGGATGAGGATGGGGAAGAAAAGCAACTCCAGATCAAATCGGATGTATTGAACCCCGAAGAAACGTCCATCAAAAAACAGCAAACCCAGGAGTTGAGGCTATTGATCGAAAGTTTGCCTTCCCGTTACCGCAACCTCATCACCCTGCGTTATTTTGATGAATTATCCTACGAAGAAATAGCCATGCAACTGGATCTGCCGTTAGGTACGGTAAAAGCCCAGCTTTTCAGGGCACGGTACCTGCTCGGAAACATTATCAATCGTGTGAACCGGGATGACCTCTGATATCTTAATAAAATATTTTCCTTCGCTTACTGCAAACCAGCTTCAGCAATTTAATCAGCTGCCCGGTTTGTACACCTTCTGGAACAACCAGATCAACGTAATTTCACGAAAAGATATTGAACAATTATATGAACGGCATGTTTTGCATTCGCTTGGCATTGCAAAGGTGATGACATTTTTGCCCGGCGAAAAAGTATTGGATGTAGGTACTGGCGGAGGATTCCCGGGTATTCCGTTAGCCATATTGTTTCCGGATACGCAATTTCATTTAGTTGATTCTATCGGCAAAAAAATAAAAGTTGTACAGGAAGTGGCGAAAGCCATCGGGCTGAAAAATGTTTCGGCAAGCCACCAGCGCGCCGAACAGGTGGATGAAAAGTTTGATTTTGTGGTATCACGGGCTGTAACCCGGTTAAAGGAGTTTTATCCCTGGGTAAAAGGCAAGTTTAACAAGCAATCAAAAAATAAATTGCCACACGGGATATTGTATTTAAAAGGGGGAGACCTTACACAAGAAATTGCCGAATCGGAGTTAACCGTTCAGCAATATCATCTCAAAGATTACTTTGAGGAAGAGTTTTTTGAAACCAAGCAGGTAGTTTATGTAAGGGGATAAAAAGGAACATTACCAAAGTTGTTCCTATTTATATGCCGTTACTACTATTTCGTCGAGCATTTTAGATGCACCAGTTACCTGTTTGTTGGGCTTGAAATTATTGGTATAGGATTGATCCTGGATATTGCCAACCCATTTATCATCCTTGTCCATCAAAGCAAATGCTATTGGCAAAGCATATATCATACCTGGTTTTAGGTTAGAGGCGTCGCAACTTTGAAGCGTTTTCACTATTTCTTCATCTAAGCTTTTAGCTGCCCCCCTGGCGATGCTAATGTTTTCTACTTTATTTTCAGAAGAAACGGTAAACAAAGCGATCACACGTCCAGCATAATTGTTTTCACGGGCATCCTTTGGATACCTTATTGTTTTTGCCAGTTGGGTATTGAAACTTCTGGCACCATCAATGAGCCTGCCTTCACGAGTCTTATTGATATAGGCAGTTGTATCCTCAACCTTAACCACCGGCGGCGGCAACCTATGCAGTTTTTTAGGCCGGGTGGGTGGCGCAGGCGGCGGTGGCGGAAGCCGTTTATCAATTAAAGTTATTTTGCCGGGTCCGGGCGGTGGTGGCGGCAGCTTAGGATAAATTGCCATAGAGGGGAAAGTATAACCGTATTTTTGCCTGAGTAATGCAAGTTCGGCCGGCGTAGCCGAGTTTTTATAATACTCCTTTTGGCTGCCATTTTTTTCGGTAATAATTACCCGGAAGTTAGACTTGTTTTTAATCAAATATCCTGCTTCCTCGTATTTGTAGCCTTTTGAGGTAACAGATACTTTCCGTTTTAATGTATCAGCGTTAGTAAAACCGGGTGATAGCGATTTATTCGTTAATTCATGACGTGGCGCCAGGTCAACCCAGCCGTACGTTTTACTAATTCCGGCCGTTGACACACATAGCAGTAGCCCGCATACCGGCAGGGCAAGGAGAAGTTTTAGCCTGGCTAAGCTCCCCGATCGTTTTTGATGTAACATAATGATTCGTTGTTTTAATAAGCTCTTATTGAAAAAAGTATTCACGAGAGAGTTGTCATTTACTCCATAGGCATTTTTTACCAGGAAGTCAGTATATTCACTAGTGTTTTGCTCGAGTTTTACTGTTTCACTGTCGGCAATAAATTCATGCAGCTCCTTTATGCTGTATTGAAGCATATACACTACCGGGTTAAACCAGTTAATGATTTTCAGCAATTCAAAAAACAAAATATCCCAACTGTGCCGCTGCCTTAAGTGGATCAGCTCGTGGCTGATGATGGTATTTTTAAGGGAAAGCTGCGGATTGATGAAAATGTAGTTAAAAAACGAAAATGCACCTTGTTTGCCATCGGTTTCCACCAGTTGAAATGAATCAATGCTCGTTTTTCTTTTGCTTCTTGATAAACGTACAAGCCGGTAAATTTTCCATGCGAGATGGGTTAACAGGATGCTTACCACCAGGAGATAAAAAGGCAGGTAGTAGTCGGCAATATGCCAGATATGAATGGGGTTAACTGCATGCGCCGTTATCATCGTTACCGGATACGTTGGAGTAGGTATTACAGGCGTAATCTGCGAGTAACTTTGTACCGGTTTTAAAAAACCCAGTTGCACAATCGGAATAAAAAATGCCAATGCGCTGCTAACAAGCAGATAGGCCCGGTTCACCTGGTAATAAGTTTCCTTCCTGAAAACCAGGTAGTACAGCAGGAAAAAAATGGCCAGGTAGAAATTAGCTTCCAGTAAATAATAGATCCAGCTCATGCTTTTTTATTTTTAAGATTTTCGGCCAATTGGGTTAATTCTTCCAGTTCTTCGATGCTCAGGTTTTTTTCCTTTACCAGGAACGATACCAGGGTTTGATACGAGTTGCTGAAATAATTCTTCATCATTTTATCAAACGTGAATTTCTTATAATCAGCCTCCTTAACAGTCGCGAAGTAAACGTGCGAGTTGCCATATGCCCGGTGGTTAATAAATCCTTTGCCTTCCAGCACCCTTACTACCGTTGATACGGTGTTATAGGCCGGTTTTGGGTCGGGCATCTGTTCGATAATGTCCTTTACAATGGCTTCTTTCAATTGCCATAATATTTGCATTACCTGTTCTTCGGCTCTTGTTAATTCTTTGATGTGCATAGCAAACTATTTTTATAGTTGAGTAAAGATAAAACTATTTTTATAGTTTGCAAACTATTTTTGTAGTTTTTTAAAAAAAAAACGTCAAATTGGCGGTGCAAATGTGCGAATGCTAAAATTATTTGCATTTATACATTGCACATTCATCCGCACATCTGCATATTTGTACATCTGCACATCACAATATGTCTATAGTTCACCAGCTTGCTTTAACTTTCATCAAAAACATCGGACCCACTTTAGCTAAATCGCTGGTAAGCTACTTTGGCGATGCCGAAGAGGTTTTTAAAGTTTCGAGGCACAGCTGGATGGGCGTACCGGGAATAGGCGAGAAGCGTATAGAACTGGCAGATGTTGACGCCGCCCTGGCCCGGGCCGAACAGGAAATAAAATTTATAGAAAAGAATAACATTGATGTCCTTTTTTACACCGATAGCCGTTTCCCCAAAAGGTTAAAAAACTGTTACGATTCCCCGGTACTGTTATATGCAAAGGGCAATGCAAATCTGAATCAACAACGGATCATAAGTATTGTCGGGACCAGGAATGCAACTGAATACGGTAAAGAGTTGTGCCGTCAGCTCATCGAGGAACTGCAACCTTATAACGCTTTAATCGTAAGTGGCCTTGCGCTAGGTATCGACGTTACTGCTCACAAGGAATGTGTTAAACATCATGTGCCTACGGTTGGCGTGCTCGGGCATGGGCTCGACCGGATGTATCCAAGCCAAAACCGTGTAACTGCCGAAAAAATGCTGGAAAATGGCGGGTTGCTTACAGAGTATCCGTCGGAAACTATTCCCGACAGGGAAAACTTTCCGCAGCGCAACCGGATTGTAGCCGGTATGGCCGACGCAACAATTGTAATTGAGGCCAGCATCAAGGGCGGCGCGCTGATAACAGCCGAAATCGCCAACACATATAACCGCGACGTATTTGCCTACCCGGGAAGAATTGGCGATGAATACTCGGAAGGGTGTAATTTTTTAATACGGAATAATAAAGCCAGCCTGCTTACCGGGGCCGCCGACCTGGCTTATATTTTGGGTTGGGAAAGGGCGGATGCCATAAAGCCGATGACAGAACAGCTGATTCTACCAATCGATCTTTCTAATGATGAGCAATTGATATTTGAAATTTTGCAACAGCACAGCGCCCCCCTGGCTATCGATGATCTCACCATAAAAGCTAATATGGCAACCAGTCAATTGGCCATGAACCTGTTGAATATGGAAATGCAGGGCCATATCCGCTCGCTGCCGGGGAAGATGTATAGGTTAGTTAATTAGCGATTGGAGGTTAGAGATTAGTTGTCGGTATTTCGACTTTAGCAATCTCTAACCTCTAATCTCCAATTTCTACTCTTTCGGTGAGCTATAATAGGAAAGCTTGCCTGTACCACTACTAACTTCCGCCCAATCATCGGTGTCAAACTCGATCATCGCTACGGTGCTGGTATGTACATCCTTTACCTGTCCGGTTAAATTATAAAGAATATAAGCTATACCGGGATTATGGCCAACAAGCGCAATAAAATTGTGCTCGTTCGGCAGCTTGTTGATAATACGAAGCAATGTCTTCTCGCTGGCTTCGTATATACTCTTATCGAGGGTTGGTTCGGGTAGTGAAAACTGGTCTGCAAATATTTCGGCGGTTGTTTTTGCACGCAGTGCGGGGCTGGAAACAATATATTCCGGGATAATTTTGTTGTCCTTTAACCGTTCGGCCATAAAAGCCGCGTCCTGGATGCCGATATATTTTAACGGCCTGTCGAAGTCCTTCCCCGAAGTTTCCTTTTCTGCCTTCGCATGCCGTATCAGCAATAACTTTTTCATAGGGACGCTTTTTTCTTGCTATTTGCTTGTTTTTAAGATAGTTACCTAACGCTGCTCTTCAGGGTAATTCAGTCACAAAGTACGACTAATTGCCATTTAAAATGAAGCTAAATTTCGCTTAATTGTTTTATAAAAAACTCAGCCCACTTCAGATTCAGGTATAAATTTATTCATGCTGTTAATGATCGTTGCCGGGGTTATATTATATAAACAGGCGTAATCCTTACGGAAACAGGGTTTGTCGCCATATACCGAGCAGGGCCTGCATTCAATATCATCAGCCACGATATTGCTTTCCGATTGGCCATATCCTAAAAATCCGGCATAATGGTGTGTTGCCCCCCAAACAGAAACCACGGGCACGCCTTCAAGCGACGCCAGGTGCATGCCGGCTGAATCCATGCTCAGCATAACATCGAGTTGACTGATAAGCATTAACTCCTGCTGCATTGTTAAGCGATTGACCAGGGAAATAACTTTGCTATACTTTTCTTCCCATTGCCGGCAAATTTCTTCTTCAAGCAAACTCCCGCCAAACAAAAAAATAGTTATATCCCTGTTATTAAGCATGCCGACCACTTCTTCCATCCGCTCCAGCGGATAAATTTTGCCTTTATGCTTCGCAAAGGGAGCTATGCCTATCCATTGTTTGTTTTTTTCGCCGGTAATGTCTGTTAGCTCGTCAGTTAAATGCACCGGCTGTTTAATCAGGCGATGTTCCAGAACCAGCTGGAAGCCTAGTTTGCGAAACACGTCGGCATACCGCTCAGTAATTAACTTTAAGGGTTTTAGCACCTTTCCGGGGAAACGGGTCAGTAATTTTTTTTCGCTGCGGCCCTTATCGATGTAGACATAAGTTAAACCCGACAGCCGGAAGAGCCTTCTTAATATTTTGGACCGGAGGTTATTGTGAAGATCGGCAAGGACGTCGTATCGCCCGGTTTTAAGTTCCCTGAACAATGTTAATATCCCGCCAGGGCCATTGTATTCCTTGTCCAGGTCGGCTGCAATATAGTTTAGCCGGTGGATATTGACGAAAAAAGCAGCAAATGCCGGACGTGACACATACGTGACTTGTACTTCCGGGTTTTGCGCCAGCAGCGCTTTTATCACAGGGACGGTCATAGCCACATCGCCCATAGCCGAAAAACGGATAACAAGTATATGTTTTATACCTGTCATTTACTTTTTGCTATTGTACAAAACGGGATTCAGAGCTGGGTCGTTATACATTTTCATCTGGCGGTAAACCTTCATGTACCTGTCGCCGTTTTGGATATCTTCAATTAATTCATCGATAGCCAGCGAAAGATCGGTGCGCTGCTGCAGCAGGATAGATAGCTTTTGCCTGCATTGCTGCAGGTGCTGCTCGTCTGCATCGGTGCGCAGGGTTTCTTCCTGCATGTGATATATCTTCAGCGCCAGTATTGATAGCCTGTCAATTGCCCAGGCCGGGCTTTCGGTATTTATCCTGGCTGCTTCACCAGCTTTTACATCTTTAAATCTTTCAAAAAAGTAACTGTCTATCACTTCTACAATATCGGTGCGTGCCTGGTTGGAAGCATCGATGCGTTTTTTCCACTTTAAAGCCTCAACGGGCTCTATTGATGGATTACGCACCTCATCCTCCATATGCCACTGTGCCGTATCTATCCAGCATTTTGCAAATAACAAATAGTCAAACGAACCCGCAGGGTAGGGGTTTTCACCAACCTTGTTTATGTCATTATATTGATGATAATGGTTTATCACCTCCGCAAATACCTGGTTGCAGCGCTCACTGATCATTTATAGAAGATTATCTTTCTTTAATTTTATTAATTATTGAAGTGGACGAATGTCCGGCTACAAAGTTAATGGTTTTAACTGCTCCGCCGTTTGCCAATACCTCTTTAGCGCCAACAATGTTTTCGACGGCGTAATCGGCGCCTTTTACCAGTATATCCGGCATAAGGGCTGTAATTAAATTAAGCGGATCATCCTCCCCGAAAATAACCACGGCGTCTACAAAAAACAAAGCCGCCAGTAGCGCGGCACGGTTGTCCTGGTTATTGATTGGCCGGGTTTCGCCTTTTATTCTTTTTACCGAGCTATCGGAGTTTAAACCTATAATGAGCTTATCGCCCAGTTCGGCCGCTTTTGCGAGATAAGTGATATGGCCAATATGCAGCAAATCGAAAACACCGTTGGTAAAAACTACTTTTTTACCCCCGCCTTGCCAGGCAGTTACTATTTTTTTAAGCGATGCCAGCTCAGAGATTTTACTTGTCAGCGTTTGTTCTATATTGTTTCTCATTTGAGAAATTTTTAGACTTACGAAGTTTTTAAAACTTCGTAAGTCTGTTTCGTCTATTTAAAATAAATCATCCACCGCTTTGCAAAGGATATGGCCTACCAGGATATGCATTTCCTGTATGCGTGCGGTTATAGTCGAAGGTATTACGATATTCAGTTCGCATAAACCGTTCATTTTACCACCATCCCTGCCCGATAAACCCAACGTTTTGCAGCCAGCTTTTTTTGCAGCCCCGAATGCGTTCAATATACCCTGGCTGTTGCCGGAGGTTGAGATCCCTATAAACAGATCACCTGGCCGGGCCAATGCTTCAACCTGGCGCGAGAAAACATGCTCATAACCATAGTCATTGGCGATAGAAGTTAAGGCGGAAGTGTCTGTCGTCAATGCTATTCCCGGTAGCCCCTTGCGGTTTTTTACGAAACGCCCGGTCAGCTCCGCAGCAATATGCTGGGCATCAGCCGCGCTGCCGCCGTTGCCCGCGATAAGCACTTTATTGCCGCTTTTTATAACAGAAGTGATCATTTTGCAGGCTGCTTCAATATCCGCGGTAAGCGTGTCCATTACTTTTTGCAACAGTTGCTGATGATCTTTTAGTTCTTCAATTATCATGTATTTTTGATGTCGAATTTCGGATTTGTTTAACTAATGCCCAATGACTAACGCCTAATCCCCTTCTATGTCTTTTATAATTTCATCAATCGTAGTTGAAACACTACCCACATGCCTGATCACAATAGCTGCCGCATGATTGGCCAGTTCAACGGTTTCCTCAACGGCCATGCCCAAAGCCATAAAATAAGCGAGAGCAGCTATTACCGTATCACCGGCGCCGGTAACGTCAAACACCTCGGTAGCCTTTACCGGCACTAATTTGCTGGTTTTTTCGGTAATTATTGCCATGCCCTCCTCAGATAGAGTAACTACCAGGTAAGTGGCGCCGGTCCGCGAAAAAATAGTTTTTGCAGCGGATTGCATATCGGCAAGCCCGCCTATTTTTTCGATGTTGGCGGCTTCGGCTAGTTCTTTGCGATTAGGCTTGATCAAATAAGCGCCTTTATATTTATCGTAATTAAGGCCTTTCGGGTCAACAAGCACTTTCTTTTGGTGATCGTTGGCGATCTGTATAAGGCGGTTAGCAAGCCCGGGCGAAAATAACCCTTTGTTATAATCGGAAAGAACAACAATATCTGCGTCCGCGATACAGCTTTTTATTTTGCCGGCTAATTCGTTTTCAAGCTCGGGCGATAAGGCGTCAGTTACTTCGCGGTCAACTCTCACCAATTGATGGCTGCCAACCAGTACGCGGGTTTTAACGGTTGTTTGCCGGGCGTTATCGTAGATGATGGTGTTGGTTTTAACGCCTTCATCTTTCAGTATTCCTACCAATTGCTTGCCCGATGCATCATTGCCAATAACGCCGGCAATAGTAACATTTGCACCGAGGGTAATCAGGTTTTGGACAACGTTGCCAGCGCCCCCCAGTGTTGTCGATTCAGTTTTTACGTTTACGATGGGGACCGGAGCCTCGGGTGATAGCCGTGTGGCATTACCCCAGATATAATGGTCGATCATCAGGTCGCCGATAACCAGTATCGACGGCTTTTTTTTCTGTAACTGTATAGAACGTACTTTATCTATGAGGGTCATTTGTCATTGTGTCATTTGTCATTAGGCGCTTGCCCTGGTGGATTTCTTCTTTTCAAAAACGACCTTAATTTCCTGCAATGATAAGGCATTCAAACATCTTTCTTTGTATAACCCGCCTTTACGCGCAACCAATACACCGTAATGCATATCCAAAAAGCCTTCCTTACGGTGCGCATCCGGGTTAATGGAGAGCCAAACGCCTTTGTCGAGTGCGTATTGGTGCCAGCGCCAGTCCATGTCCAGCCTGAATGGGTTGGCATTGATCTCTATTACCACGTTATTTGCCGCGCATGCGTCTATCACTTTTTTATGATCTATCGGGTAACCATCCCGGCTTAACAGCAACCTGCCCGTTGGATGCCCCAAAATGGTGGTGTATGGGTTTTCGATAGCTTTGATCAGGCGTGAAGTGGCCTTCTCTTTGTCCATTTTAAGTATGGAGTGTACCGAGGCAACAATGAAATCAAAGCGCTGCAGTATTTCCTCGGGGTAATCAAGCGAACCATCAAACAAAATATCCGATTCAATACCCTTAAAAATATGAAAGCCGTTTAGCTTTTTATTGAGATGATCTATTTCTTCCTGCTGCTGTAATACCCGTTCAATACTAAGCCCCTTTGCGTAAAATGCGCTTTTACTATGGTCGCACATGCCCAGGTATTCCAACTTTAGCTCATCGCGGCAGTATAAAGCCATTTCTTCAACCGTATTTATGCCGTCGCTCCACGTGCTGTGGTTGTGCAGGGTGCCCTTTAAATCGTGGAAATGGATGAGGCGCGGCAGGTTATTTATTTCAGCCTTTTTAATGAATATGGTCCCTTCCCGCAGTTCGGGCAGTATAAAATCAAGCCCGGCTTTTGTGTAGATCAATTCCTCGTTTTCAGGCTGGTCGGGTACATTATCGGTCCTCTCCAAAATAGCCTGAACATGTTCGTCATCGCCGGTTTGCAAAAATAATTCTTTATAGAAATATCGTTTTTCTACGCATATGATATCAACCAGTAACCCGTTTTTAAACTCGCCGGTAATGTGATTGGCTGCAGAATTGATATTCTGGATAATTTCGGAATGGAGCAATGTATTAAAGGCAATTTCCTGGTCGCGGCTGCCCAAAACAATGGTAAGCTCGCTGATGATCTCGCAATACCTGCGGAAACTGCCCGCGAATTCGATAAGCGCACCCGGAAAAACAGTTTTGATCTCTTCTAGCAGCTCTTTCGCTTCAGCTTCCACCTGCGCGTACAAAAATTTGCCGTTGCTGGCCATCCTGAATTCGATAGCCTTGCGAATATCTTCCTGTGTTTTCAGGCCAAAGCCTTTGGCTTCAACCAGGCGGTTCTCGTTGCAGGCATAAAATAGCTCACCGGTATTTTCAATACCCAGTTCGTGCCAAATAATCGCGACCTTTTTTGGGCCGATGCCTTTTATGCCCATCATCTCGACCACGCCTTCCGGCGTTTTGGCAAGCAGTTCGTCCAGCTCGGCCATCGTACCGGTTTCAAGCAGCTCGGTTATTTTGGCCGCAATGCTTTTGCCTATGCCGTCAACCTTCTCCAGTTGTTCAAAAGATTTTTCGGCAGCGGGATAGGGCAGCTTATCCACTTTAAAAGCCGCATTGGCAATCGACCGTATCTTAAACGGGTTTACCTCGTGCAGTTCCATCAGTTGTGACAGCAGGCGAAGTTTGCGCGCTATGGGTTTGTTTTCCATAATTGAAGATGTAAAAATACAAAAGCCCAATGTAATGGGGGAATTTGTTGAATGTTATTTTACATCCGGCCGGAGCGCGGGTGAGTATGAAGGAAATAAAATTAGCTGACCATTACTCGTGCGATTCAAAATACTTCTTCATCGGCTCAAAGTACTGGGTTTTCCAGCCTTGTTCATATTGCCTTCCATGAGGCGGCAAATTTGTGTGGGTGAGCGTGATCAATGTGCCGTCGCCTTTATCTTTGAACGTTACTTCAATAAGTGAATCCTCTTCCTCATCGGTAAATTCCGTCGTTCTCCAGGTTTGAATGATCTTTGTAAAGGGAACCAGGTCGACATTTTTCCCCGTTATATAACCATCGTGCGCCATAAACGAATCGCCGACCAATGTGCTTGCCAGGGCAGCGCCGGTGTTGGTCATTTTTGCATGTTTTTCGCCATCGAGCCAGGCGTTGTAAACGGCCTCTTTGCTGGTTGGAATGATATCCGAAACGGTGAATGAAATAGCCATAATGTTAATTCTATTGCGATGAAGATTTGTTGGATGCCTGCAGGTTAAATTTACTGTCGTTTATTGAAGCATAACAACAATACAGTCATAAGGTTTATGCCGGATCAAATAACCGGTATTGCCAATTGAACCGGATTAACTACTTTTAACCAAACAATAATTTTGAATGGAGAATCTTCCTTTTAATACAGTCGGGCTTTGCAGCGAAGAAATAGACAGGTTTCACGATACCTATAAAGCGCTTAAAGCAAAATTCAATATTGACTCTACCGGTGATATCGATTTTCATTTAGACCAATTTGAAGTATTTAAAGGCTATCTTGATATTAACCTGCGCGATTCGTATGTGATCAGGCATTTGGGTAAAGACAGTTATATGCTTTTTGTGGAAACGCATTTCAAAAATGTAAGCGCTAAATCGACTATAATTACAGACTGCTATGAAAACCATACCTGGGCGCTGGCTTATTTAAAGCGTGATTTTGGCCGTGTGCTGATACGCCGCGAAACGCTGACGGATAAAATCGTCGAACTGGTACACCCGGTTGAACTCGATTTTGCAGAGGACAAACCCTTCAGCGATACTTTTTATGTATTGGTCAACGACCGTCAAAAGGCCGCAGCTGCAATTGATCGTAATTTTCGAAACGCGGTTATGGATATAAGGGAAGATGATTTTGTAATAGAGATCGTTGAACACACGCTCATCATCGGCAGCCAGCAACCTATTTCGCCCGAAAGGGCTGTTTACCTGGCTGAGTTTGTGGCGAGGTTATCGTCGATTTGTTAAGTGTTAACTAACCGCTCAGTTAATCAACCATTCACCCAATCAGCTACACCGCTACCGTATGCCTCTCAACCTTATGGATATTGGTATTGGCAAAATCATTTTCGATCAGTCCATCGCGCATGCGTACAATGCGGTGGGCGTGGAGGGCAATATCTTCTTCGTGGGTTACCAGGATAATGGTGTTGCCTTTGGCGTGGATGTCTTCGATAAGCCCCATAATTTCAATGGATGTTTTGGTATCCAGGTTCCCGGTAGGCTCATCGGCCAGGATGATGGAAGGATTATTGATCAGGGCGCGGGCTACGGCTACACGCTGGCGCTGCCCGCCCGATAATTCATTTGGCTTGTGGTCGATCCGGTTGCCTAAGCCCACATTTTCAAGCGTTTTTTTCGCACGCTCGTTCCTGTTCACTTTGTTAACACCGGCATAAACCAGCGGAAGCGCTACATTATCAAGCGCCGAGTTACGGGGCAGCAGGTTAAACGTTTGGAATACAAACCCGATCTCGCTATTTCTAACCTCGGCAAGCTCGTTATCGCTCATGTGGCTAACGTTTATGCCGTTGAGAATATATTCACCCTTAGTAGGTGTGTCCAGGCATCCCAAAATGTTCATCAGGGTTGACTTTCCCGATCCCGAAGGGCCCATGAGCGCCACAAATTCACCCTTATTGATGGTTAACGAAACAGATTTAATGGCGTGAATAATCTCAGTACCAATTACATATTTACGTCCGATATCTTTAATGGTTATTAATGGCTCCATGCTTTATTTCTTGTTTGGACTGTGGTGTGCTGGGTTTTGTTACAGAGAGTTATTTTTTTAGTCAGTTGCCAACTCAATCATGTCATTTCGAACGATAGTGAGAAAACTATACATTGAATAGCCACCATGCCGTCGCGAATCAATATGTATAGTTTTCTCCTCGTTCCTCGTCGAAATGACAGATTTAAGATTTGAAAGTCTCCTTATCAATCACCTTCGCCACCAAAAAATACTTATCATCATGCTTAGGTGCATTCAACAACGCCTCTTCATGTGTGATTTCCTGTTTAACAACGTCTTCCCTGAAAACATTAACCTCGTTGGTCATGTATATCAGCGGCTCAATGCCCGTGGTATCTACTTCGTTCAGTTTGTCCATAAATCCCAGGATACGGTTCATGTCATTGATCATGGTATCCGTCTCTTCGGGATTAAGTTTAAGCCGGGCCAGGTGAGCTACTTTATCAACCGTATCTTTATCAATGTTCATGCTGTTTCCAGTTTATGTTTTATAAGGGTGTGAACCTCATCGCGCAGGGCATCGGCATCGTCAATTGTCAGGTGCGCCGTTTCAATGGGCTTATGTACAAATATATTACAAAAACCCGGACGGCTGCCACGGTCGAGGCCGGTATCCCATAATACTTTCCAGGTATCAATAGATATTATAGGCAGGATAGGTATTTTCAGTTCGATCGCCAGCCTGAAGGCGCCATTTTTAAAGGGGTGCAGTTTCGGCGGGTATTCGTCCGGTATAGTAGCTTCGGGGAATATAATCACCGACACGCCGCTCTTTAACTTTTCGGCGGCTAATTTAAAGGCTTTGAATGACGATATCTTGCTATCCCGGTTAACCGTGATATCTATCGTCCTGAAAAAGAAACCCAGCACCAGGTTACTTAGCAGCTCTTCCTTGCCGATGAAGCAAAAGTTATTTTTTGCCACCATGCTGATGGCCGAAACATCCAGGTTTGAGGTATGGTTGCCGCAGATGATATAAGTACGGCTCCAGTCGACAGGCTCCTCGTATTTTATCCTGAACCATATCCCCGAAATAGTAGTGCTTAAAAAAATAATGAGCCGCCTGAACTGGTTAATATATTTATACCTCGATTTTTTGCGCGATAGAAAATACAGTACCGGCCAAACAAGGATGAAGAAAAAAGCTACACTATACCTGTAAATGTGGGTGTGTATTCTTTTAAGCATTAATTTCATCGGCGGTAAAAATAGAAAAAGTTTAATAGGATGGTTAAAATTGATTTAAGAGATCGGTTTCAGTTTCGGCGGTGTAAGTTTCTGATCGGTGGGTAACATTTTTCTTTTCAAATATTTCATTGCCGGTATTTCGATGAATTTGTTTATTAAAGTAGCTGCAATGAATACGATCGGCGCCACAAAAAATAAAATCGCAACCCAATAGTTAATATGAAAAATGCTTGAATGCGTAAGTATGGGTATTAACAAATAAACCGAAATATAGCCGTGTATAAGATACAGGCTATAAGAGATCTTTCCGGCAAACAGGGTGACTTTGTTTATAATAAAATGTAAACGGTCAAAACAATACAAAAGAAAAAGTGCAAAAAATATGAAGATGGCTGAAGCATATTGAATTTTTGAAACAGACACAATTTTGCCCGTGCCCTCAAACAAAAATACTTGCGTTATTAAGCATAATAACACTAAGAAAAATCTGTAAAGTGTTGCTTTGTAGAATTTAATCTTATAAAAAACTATCCCTGCTGCAAACAATGGAAAATAAACTATTATGGGGAAATATTCAGCAAGCTTACCATAAACATCAGGTGCAAATGCTCTTATCATCGTTCCGTAAATCAAACAAGCTAAAACTAAAAAGAAACATATAATTTCTATTTTAAGAATCGCTTTTGACAGATAAACGATTAAAATGAACAGGTAAAACAGAAGCTCGATTATAAGGGTCCAGTATACACCGTCAATATCTTTTACCTTAAAATAATATTGAAACATGGTCAAATTAATCAGGTAGTCTTTTAGATCAGGAAAAATTACAGGCACCTTAGCCATTAATGACCAGGAGATAATAGATAACGTTGTTAAGGTAACACAAGCCCAATATGCGGGATACAATCTTGCGAACCTGGATAGAAGAAAGCTTTTATAGTTGTTTGTCTTTTCTATGGTCAGAAATATAACAAATCCGCTGATCATAAAAAAAAGCTCCACGCCCATACATCCCCAATTGAAAATATGCAGGTTTGGCCGGCCCGTCGTAAAATGGAAAATAACGACAAGAATTGCAGCAATTCCCCGTAAACAATCTAATTCTAATAACCTGCCTTTTGCTTTCATTAAAAGTTTGAAGATAATATTATTATCGAATTGTTCTGCTATAACTGAATTCATCGGTTAAGGAGACAGATTACAATATGCTAAACGCGGATTTTCTTAAAGATCAATTTCATCGGTACCTGAAATATAAAAAATCGTTACTTTCGCCCCAATGGAAACTGTTGTTAGTGGCATACGTTCAACCGGCAAACTGCATCTGGGAAATTACTACGGAGCAATACAAAACTTCGTGAAAATGCAGCATGAATATAACTGCTATTTTTTTATTGCCGACCTGCATTCCCTAACCACGCATCCAACCCCTGCCGACCTGCATGGCAATGTAAAACAAGTGCTGGTTGAATACCTGGCCGCCGGTATCGACCCGGAACGTGCAACTATATATATACAGTCGGATGTGCCCGAGGTAGCCGAACTATACCTTTACCTGAACATGAACGCCTACCTGGGCGAGCTTGAACGCAGCACCTCGTTTAAAGACAAGGTACGGTCGCAGCCGGATAATGTGAACGCCGGGTTATTGACCTATCCCGTTTTAATGGCTGCAGATATCATTATCCATAAAGCCACCAAAGTACCTGTGGGTAAAGACCAGGAGCAGCACCTTGAAATGGCGCGTACTTTTGGCAATCGCTTTAACCGGTTATATGATAAAGAAGTTTTCCCAGAGCCTTATGCCTTTAATTTCAGCGAAAAGCTGGTAAAAATACCGGGGCTCGATGGTAAAGGCAAAATGGGCAAATCAGAAGGGGAGGGCAATGCGGTTTATTTGTCCGACTCACCCGAAGTTATCCGCAAAAAAGTAATGCGCGCGGTTACCGACAGCGGCCCGACAACCGAAAATCAAAAGAAGCCCGAAGAGATACAAAACCTGTTCGATATTATAAAAGTTGTTTCGTCGCCGGATACTTATACGCATTTCGATGATCTGTACAACACCTGCCAGATCCGTTACGGCGACCTGAAAAAACAGCTTGCCGAAGATATTATTATTGCCACGGCACCCATACGCGAGCGTATCAACGATATTGCCAGGGATGACCTTTATTTGCGCCAGGTAGCCCGTCACGGGGCTATTAAGGCCCGCGAAAGCGCCTCAAAAACCATGCGCGAAGTGCGGGAAATTATCGGTTTCAAAAGTTTTTAAGTGGTTCTTGGTTGATAGTTCGTGGTTCATCGCGTATATTAGGCGGAGTTTATCCGGTACGCAACTGCTATGAACGATCACCCACGAACTATGAACTGACATCAACCACGAACTAAATGCACATTGCTATTGTAGGAAACATAGGCGCCGGTAAAACCACCCTTACCGAATTGCTGGCCAAAAATTATGGATGGGATCCGCTATTTGAAGCTGTTGATAATAATCCATACCTCGAGGACTTTTATAGCGACATGAAACGATGGAGCTTTAACCTCCAGATATACTTTCTGAACAGCCGCTACCGCCAGATAGTTGAAATACAGAAAAGAGGATTAAACATCATCCAGGACCGCACCATTTACGAAGACGCCTACATTTTTGCCGAGAACCTGCACGATATGGGCTTGATGACCACCCGTGACTATGAGAACTATCAATCCATATTTGACAATGTGATCGAGTTCATTAAACCGCCCGACCTGCTGGTTTATTTAAAAGCATCCGTACCTACACTGGTCAACAATATCCAGCGTCGCGGGCGTGAATACGAATCAGGCATCCGGCTTGATTATTTATCCAAACTGAATGAGAAGTATGATAAATGGATAAAAGCCTATAAACTGGGTAAATTATTGGTGCTGGATAAAGATAATCTTGACTTTGCAAATAACACAGAAGATATGGCTACCATCGTACAGTTGGTGGAGAGAGATATTAATGGCTTATTTTAAATTTGGATGCATCTTATATAAAAAAACTATGTCATTGCGAGCGTAGCGTGGCAACCTCGTAGCTATGCATGGCCGCCGTGCATAGTTCGCGATTGCTTCGTCGTTCCTCCTCGCAATGACAATTCCTTTATTACGTAAACCATGAACATCCTCGGTATCATCCCCGCCCGTTATGCCTCCACCCGTTTCCCAGGCAAGCCATTGGTTGATATTGCCGGCAAGAGCATGATACGCAGGGTATATGAGCAGGCAAAAAAGTGCGGCGGCCTTTCGAAAGTTATTGTGGCGACGGACGACCAACGTATTTTTGACCATGTAACCGACTTCGGTGGCATGGCCGCCATGACATCAACCGCTCATCAAAGCGGCACCGACCGCTGTGCCGAAGTTGCGTTAGAATATCCGCAATATGATGTCATTATCAATATTCAGGGCGATGAGCCGTTTATTGACCCGGAGCAGATCAGCAAACTTATTTCCTGCTTTAAATCGCCGGATACGCAGATCGCAACATTGATCAAAAAAGTACAAAACGAACAAGAGCTATTTAACGCCAATTCGCCGAAGGTACTGGTCAACAAGCATTCGGAAGCCATTTATTTTTCGCGTTCGCCGCTGCCGCATATTCGAGGGCAGGAACAACAAAACTGGCTGCAGCATTTTGGCTATTTTAAGCATATCGGTATTTATGGTTATCGGGCCGATATTTTGCAACAGATTACCAAACTACCGGTTTCGCCGCTTGAAAAAGCCGAAAGCCTGGAGCAGCTGCGATGGATAGAAAATGGCTACAGAATAAAAGTTGCAGAAACTGAATTGGAAACCTATGCAGTGGATATGCCTGAAGATTTGAAAAACTTGAAAATGTGACAATTTGAAAATTTAATTACTTTTTAATTCAGTAAATTTGTTTAATTGTTGATATAAAAAGATGGCAACCTCACACAAGTTACATACCGAACTTAATCCCATACAGATCAGTTTGCTCAGGTTATTTAACAGGCCCATGTCTGAAAAGGAAACCATAACATTGAAAAAATTGCTCGTCGATCACTATTCTGAATTGCTGGAAAAAGAAGTTAAAAAGACTGTCGCCGAAAAAGGATATACACAAAAGGATTTTGATGATATGCTTAATAGTGAAGATTAATGATCGCGGTTATTGATACCAACTGTCTTTTAGCTTCTATACCTTGCTTTTAAAGACCTGCGTTTTGAATGGTTGATCAGTAACGAAATTCTGACTGAATACGAAGAAAAACTGGCAAATAAATACTCGACAGAAACCGCAAATTTAGTGCTGTCTATTTTAAACGTTGCGCCAAATGTTATTTTTGATGAACCATATTTTAAATGGAATCTGATTGGGGATGACCCCGATGATAACAAATTTGCCGATTTAACTATTTCGGGAAATGCGGATTACCTTGTCACTAATGACAAACATTTTAACATATTGAAAAAACTTGAGTTTCCTAAAGTGAATATAGTAACTATAGATGAATTCAAAAATATAGTGTTTTAATCCAGGCTCTTTACATATACACACTATATTTAAGCAAATCCGACAGCTTGGAACCACGTTGGATAATAGTTACCAGGTAAAAATTGCGGAACAGAATTGAAAGGTTTCTTTAGATACGCTGAAGATTTAAAAGCTTATATTTGATTTAACAAAAGCTTGCTTATCATGAAAACGTTATTCGTCAAAGCGCCTGTTGTTATTGCAGCAATTCTCTTAACGTTTAAGGCAAATGGGCAAACAGATTATGTGATCACCGTAAAGGGCGACACTATCACTTGCGCGATCACTACTTCGCTGAGCGGAAAAGAGAAATATAAAATTGATGCTACCGGCGAATCAAAAAAAATTAAGCCGGATGCAATTCGTGAATATTATATAGCCCGGAAAAACATTCGTGAACGGTCTGTATATACAGCCAACAATCCCAATCCAGTGTTTATGATTATTGTCGAGAAGGGGCCTGTCAGTCTTTATAGAACGGTTCCTTTCAATAGGTACTCTACTACTAAATGGTACATAGCAAAAGGTTCGGATCATGTGAGTGACTTAAAAACAAGTGGTCTTTTTTTGTCGAAGTCGCGGGAAACACGTAAGGACATTTTGGGAGAAATGCTAAGGGATAATAAGCCTGTTTATGATAAATATGTAGCAGAAGATAAATTCAGCTTTAAACAGATACGAAACCTGGTCCATTTATATGATACCGGGCAGCTGAAGGATTGATTTAAGCCCAGATCAATGAATAGGCCGGATCGGATCGTTGGCGATCGGAGTTCTTATTTTCAAATCGTCAAATAATTAAATTAAAACCATTTCCAACAACTATAACCTTTTCAACATTTACAACCTTTACCAAAATTTTTCCTACTTTTGTATCCCGTACAGAAACATTTGATTCAGGTATAAAACCCGGTCAAATTCAAAAAAAATCATGACTAAATATATTTTTGTTACGGGCGGCGTTACCTCGTCGTTAGGAAAAGGTATTATCTCTGCTTCCTTAGCCAGGCTGCTTCAATCGCGCGGCTATCGTGTAACCATTCAAAAATTCGATCCTTACATTAACATCGACCCCGGTACGCTTAACCCTTATGAACATGGCGAATGCTATGTGACAGAGGACGGCGCCGAAACCGATCTTGACCTTGGTCATTACGAACGTTTTTTAAATACCCCGACTTCGAAAGCGAATAATATCACTACCGGCCGCATTTACCAGAATGTGATCAATCGCGAACGCGAAGGCGCGTTTTTAGGTAAAACGGTGCAGGTTGTTCCCCATATTACGGATGAGATCAAGCGTAACATTCGCTTACTGGGCGAAAGCGGCGACTTTGATATCGTGATAACTGAACTGGGCGGTACCGTGGGCGATATTGAGTCGCTGCCATATATTGAAGCGGTACGACAGTTTCGGTGGGAGGTAGGCTCCGGCAATTCGCTGGTTATTCATTTGACTTTGATACCCTTCCTTGCAGCTGCCGGTGAATTGAAAACCAAGCCTACCCAGCACTCGGTTAAAATGCTGCTTGAGTATGGTATACAGCCGGATATATTGGTTTGCCGGACCGAACACCATCTGAACACCGAGATCCGTAAAAAGATAGCTTTGTTTTGTAACGTGAATGTGAATGCGGTGGTTGAATCTATCGATGCATCCACCATTTACGACGTGCCGCTGCTGATGCTGAAAGAACAGTTGGATAAAACAGTACTGGCAAAACTAAAACTGCCCCATAAAAGTGAGCCTGATCTTGAAAACTGGAGAGATTTCCTTGGACGTTTAAAATACCCGAAATCTGAAGTCAGAATAGGCCTGGTAGGCAAATATGTTGAACTTCCCGATGCCTATAAATCAATAGTTGAATCTTTTATCCATGCCGGCGCCAAAAATGAGTGCAAGGTACGTGTTGAATATATTCCGTCGGAACAGCTTACGCCTGAGAACGCTATTGACCAGCTGAAAGGCTTACACGGTGTATTGGTTGCCCCCGGTTTTGGCGAACGTGGCTTTGAGGGCAAAATTGAAGCGATACGTTATGTGCGCGAAAATAATATCCCGTTTTTTGGCATTTGCCTGGGCATGCAATGCGCGGTTGTTGAATTTGCCCGTAATGTATTGGGATTAAAAGACGCCAGCAGCGAAGAGATGAACGCAAATACACCGTTCCCTGTAATAGGGATGATGGAAGCGCAAAAGAAAATTGTTAATAAAGGCGGTACCATGCGTTTGGGAGCCTATGCCTGCGATTTGAAAAAAGGCAGCAAGGCAGCCGGCTATTATGGTAAAACTCATATTTCCGAACGCCACAGGCACCGGTACGAATTTAATAACGACTATTTAAAGCAGTACGAAACCGCCGGTTTAACCCCCTCGGGCATCAACCCCGACAGCAAACTGGTTGAAATAGTTGAACTTAAAAATCACCCGTTTTTTATCGGTACGCAGTTTCATCCCGAATTAAAATCAACGGTTGCAAATCCGCACCCTCTTTTTATTAACTTTGTCGCCGCTTCAATGGCTTATGCCGCTAAGAAGTAAATGTTTCCGATAGATACAAATGGATAAAAATACGTTTACAGGATTATTCCTGATCATGATTATAATGGGCGCCTCCATATTTTTAATGAGGCCCTCAGAGACCGAACTGAAAAAAGAAAGGCTTAGGGCGCATGCCGACTCGGTACAGAAAGCAGGGTTAGCTAAATCTGCAGCCCCAACTGCAAAATACACCGACACGGCTAAAGCACAGGCAAACAAGCCGGTTGATTCGGCTATTCTAAAAAGCCCTTTTGGCGCCGCTACTGTAGGTGCCGAAAAATTCATCACCATTGAAAACAAAGACATCCGCGTAAAGCTGACAAACCATGGTGGTAAAGTTTATTCGGTTGAACTAAAAAATTATAAAACCTACAATAAAAAGCCGCTCATTATTTTCGAAGGCGAAAAGAATCATTTTGGTTTAAATTTTACTGCGGGAAATAACAGCATTAACACCGATAAACTGTTTTTCACGCAGGTTGGAAATGAATTGAATGTTGCTGAAAAAGACTCGGGCAGTGTTACCATGCGGCTCAGTTATAGCCCTACGCAATATATCGACTATATATACTCGTTAAAAGGCACCGGGTTTAAAGTTGGCTTAACTATAAAACCAACCGGGCTCGACCAGGTGATCGCCAATAGTAATTCGATCAATATCGACTGGTCGGCCAGCATGCGCAAGCAGGAAAAGGATCTGGAGCAGGAAAGGCGCTACTCGGCTATATATTACAATTATATAGATAACGACGTTAAGTATTTTGGCGACAGCAAAGACGAACAAAAAGAAGTTAGTGATAAAAAGTTGCTCTGGGTTTCATTCGAGGCGCATTTTTTTGCGGGAGCATTACTTACTGAACAAGGCTTTAATAAGGCCAACCTGACTGTAAATACCGATGTAACCGACACCACGCACGACAAGCAAATGGAAGCGAATTTAACGCTAAACCGGAATGCCCAGGGCGTTTACCCGTTGGCGTTTTACTACAGCCCGCTAAAATATGGCATCCTGAAAACACAGGGCTACCACCTGGAGCGCCAGGTTTACATGGGCTGGGGGCCGCTGGCTGTTATTAACCGCGTGGCGGTATTGCCGGTGTTTAACTTTCTGAACCTGTTTACCAACAACTATGGCCTGATCATATTAGGACTCACCATTATACTCAAATTGGTTTTATCGCCATTAACTTACAAGTCGTACCTGTCAATGGCTAAGATGAGGGTGCTTAAGCCTGAGATGGATGAGATCAAAGCGAAGGTTGGCGACGACAATCCAACGCTGCTGCAGCAGGAGTATTTAAAGCTGTACAAAAAAGCAGGTGTAAACCCATTGGGCGGATGTTTGCCGTTGCTGATACAAATGCCGATCGTTATCGCGTTCTTCCGCTTTTTCCCAAGCTTGTTCGAACTGCGGGGACAAAGCTTTTTATGGATGCATGACTTGTCGACTTATGATTCCATAATGAGTTTGCCGAATATCCCATTTATCGGAAATCACTTAAGTTTAATGTGTTTGCTAATGACGCTGTCGACGCTGATCATGACCTATTTCAATAACCAGGTATCAGGCGCAACAGGCCAGATGAAGTATATAGGTTATATCACCCCGGTGATATTCCTGGGTGCGCTGAACAGCTATCCATCAGGTTTGAATTACTATTACTTCCTGGCTAACTTATTCACTTTTGCCCAGCAGTACCTGATCCGTTATATGGTGGACGATAAAAAGATCCATGCGCAGATACAGGAAAACAAAAAGAAACCTGAGGCTAAAAAGAAAACCAGCGGTTTCCAAGCACGTATGGAAGAAATGATGCGCCAGAAACAACAGTTGCCTGCGGCAAAGAAGAAATAAATTATTGTTATAAGGTTGAAAGGTTGTAAAGTTGGAATGTTAGTTTTTTTTATCTGACAGCCGATGAAATGATAACAGCTTCAACTTTACAACTTTGTAACATTTCAACTTTCCAACGATCCTCACTAAAAATATTAGTACAAAATTACATACATTTACATCATGTATGCAATTGTTGATATTGAGACCACCGGGGGGCATGCCAGCGCGAATGGGATAACCGAAATAGCCATTTGCATACACAATGGTAAAAAAGTGGTTGAGCGCTACTCAACATTAGTTAACCCGCATAGGCACATCCCTATTTACATCAGCGCATTAACCGGTATCAGCAACGAAATGGTGCAGAATGCCCCGTCGTTTGAAGAGGTGGCCCATGATGTTTATCACTTGCTGAACGGGAAAATATTTGTTGCCCACAACGTTAATTTCGATCATTCCTTTGTACGTTATCATCTGGCTTCCGCCGGATACGATCTGCAATGCAATAAACTATGCACCGTTCGTCTTGGCCGTAAAATACTGCCGGGTTTACCCAGCTACAGTTTAGGGAAACTGTGCCGGCACCTGGGCATAGATAATGAAAGCCGCCACCGCGCCGCCGGCGATGCGGAAGCTACAGCAAAACTATTTTCGCTCTTACTGCAAAGCGATACCCAAAATCATATTCCGCTGGCTTTAAAGCAAAACTCAAAAGAGCAACTGCTGCCGCCCAATTTGTCGAAACAAAATGTGGAGGCCCTGCCGCCTTCACCCGGGGTATATTACTTTCACGACCAAAAAGGAAAGGTAATTTATGTGGGCAAGGCTAAAAACTTAAAGAAACGGGTATGCAGCCATTTTACCGGCAATAACCCCGGTCCGCAACGGCAGGAGTTTTTGAGGAATATCTTCCAGGTAACCTACCAGCTTTGCGGCACCGAACTGATCGCCTTTGTCCTGGAAGCCGTGGAGATAAAGCGCCTATGGCCAAAATATAACCGCTCGTTAAAACGATTTGAACACGCCTACAGCTTATATGCCTTTGAAGATCAGCGCGGATACCTGCGCCTGGCCCTGGATAAACACCGCAAAATGACGGGCGCTATTTACAGCTGCAACTCGCTGCTGGAAGGCAGGGATGTATTGATGCATTTGATTGAAAGCTTTGGTTTATGCCCTAAGCTGTGCTTCATTCAAAACAATACAGAACCCTGCACGGGGGTAAATAAAGAACTGTGTGCCTGCGAAGGCGTTGAAAGCCCGGAGGAGTATAACATAAAAGTAACTGCGGCCATTAATGAACTAAACGAAGCCCTGCCAACATTTGCCATCCGCGATGCCGGCCGCACCGATGATGAGCATAGCTGCCTGTTAATTGAAAAAGGAAAGTTTTACGGTATGGGCTATATTTCCCATTATTTCGATGCCAATAACCTTGATCAGCTAAAAAATTATCTTACGCCGTACCCGGGAAACGATTATATCAAAAACATGGTGGCCAATTACGTCGTAAAGTATCCGGAGCGGAAGATGGTGTTTGCGTGAACACGATAAAACTTACCAAGTTTTCAAAACTTCGTAAGTTTGAATTCATCAAATCACTCCCGCTTTTTCCAGTTCTACCCGCATCTGTTGCTGAATATTTAGCGCCTCTGCCCGCGCTGCATCTGCAAAGTCCTCACCGTTTGATGCATAGATGATAGAGCGCGAAGCATTCACGATCAAGCCGCAATCCTTATTCATCCCATACTTGCAAACTTCGGAAAGACTGCCGCCCTGAGCACCTACACCGGGTACCAGTAAAAAATTATCGGGCGCTAATTTTCGGATATTGGTAAACTCGGTGCTTTTAGTGGCGCCAACTACATACATGATACGATCGGCGCCGGTCCAGGTATTGGCTTTTTTTATCACGGCTTCATATAAAAAGCCTTGTTCAGTAGTCAGGTATTGAAAATCCTTGCTTCCTGCCGATGATGTTAACGCCAGCAATATAACCCATTTACCCGGATGCGCCAGATAGGAGGTAACGGTATCGTGCCCCATGTAAGGCGATACGGTTATCGCATCAAAGCTCATCCCGGAGGCATCTTCGTCAAAAAAAGCTTGCGCGTACATGTCGGAGGTGTTGCCGATGTCGCCGCGCTTGGCATCAATAATGTTTAAGCAATCCTTGGGCAGATATTGCCAGGTGTCGATCAAACTTTGCAGGCCCTTTACACCCCGGCTCTCATAAAACGCTGCGTTGGGTTTATACGATATGCACAGGTCGCGCGTAGCATCGATGATCCGCTTGTTAAATTCAAATACCGGGTCGGGATGATCCTTTAAAAATGCGGGTATCTTTTCAATATCCGTATCAAGGCCCACACATAAAAACGATTTTTTTTGTTTGATCTGGTCAATAAGCTGGCTGCGCGAAAGCATGAAAAAAGGTTAAATTTTTTGAATGACCAAAAAAACTAAAAATTAAGCCAAGTGTTGGTTTATAGAGGATATTTTTTTTAATAATTTGAATTTTTAAATTAAATGCTTAGAATTGCAATGTTTTCCGTTGAATTTTTCTTGCACTAAAGAAACAATTTAAAACTCCACGTTATTTTGGTATCATTACATGGGTTTAGATGTTGCATTAACAAGTTGCAAAACAAATCTTTCAATATAAATATCTCCATGTATAACCTTGTATAATTTTTGTTAACTGCGAAAACCTTCTCCTGTCATCAAAACAGGAACATTGCCCTTAAAACGGCTTAGCCCTTAAAGTACTATTGAAAACAGATACGCTACACTACAAAGAAAGATATTCTAATTAAAAATCCCCTTGAATTATAATTCATAATATGTTTGATACAATCGAATTGAACGACAAACTCGTATCAGAGTTGCGCGAAATTGCCAGGAATTTAGGAATAGCTGAAGCCGACGACCTTAGGAAGACGCAGCTCATCCATAAGATCGTAGAGCAGCAGCAGTTAATTGAAGCTGCCAGGGCGCAACAAAGCACCGTTGACAGCAACTATACAGCAAATGCGCCGGTACCTGCCGAAAACACCGAAAAAGTAAGAAAAAGGATCCGCACGATAAAAAATTCAAACGCCCCGCGTATTGAGGTGCCTTTAGATGACACCAACCTGTTTGATATACAAGACGATGAAGTTGCCGCCGAGGAAAGTGAAGAGATGCCGGCAGCTGCTGTAAGCCAGGAAGATGGACAAACAGTGCAACCCGGAGAAGGCGATGTGAGGCCGGAGGAATTTGTACCCGAAGTACGCCCGCAAAAATTTGAGCGCCGCGTTAACAACCAGAATAGCCAGCCAAAAAGCCAGGACCCAGCCATAAACCTTGATTTCGATAATGTTATCGTAAACGAGGGCGTGCTTGAGATCATGCCGGATGGCTACGGCTTTTTGCGTTCATCTGACTATAACTATTTGACTTCTCCTGATGATATTTACGTATCGCAATCCCAGATAAAACTATTCGGCCTTAAAACCGGCGATACTGTTCGTGGCAGCATCCGCCCGCCAAAAGAAGGGGAGAAGTATTTCCCATTGGTGCGCGTAGAGGCTATAAACAGCCGCATACCTGCCGAAGTGCGCGACCGTGTCCCGTTCGATCACCTGACGCCGCTTTTCCCGTCCGAAAAATTGAGCCTGTTCACCGATGCGGGTAATTATTCGACCCGTATTATGGACCTGTTTTCGCCTATCGGCAAGGGCCAGCGTGGTTTAATTGTGGCGCAGCCTAAAACAGGTAAAACCATGCTGTTAAAAGATGTGGCAAATGCGATCGCTAAAAACCACCCGGAAGTTTACCTGATTATATTGCTGATCGACGAGCGTCCTGAAGAGGTAACCGATATGGCCCGCAGTGTACGCGCTGAAGTGGTTTCATCAACGTTTGATGAACCGGCGGAGCGTCACGTAAAAATAGCCAACATTGTGCTCGAAAAAGCAAAACGTATGGTTGAATGCGGTCATGATGTAGTGATTCTTTTAGACTCCATTACCCGCCTGGCACGTGCTTATAACACGGTAGCCCCTGCATCGGGCAAAATATTATCGGGTGGTGTGGATGCTAACGCATTGCACAAACCAAAACGCTTTTTTGGTGCGGCAAGAAATATTGAAGACGGCGGATCATTGACCATTATTGCCACTGCATTAACAGAGACTGGTTCGAAAATGGATGAGGTTATCTTTGAAGAATTTAAAGGTACCGGTAACATGGAACTGCAGTTGGATCGTAAGTTGTCCAATAAACGCATATTCCCTGCCATCGATATAACCGCTTCAAGTACCCGCCGCGATGACTTATTGCTTGAGCGCGATACTTTACAGCGCGTTTGGATACTGCGTAACCACCTGGCCGATATGAACTCCCAGGAGGCCATGGAATTTTTACAATCACAAATTCGCGGTACCAAGACAAACGAGGAGTTCCTGATCTCGATGAATTCATAATAATTTGGTATTAATAAGGTTATATTAGCACAAACTAATATAGCTTTATTGACCTTTATAACCATGAAGACGCGCATTAAAAGACACGTGCCCAATGCAATAACCTGTGCAAACCTATTCAGCGGCTGTGTTGGTATCGTTTTCGCATTTAGGGGTGAGCTAATAATTGCCGCCTATGCGATTTTTCTGTCGGCTATTTTTGATTTTTTTGACGGTCTGGCATCCCGGGTGCTTAAATCCTTTTCCGGAATAGGGAAAGACCTTGATTCGCTGGCGGATATAGTCAGCTTTGGCGTACTGCCCGCGGTGATTATGTACCAGTTATTTGTGGAGGCTCGTCAAATTCACGAAGTAAGCCCCTGGCTGAACTTTATCGCATTTTTGATAGCCGTGTTCTCGGCGCTAAGGCTCGCGAAGTTTAATGTGGATACCCGGCAAACGGAGAATTTTATCGGGTTGCCAACTCCGGCAAATGCCATCCTCATCGCTTCGTTCCCTATTATCATCAGCCAGCATAACCAGTATTACACACCGTATTTATTAAATCCGTATATACTTTCGGTCTTTACGCTTGTTATGTGCTCATTGCTGGTTGTTGAGATACCAATGATGTCGCTCAAGTTTAAAAACAAGGATTTTAATGAAAATATTTACCGGTATTTATTGCTGCTCTTTTCGGCAATACTGATACTATTTTTTAAATTTGCCGCAATTCCGGTGGTTATACTAATCTATATCGCCTTATCAGTCATCCAATTTAAAATTGCAAACGATTCGGTTATAGGTACTCAGAAAAAAATAAATAAGCACTCATAATAGTTCCGTTGCGTAAACATCCCAAACAATGAAAAAATTCCAGGCCGAAATAGATGTAATGCCAAAAAAAGAAATACTTGACCCGCAGGGAAAGGCGGTAACCGGCAGCATGAAAAATCTTGGTTTATCCGAAATACAAAACATCCGCATCGGCAAACATATTACGCTCGAAATTGAAGCCGACAGCGCCGAAACCGCCCATAATAAAGTTGACCAGGCCTGTAAAAACCTGCTGGCAAACCTGATCATGGAAAGCTATAGCTTTAGGATTGAAAGTTTAGAGGTTTGAGTTTAGTGATTAGAGATCAGTTAATTCCCGAAAGTAAAAATTTGCAATTCGCAATCGGCATTCCGGCTTCCTGCTAATCTCTGATAGCTAATCTCCAGTCTCTATCCCAACCCCGCTTCCTTCTCCGCTTTAATTTTGGCGAGGGCAGTTAAATTGGTTGAGATAAGACCTTTGACTTCATTGAATTTTGATAAAATGACTTCCGGGTCGGGGGCGCCGGATTTGGCCATCAGCTCAACTTCCAGTATTATAGCCATGCTTATGGGCATGCCAAAAAATCCGAGATTCGATTTTAATTTATGCGCAGCGGAACCAACTAAAACCCAATTGCTGTCAGCTATAGCTCCATCAATTGTTTCTATGAGTTCGGGTGTGTGAGTCAGGAACATGTCTATCGACTCAATGATGAATTCGTCACTGCCATCGGCAATTTCGTGTAAAAATGAAAGGTCAAGGTCGGGGTTCGGCATATAAGTAATTACAATTACCCAAAATTATAATTTTTTTACGATCAGTGTATCAACCAATTCGTTTTTGATGGTTGCGATGCTTTTATTCAGCACAGGGTGTTTAAGATCCGGAGCGATTTCGGCAAGCGGCTCCAGGGTAAACCTGCGGTTATGCAGCTCGGGATGTGGGACATGAAGCCCCTGTTCATTTATTACTAACTCCCCGTAAAATAAAATATCGATATCGATCGTACGTGACCCCCATTTTTCTTCGCGCTGCCTGCCCAGCGCCTGTTCAATATTTAATATTTTCTGCAAAACAGCCTGCGCAGGTAAGTTTGTTTTTAATAAAATCACCTGGTTAAGGTAATCGGGAGCATCCGTTTTTCCCCACGATTGTGTTTCGTAAATTGATGACGCTTTTGATAGGGGCGCGATATCATTCTCAATTAAATCTATTGCTTTTTTTAAAAACAATTGCCGGTCGCCGAGGTTGCTGCCTAACAGCAGGAAAACATTAATCATGTTGTAACAATTATTATAGTCAAAGCTCTTATTATTAAACCGCAATGAATTAGTAAATTTGTGCAAATAAAAGATTAATAACCCTTAATGAAACAATTCTTCAAGTTTGTCCTGGCCAGCATGGTAGGATTTATTATTACCAGCGCTGTATTATTTATAATCTTTATCTTCCTGGTAGCGGGTTTGATCTCGGCAGGCAGCGACAAAACGGTAGAAGTTGAACCCAATTCGGTGTTGCAAATGTCATTTTCTCATCCAATACCCGAACGCACGCCGAACAACCCTTTATCGGGATTAAGTTTTTTGGGTATTGACGGCGAAAAAACGCTTGGGTTAAACGATATACTCACCAATATAAAGAAGGCAAAAACCGACAGCAATATCAAAGGCATTTTCCTCGATGAAAGCTATATGGCGTCGGGCGAAGCAACTACCGAAGAAATCCGGAATGCCCTGGTGGACTTTAAAAGATCAGGCAAATTTATAATAGCTTATGCTGAAATTTATACACAGGGATTTTATTACCTGGCATCGGTTGCTGATAAAGTTTACGTTAACCCTAAGGGGATATTCTTATTCAAAGGCTTTAATTCGGAAGTTACGTTTTTAAAGGGTGCGTTGGATAAACTGGGTATCGAGGCGCAGATCATTAAGGTGGGTACTTATAAGAGCGCTGTCGAGCCCTATTTCCTGACCAAAATGAGCCCGGCTAACCGCTTGCAAGTAAACTCGTACCTGGGATCGCTGTACGACCATTTTCTAAGCGGCATCAGCGCAAGCCGGCATATCAGTAAAGATTCCTTATTCGATATTGCGAATGAATTGAAAATCCGTCTTCCCGAGGATGCACTCAAATATAAGCTTGTTGACGGCCTGAAGTATAAGGATGAAGTGCTGAGCGAGCTTAAACAAAGTGTAGGGATTGGGCAAAAAGACGATCTTAAAAATGTGGCATTGGCCGAATACAATAATAACATTCCCAAAACGGAGGTTAACGACAAGAAGAAAGCGCCTAAAAACAGCATTGCCATTGTATACGCTTCCGGCGAAATTAACGGCGGCGACGGGGATGAAAACTCCATAGGTTCTGAAAGAATATCAAAAGCGCTGCGCCAGGCCAGGCTTGACGATAAGGTAAAGGCCGTTGTGCTGCGTGTCAACTCACCGGGCGGCAGCTCGCTGGCTTCGGATGTGATATGGCGCGAGGTAATGCTCACCAAAAAGGTAAAACCCATTGTCGTTTCCATGGGCGACCTGGCTGCATCCGGTGGATACTATATATCCTGCGCGGCTGACTCGATCATCGCCGAGCCCAATACCATTACAGGTTCTATTGGTATTTTTGCGATCCTGCCTAACATGCAAAAGTTTTTTAACAATAAGCTGGGCATCACCTTTGACGGCGTAAAAACCGGTAAATATGCCGATCTGGGTAATATCAGCAGGCCGCTTACACCCGAAGAAAAAGCCATATTGCAGAGCCAGGTGAATCACGGGTATGATGATTTTACAAAAGCAGTGGCCGACGGGCGTCATAAAACACAAGCCTATATCAATAGCATAGGCCAGGGCCGGGTGTGGACGGGTGCGCAAGCCGTTAAACTCGGGCTGGTTGACCGCCTGGGGAACATCAGCGATGCCGTACAATCAGCCGCAAAAATGGCCAAAATCAAACATTATAACCTGGTAAGCTATCCTGAGCAAAAGAGCTTTTTGAATAAATTCGGTTTAGGATTGAACGCCGAAATAAAAGCCCACTTTTTAAAATCGGAACTGGGCGACAATTTTAAATATTACGAACAGATAAAAGGCGTAACCCAAATGATGCGCACCCCGCAAGCCCGCATGCCTTATGATATTGTGATCAATTAAAATGTACTGACGCCGGTTAGGCAATAGCGGTCAAATCCATTACATTTGTTGCTATGCAAAAAATACTGGTCGCCAACCGGGGCGAGATCGCACTAAGGGTAATGCGTTCAGCGCGCGAGATGGGTATTAAAACGGTAGCCGTGTATTCGGCTGCCGACCGCGATGCGCTGCACGTTCGTTATGCTGATGAAGCCGTATATATTGGCGAATCCCAGGCCAGTCAATCATATCTTTCCGGCGACAAGATCATTGCCGTCTGCCGTGCAACCGGCGCCGAAGCTATTCATCCCGGCTATGGATTTTTAAGCGAGAACCCCGAATTTGCCCGCCAGGTAAGGGAAGCGGGACTGATCCTGATCGGCCCTTCGCCCGAAGCGATGGAAGTAATGGGCAACAAGCTTTCAGCCAAAGCTGCGGCGCTGAAATATAACATCCCTATGGTACCCGGTACGGAAGAGGCCATTACCGACATCAATGAGGCTAAAAAACGCGCTGTGGAAGTCGGCTTTCCCATATTGATCAAAGCTGCAGCAGGTGGCGGGGGAAAGGGGATGCGCATAGTTGAAAGCGAAGCGGATTTCGAAGAGCAGATGCACCTCGCGGTATCCGAAGCCACTTCGGCGTTTGGCGACGGCTCCGTTTTTATCGAGCGGTATGTATCTTCACCAAAACATATCGAGATACAGGTGCTGGGCGATACGCATGGCAATATCGTACATCTTTTTGAGCGCGACTGCTCGGTTCAGCGCCGGCACCAAAAGGTGATAGAAGAGGCCCCATCCTCCGTTTTAACGCCGGAGATCAGGAAGCAAATGGGCAAATGCGCTGTTGACGTGGCGCGGTCGGTTAATTATACCGGGGCCGGTACAGTAGAGTTTATCATGGATGAGCAACTCAATTTTTATTTTCTTGAAATGAACACCCGTTTGCAGGTAGAACACCCGGTAACCGAACTGATAACCGGGATCGACCTGGTAAAGGAGCAAATACGCATTGCACGGGGCGAAGCCATCAGCTTTAAACAGGAAGACCTCGAAATTAACGGGCACGCCGTTGAACTCCGCGTTTATGCCGAAGACCCGGACAATAATTTTTTACCGGACATCGGCACCCTGCAAACATACGTTACCCCAAAGGGGCCGGGCGTAAGGGTGGATGATGGTTTTGAGCAGGGCATGGAAATACCGATCTATTACGACCCGATGATAGCCAAGCTGATCACCTATGGGAAAGACAGAACGGAAGCGATCGAACGCATGGTCCGCGCTATTGACGAGTACCAGGTTACGGGTATTACAACAACATTGGGCTTTGGAAAATTTGTGATGCAGCACGAGGCGTTTACCTCCGGTAATTTTGACACGCATTTTGTAAAAAAATATTTTACCCCCGGCGTGCTGCAAAATGATGATGAAAATGAAGCGCTGATAGCGGCCATTGTTATGGAAAAATTATTGAGTAATAACCATACTGCCACCAACTTGGACGCCGGTACCGCGCAACAGTCTAAATGGGTGCAAAACCGCAGGTAGTTAGTTAATATCCGCCGGCTTTTGCCAAAAGTAATTAGGATCGTTTACTGCATATTCAACAGCTCCCGGCCTTGCTTTTTTGGGCTGATGAATCGTACTGAAGTTACCGGGATATAAGTTGATGTATACCACATCGGGTTTGCCTGCCTTCAACGTTTCAATATCCCATTCGCTCTTTATCGAACATTTTAGCCAGTAAAGATTTTTAGACATATAATAGCCCAGGTATTGTTCCTTCGTTTCCTTAACCTTGTTATTCCAGTTAGCGTCATCGTTAAGCACCAATGGGCCGCCGTTAATGAGGCGCTCCCTAACCTCCTGGATATTGAGCAGATTTCCTTGCTCATCGCTTACATACGCATTAAATGTTGGGTCCATCCAAATCCATTTGTTTAGGGTTTTTGACCAAACTACTGTGATCACATGGCAGTCAAAATCAGCGGTATCTTTAGGCATGCAGGTTACTATGCGGGTGGGAAAACCTTCCGCCTGGTAGGCATCTCTTAAAATGGTTGCCATCATCCTGCAATTAACGCCGCGGTTTTCCTTTTTACAAACCGCTATCAGGTCAACCGCATTTCGCGAAGGCGGATTATTTGAATTTCCATCGTGCAAAACGATATTGTGCGCCCAATACAGCAAATTTTTAAACTTGCTTATCTCGTCGCCATTGCCACTTATAGAGTCCAGATTGAACTGGTTTTTTAAAGCGATAAGCTCAGCGCTGGAAGCTGATTGATAGGTGAACACAGGCATTTTTTTGGTGCCGGGGGAATAAGGGCCGGATTTTTTTAGTATATAGCTGTAGTCGCCGTTCTCTCTCATTTTCTCCAGCGCTGCTTTGAATTTGGTGTCGCTGCGCAGGCTTTCCAAATCGCTGTCAGTAAGCGTATTTTTATAATCTTTATATCCCGAACCAACAGCTTTTTCAAAATTATCAAGTGCTTCGGTTTTTTGGCCCGCCATTGCCTGGTAGCAAGCAAGGTTATAGTAAGTGCCAGGTATGTAGGCATGAAAGGCCCCTTGCAAGTCCGGCGACAGTTGGTAATAGCGGGCAAACCACTCCTTTAAACCATTAACAGATTTCGAATAGTCTTTCTTCTCATAGTCGTCATGCGCTTTTTTCTCTGTGGCCTGCGAATATTCCGCGAATTCTTTCTTCATGTTGCCTGGCTGGGCAGAAGCAACAAAAGCGATTAAACAAAAAAAGTAGATAAGTGCCGGTCTTTTCATTCGATTAGGTTGTTTTTTATCTAAAAGATATATATGAACGTTAATACGTTGCATATCATATATCAAAAACTTCAATTTTTTTATACAAGTTTGCTAGCCAGGCTTTCTATCAGTCCAACCTGCCCGGCGTTTATCTTTTCTTTAGCCTCGTCAACAGTAAACCATGCGGCCCTGTCTATTTCCGGGAACGATTGCATTTTCCCCGACTTAGTTGGCCATTCCATCTCAAATAAATTACTCACGATGACTTCATGATCGATATCGCCTTCTACGGCCCAGGCGTATACCTTTTTACCGCTTTTAAGATAAACCGGCTCCAGCGGAATAAACTCACCTTCGACCGCCTGGCCTGTTTCTTCCATAAACTCCCGTTTAGCGGCCGTGAGCGCGTCTTCACCTGGCAAAAATTCGCCTTTGGGTATCGACCACGCGCCAATATCTTTGTTCTTGAAAAACGGGCCGCCGGGATGAACCAGGAAAACCTGCAATTGATCATTGTTTTTCCGGTAAAGTAAAATGCCGGCGCTTTGTTTAACCATGGGTGACGATTTAAATACAAATTAACAAAACCACAATCTATTATCCCTAAATTTGATCATTGATTTAATAACCGACAAATGACCGATAACAAATGGACCAGCTTTAAAGTCGCCGGCGATTATAATACGGATATACGCAGTCTTTACGAAGCCTGGGCAACTACGGCCGGCCTCGAAAAGTGGTTTCTGCGTAAAGCTAATTTTTACACAATACCGCGGCGTACCAGGGATCCTGAAGAGTTTGTTATGAAAGAAGATACCTACGAATGGTACTGGCACGGCTATGATGACGAAACCGTTGAAACCGGGCAAATACTGGAAGCAAACGGTACTGACTTTTTAAAATTCACATTTTCGGGCGGCAGTGTTGTGAGTGTGAGTATCACCAGCCGGAATGGGTTGTCGATAGTTGAGCTTACGCAGGAAAACATACCGCCGGAGGATGACCCCTCAAAAAACCTGTTCGTCCAATGTCAAATAGGGTGGACGTTTTATATGGCTAACCTTAAATCGGTTATTGAAGGCGGGATTGATTTAAGGAATAAGCGTTTGGAAATTAGCAGTAATTTTAAGTAAGAAAAATTGATAAATTAATATAACGTTTGTCATCCTGAACGGAGTGAAGGATCTTCTTAAAGTGACAGGTCTGCAGATTATGGTGCAGAAGATGCTTTATTGCGTTCAGCATGACAAAGACAGCAAGCAAGCATGTTTACAGGTATAATAGAAACATTGGGTACCGTTATCGCACTTAATCATGATAAGGGCAACCTGCACATCACGGTTGAATCTTCCATTTCATCTGAATTAAAAATTGACCAGTCGGTGGCGCATAATGGGGTTTGTTTGACCGTGATAGCTTTGGCCGATGGCAGGCACACGGTTACTGCCATCGAAGAAACCTTGAATAAAACCAGCCTCGGCCACCTGAAAACCGGCGACCTGGTGAACCTGGAGCGTTGTATGCAAATGAATGCCCGGCTTGATGGCCATATCGTACAGGGCCACGTTGACCAAACCGCCGTTTGCACCGATTTTAAGGAAACGGACGGAAGCTGGGAATATACCTTTGAATATGACGCTTCATCTGGCAATGTAACAGTTGAAAAAGGTTCTATCTGTGTAAACGGTATCAGCCTGACGGTGGTCAATTCAAAAGCCAATAGTTTTTCGGTAGCCATAATCCCTTATACTTTTGAGCACACCAATCTTAAAAATGTGCGCGAAGGTTCAACTGTAAACCTCGAGTTTGATATTATTGGGAAATACGTTGCAAGGTTGATGCAGCGTTAACGGCCCAACTCGCGTACCCGCCGCTCGGCGTAAGCTACATAGGGCTTTTGGCCTTCGACTGGCCGGCTTTTCAAATATTTTTTATAGTACTTCAGCGCGAGGTTTTTATTTTCCATTTCATTATCGTACAAATTAGCCAGTGCATAATAGGTAAGGGGCATAACGCCGTATAACAAGCTTTTCTGATACGCATTTGCCGCACTTTTTAATTGATGCATTTTATCAAACGAGTCGGCCATTTCACTATAGTATGAGTTTGCATTTGCTGATATAGCCTCTTTTATAGCTTTGTCAAAATAGTTAACTGCCTCTGCTTGCTTTCCCAGCGCTTTATAGCTCATCGCTGTGTAATAGTATGACGTTTCGCTGGATGTTTTGCTTTCTTCAAGCAGCTTAAATGTGCTGATGCAGTTGTTGTAGCTTTTTAACTTATAATAACACGTTCCCAGCATGTTTATGATCACGCTGTTCTGGTCGCCGGCTTGCATCAGTTTATTGCAAACAGTTACCGTTTCCGGAAATTTGTCTAAACGATAGTCTATTTCAGCTTTTACATATAGCAGCAATAGGTTGGCGGTATCGGCTTGCAGTGCCGTTGTAACGATCGTATCCGCCTTTTTATAAAGTTTCAGGTTAATATAAAACGTGCCCAGGTCATAAGCCACATCCGGTTCAACTGGATTAAGCTTGTTCGCCTTTTGAAAATACATTATCGCCCCGCCGAAATTGCCGCTGCTGCGCGATAGCGTAGCCATTTGCTTATAAACGTTGAAATTAGTGCTGTCCCTCAATAGTATTTTTTTATAAAATGACAGCGCCTTTAAATTATCGCCTCTTCGCGCATTGATGCTCCCCAGGCTAAAAAGAATGGCGGTATTGGTGGTATCTTTTGCATACAGGCGCTGATAATAATCGTCTGCTTCGGGCAGGCGACCCGCCATCGCCGATGCATAGGCCAGGCTTGATAGCGCTTTTACTTCTGTAATGGGTTCTGGATATGTTTTTTTGAGATAATCAGCCGCTTCGGCAAATCGCTGGCTTTGATAATAATCAAGCAATAAAGCGTCATCCGGTTTTGTCGTTTGCTGCGCAAGTACCGAGGTATGAAACGAAATAATAACCAGGAAGAAAAGGATGGATTTCATTAAACTAAGTTATTAGTTACAAATGAAGTATCCAAATTTCCAAACAATTTTACCCAAAATAGCGTTATAACATCTCAATAAACAAAGAATGTTATGGATAAGTTAAAGAAGTTTGGGCTGATGGAGAAAATCGTCCATGAGTTGGAAGACCTGAAAAATAGCCAGCAGGCCATCATTCAAAAACTGGCAAAAATAGAAGTGGATAATATGGAATTGGGTGATAAAAGGCTGGAAAAAGATTTGCCGGATATGCACCAGCGGGTTTCAGATAACCTGGATGCTATAGCAGGGTTACTTGAAGACTTTGCTTCGCAAACCGATACTTATAGCGACAAGAATAATATTGCCGCCCTGAAAGAGCAGGATGCAATAGATAAGCTTTAAAAAGATAAGCTTTAAAAAAAGACCTGTTAAGTTTCGAAACTTAACAGGTCTTATCGTTAAGAAATTAGCCAATGACCTTCTTGTAACACTACTTATGATCAGTAGCATTCGTCACTGGTGTTGCAGGAACATCAGCGGGTGGGTTGGGTTTGTAAATTGCACAAGTCGCGAAATCCACGATCAAACCGGGCCAAAATAAAACCAGGTCGGCGATAAAAGCACCCACGCGTAACGGACGCTGTTGCTGTCCCGGTGCTGGCTTTGTGCGTTGATAGGTATTTACACTACCGCCAAATACAGTGGCGCAGCTTTGCAGCATACATAATGCAAGAAAAGCAGGAATAAAACTTTTGTAGATTTTTTTCATATTGAATGATATATTAGGTTTTGCAATATAATAACCGGGATTATATAAATCAAAAAATAATATATATTAACTATCCTGAAAAAAAATCTAATAACCTTTTATACTATAAATTTACTGTTAAATGCTTTTCCCCTTCATAGCCACGCTTATTGCCTGGTCCATTAGCCGCTCAGCGAAGGGGCGGGTGTATTCATTAAGTTCATCAATGGCCTTATGAACCCGGTCTTTATCCCCTGTTGACAAGTTGTCTTTTAGTTTTTTGATCAGTTCGTTTGTTTCGCCGATCTCAGCTTCGGATAAGAAACTACCATTGTTTTGTAAAAACCGTTCAACAACATACACCATTTGCTCGCCTTCGGTGCGGGCCTCTATTAGCATGCGCTGGCTTACATCGTCCTTTGCATGCGTAATGCTGTCCATAAGCATTTGTTCCACCTGGTCGTCAGTAATGCCGTAGGTCGGTTTTACCTCTACCTCTTGTTTTACACCCGAGCGCAGCTCGACCGCCTGTATCTTTAAAATACCGTCGGCGTTAAGCAAAAAATTGATATCTACTTTGGGGAATCCGGCAGGCATAGAAGGTATGCCTTTTAATTCAAATTCAGCCAGCTTCCTATTCTCCTTAATAAGGTCACGCTCGCCCTGGTAAACGGCTATTTTCATATTCACCTGGCCATCTTTCGAGGTCGTATACTGCCTGCCGGCCTTAGTAGGCACTTTGGAATTACGGGGAATGATCACATCCATTAAGCCGCCCATGGTTTCGATACCAAGTGATAGCGGCGTAACATCCAGTAATAAAATATCCTTGCGGTTACCGGCTAAAATATCGGCCTGAATAGCCGCGCCAAGGGCAACCACTTCATCCGGGTTAACCTCGTCGTGCACCGGGCGGCCAAAAAATTCAGCAACCATTTTTTTGACAAGGCCGGTGCGCGTTGAACCGCCTACCATGATAACTTCGTCGATCTGGCTGATGTCCATATTTGCGTCTTTCAAAGCGTTCCGGCAGCAGTCGATGGTTTCCTGCACTTTAGGCAGTATTAGGTCTTCAAAAGCTTGCCGGGTTATGGTGCACCAGATATCGCCGACCTTATCATTCACCATACTTTGGTGGGCAAATGCCTTCTTTGCTTCTTCGGCCTTCAGGCGTAATTGCTGGGCCAGTTTGTGGTCGGCAAGCACTTCGGCTTTATTGAGTTCGTTTTTTTCGATCCAGTAATCAACAATGGCACGGTCAAAATCATCCCCACCTAAAAAAGTATTGCCATTGGTTGCCAGAACTTCGAAAATGCCGTTTTGTATTTGCAGAATAGATACATCAAAGGTACCGCCCCCCAGGTCGTAAACAGCAATGGTTTTTGTTTCATCGGGATTTAGCCCGATACCATAAGCCAAACTGGCCGCGGTTGGCTCATTTACTATGCGCAATACATCCAGCCCGGCCAGTTTGCCGGCATCCCGCGTAGCCTGTCGCTGAGAATCATTAAAATAAGCCGGAACTGTTATAACCGCGCGGTTTACCGGGGTTTTCAACGCGTGCTCGGCCCTTGCTTTCAATTCTTTTAATATCAGGGCTGATAGCTCGATAGGGGTATAAAACTTATCGCCAACCTTTATTTTTACCAGGCTTTCGGTATCGTCGTCGATAACTTTATATGAGAAAAAGTCTTTATAATTTTCAATGTCGTGATACGAACGGCCCAGCAAACGCTTTACCGAGAAAACGGTGTTTTGCGGGTCGGTTATCAAATACTCCTTTGCTTCGTTGCCAACAGTAACCTCACCGGCATCACCAAAATGAACAACCGACGGCACCAAAACACCCTTGCCGGTATCGTTGATCACCTGCGGATCCTTATCGGGATTGATAAAGGCCACCAGCGAATTGGTGGTCCCCAGATCGATACCTACAATTAATTCTTCCTTTTGTATAGAGCCCGTTGCCAGGTTGATAGAAACTTTAGCCATGATTTGTATAACAACCGGCAAATGTAGGGAGTTTTAGGGGATGATGTGTCATGGGAGTGTTTTTGATTTCGGATTTCGGAATTTCGATTTCGGAATTTTTATTTAACGTTATCGAACCTGATTCAGACTATTTGTACTTATTTTCACGCCGATGAACTTTTTTCTGCGACGATTATTTATACTGCTACTTTTCGCTGCCACCGCCACTATAACCAAAGCCCAGGAATTTGGCGGCAACCCGCCATCGATAAAATGGAAGCAGGTGAATACGCCCGCTGCTAAGGTGATTTTCCCGGCAGGACTTGATTCGGCGGCTTTGCGGGTAGCCAATATCGTTGAGCAAATGAACAAGGCCATACAGCCAACCATCGGGTTTAAGCAAAAGCAGATCAGCATTGTATTGCAGAATCAAACCACGGTATCAAATGCCTATGTTGGATTGGCGCCGTTCAGAAGTGAATTTTTTTTAACGCCAGAACAAAATAGTTTTGATATAGGCAGCCTGCCCTGGCCGGAGCAGCTGGCCATCCACGAATTCAGGCATGTGCAGCAGTATAATAATTTCAATGTGGGTGTTTCGCATGTGCTGAAAGTGCTTTTCGGCGAGGGCGGGCAGGCACTGGGCAACGAGCTTACCGTACCAAACTGGTTTTTTGAAGGCGATGCCGTTTTTAACGAAACCTATGTAAGCGGGCAGGGCAGAGGCAGGCTTCCCTATTTTTTTGACGGCTATCGTGGCCTTTGGGCAGCCGGTAAAAACTATAGCTACGTGAAATTGCGTAACGGGTCGTTCGTGGATTTTATCCCTGACTGGTACCCGCTGGGTTATATGCTGGTTTCTTACGGACGCGAAAAGTATGGTGACGATTTCTGGAAGAAAGTAACGCACGATGCAGCCGCTTTCAAAGGCGGTTTTTATCCCCTTCAAAGGGCAATAAAAAAATATTCGGGAGAAAATTTTACTCAGTTCAGGAATGATGGGTTGAATTTTTACAAACAGCAATTCAGTTCGGACAAAGAATATAAGGCTGCCAAAAATTTGTCAAAGTCGTCCCTGCATTTTGATGCTAACCGTGAATACCCGGCTTACATAAACGACAATACGTTGCTGTATATGAGAAGCACGTACAACCATATACCGGTATTTATCATGAAAACCGGGGATACCGAAAAGAAAATAGCTGTCAGGAGCGTTTCGCTGGATAATTACTTTGCTTACCGCGATGGCAAAATAGTATATGCTGCCTACCGGCCCGACCTGCGGTGGAACTACCGCGATTACAGCGAACTCATGCTGCTGGATGTCAATACCGGTGAAGAGCATCGCATCACAAAAAACACCAAATACTTTTCGCCCGATTTTAGCCCGGATGGTAAAACCATTGTAGCTGTACAGGAAGACACAAACGGAAAGAGCGATCTTCATTTGCTAAAAGCGACAGATGGCAAATTAATCGCCGTTATCCCCAATAAGGGTAACCTGTTTTACACCTATCCTAAATTTTACGGGAACAAGCTGGTCTCCGCCGTGCGGAATACCGCAGGCAAAATGTCGCTGGCGCTGATCGATATAAAGACAGGCGATCCGGAATACCTGCTTCCTTTCTCAAACCAGCCGATCGTTTTCCCGGTTGTAAAGGGCGATACGGTGTACTTTTCGGCCACATCGGGCATGAGTGACCGGTTGTTTGCTATGAATTTAAAAAACGGTAAGCTTTATGAGTTGTCTGATTACAATCCGAACGGCACCATCGGCAATTACCAGCCGGCCATTGGCGATAATAAGCTTGCCTGGGTTGGTTTTACCGCTTTCGGCTATAAAATTACGGAGGCTGACAGAAGGCAATTGAAGTGGGATGAACTGCCCGCCGCTATCCCCGGCGGCCTGCCGGATATGGGCATAACAGCTTTAAAACGGGATAAGGCCGCCGATTTACTGGCAACCGTTAAAAACGATTCGCTGCCGGTTACCAAATACCGTAAATCATATCATTTGTTGAATTTTCATAGCCTTATCCCAAACTTCAACGACCCGAATTACGAGATTGCCCTTGCCGGGGAGAACGTGCTGAATACCTTGCAATCCCAACTTTCATTTACTTATAACCGTGACGAAGGATATAAAAAATTTGGTTTCGATGCTATCTACGGCGCATTATTCCCCTACATATCCGGCGGAGCGGATTATACGGTTAGCCGGCGCGGATACAGTAAAGGGAGAAACGTTTACTGGAATGAGACCGACCTGCACAGCGGCCTGCAACTTCCGTTAAATTTTTCGTCAGGGAAGCACTTAACCGCGTTGCAGGTTGGCAGCGATCTGTATTATACGCAAATTGCCTTTCAACCGGCGTTCCGGTCGTTATTTAACGATCGGTCAAGCGCATACAGCAATAATTACCTGGCTTTTAGCAACCAGGTACAGCAGGTAAAGCAAAATATCTATCCACGCCTGGCGCAAAGCATTAGTTTAAATTATAAATCGTCCATAAGCGGCCCGGCATCTGAACAGTTCCTGGCATCGGGGTCATTTTATTTTCCGGGATTGATGGCTAATCATAACCTGGTGATCGGCGTGGCACATCAGCAAAAAAATAAGAACAGCGTGGCCGGCTATTCAAATGATTTTCCCTTTTCAAGAGGATATACAGCCGAAAACTTATACGATATGAACAAAGCAGGCGTAAATTATCACTTCCCAATAGCCTACCCCGATGCGGGCTTAGCCAACACGGTGTATTTATTGCGGTTAAGGGGAAATGTGTTTTACGATTATACCTACGCGACCGATTTTAATACCAATGGGGACCAGTTTAAAGGAACTTTCCGCTCAACCGGCGCTGAATTTTATTTTGATACGAAGTTTTTTAACCAGGCAGCGATCTCGTTTGGTTTCAGGTATAGTTATTTGATCGATAACGACACTTTTGGCGGCAGCGGGCGTAACAGGTTTGAGATCATTGTGCCGGTTGCAATATTTTAGTGAAGTGTTAGCTGTTTGCCAGTTTAATTATCTGTATAACCCGCTTTGTATCGGTAACATCCACGCTAAATTCATCGCCGTAATTTTCGCCCATAACAATATGCTCATTTTTAAATAGCATCTGGCTTTCCAAGCGTGTCCGGGCGGAGGCGTGTATTTCTTTGGCCCCGGTATAGTGAACGAGGTCGGCAACGTTGGTTTCGCTAATGCCGCACCCCGGCATAATAACGATGCGCCCGGCAGCTTTTTTAATCAGCCGCGAAATGATCCCTGATCCTTCCATAGCCGTGCTTCGGCCACCGGAAGTTAATATCCGCTCGCAGCCAATTTCAATAATGTCTTCAAGGGATTGAAACAAATCGGCCGACATATCAAATGCCCGGTGAAAGGTTACGCCTACACCGTGTGGTTTCGCCAGCTCAACCAGTTTCCTGCAGCGGTCCTTATCTATCGTGCCATCCGGGTGCAGGATACCGATAACGATGCCGTCGCAGCCCGATTCAACGCAATAGCGCACGTCTTCGGCCATTATTTCAAACTCTAAGTCCGAGTATAAAAAATCTCCGCCGCGCGGCCTTATCAATACATATAATTTAATGTGGAGCAGTTTGCGGGCTACAAGTATCTCGCCATACGATGGTGTAGTGCCGCCTTCGTACAAGTTTTCACAAAGTTCTACCCGTACGGCGCCGCCATCTTGTGCTGCGAGTGCAGAGGTAACGGAATTGGCACAAACTTCAAGGGAAACCAGACCGTTCATTTTTTTTAATTAATTAGCAGGTGATTTACTGTTTATACGGTTTAGCGTAAAAAAGGAACGGAAAAAGGAAATTTTTTAATTCGCGTAGGTAAATATACCATTAGCCATTGAGCATTCCATGAAATTAACCTTGGTAAATGCTTTTCCCTTTAATTAACAGATCTTGTTTTTCGGAATTACATACTGCAAATGAAAAACCCGGCTGGATGGCATAAGCACCATACTGACCTTTTTTATTGATCGCTAAAAAGCCAACCTGGATGTCTTTGGCAGTATTGGGTTTCTTTTTTATAATACGGTTCACGGCTTCCTTGCAGGCATCTTCGGGGCTGTAGCCTTGCCTCATCAGTTCAACCACCAGAAAACTGCCGACGTTGCGGATCACCTCTTCGCCGACACCGGTTGAGGTTGCGCCGCCAACTTCGTTATCGACATATAAGCCGGCGCCGATAATGGGGCTGTCGCCAACCCGGCCATGCAGCTTAAAGGCCATGCCGCTGGTTGTGCAGGCACCCGAAATATTTCCTTTGGCATCAATGGCCAGCATGCCGATGGTGTCATGATTATATTTGTTGCCGGGCGCATGCTGTTTATTCTCAATGTTTATTACGGGCGAGTATTTCGCGGTTTTAAGCCACTCTTTCCAGGCCTTTTCCGACTCTGGTGTGAGTAATTTTTCTTTTTTGAAGCCCTGCTCAACGGCAAACTGCGTGGCTCCGTCGCCAACCAGCATTACATGCGGGGTTTTTTCCATTACCAGGCGGGCAACAGATATAGGGTGGGCAATACCCTCCATAGCCGCTACAGACCCGCAATTGCCAAACTCATCCATGATGCAGGCATCTAAAGTTACATGGCCGTCGCGATCCGGGTAACCGGCCCGGCCAACGGTGTGGTTTGTCATATCCGCCTCCGGAATTTTAACGCCGGCTTCAACAGCATCTAATGCCCGGCCGCCTTTTTCAAGCGTTTTCCAGGCTTCTTTATTCGCAGCAATACCGAAGTCCCAGGTTGAAATAACTATCGGAAAACGATCAGCAGAATTTGAAACTGCTGAGGCAAATGAGGGGCCTGATAATGCTGCAAGCGAGGCGCCGGCAGCCGATACTTTTATAAATTTACGGCGGCTATACATGACGGCTAATATAAAGATTAGGTACGTACAATCTAATGTAACTTAATTGATACAAAAAAACCTGTAAATTATAAGATCAAAAATTAAACCGTTGGGTTACTCAAAATCGTGCTTGCAATTATAACAATACCAGTTTTTGTCGGAGTGGAAAGGATTTATTAAGGTCGAAAGGGAGTCAAGGAAGGTGGGCCACTCATCTTCAGCTGTTTTTGTGGCAATATTCACAACATTTGTGGAAGCGCAATAGGGACATATCACATAAGTATTGCTTTCTTCGTCGACTTCAAAATGATCCCTTTCATGTAAGTCCCCTTCGCTTGCCAATATTTCGCGGCACCTTTCTAGATCCTTTTCAAAAATCTTAAGTTTTACACCGCCTACAGCCTGGTTATAAAGCGGGTTGGCGCCGATGGTATTTTCATCGGCCACAAAACAGGCTACCCCATTAGCTTCCAGCCGGGTGCGGATGATGTGCGCCAGCATCGGGTCGTAGTAGGATTCAAATGTTATGATCTTGTCATCCGTTTTCATGGGCAGCTACTTAATTTTTTTATACTAATATAACAGCTTTTTATGTAATTTGCTTTTATGAACCGTATCGACAGAGTTTCGGCTATTTTAATTCAACTGCAGTCGCGCAGGGTGGTGAAGGCGGCGGACATTGCCGAACGGTTTAACATCAGCCTCCGTACCGTTTACCGGGATGTAAAAACCCTGGAGGAAGCCGGAATTCCGATAATAGGTGAAGCAGGTATAGGTTATTCCATTATGGATGGCTACCGCCTGCCGCCGGTAATGTTTACCCGCGAAGAAGCCACTGCTTTTTTAACCGCCGAAAAGTTTGTTGAGAAGCTTACCGATAACTCAACTACTGAGCATCACAAATCGGCCATGTACAAGATAAGGGCTATATTAAGGACCGCCGAAAAGAACTTGCTCGAAGATATTGACAACAGCATCGAAGTGTTTAAAAGTCATAGCCAGTTACGGGTCGACAACAAAGACCACCTGCAAAAGCTGTTGCTGGGCATCGCGCAGAAAAATGTTTTACGCATTGATTATTTTGCCCACCACAGCCAGGAACAAACCAAAAGAGATGTTGAACCTATAGGTGTTTTTTATAAAGACAGCTATTGGCACCTGATAGCGTTTTGTCGTATGCGGGACGACTACCGCGATTTCCGGCTCGACCGCATCAGCCGGCTTGAAGTAACCGGCCTGGTCTTTAAAAACAAACATCCCTCGTTAAAAGACTACATAGCCCAAACTGCTAAGGAACAGGAGTTGGATCTCGTTATTATGCGTGCTGACAAATCAATTTACCGGCATCTGGAGTATCAAAAATATTATAGCGGTTTTGTGTCAGAGAAAACTATTGACGACCAGGTTGAGATGACTTTCCTGACAGCATCGTTAGAAGGTTTTGCACGCTGGTTTATGATGTTTGGCGACCAGGCCGAAATTATTAGCCCGGATAGCTTGCGGGAACGGATCGCAGTTATTGCTGCTTCGATCGCGCAAAAAAATCTTCAGTTAACAAACACCTACTGACATAGGGTTGTCAACGGGAAATCCTTAATTTGTAAAAAAAGACCATGGAAAACTTAACGCTAAAGACAACTGTCACTTTCGAAGCACCCATCGCAAAAGTGTGGCGAGGACTTACCGACCCTGCTATTGTAAAACAATATTTTTTTGGGACTAACTTAAAATCCGACTGGAAAGTTGGCAGTCCGATAACTTTCAGTGGCGAGTGGGAGGGTAAGACCTATACAGACGGGGGGATTATCCTTGACATCGACCCGCCGCGATTATTAAAATATACCTACTGGAGCAGCATGTCGGGCACCGAAGATAAGCCGGAGAATTATAATAACATTACTTATGAGTTGACTGAAAATAATGGCGTAACAACCTTAGTTATTATTCAGGATGGTGTTAAAAGCCGGGAAGCCATGGAACATTCAGAAAATAACTGGCAATCGGTATTTAACGGCTTGAAAGATATTCTGCGAAAACAATCCTGATGATAGCACATACGGAAATAATTGAATATCCCCAGTTTAATGTTGTCGGGATTTCGGTAAGGACGATCAACCAGAATGGACGATCGCAAAAAGATATTGGGGAGCTTTGGACGCGGTTTACCACAGCTGATTTGATTCATCAGATCGACGACAGGGTGACTGATGATATTTATTGCATTTACACGGATTACGAATCAGATCACACCGGTTATTATACTGCTGTATTGGGGTGTAAAGTGAATGCGCTGACCCGGATAGGCGAGGGGTTTACCGGGATCTCCGTTCCAAAAGGGAAATATGAAGTGTACACATTGTCGGGTAAATTTCCGGACAATGTAGGCGATGCGTGGCGGCACATATGGAATAGTGGTGCGGATAGAACATACAGTGCCGATTTTGACCTGTACAGCGCAGGCTCAAACAGTTTTGAAGAAACAGCAGCTAAAATTTACCTTGCAATAAATTGATTTGCTTATCGTGTAAAACTCAGCCGTTTACCTGATTCTTTTTCGATCAGGTTCCCGTTCTCATATACAATATTGCCCGAAACGAGTGTGGCCGCTATTTTTGATTGAAACGTCGTTCCTTCAAACGGGCTCCATTTGCACTGGTAAAGAATGTTGCCTGCCGTAACCTTCCACGGGTCATTTAAATTAACCAGCACCAGGTCGGCCCAGTAACCCTCGCGGATAAAACCGCGGTTTTCAATTTGGAAGCAATCAGCCACGTTATGCGCCATTTTTTCGGCGATCTGTTCAAGGCTTATTTTGCCCTGATGGTGCAATTCCAGCATAGCTGGTAAAGCATGCTGTACCAACGGTCCGCCCGACGGCGCCTGCAAATAAGGTTTTGATTTTTCTTCTAAAGTATGCGGGGCGTGGTCGGTAGCGATCACGTCAATTCGCCCGTTTAATACCGCCTTTAATATCGCATCCCTGTCCCGTTCGGTTTTTACGGCCGGGTTCCATTTGATCAGGTTGCCTTTGGCTTCGTAATCTTTATCGCTGAACCAAAGGTGATGGATACAGGCTTCGGCGGTGATCTTTTTATCCTTTAACGGGATGGTATTATCAAATAAATAAGTCTCCTTTTCGGTAGATATATGCAGGATATGTAAGCGTGTGCCATGCTTTTTCGCCAGCTCAACCGCCATCGACGAGGAAAGATAACAAGCTTCCTCGCTGCGGATCTTAGGGTGCAGCTTTACCGGGATATTCTCGCCCAGTAATTGTTTGTAATGTTCCAGGTTGGCCCGGATGGTCGCTTCATCCTCGCAATGGGTGGCGATCAGCATGGGCGACTGCGCAAATAGGTTTTCAAGCGTAGCCGGGTTGTCCACCAGCATGTTGCCGGTTGACGATCCCATAAAAACTTTTACCCCGCAAACGTTTTTTGCATCCGTGCGCAATACCTCGTCGAGGTTGTCATTTGATGCGCCCATAAAAAAGGAATAGTTTGCCAGCGAGGTTCTGGCCCCAATCCGGTATTTATCTTCCAGTAGTTGCTGCGTCAGCGTATTGGGTACCGTATTGGGCATTTCCATAAAGGATGTAATGCCGCCGGCAACTGCCGCCCTTGATTCCGAAAAAATGGTCCCCTTATGCGTTAGCCCGGGTTCACGAAAATGCACCTGGTCGTCAATACAGCCCGGGAAAAGGCATAAACCTTCAGCGTTTATCTCCTTGTCGGCAGTGGTGTCAATATGTTTATCGATGCGTTCGATCAGGCCGTCCTTCACTAAAACGTCGGCTGCAAATTGCTTGTTCTCGTTAATTATTGTGGCTGATTTTATAAGTATGACGGGCATGGTACAAATATAACTTTATAGTCGGAAAGACCGAACTTCAGCGTAAGATATACCAATAAGCTAAATGTCTTTTTACCTGTAAATATTTGAAAATGTGTTATTTATGTTCATTGTTGAAAAACAATTCGCTGCTTTGATCGTATTAATAATGTATTAATTACGATGCACTTTGAAAGCCTGAATGAAAACCAGTATTCTTCAAAAACTCGTCCTGCTTTCATTGATCGTTCTGGCAGGCAACGGCATATTAGGGTATGCCGTTTATGAAAGCAACCAAAGACTCCTTCGCTCCGAACGCTTGATACAGCATACCGAGCAGGTAATTTATCAAACAGGCAATATACTTTCCGTGACAAAGGATATAGAAACCGCTTCAAGGGGTTTTGTGATCACCAACGACAGCGCTTTTCTCGAACCACTATACACAGCACAAAAAACGGCCTTTAATGACGTCGGCCAACTCCGGCAGCTTACGCTTGATAACCGGTCACAACAAATAAGGATTGATTCGCTCGACTTGTACATGCACAAGTTATTTAGGTTCTCGTTTAAAATTATTGATTTAAGAAGTAAACAGGGAATAGCGCCGGCCATTGCTTATACCTCGGGTAGGCAGGGTAAATACTTTACCGATCATATCCGCCAGACTTCACATGCTATGCAACAGGAGGAAAGCCGGTTGCTCAAATTGCGCAAACTGGCTAACCAGCGCAATACCGGATTAGTTAATGCTTCGTCGGGCGCTATGTTTATTTCCATGGCGGTGTCAACCATTTTGTTGTTAATAGTCATCGGCAAATATTTACTTCAAAAGGGAAAACGCGCCGCTGAATTGGTTATAGCTAACAAAGAACTTTTATATCAAAATAAAGAAAAAGAAAGGCGTGCGGACGAATTGACCATTGCCAACGAAGAACTTTGGTTTCAAAACAAAGAAAAGGAAAAGCGTGCCGCGGAGTTGACCATTGCCAACAAAGAACTGCTGTTTCAAAATAACGAGAAGGGAAAGCGGGCGGCGGAGTTAACGATCGCCAACAGCGAGCGGTCAAAGATGGTTAGCGACCTGATGACCAGGAATAGTGAATTGGAACAATTTGCGTATATCATCTCTCATAATCTTCGCGCACCGGTTGCAAATATTATCGGAGCTACGAATGCCATGAACGAATTGGATTTAAGTACGGAAGATAAAGAGACACTTTACCGGGGTATAAACTTGTCGGTATTGCGGCTTGATGATGTGGTAAAAGATCTGAACACTATTTTGCAAGTTAAACGGGATGTTAACGAAGTAAGGGAGATGGTTAGTTTTTCTGGCCTTGTCGACGGCATAAAATTTAGTATCAGGAATATTATTGAGAAGTACAATATTCAAATTGAATGCGATTTTTCTAAGATCAATGAATTTAAAACGCTTAAGCCTTACTTGTACAGCATTTTTTATAACCTGATAACCAACAGTATTAAATACCGGAGCCAGGAAGTTGATTGCCTCATAAAAATTAAAAGCAATTTGCGTAAAAACAAACTTGAACTAATTTTTAAAGACAATGGTATGGGCATCGACCTTAAAAAAAGCGGCGACCAGGTATTTGGTTTGTACAAAAGGTTTCACAACCATATCGAAGGAAAGGGGATGGGGTTATTTATGGTCAAAACCCAGATCGAAACACTTGGCGGAAAAATAAGCCTGAAAAGCAGGGAAAATGCCGGCACGGAATTTAAAATTGAATTTGAAATCGGAAAACATCAACGGGCCAAAAGAACCCCGGAATACAACCTGTATGCAGTGTAGCAGCGCAGCACTGCTGCAATTCAACATCATCAGGCGTTGCAATCAATAAATCCGAAATCGGACATTCGAAATTCGAAATAAGATCCCTCCGCATTCAAACTCCTTCCGCACTCCGCATTAATCTTTCGGACTTTCCGGACTTTACTGACTTTCCCGACTTCCCCCAACAAAAAACCTATCTTTGCCCCATGGCTGTATCTTTCGAGGAGTTTAAATTTAACCGGCAAATTTTGAATGCCATTGCCGACGCTGGTTATACCGAAGCTACGCCTATCCAGCAAAAAGCTATCCCGCCGATCCTGAACGGACAGGATGTAATGGGCATAGCGCAAACAGGCACCGGCAAAACGGCCGCCTATGTTTTGCCTATCCTGATGAAGCTTAAATACGCGCAGGGCGATCACGCCCGGGCGCTTATCATTTCCCCGACAAGGGAACTGGCCATGCAGATCGAGGAAAATATAAAAACCTTTGCCGCAAATACCGATTTGCGGGTGGTAGTATTATATGGCGGGCTCGGCCCCAAAACGCAGATCGAGCAGATTAATAAAGGGGTGGATATTATCGTAGCCACGCCCGGCCGGTTTATGGATATTTACCTTGCCGGCCATATCGTTACCAAAACCTTCCAGGTTTTGGTTTTGGACGAGGCGGATAAAATGATGGATATGGGCTTTATGCCCCAGGTAAACCGGATCCTGGAAGTGGTGCCGGTAAAAAGGCAGAACCTGCTTTTCTCCGCTACAATGTCGGATAAGATACACGAGCTTTCCAATAACTTTCTAGAGTTCCCGATGGTTATCGAGGTAACGCCGCAGGCTACCCCGGCCCAAACGGTTAACCAGCATTTGTACTACGTGCCGAATGTTAAAACCAAGATAAACTTGCTTAAAAAGCTGCTCGACAAAGAAGACGATATCAAAAAGCTGATGATATTTTGCAAGACCCGGGTTGCTGCCGAAGACGTTTATAAATTTTTGCTGCGCAAATTCGGTGAAAAGGAAGTGAAGGTTTTGCATGCCAATAAAGGCCAGAATACGCGTATCAACGCTATAAATGCTTTTAAGAACGACGAGGTTAAAATATTAGTGGCTACTGACGTCGCTTCGCGCGGTATTGATGTGAGTGATGTGAGCCATGTGATTAATTTTGATGTGCCGGTAGTGATCGAGGATTATGTTCACCGTATCGGGCGTACAGGCCGGGCATACCAGTCGGGCGAAGCGATCACGTTTTGCAGCCCTTCGGAGGAGTATTATCTCAGGAAGATCGAGAAGCTCATCAGGCAGCAGGTACCGGTGATGGCGATCCCCGATGATGTATTTATAGAGGCCACGCCTTACGAAGAAAAGCAGGACCAGGCCAAAGAGATCGACATGCAAAAACGGCGCGACGATCCTGATTTTAAGGGCGCGTTCCACGAAAAGAAAACATTAAACCAAAGAAAAAAATTTGATGCCGCTAAGGCGAAGACAACCCATGACCCAAAGCAGGGAAAGAGAGGCGCGTCAAGATCAAACAGGAAGAAACGTTAAATTTATAGAGAGACTTACGAAGTTTTCGAAACTTCGTAAGTCTGCTGATAAGCAATATCACACATGAAGCTACGCATTACCCCACTCAACTTCGCCAGCGCGTTTTTCCTGGTAGCAGCCGTTTACTGCTGGATATATGGCGTTAAAATTTCGGGCTACCAGTTTAAGCACATGAGCGGTACTATTGCAGGAATATTTATACTATTTGCAGTCGTAGTGTCATTTATGGATATTTTATTCCGTAATTTTTTCTACGAGATCAAAAAGTTATGGATTGTAGAGCTAAGCTTTATAACTTTGGCGGCTATTATATTTTTACTTGTTAAATAAATTAAATGAAGAAAGCTGAAATTAAGCTCACGATAGAACTTGACGATAATAACGTTCCCGAAAGCATAATATGGGAATCAACCGATGCCGAAAATAAAGAGGCTATGCCGGTAAAATCAATGATGCTTGCCCTTTGGGATCAAAGCTATAAAAACACGCTGCGCATTGACCTCTGGACCAAGGATATGCCCGTTGACGAAATGAAACGCTTTTTTTATGAGACCCTGCAAACCATGGGCGACAGCTTTTTGCGCGCCACTGGCGAAACCAACATTGTTGAAGACCTGCGCGATTACTGCGCCCATTTTGCCGATAAAATGGAAATAACCCAGAAATAATGCGCCTCAATAACTTCGTATCATTTACCGGTTTTGTTATGCTGCTGGTGGCAACCTATTGTCCCATCCTGCGCCCGTTTCATTTAGTCAATTGGAATGTGTATGACGCCAATAAACCTTATGGCATTCTTATTTTACTGGTTGCGGTAGTGGGTGTCATCGGCACGGTGTTTAACCAGGTAAAAATTACCCGGTTTGCTGCCTGGCTCTCGCTGGCCCTGGTTATCGTATTGTACCTGCTGGCGCTATTAAAAATACATACTTCATTTAGTTTTATACCCTTCCATTCTGTTGAAAATTTTCTCGCGCGGCAAATCAAATTCAAATGGGGCTGGTACCTTTTGTTTGCCGGCCCGGTGCTGGCATTATTGGGCGTCTTCGCTTCGCGAAAAACTACAGGTAAATAGAGTCAAAGGCCAGAATAAAGAGCCAAGAACCAAGACGTAAGAAGTACCCACAAGCAGGGACGAAAGGATTATCATAAAGCAATATGTCCTGGTTCTTGCTTTTTGGCTCTTGATTCTTTCTTCCGTTTTATAAAACAAAACCGGGAATTTTCCTGTTGAGCTTTTAATTACCTGTTAATAAACAGGCAGTTGGGGTTATTTTTATTAAGGGACTTATACTAACGTACTTGCCGCATGTTAAAACTTTCCTTTCAGCGACAAATCTTAGCCGGGTTTATTTTCTCCTTACTGCTCGTGTTTGGGGTCTTCTATTTCTCATATACCGACATAAACAACCTGCAAAAAAAAGCCAGCATTATTGACCACTCGGAGTCGGTCGTTAAGTCGGCAAATACAGTACAGTTATTATTGCTGAACGGGGAAACCGGGGAAATGGGATATGTCGCTACCGGGAAGGATACATTTCTTGAACCCTATAACAGTTCAGTTTTCCGGGTTAGCGCTATTTTAACCGAATTACAGGTACTGGCTGCAGACAATCCCATACAGGTGCGGAACGTGGATTCGCTTTCCCATTTTGCCAGGATAAAAATCAGTGACCTTAACGATGTTGTTTATGTATCCCGCCTATACGGCCTCGATTCCGCTCGTAAAGAACTGGCTGGTGCAACCGGTAAATATGATATGGATAAAGTACGCCTCTATGTAAAGCGTATTGTTAATGAAGAGAACAACCAGTTAAAGATAAAAAAGGTATCCTCCGATAATGCGTCGAATGTAACAACCGACGCCATTATTATAAGCGCGATAATTATAGTTTGTGTCGTCCTGTTGTTGTTCTATTATATTCAAACATCTTTCCTGAAGCTGCAAAAAAGTGAGGAAAATTTCCGGCAGACAAATATTGAGCTCACAAAGGTATCGGCGGAAGATAAAGCCAAAAACTGGCTCCTAACCGGAACGAGCTTACTCAACGAAAAAATCCAGGGCCAGCAAAGCGAAACCGAGCTGGCCGGCAACATCCTGACCGAAATTTGCGGCTACACCGGGGCGATAAGAGGTGCATTTTATTTATATAGCGAGGAAACGGGCACGCTCGGGTTATCATCATCTTATGCTGTTGATAACCCCGATCTGCTTAACAGGATCATAAAATTTGATGAAACGATCCTCGGCCAGGCGGCAAATGATAAAAAAACAGCGATCGTTAGGGGTGAATTAAATAGTATACCTAATAGGACTTCATCTTCCCGGCAGAATCCGACAGAAAGCTTTATTGTGCCGTTCTTTTTTGATAAAAAACTGGCCGGCATTATGGAAGTGGCTTTTTACAGCGAACCGGATAGAAGCAAGAAACAATATATTTTAATGGTAGCCGATGCCGTAGGGATAGCCATAAATACCGCCAGGGCCCGCACCATTATGCACGACCTGTTAACCCGCGTTCAGCAACAAGCTGAAGAACTGGAGGCCCAGCACGAAGAGATGCGGCATACCAACCAGGAATTGCTCAGCAAAACAAAAATGCTCCAGGCATCGCAGGAAGAGTTGAAGTCGCGGCAGGATGAGTTGAAGCATACCAATGCCGAACTGGAAGAAAAAGCCGAATTGCTCAGTCAAAAGAACCGGGCAATTGAAGAAGCCCGCCAGGCTATTGCCACCAAGGTGCAGGAACTGGAAACCACGAGCAAATACAAATCGGAGTTTTTGGCCAATATGAGCCATGAGCTGAGGACGCCGTTAAACAGCATCATGGTACTGGCGCAGGTGTTACGGGATAATAAACCGGCAAACCTTACAGCCGACCAGATCAAATACGCCAGTGTGATATTGAACGCCGGTAATGATCTGCTCACACTGATCAATGACATTCTCGACCTTTCAAAAGTTGAATCAGGCAAGCTGGTGATACAAAATGAAACTGTTAAGCTCCGCGAGATATTATTCGATATGGAGATGCTGTTTGCGGAAATTGCTGCAAAGAAAAAGATAAGGTATACCCTCAGCATCGATCAAATGCTTCCTGCCGAACTATATACAGATAAACTGCGTGTCGAACAGGTTTTGAAAAACCTGTTGAGTAACGCTTTTAAATTTACCCCGGATAATGGGCTGGTGGCGGTCAATGTCGTCAACGATTCCAGGAACCAGACCATACGATTTTGCATAAAGGATACCGGCATCGGTATTCCCCATGATAAACAAAAAGCAATATTCGAAGTTTTTCAGCAGGCCGACGGCTCAACCAGCCGCAAATACGGAGGTACAGGTTTAGGCCTGCCGATCAGCCGCGACCTGACTGCTTTACTGGGCGGAGAGATTTCATTAACCAGCGAACCGGGCAAAGGCAGCGAGTTTGTGATGACATTGCCTTTGAAAACCAACCCATTGGCGGCAGGCGGTGAAAAAGACGCCCCGCTGCCTGAAACATTGGAGCCTGTCCCGGCAGTAGTGCCGGGAAAAGAAACAGTTAAAAAGATCAGGACCGAGCCGTTGGTCATTATAGTCGAGGACGATGAAAATTTCGCAGGTATTTTGGACGGTTATGCCCGCGATCATGGCTGCCGCTCTTTGATTTTAAACGACGGAACAACTGCAGTTGAGGCGATCAAAGAGAACCAGCCCGATGCCGTGGTGCTTGATATAAAGCTGCCCGGTAAAAATGGCTGGCAGATATTAAATGAGCTAAAGCGGTCGGAAGAGACTTTGCACATACCTGTACATCTCATGTCGGCAGGCGAGGCTGCCAATAACCGTATAGTTAACGAGGGTGCCATAAGTTTCATAAAAAAACCCGCCAGCACCAATGACCTGGATAAACTATTTACAGATATGTCCGTGCGGAGCGGAACCACATTTAAACAGGTATTGTTGATCGAAGCCAATACAACGCAAAGCCGCGCCGTATATGAGTTAATGAAAGACAGGGGTATCAGCGTCGACCAGGCATTTGATGGCGAATCAGCTTACCGGATGCTTCACCGGAACGAATACCAGTGTATTATTCTTGATTTTGATCTTCCTGATATTTCGGGACTCGACCTTTTGGACCGGATAAAAGAAAATGAACGTTTTAAAAATGTGCCGGTAATTATAAATACCGCCATGGGCCTGGATAAAACTTCGCTAAAAAGACTAATGCATTATGCCAACGCAATGGTGGTAAAATCCAGCAAATCGGCAAACAAGCTGACCGATGAAGTGACGCTGTTTTTAAACCGGATCAATGAAACAAGCGAACTGAAAAGGCGGGTCACTTCTTCCGCGAAAGATGCCCTGGACAAAAAGGCCAGAAATGCGATAAAAGGGAAAAAGATACTGATAGTTGATGATGACATGCGCAATATTTTTGCCTTGAGTGGCGCACTGAAAAATCACGGCATGCACATCGAAGTAGCGAATGACGGGCTGGAAGCCGTAAACAAGCTGGAACAAATACCGGGTATTGATATCGTGCTGATGGATATTATGATGCCAAAAATGGATGGTTATGAAGCAACCCGGCATATCCGTAGCCGGGATAAATGGATAAAATTACCGGTAATAGCCTTAACTGCCAAAGCGATGATCGATGACCGCGAAAAATGTATAGTTGCCGGAGCCAACGATTATATCACCAAACCCGTTGACGTTGACAAGTTAGTATCGCTAATGAAATTGTGGATGGAGGACTAGTTAAGTCTGGAGTTTTATTAGTCAAGAATTATAAAGTGGGCTGCGACGTCTCACGATATAACCCAATGAACTAATGAACAAATGAACTACATTTGTCAAATGCAGCTCGTTAACCAAACCTGGGATCTTTTTAAAAAGGAAATTATACTGGAATGGCGTTCAAAATATGCCTTTAACGGCGTGCTGCTGTATGTCGTTTCCACAGTGTTTATTTGTTATATCGCGTTTAACCTAAACCCAGGTTTTACAGGGACTAATGGTTATCCCATTGTGTGGAATGTTTTGTTCTGGATCATCATGCTGTTTGCTTCGGTTAATGCTATCGCAAAAAGCTTTATGCAGGAGAGCAAAAGCCGCCTGTTATATTACTATTCCATTGCCGGTCCGCAGGCTATTATCCTCTCCAAAACCATTTATAACATCCTGCTGATGTCGTTGCTTAGCCTGCTGGCATTATTGGCTTACAAGGTGTTTTTTGTAAACACCATTGGCGACCCGCTTTTTTATTTTTTCACGGTATTGCTGGGGAGCCTTAGTTTTTCAACCATCTTCACGATGATATCGGCCATAGCTTCAAAAGCGGGGAATAATGGCACGCTCATGGCTATTTTGAGTTTCCCGGTAATTATCCCAGTTATTTTGTTGCTGATCCGCCTGAGCAAAAACGCCATGGATGGCATTGACCGCAGTTTCAGTTACGGCAATTTTGGTGTGCTGCTGGCTATCAATGTCATTGTAATCGCTACCTCGCTGCTGCTATTTCCATACCTATGGAGAGATTAATATCCTGATAAATAGTGGGTTAATGTTTATTTGCATTCTTATTTGTAATTAGTCTAAATAAATACTTGTTTTGCAATGTTAAATAGCACATATGCAAAAAAAGACTTTTACGCTATCAATCGCTTTCGTTTTTATCGCCCTAATAGTATCCGCACAAAAAAGAACGGCGACATCAGAGGATTCATTAAATAACAACTTATCTCAAAGCTCAACGACAATAGGCGGGTATGGCAACGCATTTTATCAGCGCAATGCTAACCAGCAAACAGCCAATATCAACCTGGAGCGGTTCGTACTTTTTACCGGACATAAATTCAATAATAAAATTTCAGTTTTTTCTGAACTTGAGGTAGAGGATGCGAAGGTTGCCGGAAATACGCCGGGCGGCGAAGTAGCGATCGAACAAGCCTATCTTAAATTTAACCTGAGCGCCAATCAATATATTGTTGCCGGCCTGTTTCTGCCGCGAATTGGTATCCTTAATGAAAATCATCTGCCCAATACCTTTAACGGCAATGAGCGTAATTACGTCGAAACGTATATCCTGCCCTCAACATGGCGCGAACTGGGCGTTGGGTTATACGGCAGTTTGAACAATCTGCCTGTAAATTATTACATAGGACTTGTAAATGGGTTAAATTCCGGCGCTTTTGAGCATGGCAGCGGTATACGCGAGGGCAGGTTTGAAGGACGCAACGCCACAGCAAATAACCTGGCGCTGACAGCTGCGCTGCAGTTTTACCAGGGCGATTTCAAAGCGCAGGTATCGGGTTATTATGGTGGTACAGTAGGTATAAGTAAATTAAAGGCCGACAGCTTAGGATTGAATGGTGGCCTGTTCGGAACGCCTGTAGCTATTGGCGAAGCGGATATACAATATGTGCATGGTGGTTTTTCAGCAAAGATATTGGGAACAATGGTTTCTATACCCGATGCAGCAAACATTAACCGGGCATACGCCAATAACACTCCTAAAACAGAATACGGCGTTTATGCCGAGGTTGCGTATGATATTTTGCATACGATACGGACGCCTCACGAACAGCAATTTGTTATATTTGTACGTGATGAAAAGCTGAATATAAACGCAAGCGTTCCATCAAATGGCATAATAGACGGTACCCTCAATCAAAACCATTTGGTGGCAGGTTTTACTTATTTGCCAATGGGCAATGTCGCTATAAAAGCAGATATAAGGGTGATACATACCGGGAGCCCAAATGTAAATACCGTTCAAAACACGGCTGCTGCCCCATATTTAACAAATAATACACTCGTAAATGTCGGGTTAGCATTTTCTTTCTGATATATGGACAGGCGAAAATTTATAGAACGATCATGTACGCTGTGCGTGCTGGCAGGCTCGGGGATGCTTGCCGGCTCCCTGAGCTCATGTGCAGCCGGACTGCAGGTTTATAAAACGAAGATAACGGGTAAAAAAATGACCGTGCCGGTTGAGCAATTCGCAAACAGCGATTTCCGCCTGGTACAGCCCGAAAATTTATTTTATAATATCGGGCTGAAGAAGGAAAAGGACGGAAGTTATACCGCCTTGCTGCTCCGCTGCACCCATGCCGACAACCAATTAACACAAACAGGCAATGGTTTTAAATGCACTTTGCATGGTAGCGCCTTTGACCAGGAAGGCAGGGTACTAACCGGCCCCGCGCAGCGCCCGTTAACAAGATATTCAACCGAGGTCGTATCCGGTGATATCATTATTCATATTGCAGATTAAATTGAAACTACTTGATTCCGCATTTTACTGACTTTTCCGACTTTCCACTTATCTTAGCATCGAAAAATTTATAGAATTTATTCGATGCGATTCCCCTGCCTCATCATTTTTGTTTTATTATTTCCAGTTGTTGCACTTGCGCAAAACGGTGTGATAACGGGTACGGTAACACAGGAGGGGACAGTTAAACCCCTATCGCGTGCCAGCGTATTTTTAAGTAATTCTTCAGTAGGAACAGCGACATCTGAAAACGGAACCTTTGCTTTGCGCGACATTAGACCCGGTCAGTATACGCTGGTGGTGACCATCTTGGGGTATGAAAATTATACCAAAACGGTGCTGGTAGGCCGTGAGCCAATAAAAATGAATATTGAACTGGCGGCCAAACCCTTAATGCTGCGTGAAGTTGTTATTTCCTCGGCCGCCGATTGGAAGAAAAATTACGACGCGTTCAAAAAGGAATTTATCGGGACCGACGAAAATGCTAAATATTGTACGGTTGTTAATCCGCATATCCTCAATTTAACCTACAATCCCACTAAGCAGATATTACATGCCGATGCCGATGAGTTTTTAGTTGTTGAAAATAAGGCGCTTGGCTACCGCGTAAAATACCTGCTTAACGATTTCAAAATAGATAAGATATCCGGCATAATTTCAAGGCAGGGCCAGCAGGTTTTTGAAGAACTGCCCGGTACTGAGGCGCAAAAGAAAAAATGGCATTTAAAGCGGGAAGAAGCCTATTATGGGTCGGCGATGCATTTTTATAGGTCGTTATATAAAGGTAGGTTAAAAGAAGAAGGTTTTGAGGTTTATCATTTAAACCGCCATTTAAATCGCGAAAAGCCGGCTGATGAAGTAATACGGCGTAAAATTCAATTTTTTAGAGAGCACGGAATGAGCGACTCGCTAAAAAGGTGGATAACCTTGTCGGGCTTGTCAAAATATGCGAATGAAAGCCTGGTCAGGCCTCCTTACCAGGACTTTGAAATAGTCAGCAATTCAGGTCAGGCGGGTATATATGCTGTACACTTTTCGAATTATTTATACGTCGTTTATACCAAAAGAAATGAAATGATCGATTACAGAGACCTGTTCCGGGATCTAAAAATGCCGAACTATGAAGTTTCAGTTGTCACAATGCAGGAACACACTTCTTTTTTTGATATTGATTCAAATGGAACGGTGTTAGACGACGCTCCTTTATATGAAGGCGCATGGTCACGATCCAGGATTTCTGACCTGTTGCCGGTTGATTTTGCGCCGGATGTGAAGTGAGTTTTCTGAAAAATAATTACCCACAACCTAAATAACAGCGCAGTTTTTTATTTCCTGATCCAACTTAATCAACCATTCACTTAATCAACTTAATCCCCTATCTTTACCCGCATATATCTTATGAAGTTTATATATCAAATCTGGTGGAAAATATTGGCGGTGGCCATCATCTTTTACACACTCATAGCAGGATTTTTATTGGGCGTGCCGAGGTTGCCCATTCTGCATGAAACGATCAGGAATACGTATTTCCATGTGCCGATGTGGATAGCTATGTTCTCGGTCTTCACCATATCCGTTATTTACAGTATAAAATATTTAAGTACTGGTAAGGAGGAATACGATCTGGTTGCTGTTGAATGTGTAAACACCGGGACTTTTTTTTACGTTTTGGGGTTGGTAACCGGCATGATCTGGGCCAAATATACCTGGGGTGAGTTCTGGAGTAATGACCCCAAACAAAACAGCGCTGCGATAGCTTTTTTATTGTATTGTGCGTACGCTGTGTTGCGTAACTCGATCGACGAGGAACAAAAGCGCGCCAAAATATCGGCTATCTATAACATTTTCGCTTTCCCGATCATGATCGTACTGATCATGGTGCTGCCCCGGATGACCGATTCGCTGCATCCCGGTAATGGCGGCAACCCCGCCTTTGGCAAGCTGGATATGGACAACCGGATGCGTATTGTTTTGTACCCCGCTTTTATAGCCTGGAGCTTTATTGCGATATGGATAGCTTCGCTGCGCTACCGTATCCGTTTAATTGAATATAAAAGGAACGAAATAAATTAATATGAAGAAGTTAGCTTTTTTAACGTTTTTGCTTTTAGGATATATCACTGTTTTCGCGCAGCCAACGCAATCGGTTGAAATGGCCGATACCATGCGCAGTTCAGGTAAGATTTATGTGGTAATTGTTACGATCGTCATCATTTTTGCCGGCCTCGCAATCTACTTATTTACTATCGACAGGCGGTTGAAAAAGATCGAGAAAAATAAATAACTTCAAAATGATATGCTGCTTAAACTTTGGTACCGCATCATGCGTTAACAGTATGTGGAAACACAAGCAATAATATATTTGCGATATTGATAAAAAATATGCCAAATTTGGGCACTTTTTTAACATTTTAATAATTATTGAAGAAATTTATGATTAGTGATACGCTGATTGCCGAAAACGATACTCACTTTTTTGGTGATGTATGTAAGAATTTTGATTACGCCGCTCAATTTACCAAACATGATGCCGGGTTACTCGACCAAATAAAATCGTGTAACAGCGTTTACCGGTTCCGCTTCCCCATACGGAGGGGCAATGGTTTTGAAGTGATCGACGCCTGGCGCGTGGAACATTCACAGCACCAGTCGCCAACCAAAGGGGGGATACGGTACAGCGAAATGGTTAATGAGGACGAAGTAATGGCCCTGGCCGCGCTTATGACCTATAAATGCGCGATCGTAAACGTGCCGTTCGGCGGAGCTAAAGGCGGGATCAAGATCAATCCTAAAAATTATACGCTTACAGAGCTTGAGAATATCACCCGCCGCTATACAGTTGAGCTGATCAAGAAAAATTTTATCGGCCCCAGCATTGACGTTCCTGCCCCTGACTACGGGTCGGGCGAACGCGAGATGAGCTGGATTGCCGATACATACGCTACCATGAACCCGGGCCAGTTAGATGCCATGGGTGCAGTAACCGGCAAGCCAATTGCCTTGCACGGCATTGCCGGCCGTCGCGAAGCAACGGGAAGGGGAGTGGCAATTGCCATCCGCGAATGTGTGAATGTGGGTGAGGATATGAAAAAGATTGGCCTGCTGCCAGGTATTTCCGGCAAAAAGGTCATTGTACAGGGATTGGGTAACGTTGGTTTTTATTCGGCTAAGTTCCTGTCCGAATTCGGCGCTATAATAGTAGGCTTATGCGAATTTGAAGGCGCTATTTACAATGCCGACGGATTAGATGTTGAAGCCGTTTTCCAGCATCGCAAAGCAACGGGCTCTATCCTGGGCTATCCCGGCGCTAAACAAGAGTTTAGAAATTCGGGGGAAGGATTAGAACAGCCTTGTGATATTTTAGTTCCCGCTGCGCTCGAAAACCAGATAACCGAAGCCAATGTAGGGCGGATTAAAGCTAAAATTATTGCTGAAGGTGCTAATGGGCCTACTTCGCCCGAGGCAGAAACGATATTTTATCAAAATGGCGGCCTTATTATACCCGATATGTATGTGAATGCCGGGGGGGTTACGGTATCTTATTTTGAGTGGCTCAAAAACCTTTCACACGTGGCATTCGGACGTATGAACAGGCGTTTTGAAGAAACAGCAAATACCAATCTGGTAAACATGGTCGAAGGCATTACAGGTGTGGCATTAACGCCGCTCCAGCGGTCAACTATCGTTAAAGGCGCTTCTGAGCTTGAATTGGTGAACTCAGGCCTCGAAGACACCATGATCCGATCGTACCACGAGATAAGGGAAACATTTAAAACAACTGACAAAATTGACACATTGCGTACCGCTGCTTTTGTGGGCGCTATCAATAAGATCGCGGTATCCTATCAAAATCTCGGTGTTTGGCCATAATTGAAACACGGTTTTAATTAAAACACATAGGCGTGGCTGATTAGAGATAATCAGCCATTCTCTTTTTTAATCAATAGGTTTAAAATACTCATTATAACTTTTTTAACTGTAAACATATAAAGTTAAGTCATTACCTTTATGCTGATTAATTAGATGAGGGGATTAAAGCTTTTATTTTTCCTATTTCTATTTGCCGGTTTCAAATGCCTGGGGCAGGCCCCCAATATAGGCTTTGAAGACGGTACATTTAATCATTGGGATTGTTATATCGGAAACATAGACCAGTTGGGCAATATCAATGATACACTTTCCGGCCCCACAGATAACAGGCATACAATATATGGCAAGTCATATGCCAATGAACTTGATTCAGTCTGTAAAATTCATGTTTTGTGCCCCAACGGAAGCAACTATTCCGTCAAGTTAGGAAATGCTGGCACTCACCATCAATCGGAGCGGCTCGCTTATACATTGACAGTTCCCAAAGGTATCCCGTACAGTATCATTTTAAACTATGCTGTCGTACTTCAAAATCCCGGCCACGCACCATACGAGCAACCCAAGTTTACAGCAAAGATATATAACGTAACGAACAATGAATATCTTGATTGCCCTGCGTTCGATTTCATAGCAGCATCTAATTTACCAGGCTTTAAACAAGGCCCCCAGCAGACAACCTATAAGGATTGGACATCGGCAACGATCGATCTAAGCGGATACGCGGGCAAAACGGTACGCCTGGAGTTTACCACCAATGATTGTACCCGCGGGGGGCACTTTGGTTATGCCTATCTTGATTTGAGCGATAATATCGGTTCGGCAATTACCGGGAATGCCTACTGCATTGGGCAAACCTCGGCAACATTAACTGCGCCTTATGGTTTTGCAGGTTATAGCTGGTACAATGCCGATATGTCGCAACTGGTTGCCGAAGGCCGGGTTTTTAAGATTTCGCCCCCGCCGCCTGATATGACCAAATATGCTGTCGTTGTTTTCCCGTTCAATGGATTAGGTTGTGTAGATACGCTTTACACTGTCGTCAATAAAATAGATGAAGGCTTTAAATTAAAAGTTGCTGATACTTTATTTGGCTGCCCGGGAACGGGGGCTAACCTTACTGCGGCTAGCGTAACTATCGGAACCAGCACGGGTACTACTTTTAGTTACTATAATGATTCGCTGGCAGTCAGTTATTTATCCAATCCCGACAAAGTAATGGTTTCAGGCACATATTATATCGAGGGATTAAATACCGAAGGATGTACTAATATACTCCCTGTAACGGTAAACCTGGACATGCCGAATATTAATGTTACCGATCCGAAAGTTAATTTTCCGGCGACGGTAGATCTTTCAACCACTTATGTAGCTCATCCGGGTTTAAAATATAGTTACTATGGCGATGCGCAGGCTACCAAACCCATCAGTAATTTTACCAGAATAACAACCAGTGGAACATATTTTATTAAAGCAGTGAATAAAACAGGCTGCGATACCATTGTTAAAGTAAATGTGGTTGTCGACCCGCCTCCATATACCATAACCGCTCCCAACACCTTTACACCAAATAATGATGGCGTAAACGACTATTTTAATGTTTCAATTGTCGGCTATATCAGGTTTGATTATTTAAAGATATATAACCGTTACGGGCAAATTATATTTTCAACTACATCGCCAAACGGAAATTGGGATGGTAAAGCAGACGGAAAACCGGTCGACGTGGGAACTTACTACTGGGTATTTGAAGCAACCAACGATTATTATCATAGTAAAATTATCAAATCGGGATCGATCACCTTGTTAAGGTAAGACAAGGGTAAACGATAAAATAGTACTTTAGTAAAAAAGTAACAAGCAGATATGAAGATTTTAGGGGTGGCTATACTCTTTTTGTTTTTTGGCCAGGAGCTTTTTGCGCAAACATCTGCTGAAAACTTCCGGTCGATTTTTTTTAAGAAGAGGAATGGCGGGCAGATTGTTTTTTCCGGTAATATCCATTCGTTCACAATAGATATTGACTCAACAGAGATCAAGTCGACCGATAGGCCGGGCTCAATTATCGTTGGTAATAAAATGCTGCAATATGAGCTGGTTGCCGATACTGTGTTACATAAGAGCACAGACCCCAAAGAGCATTTAACGGCTTTTTTAAAAGGCCGCTTAAGCTACGCTAAACATCAGTTAAAACAACATTACACCAATTCCGGTCATGATTGGCTGGTTATCAATAATAAAACCTGGCTGGTGTGGTATTACGACCTGCCCGGCGAATACGGTTCGCTCATAAAGCAAATAAATCTTAGTACGGTATGTTTCTCGCATATTTTAAACTTAAGCCTTTTTTCAAATACGGATGATAAGGCATCGCTAACCGAAATTGCCCAAACTTTAAAACAAAACGATTTTACTATAAATTTTGATAAGCAGTTTAAAGCACTATCAGACTTACGAAGTTTTTAAAACTTCGTAAGTCTTTCACCTTTTCAGAATGTTTCTAAATAACATATATCCCTTGTAATAAACATTATATGCTTTTCGTTTCGTATTTTTGAAGCCGGATAATAAAGGGACAGATCACTGATGAAAAAAAGTTCGATAATGGGTTTGATAGTCATCGCGATAGCGATAGCGGTTATTATTTCAGTTACTTCAAAATCAAGCAGTTACAGTACATTTAACGAGGCCAGAAAAATATCGGGTGAGTTGAGCGTTGTAGGTCATCTTGATAAACAGAAGGAGCTATATTACGATGCGGCAAAGGATGCCAATTACTTTTCTTTTTTCGCAAAAGATAACAAGGGACAGGAGTGCAAAGTTGTTATTAACAGCACAAAGCCGCAGGATTTTGAAAAATCGGAACAGATCGTATTAACCGGGCAAATGGTGGGCAACGAATTTCATGCGTCAAAGATCCTGATGAAATGCCCTTCGAAATATACCCAGGATAAAATAGAAGTTTCGGCCCCAAAACCCAAAACCGCCGATATATAATATCATTTAATGGATACAGTTTTTAAAGGTGAACACCTTTTGCCGGGTCATATCGGGCAGATTTTTGTAATTCTTTCGTTCGGCGCGGCCCTTCTCTCAGCTATCAGCTATTATTTTGCTACAACGGCAACCGATAAACTGGATAATTCATGGTTGCGCATAGGCCGCCTGGCTTTTTACGCCAATAGCTTGTCAATTCTGGGCGTCGGCGTTTGTTTGTTTTACCTTATTTACAATCACTATTTCGAATATCATTACGCATGGTCTTACACCTCGCGGTCGTTACCGGTTTATTATATTGTTTCCGGGTTCTGGAACGGGCAGGAGGGCGGTTTTTTACTGTGGACCTTCTGGCAGGCCGTTTTAGGTAATATATTGATATGGAAGGCCAAATCGTGGGAGAAGCCGGTAATGACAGTAGTTGCTCTTTCGCAGGTGGTGCTGGCGTCAATGATATTGGGCATTCAGCTATTCGGGCAAAGGATCGGCAGTTCGCCCTTTCTGTTGTTACGTAACGCCATTGAGGCGCCCATATTTTCAAGACCCGATTATCTGACTTTTATCAAAGACGGCCAGGGCATGAACCCGCTGCTTCAAAATTACTGGATGGTTATACATCCGCCGACATTATTCCTGGGATTGGCCTCTGTAGTGGTGCCGTTTGCTTACGCGATAGCCGGACTATGGCAAAGGCGTTATAAGGATTGGGTAAAGCCTGCTATTTCATACGGCTTGTTCGCCGCAATGATATTAGGTACGGGCGTAATTATGGGGTCGCTTTGGGCTTACGAGTCGCTTAATTTTGGCGGCTTCTGGGCATGGGATCCGGTGGAGAACGCATCCATTTTCCCTTGGCTCACCATGGTGGCCGGGATACATGTTTTGATCGTTTTTAAAAATACGGGCCATTCATATTTCACCGCCGTATTTTTAATATTAACCAGCTTTATCATGGTGCTTTATTCGTCTTTCCTTGCCCGCAGCGGCATATTGGGCGAAACGTCGGTGCATGCATTCGTCGACCTTGGGATGTTTTGGCAGCTTGTTGCCTACATTGGTATATTCCTGGTGATCTCGGCGTATTTCTTGATTACGAGGTGGAAAGAACTGCCTATTACGAAGAAAGATGAAGAAACCTACTCGCGGGAATTCTGGATGTTCGTGGGCGCTATTTTTCTCGGGTTGTCATGCTTCCATTTGCTGCTGGTAACTTCAATACCGGTGTGGAACGCTATTTTTGGAACAAAAGTGGCCCCTCCAAACAACCTGGTGGCCCATTATAATATCATACAGGCATCGTTCGTCATGGTTATCACCCTGTTAACGGGATTCAGCCAGTTTATGAAATATAAAAAAACGGATGTAACCCGGTTTTTTATTACCACGGTATTGTACCTGGTTTTTGCCGCGGCAATAACCGCGTTTGTTGTATATTTTACCGGCTTGTATAAGCTGCAGTTTGTTTTTATGCTGGTGATGCTTGGCGCGATATATTCGCTTTTAGCAAATGCAAAGGTGCTGGCAGATGCATTTAAAGGCAAGCTTAAGCTGGCTGGTTCGGCGGTGGCGCACATAGGTTTCGCGCTGATGCTGGTTGGCGCGCTGATATCCGCCGGCACAAGGGCGGTGATTTCGAAAAATGACAAAGGCTCGCTTAATATCGGTGGCTTTGATAAGGCAGCCGGCGACGTGCGTGAAAATATTATGATCTACAAAAATGAGCCGGTTAAAATGGGCGATTTTTTGGTGACCTATGTTGGCGACTCGACATCCGAGCCTAATCATTATTTCAAAGTTGATTATAAACGGCTTGACGCGACCGGTAAGGTTACAGAAGAATTTATGCTAAAGCCGAACGTGCAAATTAACAAGCAAATGGGGTTAACACCTTCTCCGGCCACCAAACATTATTTACTTCATGATATGTACACCCATATAACCGCGCTGCCGCCATCGGCTGCCTCGGCCAGCGATAGTGGTGCCGCGCACGGCGAAGAAAACGACGATAAGAACTATGATGCGCCTGTCGTGCATGAAGTTGCCGTAGGGGATACCATCCGCTACAGGGATGGCTATATGGTATTAAGGTCATTGAACCAGGAAGCGCAGGTGCAAAATATACCGCTTACTGGCAGCGATGTTGCCATCGGCGCGAAATTGCAGGTAGTTACCCAGGGCAAAAGCTACGATGCCGAGCCGGTTTATATGATAAAAAACAAAAGTGTATTTGACTTTGCCCGCAAGGTTGATGATGCCGGTTTAAAACTGCGCCTTACAAAGATACTTCCGGATAAAAACAAGGTTGAAATAACCGTTTACCAGCAGCCCGAAAACAAAAAGCCCTGGATAGTAATGCGGGTGCTTGATTTCCCTTATATCAACTTCCTTTGGTCGGGTACCATTATTATGGTGATCGGGTTTTTGTTATCGATATTCCGGCGGAACAAGGAGTTAAAAACGGTTTAGTTTATACTTCTTTCCTCAGCCTTGCTACCGGGATATTCATCTGCTCACGGTATTTGGCAACGGTACGGCGGGCTATGTTATAACCGGCCTCTTTTAAGATGTCTGTTAACTTTTCGTCAGCCAGCGGGTGCTGTTTATCCTCTTTGCCAATATGCTCCTCGAGTATCTTTTTAACCTCCTTGTTGGATACTTCCTCGCCGCTTTCAGTTTGTATCGCTTCGGAGAAGAACGATTTCAGTAAAAAGGTACCAAACTCCGTTTGAACATATTTTGAATTGGCAACCCGCGATACGGTTGAAATATCCATATTGATCCTGTCGGCAATATCTTTCAGGATCATTGGTTTCAGGTTTTTATCGTCACCTGTTAAAAAGAAATCATACTGGTACTGCATAATGGCATTCATTGTTTTCAACAGCGTTTGCTGGCGCTGTTTAATGGCATCAATAAACCATTTGGCCGAATCGAGCTTTTGCTTTACAAATTGTACCGCCTCTTTTAGTTTTTTGTCTTTTTGTGCAGCCTTATCGTAATGGTCAAACATCTCCATGTACGAGCGGCTAACGCGCAGCTCGGGCGCATTTTTCGAGTTCAGGGTTAAAATGAGTATCCCGTCGTTATTGGTGATATGAAAATCGGGTATCACCTGCATTTGCTTGGTGTTTACCTCGTTTGAATCGCCAGGCTTGGGGTTAAGCTTTAAAATCTCGTTCACTACGCCACGCAGCTCGGTTGACGACATGTTCAGCGATTTTTCAAGCTTGTCATAGTGCTTGCGCGTGAATTCATCCAGGTAATGCTCCACAACCCTAATCGCTTTTTTTATGATGGGGTCGTTCGGATCTTTTTTGCGCAGCTGTATCAGCAGGCATTCCTGCAGGCTGCGCGCGCCAACGCCGGGCGGATCAAATCCCTGGATAACCTTCAGCATGTCCTCCACTTCTTCATCCTCAGCCATTACGTTTTGCGAAAAGGCCAGGTCGTCGGTAAGCGACATGATCGGGCGGCGCAGGTAACCATCGTCATCAAGGCTGCCTATTATTTGCTGGCCTATTTTAAAATCCTTGTCTGATATAGGGAGCAGGTCGAGCTGCTGCTGCAGGCTTTCAAAAAAAGAACTTTGTACGGCAATAGGGATTTCTTTTCGTTCGCTCTCATCATCGCCATTCTGGTCGTACCGCGACCCGTAATCATTTATATTATCTTCCTGCAGGTAATCATCAATATTAAACTCATCTGTCTCTCCGCGTTCTTCATCCGCATTAAAATTATCATCCTCCGGGTCGCGGTCCGGGTACTGCTCTTCGGGTTCGTTCAAATTGGTTAAACTCAGGTCTTCAAGCGCCGGGTTTTCTTCCAATTCCTCCTTGATACGGGTATCCAGTGAAACAGTAGGTACCTGTAACAATTTGATAAATTGTATTTGCTGGGGTGAAAGTTTTTGTAAGAGTTTTTGTTGAAGATTTTGTTTCAGCATAATCAGATAGCACCAAAAGTACATCAATTACCCCTAACATTAAAATAAGTTAGGACAAGAGATTAATGTAGATAAATGCAAAAACAAATAATATGTTTGTTAAGTTTATTATTTATTTGAAAAAAGTATCAAGTAGTGAGTATCGAGTAGTGTGTATCGACTATTAAGTAATGATTATATATGGGTTTTGTAAAGGAGTTTAAAGAATTTGCCATGCGGGGCAACGTGGTTGACCTTGCAGTAGGTGTTGTTATCGGGGCCGCCTTTGGTAAAATAGTTACCTCGCTGGTAACTGATGTTATCATGCCGCCAATCGGGTATATTACCGGGGGTATAGATTTTGCCGAGAAGAAAATCGTGCTCAAACCCGGCGACCCTGCGCACAAAATAGCGGAAGTAGCTGTACACTACGGCAATTTTATAAACTCGATCATTCAATTCTTTATTATCGCTTTTTGTATTTTTTTGGTGGTGAAAGCGATCAATTCCTTAAAACGAGAAGAGCCGGCACCGACGCCTGATCCTATCCCTACCAAAGAGGAAGTATTGCTTACCGAGATACGGGATTTGCTTGCAAAAGCACAAAAGTAACTACAGGATTAAATAACATTTCAAGACTGCATTCCACTATGAACGATGATCCACTAACTACGAACTAAAACGTCTTAGCCAATTTCGGATCTGTTAAAATAATATAGTCGCCATTTTTACTGAATTTGCTCCAGTCGGGATTGTCAAATCCTTCATCGGAATAAGCTGCGATATTCAGTATTCGGACATTGGGCGCATACTTTTTCAACTGGCCGGCTGCGCCCAGCTTCTCTTCACTATGAAAGCCGCCGTTTAGCTGAAGAATTTTATATCCCTTATGCGTTTTATAAAACTGCGCGACCGACCAGCCCATTGTTGCATCCCACAAGTTTTGCGCCTGGTACATCTGCATGCCGGGCATTGCGCCGTGGCCACCCATTATCTGTACAAATTTTTGGTAATAAACTCCGGTAGCTGTGTCAATAGGCAAAGGCGGCAGGTATGATCTTCCTGTCGCATTTAATTGCTCCAAACCCGGCAATCCAAGCCTGTTGGCCATATTGGTATAACGTGCCGGGGCGTTTGCCGCGATAACCGGTAGGTGTTGTTCTTTTGCCAGTTCCACCAAAGGCCTGTAATCTTTATAATTATGCCAGGCGCGGGCATCGGTAATAAAGTTTTTTTCGCGTATCAGCCCACCCAGGTATTCGTTTAAAACATTCTGGCAATCGGTTTCAAACATTTCCATCGATAAAGCAGCTTTCGCCGGGTATTTATCTGCCAGCTTTTTAAAAAGGGTGTATTCCAGGTAATGGCCGGTTGAATCGTTATGCTCTTCGCCAAAAAATAGTACATCGGCGTTGTTTAAATCGTTCACCACATCATCCAGATCAACCTGCTTTTGTTTTACGGTGCTGTATATTTTATAATGCCGCGACATAGCGTCCTGAGACAGGGCGAAAAATGGCGAAATAATTAACAGGATAAATAATATCTTCATATTTGATTAAGCTATGAGTACAAAATGAATTATCTAAACTAAACAAACTTAATCAACTCAATCCAACTCAATCAACTTTCAACTTATATTTGAAAAGAAAAAAAATAACACTACATTTGCGCTCTTGTTTTTAAAACGACGAATAGAATAAAATAGCCATGAAAAGAACGTTTCAGCCCTCACAAAGGAAAAGAAGAAATAAGCACGGTTTCCGTGAGCGCATGTCAACTGCTAATGGCAGAAGGATATTAGCGGCACGAAGAGCAAAAGGCAGAAAGAGATTGTCAGTATCTGACGAGCGCAGTCACAAAGCATAATACTGGTTGCTTTCTCCATCGGGGGCCTGGCCGTTTACATCCTGAAATTTCGGTTCAGCATTAGCAACTATGTACACTTTTAAGAAAGAAGAACGGTTATGTAATAAAAAGCTTATCGATAGGCTTTTTCATAACGGCTCTTCTTTTTTATGTTATCCCTTTAAAGCATCGTGGCTCATCTCAGACGAGCCGCAGCCGTTCCCGGCACAAATATTATTTGCGGTATCTAAAAGGCGCTTTAAGCGCGCTATAGACCGCAACCTGATCAAGCGTCGCATGCGCGAGGCTTATCGCCTGCACAAGCAGCAAAATTTGTATGAGATTTTAAAGAGCAGCGATAAAAGAATTGTTCTTTCGTTAGGCTACATCGGGAAAGAGATCGTCGCTTACGAATTTGCTGAAAAAAAAATGCTGAAGCTATTATCACAGCTTTGCGCAGAAATTGCAAAAAATGAAAGCGGCAATTGATATATTAAAAACCATAGCCGGCTATTTTTTTATTATCCTGATAAGGATATACCAATATTTTATTTCGCCACTTACCGGCGCTTCGTGTCGCTATACGCCCACCTGCTCGCAATACGGAGTGGAAGCGATAAGGAAACATGGCGCCTTTAAAGGCGGATGGCTAACGTTAAAACGCATAGCCAGCTGCAATCCATGGGGAGGGCATGGGCATGACCCGGTACCCTGATTTAAGTTAGAAGTCAAAATTATTTGATAGATGGCGGTTGGAATTTTTTTGACTTAGGACTTATGGAATATTTTAAATGATACGATAATAAACATGAGCCTGATATTACAAATTGAAACCGCTACCTCTTCCTGTTCCGTTGCCCTGGCAAATGAGGGTAAGTTGCTGGCTGTTAAAGAAATAAATGCGCGTAATGTACATGCAGAGGTTATTACCCTTTTTATCAACGAACTGATACAACAGGCTAATATAGCTTATTACGACCTGGATGCTATAGCGGTAAGCTGTGGGCCTGGTTCGTATACAGGTTTGCGTATTGGCGTATCGACTGCTAAAGGATTGTGTTTTGCACTGGATAAGCCGCTTATAGCTATTGATACGCTTGAAGCAATGGCGACGGGTGTAATGGACAGCGAGGAGTTTGAGCCGGATGCCGGGATGCTTTTATGTCCGATGATCGACGCGCGGCGGATGGAAGTTTTTACAGCTATTTTCAATCAGCACGGAGATAAAATAAAATCCACCGCGGCAGAAATAATTGACGAAAACAGCTTTGCCGGCTTATTGGAAACGAACAGGGTCTTGTTTTTTGGAGATGGCGCCGAAAAATGCAGGTCAGTTTTAGGTAAAACCCCAAACGCTCTTATCTTGCAGGGATTTACTAATTCCGCAGCGCATCTTACCAAAAAAGCCTTTGAAAAGTTCAGTGTTAAAAGTTTCGAAGATGTTGGATACTTTGAACCATATTATCTGAAGGATTTTGTTGCCGGCAAAAAAGCGGTATGAATAATTTCGAATTTTCAATTTCGGATTTGTTTTTCTTTCGCAGATACGGCATTATAAGGAGAGATGTATCTTAAATTCGAAATTGAAAATCCGAAACCTGAAATAGAATTAATCTTTTGTCTTAAATATCCGGCCTATCAGACGGCCCATGAATCCTTTTTCACCCAGGGGAACTGTACTTGCATTCATCGGGTGCTCTATTACCGGCCCGAACTTTAAGGCAAAGCCCATAAAAAAATTGGCTCCTGTATAGGGGCTGTTTGTATCAACGGTTAAAGGGTTTGTGGCCCTGGCCTGGCTTGCCAGGCTGCGCGTTTGAGCTATCCTGTCGCTGCCGATAAAAAATTCAACTTTCGGCGTTTTATACATAAATTGTAAGCCCAGGTTGAACAGCTTCAAATCGTCGTACGTAGTTGTAAGCGTGGCTGTGTATTGCTGATAAGATACAGGGTTTACCAATGCCCCCGTAAAGCCGGGATAAAATAACTCCTTTGATGCTATAAGGGTAGGTGAATACTTAAATAAATGGTCATTATCTATCCAGTAGCTTTTGTTTGCGCTTACTTCGGCCCTGCCGTTAATAGGCGTAGTAAAAGACTGCATAATGCCACCACTATGAATTATCCTGTCCAATCCATTGGTAATACTGTCTTCGCGCGCGGCTCCGGATAAGCCATAAAACCCTGCCCGGTTGTTGAAAGTGTAAACCCGGGAGAGCTTGCTCCAATGAATGAAGCCAAGGTCTTTGATATTGGCCTGCAAATGAAAATTATCGTCGGTATTATAAGAGGTACCAATGGATATTGCGGCGCCGGGGTTGCGGAATACAGGTAAAAGGTCGTGTGCGTTAAAAGATCCGGGAACATAATTGGCCATATATTTCCCTTGAAGTATCACGCTGGCAGTATCAGAAACTTTATTAAAAGCAATATAAGAATGATCGATAGTTAAGTTCTTATACTGAATTCCAAGTAATGCGCTTACTTTTATTCCAAAAGCAAACTGTTTATTGAATTTTTCGCGATATGAAAAACTAACCTGGTGATACATTTGGTAATAATAACGATCATTGAAAATATCACTGTAGTTATCATTGACGAATGCAGAGGTGCCGTTTAAAAGCGCAATTGACTCATCCGAAACTGCTCCTCTTCCTTCCGCTTTTAATTGCCAGGAAAAACCGATCTCGGTATCACCGTCAAAGCTTTGAAAAGCTTTAAACATTAAAAGGTAAGCATTGGCGCTGGCGCCGAACTGGTTGAACTTACCCTGGCCGATCTTTAAAGCGCGGGTGTCGTATATATTAAAAAAGGCCCGGGTTTTTAAAGTCGCCTGCGCATTGCCGGTCAAAAAGAAATCTGCATTAAAACTCGGTATAAAAAAATTGAAGGCATAACGCTTGCTTGTGTCTGTTATGAAAGATTTTTGTGCAGGGTTTTCAAAAGAATCATACAGCGTGCCGGTATTGTATTGTGAAAATTGCTGGGCAAAAATTTTAAGGGAAAATACCAGTAAGCATAAAACAAGTAGAATCTTCTTCATATATCGCGCTGTGCCGGAGCCTTTTAAGTGGGTTTAAAAAATAAATTAACTAACTGATCAATATCAATTAACAGCTTAAACGGAAATGTAAAATTACTGTTGCGTTATATTGATTATTTAATTTTAACAATTGTTGTGCCTGTATTTAATTTGATGCAAAAATTGGTGTAAAAATTTTTATCGGCCGCGGTAAATTGCCAGGATGCCCCATAAAAATTTCCCCAGCCGGGCGCAACACTTTCAAAAGTATCATAAATATCCGGATACATATCCCTTTTAAAAATTTGCATGCAGTTTTTAAAATTAAAGAAGAATGATACATTGCTTCTTCCTGCCAGCAGGTTATCAAACTGGTTGTATTGCTCGTTCTTACTTAAAAATTTCCGGTTCGTATAAGTGTCATAATAGCTGGCTAATTCACCCGTACTATTGGCGAGTACCAGGTAATTGTCAATCACCAGGTACCAGGGATGCCTGAAAATACTGAAGGCATCGCCTAATAAAAAAAATGGCAACTTGTCATAGTTCAACTGCCCGGAATTTTCGGTAAAATAAATGGCTTTGTCGTTGGTAACAACAGGGATGCGTGTTTTGATTTTATTTTCCGCTGCATTATGAGAAGTATTTTGATCGGTGATACGGCTGATATTGGCCATCAATGCCGCGAGTTTCGAGCCATCCTTAGTCGAAATAATAGCAAATTTTTCGAGATACCTTGTGGTGACAACGGCAAACTCGTTGCCAAGTAAATTATTAAAATCGGTTTTTAAGTTGATGCCGGTTTCCGACCTTATCTTATTAAACAGCAGATCCTTTTCGTTTTTAAGCCCGGCTTTAATATGCCATTGGGATAGGGCTGCGCTAAACCTTAATGCGTCCGAAAATGCGAAATTCACACTGTAAGCCGTTGTAGCGGGGAATATATCTTTTAAATGATTTTCGCCCGGCTGCTGATAGGTGAAGAGATTTAAATAACTTGCCGGTTGATTGGCCTGAATGGTTGTTGTGCCGTTAAACATTAAAGCATCGCTGCGATAATTCAAACTCAATGCGGCCAACCCGGGCAGCAATTTTAAGCTTTGTAAAATGTCGGTGTTTTTGTTTTTAAACAGCTGATCTAACAACGGCGATAGCTGTCCGTAATTTACATAAGTATTGGCCAGCGAATTTGCATTTTGCTGTTCTGAAAGAAGAACAAATGCAGGCTTGTCCCTTTTTATCTTATAAAGCGTGCTCTGGTCGATCAGTTCCTTTGAAAAACTTGCCGAGTAAATATTGTTCTCCTTATTGATCACATAAAAACGTCTTTTTATCGCGGTGATATAGATGTCATAACCTGGTTTATTGCCAGATTGGAGGGGCGTAATCACCATACCGCTGCCCGTTTGCTTGCTAAGCTGGTCGAATATGGAAGGTTCAAGCCCCTTGGCTGCGGGTATGGTCAGTAACAGATCTAAATGGTCGGCTTTTGAGGGGTGTACCGAAATGAAAATGTTTTGTCCTGTAAAATATTTTTCGAGTAATGGGTTTTGAAGCAGCTTATCGCGTAAAGCGTTTAAGTTATCCATTTGCTGTTTGCCGGTAATGGATGCGAACAGTTGGTTATCATTAAATATGTCGTAAAAGCTCCTGTCGTTGTTAAATTCAAATATCAGCGCGGCGTTGTCGGGTATGGTGTGCATTACTTCGCTGGTGCGCATCCCTGGCGTGTTTAAATTTTTAAAATAAACCACCGTAACAAATACGCATGCTATTAACAGGATAATTGTGATAATGATATGTTTCTTCATTGCCTTTACAAAGGTAGTTGATTAGGTTGATTAAGCGAGTAGTTGATTAGGTTGATTAAGTGAGCAGTTAATTGAGTTGGCTTAATGATGGTTAAAATTAACCGGACTCCCCTTTGATAACATTTCGGCTTTGGCGCATTAGAAAACTATTAACCCAATTAACTTAATCAACTCATTCAACCCAATCAACCTCGCACTAAAATTCTTAACTTAGCGCTTTGTAGCTTTATGACTAAACAAATAATTATCACGGCTTCGCTACTTGGCATACTGGCTGTTATCGCCGGTGCTTTCGGCGCGCACAGTTTACAGGGAAGCCTTTCTGCCCGAAACCTTGAAGTATGGCATACCGCCGTACAATACCAGTTTTATCATGTTTTTGCTTTATTGTTCCTGTCAACAGTTGAACGTGTTAAAAGCAGTAACCTGGTTGCTGCAAGTTATTGCTTGTTTACGTTTGGCATCGTCCTGTTTTCGGGCTCATTATACCTGCTTGCCTGCCGCGACCTGCTGGGATGGAACTGGTTGCCAATGATAGGGCCCGTTACACCAATTGGCGGCCTGTTGTTTATTATCGGCTGGATATTGCTTGGACTTGCTGCCTTCAGAACTAAATAGCTCATGTTAGAATTTGCCGAAGCAACACATGCCGATCGCGAGACACTTTTTGTAGAAGTGATCCTGCCTTTGGCTATAGCTAAAAACTACACCTACCGCGTGCCGTTTGAAATGAACAGTGCGGTGATGGTGGGAAAAAGGGTGGTTGTTCAATTTGGTAAAAGCAAGCTGTACACGGCTATTATCGCTGCAATTTCAAACCGTGCCCCCGAAAAATACCAGGCGAAATATGTGATAGAGCTGCTGGACGATACCCCCGTTGTATCCGAATGGCAATTGCAGTTTTGGCAATGGCTGGCAGAATACTACATGTGCAATATGGGCGAGGTAATGAATGCCGTCCTGCCATCGGCACTAAAGCTGGCCAGCGAAACGCGCATCATGCTGAATAAGGACTTTGCGCCCGACCGGGCAGCATTGCATGATAAAGAGTTTTTAATTGTCGAGGCACTGGATATACAGCCGGAATTAACTGTTAGTGATATTGCTAAGCTGCTCGGGCAGAAAACAGTAATGCCGATCCTGAAATTACTTTTCGAAAAAAACATCATCCATATTTCGGAAGACATCAGCGACCGCTACAAACCCCGCACCCGGACATTTTTAACGCTAAATCCCGTTTATCACGACCAGGAAAATTTAAAGGAGTTATTCGGCATCCTCGAAAAACGCGCGCCCAAACAGGCCGACGCTGTGCTGGCCTACATAAAATTGTCCCGTCACCAAAAAACGGTTTCAAGGAACGAGTTGATCGAAGAAAGCGGCGCCGGCGCGGCAAGTATTAAATCGCTGGTGGAAAAGGAAGTATTTATTGCCGAGGAAAAAAACGTGAGCCGTTTGTTTTACGACGAGGATGATACCTACAGTAATTTTAAGTTGAGTGAGCAGCAACAGCAAATGCTGTTGCACATAGGTGAGGAGTTCATCCAAAAAGATGTTGTGCTGCTGCATGGCGTAACCTCGTCGGGTAAAACACAGATATATATCCGCCTGATCGAAGAAATGATAGCTTCAGGCCGGCAGGTATTATACCTGTTGCCCGAGATCGCGCTGACTACGCATATCATCGAGCGTTTGCGCATGTATTTCGGTGCTAACATTGGCGTGTATCATTCACGGTTTAACGACAATGAGCGGGTGGAAGTTTGGCAAAAAGTACTGAATAATGAATACAAAGTGGTGTTAGGTGCAAGATCGTCTGTCTTCCTGCCGTTTCACGACCTGGGTTTGATCATTGTAGATGAGGAGCACGAAACATCCTACAAGCAATTTGATCCCGCACCCCGTTATAATGCCCGCGACGCGGCCATATTTTTAGCCAACATGCACAAGGCAAAGGTGTTGTTGGGTTCGGCGACACCTTCGTTCGAGAGTTATTACAACGCACGTATGCAAAAGTACGGCCTGGCCGAATTGACCGAGCGCTTCGGCGGGGTAAAACTTCCTGAAGTTGAAGTGGTGAGCATCATCGAGGAGACCAGGCGGAAAACCATACAGTCGCATTTTACAAGTGTGCTGATGAATGATATAAAGCAGGCGCTATCAAATGAGGAGCAGGTTATTTTATTTCAAAATCGGCGCGGCTACGCCCCTGTGTTGATGTGTAAAATATGTGCTTATACGCCGAAATGTATTAACTGCGACGTAAGCTTGACCTATCACAAAAGCAGCGGCAAACTGCATTGCCATTATTGCGGTTACAAAGAAGACGCGCCGCAAATATGCCCGGCCTGCGGCTCAACGCACCTGGAATATAAAGGATTCGGTACTGAAAAAGTGGAAGATGAATTAGCGCTATTATTACCAGATGCCCGGATAGCGCGCATGGACCTTGATACCACCCGGTCGCGCAACTCATTGCAAACGATATTGAATGACCTGGAGGAGAAAAAGATCGACATCCTGGTGGGGACACAAATGGTTGCCAAAGGGCTGGATTTTTCGGATGTCACCGTAATTGGCATCATCAATGCCGACAGCCTGCTCAAATTCCCGGATTACCGGGCCAACGAGCGCAGCTACCAGATGCTGGCGCAGGTGAGCGGCAGGGCAGGGCGGCGCGGCAAACAGGGGAAGGTGGTAATACAAACCTACGACCCGGGCCATAGGGTGATCAAACAGGTAATTGAAAATAATTACAATGATCTGTATTTCACCGAAATGGAAGAGCGCCGCAGCTTTAAATATCCGCCGTTTTATCGTATCATCAATCTCGATATCAAGCACAAGGATGCCGAAATGGTATTTAACCAGGCGGCTTACCTGGCTGCTGAACTGCGCAAACATTTTGGCGATCGGGTAATTGGCCCGGAGTTCCCGCTGATCGGCCGGATACGAAACTACTATATCAAAAGCATCATGCTGAAGTTTGAAAAGGATAATATTTCTATCAACAAGGCCAAAGTCATTATCCGGGATGTGATAACACAGTTTCAAACTACTAAGTTAAGCAAAGGCAGCGTGGTACAGCCTGATGTGGATCCCTACTGATTTATTGTTTTGTTATAGCATCCAATTGAATTTGAGGAAAGGTGTTGGTTGCAACCATGCCACATTGAAATCTCGTTGACAATATTTTGTAGCTGATATGTACCTTCAAATTCGCCGTTTTATAAATATCAGGCAAATTTGTTGGACTGTAGCTGTTGTTTGTACCATCTATTTCTATTAGCCATCCGCACCCATCAGCTGCCGGGCTGCCTGCATCTATAACAGTCGCATTTTCCGTTATATCGCCCAAATTTATCGGCTGCTTTTTGCAGGACAGCGTCGTTAAAACGGGCAATACGAATACAAAAATGATAATAGAGGTGAATTGCTTTGTGAGTTTCATGGTTTGTTTAACGGCTATACGCTAACTGTTGCTTAAACGCTACACGTAATTTAATCCGATTACCAATGTTAATAAATAATAGAGGTAAATAATCAATATAATCCCGGAAATCCGCCTTATCAGTGATTAACTTTGCCCACGAATGGCTTATAAATATATCGATAATTATCGCGAACAAGGCGCACGGAAAAAGCTGGTTGAAGATCTGCGGAAAAAGGGGATTGACGATGAAAATGTGCTTAAAGCCATTGGAAAAGTGCCCCGCCATTTTTTTTTCGACGAAACTTTCTGGAACCAGGCTTATAAGGATATCGCTTTCCCGATAGGCGAGGGCCAAACCATTTCGCAGCCCTATACAGTAGCTTATCAAACGCAGCTTTTACATATCCGGAAAGGCGACAAGGTGCTTGAGATCGGTACAGGTTCCGGTTACCAGGCCTGTATCTTAGTTGAGCTTGGCGCGAAAGTGTTCACTATTGAGCGCCAGGAAAAACTGTACGAGCGTACAAAGCAAATCTTGCCGTATATGGGTTACAAGCCTAAATTTTTTCTTGGTGACGGCTCACGAGGTATCGCAAAGCATGCACCTTATGATAAAATTATTGTGACAGCCGGTGCGCCTACCGTTCCGGAAGAACTGCTAAAACAATTGAATGTTGGCGGTATATTGGTGATACCTGTTGGCGACCAGGAGCTGCAAAAGATGATAACCGTACTTAAAACCAGTAAGAATGATTATGAAAGGATAACGCTGGATACCTTTAGGTTTGTGCCGTTGGTGGGGGATAAAGCATGGTAGTTTGATTTCGGATTCCGAAATAAAATCACCTTTTCATAGCCCTATCCATTTCAACTTTTGTATCACGTTCTTTAAGTGATTCGCGTTTATCAAAAGTCTTTTTACCCTGTGCCAGGCCGATCTCGAGTTTGGCAAATCCGCGTTCGCTGATGAAAAGCGCGAGAGGGACAATGGTCAACCCTTTTTCTTCGCCGCGGGTTTGCAGCTTTTTTAGTTCTTTTTTATTGAGGAGTAAAATACGGTCGCGCTTGGCTTCGTGGTTGTAAAAGGAGCCGTAACTGTACTCGGCAATGTGCAGGTTGCGAACATATAACTGGTCGTCTATAAATGTGCAAAAGGCATCGTTGATATTGGCTTTTCCTTCACGGATGGATTTTATTTCGGTACCCAGCAGCTTTATCCCCGCGACATATTTATCCAGTATATGGTATTCAAAATAAGCTTTTTTATTCTTTATATAGATATCCTGGTTCATCACGGGCTCGTTTGCTGCAAATATGCGAATTATTGCGGTTTAACCACAAGTACCGGCACGTTTACCTTATGGCGGACTGAATTGACCGTGGTGCCGAAAATAAGGTCCTTAATTGCCTTATGGCCATGCGAACCCATAATAACGAATTCGATCTTTTCCTCTTTCACGATAGCGGCGATCGATGGCGCTGCCCTGCCGAAACCTATTTTTGCTTTGGCATGATAACCCTGCTCGCGTAACGCCGAAACGTATATATCCAGGTTATCGGCATCGCTCTGCGTTTCGTGGTCCATTACCTCGGTGCCGTAGTACCGTGCGCCTGCTGTTTCAACCACGTGTATCAGTATGTATGTGGCTTTTTTGCCGCCCTGCATAATGGCGTGGCTAATGCAATCCCTGTCGTTCTTTGAAAAGTCGATGGTGATGCCAATACGCTTATAGGAAACGGGCTCAAGGTCGCTTATCGTAGTAGCCAGCCCATGTGGAACCCGTGCAGGCTGATCCTGGTGTTTAAACAGGATAGGCCTGAAAAATATATAAACCAACAATAAGGCAATGGCGATTATTACCGGTATCGCCATTGTGTATATCCAAATAGCTGCCGATGGGTATTGTGTTAACCAGCCGCTAACCTGGTCTACCACTAACTTGGCATTTAGTGCAAGGATGAGCACAGCGCTGGCCCATGCCAGTACCTTAACTTTCAAACTTATGGCAAATTTTCCCATCCGCTTGCGGTTTGATGTAAAGTGAATAAGCGGAATCACTGCGAAACCCAACTGAAGGCTCAAAACCACCTGGCTTAATATAATGAGTTTCCCGAGCCCGTTATCACCGAAATAAATAATGGTAAATATAGCAGGAACGATGGCCAATAACCGCGTTAATAAACGGCGCAGCCAGGGTTCAATACGCAGGTTGATATGGCCCTCCATAACAATTTGCCCGGCGAGGGTGCCCGTAATGGTTGAGCTTTGGCCCGACGCGATCAAAGCGATCGCGAACAGGGTAGGCGCAACCGATCCGAAAAGATGCTGCAGCAGCTTATAGGCATCTTTTATTTCAGCAACCTGGAAATACCCGTTCTTAAAGAACGCACCGGCGGCCAGTATCAATATAGCGGCATTTACCACGAATGCCAGGTTGAGCGCAATAACGGTATCAAAAAGATTAAACCGGATGGCTGATTTTAAACCATTATGCGTGCGTGTGATCTGCCGGGTTTGTACCAGGGAGGAGTGGAGATACAGGTTATGGGGCATTACCGTAGCCCCGATAATACCGATAGCGATATACAGCATATTTTGGCTTACCGGATCCTTTTTGAATAAATTATTTGGAACAAAACCTTTTGCTATTTCCAGCACATCCGGGCTTACAATAAACATCTCTATCAAAAAAGACATGCCCATAATAAATATCATCGACATGATAAACATTTCAAGTTTGCGCATGCCCTTATTCATCAAAAACAGCATCAACACGGTATCGGTCAGCGTAAGCGATACGCCCCATATCAACGGAAGGTGAAACAATAATTGTAAACCAATGGCCATCCCTATCACTTCGGCAAGGTCACAGGCGATGATGGCTATTTGCGCCAATATATACAGACAGAAATTGATGAAGCGCGGGTATGCGTTTTTCGATGCCTGTGCCAGGTCGAGGCCGCGCACAATGCCTAATCGCGCGCTTAATGATTGCAGCAGCAGCGCGATCAGGTTCGAAACAAACAATATCCATATCAGCCGGTAGCCAAAAGCGCTGCCGCCGGCAATATCGGTAGCCCAGTTGCCCGGATCCATGTAGCCCACGCTTACCAGGTAAGCAGGCCCTACAAAGGCAAGAAGCCGCCGCCAGCCGATCTTGCTTTCCGTATTTATAGAACTGTGAACATTGCTTAATGAGTGGTTATGTTGTTCGTTCATAAGGCAACCAGTAAATTATTCGCCACTTCGCGGCTTATCTGTATTTTTTTTCCGTCTATCTGCAGGATCATTGACTGATCAAATGCAATAACTTCTGCAACTTTGATTGTCTTGCCGATAGTAAGCGATTGCTTTTCGAGATATTGCAGGAACAGGGCCGAGTGGTCGCGCACCCCGCATATCGTTCCGCTTTGATCCGGCGCGAATGCCGACACCGGTTTAAGGTCATGTGTTTTAACCAGTCCGTTGCAATCGGGTATGGGATCGCCATGCGGGTCATATTTTGGGAAGCCCATAAATTTATCCAGCCGGTCTATCAGTTCGTTCGATGATATGTGTTCCATTTCTTCGGCCATGTCGTGCACCTGGTCCCACTTAAAGTCTAATTTCTCAACCAAAAAATATTCCCATAACCGGTGTTTGCGGATAATGTTTACAGCAACTTTTTCGCCGGCTGCGGTAAGGCTAACGCCCTGGTAAGGTGTATAGTTGATCAATACCTTATCTGCAAGTTTTTTTAGCATATCCGTCACCGAAGATGCCTTTGTTTTTAACAAGGCAGCCAACTGGTTGGTGCTTACGTTTTCGTTGCTTAACGCGAGGTGATAAATGGATTTTAAATAATTCTCTTCGGCTAAAGTGTTCATTTCAGCAAATCTAATAAAAAATTTAGACTTGTCTAAAAAACCAAAATGAAAAATTTATTATTGTTAAAGCGGTTTTTTAAAAAATTATATTTGGCGGGATGTGGAATATTCTATCTTTGCATGTATTATGGCTGCTGAATTAGATAAAATTGACCTTCAAATATTAAAGATATTACAAGAGAACGGCAGGATAACCAACCTGCAGTTATCTAACGAGATAGGGCTTTCACCGGCCCCCACCCTGGAACGTGTGCGCAAGCTGGAAAACGCTGAATATATCAAGAGCTACCATGCCCTTGTTGACGAGGAAAAGCTTGGTTTGGGCATTAAAACCTTTATCCAGATATCGCTCGATTTTCACCAGAAAGATACCATTCAAAAATTCCTGGAGGAAATTCAAAACATCAAAGAGGTTACCGAATGTCACCACGTAACGGGCCAGTGCGATTTTTTACTGAAGGTTTATGTGCGCGACATCAAATCATACGAGCAGCTGATCATGGAAAAGATCAGCCGTATTACCGTGGTTAAAACCTTTCAAACCATGATGATCATGTCAACCAGTAAAAAGGAACCTATTGTTCCTTTAGAATATTGATTATGTGCATATTACAGACACGCAGATATGCAAATTAGAGGTGTATACCGCACCTTTGAAATTTGCACATGTCAATGTATCTGCCAATCGATTGGCTGCTGTCCCTGTTTTTTCAAAATTTCATTCGTTTTTGAAAAAGGTTTTGAGCCAAAGAAACCCCGGTCGGCTGAAAAGGGAGAAGGATGCGGAGACTTAATGACATGATGTTTTGATTCGTCGATCAGCTCCGCTTTTGCCTGCGCAAAGGCTCCCCATAAAATAAAAACCAAGCCCTTTTTTTTATCCGACAAGGTTTTGATTACCATATCAGTGAATGTTTCCCACCCCTTTTTTTGGTGCGAGCCGGGCATTCCGGCCCGTACGGTGAGGCTGGCATTCAGTAACAGCACGCCCTGTTCGGCCCATTCGGTCAGGTCGCCATGGTTTGGTGTGAAAAAACCGGGTATATCTGTTGTTAGTTCTTTATAAATATTTCGTAACGATGGCGGTATAGTAATACCCTTCTGAACGGAAAATGAAAGGCCATGCGCCTGGTTTTCACCATGATAGGGGTCCTGTCCCAGTATGACCACTTTTACCTTTGTAAACGGCGTTTTCCAGAAAGCGTTGAAAATATCGCCTCCCTTTGGATATATTTTGTTACCGGCTTGTTTCTCTTCTTTTAAAAATGCCCGCAGCTGCACCATGTAATCTTTGTTAAATTCGTCATTCAATACCGCAAGCCACGATGGTTCTAAATCTATTGCCATAAATCTTTATTCAATTTGTTGATTTAGCGTACAAATAAACGGATATTTGCATGCGAATTCAGATATAAAAAGATGACAAATATAATAAGGTTAATTATAGCTTGTGTGGTTATGGGCGCTGCGGTGGCGCTTTGCGCATTTGGCTTTTGGGGCTGGGGGATACTGGTGTTATTTATCGGCGGTGTGTTTTTGCTCAGTTTCTTTTTTAACGAAAATATGATATTGGCGCAATGGTTTTTACGCAGGGAAAAAACCGATAAGGCAGAAGCCTGGTTATTAAAGATAAACGATTACGAAAAACAAATACATAAAGGACAGCACGGTTACTACAATTTATTGATCGGGATGATCGAATCGCGCAAGCAGCCTTTAAAGTCGGAAAAATATTTTAAGAAATCACTCGCACTGGGTATGAAGATGTCGCATAATATTGCATTGGCAAAGTTAAGTCTTGCCGGTATAGCAATGGCTAAGCGGAATAAACGTGAAGCTCAAATGTACTTGCAGGAAGCGGCTAAGGATGATAAAAATAAGCTACTTACGGACCAGATTAAAATGATGAAGCAACAGCTGGGGCAGATGGATAAGCAGGTAGTAAGAGGCGGATACCGCCAGTTTTAATTATTCAGATAACAAAACCGGCTATTTCTCATCAATTGAACCATAATAACCAGGTTCGGCAGATTGATTTTGGCTATGCGCAACGTACATGTTGTGATTTGAATGCAGGTCTTCAGTAGGATTAGCTACTTCCACCATTTTCAGCAGGCTTCTGATCAGCGATAAATTAAAGGTGTTCCTGTTCAGTTTTATCAGGTATTCGTGTTCCGTGATTTCCAGTATTGAATTAGTCATAACAAATGGGTTTAATTCTTGTTGTAAAAATCAACAACATAATTAATACCAAAGTGCAATCTGTTTTATTATTTCGTTAACAAATTGTTATTAAATGGCAGATTTTCAACCGGATAATATTTTTCCCCAAATTTTGACATTGTTTTAGACTGTATCCTAAAACTCACAAAATTTTACAATTTGTAAAAACAGGTGTATTAAAAAGCAATCACTCAAACCAGGCCATCACCGCTTCTTTAACAGGCATAACGATATCCAGCTTTAACTTTTTACGCATCCCGCCAAGGTCGTTAAATACCTTGTTCGGATTAGCGGCTTTTAGCTCTTCAACGGTGTTAAACCCCATCTTATTGAGTACCGGAACCCATTCGGCAGGTACGCCGATATGGATGAAATCGTCTGCCGTCGCAACCTTCGCCTTTTTTTCGGGCCGCATTTGCGGGAAGAATAATACTTCCTGTATGGTAACCTGGTTGGTCATCAGCATAACCAGGCGGTCGATCCCGATCCCCAGTCCCGACGTTGGCGGCATGCCATACTCAAGCGCACGCAGAAAATCCTCATCCATTGCCATCGCTTCATGGTCGCCACGGCCGGCAAGTACCAACTGCTCCTCAAGCCGTTCACGCTGATCGATCGGGTCGTTTAACTCGGAGTAAGCATTTGCTATTTCCTTGCCATTTACAAACAGTTCAAAACGCTCAACCAAACCGTTTTTTGTACGGTGTTTTTTGGCAAGCGGCGTCATCTCAATCGGATAATCCGTAATATAAGTGGGCTGGATCAGGTTAGCTTCAACCTTCGCGCTGAAAATCTCGTCTATTAATTTTCCTTTGCCCATGGTATCGTCAACCTCGATACCCAGTTCGCTGCATGTGCGTCGCAAAGCAGCCTCGTCCATCTCAGACACGTCAATGCCGGTATATTTCTGAATAGAATCATACATCGACAGTTTTTCGTACGGCCCGGCAAAGTTGATCTCGTTTGCGCCTACCTGTACTACCGGGATGCCGTGTACGGCTCGGGCAACAATCTCCAGGCACTGTTCCACCATGGCCATCATCCATATATAGTCCTTGTAGGCTATGTAGATCTCCATCGCGCTGAATTCCGGGTTATGCGTACGGTCCATGCCCTCGTTACGGAACATTTTTCCAAACTCATATACGCCGTCAAAACCGGCAACGATCAGTCGTTTCAAATAAAGTTCGTTGGCTATGCGCAAATACAGCGGCATATCCAGCGTATTGTGGTGCGTTACAAACGGACGCGCAGCAGCCCCACCATGTACAGGCTGCAAAATCGGGGTTTCCACTTCGAACCAGCCCTGCTTGTTAAAATAATCGCGCATGCTGCTGATCACCTTTGAACGGTTGACGAAAATTTGTTTGTATTCGGGGTTAACGGTCAGGTCGACATAACGCTGACGGTAACGCATTTCAGGGTCGGTAAAACCATCGTGAATGTTGCCATCCTCATCGCGTTTTACAACCGGAAGAGGTTTCAGCGCTTTTGAAAGCAGCACCAACTCCTGAACATGCACAGATATCTCGCCCGTTTGCGTTAAGAAAACAAAGCCCTTTACGCCCACATAATCGCCGATGTCCATCAGCTTTTTGAATACGGTATTATACAGGGTTTTGTCCTCGCCGGGGCAAATATCATCCCGTTTAAGGTAAATTTGTATGCGGCCTGTTGAATCCTGCAGTTCGGCAAACGAAGCGTTGCCCATAATACGGCGCGTCATGATGCGGCCGGCCAGGGTAACTTTTTTATAGTTGTCGGGAAAGCGTCCAAAATTATCTGCTATATCCTGTGCAAAAGCAGTGACCTTATATTCTTCGGCGGGATAAGGGTTTATACCCAGTTCCCGTAATTGCTTTAGCGATTCGCGGCGTAAAATTTCCTGTTCGGATAGTGCAGTGCTCATGGCCGCAAAAATAGTAATTAGCGGTTAGAGATTGGAGATTAGTTTGAAAAAGTAGGAAGTAGGGTTGAAGTTCAGGATTGACTCTTTGAAAAGTTATATTTGACCGATGGATTTAAAAGTGATTGCGTTTGACGCCGATGATACGCTTTGGGTGAATGAGCCTTATTTCAGGCAAACCGAAGAACAGTTTTTTGAGCTGCTTGGCGAGTTTTCATCTAAACACTCGCTGCAAACTGAGCTGTTAAAAACCGAGATCGAAAACCTGCCGCTGTATGGCTATGGCATAAAAGGCTTTATGCTTTCAATGATCGAAACGGCGATGAAGATCACGAACAATACGTTAAGCGCCGATATCGTTAAAAGGATACTGGAACTGGGGAAACAAATGCTTGATCAGCCGATCGAATTGCTTGACGGGATCGAGGATGTGCTCATCGATTTAAAGGATAAGTACCGCCTGGTTGTTGCTACAAAAGGCGACCTGCTCGACCAGGAACGAAAACTGAAAAAGTCGGGCATAAGCCATTATTTTCATCATATCGAGATCATGTCCGAAAAAGATACGGCCAATTATCTTAAACTGATCCGCCACCTGGATATACAGCCACATGAATTTATGATGGTAGGCAACTCCGTCAAAAGCGACGTTCTCCCGGTTTTAGATGCTGGCGGTTACGCCATACATGTGCCTTACCATATCACATGGGCGCATGAACACATTGAGGAAAGCGTTGAGCACACACAGTTTAGAAGCGTTGAGCGTATTAAGGATATAATCGCATTGCTATAGATTGCCTGGCTTTGAGTCAAATATATATAATCGCAAATGGTTCGATAAGAGTACGAGATTTGAGATGCGCAATTAATTATAAATGACGTTCAATTCTTATATTTGTATTATGGAAGCCAAAGAACTAACACCAGGTTCATTAAATGAACAGCAGTTACTTATGTTGCGGTTGCTAAAAAAGCCGTTGCCCGAGGCTTCCTTCGTACAAATAAGGCAATTGGCTGTTAAACTTTTGGCGGGGCAAATGGATGAAACCATTGAAGAATGGGAGATTCAGAACGGCATTACGGAGAAGGATTACGAAAAGTTAAGTAAACAACATTTGCGAAGCAGCCTTAAAAAGCCCTGATGAAGGTTGTATTGGATTCAAATATTCTATTGGTTGCCATTGGAAAAAGAAGCCTGTTTAAATCTATTTGGACTGCTTTCGTCGATGGTAAATATCAGCTGATCGTTTCTGATGAAGTTATATATGAATACGAAGAAGTTCTTCAACGATATTCTGCTCCCGGCGTTGCAGAGATAATGATGGAGATATTCATTGAATCACCCAACGTTATATACCAACAAATTTTTTATTCATGGAACGTTATTAGGCAAGATCCTGACGATAATAAGTTTTTTGATATCGCGATAGCCGCTAATGCTGACTATTTAGTTACTAATGATACTCATTTTAACATAGTTAAGAAGCTATCATTTCCTAAAATGAAAGTGGTAACAACAGAGGAGTTTTTGGATATTCTTAACAAATTGTAATAAGAATCAATCCGCATCCGCCTCCTGCATATACAACTCATCGATCGCGTTCGCATATTTCTTTTCGATCAGTTTGCGTTTAGCCTTCATGGTAGGGGTGATCTCGCCGTCGTCGATGCTGAAAGGTTTGCGTTTTACCTTGAAGTTTTTTATCCGCTCAAATTTGGCCAGTTCGTTTGATAGCCTTTTAATATCCTGGCCTATCCATTCAACGATTTCTTTGTCTTCGATAAACAGCTCCGGCTGTTCAAAAAACTCATTGCTTAAGTTAAACGTCTGCTGCAGGTTATCCCGCGAAGGAACGACGATTGCCGTTATGTATTCGCGTTTATCGCCAACCAAAAAAACCTGCTCTATCCTGGGGCTTTTTAGATAAGTGTTTTCCACGGGCGTGGGATAGATGTTTTTCCCGTAAGCATTTACCAGCATATTTTTTAACCTGTCGGTTATCTGCAGGTTGCCCCTGTAAAAGCGGCCGATATCACCCGTATGGAACCAGCCTTCGGCATCAATTACCGAAGCGGTCTCTTCGGGTTTATTCCAGTAGCCCTTCATCACACAATGGCCACGGACGATGATCTCGCCTTCTTCAGATTGGAAATCTTCTTTAAAGGTATCATGCGTTTGGATGGTATAAATATGCCTGGTATCCACATTTTGTATAGCTACCTCGATACCAGGTATAATGCGGCCAACTGTTCCGTAAATAACCCGGTGGTCTTCGGTTACCGACATTACCGGCGATGTTTCTGTTAAGCCAAACCCCTCCAAAACCTTTATGCCCAGGTCGCCAAAGAACTCGCCGATATTTTTCGGTAAAGCGCCCCCGCCCGAAAGCATGACCTTTAAGCGGCCGCCGGTTTTTTCCTTTATTTTGCTGAATACCAGTTTTTCGGCCAGTTTGTGCTCATTACGCAATAGCAACCCCGGTTTTTTACCGGCTTCTTTTAGCAGGCGGACTTCGCGGCCGATTTTTAGCGCCCACAAGAATATTTTTGATTTTATGCCCCCTGCATCAGTTCCGTTTTTCATGGCCCGGTCATGGATGCGCTCCAGTAGCCTGGGGACGCAATTCATTACGGTGGGCTTTACCTCGGCCATGTTTTTGGCCAGCAGGTCCAGGCTTTGGGCAAAGGCTATCCGGCTGCCTGCAAACAGGCAGATATGGTAGGTGGCAGTACGTTCAAATACGTGAGATAAGGGCAGGAATGATAAAAAGACATCTGTACTTTCAATGATAGGCAATTGTATCAGGCTTACCCTTGCATTTTCGGTGAGGTTAAAATGCGTAAGCATTACGCCTTTAGGCGTACCGGTGGTGCCGGATGTATATATAAGGCACGAAAGATCAGATGGTAAAATAGCTTCGCGGGCAATATTAATAGCCGACCGGTGTTTTTCAACAAAGGTCAAACCCTCCTGTATCACTTGTTTAAGACAGACCACCCCTGCATTGAGGCTTTGCTTCTGGTTTATTCTTTCCGTGTCGTCAAACGCCGGGATAATGCGTATCAAAGCCGGGCAGTTATTGGCAACCTTTATTACCTTTCGCAATAAAAAGGGGTTACCGACTAATATGGTCTTTGAGCCGGAATCATTTAAAATATATTCGATCTCTGCCTCGGTAAGGGTAGGATAGATAGAGGTATTTATAGCGCCTATCTGCTGCAGCGCCTGGTCGTAGTAAATATAATCGGGGCCGTTCTCAATGATTAAGGCTAAACGGTCACCTTTTTTAATACCGATTTCCAGGAACCAAGCTGAAATGGCGTCGATTTTTTCCAGCGCCTGCGTGTAGCTGATATCTACCCAGCTTTCATTCACCTTATGGCTCATAAAAGTTTGGGTATCCGGGTGAATGTGTTTTACGATATGCCGTATCAGGCTCGGGATGGTCGACCGCTCAGCTGCAGTGTTCATTAATTTAAATCAGGTTTATACTATCACAAATCTAATTTATTTTTTAGAAATTGATAAAGCCAACCCGATTAAAATCAGCGAATAAATTAAATGGTAAAGGTTTTTGTATTGCTTAAATGGAAATCAGCGACTCTAAATTCCAGCTTTTCACTTCTTCGATAGTGATATGGCCTTCATAGATCGCTTTGCCCACTACACAGGCTTCCACTTTAATATTGCTCAGTTGTTCAATATCGTCCATTGAACTTACACCGCCCGATGCGATCAATTTGATGAAAGGAGAGTGGTCGAGCAGTTTTTCATACAATTCGATCCCCGCTCCGCCAAGTTTGCCATCTTTATTAATATCTGTACACAAAAAGCGGAAAAAGCCTAATGACAGGCATTTATCAACATAATCCATTAGTTTAATCGGCGAGCTTTCCATCCAGCCGGAATACTTGATCACTTCGTCCAGTACGTCGATAGCTATTACCACCTGGTCCGAACATTTGTCCCTGCCGCAAATCTCCTTGCTCAATTCTTCCAGGAAAGTAGGGTTGGTTATGGCTTGCGTACCTACAATAACGCGGTGAACGCCGGAGTCTATTAATTCTTTTACTTTGTCGATACTGCGGATACCGCCACCGTATTGCACCTGCATGTCCGTTTTACGGATCACATTAAACAGGTATTGTTGGTTTGAGAAATCGTTCTTTGCGCCGTTTAAATCGATAATGTGGATCAGGTTGGTACCGTAAGAGTGGTACCTTTCTATCATCTCTTCAAGCGTAACGTCGTATTCAGTTACCTGATGATAGTCGCCCTCGCGTAAACGGACAACTTTTTTATCTAAAATATCTATTGCCGGAATAATGTACATGGCTGTCAGAGTTTTGAAAAATTTGTGAGTAAGACTTCACCATACACGCCGGATTTTTCGGGATGGAACTGTACCCCGTAAAAATTACCCCGCATAATTGATGCCGAAAATTTAGTGTTATAAGTTGCTGACGATAAAGTATATGCAATATTATATTCAATAAAGTATGAATGTACAAAGTAAAAGTGTGATCCGGCGGGAATATCTTTAAAAAGTTTATTTTCTTTTTCAGGATAAACCTGGTTCCAACCGGTATGCGGCACTTTGTATTCAGTGCCGTTTGCAAATCTAAGTGTATTTATTGGAAAGATTTCCAATAATTTAGCATCACCTTCTTCCGAATGTGATGTGAGTAACTGCATGCCTACGCAAATGCCAAGGGTGGGTTTATTTAGCGCCTTTATCTTCGGCACCAGGCCGGTTTGCTCCAGTTTATGCATAGCTGCACCCGCGTGCCCTACGCCGGGTATAATATAGCGGTCAAACTTTTCAAAATCCTGCTCATCATTGATCATGCCATAGGCAATACCCAGCCGGTTTAATGCTGCAGTCAATGAGAAAATATTCCCTGCCCCGTAGTTTATTATGCCTACCATATTTTTGAGTTTGCAGTTTTTAGTGTCCAGTTTGCAGTTAGAAGGTCGTCAGTTAGCTGTTTGCAATGAGTACTAATTCGAAACTAAAAAACGCAAACTGCCTACAGCAAACTGCCAACTATAAAACGCCCTTAGTTGACGGTAATACCATCTTATTTACATCACGCTTAACGGCCATTTTTATTGCCTTGGCAAAGGCTTTAAATATCGCCTCAATTTTATGATGTTCGTTTTCGCCTTCGGCTTTAATATTCAGGTTGCATTTCGCCGCGTCGGAAAATGATTTGAAGAAATGGAAAAACATCTCTGTCGGCATTTCACCTATTTTTTCACGCTTAAATTCCGCATCCCAAACTATCCAGTTTCGTCCACCGAAGTCAAGAGCTACCTGCGCCAGGCAATCATCCATAGGCAGGCAAAAACCATAGCGTTCAATGCCTTTTTTATCACCTAAAGCCGCGCCGAAAACCTCACCCAGCGCTATACCGGTATCCTCGATGGTATGGTGTTCATCGATATGCAGGTCGCCATTTGCGATTATCTCCAGGTCGATATTTCCATGCCTGGCGATCTGGTCGAGCATGTGGTCGAAAAAGTGCAAGCCTGTTGATACTTTGGCATCACCCTTACCGTCGAGGTTTATTTTGATATAAATATCAGTTTCCTTAGTAGCCCGGCGGTGTTCGATCACCCGTTCCCCTAATTTTAAAAACTCGTATATCTTTTCCCATTCGGACGTCTCCAGTGCTATCGTGCTTTTTACAGCTTCTTCTTCAGCCTTTCCGCTGAATTCGTGGCTACCCAGGTTAGTGTGGTTATTCAACCAAATGGCTTTAGCGCCTAAATTATGGCCAAGTAAAATGTCGTTTTTGCGATCACCGATTGTGTATGAGCCTTTGAGGTCGTATTTTTTTGTATCGAAATATTGTTTGAGCATGCTCGTTCCCGGTTTGCGGTTAGGCGAGTTTTCGGCCGGGAAAGAACGGTCGATGCAGATGTTCGAAAATTTAACCCCTTCGTTTTCAAATGTCTTGAGGATGAAATTTTGCACCGGCCAAAAAGTGTCTTCGGGGTACGATGCCGTACCCAGGCCATCCTGGTTGGTAACCATCACCAACTCGTAATCCAGTTCCGCGGCAATTTTTGGCAGGTATTGCAATGCGCCCGGGTAAAACTCCAGTTTGGCAAACGAATCTATCTGCTCGTCTGCGGGTTCAGTTATCATGGTACCGTCGCGGTCAACAAAAAGTATTTTTTGCGGCTTGCTCATTTGAAATCTTGTAAAGTTTGGATTAATTTTTTGTTTTCATCGGGTGTGCCTACGGTAATGCGCAAACATCCTACGCATAATTTCACTTTTGAACGGTCGCGTACAATGATACCCTTTTCAACCAGGAAATTATAGATACCCCGCGGGTCGCTTGTTTTCACCAGGATAAAATTGGCGTCCGATGGATAGATATCCAGTACAAAATCGAAATCTTTCAGTTGTAAAACCAAATTATCCCTTTGTATCAGCGTTTCTTTGATCCAGGCATTTACCTGGTCGATATTTGCAAGCGCCTGTAATGCCAATTGCTGCGAAGCTTCGTTAATATTATACGGCGGCTTAACCTTGTTCATCACCTCGATGATCTCTTCGCTGGCAAAGGCCATACCAATGCGAAGACCGGCCAGGCCCCACGCCTTTGATAAGGTTTGCAAAACCACCAGGTTGGCGTATTCGGTTAGTTCCTGTATAAAGGTTTTCTGCCGGCTGAAGTTGATATACGCCTCGTCGACAACCACCAGCCCGTCGAAATTGGCCAGCAAGGTTTCCACATCAGCACGATTTATTGAGTTGCCGGTAGGATTGTTGGGCGAACAGACGAATATCAGTTTAGTATGCTTGTCGACCGCTTCAGCAATGCCCTCCAGGTTAAGCTGGAAATCGCCGGTAAGCGGCACATTCCGTACCTCAACATCATTGATGTTTGCCGAAACCTGGTACATGCCATACGTAGGGGGTACCAGTATTACGTTATCCACCCCGGGGTTGCAAAAGCTGCGAAACAGGATATCAATAGCTTCATCGCTGCCGTTGCCCAAAAATATATTTCGGGGCGGTACGCCTTTGATCTCACTCAAGCGTTTTTTAACTTCGTATTGCAGCGGGTCGGGGTAGCGGTTAAATTGCTGCGCCAGTGGCGAGCCGTATGCGTTTTCATTCGCATCCAAAAATACGCTGGCCTCTCCCTGGTACTCATCCCGTGCGGATGAATAGGGGACAAGATTTTTGATGTTTTCGCGTAGTATGTTATTTATAGTGAACATTTGTATCAAACTTATTTGTTATTCCCGTCATTGCGAGGAACGAAGCAATCTCTATACTGTGCAGAGCGGCTCTGCAGGTCGGGGATTGCTTCGTTCCTCGCAATGACGCGTGTTATTTATTCTTCTCCATTCTTACACTTACCGCATTCTTATGCGCATGTAATCCTTCCAATTCCGCCAGTATCTCTACCGAAGGCCCTATGTTTTGTATGCCTTCCGGCGTGATATACTGGAAGGTTATTTTCTTCACAAATGAATCAACCGATACACCCGAATAAGCCCTTGAATAAGAACTTGTCGGCAAAGTATGATTGGTGCCCGATGCGTAGTCACCCGCGCTTTCGGGTGTTAAATTTCCTAAAAATACAGATCCGGCATTGAGAATGTTTGCAGTGAGCAGTTGCCAGTTGGTAGTCGCCAGTATCAAATGCTCCGGCGCATATTGGTTGCTGAAAGCCATGGCTTCATCCAGCGTGTTTGCAATTATGATATAAGAATTTTCCAATGCTTTGGTCACGATCTCTGCACGTGGCAAAACAGGAATTTGTTTTTCAATCTCGGCCAGAACTGCTTCGGCAATTTTTGCAGATGTACAAACTAAAATCGACTGGCTATCCATGCCGTGTTCAGCCTGTGCTAATAAATCAGCAGCAACATAAACAGGGTTGGCAGTTTCATCGGCAATAACCAATACTTCCGAAGGCCCTGCAGGCATATCAATAGCCGTTGTGGTGGTGGATTGTATAATGGTTTTGGCTTTGGTAACAAACTGGTTCCCCGGGCCGAATATTTTATCCACTTTGGTTATGGTTTCGGTACCATAGGCCATTGCCGCTATTGCCTGTGCACCGCCTGCAAGATATATTTTCTCAATTCCAAGCAGTAAAGCCACATACGCGATAAAGGCATTTACTTTCCCGTTCTTTTGCGGCGGTGAGCAAACCACAATTTCGTGACAGCCTGCAATAAGCGCGGGTATGCCCAGCATTAAAAATGTGCTTGGCAGTACCGCTGTGCCGCCCGGTATATATAAACCTACTTTTTCAATCGGCCTTATTTCGCGCCAGCAGGTTACGCCGGGCATGGTCTCTATCTTATCTTCCGGCTTTAATTGTGCGAGGTGAAATTGGTAAATGTTGTTATAGGCTATCTGAAGCGCTTCTTTTTGGGCATTTGAAACGGTCGAAGCAATATCTTCAAATTCTGTTTTATCCAGGTAGAGTTTGTCCAACTCCACCTTGTCAAACTTCAGGGCGTAGTCAAGCAAGGCGCTGTCGCCATGTTCTTTTACATTGGCGATAACTTCTCCCACAATATCGCGTATCTCATTCGCCGGATCAACATTGCGCTGTACCAGTGTTTGGATATCCTGCTTGGTTAGATCTGAATAATTATATTGCTTCATGTCGGTTAGCACTGGGCGGTTTGCAGTTTGCAGTTGCAGAAAAAATACTGCCCACTGAAAACTGCCAACTCTTATAAAATTATCTTCTCAATCGGCATTACCACAATGCCCTGCGCGCCTGCCTGTTTAAGCTGGCTTATCCTGTCCCAAAAATCACGTTCAGGGATCACGGTGTGAACGGCTACCCAATTCTCTTCGGCCAACGAAACCACCGACGGACTTTTTACCCCCGGCAATAGGGCAATAATCGCCGGCAGGCTATCCCGGTGAACATTCAAAACTACGTATTTGGTTTCCTTCGCGCGCAAAACGGATTGCACCCGCTGGATAAGCTCCTGTACCAGGTCGGAATTTTCGGAACCCTTGCTGCCGATCAGCACTGCTTCGGACGACATGACATCGGCGAAAGCGGTCAAACCGTTGCTTTTCAATGTGCCGCCGGTTGACACCAGGTCGCATATCGCGTCACTTAACCCCAGGCCGGGCGATATTTCAACCGAACCGGATATAGTCCGGATTTCGGCCTGTATAGCATTCTTTTTCAGGAATTTATCCAGGATAACCGGGTAGGTTGTAGCAATCGATTTGCCGTTTAACTGGCTAAGCTGCTGTATCTGGTTGTTGTTCGGCACCGCAATTTTTAAAGAGCATTTGCCGAAACCAAGCTTTTGCAGATATGATACTTCAACTTCGGTTTCCTGTATCACGTTTTCGCCCACAATGCCCAGGTCGGCAATGCCATCCTGCACGTATTCCGGAATGTCGTCATCGCGCAAAAAAAGAATTTCGAGCGGGAAATTGGATACCGGAGAGATAAGCGAGCTTTTATAATTTTCGAAATTAAGGCCGCAATTTTTTAATAATTCAACGGATTTTTCGTTGAGGCGACCAGATTTCTGTATCGCTATTTTAAGTGTTTTCACTGATTGATTTTAAGGGACTATAATAAAAAGTATAAACGGGGGTTGTTATTTCGCGTAGAAACATACATTATCTGATCACCACATGGTGGTGATGGTGCAGATGGGGATGATATAATGTATAACCGTTCATTTTTTATATTGCAGAGACGCAATGCATTGCGTCTCTACCGTTGGGTGCTGCAAATATAGGCAGTTGTTTTTGAAATCAAAATTTATTTGGTGAGTAGTGAATGGTGAGTTGTCAAAGACTTACGAAGTTTTTTAAACTTCGTAAGTCTGGAATCCATATTGACCACTACTCATTATATTCGTAGATCTCCCCATCTGCAAACTTCTTCAGCAGCGTTAACTTTTTAACTTTTTCAATATCCTTCAAACTAATGAGTTCGGGGTTATCCATGGATGGGAACCACACCAGGTAGTAATGCTTAATACTATAAAATTTTTGTATATCACCCTTAAAATACCGGTGCGGCAATAATTTGGCATAAGTGCCCGATAGAAAATAAAGCGCTTCGTTGGCATCAGAATAAACGGGGATGCCCGGTTTAAAGATAGGCGGCTTGCTTTTAAGATAAGCCGCGAAGGGGGATTTGTTCCACGAGTCGTCAGCATAGCCAGGTACGCCGTAGTCGCCCTCATCGTCGTAGCGCTGCATATCGGCGGTTAGCTCCTGGTATGAAAAGCCGAGCATCAGCAAAACAAAAACCGGCGTAATTATCCATTTCCAGCGAAAGCTGACATTTCTTATAACCCCGATAGCCCAATACGTACAGCTCAATAATAAAGGAATAAATATAGGAGCCAGCAAACGTGTGTTGATACGTTCGTACCGCGATATGGATGATGAAACGACAATAAAAAGCCCGTAAATAAGCGCAAACGTGGAAACAAGGTTTTCGTAGGTGCGGATGCTGCGGTGGAAATAATTAAACGCTACTACTGCGATGAGCGCGATGAACAGAACTATCGCAATTGCTGTTGCAAATGGATATAGTTTTGTTGAAAACCCGGCCCAATCGCACATAACGGTCCCGAAATAGTGCAGGTTTTCCATAAATGGCGTTATCGAAGCCTCGCGCGGGCCGGTCAGACGGCTGGTTGTCATAGAATTGCGTAACAGGTTTAGCGCCAGCATGGATGATGCGACCAAACCATATATAATGATGTGGCCAATTTTCTTTTTCAAAGGAAGGTATATGTCAAGCAATATTAACAAACCGCCCGTACCGATGAGTGTAATGCCTGCATATCGGGTTATGCTGCTTAGGGCAGCCACGCCGGCAAATACTATAAGGGTGGGCAAAGTATGCTCAACCAGGTACTGCCTGCAGGCGATAATAAAAAACAGGAAGATGAGAATAAACAGCGTCTCGGACCACAGGTAGGTATATATATTCAGCAGGGCAGGGCTTAATACAATCGCCGGCAGCATCAGCCATTTATACAGCCAGGGGCCGGAGCGAAATCGCTGGATGATCCATCCGCTTAAAAATATAAGCGTCGCGAACATTAGTCCGTTTAACACCGGCCCTGCGGCAATCGGGTCCACCCCCGTAACAACCAGCACCAGCCATAAAAAGAACGGGTAAAAAACCGGGAAATCGGTTATGTAAGTATTATTGAAAGTGATGAGCGAGCCGTGCGCATGTAAATTACGTGCAGCGCTGGTGTACATGATGGAGTCGGGTGAAATGCCGATACCGCTGTAACTGGTATATAGATATATCAAATAAAAACCTAAGGCTGAGGCAATGAGTGTATCGTAGGTTTTTAAGAAGCGGTTTAGGGTCATTCTTGGTTGTAAAAGTTATTAAAAGTTGTAAAGGTTATTAAAGGTAGTATAACTACCAATTTTAAGACCAAATATTTTAGCTTCTACAACTCTTACAACCCTTATAACATATTCAAATTCACGCAATTAAATCCAATATTTCGCTTAATGGCTGATCACTATCAATTAAAATGCCTTTAACATCTGCTGCGGTTGCAGCTTCAATGTCGCGCTCACGATCGCCGATAAAATAGGATAAGGCGGGGTCGAGGTTGTATTTTTCTATCCCCTGCAGCAGTAAGCCTGGTTTGGGTTTACGGCAATCACAATCGCCGGTAAAGTCGGGATGATGCGGGCAGTAAAAGATGTCCTTTATTTCAATACCGTGGCTGCGGTAAGTTTCTTTTAAGTGACTGTGCATTTTAGCCAGTTCGTCCTCATTGTACCACCCTTTTGCCAGGCCCCCCTGGTTGGTTGCCACTAAAAGTAAATAACCCCGGTCCTGCAATGTTTTTAATGTTTCAAAATTGTCGAGGATATGAAAATCCTCGAACCGGCGCACGTAATCGCCCATTTCCTGGTTCAATACTCCGTCACGATCTAAAAAAATAGCTTTATTCTTTGCAGTCATTCCTTAAAATTTCGGCAAATGTAGTAAAGAAAGTCTGTAGTCTTAAGTCCCGAGTCTTAAGTGAAAAGTAAATTCGGGCAAAACTATCAGTTACTCCCTTTTTCGACTTAAGACTCCAGACTTAGAACTTTACTAGTTGCTCTTAAAGGTATAAGGCATCTTATTAAAGGCGCCGGCGGTAATATGGGTGCGGGTAACGGCCGTAATATTTCCCTGGCCATCGTACGTGTTTTTTAATGTGGTAAAATCAAACGTTCCTGTTATCTGCCGTTTAACCGAGTCAATAGCCGAGATTATAACCGTTCCTGAACCAGGATCAACATTACCCTGCGGCGCCAGCACATAAACGCCCGATGCGTTTTTCTGCTCGGTATAATAGGATAAAAGTACATTTGAGGTATTGTCAACAACGAATGTAGCCAACGGAAAACCGCTGGTATTAATCGCATTGTTTTGTGTTAAGGCCATATTTATTTCTTTGCCTAAACCCACGCCTGTACAGCTGAATACCTTGGTTTTTGTGGCCGCGTTGTACGTAATGGACGCGGTTACAGTGTCTGCAGTCCAGGTGCTATCGTCTACAACCGCAAATAAGGTTGTGTTTGAAACAGCTGTAGCGGTCACTGTGTCTTTTTTGCAGTTTTGCAATAAAAGCAACGCGAATAATAAGCAGATAATAAGCGAAAATCTCTTCATATAAATAGTTTCCCAAAACAACGGCTTTTGGGGAGAATTCATACATACGTATTGCTTTTTTTACATAATTTAACAGAACCGGCGCAGCAAAGCCCCGTTTTTAGTTAAAAATGCGCAGAGCTGACGGCCCGCTTACTTAAAGTACGACATTGGTATGACCTTCCACATGCCATGCGACAGGTGACCAATGAGCAGTTCGTAGATCAGGTAAATTGGCCAGAAAATATAGGTGATCAAAAGGATGATCAGGTTATGATTATAATACCAGCTTATCATTAACGCGTATATCCCCAATACAAGATATACGATACTTGTGTCTCTGTTTCTCATGATATGATAAATTTTAGTCGTGAATTTTACGGGGTTAAGCTAACATTTAAACCTAAAAATTCCAAACGAAACAGCCTGACTCCGCATATTAGGCGCAACAAAATCTTAAATACAAGGCGTGCCCTACTAGTTAGCGTATCTTTTTAAGGTAAAAGAATATCTTTTGAAGCTTAAATTGAGCTATAGACGGGATGAATTTTGAACTTTTCAGCTGATTTATCCACAATCCGCGCTAACACATCAGGTGATTTCTTTTCAGTATTGTCAACTTTTTTTATTTTTCGATCAACGGTGGCGTTATTCAGTTTTTAGCCGCCCGGGATTACCTATAATAAACACTGCTTTAATCAAGAGCGTGTATATTCCCTATGGCACGATGCTCAACAGCGTTGACGGTTGATTTTCGCTGCGGATAACCGTTTATAGTCAAAAAGTGCCCTCATGGACGTAAAACAGCGTTTTTATTGGCGACCCAAGCATAACTGAGTATGAAAGGACTGCGTGCCAAACGAGCTTATCAAGCACTCTTTGCGTATGTTTATAGCGTGATCGAAGTCTCTATTTACCTCCGGCACTTGTTTCTGAAGTAAAGACGAAAGGGATAAACCGTTCGAAAAAATGAAGCAGTTATTAATGAAAATAGCTATAACTACAGGTTGTTTACCCACATAGCGGCTTGCCTATTGTTAACAACTTAATTATAATAAAGCTTTAGTCTTTGTTAAGTTTGTTCGCAATGCATATTTATTTACCTTGCCGGCTGTGACAGCTAGCTAAAAGCATTGAATAAATTATTGCAGGGCAACCAATTTAATAAACAATTTCCCCGAAAGGGGGTAACTTAAAAACAACAACTTATCATGGCAACATCAGGAATTACTGCGTATTCAGTAAAAACAAAAACCAAAAACGTTCCAATGCTTAACCCTGTTATCGATATCAAATCGGGCAGATACATTGCAACAGGAAACGACGCTGCAGGCAACAAAATGGCAGCAATTATGGGAAAAGCAACCGCCGAAGAGCACATCAAAAACGGTAACGCCAAAAAAGGTTCCGGCTGGTAGTCAAAAAAGGTTAAAGCTGAAAGACAAAAGGAATTTCTTCCCGAACCCGGATGCACCGATAATAAACCCATCCAACTTCCAAAGTTGGATGGGTTTATAATTTAACGGAAAACGCCTATGAGCCTGCTCTGTCCAGGAGCAATATTTGCTGTTTATAAGCAGGAGGCAGCAATATATTCTTAAAAAGCCCTTCCAGGTTGATCTTTCTCAGGAGTTTATACAGTCCTAACAATGGTCGCACCCATTGTATGCCGCGAAGATTTAATTGCTTTTTTACCTTTTCGGGAATTAAACGCATCTGCACCTTCTTTAATACCGGGTATCGTATTGGCCCGAGCCGTTTTTTATACTGTTTATACAGATCTTTTGTAAATGTGCTGTATACCAGGTCCTCAGCCAGGTGTGTTTCTCTCATGATTTCCCATTTGTCATACCCGTTTGGCAATCCCGTAAGGTTCATCCGCAGGCCAACACGATAAAACACGTTAAAAACCTCATCTTTTTCGGATAGGGTTAACTTTCTATCCAATAATTCAAATGAGCGAATGGAATAATCAATGAGCATAAATAATACATCCCGGTAGGCCCAGTCCGGAATATTCGCACCCCGTGCAGCTTCAACGTTGTTATGGATAGCCGTAATTTTATCAATAGCCCGCATGGCATCGTCTCGTTCCGAAAAAATGATTTGCCGGGCGTAGGCAACGGTCGAGAATAGCCGGCCAATCGGGTCGGCAGGCAGGCGGCCTGTAAAATATAGCCAGTCGACCGCCTTGTTCAACGCGAACTCGGCCGCCGCCCCGGCAAATATAAACAATACGGTATCCGCCCGACCCCATATTTTCCTGACTATCGAATTATCCGATACAAAATTCTCTTTCATCTGCTTATTAAACTCCTTACGGTTCTTTTTCTTATATCTTCAACAACAATAACCAGTAAAATTCCCAGTGTATAAGCCAGCAAGTCCGTAACCGAAAAGGAGGTGCCCAAAAGAATTTTAGCCACCTTGCTATTCTGCAGGTGCAGTATGTTTACCAGGTGGAAATATTGCGATATCTCCACCAAATAAGCAAACACTAATACATAACAGGCCGTTTGCAGCACCGGTAAATTAAAAAAGGTCTTCACTGCACAATAGATCAAAATCACGACGAGGAAATCTCCGCCGTAGGGCCTGATAACCGTATCGTGCATATAAACGCCGATCAATATCTCGGTTATAAACAAGGTTAGTACAAGAAGGAAATAAGCTTTATTGAATGACATAAAATGATATTGTTAAAAGTACTTTGTTTTGCAAAGTTAAATTAATTAAATTAAATGACCCTGCAAATGAATAGTTTAATTAATAAAGCATGGGCTCATTGGGGGATTGTACGCCAAATCCGGTCTATTTTGCTATCTTTGCGTAAATAGCTTTTACTAATCGATCAACTAGCCGGCTTGAAGATCACAGCCCGGACCAGGCTATTTTTCACTAAATAAATACATTATGGCGAAATCCCAGGCAACCTTCATGAAGAAGCAACTCGAAAAGAACAGGCAAAAAAAGAAGGAAGATAAAGAGCAGCGCAAGCTGGAGCGTCAGCAAAATTCAACCGGCGGCGGCATGGATAATATGATGGCTTATGTAAACGAGTTTGGCGAGATCACTTCGACCCCGCCTGAAAATAAAAACATTAAAGCAGATTAGGCCGATTTCAAGGTCAGCGCCGGCTCCTCGGGGGCAATGGCTTTTTGTTTTTCGGGGCGTTTGAATGTAAACAACCACCATATATTAAAGTGCATACACAGGTTATAGAACACCACCGGTATTATCACACCTGATATCCAAACGAGTATAACAACAGCAGGCACGTACGTGAGTTTCAGCACGCTTACCAATACCACCCTTGCGATGGTTACCACGATGATCTGCATGCAATAAACAAAAAGGGAGTTAAAGCCTATCACCCGCAAAAACCTCAGCACATTATACTTCTGCAGCAGAAAGGAGAAGTTAATGGATATGGTACAGCCCAGCAGTGCTTCGAACAGGAAAAAGAACGGCATTTTGTGCTCCACATAGTTAATGCCTTCGGCCCCGCCGTTCAGGTTTATTTTAGCGAACTGGTATTGCACCAGTAAAAACACCACCAGCAACGGAAAAAATATCTTAAGTGATGAAAATCGTTTAACGTTTTCATCTGCCAGCAGGCCGCTCGATATCAGGTCGCCAATTGAGAAAAACAGGTAGAATTCACAAATGTCAGTTAAGGCGCCTGCATGAAGGTCGTTCAGGTGAAGATAGGCCGAAAAGCAATATAATATCAGGCCGAGCCCTACCTGGGCCAGAGGTTTCATTTTGAGCACGGATTTTAACACGGCATAAATTACACCGATAAAGAAAAGCGCGTTCAGGTACCAAAAATGACCGTCCTGCCGCGGATCGATCAGCAGGTCGAGATAATTAACAGGCGTGATCGAATTGTTTGTAAACCTTGCCGTTAACAGCTGCAACGTGACCTGTATAGCACCCCAAACCAACAGGGGATATAAGATGGTATCAGCGCGGTTGCGGATATAGGTGTTCATGCCTTTTCTTTTCAATCCCGAAGCGATAAATATGCCCGAAATGATAAAAAACAAAGGCATCCGGAAACCATACAAAAAGGTACCGATGTAATTAAAGAAAGGATAGGCGCTTAAGTCGACGTGGCCCTGAAGTACCGATAAGGTATGACCAAATCCAACCAGTAGAATGCTTATTCCTTTATCATAGTCAATCCATTTCCAGCGTTTTTCCCGTAAAATGTTTTGCGTATTAAAAATATCCATAGATATATTTTGGTGTAGTAATTTCTATTCAATTAAATCTTAATATTCTGCTGCTAATCTTTTTATATCAAAGTTAAAACCGGAAGAAAATGTTTTAATCTCCTCCATTTTTCATAACAAAGCAATAAGCAGACCAATTGATCTGAAAGCCGGAAATTTGTTGCATTTTAAGAATAGACGGGAGGAAGATTCCAAAGATCAATCAAGGATAATAAACCACCTGCTGTCATCATCTTTAGCATAGGTTAAGCCGTCGCTCATTTCGTAAACGTCGCGCCCGTGTTTCTGGCTGTACCAGGATTTTGTTTCATAAACCCGCACACCGCCATTTTCCCTCCGGAGATACATCTTCAAAGCATCCAATGAAGGTGCTACTTCATTTAACCGCTGTTCCTCATTCTCTCTTACAAACGCTGAGCTCATCATCTTCTTTTTTATAATAACATATACCGTTTGGAAATGTTTAAACGGAGCTGTGAGTAATTTCCCCGACTGTTTTTATGTACATTTACCTTACTTAATAAGATAGCCATGTGGACAGAAACCGACAATAAACTTTACAGATCTTTTACGTTTAAAGATTTTTCCGAGGCTTTTTCATTTATGGCAAGGGTGGCCCTTGCTGCTGAAAAAATGAATCACCATCCTACCTGGACCAACACCTGGAACAAAGTGGAAATATGGCTTAGCACCCATGATGCCGGCGATATTGTTACCGATAAGGATAAGGCTTTAGCTAATGCGATCGATAAGATTATTCTTAAGTCTTGAGCCCGGGAAAAAATATTTCATAATTCTCCTGACTTAACCCACAAACAGCAATCCACATCCCCTTAACTTTTCCACAATCCGGTTAAACGCCGTTCAATCCATTAACTTTACCGACCTGATAAAAAGGATTAAACCGCTTGGCCAAAGACACAACTAAAGAGACACCGTTAATGCAGCAGTACAATGCCATAAAGGTGAAGTACCCGGGGGCGTTGCTGCTGTTTCGCGTAGGTGATTTTTACGAGACCTTTGGCGAAGATGCCATTAAAGCCGCAGGTATTTTGGGCATTGTGCTTACCCGCCGCGCAAATGGCGCTGCTACGCATATCGAGCTGGCGGGTTTCCCATACCACTCCTTAGATACTTATTTGCCCAAACTTGTGCGGGCAGGACAGCGGGTGGCCATTTGCGATCAGCTGGAAGATCCCAAAGCCACCAAAACCATTGTTAAGCGTGGCGTTACAGAGCTGGTTACGCCCGGCGTTGCCACGAATGATAATATCCTGCATCAAAAAAGCAATAACTACCTGGCGTCGCTTTATTTTGAAAAGAGCAGCATCGGCATTGCACTGATCGATATCAGTACGGGAGAGTTTTTAACCGCGCAGGGCAGCAGCGAGTATATTGATAAGCTGCTGCAAAGCTTTTCGCCCAGCGAGGTGATCTATCCAAAAAGCCGTCAGCACGATTTTAAGAACAGCTACGGCGACCGGTTTTATACTTATACGCTTGACGAATGGCCCTACAGCGGCGATTATGCTAACGAAGTATTATTGAAACATTTCGGCGTAAAATCGTTAAAAGGTTTTGGTATCGACAGGTTGAACCTCGGTATCGTAGCGGCAGGTGTTGCATTGCATTACCTGAACGAGACGGAACACCGCAACCTGCAGCATATATCGTCGATCAGCCGGATCGAGGAGGACAGATACCTGTGGCTCGACCGTTACAGCGTACGCAACCTTGAACTGGTTGGCTCTGCTAATGAAAATGCGCATACGCTGGTTGAAGTGCTTGATCATACATGTTCGCCAATGGGTGCACGGCTGCTGCGCCGGTGGATCGTGATGCCGTTAAAGGAAATTAAACCGATCAACGACCGCCTTGGCGTGGTGGGGTACCTGATAGCGCAGGAAGAACTGCGCGAAACGCTAAAGCAAAATATCCGCCTTATCGGCGACCTGGAAAGGCTGATCTCGAAGATCGGGCTGCAAAAAGCCAATCCGCGCGAGGTCTGCCAGATGAAGAAGGCTTTGATAGCCATTGATAGCATTAAGAAATTAGGAGAGGGCACCCCAAGCCTGCCCCTGCAATCGATCGCATCCCAGCTTAACCCCTGCACGATCCTTTGTGAAAAAATTGAAAAGGAGTTAAGTCCCGAGCCACCTGTTATGCTGGTGAAAGGGGGCGTTATCAATGAGGGTATTAACGAGGAACTCGACCGCCTGCGCAAGATCGCGTTCGGCGGAAAGGGCTATTTGCTGGAGATTCAGAAACGGGAAGCGGAAATTACCGGCATACCGTCCCTAAAAGTTTCATTCAATAACGTATTTGGTTATTACCTGGAGGTTACCCACAGTCACCGTGATAAAGTGCCCGCCGACTGGATACGCAAGCAAACCCTGGTTAATGCTGAACGGTATATTACCCCGGAGCTGAAAGAATACGAAGAGCAGATATTAGGCGCAGAGGAAAAAATATTAGCGCTTGAAACAAAGCTTTATACCGACCTGATGTATTCGCTTTCGGAATATATCAAGCCAATACAGCTAAACGCTCAATTAATCGCCCGGTTGGATGTGTTGCTTAATTTCGCGACGATCTCTATAAAAAATTATTACGTAAAGCCGGAGATCAATGAGAGCCGGGTGATCGACATCAAAGGCGGAAGGCACCCGGTGATCGAAAAAAACCTGCCCCTGGGCGAAGAGTACATCACCAACGACGTTTATCTCGATTCGGAAACACAACAGATTATCATTATCACCGGGCCGAATATGGCCGGTAAATCAGCGTTGCTGAGGCAAACCGGGCTGATCGTGCTGATGGCCCAGATGGGCTGTTTCGTTCCCGCTAAAGCGGCCTCAATAGGCTTGGTGGATAAAATATTTACCAGGGTAGGCGCATCGGATAATCTTTCATCCGGCGAATCGACCTTTATGGTGGAGATGAATGAAACGGCAAGCATCCTCAATAACCTGTCGGCCCGCAGCCTGATCCTGCTGGATGAGATCGGTCGCGGCACATCAACCTATGACGGTATCTCGATCGCCTGGTCGATAGCCGAGTTCCTGCACAACCAGCCGCAGGCCCGGGCAAAAACCCTGTTCGCTACGCATTACCACGAGTTGAATGAACTGAGCAACACTTTTAACCGCATTAAGAATTACAATGTATCGGTAAAAGAAGTGGGGCAGCAGATCATCTTCCTTCGTAAGCTGGTACCGGGCGGCAGCGAGCACAGTTTCGGGATACACGTAGCCAAGCTGGCGGGTATGCCGCAAAAGGTATTGAGCCGGGCCAATGAAATATTAAAGAAACTGGAAGCCGAACGCACGGGAGGGGAGCATATCAAGGAAAGTATCCGCAAGGTGCAGAAGCAAGCTGTACAAATGCAGATGTTCTCGATCGACGACCCGGTTCTGGTAAAAATAAGGGATACGCTGAATAACCTCGACGTAAATACCCTAACCCCGGTTGAGGCATTGATGAAGCTGGATGAGATACAGCGGGTGATAAAAGGGTAGGAGAATTTCGAATTTCGGATGTTCGATTTCGGATTTATTTATTGCGGAATTCGGAATGTCGAATTCGGAATGTTTTTATTTTCGAATTTAAAATATCATGGAAATCTTTAAATCCTATAAATCATAGTTCTGACAACTTTACTGACTTTCGGACTCCCTCGATGTTAATATGTTAAAAATCTTCGCGTAACCATAATGCCTGTTTGCACGTACATTTACGGTATGAATAGAAGACTTCACCTGCATTGCGTTTTGTTGGGGCTGGTTATCGTTGTTGCATCGTGCCATAGTAAAAAAGCGATACTAAGAGGTTCGCCGGGCGAGGTGGTAAAACCTGCCGGGAGTGTTGCGGACAAATATTCGGCAATAATGGGGATTGATAAGAACGATATTCATAACGGCAGGCTTTATGCTTTTATTGATCAATGGTGGGGAACGCCCTACAAGTATGGCGGACAGGACAAGACTGGGGTAGATTGCTCGGCGCTTGCGCAACTGCTTGAGCAGGAAGTTTACGGGATTAATATACCACGCACCACGAGCCAGCAGGTAACTGTTATTAAACGAAAATACGAAGAAGAACTGCAGGAGGGTGACCTTGTTTTTTTTGATTACGACGGCGGTAAATTCAATCATGTGGGTATTTACCTTCAAAATGGCTACCTGGTACATGCCAGCTCAACAAAAGGTGTAATGATCATCAGGCTGCACGACTCGTCCATGTATCCTCATTTTTCGCGGGCGGGATCGATCATAACAGATCCACAATCCGTACCTCCAAGTAAATAATGCAATTTATTGGTATTTTTGCGAAAGCATGCAAAAACCAAATTCTAAACAAGATTACTCTTTCTGGACCAAGTACAAGCGATATGCTGGTAATGAGCTTCTGCTCTATATCATCATGATAGTCGGGATTATACTAGGAATAATAATCTTTAGCTAGCCGCAATTATTTGATCAGCGATACGTCATATCCGTCAGCATCAGAAACTGTCTGGTAAAAATCAACCAGGTCCTGGTAAACATCCTTGCTATATGTCCCGTCTATAATCTTTAATTTACGTTTATAGATCATTTTATTGCCATTAATTACCGTACTAATAGTAAAGGAGCCGAACGGCTTATCGACTGAATAGTTAAGCGGCGCTTTTTCCAGGCTGTAACCCGGCGGCAGTATATATGTGATATCATCCTGCTGAGTGTAACCACGGGTTATATACACATCATTTACCCGCTTTGGTACTTGAGGCGGTGGGCTTCCATAACGGTCGAAAGAATTCAGCATGAAAAATAATTTGCCATTAGCCCGGGCAGCATAATCGCGAGCTCTAACCTGGATGTTTTCGGTAAAGACAGGTTTTGCACTTTTATACCGCTCAAGCATTAGCTGTTCTATAGCCATATTATTTATAGGATATATTTTTTTCAACCTATTTTCTTGTTCTTCACGTGTTTCACCTGCAAGAAAACTGCGTTCTTCGTATTCGGTTCCTTTGAAGGTGGTTGACATATTTCCTGATAATTCGCCATTTTCGTTAATAACAAACTCAGCTTTCCGGCTTTCAAGATTATCGTCGGCTGTATATTTTGGCGTGTGCAGCAGCTTTCCGCCTTCGGGCGTACAAGCCAGCACAGTGCGGTCGTCAGTAAAGTCGCCCAGGTATCCAAAAGGGATGGTTTGGCTGGTGCAGTCTGCCCAGGTTGTATCATTTTTAAAGGGAAGGCATAAAATAATGTGATTGCCCTGGTCCATGCTCGCAAAATCCTCCAGCATACTCACCTTATAATCGCGGCCCGATTCCACCACGCAATAGTATGATTCAATATCAACGGCTTTGAGCAGGGCCTGTGTATAATTTACAAGGGCTTTGCAATCGCCATAATTTTGTTTATCAACGTCAGATGCTAAAAATGGCAAGATACCACCTATACCCAGTGTTACGCTTATATAATGCGTTTTACCTTGCATATATTCATATATTTTTTTTGCTTTTAATTTAGGATCAGTAATGTTTTTTGTTAGCTCCTTTATATAGGCAATTGTTTCCTGTGATAAATCTTGCCTGGTTGCAATTAGTTTATCATAATTCCACTTCCCCAATTCCTTCCAGTTTGTAAACGATCCCGGTATCCCGCCGTACATGAACTTTTCAGGTGCAATTTTTACGCTGCTCAAATAATTTTCACGGTACGGGCTAAGTGCCTCGTACTTAATTGCCTTGAGATTGTTTGCCTGCCATAAATAAGTTTTAAATCCTTTCGGATTGGTGCTGACCGCGACCTTTTCCGTTAAATTATTCTCTTTATAATGAATATTTAAATCGGATTTACAATTAAAGGTGAATGTGCTTTTTTCGATAGCTACGCCGTAATAAGGGTTCGGTTTCCACTCGGGAATATCCAGTGATTGTTTTGATCGCACTTCATACTCATACGAAATAGTATAAGGATAGTTTACTGCCGCCGGTGTATAATATTTTACCCTTTCATCAGAAAACAATTCGAAATCGCGAATTGCGGAAACATCTTCAAAATCACCTTGCGAAAATTTTCCGATCTGTGTTCCAAACTCATTGTAAATAACCCCTTTTACATTTTTGATGGCCTCGTATTTATTGTAGGGCAAAACGATGTGTGCCATATTGTCACCATTTTTATTTAAAACAGTAACAATCATTTTTTCGTGAACCACCGTATTGTCAATATCCTCAACAACTACATTTAACTCGTTCAATCGCACTACCGCGCTGGCGTATGGCAGCAAACGTTCGGGTATTAAGGTCGAGTCGTAATTAGTTTGCGCATTGACAAATAGTACGCATGTTAAAAGCCAACAAAATACCAGGAATGATCTCATTTTTTTTTCCTAAAAACCATTTCAGACTTTTCAGACTGAATGATCTTGTTATAAAATTCTTTTAAATAAGGGTATTCTTCCGAACTATATACGGGCTTATTAAGTTGTATCACATTTGAGAATGTAAACGCATTGTTGTCCGCCTGGTAGTTTGTCAAAAATTTTCCTCCGTCGTTCGGTAATGCCATTGCAAAATTTGGGGGCGGGGCTTCAACAGTATACTGGTCAGGTAAATGAATAGTGAGTGTTAACCGGTCGTCCAATGGCATGCCGCGGTCAACCGGAAAGGTCCTTGCGTCTAATTTGAAGGGGTTTATTGTTATCCTTCCCCAAAAGAAGGGGTTGAACGACAGGTTATTCGCCAGTTTATTGTAAGCATCAAACTGTATTTCGTATTTTTCGACTAACGGCTGGTCTAAGCTGTCCAAGCCTGAAATATCAGATTTAAGTATCTTTAATTTTGGCGATTCGGCATTTAATTTCTCCAGGTATTCGTCTGTCGAATTGTTTTTTTTTATCTCAACCCGTTTTTTGTAGGCTTCGTAGCCAAAAGAATATTTGGTGAGCGTTCCTTTTAATTTACCATTTTCGTCTAGCGTAAGATCAATCGTTTGCAGGCTTTTCTCTTTTTGAGGTAAATTCAGGTCTATCCAGTAAGACGGTTTATCGAGGTTGAACACACGGCCCTTATCATTCAGACATTTTAAGGGCAGCATGCCAAAAGGCAGCATCGGGTCGGACGCGTCCAGCAAATAACTTTTATCCGCAATATTAACTTTCGCTACCACATAATCAAAATCGCCGATAACAGGGTATAAGGTGTTGATCATACCATGATCGCGCTGCGATAACAAAACTGCTTCGGCATTTAACCCGCCTGCATTTAAAGCGGTAACCAGCGACAGGTTAATGTCAGCTATATTGCCAGTATGATCATCAAGTGATTTGCTAATTCCATCGCTGGAAATTCCGTAAAAATTATTCCACTTGAACGCTTTCTGTATGTAAGCATAAATAGCCTTGGCCTTCGCCACGTCATCAGGCTGGCCAGCAATTACCGGCACAAGCTTATCTTTAAACAGCCCCTTTCTTTTTAGTTGAGAGCCGAAATAGGGGCTGCTCTTAAGTTGATAATCAACATCTTTCCACTCTTTTGTCACCCTGTGTTTTATGCCGTTGTATGGGTTTACGTACTCCATTAATTCGAAATTCACAGCAGAAAGAAAGTTTTTTGGCGAAGTCATAAAATCTTCTTCCTTAAAAGCCGGGATATCACTCATTCCATAAGTCATAACCGAACAGTCGCAATGTGCGCCGTGAGATTCAAAACAAAGTTTCTCCAGGTCTGATTTGTTTTTGTCAAGTTTTAAGCCGCCCCGCAGTGAGACGTTGTAATTCCAAAACCCAGGAATATGAACCTCGTATTCTGAATATATTTTAGGTATGTCTTCCTGGAAGTGCCAGGAATGAAAATTTTCAAAATAGGGCGATTCAATCTGAAATTTATATTCGATTACGCAGCCGTTCCGCAGGCCGGGCAGTGCAAATTTATAATTGGCCCAATACTTATTCTCTTTTATGGGATATATCTTTTGGTGTTCGAGTTCAGTTTTTTGGGTTACCCCGTTTTCGTCCTTATAAAAGGTTACGCCGGCAATTTCATCTATGTTCTCGTATGAATCAGCTTCGCCATTGTTATAAACAGGAATTTGAACAGTTCCATGATCGAACCCGTTATTATCAAATATTTTTATTTTAACATGATATTCAAACATCAGCTTGATGTTATCATCACTGGTTATAACTATCCTCGACTTGCCAAACTCCTGGAGTACAACCGCGTGCGCCGAAGTGTCCTTAGCATATTTTTTCATTTCCATTTCTCCGGGGGTAACTTGCCCGAAAGGAAAATCCTGCGCTACTGCTATGTGCGTTACTCCGGATAAAATAAACAGAATAAGTAAGGTTTTTCTCATGATTTTCTTTTAAGTTAGGTGAGGACAAATTAATATTTTTAACCGAATATTTAAATTGATTAAAAATTTATTGTGCTGATTCTTTTTTAGACATTTGCGACCTTTACTGATCGGCATGCGTTTATCAAGTAAGATAAATATGAACCCAGGCGGTGCAGGAAGAGAGAATTTTAAGTAACATTAACAGATGAAATTAAATTTAAAACGGCCACTGGCTTTTTTTGACCTTGAAGCCACCGGAACCAATATCGGGGCCGACCGTATTGTTGAGATATCTGTTATAAAGCTTCATCCGGATGGAAGTGAAACGGTGAAAACCTTTCGCGTAAACCCTGGTATGCCGATACCGCTGGAAGCATCGCTGATACATGGCATTTACGATGAACATATAAAAGATGAGCCTGAGTTTAAGGCGATTGCGCAAGCGTTGGCTGAATTTATCGATGACAGCGACCTGGCAGGTTACAATTCCAATAAGTTTGATATCCCCATGCTGATGGAAGAGTTTTTGCGCGCAGGGGTTTCTTTTAGCCTGGATAACCGTCATTTTGTCGACGTGCAAAATATCTTCCACCAGATGGAGCAGCGTACGCTGAAAGCCGCCTACCAATTTTATTGCGATAAACAAATTATAAACGCCCACTCCGCCGAAGCTGATACCCGTGCCACTATGGAAGTATTGCTGGCGCAAATTGAACGGTATGAGAAAACAGAATGGGAAGATAAAAAAGGCAACCGTTCGTTCCCGGTTGTGAACGACGTTGAAGGGCTGCATAAGTTCACTAATCTGAGCCGGCCGGTTGACTTTGCCGGGCGTATGGTCTTCAACGAGCAGGGCCAGGAAACATTTAATTTTGGCAAACATAAGGGCAAGAGTGTTGAGGAAGTGTTCAGGATCGAGCCGAGTTATTATTCGTGGATGATGCAGGGTGATTTCCCGCTGTATACCAAGCGCAAACTGGAAGAAATTTATACCCGCTGGAACGCAAAGAAAGTAGCTGAACGCCAGCCAAAACCTATAGTCCAAAAAGAAAAGGAACCGGCCCCCGCTGAACAAAAATCACCGGCAGAGCCAGCCAGGAATGATTTTCGCAAACCGGACGGTGCCAATAACCGTCACCACCAGCCCGATAATAAGCCCTTTAAAAAGAAAGATGAAGGGCCTGCAATGCCGGTAAACGACGACATGTTAAAACAGCTGGCCGATAAGTTTAAGAAGGGCTTGTAAAGTAAACCAGGCTCTCTCGCTTATTTTAAAAATTCAATATTTCGCTTCAATCCCTTGAATTTGGTCCGTTTTACGGCTGAGTTTTTAAATACGGCCGTAAAAATATCTTCTGTAATATCTTCCCAATCCCGGCGGGTAAAGTTTAGCAGTTCGGGATGCGGCTCAAAGGCAGGTTCCCGGTGCAATACCGAGAATTTATTCCAAGGGCACACATCCTGGCAAATATCGCAGCCAAACATCCAGTTATCCATTTTGCCTTTAAACTCCTGGGGTATTTCGTTTTTCAGTTCAATTGTCAGGTAAGATATACAGCGGCTGCCGTCGACTATATAAGGGGCAACGATCGCTTCGGTAGGGCAGGCGTCGATACAGCGCGTACAGGTACCGCAATGGTCGGCAGCAGCGGGGACATCATATTCGAGTTCAATATCGACTATCAGCTCGGCCAAAAAAAAGAACGAGCCGTAGTTTTTATTGATCAGGTTGGTGTTTTTGGCTATCCAGCCCATACCCGATCTTTTTGCCCAGGCTTTATCCAGCACCGGCGCCGAGTCAACAAAGGCGCGGCCACATATCTCACCGATCCGTTCGTTTAATATTTCAAGTAATTTTTTTAGCTTTTCCTTTATAACCGAATGGTAGTCATCACCATAGGCGTACTTCGAAATTTTTGGGGCAAATGGGTCGACGGGCTGTTTTTCGGGATAATAGTTTAAACCAAGGGATATAACCGATCTTGCCCCGTCAACCAGCAAGCGCGGGTCGAGCCGCTTATCGAAATGGTTTTCCATGTACTGCATTTCGCCGTGCATGCCCTTTTTTAACCACGCTTCCAGCCGGGGCGCTTCTTCTTCCAAAAACTCCGCTTTTGAAATACCGCAAAACATAAAGCCCAGTTCCTTAGCCTCCTTTTTGATTAATGAACTGTATGCCGCCCTGTTTTGTGCCATTGCATGCAAAGATACTACAAATCACAAAAATTGAATTTTAACTCAAATTAAATAAATTTATTTTATAGTAAAAATGGTTTGGTTTTTGCTTATGATATTGTAAAATATACAATATGGTTAGGGTTATAAACAATTTGCCGGGTCACGTAGCAGGCGTACACGCTTATGCTGATGTGGATGAAGAAGAGTACGAAAGTACACTCGACAGGTTGTTTAATAACTTCCTGACGCGGCACAATAAGATCAATTTTTTATTGGTACTGGAAACCGAGATCAAAAATTTTTCACCCGGTAAGTGGTGTGGCAATATTAAGCTTGGACTGAAATACTTTTTTAAATGGAACAAGGTGGTGCTGGTTACCGATAAAAAATACCTGCACGGGGTTAGTGATCTGTTTAAGTATATATTACCTGGAAAATTCAGGAGCTTTTCGCTGGATGAACTGGATACGGCTATCAGGTGGGTAACCGAACCAGAATAGATTTTTAGGTATTATTAATAACCAAATAATAAACTACTATGCAAAATTCAAATAAACAACAAGGCACCGGCAATTTAGAAAAAGGCAGCCAGCCAACTGTTCAAAATAAACCCGATGATAAGCGAATACCAACGATCGTCCCGGATAACGATAGCGGTAAGCCCGGGCCTTCCGATCAGAAAAACTCTTCAAACAAAGGACAGGGACCCGCGGGCGAAAACCTTTAACTATTTTTGATCGAAAAAACCGACCTGTTTTAAAAAGGCAACCTGGTCAAAATAATTAGCTTCGCGGAATATTTTTCCATTTTTAAGGGCGAATACTGTACAGTAGCTCAGCGTATATTTTTTATCTTTCATATAGGCGGGCGTATTGCCCTCCGGATTGGATAAGATCCCACCCGAGGTAAATTCAACCACGATGGTCTGGCCTGCATCAATAACGCGCGTTACTTTATAAGACAGATCGGGCGTAGATTTGAAATACCTCGAATATACCTCCGTTACACCGGCCGGCCCGGTTTTAGCGCCTTCCCAGTTCGGCGAATACACTTCTGCGTCATCGGCATAGCCTGATGCGATGGCTTTTATATCATGATCAGTTAAAGCTTTAAAGTGATCGTCAATCAATTTTGATGATTGACCGCAAACGTTTTGGGCAAACGCGAACAGCCAAAATGCCAGGCAGACATTTTTAAGGTAAGGTTGTGATTTCATAAATAAATGTACGCAACATCTTACAAAAACAAAACCCGCTTCAGTTTACAAAGCGGGTTTTGTTTTTTGTTTTAACCGGATCGGGTTAAAAGCTATGCCTTACATTATTGCTGAATGTTTTTGTGGTCCAATAACCGCTGTCGAGTATGCGTCGAACCGTCATTAACGGGTCTTGCGGGTAGCGTTTATCGGCCAGCTGAAATGCGAGCTTAAAGCCACGCTGATGTAACTGGGGCAGGTTCTGCGCATTCCATACACCAAACGGGAAAGCAAAATATTTTACCGGTTTGCCGGTAATGTCTTCGAGCAATTTCGTAGGCTTATCCAATTGTATCTGCCAGTCTTTACCGGTTATTTTTTTAAAGTTGCTATGGTTCCAGGTATGGCAGGCAATAACATTTCCTTCGTCCGAAAGTTGTTTTACCTGCGCCTTGCTCATATAATGTTTTTTATTGAGCGATACCGTCATGATAAAAAACACACCCTTAAAGCCGTATTTTTTCATTTCGGGACGGGCTATTTCAAACTGGTCCAAATCGGTATCATCAAAGGTCAGCATGATAGGCTTGCTGGGCAGCGCAGTACCTTTGGTAAGATAATCATATAACTGGTCGGGCAATATGGTATGGTACCCACTGTCGGCCAGCATTTTCATGTGTTGTTTAAAGGCAGCTATTGGTATGATATAGTCTTTTGAAGTCTTGGAATCGGTCGGCCTCCAATCGCGTATCTGGTGATAACAAACAATAGGCACCTGTTTCCGGGCCATAACAGCAGCATTGTTTACAGGCTGCGCGAAAGTAATTAAACTTAAAAGGCAGAAAATTGAGAGAAAAAAAAGTTGTTTGAACATAGCGATAGGTGTGTTTTAATTCCGGCTAAAATAAGATTAATTTTCTTTCGGCTAAAGATAAACGGTTCAATTTTATTGGTTTTAGAGTACGATCCGCCTGCCTTCTTTTATCGAGCGCTTCGCCGCGTCCAATATCTCCATCACGATCATATTGTATTTTAACGACGAGCGGTCGTCGCCCTCGCCGGTGATACTTTTTTGCAATACGGCGGTAAAATACGGGATAGGGCTGTTGTAGGGCGGTTGTATCGGCTCAACCTTCCTTACGCTTTTAATATTCTCGCGCATGCGCATCGTTAAATTGTTGCCGTCAAGCGCGTGTAAATAGCCGGTTTCTCCAAAAACCTCCATGTCCTTAATGCTAAAGGGCCAGTTCCATGAAGCTTCGATTTGACCGGTTGCCCCGGGATATTCTACCAGTATGGTTGCGTCGTCTTCAACTTTTGGATAAATATTGGGTTTATAATGACGGGCTATGGCGGTTACGGCTATCGGCCGTTTACCGTGCATCAGCCAGGTCATTAAATCGGCGCCGTAACAGCCAAAGTCGTTCAATGCACCTGCGCCGTTTAAAACCGGATCAGTAAGCCAACTTAAAAACTCTTCGCTGCAGCCAATTTCAACCGGTCCCTGGTGCCCGTCGTGCACTACCATTTTGCGGATAGCGCCAATGCTGTCTTTGTTAATAATATCATAGGCCGCAACGACCGAAGGGTACCAGGTCGTTTCATAATTGGTTAAAAGTTTAATATGGTATTGATCGGCAAGGGCCTCCATTCGTTTTGCCTGGCTTAAAGTTGCTGCCAACGGTTTTTCAACCATTACCGCGATGTGTAGTGGTGCACATACCTCAACGATATCAACGTGGTAAGCAATCGCGTTATAGCCCAATACAATAGCCGGCTTCCGTTTAGCGACCATCGTTTTTAGGTCGGTAAAAAACAAGGAATCGGGCAAATGGAACTGCTTGCGGTACTTTTCCTGCAAAGCCTTGCTTGGCTCGGCTATGCCGACAATATTTACCCGGCCATGCGCGTACTCGTTTAAAATACCATAAATATGGTTGTGGGTTAAGCCGGCGATGCCTACAGGCGGTGTACTTTGGGCATTCGCCAGGATAGCTGAACTAAAAATTAAAGCGGCTAAAATGAGTGCTCGTTTGAAGCTGATAAGAATGTTAGTTTTCATTTTTATAAAGAATATAGGGGTTTAATTCCTTTTTGTCATTCTGAACGCAGTGAAGAATCTTCCGCAACAGGCATCTGTACATTCTTTTCGCACGAAGAAGATCCTTCGCTATCGCTCAGGATGACAAATTTTTATTGCGGATATCTTTCCACAGTTAAAATAGGGACGGATTGCCGCCCAGTTTTATTTTGCCTAAATGCTTGTAGGCGCTTTCGGTCGCTTCGCGGCCGCGCGCGGTGCGCATTAAAAAACCTTCCTGTATCAAAAAAGGCTCGTACACTTCTTCAATGGTGCCTTCTTCTTCGCCAACGGCGGTAGCAATGGTTTTTAACCCAACAGGGCCGCCTTTGAATTTATCAATAATGGTGGTTAAAATCTTATTATCCATTTCATCTAAACCGTGCTCATCGACGTTCAGGGCATTCAACGCATATTTAGCAATTACCGTATCGATATTTCCGTCGCCCTTTATCTGGGCGAAATCACGTGTGCGGCGCAATAAGGCATTGGCTATGCGGGGTGTACCACGGCTGCGGCGGGCAATTTCATAGGCGCCTTCGTCGCTTATCGGGGTTTTTAATATGGATGCTGATCGCAACACGATAGTGGTCAATAACTTTGCATCATAATACTCGAGCCGCGAATTGATGCCGAACCGGGCGCGCAGCGGCGCTGTCAGCAAGCCCGAGCGTGTAGTGGCGCCAACCAGCGTAAATGGATTTAACGATATTTGTACCGACCGCGCGTTAGGGCCACTCTCGAGCATAATATCTATCTTAAAATCCTCCATTGCCGAGTATAAGTATTCTTCAACCAGGGGACTTAAACGATGGATCTCATCAATAAACAAAATATCACCGGTTTCCAGGTTGGTCAGTAAGCCGGCGAGGTCGCCGGGTTTATCTAAAACAGGGCCGGATGTTATTTTTATACCCACATTCATCTCGTTGGCGATGATGTAGGAGAGGGTAGTTTTACCCAACCCCGGGGGGCCGTGCAGCAGCACATGATCAAGCGCCTCGCCACGTTGACGGGCAGCCTGCACAAATACTTTTAAATTCGCTAATATTTTATGCTGACCGGTAAAATCCTCAAAAACCTGCGGGCGTAAAACTTTCTCAATATCACGTTCAGCAGGGGAGAGGCGTTCGCCGTCGGGATCAAGATGCTCGTTCATTGCCATTAGCAGAGGTTAGAGATAGGAGGTTAGAGATTAGTTGCTTAATGTGACGAATTTATCTATTTACAAATTGAAGACCAAAGCTATTAATTAAGCGCGACAATTAACTAACCGCTAATCTCCAAACGCTAACCTCTATCCTTCAGGATACTTCCTGAATATACTATTGATCTTCATGTGGATAACGCCAATAAAGGCTTCCCTGAATATGCTGGTCGACATTTTTGAGGTGCCGAGGGTGCGGTCGGTAAAGATGATCGGGATCTCGACTACTTTAAAACCGTGTTTTACAGCGGTGTATTTCATTTCGATCTGGAAAGCATATCCCACAAATTTTATCTTGTGTAAACGTACCGTTTCCAAAACCTTTCGTTTATAACACATAAAGCCGGCTGTTGAATCCTGTATTTTTAGCCCGGTTATAAAACGTACATACACTGATGCAAAATAGCTCATCAATACCCTGCTCATCGGCCAGTTGACCACGTTCACACCGTTTATATAACGCGACCCAATAGCTGCATCAGCACCCTCAACGCAAGCTTGCCTTAGTTTTAACAGATCATCGGGATTATGCGAAAAATCCGCATCCATTTCGAAAATATAATCGTAATGCCTGTAAATAGCCCAGGCAAAACCGTGAAGGTAAGCTGTACCCAGCCCCTGTTTCCCCGCCCGTTCTTCAATAAAAAGACGCCCGGGATACTCAGGTATTAATTGCTTTACGATATTTTGCGTACCGTCGGGCGAGCCGTCATCGATAATGAGCAGATGAAAATCATGCGGCAGGGAGAATACCTTACGGATCATCCGTTCAATATTTTCCTTTTCATTATAGGTAGGTATAATAACTATGCTATCCGGCACTAAACAGAAATTGAAATGAGGGGGCTAAAATAAACGATTTCGGCATCATTAAAAATAAAAAAAGCAGATAGGGATTGTAACTATCTGCTTACTAATGCTATTTGATTTATTACAGGTTATGGGTATCTGCAATTACCTGGTTTTCAACATACGGGTCGGTTATATAATTGCGTTCCTTCAGTCGCGGCGAAACAAACAAGAATGCTACTACAAACACCCCAATAAATATTACGAAGAACCACTCGTAGTTTGCGCCCTTAAGGTTACGCGCCCACCAACCGCCATTTTCGATAAAGCCGTTAACAACTGCGGTAATAAGATTGCCAAACGATACTACCAGGAACCAGATGCCGGTCATGGTGCTTTTCATTGATTTTGGCGAGTGGGTATAAGCATACTCCAAACCGGTTATAGATACAAGTACTTCGGCTGCTGAAAGTACCATAAATGCCAGTACCTCCCACCACATAGAGGGTGTGCCACCATGTTCAATATTGTTGTGTGCAAGGCCGATTACCACGAATGACAAAGCCGTTAAAACTAAGCCTGCACCAAGCCTTCGCAACGGCGTAGTCTTGAGCCCTCGTTTGTCCAACCATGGATATATCGAATAATTAAATAGAGGGATGAAAAGCAGAAGGAACACAGTATTAATGGTTGACAATTGGCCGGGGAATACTGTAAATGAGATAAAGCCAAGATTAATGGAACGATCCATTTTATCGGCATACAGCGTCCATTCGGATAGGCATTGATCCCAAACAGCCCAAAATGCCAGGGCAAAAAAGAATACCGCCATAACACGGTAAACAGCCTTAACGCCTTCAACGCGTTCAGGATCATAAGGTCCTTTGGCTACATCAAGCATGGATTGTCTTGGTTGTTTTTGGCCTAAGTGAGTTAGTGCATACCAACTTATAAACACCAGGTTGTTTCTGTTAACGCCTTGCGGGGGAACTTTTACATATCTTTTACGCCCCGAAAAGAATATTAAGGTAGCCAGCGCCATCAGAATTCCGGGAATACCGAAGGCCCATTTTGGGCCAAAATGATCGTAAGTCCACGGAATAGCGATAGTTGAAATCATAGAACCTGCATTGATACTGAAATAGAACCAGCCATATACTTTTGAAAGAAGATCTTGATTTGTAGCGTCAAATTGATCGCCAACGTTGGCTGATACGCAGGACTTGATACCACCGGCGCCTATGGCAACAACAAGCAGGCCTATTTTAAAGCCGTCGAGGCCACCGTCAAACGTCGCCAATAAAAAATGACCCAGGCAGTAAATCATGGATACGTATAAGATAAGCTTGTATTTACCGGTAAACCAGTCGGCTATCATGCCGCCTACAAATGGTAGGGAGTATGCCACCATAACAAACAAATGGTGTAACTTATTGGCATGCGCGTTCGCCTGTTCGGTTAAGGCAGCATTGCCGGTAGGATTAAAGAATTGGTTTACTAAAAATAGCGTCAATATTGATCGCATACCGTAGAAGCTAAAGCGTTCCGCCGCTTCATTTCCAATAATAAACGGTACACTTTTGGGAAATCTTGACTTGGAAGGTGCCGGTGCAGTTACAGTTTCTTGCATTATTTATAGCGTAAAAATTTTACTAAAGTAATATAATTCCGGCAAATCAAAATTTAATGTGGATTACCCGATGAAATGTTATAGAATGTTGTAAAGATTGTATAAGTTTCAAAATGTTATACCAGCAGATTGCATTCAACAACTAATTTTGCTTTGTCGATTTGGCCGCTGCCTTATCTATCGCTGCCTGTTTTTTTGGATCAACCAGTTCATCATCATGGCCGTTGGGTACGTTTCGCATATCCAAATTCTCCACGTATGTCCATTTGCCGTTTTTTAGCCGGTAACCGTCATAGCTCATATCCGGACCATAGGCCTCGTAATGGTTTTTTAATTTAGGATCGGGCGGTGAGATATGATCAAATACGATCAGATTTTGCTCGGGAATATATTTCAATAACAGCGATACCTGGCGGGCGTATTCAAACACAACCCTGTCGCGGGTTTTGCCATTGCCTGCGAATACCGGCATGCCTAAAACAGGCGAGCCGTTTTTAAACGACAGCACTTCGATCACCTTTTTGGTTGTTTTTACATTGTTACCTTTCCAGCCCAGTAAAACATAATAAAGCTGGGGCGTATAAACAGGGATGATCTTATAGTATTCGGCGCCAAGCCATTTGCGGTTATCGGTTATCGTATCTTCCGGGGTTTTTATTAACGGGGTATAGTCGTCAAGCGGGAACATTTTCAGGTCGGCGCCGGTGTTCATCTGTATGGTGCCATAAAAGCGGTAGCTGCCGTCCTGGTTAACAACGGGCCAGCTGATGATGCGGAAACGATTATCGGGTGAGTTAGTGATGAGTACGCTTTTTACCGAATCGAAAGGATAAACAAAGGAGTTGTGGATCTTTAAAGCGCTCACCAGCGTTTTTATGAATAGGTAATTGGCGTTTTTACGATTTAGCTCCTCATCGTCATTTACCATTTTTTTGCCTAACGATGTCAGGCTGTCTTCGTACGATCTTAATTGCTTGATACGGGCCGTTTCGTCAGAGTGCTGAGCGAATAGGAGATGCGGTAGGATAGCCAGCAGGAAACAAGTGATTATTAACTTTTTCATTAACCTAATTAACGTAAATTTTCGATAACCATTGCGCTTGCCCCGCCGCCGCCGTTGCAAATTCCTGCGGCTCCGTATTTCCCGTTATTTTGCTGCAGCACATGCAGTAAGGTTACGATAATGCGCGCACCCGATGCACCCAGTGGATGCCCCATAGCTACCGCGCCGCCATTTACATTTACTTTTGCCGGATCAAGCTTTAAAAGCTGGTTATTGGCAATGGCTACCACCGAAAAAGCTTCGTTAATCTCAAAATAGTCCATTTGCTCAGCCGACAAATTTGCGCGGTGCAAGGCTAAGGGGATGGCTTTTGACGGAGCCGTAGTAAACCATTCAGGCGCTTGCTGCGCATCGGCATAGGATATTATGCGGGCTAACGGCTTTATTCCCAACTCAGCCGCTTTGTCTTTGCTCATTAAAACTAACGCCGCCGCCCCGTCATTTAAAGTAGATGCGTTGGCGGCTGTTACCGTGCCTTCCTTTTTAAATACGGGCTTTAAAGAAGGGATTTTATCAAATTTTACCGTATTGGGTTCTTCATCATCGGCAAACAGGGTGATCTCACCTTTTTTATCTTTTAATTCAACCGGGGTTATTTCGGCTTTGAATTTACCACCTGTTTGCGCTGCCTGCGCCCGCTTGTACGATTCAATGGCAAAGGCATCCTGCTCTTCGCGGCTCACATTACATTCAACAGCACATAATTCGGCTGCCGAACCCATGTGATAATCATTATAAACATCCCAAAGGCCGTCTTTTATCAGGCCGTCGGTTATTTGGCCGTTACCGAGACGGTAGCCATTCCGGGCTTTATCAAGATAGTAAGGCACATTGCTCATGCTCTCCATCCCGCCGGCAACAACAATATCGTTCTGACCCAGCGCGATGCTCTGGGCTGCCAGCATAATGGCTTTCATGCCGGAAGCGCACACTTTGTTTATCGTGGTAGCCGGGAGCGAAGGCAATCCCGCAAATATTGCCGCTTGAGTAGCCGGCGCCTGGCCTAAATTGGCCGATAAAACGTTACCCATGTACACTTCCTGTATTTGCCCGGGTTGCAACCCTGCTTTTTGCACCGCTGATTTAATAACGATACTGCCCAGCTCTGTTGCTGATAAACCGGCCAGGCTGCCGCCAAAACTGCCGATTGGGGTGCGGGTGGCCGAAACGATAACTACTTCTCTCATAAGATATATTAATGGAAGGGCAAATTTAGCCTTTTTATGTTATGCATGCATAGTTTTGAGCTAAAAGTCTTGAGTCGAAAGTCTGTAGTCTTAAGTCGAAAGCTTCAAACCGGATGCGTATGGCCAGAGACTTAAGACTATAGACTTTCCCGGCGCGTTCACGAAAAAAAGCATATAACCGAAACTTATATTAATTTTGAACCGACAAATAGATTAATGGCAAAATTATCTACATCGCGCCAAAAGGCATTACTGCGCAAATATTCCCGTAATGTTAAGTTTTTAATGATGCTGATAAGCATCGGCCTTATTGTTTTTACGCTCCCCAAACAGGCAAAATTCAGCTACGATGTTGAAAAGGGCAGGATATGGAACCAGAAAGACCTGGTATCGCCGTATAACTTTGCTATATTAAAAACCCCGCAGGAAATCGAAGGCGACCGTAAAACGGCACTGGCCACCATTAAGCCGATATACCAGGTTGACGAAGAGTTAGGCGACCATCAATTAGATGGGTTTAAAACCGACCTGGAGATCAAATGGCACAACGCCGGGATAAACGACCGGCAGAAAACGAAATATATAACCGAAGGAGATAATTTATTAAAGGCAATATATGACGCCGGCATTTTAAAGCTTGACCCTAAATATCAGCAAAATGCCGAAAACTACCCGGTAACCCTATTAAACAAAAATGTAGCGACGGAAAAAAACACCGCAGATCTGTTCACGAAAGAGAAGGCCATCGCTTATTGCGACAAAGTTTTAAATGAACGGAGGGATTTGAATAAACCATTTTTGCTTGACCTGATCGCCAACCGGCTTCAACCTAATTTAAATTATGATAGCAAACTAACTTCGCGCCTTGAAAAGGAGGTGATCGATGGCCTTTCGACAACCCGGGGCATGGTACAAAAAGGCGAGGTTATTATTGCAAAAGGTTCGGTGGTGAGTGATGAAGTTTACCAAAAGCTGCAGTCGTATAAAAAAGCTTTTGAAGATAATGCCCGCATAAACGGCGACCCACGGCTGGTTTTACTGGGGCAATGCCTGCTGGTTAGTATAGCGATTGCCTTGCTGATGATATTTTTATATCTCTTTCGCCGGGATATTTACGAAGATAACCGCCTGGTAAGCCTGATCTTACTGGTGGTCACAGCTATGCTGTTTACCCTATCCATGGCCATACGTTTTCAGCTGCCGAATTTATATTTTATCCCATATTGCATCGTACCTATTATTATTCGTATCCTGTTTGATACCCGCCTTGCCTTAAATATACACTTACTGGTAGTGCTGATAGCCGGCTTCTTTGTTCCTAATAGTTTTGAGTTTGCCTATTTTGAGCTTACGGCCGGTATGGTTTCAATCTACAGCATTAAAAATCTTATCCGACGCGAGCAGTTCCTGATATCCGCATTGATCATCACATTCACCTATTGTGTTTCCTTTTTGGGGATATCGTTCATCCGCGAGGGCAGTTTTACGAATATCGACTGGATGGATTTCCTGCCATTCGTGGTAAGCGTGTTATTAACGCTGCTCGCTTACCCGCTGATTTATATTTTTGAAAAAGTGTTTGCCATCACATCAGATATTACGCTGATCGAACTTACCAACACCAACGCGCCTTTGCTGCGCGAAATGGCTTTTACTGCGCCGGGAACCTTCCAGCATTCGCTGCAGGTGGCCAACCTTGCCGAAAATGCTATTTACGCCATCGGCGGTAACGCTTTGCTGGTTAGGGCAGGGGCGTTGTACCACGATATCGGCAAAATGGAGAACCCTTTGTTTTTTATAGAGAACCAAAGCTCCGGGTTTAACCCGCACGATAAGCTGCCTTACCAGGAAAGTGCGCAGATCATCATCCGCCACGTGAGCAAGGGTATTGAAATGGCTCATAAGGCAAACCTGCCCGAAATTGTGATCGACTTTATCAGGACCCACCACGGCGATACACGGGTGGATTATTTTTACCAGTCGTTCCTCAAAAACTTCCCCGAAAAGCTGGTTGACGAAAACACGTTCAGGTATCCCGGCCCTATACCTTTTTCAAAAGAAGGCGGCGTGCTTATGCTGGCCGACTCGGTTGAAGCGGCCTCGCGCTCATTAAAAGAACCTGACGAACTTTCAATAAGCAACCTGGTTGATCGTATCGTAAAATACAAACTCGACCAAAACCAGCTAAAAGACAGTAATATAACACTGAAAGATATCGAAACCATCAAGAGCATATTCAAGCGCATGCTGATGAGCATTTACCATGTGCGAATAGATTATTAACCAAACTCAAAATATTTTTTGACCGCTTAACCGAATTGCTATATTTGCAGTCCCGAAAAAAACGGGTTTTATTAAAATACTGGTGAGGTGCCTGAGAGGCCGAAAGGATCAGTTTGCTAAACTGACGTACGGGAAACTGTACCGAGGGTTCGAATCCCTCCCTCACCGCCACTTATGTTATCAAAAATGAACAAAATCCTGTAAATCAATGATTTACGGGATTTTTTTTTCACCAACTGCACAAAAAACACCAAAAATACCCATTATTTCGTGGCAAAATCGTGGCAATTCACTATTTGAAAAAAATTGCCACGAATGATGGCCTAACCAACTGATTATCAAGTTGCACACGAGGTGAACATCTTGATTCCCAATAACTGCATTTCGACATTTATTCACCTTTTAAATTTTGTCGTTATGTTGGAAAAAAGCTTTGCATTGCTTTTCTTTTTAAAGCAATCGAAAACTGAGGGGGCTAAAAAGTACATTTACTTACGTATTACGGTGGACGGGCACCCTGTCGAATGGTCCACCAAAAGACAGTGGCAGGAAAACCGCTGGGACAAACAAAAATGCCGGGCCACCGGCAACAAGGAAGATACGCTGTCGGTAAATTTCTTCCTGGACACACTGGAAAACAAAGTCTTCCAGGCGCGTCAGAAACTGATAGAGGCCGATGAGGTCATTACCGCCGAACTTTTAAGGGATACCATAACAGGTAGCGGTAACCGGAAAATGCTGCTGGAAATCTTTGCGCGGCACAACAGCGATATGGAGGCGCTGATCGGCAAGGACTATGCCGATGGCACCCATGATTGCTTTTCAACCACCAAGTGGTAAATTAACTGTTACTTATCCGCGCAACGTTGGGCAGTTGCCGGCATATTATAACACGTTAACACCCGGCAGACCGCGCGAACTATGGCACTCCTCACCCGAACCTGTTTATCCATTTGGATATGGCCTAAGCTATACAAAATTTGATTACACCGCCCTGCATTTATCAAAACCGGCTATGAAAGATGATGAGACCGTATATGCCGAAGTAATTTGAATTATTCTTTTCTAAACGACAATATTGTAGCCTCATAAGGTTTAATGATTATTTTTTGTTGCCCATACAAGACATTTTCGGGTAAGTTTAATTGTGCAGCGTGGCTATTTTCGCTTAAAACAGTTAAATGTGTTTCAAACTTAGTAGGGTTTGTAACCTTTAACACTAGCTTTTCTCTGTTGTTGCTAAGCATTTTAACCAACACGTTATCAAACGGAATAAAAAAACCTTTATCAGGCTGGATATATAAGCCCGGTATTTCGACAGTGGTAAGCATCAGCGTGGTTTCGGCCCAGGTACTTAAAGGCAGCATATAACCAATAGTATTAGGTCCTTCCCAATCGCTCAAATTAATGCGCTCACTAACACAACCCAAGGGCTCATTGGCCAGGAGTTTTGTTGGATAAGCAAGGTATTGCGGAATGCTATGGGCAATATCATGCAAAAGGTTAATGTACAAAGTATCGCCGGTGTAACGATATAATTTAAGCAGAGCTAAACCTGACGCCGTGCAAATTCCCGGCGCGGCGTGTTTGTTTTGAACATTGGCATAGACAGCTCCGATCGTATGTATTTTTGCCTTTCCAAAGGCTGTCGTATCCACAAATAGATAATTATAAGATACAACCCAGCTTGCAAATTGTTTCGCTGCATTTTGAGCCCGCGTCAGCCAAAGTGTATCACGCGTAGCTTCGTACAATTCGGTGTAACTCTCAACCAACGCATAGGCCGACTCTGAATCAAACGCCTGAAGCGCGTCGCCCGGGCCTCCGCAAGTAATACCCTTCTCGGTAAAATTAGTATTCAAATAATTACCTATTTGAAGGGCGGTTTGTAAATAAACCGGCTGATGATAATATTGTGCAGCCAATACCAATGCAGCCGGAACTATCGCCCCGCTTGCCGAACCCCCAACGATTATATCGCCTGTTTGCGAATCAACAAACTGCCCGAGCTGATGGTAGCGTTGCCATAATTTAACAAAAGTATCACAAACCCGTTTATTACCTTGTTTCCAATTCTCATGTACAGAAATCCCCATCTTTTGCATCAGCATAAATTGTTTGAGGATATACCAAACAGCATCACCACTTTTGCGTATTAAATGCCAATTCTTTGTATGAATATTACGAATATCACCGCCGATCCAATTGGTACCGTTGCTGCAGGCATCCCAATAAAAACCTGAAGGACTGATACCTCCGGAAAATAACCAATTAAAATTATTGATAACGTTTTGCCTGGTTTGGGCATTACCCGCAAATAGCAAGGGATAGGTACTGATCATTCCGCCCGTCCACCCAATTTGCCAGTCCTGCAAATAGTTTTCGCGCATGCCTACCGAATAATAGCCGTATTGAGGCACATAATTTTTCTGATTGAATTTTTGTTCGAGCAACTGCATACATGCCCAGTAACTGAGAGATTCTGATGATTGCCTGTCGAGATCAAAGCTTTTGCGAATAGCGGCAAAATTATCAAATAGCGACTGTATATGCGGGGCAGCAAAAGCGTACACTCTAAAATTTATTTTGATTTCATCACCTGTTTTATAGTTAGCCGGTATATCAAAACTAGGATATTCAGAATCGCAAAGATTATAGGTATACTGTTCGCGCACTACTGGCGAACTAATGGTAAATAGGGCACAATCACGATTGCGGCTTTCATCCACTCCTAAACCATAATCGCCCCAATCATTGCCCTGACCAGTCAATATCATCCAGCCCGTACTATCAACTGCGCTTCTAAAGCCCATTGCAGGTGTTGATGTCGCACCGCTTCTATCCTGAATTCTCGATACGGCGCCTCCGGCTGTCAGCTTTGGCACATCATTGATGATGATCGGTTTATTGGGCCCTATATCTTTAATATCGTGCAATTTAGGGGAGTAACGCAATCTGCGCCAACTATAACGATTGCCGTTGTAAGCAACAGAAGGTATAAGCACATAATTCTCTTCGGCCCAGTTATTAAATCCGAAATTGATTGATACGCTGCCTCCATGTAAACTGCCGGTGGTGCATTTAAATACGAGCTCATAATCTACCGCATCAGGTTTACCTGCAACCTTGTTGGCTTTTAATTGTATTTTCCAGTTTGAATTTAAAAAATGAGATTCCTGGACGGTATTGGATTTAATGGGTATGCGCACCTGGTTTATAAGCAGATTGTAATGGCTTGTATCATATTGACTAATACGTGCCTCAATTTCACCGTTAAAAGCAATCCCGTGCTTAGCGACCCTATCAATTTGTTGTGCGGTTAGGCCTTCGATTTGCTGGCAAAATAAGAAGACTAGAAATAATAAACGCTTAAGCATAATAATTCTTAATCAATTGGCGTCAATAAAGCCACCCAGCCACCCCCCGGTGCCATTTTTATAATGAGGCTGTCCCCGGCATTAATCTGATTATCAATAAAACGATAATCTGCAGCATGTTTATCTGCATTTGTTCCATCCTGCAGTATTTGCATTTGATATTTCCGCTTATCAAGGAATGTGGTGGAAATTTTAATCTCGCGGCCATCCCAATTGGTCATGGCGCCGATGTACCATTTATTGCCGCTTTTACGGGCCGTGACGACGTATTTGGCAACCTCGCCCGCAAGGCCTATAGTTTTATCCCACACAGTTGGGATTTGCGATATAAAACGGGTGTATTCCGGTTCTTTTCTATAGTTTGATGGATTATCGGCCAGCATCTGCAAAGGACCATCGTACACTACATACATAGCGGCCTGCTGAACCCTTGTACCCATACTCATCGGTTCAGAAAACACCACCCTGAAATCTGTTTTATTCGTATTGAGCATTGCCCCCGGCGTATAATCCATCGGCCCGGCAGCCATGCGGGTAAACGGAATCGTAACGTTATGTTCCGGCGTAATGGTAGCATCAAACTTGTTCATTTCCAGCCCTCTCACACCTTCAAAATTAATCACATTAGGATACTTGCGGTTCAACCCCGATGGTTTATATGCGCCATGAAAATCAACCAGTAGATGTCGCCTGGCAGTAGCTGCTGCAGTTCTTTCGAAAAAATTTACGATATATTGATCGGCACGTCCCATAAAATCCACCTTAACCCCTGCCGCACCCCATTTTACAAACAAGTCAAGCGCCTTATCCATCTGCCGGTCAAAAGGTTGCCATAGTACCCATAATATTACACCGACGTTTTTGCTTTTGGCATAATTTATTATTTCCTCCATGTCCATCCCTTGTGCCGGTACTAATGTATTCACATCGGTTACAGACCAACCCTCATCCACAATAATATAAGGCAACTTGTATTCGGCGGCAAAATCAATGTAGTACTTATACGTTTCGGTATTTATACCGGCTTTAAAATTAACGCCGTAAATATTGTTTGCGTTCCACCAGTCCCAGGCTACTTTGCCCGGCTCTATCCACGCGGTATTTTCAAGACTGTTTGGCGTTGATAGCTTGTAAACCAGATCGGTCTCCAGTAGGCCCTTATCATCGGGACTGATAATCAACACACGCCATGGAAACGTTCGGCTGCCTTTTGTTTTAGCAATATAATTTGCTTTTTTAGTGATGATTTCTAGTCGGTCTGAGCCGGCTGCCAATTTATTTTCAAGCACTACTTTGGGCGAAACGGCAGTAAGACTATTTTTGTTTGTCCCATAAAAGAAAAGATTAGGATAGTCGTAGAGGTCGGCTTCGGTAAGCACCATTTTAGTACCTGCGCTGGTGGCTATGTGCAGGGGCAAAAATCCGTACTGCTCCTTAGGAATAGCAGAGAGTTTTTGATCTTTAAATATGGCTTCATAGGCCCCCTGCATATCAGGGTCATTATCCTGCGGCATAATAACATGGCAATCTTCATTAAAATTAAAATCTGCAATCTCGTCTGTTACTTCAATCTTTTGATCCGGAAGAGTAGATTCAAAACGATAAGCCGCACCGTCATTGTAAGCCCTGAAAGAAATGATAAAACCATCCTTTAAAATTAATTTCAGTTCATTATACTGCTCCGGGATTAGCTTGTTACGTACAGGAATTACAGCCGAAATGATTTGGTCGACCATTTTTGTTTCTGCCCTTATAATTATGGGCATTTCACCCGGCGTTAACCCATTACTTACATGTAAAGCCACCCTGCTAAGCTTTAAAAGGGTTTCCCCATTCCGGGATATGGACCAACTGATGTAATTATCTGCAACTACCATAATCCTGATCTGTTTATCCGGCGAGGTCAGGGTATAGGTTTTGGCATAACCAACCGTACCGGCAAACACGGCCATGTAAACCATAAAAATTTTAACACGGATGAATTTAGTATGTTGCATTATTTTGTTATTTTTAAATTAAAGGTAACCACCCGCCAATCTCTGCCCTCGCTGGATGACAACAGATTATGAAATATTTCATTGATTTATAATTGGCACAGCAAATTTAGCCAACCTCTTTGTTTAGCCTGTGCACCTGAATTGCAATGTCGTATACTATAGTTGCACCGTATTTTGTCAATATGTAGCTGCATAACGACCCTGCACATAAAATAATCAAGTTTGCATCTGTGTTATTGTTAAATAAAAATGAGAGTTAAGGTGGGCCGATATTAAATCCGCGTGATTATTGTAGAGTAAAATGCAATCAGGCTACAGCTTTACAATGCCGCCTATGACTAAATTTGAACACTAATCAAAATTTACCAATAGTGAATAAAGGCAACGCATAAATTATGAGTAACAGACGAGAATTTATTAAAACCACCGTGGCAGCAACCGCAGCGTCAGCGTTGCTTCCCTGGATGGCAGAAGCAGAAACTATCCGGAACAAAAAAAAAATAAAGTTAGCCGATAACGCAGTTGTGCTTTTCCAGGGAGATTCCATTACCGATGCAGGCAGGGATAAAAATAACATGGACTATAACACCCTTTCGACATTTGGGAATGGCTATGCGTCACTGGTTGCCGCACAATTGTTATATGATAACCCGGCAAAAAAATTAAAAATCTATAATAAGGGCATCAGTGGCAATAAAGTTTTTCAACTGGCAAACCGTTGGGATAAGGATTGCCTGGAAATAAAGCCGGACGTATTGAGCATTATGGTAGGGGTGAATGATTTTTGGCATACCCTAACCGCTAATTATAAAGGCACTATACAAACCTACAAAGATGATTATGTTAAGTTATTAAACCTGACAAAAGACAAACTGCCTGATGTTCAGTTAATCATAGGCGAACCCTATGGCGTTAAAGGAATTAGGGCAGTTGATGATAAATGGTATCCGGCATTTGACGAATACCGCAACACTGCCCGCGAAATTGCCGACCGGTTTAGTGCTATATTTATTCCGCTGCAAACGATTTTTGATCATGCCCAGGAGGCCATGCCCGGTAATTACTGGACTGCGGATGGTGTACATCCATCTTTTGCCGGTATACAAATTATGGCCACTGCCTGGTTAGCCACTTTTAATGGATAACAATACCTATCAAAATACAATAAATACTACGGTATTTACATGGTAAAATATGTCCTGATCTTTAGTGATTTCAATAAATCTATCATATTTATTGCATCGTAATTTCTGTATTCACCGATTATCGTAGTAAACAGGAAGTGATTACATCATTGAGGATCACCAATCGCATAAATAATTGATAAACAATTAAGTAGTAAAAAAACGACTCGTAAAATATGAAGTTTTCCCAATTCGCCATTTGTGGCCTCTTATTAGTCATTTTATGCAGCGGTGCCACTATCCCGTCGGCAAAAACCAGCAAATTATACACCTCCGATTACGAAAATGTGTTAGGTACTTCTTTCGAGTTAAAGCTTGTGGCTCAATCGCCCGGACAGGCCACAATTGCCGAAAATGCTACGCTGAATGAGATTGACCGCATGAATAAAATATTAAGCGGGTATGATGCAACAAGCGAGTTTAGCAAATGGTTGCATGGGGATAAAAAGCCTGTCAAAATTTCACCCGAACTGTTTGAGGTGTTAGATTTGTTTGATAAATGGCGTGTTCAAAGCGAGGGAGCGTTAGATGCCTCGGCGGAGGTCGTTGGCAGGGTATGGAAGGCTGCCGCAAAACGAAATAAGCAACCTACAACTTCTGAGCTTGCTTTGGCAGTAGCTACCGTAAAACAAAGCCACTGGGTTCTTAACCATAACAACCATACTGCTTTGCGTTTAGACGATGCGCCCCTGATGCTAAACTCATTTGCAAAGAGCTACGTGATGAATAAAGCTTGTGACGCAGCTTTCGCTGCGGGCGGTGTAACAGGGGTGGTGATAAATATAGGTGGCGACATCATAGTGCGCGGCAATCATACAGAGCAGATAATAGTTAGCGACCCCAAAGCGGATGCTGAAAATGATGAGCCAATTTCAAGGCTGGTTATAACCAATAAAGCTGTAGCAACTAGCGGAAATTACCGCCGCGGCGAATTAGTAAACGGACAATGGCACTCACATATTGTTGACCCGCGTACAGGCTTGCCTGCCGACAAAATTATTAGTGCTACTGTTGTGTCCAACAATGCTACCAACGCCGGGGCTTTAGCCACAGTGTTTAACATATTAACCCCTGATGAAAGCAAAACCCTTGCTGCTTCAATACCCCACACTGAATTTATGCTAATAACCAGTGAAGGTAAACGGGTTGAAAGCGCCGGATGGAAATCTCTGGAAGATCGTTTTGTTAAACCAGCAATTATTACGACAAACAAATACATTGCAGATGATAAAGCCTGGGACACTAATTATGAATTAAAGATCATCCTGGAACTCAAAGAAATTGAGGGCTACCGTATACGCAGGCCTTATGTGGCTATATGGGTGGTTGATAAAGATAAAAAGCCGGTACGCAGCATTGCGGTATGGTTTAATAAACCAAAATACCTGTGGGGTATGCGGGAATGGCATGTTGCTTATTATAACGCACTTACGGATGTTGGCAGCAGTGTAAGCTCAACTACCAGCGCAACCAGGCCACCAGGAAAATACACTTTAAAATGGAATGGAAAAAATGATAAAGGCGAATTAGTTAATAAGGGAATATATACCATTATGATTGAAGTCCTCCGTGAGCATGGCACCCATCAACTAATGACCCAGGAACTGGATTTTACAAAAAAAATAACACCGGTAAGCCTGCGTCCCAATGCCGAAGTTGCATCCGCATCCCTTGATTATATAAAAGAAACTAATGGACAATAATCTAATAATGGTACGTAACAGGCCATTACAGCACAGAAGAACCAAAAAACCACCTAAACCGGCATGGGAAAAGAATACCGCTTCAGTTTCGCGCTGGCTGCATATTTATCTGTCAATGGTCAGCTTTATTATCGTATTATTTTTTGCTGTTAGCGGTTTAACGCTTAACCATGCTAATTGGTTTGAAGGTAAAGAGATTGTAACCAGGCTATCCGGCAAGGTGCTATTAAAATGGGTTAAAGTAAAAGACACTACTGCCATTGCAAAACTGGAGATAGTTCAGTTGATAAAACATGCACACAATATTAGAGGGGATGTCAGTGATTTTTTTATTGATGACAACCAATGCACGGTATCGTTTAAAGGACCGGGCTACAGTGCCGAGGCGTTCGTCGACCGCCAAAACGGCGGGTACAAACTAACCGAAACCCGCCGCGGCCTTGTAGCTACCATCAACGATTTGCATACAGGTCGGGATACCGGAAAAAAATGGAGCTTCCTGATTGATGCTGCAGGTATCTTCATGACCTTGCTTTCAATCACAGGCATCATCATGATCTGTTTCATAAAAAAGAAACGTTTGAAGGGATTTATATTAATAGGAGTGGGGGCATTGCTTTGTTACCTGGCTTATTATTTTTTGGTGGGGAGATGATGTGCTGAATCGGTTAAAATACCCAGATAAATTAATCCATAAGCTGATAAAAAATGTTGTTTTTCAATTAGCGTCATTTAATAGAAAATAACAGTTCTTTTATGCGCCTTATTTTATAAAATGATAAAGGATATTGTGCTATAATTTTAAAGGTGGCAACAACCTGGTTCCCCAGTCGGATGGTTGCGCATCCATTTCAAATATCAATTCTCCACCGTTCACAATATCCTTATGTTCTATCCAGGCCTGCTTAAATGGCTTTCCATTCAACGTGACCGATTTTACATAGGTATTTTTTGAGGATAAGTTTTTGGCGATGATCTTAAAATCTCTCCCATTTTCCTGATGAATTGTGGCTCCGGTTAACAGGGGTGCATGCAGCAAATAATACGGTTGCCCAGCATTAGGATAAAAACCCATTAGGTGGAATGCCAGCCATGACGACATGGCGCCAGAATCATCATTACCTGGTATACCTCTTGCCGAGCTGTTATAATTTTTGCTGATGATCTGGCGCACCTGCTGCCCGCTCAAATCAGGCCGGCCTGCCCAATGATAAAGACAAGGTGTTAAAAAAGAAGGCTCATTACCCACGTGATAATAATTATTCTTAAACAAAGTATCCAGACGCGCGATAAAGGCGGCGTTGCCACCTGATCTTTTAATCACCTCGGGTATATCATGTGGTATGCTTAAGGAGTATTCCCACGATGTTCCTTCATACATAAAGCAGCACCACCAACAGGCGTATTTGGGGTATTCGTGAGTAAGTGGCGTGTACGTAAAATAATTCACCTTATTCCCGGTAACCGAATAAGGAATGCTGTCAAGCCAATGGCCTGCCGCATCTTTAGGTAAAATAAAGCCCTGCGCACCATGATGTTTATAGCTGGATCGCCATAAGTTTTGCCAATTATCTGCCTGTTTTATAAACCTTTTATATTCCGGCATTCGGTTTAGGCCTTTCGCAAGTTCAGCGATGCAGTAGTCATCGTAAGCATAATCAACCGTGCGGTTTCCGGCCCGCGCAAAATTGGAAGACAAGTAACCCAGGGAGTTATAATCACTTAAGCCGCCACGTCCTTCTTTCTCCTCGTTCCCACCCGGTGGCACATTGGCATCCTTCAGCATAGCTTCCAGAGCCAGTTTGTAATCAATGCCGGGGAGGCCTTTCACATAGGCATCGGCTAAAACTACTTCAGCGTGCGAGCCACCTTGCGTGCGTCCATTATAATTTCCGCTGCGTGCATCGGGGAGGTAGCCGTCGTGCTGGTAAATATTAAGCAACGCATTTGCGATAGCTGTTTGGCGCGAGGGCGCAATCAGCATAATTAAAGGGCTTGATGAACGGAAAGTATCCCAGATAGCCGAAAAATCATCGTAATAAGGTTGATCTGTAGTCCACAGAGGGTTCTCTCCGGTGCGATCAACCGGCATCAGCATTGTATGGTATAATGCCGTATAAAACATGACTTTTTGATCGACTGTAGATTTCGGATCGATATCGATCCTGTTTAGCATTGTTTCCCAGGTTTCGCGGTTCTGGCTTAAAGTCTGTTCAAAATTCCAATCAGGTATTTCTTTTGCAATATTTTGTTTTGCTCTTAATGTGCTAATATAGGATATTCCTATTTTTACATTTATAGTATTTGATCCGGTAATTCCAAAGTACAAAAGAGCCCCCGTTTTTTCACCGTAATCCGCCTGGTTTGAAATATTCGGGAACAATTTATCATTCTTCCATGTAGTAAAACTATTTAATGGCCTGTCAAATTCAGCATAAAAATAAATTGTGTAGGCTGCGCCGTTATTCCATCCACCGCGCACGCGGCTATATCCTTTCACTTCAGTTTCTGATACTACTTCAATCTCAGACCCTACCAATTGCTGTGCTTCTGGATAAGCAGTCACCTGGTGTTCACCAAGGAGAAAGCCGGGATCAATTTTAAGATCCTTTTTACTTCCAGGCTGATAGGTAAAGCGAAAAAAAGACACCTTATGAGTGGTCGTAATTTCTACTTTAACTTGATGTTTGGTAAGCGTTACACTGTAATATCCTAATTTCGCTACTTCATTCAGCCTAAACGAACGCTGATCAATAACGTCCATATCATCAGTAAATGGCATCACCTGAATATTACCATATTTGGCGCCACCGCCTTACCGCTTACATGAACCTGGCTAAAACCTATTACCGGCTCATTCATATCTGGCAGGTAACCACTGTTGGATTGCCCTTTGCCACAATCAGGGCCAGGTTTTATCATTCCAAAAGGAAGGCAAGGCCCAACGAAAACATTACCTTCCCCCTTGGAGCCGATCATCGGGTCAACATAATTGTAATACTTTGACTGTGCCGAAATGCGTACTGAGAAAAGTATAAAGAAGGCCAATATTGTTTCAAATCTAAACTTCATTGAAATATAAATATATAAGTAAACAACATTGATTTGGATTGCCAATCCGATAAGATGTTTTAGCTGTAATCATATAGTGCAGGTTTAGCTGGATTAACACTTTTTCTTATCCTGTTTAAATTTGGGGTACTAAATCAACCTCCGGTATAGCCACTGTTTCTGGTATTTGTTTTAAAACATGTTTGGCCACAAAAATTGATAACACTTGTAATACGCCAACTATCGGGAGGGCATATTTTAATGCCACCACGTCCGAAATGTATAAAGCCAGAAAAATAAATAAACCGCAGCCTAACAATCGCCCTATATATAAACCAAATTCGTGGTTGAAAAAATAAGCATATTGGTTTCTATTCTCTAAAACCGAGAGATAATCTATCACTTTCATTTGTATTGGGAAATATGCAATATCCAGCAATGGCTTAGCCAGCAGCAAACAAAGCATAAACACAAATACAGATATTGCATTAAACACAAGCGAATTAAATAAAGTGCCTAAAGCAAAAAGTATTAACCCGAAAGAGAAGGTAATTAACCGGTGCCTTGGTTTAGTGTTACGGCCTATCAAATACATAATAAATGCCGATAGGATTGCCCCGCCGCTTTGTATTGTGCCCAAAGCGCCCTCGTGCCCAACAAGTTTCATCACAAGCATAGCGGGGGCAGTAACTATAAAGCCCTGTACCAATCCTTTTAAAGTTGCCAAACCCAACATTTCGTACCATAGTTTATGAAATTTAAAATATAGAAATTTTGGCTGAACGGGTTTTGGAAAATTACCTTTTGAAATGATATACGACGAATACAGCGTTAACGCGATCATGAAAACAGTAACCAGCTGATAGGCAATATTTATATTTGAAAACCATTTTAAATTGCCCGATACTTCGATAAACCATCCAATGCAAACCGGCACCAATACATAGGTGAGGGTGTAAAAAAAGGTTTCCAGGCCATAATAATAATTCCGGTTTGCATCATTTGTGGTCACTAAAACCAAAAAGTCGCGGTTGGCCCAAAAAAATCCAAATGAGCAGCCCATAATCAAACCGGCAAAGGCTATCCCGGTATTATCAAGCGTTTTAAGGGAAGTCATGATCATCATAGATACACCGCTCAGGAGCATGCCAAAAGCATATAATCTGGATATTTTTACCCGGTTGAGTAAATACCCGTTAAGTAAAAATGTTATCGGTATGCCCGAATACACGGTAAGCTGGTAAATCACCACTTTTGCCAAAGATGCTGAATTACGCATAATGTAGGCCGCGACAAAAACTTCAATTACTGGCAGCACAAATGCATACACTAAGTTGGTAATCAGCAATATACGCATACTACGCGGATGACTTTTAAATAGATTAAACTCGTTGATTATACTTTTCATTTTCCCGGTTAGTGTATTAAATATTTTATTTTAAGGATGCTAAAATCTCGTAGATAGAAAATTGCGCGGCGCAAATCACTTCGTCCGCAGCACCGTAATAAACAGTTAGCCGGTCGCCGTTAACAATGTGCCCATTTGTAAATATTACTTCACCAAAAAATCCTTGCGTTTCATACAATTCCTGCGGCTGCATAATAGGTGTTTGTGATCTGGCAATAACTTTGGAGGGATTTTTCAGATCGAGGAGGAGCGCTCCCAAACAATAACGATGATTGGCGGTAGCGCCGTGATAAATTTCCAGCCAGCCTTTTTCAGTTTTAATGGGCGAACAACCCGCACCAACACGGGCGCTATCCCACATACCCGGGCGGGTATGTGCTATACAGCTATGGTTGCCCCAGTTTACCATATCGGGCGACGATGCCAACCATATAAAATTGCCTCCCAAACCTATTCCGCTGGGGCGATGCAGACAATAATATAGGCCGTTTATTTTCTCCTCAAATAAGGCGCAATCCTTATTGTGGGGAGGAATGATCATCCCGTGCGATTGCATCGTCACCCAGTCATCCGTGCTCATCATTCCAACGCCAACGCCATTTTCTGATACTTGCGTGTAAGTTAAATAATAACGCCCGTCAATAAAGGCCACCCTGCAATCTTCAATGCCAAAAGTTTCCAGTTTGCCTTTACCCACAAGGATCATCGGTGTTTCAGGCTCATAAAAATGAACGCCATCATCAGACCATACCAGGCGTAAATGTGATATAGTAGATAAATAAGTAATACCCTGATGTGCTATCAGCCTGGCATCAGAAAGATCCAGAGCGGGGTCGTTATCGTTAAATGACAGTATTTTAAGGCTTCCGGCTTCATCAAAAATTGGGCAGGCAATTGTTCCGGCCACCTGTACGGGGCGTTCTGCCACCCTAAGCAGCATACCAGTTTTATTTTGAAATGTAAATACGCCCGGGTTTAGCAAACACTCAACCACCATATCGGTACACGATGGCTGAATATCTTTTGATGTAAGTAAGGGGTTTTTCACAAACCTGTGCGCCAGGCTTTCATTTAAATCAATAGAGGTTATCGGCCCGGGAATAGTATTCATAAATTTTAGTGACTTGTAAGTCAAAAGTATCTACAAGTATTCCGACTGCATTGTACTGTAATTACATTGTATTGCACTATAATATCAAAGGATGTTAATTGCGGAAAAGTGTTATCTTAATTGATCGGTAACGCTTGTATTTTATCCAGGATAAAAAAACCGCTGTACATAAAATTGAAAACATAGTGCATACACGTTTATGGAAAAAATGGCAATATTGCATATCAATATGATACACGGGATAAATTATGTTGAAAAAAATAGCTTGTTTTATCCGTAACGGCACATTTTTTTACATAAATACTGGAATTGTCAGCACAAAAATTATCCTTTTTATATTTATACATGATGTCATAAACACCTTAAAAACCTCTACAGAATGAAAAAAACATTTTTTGAATTATTTGCATTTGCAATATTCCTTTCGGGCCCATTTTTAGCGGCAGCAGACGTAGTGCCAAATAGTTTGTTTAGTGATCACGCTGTGCTGCAACGCAACACGCCCATACCTGTTTGGGGTACTGCCAGTGATGGCGAAAAAATAAAAATTGAATTTGCCGGCCAAAAAGTGAAAACCATTGCGTACGATGGGAAATGGATGATAAAATTAAAACCCCTAAAAGCCAGCGGGCCATTTGTAATGACTATTACCGGCAACAATACGATAACCATCAGCGATATTCTGGTAGGCGAAGTTTGGGTATGCAGCGGTCAGTCAAATATGGAGCTTAAACTTTCGCAGGGGATTGTTAACGGCGAACAGGAAATTGCCGGGGCGCAATATTCCCAAATACGACAATTTTATGTGCCCAATAAGCCGTCGCATACACATGATGCTGTTATAAACGGCACCTGGTTGGTTTGCTCGCCCGAAACGGTAAAAGGCTTTACTGCCGTCGGCTATTTTTTTGCCCGCGATCTGTATAAAAAGCTGAATATCCCTTTCGGCATCATCTCTTCATCAGTAGGCGGCACGCCCGCCGAGTCGTGGACTAGTCGGGAAGCTATGCAAAGTAATCCCTTATTAAAAAGTGTGGTTGATGATTATGACAATTCCGTCAAAACTTTCTCGGACAGGCTTGCAAAATTTAAGCTCGATGAGCCTTCACTGCTGGAAAAATACAACGCGTTGGTTGATTCGGCTAAAAAACTAAACAAGCGATTGCCACCCAGGCCAAACGCCCCACAGGATCCGGTATTATCGGGTAGTGCGGGTGGTTTATATTTTGGTATGATCTTGCCCTTGCAGCCTTACGCAATAAAAGGCGTTATATGGTACCAGGGCGAGGCCAATAGTCCCAGGGGCGAACATTACAAAATATTATTCCCCGCTTTAATTGCAGACTGGCGCAAAGCGTGGGGGCAAGGCGATTTTCCTTTTCTGTTTGTACAGATTGCGCCCTATAAAGGCATGAGTCCCGAAATTCGTGAAGCGCAGTTATATTCGTGGAAAAATACGCCTAATACAGCTATGGCGGTTACCACTGATTGCGGCAATGCCGAGGACATCCACCCCAAATTAAAACAACCCGTAGGTGACCGGCTTGCCCGGGCTGCAATGGCGCTGGCCTATCACAAAAAAGGAGAATATTCAGGCCCTGTTTATGATACCATCAAGATTGATGGCTCAAAAGCAATACTGTCTTTTACACATGCTAAACAATTAGTGACTAAAGGCGATACTCTAAAAGGATTTTTTATAGCCGGGTCCGATAAAAAGTTTGTACAGGCAAAGGCCGAGATAAACGGCAATAAGATAGTTGTTTACAGCGATGAAGTTACCAGTCCCATAGCAGTAAGATATGGCTGGGCAAATGTGCCTGATGTAAACCTGTACAACGAGGAAGACTTACCTGCATCGCCATTCCGTACGGATAATTTTAAAGAGTTGCCTAAAGCTAAATAACTTAGGCCGAATTTATTGGATTTTTCTATATCATTCACTAATGCATCCGGCGGGATATGGTTGATCATTTCAACCATATCCCTTATCTCATTATCAGAATATTTCCGATAGCGCGACAACCAATGTCAAGTCTAAAGTCGGAAGTCGAGTTTCAGGCTTTTACTTAATAAGACTCAAGACTTTCGACTTAAGACAAGGGCAACTTGCCGGTACAGGCTACTGCTGAAATACAAATTTCCCCCACAAGGCGGGCGTTAACTCCGCTTCGGCAGGTACGTCGGATACAATTCCGGTGGCTTTGTTACACCAATAATTGCGAGAGAAGGTTTGCGTACCATCGCCACGCAAAATACCCACGTCACCTTTAATGGCCAAACCTGGTGTTGGTTTCAGGCCAAAAACAGCAATTGGTAATGATATTTCATAATCGCCGTTGTTACTGCCAAACTGGAGCTGCGAACTTACATCTTCTACTTTATCAAAAGTGATGGTACGCCAGGGCGATGAGAATGGCACTTTGTCACTTTGCTTAGTGCCGGATACCACAGCCTCAAATAGCAAGGCTCTTGGTTTTCCATTAACCAGGGTTACCAGGAGGCGTGAGTCGCCTGCAACAGGTTTTAAACGATCAGGATTAGCGTTGCCATCAGCACCGATCATCAAATCGAGCGCCCCGCCGGTTTTAAAGAGGGCAATTGACATTTCGCCGGTATTATTTAATAATTTGGGGTCGCCGGTACGGTACGCTACATACAATCTGTCGCCCGTAACAGCTACAGATGCTGTAACGTTATAAGGTTTTGTATTAGCATTAAAATTAGCTTTTACGCCGCTTTTATCGATATCGACCCAGTCAGTACCCGCCCAATCGTTTAATTTACCATCTACCGTTATTTGCATCGTGTTTAAAGCTACGTTCAACACACCGCTACCCTGGCTCTGCTGGCGCATGAATTCTGTTTTTACCAAATATTGCTGGCTTTTATCTAAATCATCTTTAGTCACTTTTAAATCAATGCCGGGCAAGCGATGGATATTTTTCAGACCATCTATCTTTATAATGCTATTACGCCCGCCATCACCCATATAAACTGATCCGTCGTCAGTCTGGCAAATGGTTGGCCAAAAGTTTTCCTCGCTCAAAGTAATTCCTTTTAAACTCATTCCACGCTTTGCAATTGGCATGCTCCAGCGTTTTCCAACGCGCATGGCATCAAATAAAGTAGCCACAAACAAGCCATCGCTCGTAAAAATGTAAACCATGCCATGGTTGCTGTTAATAGCCCACAGCGGGCCAGATTCTGATCCTTTATTGTCCATCAACCCGCCTAACAAGCGGGTTGGCCCTATTAATTCGCCCAACCTGTCTGGAATTGGGGCTTCATGCGATGCATGCAAACCTGGCCATACGTTAGGGTAGCTCCATTTTGCTACGCCATTTTGAGCCCCGCTAATTGAATACCTGTCAAATGGCTTCATACCCAGGCTAATCACTGCCCAACCGTTGGGAGCAGCCAAAACCTGGTCGCCACCTGAGGATCCCGAAGGCATAACATCGTTAGCTAATACCTGATTTTTGTTCATGTCGTATTCCGGGTAACCGTCAGAACTAATATTTACCGGGGCAAAACGTACAGCCCTATCGCCTAAACGGGCTATGCAAAAGGAAAGATCGGGCATTATGGTTACGCCGTTTCCAGCACCTTTTTGCATAACCACTTCTTCTGGCTGTACTTGTCCATCTTTATTTTTGTCTGTCCATATAAAAAATGCATCGGCCTTATTTCCTTTGTCATTAAGGTCTACACCTTCGGGCCAGCGGCTTTTAAAGGCATCTGTTTTTAAAATATCCCAAAGATTTGCCCTGCCCATAGCGGCTACAGGCTCGGCTATCCCATTTCGGTCAACAAACAGAAATGCCGATGGATGCCCAGTGGTGGGGCTGCTGTTATAACAATTTGTCCAATAACGTTTTCCATTATAATAATAAAGCGCAGTTTCGGGTGCTGCACAGCGGAATGACATTTTAAATGCACCTGGCTGATTGCGATAATAAACATCAGTTAGTTTATAGGTGCCTGTTTGCCAGTCTATCTTAAATTCCATAGCCCCGCGATCTTCGTCGGCATAATAATACTTCGTTTTATCATGACCGTCCACCTCGCCACCGCCACCGTATTTACCCGGACCGTAAAAAGCCTTAATAAATTGGCCGTCAAGTGTCCAGACACTGACCCGTTTGGGCACAAAATCATTTTCGGACACCCAAAGATGTTGCCTGGAATCAATCGTAATGCCGGCTGGGTTATTCATGTGCAATTGATCGTAGGGTCCGGCTTTTGGCGCGCCGGGGTTACCTATTTTTTTAACTAATTTGCCATCCGCAGTAAAAACTTTTACCTGATGACTTTGCCCGCCATCGCTGATGTAAATGTTACCCTGCGTATCTAAAGTAATACCAACCGGAGCTTCCAGGTTTGTGCTGATGAGTGTTTGCGGTACAGGTAAATTGTCGATATTTTTCAGGGAAGAGTACTTCAGAAGCTTTTTACCGGATAACACCAGTAATTCGCCTTTGGCATTAAAAGCCGAGCCCATCGGTTCATCCAACACTGTGCTTCCTAATAGTTTACCTGCTTTAACATCAACAAATATCAGTTTGTTCTTTTTGGTAAGACTGGCAACACCTATTCCGTTATAAACAGATAGTCCATGCATTTCAGCCTCCCTGATACCGTTTTTTGAATCAAATGCCCCTAAGTTGTAGGTTAATATATTTCGGTCGACGCCTGCGGTAAGCCCGGTAATGCGTAATTCACCCTCGCCGGATAATTTGCCTGTATCCCAAAATGAACCTACGTAGGCATAAACACCCGGGTCGGCATATTCGCCTGCATCCCTGGCTAAGTAGGGGGCGGCTGTCCAATTACCGCCAACCCATCTTTTACCGCCTAATTTATTGCCGTCCAAATCAACCCAAGCTAACCCTTCGGGCCCTTCGGTTACAAAACAACCCAAATATACAGCCGGTTGCTCTGTTGGCGATTGTTTGGCAGGTACAAAAACAGCAGCCTGCGGTGGCGAATGGTTGGCAAGCCAACCGCCGGTATGGTCGTCGGTGGTCCACGGGGGCGAACCGGTGGTGTATACCGAAAATTCATAGGAGGTTGAAATTTCGCCGCGTACCAATCCGTTAACGTGATAATCGCCGGGCGCTACAAACCTAGCGGGTATTTTATATACACCATGGTGCGTGGCGTCAATATCCCGGCCTAAATCATCCAGACCGTCCCAGTAAGCCACATTATCGCCGGCTTTAAACCAGGTCTCGGAAATAAGGTTGCGTACGCGTACTCCGTCTTTATTTTCAATTACCAGGGTTACATACCCAGCTTCTTTTAGTTTAAAAGGGATAGCAATTGGTGCGTTAGTTACTGTTTCGTGCCCCGATGTTGTATTTAAAACAGGCTGCAAAGGCGTTATGCCCAGGGATTGCAAAACCATAATTTCGCCCAACCACGCACGTGTGCCTCCGTTCGACCGCGGTATATTATTGCTGTTATCATTTAACGGCGCAGTAATTTTTAACCGGATAGCCCGGGTCGTAACTACACTGTGCAGGTCAAGCATATTAGGCCAAAACCTGGGGTAGCCTGAATATATACCGGTAAAATCTGCTATGGTTTGCCATTGGTTTTCGCGGGCGTTCCTGGGGTGCTGATTTGCCGGGCCAGTATAAGTTTGGACGGAGGCCGCGCTAAAACCCGCCCATAGCAAAGCTAAACTGCTTACCCTAACCGGTTGTGCCCAGGTTAGCAGTATCCACTCCGGGTTTTGCATCGAAATTACAGGCTGTCCGGCAACCGGGAGTTGTTTAGCATCCGCGGTTTCCCAGGTAGCAAAACGGTCACTTGTATTATTATTAAGTTTTTGCGCCTGCTCACTATTTGTTTTAGTTGATACCTGCGCAACATCGGCCAGGTTGACTAATCGGTCCCCGGCAAGGAGCACTCCGCCCAACCAGCCTTCGTATTTAATATCACTCGCTTCGGGCCAGTGTGAAAAACGGATAGCCCGGGTATTGGTGCCCGGTGGCAATACCCAAAGGCCGTATTCTTCAAAACCAACTTCTTTGTTTGTTGGCTGTCCGTTAAGCAATCGCTTTGCAGGAATCCACTGACTATCATCATTCAAATTTCCAGGGTATTGTGCACCGGGTTTAAGCACACTGAGTGTACCGCCCCCCTCCACCAATACCGTGCCTATTGCAATGGGCTGCAAAAACCCAATGCGCAGATGCCGCCAGCCCAATTTTTTTGAAATTCCATAATTAACTCCGGTATAACCGGGGATGCTTTTATCTGCCCAGAGCACCCATTGCGGTTGTACCGATTTTTCATCGCGGCCAGTTACTTTTTGCTCTTTTCCGTCTAAACTTTCTTTGTAGCTGTCCAGGTCGACATTTTCCAGTTTTACACTGGTTTTAAATGCTGCGTCCGGCTTGGGCACCAATTGGCCCAGGGTTAGGGTAGGATAAAGGAATACTGCTATAGCTAATAGCAAGTTTAGGTACACGTGGGGTATTATGGATTGTTTTTTCATAGAAAGAAATGTTTCATTAGCTGATCTTATTACAGTTAAAATTTCTATCGCACATAAATTTCAATTTAATGCATTGGCCATTAACTTATCCATTTCAATACCTGCAAAAATGAGCCCGATCATCCCGTGAGAGTCATCGTCAACTTTGGGCCTGTTTAAATAATAGTTCACGTCTTCACTGGTCATCGTACCCACACAAATATTATGAACAGTTCCGTCAGCGTCAACAGACGATACGACGGCTTTCCATCCTAATAATGCGGTCTTCGTATATTTCGAGCGCTCGAGCCAACCGTTATTAATCCCCCGCGCAATTGCCATTGTAAAAATCGCAGTACCTGATAGTTCCTGATACGAATCCGGACGGTTTAACACATTATACCAAAAGCCGGTTTGCAGATTTTGAAGCTTAACCAACGCGTCTACATGCTTACGGTAATAGCTCATGATTTCTTTGCGTTTAGGATGATTCTCAGGCAGGTTCATCAACACTTCGGTTGTTGCCCAAATGCCCCATCCGTTAGCCCTGGACCAATAGGGAAACTTTTCCTTATGTTGCGTATATTGTGCATGCTGGTACAAATTTACAGCGGGGTCAAACAACTGTTTATCAAAAGTGAGTATTTGGTTTGCAGCATCGTTTAAAAGCCTTTCTTTTTCCCTGGGATCCCTCGTTTCGAGCGCCGCTTGCACCAAAAAGGGAATGCCCATAAACATATCATCAACCCATGTGGTATATTTTTCGGGCGTTTCCCGCGCAAAATTGCCTTCCGGCAGCCTGATCTGCTGATGGATCACATAATCTTTTATGGTTTTTATGAGTGCCTCGTACTTCTTACGATTTTTAAATTGTTTATGCTCAACCAGGCGGTAAATAAAAGGTAATGCCGGGGCTGCAGTGAAATCAAGTAAAGGGGTATTAAATAGTTGATGATCAATAGATTGAAACCCATTTAAGGTATTTACCTGGTATCCTACAAACGCTTTTTTATTTAGCATAAAATCCGTCCAGTTATTGGAAAAGTCATCATATTTCTGATCGCCGGTAGCTTCGGATAGATGAGCCATAGCCCAGGCTACCCCTCCCGCATGATAGTTCCAATTATAATAAGTTCCCCAATAAGGTTTGGAATCAATTACGTCGCCAAAAACTTCTATTTTGGGGATAGTCCAGGTAATTGCCTTTGTACCGCCGTCATAAAGCCTGCCCACTTCCAAGCCGGCTTCCGGGCCGTAGTCCCGGTTTAAACCTTTATAACTACCACCACTTTCCGGGTCATCAAACGGACCCACAACCAGCCAGTTTGTTAATTTGGCAATATCCGGCGAAACCTGCGACATACCTTCCAGGGTAAGGGCCGGGCCTTCGGGTTTGCGGTCTTCCAGAAGGGCGCCTTTGGGCTGAAGGTAAAAAATCCATTCGCCGCCGCGGGTTTCTGACTTTACCAGTATACTATTTATTCCCTTTTTTAGTTTTACGATAAACTCATCGTCCATGGCGATATCTCTTTCCCTTGGGGTGATATTTACCTTCCTGGCACCGTCTTTTGTATAAACAACCTGACCGTTTATCCATATTTTAAGACCGTCGTTGTGGCTCACCTGTATAATAAAAGCAGTATCAACTTTGCTCTCCATCTGGCTTATAGCATAAGCTACGCCAGGTTTGCCTAAACCAAATGTGCGGCCAAAATCAACAAATTTTATAAAATCAAATTGGGTAGTGCTTGGCGCCAATACCAGCTGAAACTTAAAAGGTGTTTCCCGTAAAATTTTATCAGCCACGGTTTTAACTACCGTCAAGGGCTTTTCATGCGATAATGGCAAATTTTGTGCGGAAATACGGGTGAAAAATAATGAAAGCGTGAATGTATATATGATATATTTTATCATGTTTTGTTTTATCATGGTAGTATTTAAATCTATTTAGAGCCTGGCGATGTTGCATTATTAGGGTAGGTAAGCACCGGCAGCATATCCTCCACAAACGGGTTATATTCTGAAAACTCGTTTTCATGGCTTCTGGTATCGCGTCTGAAACCCTCCCCTGGTATCGGTTCCCAATTCAGGAAACTGGATGGATCGCTATCGCTCATTACACTTTTTAGGCTCTCGCCGTTACCGTTTATGGCGGTCACCACGTATTCAAATATTTTGGAGGTTTGCTTGTTATCCATAAAGCTGTGGTTGCCACCGCTGTATATCATTATGTATGACTGCGGCTTTGCATTCCTTTCGCGCCTGTACAATTTATATTCAGCAGCACCCAGGATTTGACCCCAGGTAATTTTTACCCGCGGCCCGTTAGGGTTGACCAATATACCTTCAGGTGCATGCGGAACTTTATCTGTTACATAAACCGGATAATCATTTGATGGCTCGCCTTGTCCCCCTAAACCTTTTGCTATTACGCGCACATGTACTTTACTATCATTGGTTAGGTTTGTAATTGTGGCATTAGTAACGGCCAGGTTTGCAGATGCATCGGCCCAGTTAGAACCACCATCTTTACTAATTTGCACCAGGTAAGCAGTTGCCCCGGCTACAGGCTGCCATTTTACATTAACACCATGGCTTATAACTACCGTATTTTCAATTTGGGCAGGTTGTGGTACAACGCCAATGCTGCTATACTGCCAGTTATGTTTACCTGCGGTAAATGTTATTTCAAAGCTGCCATCTGCCGCAAGTTCTTTTTCTGTCGGTTGGCCGTCTATATAAAACACATCTTTTGTTTTTGGTTTTTGTGAAAAAAATAGTTTTAATGTTGATGCCCTGGCCCCCTGGAATTTTCCTTTAAAACCGATAGTCGTTGTTTCTATACTAACACCAGCCTTATTATCGCTATTAATCTGAATAGTTAATGCCGGGATACCAATGGCGGTACCCTCAAACAGCGCTGCCGCATAAGTTTTATCAGCGAATTGTTTGATGATGCCTGCCGTGCCGGTGAATGTAAGCCCATTGTTTTTATAATTTACAGTGCTTGGATTACGAAAAACCCGGTCTGTTTGCCCGTCTTCCAATTGTACATCGCAGCCATAATCTGTAGCTTTGGCTTTAATTGACTGTTTGTGGGTAACTAAAGTTAAAAAATCGCCTTTGCCATCGTAATATCTCCCCTTGGTCGGCATAACAACCGGGTCTTTGTGGTAACTGGTTTGGCTTGGTGTAATATCTGCATCTGTAAATGCCACACCTGGTTTTAACTGGTTGATTTCTGGGAAATCACCATTAGAATCTGTAAACCATGAAAAGCGTCCTTCGGTATTTTTATTAGCCACCTTGTCCAGCACTACAATATAATCAGCACCCGATTGCAGCACACTGCGTGAAATATAATCGGGTGCGGCTTTTGCACTGGCCATAATAGTCGCCATTTGGGCTATTCCAAAATCATATAACGGCTCTGTCAGATCATTTCGGCCTACACTTCTGTATGGGCCAATCTGCCGGTATCCTGGAGCTTTTTTTACGCCGAAATTTGTTATTCTTTCCACATCTCCAAAGGCCCCATCGCCTACATCTTCCTGGCCGTTATGGCTATATCTTTTGCCCTGGGCGTAATAATAAATAACGCCGTTGCCACCGTCTGCCGCCCTTCCCCAACGATAGTTCGGACCTTCGTCTATTTGTTGTAAGTTAACATACATCTCATCTTTGGTACCAAACCTACTGCGCAGAACAAAGCCATAACCGGTATATTTTGATGATGTTAAATGCGGATTTGTACCCCCATTATTCATCCATTCCGTTTTCAGCACATCGGCCCAGGGGGTTAATCTTCCTGGTGCAATTTCAAAAGGATTGTCCTTGCCTGTGGTTACCCAAAACAAGTAATCGGCTAAAAGCGGGTCGTAATACACTAAACCCTGGGCAAATTGGCGCAATAAATCAGATGGGATATTGTTATTAGTACTGGCATGCGCACCCTGTGGCGGAATAAGGCGCCTGTTACCTAGCGCCAATATAGGCGAAGTTGTGGCATTTAATATATAATCGCCTAACATTGATACGCCCGGTTGTACCAGGCGGTTACGCCCGTCGTAATAATCGTGCAGTAAAGCACTGGTTCGTACCGTAGGCTTTATAGCGGCCCATACGTAGGTAGATAAATTTTCGGTCCACCGGCCGCCTTTAGCATCCCATTGGTCAACATTGGGCCTGATGTGGTAGTTAAAATTAAGGTTAACAAATTTTTCAAAATGATCTGCCGATTGTTTTGCCATCGGCCAATTAGGCAGTAAAAAGGCGGTTAGCCCGGTTACTCCTTTAATATCCGCTAAAAAGTTAGGATGACCGGACAACATGCTGTGTATAGGCATCAGCGACTCGTCCATAAATACATAATTCATGAACAGGTACCATGCCCTCACGCGGGTTAGCTGATCATTGTCCATCTGGTTCATAACTAAATCAAATGCCGGGATCAGGTGGTCGTAATAGGAACGTGTACCAACAGGCGTCGGGCCGGCGCCGCGCTCGCCTGAGTACGCAAGGCTCCGTATTTCAGTGCTCATGCTTTGCTCAAACGATGCTGCAGTTTGCTTACTGATATTTTCGGCTTTAAAATACTTGTTACGCGTATCTTCGGGCTTATTATAGGTAAGCACCCAGCTTTTTACTTTATCATAAGATAGCCATCCATACCATCTGCGTAAATAATCAATATATACCAATCCCCTTCCGGTGGTGTTAACTGTGTTGATATCTTTTTCATGCCGATACAGGGCAATACCGGTGGACCGTGTGCCCGGCGCGAGTGGGAAACTATAATCTAATACCTTATTTTTCCAATGGAAGTTGATGCACAGGGTTGACTTGGATACCCAAAGATCGTATTGCCCATCATCCCATTTTTCAGTATCCTTTATAAATAAACCAATAGTTGTATTTTCTTTTTCGCTCCAAAATGCTGCAGTCGGTAATTGCCACCAGCTTATCCAGTTATCATACGGTGCCAGTCGGAATGGTAGTTTACCATCTTTTTGGTTTTGTTGATCGTAGTCCATATCCGGATGCTTCAATCCATTAGGGCTTCCGCCAGACCCTTCCATCGGCTCCCAATCAATATTGTTATAGCCGCCTTTAAAACTAAGCTTCGGGTCTTTCATTCTATCGCCACGATTTGGAATATAACGATATTCGGGATTAACGCCGTCCCAAACTATACGCCAGGCTAAGGAATCATTGGCATTAAAGCCTTTCATATTTTCTTCCATTTCTACAAATTCCATCCCCTTCACTAACCTGATGTTTACATCGTATTGCCTGTTGCCATCAAAATCATATAACAATTTGTACTCTGCAAACAGCGATCCGTTTGCTATTTCCTGCACCGTCAGTTTAATCAATTTAAGTGATGCGGGCATCTCCCCGTGCCCCAACCAGGTTTGGCTGTTGCCATAGTTTAATATAGGCGCTATTAATTGACCGCCGCCCGATGCGGGAAGCTGTACCCTGACCAGGCCGTTGTTCAATATTATTCCAAGCGGCGTTTTTTGAACGCTTACAGCGTTTTTTTCATCACCGGCTTTTACATTGCCGCCGGCTGAAGTTAAACGGATGCTTTTATCACCTCCGGAAGGCATATCTGTAACAATATTTAAGATGGCCTTTTGAAGCAAGCCGCTTTTTTCCACCACATCTGTTAATTGAAAAACAACCGGATTGCCCGAATTGGCATCAACTACATGTAATTGCTCACGGCTAACCGGTTCTGTGCCAAAATCAATCAAGTACTTTAACCTGGTTTGTGGCCACGAAAACAGCGGATGATTGAGCTGATCTTTAATTTTCACCACAAAACCTTTTTCTTTCCAGCCTACAGGTACGGCTATACTGGGGAGTATAGTTTGGGCATGTAAAAGACTTTCCGAAGCGAGCAATAAAATTATAAGGGCTATATGCTGCAAAAATGTTTTCATATAAATAGGTAAGTTTTAATTGAATGTTTTATAATGTAAATTCCGGCAACAATATGCTTGGGTTGGAACTTTAGCATTTACATCAATAATATTCTGTTAAATCACTTGATACCGTTACAGGCCTTGCATCAGAAACGCTGGCAAAACACATCGTACCTTTTCCAACTACGCTAACCGGTATAGGGGCTTCATACCATCCGTTTTTTAAAACCACCGCTCTTACTTTTATCCAGTGGCGCTTTGGCCATAATGGGTTAGCTATGCTGTAATAAATATCAGCATCGGTTATAGGCGTTTTGCTGTCAACAAAAAATTTCACCATGTAATTATTATCATCATGTTCTGGTGCACCCAGTATTTTATTGATGGATACTTTTGGAAGCGGCAAACCCTTGTCTTTAAGATAATACTCAAAATAGGGCAATTCCATCTGCATCCAACTTACCCTGTCGTTGGTCAAATTACCTCCGGGAACGGGGGCTGCATGGCTTACGTTTGGAGCGAAAAAATGATTAACCGGGCTGTTTATAGCATGCAGTGTTGCCAATACAGCAGGCGGGTAAAAATAAATATCGTTGGTAGCTGATGCTACAAAATAAGGAGCGGAGACATTTTTAGACCGCCTACCTGCGTCGAGATATTTAAGCCATGCATCCCTTTCTGTCAACGGTATTTTATTCAACTCCTTTAAGAAAGCCGAACCTTCATCATAAAACCCCGACCCGTAAGTTGAAAATGCTGCTTGTATATCATCGCACAGCAAGCCTGATACCATAGTTGTCATGTATCCACCCCATGAAACACCGGTTATGCCTAAACGCTCTTTTATCACATCGGGTTGTGATTGCAGCAGGTAAAATGCCTGTAAGCTGGCCAAAGCCGCATCAAATATGGTGCTCCCTGTTATGCCGGGCGATATCGGAAAGCGGCGCTCGCCATATTTGTAGGTTTTAAAAACGCCTGAAGAATTGGGCACTTTATCAGGCGGCACAATGCCTGGGATATCAATAGCAACAGCTATGTAGCCTTTGGCAGCCCATCTCCTGGCCTTATCGATTTCTGCAGTTCCGCCACCGCCGTGCAGCACCAAAATACCGGGATAGTTGCCGGGCTGCAACGGCCTGGCTATCACTGCAAAAATATTGGTAGCTATGTTTTGACCGTTAAATTTAACATCCCTGGAGTAAAATACCACTTTTCTTACTTTTATGCTGTCAATATCTTCACCAAGGTCCTTCACTATTTTGGGGGCTACGCCAGTCAAATAGGGACAAAAGGGATCGTTGGCGATGTTATTGCATGCCCTAAGCAGTACACTGCTCTCGCTCTTCCCGTATTGGTATAGAGAATCGGTGTTTTGGATTTTTACATTTCGATATACCGGATCTTTAATAATAGTTTGGCTTACATGGGAACTTAAATGGTAGCCGATTTCACTGTTTACTACCTTATTGCTTTCAAAAATAGTCCCCAGGATGCCTACCTGGCTGTTGATTGCACCGCGCCTGGTTTCAACAGAATTCCAGTAACCTTCGCCAGGATTAAGACTGTTTGAATAGGGCAGGCGCCCCTCCACATAATTATGCCTGATCTCCAGTCCTATAGTACCTATGCCATGCAGGTCATAAGGCATACCTAAAGCCAATATAGAGTAGATGTAAGCCGGACGTAATCCGTTATTATTAATTACCTGGTTACCCTCAACTACAGTGTTCCAGCCTAAATTAAACCGGCCATGCTCTGGCCCTGTAATACGCTGATCTGATCTTAGATAAATACCATCGGAGTTTGTCAGCAGGTTGTCGACTATAACAACATCATTATTGCCGCAATAAAACTCAATCCCATGATTATTACCTTCCAGGATATTGTCTTTTACCAGCCAGCCCTTTGCCGACCAACGCATTACTACGTAATAACTTCCCTTGTCAGGGATAACATCCCAGGGGCGATCAATTTTAATCGTATTTGTGGTATTGCTTACAATAGAACGCCATTGCCCTGCTCCTCTGCCTGCTACGATAGCAACCGCATCAGAAGAAGATAAAGAGGCAGTACGCAGGGCTACGTGCCACTTATTGGAATTATCAACAATAGTTGTAGACGATGCAGAACTCACATGCCCTGCATCCTGATTGTCCGGGTTGCAACCTTGTGACAGGATAGTTTCACCCTGATTGCTGTTGATGATTGATTTGCCGATAACCCCCATGTAGTTTTTGAGAACCATAATTTCGGATGCATAATCAATATTAAAGCCACCCGTTTCGCCTGGGGGCCTTTGTTCATCGCCGAACCTAATGATATGGTTGTTTTCTATTATTCCGTTATGGCTATCGTTAAATCCAAAACGGCCGGCGGAGTACCGCATAGTATTATTGCGTACAATAAAATTGGTTGCCCCGTTACAATGCCATTGCCATGGCCAGGTATTTACCGCATGCGATTCAAACTCGCAATCTGTTATTATAAACCTATCGACATGTCCCCAGCTTAAACCCCAGGCGACTGCAAAGTCAAAACGGCAGTTTGATACAAAGAACTTCGACCCTCCGGCTCCCGGTTTCTTTTCGGGAGACGGCATATTTTTTATGCTATGTTTCCAAATTCCACTTGTATTTACGTTTTGCAACCGGAGGCCATACAAACCGGATAGGGTGGTGCCTAAAGGCCACAACATAACTACGCCATTTGTGGTGGTATCAGGCCAGCCACTCTTGCCAATAGGGTGATCGTAAGGCGGCGGTGTGCCAAAACCGTATTGAATATTGGTATTAGTATATCCATCGCCGGATATTACCACCTTCGATCTCATTACCAATCCACATCCCGATGTAAATTCGAGCTTATAGATCCCGGCAGGCAGATATACAACGCCCCCGCCATCCTTACTGGCCATATCTATCGCCTTTTGAATAGCATTTCTGTCATTCGCACGTCCGTCCCCTATAGCTTTTATCGTAAGCCGTGCATCCGTTTTAACGTTGTAAATGTTTTTATAAAAGGTAAAATCGGTACCCCAGGCAACCCTTAGTCCAAATGGGTCAACTGCCGAAGGCCTTGCAAGCATGGTTGCCTCGGCGGTGCTTTCACCCCATTTTAAACCGTTGCCATTACTTATCGTAATTTTATAGTGCAGGCCTGGTTTAATATCTTTAGGTGCAATTACATGGATAATATAGGGTTCGCCGGTAACATAGGTGGCCAATAATGGCTTTTGGTTTGGCGCCTCAAACCGGATTACCGGTTCAGCACCGTCCACCTTCAAATTACGGCCAAATATGCGGAAAGGCTGACCTGGCATTATTTCGTCAAACTCCAGGCTTATGGCCCTGGCCTTATTTAAAAAAACAGGCTTACTTAAAGTTGAACCATTTTTAACCCAAACTGCTATTAAGTTGCCCGCCCTGATATTGGTATCGGCTGGTATCAATGCCGAAATATTTATGTCGGATTTGCTCAAAATATCAAGCTTCCTTTCGGGTTTTAATGTCGTTTCGGTACCGTTAACTAAGGCCATCCATAGTTCAGGGTTTTCTCCAAAATGATGCCCTTGCAGGCCGAATGCTTCACCAGCTACAACTGTTTCGTTGCAGTTAAATATTATAGGCGCTTCTTTCTGAATGTCCCTATGCGCCATTGGCGCGTTATTACAAATCCCGGTAAGCGGAATAAGCGCAACGAAAAAAAATATACAGGCTTTAAGCACGTTTTTTATTCGATAGAATTTAGAGTTCATATATATTCTTACTTAATTACAGTACAGTTATTTTATTCTTTGTATTAAACTGGAAACAGAAGTACTATCCTGTCCCAACTCGGGGTGAATGTCTGTTATAATGGCAAACATATCGGTAGTTTCTTTTGCTGCTGATGCCGGAATGATTGCTGTGTACCCTTTTGAATTTGGTGTGGCTTCAACCGCTTTCCAAATCCGCTCCGTCCAAATTGGCTGATCATCCGGGTTGGTATAATATAGCCGGGGATTTACAGGTTTTACGGCATGCGCCACGCTATACTGCACCTCAAGGTCGCCGTTATCTAATTTTCGGGATTTGATTATGCTAATTTTGGGCATCGGCGGGCCGCCCTTCAAATATTGGTTAAAGAAAGGGATCATTTCGCTCCCTCCAGCGTACGTGATGATATGGTTGGTATTAGGCGAATACAACTGGTTAACCGGGCCCTTCATAGATGCCAGTGTGGCCTGAACCGCCATCCACGACCAGTGCCTGTCGTTTGAGGCTGTTGCAATAAAAAACGGCTTGGTTATATTGCCTGCCCGGCTGCCAGGATCAAGGTATTTTAAAAATAGTGCCCGTTCGCCTTCGGGTAATTTGTCAATATTGGATTTCTCATTTGCACCTTCCATAAAACCTCCCGATCCAAAGACAGACCAACCGGCAGCCAGGTCCTTATTTAATATGCAAGCCACCATGGTTGATGTATAGCCCCCCCATGAGGCGCCCGCGACACCTATTTTAGATGCATCCACATCTGCCTCTGCCTTTAACAAGTAAACAGCTTGTATAGAAGCTAACACCGCATCAAACAAACCGCTGTGGGTGGCATCGGGTTTGGCCGTTATTTTGGGCTCTTTATCCCATGGGCCAACTGATTTAGGGCTTTTTACTGCTCCCCCTGCAACACCCGGGATATCAAGCACCAGGCAAACATATCCTAACTTTGCTGAACTTACTGCTGATGGTATATCGGCAGAGCCGCCGCCGCCATGCAGTCGCAAAATTGCCGGATGCTCGCCTGTAGTTGCAGGATGGGCAATAGCTGCAAACACCAATGATGGCTCCGGCCCGCCCGGGGTTTCAATAACCCGCGACCTGAATACAAAACGATGGATTTTAATCCCATCAGCCCTGGTTTCGATACCCAGGTCTTCTTCTATAACCGGCGGTTTACCCGTTAAATAAGGCAAAAACGGATCATCCGGATGGGCCAGGCTAACCGAAGTTTGGTTTTGCCCGAATGTTAAATTGAAATTGAGGACGGCAAGAGCTAATATAAGTACTTTATTCATTGATGGTTTATTATATGTTGTCAGGGCCGCTAACGTTATATGTTAATGATAGTTTATTAGTCAATTTTATTATTGAACAGGATTTTGAACAATGGCAGGATCTGCTTTTATTTCCGCATCCGGAAATTGAAACAATAGCCCGTTGCTGTTCCATTGCAAGGGGGCAACACCGATACGATCGCCAGGACCTACTATGGCTTGTGTACGGCGCAAATCATGCAGGCGGTCGCCCTCAAAGCATAATTCGCGTAAACGTTCCCTGCGCACCTCAGATAAAATATTAGCTACAGGGATAACAGTGTTGATATTATAACCCGGGATAGCCCTGTCACGTACCAAATTCAGGTCACTTGTCGCGTCTTGCAGCGCCTGAGCGCTGGTGCCGGCTTTAAGGGCGTTAATTTCTGCCCGGTCCAAAAGCAACTCTGCCGAGCGTATTACCGGCACATTCATAGCCGACTTATCAAACTTACGCGAATATGTTTTTGTACCCACAGTAAACATCAGGTTTACCTTGCGGGCATCGTTAGCCGCAAATGCCGCATTGGCCAATAAGGTACTGCTTACCGCTAAATGCGGTTGTATAGCAGCTGTTTCGATGTACTTGCGGCTAATTACACCATTGACCAAATCGCCGGTAACACTTACTAAGTCAAATATATTTTCGCTAACTGCCGGACCTACGCCCGCCGAGTTAAATGCCGCCAAAACATTTGCAGACGCATTAGCGGCAGTAAGCGGTCCGGTGGCAGGGCTGCGCACCAGGATAAATGGCGTGGTGATAACTCCCGGTGTACTGCCCAATACTTTATTAATTTCAGTTAAGGCGTCCGCATAATCGTTTTGCTGGAAATATACTTTAGCGAGATAAGCCGCAGCAGCATAGGAAGTGCCGCGCCCCCGGCGTATAGGCACCGCAGGCATCAATACTTCGGCCTGGCTAAGGTCGCTGATGATCTGCTTATAAACATCAGCTACTGTTGCGCGGGCTTGTGTTGTAAAACCTGTCGTGCTGGTTACATTCATAGTGGGTGTTGTGCTTAAAATTATACCACTGTTGGCGTTTGTTGAATTGTAGCCGTATTGCTGACCATATAGCCTAACCAGTTCGAAATAGCATAAGCCGCGTATAAACAGGGCTTCTCCTTTAATTCTATCATGTGTTATCTGATTAAATGAAGGATCCTTAGCATTAGTTATCAGTCCGTTATTTATAGCATACAGTACTGAATTGGCATTCTGTATTGCCACATAAGCTATACCGTAGCTATTGGGGTATTGTGCTATGGTCATACTCCGGTTATACAAGTCAGGGTAAGGATCGGCAGGCAATACCTCGATAGCATTCACAACCACCTCGTCTGCTAAAATTTCAGGAAACACCTTCCAGTTACCAGCCAGGGCAGAGCCGCTGGCTATGGCCCCAAAAGCGCCGAATAATACATTATCCAAATCGTTTGATGTGCTGTATAACGAGCTGGTAGTTATTGCCGTAGTATCCGGACTGGTGATATATTTTTTACACCCGGTTATTGAAACTAAGGAGAATGCTATCAATAAGAGTTTCTTTTTCATTTTGTTACTGTTAATTAGAATTTTAAATTAAACCCCGCTGCAAACGTGCGTATTTGCGGTACATCTAAATAAGTTATGCCCTGGTTAAGGCTTCTGTCTGCATTGCTATAGTAGTTTCCTGCAACCTCAGGATCCCATCCCGTGAATTTGGTTACAGTAAAGAAGTTCTCGGCGGTAATATAAACCCTGGCGTCCCGTAAAAATTTATAATTCTTTATAAGCCTTTTAAAGTCGTAGCCAAGTGTTAAATATTTGCCCCTTAAGTAAGATGCATCATGTAAAAACCTTGTGGTATTGCTGTTCGATATTGGGTCGTTATACAGCAGTCGCGGATAAATAGTATTAGGTAGCTGCGGTGTCCAGGCATTTACGGCTGTCTGCCTTAAATTATTGTCCCCGCTTAAGTAACTTAGCCTGCGTTCGCCCTCATCGAGCACATAATTACCGTACGAAAATGATAATAAAACACTCAAATCAAATCCTTTGTACTTAAATGTGTTTGTTAAGCCCCCAAATATTTTAGGCGCCGAAGGCTTATCAAACTGCGCTACCCGCGCAGCGTCGATCTGGGCAGCGCTGGTGGCTGCAACCTTGTTATGATTGATATCGTATATCAACTCTTGCCCGGTATTTGGGTCAACGCCGGCATAGCTTGCCAGGTAAAAGGTACTTAGCGGGTGCCCCACAAAAGTTGCAATATTTTTGTTGGCGCCTATTTGCGTGGGTTGCAGGCCGCCAAGGTTTAATACCTCGTTGGCATTATGTGCCAGGGATAAACTGCTGTTCCACGTAAAACGACCGGTTAAATTTTTTGATGAAAGGCTAAGTTCAACGCCACGGTTGCGCATTGAACCAGCATTTAGCAAAAGTCCGGGATTTACAACGCCTGCCGATAAGGGCACTTTGTATTGCAATAGCATATCATTGGTAACCTTGTTATAAAAATCGGCAGTACCGCTCAGGCGGCCTTTCAATATGGTAAAGTCAAGGCCGATATCTAATTGATCAACTCTTTCAGGCTTTAAAGCCGGACTGCCAAGACTTTGCATCTGTAGGCCGGGCTCAAGCAAATAGCGCGAATTGGCGGTGAGGTTCCACATCTCAAGCGATGAATAATTCCCGATGCCTAAATTGCCTGACGTCCCGTAACTTACCCTTAACTTTAAGAATTCAATACCTGATTTTTCTTTGTTAAAAAATCTTTCGTTAGAAATTATCCAGCCCAATGATCCGGCAGGGTAGGTGAAATATTTATTATAAGCGCCAAAACGCGATGATCCATCATCCCGAACAGTAGCACTAGCCATGTATCGGCCTTTCCAAACTAAATTTGCATTGGCAAAGTAGCTTACAAACGACGAAATATTGGTTGTTGTAGCCTGGTCGGTAATAACGTTCCGGTAAGCTGCCGAAGCCGGCTGTCTGGCAAAATCGTTAGCGAAACCTTCTCCTTCGGCAAAAAAGTATGGATTGGAATTATGATTAAATTCAAACCCGCCGAGCGCCGTAAAATTGTAATTCCCCTTTGATTTTTGGTAGGTTAAAGTGCTGCGTAAATTATAATCATTCTCTGTATATTTTTCGTAACCGGCATAGGCTGTTGGGAAACCTTCAACGCCATTGCCCGATCCGATCGATCCATTACGGGTTCGTTTTGATAAATAATCCGTGCGCGTTTGAAAGTACTGGTCCCAGGCCCCCTCTGTCTTAAAATCAAGTCCCGGGAAAAACTGGTAATTTAAAAATGAGGAAAGAAACAACCGTTTTGTATGCTCAGAATTATCAAACTCATTTTTATCCTGAAAAGCAGCTACGTTATTGCCGGGGACATTATATTTGGTTGGATCGGCTTCATAGAAATATAAACCGCTTGGTTGATAAAAAGGATATACAGGCAAGTTGGTTTGGGCGGCGTTAAAGCCGCCACCCGGCGCATAGCCGACCGGCATATTAAAATAATCGCTGAAATTCATCCGCACATTTGCCCCAAACATTAGTTGTTTTGAAAGCTGGTTAGTAACGTTCATATTACCTGTATAGCGGGTAATATTATTCCCCGAAAGTATGCCGGCCTCGTTATGATAGGAGCCCGAAAAATAGAAGGAAGTAACATCACTGCCATAGCTTGACGCGAAAGACATTTGTTGAACGTTTCCAGTCCTCAGTATTTTGCCCATTTGGTCGGTATTGGTTAAATTGGCCACCCCCCGGGTTAAGCCTGATCCTACCGGGAAAGGTCCTTGTCCGGTTTGGCCGCTGTTAACCCACGATTGGTCAAGCGCAGATAAATATTGGATGCCGTTGAGCGTATTAACCTGATTAGTAGCGCTGGTTACACCCTGGCTGTAATCAATATCAATAGACGACTGGCCTTTTATGCCTTTTTTGGTATTGATTAAAATTACGCCGTTTGCACCCCTCGCGCCATAAATTGCAGTGGCTGCAACATCTTTTAAAACGGTTATAGATTCAATGTCATTGGGGTTAAAATCACTTAACGGACTAAATACCGAACCCCAGCCTGCGCCCGGGCCAATATTAGGAAGTTCTCTGGGGCCCGCATAAATTGGTACGCCGTTAACAAGGTATAATGGCTCTGTTTCGGCAAATATAGAAGATGTCCCCCTAACCCTTACCGTGGTTTCGCCGGCTGGCATACCATTGGCCCGGGTAACCTGTACCCCGGCAATCTGCCCTTGCATGGCATCCTTAAAACTTTGAAGCTGCTGTTCTTTGATAGATGGTGCAAATAGCGTTCCTACAGACGCCGAGATGTATCTTTTTGGCAGCGCGTAATACCCAGTTATAATTTCTGATTTTAAGATAGCCAGGCTATCTTTTTTTGCAGCATTTGCCGGGATCTGTTTTACATGTATACTGGATTGCTCTTGTGCCCACCCCGTATTACCAATAAACAGCGGTATAAAAAGGCTGAGTAATAATTTTTTTATCATGAGTGATATTTTTTGAATATTGTTAAATCTGCTTCCCACGCCTGCCATTATTGTGATTGACGTCTTCTGCAATTATTTATTTTTTATTTCCATTTCTATGTACTCTTGCGTGGGGTCAACCGCAATTGTTGCACCCAGGTTAGCCGCAGTAACCGTAGGGCCCTTTTTTATCAATATTCCAACGTAGCTAAAAACATTATTTCTGTTCACTTTGGCGATATAATATTGAGCTGCTGCTAAAAGCGTGGTGCCTGTTATTGAGTTTACTGCAGTTAATTCATTAGCCACAGGTATAGCTGCATAAACAGCAGCATATTGGGTTGCGGCAAGGTTATAATTAGCGGCAGTTGTCAATTTGTACGTCGTTCCGTTACCGCTGGTAAACCCGGTTATCGCATTCACACTAGCGCCGGTTATTGTATTCAGCACCGGATTGGTGACCGGAATTAAATCCTGTGCCAATGGGGTTGATAACGTTAAAGGTACAGCTACGGTCCTTAACAGGTCAATGGTGCTGAACCTGAAATTAGTTGATGCCGCCACACTCCACAGCCTTGCCCTTTGTAAGCCAAGGCTTAACATTCTAACCGTATAAATACGTGTATAAGACGAACTGGCTGTTGTAGCTGTAAATTTGAATAATATGGTATCGTTAACAGCCGTGGCCGATCCCGGGAGCGCATACTCAAATGTTTGCAACTGTGAAATGAGCGCCGCCGGCGGTGATGTTAAATCAGGATATTCAGGCAAAGCCACGTAGGCTGTTGTTCCCGGTAACAAAAAACGGATCCCAAAATTAGTAACAGGGCTGGCAGTTACCGTTTTAAATTTAAAGGCAACCACGTTGCCTGGCAACATTTCCTGGTAGGGAGTGATTGGGCTAAATATAACGCCCGATACTGACGGGGTAATATGCTGCGGGTACTTTTTGCAGCCCGTTAAGCAACCCAAGCCGCTGCAAATTAGTATCAGTATTAAACAATATCTCATAATCAATAAATTAAATCAGGTTAAATATTTTTTGTTGAAAAACTAATAATTGTTAACCAGGGATGGGTTTAACGACATCTCCAGGGCCGCATACTTGAGCACCAGGTCAACACCGTCCCATGGCAGCACGGCTGAACCGGGGCGGTCACCCGGAGGTATAGGCAATCGTTGCCTTTTTAAATTCCACAATCTATCGCCTTCAAAACACAACTCGCGTATGCGCTCTGTTTTAATAGAGTCAATAAGGCTGCTCTGGGTGATTGTAGGCGGCAACAGCGGAATTTGCGCCCGGGCGCGTGTTACGTTACAATCCAGTATTGCGTTGGGCAAGTCGTTTGCCAGGGCGTAGATCTCGGCCCGGTCCAATACCATTTCAGCCGAGCGTACAAGCGGTATATTTATTTGCAATGCCAGGCTATATTTTTGCGGTAAAAGCTGACCGGTGGGATAGGTTTTAAACCAGTTAATTCTTCTTTGATCAGTTCCGCGAAATTTTGAATTTTGTATAAATGCATTGCTTGCATAACCTTGCAATGAACTGGCAGCCAACGTCGAGTTATATATAGCAGCACTTGCGCTATACCAGAAAGGCGACAGGCCGTTTACATTAAGCGAACAAGTATTCTGAACAATATTTTCAGGATCCTGGTTAGATGGGCCCCTTGTTGTAAAGGGCGCTGTTACGCTGGAGTTTAAGGGGTGTTTGGCGAGTGTGCCTGCACTTGAGCCAATTAACTGGTCAATTAATGGCTTTGCCTTGGCATAGTTTTGTTGTTGAAAATAAACCTTTACAAGGTATGCAATTGCCGCGTCTTTATAAGCTCGTCCGTTATAGGAAGCGGGGTGAATTGTCGGGTCATACGCATCTGGCAACAAGTTGATTGCCTGGGTTAAATCATCTATTATAAAGGCGTAAACTTCGGCTAACGAGGCACGTGGTTTAATCTGGCTTACACGATCGTCCACCGGTACTGTATTGATAACAATTCCGGGATGGGAGTTATCGGCTGTTGCATTCCATGCCCTGGCCCAAAACCTTGCCATTTCAAAATAGCCAACTGCTCTTATAAAATGACACTCGCCCTGTATGCGGGTTTTGTTGGCGGCAAACGAAACATCTTTATTAGCATACCCCCGATCAACGGCACGCAGGATCAGAGATGCTGAATTTACACCGTCATACATCTGCCGTAACACAATATCGTTAACAATCCTGGGATCGATGGGAGATACTTGTTCTGCTATTACCGAGTTAAGGTCGCGATTATAAAAATTGGCATAATTGGTTGATGTGCCCTGGAAATAAAGATGGTCGGCCATCAGTTCTGACCATAGCGTAAACGTAAGGCCCAATTCACCATAAATATAGCCATAAGCCGTACTAAGGCCTGCATCCATACCACTGGTTGAACTTAATGCAAGTTCTTCCGGTGAAAAAAAGGTTGGAACGATATTCAATTTTTTTTCGCACCCCTCAAAAGTTATGAGGGAAAGTAAAAGTGCCATTATTGCTATTTTTCTCATATTCTTATTATAATTGATCAAATAATTAAATCCCGCATCGGTACGGTTATGTTAAAAACCTACGTTTACGCCGGCTGTTAATGTTATGGGCAATGGTAAAGCATTACTGACTATACCATATCCTATATTTCGGTTTGTGTAATTAGTAACAATGGTTTGGGCCTCCGGGTCGTCGCCTTTAAACTTGGTAAACAACAATAGATTTTGTCCGGTAACATTGATAACTGCCGAACGTAAGCCAAAATGCCTGATAAAACGTTGCGGAATGGTATAAGAAAGATCCAGCATTTTTAACCGGATGAATGATGCATCAGATAAAAACCTGGATGTGTTGAGCTGCCTTAATACATCATTTTTAGGGTCATTATAATAAAGTTTCGGAATATTGGTAATTTGTCCCGGGGTGGTCCAGCGGTTCAATATGACTGGAGAGAGGTTCCCTATTACAATGGTATTTCCGGAGTTTGCGAAGCTATAGTCGCCAACATATTCCTTTTGTCGTTCGCCGGCGTCTAATAAATAATTGCCATAACGGTATGCAAAGAAAACGTTCAGGCTAAAACCCAGATAAGAAAAGGTATTACCAAACCCTCCATAATATTTTGGTGCCGGTGATTTATCATATTGCGGCTTGCGATCATCCGATAATTGCTGCGTGGTTTGCGTAGATGCCAGCACTTTGTTGCCATTTTTATCAATGATCAATTCGCCACCCGTAGCAGGATCAACCCCGGCCCATTGAATAACGTTATATACCGGCCCATTGTGCCCTGCAAAAACCTGGGCATTAGGGCTAGCTGCTGATACCTGGTCGGGCGTTAGGCCATCCAGACTGATAATATATGTGGTATTATGCGAAATATTAAAGGTTGTAAGCCATTGAAATTTACCGGTTATGTTAACAGAACTGATGGTAAGATCAAGCCCCCTGTTAAGTAATGCCCCCCGGTTTTCGAGATAGGTTAAACTGCTGGACGGCGCCCCATACCCGAAAGTGACCGGTGCAGGGATAGAAAGCAACAGTCCCGTTGTGGTGTAGTGATACCAATCAAGGGTAAGGTTAACGCGGTCATTAAAAAACCCCATATCTACACCGGCATCGTATTTTACCTCTTTTTCCCAACGTAAGTTGGCATCAGCAGGTTGATTTGGCGTATTGCCCGGGTCATTTTTATAGGCTGAAGCGGTGTTTCCCCAGGTTGATTTAGCTGCGGTGTTACTTATACCCTGCGCGCTGCCTGTTAAGCCGGCGCTAACCCTAAACTTTAAAAAGCTTAAAACCTTGTTATTTTTCAAAAAGCTTTCGTCGGATGCAATCCAACCTCCTGATACGGCAGGGAAAGTACCGTAACGTTGGGCTGTACCAAAACGTGAGCTTCCATCCCGGTTAATAACCACGCCGAGCAGGTATCTCTGCTTATAACTGTAGTTGGTACGAAAAAAATAACCCAAATTGGCTGACGGATCGCCCTGCGCGCCTGTTTGGAAGCCATTTTCGGTATAAGCAGCCTGTGATGGATACTGCTGGTTATTGTTGGCAAAGTTATCACCATATATGGCTTCGTATGCAAAATCAGCCTTTGAATAACGCATGCCCAGTGTGGCGCTAACCTGGTGTACAGAATTAAAAACCTTGTTGTAACTAAAATATGAGTCCATTGAATTGGTGTATCCAAAAGAGTTTTGTTGTGTTATTCGTGTTATCGGGTCGTTAGCAAACGGGCTTGCAGATGCGCCCAAATTATTTAATCTAAGCGATCCATCGGTATAACCATTCGCAACTTGATTAAAATCCTGCCGCTGCAGCGTTGTCCTGAAATTAAGGCCGGTTAATAAAGTAACATCCAAATAGGCGCTTCCGATAACATTTAACCTTTTCTGATTATTATAGTAAAGGTTTCTGTTTAAAAACGCCAGGTCATTGTTCCATGGATTAAAGTATGAGCCATCTGCATTGTAGTTAGGATATATGGGCAAATTAGCGGTAACCGCAGCGCCGTACCCGCCAACATTGAAGGCGGCACCAGAGCCTAATGCCCAATTGTTACTAAATGATGGCGCAAAGCTTCCGCCAAACCTAACATTCGAATTAAAATCATGGTCGACATTTAACCTCGCGCTAACCTGGTTCAGGTCATTTCCCTTAAAGGTTGCCGCAGTAGTTCGATACAGCCCACTTAGAAAAAACCTGGTATTACCTACACCATTTGATGCGGTTAGGTTCACATCATGGTAAATGCCGTTTCGCAATATGTCATTCAAATGGTTAATATTAGTTGTATCAGCCATACCCCTGTCAAATCCGATGAGGCCTGTAGAAAGAGGGGTTGCAGGGACAGGAAGGCCGGCATTGGCGACTACACTGTGAAACGAATTGGCATACGCTTCGTCCAATACGGATAAAAGCTGCGGCCCGTTTAAAAGTGGGTGTACATGCGATATTTGTGAAAAACCTATTGTTGAACGAAGGCTAAACAACGATTTGCCTTTTTGGGCCCTTTTGGTCGTAATTAATATTACACCACCACCGCCTCGGGCGCCATAAATAGCCGTAGCTGCAGCGTCCTTTAATACTTCAACGGTGGCGATATCATTAGGGTTAATATCTGTTAAGGGATTTGATTCAACACCGGCTACATCATTATTTGTCATTGGTTGATCGCCGTCACCACCTGCACCTGATATAATTGGTATACCATCCACAATGTATAACGGGCCCGCGCTTCCATTAATGGTATTTAAACCACGTATCCGGATATTTACAGCCGCCCCGGGAACACCGCTGGATTCGTTCATTTCAACACCTGCCATGCGGCCCTCTAATGATGTTTGAAATGTTGCGCTGTGATATTTTTCAATATCAATCCCTTTTTCTGTGGAAATAGAACTGGTTAAATTACGGGCACGCTGTGTACCGTAGCCAATTACAACAACTTCATCTAATGCTGATGCTGAGGAGGTCATTTTTACGTCAATAGTATTTTGAGATGCTACTGTAATTTCCTGGGCTTTATAACCAGTAGAAGTAAAAACTAATATTGCCGTATTATCAGGGACCCTAATAGTGTAACTACCGTTTCTGTCAGTAATGGCACGCACCTTTGTACCTTTAAGGGTAACGGTAACGCCGAGCATTGGCAAACCATCATCGCCAATTACGATACCTTTAATAACTATAGGGGCTACTTTACGGCTTAAAGAAGCGTCTTTAGTTTTATTAAATAAGTTGGTTTTGGTATTGAGTGGTAGAAATGGTTTCGCAAAAACCCCCTGTTGATAGCAAAAGATACCGATTGCAAGCAAAGTTGAAAAGTAAAATTTTTTTTTCATACAAAATTTAAATTTGATTAGGGAGAAAAGTAAAATTTGGATCAAATGAGAGGGGTTATTTTAATGATATATAAGAATTGCTTCTTCGTTTTAATTCTCAGGTTTAAAACGTTAACAACAGAATAGACAGGAAGGATCTTCCGTTCATAATGGTTGGTGCTCATAAGGTTATAAATTGGTTTACAGGTCAAAAGTATATATTCACTAATTATTATAATTGTACAATGGTTGCATTTCATTGTACAATGATTTCAACGCTGTAAACGGCAGTTTTTAAGCAAAAGCTGCGTTTTATGCTTAAAAACCCACGTAAGTTATATATGTGTAATGTATTGTAACTATAGTACATTGATTGCCTAACGGAAAGGTATACTTTTGCTATGCTTTAATTAGAAGGCCTGCTTTTTGATTGAAGTTGTAAGCTGGGATATCTTAATAATTCAGAGCAGATTTAAACCGACAGAATAAACCAAACTATCCTATAAATATTTACCCCGTACTACAATAAAAAATGCGACGATCAATTATTGGAATCATTTTCTTTTTACAGGCACTGGCATGTTGTGCACAGGATAATTTAAACCAGGCTAAACCTTTTATTTTAAATTATAGTGAAACGGTAAATCCGGGCGAAATATTAGCATTGCAGGGCAGCGCCTTTGGTACCGAACCTAAAGTTTGGCTAACCGTATTAAACAGCGCCGGCAAAAAACAAGTGGCACAAGTTGAACTTGCTCCGCTAACCAAAAGCGATGTTTATATCGGAACGCGAATTCCACCCGGTATTGCAGCCGGTTTATATGCTATTCGGGTCGAAAACAATAAACAGCTAAGCGAACCAGTATTTATCAACCGTGCCCGGGTAATGTTGTCGGAGTTTGATGAGATTATGCCTGGTACCACCTTTCGCTTATTTGGCCGCAATTTAGGTATGGCGGGATTTGAAAGCGAGGTAAAATTTGTTGATCCCGCAGGCGGACATTCGCTTAAAGCTAAAATAGTTAAAGCCGATGCTTATCAGCTTATGTTAAAAGCGCCGGATAGCTTAACACCCGGCATAACTTATAAAGTATATGTAAGCAATGGAGCAGGAGGGGCTTATGGCGATGCGATGTTTGAAGAAATCATCAAAATAAGAAAACAGGGCACAGATGCCTTAATTACAGGAGTGCCCTGGGGCGCTGATTTTAGTTTCACAAACAATGTTTTTAATGTTAAAACCGATAACCGTCTTACGCAAAAAGCAAAAGGCGATGGCGTAAATAACGACCGCGCCGCAATTCAACAAGCGATTGATCTGGCCAGCCGCGATGGGGGTGGGGTGGTATATTTGCCAGCAGGTAACTATAAACTTGCATTCGCCAGCGGCAGTGGCATAACAATGAAGTCGCATGTAGTGCTTAAAGGCGATGGTATGGATAAAACAACCATTAAATACGGCTATGGTGAGCCTTTTTCAACAGAACGCGCTAAGGCATCATATGGATGGACACTTGGCTGGCCTGATAGCCGGAGCGAAGGGGTAGGCATGGTTTGGCCGGGTAACATTACAACAAGCGGCTTATTTAATCTTAGCCTTCAAAATGTTAATGAAAGTGGCGCCTTTGTTCACAATATCAAGGATATGCCCGAAGGCGGATCGAAGATAATATTGCAAAACTGCAGTTTTGATTTAAATACCGGCTGGGGACTGGCCATGGCTAATATTGACCATTTACTGGTATCTGGCTGCATATTTAAAAGTACTACTGTTGACGTTCGGGGTATAAATGCACCTATGCGCAGCTGGCCATGGGATTTTAAAAACTCGTGGAATATGATAGTGCGTAATAACAAACAATACTATAATGCCGGCCGATTTGGCGCTAATGGCTGCCATCATGCATTACTTGAACATAATGATTTTATTCGCAACGGCAACGTACAGGCAAAAGGTGAAACTGGCGGACTTAGCCTTGATTATGTGTTGAAACTTGTAGTAATGAGCAATACATTTACAGTAAGCGGCAATAGTATACCGAACCGCAACCAGGGCGAAACTATTTTAACCCAGGGCAGCAACCCTAATCAACAAACCGTAGGTACAGTAACGTTGGCCACCCTTACTACGATTATGGACAGGAAGCAGGAATACCAGGATTTTACCGACCGTGCAAGTACCGACTGGGAATTGGCATACCATCCTACAAATTACAGTATTGCTATAGTAAGTGGCACAGGTACCGGGCAATGGCGTTACATTATCCACAATAATGATACATCACTTACGGTTGACAAGCCCTGGGATGTTGTACCAATGCCTGGTAGCAAATACGTCATAATGCAGTGGTCGGCTAATCAAATGATGGTGATTGATAATTTGTTAAAAGATAATGCCAAGGGAATTTACGCATACTCGGGCTGTCATGATTTGGTTATTGTGGGCAATAAGCTAATAAACTCCGAGGGGATATATTTAAGGTCAGATCAGCGCTTGTTGAACAATCGGTTTAACCTAACCTGGGGTGCGCAGGTTTTTGATAACCAGGTAATTAATACCGAGGGCAAGCGTCCGGCATATATCGCGGTGTTTTTAGCGCAGGTAAAAAGTGACAAGCTGTTTGGTACGGGTACTTTAGGTGTTGAAGTACGCCGGAATACCGTGCAGGCGTATTTGCCGAATTTAAAAAAAGGAACTGTGGCTAATGGCGAGGGATACTTTAATTATGTTTATGATGAAAATTACAGAGGTTCTACACGTGAGTATACCACCGCAGGGATTTTAGGCACTGTTTTTGAAAACAACAAGGCCATTAATACAGATCACGCCTACAAAATAAGTTCTGGCGTGCATCATACCATTATTGTTAATGGTGAAAATGAAAAGGTCCTTTATTTTTTAGATGATGTCGTTAATCAACAAATAAAAAAAGGGGCCGCCTTTACTTATGTCGACTCTACATTAGCCAAACCAGTAATACTTACCCCTAAATTAAAATTAAAATGAAGAAGTTTTTTTGTTCCGCATTTTTGATAGCAATGCTTTGTTACGGCGCAAATAATGTTTATTGCCAGGTGAATCCATCATCGCAAGAGCATTTTGAGATGGATGCCTTAAAAAAATACAATGCTTTGCATCCTGCATTATCGCCTATTCCGCCTCCCGCCCCGGCGGAAAACGAGGCCTTGTTGGGTGCACACTTAACACGTTCGGCCATGTTGCTGGAAATGAGTACGCGCGAGCGCAGATTTCCGGTAAGAATTATTATCTATGGGCAATCCATTACCGGGAGCAAGGCCTTTACAGATGATGTGGCGGATTATTTAAAAAATAAATTCCCCTATGCTGATATTACACTGGAAAACAAGTGCATTGGCGGTTTTGGGGGCGAAGCTATTATCCGTACTGCCACGCACGATTTGTATAATTCACGCGCAGACCTCATCATATTCCATGTTTACGGTGGCGAAAAAGGCGGGGAATTGGAACAACTGTTTCGCAATATACGGAAGTATACTACAGCTGATATCCTCTTAATGAACCATCATTTAACCGGTACCCAAAAAGCGCCCATTGAGTCTACTGCCCGGTACCTGCGTTACATTGCCAATAAATACGATTGCGAATTAGCAGATATTTCGTACGAATGGCCCAAGTATTTAGCCGATAATAAAATGGTACTAACAGATCTGCTGCGCGATGGCACACATCCTAACGCCAATGGCAACTGGCTTTTAACACAATTGGTTTGCAGGCATATAAAATACAATCCATTGTTTCCTTCGGGGTCATACAATACTGTCCAAACCTTAAACGTAGCCACAGTTTTTGAAGATTCGCCAGCCGGGCCAATTACGTTTGCCGGGAAGCCCTGGGATCATAAAAATGGCATGGCCATAGGCCAATCGCCAGATAGCAAACTTAAACTTACTTTTTATGGTAGCCGTGTGGATGTAATAGCCGGCCAGATACCAAAAATGTTGAAAACAGGCAGTGTGCGAATATTATTGGATGCTAGAAACATCGAGGAAAACCACTCTCTTTTAGCTATAACCAGGCCAAGCCCGGGTCCGGGTACATGGTTTCCTTTGGTTAGGAGAGTAAGCTTTGTGAAACCGCTCATATTAGAAGACTGGACATTACGGGTAGACAAAGTCAGCGCTGACTCGACTGAATATACCTTTAGCGTAAAAGGATCAAAAACCGGGTTTGATGGCTCGGGCAGCAATAAAAAGAATTTTGTTTCTAATTCGGGCCGGGTGGTAATTGATTCGATAGATTTCATGTTTATACCCGTCAGAAAAACGTTTAAAGTTGTTATACCCGTAGGTTTTGAATCGCATTGGTCTGTAATTCCATTGTATGAACAAACATATCATCCCGAAGTTGGCAGCGATAGAAGTAAGGTATATAAAACCACTTTAGTACAGGGTTTGAATAATAATACGCTTCATACACTTGAACTTGTGCCTGTAGGCGACGGGCCGGTACCTATTGAAGCTTTTGAAATTCATCGGCCTCCCCTGAGATAATTATACATATTGACATCGACAATTAAATATTATAAATAATTAACATGTTTTTGAAATTAAAACACATCGGAGTTTGGCTATGTCTACTAACACATTGTTCCATCTTCACATATGGGCAACAAACTAAATTAAAGTACTTAAATCCAAAGCTAAGCATCGAGGTAAGAGTAAAAGACTTGGTGTCACGTTTAACATTATCTCAAAAAATTAAATTATTACGCTATACTGGTACTCCAATTGATAGCGCCGGGATAAAGGTACCGGCATATAATTGGTGGAATGAATGCCTGCACGGCGTAGCCAGGGCCGGTAAGGCAACAGTTTTCCCGCAAACCATTGGTTTGGCGGCAACATGGGATAAAGACCTGATCTACCAGGTATCATCGGCCATATCAGACGAAGCGAGGGCGAAGTTTGATAGTTTCTCTAAGAATGATAAGCGCGGTATCTACCAGGGCTTGAACTTCTGGACACCTAACATCAATATCTTCCGTGACCCAAGGTGGGGGCGCGGGATGGAAACATATGGTGAAGACCCTTATTTAACGGGCACCATGGCATCATCATTTATTCGAGGTATACAGGGAAATAATCCTAAATATTATAAGGCAATAGCCACCGTTAAGCATTTTGTAGTGCATAGCGGGCCAGAATCCACCCGGCATAGCTTTGATGCCGAGGTAAGCGATAATGATTTTTACCAAACCTATACGCCCGCTTTTAAAATGTGCATACAGGATGCCAACGTGTATTCGGTAATGTGCGCTTATAACAGCTTCAGAGGCCAGCCATGCTGCGGTAACAGCTTTTTATTAAGCGATCTGTTGCGCAAGCAATGGGGATTTAAAGGTTTTATTGTTACAGATTGCGGGGCCGTAGGAGATTTTTATAGACCAGGAACGCACGAAACGGTATCAACACCCGAAGAAGCTTCGGCTATGGCAATTAAAGCCGGTGTAGATCTGGAATGTGGTGGCTCTTTTGACGCCCTGCCCATAGCTATACAAAAAAAACTAATCACCCCTGCCGAACTGGATGTCGCGGTTGAACGGCTGTTTACAGCTCGCTTTAAATTAGGTTTTTTTGACGATCCTAAGAGTGCACCATACTTACAACTACCATATAGCGTTGTGGAGTCTGCCGGGCATAAAAAACTGGCCTTACAGGCGGCCCACAAAAGTATTGTACTGTTAAAAAACCAGGACAATTTGCTTCCACTATCCAAAAAAGTTAAAACATTGGCCATTATTGGCCCTAATGCCGATAATGCAGAAGTAATGTTGGCCAACTATCACGGCTTCCCTACTCATGTGGTTACACCTCTGGAGGGCCTGCAACGCAAATTACCCAATACCAGCATTCTTTATGCCAAAGGCTGTCGCTATGCCGACGAAGTGCCCTCGCTTGATGTGATTCCGGAGAAGTATTTTTATACCTCTGCAGGTTCTCATGAGCATGGTATTAATGCCCGCTATTATAATAACAGCAACTTTGAGGGTAAACCTACACTAACCCGAATCGATAAAAAAGTTGATTTTTATTGGATTAATGAATTGCCTGGCAATAGTTTTGATCGCGATGATTTTAGCGCCATATGGACGGGGTATATTAAGCCACCCATTAGCGGAAAATACAATTTAGGGGTATCCGGTTATGACCAGTGTCAGTTGTTTGTGAATGACAGCCTGCTCACCAGTTTTAAAAGTGAGCACGAGCCTGATTTGAAATATAAAGCCATCGAATTAAAAGCTGGTGTAGCCTATAAGATCGAAGTGAAATTTGCCAGTACCAAAAGTGCCCCGTTGATTAAGTTAAAATGGGAGTTGCCGAACCAGGATTTGCAGGCCGAAGCGCTGGGAAAATGCAAAAACGCAGATGCTGTAATAATGTGTATGGGTTTGTCGCCCCAAATAGAGGGCGAAGAAATGGATTTAGTTGTGGATGGCTTTTACAAAGGCGACCGTACCAAATTAAAGCTGCCCGATAGCCAATTGCAATTGATGAAAGCTGTAAAAGCCTTGGGCAAACCAATTATATTGGTGTTAATTAATGGGAGTGCCTTAGCCGTAAACTGGGAGAGCGAAAACATACCTGCCATTGTAGAAGCCTGGTACAGTGGCCAGGAAGGCGGTAATGCTATTGCAGATATTTTAACAGGTGATTACATTCCGGCCGGAAGGCTGCCAATTACCTTTTATAAATCAGAAGATCAACTGCCTAAGTTTGATAATTACGACATGAAAGAGCGCACTTATCGCTATTTTAAAGGCAAGCCGCTATATGAATTTGGTTATGGTTTAAGCTATACTACTTTTAAGTACAGCAATATTAAAACCAAGGCCGTCAATAAAGTAAATACGCCGGTAGTTGTTACAGCTGAAATACAAAATACTGGCAAATACAGTGGCGCGGAGGTGGCGCAACTTTATGTAAAAAATAATAGCAATCCAGATGAAGTTTGGTCATTAAAGGGTTTTAAAAAGCTAATGCTAAAAAAAGGGGAAAAGAAAGTCGTTCAGTTTATATTAAAACCGGGAGACTTCTCAATTATTAACCCGCATGGCGAGCGGGTTATCAACCCAGGCGATTTTACGATTTACATTGGCGGTAAGCAGCCTGCCCGTTTGGCAACAAATGACGAAACCATTAGCAAAAAAATAACATTGACAGGTGTGCGTTCATTGTTAAAATTGTAAACTTCTAAAGGTTTTAATTAGAATAAATAAAAAAATATACAATGAGTGCTTATCAACTTCAGGTGTAAAAGTTGTAGGCAGTATTGGCTTCCTAACTTGAATCCGGTTTTAAAGGTTGCTTTAGCTATCCGGACCAGGCGTCAGTAAAAAGGGGAATTAAATATTTAGCTTACTGGTATTAAATTCTTCAATTTCTTTAAACGGGTGCCAAGCCTTATTAACCTTATAGCACTTGAGCGTGTTTTGAGGGAATTGGGGATATGTTTGAATATTATGCATGAATCCTATTTCGCCCCCTGAACTCGTTCGGTGAACATTCGTAACGTTTTTTAAATTCCCTAAAAAAATATGATTGATTGTTAAAACCCGTGCGGTAAAATATTTCGGAAACAGTTAGGTTTGTAGATTGCAGCAGGTGGGTAGCTTTTTTAAGCCTGATGTATTTGATAAATTCTGCAGGGGCCATGTTTGATAATGCCTTTAACTTCCTGTAAAGTTGCATCTTGCTCATAATTAGCTTTTGCTCCAAAGTGGATGCATCCAGTTCAGTATCTTCTAAATTATCCTCAATTATCTTAACCAGGCTGTTTAAAAACTTTTTATCAGCACTCACCAATTCTTCTTGCTCTATTCTGAAGGTAAAATCATCCCTTTTAAACATATTATGCAACCGCTCCCGGTATTCCAGCAACTTGCGAACGCGCACCAACAAATGCATGGTATCAAACGGCTTCGGAATGTATGCATCAGCTCCGGCATCATAGCCTTCTGTTTTATGATCTACCGAACTGCGGGCCGAAAGCAGAATGAAAGGAATATGGCAGGTATCCGATGAGTTTTTAACTTTATTACATAATTCCAGCCCATTAATATCCGGCATCATAATATCACTAATAATGAGGTCGGGCTGGGTTGTTTTAAGCAGATCCAGGGCATCCCGGCCATTTTCCGCTTCATATATAATGTAATTTTCTCCAAGCAGATCCTTTAACAAATAACGGATGGCAGGTTCGTCCTCAACGATCAATATCGTTTTTTTATCATGCTGCTCAAGTTCGGCAATTAACGCGTATTTATTATTTTCCCTGGCCGCCAATTGGGTTACCTTATCATTTGGGACCGCTATAGAGCGTAGCAAATAGGAGGGCTTTAGGGTTTGCGGTTTATCTTCATGGGCTTGGTTTTCGTCGGCTATTTTGTCTAATATTGGCAGGTGGGTTTTAAATACAATCCAGTCGTTTTGAGTATTAACGCTAATTTTGCCCTTTAGCAGTGTTACCAATTGTTTGGTAAATGCCAGGCCTATGCCATTACTATACTTATCATTCGAAGAAGCATTCACCACAAAAAACTTCTGAAAGATCTGGTTGAGCTGATCGGAAGTTAATTCGCAGCCCGAATTGGTGACAATGATTTCCAATAAGTCATTTGTGCTATTTTGATTAACTGAAAATATAATTTTCTGATCATGAATGGAATGTTTAAAGGCGTTAGATAAAAGGTTGAAAATAATTTTTTCCAGTTTGTCTTTATCGGTATAGCCCACGATGTTCTCTTTAATATCGATCACATAATCCAGGTTCTTTTGCTCGCATAAGGGAATAAAGAGATCGGCAATGTTTGATAGCAGACCCGAAATATCTAAATAATCAAAATGATTTTGCAGATAACCTGCTTCGGCTTTCCTAAAATCAAGCAATTGATTAACCAGATAGGTTAATCGTGATGATTGCTGATGGATCAGTGATAAATAATAAGGTCTTTCAGCTTGTTTAGACTGTGGTTCCTTTTTATAAAATACCCGCTCAATGGATCCGTTAATCAGGGTAAGCGGTGTTTGAAGTTCGTGGGTAATATTGGTAAAAAAGCTAAGCTGTTCCTGGTGCAGTTCTTCTTCTTTTAATCGCATTTTATGCGCTATCTCCAGTTCGTGTTTTTGTTTGGAATGGATCAATATATAACGTGCTACCGCGTAAATAACAGTTGAAAATAAGGCCAGATAAATAGTGTAAGCCCACCATGTTTTCCATGGCGGTGGAAATATATGGATAGTTAGTATAACCGGTTTTTCATTCCACTTGCCGAAGCTATTAGAAGCCTTTACTTTAAAATAATAAGTCCCAGGATCTAAATTTGTATAAGTGGCCGTTCGGTTTGATGCTTTAGTATATATCCAGTCCTTATCAAAACCAACCATTTTATAGGCGTATAAATTATTCTCGGGGTTTGAAAAATGCAGTCCGGCAAAACCCAGTGTAAATACATTATTGCGATACCCTAATGATATTTCTTTTGTTTCTGCTAAGGATTCCCTAAGTGGGATATCGTCGTTAAACTTACTGTTGATCTCAACCTCTTTATTAAACAATTTTAAATCTGATATGACTACTGTTGGCAAAAAATCGTTCCTTGACACTTTAGATGGGTCGAAAATTAAAAAACCATCGGATGTGCCAAACAACAGTTTGTTATTATTGAATTTATAGGAACAGCTAAAGCTGAAGTTTAAGGTGGGAACGTAGTTACGGAACTGCTCTTTTTTAATATCAAAGTCTAAAAGGCCTTTAATGGTGCTTATCCATAAAAAACCTTTATTATCTGCCAAAATTCCATTTACAGATTTATCTGATAATCCATCGGACTCATTATAATTCTTTATGATAAAGCTATATTTGTTGCCGCTTTCCTCTTTAAAGTTTATTTTATTTAAACCCGACTCGGAGCCGGCCCAGATCACATTGTTTGGATATTCTAAAATGGAAAAAATAATATTTCCAAAAACCTCTTCTCCATACTTGTTTTTATTAACCCTGGTAAAAACGCCGGTTTGGGGATTCAAATAGCTTAATCCGCTGGTCTCAAACCCTACCCAAATATTGCCATTATGATCTTCGTACAGCGATCGTACAAATTCAGAGCTTAAGCTGCCGGGATCATTATCATGATGTGAGTATCTTATTTTTGTACCATCATTTTTAATTTGATACAAGCCGTAATTGGTGCCGATCCATAAATTACCCTTTGAATCTTTTAAAAACGCGAACACTGCGTTTCCATCAATTTCTTTCTGTGACGCCAGTGGATTATTCTGGTTTAATTTAATTGCCCCTCCCAGGGTGCCCATCCATATATTGTTTTGATCGATTAATACTGATCGATGTGAGTTATCGGGCGATTGTCCGGATTTTAAATTATATGCTTGTGTAACATTGTTTTTGATATTGTATTTATAAAAACCATATTTTGAAGTGCCTAACCAAATATTTTCACCATCAATTGTAGCTATACTACGCACCTGGTCTTCAGATTGCGGATCTTTGAATGTAAAATACTGAAAAGGCAATAAATGCAGATCAAACTTATTAAGTCCGAGTTCTGTTCCGCACCAAAGTATATCCGTTTTATCGATAAAAATCTTATAAACCGTGTTATTGCTAAGGCTTTGGTTGCTTAGGGGGTTGTTTCTATAAAAAATAAGGGAGGCTCCGGGGGCGCCTAACTTTTCAATTTTGGCTACCCCGCGATTAGTTGCCAGCCAAAAAGTGCCGGAGTTTGACTTAGAAATATCAAATATGGCAGTATTATTTAGGTTTTCATCTCCGGTAGCAAAGGTATTGAGGTATTCAAATGCGCCGTAGTTGTCAGCCTGGGCATTATATTTCATCCTGATTAGTCCATCGCTGGCGGTACCAATATAAAGATCCTTGTTATTCTCAAATATTGACCAGAAAAAATCGCCATAAGGGTCTGGCTTTACCTTAATTTTATAAAAGGAATATTTATTGGTCGCAATGTTATAATGTACAACGCCTTCCTTGGTAGCTATCCAAATGAAATCGCCGGCAGATTGAATGATATTACAAATATTGGTATTGAACGGATAGTTATTGAATGTATAAAAATTATGTGTTACCGGACTAAAAGTAACCAAACCTTGCTCGGTGCCTATCCATAGTTTGCCGGTTTTATCAATCTTTAAAGTGGTTAAGCGATTACACAGTAACGAATTTTGATTATTTGGGATGTTTTTATAGCTAATAAACTTTTCTTCCTTAACATTAAACATGTTAAGCCCGTTTCGTGTACCTATCCAAATATTTCCGTTATCATCTTCGCAAATGGTGTGCGCCCAACTATCGGATATGCTATTGGCATCCTTTGTATTGTAGTACTTTTTAAAGCTATAGCCATCGTACTTACTAATCCCATTCATTGTGCCTATCCACATAAATCCTTTTTTATCCTGGAAGATAGACCGGATTCGGTTATCTGGCAATCCATTATTACTAGTGAACCGTGTAAATAACAGGTCAGAAGTTAGCTTATTACGAGCCTGGGTATGGATATCCTGGCTATTTGCACATTGCCAGCTTGTAATTACTGTGAACAGGGTAATTAGGGGGAGGAAGCATTTCATAATAATTCAGCTAACAACAGTAGTTATTCAGTCTTTAAATTTCCAATCAGTATTTAATAACATGATAAGCTAAATATTACTGAAATACATTTCTTATAAACCGTGAGCTTTTGATAAGCGTAATGACTGGTTTGTTTTTATAATTGATTAAACCAAATATAAAGACTTTAAACCGCTTTAATAAATTTAGTACTTACTTTAAAAAAAATATTGTATATGCGCGAACCCGTAGCATATGGCGCTCAGTTCGCGGCGGTCACTAATAGGTCTGTTGTTGTATTGTATTAATTACACAGTTTGCCCCGTACATCTACATTTTTTATTTAACTTTAAAATCTGACAATTCTTTGCAGGCAAGTTAAATCGATTCTGAAGTTATTTATTCGAAGTGTAAATGAATTTTGATGCCCTGACTATAAAAGATATTGCCCGTGAACTGGGTCTCTCTATTTCAACCGTGTCGAAAGCACTTAGTGATAGCTATGAAATAAGTGAAAAAACTAAAAAACGGGTTAAGGATTATGCATTAAAAAACAACTACAGGCCTAACCCGATGGCTAAAAGCCTGAAACATGGTCAAAGCAAATCCATCGGCATCGTTGTTTCAACTATCGAAAATAATTTTTTTTCGCAGGTTATAAATGGCATTGAATCCGTAGCTTATAACAAAGGTTATAATATAATTATCACCCAAACGCACGAGTCGTACGACATGGAGGTGCGAAATGTAAATCACCTGACCTTTAGATCGATAGACGGCATATTAATTTCACTTTCAGCCGAAACGCAAGATATTGAACATTTGCGGGCATTACAGGCTAAGGGTTTGCCGATTGTTTTTTTTGACCGGGTAAGTGACGATATTGAAACACACAAGGTTATAGCCGACAACTTTAAAGGCGCCTACAAAGGCACCGTGCATTTAATAAATTCGGGGTATAAAAAAATAGCGCATATTACCAGTTCGCCAAATTTGTCGATAACAATTGAGCGTTTGGCGGGATATAAAAAAGCATTGAAAGAAAATGGGATACCTGTAAATGATAATTACATTAAATATTGCCTGCATGGCGGCCGGGACCTGAACGAAACAGAAGCGGCTTTAAATAACCTGCTGGAAATAGATAACCCCCCTGATGCAATTTTTACCGCATCCGACAGGATAACCACCACCATCTTCACTTTACTGCATTACTTAAAAATAAAAATACCCGAAGAAATGGCTTTGCTGGGTTTTACAAATAACCAGCTCGCTGAAGTATTGAACCCGGGTCTTAGTGCGATCATTCAGCCTGGCGCCGAAATGGGTAAAACCGCAATGGAATTGCTGATCGGCCTTATCGAGAGCAAACGGCCGGTTACCGATTTCGAAACCAGGGTTTTGCCAACGCAATTATTTATCAGGGAATCGTCGATGCCGTCGCCGATATATAGAACATAACATAACATAAACGTTCTTCCGGCCTTACCACCCGAAAACGATTTCGCAAATAATAGCTGGTGTATGTTTGTTAATACTTGCCAGCTGCTATACATTTGAGCAAACCATTATGTTACCAGTTAGTTTTCTGAAACTGCGAATGCCTATGAAAAATATACTTTCAACATGTGCTTTATTAATTTTAACCGGCCTGTTTTTTACAGCTTCGGCGCAGGTCGTCACGCTCGACTATTATTTTAACCACGAAACCCACAAAAATAAACCCGGGCAGGAAGTGCGTTTTCACTATATGTGGGAAGACACTGAAATGTCCGGCTTTTCTATTTTAGGGGAAACGTTTAAAAGGCAGGGCGCCAAATTGCAATCGCTTGAGGATGGGCCCACCAGGGCCAATTTAAAAGGCGCCAATATCTATATCATCGTTGACCCGGATACAGAAAAAGAAACCGCACACCCTAACTATATAGAAGAAAAAGATATTAAAGAAATTGAAAAATGGGTTAAAGCCGGCGGGGTGCTGGTGATGCTGGCCAACGACAGCGCAAATGTGGAACTGCCCCATTTTAATAACCTCGCCGCTAAATTTGGCATGCATTTTAATGATGACCTGCAAAATCACGTTGTAGACGATCATTTCTCGGATGGAACGGTGTTTATCACTAACAACCCGATCTTTAAAACGGCACAAAAAATATATATGAAGGATGTATGCTCCATAGATATAAAATCGCCCGCGTATGTAGGTTTACGAAACAGTAACAATGCGGTTATTATTGCCATAGCAAAATATGGAAAGGGTACAGTTTTCGCGGTTGGGGATCCATGGCTGTATAATGAATATACCAACGGAAAGCTGCCTGCCGGTTACGAAAATGATAAAGCAGCCGAAGACATCACCAGATGGCTGATCAAACAAATTCCTTAACTGAACAAGTATCAACGCCAAAAGGACATTTTATCAGGCGGAAATAGTGAGTTGCCGGAATAATCTACGGTTTAAAAGTGTTATATAAAAACTTCATGAAAAAAAACGGACTTATTCTTAAACTGGCTATCCTGTTCAATTTTGTTGCCCTGTTAGCTATTGCGCAAGTCCCTGCCGGTAATATTAACCAGCTTATATCGAAAATAGACGCACATAATGGCGCAATGCCTGTAGAAAAGGTTTTTTTGCAATTTGATAAACCATATTACTCAACCGGCGATACGATATGGTTTAAAGGGTACCTGATGGATGAGGCGATTAAATACTCAATGCTGAGCAGCCGTTTGTATATCGAGCTGCTTAACGACAGTAACGCGGTGGTAAAACGCTTTGTATTTCCGGCGTCGCTCGGCCTTACCTGGGGCAGCATCCCTTTAAGCCAAGCCTACGTTCACGACGGAACTTACACCATTCGTGCATATACCAACTGGATGCGTAATTTTGGAGACGACTATTTTTTTAAACAAAGTTTTTATTTCAGTAACCCGGATGATCATACCTGGCTGGTAAACGTGCAGTCTTCGTTAGCCAACGACGGCAATAATGTTAAACTGGCCATGAAGTTTACAGGGACCGATGGGAAAACGGGTTCAAATGATCTGCAATTAAAAGTCGTAAACAACAAAAAAGTGCTCTTACGAAACGAGGAGCAAACCGGGCCGGACGGTATTTTGGATGCGGATTTCACATTACCCGCTCAAACCAAATTAAAAAATTTGAATATTGTTGTCCGGGATAAAAATGATAAAACGCGCAGCGCTTTAATACCAATAAAGGCCAACCGGCCACAGGACGTGGATATACAGCTTATGCCCGAAGGCGGCACATTAGTGGCAGGCATACCATCGCGCATAGGCTTTAAAGCAATCGGCGAGGATGGCAAAAGCATTGATATACAAGGTACAGTTTATGATAATGACCATAATGAAGTTGCCCAAATAAACACGTCTCATTATGGCATGGGTACATTTGATATTGCCTCGCTGCCGGATAAAACCTATACAGCCGATATCACTTTACCCGATGGAGGAAAGAAAACGGTGCCATTCCCATTGCCGCTTAAATCAGGAAGCGTATTGAACGTTCGGAACGCGATGGATGGCGATACCATTGCCGTGTCCGTTTTTAACACTGCCGACCAGGCAGCCGGCAATAAATACTATTTGGTTGCCCTTTCAAGGGGCGTAGTATGTTATGGGGCATCTTTTACTTTCAGCAATAGTCATTTTTCAACAAAGGTGCCAAAAAGCTTGTTCCCAACAGGGATAGCTCATTTTATCCTGTTGAATGCCGCATGGCAGCCGTTAAATGAGCGGGTTACGTTTATTGACCATTTGGATAATTTACAAATAGAACTTAAAACCGGCGCCGATGCATTTGCCGCCAGGGACAGTATTCCGGTCCACATAACAGTTAAGGACGGGGCGGGCCAACCCATGGTGGGCAGCTTCTCGATGGCCATAACCGACGATAGCCAGGTTAAAACAGCGGGCGCGATTTCGGAAAACATCGTGTCAAATTTATTGCTGACCTCCGATTTAAAAGGATACATAGAGGATCCTGCTTTTTATTTACAACATACAGCACAATCATGGAATGCTTTGGATGCCCTGTTGCTGACACAAGGCTGGGTTGGATATGACCTTGGAAAGATTGGTATTCCGGTAAAACCGCTTTATGAACCCGAAATGGAATTTACCGTAAAGGGTACCATTACTAATTTGTTTAATCAGCCGGTAAACAATTCGAAAGTGATGCTAATTTCAATGGGCGATCAAAAGTTTGAAAAGGATACCGTTACAAACAAATCCGGAAGATTTGAATTTAACGGCTTTCCCCGCATAGGCAAATCCACATTTGTAATTTCGGCGACAAACGCCCGCGGGAAAGTGATTAACGGCGGTATAAGCATTGATGAAAAAAATAAACTGCCGGTGAGTTCCGGAAGTATGCTGCTGATAGATCCCTGGAACGTGAACGCAGATGGGGTGGTTTTAAACTATGTTAAATTGAATAAGGATTACCATGCCGCCCTTGATAAAGCGCAGAGTTATGGTAGCGGTCAAATGCTTAAAACAGTTGTTATAAAGGATAGGGCCATGGTTAAAAACTCCCGGAATTTAAATGGGTCGGGCGTAGCTGATCAGGTTATTGGCGAAGATGAGCTGGTAAATGCCGGAAAGGCAAGCCTGCTTGATGTGATTAACAGTAAGGTGAAGAATTTTCATGCGGGCATCCATAATAGCAAGGGCGAAAATATGAACATGGAATACTATATAAGAGAAAAACGTGTACATTTTGTATTTGACGGGATTGATGTTGACCGGTTTTATCAGCCCATGGGCGGCCAGCAAAATGAACATTATCTTTATCAGAAACAATACCTCGACTATGTATCGGCAGAGGACGTGTTAGGTATAGAGGTGATATTCAATCAGAATGGCAGTTATAATGCTGCAAGTCTAACCGATGTAGGCGACCTGTTAGCTGCTAACGCTACCGGTCCAATTGGAACTGACATTGCATACCTGGAGATCACAACGCGTTCCGGTGCCGGACCTTTTATCCAACGGGCAAACGGCATATACATTTATAAACCTTTGGAACTTGCGGATTACAAGCAGTTTTATCGTCCGCGGTACCCGGTAAAAGGGAATGTAAACAATACCGATCTGCGCTCAACTATTCATTGGTCGCCCAATATTATTACCGATAAAAAGGGGACTGCAACCATTTCATTTTACGCAGCTGATAAACCAACCAATTATACCATAATATGCGAGGGTAGCGATATGAATGGAAAGGTGGGGGTTCAAACCGCGCGGATCACCATTAACGGCACAAAAAAATAGCCTTTATTAATTTTACAGCGCCTTGTTATAAATTAAATAGACAAACCATTTAGTGAACGGTAGATCGCTTATCATCGTTTCAAAATGTCCGGCGGAAAGCGCCTATTCCCGGGAGACCTGCATTTCGCCAATGCTATTTCTGTAAAAAAAAATATCTTTTTATACAGGTATACCGCTGCTTTTTTCGGGACTGATATTTATTTTTATATCAAACAGGCAGGCGCATTATTTTAACGATCATCACGGCGATCATCTTTAGTGGTTCTGTTAATGTAAAGAGCAGGTCGGGCGACCGACGGGTACGTTATTTGTATTACGTGATGGCACCAAAGTAAATATTTTGGATAATAACAACGGCTGGACAAAAATACAGCTCGCTAATGGCAACGAGGGCTAGATGCAGCATGGTGATATTAGGGAAATATAATATCCGGAGTTATCACTCTTGTTTGCGTTTTTTTAACACAGGTCCGTGTCTTGAGTGCTTGCCAAATCTGTAGGCAGCAACCAGGGCTTGTTCATTAACTGTAAGGTTTTCGTACTTAAAAATCTTTGATAATTTGTTGAATTTCGTATCTTTGGAGTGTAAGATTTGCAAAAATAATCCGTGAAAAAGGTGGTGAGTATTTCGGTGAGTAAGAAATCAACTACTTATAACGTATTGAAATTCAAGTCGGTATAAGGGGTGTAAAAGTTCCTCCCTCACCGCCTTCGGTCGCTAACATGATATACAGACTTAAAGTCCGGTGAAATACTTCATCGGACTTTTTTATCTTAGTGCAACATAAGTCATAAAGTAAAAATGACCAGTTGGGCGATAGCGAACAGCCACTTAATTGATTTTAGGCCTCCCTCAAAAAGGATCAATGAAATTAATCCCTTCCTCACCGCTATTTTAAATCGATATTACGATTGCTTCGGCGAAACCTGCAGACCTTGGAGTATAATTAAATTCGTTTGGGAATTCTTTTGTTGTTCCGATTTTTTTCACTTATTTTTAATATACTTATCTCAGAGGGTTCAATAATCCAAATATGTGTGAGTTATTAGACCTTTTACTGCATAAAGTGTATTATAATTTTAGTCAGAATCGATCTTTTAATAATACAATCATGGGAAAATTCAGTGAAATAAAATGTCCCGGTTGCGGAAAATGGTGCAACTGGACAAGCAGGATAGATGAAAAGTGCCCGAATTGCGATGCACAACTTGATCCGGTGCGGTTTCAATATGAGGAAGAAAAAAGAATAACCGCAGAAATACTTCAAAAAAACAATTATTTCCTTATAAAGGATACCGAAGATCCTGTCGTACAAATGTTCAAGCAATTTACTAACTGGCTTAGGTGGACCACATTATATGGAATATCAATAATCTATTTTGTTATAGTTATTATGATAATATTGTTTGGTTTGGCCATGATTTAAACCCGTTTTTTTTTGCTAACACGCGAGATTGACAATCTGTCCCCCCCCCGGCTAATGAAGGTTAGCTTGCATATACCGCCCTTTTTTATCCGCAAGCTGTTAACTATTAAACAATATATGGTTTGCTTTAAACAATATATTGTTTTTATTAGTTATATTTGAATACCAATTAAAAACCAAATTCATGAAAACAAACAAAACTACCTTCTACAGAGGGCTGGGGCTTTTATTAGCTGCCGGAATCCTGACCGGGCTAAGCGCCTGCACCAACAAAGGAAGCAACATGGTGCTTCCAAAAAATTCTGTTGCATTTGTATCGAAAACCCGGACGCTGACCTACCAGCTGGTTTGGTCGGACGAATTTAACGGAACAAGTGTGAACACAAGTAACTGGAAGTTTGAGACCGGTGGCGGCGGATGGGGGAACAACGAGCTGGAGTATTACCAGGCGGCAAACGCAACCGTTGCAAATGGTTACCTGTCCATCACTGCAAAAAAACAGCAGGTAGGTTCAAACCAGTACACTTCGGCACGCATGAAAACGCAGGGTCTGCAGCAGTTTACCTATGGCAGGGTTGAGGCGCGCATAAAAATGCCGGTAGTAAAAGGCTTATGGCCCGCCTTCTGGATGCTGGGGACGAATATTACAACCGTCGGCTGGCCCAAATGCGGCGAAATTGATATTATGGAACACATCAATACCGATAGCTTAAATCACGGAACCATCCATTGGTATAACAACGGCAACGCCTCCTACGGCGGCCAGGTAACAACCTCGCCAAGCCAGTTCCATGTATATGATGTTACATGGACCCCGACAGCTATAAACTGGGATATAGATGGCGTTCAGTATTTTACCGCGAATATTGCCAACGGTATTAACGGAACGGGATGTTTTCAAAACCCTTTCTTTATCATCCTGAACCTGGCGGTTGGCGGCAACTGGCCGGGCAACACGATAGATACCTCGAAACTCCCTGCGAGTATGGTGGTCGATTATGTTAGGGTGTACCAGTTAAGGTAACGTCGCAGGAATATTTTACTATATCAAAGCCTCCGGAATATATTCCGGAGGCTTTTTGCTTTAAAAGCAGCTGTCCGAGTCTGTGTATAATATTTATTCGCCGGAATATTTTATGTTTGGGCTCGTTTGTTAACGTGAACCTTATGCGCCAAAAAAACAATCCCGGTAACTCCGCACGACGTATTCTAACAGCCAGTCTTATAGGTACCACCATCGAGTTTTTTGATTTTTATATATACGCCACCGCGGCGGTGCTGGTTTTTCCAAAACTCTTCTTCCCGGCTGGCGACCCGGCTTCGGCCACCCTGCAATCACTGGCAACTTTTGCGCTGGCGTTTTTTGCCCGGCCATTAGGCGCTGCATTGTTTGGCCATTTCGGCGATCGTATGGGACGTAAAGCAACCCTTGTTGCGGCATTAATGACGATGGGCCCGTCTACAGTTGCCATCGGCCTGCTGCCGTCATATCAGTCGATCGGCATTGCAGCGCCCATTTTATTGGCCTTGTTCCGGTTCGGGCAAGGCTTGGGGCTTGGCGGGGAATGGGGAGGGGCGGTGCTGCTGGCTACCGAGAATGCACCCGAAAACAAAAAGGCTTGGTATGGCATGTTCCCGCAGTTGGGGGCTCCGATCGGGTTTTTAATATCGAGCACTACCTTCCTGCTGCTCAGCAAAACCATGACCGACCAGCAATTTTTAAACTATGGCTGGCGCATCCCGTTCATCGCAAGTGCCGCGCTGGTGTGGGTTGGCCTGTATGTGCGTTTAAAGCTCACGGAAACGCCCGACTTTTTAAAGATCGTTGAAAAGAATGAACGGGTAAAGATGCCCGTTATCGTGGTGTTTACCAAACACACAAAATCTATCATATTAGGTACCATTGCAACCATTACAACATTCCTGCTTTTCTATCTTATGACCGTGTTTACATTAAGCTGGGGCACCTCGGCGCTGCATTACCAGCGTTCAGGCTTTCTTATCGGGCAAATGATCTCCGTTTTGTTTTTCGGCCTTGGTATCCCGTTGTCGGCAATGTTAGCTGACCGCTATGGACGGGGCAAAGTATTGATGCTCGCTACAGCCGGCATTTTCCTGTTTGGGTTATTCTTTTCGCCGTTATTCAGTGCGGGCAGCTGGGCCACAACTGTTCTGTTTCTGGTGCTTGGTATGTTTTTAATGGGATTAACCTATGGCCCTTTAGGAACTGCGCTTGCCGAAATATTTCCGTCGGCAGTTCGCTATACAGGTGCATCGCTGGCATTTACATTGGCGGGCATATTGGGTGCTTCATTAACTCCTTACATCGCCACCACATTAGCAACCCGGTACGGACTTCAGTATGTTGGCTATTACCTGTCTTTTGCTGCCGCGATAACTTTTATTGCGTTGGTTGCCGCCAGGTCATCGATGAAGGAGTTTGGACAGAAATAATAGCGACGGTTTCGCTCACAGGCAAGTCAGCCTTATTTACTGTATCTTTGCCAGCACCACATCCATGCTAAAACAAGCCCTTACCAACCTCAAGATCGCCGAACTGAACGAAATGCAGCATGCTGCGCTCAATGCCGCCAAAAAGGGCGACATGATCCTTCTTGCGCCGACCGGATCGGGCAAAACGCTGGGTTTTTTATTACCGCTTTTAAGTTTGCTTGATACGAACGCGCCAACTGTACAGGCGCTTATCCTGGTGCCATCGCGCGAGCTGGCGCTGCAGATCGAGCAGGTGTTTAAAACCATCGCGAGTGGGTTTAAAGTTAATTGCTGCTATGGCGGCCACCCGGTAAAAATTGAGCGCAACAACCTGTCGCAGCCGCCGGCGGTATTGATCGGTACGCCCGGCCGCATGGGCCACCATCTGCGCCGCGAAAGTTTCAGCACGGATACCATCCATACGCTGATACTGGACGAATTTGATAAATCGCTTGAGTTTGGTTTCCAGGAGGACATGGCCTATATCATCAGGCAACTGCCTAATTTAAAAAAACGGATGCTTACTTCGGCCACCAAAATGCAGGAAATACCGGGCTTTACCGGCATAAGGAACCCGGCAGAAGTGGATTTTTTAGAGAACGCAACCAACGCGCCAGATATTAAATTAAAAGCTGTTATCTCGCCGGCCGCCGACAAACTGGATACGCTTTTTTCGCTCATTTGTACCATAGGAGACAGGGCCACACTGGTTTTCTGCAACCACCGCGAAGCAGTTGACCGCATCAGCGACCTTTTATGGAACCGCGGCATTGTGCATGATGTTTTTCACGGCGGCATGGAGCAGGAGGACAGGGAACGGGCTTTGATAAAGTTCAGGAACGGTAGTCACCGCTTGCTTATTACGACCGACCTGGCCTCGCGGGGGCTGGATATCCCCGAGATCGAATTCGTGGTGCATTACCAATTGCCGCATACGCGGGAGGCCTTTTTGCACCGCAACGGCCGTACAGCGCGCATGCATGCGAAAGGAACGTCGTACCTCATCCTCACGGAAGATGAAAAGCTAAATTACCCCGATCAGCAGCTTGAAATGGAAGCGTTGCCTGAAAAAGCCGTGCTGCCAAAGCCTTCACCCTGGGCTACGCTGTATGTGGCAGCCGGTAAAAAAGATAAAATAAATAAAGTGGATATCGTAGGCCTGCTGCTTCAAAAAGGCGAACTGGCAAAAGACGATCTCGGCCTCATCGAAGTACTCGACCATTCATCCTACGCGGCCGTAAAACGCAACCGCATCGAACGGCTGGTGCAGATCATCAGCAAAGAAAAGATAAAGAATAAGAAAGTGAAGATCGAGGTTTCGAGATAATTTGTCATCCCTGGCTACCGTTTAGGATGACAAAGAAAAGCCTTGTCATTCTGAGTGATAACGAAGAATCTTCTGTGGCAGGACATACGGGATTCTTGTCAGGTGAAGAAGATCCTTCACTACGTTCAGGATGACAAAGGCACTTTTTATTTCTTTGTCATTCTGAGTGATAACGAAGAACTATCTCTTGAGCGTAGCGAAGGATCTTCTGCGGCAGGACATACGGGATTCTTGTTAGGTGAAGAAGATTCTTCGCGATGCTCAGAATGACAAAGGCTTAGGATAACCCCTTTTTTCTCAAAATTTAACTAATTTTACACCTTACATCAGCCATAAAACATGAGCAATAACGATATCATGAAAAAGCTAAGGGTAGCTTTACACTTCACCGACGACGATATTATAAAAGTTTTAGACCTGGCTAACTTCAGGATCACCAAAACCGAACTTGGCGCTATATTCCGTAAAGACGATCACCCCAACTTTAAGCCCTGCGGCGACCAGATACTCCGTAATTTTTTAAACGGGCTGATCATCTACAAACGCGGGCCAAAAGAAGGTAGCCCGGATACCTCAAAAAAACCAACGGCTACTGACTAAATAACCACCGACTCTTTACAAATCGCTTAGCAGGTCGAGTTTTTTGTGATTGTATTCTTCCTGCGAGATCAGGCCGTTATCAAATAACATTCTTAGTTTTTTCAATTTCTCGGTAAGTTCATCGGCCTTTGGCGCCTCCGGGGCGGACGGCTGTGCCGGCTGGATATGTATTTGTTCAGGCTCAGCTTCAAACGCAGCCGGTTGCTGAGCTGCTACGCGGGCCGCATTTTCAAACTGGATAGCGCCTGATTCAGCACGTTTTTCTTCCAGGTCGCGCAAGCGGCGGGCCTTACGCTCGGCCTCTTTGCGTTCCTGTGCGTACTGGTACAGCTTGCGGGCCTGTATTTTAGGCAGATAATCAACACCCATTTCGGCGCCGTTGGTGGTTTTTACGCTAAAAATAGCGCCTATGATCTCCTCCTTGGTATACACATCGATAATGTCCTTCCACACAAAATCAACAAACTTTATGGTTAAGCCCAAATTGGCAGGGGTGAAGAACAGGATGCGTTTATTGGTAAGCGCTATGCAATCCGGAAAAAGATTTACGATCGGCTTTTTTTGAACCGCTATATAAAGGATATCTTCACCAGTGGTAAGCAGGTCGGCCAGGCGCAGATAAATTTTTTCAACTGCTTTAGGATCCTGATCCTCATTTAAAAATTTTTCGATCATGGTATTGCTTTTATGCTTTATGCAAAAATAGTAAATAAGAACCAAGAGCCAAGAATCAAGAGCCAAGATTTTGAGCGGCAAGATATTGAGAAACAAAAGTCGAGAACTGAGAGCCGGGATGAACTGCCTGTCGTATAATTTGATCGCAATGGTCAATAAGTCTTGGTTCCTGGCTCTTACAATCTCAACTCTTGGCTCTATCCTACCAGTAAATTACACCCCCTGATGTCGGAGTTGTCGAAGCGACCTAATACTTCAAACGAGTTATCCGCATAAACTTTCCCCAGGTCGTGGGTGGCGATGAACGAGCAGGAGTTGAAATTCGCCAGGTCGATCACGTTTATGCCGCCTGCCTTACCGGTTGAAAGCGTGCTTATCGGATCGTTCGTATCGCGGGTTATTATTTTCATCCAGGGCGGGCAGTTGAAAATGCCTTCCCCCTTCGAGTAACCCTGCGACAATAGCTCCGTCATGCCATATTCAGAATGAATCGCATCAACGCCAAATCCTTTGCGCAATTGACCGTGCAATTCTTCCCGGATCATCTCTTTGCGCCGTCCCTTCATGCCGCCGGTTTCCATCACGATAAGTTGCGGAAAGTTTATGGTGTACTGCTCAATAAAATCGAGCAAGGCAAAGGTTACGCCGATCAGCAGGGTAGGTTTTTGAGCTTGCTGCTGCTTTTTAAGCTGCAGGTACAGCTCATCATGATTGTATAAAAAGAAGCCGCTATCGGGATCGCCCGACTGTTTGATCAGGTCGTCGGCCATATATATCAGTGATGAGCCCTGGCGCTCGAGGTACGACGGCAGCAAGGCCAGTATAGTATAGCTTTTAATACCCCCATAAAATAATTCGAACGACTTGCGGAAACTTTCGGTATACCAGCTTACATCGGTTATGTAATGACTGCTGGTTGTTATGCCGGTTGTTCCCGAACTTGTAAAGATAACTTCCGCGGGCCGGGCTGAACTAAGTACTTCGTGCGTTTTAAAGAATTCTATCGGCAAAAAAGGTATCTGATTGATGGTCTGAACGGTTGCCGGGTTAATTTTTAAGGCAGCAATAAAATCCCGGTAAACGGTGCAATTTTTGGCCTGGTATTGAAAAATCTGCAGCGCCGTTTCATTAAACTGCTGTTCGCTTTCTATCGAAAATACCTGCGCTTTATTCATTCGCGCAAAGATAGGCAATTTGAAAATTGGATAAATTCGAAGATTTGAGCATAACAGCAAGTTCCGGGTTGGGACGGCCGTTTGGTATGCTGAATTTTGGATCATCAAAATTAAAAACATGAACAAATTCAAAATTGTACCGCTTTCAAAATCGTATGCACAAAACATCAGGGCAACCATGAAAGATGATTTTGGCCACCAGGTGGTCGAACAAATTGCCACGGGATCGGGCCCCTGCAGGGTTTCGTTAAAACCATTTACAAAAGGAGTTGATAAACGCCTGTTGTTTACACATAGTCCTTTTGAGATAGACAATGCCTATAATCAGCCCGGCCCGGTTTTTATCAATAGTAATGAAGTGGAGGAGTATCAGGATATTCACCGCTTTCCGCCGGAAATAAAGGCGGATAAAAACAGCTTTCCGTTAACGCTTATTGGGTATAACGAAGATCAGCAAATGGCTTTGACGAAAATGGTCGGAGATGCTGATGTAGACGAAATGATTACCCATATTTTTGAAACCCGTCCTGACGTGCAATACCTGCACGCCCGTAATGCGCTGCCTTGCTGCTATATATGCAAAATTGAAAGATTAAACTGAAGCGCGCCAATAAAATGAAACAACTGGTGATGTTTCGGGTTGTGCGTATGATACTTTATTTTTGAAGTACTTTTTTAAAACAATTCCCATGAAATCATTGAAATTTTTAGCTGTTCCATTTTTATTAAGCATTTTTCTTACCCTTCTGTCGGCAAAATCCCCGGATGTTAGCAAGGAAACCGAACGAATACACAAAGCGGCCAACGTGTTAAAGGAGTTTGGTAAAATGAAGGAAAAGATCCCGCACGATCTGTTGGAAAACTGCGAAGGGATTGTTATTATGCCCAGGCTGTTCAATGCCGGTTTTGCGATAGGCGGCAAATATGGCAAAGGTTTAGCCATGGTGAAACTCGAGAACGGAAAATGGAGCGATCCCGTTTTTGTAACTTTAACAGGCGGGAGTTTTGGCTTCCAGTTTGGTATTCAATCTGTCGACCTGGTATTGATTTTCAAGCATAAAGGTGTGCTGACGAAGGTCAAAAAAGGCGACTTTACTATCGGCGGCGACGCGTCGGCTGCGGCCGGCCCGGTTGGCAGAAATACCACTGCCAGCACCGATTATAAAATGTCGGCGGAAGTGTACTCTTATTCACGAAGCAGGGGCTTGTTTGCAGGTATTAGCATAAATGGCTCGAACCTGGGTATCGATAAAAAATCAAATGCGGCCTATTATGGCCCGGATGCCACTTCGCAGGATATATTTGAAATGTCGAAAAGCAATACCGAAGCGGTTAAGTTATTGAAAGAAAGTTTGGGAGCATTAAAATAAAATTATTAAAAGCCTGGAAATACCTCACGGGGAATTTCCGGCTTTATTATGTTTTCTGTTCAAACTTTTCGATCTCGTTTAAAAACTGTTCAACATCGTTGGCTTGATGCCAGCCTGTTCCGCTCAATAAATTCTTTACCAACCCTGTCTTAATTTCCCCCTTGCTTAGCTGGTTATATATCCAGATAAATACAGGCAGCAAGCAAAGGCCAACTACAACATTTACGAAAAAGTAGGTGCTAAGCTGCGGACTAAAAAAATCTACTTTCAGAAATATTTTCCCAATCAGGATCATTAACAGCGGATAAAAGGGAATAATAAATAATGAATATTTTACATAGGTAATCACCAGCAATTTAAGTCTCGCCGCTCTTTTTTGTAAGGGAGCAATAGGCTCGTCATTATTTTTTAGCTGCAATTTACCAACGATCGACAATATCTTTAAATCCAATATAAAAAACCAAAGCAATGCCAGCTCAATAATAATGGCGGGGATGCTAAACCGCAATGCGTTTGAATTATGAACGATAAAGCCGATGAGATAATTAAAAGTATAATTCATGATCAGCATTTCTACGATTTTCAAGACAAAGAAAGATTTAATTTTAAACCGGGCCTTGTCGAAATTCATTTTGCGGAGCAATAGCATATTTAGCTGCAGGTTTTTGTCTAACTTTTTATCGTAATCGCTCCAAAGTGTTTTTAATTCTTCCAGTTCCATTATCATGATCTTTAAACTTTAGCAAATTGTTGTTTCAGTTGTTGTTTTAACCGGCCAATTTTAGTGGCTACATTGGTTTCGGTAATTCCCAGTACTTCGGCTATATCCTTATAGCTGTTGTTATCCAGGTAAAGTATGATCAATGCCTTGTTGAGCTCGTCGAATTTGTTTATAAAATCGTAAAGGAGCTTTACATTGGTATCAACTTCCTGGTTTTCGTTTTCGTCGGCAAAATCGATCAGGCTGTCGTGAATAGAAACCGTTGTGTTTTGCCTGTTGCTGTCGGCCCGGTAATGTGATATGGCCGTATTCAACGCAATGCGATACATCCACGTGGAGAGTTTATACCGGTTGTTATATTTATCAAACGACCGCCACAATTGAATGATCACATCCTGTACCAAGTCTTTCCGGTCTTCCGGGTCCCGGCAATAGGCGTTACAAACTTTAAAAATGAGCTTTTTATTTTGCTGGATAAGGTATATAAACTGATCTTCCTGAGCCTGCTGCTGCATTGTTGTTGCTATTTATTCTATTATTCGCAGGAATGGTTGAAAAATCACAAACAAATTGAAAATATTATTCCCGTGGATACAGCCTGGCTACTTTCTGAATGCCTTTTTAAGCAGCGTACCGGATAAAGCGGCCATGCCGCCAACCAATCCGCCAACCAGCGCCGTAACGATCAGCAGCCATATCCAGTTATTTGGCAACGGAAACAATTGCACCACGCGGCCGGCCAGGATGTTTTCGTTCGGAAGGCTTTTAAGCAAGGCCAATGTTGCCCATACAACAAATATGGCCGCGAAGCCCGACCAAAAAGACCGCATTGATGTTTTACCGATAAAAAATGCCGCTAAAAATGCAACAATGGCAGCAACCCACCACGGTAAAAAATAGCCGCAGATAAAGGATAAAATAAGTATGATTAAAAATAACATATCGTCAAAGCCCTTCTAAATCTCCCCTTGGCAGGGGGATTTTTTGTATATCAATGTGTGCGTTGTCTCAGCTGTCTCAGCTGTATCAGCTGTATCACCTGTATCAGGTGTATCACCTGTATCAGGTGTATCACCTGTATCTCTCTCAAAAATTGATACACTAAATATTTGTATCTTCAATTTAAGATCAATGTTGATTTAATTCTTCCCGAACTTTCGGTCGGTGAATTTAAAAAGAGCAATTCATTTAGCTTGCCATCCCGCCAGGTTTTAAACATATCATTATAATAAAAACTGCCCGGGTTGCCCGATTCTCCGCCCGGAAAAACACCATAACCTTTAACAACCGGCCCCATTTGCACCACCATTCGCCACGACGGGCCGTTGTTATTTTTCAGGGCATTTATAACGCCCCCGGTGCCGCCTGCAAAAAAATCCCCCGTTCCAAAACCCTGCAAACCTGCCATGTGATTGATAAAAGTTTTCTTTACCGATCCCCACTGCCACTTTATGCCCGGCTTTCCATATTTGCGCACCATCTCGTTAACAGTTGCGTTAAACGCGATGTTGATGATGTCGGCGGCGGTTTCTTTAACCGGCGTATGTACGTTATCAAACCAGGCGGAGTTGGGTTCGGTTAAAAGCAGTTTTTCGGTACGGTCGTACGAGGGCGCCTTCAGGATCATGCCTTTTACCACAAAATGATCGCGCCAGGTGGTGTCGTAAAACTTTGCCCACCATTTATTAAAAATACTGCCGCCGGCTGAATTGGCATCATAATGTTTGTCCCACTTTTTTATGATAGCTAATGCTGTTAAATGGTCGGCGTTCATTTTTGAAGAATCCAAATATTTCAACATAGTTGGCAGCACATCCTGCGCAAGGATGCTGTAATTATCCGTTTGCATTATCCGGATACTGTCGGCGGTAGCATTCTTCATCGCGCCAAGCTTGTCGTTTATTCTTTTGCCGCGGTAATATTGTTCAAACTTCCAGTTGATATAGTAAGGATATGTCGAGTCGGTTGATGACTGATTGGCCGAGCTTACAAATCCACGCAGCGGGTTTTTAACCGTTGGATTTTGCTCCGCGGGTATCCAGCCATGCCAATCGTTTGCGGGGTCGCTTCCGTCAAGAATAAATTTACCCTGGTCCTTGAATTTTAATGGGAACTTACCATTGGGTGTGATGGCAATGTCCTTATCCGAGCTGGCGAAAACGAAGTTTTGCGCCGGGCAGCTATAATATTTAAGCGCTTCGCGGTAATCGTTATAATTTTTGCCGCGGTTAAGCAGGTGAAAGGTCATAATATCATCCGACTCATCATGTGCCAGCCAGCGCATGGCATTACCAACCGGGATATTGCCGTGATGGCCTGCAGGCTTTTTGGCGTCGGTTTCATACACCACCGGCCCATGGTGTGTGTAAAGTACGGTGTCAATAACAGGCTGCTGCCCCCTTACTTTAATGATCTCAATACGTTTTTTTACTTTGTTCCATTGGTTGTTGTACCAGTATTCGGATTTTGTATTGTCTTTAAATTTTACCTGGTACCAGTCGAGCACATCGGCATCAACATTGGTTACGCCCCAGCTGATCTTTTGATTGTAACCGATAATTATGCACGGAGAGCCCGGCAGCGAAACGCCGTAAACATTTACAGTCGGCGACGACATTTGCAGCTGGTACCAAATGGACGGGAAACTTAGATCAAGGTGCGGGTCGTTGGCGAGGATGGGATAGCCATTGGCTGTTTTGCTGCCGCTGATGGCCCAGTTGTTACTGCCTACGCCCTCCGCAATTTCGTGAGATTTAATACTCTCCGTCATCTGCGCCAGGAAGCCCGCCGAAGGCTTTGGAACAGGCAATGGCTTAAAATTCCATTGGGTGCCAGCAGGAATGATCGGGTCTTCATGAAAAGGATAATCGGGAAACAGATCGTTCACCGCCTGTGCGCCGAAGCGCTTCAGGTTATTGGTCATGCCGGATTGATCCGAACCGCCTGCCAGCGTCTCGGACATCAGCTTAAGCAGGAAGGCGCAGTTAATAGGCTTCCATTCCTCGGGTGCATAATTCAATAGTTTAAACTCGATAGGATAGTTTTTAGAATCAAGCTGGCGGATATAGTTGTTAACCCCGTCGGTATAGGCATTGACCATCAAACGCGAAACCGGATTTTTGAGCATCCCTTTTAAAGCATTCTCAGCAGCATACACCATCCCTGTACGCCGATGGTACTGATCGATTTCCAGCGCCTTTGGCCCTACTATTTCTGATAGCCTTCCGGATGCGCTGCGCGTTTGAATATCCATTTGCCAGAGGCGGTCGCGGGCGGTTACGTATCCCTGGGCGAAATAAAGGTCGTGGTCGTTATTTGCAAAAATGTGCGGTATCCTGTGCTCGTCGTATCTGATGATCACTTTATCGTACAATCCTTTAAGTTGCAGATTTTCGGTGGGGATAATGTTCTTGCTTTCGGCATTTTGCCAAAATCCGGTAACCGGGTTTAAGAATTCGCCAATAGGCGGGATATCGCCAAATTTGGTCTTTAATACCCAAATTAACAGCAATGTCACCCCTGCAGAGAAGAAAGCTTTTACGAACTTCATGACGTTGGTTTACGAAACCAAGATAAGGAAAAAGGATGAATGGTCATCCGGGGATAATGCTATAGAATTAAATATCGTGACAGACTAATCGTCTTTATCCTCTTTGTCTTCTTTGGACGAAACCACCTTTGACGTGATGACAACTCCGTCCTGGCTAATTACCTTTAAGCGGTACACGGCTTCACCATAAGCATGGATTTTATCAAAAAAGTAGTACGTGCTTGTGCCGGAGGAGGTAATACGTGTTAATTGCGTGAATGGCTCTCCTTTTTCCCTGGCTTTTTCAAGGACGAAGGTGGTATTATTTCCTTCATTCTCGGTCTTCCAGGTGAATTGGATACCACCTTTTGCTTTGTTTGCTTTAAAGTCCAATAAATGAACTTTAAGGGTATTAATCTGATTCTCCCGGATAACTAAACTGAACCTGTTACTGCCGAATGAATTGGTATCAGCCAGGTTCAGACCAAAAGAATAGGTTGGATTATGACGAAAATCAACGGAGTCTTTTTTATAGACATCCTTGAGCCATATGTCATAATTTGCCGGTATCGAATTTATCTCGGTAAGATTCAGCGTGTAAATATCACTTGCGGTCGCAGTTACATTTAGGGGGATAGCAGTACTCACAGCCGGAAAAGGACGCTTATCGATGGTCAATTCTACACCGTCGCTGGATAAACTGGACAAACTCACAAGACCATACCCCGGAAAATAACTTGCATCTTCATTGAACACATATGCCGGGCTGGTGGTGGGGTCAAACATAATCAGGATATCATCCTTATTAATAGTATCCTTTTCTAACACTACCCGCAGGGAGCCGGTTACGGCCGTATTGATAGTGTATTGATTTAACGCTTTGAAAGATGTTGCTATTTTCTGGTTGCTCTGTGTTTGTTGATTTGCCGGTGCCACAGCATCTTTCTGGCATGATGTTAAACTGGCAATTGCGACTACGAATAGCGTAAAGGTTAATCGTTTCATAACGGTAATTTGTTAAAGGAAAATACCGCAACCAGGGAATCGGGACTGTTTAACAGCCTTTATACGAAGGGTACAGCGATAAGGTTCAAAAAATTAAATAACATATGATTGCTTAATAATATAAATCTAAAAATTGTTTTCTTATTACGTGCTTTATTTCAAAAAATATTAATTAACAGCCCTAACCAGATTTGAAATGACTTTTTTAGAAAACATGATCCAATCAATTAATCATATATAACTGAGCGGATTAAGGAAGACGAAGTAATCGGAGATGGTTAACCAATTGGAAATGGCCTTATTTAACCAATCATTTAAACCTGATTGCTTTAAGCGGGGTTATGCGGGTAACCAGCATGGAAGGCCCTGTCATTACCAACAGGCAGATAAATAGCGTCCCGATATTTAGCAATACAATATCCACCCAGTTAAACTGTATCGGGACAAAATTCATATAATAAGATGCCTGGTCGAGCTTTAAAAAGCGGGTTTGGTACTGGATCATTCCAAGTCCTATCCCGAATATGTTGCCCAGAAACAACCCGAAACTGATGAGGTAGAACGCGTTATACAAAAATACTTTTTGAAGCAGCCAGTTTGTTGAGCCCATTGCTTTTAGCATGCCTATCATAGAGGTGCGCTCCAATATCATGATCAGCAAGGCCGATATCATATTAATTACCGCAACGATTATCATCAGCACCAAAACAACCCCGGTATTCCCATCGAGCAAGGCAAGCCATGTAAATATGGTTGGGAAATTGTCGACTACCGTATAAGATTTAAGCTTTCCAGGTAATAAGTCGTCGACAGCTTTGCTGGATTCGTTCAATCGGTCAAAATCAGCAACTTTAACCTCGTATCCGCCAATTTCATCAGCATTCCAATTGTTAAGCCGGCTTATTAACGACATGTTGCCAATTACATAGGTCTTATCTACATCGTCTATGCCTGTACTGTAAATTCCCCGGATAGTAAACGACCTTGCCCGTAACGGCTCCTGCACAAAATACATCACGATTTTATCGCCGATATGGAGCTTTAAGCGGTTAGCTGTTAGTTGTGAGATGAGCAGTTGTTTTTTTGATTCGACCGTATCAGTAAAGTCTATCACGTTGCCTTTAACGAGGTTTTTTTTAATGAATGACCAGTCGTAACTTTTATCAACGCCCTTTAGCTCAACCCCTTCAATTTCATTATTGGCCTTAATTATTCCCGGTTTGGTTGCGTAGGGCATAACCTTTGTCACCAGCGGATTGGCGAGTACTTTTTTTACAAAACCAGGTGCGGCTTGAATGGCAGAGTTTTCAAATGAATTATTCAGGTCGAATTTCACGATCTGCATATCGCCCGAAAAACCTCTTACCTTTTCCCTGATCTCCTGCTTGAACCCTTTTACGATGGCAACCGACAATATCATTACGCCAAGGCCAAGCATAATACCGATAATAGCAATACGTACAATTAATTTTGAAAATGTACGCTTTGACTTAAAGGTTATGCGGTTAGCTACGAAATAAGCGAAATTCAATGCAGCAGGTTTTTTTGTATATTCGCAAATATGCGGTTTTGCCATTGAAACTGGCGCTTTAAATCGTATTAAGATTTGATTTTTATAGCAATGAAGCTTTTTTTACCCTTTGCCTTAATTGTTTCTTTTTTGTTTAGCAATGCAATTGCGCAAACAAGCTTTTACCGGTCATACAAGGCTGATATTGCACACCATATTAAAGGCAGGTTGATCACCGGGGCCGACCAGACCAAACTTTATTTTGATTACCTCAAAGGAAAAAATATCGGCATGGTGATCAATCAAACCTCGGTAGTCGGTAAAAATCTTATGCTAAGCGCCGATACATTTTTAAAAGCGGGCATTACAATAAAAAAAATATTCGGGCCCGAGCATGGTTTCAGGGGAGACGCCAGCAATGGGGCAGAGGTCAACAACAGCGTAGACGCGAAAAGTGGAATTCCTGTTGTCTCGCTATACGGGAATAAACATTACAAACCAACGTCCGATGACCTGAAAGGAATTGACCTGATGGTATTTGATATCCAGGATGTTGGCGCACGGTTTTATACTTATCTCTCAACACTGCAATACGTGATGGAGGCTTGCGCCGAAAATCATATTGAATTACTGATATTAGACAGGCCCAACCCAAACGGGTTTTATGTTGACGGACCGGTACTTGATACGGCCTTTCGTTCTTTCGTGGGTTTAAACCCCATCCCCGTTGTATTCGGATTAACGGTAGCGGAATATGCGCAAATGATAAACGGCGAAGGCTGGCTTAAAAACCACGTTCAATGCAAACTTAAGATCATTAAGGTTGCGAACTATACCCACAATACAGGCTATAAGCTGCCTGTTAATCCCTCCCCGAATCTGAATACCGAAAAATCGATACTGCTTTACCCGTCGGTATGTTTATTTGAGGGCACCATGCTGAGCCTGGGCCGGGGCACCATGTACCCGTTTTTGCAAATAGGGCATCCTGATCTGAAGGAAAAATACCCTTATGCTTTTAAACCGGTAAGCATTGCCGGGATGAGCGAAGATCCGCCGCAAAAGGACAAATTGTGTTATGGTATAGATCTTAAAAACTATAATACCAATGCTATCCGGGCCACCGGCAAAATTAATTTAACCTGGCTTATAGAATTATACAAGGCATTCCCTGATAAAGCACATTTTTTTAATGACTACTTTTCAAAGCTGGCCGGAACGGATAAATTGCGCAAACAAATTGAAGCCGGTAAAAGCGAGCAGGAAATACGGGCAAGCTGGGAACCGGAATTGAGTAAATATAAAACTATGCGTAAAAAATATTTGTTATACCCCTAATTTTGGGGCATAACAGGTATGTAATATAAATTTTAATACCTAAGGGGCTATTTTATGAGAATTGTATTTATGGGTACGCCCCAGTTTGCAGTTGCTTCGCTCGACGCTTTGATAACAGCAGGATGCGACATCGTTGGCGTGGTGACAGCTCCCGATAAACCGGCTGGTCGCGGGCAAAAGATCAACGAATCGGCTGTAAAACAGTACGCAGTTGCAAATGGCCTAAAGGTTTTACAGCCCGAAAAGTTGAAAAGCCCTGATTTCCTGGAACAATTAAAAGCTTTGGAAGCCGATCTGCAGGTTGTTGTAGCATTCAGGATGCTGCCCGAGGTTGTATGGAGCATGCCGCCGAAAGGTACTATAAATTTGCATGCCTCGTTATTGCCGCAGTATCGTGGTGCCGCGCCGATCAACTGGGCTATAATTAACGGCGAAAGTGAAAGCGGCGTTACTACATTCTTTTTGAAACACGAGATCGATACAGGTGATATTTTATTTACCGAAAAGGTAACGCTTTCAGGTCGTGAAACCGCTGGTGAACTGCACGACTGGCTGATGAACAAGGGAGCAGGCTTGCTGGTAAAAACCGTGAAAGGTGTCGAAAGCGGAAGATATAGCGAACACCTTCAGTCGCAATTAGCAGAGGGAGTAGAATTAAAGCATGCACCGAAAATTCATAAAGAAGATTGCCTGGTCGACTGGAATCAGCCTGCTCAATCCATATTTAATAAAATCCGTGGCCTTAGCCCTTCGCCAACAGCTTATACGCTGTTCAATGATAAAATTTTAAAGATATTTTATGCTGAATGCGAATTAACTGAACCGGGCATACAGCCGGGCGGATATCTATGCGACAATAAGAACCATTTAAAATTTGCCGCAAAGGATGGGTTTATCAGTGTGACTGATATCCAACTCGAAGGCAAAAAGAGAATGGAGATCAGGGAGTTTTTACGGGGCGCTAAACTGTAGCTGTACAAATGCTCCACTTCATCAGAGGTGCGCTCAGCCCGTTGTAACTAATATTACCCGCAACGCTCTAATAGCTACAATATAAAATTCTTATCTATATTTAAAGCAGTGTATTATGGCTACTAAAGAATCATTCTCCATTAATGGAGAGGCCTTGCTTAAAAAAGTAAAGGAATTAATTGCTGAGGGGAACGTAAGAAAGATCACGATAACTGATAAGTCGGGAAAGGAAGTGATGAGCTTTCCGTTAACGGTAGGGGTGGTGGGCGCTTTCCTCGCACCTGTTTTCGCCGCAGTCGGCGCGCTGGCCGCGTTGATCGGCGAATGCACGATAACCGTTGAAAGAGAAGAAGCTAAAAAAGAAGGAGGCGAACCAATATCACATGTCACGAATAATGAATGATCAGCAGCAAAATATTTTAACAGTTAACGGTTTGAACGTTAGTTACGGGAAATTCCAGGCTGTGCAAAATGTGTCCTTCAGCGTATTGAAGGGTGAAATATTTGGTTTGCTTGGCCCAAACGGCGCCGGGAAAACCAGCACGTTAAGCGCGCTGGAAGGATTACTTAAACCCGAATCGGGCTCTATTATAATTGACGGGTACGATGCAGGCGAAAAGCCATTATATGCGCGCGCCTCATTGGGCGTACAGTTGCAGTCAACCAGCTTTCAGCCCGAATTGTTTGTTATTGAGGTGCTGCAGCTATACGCGGGTATTTACGGGCTTGTTTTATCAAAAGACCAGATACTGGCGATTTTAAGAGAGATCAGTCTTGAGGACCAGGCTTTCAAAAAGTTCGGACAGCTTTCGGGCGGACAGCAGCAGCGGGTTTCGCTGGTAATTGCTACTATTCACAATCCTAAATTAGTGCTTCTGGACGAGCCCACTACCGGCCTTGACCCGCAGTCGCGCAGGCAGCTTTGGGAACGTATTGAAGCTATCCGCGAGAAAGGACATGCGGTTTTACTAACCACCCATTCAATGGAAGAAGCTGAATCTGTTTGCGACCGTATTGCCATCATCGACCACGGTAGGGTGATCGCTGTTGATACCCCACAAGCCCTTATCGATAAGCACCGGAGCGACCCCGAAGTGATCAATGTGTCGCGCCGCGGAAGGATAACGCTCGAAGATGTATTTATCGCATTGACAGGAAAAACGGTGCGGGCTTAGGTGGTAAGCAGTTGATTAGGTTGATTGTGTTGTGCAGGTGAATCGTTTACTGCTAATCAATATGTTAAAAATGCAACAAAAACTTTGGTCAATCACTAATTCACTAAATCACTAATTCAATAATTAATCCATGGAGACAGTTATACCCAAAACATCCACCGTTCTAACCTCACTTTTACGGGCTGACTTTACTACCCAGTGGCGCAACCGCCGGTCGGTGATACTTACATTGGTCGTTCCTGTTATTATATTAATCTCGTGGAAGGACCTGGTTGCTTTGCGTGGGGGGGCTTTTGCACTTTCAAACAGTATTACTATTGGTTTGATAGCGACAGGATTAATGGGCTATACCAATGCTATTGCCCGCGACCGCGATAAAGGGATATTTCAACGATTGCGCGTGGCTCCCGTACCCACCTGGACGATCATGGCAAGCCGGATATTTGTACAACTGGTGATGATAATTTTGGTGACCACCGCTGTATTCATCGCGGGTAATGAATATGATAAAATAGTATTGACACCGTCGGGATATGCTTTTACCTATTTTACGGCAATAATCGGCGGTTTGGTGTACCTCAGTTTAGGCCAAATGGTAGCCGGACTGATCACCAACCCGGAAACGGTAAATTCAACCACCCGGCTTGTTTACTTCGTTTTTATTATGGTGGGTATGTTCGGCGAACTGGGTATTCTTGGTGTACAAGTTCACGACCTGGAGCACTGGTCGCCTTATGGTACGGTAAAAACAATCCTGGCCGGGAGCATGGAGCCGGCTAAATGGAACAACGACACTTCAATAGCGCTTTTGATGACTGTGTTATATGCGGCAGTATTTGCTACGATAGGTATTCAGCGGTTTAAGTGGAACACGAATAAATAAGTCAAAAGTTAAAATTCAAAGGTAAAAAGGGCCCGGGAAAGTCTTACAGGCCGGTATCATCCAGTGCAAAAGTGTTTTTCCGATGTGCCCATTTGCCTTTTGTAAAATCGGGGAACTGTTGCGGACTGTTACCTGTCGCTATTGATTTTTCAGATAAGGGTAGGATCACGCTCATAGTTACCGAATCATAAACATCTATCGGCGTCTGCCTGCCTTGTTTTACGGCCTGTATAAAACCGTTGAACACAAACCAGTCCATACCGCCATGGCCGGCGCCTTCGGCTTTGTCTGCATATTTTTTCCATAGCGGGTGGTCATATTTTTTAAACCAGTCATCAACCGGATCCCAAACATCGTCTTTTTTCGACTGGTGCTCGATGTACACGCTCTTAGCCACATCCATCCAGAGACCTTTCGTGCCCTGTACTCTGAAACCCAGCGAATATGGGCGCGGCAGGTGCGTATCGTGCGAAAGCAAGACAGTTTCGCCATTGGCGCAATTGATCATTGTGGTAATAACGTCGCCGTTTTTATAATTGATCTTCGCGTTTTTATTGCCCGGCGACATTTCTTCAACATAAGCAGCCAAGCCGCGGGCCTTTGAACTGAACGACACCAGGTTTGTAAATCGGTTGCCCCGGTTGATGTCGGCGTATTGTATGAGGGGGCCCACACCATGAGTCGGGTAAATATCTGCGTTCCGGTCGATATTAAATTGTGTGCGCCATTGCGCTTCGCTCAATGCATCTGGCCCGAACTCAACGCCATGGCCATAAAAATGCTTTCCGTCATTAAACAGTACGTTGCGCAGGTTATGCTGGTAACCGCCCTCATAATGTATCATTTCGCCAAATAAGCCCTGGCGCACCATATTCAGTACCGCCATTACATCGCGGCGGTAACAAACGTTTTCGAGCGTCATGTAGGGCATTTTTGTTTTTTCGGAAGTATTCACCAAGTCCCAGTGATCCTCAACACTTAAACCCGCTATCACTTCGCAGCCCACATATTTGCCGGCTTTCATGGCGTCAATAGCCTGCGGGTGATGAAACTGCCAGGGTGTCGCGATGATCACGGCATCTATGTCTTTGCGGTCGAGCAGCCTTTTATAAGCATCAAGGCCGCCGGTATATTCTTTGGGCAAAGGTTTCCCGGCCTTTATAAATTGTTCCCTGCAATATTTCAACGAGCTTTCCTGCGTATCGCAAATAGCAACAATTTCCACGTCGTCGCGCAGTAAACCCTCATTGACATGGTCGCGGCCACGCAAACCTACGCCAATGTATCCCAGGCGCACCTTGTCTTTATTTGATGCAAATAAACTGCCCGCCGGCAATATAGCCAGCCCCGCAGCAGCTACTGAGCCTTGCTTAATAAATTCTCTTCTTTCCATAACGTTTTTGATTTGAAGATTTGATAATTTGAAGATTTGAAAATGAGGAAGTATTTCAAATCGCCGCATTCTCAAATTAACATCTCAAATTAGCACATAAAATTTTACAGAATTTGAAGATTGGAAATTAATTTTCAAAAAAATTATACCTTTACGCCGAAACTGGTCGACAGTTTTTTTGTTAGCAATAAAGCCATGAAAAGAACAAGCGTTATTATTTTTTTAGCAGGAGTAATTATCACCATATACTGCATTATTTATTTCAGGCCGGTACTGGACGTTGTAGATTCGGATACGATGACCGTTAACCCCAGCGGCGATAAGGTGGCCCCCTGGCCGTTATTTATTGGTCTTTATACCGCTTTCGTAGGCGCTGTTTTCTATTATGTTAGCCACAGCCGCAGGAAGCCAGATCCCACAGATTACTAGAAACTGTATTAGATTAGCTTTCTTCCACTTCGGCGTTAATTGCGGGTGGTTCTTCCCCTGGCTTCGCGCTTGATGTTGTGCTTAACACTTTGTATGCCAGCCCGGCAAATACCGCGAACACGATATGGGCAGGTACCAGCTGTAAATAATATTTATCGAAACTGAGCCGCGGCGGCAGCGGGTGCATTTTAAAAGTAGTCTTCCATATAGCTACTGCGGCCAGGCCGCTGATGCCGCCAAGTATAAGGTTGTTTTTAAAAGAAGGTTTCACCTTTTTATTGGCCCAAAGCCAGTCATAAGCAGTCGAGAATAACAGGCCCATCCCGTAGTGCGCCGACCAGCCGATCAATTGGTTCTCCTTTTTACTTATAGCTGGCAAAAGCCGGTGTGCAAACTGTCCCAATCGTTCGGGTTCGCTAAAGTTTTCCTTTTCTACCGTCGAAACTGCGTAGCTAAAGGCTGTCATAAAGGTGGTGCCGCTAATGCCTGCAAATAAAATCTCTTTCACTTTCATAATTGTTCAGTTATCAGGGCAGTTCAATATGCTGCAGATCAACAATTGCCGGCCCCGTTAATACTCTTCCGTTTATATCATACCTCGCACCGTGGCAGGGGCAGTCCCAGCTTTTTTCTTCCTGGTTCCAGTTAACGATGCATTTGGCATGGGTGCAAACCGGGTTAAGCGTATGAAAATTCCCTTCGTCGTCACGGTATGCGGCTACTTTTTTGCCGCCTACTTCAACCACCTTTCCGCTTCCGGGCGCTATTCTTTTCAGCGAATCAGTATCTTTTATCGATAGCCTGTCCGCAACAAAATGATAAGCCGCATCCGCGTTCTCTTTTACAAACTCGCTAAAACCGGTAACCGGCTTCAGGCGCAACGGGCTGAAAATCTTTTCGTATTTACTGCCATTGTTTAAAACCAGGTCGCTTAAAATTTTCCCTGAAATGGTACCAAGCATCATGCCATTCCCGCTAAAGCCGGTAGCGCAGTATACACCGTGGCTGGCATCAGGCATTTGGCCGATGTACGGAAAGCCGTCAACGGGAATATAATATTGCGAGGACCACCTGTATTTTACCGACGATACCTGGTAGTGCTTCCTGATATATTTTTCAAGGCCCTCAAATGCTTTTTCCGGATCGTCATTCCCTGTTTTATGGTCGTTCCCGCCCGCTATCAATAAGTCCCGCCCGTCAATAGTGTGGGTGCGGTAATAGTGATAGGGTTCCTGCATGTCATAGATCAGCGCATCGGGATAATTATCCCCTTTTAGTTTTACGCCCAGCACATAGCTGCGGTACGGAGCGCATCTAAAATTAAGAGAGGTTATCCCCGGCGGAATATGTGTGGCATAAATCACCTTGTGCGTACGTATAGTGAGTGGCCCGGCCTTAGCTATGTGCACTTCTTCCACATGCTCCAAAGTCTCGATCCTGGTATTTTCAAGTATAACACCTTTGGCTTTTATAAATTCCTTAGCCAGGGCGGCAATATATTTCACCGGGTGAAACTGGGCTTGCCCCTCTAACACAACGGCTTTTTTATAGGTCAGCGGGGTAGGAACATCTTCGGTGTAGCTAATATCCACGCCTGTCTTTTTTGTTCCTTCGTATAGTTCATCCAGTTCTTTTACTTCATCGTCATTTTCCGCAAAAACATAACCTCTTTTTGGTTCAAAATCACAATCTATCTTGTAAGTTCTAATATTTTCCTCAATAATGCTTTTGCCCTCATTGATCGCATCCATAAACAGCTGCGCGCCTTCTTCACCAAATGCACTTTCGGCTTCGCCGTAAGTTGTGTCGGCAAAGGTATTGATGTGTGCGCTCGTGCCGCCGGTAGTTCCGAAACCTAGCGTATGCGCTTCCACAATCAGGCATTTTCTGCCGGCTTTCTGAAGCAGCAGGGCAGTAGTAATACCTGTAATCCCGGCCCCTGCAATCAGCGCGTCATAAGTCTCGGTGGTTACATTGGCAGATTTTAATACTACCGGCGCACCGTTTAACCAGGGGCTCAGTAATTCCCCATCGCGGGGCGATAGGGCCGGCTTGCCCGACTTCGGGCTTGATTTATTACTACCGGTTGTTTTTGTACTCTTCATAGAATGGGATATAGATTCTATACAAAGATGAACTGATCCTGTTTTGAGAAAGGTGTTTAAAACGGAGTTAACAGACTGAAACTAATTGATGTTAGATGGAGGCAACCCGAAATCGCCATGGTTGCCTTTCCGGTCGTACCCAAAGCAGTACTGACATGTGCGTTAAAAGCAATCGGTTGTATTATGTAAATTGTACACTATGCAATATTAATATGAATAAATTATCTGTTAATTTATATTTTATTGATGTAAAATCCAATTTATTACCATGAAATTTTACTGTTTTTAAAATAATAAAGATAAATATAATCTATATCTAATGATTATTTGATATAATTAAAAATTTTAGTAAAAAATTATTATATGTATGATTTATTTTAGATAAAAAACTTGTTTACTGAAATTTAAACAATAAATATTGAGAATATATTGCTTCTTTGTTCGATAATCTGGATTTTCCGACATAAATACTAATGTTTTTATAATTAATTGAAATTAAATCATCATATTGGGTCAATTAATTTATTAACTGACTTAATTTTTAACGAATGAAAAAACTATTACTAACCAGTATGGTGGTTTTGTTGCTTATTGCATCTCATGCTTATGCACAAACCCGAACAATCACCGGAACTGTCACTGATAAGGATGGCAGCCCACTACCCGGTGTGAGTGTTGTTGTAAAAGGCACAAAAACAGGTACGCAAACCAGCGTGCAGGGTAAATTTGCAATTAACGCAGGCGCGGGGAAACAAACCCTGATGTTCACATTTATTGGCTATTTGCCAAAAATAGTTGACGTACCAGGCAGCACGGTAGGCGTTATTATGGAACCAGACCAAAATCAGCTGTCGGAAGTGCTGGTGGTCGGCTATGGTACGCAAAACCGCAGGGAGAATGTCGGCAGTATTGCTCAAATTAAAGGTTCCGACATTATTGAACAGCCGGTGCAGAATTTTGAGCAAGCTATTGCCGGTAAAGCGGCAGGCGTTCAGGTTACCATTACCAATGGAGTATTAAATACGCCTCCGGTTTTTCACATACGCGGAACAAACTCGATAAATTTAAGTTCGCAGCCGCTTATTGTGGTTGATGGGGTAGTAAGCCTAAGCGGCGACTATAGCGGCGGTGAATCGGGCGGTAATGCGCTATCCAATATCAATCCCGACGACATTGAAAGTATTGACGTCGCAAAAGATGCATCTGCAACTGCTATATACGGCAGCAGGGGGGCAAACGGTGTAGTATTCATAACCACAAAAAAAGGTAAAAAAGGTGATGCAATAGTGAGCTTAGATAGCTGGACGGGCGTAACTACCGTAAACAGGCTGCCTAAAGTTTTAAATGCGGCACAATATGTTGCCATTAAAACCGAGGCTATAGGCAATTTACCTGCATCTGCCACTAACCCGTCAATAGCAGATGGTACAGATGTTAATGGCAACCCAATTGATACCAAATGGGCGAATTTGATATATCAACGGGCAGTTTCGTACAATACCACAGCAAGTGTATCCGGAGGGAATGACAAAACCACCTATTATGCCTCTGCAAATTGGAGCAAGCAACAGGGCGTACTTCGTGCAAATGAATTTGATAACAAAAGCATATTGTTCAATATCGATCATAAGGCCAACAAGTACATTACGCTTGGCATGAAAATATCTTACGCTGACCAATTAAACCTGGCCGCCACGACGTCGGGTTCATTAGCCGGGGAAGCTTATAATACAGCTGGCTTAGGGCGCCTCGCTTTATTACTTCCCCCGAATTTACCGGCATACAATAACGACGGGACTTACAATTTAAACCCGGCAAACGGCGCCATTGGCGTTGGTCTGGATAAGAATGTTACCATCAGCTATACCAACCCGGTAGTGGCTTTAGCGCTTGACCGCGCCAATAACGAGATCAATCATGCCGTTGGCGACGTTTACCTGCAGGTGAAACCATTGTCGTGGATTACCCTGAAAAGTACTTACGGCATTGATTATCTGTATTCAACCAACGACCTCTTTTTCGACCCGGCAGATAATTTTTCAGGTTCAGCAGCCAATAATACGGCATCAGCGTATGCCAACTATTCGTCAAATAAAAGATGGGATTGGGCCAATACAGCTCAGTTCGATCACACTTTCGGAAAACATTCATTGTCTCTATTGTTTGGTAACGAACAGCAATATACATCGGTCAGTGGCTTTGGCCTCGAACGTACGGTGCTATCCGACCCGGCATTTAATGTAATACAAGCAGGTTATGTGAACGTTCTGACTTACGGACTTAACCTTACCAATAACTACCTGGTATCATTTTTTGGCCGTTTAAATTATAATTTTGACGAAAAATATTTCCTTTCAGCATCGCTAAGGAAAGACGGGTATTCCGCATTTGGCTTTGATAAAAAATACGGCTATTTCCCGAGTATTGGCGGTGGCTGGGAAATTACAAAGGAAGGTTTCTGGAATAATATCGGTGCCGATAAGATTTTCAGCAGTTTCAAAATAAAAGCGAGCTACGGACGGGTTGGTAATAACGCCCTGGGCGATTTTAGTTCATACGGAACATACGCCAGCGGTCTGTTCAACGGCAAACCAACATTGTTGCCGAGTACAACCGGTAACAACCAATTGGCTTGGGAAACCAGCACAAAAACCGACATAGGTTTTGACTTTGGTATTTTGAATGACCGGATAAACGGATCAATCGGCGTTTACAAAGACAATGTATCAGGCCTTATACTTCCTTACCCCGAACCGCCTTCGGCTGGCTTACCCGGCGCCGCGCCTTTAGTTAATATTGGTTCAATATATAACAGGGGGGTGGAAATTAACATCAATGCAGATATCGTCAGAACAAAGGACTTTAAATGGAGCTCAAACTTTAATATCAGCTTTAACCAGAATAAGATTACGGCGCTGCTCCCTGGCCAAAACGCCTTACCACCTTATTCAACCTCGAGCCTTGAGACAACTAGTATCGACAAGGTAGGAGGTTCTATCGGCGACTTGTATATTATCCGTTCGGCGGGTGTTGATCCAAACAACGGCGACAGAATTTTCCTTAATGCAGCCGGCCATAAAGTTGAATATAATTTTAATGGTGTAAATATTCCTGGATTAGGCTTAGCGCATTATTTTAATCTTGACGGTACACCATATCTTACGGCTGCGGGCGGTTTAAACACCATAAACCAAACGGCTGATGCTATTGATTACGGAAATGCTACTCCGAAGGAATATGGCGGGTTCAGTAACTCATTCCGTTATAAAAACTTCGACCTGAGTGTATTGTTGACTTACCAGCTTGGTTTTTATGTTTATTACGGCACGCAGGCTACTTTAACCGATCAGCGTTTCTGGAATAATTCAACTATCATTTTAAATCATTGGACAACACCCGGCCAGATAGCTGCGTACCCTAAGGTGATTTTTGGGGATAACGTTTCTAATGGCACGTCGTTCCCTACCGATTTCAATACCTACCGCGGAGATTTCGTAAAAGTTAAAACAATAAATTTCGGGTATACTATTCCAAAAACTTTTCTAAATAAGGTGGGGGTAAGAAGCGTACGGGTATATGTTACCGGACAAAATTTGTTTATTATAACCAAGTATCCTGGTCCTGACCCGGAAGTAGGTTCAAATGGTACACTTAACAACACTCCCGGTGTTGACAGGAATACGGCAGGTAACGGCAGGACAGTTACGGCGGGTTTTTCACTTAAGTTTTAATTATTAATTTGAAAAAAATGAAAACGAAATTTATATTTATAATGGGTTTAGCGTTATTAAGCAGCTATTCCTGCCAGAAAAGTAAACTTTACCCGGCGTTACCAACCTCTGTTTCCAATCAAAGCGGCGCTCCCTTCTCCACCTCGGCGCGTATTTCCAGCCAGGTTTTGGGACTGTATTCGTCGTTAAAATCCGGCAATTTATACGGCGGAAGGTACCAGATCTATAATGACGTGAAGGCTGATAACTGGATAAATGCTACAGCAAACTCTGTGACAGCTTATCAAACCTGGACCGAATCTGTATCACCAACCAGTTCGGAAGTCGCCTCATTATGGACACAATGCTATGCTACAATTAACGATTGTAATCTTTTTATTGACGGCATGAAAACTTATGGTACGCCAGTAGTTGGAACTGCTTTAGCTGCAAACTATATCGGTGAGGCGAAATTTGTACGTGCCCTTTCGTATTACGCTTTATTACAAATGTACTGCCAGGCATATTCCGTCAATGCAGGCGCTACACCAGGCGTACCATTGCGCTTAACAGGCAATTCCGCGTATGGTAATTACGCTTTGGCGCCTGCCACCGTAGCACAAGTTTACGCACAGGTTATATCGGATTTGAATGCAGCTGAAACAGCTTTACCTTTGGCTTATTATACATCAGGCACCACGCTCGACCCGGTATCAAACACTACGCGGGCGCACGTAAATTCAGCTATCGCAGTTAAAACCAGGGTTTATTTAGCCATGGGGCAATACGCCAATGTGGTTACCGAGGCCAATAAAATTGTAAGCGGTACAGCGCCGTTCACGGCCCCAACAGGCGTACCTTTTGCTTTGCAGGCTAATATTGCCAATGTTTTTAAGAGCCCTTATGCAACCACCGAATCGGTGTTTTCCGCGCCATTTTCCAACGCGTCGACCGTCGATCAGCCCGGCGGGCAAAGTGCTTTGGCTGATTATTATAATAGTACAGGTACCGGCGAGTTTTATTTGAATACCAGCAGCGCCTTGTTTACCGATCCGACGTGGAAGGCTACAGATGCCAGGCGTGGATTTATTGCTGTTGTTAGCGGTAAATCGCGCTTAACAAAATGGCCATTGGGGGCGCCATACCTGGATTGGGCAAATATTATGCGATATTCAGAAGTGCTTTTAAATTTAGCAGAGGCACGGGTTAATTTGAATGGGCCAACAGATCCGCAAGCTATCGCGCTTTTAAACGCCGTGCGGCAAAGATCTGACCCCTCAACCGTTTTTGTAACCGCTACTTTGCCTTCAATTTATGAAGAAAGGAACATTGAGTTTCTCGGCGAGGGATTACGATGGGCTGATTTGTTGCGTTTAGGGCTTCCTATCCCTGCTAAAGGCAGTGTAGCGGCTATAGCTGTTGGCGGATTTAATTCATCATACATCTGGCCGATGTCCGGTCCGGAGCAGTCAACCAATCCCCTTATTGGCCGATAGTATATTTAACGGCGACTAGTAATACAAAAGCCACCTCAAAACTGGGGTGGCTTTTGTATTTTGGCGGAGAGTTAGGGATTTATACTAATCTCAAACCACATTGTATATCAATATTTTACATGGATTTTATTTCTTACTCACTGAAATACTCACCACTTTTTTTACAGACTCATTGCAAATCTTATGAAGTAAATGTACGAATAATATATAGCAAAAGGAAGCCTCATAGTAAAATATGCAATCTGGTTCAATTAGGAATTTGTGAGCTATTCAGCGTCGGTTCAACTGTTTTAACGGAACAGATTGCCAATGTTCTCTATAACTTAAAAAAATAAAAGAAACCGACTTAAAATAATTACAACCCGATAAGATTATCATGAGGGACTGCCACGAGCTATAGTTGAGTTTATTTCGCAGGCAACAGGGTACCGATCCACTGATACCAAGCAAAATTAATATAACTTAGTGTTAATTATTGATTAAATTTGTGCTATTCACCTTATGCCTTTTATTGTGGAACGCCTATAAAGTCTTTGAAAGTAAACTGTTTTATTGTAATTTAGCTTTCCTGTCATCTAAATATGATTGATTTTTTTTTCGGCCTAAATTATAAATTATACAAAGCAGGTACTTAAGTTTTATGCTTAGTGAGTACTTAACACCATGAGATTTTTTTTATCGGGAACAATTACGGTTATTTTATTAAACATTCTATTCCTATTGCCTACTAATGCGCAATCTTATGGGCTAGGATTTTATAGCCATGAAGTAGTACAGGATAAGCGCACAACCTTAGATCTTGGCTTGAATAATGTCTCCCCAAAAGATAACCTCGAAGTTTCTTTTGATCTGTCGTTTATTCCCCACCACGAAATTTATTTTGGTTATATATTGAGGCTCATTAGTGGTAATAAACAAAATATCGACCTGGTATATGATAACCAGGCGAATACCCGTCATTTCAAAATAATTATAGGCGACCGGCTTTCAAAAATATCATTCAATATTGCTGATAAGTTACTGTTTGAACATTGGAACAAGCTGCGGCTGCTTATCGATTATAAGCACAATAAGATTACAGTTTTTTCTGGTAGTGAATCATTTTCTGAATCAGGGATTCATTTCCAGCAAAGTAAAAACTACAAACTGCTTTTTGGTGCTAATGCATATCGCCTGTATCAAACGACAGATCTTCCTCCTTTAAAAATAAGAGATGTAAATATTTCACAAAATGGTAAACTGGTATCCAACTGGCCGCTTAATGAATGTCAGGGCAATGTTGCTTATGAAACGGTGAACAGGAACAATGGAACCGTAACCAACCCGTTATGGGTAAAGGCCCGTCATCGTAACTGGCAACTGGAAAAGGAATTTACCGTGCCGGGTGATGCCAGCTTAGCCTTTGATACAGTTAACGAAGTGGTCTATATTATTTCCCAGGACTCGCTGGTTACTTTCTCAGTGAACAAAACACCGCAGCTAAAAAGCACAATTTACCGTTCGGGAAGGCAATCGTTGGTCCCAGGGGATCAGGCATTGTTCAGCAATAATATGCTCTATTATCTTTATATGGATCAGAAAGCAGTAGCTACATATAACATTAACGAGCAGCGATGGAATAAAGCGTTCAAAAATATTGCAACAGATAATGGACACCTGAATAAGTTTTTCAATAAAACAGATAGCTCGATATACACCATCGGCGGGTATGGCCAGTTGATATATAAAGACAGTGTTAAACGTTATAACGTTATTACTAATATCTGGCAGAAAATTAAAGTGAAAGGGGACACATTTACTCCCCGTTATTTGGCTGGGTTGGGCACCAATGCTACCGGCGATACCGCTTATGTGATTGGGGGCTATGGCAGCGCATCAGGCCAGCAGATAGTAAACCCGCGTAATTTGTACGATATGATGCGGTTTACGGTAAAAGACAAAACGTTTAAAAAGCTGTTTAATATCGATGTGAAAAATGGTGATTTCGTATTTGCGAACTCCTTAGTTATAAATGAAAAGGATCGATCATATTACGGTCTTATCTTCCCGCAACATAAATTTAATTCAAACCTCCAGCTTATAAAAGGTTCTTTGGATAGGGCTGACTATCATTTGGTAGGGGATACTATTCCCTTCCTGTTTCATGACGTAACTTCATTTGCCGATATGTGCTATTACCCGCATAGCAGTAAATTTTTAGCGGTTACCCTTTTTCGGGAAAATGAGCAAACGAGAATAAAAATTTATTCACTGTTAAGTCCGCCTGAACCATTAACTAATACCTTGATGGCAATTAGTAATGTCAATTATCTTTTGTGGATCGCCGCTTTTTGCATAACAGCGCTGATAATTGCTGCATATCTCATTTATCACCATAAGAAGAATACAAAAACATCACTTAGATTGGGAAAATCTGGTAGAGAATCATCCCCAATCGTTCTTGATGCAGAACGGGAAATAATAACGGCAGAAAATGATCATATTAGAGCAAGAACCGAGGATGCGATATTTTTATTTGGCAACCTGCAACTCTTCACGCCGGAGGGAGATGAGCTTACCAAATATTTTACGCCACTGCTAAAGGAACTATTCCTGGTTATTTTGTTGTATTCGGTGAAGCTGGACAGGGGGGTAAGTCCCGAAAAATTGAACGAGATGCTTTGGTTCGACAAACCAGATAAAAGCGCCCGTAATAACCGGGCGGTATATATTGCCAAACTCAAATTACTGCTTGATAAAATGGGTTACTGCCATTTATCAAGAAATACAGGCTATTGGAAAATTGAGATCGATTATAACCGTACACAAATTGATTACCACACCTATCTGAACATTGTATCCGATAAGAACAAACTGAATAAACAAAAGATAATACAACTTACTGATATTACAAGAAGGGGCAACTTTTTATCAAACATTGAATATGAATGGCTTGATCCCTTCAAATCCGAGGTTTCCAACGAAATTATTGATTCATATATTCAATTTGCGAACAGCATTCAAATCGCAGAGGATCCTGAGTTTTTAATAAAGCTGGCTAATGATATTTTTTCGTTTGACCCGGTTAACGAGGAAGCTATGATCTTGAAGTGCAAGGCCCTTGCACATATTGGCAAACATTCCCTGGCAAAAAATGCTTTCGAGAATTTTAATAAAGAGTATAAAGCCATTTATGGCGAGACCTTTGAGCGAGATTTTCATTCAATTCTCGAATGATTTTGTCACACACATCATTTTTCTTTCCAAATTAATCAAATATTAATAGTTCATTAAGCCTTACAGGCAATTTTGAGCTATAAACCGATTAAAATTTCAAAGATGATTATTTCTTTTTCCCGTTTGCTAAGGCCGGTAGTTTTCTGCGCTTTAATAAATTTTGCCATGTTAAATAAGTGTGATGCACAAAAAAGCATGGATGGTAATCTTAATTACATTGACCCACGTATTGGTAATGTTGGGCAACTATTGGAACCAACGCGGCCAACTATGCACCTGCCCAATCAGATGATCAGGATGTATCCCAAAAGGGCCGATTATATCGACGATCAGATATCCAGTTTTCCTTTGAATATGGTCTCACATAGATTGGGCGAAGTTTTCGCAATAAAACCCGACAACGGACCACTTACTCCTGGCTCATGGGATCAAAAAATGCCATATGACCATGATCTAGAAGCTACCCAGCCATGGTACTATTCAACTTACCTGATTGATAAGGATATAACTGTTGAGTTTACTCCTGGCAAAAAGGTAGGTGTGTACCGGTTTTCTTTCCCCGCTAAAAGCGCTTTTAAAAGTGTTCTGTTTAATGTCTATAACGATGGGGTCGCAAAATGGGGCTTTACCGGCGGTAACGAGCTAGCCGGAATGGAAACTTATCACGATGATATTAAAGTTTATATGTACGGCCAATTTAATGCAAAGGGAACAGCGGGTGTAATTAATAACGATGCTTTATTAAAAGAAACATCGGTAGAAGGCAAAGGCACTAAATCGTTTATCACGTTTACAGCTGATGCACCGGACATTATTGAGTTTAAATATGCGATATCCTACATAAGTCCCGAACAAGCGAAACAAAATTTTAAAGACGAATTTACCGGGGTTGATTTTGCTGCGTTAAAACAGGCGGCTAAAGGCGCCTGGGCAAAGGTGGTTAACCAGATAGCAGTAGAAGGCGGTACCGTTGCACAACGCCGCTCATTTTATACCGCCCTATACCGCTGCAATGAACGTATGGTAAACATAAACGAAGACGGGCGTTATTATAGCGGATATGATAAAAAAGTACATGAAAGTACAAGGTCATTTTATGTCGATGATTGGGTTTGGGATACCTATTTGGCCTTGCATCCGCTACGGGCCATATTAAACCCCGCCATGGAATCCGATATGTTGAATTCCTATGTAAACATGTACCAGCAAAGCCACTGGATGCCTACGTTCCCGGTTCTGTTTGGAGATAACCCATGTATGAACGGTTTTCATTCAACAGTTATGTTTTTAGATGATTACCGTAAGGGAATCCGCGGTTTTGATATAGAGAAAGCCTATGAAGGTGTTAAAAAAAATGCAACGCAGGCTACCATGCTGCCCTGGAAGAACGGCCCTAAATGTGAGCTTGATGATTTTTATTATCTCAAAGGTTATTTCCCTGCGCTGCAAAAGGACGAAAAGGAGACTGTAAGCCTGGTGCATCCGTTCGAGAAAAGGCAAGCTGTTGCTGTCACGCTCGGCGGCAGCTATGATGACTGGGCGGTTGGCCAGTTAGCCGCTGAATTGAATAAAACAGACGATCAGACCCTATTTGCAAAGCGAGCCGCCAATTACAAGAATCTTTGGAACAACGATAAAAGGATGTTTATCCCTAAGGATAAGGCCGGCAACTGGATCGATATCGATCCTAAGTTTGATGGCGGTATGGGCGGCCGTGATTATTATGATGAAAACAATGGCTGGACATACCTTTGGCAGGTTCAGCACGATATTGACGGACTCATCAACTTAATGGGTGGCAAGATTAACTTCCAAAGCAAGCTTGACCAAACATTCCGCGAGAGCCTGGATCGTAGCAAATATGAGTTTTGGGCTAAGTTCCCTGATGCTACCGGTTTGGTTGGTCAATACTCCATGGGCAACGAACCAAGCTTCCACATACCATATCTGTATAATTATGCCGGCGCGCCCTGGAAAACCCAAAAACGCATCCGCTTTTTACTTGATGTTTGGTATAAGGATACCATTTTCGGTATCCCCGGTGACGAGGACGGCGGGGGTATGTCGGCCTTTGTGGTATTCTCGTCTATGGGTTTTTACCCAATTACGCCAGGCAGGCCCGTTTATACTATTGGCAGTCCTGTTTTTAGTAAAGTCACTATCAATCTTTCTAATGGCAAGCAGTTTAAAATGGTTGCCAATAATTGTTCGGTGATCAATAAATATATCCAGAGCGCTAAGTTTAATAGCAAGGCTTTAAATAAACCATGGTTTACTCATGAGCAACTGGTATCCGGCGGAGAACTTGAGCTTGAAATGGGCCCGAAGCCCAATAAAAACTGGGGTATCTAATCAAAAAATGCTTCGGAAACAAATACCCCTGCAGGGAAATGTACCCCCACCTTATGGCAAAAAACATTAATTTAAATAAAGGCCATAATACTAATGCTTTTAATGTTTTATTAATCACTTATTAGTTATCCGATATAGTTTCGCCTGTAAACAATTATAACCATGGATGCCAGGCAAACCAATCAACCAGAATAAAATTTAATCTTATCACAGTATAAATTATATGGAGAAAAAGAATGCCTCAATTTTGGCTCTTTTAACAATAACGTTTTGTTCATTTAACAACCCGAAGCCGCCTGTAAAACTTCCTTACAAGGATGCTAAACTACCTGTAGAAATGCGGGTATCAGATCTTTTAAGCAGGATGACCACTATAGAAAAAATCAAGCAACTGGATATGTATTGGGGGCACGAGGTTGCAAATATGTCAGGGCACGAAGCGGTGTCAATGTCGGATAGCACTAGAATTAATATTGGCACGCAAGGCATTGGGTCGGTACATGACCTTTACCCTTTAACGGCGGCGGTTACCAACCAAATACAACGTTACGCTCTTGAAAAAACACGGCTAAGCATACCGGTTTTATTTATTGAAGAGGGGTTACACGGCTACGAAAGCCTGGGTAGCACAACTTTTCCAATACCCCTGGCTTTGGCGGGTGCCTGGGATACGGCCATTGTACATAAAGCCGGGCATATTATAGCAACGGAGGTACGGGCGCATGGCGTTAATATGATACTGGGGCCGGTGCTATGCCTGCCGCGTGATCCCCGGTGGGGACGTGTGGAGGAAACTTATGGTGAAGACCCTTACCTGGCTGCTGCAAATGGGGTGGCTATGGTTAAAGGGTTACAGGGTAGTAAATTGAGTGATGCTGATGCCGTAATATCCGAACCTAAACACTTTGCCGTGCATGGCGTGCCCGAGGCAGGCAGCAATACAGCTCCTGTAAATATGGGTGAAAGAGAGGCCCGTTCATCGTTTTTATATGTGTTTGAAAAAGCGGTTAAAGAAGGTGGTGCCTTGGGGATGATGGCCGCATACAGCGAGATAGATGGCATCCCCTGCGTAGATAACCGCTGGTTATTGAAAGAGGTATTACGTAAGGAATGGGGCTTTAAAGGCTTCGTGCTGTCCGATCTTGGGGCAATAAAAATGTCCTTAGACAGCCATCAGATAGCGTCAAGCCCTGCTGATGCATTGGGACAAACGTTTACTGCGGGGTTGGATATGCAGTTTTATGATTTTCCGCATGGCCAATTTTTAGATGCCATGACGGAGGCTTTAAAAAGTAAAAACCTATCATTAAATGAACTTGACAGGGCAGTATCGAATGTGCTGAGGGTTAAATTTATACTCGGCCTGTTTGATCATCCATATATTGATGAGGAATTACTTAAAAAAGTGAACCATACCGATGCAAGCCGGGCCGTAGCTTTAAGGGCCGCACAAGAGGGCATCACCTTGTTGAAAAATGAAAATGCACTTCTGCCGCTTGGGACAGGTGTACATTCAGTTGCAGTTATCGGCCCGTTAGCTCAAAGTACTTATTTGGGGGGATATGCCAATAAGCAGGGTAAAGGTGTTGCCATAGTTGACGCCCTGAAGCAAAGGGCCGGCGATAAACTGGATATAAAATATGAAGCCGGCTATTCGTCAGACACATCTGCTGAAAAACAAACTGAAATATTGCAAAGGGCGATAAACACAGTTAACAATACGGATGTAGCCATAGTTGTTTTGGGCGAGGATACGGACGAGGTAGGAGAAGGTAAGGACCGGTCTAATCTTGACCTGAATAAGCGACAAGCACGACTTATTGAAGCGGTATATAAAACAGGTAAGCCAACAGTGGTTGTGCTCTTCAACGGCAGGCCACTGTGCATAAACTGGGTGGCCAAAGAGGTGCCTGCAATTGTTGAATCATGGTTTCTGGGCGATACGGGCGGACTGGCCATTGCTGATGTATTACTTGGAAATGTTAATCCGTCCGGCAAGCTGCCAATGACGTTCCCACGCTCGATAGGCCAGCTACCCTATTATTATAACCATAAACCTACTTCACGACACGTGTACGTCGACCAGGCTACTTCGCCGTTGTTTCCGTTTGGACATGGGTTGAGCTATACAACATTCCAGTATTCAGACTTGAATATCAGCCCTGTGAGTATCCCGGTTAATGGGTCGGTAAATATCAGTATCAGCATAAAAAACACCGGTAAAGTTGAAGGCGCCGAAGTGGTGCAGCTTTATATGCGTGATGTTAGCGCCAGTGTTACAACACCGGTAAAATCATTAAAAGGGTTTCAACGCATCAGCTTGAAGCCCGGTGAAAGCGGCATAGTGGAATTTAAACTGGATAACAGGGAATTGATGCTCTGGAACAGGCAAATGAAACAGGTTGTTGAACCCGGTGAATTTAAAGTTATGGTTGGCAGTTCTTCGGAAGACATAAGGGCAAGAGGTAGTTTTTATGTGAAATGATTTGATGTGCGGATATGCAAATGCGCGGATTTAGGACCAGCAGATTAAAAAAATTAGGCATATGCCTTAAAGATTTCCTGGTGTAAATAAACTTTGACCGGGATTTAGTTGATGCTATCTTTTGATAGCTTGTGTGTCCGGGGTGAGAGCCGGGCACACTTATTTTAACGGCGTCGAGAGCAAAAGAATAAAAGAAAAGGCAACATAAAAAGACGGGCTGATCGAAGATCAGCCCGTCTTTTTATGAATAAGGTTTTGGTTTGTTTCTGATAATTTAATTAAGGCATTGGCTTCGTTGGCCGGGTTGCAGTAATGGGGATTATTCCTTTGAACATTTTGGCGCCGTCGCCGGTTAGCCTTAAATAATAATCTGCAGAGCAAGCTGTGCCATCCTCGTCAAGCGATTTGAAACCTGAACCTGCGGGTACAAATGCCTGGCTTTCGGCTGTTTTGGCTATCTGGTTGCTTTCATTATACTCGTCAAACATCGAGATGTAAAGGCCCTGGGCGCCAGCCCTTGTCATGTTATAAAATTCCCTCCACATTAAATCGCCATGCGCCCTTTGGCGGGCGCTCAGGTCGCCCGGTAATATGCATGGCTGATAGTCAATGCCATTGCCGCGGCAATATGCTTCGTCGGCGTTGTTTACGTTTGCAAAAAAGCCATCTGAATCATTTACATTGCTAATTCTTCCAACCATCCAGGGTGATAGCATATTAAAAGATTTATAGACGCTTAAAAACTCAGGGCGGGAGTCACTATTCTGGTCACGCCAGTGCGTTGGCACACCGCCAATAACATAACAGCCCTTGCTTTGAAACCACTTGATCACATTAATACAGGCATCTGCAGTAAAATTGTGGTTATTATCGTTAAACCCAAAACCCCAGATACATACCACCGGTTTACCATTTTGTTTAGCATACTGTGGAGAAGCAGTTAGCGCCGACATTTTGTTTGTCCAGTCGGCTTCCATTTCGGTAGCCATGTTTGTCCAGCCGCTTACATCGTACATAATATAGAACTTTACGCCGTTTGCCTCTGCCGCAATTTTAACCTTTGCAGCCATGGCATCGCGTATAGGGCCTTCAATACCACTGGGGTTGAACCGTTGCAGCGCAGCGCCGTCCATTCCGTACTGCTTCATCCATTTAAATTGTATATCAACCGTTTGATCGCTAAACGAAGAAAAAACGTTTGCGGGCTGGCCATTATTTAAATTGGCATATTTTGTTGGGAAGGTGCTGGTATAATCGCGCACATCGGGCCATGACGAAATAGCTGTGTTGGTGGGCGATGGTTGTTGTTCCCACGTCTGCGCCCAATGCCAGTATAAGTTAATCGGCGATCCATCACCTATTGCTGCAAACCAGCCCTGGTAACCAACTATCACCTTACCCACCACATCACCTATAGGTGACGGTGTATGAACAACTACTGTGTCCGTATTGGGAGGTGGCGCAGCATTTTTTTTCTTTGAACAGCCGCCTATTACCCCGGGTAACAGCGCAATTAGTAACAACGCATTCATATTTCCTTTTCTCATGTTTTTTAGTGTTTCAATGCTATAGTTAATAAATTTATTTAGCTTGATCTTTTTTGAGCAGCCGGTAACTGCAAGAACCAAGGTGGTAGTGACTGTGATATTAATTAGTTATTTGCTCATAAGCACGTATTTATCATTGGTTTGTAACCAGCTATTCACTTTTTACAAAGCCGCTTGGAACTACCTTTTTAATTGTGCCGTCGGCATTATAATAAAGCTTATCAAAACAAATTGATCTTAACCAATCCTGATTTGAAAGAGAGCTGTTATGATAAAATGCATACCATTGGCCTTTAAATTTTACTATTGAACCGTGGTTGGTATAGCTATCGGTAGGATCCATATAGATTCCTTTATAAATCCACGGGCCTAAAGGGCTTTTGCTGGTTGCATAGCGCATTTGGTTACGTTTGCCTTTAACATCGTGATTATCTGAGTATGAGAGATAATAAATACCATTTCTTTTATGCACCCAGGTTGCTTCATGAAAATCTTCCAGCCCTTCCATTTTTTGCATTTCGCCGTCAATCTCTACCATGTTATCTTTCAGCTTGCCGCCTTTGCAGATGCCGCCGCCACCATAATAAAAATAGGCCTGCCCGTCATCATCAACGAAAACGCATGGATCGATCATTGATTCAAGGCCTTTTATATATCCTTGTGATTTGAAGCCGCTTGCAGGACTTTTGCTGGTCGCTATGCCTATTTTCCAGGTGTTGTTCCATGCGGTTCCGCTTGGGTGGGGGAAATAGAAATAATAAGTACCGTTTTTGTAGGCACAATCTGGCGCCCACATAAAGCCGCCTTCGGGGCGACCCCATTCAACCTGGCTGGCACGCAATATTTCGCCCTCGTCTTTCCAGTGTATCATATCGTCAGTTGAATAAACGTGGTATTGATCCATCAGGTCACAGCCGCGTGCGGGGGCAATATCATGCGATGGGTACACATACAGGCGGCCGTCTTTCCAAACGTGTGCCGATGGATCGGCGGTGTAAATCTCCCTTACAAAGGGATTGCCTGCAGCGGCAGTATCAGTTTTTTTTTGAGCAAGGGCAGTGGACGCCAGTAACGTGGCTAAGCCCAAAATGGAAGAAAAGTATTTCAACCTGGTATTGCCTGTTGATGTTTTTAATAAATGAGATATAGATATCATTACAGGGTGTTGGTTAATTATAAAATGTAGAAATCAAATGACGGAGAGACATGCTCTCCGTCATTTGATAGGTTAAATTGATAGGGTTAGGGAAGAAAATTATTTTACATGAATTTCGATATCATCAAGACCATAGGTTTGAGGTGCCGTTGCCTTTGTGACGTTCCAGAATATCCTCATATAATTTAACTTTGTTAAATCGATTTGATGTGCATCGTTGTACCCGTATGCATCGGTCATTTTCAGCTTTAAGTGGTTCCAGCCATTTTTCATTGTTGGCATAATGCCATCCAGCCCCCAACCAAGGTGGTAATCATCCGGATTGTTGGCACTGCTAATTTGTATCTGACCGCCACTTACATACTGGGTAACATCCTGGATATACCACCAGAATTCTAAATAGCCGACATCTTTGTGTGCTTTTGTATCAATAAAAGCAGGGGAAGGGAGTGAATATTGAAACTGCATAAAGTTTCCCCCCGCTGTAATGGTTCCCTGAATAAAGCCCGTCCCTTCCTTTTGACCCTTTGTTAGTAATTGCCCGCCATTTACTACGTTCCAGTTATCTAATTGATCGCAATTATTAATCATAACAGGAGCTGCCACATCAACCCTAACATCATCAATACCATAAGTTTGAGGTGCCGTTGCCTTTGTGACGTTCCAGAATATTCTCATATAATTCAACTTTGTTAAATCAATTTGATTTGCATCGTTGTACCCGTATGCATCTACGAACCTTAACTCTAAGTGGTTCCAGCCATTATGTAATGTTGGCATAATGCCATCCAGCCCCCAACCAAGGTGGTAATTATCCGGATTGTTGGCACTGCTAATTTGTATCTGGCCACCACTTACATACTGGGTAACATCCTGAACATAAAACCAGAATTTTAATTCGCCGGTTTCTTTGGTTTGTTTTGTATTGACAGGGGTAGTTAGCGCCAGCTGAAACTGCATAAAGTTCCCCCCCACTGTAACGGTTCCCTGAACAAAGCCTTTCCCTTCTTTTGGGGCGACTGTTATTTCTGTCCCTCCGTTTACTATGCCCCAGCCATCTAATTGATCACAATTGCTAAGCACAGCCGAGGTATCAATTACCGCTCGTGTTGTATCCGGGGGCGGTGGTTTCAACATGGAGGTGTCTCTGGATTTATATTGCACTTTTTGACAGCTAATAACTGTAAGCGCTATCACGAAGATGGAACATGCCATCATTATTTTAATGAATTTCATTTCCTTTTGTTTTAGGTTAATTATTTAGGAATATCCACTTGTACTATTTCCGAAAAATTGGAACTGTTGTAACTATCGGCTAAACGCACCCCAACACGTACAAAAAATGTACGGCCCGGGATAAGGTTAGGCACGGTTAAAGTCCTCGATTTATCGGTCGCAGTCATATCAATGAAATTTTTATTAATAGTTACAGCATTTACGTCCGAAAAATCCCTTATAGAAGCGCCCGTACCCACCAGCCTGGTTGTATTAACATAAGGCTGCGTGTCTTTAATTGTGGGCAAGCCCGCCACTACCGGCGCATCAATATCATACGTCAGGGTTAGCGTTGTGCCGCTTAAGGTCGCCTTAAAATTTTTGATAACCAGGTAAGGCGTAACGGTAAAGTTATGTACAGTACCTTGATTAATATTCACGGTTACCGTATCATAAACCGGCCAAAAGGCCCCTCCGATAGGTACAACCTTGTAGCCCCCTTTAAACAGCCTGGTGTCCTCAAAGGTTCCATCGAATTTACTTGGGATAGTTTGCGGAGCGGTCCAGCCAATTTGTTGCATCCAAATTTGGGTACTGCCCCCTGATGTAAGTAAATTACCACCTGCGGAGGATATTATGTTACCCTGGAATGAAGCGTTTGGGCCGGGGTAATTATCTATTTTTGTGCACGCAGAACTTGCAAGTATCGTTGCGCCAACCAAGATTCTACTAATTAGTTTTTTCATATCTTAAATTTTTAAATTTTTAATAACCAGGATTATTAGGCAGCAAGTTAGCGTTCTTTCCAATTTCCCCACCCGGAATCGGTTCGTAATAAAACTGTTTCTGGAAAGTATATTCCCGGTTAAACAATTCGGGTTCGGCCAGGAAAATGTATTTATTTTCATTAAATATATAATATGGCATCAGGCCTTTAAAATGTGCACGGTCCAACACCACATCAGCAGTACGCCATCTTTTCAGGTCCCAGTAATACTGATTTTCAAAGGCAAGCTCCATGCGCCTTTCATTACGCACTTTAGTCAGATCGATAGAACCATAAAGTGTAGCGCCGGCCCTGTCCCTTATCAGGTTAATGTCGGTTAACGCATCAGCGGTATTGCCTAATTCAACAGCAGCTTCGGCGCGGTTCAATAATACTTCCGCATAACGAAGGTCTATCCAGGGCTGTACGCTCGTGTTCAGGTTAACTGTTGCCTGCTGCCTGGTGTAATCAACATATTTACGTACATAAAAACCTGTGCGCGTTAATTCATCGCCGCCTGTCCACGGGCCTGTAAAACCAATAACCTGTAAACCCTGGTACAAGGTTTTTGTATCACCTGCAAGTATGTATGAGCGTGAGTTGGGTTGTTTTGCGACCTCTGCAGCAGCTGTTCCGCTAAAAGATGGGTAAATGCCCCTTTGCATATCAAACGTAAGCCCTCTCAGTGTTGCTCCCGGGAAATAAATAGTAGCCAGCAACCTTGGCTCAAGTCCTTGCATTAAGTCTGCGCGATTATTAAAACGGGTGGGTGTACCGTCGGGGTTGGTTATCGGCAAATCTCCCCAAAGGCTTACCAAATCCAGTGTAGGGTATGAGCGCGAAAGCGCATTAGCTGTAAAGTAGCGCGGCGACATGGTGTCATCCCAGCTATGGGCTGTGTTGTTAGCCATAGAATACTGTTTTATAAATATATTCTCGGGGCTGGGCTTCAGGAACAGATCAACATAGTTCTGTACCTTATCCGCGTTTACATTATAAAGTTTGTACACACCCTCGAGTAATTTTGCGGCATCATAAGCTGCCTGGAAGTAGGCGGTAGCCGCTGAGGCGGGGATGCCTGCTATACCTGATGCACGTGCTTGTCCATCAACATAATTTACTGAACCATATTTGGCAACACACGCCGCATATAACATTGCCCGCGATTTTAATGCCGCTGCAACATACTTGTTAGCCCTTCCGGCATCGCTGGTTGCGGGCATCATTTGGTAACCCAGATCAAGCTCGGCGCCGATAAAATCCCAAACGGCTTGTTCCTTATCGCGATGTACCTGCAATGTTGCCAATGGTGCCCCCGGATTTTGAACATCTTTTATAATGGGTACGCCGCCATAACGTTTAGCCAAACCAAAATAATAGTAAGCCCTTAAAAAGTGGGCCTCGCCCAAAAGCGCATTTACACCTGCCTGGGTTAGTCCGGCAGCATGCTTAGGCAGCTCAGCTATCATTATGTTAACATTCCTGATATCGCCGTATGGCCAAAAGCCAAAGCCTGTGCCAATACTCATACCGGACCAAGGGCCAACCTCCTCGCCTATAGCCCCGGCTTCGTTATAAAACTCCGTCCAATCATTACCTCCGTGTAAAAAGCCTGCATTAGGATTACCACCACCATCATTGGTGCTGGGCGAGTATTTAAAATCCTCGATGGGTAAATCCTGGTATATAGTTGCTAAAAACGATGTAATGCCCGCCTGACTGTTAAATATAACATCAGACGTGAAGATATTTGTTGGAGCAATATTTAACTTTTGACAGGAGGTTACCAAAGCTCCTGTAGCGACGGATATCGCAATAATTAATTTTTTTATACTTTTCATATGTCAATAATTATTCGTTAATAATTTGCCTTTTAAAGGCACGTATGAGATGCTCCGCAGTTTAAAAGGAAACGCTGGCCCCCAGATTAAAAGTCCTGTTCATTGGATACGTATACCCGTGAGCGGCCGCGCCGAAATCATTATACTGGTTAGTGCCCTGATGCTCTGGATCGTAATTTTTCAACCCTGTGAATGTTAAAAGATTGTAGCTATTAACATATACCCTTAATTTTTTAATGCCTATATTTTTCAACATTAAGGGGGATAGTGAATAACCAAATTCAAGTGTTTTTACACGCAGATAGCTGGCGTCCTGTACAGCCTTTGAACCTTTTGCCGGCGCCGATCCCATTGCGGGGTAAAATCCAGGTACCCATTGCGTGTTGGGGTCAAAAACATTAGCAGTAGGGTCTGCAGTATGCCAACTGTCCAGAAAGCGGGTCAACGCGCTTCTGTCAAACAACAGGGGTTCTGCAAACTGTTCTCCGTATTGTACGTAAACCCCGGCAGCGCCTTGTAAAAGCATGGTCATGTCAAACCCTTTATAACTTAAGGCAACGGTGAGGCCATAGTTATACAATGGAATATCAGAAGTTGCAATAGGCTGACTATCCTTACCATCTATTACCCCATCATTATTCAAGTCCTTATAATAATAATCACCAGGGATCACATTATTATTGCCTCCGCCCGTATTCACACCATAATTATATATTTGCTTGTAACTGGTAAACTGCCCGGCATATTGAGGGCCCCACCACTGGTTCTGATATCTGTAGGCTTGGTTTGCCTGCCAGGCTTGAAACTGGTTGCCAAAATTACCTTGCAGAACTGTCATATTTTCCAGGCGGGTTGTGGATATGTTACCGGTAATGTTTACGCCAAGTGCGCCAAATGTGTTCCTGTATGATAAGCTAAAATCTAAACCCTGCACCCTGTCGCTGTTGTAGTTGATCATTGGCACAGCTGCACCCACTGTGCCGGGTAGGGCTGTGGCGGGTAGGGCAGGCAATCCTGTCCTGTCGTTTCTGAAAACTTCAATAGTTCCGTCAACTTTTCCATTAAACAGGCCGAAATCAAGTGCTAAATTCTTTTCGGTAGTTACCGGCCATGTTAAACCCGGGTTTCCAAGTTTTGGCGATGAGCCGTTCACCGGACTGGGGCCAAAAATATAACTGTTTACAGGGTAGGTATAGCCGGTTACATAATTGTATGCCGCACCATTCTCATCACCAACCTGGCCATACGACCCCCTGAACTTGAGGTTGGAAAGGATATTTTCAGAGATCAATTTGCGAAAAAAACTTTCTTTGGTTACAACCCAGCCTACTGATACGCCCGGGAAGAAACCCCATTGATCGGGGCCCGGCTGATACAAGCTAGTGCCATCACGGCGAAAGATGAATTCAGCAAGATACTTTCCTTTAAAATCGTAGTTAAACCGTCCTATATAACTCCTGTGCGCATTATCCTGTAAAGCACCGGCATCCTGACCGCCATACATATTTGTATTTGCCAGGCCTCCAAATAAATAGTCTATAGGTATATTGGTGTCCCGGTAAGCATTAAAATTATCAGCAGTGTTATGGCTTTGCTCATAGGTAACCATGGCGGTTACGTTATGATCCTGGAAAAAAGTATGCGCATAATTTAATGTTACCTGGCTTAACGTATTAAAATGCGTGTAATATTGACGGGTTATGCCCGAAGGTGAATTTACCGGGCTTGGTATATAAACATTATTAGCTGCATCGTAAGTATATAAATTATATGAGTTTTTTATTTGATTATAGTCATAAACCCCGTAATCAACATTAAACATAGCCTTTGCGCTAAGCCCTGGTACACCGGGTATATCATACTGTAAATTTAACTGGCTGGTAAAGCTTTTATTCTTGGCCACCTTTGAACCTACCTTACTGGCGTCAGTTATGATGGCAGGGTTCATGTTATCGGATATTACAGCAGGGTATAATGGATTGTTATTAGCATAGATCTGGTGTGTTGGAATTTGATTCCAGGTGTACTTATAAACTGTCCACTCGTCGGTGTAAGGTTGGTTTTTCTGATCCATCCAGCCCGATGTTAATATCTGCGCTTTTAACCCTTTGGCTATGTTAACGGTAACGTTTGAGCGGAAATTATACTTGTTGTAGTTTAAATCCCCGGTTTTAAAAACGCCGTCCTGACTCTGGTAGCCAAAATTGAAAAAATAGTTTATCTTATCATTTCCGCCGTCAATATTTAAATTATGGTCGATCTGGTTGGCTGTTTTCCTGAAAACAAGACTTGACCAATCGGCAGATTTGTTAGTGCCTTTAAGCCAGGGCAACATATCGGCATAAGAATATACCGGAGTTACGTTGCTGACAAAATTATTTTGGAAATCGCGTTTAGCTTTCTCATTAGTCAGCAACATATAATCTACAGCGCCTACGCCCTGGGGCATTCCCAAAAATGTTTGCACCGCATCGTTAACTGTATAATTGATGTTAACTTTTCCGTTTTTTGATCCTTTTTTGGTCGTTATCAAAATGGCGCCGCCAGCAGCCCTTACGCCGTATATAGAGGCCGCGGCATCTTTGAGCACAGATATACTTTCAATTTCATTTGGATCCATCCTGCCTAATGTTGACTGGTCTCCGCCAATTACACCATCAATTACAATTATCGGAGCTGACGTATAACCTCTGATATTCAAATTATTAGCATAAGATCCCGGTTCGGCAGTTGTTTGAACAATACGCAAACCCGGTATTTTACCGGTCAGCATGTTTACAACGCTTTCGTTCTTCGTTGTAACGATCTCTTTATTTTGAAGCGTTGCTATAGAACCGGTTACAGTTGCTCTCTTTTGTACGCCGTAACCTACAACTACGACCTCATCAAGGCCTTTATTTGTAGCTTTTAAGGCGATTGTACCGCCCTTTATGTTTTTAACGGCAATTTCCCGGGTTTCATAACCGATGTACGATACCTGTAAAATAGCATCGGGGCTGGGTACTGTAAGCTGGAACTTTCCGCCTGCATCGGTAACAACACCGGTGGTTGTGCCTTTAATCTGTACACTTACCCCCGGAAGTGCTTCCCCGTCGGTTAAGTCTATCACTTTTCCGCTGATTGGACCTTGCTGGGCTAACAAACTAAGTGGGGAAAGCAAGAAAAGTATAAGTAAGTATTTTAATTTTTTCATATTGTCTCTCTTTTGATTTTTAAGTTTAGGTGGTTCGTTTACATGTTTTTGTAACAACATATATTGCGTTACAGCAGTATACTTACGGCGGGTTAGGATCGTAATTGGCCATGATCTTATTTGGTTGGTTATAAATTCATCTGTATGCTTAATGAAGGGCAACAGATGTCATAATTGGTTTATAATAATGACACAAAAGAATAGGCTACTATTAAAAAAAAATAAAAAATCAATTAAAATTTAACTGTAATTGGGCAAAAAGTGAGTTTTTTAATTGTTTTTGCAATCGATTGCAGGTTTTAGGCGTTTTTGGTTAGAACAGATCACCCTCTGGTAAAATAATTTCGATAATCAAAGCGATATGAAGATATAGGTGACTGAACCTTCATCCGGTCAAGTGTCGTTGGTGAAAAATAAAAAAAGCCTTGTAAAATATTTCATTTACAAGACTTTTAGATTTCAGCTCTCACTTTAGTCAGTGAAGTGCACTACTGTGGGCGAAGCCCTCCTACACAGTCTACTGGCGGATTTCATCCGCCGTAGCCCGCTTCGGCGGGCGAAGGCGGAGAGTTAGGGATTCGAACCCCAGGACCCTGTTACAAGTCAACAGTTTTCAAGACTGCCGCAATCGACCACTCTGCCAACTCTCCGGGGGCAAAAGTACAAAACCGGGCCGAATTGGCAAATTTGATATTGAGTTTTTTTATTTATTTGATAAAGTGATGATTGTGAGTGTGTTGTATCATTGAGATGACCGGCAATGGTTTTAAATAACTATTGTTACTACGTTTAGTGCCGGATTGATTTAGTCGATCATGTCGCCTCTGAACTTATTAAACCGTGGCTTTGCGACCTTTACGTTACGTTTGGCAAAGTCGAGGCTCGCGTTTAATTCAAAACCGATCAGTAAGATAAAAGAGTTCAGATACAGCCACAGCATTAACACGATAAGCGTGCCTATCGAGCCATACAGCTTGTTATACGATGAAAAGTTGTTGATATAATACCCAAAGCCGATAGAGGTTAAAATGGCCAGCCCGGTAGCTAAAACTGATCCTGTATTTAAGAATTTCCATTTCTCCTTGTTGGCCGGCCCATAGCGGTACAATAACGAAATAGAGACGAAGAATATCGCGATAACAATAAGCCACCTCGAAAACGTAATAATATACAGCCAGAAATGACTGCCGCTATCCATATGTGCCTGCATAAGCGCGATGATACTTTGCCCTACGATCATCACAACTATGGCAAAAAGCATAGAAACGCTTATGCCCAGTGTTAAAAAAAGGGCAATGATCCTGCGTTTTAACCAACCACGTTTTTCAGCTACCAGGGATGATTTGTTAAAATCCTGCATCAGCTTATGAACGCCGCTCGTTGCAAAATACAGCGCGGTTAAAAAGCCCACAGACAACAAGCTGGGGTGGGGCCGTTTGATGATATCCTCAATGGTGGCCTGGAACGCCATATAAGCATTATAAGGCAGTATGGTTGAGATAAGATTAAGCAATTGTCCCTGGAAATTCTTTATCGGTATGAACGGGATAAGGGTAAACAAGAAAATAGTAGCCGGAAAAAAGGCCAGCATAAAGCTGTAAGCCAATGACGATGCCCTGTTTACCAACGAGCTTTGCTGAATTTCGGTGATAAAGAAATTAAAAACCTCGTACAACGACATCGGCCGAAACCCGGGAATAAAAATGGTTTTGGTACGGCTAACCAGCCGGTTATAGAACCTGGCATGAAGCAGCAAATTGTGTATCCATTTCATCAGCCCGAAGTTACTTAAAAAATGGCTTTAGCTTGTCCAGAAATTCAGCTGAGGGCAGGCATGGGCGGTTGGTTTTCATATTTATAAATACCAGCAGCGTTTCGCCGGTGTTTATAAGCTCCTGCTTCTCGTTATACAATTCGTATTTAAAATGTATCCGCACCCGGGGCATCTGCTCCATAATAACTTTTACGGTTATTTCTTCATCGTATAAAGCGGGTTTAAGATAATAGCAATGCAGCTCCATCACCGGCATTTTAATGCCCGACTCTTCCATGCCGCTATAGGTGAGGCCAAGGCTGCGGAGCATTTCAACCCGGCCAACCTCGTAAAATTCGGCATAGTTACCATAATACATATAGCCCATCTGGTCGGTTTCACCGTAGCGGACCCGCAATTTGGTAGAATGCTCAAACATTATTTTTTGATGTTTCTTTCGTTAAGCGCCTGCTGAAACCGGTGGGCATTGGCTAAATGGTCGGCAACATTGGTCGCAAAATTATGGTAGCCCGAAAAATCCTCCTTGGCGCACATATAAATATAGTCGCTTTTTTTGTAATCAAGCACCGAGTTAACGGCATTAACCGAAGGCATCATGATAGGCCCCGGTGGCAGCCCGGTATGCAGGTAAGTGTTATAAGGTGAGTTTATCGAAAGATATTTCTTAAGCACACGCCTGATGGTAAAATCGTTTTGGGCGAAAATAACAGTCGGATCGGCCTCCAGCTTCATGCCTTTTCTCAAGCGGTTCAAATACAGACCTGCAACCGCCGGCATTTCATCATCGTGAAGCGCTTCGGCATCAACAATGGATGCCAAAATCGACACCTGTACCGGGCTAAGGTTTATTGCGGCCGCTTTTTGCCTGCGTTCGGGCGTCCAGAACTTCTCATAATTGGCATGCATGCGCCTGAAAAACTTCTCGGGCGAAGTGTTCCAATACATCTGGTAGGAGTTAGGCAGGAACATGGTATAAACATTCTCCGGCGTGAAGCCATATTTCTGAACGAACTTTGCTGAATCCAGCAGGTGAATAATGGCAGCAGAGTCCGGCTCGATCTTTTTTGCGACAAAACCCGCAAACTGTTCTTTAAGCCGCAGGTTATGGAAGGCCACGGTTACCGGCTCCTGGTTGCCCGATGCCAGCATGTTGATCAATTTGCGGTTGCTCATACCTTCATGCAGGTGGTATCTGCCCGGTTTTACCCGGATCTTATAATTCATGTTTTCGGCCGCCCAATAAAATGAGGCGGTATCTTTGACAATGCCCTCGTCCTTGATTTTGTTGTAAACTTCGTTAAACCCGGCGCCGGTGTGGATCAACAGATATTCTTGTTTGCCGGTAACGTTCGGGCTGAAATATTTGAGATAGTAGTTAATACCGGTAATTGCCAGGGCGATGAAAAGTATCACCACCATAATCACAATGAATTTTTTGAATGTGCCGCCCGAAGCTGCTTTTTTCTTAGCCATTTTTAATAATCGTATTAATCGTAGTTATTTGAGTTTTTGCAGGGCCATTAACCCGCCGGATAAGTTCCTTACGTTCAGGTACCCGTTTTCTAATAGAATTAACCGGGCTGTTTCACTTCTTAACCCGGCTTTGCACATAACAATGATCTCATCGGTTTTGTTATATCTTATCAAGCTCAAATTTTCGGTGAATACAGACAAGGGAATATTGCTGCCGCCGATGTTAAAGGTGTGATATTCAATTTCCTCCCGAACATCAAGCAGATTTAAAACTTCTCCGTTATGTAACCGGGTCGAAAGTTCCTGTCCGTTAATTGGGTGGTGCATTTGATTTTTTGCCCTGTGCTACAGTAAGGTTGATGCGAGTGCCGATGCTCACCTTGCTTGCTGAGTCGGTTTTCATAGGTGATTGTGCCACAACCACCACGCTTGTCGAATCGGTTATCATACCCTGGTAGTTTATTGTGCCGAGTGTTAATCCCGATTGTTTGATCACAAATTTTACCTCATCGAGGTCGCGGTTAACAAAATCCGGGATATCCACTTCGCTTGCGCCGGCGCCGTTGCCGATCACCAGGTCGAGTTTCGACCCTTTTGGAAGTTTCGTGCCGGGCTTGATTAACTGTCCGCCAAACCTAACCTCAAGTACGTGGTTCGCAATATCCGGCTTAAACGTAGTATCACCAACCTTCAGCCCAAAATTCGCGATAGTTGCAACAGCCTCACGATAGGTAGATTGCTCCAGGTCGGGGAGGGCCACCGGCGGAGCGAGCTGCGTTACAACGGTGAGGTATATCGTCCTGTTTTCTTTTACGTTGGTGCCGGCATCAGGATCTTGCTCCACAACAGTTCCAGGTGGCTGGTCAAGATAAACCGAATCTATTTTATAGTCAAAACCCTGGTCTTTCAATAAACTCATGGCTTTTTCAACCTGCATACCCTTTAGCTGCGGAACGGGTATACCCTCGCCATGGCGGGTATAAAATCCCAAGCTAAAAAAAACGATCAGGATGACCAGGACGACCGATCCCAGCGCCATCAGCAAATTATTGCGGAACTGTTTTGTTTTTAAGTAAGCCCAAAATTTATTCATTTGCGTTGAAGAATGTTCATAGCCAATTAACGACCAAACATAGGGATTTTTTATTTTTCGCCGTTAATTGTTTTTTAAGGCGCCTGAAGCTCCGCATTCCCCGTTCATCAAACATTTCATCTTCCGCATTCAAAATAAATTCAAAATTGAACATCCGAAACGGCGCAGCCCTCTTGAACGCCATTGAAAAATAAAAAAACCGTGAAAAATCCGAAATCATCTATCTTTGAACCCTATGACAGCCAAAAATATTGCATTGCTGGCGGGTGGCTTCACCGGCGAATACGAGGTTTCGATAAACAGCGCCAAAAACATCGCCGAAAATTTGAATGCGGAAAAGTACCGCGTGTATACCATATTGATCAGCCGTGACAAATGGTATTATCAGTCAGAAGAAAGACAGGTTAGCATAGATAAAAATGATTTTAGCCTTACCCTTAACGGGGAGAAAATACATTTCGATTTCGCATTTATTACCGTGCACGGCACACCGGGCGAAGATGGCAAACTACAGGGATATTTCGACATGCTGGGCATTTCTTACAATACCTGCGACGCCACCACCTCGGCAATTACGATGAATAAGGCTTATACCAAAGCACTTGTTGAAGGCATCCACGGGCTGCATACGGCCAAATCATTACGCCTTTTTGAAAAGGATATGCACGACGTCGCCATCATTGCGGCATCGTTAAAATTCCCGCTGTTTATCAAGCCAAATAATGGCGGCAGCAGCGTGGGCATGAGTAAGGTGCAAAATGCCGCCGGTTTGCCCGATGCCTTAAAAAAGGCATTCAACGAGGACGACCAGATATTGGTGGAAGAATTTATTAAAGGGCGGGAGTTCAGCATCGGTGTCGCCAGGCTGAAAGGAAAAATAACCGTTTTACCGGCAACCGAGATCATAACATCAAAGGAGTTTTTCGATTACGAGGCCAAATATACAGCGGGTGTCTCTGAGGAAATAACCCCTGCCGACCTGCCCGCCGCTAAAACTGCTGAAATCGCCGAAATTGTAACCGAAATTTACCTGCGGCTCAACTGCAAAGGCATGGTGAGGATAGATTTTATTTTGCTGGATGGCACAAATGAATTTTATTTTATCGAGGTCAACACCACGCCCGGCCAATCCGCGGCAAGCTTAATACCGCAGCAGGTACGGGCCGCAGGCTTAAGCCTGCCTGATTTTTATAGCGAGTTGATAGAGGGGGCGGTATAACAAAGAATCATATTTCTTGATATTTCCTAAATCGATGATCCAACCATTGATAAAAGGAACCGCTTCATTAAAACCTTAGAAGATTGGAAGCCCAGCTTTGTTTAATAAGTAATAAATTTTCCTGATAACAATCATTTTGGTTTAAAAAAACGATTTCTTAACAATCATTGATTTATTGGTTGTTTGTTTAGTGTTTGTTAACTTTTTGTTGTTGTAACACCAATGTTACAATAACACAGCGTAGATAGTTTTACTGCGATAAATCAAATCGCATTATGAAACAAAATTTACGAAAAATTTCTCGGTTACTGTTATCACTAACATTGTTAATGACATGGGGTAGCCTGTTTGCCCAAAACATCCCGGTAAGGGGTATTGTTTTAGATAACAATAACCAGCCTTTAACCGGTGTAAGTATTACAATTAAGGGAACTGCCACCGGCACTCTGACAGGCGTTGAAGGACGCTTTACTATTTCGGTTGATAAAGGCCAGACACTGGTTTTTAGATCAATTGGCTTTATCACCCAGGAATTGGTGGTGAACGAGGCTAATATTTCGGTACAATTAGTGCCGGACACCAAGACATTGAACGAGGTAGTTGTTACTGCCCTCGGTGTTAAAAAGGAGTTTCAAAAACTAGGCTATTCACAGTCACAGATCAATGGCGACGAATTAACAACCGGGCGCGATGCCAACCCATTAAACTCGATGGCAGGTAAAGTAGCCGGCTTAACCATTGGTGCAAGTAATGAATTTTTTGGTGCGCCAACAGTAGTTCTTCGCGGGAGCAAGGACGTTTTGTACGTTATAGATGGCGAGCCGGTAGAAACAAACACTTATGATTTTAACCCCGACGACGTTGAAACATATACCATATTAAAAGGCCCTAATGCCGCGGCGCTATATGGTACACGTGGTATCAACGGTGCAATAATCATCACCACAAAAAAGGGTACTAAAGACAAAAAGGGATGGCAGATCGATTACAACATGACTACAGAACTAGAAAACGGATTTCTAACCCTTCCCAAAGATCAATATCAATACGGGCGGGGCACTAACTTCACTTATGCTTACGGCAACAGGCTGTATGATAACAACCAGCGCTTACCAGAGTGGGGCCCGCGTTATGATGGTGTGTTCCAGACAACCCAATTCGATAGCCCATATAATACTGTGACCGGGGTAAGGACCCCAACACTATGGTCGGCGCGCGGTATAAACAACTTTAATAATTTTGTGCAAACCGGCATTACCAGCACAAACTCCCTGTCTGTTGCGGCAAGCGGATCAAATTATGATTTGCGGATATCTTATGGCCACACTTTTCAGCAAGGTGATTTCCCGAATACCAAGTTGAATATCGATAATTTTAAGATGACATCGGGATATGACATCACGTCAAAGCTGCGTGTCGATGCCGACCTTAACCTTAACCTGCAATATTCGCCAAATGTACCTGACGTAAGTTATGGCCCCAATAGCTATGCATACGAGTTTTTTGTTTACGGCTCTTCGGATTATAACATCAACGATCTGAAGAATATTTATCAGGGCCCTCAGGGTGTCCCTAACCTGGTACAATATGCGCAGGAATATGGCCGCGAAAACAACCCCTGGTTCCAGGCTAAAAAATGGCTTCGCGGGCGCGATAACCAAATCATAAACGGGTCGTTATCTTTTACTTATAAATTCAGTAACGACTTTAACGCCAGGTTACGTACTGCCCTGGATAATTACAATGATAAAAATACAGAGCAGGTACCTTCTTCTACCAACTTAAACCAATACCTGCCATGGTATTATTTTGGCTGGTATGGTGATTACAGACAGGACGACCGGAACTTGTTAGAAAATAACACCGATATTCAATTCAATTACAATCATAAATTCGGTGGACTTAATATCACTGCTCTGGCGGGTGGTAATGAGCGTTCGTTCAGGTACCTCTCTGATTGGGCTACTACAAAGGATCTGTCGCTGCCGAATGTATATAATCTTACCAACTCCACTAACCCGATCCTGGCATACAATTTTAATTCAAAAATGCAGATCAATAGTGCTTACTACTCCGTGGATTTTGGTTACAAAAATTATATTAACATTAATACAACAGGGCGCGTTGATAACATCTCAACACTGCCAAGTAATTCAAATACGTTCTTTTACCCATCGGTATCAGTAAGTTCAGTAGTTAATGATTATGTTAAACTACCTGAGTTTATTTCCTTCTTCAAGTTACGCGCATCGTTTGCCGACGTTAAAGGTGCATTGACTGCGCCATACATTGGTTCTTCGTACAATGCTTTGCAATCAACAGCGTTGGGTACAGGTTGGAACTCGCAACCGGTAGGTAATTTACTAGGGTATGGTTCCGAATACTATACCCCTTATAACGGGCCTACTTATGCAAACTCAAGCCCATCTTCTTCTACTACTTATTATAACAGTTCGCCTTCGGTAAACCTGTCAAATACTATCGCGAATCCTAATATTAAACCGTATGACGTTAAGTCGTATGAGTACGGAGCTGATCTTAAATTTCTTAACAACAGGTTAGGGTTAAATGCTACATACTTTACTACCACAAACGGACCAAATATCATTTCATTAGAGGCGCCTTCTTCTACAACCTTTACTTCTCAGATCGTTAATGGTTTGACCACCCAAAAAAATGGTTTCGAAATTGAGCTGATCGGCTCTCCGCTTAGAAGCAGAGACGGTTTGAATTGGGATATTAACGTTAACTACTCAACCTATAAAGAAACTTTAAAGGAAATTGGTAATGGCCAATCTGCCGTATACCAGAATGGCCATATATACAAGGTTGGGGATAGATTAGATGCCATTTACGGTACTAAGTTCGTAAGGGACGGCAGCGGAAATATCATCAATAGCGGTGGAGCCCCATTACAAGCACCAAGCCAGCAAAATAATGCTAATTATGGCCTATTAGGCTATGCAAACCCCGACTTTGCTTTCGGCATTACGAATCATTTCAGCTACAAAAACATAACGCTAAGCTTTCAGTTTGACGGCCGTATAGGTGGTAAGACCTACGATTATACCTATTATCATGCTATGAACGGCGGTACGGCAGCGGAATCTGCTGCGGGCGCTTTTGGCGTAGCACGATTGGCAGAATGGAACAGTACGCTTGAGGGTACAGTAAAGGCAACTCCGGCTTATATAGGACCTGGCGTGGTAATAACCAGCGGCACACCTGTTTACGGGCCGGGTGGCGTCATCACAAATTTAAGCCAGTTAACCTTTGCGCCGAATACAACAGCGGTTACAACGCAAGCTTACATTTCCAGTGGCCTTGGCGGTAACTTTGATGAATATTATATGATCAGCCGTTCATACGCTAAATTGCGTGAGGCATCGATCGGCTATTCATTACCGGCAAAGATGCTGGCTAGCAGCTTCATTAAAAAAGTTACCTTCTCAATTGTTGGTCGGAACCTGTTGTATTTCGCTGCACGGAAGGATATTGACCTGGATCAATACGCCTCAGGCTATGACGCGTCATCAAGAAGTTTGACAGGTGGCAGCGGTGGCTCCGATCTTACAAGCCCTACAGCACGCCGTTATGGATTCAATCTCCACTTAACTTTCTAAAAAATTGATAATCATTTATAAGAAATATATGAAACTAAAATCATTTATCCCCTTAGCCTTATTGATAACCATAGGTTTGGTGTCAATAACCGGCTGTCAGAAAGGTAGCCTTGTTGAAAATCCGAACGTTGCGGCTTCAACAGGTACAATTCCCGCCACATTGCTTCTTAATCATCTTACTGCAAAACTGATAAGGTATGATGAGCAGCCCTTTTCTATTTCGTCAAAAAACGAGCAGTACATCTTGTCTAATTACGCCTACTATTGGGGTGTCAATAATTATGGCTTTAGTAATTCAGAGGATAGTTACGATATTTTGAAGTACGCCATTGCATTACAAACACAATCAACTGCGCAAACAGGTAATACAACAAACAAGTACTTTGCCCTGTCGCAATTTTTTAAAGCATATGCTGGTATCTGGCTGACACAACGTGTTGGCGATATACCGTTTTCGCAGGCAGGAAGCGCTTCGATACTGACGCCAAAATATGACACACAGCATGATATTTACAAAAGCGCCCTGGCTATGTTAGAGAACGCCAATAGTGTATTGGCTCCATTGGCAGCCGCATCGCCCGGCGCGACATTAGATGCCGGTGACATCTATGGCCTTACTTATCTTCAGTGGCAAAAATTGATCAATACCTATCGTTTACGCGTGTTGATTAGCTTAAGCAAACGCGCCGTTGATAATGCTGATTTAAACATCCCGCAACAATTTGCGTCGATTATCAACAATCCGGCCCAATACCCGATTATGACCAGCAATGCCGACAATCTGGTGTATAAATACAACCAGGCCTTTAACCCATCTGCAATTTTTAACCTGGGGTTACAGCCTTATGATAACTTTGGCAGCATAGGTTTACCGTATGTGAACGCTACCGCATCAGCACAGGATCCGCGTTTGCTGGTTGTGGCAACACCATCGCCGGCACAAATTGCAGCGGGTAAGCAAGTGAGCGACTTTACTGCATATGTTGGTGCTGATGATAATGTGTCTATCGCAACCCTTAACTCAAACGCAGCAGCGGGCCAGTATTCTTATGCAAACTTCAATCGTTATTTTGCCTTGCCGGCTGCTTACACCGGGGCAAATGCCGAGCCGTTTATGTTTATTGGCTATCCCGAAATGTGCTTCAACATTGCGGAAGCGATCAATAGAGGATGGGTCAGTGGAAATTCAACAACATGGTATAATAATGGTATTAATGCCTCTTTGGCCATCTACGGTATTACAAACGGACAAACTATAACTATCAGCTTTCCGATATCTATAACAAATACTGTGCTTAATCCAAGTAAGCTTGCACAAGGCGCAACATGGGGCACGGCAACTGTTAATTTACCGCAGTTTATGGCCAATGTGGCTTATGCCGGCGATACCCAGGCTGGTTTGGCCCAGATATTTACACAGCGTTATGTAGCGATGTATCTTAGCTCTGGCTGGGAGTCATACTTCCAGTGGAGAAGGTCGGTAAGTTCGGCTAATCCAAACGGCATACCTGCATGGAGCCAGGGTAACGCTGGTGCTATAGGTACGGCAAGCGGTTTAATCCCAAGGCGCTGGTTATATCCTGCAAGCGAAGCGTCAAGCAACGCAGCTAATTACAATGCTGCGCTTACAGCGCAATTTGGCAGCACTGTTGATGACGTGAGTAAAGATACCTGGCTTACAAAATAGGATTAATTATTTTTTAAGAAAGCGGGGGACTTAGCCAGGCCCCTGCTTTCTTCGTTTTATTATTTCGAATTTTTGTGATATGAAAAAGAGCATTTTTTTACTATCCGCCGTTTTAATAGCAATAAATGCGTTCGCACAGGTGGCAGATAGCGCCCGGCGCCACGTGGTTTTACAGGGCGCCAGCAATTTTCGCGATTTAGGTGGGTATGCAACTACCGACGGGCATCATGTTAAATGGCGCGAAATATACCGCAGTGCGGATATCAGTAAACTAACCGATGCCGACCTGGCAATACTGAAGGGTAGGGCAATCACTTACGACGTTGATTTGCGGGGGCATAACGAATCGGCCCAGGCACCCGACAGGACCAACCCGGGCACCGATTATATTTTATGCCCTGCGGGCAGCGATGGTTTAAACAACTGGATGAAAAGCGTGGCCCATGTTAAAGGCAACGGCGGCGATTCATTAATGATGGCCTTTTACAGCAACACGGATTCACTGACTTTAAGGTATAAGCCGTTTTTTGATAAACTGCTGGGTTTGCCGGCCGGGCAAAGCCTAGTATTCCATTGTACTGCCGGTAAGGATCGAACAGGAATAGGCGCTGCGCTATTGCTCTATAGCCTGGGTGTGCCATATGATACAATAATAAAAGATTACGAGGCTACCAATTATTACCGGGCCGCCGAAAATAAAAAAACTATAGAGGGCATGGTTAACCACATGCACGTTGATAGGGAAGTAGCAACCGATATGCTTGGTGCAAAAAAAGAATACCTTGACGCAACTTTTAAGGCGATAATCAGCCAGTATGGCTCAGTTGATAATTATTTAAGAACGCAGATAGGTTTGGATGACCGCAAAACAGCGCTACTGAAAAAGAAATTCCTGGAATAGTTATAGTGATGGCCCCCATCAGACGTGCTAACCTTAAGACCGTGCCTGATCAGGGAAAATCGGGCAGGATTTTACTATTTTTTGCGGCTTTCAACTATTTTTCAAATGCTTAGTCCTGAGTTTGCTTAAAAACTCGGGCGATATGCCGAGGTAAGATGCAATATAATGCTGGGGTACGCGCTGAGGGATGGTCGGATAACGTTTTATAAATTCGAGATATCTTTCGATACCGGAATTTGTAACGGTTTTAAACAACCTGCTTTGAACTGCTGAAAGATGGCGCTGTATCATCAGGCGGAACATCCTTTCAAGCTTGGGCACTTCTGCTAAAAGTTGCTCCTTTGACTGCCGCGAAAGCATCAAAAGCTCGCAATCTTCCAGTGTTTCAATATACATGTTACTTACTTTTTGATCCTCGAAACTGGTAATATCGCTAACCCACCAATCTTCAACAGCAAACTGCAGCGTTAGCTCTGCTCCGTGGTCGTCAATATAATATTCGCGCATACAGCCCCTGATCACATAAGCTTCAAAATGGCAAATATTGCCGGCCTGCAGCAGCATTGTTTTTTTGGGTATTACTTTATACTGCAGCATTGAATTAAAATATGCCAATTCCCCGGCAGATAAGTTAACACACTTTAAAACGTATTCGTTTATATTTTGAAACATTGTTTTAATTTCTTGTTCCAGTTCAATGGATTTTATATAACATAGATCCAATTTTACACCGTAAATTTATGCCAGGCCAGCCGGCCCGGCAATCATACATAAAATTACTTTATATTCTAATAAATGGAAGATCAAAAATTGGAGGCGATCATTAATAAAATGTTTGCCGAAATAGAAAACCTTATACCCGTTTACATGCAAAATGCTGAAGATAAAAACATTGCCAACGGGAACGTTGCAGTTTGCATCATAGCCGAGAATGGGATGGTGTTTGGAAAAATGCTTGGAACAAACAAACCCCGGTTACGACAATCCTATAAAGTTGCATGGACAAAGGCAAGCCAGGTTTGGCTAACCGGCATAAAAACCGGCGAATACGAAAAAATGGTTTTCAACGGCCTCGCCGAAGAAAATGGCAATGGTATAGAAGCCCCTGACCTGATAGGATGGCAGGGTGGCCAGCCGCTTACCCTGCCCGACGGATCAAAGCTTTCCGTTGGGTTCAGCGGTTTCCGGGGTATCATTGACCTGGAGATAATGGTAAAAGCGCTCGATAAAGCAATAATTAATCACATTTAAAATTTAACAATATGTCATACCTACCCAACCCCAACCGTTATAAAAGCATGCCTTACCGCCGTTGCGGTAAAAGCGGCTTAATGCTGCCAGCCGTATCGCTGGGCCTTTGGCATAATTTCGGGGCTATTGATAGCCTTGAAAATGCACGTACTATTTTAAGGCTGGCTTTTGACAGTGGTATAACGCATTTTGATTTAGCCAACAACTATGGCCCGCCGGCCGGTTCGGCCGAGGAAACTTTCGGCGAAATTTTTAAGAGCGACTTTAAAAGCTATCGCGATGAGTTGATCATCTCCACCAAAGCAGGGTGGGGAATGTGGGACGGGCCTTACGGCGATTGGGGCTCAAAAAAATACCTGGTGGCCAGTTTAGATCAAAGCTTAAAACGCATGGGGCTGGATTACGTGGATATATTTTATCACCACCGGCCCGATCCCGAAACCCCGTTGGAAGAAACAATGGGCGCCCTTGATTTGATTGTACGCCAGGGAAAAGCTTTGTACGTGGGCATATCGAGCTATAGCGCATCGGAAACAGAAGCCGCCATTGCGGTTTTAAACCGGCTTGGTACGCCCTGCCTGATACACCAACCGAAATATTCGATGTTCGACCGCTGGGTAGAAGGCGGCTTGCTGGATGTGCTGGGAGATAAGGGCGTAGGATGTATCCCTTTTTCGCCATTGGCGCAGGGCCTTTTAACCAACAAATATTTACAGGGGATACCGGTAGGCTCAAGAGCTGCAAGTCATCGCGGAAACGGGGCAATAGAGGAAGACGCGATTACGGATGAGAAAATTGCCAAAGTACGTAAACTGAATGAACTCGCCCTTAAACGCGGGCAAGACCTGGCACAAATGGCACTTTCGTGGATATTAAAAGATGACCGCATTACTTCTGTACTGATCGGTGTAAGTAAACCTGAACAGGTTACAGATTCTATTAAGTGTCTTGAAAATATTTCATTCTCGCCAGACGAGCTCAGTACCATAAACAGCATTTTAGGATAGATCAATTAACAGGAAACACCAGTTAGCGATAATAATATTAGCGCCTGTAAAGGCAACTCATCATGAAAAATACACTGCTCATTACAGCTGCTTTTTTCCTGGGCGTATTTTGTGCATCAGCCCAGGTAAAACACCAGAATGACATCGACCAAAAGGTAAATAGTTTATTCGCCAAAATGACTTTGGAGGAAAAAGTAGGCCAGATGACTAATCTTGCAGTGGATATTATTTCAAAAACCGATGCAAAAGGAAAGATCATTGAGCCGCATGAGATTGATGAACAAAAACTGGAAGAGAGAATACTGAAATATCATATCGGCTCTTTTCAAAATGTTGCCGGCCATGCTTACGACCGTAAACATTGGTACGAAATTATATCGGCCATGCAACGTGTGGCGATGCAGGACAGGCTTAAAATACCTGCATTATATGCCATAGATGCCATACATGGCGTTACCTATACATTGGGCAGTACGTTGTTCCCCCAGGAAGTTGCCATGGCCGCCACTTTTAATCCTGAACTTATTCATAGAGCGGGTGAGATCTCTGCCTACGAAACCCGCGCCAGCTATATCCCATGGAATTTTTCCCCGGTTTTGGATGTGGCAAAAAACCAGGCATGGCCAAGGGTATATGAAACTTTTGGCGAAGACCCTTACCTGGTAAAAACAATGGGGGCCGCTATTATTAAAGGCTACCAGGGCAATAATGTAGCTGATAAATATCATGTTACCTCAACGATGAAACACTTTTTGGGCTATGGCGATCCGCTTAGCGGTAAAGACCGTACGCCTGCCTGGATACCGGACCGTTACATGCGGGAATATTTTTTACCGCCATTTATTGAAGCGATAAAAGCAGGCTCACGTACGTTAATGGTAAACTCATCCGAAATTAACGGGGTACCTGTGCACGCCAGCAAATATTTACTCACAGATGTACTTCGCAAGGAATTAAAGTTTGACGGTATTGTAATTTCAGACTGGATGGATGTCAGTTACCTCCATACCCGCCACCATGTAGCTGCAACCGAAAAAGATGCCGTGGCGCTGGCTGTCAATGCCGGCCTTGACATGTGTATAGTGCCCTATAATTACAATTTTTACAACTATCTTATTCAATTGGTACACGAAGGCAGGGTGCCCATGTCGCGCATTAATGAATCGGCAGGGCGTATACTGCATGTTAAATATGAGTTGGGGCTATTTGACCGGCCTGTTGGCAACCCGGAAGATTATCCTGATTTCGGTTCGGATAAATTCAAAGCTGTTAACCGCCAGGCAGCAGATGAGGCAATCACCTTACTTAAAAATAATAACAATACACTGCCATTAAAAAAGAGCATGCGGGTGCTGGTAACCGGTCCGACGGCTAATACCATGCGCTCGCTTGACGGCGGCTGGAGCTATACCTGGCAGGGCGAGCAGGATGATAAATACGCTGCTGATAAAAACACGATTTTGAAAGCCATCGAACAAAAAATCGGCAAACAAAATGTTCAATATGAACCGGGTGCTGCATTTGATAGTTTGCTTAATGTAAACAGGGCTGTAGAAGCAGCTAAACAAGTCGACGCAATAGTGCTTTGCCTGGGCGAATCGTCCTACACAGAAAATTTCGGAAATATTGACGATCTTAATCTGCCTGCTGCTCAAACGGAGCTGGCACAACAACTGGCTAAAACCGGGAAGCCGGTTATCCTGATATTGGCCGAAGGCAGGCCGCGTGTAGTTACGCTGGCAAACAATGCCGCTGCAGCCACCGTAACGGCTTACCTGCCCGGAAATGAGGGAGGCAATGCCGTAGCTGATATCTTATTCGGTGATGTAAACCCATCAGGAAAATTGCCGTTCACTTATCCGAGGTTCCCCAATGCGCTGGTAAACTATTACCGTAAAAACATCGAGAATGGCAATGGTGATGACTCGCATGGCTATAAGCCGTTATATGAATTCGGTTTTGGATTGAGTTATACCACATTTCAATACCACAACTTACGTGCAGACAAACATGTTCTTAAGGATGATGAAAACTTAACCGTCAATGTCGATGTAACCAATAGTGGAGCGCGCGAGGGCAAGGAAACTGTGATGCTGTTTACCAGTGAGCTATATGCATCCATCGCGCCGGATACCAAACGTTTAAGGGCATTTGATAAGATCGATCTAAAAGCAGGGGAAACTAAAACAGTTACGTTTAAAATTAGTGCCAGAGATATCGCTTATGTAAATGATGATGGTAAAACAAGGGCTGAGCCGGGCGAATTTAAAATTCAAATCGCCAATCAAACCTTAAATTTTAATTACACTACAACAAAGCCATTTATCAGACAAACAGACGGTAAATTGTAACAGGCCCTATATCCTTTAAACTTTTCTTTTCGTATAAAGTCAGACAATTATTAACCGATCACTAACCATAGTTATATGAAAAAGACATTAATTCTGGCCGCGTTTATTTTTTTATCCTCATTTGCTTTTTCGCAGCAGCCATTTTACCGGTACTATAACGGCAAGATGAGAAAGCACTATTACACCGTCGACTTCAATGAATATGGTAACGGCCGCGCCGGATGGGCACTGGAAGGCCAGGCCTGCCTGGTTTTTAACGAGGGCGACCGTCGCGACGGCCTGGTGCCCTTGCTGAGATACAACAATCTTCGCACCGGCGACCATTATTACACCATCCACCGGCATGAAATGGGCGACGGGGCCGACGGGTACAATTTTGAGGGCAATGCCTGTTTTATTTACAAATTCCGTGTAGAGGGAACAGTCCCCTTATTTAGCTATTACAACCAAAAAACCGGCGACCACTTCTTAACCATCGACAGGCGGGAACTTGGGCGTGGTTTTAATGGCTATACGTTTGAAAATATAGCCGGGTATGTTGTGCGCGGCAGAGATTAATTTCAAAATCAGTAATGTGCAAATGCACGGTGATCCCGTCCCCGCAGGGCTCTCAACGAGGACCCTGCGGATGACAGAAACCAAACTATTTACATTCCCCCATTCCGTGGGTCAGTTTTTGTTTTTAGCACATACTCGTGCGGTGGTTCGGCGCCCATCAGGTTTTTAACAAAATAATCCCAGCGGCGGCGCATCATGTAGTACGAATAAGTGCCGTAACCATGCGCGCTGTTCGGGAATACTACCAGGTCGTAATCCTTATTGGCTTTTTCAAGGGCTTCAACCACCAGCAGCGTATTTTGCGGCGGTACGTTGTCGTCCATCAGGCCATGGGCCAGCATCAGCTTACCCTTTAGGTTTTTTGCGTAATTTTCGTTCGCCTGTGCATCGTAGTTGGAGTTGGTTACCAAACCGTCGTAGCGTTCGCCCCAGTCGTCCTCGTAATTGCGGTTGTCGTGGTTGCCTGATTCAGAGATGCCTACCTTAAAGAAATCAGGGAAACGGAACATCGCCGCCGCGGCAGCAAAACCGCCGCCAGAGTGGCCCCAGATGCCAACTTTATTAATATCGATATAGGAATATTTCTGCGCGAGCTGCTTTATGCCGGTAACCTGGTCGGGGAGGGTATTGTCGCCCATATTGCCATAGTTCATGTCATGAAAGCTTTTGGAGCGCAGCGGGTTGCTGCTGCCCTCGATCTGTACCACGATAAACCCTAACTCGGCCAGCGCCTGGTTATCGCCGCGTGAAGCCGCGAACGACCAACTCCCCACGCTGCCGCCCTGTGGCCCGGGGTAGATGTAGTCGATGATCGGGTACTTTTTATTTGGGTCAAGATTCGTAGGCGTATACATTAACCCATACAGGTCGGTCGTGCCGTCGTGTGCCTTAACGGTGATGGGTATAACCGGGTGCCAGCCCGAAGCTGTAAGCCGGGAAATATCCGTTTTTTCTATACTGGCAACCAGTTTGCCGTCAATACTTCGCAACACCGTAACCGGCGGAACGTCAGGCTTAGAATAGCTGTCGACAAAATATTTTTTTGATGGCGACAATGTAACGGTATGCGTGCCGCTTTCGGGTGTTAGCACCGCAAAGTGCTTGCCGTCAAACCCAACACTGCAAAGCTGGCCGAAGTAAGGATTTTCCGGCTCGCGGCCGTCAACCATAAAATAGATCATTCGGTGTTTTTCGTCCACGTCGACCAGTTTGGTTACCACCCAGTCGCCTTTAGTGATGATGTTTTTTACTTTGCCTGTTAAGGCATCATATAAATAAAGGTGCCCCCAGTTATCGCGTTCCGAAAACCAGATAATTTCATTTGTTTTAGCCAGGTACTTCCAGTTGGCGCTGCCCCAGCCAGATTCGTATTGTGTGGGCACTGTTTCCTCAAAAACTTCCCTAACCGCGCCTGTAGCGGCATCCGCAATGCGCACTTTTTCATTTTTATGGTCGCGTGATGTAGAAATAAACGCCAGTTGGGTTGCATCTTCGTTCCAGTTCACGTCTTCCATCGAAACATCATCGCTAAAGGTCGATCTGTGCGCATCGGCGGGTATTTGCAGTACAATTACTTTAGGCTCATCCACATTGATGATCACCCGCTGTATGCTTGCCACTTCCTTATCGCCCGGCAGGGGATATTTCCATGCTTTTAAAGTTGGTTTACCCACATTGGTGCTAACCAGGTACATGTCGCTCACATTGCGCTCGTCCTGTTTAAAGGTGGCAATTTTCTTGGAGTCGGGCGACCATAGCAGCACCGGCCTGTCACTGCTTGTCCAGCCGGCGTTATCGGTAGCATAACCGAAGTTTTTAATACCCTCGGTGGTAAGCTGTGTTTCTTTCCGCGACTTCACATCCCTTACCCACAAATTATGATCCTTTATAAAAGCGCTTTTCAGGCCATCGGGCGATAATACCTCGTTGCCGCCGCCACGCCGGCCGCTGCCCCGAACCTGGCGACCCTGGGAGCCGTTTACACTGGCGGTATCTGTCGTCAATTGGCTGGTGTTGCGCTCATATTTCCAGCGTTTGCCATCAGCCTGGAAGGTGATGTACCTGTTGTCGTCTGTAAAACCAATGTTTTGAAACGGCAGCATGGCCGCTGTATATTTTTTACCGCTTGCCGCAGATAAGGCAGAGGCCAGTTTTTCCTGGTCGAATGCAGCGGTGCGTGTTTTCTTAACGGGGTCAACCAGCACAAATTCGCTGCCGGTTGGGGTTAATGTGCGGTACCAAAACCTATCGCCGGGGAGCCAGTTGGGGCGCACATCGCCATGGTCAACAAACGGCTGTGTGTTGTAGCTCATAAAGCTTTCGGCATGCTGGTAATCTTTGTCGGTTAAAACGGGGCTCTGCTGGGCGTTTGCGGCCAATGCCAATACAAAGCACATGCCCGTGAGTAAGGGTTTATTCATGGTTGGTACGATAAATATAATGATCAGTTATAAATTCAAATTACCGCAAATAAATGGTGTTTTACAAATGAAGATTGGTAACGGGGTTGTGACAGGCGAAGCTCATTAGTTCATTTGCGCAATAATGCAATATATTATCATTGAACGTTTAAACAAAGCAATTTGAACGTTTAAACAAAACTGCGGCGATTAATGCGGGCTACCTTTGACTAAATTAAAAATTGAAAATTATGTCGAAAGTTTGGTTTATAACAGGCAGCTCCCGCGGATTGGGGCGCAGCCTTACAGAAGCAGTCCTTGCCTCCGGTGATCATGTTGCCGCGACAGCGCGCAACCCGGAACAATTAAAAGACCTGCTTGAAAAATACCCGGGGCAGGTTTATCCGTTACAACTGGATGTAACCAACAAGGAACAAATTGTTACTGCGATTGAACGCACGATTGAAAAATTTGGCCGGATTGATGTGCTGGTGAACAATGCCGGCTTTGGTATTGTTGGTGCAACCGAAGCTTACACCGATGAGCAGGTGCGCAGCCAGTTGGAAACTAATTTGTATGCACCAATAGCAATAACCCGTGCGGTGCTGCCTTATATGCGTAAACAGCGGTCGGGGCGTATTTTGCAGATCAGTTCGATAGGCGGCAGGGTTGGCAACGCAGGGCTCACCATATACCAGGCCGCTAAATTTGGCCTGGGTGGTTTCAGCGAAGCATTGGCTAAGGAAGTTGCCCCGCTGGGCATCAAAGTAACCTGCGTGGAACCCGGCGGCTTCCGTACGGATTGGGTGGCGACTTCATCTATGAATGATGTGCCCGATATTGAAGGTTACGAAACAACCGTTGGCGTACGGAAAGAACTGTTTACCGGCGGTAAATTTATGCCTATGGGCGATCCCGATAAAGCCGGCAAAGCAATTGTTGAACTGGCTGAAAGCCCGGAACCACCGGTGCACCTGGTATTGGGGAGCGAGGCGGTCGCGATGATAAAGCGGTCAAACACATTAAGAAGTGAAGAAATGGAAAAATGGCTGGCGGTAAGTTTTTCAACCAATGCCGATGATGCAGAGGATTTTACCGAAACGGAAATAGGCAAGTCATTTTTCGGTGCGAAAAAATAACCAGCCTCCCGGTAATCAATCGCTTTAAAATTTGATTTTTTCAACAAAGGTCACTAAAGGACCCACCAGCCAGGCAAAGGGTGGTACTTGTTATTCTTTGTGACCTTTGTAGTTTATTTTATTGATTTTTAATACTGAGATATAGAACCGGGGCGCAAAGAAGCATTAAATTTGAGAAATGTTGCCACAAAAAGATACAAGGCCATCAATAGCTTATTCATGCTATGTTACCCGCAGCAGGGAAGGGGAGCAGTTTGTCGCCGAACATAGGTTTACTTACCAGGTTGCGGGGACTATGACGACCAATGACGGAACGCGGGAATATTTATTTAACGAAGGCGATTTCAGGTTCAGCAGGCGTAACCACCTGATGAAATTTTTAAAACTGCCGCCTGAAGGAGGGGAGTTTAAGTCCTTGTCAGTTTCGCTCGACCAGCACACACTGCGCAATTTCAGCATGGAATTTGGCCTTAAAGCCGAAAAACCTACTAACGGTGAGGCTATCCTGCGGCTGAAACCAGACCCGCTTTACAAAAGCTACATGGATTCGCTGACTCCCTATTTGCAAATTGAGCAGGCTGGCAATGAAGATCTGATCGCCAACAAACAAAAGGAAGCTATACTGCTATTGCTAAAATTAAACCCCGAAATAAAAGACGCGCTGTTTGATTTCAGCGAGCCGGGCAAAATTGACCTTGAGGCTTTTATGAATAAAAACTTCCATTTTAACGTCGACCTGAACCGCTTTGCTTATTTAACAGGCCGCAGCCTGGCAACGTTCAAACGTGATTTTGAAAAACTGTTTCATATTACGCCGAGCCGCTGGCTGCAACAAAGAAGGCTGCAGGAAGCGCATTACCTGATAAAAGAGAAAGGCAAAGCGCCATCGGATGTTTATATGGATGTGGGGTTCGAGGATTTGTCGCACTTTTCGTTTGCGTTTAAAAAACTTTATGGCCTGGCGCCAAGCAGGATTTGATAAGCGGATCCTGATGTGCAGATGTGCGGATTTCAAATGTGCAAATGACTTTTAACTTTATTAATCTGCACATCTTTACATCCGTTCACCTTCACATTTGCACATCTGCCATTACACCAAATAATGCGCAATAATATCCTGCGGTATCTTAGCGGCGCGGCCTGTTGCCATATCGATCATGGTATAATCGAACCAGCCGTCGCAGCATATTTTTTTGGTGGCTTTATTGGTGATGCTGAATTTTACGCGGCAGCCTTTTTCATCAATGGTTTCGATGCCTGTTTTTACGATGAAATAATCGCTCATAGTTAAAGCGCGTTTATAATCGACGTAAGCCGTGCGCACCACCCAACCGTAGCCGCGTTCCATAAACTTTTCCATGGGCACACCGTAACAGCGTTCCATTTGGTCGTATCGTGCGGCAAGCACATAATCAAAGTATTTGCTGTTGTGCACATGATGAAACATATCGATATCATCGGGCCGCACACGGAATTCCGTTTCGAAGGTAGCGTAGGTGGGAGTGGTCATGGAGCAAATATACGGCGTAGTTGAATAAGTTGGTTTGGTTGGATTAAGTTGGCACCCTCATTTCGGGATTAGTTTCGGTGCAATTCTCGTAAATAGGCCGGGTGCTAAACGTGTAAGCCAAAGCGCTATCCTTTCGCCGCTGAACCTGCCAATATAGGCTTCGAAGAAGCCCCTTTTAATAGCTTTCACTATTTGTTTGGCGGCTTTGTCGGCCGGGAGACCGCCTGTTATATTTTCAGAAGGCTTTGCCAGGCCGTACGCTTTATTTGTGAGGGCATATAACGAAATATTGGTGCTGATATAACCCGGGGTAAGTATGGTCACTTTAATATTATCAGCCGCTACCTCCGCCCGCAGGCAGTCGAAAAAGCCATGCAGGGCATGTTTGGCGGCAGCATAGGCCGACCGCATGGGCGTACCTATCTTTCCCATAACACTGCTGGTAACCACAAAATGCCCGGCCTTGCGAGCTATAAAATGCGGCAGCAACGCCCGCGTGAGTTCTACATAACTAAAGTAATCTACTTCCATCATGCGGCGGTGCACCTCCAAGCCGGTTTCTATAACCAGTGACCGTTGGGTAATACCGCCATTATGTACCATAATATCAATGTGACCAAAGCAACTGGTAGCCTCTGCTACCTTAGCTTCCAGTGAAGCGGTGTCGGCCAGGTCGAGTTGTAGTAGTTGTACCCGCTCAAGGGCACTACAGGCTTGCTTAACCCGTTCAAGTTCGTCCATTCTCCGGCTTGACAATATCAAGTTGGCGCCTGCAGCCGACAGGGCATAAGCCAAGGCCTCGCCAATTCCTGATGAGGCGCCTGTTATCCAGGTAACTTTATTATTGAAGTGATTATCCAATGCTATATGTTGTTAAAAATTAACGGGTCTGAACTTTTTTGTCCTAATGTAAATAAAAATCCGGCTTGGTTGACACAGTTTGATGCGCAATGTATTGCGTATTCACGATTCCTATCTAATCTGTTTTTTCAATCCCGGCCATGAACCAAAAAACACTTGCATTTCATCAATAATAAACTTACCTTTGCACCTCAATTAATCAAATTATTTACGCTTTAATATTATTCAGGTAATGTATTTAAGTAAAGAGGCAAAATCAGAGATTTTTGCAAAACATGGTAAAAGCGCTGCCGACACCGGTACAGCCGAAGGACAGGTAGCATTATTTACCTATCGTATTGCTCACTTAACCGAGCATTTAAAGAAAAATAAACATGATTTTTCAACGCAATTGTCGCTGCAAAAATTAGTAGGTAAACGCCGCGCATTGCTTGCATACCTGTTTAAAAATGATATTGAAAGATACCGTGCCATCATCAAAGCTTTACAGCTTAGGGATATCATTAAGTAACCTTTCTGCGTTTTTCAATAAAAGCCATCTCATTTAGGGGATGGCTTTTTACATTTGAAATAATATACACAAACATACAAACCGGTGCGTTCAAAAGATGAAAAGCGCATCACAACGAAAAAAAAGATGAGTTACAAGTTAATTAAAAAAGTTATCGATTTGGGTGACGGCCGCACCATTGAGATCGAAACCGGGAAACTGGCCAAACAAGCAGACGGATCGGTAGTGATAAAAATGGGTGACACCATGTTATTGGCCACCGTAGTATCGAGCCTTGAAGCAAAAGAAGGAGTTGATTTTTTACCCCTTTCGGTTGATTACCAGGAAAAATATGCGGCAACAGGCCGTATTCCAGGTGGATTTTTACGCCGCGAGGCACGTTTATCAGATTATGAAGTTTTAATTTCACGTTTGGTTGACCGCGCATTGCGCCCGATGTTCCCCGAAGATTATCATGCGGATACGCAGGTGATGATCTCGCTGATCTCGGCCGATAAAGATATTATGCCGGATTGCCTGGCAGGTTTAGCCGCATCAGCAGCTTTAGCCGTTTCGGATATCCCGTTCAACGGGCCGATATCTGAAGTTCGCGTAGCTAAGGTTGACGGCCAGTTGATTATCAACCCGACTTTAACGCAGCTGCAAACTGCTACTTTAGAATTTATCGTAGCCGGTTCGGAGCATGACGTAAACATGGTTGAAGGCGAGTCAAAAGAGATACAGGAAGAAGAGCTGATCGAAGCGATAAAATTTGCGCACGCTGCTATTAAAGTACAGTGTTTAGCGCAAATTGAACTGGCTGAAGAAGTGGGTAAAACCGTTAAACGTGTTTACAGCCACGAAAACAGCAACGAAGAATTAAAGAAAGCCATTTATGCTGCTACTTACGAGCAGGTTTACGCGATAGCCGCTTCAGCTTCGGCTAAAGACGAGCGCGCTGTTAAATTCAAAGAGGTTCGCGATAATTATATTGAGACCCTTGGCGAAATTGACGATGTAACCAAATTCCTGGCAAAAAAATATTACCATGATGTTGAATACGACGCTATACGTAACCTGGTTTTAGACGAAGGCAAACGTTTGGACGGCCGTTCAACTACCCAGATACGCCCGATATGGAGCGAGATCGGTTACCTGCCATCGGCACACGGTTCGGCCGTATTTACCCGTGGCGAAACGCAATCATTAACCACCGTTACCTTAGGTGCTAAGGACGATGAGCAAATGATCGACGGCGCATTCATCAACGGATACCAAAAATTCCTTTTACATTATAATTTCCCTGGCTTCTCAACCGGCGAAGTTCGCCCGAACAGGGGAGCAGGCCGCCGCGAAATTGGTCACGGTAACCTGGCCATGCGTTCGTTAAAGCAGGTTTTGCCGCAGGAAGATGAGAATCCGTACACAATTCGTATTGTTTCTGATATCCTGGAATCAAACGGATCTTCGTCAATGGCAACGGTTTGTGCCGGAACATTGGCATTGATGGACGCAGGTGTTAAAATTAAGTCGCCGGTATCTGGTATCGCGATGGGTTTGATCACCAATGAAATGGGAACCAAATACGCAATATTATCTGATATTTTAGGTGATGAGGATCACTTAGGCGATATGGACTTCAAGGTAACTGGTACCGAAAATGGTATCGTAGCCTGCCAGATGGACCTAAAAATCAATGGTTTATCATACGAAGTATTAGGAAAAGCATTACACCAGGCAAAAGAAGGCCGCCTTCATATCTTAAATGAAATGAAGAAGACCATTGATAAGCCGCGTGAAGATTACAAGCCGCATGCGCCGCGTATCATCACTATCAGGATCGATAAAGAATTTATCGGCGCGGTTATCGGGCCCGGAGGAAAGATCATCCAGGAAATGCAGCGCGAAACAGGTGCAACTATCTCTATCGAGGAAGTGGGCAACCAGGGTGTTGTACAAATATTCGCTGATAACAAAGAGGCTATCGACAAAGCTGTTACAAGGATCAAAAACATTGCCGCAAGGCCCGAGGTTGGCGAGATTTACGAAGGTAAAGTAAGGTCGATCATGCCATTTGGCGCGTTCGTTGAGATCATGCCGGGTAAGGACGGATTGCTTCACATATCCGAAATTGACCACCGCAGGATCGAAACAATGGACGGCATATTTGAAGTGGGCGACGAAGTGCGCGTAAAATTGCTGGATATCGATAAGCAGGGCAAATTGAAGCTTTCGCGTAAAGCGCTATTGCCACGCCCAGAAGTGAATAAGAATTAGTGAATGGTTGAATAGTTATAAGTTGATTGAGTTAATTTATCCTTCAACTTAAGCAACTACACGCTCAATCAACATAACCAATCAAACAATAAATCCCTCTTTATGAGGGATTTATTGTTTTAAATTAGTTTTTTTGCAATAATTTAAAACAAAATCGTGTTTTCCTGCTTCAATTAACTTATTAACTGCAATTCCGGCCTTATTGAAATGACATCTGCCAAAGATCCCATAGAACTTATAAAAAATAATACGACTGATGTAAAATCGTTATCGCAGTCCGAACTGGTACAGCAGCTGTTATACCAGATAGTGCGGGTAAAGGAGTTGATAAAATACTACGATGCCATCCCAAATGGCGGCGGTCAGCTGGGCTCTGCAATACTTACCGAACTTGTTTCCGAAGCGCATGGATCTTTGATTAATTATGATACCCCCCTTATGCAGAAGTATTATGATCTGTTGCTCAATTGTGATTGATGGCGGGAAGTCCGAAAAGTCGGTAAAGTCCGAAAGTCCAAAGTTGGACAAAGCGGCAAAATAGTTAGCAAAACACCCCCGAACACCCCCGAACGCCCCCGAACAGGCCCGAACACCCCCCGAACGGATCTATGGTTGTGAACAAGCGAACACCTGCAACATCCCACTTTGCTGACTTCCCGACTAAAAATCTATATTTGTATTCATGAACCACCTGGTAGCCCCATCAATTTTAGCGGCCGACTTTGCTAACCTGCAGCGCGATATCGAATTGATCAATCAAAGCAGCGCCGATTGGGTGCATGTAGATATTATGGACGGCGTTTTTGTGCCGAATATATCTTTCGGCTTCCCGGTTGTAAAGGCTGTAAAAAAGCACGCTCAAAAACCACTGGATGTTCATCTGATGATCGTAGAGCCTGATCGTTACCTCGGAGATTTTAAAGATGCCGGCGCCGCAGGGATCACGGTTCACTATGAGGTTTGTCCGAACCTGCACCGTACAATTCAGCATATTAAAGAACTTGGTTGCCGGGCAGGTGTTGCGCTTAACCCGCATACGCCGGTCGCCTTGCTGGAAGACATCATCATTGATCTCGACATGGTGCTCATCATGTCGGTAAACCCTGGCTTTGGCGGACAGAAGTTTATCGACAACACGTATAAAAAATTAAGAGATATAAAAGCGTTGAGCCGCAGGTACAACCCTGAAATGCTGATTGAAGTGGACGGTGGTGTTGACGAGCATAACGCAGTAAAACTTATCGATGCCGGCGCCAACGTCCTTGTGGCAGGTAATTCGATATTTTCAGCAGCCGACCCTACGGGAGCTATTGCCTATTTGAAGCACCCTTCGGGCCTGTCCCGGTCATAGTATCAGCCTCGCAATAAACGATAGATTTTTTTTACAAATTTAAAATCAGGAGCTGCAATTGTCTGTTAATTGTATGAATATCCTAAAAAACCAAATAATCTCTATATACATTATCAAATTATTTAACTTCGGCCCGTCAGTATTCAGATTGGCTAATTAGTTTGATATTTGACGATCCAATTTATAAAAACATGAAACACAATTTTGGCGCCGGACCGGGCATTTTACCCCACGAAGTTTTAAAGCAGGCAGCCGCCGCCGTGGTTGATTTTGGCGGTATCGGCCTTTCTATATTAGAAATATCTCACCGTTCAACTGAATTCGAAGGCGTTTTAGATGAGGCGGTTAGCCTGGTAAAAGAGCTGCTCGGTGTGCCGAAAGGTTACTCGGTTTTATTTTTACAAGGCGGTGCAAGCACACAGTTTGCCCTGGCCCCGTATAACTTACTGCCTGAGGGCGGCAAAGCCGCTTACCTGGAAACGGGCGTATGGGCAAATAAAGCCATCAAAGAAGCAAAATTCTTTGGCGAAACCGTAGTAGTAGCCACATCGAAAGAAAGTAATTTTACCTATATACCGAAAGACTTTACCATACCGGCTGATGCGGCTTATTTCCACATCACGTCAAACAATACCATTTACGGAACACAGTCACAAAGCTTTCCAAAGTCACCGGTACCTATGGTATGTGATATGTCGTCAGATATATTCAGCCGTAAGATAAACGTAGCCGATTTTGGCTTGATCTATGCCGGTGCACAAAAAAATATGGGCCCGGCAGGGGTAACACTTGTGATCATAAAGGATGAGATTTTAGGAAAATCAGGGCGTAAAATACCCGCGATGTTTAACTATCAAACCCAAATTGAAGGCGGATCTATGTACAATACGCCGCCTGTATTTGCGATCTATGTATCTATGCTTACCCTTAACTGGTTAAAATCAAAAGGTGGCGTGGAGGCTATCGAAAGGGAAAATATTGCCAAGGCAAGGGTGTTGTACGAAGAAATTGACCGTAACCCGTTTTTCAAAGGCGTATGTAAAACCGAAGACCGTTCGCACATGAACGTTTGCTTCGTAACCGAAGACCCCGAGCATGAAAAACCATTCCTGAAAATTTGCGACGATAAAGGTATCGTAGGCATCAAAGGCCACCGCAGCGTCGGCGGTTTCAGGGCATCCATATACAATGCACTGCCTATAACCAGCGTATATGTGCTGATTGACGCCATGCAGGAATTTGCGGAGAAGAACAAACAACAGGCTCAGTAGTTCACTGGTTCATTAGTTCATTGGTGTAAACTTGTAAACCGAACTAATGAAGCAGACCAATGAACTAATGAACAAATAAACCAATGAACTCACAACGATGATAAAGATATTAGCTAACGACGGCATCGATCCGGCAGGTAAGCAACTTTTAGAAGAAGCCGGTTTTGTTATTGATACCAATAACATTCCACAGGAGGAACTCCTGGCAAAACTGCAAAACTACGACGTAATTACGGTGCGCAGCGCCACTAAAGTGCGCAAGGCTTTAATTGACGCCTGTCCCAACCTTAAAGTGATCGGGCGCGGCGGCGTAGGCATGGATAATATTGATGTGGAATACGCCCGCGAAAAAGGTATTGGCGTTTATAATACGCCCGCATCCTCATCTTTATCGGTAGCAGAGCTGGTTTTTGGTCACCTGTTTACCGGTGTTAGGTTTTTGCAGGACAGCAACCGTAAAATGCCGATTGAAGGAGCAACCAAATTCAATGACCTCAAGAAGGCTTATGCCAAGGGTATTGAACTGCGTGGCAAAACATTGGGTATTTTAGGTTTCGGGCGTATCGGTCGCGAAGTAGCTAAAATCGCGATAGGGATTGGTATGGATGTACTGGCATACGACCTTTATCCTTTTAACCCTGAGCTGGAGCTGGAATTGGGCGGCGGAACTAAAGTTAAGATCACCGTAAAAACTGCCACACAACAAGATATCATCAAACAAGCGGATTTTATCACCATCCACACACCATTTGTTGATAAACCGATCATAGGTTCAAGCGAATTTGAGCAAATGAAAAAAGGCGCCGGCGTAGTGAACTGCTCGCGTGGCGGACTGATTGATGAAGACGCCCTGATCACTGCTTTAGACAGCGGGAAGATATCGTTCGCGGCGCTTGACGTATTCGATAACGAACCCACGCCGAGGGCCGATATACTTAACCATCCAAAGATCTCATTGACCCCGCACATCGGCGCATCAACCAACGAGGCCCAGGAAAGAATAGGGGTGGAGCTGGCCAATTTGATCATCGGGCATTTCAAGAAGTGATAGACACTAATTTTTACGAATTATCTCGAATTACACGAATTAAACCATGCAAATTCGTGTAATTCGAATCAATTCGTACCATGTGTGTTAATTCAATTCGTAACTCACTCTCTTTTCAGGAATAGTTACCCCATAACCATCCTCTTCTAAAGCGCCGGCGAGCAAACTCATGCTTTCTGTTTCGCCGTGTACCAGGAAGATGTTTTTCAATTTTCCTTTATCCAGTTGCTTAACGGTATTCATCAGGTCGTCATGGTCGCCATGTGCGCTTAGTACATCGGTTTGCTTGATGGTAGCATAAACGGCCAGTTCGCGGTCTTTAATGTGAACGATCGGGTCGCCGCGCAGCAGGCGATGCCCCAGGGTGCCTTTGGCGCAATAGCCGATAAAAAGTATGGTGCAGTAATAATTCTGGATGTTATAAAACAGGTGGTCTTGTATGCGCCCGCCATCAAGCATTCCCGCCGACGAAATAATAACGCAGGGCTCATAATAATTGGATACCTGCCGACTATCTTTCATAGTCTCTACGTAGGTGAGGTTGTCAAATTCAAACTCATCGCCGCGTTTCCGGTAAAACTCCTGCGCTTCACTGTTAACCAGCGAATGGTATTTCCTGAAAACTTCGGTCGACCGTGATGCGAGGGGGCTGTCCACAAATACTTTTACAGGCGGCAATAAACCTGTACTGAAGATCTTATTCAGAGAATAAACCAACGACTGTGTACGTCCTATACTAAAGGCAGGAATAATTAACCGTCCTTGTTCCTTAATGCAGGCTTTTTCAATTACCTCAACCAGGGTTTGTTCAACCGTTTTGTCTTTGGTATGATAACGCCCCCCGTAGGTAGATTCGATAACCAGATAGTCAACCGGCGGCAATTGCTGCGGATCGTCCAGTACCGGGTAGTTCTTACGCCCAACATCTCCCGTAAAGGCTATCGTTTTTTCGATGCCTTCGTCGTTTATTTTAAATATAGCCGCTGCTGCGCCCAGCAAATGGCCGATGGGTACAAATGTAAGCTCAACGTTTTCATTAACGCGAAAAGACTTATTAAAGCCAATGGTTATAAAACGTTCTACGGTATCCATTACATGTTTTTGAAGGTATAATGGCTGTGCGCCGGTGTTAAACTTACTTTTCCGGTGTTTGTTGGCCTTACCGGCCTTCCGCATAAATAGGTTAACGGAGTCGAGCAGCAATAATTCTGTAAGGTCAGCTGTCGGGGGTGTACATAGTATCTGCCCGGCGTACCCCAATCGCACCAGGGTAGGTAGATTGCCCGTATGGTCAATATGCGCATGCGTTAATATCACCAGGTCTATCTCTGCCGGATCAAAGAGGAAATTTTCGTTGGCCTGTATGCTGCGGTCCTTTTCATAGTCTAAACCGCAATCCACTAATATTTTAAATTGGCCAACCTCCAGCAAATGCATGCTCCCGGTTACCTGTCGGGCCGCCCCGTGTATTGTTAATTTCATTTTAGTTCACTAGTTCAATCGTTCCCCGGTTCATTAGTCCATATCCAATATATTTTAAATGCCACTAATAAACTAATGAACTAGTGAGCCAATAAACCATCCGCAAACTTATTATTATTGTTGTAAGATTTTTATTTGTTAATAAGTAATTTTAACCACAACAAATGCTTAGAATCATATACTATGGATGAGATAGAAAATTATTCGGAACACATTCACGAACAAAGCAACGAACACGCGCACCATATGCTTGAGGAAGGCAAGGAAAAGTGGGTGCTGTATGTAGCCCTTACAACAGCTGTATTTGCTGTATTAGCAGCTATATGCGGACTTTTGGCCGGCGACCATGCCGATGAGTCGATGCTGGCACAAATGCGTTCATCTGATCAATGGGCCTATTACCAGGCAAAGGGAATTAAAGCCGATGTGCTAGCCTCCTCCAATAAGCTGATGGTAGCTTTAGGCAAAACCCCGGCGCCGCAGGATACCGCAAAAGTAAAAGCCAATAAAAAGGACCAGGCAAAAATAATGGAGCAGGCTAAGGAATTTCAAAAAGAATCGGACGGGCATGTCGCCCGACATAAAATACTGGCAAGGGGCGTTACCCTGTTCCAGGTGGCCATAGCTATAGGCGCTATCTCCATCATAACCAAACGGAAAAGTTTATGGATAGCCAGTATGGGCTTTGCGCTCGTTGGCGTATTCTTTCTGTTACAGGGCACCTTGTTTTAAAACCCTTTTCAGCTTTCAAATGTTCAGTTCATTATGTTATACTTAAATACGACCCCTGGCCAATTGAAAGCCGTTTTTATTTTGATCCTGATATGTGTAGCTGGTTTTACCGCTTCGGCACAAATATTTCCGCTCAAATTAAGCGCGAGCCACAAATATCTTACCGATAGCAGGAATAAACCTTTCCTGGTAAAGGAAATATCCGCGTGGGGGCTTATCCAGGCTTTGTCCGAAAAGGATGAAGCGGCTTTTATAGATAGTGTAAAGCGTAAGGGTTTTAACACGCTGATGGTGAGCATTATTTCGTTTGACACCCGATTTGCCGGCGGGCCGCCTAACTGGCAGAGTATACCGCCTTTTAAAACCATAGGCGATTTCTCAACTTATAATACGCCATATTTCGACCACGCCGATCGCTTTTTACACATCGCACAAACTAAAGGCATGGAAGTATTGCTTGTACCGTGTTATTTGGGTTTTAAAGGTGATAAAACCCAGGGCTGGTGGTCGCAATTGTTGAACTCTGCAAACAGCATAGAAAAAAGCCGCGCATACGGCCGGTTCCTCGGTCAGCGTTATAAAGGTTTTTCGAATATTATATGGGTAGCCGGTGGCGATAACAAAGCAGACAGTACATTGAGTCCGCACATGGATAACATCATACAGGGTATTAAAGAATTTGATAAACAACACTTTTGGACGGGGCACTTTGAATCAAAACAAGGTACCAACTGGCCTTCAGAGAATCCATTATACACACAATATATTAATATAGACGGCTTATACGCCTTTATAGAAAAAGACCTGGGGAAGGACGCCCCCCAATATAAAACCGAACTGGCGCATTATGGAAAAGGGAGAATGATCTTTCAGATGGATCAAAGCTATGAGCACGATATCCCGCACGTAGCCGATAACGAAAATCCCCAATGGATACGCCGGAAAAACTACGACGCGCTGCTCAGCGGATGCGCGGGCACCAGTTTTTGCCCCGGACTTAAGGACAATCCCGAATACGTATTTAAGAATTGGCAGCCGCTAATGAATACGGAGGGTATGATAGAAACGCGCAACTGTTTTAACCTGTTCGGTTCCCGAGCCTGGCAGCGACTTGTCCCGGATACAAGCAATAAAATAATTACAGAGGGTCGCGGCCAGTTTGGCGCTATTAATTATATCTGCGCCGCCCAGACTACAGATCATAACACATATATAGCCTATCTTCCTCTCGGCGGTACGTTAACGCTCAACCTTAACGCCTTAAATATTAAAATGGCAAAAGCCTGGTGGTACGACCCGCGTAACGGCCAGGCCGTGCCCATTGGTACCTTCGCCGCCGAAGGAACAAAAAACTTAACTTCCTTTACCAGCGAAGACTGGGTGTTGGTAATTGATAATGCCGATATTCAGTTGTCCAGGCCCGGTAAATAGACTTGTATTTGAAGCGGCGATGTTTTTAAAATGAATATTTTTTGAACACCCGATTGGATACTAAAATAGACACTCCCCACCGGGAGTGTTCAGCCAAATATTCGCTTACACTTTCAGGCTAAATCCAATGCACTTTATAAGGCAGTGGTTCTCAATAATGCATGTAGTTTAATTAAATTATTTTTTAGTGGTTAAAACATTTTCAATTACAAATAGATTTATGGCATAGTAATGGTTAATATTTATCCAACGATTAAATTTTAAAGTCAATTTTTACAACTAAAATCTATGAAAACTTCTACATTAACTGCTTTTCTTCTTGGAGGCCTATCAATTGTAGGTATAAGCAGCTGCAAAAAACTATCTCCTGCAAAACAGGGAACACAAACTACGGTAACCACTATTAATCCAAAAACCGCAGCCACCGTTTGTGATTATGATTTCAATGAAACTACCCTTACCAGTAGCGGGTGGACAAAAACATTCGACGATGAATTTGACGGCGATCTGTCTAAATGGTACGCTTACACAGGCGGTGTGCAAAACGAGCTACAATGTTTTGAGCCGGCTAATGTCACAATTGTGAATGGCGTTTTACAAATCGCTGCAAAAAAGGAAACTGTAACGGGGCCAACTACAGTTAACAGTTCGTCAAATAGTACTTTTAACTACACTTCCGGTTCAATTGTTAGCAATTCGACCTTTGGGCCTAGTACAGCTACGCCAAAAATACGGATAGTTGCAAGGGTGAAGATCGCATCGGGTTACGGTTTGGTTTCATTTTTCGACTCTTACGGCACTAATTGGCCAACCAACGGACAGATCAATTTGTTCCAGGTTGAAGGAAACGACGTGACAAGATACCAGACAAATTATTTTTATGGCACACAATCCGGACAGAACCTCGTGAATAACGGTATGTTAAATAACCCTACCGATACAGATCTGTCATCTTGCTGGCATGTGTTTATGACCGAATGGACCCAAAATTCTCTCAATTACTATCTTGATGGACAACTGGTTGAAACAAAAACCGCGGGCGGGTATGTTGGCGGTATGTTTGGAAAAGTACAAAATCTGTCGTTAAGCTTGCTGATAGGTGGATCATATTACCTTAATTTTGTACCTGCAAATGTTCAAACCGGAACAATGTATGTTGATTATGTGAAAGTATTCACCTCAAAATAATAATCATCCAGTAGGGCAACAACCCTAAATATTTGTTATAATTAAAATATCCGGAGCAATGGCTCCGGATATTTTTTTTGATAGTATTGACTCGGCCCGATAAATAAAAATCTTTTAAAAAATATTTGCGGCAGCAATTTTTAAATTTACCTTTGCAAACCTTTTCGGGGTGTAGCGTAGCCCGGTATCGCGCCTGGTTTGGGACCAGGAGGTCGCAGGTTCGAATCCTGCCACCCCGACAAAAGTAAATAAAGCCCTTCCTGTTAAAAACTAGAAGGGCTTACTTTTTCTGTAACATTGCAAGCGTAGTTAGCAATTAGGTGTCAGAACAAGAACCAAGGTCAGCAGGGGCTTCATAACTTTTTTACTTCCCCAGGTTACTCCACAACAAAATCAGCGACAGCTAATACTGCTACCCGAAAAATTTCTATATATCATCTCCGATTTTTCTGATCAATGTTATGCGGCTAAACTAGGAAGCTTTCTTGTCCTCGTTTGCATAATATTTTGTTACGATCGATCTAACCCATTGACTTTCTTTCAACCCTCTTTTTTTGCTATCTTTTTTTACTCTTTCTTTTAAATCTGCCGGCAGGGGCACCTGTATTCTATGGCTCATCTTTTATAACTCTGCTAATTATTACTATTGCTTAATAGATTAAATTTTGAACAATTTGCGTTATTAAGAAATCAACCGGTGAGAAGTTTATATTATTACTTTTTAAACACAAAAAAATATTTACGAGGGTAAAGTTAGATAATATGTATAAAACTATTTGTTTAGTTAAGTAAAATATAGATAATTTTTTTTAATAAATTATTAACTAATTGATAATTAAGTGGATAAATAGTAATTTGCCTTTTGATGATATAGAATGAATATAAGGGGACGGTAATTAATTTAACATCTCGCTATGGTGTAAACTTTTTAAAGTCAACAATTAATGATATTGAAAATTCTGAATTGTTTGTTGCGTGATTTTTTTTAGATTTGCTAATTAGCCATTTCTAAATTATAAAGATTAACTCTCGTTAATAAACCCATGAGTGATTTAAGTAAGCTTTCTGATGAAGAACTTGTTTCGTTATTGAAGCAGGAAAAGCTCGTTGCATTCAGGGAGATTTATAAAAGATATTGGAAAAATTTATATGGGGCAGCATATAAACGGTTAAAAAGTAAAGAACTGGCCGAAGAAATTGTCCAGGAGCTGTTTACCAATCTTTGGGTTAAAAGACAAACCATACAAATAAAAACTGCATTGGCCGGCTACCTGTTTACCGCGGTGAGTCATTATATTATCGATCACTATCGCAAAGAATTGGTAAAAACAAGATATACTGAAGCCTTGAAAATAGCATATAAAGAAACAGATCACTCAACAGAGGAAACCATTTTATTGCATGATTTAACCAATACTATTGAATCTGAGATCAACCAATTGCCCGATAGATGCCGTTCGGTATACGAACTAAGCAGAAAAGAATATAAGTCCAACAAGGAGATCGCCTTACATTTGGGCATATCAGAAAAAACGGTAGAAAATCATCTCACCAAAGCACTAAAAAAATTGCGGATAGGACTAGCGCACTATATGATGCTGGCGTTGTTCCTGTTGATGCGGTAATTCTTTTTTTATTTATTTTTTTTCGGTTAGGGGCTTCGCCTTATCTAAACGTCATATCTTTTATAAACCGATCTATTAACCGATCCTAATTTATGAATAAACCCATATCCGTTGAATTACTGGAAAAGTATATCAATGGAAAATGTACCGCGGAAGAGAACGCATTAGTTCAGGAGTGGTACTTTTCCTTTGAAAAGGAGCATGATCTTATTTCTGACATGTCTGCATCGGACCAGGAAGACTTGGAGGAGCACATTTATAATCATATCCTCCATAATATCAGCGCATTGGGCAGTAATACCCAGGATGCCCCTGCAACAAAACCTAAATACCGTATTTTAAAAACATGGTATGCCGCAGCCGGCGTAGCAGCAGCATTGTTGATTTTTATAGGCGTTCTGTATAATAATCATCCTCATGTGAAAAATCTGCAGTCGGCTACCGCAAACACCGCGGACCTTGTGGCAGTCACAAATAAAACCAGGCAAATTTACAAACTAAAACTTCCCGACAATAGCATGGTTTGGCTCAGCCCGGGCGCCAGGCTTACATGTCCTAAAACATTTGGCCCGCGGTTCAGGGCTGTCTCTATGTCTGGCGAATGTTTTTTTGAAGTGACAAAAAATCATTCAAAGCCATTCATCATCAATAGCCGTTCGATAGTAACTAAAGTTTGGGGAACAAGTTTCCTGGTGAGAGACGGCATTTTGGGTAATTCAGCTGATGTCTCGGTTGTTACCGGAAAAGTGTCGGTATGTATCAATGAAAAGAATAAAGAGAATGCTGATGTATTAAGGCCAGGCGAGGGTGAGATTATGCTTTATCCGCATCAAAAGGTTACTTATTTAGCTGATCAGCATATCCTTAAAACCGGAAATACTGTTAATGAACCATCTCTTCAGATATGGAATCGTATTAATTTAAATTTCGACAACAGGCCATTAAGAGAAATAATCCCTCAGCTCAACGTTAAATATCATGTTCATATAAAAGTCGTCAATGAAAAATTGAACCATTATGTGCTCAATGCAGATCTGGCCGGTTTTAATTTACCCGATGTGCTGCAAGCGCTAAAAAAATCTTTAAATGTAGATTATGAATTGAAAAATAATATAATAGAATTGAAATAATCAAACAACCAATAACCAATTAATTAACTTAAATGATTAACCGATATGAAGAAACCACAAACTTAAACCGAAAAGAACCCGCTATTTAAAAAAAACTTAGAAGTGTTACGAGCACTCCTAAGTTTTGGATTAGCCCTCCACGAAAGGACACCATTTGATGGTGAACGGGCTGTTATTGTCTCATTTTTACATTAGAAACACAACAAATATATGAAATTTTGTTTACGAAAATCTGTTCCCTGGTTTCAAGTCATGAAGATTACATTTAGTCAAATCCTGATTTCGATAATGTTAAGCGGTCTTGCCTATTCAAACCCATTGAAAGCACAGGATATGCTTGACAAGAAAGTAAATATGTCATTAACCAACGGTACATTGCTGGATGCAGTTACCTATTTGCAAAAAAATAATGGCATCAAATTTATATACAGTAAAAGTATAATTGATATTTCGCAAAAAATATCCGTTGATTTTGAAAACCAGCCGCTTAAAGTAGTGCTGGATCAACTTTTTAAGAACAATGGTATCGATTACGAGGTATTAAAGGATAGAATTATCCTTGGAAAACTGCCGGATGCTAACATCTCAACTGACGACATGATCAGAACACAGGGCAAAATAACGGTTGCCGGGCAATCGGCAATAAGTATCCCGGTGTCAGGTAAAATTGTTGATGAAAAAGGTCTGCCTGTTCCGGGCGTAGCTATCGTCGAAAAAGGGACGAATAATGGTGTTACGACTGGCGTCGACGGTACTTTTAAATTAAACGTAAATGGCCCGAATTCTGTTTTGGTGATCGCCTTTATCGGTTACACCAAACAGGAGATCGTTGTTGGTTCGCAATCTACTTTCAATATTACACTAAGGGAGGATTTACAAAATCTTAATGAAGTTATAGTGGTGGGTTATGGTACACAAAGAAAAAGTGTTACTACAGGCGCAATCTCCGGCGTTACAGCCCGGGATTTCGAAGACCAGCCGGTTACACGTCTTGAGCAAGCCTTGCAGGGCAGGGCGTCCGGCCTTACAGTTACCACAAATAATGGTCAGCCGGGTTCCGCCTCTCAAGTTCGGGTAAGGGGGATCACTACGTTTAACAACAACGATCCGCTATATGTAATTGACGGCGTTGTTGTTGACAGCGGCGGCATTGGCTTTCTTAACGAGTCGGATATCGAATCAATCGAAGTATTAAAGGACGCGGTCTCTGCTTCAATTTACGGTACACGTGCCGCTGCAGGTGTTATCCTGGTTACTACCAAAAAAGGCAAAGCCGGCCGCACGCAAATCAATTATTCCGGCTATTACGGGATATCAGGTCCTGCACGAAAACTTGATCTGTTAAATGCTACACAGTACGCTACGTTAATAAACGAAGCCACGGTAGCGGGCGGTGGGAGCCTTATTTATGCCAATCCAGCAGCTTTGGGTACAGGTACCGACTGGCAATCGCTCATATTTAATAACAGTGCAAAAGAGCAAAGTCATGACCTGAGTGTTAGTGGCGGAACGGATAAGTCAACTTACTATACCTCGTTTGGTTATTTAGACCAGGAAGGTATCGTAGCTACGCCGATTTCACATTATACACGGGTGAATTTCAGGGTTAACGAAACCTTTAAACCTGCCAAATGGATAAATTTCGGCGAGAATATCGGTTACTCATACGAAAAAAACATCGGTTTGGGTAACACTAATAGTGTTTTTGGCGGCCCGCTAAGTTCTGCCATTAACCTTGACCCGATTACACCTGCTGTACAAACAGATCCTACCCTTGCTTCCGGATCCCCATATTCTACCAACCCGGTGCTTAGAAATCCGCAGGGCTTTCCTTACGGCATATCAACGGTAGTTGGGCAGGAGATCACTAACCCTTTAGCTTATATACAAACCCATTTAGGGAATTATAACTGGGCGCACAATGTAGTAGGCAACGCATTTGTTGAATTGAACCCACTAAAAGGGCTAGCGTTAAGGTCAACGGTGGGTTCTAAAGTTGCGTTTTACGGTAATGAGAGTTTTACGCCTATTTATTATCTTAATTCGTCAACCAGCAACCTGGTAAATACCAATTATAACAGGGGGATGAACCGGATTTTTAACTGGAACCTTGAAAATACAGCTTCGTATACCCGTTCGTTCGGCAAACATAATTTAAATGTGCTGTTAGGCCAGGGAGCGTATGTTGACAATGATATAATTAGCGTGGGCACTACCAATTACGGTTTGCCGGTAAATAACTTTAATGATGCCTCCTTAAATTTTCCTCTGCCGGCCGTTCAGCGGATCGGTTATGGCGGTGAAAACCAGGAGCACCATGTTAGCTCATTATTCGCCCGTTTAAATTATGATTACAACGAAACATATATTTTGCAAGCGGTTGTAAGACGGGATGGGTCATCCAGGTTTGGCGCGAACAATAAATACGGTAATTTTCCGTCGTTCTCGTTAGGTTGGGTGCCTACTAAGGAGGCATTCTGGCCAACTAACAATGTCGTTGATTTCCTTAAGTTCCGCGGTGGTTACGGTGTTACCGGAAATGATAATATTAACGATAATGCATTTCTTTCAACTATTGGTGGCGGCAGAAACTATAGCTTTGGAACCGGGGATACCTTTTTGACAGGCAACAGTCCTAATGCACCATCAAACCCGAATTTAAAATGGGAACAAACCGCGCAAACAAATGTTGGTTTTGACGCGGTATTATTTCACGATTTTAATTTAACACTGGAATGGTATAAGAAAAAAACAACCGGAATTCTTCAGCAAGTTAACATACCCGGGTACGTTGGCGCTGTTGGCCTTCCTTATGCCAACGTAGGCGATATGGAAAATACCGGGCAGGAGCTTCAATTAGGCTATCATAAAAAAATAGGCGATTTTAAAATTGGTTTTGACGGCAATGTATCCCATCTTAAAAACCTGGTTACCCGTTTGTCCCCCGGGCAGGCATTCTTAGGCGGGGCAACTTTTCAAAGCATATCGGGCAACATAACCCAATCGGTTCCAGGACAGCCTTATGGTTCTTACTATGGCTACCAAACCCTTGGAATATTCCAAACTCAGGCCGATGTTGACAATTATGTATCGTCAAAAACCGGGCAAAAAATACAACCCAACGCCAAACCGGGCGACTTTAAATTTGCTGACTTAAACGGAGATGGTATTATTACGGGCAGCGACCGTACTTATTTGGGCAGCTCGTTCCCAAAATGGACGTATGGCTTAACCTTTAATGCAGCCTATAAGAATTTTGATGTTGTAGTATTTGGCCAGGGCCAGGGTGGAAATAAAATATTCCAGGGCTTGCGCCGTTTGGATATCAACTCCGCTAATTACCAGACAGCTGCATTGGGACGATGGACCGGACCCGGAACCTCAAACACCTATCCGCGTTTAACCACGAGTGATCTTAATAATAACTTTACTAACAACTCGAATTTCTACCTACAGGACGGAACATTTTTTAGAATAAGGACAATTCAATTGGGGTATACTTTTGATAAAAATATATTAAGTAAAATAGGATTACAAAGAGTACGTATTTATGTAACGGGCCAAAACCTGGTAACCTTTACAAAATACACTGGCTACGATCCGGATCTTGCCGGCAGTGTTGATCAGGGTATTTATCCACAAGCCCGTACCTTTATACTTGGTTTAAGTGCAGGATTTTAATAATTAAAAACATATGAAAAAGTATTTAAAATATTTAGCAATTTGTACGGCAGGCATCATGGTGATCCCTGCATGTAAAAAGAGTTTTTTGACTGTTACCCCAAAAGGGACCGCTCTTGAGTCGGCGTACTACCGCAACCAGGCGGAAGCATTTACAGGCCTTGTGGCCGTATATGATGTAGTTGGCTACCAGGGCAGTAACGATGTAACCAAGCTCAACACGATGGATGCCGGCAGCGACGATCAAATCACTGGTGGCGGCGGTCCTTCGGATGTAAATGAGTTGCAATTATTCAGTACCAACCGACATGATGAAAACCAGGGCCCGTCAGGTACATTATGGTCAAGTTCGTACCAGGGCGTATTCAGGGCGAATGTGCTTTTATCCAAGCTGCCTGGCGTACCTATGGATGCAAGCTTAAAAGCCAGGTATGCCGACGAGTCTGTAGCATTGCGTGCATACTTTTATTTTGACCTGGTACGTTTGTTCAAAAACATTCCATTGATATTGAAGCCGCTGGCTGCCAATGAGATAGATAATGTAACCCAGGTGGCTCCAAGTGCTGTTTATACGCAAATTGAAAACGATCTGCAATCGGTAATTACAAATAAAAACATCCCTAATACGATAAACGTAACTACCGATGGGGGTAGATTGACAATGGGCGCTGTGCATGCGTTATTGGGTAAGATTTATTTATATGATAAAAAGTACACCCAGGCTGCGGCAGAATTTGCCCAGGTAAATGGTACACCAGGCCAGCTAAATGCCACCTACGGCTACCAGTTATTACCTAGTTTCGCGAGCTTATGGAATGTGCATAATAAGTTCAATTCAGAGTCGATATTGGAAATTGCGCATTCATCCAAATCGGGCGGTAACTGGGGATGTATTGCCTGTTCGGAAGGGAATATCCTGGATATTATGACTGCGCCAAGAAATTATGTGGCCATAAAACCCAGTGCGCCAGATTATGTTTCCGGCTGGAGTTTCTTCGACTTTACCCCCGAATTTTTCAACTTTATACACTATGATCCAAGGAATGCGGCTACAGTTGCTAATCTCGACAGTCTGGTAAAAGCTGGTGTTGCCAGCTACTCCGGTTCGCCAACAGCTTATCAAAATACAGGCTTTTACCTTAATAAATTTATGGGTCACAAAGCTGATTTAAGTACCGGTGGCGGTAATTTCGAATTAAACTTCGCACAAGACGTTTACGAGATACGTTTGGCTGATACATACTTAATGGAAGCCGAAGCATTGATCATGGGCGGCGGCGATTTGGCCCGTGCAGCTGCTCTAATGACAGCGGTACACACCCGTGCATATAACGACGGTGTTACACACCCGCTTCCGGCAACAATGGCTGCCCTTAAAAACGAAAGGCGTGCAGAACTGGCCGGCGAAGGACATCGCTGGTTCGATCTGGTACGCTGGGGTGATGCGCCTACTGTACTTGCATTTAAAGGATTTAAGGCTAATCACAATGAAATATTACCCATCCCGGCTAACGATTTGAATGCAACCAAATTAAAACAAAGCAAAGAATGGGGCGGGACCTTATAATTTTAAGATGCTTATAGTTTTTTAACCAATTAAAAAAACAAGAACATGAAATTAAATTTAATCAAAGCTTTTACCCTGGCATTGGGCGTACTGGCAGTTGGTATATATGCAGGCTGTAAACCTGATACTTTTGGGGCAGGTAACCCACTGTCGCCTGCTAACCTAACAGCATCGTTTACTGTAACCCCTGTTACAGGCAGGGCTAATTATTATGTGGTCAAAGCAAATAATAACAATGTACTTGCGGTAAAGTGGAACCACGGAGACGGCTCGGGTAATAATATCGGTAAAACAACTGATACCTTATTTTACCCGGATGCAGGTACTTACACCATTACACTAACAGCCATAGGGGCGGGTGGCGTATCTCAAACAGCTACGCAATCGGTTACCGTCCCTGTATCTGACCCAACTTCAGGTAACCTGGTTGTTGGTGGGAAGATGTTGCCCGGTGATGATACTAAATGGACACATATCACAATTAGCGCTGGCGTTACTATGGTTATGGACCCAGTAAAAAATGTAATGGTAGCCTCGGGCGGCAATTATGGACATGCTGCCGTTTACCAGGCCGTAAACCTTACAGCAGGCCAAAAATATATGGTCGATATGACCATTTCGGGCAGTGGTGCTACCGATACCTGGTTTGAAACCTATGTAGGCACCGCAGTGCCAGTTAACGGCTCCGACTATTCTTCAGGCGGTATCAAAATAGCGCTCAATACGTGGAATGGGTGCGGAAAAACAGCGTTTAATGGCTTGCTTTCTACAATATCATGTAATGGAGGAGGTAAAACATTCACCCCTACTGTAACAGGAACCTACTACCTGCTTATTAAAAGCGGAGGTTCTAACTTAGGTACTACCGGTATTTCGTTCACCAACGTACAACTACGGGGAACTAAATAATTATTTTACTATAAGGCTGCCTGATTCGCTCGGGCAGCCTTTTTTGTTATTGAACTGCGCTTTATGAAAAATTTATTGTTTACGATATGCTCTATACTTATTTTAAGTATAACATCGTGCTCGAAGAAAACTCCCGTACTGCCTGTTTTTACGCCGATCGTGCAACCTCCGAAAGTATATTCTTTTGATACGAATATCGCCTGGAGCGATGAGTTTAATACAGATGGCGCTCCAGACCCTGCTAAATGGGGTTACGACACTGGTGGCGGCGGATGGGGAAATAACGAGCTGGAATATTATACCAACACAACGAATAACGCAAGTATTGCAAATGGCATACTAACCATAACTGCCAAGAAGGAAGCTATGGGCGGCATGAATTACACTTCATCGCGGATGGTATCAAAAACACCAGATATGCTTTACGGCCGTGTTGAAGTAAAAGCCAAATTGCCCGCGGGCCGGGGGACATGGCCGGCCATATGGATGCTGCCAAATGATTATGCTTATGGCGGATGGCCAAAATCGGGCGAACTGGATATTCTGGAAATGGTGGGATACAACCCCAACGTAGTTTATTTTACCATCCATACCCAGCTTTATAACGGCGCTATCGGCACCCAAAAGGGCGGCAATATGACCATTCCCACAGCCAGCACCGACTTTCATCTTTATCGTATGGATTGGACGCCGGATGCTGTTAAAGGGTATTATGATGATGTGCTTGTGTTTACCTATGCAAATGATAATACCGGCGCGCCCTCATGGCCATACGATCAAAAATTCCATTTATTAATGAATATTGCAGTAGGAGGTAACTGGGGTGGAATTAAAGGAGTTGATGATACAGCATTCCCTACCACTATGCAGGTTGATTATGTGCATTATTACAAAATGATCACCAACTAACCGTTTGTACATTAGTTAAATTTTTGCTTATACTATTCGGGACAATCCTGGGTTTATATTAACCAGACTATGACATCAATTATGAATCTGATCAGAAAATATATATTAACTATTGCGAGCTTTGTCTTACTGGTTTTTATAGCAGGTTGCAGCAAAAAGACACCTGTTCCTATAATTACAGGTACTGTACCGGTAACGCCTGTTACCCCGCTTAAAACCGATGTATCGATGTGGCTTACCGGGGCCGATCAATCGCAGTTATTAAAAAAACAAAATGTGGCCCTGCTTTTTGCTGCCGGGTCGAATCAAAATACAACCATCAACGTAGATACAACTCAAACCTATCAAACCATTGATGGCTTTGGCTTTGCGTTGACGGGCGGAAGCGCTTATTTGCTTAATACTTTAGACGCGACCAAGCAAAATGCATTGCTTCGTGAATTGTTTTCGACAGATTCAACCGCTATTGGTATCAGCTATATCAGGATAACTATCGGCGCATCGGATTTAAGTTCTTCGCCCTTTAGTTATGATGACGTACCCGGTGATGTTACACTGCAGAATTTTAGTCTCGACCGCGAAAAAACCGACCTGATACCTATACTTCAAAAAATAACCGCGATTAACCCTAATATTAAAATTTTAGCATGTCCCTGGAGCGCACCGGCCTGGATGAAGGATAATAACAGCTTTTCTGGCGGCAGCTTACTGCCGGCAAACTTTGGCCCCTATGCAAATTATTTTGTAAAATACATACAAGGCATGAAGGCAGCCGGCATAACCATTGATGCAGTTACGCCGCAAAACGAACCTTTAAATGCCTATAATAACCCGGCTATGCTGATGCTTGCAGCCGACGAGGCAAATTTTGTGAAAAATAACTTAGGGCCTGCTTTTCAATCCGCCGGTATAAAAACCAAGATCATTGTATACGATCATAACGCTGATCATCCCGAATATGCAACCAGTATATTGGCTGACCCGGCCGCCAGCGCCTTTGTTGATGGCTCGGCTTTCCATTTATATGGCGGATCAATTAATGTCTTATCGCAGGTGCACAGTGCCTATCCGAACAAAAACCTTTACTTTACCGAACAGGCAACATTTGGTGGCGGCAGTTTTGGGGGAGACTTATCCTGGCATACCAGTAACCTGATTATCGGGGCCACCCGCAACTGGTGCAAAAACGTACTGGAATGGAACCTCGCTTCAGATCCAAATTATGGGCCGCATACCAACGGTGGATGCACAACCTGTTTAGGCGCAGTAACCATTGGCTCATCAGTTTCACGTAACGTATCTTATTATATCATTGCCCATGCTTCAAAATTCGTACGTCCGGGCGCTGTAAGGATTGCGTCTGATCAGCAAAATACCTTACAGAATGTGGCTTTTAAAAACCCGGATGGTACCAAGGTACTTATTGTACTGAACACTGGTAACGGTGCTCAAACATTCAATATCCAATTTAATTCAAAAACTGTATCCAGTTCGTTAGATGCCGGAGCTGTAGCTACCTATAAATGGTAATCTATAATTGGTGTTTCCGAATGTTTTATGTAAGGATTACCTCATTTGATGAAAGTTAACCGTATTTGTTTGCTAATGGCTGTGTTTTTGGCACCGCTGATTGCCATATTTACGCAGTGCGTGAACGGGAATAATAAACCGGATGCGCGTGGCGAAGCGTACGCCGGATCGGATAAATGTATAAAATGCCATCAGAAAATTTATAATTCGTACCTTCAAACTGCACATTTCGAATCGTCACAGCCCGCATCGATCCATAGTATACACGGAAGCTTTTTTCAAAACCACAATGAGGCTAATTTTGGCGACCATTCAAAGGTGGTGATGGAAAAACGGGGGAGTACCCTTTACCAGGTGGAGTATGTGAACGGACAAAAAATAAAGGAACAGCGCTTTGATATTGCTTTTGGCGGCGTAAAGGCCGAAACGTATATGTACTGGAAAGGGAATCAACTATTTCAACTCCCTATATCTTATTTTAATGCGCTGGGTAACTGGGCAAACAGCCCCGGTTTTCCCGGCGAGCGTGCTTATTTTGACCGCCCGATTGAACAACGCTGTTTTGAATGTCATAGCAGTTATATCAACCAACTGCCGCAGCAAAATTTCACGATGGCGAGGGAAGTGATCGAATATGATAAAAATTCGCTGATTTACAGTATCGATTGCGAACGCTGTCATGGCCCGGCCGCAAACCATGTCGATTTTCAAACGGCTAACCCAACGGAAAAAAAGGCCAGGTATATTGTTACCTACAAATCGCTCACACGCGCTCAAAAACTTGACGCATGTGCGGTATGCCACGCCGGGAATAAGGACAATTTCCAGGTGTCGCCATTTAAATTTAAGGCAGGCGACACGCTTGCCAGGTTTAAAGAACCTTCTTTTTCTTCGCAAATACCCAACCCTGCTACCCTGGATGTGCATGGCAATCAAAGCGGACTGCTTGCGTCCAGCAAATGTTTTTTAAAAAGCAACATGGATTGTGGCACCTGTCACGATCCGCACAAAAACGAAGCTTCAAATCTCGCAGCTTACTCACAGCGTTGCATGAGCTGTCATAACAACACCAGCCATAATTTTTGCAAAGCGGCGCCCCGGTTGGGTGCAGCTATCACAAATAATTGCATTGACTGTCACATGCCTTTGAAACCTTCAAATGCAATTGGAATTATAATGCCGGATGGCAGGAGGGAGGTGCCTTACCTGGTGCGCACCCATTATATTGCAGTGTATCCGGCAGCTTACAAAAGAATAATGGCCTTTGCAAAAGATAAAAACAAGGTGAATTGATAAATATGTTAGGTGATTAACACACATTAAAAGCACTCAAGAAGGATAAAGTTTAAACCTGTCTTGATTTAGTTGAGGTTATCAGATTTTTTTGATGCCAACGCGTTCCGGGGTGAGATACGGAACGCTTTTTTATTATATGGAAAAGTAAATAAGGTCAGCCTATTTTAGGTTCGATGACAGATAGCGGAATTTTACCCTGTGTAATATCTGTAAAAATGTGACTCAAAGCATATTCTGGCACACTCCTGTTTTCGCGCAACGAATAGCCGCTATATTTTCAATTTTGGATTATCCGGCGCAGTCTTTTTCGCTGAGTAAAGGTAGTTATAACCTGAATTTGGGGAAAATATTACCCATTATGAGATTTAAAATGATTAGAAAATTCCACGATTTTAGTTTTTGTCTTATGAATTAATTATAAGTAATAATTAAAAAAAATAGGCTTAAAGCTAAATAAATGACAGTTTCGACAATGTTGATATTACCCTGAACAAAGGTACACAGATTGCTTTGATTAACTGAGGCTGATAATTAAAAGAACAAGTTTAATCGGCGGGAAACCTAAAAAAGCGAATATGATTAACATGTAAATATTTGATCGCTTTATAAAGTAGCAGTTAAAAGTCGGCATTCATCTACCATGAAGATTCGTGTATTTTGTTGGTTTATTTTTGGGTTTTTAACATTTGTATTCCATAGCGTCTTTAGCCAGACGGCCACGTTTGCCGGGTTAACAGGTGGCCTTGCCTCTGCTATAACCTCGGGCAACACCCATGTTGCCGTAATGGGCTTCAGTGTTCAAGTATCCGGAGGGAGTATAACATTTAATAAATTTACGTTTACATGCAGTCCCACAACCAGTGATGCCTATTTGGCCAATGGTACATTATATAGGTACAGTACAAACACCTATGGTACAGGTACAGGCGTAGCGGTTGGCAATGTAACTTTTAGCGGCGCTAATGTTACCATTGATAATATTTCGGAAACAGTAAGCGGAACTAACTATTATTTTTTACTTGCCGATGCAGTTAATTCGGCTGCCGGCTATTTTCAATTGGTAGTAACCTACGCCAATACTTTTGGAACAGATAACCACGGAACGACTTATCCCGCGAATTTTTCCTATAACCAGGGCTACAATTATGGCGCCGGTACCCCGTATGCACTTGCTGTTTCTAATCAAAATACACTTGCCTCGGTAGCTACCATCATTACACCCGGCACCAATGCTATTAAATTATTTGCATTTAGCGTTACCAACAAATCTGCCGCCAGTATTACCTTAAAAGGTTTTAATATCAACAGTAATTTAACTACTGTGGCTAACGTCTTTGGAACTTTTAAAATTTACGCCAGCGCCACTACTACATTCCCCGGTAGCGCCGCCACTGCTACCCCTTCGGCAAGCGGCAGCTATATAAGTTATACCGGCATGACGCAAGCCATAGCAGCGGGTGCAACTAAATACTTCTGGGTGGTTGCGAATTGTCTTGCTGGCGCCAGTATACCAGCCAATGCGCAGTTCAGTTTTTCGTATGGGCAAAGCTCGGCGCCTATTAGTGCCGCCACTACTACTTACAACGATTTTAGTGTATCTGGCAATACCTATAATATAAATACCGCTACGGTAACAATAACCTCGCAAACGGGAGGAACGTCCGGTACAACGATAACCGCCAATCAAACCGGCATTGTGCTATTTGGTTTCGGTATTTCGGCCAGCTCAAATATAACCGTTTCCGGGTTTAATATTAACAGTTCAAGCAGTAGCCTTTCAAGTTATTTTGGCAGCGGTACATTGATATTAAGCAGTACAGCCACATACGGCGGCGGAACGCTGACAACCGTTGGCTCGGTTGTATTTAGCGGGAGTTATGCCAATGTAACGCTTACCGCGAACCAAACGATCACAGCTGCCGCCAAATATTATTTTTTGGTGGCCAATAATATCGGTCCGGGACCTAATAGCAGTACGACCGTAACTTTTAATTTTACCAGCGGGCAAAGTTCAAGTGCTGTGATCCAAACTTCGCCGTCTTCTTCATATAATACATTCACTATAATGGGCAATACTTACACGCTCCCCGGTCCTTACTTTTCCGTAACGGGGGCAAACAGTACGGCCACCAATGGCATAACCCCAGGAAGCTTAGTTTACGGGCAAACTAATATCGTTTTATTTGGTTTTGCCGTAACCGCAGTAGGCGGATCATTTACACTTAATACGTTCAATATTAAAACTTCCGGCCAGGAGAATTCTTATTTTTCAAACGCAAGGCTCTACCGGTCAACGACATCTGTATATCCCGGCGGTACCCCGCTATACACAGCCGCAGCGGCAGCGGCCAGCCCGGGTGTGTGGATAAACGGAGGCGGTTATTTTAATTGTAACGTAACCGAAACTATCCCGGCAGGTACTACTTATTATTACTGGCTTGTTGCAGATTATACTGTATTTTTCGGTACTCCGGGGACATTTACCTGCAGTTTTGCAAGCGGGCAAAACTCTCCTGCATTTATAACAACTACGCCATACACAACTTATAATACCTACTCTATCACGGGGAATGCATTCAATGTTATCTCAAGTGAATTTTGGACCGGCGGCACCAGCGGCGATCTTACCAATCCGGCTAACTTCACAGCACTTAACGGCGGTACCGGAGTTGCTGCGGGTCCCAATACGGTTATCATTGTAGGTGGCCACTCTTATACAAATGCACCGTCCTTAACAACTGCAGGCACTACGACAGTTGCCGGATTATCATTTGGTACACATGTAACAAACCCAACGTTAACTATTGCTTCCGGAAGCACCCTGCAAATCACATCGCGTTTAACAGACACCAGCTCTAATGCCACTATATCAGGAGGTACGGTTACTTTAACAAGTACGGCTATATCCACTATGAACGCGGCGTCTGCATTGACTTTAAGCGGCACAACGTTAAATAATGCGGGCACTTATACGATGGCCTCCACTTCACAGATAAATTTTTCGGGCACATCAAACATCGCAAACACAGGTACTTTTACGTTGCAGTCGGATTCATCAGGTTCGGCTACCATCGGCGCGCTTACTTCGGGTACAATTACCGGCACCTTTGCAGTTCAGCGCTATATGACCGGCGGCGTAGGCCACCGGGGATATTACCTCATGTCGTCGCCGGTTTACGAGGCTACCGTAGCATCTAACCATGTTTACGAATTTCAGTATTTACTTAACAGTATGTACTTAACCGGTGGTAACGGCGTGTCAAGCGGCTTTAGCAAACCCGGAAACCCATCGCTTTATTTATTCCGTGAAGATACGCCGCCGAGCAATGGTTCGTTTACAAGCGGCAATTTCTGGGGTGTTACCAATATGGCTAACACAAATGCCTACGATTATAACCTGAATAATAACAACGGTACCATTTATAACGTTCCGGTAGGCAATGGATTCATGGTGTTTTTCAGGGGCAACAAGGCTGCTGCCTCGCTTACCACCGAAACATATACCACTTTTATTTTGGCGCCAACTGTAATCGCGAGCCACTCAGGCACACTTAACACAGGCCAGGTAATTGTTCATGATTGGTTCTCGCCGGCATCCGCAAATTTAAGCTGGACAAACGCTACCTCAAATAATATTATACGGGGTTTCAACCTGGTAGGTAACCCATATCCAAGTTCAATTGACTGGGAAACTTACCAAACCACAAGCACTACCACAGGTATTTATGCAAATAACGTTGGCAACACCGTGTATGAGTATAACCCCGTGACACATAATTACGACACTTATCAGAAGGGAGGCGCATCAACCGGCAATGGCTCAAGAATAATTGTAAGCGGCCAGGGTTTTTATGTGCTGGCAGCAAATAACAGTGCCCCGCAATTGATATTCAACGAGACGGCCAAGGTGGCCACACAAAATCTGCGATCAAAGCTTTTCTTGTCGACAAAGGCTGATTTGCCAAACTTAACCAGTTCAGTCACCAACCATTATATCCGTTTGCAGCTAGCGCAGGACTCTGCAACAACAAATGATACATATATCGGCTTTAATTCTTCAGCCAGTAAAAAATATGTTTTCAATGAAGATTCATTTTACAAAGATGGAATGGGGCAGATATATTTAGCCAGTCTTTCGAAAGATAACGTGGCATTGGCCATTAATAAATTGCCCTTCCCCGTAAGTAAGGCAGATACCACCTTTTTAAAATTGGGCCTGCCCGCATCCGGCATGTATAAATTAAACCGGATCGATATTCAAGCTATTCCCGATATTTATGAGATATGGCTGATGGACGCGTTCACAAAGGACTCGCTGGATATACGGCATAATCAAAGATATATTTTTAAAGTGAATGTGAGCGACACAAGTACGTATGGTTCGCGCCGTTTTAGCCTGGTAGTCCGCCAGGACCGCGCCAGGGAAGTGCACCTTCTGGATTTTACGGCATCAACGTCAGCGGCAGGCGTACAAGTTACCTGGAAAGCGGAAAATGAACAGGATTATACCACTTTCACGGTTGAAAGAAGCATGGATAACGGCAAGACTTTTACTGCGCTTGAAAGTATTGCTTCCAATGGTCAAAACAGCTACAACTTTACTGATAAAGACGCCATAACAGATGCAAAATGGTATAGATTAAAATTGACCGACCTAAATGGAACGATCAGCTACTCAAAGGTTGTATTAGTTCCCGCCCCGGAGTTGATCAGGACCAATATTAACGGGATCAGCGTTTATCCGAACCCGGTACAAAATATACTTAACCTTATCATGCCGTTAACCGAATCAAATTCCAGTCCGGCGGCTAACCAAACCGATGGGTATAGTATCACCATTACAAATAATTCGGGCGCCGTCATTAAACAAGCGGATACCAACCAGCTGACCTGGCAGGGTGATGTAAGCAATCTTGTACCGGGAACATACGTCGTGACTGTTGTCATGAAAAGCAGTAAACACCCGGTGGGGCATTGTGTAATTATTAAAATGTAAACGCATTTTACCTGCAAAATATGTTAAGAGCGCTCCATTAACCTGTATATATCCCGGGATTACACGGTTGACCACTCTTTCCTAATCGCTTTATATCAAAAAAGTCACAAAACATTTTGTAATAATTTTATATCATTACAAAATGTAGTTTTATTGGGATCGATATGAATGATTGAGACGGGATAATAAAATACATACCGGCAATATCAGGGCATTTATGAAGTTTTATTTTATTTTTTTATTATTCGTTCTATTATTCTCAACTGTACTAAAAGGTCAAAACCAGCTCTCGGGCAAAGTATACTATGCACTAAGCCACACGCCATTACGCGGCGTCAAAATCAGCATCCGGGATATTAACCTTTCGGCGATATCCGATTCCCTCGGGGCGTACAGCATACAAAACATTCCGCGGGGAACCTATGTAATTGAAGTAAGGGCCGACGGCTATGCCGGCAAAATTGAAACCATTGCTTTTAAAGGTTCAGTTCATAAAGATTATGTGCTCGAGGCTGCCGTCAACCAATTAAAGGAAGTAGTGGTTACTGGTATTATCAATGCTACAGAGAAGAAGCACACACCCTACACCATTGCCACAGTGGAATCTGCCGATTTGCTCCAAAATTCATCCACCAACGTTATTGATGCCATTTCAAAAGTGCCTGGTGTTTCCGCGATGACGGGCGGGCAAAGTATCTCGAAGCCCGTAATACGGGGGTTAGGCTATAACCGCGTTCTTACGGTAAATGACGGTGTGCAGCAGGTTGACCAGGCTTGGTTTGATGAATTTGGCATAGAAGCCGATCCCGACGCGGTAAGCAGGTTCGAAATCTTAAAAGGCCCGGCGTCGCTTGCTTTTGGCTCTGATGCCATAGCCGGCGTGGTAAATCTTATTCCCGAACAGCCGCTCCCGGAGGGGCAGGTGAAGGGAACCATACTTTTTAATTATCAAACCAATAACGGGCTGATCAACAATATGGTGCACCTGGCGGGTACCAAAAACGGCATCTCATGGAGTGCACGGATTGACAATACCATGGCGCACGCTTACCAAAACCCCAATGACGGTTACGTGCTGAATTCACAATTCAGCAATTTTAATGTCGATGGTACGATCGGCCTGCATCGTAAATGGGGATATACACAAGTGCATGCCAGTTATTTTGATATGCGTACCGGCATTGTTGACGGAACAAGGGATTCGGTAAGCGGGCAAATGGAGCGGCTGGTTTCCTACCGGGGCCTGAATGGCGGCGCGCCCACCTATGTTTTGCCCACACGTCAGGAACAAGCGGGTTATACACCATTTGTTATTGACCAGCAGATACAACATACAAAAGTTGTTTGGGATAATAGCATAGCCGTTGGCGACGGGCGTATAAAGGGGATATTTTCATGGCAAAAAAATCAAAGGCGCGAAAATAACGATGCCACCATACCAAACACGGCCGATATTTATTATCTGTCGAACGCGGCAACTTATGACGTGCGCTATGTTTCGCCGCAGGTTAATGGGTTCAATTTTTCAACCGGCGCCAATGGTGTTTACCAAAATTCAAAAAGCCTGGGCACGTTGCTGCTTATACCCAACTATGATTTTTTTGATATAGGCGGTTTTGCCATTGCCAACAAAAAATTAGGCAAGCTTAACCTGAGCGGCGGTATCAGGTACGATACCCGCACATTTAACGGCATTGACCATTGGGTTGATTCAACAAACCAGGCGCCTGCTGCCCCTTTTGCTATGAATGCCTTTCACGAGTTTAAGGGTTTTACCACCCGCTTTAGCGGGATGTCGTTCAGTTTTGGAGGAACATACGATGTTACAAAAAACATGTATGTGAAAGCCAATATAGCACGCGGATGGCGCGCGCCCAACGTAGCCGAAGCTGCTGCCAATGGCGTACACGATGGCACAGTAGTTTATGAGATCGGCGACCCCACCCTTAAACCCGAAACAAGCCTGGAAGAGGACTTTTCCTTCGGCGTAAATTCAAAGGATATTGATCTCGAAGTGAATATGTTTAATAACCGGGTAAATGATTTTATATATGCGCGCAGTTTAAAAACCGCATCAGGCGCCGATTCGATAAACAATTCACTCAACGCTGTCGGTTTAGGCGCGGCGCCAGTTTATAAATATACACAAGGGCAGGCGCAGTTATACGGCGGCGAAATTGCCTTTACCATCCACCCGGCTAACTTGCCGCATTGGGAACTAAACTCAACCCTCAGCATAGTGTACGGTGGCCTGCTGCATTCGGCCGATTCTACCAAATATTTACCGTTTGTACCGCCAACGAGAATAACAGCCGACCTCAAATATCATATTCCTGAATTAGGCAAAACCTTAAAAAACGTTTATATAAAAGCGGGCATGCTTAGTGCTTTCGAACAAAAAAATATTTATCAGCAATATGCTATCTATAACGGCTTGAACACGGCATTAACGCCCTACGAATACGCGGCAAGCAAAGCGGTTACCAAGGGCTATACCTTGTTTAATGTGGGTGCCGGCGGCGATATTTATTCGAAAGGTAAAAAGGTTTGTGAAATATACCTTATCTGCAATAACCTGTTCAACACCGCCTATATTGATTACATGAGCCGATTTAAATATTACCCTGTAAATTATACAACAGGCAGGGTTGGGGTATTTAATATGGGACGAAATGTAAGTTTTAAAATATTGATCCCTTTAGATTTTAATCCGGGAAATAAGTAATAATTTACAGCTTCTTATTAATTTAACATTTTTAAAAGATTAACGCCTTTCCGTTACTAAATTGAAAATTGATTATGAAAAGATCATTTACTTTAAAAGCCTTTTTATACACCGTAGCCGCTTCATTTTTATTTTCAACGCCTGCGGATGCACAAGTAGTTGATCCTGGTGCCTATAACATGCTACAATGGCGTATGATCGGGCCGCACCGGGGGGGCAGAACTGTGGGCGCAACTGGCGTTCTGCAGCAGCCTAATGTATTTTATATAGGCGTAAACAACGGCGGTGTATGGAAAACAAATGATTTTGGCCGCACGTGGAAGCCGATCTTTGATGAACAGTCAACCGGGTCAATAGGCGATGTTGCTGTTGCGCCATCCAACCCGGATGTAATTTATGCCGGTAGCGGTGAAGGGTTGCAAAGGCCGGATCTTTCTGTCGGGAACGGTATGTATAGATCAGCCGACGCCGGTAAAACATGGGTCAATACCGGTTTAAAAGATGTGCAGCAAATCGGCGGTATAGCCATCGACCCAAAGGATGAAAACAAAGTTTTTGTTGCTGCTTTAGGCCATCCTTATGGGCCCAATACCGAACGGGGCGTTTACCGTACAACAAATGGCGGCAAAACCTGGGAGAAAGTATTGTATAAAGATGAAAATACCGGTGCCATACAAGTGGTGATCGACCCTAAAAATTCAGACATTATTTATGCCGACTTGTGGGCAGCCAGGCAGGGCCCCTGGGAAAATGGCGCATGGCAGGGGCCGGAAAGCGGCCTGTTCAAATCAACCGATGGCGGGACGACCTGGAAAAAATTAACCAAAGGGCTGCCCACGTTCGCCGATGGCCTGGGCCGCATCGGCTTCTACCTTGCGCCAAGCAATCCAAAGCGAATGTACGCTTGCGTGGATGCAACAAAAGGCGGGGGCGTATATAAATCAGACGATGGGGGTGAATCATGGAACCAGGAGAATATTGACCAGCGTTTATGGGATAGGGGCAGCGATTTTGCCGAATGCAAGGTAGATCCTAAAAATGCCGACATTGTTTATATCGCCAACGTGGTTACCTGGAAATCGACCGATGCCGGGAAAAGCTGGAAAGCTTTCCGGGGCGCACCGGGCGGCGATGATTATCACAGGTTATGGTTCAATCCTGATCATCCGGATATTATTTTGCTTTGCAGCGACCAGGGAGCGGAGATATCAGTGAACGGCGGCGAAACATGGAGCTCGTGGTATAACCAGCCGACCGCACAATTTTACCACGTGAGCGCGGATAATGCATTTCCTTATAATGTGTATGGCGGGCAGCAGGAAAGCGGCTCTGTAGGTATTGCCAGTCGCGGAAACGACGGGCAGGTAACCTTCAGGGAATGGCACCCGGTAGGCGCAGAAGAATATGGTTATGTAGCCGCCGACCCGCTCAATCCTAACATCATCTACGGCGGAAAGCTCACAAAGTTTAATAAACTTACCGGGCAGGTTCAAAACATATCTCCCGAAGCAACCCAAAGAGGACGGGGCGGAACGTACCGCTTTATCCGGACGGCGCCGGTCCTTTTTTCGCCGGTTGACCCGAAATGTCTTTACTATGCCGGAAACGTACTGTTTAAAACAACAACGGGAGGGAATTCATGGGAGGTCATCAGCCCTGATCTTACCCGCACCACCTGGGACGTCCCGCCAAGCGTTGGCGTTTATAACACGGGCGATCTGGGTAAGATGCCGCAGCGCGGCGTGATCTATACCGTAGCGCCTTCAGCTAAAAATATAAATACGATCTGGATAGGGACGGATGATGGTTTGATACAGCGAACCGTAGACGGCGGGAAGACATGGAAAAACATCACCCCGGCTGAAATTACGTCGTGGAATAAAATCTCCATAATTGATGTTGGTCATTTCGACGATAACACTGCTTATGCGGCCGTGAACAAAATAAGGCTCGATGACATGAACCCCTATATTTATAGGACACACGATGGCGGTAAGACATGGGAAAAAATTGTGGCCGGCTTACCAGTCGACCCGGTCAATTCTGTCAAAGAAGACCCTTATTGTAAAGGTTTGTTGTTTGCCGGAACCGAAACGGCGGTTTATGTTTCGTTTAATGACGGCGATAACTGGCAGCCTTTGCGTTTAAATATGCCGGCAACATCCATCCGCGACCTGGTGATTAAAGATAACGACCTGGTTGTGGGCACGCATGGGCGGTCATTCTGGATACTGGATGATATTACCGCGCTCAGGAACATCGCAAAGAGTAAAGAACGTAACACCACAGTATTATACCCAACAGGGTTTGCTTACCGCGTACGTTGGAACATGAACACCGATACGCCGTTGCCGCAAGAAGAACCAGCGGGGCAAAACCCGCCGGACGGGGCCATTATTGATTATTATCTGAATAATGACGCCGCTTCGGTTGTAAAACTCGAGATATTGGACGCGTCCGGGAAAACCGTAAGGGTATTTACCAGTGTTGATAAGCCTTACGCTATTCCCCCGGTAAATATTCCGTTGTACTGGATCAGGCCACAGCAAATTTTATCTGCTACTAAGGGTGCGCACCGGTTTGTATGGGATCTGCATACCCAACCCCTCAACCTGCCCGCAACTTATCCAATCGCAGCGGTTTATGGTCAAACCGCGCCCACGCCAACATCGCCATGGGTACTGCCGGGAACCTACACAGTTAAATTAACGGTGGATGGCAAAACATATACGCAGGCTTTAAGCATTAAAATGGATCCCCGGGTAAAAACACCCGCGATCGAGCTGCAAAAGCAATATGCATTATCTGACAAATGCTATTCGGAATTAAAATCGTTATTAACGGCAACGGAAAAGCTGCAAAAATACCAGGCACAGATAAAAAAATTAATATCCGCCGCGAGCGGCCCTTTGGCTGACAGCCTAAAAAATATTGATGCCGGCATCACCAGGTTACTGGCTGACGGCCGCCAGGGTAAAAGAGAAACCTTTGGCAGTTTAAAAGGCAGTTTAGCCGGCCTGATGGGTTCATTGCAGGGAAGCGACATGCCGGTAACCACCCAAACCGCGAAAGGAGTTACAGATGTAGAAATAACCTACAACCGGTTATATGCAAATTACAGCGTACTTACCAATCGTTTAAAAATGCTGAATGAGCAATTGGTTCGTTCAAACCTCGAAAAAATAAATTTATAGTTGATCACATATCTAAATCTTAGCACTTTGAAAAAGTTTACTCTCCTTCCGATCCTGATTTTATTTATTATTTCTTCCGCAATCGCGCAGAAGAAAAATAAAACCGTTAAAGAACCGGCAACTGTTGATTCCGTTTTTTACTCCACCACCAAATACCGCCTTGTCGGCCCTTTCCGGGGAGGCCGCACCGGTGCTGTTACCGGGAGCTATAAGGATAAAAACACTTTCTATTTCGGCGCTACTGGCGGTGGCGTATGGAAAACGACCGACGGCGGCGTTAACTGGAAAAATATTACCGATAAGTATTTTGGCGGTACTATCGGTGCTGTTGCGGTTGCACCAAACGATGAATCAGTGTTGTATGTCGGTGAGGGGGAAAATACCCTTCGCGGAAATGTTTCGGAAGGCCTTGGCGGGATATGGCGCAGCAACGACGGCGGCCGCAGCTGGAAGAATTTGGGTTTGAAAGAAACGCGGCACATTGTCCGCATTATTATTGATCCGCAAAATCCAAATAATGTTTGGGTTGCCGCTATGGGCCACTTGTTTGGGCCAAACAGCGACCGGGGGGTATTTAAAACCACCGATGGCGGTAAAACCTGGAGAAAAATATTATTTGTCAATAACGACACAGGCTGCTCCGATTTGGTGATGGAACCGGGTAACCCATCTGTTTTATATGCAGGCATGTGGCATATGCGCCGTACCCCGTACAGTATGGAAAGCGGCGGCGAAGGCAGCGGCTTATACAAAAGCACAGATGGCGGCGAAACATGGAAAAACCTGACCGCAAAGAAAGGACTGCCGGGTGGGGTCTGGGGTATCGTAAGTGTAGCGGTCGCGCCAAGCAATATCGACAAAATTTACGCGCTGGTTGAAAATGCTAAGGGCGGTTTATTTGTGAGCGAGGATGGCGGCGAAACCTGGGTTTTGACGAGTAGCGACAGCAACATCCGTCAGCGTGCCTGGTATTACAATAAAGTATTTGTCGATCCTAAAAACGAGGATTTGGTTTATTGCCTCAACGTAGAATGTATGCGCAGCCTCGACGGCGGAAAAACGTTTAAAAGCGTTGCTACACCCCACAGCGACCACCACGACCTTTGGATAGATCCTGCTGATGGCAAGCGAATGATCATTGCGGACGATGGCGGCGCCCAGATCAGTTTTGATGCAGCGAATTCATGGAGCCCTCTCAATAACCAGCCTACGGCCCAGTTTTACCGGGTAACGACCGACAATTCACACCCATATCGCATACTGGGTGCGCAACAGGATAATACTTCGGTGCGGATAAAAAGCAGGTCGGGTAGCGCGGGTATAACTGAAGCAGACTGGGAACCGACAGCCGGGGCTGAAAGCGGTTATATAGTACCTGACCCTTTAAACCCCGATGTTGTTTACGGAGGTAATTATGACGGTTACTTATCACGGCTCGACCATAAAACCGGCGAAAACAGGGCTATAAACGTGTGGCCTGATAACCCGACCGGAGCGGGGGCAGATGCGATGAAGTACCGTTTCCAATGGAACTTCCCTATATTTTTCTCACCAAACAACCCCAAGCGTTTATATACTGCCGGCAACCATTTATTTGTTACCGAGAACGAAGGCCAGAGCTGGGAAGTGATCAGCCCGGACCTAACGACCAATGATAAAACAAAGCAAGTGTCAAGCGGCGGCCCGATTACCAAGGATAATACCTCCGTTGAATATTATTGTACCATTTTTACAGCGGCTGAATCTGCGCTTGAAAAAGATCTTTTATGGACGGGAAGCGATGACGGTTTAATTTACGTAAGCCGGGATGCGGGCAAAAACTGGAAGAATGTAACGCCTCCCGCTGCAGGTAAATGGATGATGTGGAATTGTGTGGAAACCGATCCGTTTAAAAAAGGCAGCGCCTATTTCGTAGGTACAAAGTATAAGCTGGACGATTTTACGCCCTATATTTTCAAAACGGAAGATTATGGCAGCACCTGGAAGCTGATCACTACCGGGATCGATAAAATGCACTTTACAAGAGCATTGCGCGCCGATAAAAAACGTCCCGGCTTGCTGTATGCAGGCACGGAGTATGGTATGTATATTAGTTATAACGATGGTGCAAGCTGGAAAAAATTCCAGTTGAACCTGCCGGTAGTGCCCATTACCGACCTTACCATCAAAAATAACGACCTGGTGGTAGCTACCCAGGGCCGTGCTTTTTATGTGATTGATGATTTGAGCATGATACAGCAAAAGGCTGATGAACTGCCTGAGCAAAACCTTAAAGTGTTTGCTGTAAATGATGCCTATAGGGTTGAGGGCGGCGGCCGCAGGGGGCGCAACCGTCGTGCCGTTGTACAAAATGCCGGTGCTAATCCGCCAAATGGCGTGGTCATAAATTATTATTTAAAAAATGCTACCGACTCGTCAAAAGTGTCGATAACCATTTTTGATAAACAGAATAAACCGATCAAAACATTTAGCAGGAAGGCAAAAGAAACGGCGGATAAAATTGATTTTAATCCGGGCATGAACCAGTTTGTATGGGATATGCTATACCCTCCGGGCGAAACAATAGAAGGCCTCATTTTATGGACCGGCGGCGTTGGCAGTGTTAAAGCGGCTCCTGGAAAATATATGGCGCGTTTCAGGTTTGAGAAAGACTCAACCGATGTTCCGTTCGTGATCAAGCCGAACCCGAATTATAGGATGACTGAAGCTGATTATGATACCCAGGTTGCATTTTTGCTCCAGATACGCGACAAGTTTAACGAAGTGCAAAAAGCGATTAAGGATATCCGCGCACTGAGAACGCAGATAACTGATTTTACTTCGCGGATGGCTAAATCGGGCACAAAGGATATCAAAACGATGGCGGATTCCATTAATAAAAAACTCACCGCAGTTGAAGAGGCGCTTTATCAAACAAAATCAAAAAGCGGGCAGGATGTGCTCAACTTCCCTATACGTTTAAATGATAAGCTGTCGGGCGTGTATGGCGTGGCGGCAAGCGGGGAAACCTTGCCGAGCAAACAGGCCAAAGAAACTTTTGCTGAGTTAGCAGGCGAGAGTGATGTACAACTGGATAAGTTAAAGAAAATAAAATCGGAAGATATCCCGGCGTTAAATAAACTGATTCTTGCCAAACAGGTTCCACCTATCGGTATTAAGGAATAATACACACCGCTTGCTGTAAACAATGGAACTTAAGTTATTAGATGTTTCGGCTGTTATTGGCCTGTGTGCCATGGTAACGCTAACTATAAATGTATTGTTAGGCCTGCTGTTAAGCACAGCCTACAAAGCCAGCGCCCGGTGGAAGAAACTGCCGGGCGCTGTTAAAAAGATCGATATTTTATGGCTGCACAACTGGACGGCATACCTGGCGCTAATATTAGTGCTGCTGCATCCTTTATTATTGGTACTTGATGCCAGTACAAAGTTTACGTTTTTGGATATTTTCTTTCCGCTTCACGCGCCTAAGCAGGCCTTTTTTGTGACGTTTGGGGTGCTGGCGATGTATGCTTTAATAACGGTGATCATCACAACTCAAAAAGTAGTCAAGAAAAGAATGTCGTTCAGGCTTTGGAAAAATATTCATTTAATATCGTACGGCACTGCTATGCTTTTTATCGTTCACGGATTGATGATGGACCCGGAACTGAAAGACAGGCCAACTGACTGGCTGGATGGTGAAAAATTGCTTTGCGGAGCTTGTTTAGCCGTTCTGATTGCGGCGACTTTTTTGCGTTTAAAGTATAATTTTAAGCAAGCCGCAAAACCGAAAAAAATATTACCCGATAGGTAACAATATTGATGCAGTAATTCATTAATAATATTGTTACTGGTAGTATTGCAATGTTTTTTACACTTTTACAAAACACTTCAGGACATCAGCGGGTATTGATATAACTCGCTGTTATTCTGTTGCGAATATATTTATGGGGTATTATTTAAAAATGCCAGTTAGCGGTTTTAATATGGCTAATATTTTTTTTAACCGGCTTATCCGTATTTCTTTACTTACAATCGGTTTGCTTTTTACGCTAACAGCATTTGCGCAAAAACAAAAAACAACAAGCGTATCCCCGCCGCTTATTGTCCCCGATACCAGCAAGCACAACTTATTAATACCTGTTACTATACGGGATTCCAGTAATAATAACGTTCAATATTTAAACCTGCAGCAATGTATCGACTATGCGATGTTGCATCAGCCAGCTTTGAACCGTTCCATGATCGATATAGATATTGCTAAAACAACCAACGCTATAAATTTAGCCACTGCGTTGCCGCAGGTAAGCTCGGCCGGGCGACTGGTGCATTACTATCAGCCCGGCAATAGCTCTGTAAACACAACAACAAACTCTTTAAAGGGTGTAGGCATTGCCAATACATTTATACCAGGTGTTGCTGTTACGCAATCGATATTTACCCCGAGCTTATTATACGCGTTCAAAAGCGCGCCGTACTATGTTAAACAGGCACAGCAGGCTTCAGACAGTACTAAAATATTCCTGGTCTCGTCTGTAAGTAAGTCATTCTATAACCTGCTGCTTACGTTGGAGCAGATCAATGTTTTTAAAGAGGATACGGCCCGGCTTGGGAAGAGCGTACGGGACGCGTATTATCAATACAAAGGCGGGATTGTGGATGAAACCGACTATGAACAGGCTACAATAACGTTGAATAATTCCATCGGCCAGTTAAAACAAGCCAATGAAAATGTTGTGCCGCAATATGCTACATTAAAACAGCTGATGGGTTTCCCGCCCGAACAGCAGTTTAACGTAGTTTTTGATACTTTGGAGATGATGAAAAGTATCCACATTGATACTAACCAGCAATTGGAATATGAACGCCGCATCGAATACCAGCAGATCAAAAATAGCAAGGGTCTGCAGTCGCAGCTTGTGAATTATTACAGGTACTCTTTTTTACCCACCGTATCTGCTTTTTATAACTACAACCGCGAGTTTGATAACAATAACCTGGGTAATCTTTTAGGAAGCTCCTTTTCAAGCTCATATATCGGCCTGCAGTTCAGTATTCCCATTTTTACCGGTTTTTCACGAATCAACAGCCTGCGCAGGGCTAAGCTGCAGCAAAAGATATTGGATTGGGACGAAACAGATCTAAAATCACGGATATATACTGAGTATACCACTGCTCTCGCCAATTATAAAAGCAATTATTTTAATCTTGAGCTGCTGCAAAAAAATGTGAATATGGCCCGGCGGGTGTATTTTGTGGTAACCTTGCAGTACAGACAGGGAATAGTGCCGTACCTGAATGTGATCACGGCAGAATCAAACCTGAGGACATCCGAAATAAGCTATTTAAATGCCTTGTTCCAGGTGTTGTCAAACAAAATAGACCTCGAAAAGGCTATGGGAAATATTTCATATTAATGATCAGTAAAATGTACTCTATGAATAGAGCAATATCAAGCGCCCTTCTTATCAGTTGCCTCATTATTGCCGGCTGTAAAAAAAAGCAGCCGCCGCCAAATATGGAAGTGCCTGTCAATTTATTAAAGATAACTCCGCGGACGGTTTTATATTATGATAAATACCCGGCAACAACGGCTGCGTTGAGCCAGGTTAACCTGCTGCCGCAAATAACCGGGGCTATTACCGCTATATATTTTAAAGAAGGCACACATGTTGAAAAAGGCCAAAAATTATACGAAATAGACAGGCGCATTTACCAGGCAGCTTATGATCAGGCCGTCGCTAATTTAAGGGTACAGCAGGGGACTTTAGCACAGGCGCAGCAGGATGCAGACCGCTATGCTTATCTTAATAAATATAACGCCGTAGCCAAACAACTTTATGATCACGCATTAATTACGCTCGAGAATGCAAAAAATACCGTTAAGGCATCTGACCAGGCGGTAAAAACAGCTAAAACCAATTTAAATTACTCCATTGTTTACGCACCATTTAGTGGTACAATCGGTTTCAGCATGGTAAAGCTGGGCGATGTTGTAAACCCCGGCACAACCGTATTAAATACCGTATCGACAGATAACCCGATGGCTATCGACTTCATTGTTAATGAAAAACAATTGCCCAAATTTGAGCAGATGCAAAACAGCAAACAACATGTGGTCGACTCGCTATTCACCATATTAATGCCGGATAATACGCTATACCCGTACACGGGACGGATAGCGGTTATCGACAGGGCTGTTGATGCGCAAACCGGGTCAATAAGAGTAAGACTGGTGTTCGATAATCCAAAAGGCGATTTGAGGGTTGGGATGAGCTGCGTGGTACGTGTACACAACCAGGATGTCGGCCCGCAATTGGTGGTTCCGGGCAAAGCGGTTGTTGAGCAAATGGGTGAGTATTTTGTGTTTGTAGCGAAAGATACGGTTATCAACAACCCTAAAGCCCAGACGGATACCGGCCGCCACAAAAAAGAGCTGATCGTGGCGGAAAAAAAGGTGCAGGTGGGACAAACTATCGGGCCTAACCAGATCATAAAAAGCGGGTTAAATGCCGGCGACAGGATAGTTGTTGATGGTATTCAATCGCTGCACGACGGTTCGCAAATTACTACTGCCAATAAAGTAGGCCCGGGTGGCGGTGGCAAGCGCCGGTAATGAGATGTGAGATATGAGTATTGAGATGTGTTTTCGTTGGATACAAAGCCTTATTTATCTCAATACTCAGATCTAATTCTAAAAATATATGATTGCTAATACCTTTATTAAAAGGCCGGTTACGGCTATCGTTATATCTATCGTACTGGTTATTACCGGTACGGTGGCCATACTGCTTTTACCTGTTGACCAATATCCTGATATTACGCCTCCGGTGGTACAGGTAAACGGCCAGTTTACCGGTGCTGATGCGCAAACCGTTGAACAAACCGTAGCTACGCCCGTTGAAAGCCAGGTAAACGGTACGCCGGGTATGGAGTACATGCAAAGCAACAGCACAAATAATGGGCTGATGACTTTGAATGTTACATTCAAAATAGGAACGAACATTGACGTGGCCGCCCTGGATGTACAAAACCGGGTAAGCATAGCCAGCCCCTTGCTGCCGGCAGTGGTGAGCCGTTTGGGGCTTACGGTCCGCGCGGTAAATCCCAGTATGCTGATGATGGTAGCCATCTATGCACCAAAGGATAGCCATAACATCACCTTCCTCGATAACTATACTAACATTTTTATCCAGGACGCTTTGCTTCGTGTGCCTGGCGTAGGGAGCATAAACAGGTTTACCGATGATTTCAGTATGCGGATATGGATGGACCCGGAAAAGATGGCTTCTTATCGTTTAACGCCTTCGGATGTTATTACAGCCCTTACTTCACAAAACGTACAGGTAGCCGCCGGTACTGCCGGGGTACCTCCGCAGGCATCGACCCAAACCTATGAGTTAGGTATCCTTGTAAACGGCAGGTTAAATAAGACATCCGAATTTGAAAATATTATCGTCAAAAATAACCCAACCACCGGCGAACTGGTTTATCTCAGGGACGTGGCCCGTGTCGAGCTAGGGAAATTTACTTTTTCAAGTAATTCGTTTGTCGACGGGCACCGCGCGTCGTATTTGCAAATTTACCAGGCGCCTGGTAGTAATGCCTTGCAAACCGCAAGCGGCGTGTATGCCGCATTGGCCAAATTAAAACAATCATTTCCTTCCGACGTAGAATACAGTGTTCCTTTTGAATCGGTTACCGTTGTAAAAGTTTCGATGCAGGATGTTGTCGGAACGTTGTTAAAAACATTGGCTCTTGTAGCGGTGGTAGTGTTCGTGTTTTTGCAAACCTGGCGTTCAACGCTTATACCCGTACTTGCTATCCCCGTATCTATATTCGGCACGTTTTGCTTCTTTATCCCGTTAGGCTTTACCATAAATACATTGACCATGTTTGGTTTTGTACTAGCCATCGGTATTGTGGTGGATGATGCCATTATCGTGGTTGAGGCAACACAGCACTATATCGACAACGAAAAGATGTCGCCCAAAGAGGCTACTTACCAGGCGATGAAAGATATTTCTGCGCCGGTTGTGGCTATCGCACTTATCCTTGCGGCAGTGTTTGTGCCTGTCGGTTTTATCCCGGGCATCGTCGGACGCTTGTACCAACAGTTTGCTATCACTATTGCGATATCGGTAATCATATCAGCATTTATCGCACTATCATTAACGCCGGCATTATGTTCGCTGATGTTAAAACCAACCGACGAATCGAAAAAGCATAAAGGTATAACCAAATGGTTCACCAAATTCAATGATTGGTTCGACAGGGTAACGGCCAGCTATACCGAGGGCGTTAAAAAGAGCATCAAGGCTTCGCGCCTGGTAATCATCTTGTTGATATGTATGTGTATCGGCACCTGGTTTTTATTCGCGCACAAATCAACCGGTTTTATACCATCGGAAGACGACGGGAACCTGTATGTTACCTACCAGTTGCCGCCCGCATCATCAACCGCCGCCTCCGTTGAGGTAATGGATAAGCTTATGAAAGTCATCGGATCAACACCCGGTGTAGCGCATTATGCCGCCTTATCGGGATTGAACGTGGTGACCAATGCAAGCAACTCCAACAACGGCACAATATACTGCCAGCTTGCCCCATGGGATGAGCGCAGCGCTACCGATCAGCAGGTGCCGGGTATTATCAAGGTACTGCAGCAGCGTATTGCTGATGCCGGCGTTAAGGACGCCAATGTGCAGGTGATACAACCGTCACCTTTACCTGGTGTGGGCACTACTGTTGGTTTTAGTTTGCAAATTGAGCAGCGCAGCACCAACGACGATATTCACGCATTCGAAAAGGTTGTAAATAATTTTATTACCGAGGCCAATAAAAATCCGGTAATAACCAAAGCCTACACCTTTTTTACTGCGCATACACCGAATTATAATTTAACCGTCGACCGTGAAAAGTGCGAAAAGCTTGGGGTAAACGTAGCGGATGTGTTTACCACCATACAAGCTTATATGGGTAGTTTATATATCAACGACTTCACCACTTATAACCGTACATTCCACGTGGTTGTGCAGGCTGATACTTCTTACAGGAAACTCGTTTCTGATATCGATAAATATTATGTCCGCAACCAGGCGGGCAACATGGTGCCGCTGGGTACGCTTATCAGCTATAAGCCTACCGAGGCCGCGCCGGTTATCTCGCATTTTAACATATTCCGCACCGCCGAAATAGATGGGTCACCCGCGCCGGGCGTTAGCAGCAGCGAGGCCTTAGCCGCGTTGCAGGACCTCGCTACAAAAACATTGCCCCAGGGCTATACCTTCGAATTTTCGGGGTTAAGCTACGAGGAGATCAAAGCGGGATCAACTACGTTTTATATATTCCTTTTTTCGATCACGTTCGTGTTTCTTTTCCTGGCTGCGTTGTACGAAAGCTGGTCGGTGCCGTTCTCCGTATTACTCGCCGTGCCTGTTGGCGCGTTTGGTGCGATACTGGCGCTGTTCCTGGTGCCAAGTCTCACTGACAACGTTTACGCACAGATAGGGTTGATCACGCTAATAGGCCTTGCCGCTAAAAATGCCATCTTAATAGTCGAATTCGCTAAAGTGCGTGTCGACAGGGGAGAAGAGCTGATCAAATCAACCCTTGACGCAGTGAGCCTGCGTTTACGCCCTATTATCATGACCTCAATGGCGTTTATACTGGGCGTTCTCCCGCTTGTTTTTGCGACAGGTGCGGGCGCTGTGGCGCGGCGGACAATAGGTTTAACCGTGCTTGGCGGGATGCTAGCTGCTTCGTCGATAGCGATATTTATCGTGCCGGTGCTGTATGTGGTTATTACCCGTATTTCATACGGTAAGAAACGCCTTGATTACCTCAGGGAACATCATGAGGCCCTGATGGAAAAGGCAAAAAAAGTTGAAGCCCAAAACATCGACCCTGAATTGGAATACGAGATACAAAAATCGCGTGAGTTAAGTAAATCGTAATGATTGCAAATACATTTATAAAAAGGCCCGTTACCGCAATTGTTATATCATTAATTTTAGTGATATCGGGCCTGATTTGCCTTTTCAATCTTGCTGTCGATCAATATCCCAATATTACGCCGCCAAGTGTTTCGGTTAACGGTGGTTATACCGGCGCCGATGCCCAAACAGTTGAGCAAACGGTTGCTATACCCGTTGAAGAACAGATAAACGGCACGCCCGGCATGGAGTACATGCAAAGTACCAGCACCAACAGTGGTGGCGTGGGTGTAAGAGTAACGTTCAATATCGGCACCAACGTGCAGATAGCGGCGCTTAATGTTCAAAACCGTGTTGGGATAGCCAAGCCGATACTGCCGGCGGTGGTGAGCCGGCTGGGCCTAACTGTACGCGCCAGTAATCCCGATCAGTTGATGCTGATAGCGATCTATTCGCCAAAGCGTACCCACGGCATAACATTCCTCGATAATTATACGAACACGTTTATAGAAGACGCCATACTGCGTGTGCCCGGCGTTGGCGATGTAAGCGCCCGAACCGATAATTTCAGTATGCGCGTTTGGATGGATCCGGATAAGATGGCGTCGTACAGCTTAACTCCCGCAGATGTAGTTGCAGCGCTGAATGCGCAGAATGTTTATGTAGCGGCAGGATCTGTAGGCGCCCCGCCGCAAGCGCCAACCCAAACACACGAAACCGGCATACTGGTAAACAGCATGCTGAATAAACCGGAGCAATATGAAAAAATAATCGTCAAAACGATCCCGGCAACCGGGCAGTTCGTTTACCTTAAGGATGTGGCCCGGGTTGTATTGGGCAAATTTACTTTTTCAAGCAATTCATTTACCGACGGCAACCGCTGTTCGACCCTGCAGGTTTTCCAATCTCCCGGCAGCAACGCCCTACAGACGGCCGATAATGTGTATGCCGAGCTGGCCAAACTAAAAAAATCATTCCCGGCCGATGTCGATTATATCGTACCATTTGAATCGGTAACCATCATAAAGGTTTCTATGACCGAGGTGCTGGGCACCCTGTTAAAAGCGCTTGCTTTGGTGGCTTTTGTTGTCTTCCTGTTCCTGCAAAACTGGCGCTCAACCATCATACCCATTTTAGCTATACCGGTTTCTATCCTGGCCACCTTTTGTTTTTTTATACCCTTAGGCTTTACCATCAATACCCTCACTATGTTTGGCTTTGTGCTGGCAATCGGTATTGTGGTTGATGATGCCATCATTGTGGTCGAGGCGGTACAGCATTATATTGACGAACAGCATATGTCGCCCAAGGAAGCAACCTATCATGCTATGAAAGAGATTTCCGCACCGGTAGTTGCTATTGCGCTTATCCTGGCTTCGGTATTCGTTCCGGTAGGCTTTATACCAGGCATTGTAGGCAGGTTATACCAGCAGTTTGCCATCACGATCGCCATATCGGTTATCTTCTCTGCATTTGTGGCTTTATCACTGACACCTGCATTGTGTACCTTACTGTTACGACCCAGTCATCACGAGAATGCAAAGTCAAACTGGTTTGATAAGTTTTTTGGCTGGTTCAACCGGGGATTCGACAGGATAACGCATGGGTACTCAAATGGCGTAAAGAAAAGTATAAAAAATTCAAGGTTTATCGTCATTATATTGGTGTGCATTTGCGCAGGCGCCTATATGTTATTCAAGGCAAAACCATCGGGTTTTGTGCCGCCGGAAGACGGGGGCCGGCTTATTGTTACCTATCAATTGCCTGATGCATCGGCGACTGCCCAATCGGTAGCGGTAATGGAAAAGTTAATGAAAATAGTCGGCTCGACACCCGGCATATTGCATTACAGCGCGTCTTCAGGCTTTAATGTTTTAAATGGCGGAGCCAGCTCAAACGGCGGCTCTATGTTTTGCATGCTTAAGCCCTGGGACGAGCGTACAACCCCTGCCACAAAGGTACAGGGCATTATGGATGCCATAAAAAAACGTGTTGCAAAAGCCGGCATTAAAAATGCCAATGTGGTTACTATACAGCCGCCGCCGATACGAGGTATAGGCCTGGCAGCCGGATTTGCCATGCAAATTGAACAGGGCAGTTCGACCGATAACCTCCAAACGTTTGAAAAAGTGGTTAAAAAATTCGTGGCGGCAGCACAAAAAAATCCCGCTACGTCAACAGCGTTCAGCTATTTTACCACGCATACGCCGAGTTATGAGCTGAATGTCGACAGGGAGAAATGCGAAAAGCTGGGCATTAATATTTCGGATGTGTTTTCGACCATGCAGGCATACATGGGCAGCCTGTTCGTGAATAACTTTACTTTATATAATCGCACATATCACGTTGTGGTACAGGCCGATACTGGCTATCGTGCATTGGTTTCGAACATGAATAAATATTATGTGCGCAACTCAAAGGGCGAAATGCTGCCGTTAAGCGCCGTTATCAGCTACAAACCTACTGTAGCCGCACCATTAATTGCCCACTTTAATATTTTCCGCTCGGCGGAGGTCGACGGCTCGATACCCCCGGGATACAGCAGCGGCCAATCCCTTGAGGGATTAAAGGCACTGGCGGCAACAGAATTGCCGCGGGGATACACCTACGAGTTTTCGGGCCTTAGCTATGAAGAAATACGAGCGGGCTCCACAACCGTTTATATATTCCTTTTTTCCATCATTTTTGTGTTCCTGTTTTTGGCAGCGTTGTACGAGAGCTGGTCGGTGCCGTTTTCAGTTATGCTTACCGTTCCCGTCAGTGCTTTTGGCGCCATCGTCGCGCTCACTATTGCGCCAACCGTCACCAACAATGTGTATGCACAAATCGGTCTGATAACCCTTATCGGCTTATCGGCAAAAAATGCCATCCTGATCGTCGAGTTTGCCAAGCTGCGGGTTGACAGGGGCGAGGAACTTATCCAATCAACGCTCGAGGCCATACGCCTGCGACTGCGGCCCATCATCATGACATCGTTGTCTTTCATTTTCGGCGTATTGCCGTTGGTACTGGCAACCGGCGCCGGGGCTGAATCAAGAAATACTATCGGCATTACCGTTTTAGGCGGTATGATCGCCTCTTCAACTATTTCCATCTTTATCGTGCCGGTTCTTTTTGTTCTGTTCACACGGCTGTCATACGGCAAAAAAGAGCTTGACTGGCTGCAGGCCAATCATGAGAGCCTGATGGAAAAAGAAAGACGGGTAGAAGAGCAAAACATAGATCCCGAACTGGAATACGACATCGCCGAGGCACATGCCGCAAATAAGGCCGACAGGGCAAAGCACGGGCATTAGGTGTATGCGTTTGGACTGTTCGAGGCTACTCCGGTTCAATTTGCTTTCCCCGGTGCGTCACCTTGTCCCAATTTCCCCCTCACATTGTCACGCAATACGCCCTTTTATTTTGTTAATTCGTGATAGGTTTGATTTATATAAATATTAAATTTAAACCGCGAATAACTTAAATCCTAAACAAATGAACATTGTAAAAATCATCCTGCTTGTCATTGCCGCGATCGTTGTGATCTTTTTGGTCGCGGCACTATTGATAAAAAAAGAATACACCGTTGAGCAGGAAGTGATCATTAACCAGCCCCGGCAAAAAGTTTTTAACTATATCAAACTGCTGAAAAACCAGGACAGCTATAATAAATGGGTAATGATGGATCCGCACGTGAGAAAGCACTTTACAGGTACAGACGGTACGGCCGGCTTTGTTTACGCCTGGGACAGCGACGATAAAAACGTAGGGCAGGGCGAACAGGAAATAGCTAAAATAACCGAAGATAGCCGGGTAGATTATTACCTGCGTTTCGTTAAGCCGTTCAAGAATACCGCTACGGCGTACATAGCAACTGAAGACGCGTCGGGAAATAGTACCAAAGTGATATGGGGTATGCATGGACAAACCCCGTTTCCCTTTAACATAATGAATTTATTTGTCCCCGGTATGCTGGCAAAGGACGTAAAAACAAGTCTCGATAACTTAAAACGTGTTTTAGAAAGATAATATCCCCGGATGAATCATGAGAAAAATAATTGTATCAAACCTGGTTTCGGTTGATGGTTTTATATGCGGACCCAATGGGGAGTTCGACTGGCAGGTTGTTAACGACGAGTTTTTTGCTTACGCGGAGGAAATGCTGAATGAAATGGACGGCCTTATATTCGGGCGAAAAACGTATGAAATGATGGCGTCATTCTGGCCCACTGCAGAAGCAAAGAAGAATGATCCGGTTATAGCCAATAAAATGAACAGCCTGCAGAAGATCGTTTTTTCAAGAACACTGAATAACGCCGGCTGGGAAAACTCGATATTGATTAGAGACAATATGAAGGAGAACGTGTTAAAACTGAAGCAACAGCCCGGAAAAGACATGGTGATATTCGGCAGCGGCGAGATCGTATCTGCTTTTACACAAATGGGAGTAATTGACGAATACAGGTTTATTATAAATCCTATTATATTAGGGGCCGGTAAATCCCAGTTTGAGGGGCTTCCGGAAAGGAAAAAACTGGAGCTTACAGATATAAAGCGTTTTAACACAGGCGTAGTTATTCTTTATTATCAACCCATATCATAACCTAAAAATCACGACAATGAAAACAATCAACATTATTTATTGGGTATCTACCATTTTGCTGGCTTTATTAATGCTGTCATCGGCCATTCCAAGTATTATCAACAGTCCGGAGAGTGTAAAATTCATGGCACATTTGGGCTATGGCCCTTACGTTAGCCCGTACCTTGGCGTATTGAAAATATTAGGTGTTATAGCCATACTTGTCCCGGGCTTTCCGCGAATCAGGGAGTGGGCCTACGCGGGTTTTACTTTTGACCTGATGGGCGCGCTGTATTCATTCATAGCCACGCACGAGCCGTGGAAGAACCTGGTGTTGTTCCCCGTTTTCTTTGCCATATTGATCGTTTCATATATCTATTGGCACAAAAAACTGAAGGCCACCAGGCATACGGATGCCGTAGTATAAAACAGGAAACGACAGTTGAAATTAAAAGGCTTTTTTTTGTTATTCCGGCAGGCTGTTGCCGGCAGTGAACAGGACTATACGGTTGGCAGCATACGTAAAGCCGTATTCCTGCTGGCAATCCCCATGATCATGGAAATGATGATGGAATCGGTGTTCGCTGTCGTCGATATTTTTTTCGTAGGCAAGCTGGGTAACGAGGCGGTTGCTACCGTCGGGCTAACAGAGTCGGTGCTTAGCCTGGTATATTCTGTTGCAATCGGGTTAAGCATGGCCGCTACGGCGCTGGTAGCACGGCGGGTTGGTGAAAAGAATTTCAGCGAAGCGGCACATGCGGGGATGCAAACCATTTTGTTTTCGCTTGTGCTGTCGGCCGTGATTGCCGTTGCCGGGGTAACTTCGGCCAGTACAGTTTTACACCTGATGGGTGCCAGCGATAAAATGATCGCCGATAACATCACGTATACCCGCATCATGTTCGGCGGTAACGTGGTGATCATGCTGCTGTTTTTAATAAACGGCATATTCCGCGGTGCCGGGGATGCAAGCATTGCCATGCGAAGCTTGTGGATAGGCAACATCGCCAATATTGTTTTGTGCCCCTTACTTATTTACGGTTATGGCCCAATTCCGGGGCTTGGGTTAAAAGGTGCCGCAATTGCCACCACCCTGGGCCGGGGACTGGGCGTTTTATACCAGCTTTATCGTTTATTTATCCGTAAAGGCTTGTTAAGTTTCTATTTACATCAGCTAAAACCGCATAAGGAACTATTAACACAAATTGTAAAAATAGGCAGCACGGGCACCATACAGTTCCTGGTAAGCTCGGCCAGCTGGATATTTTTAGCCAGGCTGATGGCCGGTTTCCATGAAGCGGCTATGGCCGGGTACCAGATTGCCATCCGGCTGCTCATATTTTTTCTGCTTCCGGGCTGGGGACTTAGCAATGCGGCCGCCACGCTCACCGGGCAAAACCTGGGCGCGGGCAAACCTGACCGTGCCGAAAAAAGCGTTTGGACCACAACCTTGTATAATGTTATCTTCATGCTTTCCGTAAGCGGATTCTTCTTCCTTTTCGGCGAACCGGTTGTCAATTTTATGAATAGCGACGTTCACGCCCGCGCTTATGCTTTACAGGCACTCCGTATCATCAGTACAGGATATGTGTTTTTCGGCGTTGGTATGGTCATGCTCACCGCGTTTAACGGCGCCGGCGATACACGGACCCCAACCATTGTTAACCTTGTAGGCTTCTGGCTGTTCCAAATTCCCCTTGCGTGGGTTTTAAGCAAATATTATATCAAAGAGCCAAAAGCCATTTTTATCGCCATCGTTATATCACAATTTGTTACCGCCTTATTGAGCGTTTATCTTTTTAAAAAGGGGAGATGGAAGACGGTGAAGGTATAGCCGTTAAAAGGTTATATTTGCCGCATCCAAAACCAAATGGATAGCTGATTTAAGATAATATGGCAGAGCAATTTTCATTGGCCGGGAAAGTAATTGTTGTTACCGGCGGCACAGGCATTTTAGGAAACGCGTTTGTAAACGGCATTGTTGCTGCTGGCGGCACAGTGGGTATTTTGGGTCGTAACAAAGCCACAGCTGAGGAACGCGCCGATCATATCAACACAAACGGGGGCAAGGCTATTGCCTTAGTGGCGGATGTGTTGAATACCGGGGAACTGATTGCCGCTAAAAATAAGATATTAGATGCCTTTGGCAGGATAGACGGCCTTGTGAACGGCGCCGGAGGAAACATGCCGGAAGGTGTTTTACAGCCCGACGAGGATATTTTTCAAATGAACCTGGAGGGGATGAAGAAGGTGATGGAAGTTAACCTTTGGGGAACGCTTTATCCTACACAAATATTCGGTGAGGCCATAGCAAAAACGGGCAAGGGCAGTATCGTTAATATATCATCCATGAATTCAAAGCGGGCCATCACGAAAGTGCTTGGTTATAACATGGGTAAAGCAGCCGTTGATTGTTATACCCAATGGTTCGCTGTTGAGTTGGCTAATCGTTATGGCGACACGATCCGGATGAATGCGCTGGCACCGGGATTTTTCCTGACCGAGCAAAACCGGAATTTATTAACCCTGCCACAGGGCGGTTATACCGAACGCGGCGGCAAAGTGATAGCCAATACGCCTTTCAAGCGTTTTGGCCATCCCGACGAGCTCATAGGCGCGCTGGTTTGGCTGCTGAGCGATGCATCTGCTTTTGTTACCGGTTCAATGATATGTGTAGATGGCGGTTTCTCGATCTTCGGCGGGGTTTGATCTTTTTATAGCCCGGATAACAAATTTTATCATATGCAGTTATATTAGCATTACTTATGAATATCAGGTATCCGATTTTATTTTTAACGCTTATAACAGGCGGACTGCTATCCTGTAAAAACAACGACAGCGTTATACAGCCGCCCCTGCAAACCGGGTTGAATGTTGTGAACGCGACTGTCGATACACTTAATTTTTACGTTAATGGTACCCGGCAAAACGGATTATCACCCCTTTATCCCGGAGGTAATTCGGGTTTGCTCTTGATTCCATCGGCGCTACAAAATTACCAGTTTAAAAAAGCCGGCAGCCCCAACGTTTTATTCAGCGCACCGGAGAGCTTTACTTTTAATACGCTTAATTCTATATATGTTACGGGCGAATCGGCGGACAAGGTGTTTAAGACGCTGGATACCCTGCCAATTATTGATACGTTTAAATTTACTACGGGCGTAAGGTTTGTTAACGCTGCGCCAGATGCCGGCAACCTGGATGTGTACGTGGGCGACACTGTGAAGATACGCGCCCGGCCTTATAAATCATCATCCATATTTTTACTCACGGGCAGCGGTCAAAAAAGGGTCAGGGTTTACCTTTCAGGCGCAACAACTGCAAGGCTTGATACAATAATGGCCTTCCAATCAAACACCGATTATACTTTATTTACAAAAGGGCTGTTAAATGGAAAAGGCAATGCCGGCTTTAACGTGAGGAGACTGATCAATACAAGATAATTTTACGTCAATGACTAAACATAAGGCCAACATATCAAATTTGTCGCTGTTTATAGTGGGGCTATTGCTTACAATCATGATTGCATCCTGCGGCAAGCAAAGCAGCAGCAGCCCGTTAGGCTTGAATATTCAATACCAGGTTTTAAACCTGAGCCCCGACCTGTTCCCGGTAAACCTGTTTGTTAATGCCCAGTCGGTAAATGCAATCAGCAACCCGTTTGTTTACAACATAAACCATGGTTATTTCTACGTGCCGGCTGTTGACACCCCATACCAGTTCAGGACAGCCCTAAGTTCGGGCGCCACTTTGTTTTCGCGGGACGATATTTTAAAGTCGGGTTTAAAGTATACTTTGTTTATTACCGGTGCTAATAACGACCATTCGCTGACACAAATTTTTACTGTTGACTCAGCGAGCGCGCCGGCCATAGGGCGGGGCAAATTAAGATTTGTAAACGCATCGCCCACAGCCACAGCTGGACTGGATGTTACTGCGAATGGTACAACAGCCTTCAACAATATCCCGTATAAAACCATTTCGAAGTTTATCGAACTGCCTATCGGCAACTACGACCTCCAGATAAAAGCTGCCGGTTCAACCAATATTTTGAAAGATATCCCCGCCGTAACTATACAAGACGGCCGTCTTTATACCCTATATAGCTACGGATACACTACCCGTATCGATAGCGCGGCTTTTAACGCTGCTGTATTGACTAATAAATAAGTGCAGATGCTATAAATATTAAAAAGACCATAAATCACATCTGTCAATCACTCACTTAATCAACTGCTCACCTAATCAACCAATTTTATTCTATTTTTGCCCAAAACTCAAGACATTGGAAATAGTTAAAAGCATCATCGATTTTGTACTGCACATTGACAAGCACCTGGCCGATATTATAAGTCAGTACCATGCTTTAACCTATCTCATCCTGGCGGCGATCATTTTTGCGGAAACAGGTTTTGTGGTTACACCGCTTTTGCCCGGCGATTCGTTGTTATTTGCAGCCGGAGCCCTTATAGCGGGTGGAAATACCGGTTTGAGTATTTACCTTCTGGCAATTATTTTAATTGCCGCCGCGTTTTTGGGAAATACAGTAAACTATTTGTTAGGCGGTTACTTCGGCCCGAAGGTTTTTAAGGAAAAAAACAAAGTTTTAAAATTAGAATATTACCGCCGAACCCAGGCATTCTTTGATAAGCACGGGGCTATTGCGGTTATTTTAAGCCGTTTTATGCCGATCATCCGTACCATAGCGCCCTTTGTGGCGGGAGTAGGGGGTATGCCATTTTTAAAATACAGCCTCTATAACATTATTGGCGGCGCATCATGGATTTTGATCTTTCTTTTCGCGGGATATTTTCTAGGGAATGTTCCTTTTTTCAAGGCTCATTTTACGCTGGTAGGGGTGGTAATTATATTAATCTCGGTGATCCCGCCAATTTATGCGGCGTTGTTTAAGTCAAAAGCCAAAAGTCAAAGGTCAAAAAGCGCCAGGTAGTTCGTTACTTATTCGGGTATCGCGGTAAGCTTAAATTTTTTCCTGGCTAACCTGCCCCGGTATCTTAGCCAAAAGAAATAAGCGAATCCTATCGTGCAATAAAAGAAGCCCGAAAAGCCCGAATATTCAACAGGTAACAGCCACGCCAAAAGCATCGCTATACCGCCGATAGCGGCACACAAAAAATTTAAATAAATAATCGATTGTGTCTCAAAAATTTCTCTTTCATGAAGATTAAGTTCTTTCGCGTGCCTCTTTGCGTTGGCATACATTAAAAAGAACGATAAATAAATTATGGTAAAGCCCGCCCCATAAATTAGCATCAAAGTTGGTGTTTGCGCACCGTGGATCATTTCGTGGGGTCGGCCATTCATCAAATAGGTGTTATTTGAGAATAGCATTCCGGATAAAAATTTAAGCGGATAAGCATAAATTAGTACAACAAATAACAGCATCCCGTTAAAGGCAACCGTCCATGGATCATTAAGACCGTAACGCCTGAAAAATAAATTCTGATTATTCCATATTTGAAACAAGGCCGCGAAGCAAAGTGCGAAGCTAAAAGTGCCTTTCATGGTCTCAAACAATTCGTCAAACGATTTGGGTACTTCGAGCGAAACAATAATGAGTGTCACCGCAAAAGCGAAAACAGCATCGCTAAAAGTTTCCAGTCGCGACGGTTCATGACTACGCCATTCAATTTTATCTCTCTTTTTGGTGATTTGGGCGGCTTTTACTCTCATATCAGTTAGATAAAGCTAACATTTTTCCAGCCCGATACAAAAATTCTTCTTTCCGTAAACTTGCTTGTTCAGCAGGATTAAGCGGCTGTTTGATCAGTTTATCCAAGTCTGGCTGCCCGGCATCGACCCAGGCAGAGTACCAGTAGCTGCCTATCGATAGTATGGCCGAGCGCATCCGGCGTTCAACCATGCCTTTCAGCATTTGTTGGTAAGCTTTGGCGTACGCGGCAGAATAATCTTTCACATATTTTTTACCATGCTGCACAAGCGCATATTTTTTATTTGGGGGGAACGATCTATTTAATATCCGCTCAAAGCGCAAAACTGAATCCGTTTCGTTATATGAAGCCCTGCATATTTTAAATGCCTCCGCCAATGGGTCTTTAATATACCTTGCTTTACCAACGTAACAATTATAATGGTTGCTAAAAAGCTCCGGGAGACGGCTTTCCCAAAGCGCATGGATACCCGTTTGACCGGTTAGCTGCCCATTGTAATTTTGGGTGAGATGCAGCGGCACATGGGCATCAGCTACATAATGCCCCAAATTGGCCGAGGTTTTGAGGATACCAGTCGTATCATGATCCCGGAAGGCCCTTATCAATTTGAAATAGTTGTACTGGATGGTCCAGGGCACGGTGCCGTATTTGATAATGGTATCTGCAGAGTATTTCAAAGCCGCATCAAACCAATTGTGGGGCAAAGCATTAAACGGATGTTTGCCGTAGTGGTCGGCATTCAAAAAATGCCTGGGCGCCTCGGTTGAATCAACATACCGGCGTTTGTCGGCGCTAATGGCGTGCGCGGTTATAAATTCGATGTTACTTTTATAAAAGCCCGACATAGCTTTAGGCAGCGTGAAAACAGCCAGCCGGTTAATGCGATAATGCGCGAAGAATCCCCAGGATGAGCATGTTAAAATGAGTAACAGGCATGTTAGGGAACGGCAAGTGCGTTTCATACCCAAATATAGTTTTAAGAGTTGAAAGGTTGAAACGTTGTAATGTAATGGCTTTGAAGCTGATGACTAATATTCTTATAAATTTAACCTTTCAACCTTACAACATTCCAATGTTACAACAATCAAACAAAAAAAGGTATTTGATTTTAAAAAAAATCAACCTATATTTGCATCCTTAAAATAAAAGAATAACAAGCTATACAATGGCAAATCATAAATCATCATTAAAAAGGATTCGCTCAAACGCTGCGAAACGTTTACGTAACAGGTACCAGGCTAAAACCACCAGGAATGCAATTAAGAAATTAAGGAGCACAACTACACAGGCTGAAGCAAGCCCGCTATTGGTTAAGGTTATTTCGATGCTTGACCGCTTAGCAAAAAAGAATGTTATTCATAAAAACAAAGCGTCAAATAACAAGTCGAAACTTACGAAATTCGTAAATGCTTTAAAATAAGCACTTTAATAATATTTAAAGGCCCGGTTTCATGCAGAAACCGGGCCTTTTTAATTTTTAAAAATAAAACAAAATATAGTGCTATTTTCGTATAAGTAAATGTGATAATAAATCAATCAGAGATATTGAAACGACTTTTAGCTCTTCCCTTTCTGTTTATTACACTGGCCGGGTTCGCATCGCCAAGTAAAGGTGAAGTAGACAGCCTAAAAACCCTGGTGACTACTTCGTTGCAAGCTCAGGACGAGCCCGACACACTAAATATCAACCGGTTAAATAAATTAGCAGCTAATTATTTTGACTTCAATCCGGATAGTACATTATATTACGGGCAAAAAAGCATCCAGCTTTCACGTAAGATCCACTACAAGGCCGGAATGGCAGACGGGTTGGTACAAACCGGCCATGCCTATTACTTCAAGGGTAAATTCAATGTCGCCAAACAAAACTTCGATGCTGCAATTGTAATTTATAAGCAGATAGGGGATAAAAAAAGGCTTGCTTATTGTTATATGATGTACGGGCGCATGTATAACTTGTTGGCCAAATATAAATATGCGCTAACCTATTTAAACCAGGCGCTCGATATAAACAAAAAACTAAACCTTGAAAAAGAAGTAGCTGATTGTAATAAAAATATCGGTATCGTGTATTTCAGCGAAGGTCAATTATCTACTGCGCTGGATTATTATTATAAGGCACTATTAATCGACCTGAAAATAAATGCAAAACTTGATGCAGCGGCCAACTACAACGACATTGGGTTTGTACTATACGGTATGGAGGTGTATCCCAAAGCGCTTGAATATTACAAAAAAGCGCTTGCCCTGCTTGAGGGTACCAATCACCTGCTTGGCGTAGGGACGGTTAACGAAAATATCGGCGAGGTATATCTTGCTCAAAAAAACTACGACCTGGCCCTGGTTTACCTGTTTAAAGCAATAAAGATTGCCGAAAAGCAGGATGATAAGGATGGCATGAGTTCGGTTTACACCGATGTGGGGCTTTGCTACGCCAATAAAAATCAATTTCAAAAGGCACAAAGCTATTTGAATACCTCATTACAAATAGCCACTAAATATAAAATTATATATAATCAGGCTTATACTTTAATTGGTTTTGCAACCATGTATAATATGCAAAAGGATTATAACAATGCCTATAAGTACGCCATGCAAGGCCAGGAACTGGCTGTAAAACTAGGGAATTTGGCTGTGCGTTCAAATGCAGCTTTGCAATTAAATAAAACCATGGCGGGTTTGGGCAGATATGACGAGGCCTACCGGATGTTAAAACAGTATATCGACCTGAAAGATAGCTTGAAAAACAACGAAACGATTCAAAAACTAACATCTTATAACCTGGAGCTTAACTTTGCTGCAAAGCAAGGTCAGCTTGCTCAACAGCAGCATGAACGGGATTTGCTGTATGGCCAAAAAATTAAACAGCAGCGGTTAATAAATGCTATCTTCCTTATTATAATTATCTGCATGATCACTGTTTCGGTTGTTTATTACAAGCAGAAATTAGCGCAGCAGAAAATAAATTTGGTGCTTGAAGATAAAAACGAAGAGATTTTACTGCAAAAAACCAACCTGGATAACCAGGCCCGGAAGTTAAATGACCTGAATATTTTAAAAGACAGGCTGATGTCGATCTTAGCGCACGACCTCAGGGCGCCCCTGGGCACTTTACGCGGGTTATTTACGCTTTTTCAGGATGACTCGATTTCGCATGACGAAATGATGAAAATGATACCCCGGGTATTGAAAAACCTGGAATATACCTCTGATTTTCTTGATACCTTATTGTTTTGGATAAACAGCCAGATGGAAAGTTTTAATAACTCTGTAAAGGAATTTAGAGTTAAAGATGTAGTGGCGCTTGAAACTGAAAACTACCACGAACAGGCTATGTCCAAGGGCATTAACCTGGTCGATAATGTTCCGCATAATGTTATCGCTTCCGCCGACCCCAACTCTATTCGAATCGTTGTTCGCAACCTGATCACAAACGCTATCAAATTTTCCAGAAAAAACGACACGATCGAGATCACAGCCCGCCAGGAGGATAATAACAATATTATTACTATTAAAGACACCGGAACAGGCATGACCGACGAACAGCTGAATAACCTGTTTAAAAGCAAGGTGAACAGTATAGCCGGTACCAACAATGAATCGGGCACCGGCATGGGGCTGCTGTTTTGTAAAGACCTGGTTGAAAAATGCCAGGGTAAAATTTGGGCCAGCAGCAAACCCGGCCAGGGTACCGAGTTCTCTTTTACGATACCTACAGGTATACTAAAGCAAACGAAGCTCGAACTGGTATAACCAGCTACTTCTTCGCCTGCTTCCGGCATCACGTGCTAACTGTCAATTCAGGTATTATTGATACTGTACGTTCAGCGTAATAGGTACGCTTAATGCTTTCGAGATAATGCAATTGGCCTTCGCACCTTCGGCAATCTCTTTGAATTTTTGTTCTGATACACCATTTATTGCTGAACCTTTTAGCTCCAGGTGTATGCCTGTAATGCTCAGTGCAGCCATGTCGAGGTCCAGTATGGCCTCGGTGTTTAGGTCGCCGGGAGTGAAACCCGCCTGGGTTAATGCGGCGCCAACGGCCATGGTAAAGCAACCGGCGTGCGCTGCAGCTATCAGTTCTTCCGGGTTGGTGCCCACACCGCTTTCAAAACGGGTTTTAAACGAAAATTGTGTATTGTTTAAAGTTGTACTTTGTGTACTGATCTCTCCTTTTCCCTCTTTCAGGGTGCCATTCCAGTGGGCGTTTGCTGTACGTTTCATGGGTTTCGTTTTTTTTGGTAAAGATATATTTTGAAGATGACTTTAATATAACTATTTATTACTCAATGCTGCCAACTCAGGCCTTATACTCCGGTATGGTAAAATTCTTATTTACCTCGCTTATAAAATTTAAAATCTCGTCCTGGCCAACCCTCGTTTCGGCCGAGGTAATAAAATATGGCGGAAATTCGTCAAACGAAGCCAGCAATATTTTTTTGAACAGCGCCACATGCTGATCGGTTTTAACGCTCGATTGCTTATCGGCTTTTGTAAAAACGATCACAAATGACAGGCCTTTTTCACCAAGCCAGTTGCAAAACTCAAGGTCGATCTTTTGCGGCTCAAGGCGGCTGTCAATCAGCACCATAACACATTGCAGGCTTTCGCGTTTATCCAGGTAGGTATGTATAAACTTGCTCCAGTCGGCTTTTTTGCTCTTGGACGCGCGGGCATACCCGTATCCCGGCAAATCGACAATATACCAGCTATCGTTAATTAAAAAATGATTGATAAGCTGGGTTTTACCTGGCGTTTGCGAGGTTTTAGCTAATCCTTTTTTGCCCGTAAGCATGTTGATAAGTGAAGATTTGCCCACATTTGACCGTCCGATAAAAGCGTATTCGGGCATTACCGGGGGAGGCAGCTTTGAAATTTGGGTATTACTGCAAAGAAATTCGGCAGATTTGATGATCATGGCCCAAAGTTACACCTTATTTGATTAATGACTTATTAAAGTTAAACTGCCACGCTACTTATATAATTAATATTGCGCAAGCAAATATTGACACCACTGTAACAGAATTTAAGCTTGCTATCATTAAATTTGTATGTTTAAACATTTAATTATATGGAAGAATATAAAATACCTGCGCAAACCCGTATTGGCCATGTACATTTAAAAGTAGGCGACCTCCAACGGTCAGTTGATTTTTATTGCGGCTTACTGGGTTTCGAAAAAATGATGATGTATGGCGACCAGACCGCGTTTATTTCGGCAGGCGGGTATCACCATCATATCGGCCTGAATACCTGGCAGAGCAAGGGCGCCCCGCCGGCGCCTGAGTATGCGCCCGGGTTATTTCATACCGCGATCTTATACCCCGAACGTAAGGACCTTGCCGCGATATTGCAGCGTTTGCTGGACGCCAAATATCCCATTACAGGGGCATCCGACCATGGCGTGTCCGAAGCAATTTACCTGGATGACCCCGATAAAAATGGCGTTGAGCTATATTGGGACAGGCCGCGTGAACAATGGCCGTTGGATGAGAATGGCGAATTAACAATGTTTACCAGAAGGTTAGATATACAAGGACTGCTGGCTACCTTGTCTGAACATGATTTGCAGGATTTACAGGATTAATCATCGTTAACTTTTAATCCTGTAAATCCTGCAAATCGTGTTCAGACCAACTACAATTCCCTGATCCTGATATTCTTAAAATACGCCTTATGCCCGTGGTCCTGCAAAGCGATATGGCCGGTTTTAGCCATGCCGTAATCAGGATAGTCCTTCCATTTGCCTTCGGCTTTTTTCTTGTTCCAGTCGGGTGTCCATGCCTCAAATTCAAGAATTTTTTTGCCGTTTAGCCAATGCTCAACATGGCCGTGGTTAAAAACGATCTTGCTGGTATTCCATTCGCCTACAGGCATCAATTTCTTTTGGTTGTTTGGTAGGTGCATGGCATAATCGCAGCCGGTTTTTTGCCACTCTTCCAGTTTGTCCGGCCAGCCGTTATCGTCAATAATCTGGTACTCCGGACCGGTTGCGTAGGTGGTATGGTATTTTGGTGATTCAACCACATGGTACATCACGCCGCTGTTGCTGCCCGGCTCAATTTTCCAGCTCCATGAGAGTTCGAAATTCGCATACTGTTTATCAGTCACAATATCGCCCCCCGAGGCATCGGCAGAAGCGCCTAAACATACCAGCGAGCCATCGATGATCGTCCAGTTCTTTACCTCGCCTTTTTTGTTGAAACTATGCCAGCCTCTAAGGCTTTTACCATCAAACAAGCTTACCCAGGGGCTATTTTTAGCCTTATGGTGCGGTGGTACCTTACCCAAACTTTGCAGCCCGATCAAGCCTGCAGCAAATACTATTGTGATTGTTTTTATTGAACTCTTCATAATATTAATTTTAACAACAATTAAATTCTAATCTCCAACCTCTAATCTCTAACCTCAACCTCTTTTCAATACCATTTTCTCTGGGTCCCAGTGCATTGGGATGTTCTGGTAGTAGCTGTCATTACACAACAGTGCCGGCGCGGCGGCCCGGTAGCCGAATGTGGCATCCTCGGTAACTTTACCATTGTTCCGTATGGCTGTGATAAAATTATTCATGTGGTCGTACGGCCCGCCGAGGTAGCCTTTATCGGCTTCAAACGAAATCTCTTCCGGCGGCAGCATTCTTTTCCTTTCGGGATTGGTATCCCCGGCCTGGCGCAGTTTTTCGAGGTAGAAGGGATCTTCTGATTGAAAAACCTTATTTCTTTTTAACACCACCTTATCCCAGGTAATATCCATGGCGCCTTCGCTGCCAACCAGCCGTAAATAGGTAGTGCCGCTTGTGCCGTCAACAAAATTGCAGCGCAGCGAAAGGTTGAATGCCGGATGTGCCGCGTTTTTCCCATAATCAAACGTGCCTAACAATACGTCGGGAACCTCGCGCCCGTCGTTCCAGAATCGCAGGCCGCCGGAGGCGTACACTTTTTCGGGGCCATATGAACCGGTTACAAAGTGCAGGCTCGAAAATAAATGTACAAAAAGGTCGCCGGCCATGCCAGTGCCGTAATCGGTATAATTACGCCACCTGAAAAACCGCTTTTCGTCAAATGGCCGCTTATGCGTATTGCTCACATAGGTTTCCCAATCAACCGTTTGTGGCGATGCGTCGGCCGGGATAGGATATTGCCAAACCTCAACGGGCCCGCGGCGTGCCCAAAAGCCTTCGGCGTAATTTAACTGTCCAATGGCCCCGCTTTTTAGCAGCTCACGGGCCTTTTCATTGCCAAGCGATGATACGCCCTGGCTGCCTACCTGGAATATCTTACCGGTTTCCTGCTGCGCTTTGATGATGGCCGGGCCCTCGGTAATTGAATGCACCATTGGTTTTTCGCAATACACATGTTTGCCCGCGTGCATGGCGTCAATGGATATTTGCTGGTGCCAAAAGTCGGGTGTGCCGACGATTATAGCATCCACATCTTTGCGGTTCAGTATTTCCTTGTAAATTTTGGTGGTATAAATATCCGCGCCCCAGCGTTTTTTTGCATCATTTAACCGGCCGTCGTACAAATCGCACACCGCTACCAGCTTTACCCCAGGCACTTTTAGCGCAACGTTTGTATCTTCCGAGCCTTGCCCGCCGGCGCCGATCAAAGCGATATTCACCTGGCTGTTCGCGCTTACCGCTGAGCTCCTTTTAAGGTATTCAAACGGCTTGTTTTGCTTTTCGGCGGCAAATACATTGGTGCCTATTGCCGCCGCTGCTGTTGCCGTGCCCAGCTTTTTCAGGAAGCCCCTGCGTGATGGTTCTTGGTTTTCTTTCATACAGTTTATATTTCGGATTTCGATTGTTCGATTTCGAATTTAGAAGATTCAATAATTTAGGGTTGTTAAATATAGGAATCCTACTATACATTTAAAAATATCACGTTGCAATACAAACGCTAATTAATCCGAAATCAAATAATTCCGAAATCGAACATCCGAACGGCGCAGCCTTCTTGAACATCTTAAAAAACAACCAACGGCGAAAAAATCCGAAATCAAATAATCCTATCTTTGCAGGAATGGCTAAAACTATAACCCCGTACCACCATCAGCAGGACACCAAAAAACAGCAGGTTGCTGATATGTTCAACAATATTTCAAAAACCTACGATTTCCTGAACCATTTTTTATCGTTGGGGATTGATATTATCTGGCGGAAAAAAGCGATCAACGAACTGGAAAGAGACAAGCCAAAATTAATACTGGATGTAGCAACAGGCACCGGCGATTTTGCATTTGAGGCGTTATCCATACTTAACCCCGAAAAAATTATAGGTGTTGATATTTCGCAGGGCATGCTTGATATCGCACAGCAAAAGATCAATAAACGCAACCTTGCAGGCCGTTTCGAAGTAAAACTGGGCGACTCGGAAAAACTTCCGTTTGAAGCGAACGAGTTTGATGCAGTAACTGTGGCATATGGTGTACGGAATTTTGAGAACCTGGAATGGGGCCTGGCGGATATTCAACGGGTGTTAAAGCCCGGCGGAAAAGCGGTCGTGCTTGAATTTTCAAAGCCCCGGGCATTCCCGGTGAAGCAATTGTACAAGTTTTATTTTAATTATATCACACCTGCAGTGGGGAAGCTTTTTTCAAAAGATGCACGGGCATACACCTACCTGCCCGAATCGGTAGCGGCGTTTCCGGATGGGAAGGATTTTACAGCGCTGATGGAGAAGGCTGGATTTAAAAATACCAAATGCCGGGCCCTGGCGTTTGGTATCTGTTCAATTTATACAGGCGTTAAATGAGCAAAACCTGCTACCTGGCCCTTATTTTTGTATTTGGCTTCAGTAATTTTTTGCTGGCGCAGGTACCCGCATGGGGTGGCGGCGCCGACCAGAACGACCTGAGCTTTGGCTTTACCTTTTCGTATATCTCCAGCAATTTTAAGATCGTAAAAAAGCCCGACTGGCGTAACCCGTATATTGACCCGGCTACAAACCAAAAGATAACCGACTCGCTAAACAGCATCAGTTCGGCCCCGGCAACAGGGTTTGTGATCGGGTTTATTACACGTTACCGCTTAACCGACCACCTGGAAGCGCGCATTACGCCATCATTGGTTTTTGCCGACCGTTCCCTTAGTTATACTTATGTAACGCCATCGCAGGATGTAGTCAAACAGGTGCAAACCACCACGGTGGACCTTCCCTTATTGTTAAAATTGAAATCCGACAGGATAGGCAACCTTCGGGCTTATATAATAGGGGGTATAAAATATTCGGAAGCAATTGGCTCAAAAACCAACAGTGACGCTACGCTGTCGCTGCAAAATAAACTGGTAAAAAATATAAACGGGTTCGGATCGTACGAAGTGGGTATGGGTTTTGATTTTTATTTTGAATTTTTTAAGCTTTCGCCCGAGATAAAGTTGTCAAATTCCATGGGCAACGTGCTGCTGCCCGAGAACCATCCTTTCTCCAGCCCGATCAGCAAATTATCGCTGCATACTATCATGTTCAGCTTATATTTTGAATAGTTTGCTAAAGCTGTTCGGAAAAAACATAATTTCGCTGCGATAGTTATCTATATCTATGGCTAAAATTGCATTAATTACAGGCGCTTCATCCGGGATCGGTGAGGCTTGCGCTCACTTATTTGCCCGCGAGCATTATAACCTGATACTTACCGGCCGCAGGCTTGACCGGCTTGAAAAGCTGGCGAAAAAATTAAATACCAAATATAATGTTGAAGTGGCTGTTTCTTCGTTTGATGTGAGAATTCGCGAAGAAGTGATCAGCAACCTGGAAGGGCTGCCTGCCAAATGGAAAAAGGTAAATGTGCTGATCAATAATGCCGGGTTAAGCCAGGGGCTGGATCCGATACAAAAAGGCGACATTGACGATTGGGACACAATGATTGACACAAACATTAAAGGTTTGTTATACGTAAGCAAGGTGGTTTCAAACTGGATGATCGATAACGGGCACGGCCATATTGTAAATTTGGGGTCGATTGCCGGCAAGGAAGTATATCCCAACGGCAACGTATATTGTGCGACGAAACATGCGGTTGATGCCTTAAATAAGGGTATGCGGCTTGACCTTTTGGAGCACGGCATTAAGGTTACCGCGATACACCCGGGCGCTGTGGAAACAGAGTTTTCGGAAGTGAGGTTTAAGGGTGATAAAACGAGGGCCAAAAAAGTTTATGAAGGCTTCGCACCTTTGGTTGCCGATGATATAGCCGGGACAATATGGTTCGCTGTATCGCGCCCGGCGCATGTTAATATAAATGAAATGGTTGTTATGCCAACGGCGCAGGCATCAGCAACAAATATTTTTAAGAAATAGACCGCTGATTTTTTCACGGTTGTCTGTTTTCAAAGGCGTTCAAGAAGGCTACGCCGTTTTTTTGATTAAGGGATTTCGTTGATAACAAGGCATTCAAAAGTCAAAGAAAAATCCGAAATCGAAAATTCGACATCCGAAATAAATCAATAATTCACTAAATCGCCAATTCACTAATTATCACCCTCATGTCATTAATTAACCAGGTTGACCAGGATATAAAACAAGCCATGCTGGCTAAGCAGGCCGACCGCCTGCGCGGGTTGCGGGCCATAAAAGCTGCATTGCTGGTGGCACGAACCGAAAAAGGAGCCGCCGAGGAACTGACCAGCGAAGCCGAAATTAAAGTGCTGCAAAAATTAGTAAAACAGCGTAAAGAGTCGGCTGAGATCTATAAGGCGCAAAACAGGGATGACCTGTACCAGATAGAGATGGCCGAAATGCAGGTAATAGAACCTTACCTGCCGCAGCAAATGACGCGTTTTGAAATCGAAGGCTATTTGCAGGAACTTATTAGCCGTGTTGGAGCTACGTCGGTAAGCGATATGGGCAAAGTAATGGGTATTGCGAATAAGGAGTTAGCCGGACAGGCTGACGGCAAGACCATTTCGGAAGTGGTAAGGCAGTTGCTGGGATAGCGTGGTAAATAGTGAATAACCCAATTACTCTCCATTGACAACTGACCACTCACCAAATTAAATTCCTTTAATTGTTGTAACTCAACGGCAATAAACTATTTTTATGGCGGGATATTCAGTAAGTATGAGCCGGAGAAAAATAAAGACCTGTTATCACAATTTAAACTTTACAGATTTATATGAATTTCGCACTTAAACAGGAAAAAGGTTTTAACTATATTGACGAAGGCGAAGGCGAAGTTCTGTTATTATTACATGGCTTAATGGGTGCATTAAGTAATTGGGACGATGTGATAGAGGAGTTCAGATCACAATACAGGGTAATTATTCCCGTATTGCCGATATATGATCTGCCCCTGTTAACCACCGGTGTAAAAACCATGGCAAAATATGTTCACAAGTTCATCGTTCATAAACAGTTGAGCGACGTTACTCTGTTGGGTAACTCGCTTGGGGGGCATGTGGCATTGATATATGTGTTATCGCACCCGGCAATGGTTAAAGCGATGGTGCTTACGGGCAGCTCGGGTTTATATGAAAATGCCTTTGGTGGTTCGTTCCCTCGTCGCGGAAACTATGATTTTATAAAGGAAAAGGTTGAATATACGTTTTATGACCCCCAAATAGCAACCAAAGAACTGGTGGATGACGTATATAGGATAATAAACGACCGGCATAGCGTGATCCGGATATTAGCGATGGCTAAATCGGCCATTCGTCATAATATGAAAAAGGATCTGCATAAAATAAACATCCCGGTATCGCTTATTTGGGGTAAAAACGATAAGATAACACCGCCTGAGGTAGCTGTTGAATTTAATTCGCTGCTGCCGGATTCGGAATTGCACTGGATCGATCATTGCGGGCATGCCCCGATGATGGAACAGCCGCAGGAGTTTAACAGGTTGTTAAAAGGGTTTTTAGAAAAAATAAAAAATTGATATGCTTGCAATTGAACTGATATCTGATGTGATCATTCCGGTGCATACTTCTGATAGTATACAGAAGGTGCTTGACCGTATGGTAGAATTTCGCGTCAGGCATTTGCCAATTGTAAACGAGGAGCAGTTTTTGGGCCTGGTTGCCGAGAACGATCTTTTAGCTGAAACCGATTATCAAACTCCTATAGGCGCCCTGGCGCTTTCGCTGGTTAACCCTTATGTGCTGGAAGACCAGCATATATACGACGTTATCCGCATGTTTTACGAACTGCAATTATCAGTAGTGCCGGTACTGGATGCTAAAAAGAATTACCTGGGATTGGTTTTGATCAACGCACTTACCGAACATTTTGCCCGGTTAACAGCAGTTGAGCAGCCCGGTGGTATAATTGTGCTCGAGATCAACAATAAAAATAACTCGCTGGCACACATGTCGCAAATTGTTGAGTCGGATAATGCCCAGATATTAAGCTCGTACGTTCGCACGTTCCCCGATTCTACCCGGATGGAGGTTACCCTTAAAGTAAACAAGCAGGATATTTCGGCTATTATCGCTACCTTTTTGCGTTATGAGTATGATATAAAGGCAACCTTTAATCATAATGACGAAAACGATAATTCAAGGGACCGGTATAATTCTCTGATGAATTACCTTAATTTGTAATTGGTTTAATAGTTCATTGGCTCATTAGTTCATTGGGATTTACTGATATATTCATTTTCTTAACTTCATTCTATTATCATTAAGATTATACAGCCTGCAACTAATGAACCAGTAAACTAATGAACTAATGAACCAAATGAAGATAGCAGTTTACGGCAGGCAATTCAACGACCCCGCAGTATTTCCCAGCATACAGCATGTTTTCGATAACCTTGCACAGCACGGGGTTGATATCTATGTGCACCGTGTGCTTAATGACCATTTAGCGGGCCATATCAATACAGTACAATATAAAGTGCTGGAACCTGGCGATAAGATAAAAGGAGTTATTGATCTTTTTTTGACGCTGGGCGGCGACGGGACGTTGCTTGACACTGTTACCATGATAGGCGATACCGGCATACCGGTTATTGGTATTAACTTCGGGCGGCTGGGATTTTTGGCGAGCATCAATAAAAACGATATAGCCGCCGCTATACACGCCGTCGTAAACAAACAATTTAGCCTGGATAGCCGGGAACTGATTTGCATCAACTCGGAGCAGGAGATATTTGGTAAGGACAATTTTGCCCTTAATGATATTACCATTCACAAGCGGGATGACGCAGCGATGATCACTACACATGTTTTCCTGGAAGAAGAGTTTTTGAACTCATACTGGGGCGACGGTATAATCGTCTCTACATCAACCGGTTCAACGGCGTATTCGTTAAGCTGCGGCGGGCCAATTATTTTCCCGCAGTCGAACAGCATCGTATTGACGCCTGTTTCCCCGCATAATTTAAATGTAAGGCCTGTTGTGTTACCCGATACCAGTACGCTGTCCATTGAAGTGGAGTGCCGCAGTTCAAACTACCTGGTATCGTGCGACTCCAGGACGGCCGTAATTGATAAAACCATGCGATTCACGTTAAAAAAGGCAGGGTTCAGGTTGAATCTTATACGGTTAAATAATGAAAGCTACCTGTCAACGTTAAGAAACAAACTTTTATGGGGCCTTGATGCCCGTAATTATTAATTTAAGTCTTGAGTCTAAGGAAAAGATCATTAAAGACTTGCAACTCAAGGCCAAAGACTCAGGACTCAAGAAAATATATGCCGAAATTTGTACTATTTATATTTTTAGTTTTTATATCCTATAACCTGCAGGCACAGGCCTGGGAAATAGGGGGGGCTGTAGGCGGGTCGGGCTATATGGGTGATTTAAATCCCAATAATCCGCTTAAAATTAGCGGTATTGCCGTGGGCGGCTTTTTGAAACGCAATTTTAACGGCTATTTATCAGCCAAGATCAATTATACGTACGGCCGCATCAGCGCTGCCGACAGTAACTCGAGCAGCCAGCAATTCCGGAACCGGAATTTGAGCTTTACTACACCTTTAAGCGAGCTTAGTTTGATTTTCGAATTTAATTTTATGCACTATATACCCGAGGCGGGTAAAAATAAATTCACGCCTTATATTTATGCCGGGCTGGCCGGTCTTAATTTTTGGCCTGGTACCATATATAATGGCCGCTGGTACGCATTGGATAATTTCCAGACAGAGGGTCAAAAAAAGCCATATTCGCCCTACGCATTTTCTATCCCGTACGGCGCCGGCATCAAATACAACATTATGGGCAAATGGACCCTGGCGGCCGACATCGGCTACCGCCAACCCAATACCGACTATCTTGATGATGTAAGCGGCGTTTACCCTGATAAAAATAAAATTAGCTATACCGCAGCCGTATTATCCGACAGGTCGGGAGAGCGTACAGGGGTTTTTACAGGCACGGCCGGCTCACAGCGGGGAGATCTGCGCCCGCATGATACCTATTTCTTCACGCAGATATCGGTCTCTTATACCTTCGTTACGCAGAAGTGTTATTTTCATTAGGGGAGAGGTTGGAGGTTAGAGATTAGTGGTTGGAGATCAGAGATTAGTCCAAAAGTCAGTAGAGTGAATTATAAGGAGGGAATTTTGTTGAAATTTACGGATCTGATTTAATGCAGCATTGTTGCAATAAAAACAAAGGCCTATGCGTTATGCAATAAATGGCTCCCCAACCATTTCGTTAACCAATTGCACACTTAAATTTTAAAACAATGGCTGAGTTAACTATGTCCCCCGGCAATTCAGGCAGCAAACATTTAAAGAAAATGCCTGTACGTGTAGATCTGACCGCAATGGTAGACCTCGCTTTTTTACTGATCACTTTTTTTATGTTAACCACCTCGCTTGCGAAGCCCTGGGCGATGCAGGTAGCTATGCCGGCCGACAGTCCTCCGGGCGCGGTGCCGCTGTCGCGCAGCATGACGATTTGCCTGGGCAAAAATAACCAGATGCTATACTATCTGGGAATGGCTGATAAACCATTGATAGGCCCTAAGCTAACCAGTAGCGCCGAAGATATCCGCAAGGCCATTATTGAAACGCAGAAACACGTACTTGATGCTACAGGCAAAGGTTTGATCGTTTTGGTTAAGCCCGACAAAAATTCAATTTACTCCAATCTCGTTGATGTACTTGACGAATTAAATATTACAGGCGTGCAAACGTATGCCATCGTCAATATCGATGCAAAAGATATTGAGTTGATGAAAAAACAAGGTGTTTATTAATTGAGTTGGAGAGTCAGTAAAATCCGAAGGAAGCTGCAACTGACGTATCGGTTAAAATAACTTAAGTTATATAGAAGATTAGTCGATATACACATGCTTTACTAATCACTAATCTCTAACCTCTAATCTCTTTCTTGCAGTCTCCATTTCTTTTCTCCCGGCATACTAAAAAAAACGCAATTAAGTTTTACCTTTGTCCCCTGAAAAAATCAATAGAATTTTGATGATTTACCATGCACGGCGGCTTTTTTGGAAGCGTGGATGGGGAAAATACGGTATCATTAGTTAATTAAGGCGCATAACCAGCCATTTAATGAACCGGTGAACAGTGAACTTAAGATGGGATACAAGGATAAGATCGATTTGTTAAAAGTGCCGAAACACATCGCCATTATTATGGACGGTAACGGGCGGTGGGCAAAAGATAAGGGCAAATTGAGAATATTCGGCCATCATAACGGTGTGCTTTCGGTTAGGGATGTTGTTGAAGGGGCTGCTGAAATAGGAATAGGTTACCTTACCCTGTATACTTTTTCTTCTGAAAACTGGAACCGGCCGAAACTGGAGGTAATGGCTATTATGGAGCTGATGGTAAGCACCATTCATAAAGAGATTGACCGGTTAATGAAAAATAATGTATGTTTAAAGGCCATCGGCGACCTGGAAATGCTTCCCGAAAAATGTCACGATGAGTTAATGAGTGCTATTGATAAAACAGCGGGCAACACCGGGCTGGTACTTACGCTGGCTTTAAGCTATAGCTCGCGGCGCGAAATTTTGCAGGCTGTTAAAAAGATAGCCGGCAAAGTGCAGAACGGAGAATTAAAAGCAGATGATATTGATGAAGAAATTTTTGAAGACAATTTATACACTGCCGGCATGCCTAACCCCGAATTGCTGATCAGAACGAGCGGAGAGTACCGTATAAGTAACTACCTGCTCTGGCAAATTGCGTATGCTGAATTATACTTCACACCAAAATTATGGCCCGATTTCCGAAAGGAAGATTTGTATGCCGCTATCCTTGATTACCAGAAACGCGAGCGCCGTTTTGGTATGACCAGCGAGCAGGTCAACTAAATTTTTACTTTTAACACTTTTTAACAACTGTATAAATTATTTTTAGCCCACTAAAATATTCGAATGAATAAATTACTTTTTGCTATTCTTTTCTCTGTAATAAGTTCCGCAGCTTGGGCCCAGGTAAGCAACCAGCCGAGAAGTTCTCTCTTAAAATCATCGTTGCCGCCTGATAGTTTGAGCTATCTCGAACCGAAGGATTATATCATTGGCGGGGTTACTATCAAGGGGACAAAAAACCTCGACAAGGATGTTTTACTGACGATATCGAAGTTAAATAAGGGTGATAAGATCAACCTGCCGGGCGAGGCGAATGCCAACGTGGTTAAAAATTTATATGGTCAGGGCCTGTTTGATGACGTGCAATTGAATATAACCAAAATCAACCTGGACACCATATATCTCGAAATTGCGGTGGTAGAACGTCCGCGTTTGTCGCGTTTGCATATAACTGGGATACGTAAGGGCGAGATAGAGGATGTACAGAAAAAATTATCAGACAAAACGGGAAAAATTGTAAATGAGAACCTGTTAAGTACGACAACGGCGATCATCAAAAAACACTTTAACGAAAAAGGTTTTTTAAATACGACTGTTACCATCAAACAGCGAAAGGACCCGGGAGATGCAAACAGCGTATTACTGGACGTTGTGGTTGATAAAAAGAAAAAGGTAATGATCACTTCGGTTACGTTTGAGGGAAACAAAGATTTCTCGCAAAAAAAGCTGCAGGGTTATTTGTCGAAAACACGGACAAAAAAGTTTTACAACATATTTGGATCGCGGAAGTTCAAGCAGGATAAATATGATGAAGACAAGCAGAACCTCATTACAAAAATGCAGGCCAAAGGCTATCGCGATGCCGAATTGTTAAGCGATACAGTTTTTAAAACCGGTGAAAACACGGTTGGTATAAAGATCAAATTATTCGAGGGCCACAAATATTATTTCGGTAATTTGAAATGGTCGGGAAATGCAAAATATCCTACCGAAATTCTCACCAAAATATTAAAAATTAAAAAGGGTGATATTTTTAGCGAGGAGGAATTAAACAAGCGGTTAACCGGGCCTACGCCGAACAACGATGATGTTTCATCATTTTATTTAAATGATGGCTATTTAACCTATAACGCCGATCCCGTTCAAACCAAAATATATAATGATACAGTTGATATCGATATCAGGGTATACGAAGGGCCGCAATACACCATTAACAGGGTTATTCTTAAAGGTAACGACGTAACCAACGATAAGGTGGTTATGCGTGAAATAAGGACAAAGCCGGGCCAGAAATTCAACAAGGAATTATTGATCCGCAGTACCCGCGAAATTGGCCAGCTGGGTAATTTTGATGAACAAAAAACCGAGCCGAAACCGACCAACATCAATCCGCAGGATGGTACAGTTGATATTGTATACAATGTGGTTGAAAAACCTTCGGATCAAATTGAGCTCTCCGGTGGTTTTGGTGGCGGGCAGCTGGTAGGTACTTTAGGGCTAACATTTAACAACTTTGCGTTAAGGAACATCTTTAACCTTAAAGCCTATAAACCTTTGCCAAAGGGCGATGGCCAAAAGCTAAGCCTTAGAGGGCAATCGAGCGGCCGTACATATCAAAACTTTTCGTTCACGTTTTCGGACCCGTGGCTGGGCGGTAAAAAACCGATCTATTTTGCATTGTCCGCGTATACGCAGTTAAGTTCGACAGGCCAGTATTATCCTACAACCAGCCCGTATTATAATAAATTACGTATAAATGGGGTGGGCGTTACGCTGGGTAAACGTTTAAATTGGCCGGATAACTTTTTCCAGTTAAATTATTCATTGAACGTTGACCACTATAATTTGGATAATTATACCGGTTATTTATTCCAAAATGGTACATCATACAATATCAAGTTAACGCAGGAATTAAGCCGTAACTCGCTTGATGTGCCGATTTACCCTACATCGGGATCAAATATCAAATTTACGGCACAGGGTACGCCACCGTATTCAATGTTCAACAGCATAAACTACAAAATAGCTACTCCCGAAGAAAGGTACCATTTTGTTGAATACTATAAGTTTAAGTATGATGCGCAATGGTTCCAGCGGGTAACCGGCAAACTGGTGCTGATGTCGCAGGTGCGTTTTGGGTTCCTGGGCCAATACAATTCAGAAGTAGGTGCATCGCCTTTTGAAAGGTTTAAGTTAGGCGGCGACGGTATGCAAAGCTACCAGTTTTTACAGGGAAGCGATATCATCGGCTTACGCGGATACCAAAACTTCTCGATCATCCCTGCCGGAACAAATTACACGGTTGATACCAACCCGGGAAGCACGATCTATAATAAATATACCTTCGAACTTCGTCATCCGGTTATCCAAAGCCAGTCGGCTACCATATTTTTGCTGACATTTGCTGAAGGCGGTAATGTTTGGAATAGTTTTAATAAATTTGATCCGTTTAACGTTAAACGTTCGGTAGGTGTGGGCGCCAGGATATTTTTACCTATTTTTGGTTTGCTTGGGCTTGACTACGGATATGGATTTGACGCAATTCCGGGAATACCAAATGCCAACAGGGGCCAGTTCCATTTTTCAATCGCGCAAAGCTTAAGCGGCGGGTTTAATTAATTGGTAACAAAATTGTGATGAAGAGGATACTTTTAATACTTGGTTTTACGTTTATATCGCTCACGGCAGCGTTTGCCCAGCGTTTTGCATACGTAGATTCCGATTATATATTAAAACATATGCCTGAGTATCTTTCAGCACAAAAACAGCTTGCTGTTTTATCCGCTCAATGGCAAAAGGAAGTGGATCAACGGTATCAGGAAATTGACAGGTTATATAAAGCTTTCCAGGCCGACCAGGTGTTGATGACCCCGGATATGAAAAAGCGCCGTGAGGCTGAAATTGCTGATAAGGAGAAAACGGCCAAGGAACTTCAACGGCAGAAATTCGGGCCCGATGGAGAGTTGGCGCAACGGAGCACCTCGGCCATTAAACCTATACAGGACAAACTGGCAAAAGCGATACAAGCCGTTGCAGAAAACGAAAACTTGGATATGGTTTTTGATAAGAACAGCGAAGTGATTATGCTATACGCTAATCCGCGCTACGATAAAAGTGCTGATGTTTTAACCCGGCTTGGGTTAAAACCAGGTACGTTTGCTAAATAAATTTTTTAATTATATAAATCCCACTATTTTTAAACACAGAACAAACAAAAATGAAAAAAGTATTTAAAGTTGCTTTAGTTGCATTAAGCATGTTATTCGTAGGCAACTTTGCCAAGGCTCAATCAAAAATTGGCTATATTAATTTTGATGCACTGATCGGTCAGATGCCTGAGGCTAAAACAGTAAAATCGCAAATGGATATCTACCAGAAGCAATTCATTGATCAGCTTACATTATTAAATAATGAACTTCAGGCCAAAGGCCAGGAATATCAAAAAAATAGTGCAACCATGACTGATGCTGTTCGTTCTGCGAAACAAGCTGAATTGCAGGACCTGCAAAAACGCATCCAGGATTACCAGGCAGATGCACAGCAGAAGGTTGATGCAAAATCAAATGAACTGGTAAAACCATTATCAGACAAGGCACGCGCAGCAATAAGCGCCGTTGCTAAAGAAAAAGGTTATACTTATGTATTCAATTCGGCGCAGATACAATTGATCGTATCTCCTGAAGGTGATGATATGATGGTACCTGTTAAAGCCAAATTAGGTATAAAATAAAATTCTATACAATCTTATTTGAAAGCGCCCGCAATTAATGGGCGCTTTTTTTATTTTTGTTCAATGGTAAAAAATAAACCGATCGGGATATTTGATTCAGGTTATGGCGGCCTCACCGTTTTTAAGTCCATAGCTGAGAAACTTCCGGGTTATGATTATATTTATTTAGGGGATACTGCGCGTGCGCCTTATGGCAACCGGTCGTTTCAAACCATACACCAATATACGTGGGAATGCGTGCAGTGGCTATTTAAACAGGGCTGCCCGCTGATCATACTTGCCTGCAATACGGCATCGGCGAAAGCGCTGCGCACCATACAGCAACAGGATATCCCAAATCTCGATCCTTCAAAAAGAGTGCTTGGTGTTATCCGGCCCACCGCCGAAGTGATCGGCAACTATACCAAAACAAACCAGATAGGTGTATTGGGTACAAAAGGAACCGTTCAATCGGGCTCGTATGTGATAGAGATCGCGCATTTTTTCCCGGATATAAAAGTTTACCAGCAAGCGTGCCCGCTTTGGGTGCCGCTGATAGAGAATGGAGAATATGACAAGCCGGGGGCAGATTATTTCGTTGAAAAGTACCTCGACCAGCTTTTGTCCCAGTCGCCGGATATTGATACGCTTTTACTCGGTTGCACCCATTACCCGTTGCTTATAAAAAAGATAAGGCAATATCTGCCTGAACAGATTAAGATCGTATCGCAGGGCGAAATAGTTGCCGAAAGCCTGGCCGATTACCTGAACCGGCATTCCGAAATTGAAAACAACCTTAGCAAAACCGGCGCTCAGCATTTTTTCACCACTACGGACGATACAGCAGATTTTGACCATTATGCCAGGCTGTTCTTTCCGGCACCCGTAAAATCCGCGTTTGCTGAGGTCAGGTGTTAACAGCTGGTTTTTAGTGTTTTGCGTTTTCGATGTAACGATAGCCTAGTCCCGCTGCGGGATATTCCGTCTCCAGTTTCTTTTGCAATATTTTGTAAACCCGTATTTCCCCATATGGCGCAGAATTCATTTCCGTTAAAGCCCAGTGCTGAATATTGATCATCGCACGGCCGTTACAATAGTTCAAACTGTTGTATTGGAAAAATCCTCTTAATTGCCGGCATTTGGCGGTGTCGCTTATGCAGATAGCCATATTGGGTAACTTTTCGGAGTATATGCTGGATGATAAATAATTGTCCCAGCAGCCGATGAAATTTAGTGCGGGCAAAACGCCCCATGCTATAAATACCAATTTATTCCACCCGCTAAAGATTGTCCCCAAGACGAATGTGTCTTCATTTCTCCTCAAAAAAAGCGTGTATAAATACAGGATCATGGCTGCATTCCAGGGCCATACAATCCTGTTATATCTTAACCCAAGCGGCCCCAGCAACACCAGGATAAACAAGTGCATTAAAATCAAGACTGTCGCAGCTGTTTTTTGCGTTTTGGGAAATAATAGGCCCAGCCCGGCAGCCGACTCAATTATGCCGGCAAGATAACCGCTATAATATAGCCAGCGCGCGCCGGCAATTGCCGGGGGAAGTTTTAAAAACGATCTTAGTATCGCTTTTGTCCACATTAGCTGGATGAACCCTTCATTGAGCTTGTGTAGCCCACTGTAAAAATATGTGGCGGCCAAAATAAATATAACAGCAGCCGGTATAAACTTCGGGCTGTTTGTATTCACCAAAAAAATAAAAACAATAAAAATGTATTGATATTCGTAGGGCTGCAGCCTGCTTTGATCAAGAAGGCACGAAAATATCTCAACGGCTAATAAGCCGATCAGCACAATCTTGTTTTTAATGGGAAACAAAAGCGCTATAATGAATAATATCTGTAATAAAAATAGAATGAGATGCACAGCCGGCGGGATGTGATCAAGGCGTTCAGCGATAGGCGCTGTCGGAAACAGCCGGTAAGTCGTCCACACCCGCCAGCCGATCAATTTCGCGAACAGCCAAAAAATACAAGTGATCTTGAGTAACCAGGTATTTATTTCGTCAAGACTCAATGGACGGCGTATATTAAACATGTTACGTTTGATCCGGAACCCCCCTTAATGGTTATAATTGATTAAGCCGGCCGGTTAAACTTACAAAATTTTCGAAACTTAACGGCTTTTGCAGCCAGCGTAATGCAAGTGGCGCAGCTGTCGCAGTTTTTGTCGCAGCTGGCGCAGTGCGACACTCTCAAATCTTTTTAACAACTCAACCCGGCTGCTGATAAACCAATCAACCAATTTCACTAAGTTTGCAGCAAAGCGAATAAATTGAATTTTTACCTTACATATTTCTTTATCGCTGTCGGGCTGTTTGGTTTTTCGGCCTTATTTGCACTGTTTGGCGTATATGCCGAGCGTAAAGTGTCTGCCTTTATCCAGGACCGCCTTGGGCCAACCGAAACCGGCAAATACGGTACGCTGCAAACCTTTGCAGATATCCTCAAAATGCTGCAAAAGGAGTTGATCATTCCCGCGGCTGCGGATAAGCTGCTGTTTATTTTAGCGCCGGCCATTATTTTTATTGCTGTTTATCTTGGTTTTGCCGCCTTACCCTGGGCGCCGGGGCTTGTACCCGCTAAACTAAACCTGGGGCTGTATTACATATTCGCGATCATATCCATCGAAACCCTCGGCATATTAATGGCCGGCTGGGGGTCGAATAACAAATATTCTATTTTGGGTGCGATGCGCTCAGCGGCCCAGATCATCTCGTACGAGATCCCAGCCGGTTTTGCGCTGATATCAGTGGTGATGATCGCGCAAACGCTCAACCTGCAGGATATTGCCGCCCAGCAGGGTATCCTATCGACCGAAAAAATAAAATTTGCCGGTTTTTGGGATGTGTCGTCAACCGGGGGCATATTTGCCTGGAATATACTGAGGGCGCCGCATTTGCTGATTGCCTTTATTATTTATTTTATTGCCTCGTTAGCCGAGAGTAACCGTGCACCCTTTGACATCCCCGAAGCGGAGTCGGAGTTAGTTGCCGGTTTTCATACCGAGTATACGGGTTTGCGGTTTGCGCTGGTTTTTTTGGCGGAGTATTCAATGATGTTCCTGGTTTCAATGGTAGGGGTGATCCTTTTTCTTGGCGCATGGAATACGCCGTTGCCAAATATCGGTTCAGTACAATTAGCCAACTGGACAACCGGCGCTGCATGGGGCGTGCTTTGGATAGGCACAAAAACGTTAACCCTTGTAGGTATTCAAATGTGGATCAGGTGGACACTGCCCCGTTTCAGGGTCGACCAACTAATGGCTTTATGCTGGAAGGTATTAACGCCCCTGGCATTTGCCTGTATGCTGATATCGGGGATATGGAGGATAGGGCTTATGTAGTCGATTGGTTCACTGGTTCATTAGTTCATTAGTTAAAATTGTAGAATTTGTAAGCAACACAATAATGAACTTGCCTATTGAAGGTACTAATGAACAAGTGAACTAATGAACTAATGAACTAATGAACAAAGTGAATAAATGAGCAATTTTATAACATCTGCATTAAAAGGATTATCGATCACCTTTGGACATCTTTTTTCTTCTCATTCGAAAAGGAAGATTTTGTCTGCGAGTGACAATAACTATTTTAAACAGCTGGACGGTACCAACACCATACAATACCCGCATCAAAAGCTACCCGTACCCGAGGTGGGGCGGTACCAGCTGGATGTGGAGATGGATGATTGTATCGTTTGCGACCTTTGCGCCAAGGTTTGCCCGGTTGATTGTATTGATATTGAATCGATCAAAGCCACCGAGGCCATTGGCCAGACATCCGACGGTACCACAAAGCGCTTATACGCCGCAAAGTTTGATATTGATATGGCCAAGTGTATGTACTGTGGCCTTTGTACCATTGTTTGCCCGACGGAATGCATCGTGATGACCAACCAATACGACAAAAGCGTGGCCGATCTTAGCCAGCTTACCTACCAGTTTTCGGACATGACGCCCGAAGACGCTATGCAAAAGCGTCGCGAGTTTGAGCAGCAGCAGGCCGAAAGGCAGGCGGCCAAGCTGGCAGCCATGCAGAAAAAGGAGGGCGGCGAATGAGTTTGGTGCAGGTGCTTTTTTATGTGATGAGTTTTATTGCACTGGGGGCGGCGCTGTTTGTGGCGGCCACAAAAAACCTGGTACGTTCTATCTTTATGTTTTTCGTGACCTTATTTGCGCTGGCGGGTTTATATGTTTTGGCCCTTGCCGATTTTGTGGCAATAACCCAAATTGTGATTTATGTAGGAGGTATTTTGGTGCTGATCCTGTTTGCTTTTATGTTGTCGGGTAAAGAGACATTAAATCTTATCGCGCAGCAGCGCGGCAAGTTTATAAGCATAAACAAAATAGCCGCGCTCTTACTGTCCGGGTTGTTTCTACTGGTTTTGCTGAATACTTTTTTTAAGGTTGACGCAGATCATTTAACATGGATAACAAGGTCGCTGCGCGCCAATAACGCCATCACACCAACCGCCGCCATGACGGAAAATATCGGCGTTAACCTAATGACAAAATATTTGCTGCCTTTTGAGGCGATATCCATTTTATTAATGGTGGCCCTTATAGGCGCGGCCCATTTATCCCGGAAAGGAGAAAAACAATGATCTCCATGAACGATTTTTTAATTGTAAGCGCGGTTTTGTTTTGCATTGGTTTGTATATGATCGTTTCCAAACGTAACGCCATACAAATATTAATAGGGATTGAGCTGATGCTGAATGCTGCCATATTAAACCTGGTTGCCTTTGGCAAATACGACCGTTTTTTTAATGGCGGGCAAATGTTTGCATTGTTTGCCATTGTATTGGCCGCTGCAACTACGGCGGTAGCGCTGGCAATTATTTTAAATGTGTACAGGCAATATAAAACGATCGACCCGGGAAAGATCGATAAATTGAGGGATGAATAAACGCGGGTAGAGACGCAATGCATTGCGTCTCTACGTTTAAATAAAGACAACAACATTGGAAGAATTTTTACGCTCCATAGATACACTAACGCTCCATTTTACCCTTGCCGCGGTATTACTGCCTTTGCTTGCCTTTATTATAAATTTTTCATTACCAGGTCGGCTGCAAAAAATGGCGGGTTGGATATCAACCATTTCTATCTTAATAAGTTGCATAATTTCCGCGTCTGTATTTTCAAAAGTTTGGAACGGGCACGTGGTGCACCAGCAAATGCTTTGGTTTACTATCGGCAGTACCAAGGTTTACGCCGGGATTTTATTGAATAACCTTTCGGTTTTAATGCTGCTGCTGGTTAACCTGATCGCACTGCCGGTGCATATTTATTCCACGGCTTATATGAAGGACGACGACGGCTATAGCCGCTACTTTGCCTATCTTAGCTTTTTTTGTTTCAGCATGCTGGCGCTGGTGGTGGCGGATAACCTGGTGCTTTTCTATATCTTTTGGGAACTTGTTGGCTTTTCATCCTACCTGCTCATTGGCTTTTGGTTTACACGCGATAGTGCCGTGCAGGCCAATAAGAAGGCCTTCATCATGAACAGGATAGGGGATATCGGGCTGCTGACGGCTATTATCATCTTGTTTTCGCAGTTTCATACGTTTGATATTTTGCAGCTTTTTGCAGATAAAGGATTGATCGCCCAATCCATTATAAAAGACGGGACATGGATAGCACCGCTGGGGCATTTGCCGGCCGCCTGGCAATATATTGCATGCGGCGGACTGTTTTTAGGCGTTGCAGCAAAGTCGGCGCAGTTTCCGCTGCATACCTGGCTGCCCGATGCGATGGAAGGCCCTACCTCCATATCCGCGCTGATCCACGCGGCGACTATGGTCGCGGCAGGCGTATTCCTGCTTGGCCGGGTTTACCCGCTATTTAACGGTGCTGAATTAACTATCCTGGCTGTCATCGGCTGCTTTACCGCTTTTATGGCGGCAACTATCGCGCTCACGCAAAACGACCTCAAACGCATATTGGCTTATTCCACCATATCCCAGCTGGGTTTTATGATCATGGCTATGGGCATTGGCGCCTATGCGTCATCGCTGTTTCACCTGGCAACGCATGCGTTTTTTAAGTGCCTGTTGTTTTTGGTGGCAGGCATTGTCATCCACCAAATGGCGCATATCAAAAAAGATAACGACCTTGACATCGACCCACAAAATATTCTGAACATGGGCGGCTTGCGCAAAAAGCTGCCGTTAACCTTTATCGCCGCCCTAATTGGCGGACTGGCACTCATCGGTTTACCGCTCACGTCGGGCTATTTATCCAAAGACGGCATTTTGATACAGGCATTTGAATGGTCGGATGGAAGGAGTGGCTTATATAAAATAATACCTATGCTGGCCCTGCTTACCACTTGGCTCACTGCTTTTTACGTTGCCCGGATGATCGTAAAAGTGTTTTTTGGGGAGCTTAGGGTACAAAAAGATCAGCCGGGTATTCAAATTCATATAGGCGACGGTGGATGGCGCTATAAACTGCCGTTGATCTTATTGGCAATGGGCTGTTTGTTTCCCTTATTTTCGGCGAACCCCTTGTTATATGAGCGCGCCTGGTTATTTAACGGGTTCGCGCCGGCTGGCGGCCTCGAACGCGAAAACGTATATCATACCCTGATCCCGGCGGGGGTGAATATTTTAAGCGTTTTGGTTATATACGGCGCTTATGCCATGTATGTTAAGCGAAAAGGGAATATCTTTCCGCAAAGCGGATTTTTGTACCGTTTGTCCGCCGGTGAATGGTATTTTGACAGCATTTATAATAGTATTATCGTAAAACCTATCCTGTTTTTAAGTACCGCTGCATTCTGGATAGACCGAACTATCATCGACGGATTTATAAATACCCTGGCAGATACCGGGATAAAAATTGCAAAGCTCTGCGCGTGGATCGACCATCATATCATCGACGGCTTCCTTAATTTGCTGGTTGTAATCGTGGAAGCTATTGGTAATTTTGCCCGCAGGTTCCAGGGCGGAAAGGTGCAGTACTATCTATTCAGCATGCTGGTGATTGTATTGCTTTTATTTATTTTGAAAACGTTCGTTTAGATTTGAGATATGAGATTTGAGATAAACAATTGGCGATTTTTTTTGGTGGTTATTGCTTCGCAAAAAGCGAATGCCATTTCATATTTTTCATCTCATACATCACATCGAAATTTTCCAGTCTCAAATCTCAATTCTCACATCTCACATCTCAACGCCAGATGAACATACTAACCCTTCTCATATTCACGCCTATCCTGTTCGGCATTATCGTTGCGGTGCTTCCGTCGGCTTGGCGCGGCAGCTTTAAATATATTACCCTGCTGGCTACGCTGGTGCAATTGGGCCTGAGCGTATGGATATATTGCAACTTTAAAACCGGCGCGGGCTTTGGCGGGGTTAGCCACGAAGGCCAGTTTCAGTTTGTTCAAAAACTACCCTGGATCGGTCTCGACCTGGGTACAATGGGCAAAATGCAGATCGAATATTTTGTAGGTATTGACGGAATCTCTATCACTCTGCTGGTTATGACCTCGCTGATCCTGGTAATAGCCGCACTTGCCTCGTGGGAGATCAAAAGCAACTTAAAAGGATTCTTCGTACTCTTCCTGATACTGGATATGGCCGTTATCGGCGTATTCTGCTCGCTCGATTTTTTCCTGTTCTATATATTTTACGAACTGATGTTGCTGCCATTGTATTTCCTTATCGGGATGTGGGGCGGTGCGCGGCGGGAATATGCCGCTATCAAATTCTTCTTATACACGTTGTTCGGCTCGGTTTTTATGCTGCTGGTGATGATCGGGCTCTACCTGTCGGTAAAAGATCCGGCAACCGGCAATCATACCTTTAATATGGTGCAGATGATGAACCCGGCGAACTACCAGCCCGGGTCGGTGTTTTCCGTTTTAAGTCATCAAACCATATTCGGATTTCCGGTAAGGGCCGTTGGCTTTGTGGTATTGTTTATTGCCTTTGCTATTAAAGTGCCTGTGGTTCCGCTGCACACCTGGCTGCCCGATGCGCATGTTGAGGCGCCTACACCGGTTTCTATTATCCTTGCGGGGATATTGCTCAAAGTTGGCGGATATGGTATTATACGGGTTTGTATAAGTATTTTCCCTGATATCGCTTCGGCGGATGCTTACTGGCTGGGGATGCTGGGGGTAATTTCAATCCTTTATGGCGCGATGAACGCACTTGCGCAAAAAGATTTGAAACGAATGATAGCCTATTCATCCGTATCGCACATGGGCTTTGTGCTGCTGGGTATAGCCTCCCAAACCGCCGAAGGTATAAGCGGTGCGGTAATGCAAATGGTGAGCCATGGCTTCCTCTCAACCATGCTGTTCTTTTTGGCCGGCGTAGTTTACAACAGGGTACACGACAGGGGTATCGGGCACTTCAGGGGTTTGGCCTCCATTATGCCCCAGTATACCGCTTTTGTGATGATCGCATTTTTTGCCTCACTGGGCCTGCCGGGCTTTTCCGCATTTATCGGCGAGGCTTTTTCGCTGACCGGCGCATTTAAATCACATGCGGTAAACGGCCTGCTGCCGTATTGGATGGCGGTTTGCGGGTCCCTCGGTATTTTATTGGGTGCGGCTTATTTTTTATGGACCCTGCAGCGCATGTTTTTCGGGCAGGTACAATTAAAAGGCGGCCCGGTTTGGCAAACCGCGTTAACAGACCTCAATTTCCGCGAAAAAATAACCCTGGTGCCGCTGGCTCTGCTGGTATTGGCCCTGGGACTGATGCCGTCGCTGGTGTTTGATAAGGTCAATGATTCGGTGCTGGCATTGGTACAGTTCTTACAGTTTAAATAAATATTTGATGTGTTTATGGAAAAACGCGATCTCTTACATCTTGTATTTACTCAACCGGTAACGGGATGAGTTAACAGAGTATTTATTTAATCAAAAAGATCATGTTAAAAAAATTATCATTTCTGACCTGGCTGGCTTTCACGGCAATAACGCTAAAGGCTTACGACGGACAAAAAATCGCGACAAAAATTCAAAAGGTAATTGTGTTTTTAAATGGCGCACAGGTCACCCGCACCGCGACTGTAAATGTTAACGCCGGCACATCGACACTAACTTTCGAGAACCTTTCGCCGGGTATCGACGTGCAAAGCATACAGGTACATGCCGACGGTGAGTTTACGATACTATCGGTTAAGCAGGAGTTGAGTTTTTTAAATGAGCAGGTTAAACAAAAGCGCGTGGAAGACCTGCAGGCGGAAAAAAAGATCATACAAGATAAAATTACCCAGCAAAATAACATGATTGCCGTTTACCAGGAGGAAGAAGCTATGCTTGGCAAAAACCAGGTGGTAAGCGGGCAAAATGCGAACCTGGATGTTTTGAAATTGAAGCAGGCGCTCGATTTCCAGGCAGAACGTTTAACGGAGCTGAAGAGAAAGCAGCAAACCGTTAACGATGCTGTTGCCATACTGACGCGTGAATTGCAAAAATACGACAGGCAGATAGCCGACATCAACAAAGGCAGCAGCACGGCAACCAGTAATATATTGGTGACCGTTTCTTCAAAGGCGGCTTTGCAATCGGTATTTACGTTAAGCTATGTGGTGCATAACGCGAACTGGTATCCCACTTATGATATACGTGCAAAGGATGTAAACAGCCCCGTTAGCATATCATACAAAGCTAACGTATCCCAGCAAACCGGCGAGGACTGGAAGAATATAAAATTAACGTTGTCGACCGGCAATCCCACCGTCAGCGGAAGCAAACCCGAGTTAAGCCCCTACTACCTCAATTTGGGAATGGTTTATTCAAATCAATTCTACAAAATTACACAGGTTAGCGGAAGGGTAGTTGCAAGAGAGGACGGCCAGCCTTTGCCGGGCGTATCAATAAATGTTAAAGGCACATCGATAGGGACGCAAACGAATATGAATGGTGAGTATTCTTTACAGGTACCCGCCGGCAATCCAACCCTTATGTTTAGATTTATCGGTTACGAGGCGCAGGAAAAAGTTGTTTCTTCTTCGGTAATTAATGTGGCGCTCAATACAGCTACAAATCAATTAGGTGAAGTGGTGGTGACCGGTTACGGTACCCAGCGTAAAATGGATATGGTGGCGGGAGTACAAGTAGTTCCTGATCGCGAAGTAAGAATAAGAGGGATCTCAAGTTTGCCTGTTGAAGTAAATCAAACCGTCAATCAAACCAATGTTGAGTTTAATATTGATAACCCATACTCTGTACCCAGCGACGGAAAACAGTACACGGTTGAGATCAATAAGCTGGATTTAAATGCAGGCTACGAGTATGCCGTCGCACCTAAATTAAGCACCGACGTGTTTTTAACGGCGAAACTGACCGACTGGAATAAATACAATTTCCTGTCAGGCGAAGCCAACCTGTTTTTTGAGGGCACCTTTATCGGTAAATCCCTGCTAAATACGGATGCTACAGCCGATACGTTAAATATTTCATTGGGAACAGATAAAAACATCGTGGTTACCCGCACATCTTTAAAGGACCTTACAGAAAAACAAAGTATTGGTTCAAACAAAAAGGAAACACGCAACTGGCAGATCGAAGTAAAAAACCGGAAAAGCCAACCTGTAAACCTGCTGGTTGAAGACCAGGTGCCTGTTTCGCAAAATTCATCCATTGATGTAGAAACACAGGAGTTGTCGGGCGGTAAACATGATCCAACAACAGGAAAAGTTTCCTGGAACTTGAGGTTAAATCCGCAGGACGATAAAAAAATTCAATTAAAATACCAGGTTAAATATCCAAAAAATCAATCAGTAATAGTTCAATAACCATGCACGATCTGCTGCCATTTTTGCCAGGCTCTTTAAATAATGTTTTCGACGGCATACCTTATTTTATGCCCGAAATTTACCTGGCGGCAGTATTTATTCTCGTGCTTGTTACCGACCTGCTATTTGGCAGCAACTCCGAAAGGCTTTGCCGCATTATCGCCTGCGCGGGAATGGTGTTGGTGCTATTTAAAGATATTGATCAATTACAGCTATTGTTAGCCAACGGGCAGGGCAACGGGCATTTCCTGTTCAGCGAGATGCTGTTGATCACCCGTACGGCTATCAATTTTAAATTGGTTATCGATGTGCTGTCACTGGTGTTGTTGCTCTATTTTCGCTGGGACGACCGGCTTGCGGTACATCCAAAAGGCCTGTCCGACCTGTATTCTATCGTTACCGGCACCGTATTTGGGCTGCACCTGATGACTATGGCGGTAAACCTGTTATCGATCTACCTGGCTATTGAAATGGTCTCGATAGGCTCATACCTGATGGTGGCTTACCGGTCCGAAAGCGCTTTTGGTACCGAGGCCGGGTTAAAGTATGTGTTATTTGGCGCGGCCTCGTCGGCTATTATGCTGTATGGCATGTCGTTATTATATGTATTTGGCGGCTCGCTTTATTTATTCAGCGGCAACCTGGTACCCGGTTTATCACAAGTAAATCCGCTGGCTGTTTCGTTCGCGCTGGTTTTGGTGCTGGCCGGGGTAGGGTTTAAGCTGTCGTTTGTGCCCATGCACTTTTGGGTTCCGGATGTGTACGAGGGCGCGGCAACCCCGGTAACCGCATGGCTTTCAACATTGCCGAAAATAGCCGGCTTTGCCTTGCTCATTAACTTTTTAACCCCGTTCATCTTCTTTACAAAATGGACCTCGTTTGATTTCCGGTTGTTCCTATCCGTGATCGGCATCATCACCATGATAGCCGGCAACTTTGCCGCGGTGCTGCAAACAAATGTCAAACGCATGCTGGCGTATTCGAGTATCGGCCATACGGGGTTTGCATTAATGGCGATTGTTACGTTTACCTCAACCGGGCTTTCGGCCTTAATTTATTACCTGGCGGTATATGGCCTGGCAAATATCGGCGCGCTGGCGCTCGCCACTTACTTTGTCAACGTTGCCGGGGCTGAGGATATGCAAAGCTACAGGGGACTGGGCCTCAAATACCCGGTGGCTTCGATCTGTTTTGTGATCGTACTCGTGTCATTAACCGGTTTGCCGGTCACCGCGGGCTTTACCGGTAAACTGGTTGTATTTTCGGCTGTTTATGGGGTTTACCAGCAGGGGCACAACCTATGGTTATTGTTATTATTGGTTACAGGCGCCTTAACTACGGTTGTATCTTTATTCTACTATATCAAAATTCCACTCAATTTATTCCTAAAACGTAGCGAAATAGCCGATAATCATATAAAAAGATCATACAAAATTATTATTTTGGCAATTAGTATAAGTTTTTTACTCGTTTTATTAGGAATATTCCCCGATTTGCTCCTAAAGCATTTATAAACTAATAATTCTTATAGGTTTCGCCAAAAAAAGTGTGGTTTACTTCATTTTTTATGAGATAAAACCTACTTTCAGCCCGCCAATTAAATTAACCTTCAGGTTTTCTATGAAACGCTATTTTCCATTTTTTTTGATCTTAGTTATTTTAACCCTAACCTTTATTTTTCCGTCGGTAGAGGTGCACAACACAGGCGATCCGCATTTTAATACCGGGGATATAGCCTGGATGCTGATGTCAACCGCGTTGGTTTTGATCATGACGCCGGGGCTTGCATTTTTTTACGGCGGGATGGTGAATAAAAAGAATGTGATCTCAACCATGCTGCAGAGCATTGTTTGTATGGTGATCATTACCGTATTATGGGGCATTTTTGGATTTAGCCTTGCATTCGGCGAAAGCGTACATGGCGTTATCGGAAACCCGTCAACTTATTTTATGATGAAGGGCATGCTGAGCAATGCCACCTGGAAACAGGCGCCGACCATTCCCTTGCTGCTATTTGCGATGTACCAGCTAAAATTTGCCATTATCACCCCGGCATTGATCACTGGCGCATTTGCAGAACGCATACGTTTTAATTCATATATCATATTTGTTTGCTTGTTTTCCATTTTCATATTTTCTCCGCTTGCACACTGCACCTGGCACCCCGACGGCCTGCTTAATAGGTTAGGCGTGCTTGATTTTGCAGGTGGAACGGTTGTACACATGTCGGCGGGGTGGGCGGCCCTGGCTTCGGCGCTTTATTTAAAACGGCGAAACGAACCCAATCATGCGCCAGCCCGAATCACTTATGTAATGATCGGTACGGGGCTTCTGTGGTTTGGATGGTTTGGTTTTAACGCCGGTTCTGCATTTGGCGCGAACCATTTGGCGGTAACGGCGCTGGCCACCAGCACAACAGCATCCGCCGCGGCCGGATTGACATGGATATTTTTCGATATGCTGCGGGGAAAAAAGCCCTCGGCAATGGGTACGTGCATTGGTGCGGTTGTAGGCCTGGTTGCGATCACACCCGCTGCGGGTTACGTTTCTGTACCGCATTCCCTGGCTATCGGCATCATTTCGGCAGTAGTGAGTAACCTGGTGGTTGAATGGCGTACCCGTACAACGATCGACGACACGCTTGATGTATTCCCCTGCCATGGCGTGGGCGGTATGGTGGGGATGCTGCTAACCGGCGTATTTGCCAATCAAAATGTTAACGCAGGTAATACCACCGGCGACGGCTTGTTTTTTGGCCATACGCACTTGTTTTTTGTGCAATGCATAGCCCTCGTTGTGGTATCACTATTTTCATTTTTCGGTTCTCTATTGTTGCTGAAAATTACCGACATGATCTCGCCGCTGCGCGTTTCAGCTGACGAAGAGCTGATCGGCCTCGATATTAGCCAGCATGGCGAGAAGTTATAATTTAGCCAATTTTTTAAGCCTTTATTATATTGAGCCGGGCAGATCTGCCCGGCTTTCTTTTTATAAACCGGTAGCTACTCAAATTCTGATTTACACCACCCATTCCTTTCTCATTTCCCTGCTTCGCAAACGATTGGCTTCGTCGTCGTTCTTAAATTCTTCTTTATGCGGGTTCCAGTGCAGCGGACGTTTCAGCTCGTAGGCGATATTGCCTATGTTGCAAACGGTTGCCGTACGATGGCCAATTTCAACGTCGGCTACGGGTTTTGTGCGGTTGCGGATGGCTTGCAGGAAATCTTTGTAATGATCAGTGCTCAGGTAAACATGTTTTTCGTTTGGCCCGATAATTTTATCCTTCAGGCTCTCAGGTGTTGTTTCCAGTTTGCCTCTTACAGCATGTATATTACCTTCTGTGCCTACAAATGTTAGGCCCTGGTTGCCTTCCGGTTCGTGCGTCATGGTTATGCCGTTTGCGTATTGGTAAGTTAAAAATGGGTGATCCTTATCCGGCGGCGTTACCATTACCGGACCGCTGCCGTCCATATCAAGGCCCCATTGTGCAATATCAAACATGTGCGCGCCCCAGTCGGTCATGCCGCCGCCGCCAAACTCTTTATAGTTGCGCCATTTGGCCCAGAAATCATCGGTCAATCCGGGTGCCAGAGCATGGTTATATACCTGTGGTGAGTTCGGCCCCAGCCAAAAGTCCCAATTCAGCGACTCGGGCATTTGCTCCGCAGGCAGGTTATAAGGTACAGGCGAGGGTCCAACGTTTACTTTTACAGTTTTTATCTCTCCGATATAGCCGTTGCGCATCAACTCCACCGCCTGCCGGAATTCCGGCCACGATCGTTGCATGCTCCCCGTCTGGAATACACGTTTATGCTTTCTCGATTCTTCCACCATAGCCCGGCCTTCTTTAATGGTCAGCGATAGCGGCTTTTCACAATAAATATCTTTGCCGGCCCTTGCCGCCAGGATGGCACATACCGAATGCCAGTGATCAGGTACGGCAATTACCACCGCGTCAATATCCTTACGGGATAAAAGGTCGCGGAAATCAGCGTGCGTGGCACAGCCGGTGTATTTGGTTTGCGCGGCCTTCAATGCGTAACGCTGGTTAACCTGGCCTGCAAACTGCTGCAATTTCGCGCCGTAAACATCAGCCGCGGCGATGATCTTCACTTCGTTGGTGTCAAAAAAAGATTTCTGTAAGCCGCCGGCCTGCTTGCCTGTGCCGATGAAGCCAAGGGTTATCAGATCGCTTGGTGCAGTATAGCCGTTGCCGCCCAGCACAAATCGTGGAACGATCATAAAGGCTGACATAACCGATGCTTTTTCGAGGAATTTGCGTCGGTTCATGGCGGTTTGTGGTTTTTGTTCTGGATTCATAGTTGATTTTATAATTAATGTATTGGGTTTCTTTTTGTCATTCTGAACGTAGTGAAGAATCTTCTTCGCCCGGTGGGGAGTCGTAAACCTGTCTAACGTAGACTTATCTATTCAAGAGGATTCTTCACTACGTTCAGAATGACAAAAGTTGTTATTAAATAAAAATTTACTTCTTCAAACTTCTCAAATACGCGATCGTTACAGGTATCTGCGTAGCGTGGTCGGGGCTTTCGTCTTCAATAAAATAATGTTTAATGCCTACCGTATTGGTTGCTTTTATTACCTCGGGGTAATTGATCTGGCCGGTGCCTACCGCCACGTCGTTGTGCGTGTCTGTACCGCCGGTGAGGTCGTTGGCTATGCCTTTGCGGATGTCTTTGAGGTGCACCAATTTCCAGCGACTTCCATATTTGTACAGCAGTTTAGCCGGGTCGGCCCCGCCATGAAAGGTCCACATGATGTCCATTTCAAAAGATAGATAGTCTGGATTGGTGTTTTGTGCGATATAATCGAACAGCGTTCCATCCCCGTAAGGGCCAAATTCATAGCCATGGTCGTGGTAACATAAGATCAGGCCGTTTTCTTTTAGGATCTTACCCACGCGGTTGAAGTCGTCAACTGCCTTTTTCGCATTGTCTATGATAAATGTTTTGCCGTGGGGTATCCAGGCCACCATTACATATTTGGCACCAAAAAACTTTGCCTGTTTTATAACAGCATCCGGGTCTTTGGTGATCTGCCCGTAATCCGCGCCGATCGATGGCACGGAGATATGCCGTTCATCCAGCATCTTTTTAAACTCTACGGCGCTGATGTTTTTCGGGTTAGCGCCCTCCATTTCGGTTATGCCCAATGATTTAATGCTATCCAGCACCGCGGCCACGCCCAATGGGAAACTGTTGCGGTAAGTATAGGCCTGTATACCAATAGCATGCGTAAAAAGCCGCCCGCCGGTTTGCGCGAAACTGTGGCTAAAACCAACTGCAAGCAGCAGCCATAGGCAAAAAGGTGTTATTTTTTTCATGAGGATAATTGGTTTATCGGGTAACAATATAGCAATTTAAAAAATCACTAATTCAATAAATCACTAATTCAATAATTGATATAAATCAGTAATTTATTATGACAATGTTAATTTAAAGTTTCAACATTTAAATTGTAGTTTTGCGTGCTTAATACCACTCATGAGTGATCAGATAAAACATGAATGCGGTGTGGCATTTATCCGCCTGTTAAAGCCACTTTCTTATTATCAGCAAAAGTACGGCACTGCACTGTACGGCCTCAACAAACTCTATCTTTTAATGGAAAAACAGCATAACCGCGGCCAGGATGGCGCAGGGGTTGCCACCATTAAACTGGATATTGAACCAGGCAAGCGCTATATAAGCAGGCACCGTTCAATGGCTTCAAACGCTGTTGCGGATATATTTGAATATATCCAAAAGAAATTTGCTGATATCCAGAAGAATACACCCGAAAAAATGGCGGATGCCGACTGGCTGAAAGAGAATGTGAGCTTTGTTGGCGAGGTGCTGCTGGGCCACCTTCGTTATGGCACTCACGGCAAAAACAGCATTGAAAACTGCCATCCCTTTTTACGCCAAAACAACTGGATGACGCGTAACCTGGTTATCGCCGGCAATTTTAACATGACCAATGTTGATGAGCTGCTGCAGCAGTTGTACGACCTGGGCCAGCACCCAAAGGAGAAAGCCGATACGGTAACGGTACTGGAGAAGATCGGTCATTTTATTGATACCGAGAACCAGGGACTTTTTGACCAGTATAAGCGTGAAGGGCTGGACGATAACATGGAGATCAGCAAGCTGATAGCCAACGACATGGATGTGGCTAAGATATTGCGTAAATCGGCCAAAACCTGGGACGGCGGCTATACCATTGCAGGCATATTGGGCCACGGCGACGCATTCGTGATGCGCGACCCGGTTGGCATACGCCCTGCTTATTATTTTTATAACGATGAAATTGTAGTTGCAGCTTCGGAGCGCCCTGCCATACAAACCGCTTTTAATGTCCCGTTTGATGAGATCAAGGAGATCAAGCCGGGGCACGCGCTTATTGTTAAAAAGAACGGCAAAATATCAGAAGACAGGATCAGCGATCAGCAAGAAACGAAGGCATGCTCGTTTGAGCGTATCTATTTTTCGCGCGGAAGCGATGCTGCCATTTATCGTGAGCGTAAGCAGCTGGGCCGTTTACTTTGTGAGCAGATACTGACCTCGGTTAACCATGATATAAAAAATACGGTTTTCTCCTACATTCCCAATACGGCCGAAGTGGCTTTTTACGGAATGGTTGAAGGCGTGCATAAATACATAAAAAAATACCAGCGCGACAAGCTGCTGAACCGCGAAGATAAAATAAGTGAAGAGGAACTGATTGAGGTGCTGGCCCTGGCGCCGCGCGTTGAGAAAATAGCGATAAAGGATGTTAAACTGCGTACCTTTATTACCCAGGACGCCGACCGCAGCGAAATGGTGGCGCACGTTTATGATACCACCTACGGCCTCATCAATAAAGGTGAAGATACGCTGGTGGTGCTTGATGATTCGATCGTACGCGGAACTACCCTTAAACAAAGTATCCTGAAGATATTGGACAGGCTGGGCCCTAAAAAAATTGTGGTGGTTTCATCTGCCCCGCAAATACGTTACCCGGATTGTTATGGTATTGATATGTCGCGCATGGGTGAGTTTGTGGCATTTGAGGCGGCTATCAGCCTGCTGAAAGAGCGGGGAATGGAAAATGTTATCCTGAAGGTTTACCAGTTGTGCAAAGATAGCGCAGTATTACCTAAAGAGGACGTCCGCAATTATGTGCAGGCTATTTACGAGCCATTTACCGACCAGGAAATTTCGGACCGGATTGCAAAGATCATCACACCAAAAGCGATAAAATGCGAGGTAGAAGTGATATACCAAACATTAGACAACCTGCATAAAGCCTGCCCGGACCATACCGGCGACTGGTATTTCTCGGGGAACTATCCAACCCCGGGTGGCAACAAAGTAGTAAACCGCGCTTTTGTTAACTGGATGGAAGGAAAGAACCAGAGAGGGTATATGTAGAAGAAGTCCTGAGTCTTGAGTCAAAAGTCTTGAGTCTTTTCAGGCGTTTGTTATTTTAGCAGAGTCGACTTGGGACTTAAGACTACAGACTTACGACTCAATTAACTCCCGGGCGGAGGCGCAAATATAAAGTGGGTTACCAGTTTGTCCATTAATACCAGTGATGCGATGATCAGGGCAACCCCCGCTACTTCGTTAAGCCGGTGTATAAATTTAACCGATATTTTATCGCGCAGTTTATTGGCATAAAATACTTTTACCAAGTCCTGCCCGAACTGCACTATAAGGATGGTTAAAAACATAATAGCTATATCCAGTTGCCTGTGCTTTACACCCTGGTGAAAAATGGTGCTGGCCGTTCCGATAACGGTGATCCAGTGGAAGAGGAGGGTAGGATTAAAAATGCACATTAAAAACCCTTTAAAAAAATAGCCAGCGCGATTTAATGCCGACGGGGTTTTGTTGTCGAAATTTATTTCGGCTTTTTTAAATATGTAATAAACACCCAGGCTAAACAAAATACCGCTGCCAATTTCGCCTACGATGACCTTTGTATGCGGGGGGACGTCGATATATTGAGAACCGAATATGATTGCGCCCACGAAAACCACGTCGCTGGTAACTATGCCCAATGCCATGGCCGCCCCGGCATGAAAGCCCTTTTCGATACTTGTCTTTATTAATGCGAAAAAAACCGGGCCGGTAAGAACAGAGAGAACCAGTCCGATTCCAAGACCCGAAATAATAGCTTCAAACATTCATTTAGATTAATTCAACTCAATTTAGAACTTGGTGGGACGAATATGCAATTTTATATGTTAACCAACCAAACTTAAAATTGTGATTTATTAATTTAATATATAGCGGAATTATAAAAAATGGCTATGTTTAGTGTTTTAAATACAACCAATTAGTAAACCTGATTAACAATGGAACAAAAAAACGTTAAAAGTTACGGCTCCGCGCTGTATACCATCATCACCGTATTTTTCTTTTGGGGCTTTTTAGCCGCGTCGAATGGTATTTTTATACCCTTTTGCAAAGCGCATTTTAACTTAACCCAATTTGAATCGCAATTAATTGACTTCACTTTTTACGGTGGTTATTTTATTGGTTCGCTTGGATTGTATTTCGCATCCCAGGCTACAAAGGTTGATTTTCTAAATAAACTGGGGTATAAGAATGGTATCATTTATGGCCTGATCCTATCGGCAGCAGGCGCCCTGCTGATGGTTCCCGCTGTAAACTCAGGTTCGTTTGGATTTATCCTGGGTGCATTTTTCGTCATCGCGTTAGGATTTTCATTGCAGCAAACCGCCGCTAACCCATTTGTAATAGCACTTGGCACGCCCGAAACCGGATCAAACCGGTTGAACCTGGCAGGAGGTGTAAATAATTTTGGTACCCTATTGGGGCCGGTAATTGTAAGTATTGTATTGTTTGGCAGCGCCAGCAAGTTAATCCCGGCTATAGATGTTAAAATAACAGCGATAAATAACCTGTATTTTATACTGGCAGGCCTGTATATAGCTGTCGCGATATTCTTTTGGGTATCAAAACTGCCTAAGGTTACCAGCGATGAGAAGATAGAGGCAAGCCACAAAACAAATCTGCCATTGTTTATCATATTTATTGCGTTTTGCCTGGTTTTAGCGGCTGGCCCGCTAGCCGACGCAACCGGCGTTGCCAAGGCTTATTACGTGTATGCATCTTTGGCCATCATCCTGATAACGCTTATTATATCACTCATGTCGGCTGCTAAAAGCAAAGCGGGCTGGGGCGCAATGCAATACCCGCAATTGATCTATGGCATGATAGCAATATTTACTTATGTAGGAACTGAGGTGACCATTCAAAGTAATATGGGTTCTCTGCTTAAAACACCCGAGTTTGGCGGTTTCACCGCGTCGGAAATAGCGCCATATATATCATTGTACTGGGGAAGCTTAATGATTGGACGGTGGACCGGCGCGATAGGCGTATTTGATTTGTCGAAATCGACAAAAAATATTTTAACAGTTGTTGTTCCATTCTTTGCATTTGGAGTTGTGCTGCTGGTTAATTATTTAAGCGGGGTTAATATCAGTAATTTATATATCTATGTGTTGTGTGTAGCTGTTTTAGTCGTAGGATTCTTTGTAGGACAGCAAAAACCTGTGCGTACCTTAACTATTTTCGGTTTATTGGGCGTAGCAGCTATGGTAATCGGGTTAATGACTACCGGAAGAGTAGGCTTGTTTGCTTTCATAAGCGGCGGTTTATGCTGTTCAATTATGTGGCCTTCGATTTTTGCTTTGGCAATTGCCGGATTAGGAAAATACACCAGCCAGGGTTCAGCATTTTTGATCATGATGATATTGGGCGGGGCAATTATTCCGCCGGTACAGGGTATCTTAGCTGATACAACCCAGCATTCTTTTTCGGGTATCAGCGGGCTGCACCTTTCATATATTGTACCCGTGTTTGGTTTTGCCTACCTGGCATTTTTCGCCTGGAAAGCAGGATCTGAATTAAAGAAGCAAGGTATAGATATCGATCATATTGAAGCTTCCGGGGGGCATTAATTAGGAGACCAGAGGTTGGAGATTAGAGATTAGTTATTTTTTTCTAATCTCCAACCTCTAACCTCTAATCACTAACTATGACTAAACTAAGTTTCGACCATATTTTTATGAACCTGGCTACCGACCTGGCTAAGCGCTCGCATTGCGTAAAGGCACAGGTCGGGGCGGTTTTAACGAAGGATACCCGTATTATTTCGATAGGCTATAATGGCCCGCCGGCGGGTACGCATAACTGTGATGAAGAATGGCCCTTAACCGGCTGTCCGCGCGACTCGAAAGGGAGCTGCTCGCTCGCTCTCCATGCCGAAGAGAACGCCATATTATACGCAGTAAAAAACGGCGCTAACCTGGTAGGGGCTACCCTTTACACCACATTGTCGCCATGCCTGCCTTGCGCACGGCTTATTTTTTCGGCCGGGGTTAAGAAGGTGTTTTTCGATAAATCGTATGCCGAGTATAAAGGCATCGGCAACGACGAGGGCGTGGATTTTTTAAACCGGTTTGGCGTGCCTGCGGTTAAGTTTACCGCTGATTTGATTGATTAAGTTGATTTCGCTGATTACTTAATAGTTGTAATCTTCAAATAAATCCGAAACGGCGAAACCCTCTTGAGCACCATTGAAAACAAACAATCGCGAAAAATCGAAAATCGTAATTCTAAAATCTAAAATCAAAGAAATGGTTCTACCTTTTTCAAGGCAAACTCCAGTTGCTCGTCGGGTGTAAGATTTGTGTTATCTAAGATAACCGCATCTTTTGCCCTTACCAGCGGACTTTCGGTGCGTGTGGTGTCCTGGTAATCGCGGTGGGCAAGGTTTTCGAAGACCTCTTCCAGCGTAATTTCAGGATGTTTTTGCTTTAGTTCCTTAAATCGCCGTTCAGCCCTTACGAGCGGATCGGCTGTCATAAATATCTTAACCGGTGCATCCGGGAAAACGGCGGTGCCAATATCGCGTCCGTCCATCACGATGCTTTTTGTGCGGCCCATGCGCTGCTGCTGTTTGACCATTTCTTTCCGCACCTCGCGGATCGCCGACACGCTGCTTACCGTTTCAGATACAGGCATCTGGCGTATTTCTTCCGATACTTCTTCATCGTTCAGCGTAATATGCGTCTCGTAATCGCGCGAATGAAAGTTGAGGTGAATATTTTTAAGCGCTTCTGCGATTTGTTCGTGGTTCTTCAGGTCGATATGATTGCGCAAAAAATAAAGAGCCACGGCGCGGTACATAGCACCGCTGTCGACATAAATAAAATGCAGTTTTTTTGCCAGCGCCTTAGCCAGCGTACTTTTCCCGCAGGAAGAATAACCATCAATGGCTACAATGACATGTTTACTCATGGAAGGGCTAAAGTAGTGATTTTAGTGAGTAGTTGATTAAGTGAATGGTTGATTGTGTTGGATTAAGTTAACAACTACTCTCCCAATCCAACTAAATCAACTTAATCAACTAAATTTGGCGATGAACTTTACGAAAGCGGACCTGCAAAAAGAAACAACCTACAAAGCCTCACGCAGCGGCGGGAAGGGCGGGCAAAACGTCAACAAGGTTTCGAGTAAGGTTGAGCTGTTGTTTTCGGTGACCGATTCAGCGTTGTTTAACGACGAAGAGAAGGCGTTGCTCCTTTCAAAACTACAGTCGCGTTTTAACAAAGACGGCCTGGTGCAGGTAATTTGTGATGAAGAACGCAGCCAGTATCTAAATAAAGAAAAAGCGCTCGAAAGGCTGGCTTTATTGCTAACCAGGGCGCTGCATAAACCCAAACTGCGCAAGCCGACCAAAGTAAGCAAAGCCGCTAAAGCCGCCCGGCTTGCGTCAAAGAAAATCAACTCGCTTAAAAAGGAGAACAGGAAGAGGGATTTTGGGGAGTGAGGAGGAGTCCATAGTCCATAGTTCATAGTACTGGGGTGAATAAATAGCTATGGTCTATGGTCCATCGACTTAATACTTACTTAAACCTATACAACGCTGTTATCGACCCCCATTGGTGCTTGCGGACCATTTCTTTTACGTCTTTGGTGTGATAAATGGCTGCGGCATCAACTACAAAGCGCTTAGTAGTAAATGCAATCCCAAACTGCTGGCTGAAAATGAACGGCTCTTTGGTTTGGACGATTTCCAGGCTATTGGGGTCGTTGTGTTTTTCGAATAATCCGCCTTGTATCGTGGCATCGTAAGCCACGTAATTGAACTGGGGCTTATAGTAGAAAAATATTTCCTGCCGGTGGAGGGGGGCAATGGTTTCGTTTCTGATCGTGGTACTTTGGGTGCTTACCGAATGAAATAACTGGTTAAACAAGCCTATCCGCACCAGCGGCCCGGCGCCTGCGCCGGTAAACCCGTTTCCTAAATTGGCATAGCCGGAAAATGAAACGTCGAGTCCTGATGTTCTTGCAATCAGTTTATTGTATTCAGCCGACAGGTTTATCTCGACATCGTTTTTGATCTGGTATTGCCAGCCGCCCACCGGGTAAAATCCAAAAGTTTGATGAATGAATTTTTGTACCTGTTCGCCAAGCGCTGCAGGACCGACTACACCAAGCTGGGCACCCAGTTTAAGGGTGCTTTCGTTTTTATAAAGCAAATTCAGCGTACTGCCTACATAAAGATATGCCGCAAATGGCCTGTCGACATATTGCGGACCGGGTACAAAACCTGATTGCGGATTAAATATTTTTTGCCCGGTCTCAAATCCCAATATTTTGTTAGCTAACAAGGTACTGTCGCCGCCATTGATTTTTAAGGCATGCCTGTAGTAGATAAAAGTGCCATCCGTGTAATACCTGTCCGACCCTTTTAGCAGGTAGGAGTCGTTATCGGTTTGCGCGCCAAATTCGGTGCTATGCGACTGGGCAAATACGCCGGCTGTCCCGAAAAGGAAAGCCAGGAAACTGAATAGTATAAATTTCATTAAGAATTCCGGAATAGGCAGCTAAAGTAAAAAAAACTCTGTAAAGTTTGAGCTTAAAGATCAGGGCTTTCGAAAGGTGTAGCCAAAACTTACCCCGGCGTAAGGTATAAAGTTAGCATTGTTAAAGAGCTCGTTTAAACTTACCCTAAAACTAAAACCGCTATTAACCGGCTGATACCGGTAGCCAAAAGTCATAGTGCCAATGGTTAAGCCACTTGTACCCTTACTGTTAAATGGTAAGCCGTCATCGTTAGCGGATAGGAGTGTAAGGCCCACCCCAAGTTCAAGATACCTGGTGTTTTTCCCGATAAGGTAATTTACCTGGATGGGCAGCATAACTACACCCGGGCTGTTAGACCCATCGTACCCGACGCCGATACGCATGCCAAGCCCATCCCTTTTTTGTGAAAAGCGGGTATCATAATTGGCGGATATAGTAAGTCCTGGCCCGTAAAGCTCGAAAAATATGTCCTCAGCCCTGCTTTGCTGAAGTGAATCGACTTTCGTAGATGTTATGTTTTGGGCATTTAAGTAACCAGGAATGATACCTATTACTAAAATGAGCACGAGTTTAAGGCATGTAGCTTTATTCATAGTGCTATTTATCAAAATCGGCTTCAACCGATCGATTTTAAAAGGTATATCCAAAGCTGAAGCCGACAAAAGGATAAAAAGTTGAGCTGTCAAAAAGCGGGTTAAAGCTGGCTCTGAAGTTAAAGCCACCATCTATGGGCTGATACCGATAACCGAAGGTCATGGTGCCCAAAACTTTTTGTGTGGTGGTTGTTGTATTATCAAATGAGAAAAAACCAGAGCCGGTGTAGGATGTATATGTTGCGCCCGCGCCGATCTCAAAATATTTGTCGGTTTTTCCAAGTAAATAATTGACCTGAACCGGCACTGAAAGGAAAGAAGTGCCGCCGGCCGACAAAAAGCCTATACCCGCCCGTGCCCCCAGGCCATCGCGTTTTTGCGAAAACCGTGTATCATAATTTGCCGAGAAGGTGAGCCCGGGGCCGAACAATTCAAAATATACACTTTGCGCCCTTGTGTTTTTAAGTGAATCTGCCCTGGAGGAAGTTGTTCTTTGCGCCTGCGATGTGCTATAAAAAAGCATGCTTAATAAAGCAACAATTGCGATTTTTACTGGTCGGGTTGTTCTCATAAAAGGTTTAGTTTATGATAAAGATATTTTTTTATATCCAAATTCACAAACTAAACATTTAATTAATATCGCGGGCAGCCGGCTAAGCAGTTTCGGTTACCGAAGGAATAGCATCCGGTTTTATAGTAAGATCAAGTGCATTTTTAACCTTTTCATCCAGCAGGGCAAGGTTGATCACTTCGCGCATATCACTCACATAATGAAACTGCAGGTCCCTGATGTAATCCTCTTTTATCTCAAGGATGTCCTTCTGGTTCGACCTACATAAAATGATCTCTTTAATATTGGCTCGTTTTGCGGCAAGGATCTTTTCCTTTATACCGCCGACGGGCAATACGCGGCCCCTCAGTGTTATTTCGCCCGTCATAGCCAGGTGCGGTTTGATTTTCCGCTGGGTAAAGGCTGATGTTAACGCCGTGAGCATGGTTACACCTGCCGAAGGCCCGTCTTTAGGCGTGGCGCCTGCCGGAACATGCACATGTATATCCCATTGATCAAATAATTTAGGCTCGATATTGAATTCGGCGGCATGCGCGCGCAAATAAGCTAAAGCAATTGTAACCGATTCCTTCATAACATCGCCCAGGCTGCCGGTTAAAGTGAGGCGCCCCTTGCCGGGACTTAAACTGGCTTCGATAAATAAAATATCGCCGCCGACCGATGTCCAGGCCAGGCCGGTTACCACGCCCGCTACTTCGTTGCCTTCGTAAAGGTCTTTATCGAACATGGGCGCGCCTAATATTTTTTCAACTTCTTTTTTTGTTACAACAGGGTTATACGGCTCTTCCATGGCGATGTTTTTCGCCACGCCGCGCACCAGGGAGCCTATTTTTTTCTCCAGCGCACGAACGCCCGACTCGCGGGTATAATCAACGATCAGCTTTTCGATCACATCAGGTTTTACAACTACATCTTTTGATTTTAAGCCATGCGCTTCCCGCTGCTTTGGAACCAGGTGCTGTTTTGCGATCTCTATTTTTTCTTCAATAGTATAACCGTTTACCTCGATGATCTCCATACGGTCGAGCAGCGCGGGCTGAATGGTGCTAAGCGAATTTGCTGTCGCGATGAACATCACGTTTGACAGATCGAAATCGATCTCAACATAATGATCATAAAAAGTACTGTTCTGTTCAGGGTCAAGCACTTCGAGCAACGCGGATGACGGATCGCCCCTGAAGTCGTTACCCACTTTATCAATTTCGTCAAGGATAAATACAGGGTTAGCCGCACCGGCTTTTTTTACAGATTGGATGATGCGGCCGGGCATAGCGCCGATATAGGTTTTACGGTGGCCGCGGATTTCGGCCTCGTCGCGTATACCGCCAAGGGCCATACGCACATATTTGCGGCCAAGCGCCTTAGCAATTGACTTCCCAAGCGAGGTTTTACCCACTCCCGGAGGGCCAACAAGGCAAAGGATAGGGGCCTTCATATTATGTTTCAGCTTAAGCACAGCGAGGTATTCAATAATACGCTGCTTTACCTTATCCAGGCCAAAATGGTCTTTATCCAATACTTTTTGCGCCCGTTTAAGATCAAAATTATCTTTGGTGAATTCGTTCCATGGCAGATCAAGCAACAGTTCGAGATAATTGATCTGTACCGAATAATCTGCCGCGGCCGGGTTGGTGCGGGCAAGTTTTTCAAGTTCTTTATTGAAGTGATCGTTTGCTTCTTTTGCCCATTTCTTTTTAGAAGCGCGCATTTTCAGGCTTTCGATCTCCAGGTCGGGCGAGTTGCCGCCAAGTTCTTCCTGGATGGTTTTTAGCTGCTGGTTCAGGAAATAATCGCGCTGCTGCTTATCCAGGTCGACACGTACCTTGCTTTGGATCTGGTTTTTTAATTCCAGCATCTGCAGGTCCAGGGTGAGGTGCTCGAGCACCAGGTTGGCCCGGTTACGCAGGTTCGGCTCTTCCAGCAAATGCTGCTTGGCATTCATGTCAGCATTCATGTTTGATGAAATGAAGTTGATCAAGAATGATGTGCTTTCAATGTTGCGTATGGCAATGCCGGCTTCGCTGGGAATATTCGGAGACAGCTGGATGATGTTCATGGCCATATCCTTTATGGACGAAACCATGGCTTTGAATACTTTGTCCTCCTTGGGTTTAACTTCTTTAAAAGGCTCTATGGTGGCCTTGATGTATGGTACGCTTTGTACCTCTTCCTTCAATAGAAAACGCTTTTTGCCCTGCAGGATGACAGTCGTATTGCCATCAGGCATTTGCAGCATTTTTATGATCAGCGCTATAGTGCCGATCTTGTTTAGCTGGCTGAAAGTCGGGTCTTCAATCCCCACATCCTGTTGAGAAACCACCCCGATCATGCGGCTGCCTTTATTGGCATCGCGTATCAGCTTAATTGATTTATCCCGGCCAACGGTAATAGGAATAACCACCCCGGGAAATAGTACGGTATTGCGCAGCGGTAATATGGATAAAACGTCGGGCAACTGTTCATTATTCATTTCTTCCTCGTCTTCGGTCGACATCAGCGGAAAAAATTCAGAATCTTCGTTTATTACTGGTAAAGCGCTATTTAATTCAAATGGATCGAAACTCATTAATTACCTTTTATTATTAAAACGTCATATTGTCAGCCTGTACGAGTACAGGGAGAATGGTTACAGGCAAAACACCTTTTGCTCCTGTGCGGATGCTATGTTTCAAGACATGTGCCAAGATAAGCCAATATTGTTAATAATTAATGTATGCAATATAACGTATTGATTACAAGTTTTTTATAAATTGCTGCCGATTTGTTAAATTAACCGCAATGCGCCGGTTAAGTGAAAAAACGTCATATCGCTATTTTTTATTTTAATAAGGACGTAAAAATTGAATTTTGGCATAATAATTTCTTGAGTTAAGAGTTAATGTAGTACTATTTTGGTAAAATATAAACCGCTGATGAAGTTATCAGTTATCATATCCTTCCTGGTTATCTCGTCATTTGAAGCTGTTACTGCTCAAAATGCTTATGTTAAGCTTGGGCAGCAGGCGCTAATGGAAGGCGATTTTAAAAAGGCGGCCTCGCACCTGGAAAGAGCATGTTTGGTTGACTCAACCAACGCCAACGCGTTGTGGCTACTGGGTTATTCTTATTACCATAGTGAAAATTACAGAAAATCAATTGCCGCCTATAACAAAGAGTTAGCAATAAACCCGACAGACGCTATGGCCTATTATTACCGGGCCAGGAGTAAAAGCTACCTAGGCAAAGATAACCTGCTGCCAGCTGCGGAACGCGAAAAATACCTGCTTGGCTCTATATTCGATCTTACTAAAGCCATTGCTATTGAGCCCAATGCCACCAAATACCAAACCAGGGGTATTGCTTACCGCGAGTATGGTGTATTTAAATTACAGGCTGGGAGTCATTTTTATGACCGAAGCCGCGGTATAAATTCATTAAAAGCTTCTATTAACGATCTGCAGAAAGTATTGGCAGATAATCCGTCACGCAGTGATATCTCGTCCCTGCTGGAACTTTCAAAACAAAAACTGGACGAAGCACTTGTGCGCAGGTAGTATTTACTTACCGATGAGTCCCTGCACACTATATGTGTTATTCCCCATTAATTTCACGTGCTGGTATTTTTCTATTGAATACAGCGAATCAGGAAAATAGCTGAGTTTTTCGGTAGTCTCGTACAAGAGGTTCTTGGTCCGGTTGAATATCAATACCCACTGCACTTTATCTTTATCTTTTTTAATATCCATCTGGCGCATTTTCAATTTGAAATCTTTGGCCCTGTAAATTGTAATGTCTCCCGAAATGGTTACGGTATAACTGTCTTTCCAGGCGGGCCTATTTATATCGGAGCCGATGAAGAGGTCAAGCTCACGCTCCCAATTTCCAATGCGGACCTTTTTGCTTTGTGTGACACCATTATGGGTTACAGTTTTCATAACGGGGGTATTTAACCGATCAAGACGGACCGCCTCGGCGGTAAAAAATCCTTTTATGTCAAAATATTTCAATGCCGCGCCGGTTTCTTTAATATCGGGCTTACAGCCCGATATACAAAAAATCAAGGTGATCGCACCTGCGATGAACAGATTCCCCGGCAGTTTTTTATACCAATACATTACCGGTCATTTTCTCTGGGATTTTAACGCCCAGTATCTTTAATATAGTTGGGGCGATATCTCCCAATTTGCCGTCTTTTACCTGTTTAACATCGCTATCAATTACTATGCAGGGAACCAGGTTGGTGGTATGGGCCGTATTGGGCGAACCGTCATCGTTTACCATGTAGTCGGCATTACCGTGGTCAGCAATGATGATAAACGAATAGCCATTTGCCATGCCGGCTTCAACTACATCTTTTGTGCAACGGTCGGCTGTTTCGGCAGCTTTTACTACAGCGCTGAATACGCCGGTATGCCCAACCATATCTGTATTGGCAAAGTTTAGAACGATAAAGTCCGCCCAGCCACTTTTTAACTCTGGAATTATGGCATCGCGTATGCCTTCGGCACTCATTTCGGGCTGCAGATCGTAAGTGGCTACTTTTGGTGAAGGCACCAGCAATCGCCTTTCATTATCAAAAGCCTTTTCCCTGCCGCCCGAGAAGAAGAAGGTTACATGCGGATATTTCTCGGTCTCAGCTATGCGGATTTGGTTCTTGCCGGCATTCTGCAATATTTCGCCAAGCGTTTCCGTCAGGTCATCTTTCCCGAATATCACCTTTACGTTTTTAAACGTCTCGTCATAGGGTACCATGGTAATATAGTTCAGGTCGAGCGGGTGCATGTTATATTCGGGAAACGATTTTTGTGTTAAAGCGATCGTAATTTCCCGGCCCCGGTCAGTACGGAAATTAAAGCAAATAACCACGTCACCAGGCTTTATCGTAGCCAGCGGATTACCATTTGCATCAACTTTCACTATCGGTTGAATAAACTCGTCCGTCACTTCCTTTAAATACGAAGCCTTTATTTCCTGAACAATATTTTGCGTGGCATCACCCAGCCCGTTAACCATAAGATCGTACGCCAACTTAATTCTTTCCCAGCGGTTGTCCCTGTCCATAGCGTAATACCTGCCAATGGCCGAGGCCAGCTTCACGTTCGAGTTGTCGATATATTGCTCCAGGTCGGTCATGAAATTCAGACCCGACCGGGGGTCAGTATCGCGCCCATCCAAAAAAGCGTGGATAAATACATTGTCGAGGTTATAAGCGTTTGCGGCGTCGCAAAGGCCCTTTAAATGCCTGATGTGTGAATGCACCCCGCCATCGGAAACCAGCCCGATAAAATGCACGTTCTTATTATTTTGTTTAGCGTATTCAAAAGCCTCCTTCAATACCGGGTTTTCCACCAGCTCGTTGTCGTCAACGGCTTTATGTATGCGGCCCAGTTCCTGGTAAACAACGCGGCCTGCGCCTAAGTTCATGTGCCCCACCTCGGAGTTACCCATTTGGTCGGCGGGCAAACCAACTGCCGTGCCCGATGCTTCCAGTTTTGAATTGGGATACGTTTTTAACAGGTGATCGAAAAAGGGTGTATTGGCTGCCAGTATAGCGTTTGACTCATCATTCCGGCCAAATCCCCAGCCGTCGAGGATAATTAATGCAATTTTTTTTTGTTTTTCCACAATGCAAATATAAAGGCAACGTTGTAACTAGGTAAATATATTTACTAATGTCAGTTGTCCGGGGCAATTTTAACCCGGCAAAGTGGGTGTCTTTTTGTAACTATCTGTTTATAACGTCGTTTAATAGTTATTATGAAACTGCTTTACCTGCCTTTATTATTCGTTTTATGTGTGGCCGCTGCATCTACTGCAGATCCGATAGACAAGGTCGCTGACCTCATCCGGCAGGGAAATGCCCCTGAACTTTCTAAAATGTTCGCGTCTAATGTTGAGATGACCATCCTGGGTGAAGAGAATGTTTATTCAAAAGACCAATCGGAAGTTATCCTCGAAAAATTTTTCAATCAAAACAAACCCCTTGCGGTCAAAATTATACATAAGGTAAATTCAAACCCCAATTATCTGTTTGGCGTACTAAACCTCACAACAGACAAGGGAACATTCCGCGTGTCATATACCTTAAAAGACACCAACGGTTCGCAGCAACTGATCGAACTGCGTATTGAAACGGAGAAGGTGAAATAGGTTTTTAGCCCTGAACCATAGTTGAAACTTCCTGTTACCATGGTCTATGGTCCATCGACTATGGACTCAATAAAATTGTTCTTACTTTTGGCGTTCAAATATGGACCCTGACAAATCAATTATTCTACCCTTTATAACAAACGCACTCAATGAAGATGTTGGGGACGGCGACCACACCTCGCTGGCAACAATTGCTGAGAACGCACAAGGCAAAGCAAAACTTTTAGTAAAGGACAACGGCGTACTTGCGGGTATTGAACTTGCACGCGAGATATTCCGGGTTGTCGATCCGGCTTTGAAATTAACGGTTTTATTGAACGACGGCGCCCGGATAAAACCGGGAGATATTGCGCTTGAGGTGGAGGGGAGCGCACGAAGCATTTTAAAAGCCGAGCGTCTGGTACTTAACTGTATGCAGCGCATGAGCGGTATAGCTACAATAACACGCGAAATAGTTGACCAGCTACAGGGAACGAAAACGCAGGTTTTAGATACCCGGAAAACTACACCGGGAATGCGGTACCTTGAAAAGTGGGCTGTTAAAATCGGCGGCGGCGTAAATCATAGGTTTGGCTTATACGATATGATCTTAATAAAAGATAATCATGTTGATTACTCGGGCGGAATAAAAAACGCTATCGAAAAAACGCAGCAATACCTGAGCAGACACAATAAGAAACTGGCTATTGAAATCGAGGTGCGCAACCCGGACGAGCTGCAACAAGTTTTGCAAACCGGAGGGGTCGACCGTATTTTGCTGGACAATTTTAATTATGATGACCTGCGCAAAGCGATAATTACTATTAATGGAAAATATGTTACCGAAGCATCCGGCGGCATCACTATTGATAACATCCGCGAATATGCAGCCTGCGGTGTTGACTACATCTCAGTTGGCGCATTAACACACTCTGTTAAAAGTTTAGATTTAAGTTTGAAGGCGGTTGTCAGAGATTAGAGATTTGAGGTTAGAGATAAGCTATTGGTTGTAGGTGTTGTAATAGTTGTAAACGGGGATTAGCGTATTTCTTTTTACTTCCAACAAAAACCAGCCTCTAATCTCCAACCTCTAATCACTAAATAATTTTAGTATAATTGCGGTAAGATGTTAACTGTCTCCTCGGTCTCAGCGCTCATTATGGCCTATTTATGCGGGTCGATCCCAACGGCGGTTTGGATAGGGCTGGCGTTCTACGGCGTTGACGTGCGCGAGTACGGCAGCGGAAATGCCGGGGCAACCAACACTTTCAGGGTATTGGGTAAAAAGGCCGGCATCCCGGTAATGTTAATTGACATTTTAAAAGGCTGGACAGCGACCAATCTTGCTTACTTTATCGGCGTATCAACTACAGGGGCCTATAATTCAGTTTCTTATACCAATTATGCGCTTGCCCTGGGTGTTGCAGCTGTTATGGGCCACCTGTTCCCAATATTTGCAGGTTTCCGGGGCGGCAAGGGCGTTGCCACGCTGTTTGGCATGATACTGGCCATCCATTTGCACGCTGCCTTGTTGTGCGTGGGCGTGTTTATTATTGTATTGCTGATAACCAAATATGTATCCTTAAGCTCTATTACAGCCGGATTCGTTTATACAATAGGTGTGACCTTTATATTCCCCAGCAATAGGTCTATCGTAATTTATGGTATGTGTATATTCATACTGATACTGGTTACCCATCAAAAAAACATTGAGCGCCTGCTAAAAAGGAAAGAATCAAAAGTTCATCTCTTTAAACGAAAACTTGCCTGACAGCGGGTTTATTTTCTGTGAAACTATTTTTTAATATTTTCGTTATGTAAAATACCTGTTACATTCAAAAGTGATATAGCTTCCATTTGAATAAATAACAGCAAGCTAAAACTACCGTCCATTTATGAAAAAGATCGTTATTTCACTTATCGTGATTGCGTGTTATTCGTGTGCAACTGTTCCGTTAACCGGGCGCCGGCAATTAAATTTAATCGGTGATACGGAGGTAAACCAGGCAGCCGCATTAAGCTATAATCAATTGTTATCCGATCCGAAAACGAGGGTTATCAATACCGGAAATGATGCACAGCGTGTAAAAGCAGTTGGGAGCAGGCTGGCAATGGCGGTTGAAAGTTATTTAAAAAATAACGGCTACGGCAATCAATACAGTTTCCAATGGGAGTTTAACCTTATACAAAGCAACCAGGTTAACGCATGGTGTATGCCAGGCGGAAAAGTAGCGGTATATAGCGGGCTGTTGCCTTTGGCACAAACCGATGGCGCATTGGCAACTGTGCTGGCGCACGAGATCGGCCATGCTGTGGCCAGGCATTCCGCTGAAAGAATTTCGCAGCAATTAGCGGTGCAGGGCGCAGGCGCTGCGGTTGACGCCGCTTCGGGCAACCAATCGCAAACTACGCAGTCTGTCGTTAACGGATTGTATGGTGTTGGGGGACAGCTGTTATTGCTGAAATATTCGAGGAACCAGGAATCGGAAGCTGATCATTTGGGCCTCATCTTTATGTCGATGGCGGGTTATGACCCACATGCCGCTGTTTCGTTTTGGCAAACTATGATGGCGCAGGATAAAGGCGGTTCTTCGCCCGAGCTTTTAAGTACGCACCCCGCTGATGCCACGCGTATTGCCGATATTCAAAAGCGCATCCCGGAAGCAATGAAATATTATAAACGTTAGCCCACGGCTGGTTGGCCGAGTACCTCCAATATCGCCTGCGCTTTGAGCAAACATTCTTGATATTCTTTTTCAGCTTCGGCATGGTAAGTTATAGCGCTGCCGGCGTGAAATGAAAGATGTTTTTTATCGTGGCTATATAGTATTGTCCGGATAACGACATTGAAATCAAAATCGTTATCCGGGCTGAAGTAGCCAACCGCACCAGAATATACGCCACGGCGGCTGCCCTCATATTGATCCATTAGCTGCATGGCACGTACTTTAGGCGCCCCAGTCATGCTGCCCATTGGAAAAGTGTTTTTTATGGCCTGCACCGGTGTAATATCGTCCTGTAATTCACATACGACTGTCGAGATCATCTGGTGTACCTGTTTAAAGCTGTACACGCCAAACAACTCTTCTGTTTTTACTGAACCAGCTTTGGCCGAGCGTGTAAGATCGTTTCGCACCAGGTCGACGATCATGACATTTTCCTGCTGTTCCTTGGTGTGATCTCGTAATTGCTGTTTGATAGATTCGTCTTCGGCGGGATTATCACCGCGTTTTGCCGTTCCCTTAATGGGTTGCGAAATCAGTTTGTGAGCTCTTTTGGCCAGGAACCGTTCGGGCGAGGCACACATTACATATTTATCCCTATACTTAAAAAAGCAGGCGAACGGGTTAGGCGAGATCTCATTGAGCTTTAAAAAAACGGCTATTGGATCAATGTCTGCATTTGCTGCAAAAAATTCCTGGCAAAAATTGGTCACGTATATATCGCCGCGGCTGATATGCTGTTTGATCTTTGCAACGGCATCCAAATAAGCGAGCTTGCTTAACCGGGACTGAATTTCGATAGGCAGGACCTCTTCGAATGCGGTATTCACCATCTGCTGCTGAATGTTTTCGTAAACCTTTTGCGGATCATCGGCAAAAACTTCCGCGGTATCCCCTTTTATTACAACGATGTATAAGGGTACAAAAAAGTAAAGGTCAGGAAAATTCTGTTCGCTGGCGTGTGATGAGGTAAGATCTTCGACTTCATTTTTAAGGTCGTAACCAAAAAAACCTGTCATCCAGTCCGGATGTTTTTTCCGAAAGTTCTCCAGTTCATTAAAAGCGGAACCGGCGTTTGCAGCCAGTTCGTATTTAACTCCGGCGGCAATTAATGCATCGAATTTTGAATAGGGATCTGTGAAGTTATTTGAATCGAGATAACAGCAAACATCAAACGAATTGGCCCATTGTAGTGCCCGGGTTTTAAATATTTGCGGATCGGTTATCGATATGATCACGTTTGAACGATTCTACAATGGGGACGCATGTAGAGACGCAATACTTTGCGTCTCTACATGCATTAATTCAAAACAAGCGTCTGCACCCTGTCCGGGCCTACTGATAAATATTTTACCGGTACGCCGAGCTCTGCTTCCAGAAATTTGATATAAGCGCTTAGCTTTGCAGGGATTTCCGCCAATTGCGTAATACCGGTCAGATCCTCTTTCCATCCGTCAATTTCTTTTAAAACCGGTTCCGGGCTAACCGAGCAAATATCATACGGCATGTAATCAATGGTTTCTCCCAGGTACTTGTAGTGGGTACAGGCATATATTTTGTCAAATCCGCTTAATACATCGGCTTTAGTCATTACCAATTGGGTTACACCGTTGAGCATAATGGCATATTTTAATGCGGGCAGATCGATCCACCCTGTGCGGCGTGGCCTGCCTGTCGTCGCGCCGAATTCGTGGCCTATGCGGCGCAGTTCTTCACCTGTTTCGTTATTTAACTCTGTAGGGAAGGGGCCGCCGCCTACTCGTGTGCAATAGGCTTTAAAAATACCGATCACTTCGCCAATTTTGTTGGGTGCAATACCCAAGCCGGTACATGCGCCCGCGGTTGTAGTGTTTGATGAGGTTACAAAAGGGTATGAGCCGAAATCAATATCCAGCATGGTACCCTGGGCGCCTTCGGCCAAAACTTTTTTGCCCTCTTTTAAATAATTATTTACCAGGTGCTCGGAATCAACTAGTTCGAATTTGTTGATCAATTCAATCGCTTCAAAAAAGGCTTTTTCTCTATCCGAAAAATCAGCGACCTCGCCGTACATGGCTGTAAGCATGGCTACATGTTTGTCAACCAACTTTTGGTAGCGCTCTTTAAAGTCGGGCAGGGTGATGTCGCCAACGCGCAGGCCGTTGCGCCCGGTTTTGTCCATATAAGTAGGGCCAATTCCTTTAAGTGTTGAGCCTATTTTGCCTTCGCCCATTTTCTTTTCAGAAGCTGCATCGAGCAATTGATGTGTAGGTAATATCAGGTGAGCCTTTTTGGCGATCATCAGGTTCTTTTTGGCCAAAAGATCATGCCCGGCATCTTTTAATTTATCAATTTCCCTTTTCAGGGTAATGGGGTCAATTACTACGCCGTTACCTATAAGGTTCATTGTATTTTCGAAAAATATACCTGATGGAATTGTATTCAGCACAAACTTTTTGCCATCAAATTCAAGCGTGTGGCCGGCGTTTGGCCCGCCCTGGAAGCGTGCGATCAGATCGTAGCCTTTGCTAAGCACATCAACAATTTTTCCTTTACCTTCATCGCCCCACTGGAGGCCTAATAATACATCAACAGCCATTAATTTTTATTTCTTATGTTTTTTGATTTTGTTTATAGAATCCTTAAATCTTGTCTAAATATCATAAATTTATGATGTGCCCTGGAGGTTTGTATGAGCATAACTAGGATATTCAAAGTCTTCTGGGCAATCTTTAAATTCTGGATATGCTCTGAATTGGCCTTCTTTATAATATTTAAAATCAGCAGTTTTTAGTTTAAAAATTAAACAGCAAAGGCTAATTTCTTTGGGTCCAAAGCATTTTGTTTGGATTATTTCTTTGCGGATCCTTTTATCACCATAAAATTTTCTAACTGCCATAAAATCCTCACGGCTGCCCCGGTAAATAACCCTTTCCAAAATATTTAGAGCCCCATTCTCAAAGTCGACATTATCCATATCAACATTTTTAAATGCTTGCTTGCTTAAAACCGGTTTGTCCATTTATTAAATCCTTCTATCGCAAAAGCCGGCTTTTAACTTTTCGCAATTGCCGTATAAATTTAGTGAGTGATGCTTTATCTCGAATTTAAGCAGGCCGCCCATCATGCTTTGTATCTGCTGGATACGGGGATCGCAAAATTCAACTACTTTACCGCAGTCGATGCAGATGATATGGTCGTGCTGCTTATATCCGTACGATTTTTCGAACTGGGCCATGTTTTTACCAAACTGGTGCTTGGTAACCAGGTCGCATGATACCAGCAGCTCAAGGGTATTGTAAACAGTGGCCCTGCTTACCCTGTATTTTTTATTTTTCATGTGGATATACAACGACTCCACATCGAAATGATCGCTTCGTGAATAAATTTCTTCGAGTATTGCAAAACGCTCCGGTGTTTTCCTGAGATTTTTATTTTCGAGATAGGCCTCGAAAATCTTTTTAACCATGACTATGGCTTCCTGTTGGGGCATGATTTTTTATTAAAGGTCAAAGTTATGAAAATTAGTTTAGGAGTTGATTAAGTTTATTGGGTTGATTAAGTTGGTAAAACCACCACTCACTTATCAACCACTCACCTAACCAACTAACTAAGATGCTTTCTCGATAGCCGAATCAAAACGGTTAACGCCGGTGATGCCTTTTACTGTTTTTAGTTTCCTGATGAGGTTTTCGAGATGTTCGGTATCGTTTACATACACCATAATGGACCCTTCAAAAATACCATTATCGCTGTCAACTGTAATGGAACGGATATTAACCTTAAAATCATTGGATATTACCGTGGTTAACTGGTTGATAAGACCTACATCATCAATACCCGTAATACGGAGGCCGGTTAAAAAAGCAAGCTCCTGCTGGTGCGTCCACCTGGCCTTTACTATCCGGTAGCCATAATTGCTCATCAACTTGGCCGCGTTGGGGCAATTGGTGCGGTGTATTTTGATACCATCGCTTACAGTCACAAAGCCGAATACATCGTCGCCGGGAATAGGATTACAGCAATTAGCCAGCTTGTAATCGATCTTTTGCATGTCCTCGCCAATCAGCAGTATGTCGCTGTCTTTTGCCTTTATACTTCTAAGCAGGCTGTGTACCTGCTCGGTTTCAATTTTGTCCTGCGGTTTGTTTTCAATTACTTTTTCTGAAGCCTGGTAGTCCTTCAGATCCTTCATATCAATTATACCCTTTGCCACATTAAAAAACAGGTCCTGTGTCGAAGGCAGTTTAAAATAATAGCTTAGCTTGTGTATGTTTTCGGAATTGTAAGTGATCTTTAACGATTTTAATTTACGCTCCAGTATCTCTTTTCCATCTTCGGCTACCTTTCGTTTTTCTTCCTTTAAAGCCGATTTGATCTTAGCTTTTGCCTTGGCTGTTACAACAATATTTAGCCAATCTTCCTTCGGGCTTTGCTTGCTCGATGTAATGATCTCCACCTGGTCGCCGTTTTGGAGCTTGTGGCTAAGCGGAACCAGTTTGTGGTTCACTTTGGCGCCGATACAGCTTGCGCCCACGTCGGTATGGATCTCGAAAGCAAAGTCAAGCGCCGTTGCGTTTGAGGGCAGTTGGATGAGCGCGCCCTTCGGCGTAAAAATGAATATCTCGTCCGAAAACAAGTTCATCTTAAAATCATCCAGGAAGTCGAGCGCATTTGAATCGGGGTTTTTCAGCATATCCCGTACTTTTTGCACCCAAAGGTCCAGCCCGCTATCGGTCGAAGATTCTTTATATTTCCAGTGTGCCGCGAAACCCTTTTCGGCAATTTCGTTCATTCTTTTGGTGCGGATCTGCACTTCAACCCATTGGCCCCGCGGGCCCATCACAGTAGTGTGCAATGATTCGTAGCCGTTTGCTTTCGGCGATGATATCCAGTCGCGCAGCCGGTCGGGATTGGGGCGGTAAAGATCGGTTACTATGGAGTAGGCCTTCCAGCAATCTGCTTTTTCACTCTCGGGCGTACTGTCTAAAATGATCCTGATAGCAAAAAGATCATATACCTCTTCAAAAGGAATGGCCTTTTTCTTCATTTTATTCCAAATGGAATGGATCGACTTCGGCCGGCCAAAAAGATCGGCCACCAGGTCCTGACTTTCCAGCACTTTTTTTACCGGCTCAATAAAATCGCGGATAAATTTTTCGCGCTCGGCCTTTTTCTCATTCAGCTTATTTTTGATGAACTGGTAGGTTTCCTTTTCCATGTATTTCATGGATAGGTCTTCCAGTTCCGATTTAATTGCATATAATCCCAGCCGGTGCGCCAGCGGGGCGTATAAATAAACGGTTTCAGATGAAAGTTTAAGCTGCTTATCGCGCGGCATAAATTCCATCGTACGCATATTGTGTAAACGATCGGCCAGTTTGATCAATATCACCCTTACGTCATCAGCCAGGGTAAGCAGCATTTTCCGGAAATTTTCGGCCTGCAGCGAGCTGTTGGTATCAAAAACGCCCGATATTTTTGTGAGGCCATCAATGATCATGGCTACTTTCTTGCCGAATTCCCTTTCGATATCGTCCAGGGACATATCGGTATCTTCAACCACATCGTGCAGCAAAGCACAAACGATAGATGTGGTGCCGAGCCCGATCTCTTCAGCAGCAATTTGTGCTACCGCGATAGGGTGGTAGATATACGGTTCGCCCGATTTACGGCGCATATCTTTATGACTTTCGAGCGCCACATCGAAAGCTTTGCGTATCATGCGCTTATCGCCTTTTTGCAGTGTCGACTTACAGGCACGCAATAAAGCACGGTATCGTTTTAATATCTCATTCTTCTCGGTTTCCAGGTCGATCACTAATTCTTTCATCTCTGAATAATATCTCTATAAGAATCATTAACTTGCAATAAATATGTTAATTGCAGGTTATTATCAAAATACCAAAAAAAATTGCATTAATTTTGTAATGAGTAAAATTATGAAATTTATTGGCTTTCTGCTGTTGTTTTGTTGCTTGATGGGTTCGCTAAAGGCCCAAACAAAAAAGCCTGCTCCCTTAATTCTAGGCAAAAATGATACCATCAGGACTTATCTGACACTCGACAGCGGGAAGCTGACGCCATGGATCGTGCTGCCTGATGTTAAAATAACCGACTTCCGGATATTTAAAAGCCAGGCCGACCTTGAGCAATACCGGCGATTAAAGTATAACGTGCTGAAAGTGTTGCCCTACGCGCGATTTGCGGGGCAAAGATACCGCCAACTACAGCGCGACCTTGCCCTGACAGGGGATAAACATAAGCAGAAGGAGTTAATAAATGCCTGCGAAGATCAGATCAAAGTTCTTTTTAACAAGGAAATAAAAGAGATGACAATAAGTCAGGGCGAAGTGCTGATCAAACTAATTGACAGGGAAACGGGCTATACCAGCTATGCCATGGTAAAGGATCTGAAAGGCGGATTTAAAGCTTTTATATTACAATCGGCCGCCCGCTTGTTCGGGCACGACCTGAAAGAAACTTATGACCCGGAAGAGCAAAAGGATATTGAAGCCATTTTGCAGGAGGCAGGCTATACCTCCACAAATTATTTATAAATGACTGATAACACCATCTACCAGTTTAATATCCAAAAATTAAACGGTGAACAAATCAGCTTGTCTGACTACAAAAATAAAGTTCTTTTGATCGTTAATACTGCTTCTCAATGCAGCTTTACGCCGCAACTTAAAGAGTTAGCGGATTTAAAGAATGAATTCCAGGGAGAAGATTTTGAAATACTCGCCTTTCCGTCGAATGATTTTGGGGGACAGGAACCCCTTGAAGGGGCTGCAATAGCTGCATTTTGTGAGATACAACATGTAAATTACCCGGTATTTGAGAAGATTCGGGTGCGGGGGCCGTATGCACATCCTTTGTATAAATTTTTTGCTGATAAAAAGGAAAATGGCCGACTGGGCTCGGTGCCCCGATGGAATTTTCACAAATTTTTAGTTGACAGAAATGGCTTAACCACCGACTTTTATTTCCCGTTCACCAAGCCAATGAGCTCGAAGATCAGGAAGCGTATCCGGCGGTTATTAGCCACCTGATCATTATCAAAACCTTTATGAAATTAGATATATTAGTTTTACCTGTACACCCCGACGACGCTGAGTTGGGTTGCGCCGGAACCATTTTAAAACACATTGCCGCAGGTAAAAAGATCGGAATAGTCGACCTAACCAGGGGCGAGCTTGGGACACGCGGCTCAGCCGAACTGCGCGAACAGGAAGCCGCCGCCTCGGCCCGGATACTCGGGCTGTCGGTTAGAGAAAATGTAGGGCTTCCTGACGGATTTTTTCAAAACACGCCCGAATATCAGCTCAAAGTAATTGAGGTGATACGTAAATATCAGCCTGAAATTATCATCACCAATGCCTACCACGACAGGCACCCCGATCATGGCCGGGCAAACGAACTGGTTGAAGCATCGGCATTCTTAGCAGGACTTAGGAAAATTGAGACAACATTTAACGGACAGCCACAGGAGGCATGGCGCCCCAATTTGGTTTTACACTTTATACAGGACAACTATATCCACCCGGATATCGTGGTTGATATTACTAACTATTGGGATAAAAAGGTAGAAAGCATCAATGCCTTTGGTTCGCAGTTTTTTAACCCCAACCATCAAGGCGAGCCGCAAACCTATATATCCTCACCTGAATTTATTCAAATTGTAGAGGGCCGCGCCCGCGAATTCGGTAAAAGCATCCGGGTTAAATATGCCGAGGGCTTTACTTCGAGGAAGATATTGGGTGTGGATGATTTATTTGATCTCAGGTAATGATTTTCTGAAGTCGAAAATCTTGAGTCCTGAGTCAAGCTAATTTTCTGATTCAGGACTCAGACTTCTGACTCAACTAAACCCTCACATATTCAAACCTGTTGTTTTCGTTGCTTCGTTCGCGGCGCAGCTTATTTTCTTTTGCGAGCTTTAACAGGATGCCCGAGAGTTCGGATGTTTTAAAATCTGAATCAAAATTGTCCTGGCAAAAATCAGCAATGGCTGATATGGAACGGGGGGTGGCAAAAAAATCTGTTGATAATAGCTGGTTTAAAACTTTAGTAGCCCCGGGCTTTTTAACCCGGCGCGCCGGCGCGTATCCGCCTTCCTCTGAACGTTGTTTGTTAACCCTTTTATTAAATACTTCCGAACCATCACCGTCTGCTTTTTCCGATTCTACCATCGCGTCCAATAACCTGTCAATAACCCTTACCTGTACCGCTTCGGACTGAAACGAATTAACAACCCCGGAGATCTCCATCAGTTGTTTTTTTAACTTCTCTATTTGTTTGCTCATTACACTTACCGGCTAATACTTATAACTATCCTTATATTCAAAATTACTACGGGTAATAACTAAAAATATTGCCTATTTTGGTAAAAAAGTAGTGTATATTATTATCGAACTTTAAATAGGCGTAAAAACGGCCATTTTATAGCCTGTAAATATGATTTAAGCCTTGTAAGTTGGTGTTTTACAGGCCGTTTGTAGCGAATGTTTTACATTTATTACAACTTTCCGGATATATTTTCAAGTATTTCCAGTCCGTCGTCAATATGTTTCCTGTCAATAATAAGCGCCGGCCTGAAACGTATGGTATGGTCGCCGCACCCAAGGAACATAACGTTTTGCTCAAGGCCCAGTTGTATGAATTTATCTCTGGCGATTTTATCGGGTAGGTCAAAGGCTGTCATCAGGCCTTTGCCCCGCACATTTTGAATAACAGAACGAGCTTTAGAGATGCGAACCAACTCGTCCTGTAAATAAGCTCCCGTTTGCGCTGCGTTCTCACATAAATTGTCTTCCTGAATGATCTCCATTATTTTGGCCGAACGTACCATGTCAACCAGGCTGCCGCCCCAGGTAGAGTTGATACGGGATGAAACTGTAAATACATTGTTTTCTACCTCATCGACCCTTTTATTTGCCAGGATGCCGCAAACCTGCATTTTTTTGCCGAAAGCAATGATATCCGGACGGGCCTTTTCGCCAAAATGCTCGTGACACCAGAATTTCCCTGTAAGCCCCACACCGGTTTGGATCTCATCATATACCAGCATGGCATCGTTTTCATCGGCCAGGATGCGCAGCTGTTCTAAAAATTCCTGCCTTACATGGTTATCGCCGCCTTCCGACTGTATGGGTTCAATAATGATGGCGCAAACATCATCCTTGTTATCGGCGAAAGCTTGCTTAATTTGGGCTATCGATAATTTTTCACGATTTACCAGGTCGGGTAGGTTAGCATCCGTTAACGGGAAATCTACCTGCGGATGCGAAACACGGGGCCAGTTGAATTTGGCGTACCACTTTGTTTTTACGGGTTGTGTATTGGTAAGGCTAAGCGTATAGCCCGACCGGCCGTGAAAAGCATGCTCAAAGTGTATCACTTTAAAACCTTTTTCTTCTTTATATCCTTTGGCAAAATTCTTCTGCACCTTCCAGTCCATGGCCACCTTCAACGCGTTTTCAATAGCCAGCGAGCCACCCGAGATAAAGAAGGCGTGGGGCAGGTAAGCCGGAATGCCAATTTTGTCGAATGTTTCAACAAACTGCGCATACTGGGTGGTGTATATATCCGAGTTTGATGGGTTGGTTAGCGCGGCCAGCAGCAGGTTTTTTTTAAACACTTCGTCATTCAGCATTTTAGGGTGGTTATAACCCAGCGGCACCGATGCGAAACAAGTGAAAAAGTCGAGCAGCTTACGATCATATTTGGAATCGTAAATGTAAACCCCGTTGCTTTTCTCCATATCAAAAGTAAGGTCGAAGCCATCGGCCTGTATGTGTTTTTGTAATGAAGCCTGAACATTTTTGGGTGATACCTGGAGGTTATACATTTTGAAGCGCGTTTGTTCAAATTTACAAAAAACGCCTCAAAAACAATAATTCAGGCGGTTTTTGAACCGATGTCGGGAAAAGTAACTTTAAATTGTTTAAAGCACGTTTTTGAACCGAAGGCCGGGTTTGGTTTAGAGATTATCGGTTTGGAGATCGGAGATTAGGTTTAGCCGGTTTTAGTTATTCCTTTAACAATTGTGCCTTTTTCCGCTGTTTGTTTACGCTATGCGGCCGCAAAAAATTGTAGGTTAAGGTGAACCCCATATATTGCGAGCTCCGGCTGCTATTTGTCCCGTCGAAAAAATAATACCCCTGGGTTACCGCGATTGCGAACTCGCTTGATATATTAAAGTTAATACTATTGCAAATCTCTGTTATTAATCCCTGCTTAGCGCCGAAAACATATCCGCCTCCCAAACATAAACCTTCTGCAAACCTGCCGGCCGAAAAAATATTAATGGTGGGCCTGAACTCGATATAACGTGATGTGTCCCTGCCGGGACCTATTTGGCCGGTAGCCAGGCCAATATCAAAGATGCCATATGTACGGCCGAATTCAATACCCGGTGAAAACCGTTTCCCAAACCCGCCTTTGGTATTCACCAGTACCTCGGCAAGGGCTGATAAGTAATAATACCTGGGCTCCTTCGTTTCTTTCGACGTGTCGGATTCGATAACTGTATCCTTTCCTGCAATGTGGGTGCGCTTTGCATGAGGCGGAATAAGCGCTTTTGAAATAGTGCCTATAGGTGAGTTTTGTGCGAACGCCCAAATACCGGTTGTTAATAATATGAGTAATGTAAATATTATCTTCATATGTTTTTAAATAGTTACCTGTTCAAAATTTCGTAATAGACAGACAAAGGGTTTTTTTGTTTTAGTCAATGGGTTGAAAAAAAAATTAAATAATAATTAAACAAGTTCAAACATTCATTTCTGCTAACTGTCATTAGGCTATGTCAATCAAACACAAACAAACAGCAAAAGAATCGGCGGCGCAATACGTGCTGCAAAAAGTGCAGCCGGCGTTATTGGGTTTAATGGACGGATCGGTGTCAACACTTGCCCCGCTATTTGCCGCTGCCGGCCTCACACATCAAACAAGTAAAGCTTTTTTCGTGGGGCTGGCGGCTTCAGTGGGTGCCGGGATAAGCATGGGGCTGGCCGAAGCGCTGTCGGACGACGGCAAAGTAACCGGCAGGGGCAGCCCTTTATTGCGGGGGATAATAACCGGTGTTGCTACCGCCATTGGCGGTATGCTGCACACCCTTCCTTTTTTAATTAAAGACCTGTCGACCGCATTGCACACTGCCTACCTGGTGGTGGCCGTTGAACTGGTGGTGATCGCGCTCATTCGTTTCAGGTTTATGAAATCGCCGTTATGGTCAACTGTGGTGCAGGTAATCATAGGCGGAGGGATCGTGTTTTTTATCGGAGTCTGGTTAGGGAAATTGGGGATAAGTGATTAGCAACAAGTCAAAAGTTTTTTGTCGAAGTTTAATTTCGCATCTTTTCTCTCTTAAAACTTTACAACTGCATTGCAAATGAAAATCCCGGTGTGCCCTCCTGGTAGGTTGGCATTAACATGGTTGTCCTGCCGTGTTTATCTTTATGACTTAATGCGTTGCGGATATGCGGGTAAAGCCAGTAAGCCGCTTTTGTTGAAAGCATACCGATACCGGCGCCGGCTACGCAGTCGCTAAACCAATGCGCCCTTCCATATAATCGCATAATACCGGTTGTGGAGGCCATTGTGTAGCCGAGCACGCCATACCAGGGTGACTTATCGCCAAACTCCTGCGCCAGGTACTCGGCGGCCATAAAGGCTGCGCCTGTGTGACCTGACGGAAAGGAAAGCGGGTCGGTTCCGTAAGGGCGCACGCGGCGCGCCAGGTATTTGGAGCCATCGGCAATGGTTAAAATGCCAGCCGATAAAGCCAGCAGGGCGGTGCGGTCGACGAAACGGTTTTTGCCATGATCACCTGCCAGGTTTAGTCCGTATACTAAAACAATAGGTGCTATTTGCAGGTAATCCGCCATTTTCGATTGATAATTCGGGTCACTGCGCTCTATACGGCCCCTAACATAGTAGTCGAACCGCCGTATTGGATGCACTACGAACGATGCCACACCGTAGCCCACCAATACTACTGGCACAATGATGGACCCCGGTTTGCTATGCAATTGCTTTATCGTGTCGGGAGCGGTTAAAAGATCTTTTTTTAACGAGTCCGCCGTTTTGTTTTTAGCCGTGTCTCTAACCTGCGCGTTTGCTTCAAACGTCAGTATTGTTAACCATATGAATATGAGCTTTTTCAAGATTGCCTTTTTTCGATTAACAGCATTTGCTTGTAAATTGTTTATATATTAGTTAAAGTTCGGAAAGTTCGAAAGTGTGTGAGTAGAGTGGGGATATCGCTTAGGGGGTCTGTAAGACGACTTTTTGTCGCCCAAAGTTAAACAGGGAATTTTTTGGCTGTTTCCGTCCCGATAATTATCGGGACGGTCGGGGTAGTACATACGCCTTTATGGGCCTCAGGCGCAGTTCATCTCTCAAATTATATTGTACTAACCCGGCAAACTGCCAAAAACTAACTACTAACTAAAACAAGCTTTGTATCCACGCCGCCGTTTAGGCAGCGGGAGTATGTTTTATACCGGCTATTATAAAAACAACTGGTTGGTATTGTAAATCGACAAATTACCGGCAGTCCGGCTATGTTTTCTCCGGATGGCGATCTTTCTTCCCGGAGGGACTGCCACCGGCACTATGAGTTTGCGCATCAGCTTTGCGCGAAAGGGCTTGAATGCAAACCAGTATCGTAATGTTTTCATGATGGAATAGCTAAAATTATTACTGTAAAATTACGGCTGGTTTCAGCCAAATAAAACCGTGTTTTAACGGTATTTGTATAGTGTTTTTACGGGTAATGCAGCTACAAATAAATCGGTTTATTATATTTAGAAAAAAATATAATATGAAGATAGTCAGGGTGCAATACACCACCACGGCGGAATTTGCTAACACGAACAGGGAAAATATCAGGCAGATCGTAAAGGAACTACGGGAACGCAGCCACCCCGGCATTAAATACAGCGCATACGTGCTGCCGGATGGTAAAACCTTTATGCACTTCGACCAATTTGAAAATGAGGCGGCACATGAATTTTTGACGGGGCTTCAATCGTTTAAAAAGTTCGCTGCCGAACTGGCTGCCAGTAAGCCCGAGGCAGAACCAAAACTGGAGCTGCCCGCGCTGGTGGCATCTACTGAAGATTTTTTTGGGTGATTAATTTTGTAAAGACTGAATGCTTAATTAGAACTCCCCGTCATTGCGAAGAACAGCCTGTCCCGAATTGATTTCGGGAAAGCAATCTCTACACATGCAAATCAAATCAGACGAATGCTTTTGGGGAACGAAAGTAGCTTGCAAAGTGTAGCGATGCTCACGGCGTTTCGCATGATGGTATATAGGGCTCGCACAATATCGCCGACCGCTCATGGCCGCGGGGGCTTAGTTACTTTTTCGCGATTGGTTTTGTTTTTTATAGGCGCTCAAGAGGGCTGCGCCGTTTGAAGCACCAAAAGTAACCAAACCAGTGAAAACACCCTATAAAATACCGTTAAAACACTTGAGCTATTTCGGCATGAACATGCTAATTTTATTTCAACCATTTATGACCGCAGTCATAATGAAAATAGGTATCGTTAAGCAACTTAAGCTTTTTTATGAAACGTCTTATAACTTGTACCGACGGCACCTGGGATAAACCGGGAGATAAAATAGACGGCAAATCACTGGATTCAAATGTATGCCTGCTGTATAATGCTATCCCCGAAACTGCGCCGGATGGAATACCGCAGCTAAAAGTATATGATACAGGGGTTGGTACCGGATACAGCCTGAAGGATAAACTGATGGGCGGTATTTCGGGCGAGGGTATCGATAAAAAGATTAAAGATGTTTATACGTTTTTAATACTCAATTATGAGCCGGGGGACGATATTTATTTATTCGGGTTTAGCAGAGGGGCCTATACAGCGCGGAGCCTTGCCGGGTTTATACGTAATTGCGGCATACTGAAGCCGGAATTTCTGCATTTATTAGACAAGGCTTATTCGCTTTACCGCGACCGCAATGATTATACGACACCCGATTCGGATATGATGGTTTCTTTCAGGCGAAACTTTTGTTTTGAAAACATAACACGTATAAAATTTATAGGGGTGTGGGATACTGTAGGCAGCCTGGGCATTCCTTTTCCCTGGTTTAATTTGTATAATAAAGAACGCTATAAATTTCACGACGTTACGCTCAGCAGCACCATAGATTATGCTTATCACGCCCTGGCGGTTGATGAAAGAAGAAAGCTCTTTAAACCAACCTTATGGCAGGCCAGCAAAAACCAACAGCATGGCGCCACAATAGCACTTGAACAGCGGTGGTTTGCCGGTGTGCACTGCAACGTGGGCGGTGGATACGAGGAACGGGGACTAAGTAACCAGACGCTGCTGTGGATAGCGGAGAAGGCGGAATCGACCGGGTTATCCGTTGATCGCGACAAGCTAAAAGAGTATATTCCTAATCCAATGGGCGTATTACGCAATTCATTTACGTTTCTTTATTGGTTTCTGGGAAAAATTTGGCGGGACGTTGACAAGCTGGAATATTCAAACCAGTTTGTCAATGAAACGGTATATGAACGGATGCGGAACGATCCATCTTACAGACCTGAAAACATTCCACCTGGTAGTCCCCCTTATCCGGCGCGAGAATGAAGTGAGACTGGCGTGCAAAGGCTTCTCGTGCCTAAATTGGATATTCAAAGTCACGAGAACGCAACCTCTTTGGCCATGCGTTGCGTTCGCGCCAGGAATGATGTTGGGAAATAGAAGATAAGAAAATTACCTGCTTTAGCTTTCTTGAATCAAGTTCGGGGCAGACTGTTCCAATGACGTGCGGGGAGGGCAGTTATCTGCACATCCACCATCCACCCATCTGCACATTTGAAATTTGCACATCCGCACATCTAATCCCATTGTATCATAACCGTACGCTCCGTGTTACATAAACGAACAGTATTTGTTTGTGATACGGCATATAATATATTGATAATTAGCCAGTTAATAGTTTGGTATGTTATTGATGCCTTAGCGCGATAGAAGGTGAGCGCTGCCTGATAAATAAATCTATTTTTTAATAAATTAGCAATTCACTAATTCACTAAATCAATAATTCACTAATTAAATACATGTTATCATTACAGCATATTTCGAAATATTATCAGGTTGGCGGCAACAAAAACTACGTACTTAACGATATCAGCCTTGACGTTGACGAGGGCGAATTTATCTCGATCATGGGGCCGTCCGGCTCGGGCAAATCAACCTTGTTGAATGTTATTGGTATGCTCGATGAGCCCTCAGATGGCTATCATTATTTTGTTGGGCAGTCTGTACATCAGCTTAAGGAAAAACAGCGGTCGGCTTTGTATAAGCAGTACATCGGTTTTGTTTTCCAGGCTTATCATTTGATCGATGAGCTTACCGTTTATGAGAACATTGAAACGCCGCTGATATACCAGGATTTTAAAGGCACTGAACGCAGGGCCATGGTAGCCGATATGCTCGACCGTTTCCAGATCGTTGGGAAGAAAGACCTTTTTCCAGCACAACTGTCGGGGGGGCAGCAACAACTGGTAGGGATAGCACGTGCTTTAATAGCTAAACCAAAGCTATTGCTGGCCGATGAGCCCACCGGTAACCTCAACTCGAAACAGGGCGAAGAAATAATGGAACTGTTCCGCAAGCTGAATAAGGAAGACGGTGTAACCATTATACAGGTAACGCACTCCGAAAAAAACGCCGAATATGGTACCCGTATAATAAACCTCTTAGATGGTAAAATCGATTCATCAAGAAAATTCTGAACACTTACAAATCATGCGATCTTATACTTACTTTTTAATTCTTCTTTTTGTTGTTTCAGGCAACCTGGCGAACGCGCAGCAGGGCAACGTGCTTACCCTGCAGCAATGTATTGATATTGCCATAAAAAACAACCTGAACGTAAAGCAATCGGCGCTTGCAATGGAGCAGGATCATATAAATTTTAACCAGGCAAAAGAAAACCTGTTACCGTCAATAAACGGGTCTGTAAGCCATAACATAAACCAGGGGCGCTCGATAAACCCGGTTACCAATACGTACTCTAACCAATCCCTTACATCGGATAATTACGGTTTATCGGGTGGTATTACGTTATTTAACGGACTGGCCTTACAGAATAATATCAAGCAGGCTTCATTGTATTACCAGGCCGGCAAGATGGATTACCTGCAGGCAAAAAATGTGGTAACCATTAATATCATCACCAACTACCTCCAGATACTGGATAACGAGGAGATACTGGCCCAGGCAATAAGTCAGCAGCAGGTTGCCCAGCAAACGGTGGACAGGTCGGAAATACTCGAGAAGTCGGGAGCAAATAAAACCCCCGTTGACTTGTATAATTTCAGGGGGACACTTGCCAGCAGTAAAGTAGCGGTGGTTAACTACCGGAGCGCGCTTGAGGCGGCAAAGCTGAACTTGTACAATTTGATGAATATTCCATTTGACAGGAATGCTGAAGTACAACCTTTAAATGCGGAAGAAATGAAAGGGTTATATGGCGTAAGCGTCGACGAAATATATGCTGCCGCCTTACAACAGCTCCCGGTGGTTAAAGCGGCTACTTTACGACGTGAGAGTGCCGAAAAGGCTTTAAAGGCAGTAAGGGGCTATCTACTGCCATACTTATCCCTATCGGCTAACCTGGGAACTAACTATTCGAGCACTGCGCAAAGCTCCAGGTTTATCGATTCAGTCAGTTCGCCAACTAAGTTTTATATCAATACGCCTGGTGGTAAGCAAACTGTTTATTCGACACAGGCAAATTATGCCAGCCAAAACATAAGCTATTATAACCAGTTTAAAAACAATTATGGAACCGGCATTGCCTTGAATTTAAATATCCCGATATTTAATAACCTGCAAAAAAGGAACAATATTTCAACCGCAAAGATCAATTTGCAGATATTGCAAAATATTGAAGACAATACTAAGCTGGTTTTGCAGCAGAACGTTGAGCAGGCATATGTGAACATGAACTCGGCTTATACCCGTTACCATGCGCTGGTTGAACAGGTAGATGCCTATAAGGAAAGTTTCAGGATAGCGCAGGTTCAGTTTGATGCAGGTGTATTAACTTCGGTTGATTTTATCATTGCAAAAAACAACCTCGACAATGCCAACCTCAGCCTGATAAGCGCCCGGTACGATTATTATATCGACAGCAAAATACTGGATTATTACCAGGGCAAATTATCACTCTAAATTATTTTCAAAGACTATTGGATTTATAAAATATTATCTAATTTTATTCCAGAATCGGCCACGATTATCCGGCTTACACTTTGTCTTTTCACGCGTGTAAGCCGGATTCCTAATTATATGGTTTCATAACCCATGAGTTGATCCAAAAGACTTTTAATCGTTTTAAATTTTACTTTTACTTTATGAAAAAAATCATCTTCACATTAGCAATTTTTACTGCAACTGTCAGTTTTGCCTCGGCACAGGTATTGCCTTCGTTCCAATTTGGCGCCAAAGCGGGAGTGAATTTATCAAGTATTTCGTCATCTGCTTCCGCAACTTTAAACAGCAGCAACCAGGCCGGGTATCTGGCCGGCTTTTGGGCGCGGTTTGGCGCTTTGGGTTTTAACTTTCAGCCCGAGATGTATATTACGTCTAAAAACGTAAACGTGACAGCCAGCGACGGTAGCGAAGCAAAGCAAAAGTTCACCAGCATAGATGTACCATTGCTGTTTGGCGGTAAGGTTGGTGCCTTCGGTATCGGCGGCCGTTTTTATACAGGGCCTGTAGTCTCTTTTGCCGTTAATAAAGATCAACCCTTTACAAGCGCCGCCACCAATGCAGTAAAACTTAACTATCACGACCAAAACTTTGCATGGCAAGTTGGTGCGGGCCTGGATATTAAAAAAATATCGATCGACCTTCGGTACGAAGCCGGCCTAACCAAGCAAGACTACGGCAGCGGCCAGGCGAGAATTAACTTGTTTAATTTGAGCTTAGCTTACAGGCTGGCTAAACTTTAAGTTGCATTCGATTACGATACTACGGTCGGCCGAGAGCCGGCCTTTTTTATTTATGTATAAAATACAGCTATATTTATAAACCAATTATTTATTCATAAAAGAACGCAATCCAGACTTTAATGGGCAGTTATTTTAATTACTGGTGTGTAAAACCGGTTTTTTCATCGATGTTGATGATTTTTTTTGTTGTGCAACTTGCACACGGTCAGTCACTGGTAAACGGAGAATCGCTTATCCGGCTAAACCAGGTTGGGTTTTATCCCGATGCACCAAAGAGGGCAATTATTTTAAAAGGCGGCGGCTCATTCACCATACAGACACTTTCAAACAAAACCGTTTTCACCGGCACTTTAATAAGATCTGTTAAACCCAATTTTGCCGGCAACACAACCTGGATAGCTGATTTCAGTGCTTTTCATACACCCGGGAAATATGTTGTTTCTGTTCCGGGGATAGGATCATCCTATCCGTTTGAAATAAAAAAATCGGTGCATAAAGCTGTCGCTGCCGCAACCATAAAGGCTTATTATTTTATGCGGGCGTCATTGCCGCTTGATGAAAAATATGCGGGCAAATGGGCGAGGGCAGAAGGGCACCCGGACACCGCGGTATTGATACATGCTTCCGCTGCGACAGATAAAAGGCCCGAAGGAATGAAAATTTCATCGCCCCGCGGCTGGTACGACGCAGGGGATTATAACAAATACATCGTTAATAGCGGCATCAGCACCAGCACCTTGCTTTCATTGTACGAGGATTTCCCTACTTATATGAAAACGGTAAAGCTCAATATCCCTGAAAGCGGAAATGGCGTTCCGGATATATTGGATGAGGTTTTATGGAACCTTCGCTGGATGCTCACCATGCAGGACCCGAATGACGGAGGCGTTTATCATAAACTCACTAATGCCACTTTCGACAAATTTGAAATGCCCGATAAAGCCATCGCGCCACGTTACGTAGTACAAAAGGGCACGGCTGCCACACTTGATTTTGCAGCAGTAATGGCACAGGCGAGCCGGATATTCAGGAAATTTCCAAGGGAGTTGCCTGGCCTGGCGGATTCTTGTTTAAAAGGTGCAAAAACCGCCTGGGAATGGGCTGTAAAAAATCCTGACGTTGCGTATAACCAGGATGAGATGAATAAGAAGTTTAGTCCCAAGATCACAACCGGGGCCTATGGAGACCGTAACTTTAATGATGAATTTATCTGGGCCGCCTCTGAGTTATTTGTTACCACAAAACAGGTTCAATATCTAAAAGCGGTAAACCTGGTCCCTGATGCCAATATGCCTGTTCCTTCATGGGTGCAGGTAAGATTGCTGGGGTATTATACTTTGATAAAAAATAGCAATTCATCCACAGGGAATGAGCCTGCTGAACTGCCTGAACTGAAAAAGCGACTGGTCGCATTCGCCGATGACCTGATCAGCGGCGCTGATGAAACGGCTTATCAAACGGTAATGGATAAGTCAACCCATAATTTTCACTGGGGAAGCAATTCGGATGCAGCTAACCAGGGTGTAGCGTTGATACAGGCTTACAAGCTTTCAAACAATCCGAAATACCTCGCTTATGCCTTGGATAACCTCGATTACATTTTAGGCAGGAATGGAACAGGGTATTCGTATGTAACCGGCTATGGCAGTAAAACGCCCATGCACCCGCACCACCGGCCGTCGGCTTCCGACGGTATTGTCGACCCGGTGCCGGGGTTGCTTGTGGGCGGGCCTAACCCGGGTATGGAGGACGGGGTTAAAGTTCCGTCCACCGTGCCTGATGAAGCCTATATAGATGACGAACGTGCGTATGCTGCGAACGAAATCGCTATAAACTGGAACGCACCGATGGCTTACCTGGCTAACGCCATAGAAGCCCTGCAGAATAAACTACAACCAGCTAAAAAGAATAAATGATATAAGCTCATAACCAATTAAACCAAACCAATCATCATGAAAAAATTTACCATTCTTACGAGTTTAATGCTCATAAACATGCTGCTGTTACAGGCGCAACCCAAAAAGCCTGTTAGCGCCATCGACAAAAAAGTTGACGACCTCATCGCCAAAATGACGCTCGAGGAAAAAGTAGGGCAAATGACTGAAGTAACTTCAGATGTGGTATCAACCAATAAAAATGGTGTGCACCAGATCGATGCTGACAAGATAAAAGAAGCGATCTTAAAATACCATGTTGGCTCGATATTAAACGTGACCGGCCATGCCTATGACCGCAAGCATTGGTACGAAGTTATTTCGACCATCCAGGCCGAAGCCGCAAAGGACCGTTTAAAAATACCGGTCATATACGGGATAGATGCCATTCATGGTGTTACCTACACCACCGGGAGTACCTTATTTCCGCAGGAAATTGCCATGGCGGCAACTTTTAACCGCGACATTGTGCATAGGGCTGGAGAGATAACAGCATACGAAACCCGGGCAAGCTATATTCCGTGGAATTATTCCCCGGTTCTGGATTTGGGTAAATCGCCGCTTTGGCCGCGCATTTATGAAACTTTTGGCGAGGACCCTTATCTCATTAAAACAATGGGTGCTGCGATAATTACAGGCTACCAGGGTAATGATGTAAGTGATAAATACCACGTAGCGGCTTGTATGAAACATTACCTGGGGTATGGCGACCCGTTAAGTGGCAAAGACCGCACACCAGCCTGGATACCCGATCGCTATATGCGCGAGTATTTTTTGCCGCCATTTGCTGAGGCTGTTAAAGCAGGCGCGCGGACGATCATGATCAATTCAGGAGAGATAAACGGCGTGCCGCTGCATGCGAGCAAATATATGCTTACCGATGTGCTGCGCGGCGAACTGCATTTTGACGGCATCGCGGTAACGGATTGGAAGGACATCGAATACCTGCACGATCGCCATCATATTGCCGCTACGCAAAAAGACGCGGTTATGATAGCTGTTAACGCCGGTGTAGATATGAGCATGGTGCCTTATGAGTATACTTTTTATAATTACCTGATAGAACTAGTGCACGAGGGCAAAGTGTCAATGGCGCGTATCAATGAGGCCGTTCATCGCATACTTAAAGTGAAATACCAGTTAGGCCTGTTTGAACGGCCGGTTGGTAACCCGGATGATTATCCTAAATTTGGTTCGGATGAGTTCCGTAATGTAAGCCTGCAGGCCGCTACGGAGGCGATTACTTTGTTGAAGAACAATAACAATATCCTTCCGCTTAAGAAAGATATAAAAGTACTGGTAACTGGTCCTACCGCCAATACCATGCGTGCTTTGGATGGCGGATGGAGCTATACCTGGCAGGGCGAACAGTCTGATAAATTTGCTGTTAATAAGCACACGATATTGCAGGCTATCCAGCAAAAGATCGGGAAAGATCATGTCGCTTTTGAGCCTGGCGCTACTTTCGACAGCCAGCAAAATGTGAACGACGCCGTAAACGCTGCAAAAAACGTTGACGTAATTGTGCTTTGTTTGGGTGAGATGTCATATACTGAAAATGTTGGTAATATCGACGACCTGAACCTTCCCGCGGCGCAAACTGAATTGGCCATGGAACTGGCTAAAACAGGCAAACCTATTGTTTTGGTGCTGGCAGAAGGGCGGCCCCGGATCGTTACCCGGGCGGAAAGCAAATCGGCGGCGACAATTATGGCTTACCTGGCAGGCAACGAGGGCGGAGATGCCCTTGCCGATATCCTCTTCGGCGATGCAAACCCATCAGGGAAATTGCCCGTTACTTATCCGCAATATCCCAACTCATTGACAAATTATTATCGTAAAAATATCGAGAACGGTAACCCGGATGATAAGCACGGGTATAACCCGCTTTATGAATTTGGCTTTGGCTTAAGCTATACCACATTCAGTTATTCAAACATGCGTCTCAGCAGACCAACGCTAAGCGATAATGAAACACTGACCGTTTCGGTTGACGTAAAAAACACAGGCCAGCGTGCAGGAAAGGAATCGGTATTGCTATACACCAGCCAGTTATATGCCAGTGTCGCCCCGGATTTCAAACGTCTCAGGGCTTATGATAAGATCGATCTTCAACCGGGAGAAACCAAAACAGTTACGTTTAAACTAACACCTAAGGACTTTGCCTTTGTTAACGACATAAGCAAAACCGTTACCGAAGCAGGTGAGTTTAAGATACAAGTCGGGAATCAGATCCAAAACTTTAAGTATATATCAAATCACGATATACCCGAGCGGTCGGGAAAGTTATAACAGCAAATAATTGTATTAGTCGGTAATTTAGTGACAGCATTCAAAATAAAATGTCAAATAAACATTTTATTTTGAATGCTGTGTTTTATATTTGTAAAGCCAGTTAACCTACCGAACAAACTAAATTTCCGGTTATGAAAAAAATATTGTGTGTATACATCATTACTGCCCTGTTTTTGATTGTTTCCTGTTCAAATAAGGGAAGTACAGTACACCCCCATGTCCCTGTATACGCCCCGCCGGTTGTTTCCTCATCATTTGCGAAAGGAGCGGATATAAGCTGGGTAACGCAAATGGAATCATCGGGTGTAAAGTTTTATGATAAATCGGGTAGCCAGCAGGACTTGTTTGCTTTGATGAAGGGCCTTGGCTTTAATGCTATAAGGTTACGTGCGTGGGTTAATCCCACAGACGGATGGAACAATACTGCAGACCTCGTAGCAAAAGCGCTTAGAGCAAAAAGTGCCGGTATGAAAATAATGATCGACTTTCACTATAGCGATAGCTGGGCCGATCCGGGCAAACAGTTTAAACCCGCTGCGTGGACAACCTTAGATTTTGCCACGTTGACCACTACGCTGCAAAATTATACCGTAAGCGTGATGAATACCTTAAAAACCAATGGCATTACGCCTGATTGGGTGCAGATAGGCAATGAAACCAATGATGGAATGCTTTGGGAAGACGGCCGTGCTTCAAAGAATATGGCAAATTTTGCCGCGTTAATAAAGGCCGGTTATGCCGGCGTAAAATCGGTAAGTCCGGCAACCAAGGTAATTGTGCATATTTCTAACGGCTACAACAATTCGCTATTCAGGTGGATGTTTGATGGGTTAAAAGCAAACGGGGCGCAATGGGATATTATCGGCATGTCACTTTATCCGTCAACCACCAATTGGTCAACGCTGGATACCCAATGCCTTGCTAATATTAATGATATGGTGGCCCGGTATTCGACCCCGTGTATGGTGGTTGAAGTTGGAATGGATGCCACAGCCGCCTCAACCGCCAGAGACTTTCTTTCGGATATTATAACAAAAGTAAATTCGGTACCAAATGGAAATGGGTTGGGCGTTTTTTACTGGGAACCCGAAGCGTATAACTGGCAGAATTATGGGTTAGGTGCTTTTGATAACACCGGTAAACCGACTATTGCTTTGGATGCCTTTGGTAATTAGTGTTTTAAAAGATGGCTGTTACAAATAAGATAAGGGACAGGCAGAAAGTAAATGCAAAAAGGTACATAAAACTCATGCCTATCATTTTACTTATGGTCCTGAACCGGCTGCGATGATAAACCACCCTTAATGAACGGTAGATATACCATATAATGTAAATGGTTGCACCGAAAATCAACCAGTCGATGATTCCCCAGTTCGCGGGTATAATCAGCTGTAGCAGCATGATCACAATCAGAAACAGAAAAAGGAAGCAATGAAAATGGAAAGAGTAGATCATGTGCTCCACATAATATTTTTTGTTCTTCCAGAAAGCGATCTTGAGGATCAACGCGAATAATGGAAGCAGCAAAAACATCATTTTGGGTATATTATGCTTAAATTCCTCTGTAATTACCTCTTTGGCGCTTTCGCCATATTTTTCGTGGTAAATCAAAGCTTTCTTGTTCCATTGCCTTTGAATGAAATTATCCCGTTCTGCAGCGGGTAATTTCTTTTGATTGCTGACGTATTCCTGATAGGTAGTATCGTCGGTTGAAGGGTGAAACCACCCATTCTTTCCCTTTTTATCAACCTCATCCGAATCTGTGACGGTAATAAAGCCGAGTTTGCCTACTGTTTTGGATTGTCTGATCTGTTTTTCTATTTTCTTTTTTTGACTGGCGCTTAAATTCGGATTCTTTTCTATTTCCTTGTTGGCTGCATTAATAGCCTTTTCAACATTTACGGGTTTACCGGTAACTTTTGGAGTCGTCACTTTCTCCTGGCCGCTTTGAAACAGCAGCAGGAAATAAACGATGCTGATAAAAATATACATCTTTACCGGGTGCAGGTATTGCGCCCGCCGGCCGGCCATGTATTCGTTAGTAAGTTTGCCTGGTTTAAATAGCAGGGGCTTTAACGTGTGGAAAAACTGGTGGTCGAAATGAAAGTAGTCACTTATGGCATGATTCATCATGTGGCCAAAGTTTTCTCTTATCTGCAGGTTTTCCTGGCCGCAGTTATGACAAAATTTGCCCTCTAAAGTTGTTCCGCAATTCAGGCAGTCGTTTTCGTGCCGGTAATGTTTTTTCATGGATTACATCAATATTCCTGCGATCGTTGCTGAAAGATAGGAGGCAAGTGTGCCGCAAATTAAAGCCTTTACGCCCAGTTTGGTCAGGTCGGTGCGCCTTTCGGGTGCCAGCTCGCCAATCCCGCCCACCTGTATGGCTATGGAGCTGAAATTGGCGAACCCGCAAAGCGCGAAAGTGGTAATGACCAATGTTTTTGGTGCGATCGCACCTTTAACTTTTATCAGGTCGAGATAGGCTACGAATTCATTTAGCACCATTTTGGTTCCCATTAATGAACCTGCTGTTTTTATGTCCTTATGCGGGACACCCATGGCCCATGCGAACACCGCAAACAGCGACCCGAGTATTTGCTTTAAGCTGAGCGTTTGCAGATCAATATTCATAAAATCCAGGGTCAGATGCAGGTTATTCGCTAAAAAGAAGCCTGTTTTCCCAAGCACGTAATCAACCAAACCGATAAGGGCTATAAAGCCGATCAGCATGGCTATCACATTTAAACCTATTTTTAGACCATCGCTTGCGCCATGAGAAATAGCGCCGACGAGGTTGGCATCGGCTTTTTTTACTTCAAGCGTTACTTTGCCTTTGGTTTCGGACACTTCAGTTTCGGGCCATACAATTTTTGAGATCACCAATGCTCCCGGCGCGGCCATTATGCTGGCCGCCAGCAGGAACTCGGCAGGTACACCCAAAGCGATATAGGTTGCCATAACACCGCCTGCTATACAGGCCATACTACCTGTCATTGAAGCCAATAGTTCCGACATCGTCATGGCTTTCAAATAGGGTTTGATCATTATTTGCGCCTCCACCTGTCCCACGAAAGTGCTGCCAACGTTTGATACTGCCTCCGCACCACTCACACCCATTATTTTGTAAACTACCCAGGCGAAAGCTTTGACTACCCGCTGCATTATACCCAGATGATAAAGAATGCTGATGATAACGGCAACGAAAATGATGGTAGGGATCACCCGGAAAAAGAAAATAAAACCGTACTGCGAGCCTAATACTTTTGTAAGCTGTGAATCTTTATTGGCTACTACGCCAAAAACAAATTCGGCTCCCTGATCCGAAAAGGACAATATTTTTTTTACGACGGTAGCCAAAAACCCGAAAATCTCTTTGCCAATAGATGTTTTAAGGATAAAAAGGGCTAACAGCAGTTGGATGCCCAAACCGGATAATACAACCCGGTAGTTGATCGCCCTCCTGTTATTTGACATGGCGAAAGCTATCCCGAAAATTAAAACAATACCTATTAACCCGGTATATCTTTCCATATCTGGTGTGCGTCAGTTTAAATCGAGGTTAAGATATTAAAAGATTTCGGAATTCGGATTTTCGATTTCGAATTTAGTTTAGCAAACTAAAAACAAAATATAATGGCGAATTAAATTTTAACGCTTGCAAGGCCTGTAAGGCCATCCTGCCAATAAATCCGAAATCGAAACGGCGCAGCCTTCTTGAGCACATTTGAAAAACAACCCACCCGCGAAAAATTTCGAAATCCGAAATCAATCATGATGCTTTCCGCCGGTTCAACTCGTCGCGTATTTTTGCGGCTTTTTCGTATGATTCTTCCGAAAGGGCTTCCTGGAGCTTGGTTTTCAGCTCATCAGTACTTAAAGCAGCAAAACCGCCGGTTGCGGCAGGTGTCGTTTTTTCTTCCTGTGTTTCGTTGATGTTCTCGAGGTAAACAAAGTCATTTCCCTCAATCACGATACCGGCTGTGGAAAGGATAAATTCGTAAGTATATATCGGGCAATCGAACCGGACAGCAACAGCTATACCATCCGAGGTGCGGGCGTCGATTTCGATTATCTTTTTACCATCAGAACAGATCAGTTTCGAATAAAAAATGCCATCCACGAGGTTGTAAATAATGATCTCCTGTACCGTTATATTAAAAGCCTGGCCAAAACTCTTGAACAGGTCGTGCGTGAGCGGCCTGCTTGGGGTCATTTTTTCTATTTCAATAGCTATAGCCTGTGCCTCAAAGCTCCCGATGATAATCGGCAATCTTCGCCGGCCGCTAACTTCGCCTAAAACCAAAGCATATGCACCGGATTGCGTTTGGCTGTAAGATAAGCCAACGATATCCAGTTTTATTTTTTTCATGTCATTACCCATCACATCCTATCCTTTATGCTAAAGCTTTATATTCTTTGATCGCCTTAATTAATTGGGGCACCACTTCAAAAGCGTCGCCAACGATACCGTAATCCGCCACCTTAAAAAACGGCGCTTCGGCATCTTTGTTTATCACAACAATAACTTTTGAGGAACTAACCCCCGCCAGGTGCTGAATAGCCCCCGAAATTCCAACTGCAATATACAAATTTGGACTGACAGCAATACCGGTTTGGCCAACATGTTCGCTGTGCGGACGCCAATCGGCGTCTGATACCGGCTTCGAGCAGGCCAGCGCAGCGCCCAGCAAGCCGGCTAATTCTTCCAGCATACCCCAGTTTTCGGGGCCTTTCAGGCCGCGGCCACCCGATACAACAATCTCTGCATCTGGCAACGAAACCTTATCGGTTGACCGCACAATTTCTTTTATTACCGCTTTAAAGTCAGTCGCTTTGACTTCCGGGCTAAAATCTTCAACCGCAGCGGCGGAACCTTTTTCGACAATTTTATATGAGTTTGGTGTTAAAGCTATAACCTTATTTGCCGATGTTAATTCAACGGTAGCAAATGCTTTGCCGGAAAAAGCCGTTTTTTTTACGGTAAACTTCCCGTCCTTTTGCTCGGGCAGCGCTACTGCGCCATCAACAACACCGGCTTCCAGCTTAACGCCGATCCGCGGCGCTAAACCCCTGCCCGAAAACGAGTTCGATAATACGACAATATCCGCACCGGTTTTTTTCGCCGCTTCCGCGATCACTGATGCATAAGCCTGGTTGACAAAGTTTTTCAGCTTTTCGCCCGAAACGTTCAGAACTTTTTCAGCGCCATATTTTCCAAGGTTCTGGAGTTCGCCAGCGCTTACGTTGCCTATTGAAATGGCTGTAAGACTAGTGTTATTTTGATCGGCTATAGCACGCGCATAAGAAACGGCCTCAAAAGTCGATTTTTTGAATTTACCTTCTGAATTTTCCGTATAGATTAAAACTGGCATATTAAAATACTAAGGTTGTGCACCTGGTTTATGTTTTATTTATATTACCCTGGCCTCTGCATGCAGCAGTTCAACCAGTTTTGCCGGATCGCTTGCCGGTACCAATTTTACCTGGCCGCGTGGGGCAGGTGTTTCATAACCTATTATTTCCGAAAAAGTTTTTACCTCAACCGGCTCAATAACGGTTAGTGGTTTGGTTCGGGCCGACATAATGCCCCGCATATTGGGTATTTTAGGTTCGGCAACGCCTTCGGCGGTACCTGCAACAAAGGGGAGGGGTATGGTAATTATTTCTTTGCCGCCTTCAATTTCACGCTCAACTGTCGCCTCAGTGCCATTCAATTCCAATTTTTTTATGATGGAGACAGAAGGGAGGTCCAGTAATTCGCCAAGCATTCCGGCAACTTTCGATCCGTTGTAATCGATAGATTCGCGGCCGGTTAATATAAGGTCGAATGGATTTGCTTTTATGTATTGAGCTATCTGCCACGCCACAAACCAGGCGTCATGGGGTTTTGCGTTGATACGTACAGCGTCAGTTGCCCCGATGGCCAGCGCTTTGCGGATAGTAGGCTCTGTGTTTGCTTCGCCAACATTTATAACTGTAACCGAACCATTCCCTTCGGTTAGCTCAATTGCACGCGCCAGGGCTATCTCATCGTAAGGGTTTAATATAAATTGAACCCCATTTGTATTAAATTGGGTGTTATTATCAGTAAAAGTTATTTTTGTCGTGGTATCAGGAACATTGCTTATACATACCAGTGCTTTCATACAAATAGGTTTTTGCAAATTTAGTTAAAAAAGAGAGAGTTTAAAATGGCGGTAAACAGATTAGAAAAGCTATTGGAATTTTTAAAAAATGAACCGGACGACCCCTTTTTAAAATATGCCCTTGCAACGGAATATTTGCGCCTTGAACAAACAGACAAAGCTTTGGTATTTTACGAGGAACTGATTAAAAAACATCCGGATTATAGCGGTACATACTACCATTTGGGGAAGCTTTACGAAGCGCTAAACCGAAAACAGGAGGCTATAAAGACGTATGAAATGGGCATGAAAGTAACCCGTGAACAGCGGGACAATCATACTTTTTCCGAATTACAGGCCGTTTACCGCCTGGCCACCGGCGAGGATGACGACGATTATTAGTTCATATCTCATTGACCAATGAACTGATGAACCAGTGAACTAATGAACCAATGACGAAACGGAAACTGCTTTTTTTACGCGACGTGCTCATCTACACCTTCACAGCTTTTGGCGGGCCGCAGGCGCATGTAGCCATAATGATGCGCGAATTTGTTGAAAAGCGACGGTATGTTACTGAAAGTGAACTGATGGAATTGAACGCGCTCGCGCAATTGTTGCCTGGCCCGTCATCAACACAAACATTGGTTGGCATTGGCTGGAAAGTTGGCGGCCTGCGTTTAGCTATTGTCACCTTTTTAATATGGGTGCTTCCGTCGGCTACAATTATGTGCATCGCGGCGGTAAGCTATAAAATGTTTGCCGACAGGTCGAAGTTTGCCGAAATATTGCGCTTTGTACAGCCTATAGCTGTAGGCATCGTTGCGTATGCCACTTATACCTTCGCTAATAGATTTTTAAGGACAAGAGTAAGCACCATGCTGGCGATCGGGTCGCTCATTGCCACGTTAATCCTTAGAAACGCTTACGCCTTCCCGTTGCTTATATTGATGGGGGGGATCATATCATCGGCATTGGAAACCCAGCCCCAGGAGAATGAATTGCGTGTAAAGCTGTTTGCCAACGTCAATCAAAAAAAGGTTACCTATTTTATCGGTATATTATTGCTGTTTGCAGCAATGGGCGCGCTTGTAAATCAAACATCGCCTTTCAGTTTACCTATACGTTTGTTTGAAAATTTTTACCGTAACGGTATATTGATATTCGGCGGTGGACAAGTACTGGTGCCGTTGATGTACACCGAGTTTGTGGAGGTAAAGCATTACCTGACCAATTCTGAATTTCTGTCGGGATATGCCTTGCAGCAGGCTTTGCCAGGGCCTACATTTTCGTTTACCTCATTTTTGGGCGGCATTACCATGGCGAATAAAGGTGGCGGCATTGTCGGGCAGGTGGCAGGCAGCATAGTTGCGGTTATTGGCATAAATGCACCAGGCTTTATTCTTATCCTTTTTATCGTTCCGTTCTGGAACGACCTGAAAAAAATAACACGCATAAAAAACTCATTAAGCGGCATTAACGCGGTAGCCGTTGGCTTTATGGCAACGGCGTTAATTTTACTGGTAAGACCCTTTGGGTTGGATTGGATGGCCTATTTGATAATGGCAGCGGCGTTTTTGCTCTTATACTTCACAAAAATAAAAACCCCGGTGATCATTATCATCGGGATCGTTTTGGGGTTGATATTTTAAGTTCAGTTATCAATCTTGTAACCTAAAACGGCTGCTCATCATCCATATCATCCATGCGAGAAGGCCGGATAATAAAGTTGCTTGGTTTTTCAAAATCCTGGGAAGGAGCGAGGCCGGTAAAGGCATTGCCAGGGGAGAATGAACCATCCATGCCCTGGTCAAGATCGGTGAATTTTACATATTTACCTACAAATTTCAATCTCACTCTTCCGGTTTCGCCGTTACGGTGCTTGGCGATGATGATCTCACCCACACCCTGGGTTGGCAGGTTATCTTCATCCACCTCCAGTCCATAATATTCGGGCCTGTAAAGGAACAGCACCATATCTGCATCCTGCTCAATAGATCCCGATTCACGTAAATCCGACAACATTGGCCGTTTTGAACCGCCCGGCCTGTTTTCAACCGCCCGGCTTAACTGCGACAGCGCGATCACCGGCACGTTTAATTCCTTGGCTACCGATTTCAAAGCGCGGGAAATACTACCGATCTCCTGCTCACGGTTGCCGCTGCCTTTGCCTTCGCCGCCCTTGCCCTGCATTAACTGCAGGTAGTCAATGATGATCAACTGAACATCGTGCTGCGATTTTAAACGACGACATTTGGCCCTGAATTCAAAAATATTTAAGGCGGGCGTATCATCAATGATCAGGGGCGCCTGTTCAAGCCGCCCGATCTTTGAATGTATTTGGGCCCATTCCCATTCTTCGAGGTTACCTTTACGTATTTTCTCCTGTTCAATATGTGTTTCGCCGGATATTAAACGGTTAACCAATTGAACGGAGGACATTTCGAGCGAAAAAACTACAACCGGTTTGTTAAAATCAACCGCCGCATTGCGTGCGCAGCTTAATACAAAGGCCGTTTTACCCATCGCCGGGCGGGCAGCTATAATTACCAAATCGGATTTTTGCCAGCCCGAGGTCATACGGTCGAGGTCTGTAAACCCGGATGCAACACCTGTCAAGCCGTCCTTCTTATCTTTAAGCGCTTCGATCTCCTTTAAGGTTTCATGCATCAGATCGTCCATCTTACGCGAATCGCGACGGAGGTTGTTTTGCGCGATTTCAAAAAGGTTTTTTTCGGCCCGGTCGAGCAGGTCGAGCACGTCTGTAGTATCTTCGTAAGCGCTCTGTATTACATCCGTTGATATCCGGATCAATTCACGCTGAATGAATTTTTGTATGATGATCCGTGAGTGGAATTCAATGTTGGCAGCAGAAGCCACGCGGTTGGTCAATTCGGTGATATAATAAGCACCGCCGATCATTTCGAGCTCACCCTGCTGGCGTAGCTGTGCGGTTACGGTAAGTATATCAACCGGCGATGATTTTTCAAACAGCTGCCGGATGGCCTGAAATATTTTTTGATGATTGTCTTTATAGAAAACCTCCGGTTTTAAGATGTCAATTACCGAAGATAAGGCATCCTTCTCGAGCATCAACGCACCTAAAACGGCCTCCTCCAGGTCTGTTGCCTGCGGTGGAAGTTTGCCCAGCCCACTGTAAGGTGTAGGGTTGGTTATCCTGCTTTTCCGTTCGTTGGTATTCGGCTTTTGGTTTGGGTTTTCGTTCTCAAAAATCATGGGACAACAAAAATATACAAAAGATGTTCCGGTTAACTAACATTCGACGATCAAACATAAAATAAATCGTTAAAACACGTGGAAATTTCAGAGGCAGCAATTAACAGCCGGTGTGAGTAAATTGTTAGTACTTTTAAATTGCTATTGACCGTCAGTCGTTTAATAGTATGTGCATAAACATTTCAAATGTTAATTATTTACAAAAAACCAAAACGCCGCTTCGGTTCAATAAGTGCAAAATCAATTAATATGGCTACTTTTGCCTTCTTATTAATCATAAAAAATGACTTATAATTCGAGGCCGGTCCGTGAAAGTAATCAAATGGTTTTTGGCATACGGGCAGTTGTTGAGGCCATTCGTTCGGGTAAAGAAATTGAAGCGCTTTACCTGCAGAGAGGGATAGGCGGCGGCCTGTTAAATGAGCTCAAGGCGCTACTGAATGAATACGGCATTACTGCTCAGCAGGTTCCGGTCGAAAAGCTTAACCGGCTGACGCCAAAGAATCACCAGGGCGCTGTTGCATTCATTTCGCCTATCGTTTATCAGAAAATTGAAGACATCATCCCGCAGTTGTTTGAAACCGGTAAGGTGCCGTTGATACTTGTGCTGGATGCGATAACGGATGTGCGCAATATGGGCGCTATTGCCCGTACGGCGGAGTGTGCCGGTGTACACGCGATCGTTATCCCCGCAAAGGGTTCGGCACAAATAAACCCGGATGCAATAAAGACCTCTGCCGGCGCTTTATATAAAATACCCGTTTGCCGCCATGACAATTTTATACAAACGGTAAAGTTTCTGCAGGAGTCGGGATTACAACTGGTATGCTGCACCGAGAAAACTACAGATGATATTTACACGCCCGACTATACTGCGCCGACCGCCATTATTATGGGATCGGAGGAAGACGGGGTGCGTAACGAACTGATACGTATTGCTGATCACCTGGCCAAAATACCCATGTACGGCGAAATTGAATCGCTGAACGTTTCGGTAGCCACCGGGGTTATTATTTATGAAGCGGTAAGGCAGAGATCAGAGACTAGAGATTAGAGTTTGGAGGTTAGTCTAAAATAACGCCTTATGTTTCGACGATAATAACTTCGTGATTGAACAATGCGAGGGCGATATTTAAAGAGTGACAATGTTTTGTCAGTGTATCACACTGTATCACCTGTATCAAGTGTATCACCTGTATCAAGTGTATCAAGTGTATCACCTGTATCAAGTGTATCAAGTGTATCACCTGTATCTCTTTCACAAAATGATACAGCCTTAAATACGCCGATGCTGCTAAAATTATTAAGCATATAGAATAAATTAGAGATTAGAAATGAATGGTGTAAATACATAGGTATAATGTACCAATAAGCTTTCTCTTCCGGGTTTACGGACTGAAATACCCCAATCTCTAGTCTCCAACCTCTAATCTCTCCAACTAAATGTATTTCGATCCGAATTTGGATTTCACATCTGCCACTACTTTTTTGACGTTTTGCTCCTGGTCGCGGGGGCAAATGAGCAGGGTGTTGTTTGATTCAACTACGATGAAATCATGCAGCCCCTGTAATATCACCAGCTTTTCGCTTGGTACGTTGACCATACAGTTAGATGAATCGTACATGATCACTTTTTCAGAAGGGATAACGGCATTGCCCACATAATCTTTTTCGGCAAGATCATAAATCGATGCCCAGGTACCCAGGTCCGACCAGCCAAACTCAGAAGGCAAAACGTATACATTATTTGCCTTTTCCATTATGCCATAGTCAATGGATATATTGGTGCATTGCATATAGGATTTGTTGATGCTGCTTTTTTCGGCATCGGTATTGTATACGCCCCGCGCTTCAGCAAAAATCTCGTGCATATCAGGCAAATACTGGTTGAATGCTTTTACGATCGCTTTTGCCGACCAAACGAATATCCCAGCGTTCCATAAAAAATCCCCGCTTTGAATAAATGTTTTGGCTATTTCAAGCGTGGGTTTTTCGGTAAAAGTTTTAACCTTATGAAAATCACCATTCAAATTTTGCTCCGTGTATTGAATATAACCGTAACCGGTATCGGGTCTTGAAGGCTTGATGCCCAAAGTGATCAGGCAGTCGTTTTTAGAAGCGGTTTCCAGCGACTTTTCAATGGTGCTGATAAATGCAGGTTCATCAAGTATCAGGTGGTCCGAAGGGGCGACCACGATAATGGCATCCGGGTTAAGGCTTTCAATTTTAAAACAACCGTAAGCTACGCATGGCGCTGTATTGCGCATTACCGGCTCCGTAAGGATTTGCTGATCCTGCATATCCGGTAATTGCTTTTTTACCAGGTCGGTGTATATCTCGTTGGTAACTACATAAATATTTTCTTTAGGGCATACTTTTAAAAAACGATCATAAGTATTTTGGATCAATGTTTTCCCGGTGCCCAGTATATCGATAAATTGTTTTGGATGAGATGTCCGGCTGATGGGCCAAAAACGGCTTCCGATACCGCCAGCCATTATAATAGCGTAGTAATTTTTGTTCATGTGGTGGTTAAAAATTTAATTTGGTATAAGCGCTGTAAAATTGTACATAAATCTGTGAACTAATTATTAAATAAAACTAAATAATTCAAACCCGGTTATACCGTTGATTAAATAAATAAAGAACGAAATTGTTTTTAATAGAATAATCATTTTTGTATAAAATTTTAAAGTAAATCCATCGTTTATTGATAAAAATTTGTTACTTTAACTTTTAAATTCAATAAGAATACGTAAATAATGATAGAAACTAAGAAGTCGCTTTTTGATAATCTCCAGAATTTTTTTGGGTTTGATAATTTTAAGGGAGAGCAGGAAGCGATCATAACAAATATCCTGGCAGGGAATGACACATTTGTGATAATGCCCACCGGTGGCGGCAAGTCTATGTGTTACCAATTGCCGGCATTAATGAGCGAGGGCACGGCGATCGTAATTTCCCCATTGATCGCATTGATGAAAAACCAGGTCGACCAATTAAGGGCATTCGGCGGATCAGATAGCATTGCACATTTTTTAAACTCATCACTAACAAAATCAGAAATAGCTAAAGTAAAGGAAGATGTTTTAGGCGGCAAAACCAAATTGTTATACGTAGCGCCCGAATCATTGACCAAGCAGGAAAATGTTGACTTTTTGCGGCTCAACGAAGTATCGTTTGTTGCTGTTGACGAGGCGCATTGTATTTCGGAGTGGGGGCATGACTTCCGCCCGGAATACCGCAAGATCAGGCAGGTGATCAGCAATATCGGCGACGGCATTCCTATTATCGCTTTAACAGCTACGGCAACACCAAAAGTGCAGCAGGATATCCAGAAAAACCTGCAAATGAACAACGCCACGATCTTTAAGTCGTCGTTCAATCGTTCAAACCTTTTTTACGAAGTGCGCGCCAAACGGAATGTGATCAAAGAGATCGTAAAGTTTGTTAAGCAGAACCAGGGCAAGTCGGGGATCATTTATTGTCTTAGCCGTAAAAAAGTTGAGGAGGTTGCTGAGGCGCTTAACCTTAATGGGATCAAGGCATTGCCTTATCACGCCGGGTTAGACCCGAAAGTGCGGACCGATACACAGGATAAATTTTTGATGGAGGATGTAGACGTCATTGTTGCCACCATAGCCTTCGGTATGGGTATCGATAAGCCCGATGTAAGGTATGTGATCCACCACGACGTACCAAAGAGCATGGAAGGCTATTACCAGGAAACCGGGCGCTCCGGACGCGACGGCGGCGAAGGTGTGTGCGTGGCATTTTATTCGGAAAAAGATATTGATAAGCTGCAAAAGTTTATGAAGGATAAGCCTGTTTCCGAAAGGGAGATAGGTACCCAGATATTGAAAGAGGTGATCGACTATGCGGAATCATCTGTATGCAGGCGAAAACAACTCCTTCATTATTTTGGTGAGAACTTCAATGAAGCCGGTTGTAATAACATGTGCGACAATTGCAGCACCCACAAAGAGCATTTTGATGGCGAGTTGCAGCTTCATAAAGCATTGAGCCTTATCAAACAGATCGGTGAAAAATTTGATGATCATCATATCATCAGCATCCTGATGGGAGAGGAGACAGCCCAAATAAAGAACTATGAGCATGACCTGCTTGATTATTATGGCTCGGGTAAGGAAGATGGCCGCAACCTGTGGAATTCGTTGCTCAGGCAAGCGCTGTTGAATAATTTCCTATCAAAGGATATTGATCAGTACGGTTTATTACGGTTAACCAAAACAGGTAACGCCTTTATTGATAACCCATATAATATCCGGTTTATTTTGAACCGGCCCATCGAAGCTGCAGACGACGACGATTCAGAAGATGGCCCTAAGCAAAGCGGCGGCGCCCTTGATACAGAGTTATTGCAGATGCTTAAGGACCTGCGTAAGAAACTGGCCAAACAAAAAGGTTTACCGCCGTTTGTTATATTCCAGGACCCCTCTCTTGAAGAGATGTGTACGCATTACCCGATCAATACGGACGAGCTTAAGCAGATATCGGGAGTAGGCGCGGGTAAGGCGCTTAAATTTGGCAAACCGTTTACCGACCTGATCCAGAAATACGTGGAGGATAACGAAATTGACCGTCCCATTGATATGGTGATCAAAAGCGCGGCGAATAAATCGGCGTTAAAAGTGTTCATCATCCAAAATATCGACCGTCATTTAAACCTGGATGATATCGCTGCCTCAAAGGGCTTATCATACGAAGAGATATTGAAGGAAGTTGAGACCATAGTTAATTCGGGTACTAAACTCAATCTCAACTACTACATTGATGAGGTTATTGACGAGGATAAGCAGGAAGAAGTGTTCGATTATTTCCGCAATGCTGAGATCGACTCAATAGATGACGCATTGGTTGAATTGGGCAATGACGATTATACCCGCGAGGAAGTACAGCTTATGCGGATAAAGTTTTTATCTGAAATGGGTAATTAAGCTGAAGGCATAAAGTCGAAAGTGAAAAGCGATAAATAAAAGGATAGGTGCAAATGTACCTGTCCTTTTTTATTTGAACTCCAGGTAATCGAAATTCATATTTCCATTGGATACCACATGCAGGGTAAGGATATGGACACCCTTTTTTAGCTTGACTGATCCCAGGTCTGATTTATTCCAATGATGCCATTGCCGCCATTGAACAGCGTCGCGGTTATCGTGCGTTGAGGTTACAGCAAGCGGACCCGATATGTTTTTTCCATCAATATCAAGCGAGATCACGCCATCACCATTGGCGGTGTACATTAAGCCAACCACATAAGGACGCGTTTCATGAACCCTTACGGTATACTTGATCCATTCGCCTGGATGTGTCCATCCCACATATAATTTATCCATATCCCTGGGTACTTTATTATACGGGTTATTATCTATATCGTGCGCCTTTGTATATGAAATATCAACCCCTTCGTGCATGCGAAATTCATTCAGATAACTCCCGTTTGCCGGGTTAAGCTTTCCGCTTCCGTTATTAACACTATCTGAATCGTGGTAAGCGATACCCTCGCCGCCTGCATTATAATATTCGCACTCAACCCGTCCCGGTATTTGTTGTAGTTTATTTTGCCATGGTTTACCGGCGTTCATGGTTTTGTAAGCGGCGCTGCAGGAAAATAAAGCAAGGGTAAGGAAACTAAGAGTTACGGCTTTCATTTTAAATTGAGTTAAATGTTAAATTAATTAGGTTAAAAGTAAAGGTTAAAGGGGTGTTCTTACGGTGATAGGTTCAACCTTTCGCCCTTTGCCTTCTCACCTTCTACTTAGCTATGATCATAAATTCAGTACGGCGGTTCTTTTTACGGCCCTCTTCGGAGGTGTTTGGTGCGATAGGCTGAGTTTTTCCGTAGCCTTTAAAAACAAGGCGTGCCGGGGTTACCTGGCTTGCAATTAAGTACTCGTATACTGCCTTTGCCCGGTTTTCCGAAAGAGTTTGATTTAATTGGTCGTTGCCCACATTATCCGTATGCCCGGATATTTCAATATGCACCGTGGGGTTTGCCGTTAAAAATTCCACCAGTTTTTGTAGCTCGGCAATTGACTCGGGCTTCAGGTCGAATTTATTGGTATCAAAGAATATATTGTTCAGCACCACTTTGTTCCCGATCTCGATAGGCTGCAACAGAACTGAAATAACAAACGGATTCTTGGTCTCGTGTCCGATAAGCGAAAAATTCTCGGAATAAAAAAGATACCCGCTTTTTGAAATATTCAAGCCATAATTTTTTCCGGAAGTAAGCGTCGCCAAAAAATTCCCCTGTACCGGGTCGCTGTAATCCTGGTAAACGGGTTGGTTTTTTTGGAGGTCCATGATCTCAACGGCCGCTTCTAACGGCACTTTCGTTTTAACATCAAGTACTTTTCCTTTTACATAGGTAACCATGTGCGGCCGCATGCTACGGGGCAGTTCAAATGTATAAACATCATATCCGCCATAACCGTTTAAATTATTTGACGAAAAGAAAGCAAATGCTCCGTTTGCAGTAACAGACAAGCCGTTTTCATCTCCGCTTGAATTGATTGGGTAACCCATATTTTCCGGCTTTTGCCACTTGCCATCTTTACCCAGGCGGCTTACAAATAAATCCTTGCCGCCCATACCTGGCCAGCCGTTTGAGCTAAAGTACAATGTGCTGTCGTCCGGGTGAATAAATGGCGACTGCTCGTCAAATGAAGTATTGATATTGGGCCCGAGGTTTTCAGGCTCGCCCCAGCCGTTTGACGTTATCGTTGATTTCCAGATGTCATAGCCGCCGTAACCGCCCTTTCGGTTACTTACAAAATAAAGCGTCCGCCCGTCGGCGCTTATTGAGGGCTGTGATTCCCATCCTGCGGTATTTATGGGCGGACTTAAATCAAATGGCTTGCCCCAGTCGTCCCCCTTTTTTTGCGCAATGTAAATATCGCACCTGCCCAGCCCGTCAGGACGATTGCAGCCTGTGAAAAATAAATACTTGCCATCCTGCGATATGGACTGTGCACCTTCGTTGTATTCGGGTGTGTTTATTTGATCGCTTAAATAGGTTGCTCTTTGCCATTTTCCGTTGATTTTAAGACTTTTATAAAAGTCTTCATTATTGCCTATTTTACGGGTAAATATCAGTTCGCTTTCATCGGCTGTCGCAACCGGGAGGTATTCATCGTCAGACGTATTGATTTCGGGCCCCATATTTACCGGTTTAAAAGGAACAGGGTGCTGTAATGCCTGGATGCTGAATTTACAGTCGGCTATTAGTTTCCTGGCGTGCATATTACCCTGGGGAGTTATATTGGGGTAACTGAGGTACTTTTCAAGGTGCAATTGGGCCTCGGCATATTGTGCGTCGCTGATCTCTTCATCTCCGAGTTTAATGTAAACCGCACTGCTAAAGTCGGGACTTAATAGAATAACTTTTCGAAACTGTTCAACAGCCTGCTTATGTTTCCGCATCTGCCGGAATATATCGCCCAGTTGCATGTGGGCTTCCACAAACTTATCATCAGCCTGTATCGCCTTCTGTAGCTGTTCAACGGCAATTTCATATAGGTGGTCATCCAGGCTTTGGGCGGCCAAAGCATAATATTTTATAGCTTCCCTATCTGTTGTGGTATACTGCCTTTGGGCGAATGCAAAAACGGACAAAAAAACCAGTAGAAGCGAGAAGAACGCTGATCTCATTCGTGTTTATAATAGGTTTTGTAACCGAAGTTACGAATATATTAAGGAATATTTAAGTATTTGTGTGTTTGCAGCGATATTTCCCACTGTGGATTATTCATTACATAATCAACTATAAGCGGCGTCATCTCTTTCGATTTTGACCACTCGGGTTGTAAATAGAGCTTGCAATCGACAGATACCTTTTTTGCGTTTTCCTCGGCGAACGCAAAGTCGGATTTATTGAATATGATCACCTTCAGTTCATTAGCATGTGCGGCAACCTGGAGAGTGGGCGCTTTGAATTTTTTTGGCGATAAGCATATCCAGTCCCAATGGCCTGATAGTGGGTAAGCACCCGAAGTTTCGATAAATGTTTTGATACCGGCCTTTTGAAGTCCCGAGGTCAAATAATCCAGGTTATAGATCAAAGGCTCGCCGCCGGTTACCACTACTGCCTTTGAAGGGTGTTTGGATGCGTTTTCAACGATCGCGTCCGCAGCGGTAAGCGCGTGCAGTTCGGCATCCCAGCTTTCCTTGACATCACACCAATGACAACCCACGTCGCAGCCGCCAAGCCGTATAAAATAAGCCGCCTTGCCCGTGTGGTAACCTTCGCCTTGTATTGTGTAAAACTCTTCCATTAAAGGAAGCAGGGAGCCATCATCCGGAATCTGGTGTGCCATAATTAAGCCGCAAATTTACATATAAAAGGTGAAAGGATAAAGGCGAAGGGTAAAAGGCAAACATCGAAATCAAACCAATAGTTAATAATAAAAAAAACCTTTCGCCTTTTACCTTTTTTTGCTATTATTACTTAAAATTTGCTTTATGAAAAAACTTTACTACCTGGGTCTGTTTTTCGTACTGCTTTGTTTCTCTTCGTGTGTAGATATTGAAGAACACTATGATTTTAAACCCGATGGCTCGTGCAACGTGGTTTACGCTTTCGATATGAGCCACGCAGTGTCGGTTTTAATGAACCTGATGGCCGATTCGGTTAAGGACACCCCGCAATTCAGCATGGTTAAGGACACTACCCTTAATTTTTATACCGCGCTTCCGGATAGTACCCAGCAACGTATGACGTTTGACGAGGCCAATATGGCCAAAAGCAGCAATCTTTCTATAAAAATGGATCTTAAAAAGAGCCTGATGAAGGTGAGCATTAACCACGTCGCAAAAAATTCAAAAGATCTGGCCTATTATTTAAAACACCTGTCTAAAATTTCAATGGACAGTCAGTTAAAGGCTATCACAAAAAACAACAAAAACTCACGCGATTTTGACGCACAGCAACTAGTGGCCGGTGAAGACTATTACTCATATGAAATAACGCCGCATAAATTTTACAGGGTTATCGACAAGGGGAAATTCAATAGTTTTTTAAAGAAAACCCAATCTACCTTCGCTGTTGCCAAGGCGATGCTGATTGATATGCCCTATAAGGTAGTATTGAATTTTGCCAAGCCGGTTAAGAAAGTCAACAATCCCAAAGCCATTGTATCAGCCGACAGGAAAAGGGTTACGCTGGTAACCAATATGGATGATGTAATAAAAAATCCGTCCGTAATGAATTTGAAGATAGATTTCTGATTGTCGGTTGGGAAAGGTTGTAAATGTTGCAGAGGTTGAAAATTTCCGCCTGTCGCACTGCGACAGTGCGACAGGTTGTGTCGTCCTAAAAAAAGTTTACACTTTTTGTTAATAATCCTGTTGTGAATTTACACTTTATTTTAATCCTGTAATAGCTTTACACTTTTGGTTATACTAGGCTCCCTAAACAACAATTAGC